>Ga0163216_100005_pt1 | contig 1085247 bp, 1059 predicted proteins | sample SynspAceP_FD_167610 | JGI IMG/M metagenome (GOLD analysis project Ga0163216, IMG submission 167610) | Saline lake microbial communities from Ace Lake in Antarctica - Synechococcus sp. Ace-P (Illumina Assembly) | ecosystem: Environmental > Aquatic > Non-marine Saline and Alkaline > Saline ...
GGCGACAATGTGAACGTTGATGTTGAGTTGATCGTCCCAATCGCGATGGAAGAGAAGCTTCGCTTCGCCATCCGCGAAGGGGGCCGCACAGTCGGCGCCGGCGTCGTCTCAAAAATCACGGATTAAGGGATTTAGGGGTATAGCTCAGTTGGTAGAGCATCGGATTCCAAATCCGAGTGTCGAGGGTTCGAGTCCTTCTGCCCCTGCCACGTCCTAATCATAGCTGAACCCGATAAAGGGTTCAGAAAACAGGTGTCGCGGAGACCTCTTTTGGTCTCCGCGTTTCGCCGTTTAAACGAGGAACCGCCCTGATGGCGAAAGGCAATCCAGCCAAGAAAGACGCAGATATGGCGCCGAAGGTCTCTCCGGCAACATATTTGGCGCAGGTTCAGCAAGAAGGCCGCAAGGTCGTCTGGCCGAGCTGGAAAGAAACTCGTCAAACTACCATCCTTGTGATGATTATGGTGGTGATCATGGGTATATTCTTTTTTGCGGTTGATTTTCTCATCGGCATTGTCGTGCCGTGGGTGTTGAGTTTCGGGAGTCCCTCCTAATGGCCGCACAATGGTATATCGTTCAGGCCTACTCGAATTTCGAGAAGCGGGTCGCTGAAACGCTGGAACGCGACGCGGCCGCTAAGGGTCTGTCGGATCTGTTCGAGGAAATCCTCGTGCCGACCGAGACTGTTATTGAAGTGCGTCGCGGTCGTAAGGTTGAAAGCGAGCGCAAATTCTTTCCCGGCTATGTGCTGGTGAAGGTGGACCTCACTGACGAAGCTTATCATCTGATCAAAAATTCGCCAAAAGTGACAGGCTTCTTGGGGTCCTCCAACAAGCCGCGTCCTGTTCCGGAAAAAGAAGTCGCACGCATTATCGGCCAAACCGAAGATGGTGTGGTTGCAGCGCGTCCGATGATCAGTTTCGACATTGGCGAGACAATCAAGGTCGTCGACGGTCCGTTCCAGAGCTTCTCCGGTACGGTTGAAAGCGTCGATGAAGAGGCAGCTCGCCTCAAAGTGCTTATCAATATCTTCGGGCAGGGTACGCCCGTTGAACTCGATTATTCGCAAGTGGAGAAGGAGAGCTAGTCTCCCCGCTTGCAAATATTGACTGTGGGAGGGGCGGCTAAGTCCAGTCGCTACCACACCACGGTCTCCACACGCGCAAAGGCAATCCTGCTGAGCGCAACCGCCATAGGAGTGGAACATGGCAAAGAAGATTAGCGGCTATATCAAGCTGACGATCCCGGCCGGTCAGGCCAACCCATCCCCGCCGTTAGGCCCTGCTTTGGGTCAACGCGGCGTCAATATTATGGAATTCGCAAAGGCGTTCAACGCCAAGACCGAAGACCTTGAAAAAGGCATCCCAACGCCGACGATCATTACAGTGTTTGGCGACAAGTCGTTTAGCTTCATTACGAAGACAGCGCCAGCCAGCTATTATCTGAAAAAAGCGGCGGGCAAAAAGTCCGGCGGCAATAATCCAGGTGTTGAAGTTGGCGGAACAGTCACACGCGCTCAGTGCCGTGAGATTGCCGAAGCTAAAATGGTCGATCTGTCGGCGAACGATCTGGATCAAGCAACGAAGATCATCGAGGGTTCTGCCCGGTCGATGGGCTTCGAGGTGACGGAGTAGGATCATGGCAAAGCAAAGCAAACGTATGAAGGCGGCTCTGTCGACCTTCGACCGTGAAACCGCATACAGCGTCAAGGATGCTGTCGCTCTGGTCAAAGCCAACGCCAAGGTGAAATTCGACGAAACCATTGAGGTCGCTTTGAACTTGGGGGTTGATCCCCGTCACGCAGACCAAATGGTTCGTGGTGTGGCCAACTTGCCTAATGGCACAGGCCGCACAGTTCGCGTCGCCGTTTTCGCTAAAGATGCGAAGGCTGACGAAGCTCGTGAAGCTGGCGCTGATATCGTCGGTACAGATGATTTGGCTGAAATGATCCAAAATGGCGACATGCCGTTTGATCGCGTCATTGCGACGCCGGATATGATGCCGCTTGTCGGTCGTCTGGGTAAAGTTTTGGGCCCTAAGGGCATGATGCCAAACCCGAAAGTCGGAACTGTGACGCCCAATGTTGGTCAAGCGGTTCGCGACTCCAAAGGCGGTGCTGTTGAATATCGGGCTGAAAAGACCGGTATTGTTCACGCGGGTGTCGGTAAAGCGAGTTTTGACGCAGATAAGCTGGCGGAAAACGTCAACTTTCTACTGTCTAAAATCCAGAAAGAGCGTCCAGCGGGCGCTAAAGGCACCTTTATCAAGCGGATCACGCTCAGCTCCACAATGGGCCCGGGCGTCAAGATCGACGCAGCCGATATTGGCTAATTAGAGATTTTGGCGGGCATCCGGATTCTTCCGGATGCCCGCCAAATAGACTGTCCGAGACCGTCGGTGGAGCCCAATCGGGACCCATAATTCCGGCGCAGACAGAGCGAAAAATCAGATCAAGCGGGCTTATGTCTGCGACGGTTCGGTTCGAGCTTTGGGACAGACAACCGTTCGTTGCCTCGTCCTAGTAGTGACGGTGCAGCGGGCACCCAAGAGGGGTTCGACAATGGTGTCGGGCCTCGCAACAACGGAGACCGCAAATGGATCGCACTCAAAAAGCGGAAGCCGTCGAAGAGCTGAAAAGCATCTTCGCGGAAGCCGGATCCGTGGTGATGGCCGAATATTCGGGCATGACCGTTGCGGAAATGACGGAACTGCGTGCCAAGCTCAGAGAGCGTGGCGCGACTATTCGCGTTGTGAAGAACCGCCTGGCGATGATCGCCCTGAAAGGTCAACCCTTTGAAGGGGCTGGCACCATGTTCAAAGGTCCTGTGGCAATTGCCTGGGCCGAAGACATGATCAGTGCACCGAAGGTGGCTGTCGAGTTCCAAAAGGACTCGTCCGCCTTCAAAATCATCGGTGGGTTCATGGGAGAGGAAGTGTTTGACCCGTCTGGGATCGACGCCCTGTCCAAGTTGCCGTCCCGCGAGGAGTTGATCTCGATGGCTGCCCAGCGTCTGCTGAGCCAAGCTACGAATATCACTTCCGCCCTCATGTCGCCCGGTCGGAGCCTCTCCGGCGCGATCGCGACGATCGAGGAAAAGGCTGCCGCGTAAGTCTTCACGACATCATTCTCGCAAAACTCGAACCAAACCGCCGTCAAGGATCTTTCCGAGACGGCATAAAACTCAAGGAACTACATCATGGCTGATGTTAAAAAACTCGCGAAAGAGCTAGTCGAACTGACTATCTTGGAAGCAAAAGAACTGAACGACATCCTTAAGGATGAGTATGGCATCGAGCCGGCAGCTGCTGCTGTCATGGCTGGTCCAGCAGGCGGCGACGCTGCTGCTGCTGAAGAAAAGACTGACTTCGATGTTGTTATGACATCGTTCGGTGGCAACAAAATCTCTGTCATCAAAGAAGTCCGCGCCATCACAGGTCTTGGCTTGAAAGAAGCTAAAGAGCTGGTCGAAAGCGCACCTAAGGCCGTCAAAGAAGGCGTGCCTGAAGCCGAAGCCAACGACATTAAAGAGAAGCTGGAAGCTGCCGGCGCCTCTGTCGAGCTTAAGTAGGTTTCGACCGACTTCGTTCGCGGGCACTTATGGTGCTCGCGAACACCTCCGATGGGCTGGGGAGGTAAATCACCCGTTCAAACTGGCGCCCGGTCGTCAGTATAATCCGAACCGGACAAATTGACCGGCGACGTTGGACTGCAGCCCTCGTCGTCTGGCCGCGCATTATTAAAGGGTGTCTTTCATGTCACTGACCTTTACCGGCAAGAAACGTATTCGCAAAAGCTTCGGGCGTATTCCTGAGGCTGTCTCCATGCCTAACCTGATCGAGGTGCAAAAAAGCTCCTACGATCACTTCCTCCAGAAAGATATGGACCCGTCCCAGCGCGGGAAAGATGAAGGCATCAATGGTGTTTTCAACTCCGTCTTTCCTGTCCGCGATTTTTCCGATCGTGCCGTGCTGGAATATGTCTCCTTCGTCTTTGAACCGCCAAAGTTCGATGAAGAAGAATGTCAGCAACGTGACATCACATTCGCAGCGCCGCTCAAGGTGAAAATGCGCCTCGTCGTGTTTGATATTGACGACGATACGGGTGCACGCTCCGTCAAGGACATCAAAGAGCAGGACGTCTATATGGGCGATATTCCGCTCATGACGGACAAAGGCACATTCATCGTCAACGGCACAGAACGTGTGATCGTTTCACAAATGCACCGCTCACCCGGCGTGTTCTTTGACCATGATAAGGGCAAGTCTCACAGTTCTGGCAAGTTCCTCTTCTCAGCGCGGATCATTCCTTATCGCGGCTCATGGCTCGATTTTGAATTCGACCACAAAGATATTCTGTATGCGCGGATTGACCGCCGCCGGAAACTTCCGGCCACGACCGTGCTTTATGCGCTCGGCATGACGCGTGAAGATATTCTCGAAGAATATTATGATGCGGTCGATTACAAGCGTGACGCAAAAAAAGGCGGCTGGACTCGCGAGTTCAACGCTGATGATTACCGTGGCGGCAAGCTGCAACGTGATCTGGTTGACGCTGCGACGGGCGAAGTCATTGCGCCTGCAGGCCGCAAGCTGACCAAACGTGGGGCCAAGAAATTGGCTGACGACGGCGTGAAGAAAGTTCTGATTTCCGATGCGGAAATGGCTGAACGCTTCGTCGCTGAAGATATCGTCAACATGAAAACGGGTCAGATCTACGCCGAAGCGGGCGATGAGCTGAGCGATGATGCGATGGAGCAGATCAATGAAGCCGGTGTTGGCGAGATCTCTGTTCTGAACATCGATCACATCAATGTCGGACCGTACATTCGGAACACATTGGCTGCGGACAAGAACGACTCGCGCGAAGGCGCATTGGTCGACATTTACCGCGTCATGCGTCCCGGTGAGCCACCGACGGCAGAAGCGGCAGACGATCTGTTCAACTCGCTCTTCTTTGATCAGGAACGGTATGACCTTTCGGCTGTTGGCCGGGTCAAGATGAACCTGCGCATGGAAATGGACGCCGATCCGGAAGTCCGTGTTCTGCGCAAGGAAGACATTCTGGCTGTTGTTGATACGCTGGTGAAGCTCAAAGACGGCATTGGCTCGATTGATGATATCGACAATCTCGGTAACCGCCGCGTCCGGTCTGTTGGTGAGCTGATGCAAAACCAATACCGCATCGGTCTGTTGCGTATGGAACGTGCGATCAAAGAACGCATGCAGTCGGTCGATATTGAAACCGTCATGCCGCATGATCTGATTAACGCCAAACCGGCGGCCGCCGTGGTGCGCGAATTCTTCGGCTCTTCGCAGCTGTCGCAGTTCATGGACCAAACCAACCCGCTGTCAGAGATTACGCATAAGCGTCGTCTCTCAGCGCTTGGCCCTGGTGGTCTGACCCGCGAACGCGCTGGCTTTGAAGTCCGCGATGTGCACCCGACCCACTATGGCCGGATTTGCCCGATTGAGACGCCTGAAGGCCCGAACATCGGTCTGATCAACAGCTTGGCAACACACGCTCGCGTCAATAAATATGGCTTTATTGAGAGCCCATATCGCAAAGTTGAAAACGGTAAGCTCAAGGACAAAGTCGAATATCTGTCGGCCATGGAAGAGGCTCGCTACACAGTGGCGCAGGCCAATGCCAAAGTTGATGATGACGGTATGCTGGTCGACGATTTCGTGATTTGTCGGGCCAACGGCGAAGTTCTGCCGGTTGCGCGTGATGATGTGAATTTCATTGATGTGTCTCCGAAACAGCTCGTTTCTGTTGCTGCGGCTTTGATCCCGTTCCTCGAAAACGATGATGCGAACCGTGCTTTGATGGGATCAAACATGATGCGTCAGGCCGTGCCTCTGCTAAAGGCGGAAGCGCCTCTGGTCGGGACGGGCATGGAAGGCGTTGTGGCTGTCGACTCTGGTGCGACCGTGACGGCGAAACGTGAAGGTATTGTCGAACAAGTCGATGCCAAACGGATCGTTGTGCGCGCGACCAAGGAAACAGATTTGACGCGTTCTGGCGTGGATATCTATAACTTGCTGAAGTTCCAACGCTCTAACCAATCGACCTGCATCAACCAGCGTCCGCTGGTCAAAGTGGGTGACGAAGTGAAGTCCGGCGACATCATTGCAGATGGTCCGTCAACTGACCTCGGTGAGTTGGCTCTCGGTAAGAACGTGCTCGTCGCGTTTATGCCGTGGAATGGCTATAACTTCGAAGACTCAATCTTGATTTCTGAGCGTATCGTGCGCGACGACGTCTACACCTCGCTCCACATTGAGGAGTTCTCAGTGATGGCGCGGGACACGAAGCTTGGGCCGGAAGAGATCACGCGCGACATCCCGAATGTCGGCGAAGAGAGCCTGCGCAATCTTGACGAAGCCGGGATCGTGGCTGTGGGTGCCGAAGTGCACGCTTCAGACATTCTCGTCGGTAAGGTCACACCGAAGGGCGAAAGCCCAATGACGCCGGAAGAAAAACTTCTGCGCGCCATTTTCGGTGAGAAAGCGTCTGACGTTCGCGATACGTCGCTGAAATTGCCGCCCGGAGCGTCCGGTACGGTCGTGGAAGTGCGCGTGTTCAACCGTCAGGGTGTTGAGAAAGATGAGCGTGCGATGCAAATCGAGCGTGAAGAGATCGAAAGCCTCGGCAAAGACCGTGATGACGAACTCGCCATTCTCGAACGCTCTATCTACAGCAATGTTCGCACAGTTCTGATGGGCAAAGCGGCCGTATCTGGGCCGCGTGGCTTCAAGAAAGGTCCGATCACGGATGAGACGCTGGACGATGTTCCGCGTTCTGATTGGTGGCGTATCGGTCTGGACGACGAGAAAGCCATTGGCGAACTCGAAGCCCTGAAAGAGCAGTATGACAGCTCCAAAGCGCGCCTTGACGCACGTTTTGAGGATAAGGTCGACAAGCTTCAGCGCGGCGACGATCTGCCTCCGGGTGTGATGAAAATGGTCAAAGTGTTCGTGGCGGTTAAGCGTAAGCTACAGCCGGGCGACAAAATGGCCGGACGTCACGGTAACAAGGGTGTCATTTCCAAGATCAACCCGATCGAGGACATGCCGTTCTTGGCCAACGGTAAAGCCGTTGACATTGTGCTCAACCCACTCGGCGTTCCATCGCGGATGAATGTTGGACAGATCTTGGAAACCCACCTCGGTTGGGCCTGTGCCGGCATCGGCGATATGATCAACGAAGCGCTCGAAGCGTATCGTGAAGACGGCAATATGTCCGAACTTCGCGACGCGGTGCAGCATGCTTATGGCGACGACGTCACTCTGCCGCGAAAGAACGATGAAATCATCGAGCTAGCCGGTAACGTCACGCGCGGTGTGCCGATCGCAACGCCTGTCTTTGACGGCGCGCGCGAACCGGATATCGTTACGATGCTCGAAAAAGCCGGGCTGCATAGTTCAGGTCAGGTCACGTTGTTTGATGGTCGCTCAGGCGATCAGTTCACGCGTCAGGTCACAGTCGGGTATAAATATCTGCTGAAATTGCACCACTTGGTGGATGACAAAATCCACGCACGGAGCATTGGACCATACTCGCTCGTCACTCAGCAGCCGCTGGGCGGTAAAGCGCAGTTCGGTGGTCAGCGCTTCGGTGAAATGGAAGTCTGGGCTCTGGAAGCTTATGGCGCGGCTTACACGCTTCAGGAAATGCTGACTGTGAAGTCGGATGACGTGGCGGGTCGGACGAAAGTCTATGAGTCCATCGTGCGCGGCGACGACAGTTTCGAGGCCGGTATTCCGGAAAGCTTCAACGTGCTGGTCAAAGAGATCCGCTCGCTGGGTCTGAATATCGAACTGACGAACGGCTAAGAGTTTTGTCCCCGGCCTTGTGCCGGGGTCTTTTTCGGGATGGCACCTGCCGCCCGAGGCCCCGACAGACTGTCGGGGATATGATTTTTCAGGCTGATCCGGACGCGGTGACGCCGACTTGAAAAGGAAGTCCCATGAACCAAGAGGTCATGAACATCTTCAATCCGGCACAAGAAGGCCCGTCCTTCGACCGGATCCGTATTTCACTCGCCAGCCCTGAGAAAATCCTCAGCTGGTCATTTGGTGAGATCAAGAAGCCAGAAACCATTAACTACCGGACCTTCAAACCTGAGAAGGACGGCCTGTTTTGCGCGCGTATCTTTGGCCCGGTCAAAGATTACGAATGTCTGTGCGGCAAATATAAGCGCATGAAATATAAAGGCGTCGTTTGCGAAAAATGTGGCGTCGAAGTCACTGTGACCCGCGTGCGTCGTGAGCGTATGGGCCATATCGAGCTGGCCGCACCGGTCGCTCACATCTGGTTCTTGAAATCACTACCATCGCGTATCGCGACGATGCTCAACATGACACTCAAAGAAGTGGAGCGCGTGCTCTATTTCGAAAGCTATGTCGTGACTGAGCCGGGCCTGACTTCGCTCGACGAGCGTCAGATCCTGTCGGAAGAAGACTATATCGACGCTCAAGCTGAGTTTGGCGAAGATAGCTTTACGGCTGGTATAGGCGCGGAAGCCGTCCGCGAAATGTTGGGTGGCCTAGACCTCGCCGCTGAGATTGAGCGTACACGTTTCGATATGACCGAGACTGGGTCTGAGCTGAAGCTCAAGAAGCTGTCTAAGCGTCTGAAATTGCTGGAAGCGTTCCAGAAATCCGGCAACCGTCCTGAGTGGATGGTTCTGACTGTTGTTCCGGTCATTCCGCCGGAATTGCGCCCGCTTGTGCCGCTCGATGGTGGCCGTTTCGCGACCTCTGATCTGAACGATCTCTATCGCCGGGTTATCAACCGCAACAATCGCCTGAAGCGTCTGATTGAGCTGCGTGCGCCTGACATCATCATCCGTAACGAAAAACGGATGTTGCAAGAATCCGTGGATGCTCTGTTCGATAATGGCCGTCGTGGCCGGACCATCACGGGTGCGAATAAGCGTCCGCTGAAATCCATGTCCGACATGCTTAAGGGTAAACAGGGTCGTTTCCGCCAAAACTTGCTCGGTAAGCGCGTGGACTATTCCGGTCGTTCCGTGATCGTGGTGGGCCCAGAGCTCAAACTGCATGAATGCGGTTTGCCGAAGAAAATGGCGCTCGAGCTGTTCAAGCCGTTCATCTATTCGCGCCTTGATGCGAAGGGCCTGTCAGGGACCGTCAAACAGTCCAAGAAATTGGTCGAAAAAGAACGTCCTGAGATTTGGGATATTCTGGACGAGGTTATCCGCGAACACCCCGTTCTGCTTAACCGCGCGCCGACATTGCACCGTCTTGGCATCCAAGCGTTTGAACCCAAACTGACCGAAGGTAAGGCGATCCGCCTGCACCCGCTCGTCTGTGCGGCGTTTAACGCTGACTTTGATGGTGACCAAATGGCCGTTCACGTGCCGCTGTCAATCGAAGCCCAGCTCGAAGCGCGGGTGCTGATGATGTCGACCAACAACATTCTTTCGCCTGCCAATGGTCGTCCGATCATTGTGCCGTCGCAGGATATTGTTCTGGGCCTCTATTATATGTCGCTAATGCGCGACGGCGAAATGGGTGAAGGCATGATGTTTGCTGACATCAACGAAGTCGAAGCCGCATTGGATAACAAGCTGGTGTCTTTGCATGCCAAAGTGAAGGGCCGGTTCCGGGTTATTGATCCTGATGGCACGGAGCGGATGGAAGTCGCAGAAACCACACCCGGGCGTCTCAAGCTCGGCGAATTCCTGCCTAAGCATCAGAATATCCCATATTCCGTCATCAATAAGGAACTGACCAAGAAAGAGATCGGGAAACTGATCGACATCGTTTATCGTCACGGCGGTCAGAAGGCGACAGTGATCTTCGCCGACAAGATGATGGGGCTTGGATTTAGCGAAGCCTGTAAGGCTGGTATTTCGTTCGGTAAGGACGACATGATCATCCCGGCTGAGAAATATACGCTGGTCGCTGAGACCGAAGCGCTCGTGAAGGACTTCGAACAGCAATATTCTGATGGCCTCATCACCAAAGGTGAGAAGTACAACAAGGTCGTCGACGCGTGGTCAAAATGTACCGACCGCGTCGCGGACGCCATGATGGACGAGTCTGCGAAACCGCGGAAGATCATCAACTCGATCTTCATGATGGCCGACTCCGGCGCTCGGGGTTCTAAGAACCAGATGAAGCAGCTGGCTGGTATGCGCGGTCTTATGGCCAAGCCATCCGGTGAGATTATCGAGACGCCGATTACCGCGAACTTCAAAGAAGGCCTCACGGTGATGGACTACTTTAACTCCACCCACGGGGCTCGGAAGGGTCTTGCGGATACGGCGTTGAAGACGGCGAACTCGGGTTATCTGACCCGTCGTCTCGTTGACGTCGCGCAGGATTGTATCGTCACTGAGCAGGATTGCGGCACCGAGTCCGGCATCGAAATCAAGCCTGTCGTTGATGGCGGCGATGTTGTCGTCTCATTGGGTGAGCGCATTCTGGGCCGTGTTCTGTCCGAGGATATGCATGATCCACGGACGGGCGATCTGCTCTACCCAGCAAGCACCTATGTCGATGAAGACATCATGGTGAATGTCGATGAAAGCGGCGCAGCAAATATTCGCGTCCGTTCGCCTCTGACTTGCGAAACCGTCACCGGTATTTGCGCGACTTGTTATGGTCGTGATCTGGCCCGCGGTACGAAGGTCAATATGGGTGAAGCGGTTGGCGTCATTGCGGCGCAGTCGATTGGCGAACCGGGTACACAGCTGACGATGCGGACCTTCCACATCGGCGGTACAGCGTCCGTGGCCGATAAATCCGTGATAGAGGCCGTCAATGAAGGTCGCATCAAATATGATGAAAACGACGTCATTGAGACTGAAAACGGCTATATCGTCAAATCTCGCAAGCTGGAATTTGAAGTCGTCAATGCCGAAGGCAAGACACTCGAAATCCACAAAGTGGATTATGGCTCGCACCTGCCGCTCGATAATGGCGCGATGGTCAATCACGGTACGAAACTCGCCGATTGGGACCCATACACCATGCCGATCCTCACAGAAGTGGGCGGTAAGGTACGTCTTCTCGATATCGTTGAAGGCGTGTCCGCCAAAGACGAGACCGACGAAGATACGGGTATCTCCAGCAAGGTGATCGTTGACTGGCGGGCAAGCTCCAAGTCGGGTGACATTCAACCGGCTGCGGTGATCGAAGGTCCTGACGGCGAACCTGTCAGCCTCGGTGAAAACCGGATTGCGCGCTACATGCTCGCGGTCGGCGCTATTCTGTCACTGAATGACGGCGATACAGTCAAGCCGGGTGCTGTTCTGGCTCGGATCCCGAAAGGGTCCGCGACCCAGCGCGATATTACCGGTGGTCTGCCGCGTGTGGCGGAACTGTTCGAAGCCCGTCGTCCGAAGGATGATGCGATTATCGCCCAGATGGACGGTAAGATCGAATTTACGCGCGACTATAAGAACAAGCGTAAAATCTCGATCCTGCCGGAAACGGAAGATGGCGAGTCGATCAGCTTCCTCGTGCCAAAAGGCAAGCACATGCTTGTGGCTGACGGCGATATGGTGAAGCGCGGTGATTACATTGTTGATGGTAATCCGGCTCCGCACGACATCCTGCAAGTTATGGGTGTTGAGGCTCTGGCCGAATATCTCGTGGACGAAGTTCAGGGCGTTTACCGCCTGCAGGGCGTGCCGATTAACGACAAGCACATCGAAGTGATTGTCCGGCAGATGCTGCAGAAGGTTGAAGTCACCGATCCGGGCGATACGTCCATGATCCGCGGTGAGCAGCTCGATAAGATCGAGTTCAACACCAATAATGCGGATCTGCTGGCCGAGAATAAGAAAGCGCGTCCAGCCACGGCTGAGCCGGTTCTGCTCGGTATCACTAAGGCGTCGCTGCAAACGCGCTCCTTCATCTCAGCGGCCTCCTTCCAAGAAACCACACGCGTCCTTACGGAAGCCTCGGTTCAAGGTAAGGAAGACATGCTCGAAGGTCTGAAAGAGAACGTGATCGTCGGACGTCTGATCCCAGCTGGCACGGGCGGCAATCTGCGCCGCTATCAGAAGCTTGCCAATGACCGCGACACCAAGCTGCTCGAAGAACGCGCAGCCGCTGCGCCAATGGAAGCGTTCCCAGCCGAACTCGATGGCGACGCTGCCGAATAGGCGACGCTCTTCTATCAATCTTTTATAGGCCGCTCTTCGGAGCGGCCTTTTTTGTGTTAGGTGATGCTCAAATGGAAATTGGAGAGACACGTAATGAGCTATGATCTGAACGGAAAAGTGGCCATCGTGACGGGCGGATCGCGCGGCATCGGGGCGGCCATTGCCAAACGTCTGGCCGCCGACGGGGCCAGTGTGATTTTGACTTACAATAGCAGTCCAGACGCGGCAAATGATGTGGTGGCTGCGATTTCTGAAGCAGGGGGATCAGCAGAAGCCGTACAAGCGGATGCTTCCGATCCAGAATCTGTCTCCAACTATCTGGACAGGGCTGCACAGAAAGGTGGTGTCGATATTCTGGTCCATAATGCTGGCATTGCGCGACTGGCCCCGATTGCGGAAGCCAACCTCGATTTCTTTCGGGAAGTCTACAAAACCAATGTGGATGGTGTCTATGCAGGAACCTATGCGGCTGTTCCACACCTGAACGACGGGGCTTCGATCATTGTCATCAGCAGTGTCAACGCCCACACATTTCCAATGGCAGGATTTGCGATCTACGGTTCGTCTAAAGCGGCTGTATCAGGACTGGTCAAAGGCTGGGCGCGTGATCTTGGACCGCGCAAAATCCGCGTAAATGCGATTCAACCGGGTCCGATTGATACGGATATGAACCCTGCCGACGGAGATTTTTCAGAGGGTATGCGACGGATGACCGCGCTTGGGCGGTACGGAAAAGCGGACGAAGTGGCCGCGCTCGCCGCCTTTCTCGCCTCTGATGAGTCCAGCTATATAACAGGAACGGGTATCGATATTGACGGTGGGATGGCGGTATAGAATTCGAGCAATCGCAGGTCAGGAGGCCTCATGCCCAAGATTGAAATCCTAGATGTCACGGCCCGAGACGGGCTGCAAAACGAGGCCCGTTTGTTCTCGACCGAGGAAAAGCTCGACCTGATCGGCCGGACTTTGGCGGCTGGGGCCAAACGGATCGAAGTCGCGAGCTTCGCGCACCCCAAATATGTCCCGCAAATGGCGGATGCTGAAGCGGTCATTGCTGGGCTGCCGACAGACACAGACGCAACCTTCATCGGCTTGGTCATGAATGAGCGTGGGGTCGACCGCGCGCTCAAGACGGATATTCACGAGCTTGGTCTTGTGGCTGCCGCTAGCGATACATTCGCCACGAAAAACCAGAACCAAACACGCGATAGCTCTGTCGACATGGCCTGTGCGATGGCGCTCAAAGCTAAGGCCGCAGACCGAGCGGTCAACGTCACCATTGCCACCGCCTTTGGCTGTCCGTTTGAGGGAGAGATCGCCGAGGACACGGTGATGGCTATGGTCCACCGCTTCGCGGAAGCCGGATTTTCCGAGGTCGCCTTGGCCGACACAATCGGCGTGGCCAATCCGTGGCAAGTCAGTTCGATGTTTGAGCGGGCCCGGCGGGAGTTGCCGCAGCTGTCGATGCGCGCCCATTTTCACAACACGCGCAATACGGGCCTCGCCAATGTGCATGCCGCTTTGCAAGCCGGCGTAAAGACGGTCGACGTGTCGATTGGCGGTATTGGCGGCTGTCCGTTCGCGCCCAATGCGACCGGCAATGTGCCGTCCGAAGATGTGGTGTATATGTTGGAACGGGCGGGTTATGCGACGGGCTACGACCTTGATGCCATTATCGAAACCGCACACTGGCTCTCCAAAGTTATGGAGAAACAACTGCCGGGTATGGTTAGCCGGGCCGGGGGTTTCCCGAAAGTCGATACGGCTTAGGCGACCAAGCCGCCCTCGCGCATTTCGCTAATCTGCGCGTCTGACAATCCGGCCTCACGCAGCACATCATCTGTATGTTCGCCCATTTTAGGTGGGTTGTGGCGCAGGCCGATGCGCTCGCCATCTAGCGCGACGGGCAGGGCGGGCAGCTTGGCGCGCTGCCCGTCTTCGAGCACCATATCCAGCAAACCGCCCGACGCATTCAGGTGTGGATCGTCGAACATATCTTCCGGCTTGCCAATCGGCGCGAAGGGCAGACCAAGATGTTCGATTTTCTCCATGAGCTCGGCTTTGGTCAGGGCTTGGAAGGCGGCTTCGATCTCTGGGAGGAATTTGTCCTTGTGAATGACGCGGTCACGGTTTTCGACCAATTCTGGATCGTTGAGTAGATGCTCTAACCCGAACGCGTTGCAGAGGGTTTTCCATTGTCCGTCTGACACAACCCCGACAAAGACTTGCTCTCCATCCTGTGTATCGAAAAGCTGATAGATCGCCCACGCAGATGTGCGGGCCGGCATGGGGGCGGCGACCTGCCCGGTCACGGCCTTTTGCGCCATATGCTGTCCGACAAGGAAGACGGTGGTCTCAAACAGCGACGCCGTAATGCGCTTGCCTTTTCCAGACTGTTCGCGCTCATATAGCGCGGCGAGCACGCCCATCGCGCCAAACATGCCGCCCGTGACGTCGATGATGGACGAGCCAGCGCGCAGTGGGCGTCCGGGTGGTCCGGTCATATAGGCAAGGCCGCCCATCATCTGCGTGACCTCGTCCAGCGCTGTGCGGTGTTCATAGGGTCCGGCGAGGAAGCCTTTTTCTGAGCAATAGATTAGACGATCATTCCGGGTTTTGAGCGCGTCCCAACCGAACCCTAATTTGTCTAAGGCTCCGGGACGGAAGTTCTCGATGAAGACATCGGCGGCGTCGATCAATTTAAGCACGGCATCGCGCCCGGCATCCGATTTCAAATCAACCGCGATGGATCGTTTATTGCGATTATACATCGGGAAATAGCCCGCGCCTGCGCCGCGCAAACGCCGCGTTTTGTCGCCGCCAATCGGTTCCACCTTGATCACGTCGGCACCCAAATCGGCCAGCATCAACCCGGCCGCAGGCCCCATCACCATGTGCGAGAATTCGACGACTTTGATGCCAGCCAAGGGGAGTGGGAGCGGAAGGGTCATTGTTGAACCTTGAATTGGGAGGCAACCTCGCCCGGCGTCAGGATGGCAACATCGCCGCGCCCGCGAAGATCAGACAGCAGCGCGTCCAGCATCGCAATGCGGAAGGGTTGACCGATAATGTAGGGGGTGAGGGTGACGCAAAGTGACTGAGCGCCAAAGCGCTCATGCTCAGAAGCGAGATAATCGACAGCCTCTAAGATCTGGCGCTTCCAGCTCTCTTCCGTCTGCCGCCGCGTGTGCAGCAAAGTGAAATCTGACAGCTCATAACTATTGGGCACCAACGTCACACCAGTCGTCGTGGCGACGGGGACATTCTCATTCTCCCAATCGAGGCAGTAAGCCAGCCCAGCTTTGCCGAGCCGTTCCAATGTCCGTGAAGACTGGTTGCGCGCGGGGCTCATCCAGCCTGAGACGGGGGGGAGGGCATCAAGCGTCTGTTGGATCAGTGCGTCTTCTTCGGCCTCGCTGAGGCCCTCGTGATGAATGTGATCGGTTGAGACCCCGTGCGCGATGATCTCGTGATCTTTGAGATAGTCCATCAACGGTGAGTAGCGCTGCGCGACCATCGCATTCACCGCAAACCCGGCAAGTGTTTTTCCGAGCGCCTCAAGGATGCGGTAAACGCCAACCCGGTTGCCATAATCGCGCACCGTATAGTGACGCAGATCCGGGTAGGGCGTCGCCATCGCGCCGGGGTGTTTGAACGGTACGCCCGACGGATTGAGTGGAAAGAACTCTAGCGGAACGACGAAGGACAGTGCGACCTTGGCGCCGCTGTCCCACTGAATAGGTTTGCGATCTCGAGACGGCCGCCAATCATAGAAGCCATGATCCTGACCGTGTTTTCGGTTCGGATAGGTGAGGTAGCTTGGGTCCATCATGCCGCGAACCCGGTTCCGCCCGTGGCAACGCCGCGCGCTTCGATGTCGGCGACAGCCTGATCCCAATAATGCTCACGATAATACTCCGCGATTTCGCGGCCTGTCGCGAACCAGACATCGTCGCGATGCGCGATGATATGCTTGAGCGCTTCTTCGAAGGGGCGGATGCGGTGCGGTTGGCTGACTAGATAGGCGTGGAGCGGGATGCACATCACCGTGCCGGACCGCTCGCCTTCTTTCAGAAGTTGGTCAAAATGACGTTTCAATATGTCCGTGTATCGGTCCGGATCAAACCCCATGACGGAATAAGTAATCACGTCATTGACCTCGAGCGAATAGGGCATGGAGACGAGCTTACCGCTCTTGGTCTTGAGCGGTTGTGGCTGGTCATCCTGGAACAGATCACAGCTATACCAAAAATCATTCTCCGCGATCAGGTCCAGCGTAGACTCTGTGTGGGTGAGCGCGGGGGCGAGATAGCCGCGGATCCGCTGGCCGGACGCCTTTTCAACGGTTCGGATGCTGTCGTCTAAAACCGCCTGTTCCTGCTCTGGCGATAGTCCGTAGGAATAGCGGGTGTTGTAGATGCCGTGAGAGAAGAACTCCCAATCGCGGGCAACGCAATCTTCGATGATTTCCGGATGATGGTCGCATAGCGCAACGTTGAGGCTGACTGAGCCGCGCAGATTGTATTTGTCCAGCAGCTCCATTAATCGCTGATGGCCGACCCGGTTGCCGAAATCCCGCTGGCTATATTGCTGCACATTCGGAATGGCATTTGGCCAGGGCTGCCGCTGCGGATTGGTTGGCGGCATGAATTCATAGAATTCGATATTCGGCGCGATCCATAAGGCGAGCTTTTTGCCCCCCGGCCAAACAATCTTCGGCCGACCCGCATAAGGCCAGTAATCGTAGAGATTAGGATCAGCCTTCATAACGGTCCAACCACGCATCGACCTCTGCCACATCGACGACGTCCGCATATTTGATCATCAGATCGGTCAGATTGGCGAAATGGTAGCTCTCATGTTTGTCGGCGACGCATTCGATCGGGACGATGGTGCGAAAGCCGTAGGATAGGCTATCCACCGCCGTGGCGCGGACGCAGCCGGATGTGCTTCCGCCCGTAATCACGACCGTGTCGATTTTGTGCCAGCGTAGAAAGCTCGCAAGCGGCGTCTCGAAAAAGGCGCTCGGCATTCGCTTGGTGTAGACGGCGTCAACGGCACGGTTGATGTGCAGCCGGTCGTCAAACTCTGTCCGGTCACTGTCAAATTTGATATTTTGCAGGCTGTCGGGTGTATCGGTGCGCGTGCCCCAGACCCCGGCATCGGCGGCATTGTCCATATAGGCGACATGGGTCCAGACGACGGGGAGCCCTTTGTCGCGCGCTTTGCGGCTAATCCGGTCAATATGCTCCATCTGGCGGGGATCGGTGACATAGGCCGTCTTATAGAGGTCGGGACGCGTATAGCTTTTCTGCGGATCCACATTCACGATGGCCACACGGTCGCCAAACCCAAACCGAGCGCGGGCCGGATTGGCGCGGATGTCGTCGAAAATCTCGAGCGCGGTCTTATCAGATCGAACCATGGTAGATTCGTTTGGGATTACTTCAGTCATAGGGAGCCTTTCACCCAACTTTTCATGACACTATCTTGATAGCGGTCAACCCGACCAGTGACGAGGTGAAGGAAAAGCGCGACATGCTCAATAAGATCACCATTTCCGAAGTCGGCCCGCGCGATGGCTTGCAAAATTGCCGTGGTGTGATGCCGACCGATGTCAAGAAACGCTGGATCACGGCTTTGTATGAGGCGGGTGTCAGAGAGATTGAAGTCGGGAGTTTCGTGCCGTCTAAACTATTCCCGCAACTGGCGGATACGGCGGAGATCGTCGCGCACGCCAAGACATTACCGGGGTTGCGGGTGCTCGCACTGGTTCCGAACCTCCGAGGCGCGCAGGCTGCGATTGCGGCGGGCGTGGATGCGATGGGATTTCCACTGTCTGTCTCAGAGACGCATTCTAAGAAGAATTTGCGCCAGACCCATGATCAGGCCGTGGACAATGTCCACCAGATCGCGGCCCTGCTCGCTGAGCAACCCAAAGACCAACGCCCGTCCTTTGAAGGCGCTTTATCAACGGCCTTTGGCTGTTCCATTGAAGGCGTGATTTCCGAAGAGACTGTGTTGCGTCTGGCCGAACGCCTGATCGAGGCAGGCGTTGACGAGCTGGGCCTGTCCGACACGGTGGGATACGCGAACCCCGTGCAGGTCAAACGCCTGATCCGACGCACGCGCGAGGTGGCGGGCGCTGACAAGGTTAAGTCGGTGCATTTGCACAATAGCTATGGCCAAGGTCTCGCCAACGCCTTTGCGGCTTGGGAAGAGGGGATAGAGACATTTGATAGCTCGCTCGGCGGGCTGGGCGGTTGCCCGGCGTCTCCGGGGGCGAGCGGCAATATCGTGACCGAAGATCTCGTGCAAATGTTTCACGCGATGGGTGTCGAGACCGGGATCAACATGACCAAGCTGATCGCCTGCCGCCGCTTCCTCGAAGAGGGCTTGCCGGGAGAGCCGATCTACGGATTTACGCCGAATGCGGGAATGCCGAAACATATGGTGGCCTGACTCGCTATGCGTAGACTTCTGCGGTAGTTCTGGGGCGTGCGTTTCGGCGAAGCCTTTCTTGAAGATCTGAAATCCCGCATCCGGCCCTCGGATGTGATCGGAAAACATGTGAAACTGCGCCGACAGGGGCGAGAGTTTGCTGGGCTATCACCTTTCACCAACGAAAAATCGCCGTCCTTCTTCGTCAATGACCAGAAGGGATTTTACCATTGTTTCTCCAGTGGCAAGCATGGCGATGCGATCAGTTTTTTGATGGAAGTCCAAGGGCTTAGCTTCCCTGAAGCGGTGGAACAGCTGGCCCAGTTGGCGGGCATGGAATTGCCGCGCTCCGACCCAAAGGCCGAGGAACGCGCGAAAGAACGCAAAGCGGCGATCAGCTGGATGGAGCGCGCCGCCGATCATTTCGAAAAGACACTTTACCGCGCCCCGGGTGAGGCGGCTCGGGAATATCTGAAAAGCCGGGGGCTGACACAAACCGCCGCGAAACAATTCGGCATGGGCTTCGCTGAAGATAGTTTTTCCTCGCTTAAGGACAATCTGATTCGGGAAGGGGCCGAAGAACGCCAGCTGATCGAAGCGGGTCTATTGATCGAATCTGACGATAAAAGTCGAGGGAGTTGGGACCGGTTCCGCAACCGCATCATGTTTCCGATCCATGACAGCCGCGGGCGATTGGTCGCGTTTGGCGGTCGCGCGATGGAGAAAGACGCGAAAGCAAAATATCTCAATTCGCCAGAAACACGGCTCTTTTCCAAAGGGCAGCTTCTCTACAATTACCACCGCGCACGCGCGGCTCTGCTGGACCCGAATAATGGGTCTCGCGGCATGATCGTGGTCGAAGGTTATATGGACGTCATCGCGCTCAGCCGCGCTGGATTTCGTCATGCCGTCGCCCCGATGGGGACAGCGCTGACGGAAGATCAGCTTGCCCTTCTTTGGCGTGCCGGACCGGATGGTTATCTCTGTTTCGATGGCGATAAGGCGGGTCTTCGGGCCGCTTACCGCTCAATTGAACGCGCTTTGCCTTTGCTAAAACCCGGTCAGAGCCTGCGTTTCGTCATGATGCCAGAAGGCCAAGACCCGGATGATCTAATCCAGGCCAAAGGCGCGCCCGCCTTTCAAGCGCTGCTAGAACGTAGTGTTCCACTGGTTGATATGTTGTGGCGCCGTGAAGCCGAAAAGGAATCGCTGAATACGCCGGAAGCCAAGGCGGGCCTGAAGTCTCGGCTTTATGACGCGCTTCGGGAAATCAAAGATCCGACCGTTCGTGAGCTTTATGAAGCCAGCCTAATCGGGCGGTTCGATAAGCAGTTCGGGCGCGTCTGGACCCCGAATCGTCGCAAACCGCGTGAGAAAAAGGCGGATAAGGCGCTGGTCGCCGCAGGTGCGGCCAAATTGTCCCGCAATTCGCGGCAGGCGCAGACCCTGATTGGCGGTATCGTGCTGTTTCCAGAGCTCCTTTCCGAGGTGGATGAGACCGTCTTTGGTCTTGAGTTCGACGATCCGGCGCACGCCGCCCTGCAACGGTCAATTTTGCGCTATTGGCGTCAGACAAAAGCGGTTGAAATCACCGGGTTGCATGCGCATATGTCAAAAGACGGATTAGAGGAGGAATTACGCACCATCCTATCCCGGCGGACGTTGATCACGGCTGCTTTGGGGGGTGCAAATGCGGAAAAGGGCGATCGCGCGGCTATCTGGATGAGTGAAGCCGGCACCTTTATGGACAACGCCCGAACAGACGCAGGTTCCACCGATGCACGGTCGAGGATGGCCGAGACTATTCGTAAGGATAATGCTGAGGCGATGCATCGCCTTATGCGCGCTCAGACTCGAGCGCGCGAGTAACCCATTTATGGCCCTAATGTCCGAAACTGGATGTGAGGGCTGTTTGAGTTTGTGCGGGCGGGACGGTCATACGTTCCGGCACCGCGACAAGGAGACGGACGTACATGGCTGAGGCCGATTCCAAGACTTCCAACACGGACGTCACTACCAAACCCAAGAGCCGTCTCGACTTCGATAATCTCGACGTCAAGCGCATGCTCACCAAGGCCCGTAAATCGGGCCTGCTCACCACCGAAGATCTGAACCAGCATCTCGATCTCAATGGGATTTCTGCGGAAGAAATCGAAGTCGTTCTCGCGGCTCTTTCCGAGATGGGCATTTCTGTCCATGAGGAGAAGGACGAGGAAACGATAGGTTCCAAGACGCTCGCGCGGACTGAGACCACAGCCGTCAAAGGCGGTAACTCCAAAGAAGAACTCGACCGAACCGATGACCCGGTGCGCATGTATTTGCGCGAAATGGGCGTGGTCGAACTGCTGTCGCGCGAAGGCGAAATCGCCATCGCCAAGCGGATCGAAGCCGGTCGCAACACGATGATCAAAGGCCTGTGCGAAAGCGCGCTGACCTTCGAAGCCCTGATGATTTGGCGCGACGAACTCGCTGATGGCGCGATTTTGCTGCGTGACATTATCGATCTCGATACGACCTATAACCGCTCTATCGGCAATGTTCAGGAAGACCGTTCGCACCTTGCTGTGCGTCGTGAGAAGATCGAAAAAGGTGAGCTAGAAGCCCAAGAGGGCGACCTGCCGAGCCTCGCCGAAGAGCGTAAGCTTAAGCTGCCAGAGCGTAACTATGCGCCGGGTGAAAAGCCGATTGAAGACGACACGGATGAGGAAGAGGATAAAACCAACCTCTCCATGGCGGCGATGGAAGCGGCCCTTCGCGAAGACATTATGGAGAAGCTCGACCGTATTTCGGAAGACTTCACGCGCTTCCAGAAGCTGCAGCAAATGATTATTGGGGCGCGTCTCAAGGGTAAGAAACTGCGCGCGCCACAACGGGCTGAGTATGAAGAAATTTCGGACCGGATCGTCGAAGAGATCAAAGGTCTGCAGCTCAATAATGCCCGAATTGAAGCGCTGGTTGAACAGCTCTTCCACATTAATAAGCGCTTTATCTCGCTCGAAGGCCGCCTCATGCGTTTGGCCGACGGCAACGGCGTGCCACGGCAGGAATTCCTCGCCGCCTATCTTGGCGCTGAGCTGAACCCAAGCTGGTTGGATGATCAGCTCGGCAAATCCGATGCTTGGGACCGATTTATCGGTCGTGAGAGCGGCACGATTGAGACCATTCGGGCTGAAATCGCTGAAATGGCGAAAGAAACCGGCGTACCAGTCGATGAATTCCGCCGCATTGTTCAAACCGTCCAAAAAGGTCAGCGCGAAGCGCGTCAGGCCAAGAAGGAAATGGTCGAGGCCAATCTGCGTCTCGTGATCTCGATTGCTAAGAAATACACGAACCGTGGCCTGCAATTCCTAGATCTGATCCAAGAGGGCAATATCGGCTTGATGAAAGCGGTCGATAAGTTTGAATATCGTCGTGGTTACAAGTTCTCGACTTATGCAACCTGGTGGATCCGTCAGGCGATCACGCGCTCTATCGCCGATCAGGCGCGGACGATCCGAATTCCGGTCCATATGATCGAAACGATCAACAAGATCGTGCGCACCAGCCGTCAAATCCTGCACGAAATTGGCCGTGAGCCGACGCCGGAAGAATTGGCCGCTAAGCTGTCCATGCCGCTTGAGAAGGTCCGCAAGGTGATGAAGATCGCCAAGGAACCGATCAGCCTTGAGACTCCGATTGGTGACGAGGAAGATAGCCAACTCGGCGACTTCATTGAAGACAGCAATGCGATCCTGCCGATTGAGGCGGCGATCCAGTCTAACCTGCGCGAAACCACGACACGGGTCTTGGCGTCGCTGACCCCGCGCGAAGAACGCGTGCTGCGTATGCGCTTCGGGATTGGCATGAACACGGACCACACGTTGGAAGAAGTCGGCCAACAGTTCAGCGTGACCCGTGAACGCATTCGTCAGATCGAAGCCAAAGCGCTGCGCAAACTGAAACATCCAAGCCGGAGCCGCAAACTTCGGAGCTTCTTGGATCAGTAGCGATCCGACCCATATTATCGGGGCCATGGAAAATGGCCCCGAGCTTTGGGCGAATGTCCTGCCGCGACCTGATGCGGCGTCTCACAAATATGATCGCGGCTATTGCACTATTTTCGGTGCGCCGTCCCTGACGGGGGCTACGCGGCTGGCCGCAACAGCGGCCAATCGGGTCGGCGCGGGTTTGGTCACGGTGCAATGCGAGACACGCGGCGATGTTTACCGCGCTGCGCTGCCGCCGGAAATCATGGTTCAGGATGCGGGCGAAACCATACCCGAAAAGACGACGGCGTTGCTCGGTGGGCCGGGCGGATTGTCCCCGTCACATCTGGACGCGCTTTTGTCGCGGACAGGCCTTCCCCGCGTGATCGATAGTGGTGGATTCCCATCGACGCCTGATCGTTTAAACGGAAATAGCGCGACCATTCTGACCCCGCATGAGGGCGAGTTTTCTAAACTCTTTGGTCCCACCAGCGGTTCCTTCGGCGCGGCCAAGGCGGAGGCGACGCTCAAAGCGGCGCAAGCAAGCGGCGCGGTCGTGGTCCTCAAGGGGCCGTTGAGTGTTATCGCCCATCCCGATGGCAGAATAGTGCTGAACGACCGACCCAATCCCTATCTAGCAACGGCTGGAACAGGCGATGTGCTGGCAGGCCTCATGGCCGGGCTATTGGCGCAACATATGGACGCGTTTTGGGCGGCAAGTGCGGCGGTTTGGATCCATTCTGAGGCCGCTGAGCGGATCGGCCCCGGTCTCATCGCGTCGGATATAACGTCTATTGTGCCCAATATTCTGGCTGAGCTGTTGGCATAGGTTTCGATAGGCAGGGCCGGATTTTCTGAATAAAGCGAGTGAATCTGATGGGAACGCAACCATGAAAGCTCGCATTGCCTATTGGCTGAATGAATCAAGTCGCGGCGCTGTTTTCATCGCTGTGATTATTCTGATTTCAATCGGGCTGATTATTGCGAAAACCGAATTCACGGATAGCGATGCGTTGCGCGTCGCGATCGATGTGGTTGGCGTGGTGTTCGTCATCGAATATCTGCTCCGTCTCTGGGTCGCAGATTTGATCTTCCCAGACGCCAGACGACCGAGGTTGAAATATGCATTCTCATTCAATGGCATTGTCGATCTTCTCGCGGCACTCCCAATATTTATTGGGGCGCTAACGCAAAATGTGTCCGCCATCCGCGCGCTGCGACTGCTCAGACTGGCTCAGCTTTTGAAGTTGAAGTTTGTCCGCGAAGCCACGCGCGACGTGATGAGAGCCTTCCGCCATAGCTGGAATGACCTCGCTTTCACCACGATTATCTCGTTCGCCTTCATTCTCATTGGCGCGACGGCGATGTATTTGGTCGAACGGGACGTGCAACCGGACGCGTTCGGGTCGATCCCGCGCGCCATGTGGTGGGCCGTCGCGACCTTGACCACCGTTGGTTACGGGGATGTCTACCCGATCACTGCGGCGGGCAAGCTCGTCGCCTCACTTCTGGCAATCGTCGGTATCGCGGCCGTCGCCATGCCGGCCGGTATTCTGGCATCTGCGTTCAGCCGGGGCCGCAAGGAGGGCTAGGGTATCATGTCCGGCTTTGAAGTAAGTCGTTAAAGTTCAAACTGCCCAATAATCGGGACATGATCGCTGGGCCTTTCGCCTTCGCGCACAAACTTATCGATGCTGACATCCTCGATCCGGTCCATAGCTTGCGCTGAGCAGAGCAGGTGGTCGATGCGGATGCCAAGATTATTTTGCCAAGCGCCGCCCTGATAATCCCAAAATGAATATTGCCCATCGCGCCCATCGAGCGTCTCAAACGCGTCATAGAGTCCGAGGTTCTTGATCGTGCGGAAGGCGGCGAGTGTTTCGGTCCGGAATAACGCGTCCCCCCACCAGCGCTTAGGGTCATGCGTGTCGCCCGTGCGCGGAATGACATTGTAATCGCCGGCGAGAACCAGCGGTTCTTCATAGGTCAAAAGCTCTACCGCGTGATCCTTGAGACGGCGCATCCAGTCGAGCTTGTAACAATATTTTTCACTCTCGCCGTTTTCGCCGACCGGGTTGCCATTGGGCAGATAAATTGAGGCGACCCGGACCACACCTGACTTAGCGGGTAGGACCACTTCTATATAGCGGGCTTGCTCATCGCTATCATCACCGGGGAGACCGATCCGGACCTCTTCAGGCGTCTGCCGGGACAGGATCGCAACGCCGTTATAGCTTTTCTGGCCGTGAATGCTGCAATGGTAGCCGAGCGCTTCGATCTCCATGCGCGGAAACCCGTCATCGACCGTCTTGATCTCCTGCAGACACAGCACATCAGGCTTGGCGGTTTCTAACCAATATGTCAGCGCGTGCATCCGCGCCTTGACCGAATTAATGTTCCAAGAGGCTATTTTCATAGCCGTGCGCGTCGAGCCTTTATGCATCGCTGTCAAGTTCCGGTGAGGATTGAGCTGTAACCGTTCGCTATGCCACAGAGGCCGTGGCCCCGATGCCCGGTGGGTCATGGGCGCATGGCTTCAAGGCTTGAAAAATCGGTCTCTAGAGAACATATGCGGCTCAGAACATGCGCCACGATATCCGGCGCCACTCACACCGCAAATCGCTCTTACGGGAACCGCCACCATGGCTCGCCAATTCGCTTATCATATGCAGGGTCTGACGAAGAAATTCGGCAATAAGACCATCCTCGACAACGTCCATTTGTCTTTCTACCCCGATGCTAAAATCGGCCTCGTCGGCGTGAACGGTGCTGGCAAATCCACGCTGATGAAAATCATGGCGGGCGTCGACAATGAAGTCACCGGCGAACATTGGGCCGCTGAAGGCGTGAAGGTTGGCTATCTAAGCCAAGAGCCGAAGCTCGACCCTGACAAAGATGTCTGGGGCAATGTCATCTCTGGCTGTGAAGATAAGAAAATTTTCGATGCTTACAATGTCGTCGCCATGAAGATGGCTGAAGAGTATACCGATGAGCTGATGGAAGAAATGACGGTCTTGCAAGAGCAAGTCGACGCGCGCGATGCGTGGGATATCGACAGCAAAATTGAAATGGCGATGCAGGCTCTACGCTGCCCGCCCAAGGACGCAGACGTTACGCCTCTGTCTGGCGGGGAACGCCGCCGGGTTGCGATTTGCCAGCTCCTGCTCGCTAAACCTGACCTGTTGCTGATGGATGAACCGACCAACCATTTGGATGCGGAAACTGTCGCTTGGCTGGAAAATTATCTGGTCAATTACAAAGGCGCGATCATCCTGATTACGCACGATCGATACTTCCTCGACAATATCACCAACTGGACGTTGGAGGTCGATCGCGGTCGGACCTTCCCGCATGAAGGAAACTACTCGTCTTGGTTGGCGTCCAAAGCCGATCGGATGGATCAGGAAGGCCGCGAAAGCGACTCCAAGACTAAAGCGCTCAAACGCGAGTTGGAATGGATCCGCTCTAACCCCAAAGCGCGTCAGACAAAATCCAAGGCGCGGATCAGCGCCTATGAAAATCTGCGCAATGAGGCAGAAAATGAAGTGGTTAGCCACGCCGAAATCCGGATTCCGATGGGCGAACGGCTGGGCAATATCGTGGTGGAAGCCAATAATGTATCCAAGGGTTTCGATGATCGTCTGCTGATCAAAGACCTGTCCTTCAAACTGCCACGCGGCGGTATTGTTGGCGTAATCGGCCCGAACGGGGCGGGTAAGACGACGCTGTTTAAAATGATCACCGGAGAAGAGCAGCCGGATGAAGGCAGCTTCAAGGTCGGCGAAACCGTCGAGCTCGGATATGTCGATCAGAACCGTGACGCGCTGGATAATTCCAAGAATGTTTGGGAAGCCATCTCTGACGGGCTCGACATTCTCAAACTCGGCAAACGTGAAGTACCAAGCCGGGCCTATGTCGGCGCGTTCAACTTCAAAGGTACGGATCAGTCTAAGAACGTCGGCCAATTGTCTGGTGGTGAGCGGAACCGCGTGAACTTGGCCAAGATGCTGACGCGTCCAGCCAACTTGCTGCTGCTCGATGAACCGACCAATGATTTGGATCGCGAAACGCTGGCGTCGCTCGAAGTGGCCTTGGAGAAGTTCCCCGGCTGTGCTGTGGTCATTTCGCACGACCGGTTCTTCCTCGACCGGGTCGCCACCCACATTCTCGCCTATGAAGGCGATAGCCATGTGGAATGGTTCGAAGGTAACTTCGCAGATTATATCGAAGACAAAAAACGTCGCCTTGGTGATGATGCGGATATTCCCAAGAAACTGAAATTCGTGAAGTTCGAACGCTGATTTCAGGCGTTTGATGAAATCACGAAAGCCAGCGCGCCGCCTTGGCGCTATTTTCTCTCAGTGAGCGGAAAGGTTTGTTGGGATTTAGAGGGTAGGGCAGGCTCATGCGCGCGCTTCTATTTTTCCTGATCGTCCTTCTTCTTGCCACGACGGCTCGAGCAACGAACCCTGCGCCGTTCATTCTGGTTGATCAGTTTGGCTATCTTCCGAAGCTAGAAAAACGGGCGATCATCCGGGATCCGGTGATCGGCTTTGATTCCGATAGATATTTCTCGCCGGGATCGACCTATGTCGTGATTGATACGAAAACGGGGCAGGTGGCCTATGAAGGCGAACCCGCCGCTTGGGCGCGCGGGCAGGTGGACGAGACCTCGGGCGACCGGATCTGGTGGTTTGATTTCACCCCACTGACACGTCCCGGAACCTATGTGGTTCGCGATCTCGACAAGCGCGTCGACAGTGATCCGTTCGAAATTTCTCCGACTGTCTATCGCCCCGTTCTGCGGGATGCGTTCAAAGCGTTCTATTATCAGCGCGCCGGGTTTGAAAAACGCGAACCCTATGCGGCCGCTGGCTATGCGGACAAAGCCTCACATCTTGGGCGCGGACAGGATAGCGAAGCCCAACGCTATGACGCGGTCGGGGATATGAGCACGGCGCGGGATATGCGCGGCGGCTGGTATGATGCGGGCGATTATAATCAATATACAAGTTGGACGGCGAATTACGTCTCCAGCCTACTCGCCTCTTATCTCGAAAACCCCGCCGTTTGGACGGATGATATGGGTATTCCAGAGAGCGGAAACGGTATTCCGGATGTGCTCGATGAAGTAAAATGGGGGCTCGACTGGTTAGAGCGCATGCAGAATCGCGATGGGTCGATGCTGTCAGTCTTAGCGCGCGCAGAAGGCTCGCCCCCGTCCAAAGCGACCGAGCCATCACGCTATGGTTTAGCCAACACTTCGGCGACCGTCACGGCGTCAGGCGCCTTTGCCATGGCGGCGCATGTCTTTCGTAGCGAGCCGAAATTGGCGAAGCGGTCGAGGCGTTATCGCGAACGAGCTATTCGGGCATGGGATTGGGCCGAAGCTAACCCGGCGGTGAAATTCTATAATAATAGTGATGAACACGGGACGGACGGACTTGCCGCTGGTCAGCAGGAAGTTGAGCAAGATCGGCTTGATAAGATGCGTTTGATCACAGCGTCGCGACTGTTTCCGCTGACCAAAGATCTCAAATTTTTGCGGCTAGTCGAACAACTCTATGATCGTGTTGGGGGTATTAAGGCGGATACGGCCAATGGCTTTGAAGGTGATCTGGGCTTCACCCTGTTGACCTATGCGGGACTGGAAGATGTTCCCGAGCGGTTCGCTGACAAAATTCGCTCCGACTATGCGGCGGCGATGAATGAGTGGAATGGGTGGTCGGCTGTGCGCGACGCATCAGACCCCTATAGTGCTCATACAGATGGATATTGGTGGGGCAGTAATGGCGTGAAAGCGCGCCGCGGGTCTGTCTACACGCAGGCGATTGTCGGCGGCGTCGATCCGGCGTCGCACTCTCAGGCTCTGAATGCGGCGTCGCATTACCTACATTATCTGCACGGCGTAAATCCGATGGGGCTCGTCTATCTCACCAATATGGGTCACGCGGGCGCAGAGCGGTCAGTTTCGACGCTGTATCACGCTTGGTTTATTGACGGATCGAGGGATTTTGACAGCACCAAGACCTCTCGCTTTGGCCCAGCCCCCGGGCTGATGGTCGGTGGACCGAATGAGGGGTATGAACGTGACGTGTGTTGCAGAGACGTGTGCGGTGGGCAGGGCGACCGACTCTGCCGACGTCGGAATATTGTGCCGCCCGAAGGTCAACCGCCTGCTAAGTCCTATGGGGAATTCAATGACGGATGGCCGCTCAATAGCTGGTCGGTGACGGAAAACTCACTCGGCTATCAAAGCGATTATATTCGCCTGTTGAGCAAATTTGCGCGTTAGACATACATATAAAGAAAATTTTATATGCTTTGCGAGGCGCGCGTGATAGGTTGATCATGTGGAGCAATTTGCACGCATATTGAAGCTACTGGGTCACCCGGATCGCCTGCGAATTCTCGCATTGCTGCGGCGTGGTGAGTTGACAGTATCTGAGCTTGTATCGGTCATGGAGCTCTCGCAGCCGCGCGTGACCCAATATGTGAGATCACTCGAAGATGCCGGGATCGTTGAACGATTGCGGGAAGGCTCTTGGGTGTTTTCCCGACTTCGGTCCGACGACGATGCCCTGTCATCGCTCGTGCGTGGTGTTCTAAAACAGTTGCCAAGTGCTGACCCAATTCTGGCTGCGGATCGCAACCGACTGGAAGATGTGCGCGCCTCTCGCGCAACCCGGGCCGAACGGTTTTTCGCTGATGTGGCGAATAATCGAGGGCAGCTTTCTCACGAGTTCTTACCGAAATCGCGGGTCGAAGCGATAATTCTCGACCAGTTAGGCGAGCGTAACTTTGAGTTCATGGTGGATTTGGGCACGGGGTCAGGGCGTATTTTGGCGCTGCTTTCGGACCGCGTTCGCCGGGGCACAGGCGTCGATCTCTCGCCGGATATGTTGCGCGTTGCTCGCTATACGTTACGGGATGAAAGGTTTGGACACCTCTTCGTGCAGCAGTCAGATCTCTGCCAGACGCCTTTGGCCGATGGGGTCGCTGATCTTGTAACCGTCCATCAGGTTTTGCACCATTTGGATCAGCCCTTGGACGCCTTGTCAGAGGCGATGCGTTTGCTGCGCCCTGAGGGTGTTTTGCTGGTCGTTGATTTTGCCGAGCATGAACGCGAAGAATTCCGCGACCAATATGCGCACCGCCGGCTCGGCTTCTCTGAGCGCGAAATCGCCGATCAGATCGGCGCGTCCGGCTTTCACAATGTGCTGTGTACACGCGTCGATGCGTCTGACGCCGATCATCCTGACCTTCTTGTCTGGCGGGCCACCCGCACGACGACCCGAACCCCGGAACTCGTTTCATGACTCTGTCTATGCCACGCCGCGATCCAAATGCCCCTGTGGGCGCGATCGCCCGCACATCATCTGAGGTGTCGAGCCGATCAGGTTCAGATGACGTGACTGTCAGCTTCGAATTCTTCCCGCCAAAGACGGGAGCCGCCGAAGATCGGCTCTGGTCTGCGATTGAAAAACTTGAACCGTTCGCCCCCGATTTTGTCTCCGTCACTTACGGGGCCGGGGGCTCAACGCGCGAACGCACGCACCGAACGGTTGAGCGTATGGCGCGCGAGACCAGCTTCACACCGGCAGCACATTTGACCTGCGTTGACGCACCGCGTGCAGAGATCGACACGATTGCGCAAGAATACTGGGATGCAGGCATTCGCCACATTGTCGCGCTGCGCGGAGACCCGACTGCGGGGATTGGCGAGCGCTATAAACCGCATCCTGACGGCTATGATTATGCGTCGGACTTAGTAGCCGGTCTCAAGACTATTGCCGACTTTGAGGTTTCAGTATCCGCCTATCCCGAACTCCATCCGGAAAGCTCAGACTGGCGTGCAGAGATCGATAATCTCAAACGCAAGATTGATGCGGGCGCGACCCGCGCCATTACGCAATTCTTCTTCTCGCCGGACATATTCTGGCGCTTTCAGGACCGCGTTCTGGATGCAGGTCTGGATATTCCCATTGTGCCGGGGCTGATGCTGCAACCCAATATCAAAGGTCTCCAGCGTATGTCCAAGCTCTGCGGCGTTGCCGTACCCGACTGGTATGTTGAACTATTTGAGGGCCTCGATGATGATCCTTTGACGCGTGACATGCTGACCGCATCGCTCATGTCGGAATTAACGGCGGAGCTGTATGACCGCGGTGTTCGCCAATACCATCTCTATACGCTGAACCGGGCCGAGATCGCAGGTGCCGTCGCGCGTGTTCTAGGCATGCACCGCCGAGCTCAGCCCGCGAGATAAACCAGCCTCGTGATTTGGACCCGTCTTTTTACGGCTGCCGCGCAGCTATTTGGCCCCCCATCGTCAGTGGATGGTCGCGGGACGGCAGGTTCAGTCGAAGATGCCCCAGTCGCCGCGGCTTTGATCGCGCTGGGGGCTAAAATGGCGAAAGCTGACGGCGAAGTTCGGCCGGAAGATGTTGCCGCGTTTGAACAGGTCTTCCAAGCGGAACCCAATTCGCGAGCCATGGTTGAGCGGTTCTTTCGTCTGGCTCGACAGACCACCCTTGGCTTTGAACGCTATGCGCGCAGGGTGGCGCGACATTTCCGGGCGCGTCCGGCGGCGCTTGAGGATGTGATGGACGGTTTGTTCCATATCGCCCTAGCCGACGGTATTCTGACACGCGACGAGAATGACTATCTGGCCCGCGTCGCAGAGATTTTTGGCTTCTCTGAATCTGAATATGGACGTCTAAAAGCGACCCATATTGGGCGCGATGCCAATGATCCCTATCTTATCCTCGCCATCGACGAGACGGTTACCGATGAGGAGCTGAAAAAGGCGTATCGTCGCGCCGCCGCCGCCAATCATCCAGACCGGATTATATCGCGTGGCCTACCGCCCGAAATGACGGGATTGGCAACGCATAAAATGGCGATGATCAACCACGCCTACGCCCAGATAAAGGCGCAACGAAAGAGAGAACGGGCAATTCTGCTTTAATCTTGGACAAGTTCGGGCGAAATTACACGCTGATGTGACGATATCGCAATGCGCGCGGTCTTGACCCCGCGGCATTAGTTTCCGATCTAGAGAGGGTAGGAGACAGATAATGACAGGTACGCAACATCTTCCAGGGCCCGGTGCAGGGCTGTTCGGACAGATCGGTCGCTGGTTGACCCTAGCCGGCGTAACCGTTGCTGCGGCGTTCATGCTGTTTTTCTCTGCCGCGTTCGCACTCGTCCTGATTAGCGTGATCGCTATTCTCGCTCTGATTGCCGTCAGCGTGTTTTGGGTCCGCGCTAAGCTAACCGGGCGTCCTTTTGGACCGCGCGCGCAGATGGATGCGCATATGGCTGATATCCGTCGTCAGATGGGCGTGGATCAACGACCGGATGTCGACGTCGCCCCAGGTGGACCAATTATTGAAGCTCGGGAAACGCCGGAAGGCTGGACCGTCGAGCGCTAAGCGCTTACGCGCGCGGCCATGACGGGCCGCGATTTTCTCATTTTTATGGCTTGCTGTTTGGGCTGGGGCGGTAATTTTGTGCTGAGCGCTTGGGTGGTCGGGTCCAATCCCGTTCCGCCTTTCATGCTGGCTCTGTTCCGCTCAGGTATCGTTCTGCTGGTCATGGGCGTTTTCTTATTCCGACCGCTACCGGAATCCTTTGGCCGATTGCTAATTGTCGGGTTTTGCGTCGGCCCCGCTCACTTAGGCTTTCTCTACACAGGGCTGCAAACCGCCCCCGCATCGGCCAGTTCGATCATCAGTCAGGCCTTGATCCCGATGACGACCGTTCTGTCTGTGCTGTTCCTGAAAGAGCGCATTGGCTGGGTCCGGTCAGTTGCGATCTGCGTGTCGCTCATGGGCGTTTTGATTATGGTCTACGAGCCCGGAGCGCTGTCTGTGGACAGAGGCATGGTGTTGCTTCTCTGTGCCTATGTCGCCTTAGCCATCGGATCGGTTCTAATGCGCACAGTCCCCAACGTCGATTGGCGGCAATATGTGGCTTGGACTGCGCTGATGGTGTTTGCACTTTCGCTGCCGGCCACGGCCCTGTTCGAAACGGGTCACGCCGTAGCGTGGGAGACTGCAGGGTGGAAGCTGGTTGTCGTGGCTCTCTATGCCGCTCTGTTCGTCTCGGTCTTTGCGCACGGCCAATATTTCCGCCTGCTACAGACTTATGAAGTCAGCCAAGTTGTGCCCTTGTCCCTGATGACCACGGTTTGGGCCTGTCTGCTGGGCGTGTTGATGTTGAACGAGACACTGTATCCGCGCTACATCATTGGCGCGCTGCTGATCCTACCTTGCGTTTGGATCATCGCCCGACGCGGCGCTATTCCGCCCGTGCAGGAGGATTGATGATGGCCAACAAAACTGTTCCGATGGAGCAAAAAGTCTCCGACTACATCGCCGCGATAGAGGATCCGCAGCGTCGCGAGGACTGTCAGAAGATTTTAGACATGATGTCTGAATTATCGGGCTGGGAGCCCAAGCTATGGGGTAATACGCTTGGGAGCGCGATCGTCGGATTTGGTGAGTATCACTATAAGTATGAGAGCGGACGGGAAGGCGACTTTATGCGGATGGGGTTTGCCAACCGCGCGCAGAATATCTCGGTCTATATTATGCCGGGCTATGAGAGCATGGGCGACCAGCTGGCTCGTCTCGGTAAGCATAAGACAGGGAAGTCCTGTCTCTACATTAAACGCCTGTCGGATATTGATACGGATGTGCTGAAGGAAATCATTCGCAAAGATATCGAGATCATGGCGGAGCGATATCCGCTGTCATGACACCGATTATCGACGCCCCGTCTCCTAACCAGAATGAGCGCAAGCTGCCCGTCTCTTTGCTGGTGCTGCATTATACGGGTATGGAGAGCGGCGACGCCGCGCTGACCCGATTGCGGGATCCTGAGGCCAAGGTCAGCGCTCATTATATGATTGAAGAAGATGGGCGGATCTTCCAAATGGTCGAAGAGGACAGGCGCGCTTGGCATGCAGGCGTTTCAGACTGGACCGGGATAACAGACGTCAATTCCGCGAGCATCGGCATTGAGATCGTCAATGGCGGACATGATTTCGGCTTGCCAGATTTTCCAGATGTTCAAATTAATGCGCTGATCCCGCTCTGTAAGCGGATCATCAGGGACCATGATATAAAACCGCAGAATGTGGTGGGTCATTCCGACATTGCCCCACACCGGAAAGACGATCCGGGCGAAAAATTTCCCTGGCGCGGACTGGCCGCGGCCGGGATCGGCCTCTGGCCGGGCGAGGGGAATGGTGATCGACGCATTCTTTTCGAAGCGGGTGACCGGGATCGGGGGATCGCGATCCTACAACGCGCGCTCTCAGGCATTGGCTATGCCGTAGAAATCGACGGCGTCATGAGTGAGCGGACAGTTCTTGTGACCCGCGCCTTCCAACGACGGTTTCGGCAGGAACAGGTCGACGGGGTGGTGGATATGGAAACGTTCGACCTTGTCGCACGCGCCGCGCAAATGGTCTGAGCGCGTCTATTCTGAGCCGTCACTGTGATTGGGCAGGGCTCGCTCTACAGCCCGCTTAAGTATCCAGACCCTGATATAGCTGGCAAGACCCTGTTCCGGGCATTGCGTCAGACGCTTATCATCCAGCCGGCGGATAAGACCTGAGACGGAGGTCGTCTCTTCTTCTGCGGCGCGGTCCAGTTCGGCCCAGAATTCCGGCTCCAACGCGACAGAGGTCGCGTGACCGTAAAGCGAGATCGAGCGCTTTTTCACGACTCCGGATTTTCGCCTTCGGTCGGACCCATCGGATGCCGCGTTGGGCGGCCATGCTTATCGATGGCGACGAATACCATACGGTCTATGGTGATGATCTGCCGTTTGGTGCGCAATTCTCGCACGCCACATTTCAACGTGATGGAAACACGCGTTGAGCTGACCATTTCCATACCAATTTCAACGACATCGCCGAGAAAAGACGGCGCTTCGAAATCCATTTCTGAGATATATTTGGTGAGGACGAGGTCAGCCCCGCTTTCGACGGCGGCGTAGACCGACGCTTCTTCATCGATCCAGGCCATTAGTCGCCCGCCAAATAAGGTGCCTCGACTATTAAGGTCGGTCGGCATCACAATACGTCGGGATAGGAACTTCATCTCGGCTTCGCATTATCCTCTAGGGTGTTGGATCCAGCTTATGACCATCAAGGGTGCGAGTCTGTGCCTTTTGGGTCGACTCCGCCATCTTCCGCTCTGCCGCACTTAATCCATGCGAGATGCGATTGGCGTCAGCTTGCTGAGAGGCCGCGTCCTTGGCCTTACGTTTGCGCGCCTGCCTGAGGTTGACGATGCTCACCGAGGGGAGATCATCAGTTCGGGCCGGACGACGGCATCAAATTCGGCTTTCGTGACAAAACCGAGAGCTACAGCTTCTTCGCGCAACGTCGTGCCGTTCTTATGGGCGGTCTTCGCGACTTTCGTTGCATTGTCATAACCAATGGTCGGCGCAAGTGCGGTGACAAGCATCAGGGACCGGCCAAGTAAATCAGCGATCCGGTCTTCATTGGCGGTGATGCCGACAACGCATTTGTCGGCAAAGCTGCGCGATGCATCGGCTAGCAGTGTGATCGATTGCAGCATATTATAAGCCATGACGGGCTTATAGACATTCAGTTCGAAATGCCCTTGGCTACCCGCCACGCTCATCGTCGTATTGTTTCCCATCACCTGCGCGCAAACCATGGTCAGGGCTTCGCACTGGGTCGGATTGACCTTGCCGGGCATAATTGAGCTCCCCGGCTCATTGGCCGGTAAGCTAATCTCGCCCAGACCCGACCGCGGACCGGACGCGAGAAAACGAATATCATTGGCAATCTTAAACAGCGAAACCGCAACCGTGTTCAGCGCGCCGTGAGCCGAGACAAATGCGTCATGCGCGGCGAGCGCTTCGAATTTGTTCTCAGCCGTGCGGAAGGGAAGGGTCGTATAATTCGCGACTTCCTCGGCAAAGGACTCAGCAAAACCGGGTTTGGCGTTGAGGCCCGTGCCGACAGCTGTGCCGCCTTGTGCCAACGGGTACAGCTCCTCTAATCCCCGTTTGACCCGCTCAATCCCCAGATCGATCTGTGCAACATAGCCAGAGAATTCCTGACCGAGCGTGATCGGTGTAGCGTCTTGCGTGTGCGTCCGGCCAATCTTGATGATGTCTTTGAAGCTTTCCGCCTTGTCGTTGAGCGCGTTCCGCAGAACCTGTAATTCCGGCAGCAGCCTGTGCATGATCTGCTCTGCCGCGCTAATATGCATGGCGGTCGGGAAAGTGTCATTGGACGACTGGCTACGGTTGACGTGATCGTTTGGGTGAACGGGGTTCTTAGACCCGATCTCTCCGCCGAGAATTTCGATGGCCTTGTTCGACACCACTTCGTTGGAATTCATGTTGGACTGTGTGCCCGATCCGGTCTGCCAGACGGAGAGCGGGAAATTGTCGTCGAGTTTGCCTTCCGCCACATCAGACGCCGCCTGAACAATCGCGTCTTTCAGATGGGCCTCAAGATTATCAGCTTTGTGATTGGCGATGGCGGCGGACCGCTTGATGATGCCGAGCGCGCGGATCAGCGCAGGCGGCATAGTCTCAATACCAATCGGGAAGTTGATGAGCGAACGCGCCGTCTGCGCGCCGTAATATTTGTCAGACGGGACTTTAAGTTCGCCGAAGGAGTCAGATTCTGTGCGGTATTGGGTCATACTTCGCCGTTAGCAGGGGCGCGGCAAACAGGCTAGCCTCTCGGCGCGCTACTTCTTGCGGAAGCTGTCGAGACTGACGACTTTTGGACCGTCCTCAACAGGGGGCTCATCGTCTTCTGCAACGGGTTCTGACGGCGTTTGATCGGATGTCGCAGCGTTACCGAAGGCAGGTCCTGCATTTGACGCAAGCCCAGTTTGTGCAGGCGCGCCAAGTGATGTCGTCGGCGCGAGGCCAAGCACAGGCCCGGTTTCCAGCTCTGCCGGTGTGTCGAATGCCAGCGAGAAGCCCACGCTTGGATCATGAAAGCGTGTGATCGCATGATAGGGGACGCGGAGATATTTGGGGATGCCGCCAAATTTGAGCGTCACTTCAAAATCGTCAGCATTGGCCGCCAGATCCCAGAACTGATGTTCGAGAACGATAGTGATTTCTTCGGGATATTTTTCGGCGAGCGAATCGTCGATTTCCGCACCCGGATAGCGAGTCAGAAATGTGATGTAGAAATGATGCGCGCCGGGCAGTCCGTCTTCGCGGATAACACGGCGGATAGCATCACGCACGACACCGCGCAGCGCGAGGCTCCGCATCTGTTCGTAATTCATCAAGTCCTGGCTCATGGGTCTACCTTAGAGCGGCGCAGTTAAGCGTCAACTGCCAAGCCTGCGACCAACTGCGAAAGCGTCGCAAGACAATAGCGTCGATGAGCCCTATGTAAGCGTTAATGAATGAAACCCTGACACCCGGCCACGCTAGAGCGTTGTTTCAACCGCCTCACGCTAAGCCCCTGACAGGGCAGGAAAGCTTCATTGAGGCGACCTGGAAGTTCATTCGTAATCCAGTCGAAGGATTCGGCCCCCTGACCTATCGCCAACCCATCGTCACAGCGAAGACGATGGGCCAGACGCTGCATATTATCTCTGATCCTGTCGGCATGACGGACGTTCTGGTCCGCCATGCCGACAAATTTACGAAGACGGCCATTGATGCGCGTATTCTCGGCCCAGCGACAAAGGAGGGTCTGCTCTCGGTCCATGGCGAGCAGTGGAAACGGCAACGCAAATCCGTCGCGCCGATGTTTCGCAAACGGCATATGGCTAATCTGGCACCGCTCATGACTGAGGTGATTACAGACTTTACGGACAGACTCGATCACCGACCGAACCTCGATCTGTCGACGGCGATGGCTGACTTGACGTTCGATGTTTTAGCGAAGGCGCTGCTCGGAGATCCGCAAGGGCTCGATCGTGAGCGTCTAAAAGTCGCGACGCGGGCTGTGGTGACGGGGGCGGGAACGCTGCGTCCAGACGACCTGCTGCCTTGGCCGCGATGGGTACCACGCCCCATGACGCCAAGCGGGTCGCGCGCGCTGAGACGATTGAAACGGGCGGCAGACGATTTGATTGTCGAGCGGACGGCCCATCCGGCTGATGACCTTGTCGGCCTCCTGATCGATGCTGATAATCTGAGCCAGCGTGAGCGCCGCGATAATCTCATCGGTTTCTTCATTGCAGGGCATGAAACGACGGCGCTGACCTTGACGTGGGCGCTTTATTTGCTGGGTCGTGATCGACCGACGTTAGAGCGGGTTCGGACAGAAGTTCTAGAAATATTCGGATCAAAAAACGTTGAATATGAACAGCTTAACCAGCTTATCTTCACGCGTGCGGTGGTTGACGAAACGATGCGCCTATACCCGCCCGCACCGATTTTAAATCGGGAGCCGCAAGAACCCGTCGAGATTCTCGGTCGAACATTGCGTCCGGGCGATGCTGTGCTGCTCAACAATTATGTGATGCACCGGACTGAGCGTCTTTGGACTGATCCGCTTCTGTTTGACCCGGATCGGTTTCTTCGTGATCCGTCGCTCTCAAAGAAGGGTGCGCCCTGTATGCCGTTTGGGGCAGGTCCGCGGATTTGCGTTGGGGCCGCCTTTGCGATCATGGAATCAATGATGGTTCTCGCGACGCTGGCGCGAGACTTCGATATTATTGTCGCTGACGATGTCTATCCGCGTCCGCTCATGACCGTTACATTGAGACCAGAAGGCGGCGTGCCGGCGCGTCTAGAACGTGTTGTCCAATAGTGGTTCGAACGTTTCACCCGCAAAAATCTGAACGCCGAGCGCTTCGATTTCTTTAAGCGGAAGACGATCGTCTTCGTCCATACCTACGCCTGAAGGCGTCCCAATAAACACACCCTTGATCCGGCCCGGATGACGCAGAACGGCATCGCGGTAAACTTGTGGGTCATGCTGTCCGCTATCGCCGATTAGATAGAAGGGCAGATCAGGGTTGGCGGCCAGAACGGTGTCGATGGCTTCGCCTTTGTGATTGCTATGCGTGTCGGTCACCATTTTGGTCGCGTCGATGCCAAAGTCGCGTAGGAATTTTGGGCCTCGGACAACGCCGTTCGCTGTAAACACAGCTTCTAGAAAACCGTGCAAGTTCCACGGCGATGAACTGACGTAAAAGACGGGGTTCTTCCGGCCTGACATGGATCCGGACATCATTTTCAAAAGTGTTGCTGCATCGGGAAAAATATAGCGACTGCCAACGGACCCTGTGACGCTGGTCCAGAGATTTTTACGGCTCGACCAGGCCTTGGTTTGCATAACCGTGTCGTCAATGTCAGAGATGATGCCGTATTTGGCAGTCTCAGACGTGATCAGGACAGGGTGATGAACGGTTTCGCCGGTGCGGTCTGATTTAACGACGGCTTCGGTCCAACCGGCTGGCGGATTGTTCCGCGGGAGTTCGAGGCGGTAATAGCCTTCTTCGTCCGAAATAGCTGTCGCGTCTCCGAGGCTGACGGTCTCGCCTTGGATCTCCTTGGTCATGAATAAAGCGGCCATGGCGGCGAGGTTCTTCACCAGCGACGGCGTATCGTTGGAGGCTCGGCTTGTATCCGCTTCGAGCACACGACCCCGAACGATAATCTTGTCAGGCGTGGAGTAGCCGAAATAAGGTTGAAGGTGAATATCTTCAGGCGAGATGTCCTCCTGAAGCGTGTCGATAATGTTTTCCGCCCGTACGGCGATGGAGTGCATAAATGATGTCATCCGCATTATAATGCGCGACAGTTTCAAAAGGTTCCCAAAAAGTTAAATTTTTTTTTGAGATTTTTTTAAGGGCGCATTGAAATCGCTTCGGGGCGCAAAATCTGTCGGAAAAAGTGGAGGGTTTCTGTTGCCAGCTACCCTCCGGAGCCCGCCTAAGGCGCTGAAGCCCTAGGAGTTAAAAGTCGGAATTATCCGAGCTGCTTACGCAGCCAGGGCGAATTCCTCAGCAGAATTGTCATTAGCAATTACTGTTGTCGGGCCTTTAACGGGGCCCACACGAACGAAAGCTAACGTCTTTAGGCGTCTGTCGAAACTATGTCGGCCCCATGAAAAGCTCTCTCTCTTCCGTGGAGAAGAGTGAGAGCTTATGGTGGAGCCGCCGGGTACCGCCCCCGGGTCCAGGCCGCTTATTACACGCGCGTTTATCGTCATATCTGGCAAGCCAGCTCGATCTATATAAGCCAACATCAATGAGAATTCCATAGCCAAAAAAAAGCCGCCTCAGTGGGCGGCTTTTTCAAACTACTGTGTCAGGTGTGACTAACCCGCCCAGCCCATACGCTTGGCATTGCCTTCGCAATTGGCCTTGGATGAGTAACCTTCAGTGCTGCGACCGACAGGTTCGCCATTGCTGGCTGTCCGACGCCAGCGATGTTCACCGGCTTTATCTTCGTAAAACTCCCACTTATCTTTGGAACCGAGACCTTTTGGGTTTCCATTATAGCCGTGACGTTCCGCATTGGCTTCGCAATCGCGTTTCGCCTTATAGCCTTCCGTGGCGGCACCGATGATATTGCCGTTAGACGCTGTGCAGCGCCAGCGATGTTCGCCCGCCTTATCTTCGTAAAATTCCCAAGTGTCGGACATCGCAATCTCCTATGTGTCTTGTTTGTATGCTATGGTTAATAAGGCGAAGTGGCTTTTGGCAAGGCCGAATTGGGCTCAGACATTGAAACCTGATCGCCCTACCGCCATAGCGTCCTCATGGGACAGGCCACTGATTATCTACGTCCGCTAGTCGCGTTCGACACTCGCAATGGCAGCGGTGACGAGATCGCTTGCGTGAATTGGCTGGCTGACAGGCTTCGCGCGCATGCGCCGGATCAGATCGTCATCGAAACTGTTTCGCGGTCGCGCGGTAAAACCGACAGTGCCTTCGTCTTTGCTAGCTGGGGTCACCCGACAGTCGTTCTGAACGTTCATATCGATACGGTACCGAGCGGGGAGGGTTGGACGGCCGATCCGCTAGACCTCATTATCCGTGACGGACGGGCCTACGGGCTTGGCAGCGCGGACATTAAAGGCGCTGCTGCCGCCATCCTCGCCGCATTAGATCATGTCGAGCCGAACAATGTCGCGATCCTCTTCTCAGGCGATGAAGAGCATGGATCCGAAGTCATGCCCGCCGTTTTGAAGTGCGGCTATTTGGAGACGATCCGGCAAGCCGTTGTCTGCGAGCCGACCTCTTGCCGCGTCGGACGCGCGCATCGCGGGATGCTGGCGATGAAAGCGACATTTTCTGGGCCGGGGGGGCATTCCAGCCTGGCCGATACGATTGACGCACCGTTACTGCAAGCCGCCGACTTCGCCTCGAAATTAGGGCGCTATAAACGCGATCATCTGACCTTCGGCGAAAAACCGTTCCAAGGTCTCTGCGTCAATATTGGCGAGTTGACGTCGGACGGCGCATATAACGTTATTCCGACAACGGCGTCTGCGTGGATATCGATGCGACCGCCGCCGGGCGATAATGTGCAAGCTCGCGAAGCCGATGTGATTGCGCTGGCAAAATCAATCACAGATAAAGCCGACATCGACACCATCGTGGCTTTTGAGCCTTTTGCGTGCCGCGATCTGTCAGCGTTCAAGCCTGTCTTTGAGACCGATGAGATCGTCGATTTGCCCTACTGGACCGAGGCGTCGCAGATGAGTGAGACCGGAATTAATGCGATTGTGTTTGGCCCCGGCAATCTTGAGCAAGCGCACCGACCAGACGAATATGTTGAGCTTTCACAACTTGAGTTGGCACAGAAACGCTATGCCGCCGTCTTGGCTGGAGGGCTGACATGAATAGCGTTCGTCAGACCGTCCTATCGTCCTTGTCCGCGGTCGGTGCCACGCAGGAGGCGCAATTCTATGCGGAGCTATTTGCCAAAGAGGACCCGGAACGGTTTGCTTTGATCTTGCTCGACCCGCGCGTGCTCAAAAACCCTCTGTTGGAAGCTCTGACATCAAATTTGCAAATTCTGTCCAACCTTGGACTAACCCCAACTTTGCTGATCGGTGCGCTGGACGACAATCGGACATCGATCAAATTCCAAGCCCAGAGATTGACGCGTGATCTGGACAGTTCGGGCGTCAAGGTCGCGAAGCTCGACACAAAAACCTACGGGCTAATCGGTGAAATCCGCCGTCGGGCTCAGGCGGGGATCATTCCTGTTTTGGAAATGACCGAACGTCGCGGGCATGGTGCACTGCCGAAACTGATCAATGATTTGCGTCCGAGCAAGATTGTCTCGCTGCAACCCTCGGGTGGCTTAGACGTGGACGGCGTTCGGCGTAGAAATCTGACTTTGGCAGAAATCGAAGACTTCATCGATAGAGCCACTTTGAGCCCCGGTCAGCAGACGTTTTTGCGCATGGTGCAGCGGATTGAGCAGGATGCCAATGAAGGCCGCCGGGCCTATGTTTTAGCGTCGCCTCTCAACCTTCTGAGCGAGCTGTTCACAACCAAGGGCTCCGGCACATTGATCCGGCGCGGGGCTGCCATAGTGCGTCATGATAAATTGGACGATTTGAGCCATATGCAGCTCGCCAGTGCGATGGATCGGGCGTTTGAGAAAACGCTAGACAGCCAGTTTTTAAAGCAACCTATTGAAGCCGCCTTTCTCGAAACAAATTTTCGCGCCGGAGCCATTTTTACGCGGCTGGCCGAGCAGCCCTATTTGTCGAAATTCTGGGTTGTTCCGGAAGCCCAAGGTGAAGGGCTGGCCCGCGACGTTTGGGAGAAGGTTTGCGAAAACATTCCCGGATTCTTTTGGCGGTCACGCGAAACCAACCCGTTCAATGACTGGTATCTGTCGGCTTGCGACGGAATGCAGAAGAGCGGGGATTGGCGCGTCTATTGGAAAGGGTTAGAGACTTCTGCCCTACCCAACGCGATTCACGCGGCGGCATCCGCCCCTGACGATTTCAAACCGAGTTCTCTATGACAATCTCTATCAATGCCGCTTTTGATTCTGGAAATATTGATGTGGTCGACGCGACTGACCCGCAAAATATTCGCCTGCGCATTCGTCAGGACGCGCATAGCGACTTCTATCAGTGGTTCCATTTCCGCGTTGCGGGCGCGAAAAATATCCCGCTACGGCTGGTGATCGAGAATGCCGGCGGCGCAGCCTTCAAAGGCGGCTGGGAAGACTATAAAACCTGCATGAGCGAAGACCGCGAGGATTGGCTGCGTGTGCCAACATCATTCTCCGGCGACGAATTGGTGATCGAGCATACACCGGCTTTGGACTCCGTTTATTACGCTTATTTCGCACCCTATACGATGGAGCGTCACCGCGACCTCATCGCAGACGCGCTGTCCCATGACGGTGTCTCGTTGTCTGTGCTGGGTCAAACGCTTGACGGTCGGGACATGGATTGTCTTTCGATCGGCGAAGGTGACAAAACGGTCTGGGTCATTGCGCGGCAGCACCCTGGCGAGAGTATGGCCCAATGGTGGATGGAAGGTTTTATCGCCCGGCTGACCGACCCGGACGACGAGGTCGCGGTCGAGATGCGCAAGAAAGTTCGGTTCCGGATCGTGCCAAATATGAACCCAGACGGATCATTCCGTGGCCATCTCCGGACCAATGCGGCGGGCGCGAACCTCAACCGCGAATGGGATACGCCGACCATGGAAAATAGCCCCGAAGTGGTGCTGGTGCGCGGTGCGATGGATGCGGATAAACCAGTACTTTGCCTCGATGTTCACGGCGACGAAGCGCTGCCCTATAATTTTATCGCGGGTGCCGAAGGTGTTCCGGGCTACACGCAGAAACAGGCCGATGATCTTGCCGCGTTTTTGACGGCTTACAAGGCCGCCAGCGCCGACTTTCAGACTGAGGTTGGTTATCCCGAAACTGCGCCGGGCAAGGCTAACCCATCGATGTGCACGAACCAGACGGCGGCGCGTTATAACTGCCTCGCCATGACGCTGGAAATGCCGTTCAAAGACAATGCCAACGCGCCAGATGAGGCGCGCGGCTGGAGTGGTGATCGCTGCGCACAGCTGGGTAGCGATACGCTCGACGCGATGGCCGCCGTGATTGACCAGCTTTAGTCTTGGTTGAATAAGATATTTCCCTCTCCCTTGAGGGAGAGGGAAATTGCCGATTTAAAGCCGGACGCGATCCACGATCTTGACTTGATCGATCGCCTTGATGGCATCAGCCGTCTCGTCGGTGACATCGCCGTCGACGCTGATCAGGCAGACGGCCTCGCCGCCCTGTTCCATACGGCCGAGTGAGAATGTCGCGATATTGACTTTGGCCTTGCCGAGGATGCCGCCGAGATCGCCAATGAAGCCCGGCTTATCGTCATTACGGACATAGATCATGTTGGGCGCGAACGCCGCGTCCATCGGCACGCCGAATAGACGCACAATGCGCGGTTCGCCGCGATAGATGGTCCCGACAATCGCAAATTTTCGGGCTTTCGTTTCGACCGTGAGCCGGATCAGTGACTCGGCACGTTCGGCTTCATCGATATAGCTTTCCGTCAGCTCAATCCCGCGTTCCTTGGCGAGCACAGGCGCGCTGACCATGTTTACGTCTGGCATGGCCGCCTTGAGTAGTCCCGCGAGCGCGGCGGCGCTCATGGGGTTGGTGTTCAGGCTGGTAATTCCGCCTTTATAGACAATCTCGATTGATTTGGCGGGCTCGTGCAGGAGCTGACCCATCATCGTGCCGAGCTTATCGGCCAGATCGACCCACGGCTTGAGGCGAGGGGCCTCTTCAGCCGAGATAGAGGGTGTGTTGATGGCGTTGCTGATGGCGCCGGTCAGAAGATAATCCGCCATTTGTTCAGCAACTTGAACAGCGACATTTTCCTGCGCCTCATTGGTCGACGCGCCGAGATGCGGCGTAGCGATGAAGCCGGGCGTGCCGAACAGTGGGTGCTCTTTGGCGGGCTCGACCGCGAACACATCCAAGGCGGCCGCGCGGACATGGCCCGCTTCCAGCGCGTCTTTGAGGGCTTCCTCATCAACCAGACCGCCACGCGCGCAATTGACCAAAATGAGGCCTTTGCGGGTCATGCCGAGCCGTTCGCGATTGACGATGTTTTTCGTGCTTTCGACGAGCGGCGTATGCAGGGTGATCGCGTCAGCGCGCTGGAACAGTTCGTCGAGTTCGACCTTCTGAACGCCCAATTCAACGGCCCGTTCTGGGGTCAAATAGGGATCAAAGGCGATGACCTTCATTTTTAGTCCGAGGGCGCGTTCAGCGACCAAAGCACCGATATTACCGCACCCAATGATACCGAGCGTTTTGTTGAACAGCTCCGTGCCCTTGTAATCAGACTTTGGCCATTCACCGGCTTGGGTCCGCGTGGAGGCTGACGGGATTTGACGCGCCGCTGAAAACAGCATGGCGATGGCATGTTCAGCCGTCGTAATCGCGTTGCCGAACGGCGTGTTCATGACAACGACGCCGCGATCTGTGGCGGCCTTAATGTCGATATTATCGACGCCAATTCCGGCCCGACCAATGACTTTAAGATTGGTTGCCTGACCAATGATTTCCGCATCCGGGCGTGTAGACGACCGAACGGCGAGACCGTCATAGTCACCGATAATGTTCATCAGCTCGTCTTTGGACAGGCCCGTGATGACATCGACATCAACGCCGCGGGCTTTGAAAACCTCAACGGCCCGGTTGGACATTTTGTCCGCAATAAGAACTTTAGGCATTTTACAGCTCCGCAACTTTTGTTTCGAACGCCCAGTCGAGCCAAGGCAGGACGGCTTTCACATCGTCGATAGGGGTGAGGCCGGAGACCCAGAGGCGGAAACCCGGAGGCGCGGTACGGTATGCGCCGAAGTCGAGCGCGACATTTTCCTCGCCGAGAAGTGTCACGATGGATTTGGCGAAGGCCGCCTGTTCGTCAGCGGCAAGGGCCGCAATGCGGGCGTCTACGATCTTTAAACAGACGCCCGTATTGGAGCGTTTCTCATCATCTTCGCAGAGGTTAGCGATCCAATCGCGCTGTTCGACCCAGTCCCAAATGACTTTGGCATTGGCGTCGGCGCGGTCATGCATACCCTTAAGGCCGCCATTGGCTTTCGCCCAGTTCAACGCATCAAGATGGTCTTCGGCGCAGAGCAGGGACGGCGTATTGATGGTCGCGCCTTCAAAGATGCCGTCGATCAGCTTCCCGCCTTTGGTGAGACGGAAGATCTTTGGCAGCGGCCAAGGGGGATTATAGCTCTCAAGCCGGGCCACGGCGCGCGGGCTGAGGATGATCATGCCGTGGGCTGCCTCGCCGCCCATAACTTTCTGCCAAGAATAAGTGACGACATCGAGCTTCTCCCACGGCAGACTCTGCGCATAAACGGCAGAGGTCGCGTCACAGATGGTCACGCCGTCGCGGTCAGTCGGGATGAAACCGTAATCGGCGACTTTCACGCCGGACGTGGTGCCGTTCGCGGTGAAGACGAGATCTTGTGAGCCATCATAGGCGGAGAAATCGGGGAGGTGGCCATAATCGGCGGTCAGCAGCGTCAAATCGTCGAGCGGTAATTGTTTGTCCGCGTCAACGACCCAGGCTTGACCGAAATTCTCCCAAGCGGCGACAATAACGGGCTTAGGGCCGAGCATGGTCCACATCGCCATTTCGACGGCGCCTGTGTCAGACGCAGGCACGATGCCGATGCGATAATCGTCAGGAACTTGCAGGACTTCGCGGGTGAGGTCGATGACCTCTTTGAGCTTGGCTTTACCAAGGCTTGATCTGTGGGAGCGTCCCAAGGCGGCATCTGACAGCGCATCCAGCGACCATCCAGGGCGCTTGCGTGTCGGTCCAGCAGAGAAACGGGGATCGGCCGGACGCAGGTCCGGCTTGGGAAGAGTCGTCATCAATATCTCCATCGGGTGCGTTTTTGTACACCGTCGAAGTGCGCCTCAGTGGGGAGGCGTGGCCCACGCGCCGGATAGCGCCGCGGCGTGGAGAGTCAAGATAGTTTGTTGGGACTAGACACATGCGCATACGCCCACGTCCCACCGCCCATCGCGGGGTCGGCTAATGTCGCGGGAGTGCCGAGTGACACGAGCGCGGACGCCATCCATCGACGGATGACAAAAGGAAATACCGTTTTACGACAGACGAACGCCCGCGCGCTCGGTGGGCGCACCCGGTCGTGAGCGTCGTGTCTGCCGACGGCCTGCCATAGGCGCACGCCGGGAGGGGGTTAGACAAGCGCTGCGCTTTCGACGCACCTCCGCCTGCCCCCTGTTTCGGAAGGGACGCATCAGACGGGTTCTACCGCTCTGACTCGTTCACGCTCCCGAACCATCATCGATCGCTTCGCCGGATGGGGCCGCGTGCGCCGCATAAGATCGCCCACCGCCCAGCCTAACGAACCCCGCCAGACTCCCAAGGGAGTCTGTTCTTCCCAAGAGCTATGCACTCTCTCGTGTCCGAAGCGGGTGAGGCTAAGAAACCATGGAAATCATAAGCGGGGATAGGAAAGCGGCACTATTGATCAAACCGGGGGATTGAACATAGCGCCGCGCGAAATTTCTGTGCTAGATTTTTCCTTGAAAAGGAGCCCGATTTGTTACTTCGAAGCATCACTCAACATGTCAAAGACCAGAACTGGTTCGCGGTCGCGCTCGACTTTTTCATTGTCGTAATCGGTGTCTTCATTGGTATTCAAGTCGCGAACTGGAACGACACGCGCGCGAACGATGCGCGTTCGGAGCTTTACCTTGAAAGAATAGCCAGTGACCTCAATGAAGAAGCCGCCATGTATGATGACCGAATACAATTCTGGCGGCAGGTCTCTGATAACGGGTTAACCGTCCTTGATGAAGTGAGTGGCGGCGGAAGCTCCCTGACAAGTTGGGAGCTTTTGCTAGCCTATTTTCAAGCCAGCCAAGTTGCCGAGTTTTACCCATTTAATTCGACCTTTGAGGAATTGAAAAGTGCGGGCGAACTAGACCTCATCCACGATGCTGACCTGCGCAGCGAACTCTCTGAATATTACGCCTATCCGGGTCACGAAAGTCTGCGCGAACGCCCACCTTATCGGGAGCACGTTCGCAGCATCATACCAGTGCGGATGCAAATCTATGTCTGGTCAAGCTGTTATGAAACAAAAGGCGGAATACAGACGTTGAAATCCTGTCCTTCGCCCGTGGAAGATTCTGAAATTCAGCCCGTGATAGACCGGCTTAAATCGAATGACGTTCTTATGGACGAATTGCGTTACTGGGTTTCGTCACTGGAAGTGGCAAACCTGATTGTCCAGGATAACGCACAATATTCTAGAGAACTCCGCGAAAGAGTGCTGGCGAGCCATGGTCGAAACAACAGCGCCAGACCCTGATCTTTCGTCTGTCTAAGCGCTTGTCGCCGAAGCGAATTGGTTTGAAGTCTGACAGTTAGTCGACGTCTTAGCCTGTCCGCTAAAAGTCCGAGTAGTTGTTTTCGTCCTGCGCCAAATTGCCGAACTTGGTCAGCTCTGGCGTAAAGCTGAGCATGACGGAGCCGATGGGGCCGTGGCGTTGTTTCTGGATCAGGACCTCGGCCTTGCCGACCGCATTATCCATTCTGGCCTGCCACTTCATCACCGCTTCTGGATCGTCCTCATCCGGCTGCTCGCGGGCGAGATAATATTCGTCGCGATAGATGAACATGACGACGTCGGCATCCTGCTCGATGGAGCCGGATTCGCGCAAGTCTGAGAGCTGCGGGCGCTTGTCATCACGCTGTTCGACCTGACGCGAAAGCTGAGCGAGCGCGAGAACGGGTACATTAAGTTCTTTCGCTAACGCCTTGAGACCTTGAGTAATCATCGTGACTTCCTGCACCCGATTGGTCGAATTATTCATCATCGCGCCACCGGTCAGAAGCTGCAGATAGTCGACCACGATCAGGTCGAGACCTTTCATCCGTTTCAGCCGCCGCGCTCGGGCGGCCATGGCGCCGATGGACAGGCCGCCTGTGTCGTCAATGTGCAATGGGATGCGGCTGATTTCGTCGGCGGCGTCGCGCAAATGTTCATATTGTTCCGGGTTAATCTCGCCGCGCCGGATACGGTGCGAGGGCACTTGGCTATGTTCAGCGAGCAGCCGCGTGGCGAGCTGTTCGCTGCTCATCTCCAGCGAGTAGACGCCGACGACGCCGCCATTGATCGTTTTCTCGACGCCGTTTTCGTCACGCTCAACCTTGTGCTGTTTGGCGACATGGAAGGCGATGTTCAGCGCTAGCGAGGACTTACCCATCGATGGGCGCCCGGCGAGGATCACCAGATCGGATTTGTGCATACCGCCCAATAGGCGATCCAGCTCTTCCAACCCTGTCGAGATGCCGGATAGCTGACCCTTACGCTGATAGGCCGCGGTCGCCATTTCAATGGAGTCAATCAGCGCGTCTTCGAAGGACACGAAGCCGGTTTGGGTGCCGCCGATCTCCGCCAGATTGTAGAGCTGCATTTCGGCTTGCTGGATCTGCGCCGACGCGTCGTCATCGCTATTCTGATCCTTGGCCGTCTCTTTCATCGTGTCGCCAAGCCGGATCAACTCGCGCCGCATCGCTAGATCGAAGATCAGCTTGGCATATTCCGGCGCGGTCGAGCCGGGCGGCGCTTGTTCCAGTAGGAGCGCCAGATATTCGACGCCGCCAATATCAGACAGCGCATCATCTTGGCTAAACCGGTTTTTTAGGACAATCGCATCGGCCAGTTTGCCATGTTCAATCAGGCTCGCCATCGCCCGGTACATGTTGACGTGAACCGGATTGTAGAAGTGCTTGGCTTCGACAATTGAGCTGACCCGGTGATAGATCTCATTATCGTAGAGCAGCGCACCCAGCAGGGCCTGTTCAGCTTCCATACTATGCGGTGTTGTGTCGAGTTCCGTCTCGAACCCGTCCATCCCATCATTGGCGGGATCATAGTCTGGAATATCGAGTGTTTGGGCCATTACGCCTTAGTGTCACGAGTCGACGCGAAGCGCATTACGATGATGCTGGACTAAACTTTATACATTTTCACGGGGGATAAATGTTGTGAATCACGGGGAAAAGCCGATGCGGACGGAGAGAGATCATCCGCACCGGCGCTCGCCCCCGGCGTAACCCGATCCTCCTCTTGGGGGAAAGATGACCGGGTGAGTGGATGTTTTCAGATCAAGATGTGGCCAGTGTTGGCCGGTGGTCGGGAAAGTTCGAGGCAGACGGGCCAAGCATGGCCTTATTAGGCGGGATCAAGGCGGATAATGGGACGGTTTTGATTGTCGGGGCTAAAGCCCCCCTCTAAGCCGAACACATGTCACAGCCGCGCCGCATCATAGGGTTTGACCCGTCACTGGTCTCGTGCGGCTGGGGCGTGATCGATGTCGTCGGCAATAAGATGCGCCATATTGCACACGGCGTGATCAAGCCGCCGCGCAAAGAACCGCTCGCCAGTCGGCTCTCATTTCTCTTTGTCGCTGCTTCTGACGCGATTGAGGCCTATTCACCGTCCGAAGCGGGCGTTGAAGAGGCGTTTATGAAGGATAATGCGATGAGTGCGTTAAAGCTAGGGCAGGCCCGCGCGGCCTGTATTCTCGCGGCGACGCAATCCGGTTTGATCGTGGGTGAGTATGCGGCGCGGCTGGTCAAGAAATCAGTGGTCGGCACGGGCGCGGCGGACAAGGCGCAGGTCGCGCATATGATGAATTTGCTACTGCCCGGCGCGAATGTGGAAGCCGGGGATGCCGCCGATGCGCTCGCAATCGCCATTACCCACGCGAATCATTATCGTTTATAGACGAACCTATTTACGGGTTGGGTAGTGCGGCGTTGCCGGGACGGGCGGGGCCGGATAGGCGCAGCAGACCACGGGTTTAGCCGGCACTTCGACGATCACTTCTTTTTCAATGTAAACGGGTTTTTCGACTTCGACGATTTTCTCGCGGTCGACATAGACGGGTTTTTCGACCTGAACGGTGTTGATCCTGTCGACATACATAATGGGCGGTGGGGCGTAGCAGCAGTTTTGAGCGACCGGGGCGCCGTAGCGTGAATGCGATATAGGCGCGGCCGGGGCACAGGCGCTTGGGCCACAGCTAGCGCTGGCGTAGCGACCTGATTGGCTCGTCGCCGCGCAGCCTGAGATCGCCGAGACGCTGATTATCCCCGCCGTGAACAGGAGGATGGCTTTAAATGTCATGACGTCGTTCATGGTCAGGTCTCCCGCGCGTTAATTACCTCAATCTTGGTTAAGAGGGAGATAATCCGATGCGCTCAAGCGTAGGGCGACATTCCTCAACGATACTATCCGCCTGGGTCTGCCTCTGTGCTAGTTGTGCACAACGAATCGGACAGGACGTGGCTGCATGATAGGCATGATTTCCGGCACTTGCCTTATGGCAGGCCAGACTTCAACGGGGGGCGAAGCAATCGTCGATTGCGGCGGCGTGGGCTATCTTGTGCGCTGTGGCGTCCGCGCCTTGCGAGAAATGCGCGAAGGCGAGCCGGTGCGTCTGCACATCGAAACCCATGTGCGTGAGCAATCAATCACCCTGTTCGGCTTCGTCAGCGAAGAAGAACGCGCGTGGTTTGAACGCTTGCAGTCGGTTCAAGGCGTGGGTCCGAAAGCCGCTCTCTCCATACTCGATATATTGACTCCCGGCGACGTGATGAGCGCCGCTGCGCTAGAAGATAAGGCCGCGTTTTCCCGAGCCTCTGGGGTTGGACCGAAACTCGCAACGCGGATTGCAACAGAACTATCGGGCAAACCGCCCCCGTTGGGACGCGGGTTCACCTCAGCCTTTACAGCACCGATGTCTGATGTCGTCGGCGGCGCGACCCGCAATGAAGGTCTGTCAGACATGCGTCTGCGCAATGACGCCATCAGCGCGCTGGCTAATTTGGGCATTGGGCAGAGCGACGCGCTTCGCGCTGTGGCGGAAGCCTATCAGACCTTTGACGATGATCCTGCCTTGGATGATTTGGTCCGCTCGGCCCTGAAACGGCTTGGCTCCTAATGAAGGACCGCCTGACATCGTCAGACACCCATCCTGGGGATGTGCGCGACCGGGCGCTGCGCCCGCTGACCTTTGTCGATTTTCGTGGTCAGCAAAAGACCATTGCCAACCTGAAAGTCTATGTCGAAGCCGCGCGAAGACGCGGCGAACCGCTCGACCATCTATTGCTCTCCGGTCCGCCGGGTCTCGGCAAGACGACGCTCAGCCAGATTGTCGCGCGAGAACTCGGGGTAAATTTCCGCGCGACGTCTGGGCCAATCATCTCCAAGGCGGGTGATCTGGCGGCACTTCTCACGAATTTGGAGCCGAACGACGTCCTCTTTATCGATGAAATCCACCGCCTGAATCCCGTTGTCGAAGAAGTGCTTTATCCCGCGATGGAAGATTATGAGCTGGATCTGATTATCGGGGAGGGCCCGGCGGCGCGCTCGATCAAGATTGACCTGTCGCCGTTCACTCTGATCGGCGCGACAACCCGCGCCGGGCTGTTAGCCACGCCGCTTCGCGACCGCTTCGGTATTCCGGTGCGGCTGGAATTTTACTCCAAAGAAGACCTAACGGATATTGTTACTCGCGCGGCAGGTAAGCTCGGTCTGTCCATGACGGATGACGGGGCGGCAGAGATTGCGGGTCGCGCGAGAGGAACGCCGCGCGTTGCCGGACGGCTTTTACGCCGGGTTCGCGACCTGACGGAACATGATGGTGTTCGTCTGGTCGACGCCGTTGCAGCCGATGCTGCGCTCAAAAAACTGGGTGTCGATCACCTTGGTCTCGACAGTCAGGATATGCGCTATCTCCGGGCCCTGTGCGAGATGTTCGGCGGCGGTCCCGTTGGCGTGGATACAATGGGGGCCGCTTTGGCCGAAGCTCGCGACGCGCTGGAAGATGTGGTTGAGCCTTATTTGATCCAACAGGGCTTTCTGATGCGCACTCCGCGAGGCCGCGTCGCCACACCGCGCGCTTACACTCACATCGGTCTTCCCGCGCCAACAGTGGTTCCGACGCGCGATATGTTTGCGGATGACAGATCAGATGGAGGTGAGGGTGCCTGATATGGAACCCGACATTCAGCCGCCCGGTTTTCTGCGCCGGACCGTGGCACCCGCCGTCGCGATGGTGATCCTCTATGCCTCGATCCGGTCCTTGCCGGCCTTGTTGGTCAGCCAAACTCCGCCCATCGACGGGGGTGATTTGCTGACTGTGTTCCTGATCAGCTTGGTCGTTTTCTCGCTTTACGGTCTCTACAATGACCATAAGGCCAAGCGGAACGGACCCAAGTCATGAGGGCCGAGGACGCCGCTATTCCGGATCGTGATCGGCCACCGCTGGGCTATTTCGATGGTCGAGAGCATCGCTTCCCGATCCGAGTCTTCTATGAGGACACGGATTTTTCGGGCGTCGTTTATTACGCCAATTATTTGCGGTTTTTGGAGCGGGCGAGATCATCCTTTTTCCGGCTAGCCGGGATCGGTCACGCCGAATTGCTTGATCGTGACCCGCCTTTGGCGTTCGTGATTCGAAAAATTACGTTGGATTATCGCAGCAGCGCCAAGATTGACGATGTCCTCTCAGTGGTGACGACATATGATATTTTCAAAGGGGCGAGGCTGATGGTGAGTCAGCGCATCGAACGCGATGGAGACATCATTCTGACGGCGCATAGCGAAGCGGCTTGCATCGATCTTGATGGTCGACCGCGGCGCGCGCCGAAGCCGATGATTGAGAAATTGAAACCGTATTTACTTAGCAACTAACGGGGGAATAGACATGCTTGAAGGATTAGACTGGCAACCCATTCTCATTGCCGCGATCGGCATTATGAGTTTGGTCAATGGGCTTTCCGTGTTTCAGAATTTTCGCGCGGACCGAGCCGATGTTCGGGTCGAGCCTGTTTTTGACGACAACTGGATGTGGTGGTCGGAACTGATCGACACGAGCCGGGCGGAGCCTATTCGGCGTTATATTGTCGTGGGGAATTTGGGCCGATCCAATCATGGTCGGCGACCCACATCCATTTCGGACACACAATTACGCATTCGGCTTCGAAATCTTCGAACCGCAACATCTCCGCTCTATGATATTCCGCAGCCAGAAATCGAGCTCTCACATGCGGGCGCGCAGCGCTTGCCAGTCATGAAGCCCGGACCGGATCCGTTCGATTACAAACCAATGCTGCAACCAGGCGAGTCGGTTGCGGGAATCCACTGTTTCCTCTTTGGCATGTACGGGTCTGAACTCTGGACGCCTAAATCGGAAAATGGTGTTCTGGATGCAACGATTGAATTGGAAGGCGGCTTTGGAAATTGTTTCAAGTCGAAACTATCGTTCGGCTATGTCGAGTTCGAAGAGCTCGTGAAGCGCTTTCCCACTTTGGAAGCTTTTGTGCTCAAAAATCTCGAGCAGGATCCGGAGTGAACCACGACACGCTTTATCTATTGCCGCCGGGGTTTGAAGATCGCGGTGAGCGGCAATATTGCCCGGAATGTGCCGAGATATGGGGCGTGCTGGCCTATTATCCGGCGATCCGAGAGACACTCAATGTGGTCTATCAACCCGTGACGCACCCGCGCTCCGCTCTTGTGGCCCGACTCGGCGACGGACGCTGGAACTGTCCAACCTTGGTGCTAGGCGTTGATAGTCCAGACGGGCCGAACGTGCAGTCGGGAAACGGACAGCGCTATCTCGATAGTGCCAAAGACATCGGCCGATATTGGGCCGCCATCTATGGAACAGCCGTTCCGCGTTAGACCGTTAAATCATGCTGCGGAATTCACACAAAAACCGAGGGTGGAGCTGCAAAGTTCTGCCGTGAACCGGACCACGCAGGTCGGGTTGGCCGGCGGCGACCTGCAAATAGGAATGGTGGGCGATACTGGGATTGAACCAGTGACCCCTGCCGTGTGAAGGCAGTGCTCTCCCGCTGAGCTAATCGCCCGAAAGACCCTTCGTCTCGCGAAGGCGCGGTCTTTAACGTCGCTACCACGGAAATCAAGCACTTGGCATGCATCGAAATGATGTTCAGGATCGTTACTGTTCAGCAATAGTTCAGTGCGAAAGATGTCACAACTGTGTTACAAACCGAAAGACGACGTGAAAAATCGTTTATGTCGGTTATGCTAACCTACATGGAACGGCTGGAGGGGGAGAACAATTGCCGGTCCCGGGCTTAGCCCGTAAGCAACCCACTTCCATTTCGTTCGCCGACAGAGCTGAGAGCTTGTCTAAGAGAGATTTTTATGACCGAGCCGACGCCTACTGCTCGCAATATCCCATTACGCCACGGCGATTTCCCGACTCTGACAGAGGCGTTGGACTATGCCGCGACGGGAGATACGGGATTCAATTATTTTGACGGTAAGGGCCGTCTTGTCACCAGTCTGAGCTACGCTGACCTGCGAATACAGTCGATAGACATGGCGAAGCGTCTCGTCGACTTTGCGCCAAAGGACTCACGCATCGGCTTAGCGGCTGTTTCGACGCCTGATTTCGCCATTTTATTCTTTGCTTGCCAATATGCGGGCCTCGTTCCGGCACCGCTACCACTCCCCGTAACGCTTGGCGGGCGGTCATCTTACGAACGTCAGTTGGAACGTATGGCTGACACAGGCGATTTCTTCGCCCTGTTCGCACCCGCGTCGATGGAGCCGATCATGAGCTCTGCGCTCAATGATACAGCGACACCCGTGCTCACATTTGATGACGTCAATGCTTTGACCGTCGGTGATGATTTGCGTCCATTTGGTGCTGATGATCTTTGTTACATCCAGTACTCGTCCGGGTCCACATCGTCGCCAAAAGGCATTCTTGGCACACAGTCATCCGTATCGGCCAATTGCCACGGCATCACCAAATATGGCCTTCAGGTCAACGAAACCGATCGTGCGACATCCTGGTTGCCGCTTTATCATGATATGGGCCTGATCGGCTGCATGATTGCACCGATGATGGCGCAACTCTCCGTCGACTTCATGGATCCCACGGATTTTACCCGCCGCCCGATGACGTGGTTACAACTCATTTCCGACAATAAGGGGACGCTGTCCTATTCACCGACCTTTGGCTATGAATTGTGTGTGCGTCGGTGGCGCGGAGATCGCGAACTGGATTTGTCGTCTTGGCGAGCGGCCGGTATTGGCGGCGATATGGTGCGGCCAGAACCTCTGACGGAATTTTCCGAACTGTTTGGCCCAATGGGCTTTGAAGAAAGTGCGTTTACGCCGTCTTATGGTATGGCGGAAACCACGCTGGCCGCGACCTTTGCACCGCTGGGACAGGGTCTGGTCAAGCATACAATCGATATGCGCCGCTATGAAACTACCTCCAAAGCCGTCGACGCTACGGACCTGACACCGGTCGAGGATACGCGCAGTTTTGTTGCTTGCGGGGTGAAGCTTCCGGGTCACGACGTTGAGGTTCGTGACGCTGACAACAAAGTCCTCGGTGAGGATCAGGTCGGGCGTATCTGCCTCAAGGGGCCCTCGCTCTCGCCCGGTTATTTCCGCAATAGCCAAGCGACAGAAGCCGCTTTTTCCAAGGATGGCTGGCTCGATACGGGTGATCTCGGTTACTGGCATGATGGCCAGTTGATCGTTACAGGCCGCCATAAGGACCTCATCCTCTATCATGGCCGCAATATTTGGCCGCAGGACATTGAATGGGCCGCACAGGCCGCCGCGCCGCATCGATGTGGTCGTGCTTGCGCCTTCTCTGTTGGTGGTGCGGGTGATCAGAAAACCATTATGCTGTTGCTGGAATGCCGGACCCGTGACCCCAAATTGCTGCATGAAATCGAAGCAGCGGTCTCTGCGGCCATCCGTTTGGAAGTGGGTGTGCCTGTTCAGCTGATGCTGGTGCCGAAATCGACGATGATTATTACCTCATCCGGCAAGCTCTCGCGGTCGCGCGTGAAGCAGAAATATATGGATGGTGGGATCATCGACCTGCAGGTAGCAACACAGCTTCGGGCTGTGCAGGCTTAAAGCAGGCTACTCCGCTACACTCTTTCTTTTTTAGAGGCTGATCCGATAGCTGGACGCCCTGTAATCGGCTTGATAACGGCGCGACGATCGTTGAAAGGGGCCTCATGCCTAAAGACCAGCAAATTTTTGACAAGATATGCGAGCTGCTCAAGCCGTATAACGTCAAGAACAAACCCATATTGCGCACCTCGGGCATCATGTCCGATCTCGAAGTTGACTCGACAGCCGTTTTCGATCTGATCATGGAACTTGAAGATCATTATGACATCTCCGTGCCCATGGAAGTCATTAGCGACGTAAAAACGGTCGGCGAACTGGTCCTCGCCATTCAAGAGCTTTTGCACAAATGAGTGGCACGGGCGGAGCGAATGGTGGGGGAACACCCGGCCTGTCGATTTTTAGCAAATATGACCCGCTCAAACAGCGTGTCGATGTCGTCAACCGGATCGGAGTCGATCCGTTCAATATGACATTTGACGATATTATGGGCCCGACACGCGGGCGCATTGGCAATCGTGAAATCATTCTCGCTGGCACCAATAACTATCTGGGTCTGACTTATGATGAGGCGGCGCGTCAGGCCGCTAAAGATGCCATTGATCGGCACGGAACCGGCACAACTGGGTCGCGTATCGCCAATGGCACATATGTCGAGCATGAGCAGCTAGAACGAGATTTGGCTGAGCATCTCGGCAAGCCGTCCTGCATTGTTTTCACGACGGGTTATGTGACAAATTTGGCGGCCATGGCTGGGCTTGCCGGTCCAGACGACGTGATCTTTATCGATGCCGATGCCCATGCCTGCATCATTGATGGCACGCGTTTGGCCGGTACGACGACGGTTCGCTTCCGCCACAATAATCCCGCCGATCTTGATAAGCGCTTGGCGCGTCAATCCATTCCAGAAGGCGGACACGCGCTGGTCGTCATTGAGGGGCTCTATTCGATGTTTGGGGACATCGCGCCGATTGATGAATTTGTCGAAGTCGCCCATCGTCACGGCGCTTATATTTATGTCGACGAAGCCCATAGTTACGGCGTGTTCGGCGCGACGGGTGCGGGGATCGCGGAAGAACAGGGCGTGCTCGATGAGATCGATTTCTACTCTGGTACTTTTTCTAAAAGTTTAGCCTCCGTAGGCGGCTTTTGCGCCTCTCGGCACCCCGAATTCGAACTGCTCCGCAAAGTTATGCGCCCCTATATGTTTACGGCGTCAGCGGCCCCGTCCAACATTTGCGCAGCCCAAGCGGCGCTCGATGCGATCAAGTCTCGTCCGGAATTGCGGACCAACATCATGGCGCGCGCGGCGCAATTGCATGATGGGTTGAACCGAATGGGGTTTGATCTCTGCGCCCCGGCCAGCCCTGTCATTGCAATCCGTCGGCCTAATGAAGCGCAAGCGGCAATGGAGTGGAACTGGCTCCTCAAGGAAGGCGTCTATGTCAATCTCGCTGTTCCGCCGGGAACGCCGCAAAGCTCAAGCCTTCTGCGGATTTCCGTCTCGGCCGCTCATACGGAAGAAGACGTCAACGCGATTTTGTCGCGGTTCCAGGCTCTAAAAGACCAGAGTGCTGAGATCTTAAACGAAATGATGCGCAAAATAGCGGCCGGATAAAAGCTAGCCGAACGCCCCGCGGCGCCACAATTTCCATCCCAGTACGGGCGACCACAGGACCGGATGTCTCCGCTGTGCGTCCGTCACTTCCAATGACACACCAGAATGCCGTTCGACTTTGCGCAGGACATAATCCAGCCCGCCGTCAAATGTTGCGGCGCTGTTTAGGACGCGGATGGCTGCCACGGGTCTGCCGATGAGGCGGCGCAGGAACCAGCGAGTAGATGATCCAGTGCCGGGATAATTTTGAACGTTGAAGCGCCCGTTTAGGGGCTCTCCAAATAGAGTCTGGCTGACGGCGTCATAGCGATCACGATATCGGGCCACGATTTCTCGGGCGCGTCCATCGTCGCTTTCCGGGCGCAATTCGGTGCGATAGCTTTCATAGAAAGCGCGGCCCCAAAACTCCTCTGCTGAGGCGGGGCCTTCAAACAAAGGCGCGGTCTCACTCGCGAGCTTGCAGACTGCGTTGGCGCGGGCTTGCACGATCCGGGCTTCAATCGTCGCGTCCGATGCCCCGAGCAAAGCGCAAGGCTGAGCGAACCGTCCCCAGACTTGGCTGAGAAAGCTGTCGGCGCAGCGCCGTTCAAATTCACGCAGCGTAATAATAGAGTATTTACAAGTGGATAGAACAATGTCTTGGTTCAGTTCTAGATAATAGACGGCGGGCGGGATGAGGCGATTGGTCAAGGAACGCCACCCGCCAGAAAGCCCAGCGCCGTGGGTCGCGCGGTAGCTATCAACCAGCACATAGAAATCGAGCATCTTTTCAGGGTCATCCAGATCACGCAGGCTGGATCCGTAATAGACGAAGCCGAGGACACGGTCTGGATGTCGGTCCCTGATCGCAGTCATGACGGCTTGAACGCGCGTTGGCGGGTCTAGCTGTTCGGACTGGATCAGGTCCAGAAGCGCGTCCTGATCCGCTCCGCTCATCGACGAATAGTAATCGGTCGGCTAGCGCTCAAACGGAAGACGTTGCCCGGCACATTGATAGGTTCGCCGTCCATCATGACCGGCCCGGAATATTCGAACTCAGCTTCGCATGTGTTCCAGCTGTGAAAGCCGTCCGGTCTTCGGTCTTTGTCTTTAAAGCCGACCCAGATCTCCGCGATGTGACGGTAGAGCTTGGTGCAGCTACCATCGACATAGGTCAGGCGTATATCGCCGTCCTCATCCCCCCAAAACGGATCAAGACCCATAGTGATGGAGGGCAGGGTGGTCGCGACGGTCCCAAGATGCGGGCCTGACAGCGTTTCACCATTTATCCGAAGCACGCAGTCTGTCGCAGGCATGACACTGTCGCGTTGTGCGGTCACGGCCTTGACCAGACCGCCAACTACGGCGGCCGATCCGCCAATACCGCGCGTATGCAGCTCATTTTTCGTATAATCTGTGACCATCGGTAGAGCGCCCGTCGAGAACAAGAAGCCAAACTGGTCGGGTGTGCCGTCACAGGATAAGCGCATAAGCCGGGTCTGAAGTGCTTTCGGATCCTCATGCAGGGTTTTTAAGCCGGAGCGTCCCACGCGTTTCATGCCAATGATTTTGGCAATCTGATTGGTCATGCCGCCCGACGCGATTGCGAAGTCTGGGATGTCTTGCCTATCGCCAACTTGCCGCATGACTTCACTCATGACGCATTGCACGGTTCCGTCACCGCCTTCGATGACGAACAGATCGGAGGTTTCCAGCGCCGCTTCAACCTGACTTGGCAGAGCCTCGAACAGAGCGAGGTCAAACACGCGGGCATGATGCTCACCGGCATGGGTGGCGAGGCGAGAGCCTTTTTTACCGACGCGTTCCGAATAGGGATTGATAAAGAGCGACGCAGTCATGCGAGGGTTATAGCGCCTCCGTGCGCGTCAACAGAAACGCTGAAAGCAGACCAAAGGCTAATAAAGGCATAGCAATCGCGGGCGTGACAGCAATGCCGCCCGAAGCCGCAAAGGTCGCCATGGCGCCGTCGATAATCAAAAAGACAAAACCGAGAGTGATGCCTAGAATAAGTGTTTTGTCGCCCGTATCTTCCCGTCCGGTTCGTTGCATCAGCGCTGCGCAAGCCATCAGAAGAATCAGGGCCGCTAAGGGTCGGGTGAGACGATGGGCATGCCAGAACCCATAGGCAAAAGACGGTTTCGAACCGCTATTACCGGGTCTCATAAAGTCCCGCATCTCAGATAGAGACAAGTCACGCGGTTCTGCGGCGAGGCGCGCGATTGATTTGGGAGTCTGGGATGTCGTCCAGATGGCCGAACCTTCAACGGCGCTGGCTTCGCGCGGTTCGCCGTCCGCGCCTTTGACATCCAGACGACGCACGCCATCAAGCGCCCACCCTTCGCCCGTATACGTCGCGCGATCCGCCCAGATTATCGAATCAACTTCGCCCAGTTCATTGCGTTGGAAAATCTCTATCTTGGCGAGCGTCTGATAGGATTCCCGATCAATCGCGCGCACGATCGCGCCGTTGTCTTCTAGCCATAATGGATTGTCCGGTGTGATGTTCTTGATCTTATATTCGCCTATTCCCCACGCTTGCAGCGAGCGGACGGCGGGGGCCACGGTGTAATCAATGAAAATGATGGAGAGTATGGCCGATCCGAACACGACAGGGACCATCAGGAGAACTTGGCGCGTTGCGCTAATCCCAAATCCAAGCAGCGCCACAAGCTCATGCTGGCGGATGAGTTTTACATAGGTCAGCAAGATCGCGACCACGAGCGTGAATACGAAAATCCGGTCGAAAATCACGGGCGCGCGCAGCGCCATATATTTAAACGTGCCTTTGAATCCTTCGCCGCTGGCAACAATGTCGGCACCATTGGCCAAGCTGTCCAGCAATCCAATGAGAACCAGAAAACCAAAGACAACGGTCAGCCAGGTGAACAGAAAGGATTTGGAGAGGTAGAGGGAGACCTTAAACACGGCGTCCCTCCGTCGTGCCACGCAAACGATCTCTGACCTGCTTTAGGATGGTGCGTATCTGCCCCTGCATATGGCTGACCCATTGTGCAAATGATGTGAGGGGCGGTTGACCCATTTTAAACGCGCTCTTGCGGAAGATAATGACGGCAAAGATCGTGAGAGCTGCGATCAGCCCCCAAATTCCAAGCCAAGGTGGAATCTTGCCAGCGGCGCCAAGAGATTGCGCGAATTCCAAGGCTTTTTGCAGCGAGACGAGGAAGACAACGCCGACAAAAATACCCGCCGATGAGGGATTTCGACCATAATTCAGGCCGAAGGGTACAGCTATAAAGGGCAGAATGAACAGAAGGGCCGTTCGAGCAATTCGTAAATGCAGCGCGGCATTGTTCGTGTTGCGGTCAATCTCAGTTCGTAGATCGCCTTTGCGATTTTTGAACAATTCTGACGATGTTAGCTCTCGCTCATCATTGCCCCGCGCCCTGAAAGGAACGACCGTGGCCGCGCCCGCAATAGATGACCCGCCAAAACCGAGATCGCCAGACAGGCGGCTATTATCAAGGATTTGGTAAGCGCGGCCCGAGCCCAATTGTAGCACAGGCGCTCCGGTCTCTTCGCGGACGATGAGTTCGCCTTCCTTCGCCGTGGTCAGGCGAAAGCCCGTCTGCTCATCATTTTCAGAGACCGCTTCATAGATAAAAATCGGCCCAATCCCGGCATCGGGTTTGTCTGTTCCGCCAAAGAATGTACGGGATCCGACGGTTGTAAATGTGCCTTCGCGCAAGGCTGCGGTAAAGCTGGTCTGCTTGACCGTATTTTCCACAGTTCGGTATTGATACCGGCCGAGAGGCTGCAGCCAGCCTTCAATCAAGATCGATCCGACCGCTAAAATAGTAGCAATCGCGAGAAACGGCCGAGTCATATGGGTCAAGGATACGCCCGCCCCGAGCGCGGCCGTCAGTTCGGATGAGCGGGAAAACCGATCAACTGTAATAATCGTACCCAGCATTAACGCCATTGGAACCGCAATGCCCAGATAATAGGGTAACAGCGATACGATCATGTTAGAGGCATCAGACGCCGGTTGCGTCGATGTCGTGACAACTTCGAAAATACGCAGCAAACGTTCAAGCAGGAGGACGCAACAGGCGAACACCACAAGGCCACCGATCGCAATCGACGCTCTTTTGAAAAGATATGTGTTTAGACGACCCAACCGATTCCTGCGATCCACACTTTGATAATGACCGAACTGCCCCATATCCAGACGGCGTCCAGCATGAAATGGTTCATGCCGGGCTCATCGCACGGGGCCTATTGAAAAGCCATGATCAACGCAAATCGTACGAACAGACCCTACTGGAAATTCATCCGCGGCGTTTCGCTGATTGGTGTGGGTGCCTTGAGCCTCGCCGCAACAGCTGCTGCGGCTGATGACGAGGAAGATGTGTCTGAACCTCTGTCAGCACTCGGCGTGGAGTGGGGGCTGGAGCTTTATGACCGTGACGCCGCAGACCGCTGCATTCTGGGCTATCACCAGATCCGCGTGACAGTGAATAACATCACGCAAGAAGGTATCCTGAAGCTTGAGCTTTTTGGCGAGCAGGATTTCATGAAACGATCCGGCAAGATTCGCCGCATTCGTGTTCCCGCAGAGAATGGCCCGATGCGGGTCTGCTTTCACGTCCCTGGCCCGGGCGAGTATGCCGTCGTGGGTTATCACGACAAAGACGGCGACCGGAAGTTCGATAAGAAATGGAATTTTACGCCCAAAGAGCCCTATGGCCTGTCGAACAACCCTGAAATAAAGTCGCTGCGTCTTCCCAAATGGGAAGAAACGCGCTTCGACGTTCCAAGTGAAGGCCGCGACATTGTCATCAATCTGGTTGACCTAGGCTAGGTTCGGTCGCCAAAGCGCCCCTTTCACTGATTTGACCAAAGTGGGCTCGTATGACGGATGCGTCATTCATAATAAGCGAATCTGATCAGGCTGACGCTGATTTCGTCGCGCTTCCCTATGCGCTTTATCGCGGTGAGCCCAATTGGCGCGCGCCTTTGCGCATGGAACGCAAAGCGCAAGTAAGCCGCAAAAACCCAGTGTTTCGCGCTCTCACGGCTCGGTTTTTCATTGCGAGACAAGACGGTCGCCCGGTCGGGCGAATCGCGGCTTTTCTGAACGCGGCGCATGACGAACTTTACGGCACAGATTCTGCGTTTTTCGGCTATTTTGATTGCGAGAATTCTGCCCCCTTGGCCGATGCTCTGTTGAGCGCGGCGAAAGACTGGGCGCGCGGGCAAGGACGGACGACGTTAATCGGCCCGGCCATGTGGAGCGTGAATGAGGAAGTCGGCTTGCTGGTAAACGGGTTTGATCAGCCGCCTGCGGTGATGATGCCATACGGCCATCCGCATCAGGTCGAGGCTATAGAGCGCAACGGTTTTTCGAAAGCGGTCGATCTCTATGCCTATAATGCTGATCTCAGCGGCGGTGCCCCCAAGGGTAAGCTGGTAGAAGGGCTACGAGCCAAAGCGGAGTCCGATTCTGGCCTGACGTGGCGGACAATGAATAGGAAAGATTTCCTCGGCGATGTCCGGATGGCCCGAGAGATTTTCAACGATGCTTGGGCGGAAAACTGGGGCTTCATTCCGTTCTCTGAAGAACAATTCGAACATATGGCCAAAGAAATGAGGCCGATCATGTTCAAGACTGGGTTTCAGATTGGGTTTATTGACGGTGAACCGGCCACATTTATCTGGATGATTCCGGATCTGAACGAAGTCGTAAAAGGGTTCGATGGTCGCCTTTTGCCGTTCGGATGGGCCAAGCTTCTTTACCGCATTAAGACGAAAAAAGTCAGCAAAGGCCGCGTGCCCTTGATGGGGCTGAAGCGGAAATTCCATAAGGGTCGCCGTGGCGTGGCTCTGACCACCAAAATTTGCTCAGACGCCTTCGATGCCGGACAAGCGCAAGGCTTTACCCAATGTGAGCTATCTTGGATCCTCGAGGGTAATCGCAGCATGAGCGCGATCTGTGAACTGGTCGGGGCGGACCTCTATAAGACATACCGCATGTTCGAGGCTATGCTTTGAGCGTTCGCGCCATCATTCTGGCGGGACAACGCCCCGGTCCGGACGCGCTATGCGACCACGCCGGAATCGCGTTCAAGGCCGATATTCCTGTTGGCGGGATTGCGATGGTGGACCGGGTCGCAGAGGCCTTGCGCAGCGCGAACGTGGCTGAGCCCTTCTTCTTGTCAGGATACCCAAAAGAGCGAGACGGATTTGAGCTCGTGCAGGGCGGGCGTGGGCCTGCAGACAGCGCCTTAATGGCGGCGTCAGGCGGGTCGTTTCCGGCTCTGCTGACAACTTGCGATCATGCTTTGCTGACCAGCGAAATGGTCGAGGCTTTCATCCAACACTCACAAGCCTCCGGCGCAGATTTTACGGTCGGATTAGCGACGGAGACAGTTATTCAATCTGCCTATCCAGCCACGAAACGGACTTACTTGCGGTTTGCTGACCAAGCGGTGAGCGGATGTAATCTGTTTTATCTCGCTAACGACCGCGCACTTGAAGCGATCCGGTTTTGGCAGACGGCGCAGGATTTCCGCAAAGACCCGCTGAAATTGGCGAAAACAGTCGGCTTGGGTTTAGGCATCAAATATGCGTCTGGACGACTGACGCTGGGTGGGGCGTTTGAAGCCGTGTCTAAGAAGCTTAAAATTACGGCGGAGCCGATTCTACTGCCTTTCGCCGAAGCCGCAATCGACGTTGATAAGCCCGCTGATTTGGCGCTTGTCGAAGACATCATCGCGGCGCGCAAATAATGGACATGTCGATCCATTGCACGCGAACCGTGGGCTCGCGCATCGCCTCCAATGCAACGCTTCTGTTTGGGGCGAAAGCGATTGGCGCTCTGCTCGGTCTCATCAGCCTTGTTGTGACAGCCCGGGCGCTCGATAGTCAGGCCGAGTTTGGCATCGTGATTTTCTTGCACGCATATATGCTGTTCTTCGCCGAAATGATGACCTTCCAACCGTGGCAGGCCGTGATCCGGTTTGGGTCCGATGACGTTGAAGCAAAAGATGGGGCGTCTTTCGCGCGTCTGGTGAAATTTGCCGCGACGCTCGACGCCATCGCTGTTGTGCTAGCCTATATCGGGTCCATTGCCTTGTTCGGTGTATTCGTCGCGGTCGTGCAAGCGTTCCCAGATTTCTGGCCCGGCTATGATCAGATTGACCTCACCAAATTATTCGGTCTCGTGGCTGTCTATTGTACGGTCGTACTGTTCCAGCAAATCGGTATGAGTACGGGCGTGTTGCGACTGTTTGACCGGTTCCGAGGTCTGGCCGTCGCTTGGCTGGTGATGCCAGCCGTCCGTCTTATCGGCGTAATGATTGTCGCTTATCAGGGCTGGGGCATGATCGGCTTTATCGCAGCTTGGTATCTCGGCGCATTGGCCCGTTACCTTGTTATTATCGGATTAGGGCTGACCGAATTGTCCAAACGTGGATTGTTGAAACCGGCTTGGATCGCGAAAATCGATCTCATGCATCCCCGCAAAGGGCTCTGGGTTTTCGCGACTAAAGCTTATGTGGACAGCTCATTGGCAGCCGGCTTCTCGCACCTTCCTGTTCTCTTGGTCATGGGTGTCTTCGGTCCGGTCTTTGTCGCTGTTTATAAAATCGCTGAAGAGATCGCCCGGCTTCTCTCAGAGGGCGTTAAACTGCTCGACCAAGTGATCTATCCAGAATTGGCGCGTATTGTCGCGGCGGGGCAGGGCGGACAGATTTTGCGTTTGGTAAGCAAAGCCAGTGCCGTCGCACTGGGGGCAGGTTTGGCCATTGCGGCGTTGGTCTATTGGTTCGGTCCGTTCGCGGTCGATTCCGTTCTCGGCCCGGACTATGCGGGGGCCGTCAATTTGGCCGTGCTGCTTGTGTTGGGCGCGGCTGTGTTCGCAGCCGTCGCTCCACTTTATCCCGTTTTTTACGCGGTCGGAAAACCGGAACGCGCCATCTATGCGCGCGCCGCCGGAATTGTCGCCTATGTGGGCAGTTTTATCGTCCTGACGAATTGGCTGGGAGAGATCGGCACAGGTTGGGCCTGGCTGTTCGGCTATAGTGTGGCCCTGATTGCTGTTGTGCTGCTGGTCACGCGCACCCTTTCAAAATTGAACCGTGCGCCTTGCGAATGATCGCCATCTTTGATCTCGACTATACGCTGACACAGCGTGGGACGTGGGGCCGTTTCGTCTGGCGAACGGTCAGGACACGGCCGTGGTTCTGGATTCCGCTTCTGTATGAAACGATCCGGGATCAGATCGAGTATAAGGCGGGTCGTCGGCCTCGCGGGGCAGTCAAAAGGTCCATGATGCGGTGGAGCCTGATGCGTCGATCCCGCGCCGAATTGATCGCGATGGCAAACGGGTTTGCAGACTCAGAGGTTCGGGACGGCCTGCGGCCCGGCGGTCGGGCGGCGCTGGCATATCATAAAGCCCGAGGCGATCATGTTTTGATTGCGTCAGCGGCGGTCGATTTGATCGTTGCACCGATTGCAAAACGTCTGGACGTCGATGGATTCGTTTGCACACAGATGGCTTGGGATGGCGATCGTTTGGAAGACCGCTTCGCGACCGGAAATTGCTATGGCGAGGCCAAGCGCAAAGCTGTTAAGGTCTATCTGGCGGAGAGAGGGCTTTCGGGACCAACGGTTTTTTACACGGATAGTCGCGCGGATTTTGCTCTTTTGCCGATCATGGACCGGACAATTGTTGTCGATCCAAAACCGAAGACACGCGCGGATGCGGAAGCATTAAACCTGCCTATTCAGACCTGGTCGGATCACGAAAGCGGATTCATCCTCCCGTCTGAGTGACGAAAATGTGAAACAAATGAAACAGGTTGTGAGTGTCAGCGGTTCTCGGCTTGTTCTAAGTCCCGCGCCTTATGTCTCACTTGCTCGAAAAATTTGATGGATCGCCGCTCAAGGTTGCGTTCCTTTATAATCATGAAGTACCGCATCAGGTCCCGCACACAGCCCCTATTCTACGCGAAATACTCGTCCGACATCCGGATATTGACGTCACCGTCTTAACCTCGACGCAGGAACAGAAAGATCTTGTTCTGTCCGGCCTAGGTCCGAATTTGCTGCGACGCACTCAGTTGGTTGATCTGGATACAACCAAGGCGGATCGGGGCATTCGTCGCGCAGCTAATGCTGTGGCCCCCGCGCGTCGCCTCTCGGTTCTTCAGGAAAATCTCGATACGCTGGCCCAATTCGATGTGTTCGTGGTCCCAGAAAGCACCAGCCTTTTGCTGAAGAAGCAGTTCGGCTTGGATCATCTGAAGTTTGTTTTGACGCATCACGGTGCCGGGGACCGTGCGGTCGCGCAAAAAACGTCTATCCGAGACTTTGATTTCGTTTTAGTGGCGGGTAAAAAGGACGAGAAAAGGCATAAAGAACATGGGCTTGTTCGCGACGGTGAATATGCTGTTGCCGGTTATCCCAAGTTCGACTTTGTGCCGCATGACGGCGTGCCGAAACTGTTCGACAATGATAATCCGGTGGTTCTGTATAACCCACATTTCGACCCGCATTTATCGAGCTGGTACACTATGGGTGAGGACGTGCTGGATGCGTTCGCGCAGACCCCTGATCTTAATTTGATTTTCGCGCCCCACATCATGATCTTTCAGCGCAAGATCCACACATCGGTTGAATATAAACGAGTGCGCCGCCGCAAGCCGCTGCCCAAGCGGTTCTTAGATTTGCCCAACATCCATATCGACCTTGGTAGCTCGCGCAGTGTTGATATGACTTACACGCGCGCTGCCGACATCTATATTGGGGACGTGTCGTCGCAGACTTACGAGTTTCTGCATGAACGGCGGCCGACGATTTTCCTCAACAGCCATGAGGCGGATTGGACGGGCAACCCGCTCTATCTCAATTGGACCACGGGGCCTGTACTGGATGATACGAGTGAGTTGATAGAAGCCGTTCGCGCGGCTCAGAACACGCATCCCGACTATCTACCGGCCCAGAACTTAGCCTTTGCCGACACATTTGATCTGGGAATGGGTCGGTCGTCAGAGAAAGCGGCGGATGCGATCGTGGCGTGGCTCCGACGCGAGGCTGCATTTGAGCCTGAACTCATGGCGGCCGAATAGAGGCGCTCATTTTTGTGATTTGGACCTCTGTTCTAAGGGCAGTAGGCTCGTCTCATGAGACTATTAAACGTATTAATGCGCCGTTTTGTGACGACCGGACAGCTGACCATTATCGACCACAAAGGTGTCCGCCACGATTACGGGCCGGGTGGTGAGCCTTCGGCGACGGTCCGGTTGACTGATCCCAAACTCTATCGCCGCCTATTTCTGAACCCTGAACTCTATGCAGGCGAAGCCTATATGGACGGCACGTTGATCGTCGAAGAGGGCGGTATTCGTGGATTTTTAGAGGTGTTCGCGCACAATCGGGATGGCTTACGCAAAGGTCCAATCCGGCAACGGATCAAGCGGGTGCAGAAAACCTTCCGTCGGACGATGCAGCGGAATAAGCGCGACGCGTCTTCGAAGAATGTCGAAGCCCATTACGATCTCTCCAATGATCTCTATCGGCTCTTTCTTGACGAAGACATGCAGTATAGCTGCGCCTATTGGCCCGAATATGGCATGACGTTAGAACAGGCCCAGCTTGCCAAAAAGCGCCATATTGCCGCCAAGTTGAGGTTAGAGCCCGGGCACCGTGTCCTCGACATTGGCTGCGGCTGGGGCGGTATGGCGATTCACCTCGCCAAAGACCATGACGTCCATGTCGTCGGCGTCACCCTGTCGAATGACCAGTATGCTTTAGCGCGTGAGCGGGTCGAAGCTGCGGGGCTGCAGGACCGGGTCGATATCCGGTTGCAGGATTACCGCGATTGCAAGGGGCCTTATGACCGCGTTGTCTCGGTCGGTATGTTTGAACATGTTGGGGTCGGGCATTACGCAGAGTTCTTCGAAAAAATCCGCGATGTGCTGACCGATGATGGCTGTGCGCTTGTCCATTCAATCGGACGCAAGGGCGGTCCCGGAACGACCGGCAAATGGATCCGCAAATACATCTTCCCCGGCGGTTATAGCCCCGCTCTGTCTGAGACTTACGCCGAGATCGAAAAAGTCGGTCTCTGGGTCACGGATATGGAGATCTTGCGGCTGCATTATGCATGGACACTGGCCGAATGGGAAAAGCGGTTTCAGGCCAATCGCGACGCCGTTGTGGCGATGAAAGATGAGCGGTTCGCGCGGATGTGGGAGTTTTACTTAGTCATTTCGGAATTCTCATTCCTATATGGCAAGCATATGAATTTCCAAATACAGCTCGCCAAGGATGTGCATGCGCTGCCGCCAACGCGGAACTACATGATGGACGGACCGGGCCTACTGGCCTAAGTGGCGGCGCCATGACTGATCCTGTCGAAAAACCCAAACATCTGAATAAAACGCGCCGCGCCTTCATCAAGAAGACGGGTAAGAAGCTGGTCCGCAAGATTGCCGGGTTCCAGTCGTCGCAATCCAAAGTTCCGGACACTCCCAAGATCGACAATGCGCATTTTCCGTGGCTGAAAGACTTTACCGATAATTGGGAAGTGATCCGCGAGGAGGCACAAGCCGTGCTCGCCTTCCGCGACGATATTCCAGCGTTTCACGAACTCTCGCCTGACCAGTACCGGCTATCCAAAGCCAAGCATTGGAAAACCTTCATCCTCTACGGCTTTGGTCAACGGATGGAGACGAATACGAAGCTGACGCCGAAGACGGCCGATATTTTGTCAGGCGTCCCAAACCTCCAGACGGCGATGTTCTCGATCCTCGCGCCGGGCTATCACATTCCGGCGCATAAAGGCGTGACCAAGGGCATTCTGCGTAGCCATCTCGGCCTGATTATTCCGAAAGACCGCGAGCAGTGCCGCATTCGCGTCGATGAGACGATCACGGCATGGAAAGAGGGCGAAATCTTCGTCTTTGACGACACATATGAGCATGAAGTCTGGAACGAGACGGACGAGGAACGGGTGATCCTACTGTTCGATTTCGATCGCCCGATGAAACTGGGCGGACGGGTCCTCAACAAGACTTTCCTCAACATTATGAAGCTGACGGCCTTCTATCAGGATCCGAAAAAGAACCTGCAAAGCGCGGAAGACCGTATGGAAGCCGCGATCCGCAAGGCTGATGCCAATATGGAAGCGATGTCTGACCCGGCTGGGTAGCGTGTCTTCAGTCGGTCTCGGTCGACATTGAGTCCATCACAGCCGGAATGATGCGATCTCGCAAAATCGACACGGGCTGGAACTGCAGCCGCGATCCGAAATTCGTACCGGTGAAAGAGGCGACAAGGCCGAGGTCTGGCACAGCGAAGATAAAGTTGCCGCCATTGCCGTGGGCATAGTGGTAATCCAGTGTTCGGCCATCCACATCAACGCGGTCGCGCCACCACAAATAGCCATAGGTTGAGCGGCGTTCATAGACATCCGTTTGATAGCCGACCATCGCATCAAACCAATCGGGCGAGATGATGTCCGGATTTCCGTCTAGCAGCGTGACGCCGAGTGTGTGAAAATCAGCGGCCGTCATTTCTAGGTGACCGCCCGTATCGGTTCCACCGGTCGGCGTGTCTGCCCATTGGGCCGATAATATGCCGAGCGGTCCGAACAGCCTTTCATTTGCGAACTCTGAGACGGTCATACCCGATAGCTCGGTTAGCAACTCACCCAGCAGGACGACTCCGCCTGTGCAGTAGCTGAAATGCTCGCCGCGTTCATGGGCTCTGGGTTGCGACAGGAAAAATGCGACCCAATCGGGCGTTTCATACATTTTATCTTCTTGGCCCAGTGAAGCCGGAACCCAGTCGTCACAAGCCATGCCACTGCGCATGGTCAGCAGGTCTTTGACCGTGATTTGGCGTTTGAGATCGCTTGTATCGAACGGGCTGAAACGGCGTGGAATCAAATCTGTTACGGGTTGGTCCACTGACGAAATCAGTCCGTCCTCAATCAGCTCGCCGATCAGAATAGCCGTCACGCTTTTCGTGGCTGAGCGCAGATCGTGCGTGTCATCTATCGAGACGCCCTGCGCGTAGTCTTCAACCAACAGAGTCCCATCCACCGTGATCAGCATGGATGTCACGCCAGGCCATTCTCCAGCGTCGAAGTCTCCTGATAGTGAACTCAGAGCGTCTTCCATTGGGGCTGACAAAACAGGATATGGCGCGGGGTCGTTGGCGTTCGTTGAGCAGGCTGACAAGACGAGGCTGACCGCAGTCAAGATTGCATTGCGGGCTATATATCGACGCTTAGTCATTAGTCTTCGGACTGTAGTCGACACGCGATCACCCAGCGGTCGTCTTGGCGGCATAAGGTAAGGCTTTCATGTCCATTTGCGGTGTGACGTTGAAGGCCGCTCATCTCAGTCCACGCCATTGACCAGTCATAGCTAACGATGACCAAACCAGCGACGTGATGAGATACGAAGTTTGTTGTCTCATAACTGCGGACCTCGTTCGCTGCCATGAAGCCAACATAGGATTCCGTAATGGCGTCGCAGCCGCTGAGGCGATGTTGACCGCTGGCATGTAGCAAGAGGGCATCGGCGTGAAAGTGCCGGGCAAGACCCGTGAAGTCGTTTTGTAACCAACACTGGTCCATTGACTTCACGGTCTCAACTGCACTCATTGCCATGACGTATCCCGTTTCGCGGCGTTTTCTCTGTTCGACCAAGCCTAGTTCAGATCGATGACCTCATAGCCGAGATCGGCCAGACGCGCTTTCTGGCTGGCGGCATCCCCGACAATGACGATCCGCATGGCATCTGGGCGCATATGCGCGCTGGAGAGGGCTAAGGCGTCGGCGAGTGTCATGGACTGAACCCGCGCCATTTCTTGCGCCCGAATGTCGGCCGGAAGATTGTTGCGGCTGATGTCTTGGACGAGGCCCAACTTATCGCCGAGAGTCTCGGTCTTGAGCGCCTGTCCCCGCATCAGGGACTCTTTCAATTCTGCCAGTTCCGCATCCGTCATGTTGCGGCCATGCTCACCAACGATGTCGCGGATGATTTCGAGGCTTTCCTTGGTCGCATTGGTACGGACGGAGGTCCGCACGACGAATGAGCCCAAATCCTTATCGCCGGTTGCGCCGGACCGGATCCCGTAAGTGTAGCCTTTATTGACCCGAAGTTCGGTCATCAGCTTGGACGTATAGATCGCCCCGAGCGGGAAGTTCAGTGCTTCAAGACGCGCATATTCCGGATCTGTCGAGGTGAGGGCAGGGCGCGCCAGACGAATGACGGATTGCTTTGAATCCGGCACATCATAGAAGTAAATACGCGTCTGATCGACATCGGCCATGGTTGGGCGAGCTTTGCTCGTCAGATCGCCCGTTACGGGGTCGGCAATGGCGCCAAACGCACTCAACACACCGGGCTTTTTGTAGTCACCGACAATGTTCAATGTCGCGGTGGAGACGTCGAAATAGTTAGTGTGGAAATCTTTGAGATCATCCAGCGTGATCGACCGAACCTGATCTTCTGTGCCTGCACCCGCGACTGAAAGCGCGCTATCCGCTGGGTAAGTCAGCTTTGCTTCAGCCTGAGTGGCGAGGAAATTCGGGTCGGCCTGCTGCGCAACAGACGCTTGCGCATATTGCTCGCTCAGCGTTTCAAACTCATCAGCGTCAAAAGCCGGCGCATTGATCATGTCATTGACCAACTGGACCGTCGCGTCGAGGTTGCGCGCGAGCGTCTTACCCCGGATCGTCGTGAACCGGTTATCGGTGAAGACATTGAGCTCGGAACCGAGATTACCAAGGGCTTCTTCGAAGGCGGCCGTATCGCGGTCTCCCGCCCCTTTGAGTAGAAGGTCGCCCATCATGACGGCCACACCGGGCTTGTCTGCCGTTGCGCGGTTCTTGCCCGCATCAAAATCAATCGCGAACTCAATCAGTGGAACTTCGTTCGACTGAATGCCGACAATCTCTAAGCCGTTGGCGGCTTCCGCGCGCCATATTGACGGAACAGGTAATGTGTAAGGCTCGCCAAAATCAGGCTCGACGGTGCGGTCGAACGATGAGGGGGTTGGCTCGAAAATACGGGCATCTGGGTCGTAAGGCACATCCGCTTCGGCACCCTGAACCACGACTTCCTCAACCACGGTCGCGGTCTGCGCGCCGTCTAAGCCAAGCTCAAGTTCGCCTTTCGGAACGAATGAGGTGGCGACGTAATTCTTGCCTTTGATGTAGCGATTATAAACATCCATCACATCGTCTGCGGTCACAGCCCGGAGCGCGGCAATATCATCGTCGAGATAGCCGGGATCGTCCCGGAAGAGATTATATTCCGCCAGCGCGATGGCTTTACCGAGCGCACTCTGGACTTCGTCATAGACGGCCACTTCGGCTTCAGTCTTGATCCGCTCTAACGCCTCTTCTGGGATGCCGTCGGCTTCAAAGCGGGCAAAGGCCTGCTCAATGCCGGGGACAAGATCATCAATATCTTCGCCCGCCTTGGGGGACACGAATAGATAGACCTCACCCGCCAATTCTTTGAAATAGGTAAAGGTGCCGACGCCTGTTGTCAGCTGTTCCTCGTCAATCATGACTTCGTTAAACGGCGCGCGTTTGCCGTCCGAGAGATAAGTCATCAGGACTTCGAGCGCGTAGGAATCTTCGTGATATTCCGCGACCGCCGGCCAGACCATTGTCAGTTGCGGTACTTTGGCAAAACTGTCTTCGTGAATGTAGCTCTTCGTCTCAGTCAGGGCGACAGCCGGGACAATGCGCTCTGGTTGTACGTCGCCAGCCGGGATTTCACCGAAATATGTCTCGACGAGCTCGCGGGCTTCGGCAGGCTCGAAGTCGCCCGTAATGGTGACGGTGATATTCTGAGGCGTATACCATTTGGCGAAAAATTCCTTCGTATCTTCCAGTGTCGCACTGTCTAGGTCGTCCAGCGATCCGATGACCGTGTGATTATAAGGGTGGCCGACCGGATAGATCGCCTTGCCGATGATATAGAAATTGTGACCATAGGGCTGGTTGTCGACCCGCTGGCGCTTCTCATTTTTCACGACCTGCTTTTCGCGGTCGATGACGTTTTGGTTGACGGTGTTGATGAACCATCCGAGCTTGTCCGCTTCGGCCCAGACGACTTTTTCAAGCGCATCCGACGGAACGGCCTGAAAATACTGCGTCATGTCGTTGGTGGTGAAACCGTTCGTGCCTTCGCCGCCGATCCGTGTGTTCATGAGGTCAAGGCCGCCATAGCCGAGGTTTTCAGAGTCGAGGAATAACAGGTGCTCGAACAGATGCGCGAAGCCAGTTTTGCCCTCAACCTCACGGGCCGACCCGACATGTGCGGCCAGATTGATCGCTACGATGGGATCAGATTCGTCAACATGCAGAATGACGTCTAGCCCGTTGTCGAGGGTGAACTTCTCAAATTCCAATGACGGTAGACTGTCATCGACAGCGTCAGGGGCTGCGGTCGCACAGGCGGCGAGAACCAGAGTGGAAGCAAAAAGAAGAGCGCGTATTTTCATGGGGGTTGTCCATGTTGTTTATCGATAAATTACGTCTCCTATATGCGTCTGTTCTAGCGAATGCTAGGGGAAAGCGATGGAGGATCTTCACATTCGAAACGGCCTATATGTACCCGCTAAGGCGATGAGCGTTGACGCCGTGCGCAGCTCTGGCCCCGGTGGGCAGTCGGTCAATAAGACCAACTCGGCCGCTCAGCTTCGTGCCTATGTCGATGCGTTCGGCTGGGCGGACGGGCTCGTTGTGCGGGTTCTCAATCATTCTGACAGCCGCATCACCCAGTCACAGAGGGCGATCCTTATACAGTGTGATACGCACCGCAGCTTCCACCGCAATCAGGACGAAGCGCTAGAGCGTTTGGCGGGTCTGCTTCGCAAAGCTCTGCATCGGGACAAACCGCGCCGCCCGACACGCCCGTCACGAAGCTCTGTACGTCGTGCTGTCAAAGCGCAAAAACGGCGGCAGGAAATCAAGTCTCTTCGCGGTAGAGTGAAAGATAGCTAGAGGACTGGCTGCAACACTTGCGATCTTCACGGCGACTCGCTAAGGGGCGCGCCGAAGAACGCGGCTTTCGACCTCTTATTGTTAGAGGGAAGGGAGGCCGCGAATTACGTTTTAACGACGGAGGCGACCATGGCGGTCCCTAAGAGTAAGATCAGCAATTCGCGTCGTGGCATGCGCCGCTCTCACGATAAGCTGCAAAATTCGGTCTATGTTGAAGACAAAGATAGCGGCGAGCTGCGTCGTCCGCATCATATTGATCTGAAATCCGGCATGTATCGCGGCCGTCAGGTCCTGAAGGCCGAAGACTAGTCTTTCCATAAAACGACTGAAATAGGGGATTTCCTATGGTTGAGATCGAAACGGTCTTCGCGCGCGAAATCCTTGACAGTCGGGGCAATCCAACACTTGAAGTCGACATCACGCTCAGTGATGGCGGCTTTGGTCGTGCCGCTGTGCCAAGTGGTGCGTCGACGGGTGCGCATGAAGCGGTCGAACTGCGCGATGGCGACAAGGATCGCTATCTAGGCAAGGGCGTCCGCAAGGCGGTCAATAACGTCAATGACGAGATTGCCGATACGATCGAAGGCTTGGACGCTGAAAACCAGCGCGGTATCGACGAAATTCTCAAACAGTTAGACGGGACCGAGAACAAAGCCCGTCTCGGAGCCAATGCCACGCTCGGCGTTTCGCTGGCACTGGCTAAGGCTGTCGCCGATTCTCAGCAAGTTCCGCTTTACCGCTATGTCGGCGGTGCCAACGCACATGTTCTGCCCGTGCCGATGATGAACATTATCAATGGCGGTGAACATGCTGACAATCCGATTGATGTGCAGGAATTCATGGTCATGCCGGTTGGTGCAGAGAGCTTTTCTGAGGCCCTGCGCTGTGGCGCAGAAATTTTCCACGCGCTCAAGGCCAAGCTCAAAGCCGATGGTCACAATACCAATGTCGGCGATGAAGGCGGTTTTGCGCCGAATCTGTCCAGCACACGCGATGCGCTCGATTATATACTCAAGGCAATCGAAGCGGCTGGCTATAAAGCGGGAGAGGATGTTTTCCTCGCGCTCGACGTGGCTTCCACCGAGTTTTTCAAAGAGGGTCGTTATGAACTGAAGGGCGAAAATAAGAGCCTGACCTCTATCGAATTCGTCGACTATCTGGCTAAATTGACAGATGACTATCCGATTATTTCAATCGAAGACGGCATGGCTGAAGATGATTGGACAGGCTGGGTAAAGTTGCAAAACCGGATCGGCGACCGCGTTCAGCTGGTCGGCGATGATTTGTTCGTCACCAATCCAGTACGCCTCAAATCCGGCATCGAAATGGGGGCTGCCAACTCTATTCTCGTCAAGGTCAACCAGATCGGCACATTATCCGAGACCTTAGACGCCGTTGAAATGGCGCACCGTGCAGGCTTCACCGCTGTCATGAGCCACCGCTCTGGCGAAACATCGGATACGACGATTGCGGATCTCGCCGTCGCGACGAATTGCGGGCAGATCAAAACAGGCAGCTTGGCGCGGTCTGACCGGTTGGCCAAATATAATCAGCTTCTTCGCATTGAAGAACAGCTGGGTGAAATGGCGCATTATGCCGGACGGTCAGTTCTAAAAAACTGAGTGCTCCCGTCCGATTCGGGCCGAGTCTTTACCGCGTGTAAACCCTGATCCGCCCATATCTGGCAGGTCATGTTGCGGACCAAAATCAAACTTCCAGATTTCAAGCGCCGCGCGCCTGCTGCGGCTTTGCTCATCCTTTATCTTTATCTCGGATTCCATGCGCTGTCGGGCAGCCAAGGATTAGTCCGGTGGATGGAGCATACGGAACGGGCCAAGCATTTGGAGGTGAAGCTCGCCGCTTTGGAGGCGCGCCGTGAGTCTCTGCAAGCTGATGTCGACTTGCTCTCGGCTGACTCGCTAGACTTGGACGCGCTTGATATAGAGGCAAGACAGAGTTTGTTCGTGGCAAAGCCCGGTGAAATCACAATATGGCTTGACCCTTAGGCAGAGCATGTAAAGAAGTGCTCTGAATCCCGAAACGACACTCCTGACACCGCTGTCGAGGCGCCTAATGGCCAAAGAATCAAAGAAAACCACGAGCCCAGAGGCTCGCAAAACGGACAAGGATGAGCTCCTCGGTTATTATCGAGACATGCTGCTGATCCGCCGCTTCGAAGAACGCGCCGGGCAGCTTTACGGCATGGGCCAGATCGCTGGCTTCTGTCACCTCTATATCGGGCAGGAAGCCGTCGTGACCGGCTGCAAAGCCGCGATGAAAGATGGCGACCAGATGATTACGGGATACCGTGATCATGGTCATATGTTGGCGCTCGACATGGACCCGAAAGGCGTGATGGCCGAGCTGACGGGTCGCGCCACGGGCTATTCCAAAGGCAAGGGTGGCTCGATGCATATGTTTTCGACCGAGAAGAAATTCTATGGCGGCCACGGCATTGTCGGCGCGCAAGTGCCGATTGGGGCAGGTCTCGCCTTCGCCAACCAATATCTCGACAATAAAGCCGTCAGCCTCGCCTTTTTCGGTGACGGCGCGTCCAACCAAGGTCAGGTCTATGAGGCCTTCAACATGGCGAAGTTGTGGGACCTGCCGGTCGTCTTTGTGATTGAAAACAACCAATATGCGATGGGGACGAGCGTACAGCGCGCCTCGGCCGAAACCGAGTTGTTTAAGCGCGGCATTTCCTTCGAGATCGAAGGGAAACTGGTCGACGGTATGGATGTTCTGGCCGTCCGCGATGCAGCCGCCGACGCGATTGAACATGCCCGCTCTGGCAAGGGGCCGATGATTTTGGAAATGAAGACCTACCGATATCGCGGTCACTCCATGTCAGATCCGGCCAAATACCGCTCGCGGGATGAAGTCACTAAGACCCGCGCTGATCACGACCCCATTGACGCTGTAAAAGCGCGTTTGGTCAAAGAGGGTTGGGCCGATGAAGACGAACTCAAGTCGATCGACAAAGACATTAAAGCGGTCGTGAAGGATGCGGCTGACTTTGCGATTGAAAGCCCAGAGCCTGATCCGTCTGAGCTTTGGACCGACGTTCTGATCGACGTGGAGGCGTAAACGATGCCAACCGAAATCAACTATCTGCTCTCGGCCGTCATACTCTACCTTGCGATGATCGTGTTTCAGGCACTCGCAGCAATTGGCTCCGGGAAGGTGACACTAGGCGATCTCCTCGGTCCGCGTGACGATATGCCAACTGACGGCGTGGCGACACTCCATGCGCGCGCCAGACGGGCTCAGGCCAACTTCACCGAAGGCATGATCATGTTCATCCCATTGATCATGATCACGGTCTATTCAACCGAAACCACACCTATGACAGCGCTAGGCGCAGCCTTATTCTTCTATGGTCGACTGGCCTATGCGCCGCTTTACTGGTTTGGCGTGCCCGTGTTGCGGACGATCGCTTGGGCCGTGTCTATCGTTGGTATTCTCATCTTGCTCGTGGAGCTGATCACCTAATGGCTATCGATATTCAGATGCCGGCCCTGTCTCCGACGATGGAGGAGGGCACCCTCGCCAAATGGATGGTGAAGGAAGGCGATAGCGTGCAATCCGGCGATATTCTGGCCGAGATTGAGACCGATAAGGCGACAATGGAAGTCGAGGCCATCGATGAGGGTACGGTAGGCAAATTGCTGGTCGCGGAAGGCACTGAAGGCGTCAAAGTTGGCGTCGTGATTGCGCAATTGCTGGAAGAGGGCGATAGCGCAGACGATCTCGTCGCGCCCGACAAAGCTGAACCAGCAGATCGCGGCCAGATCAAAGCCGATGATAAAGGTGATGATAAACCCGGCAGCGCTGGTCCGGCTCACCCCGAAAATGATGCGGCAGATCGCGATGGGTCCGAAGGGCAGGCCCCCGTCGGCAAAGCTGTGGCCAATGACCCTGATATCCCGACCAATATCAAGATGATCTCGACCACTGTGCGCGACGCGCTGCGCGATGCGATGGCCGAAGAAATGCGCCGCGACGAAACCGTTTTCGTCATGGGCGAAGAAGTCGCCGAATATCAGGGCGCTTACAAAGTCACTCGTGAATTACTGCAAGAGTTTGGCGCGAAACGGGTGATCGATACGCCGATTACCGAACATGGCTTTGCCGGGATCGGTGTCGGCGCGGCTTTCGGTGGCTTACGGCCTATCGTTGAGTTCATGACGTGGAATTTCGCCATGCAGGCCATCGATCATGTCATCAACTCCGCTGCCAAAACACTCTATATGTCCGGCGGCCAGATGCGCTGCCCGATTGTGTTTCGGGGTCCGAACGGCGCGGCGTCTCGCGTCGGGGCGCAGCACAGCCAAGATTATTCTAGCTGGTACGCGCATGTGCCGGGCCTAAAAGTGGTCGCGCCTTATGATGCGGCAGATGCCAAGGGCCTGCTCAAAGCCGCGATCCGCGATCCGAACCCGGTCGTATTCCTTGAACATGAGCTGATTTATGGCGAGAGCTTCGACGTGCCAGACATGGATGATTTCGTCATTCCGATTGGCAAAGCGAAGATCCGCCGCGAAGGCTCGGATGTGACCATCACGGCGCATTCCCGCATGGTGCAATTCGCGCTCGAAGCGGCTGAAATCCTCGCTCAAGACGGGATTGACGCGGAAGTGATCGACATGCGGACGCTGCGTCCGCTCGACACAGATACAGTTATTGAGTCCGTCAAGAAAACCAACCGCATCGTCTGCGCCGAAGAAGGTTGGGGACAGCACGGCGTTGGCGCGGAAATTGCGGCGCGTGTCGTGGCTGAAGCCTTTGATTATCTCGACGCCCCACCCGCGCGTGTGCACCAAAAAGACGTCCCGCTCCCCTACGCCGCCAACCTAGAAGCGCTCAGCCTTCCGGGGACAGAGGATGTTGTGAAGGCGGCGCGGGCTGTGTGCTACAAAGACTAACCAGAAACTCATATCGCGTGCCAGCGAATGGCTTGGATTTAAAAGGAGAGAGAGAATGCAGTATTTGAAATTGGCTTTGGCCGGGGTTGCGGTCGTTGGCCTGTCGGCTTGCGTGTCTGTAGAAGCGAATGTCACCGAACCTATGTCGATGACGGCGCCGTCTTTCTCTGATCGCACCAAGATCAAAGCCGCCGTGATGGATTATTTTGAGGGACAGGGGCAGGGCAGTTTTGAGCGGCTCGACCGCGCTTTCAACGATGAAGCGTCGATGTTTGGCGTGTCCAAAAATGATGACGGCGAAGAATATCTACGCGTCTGGCCGAAGATGAGCGATGTGATCGTGGACTGGTCTGCAACACCCAGACCGGAGGCCCCGACGCGTGACGGCGAAATTATGAATATCGATGTGGCCGATGGCCGTATTGCGACCGTGATGTTCCGCTCAACAGATCGTTTCTACGATGCGCTAACCCTCGTGAAAATCGATGGGCAGTGGGAGATCGCGTCCAAAGTCTTCGTCCGTCAAGATCCCTAGCGCACACGCCTCAATCCGAAAGAGTCCGAATGCCCATTGAAATCCTCATGCCCGCCCTGTCTCCGACCATGGAAGAAGGCACGCTGGCCACCTGGCTCGTGAAAGAAGGCGATACGGTCGCCTCGGGTGACATTCTTGCTGAGATCGAAACCGACAAAGCGACAATGGAAGTCGAAGCCGTAGACGAAGGCACTGTGGCCAAATTGCTGGTTGCAGCCGGGTCCGAGGGTGTGAAAGTCAACGCGCCGATTGCTTTGCTGTTAGAAGAGGGTGAGGATGCGAGTGCGCTGGACGGATATAGCGCGGGTGGCGGCGCAGCGAAGAAAGCTGAAGCCGCGCCAAAGGCTGAGGCCGTAGAGACCACGGAGCCGAAACCGGCCCCAGAAACCAAAGCGGCGACCGCTGATGAGCCTGCGGCTGCGGCGGCCCCGTCCGCGTCTACATCATCGGGTGACCGGATATTCGCGTCTCCACTAGCCAAGCGTCTCGCTGAACAAGCAGGACTTGATCTGGCCTCTATCTCTGGATCGGGACCGAAGGGTCGGATTGTCAAAGCGGACGTCGAAGCGGCGCAGTCTGCACCGAAAACCGCGCCTAAGCCTAAATCAGACGCGGCTCCGCAACCTGATCCCGCGACCACAACCGAAGTTGGGCTTCCGCGCGCAACGGAAGGCGCTGAGGCACTCTCGAAAATGGGGATCGCGCCTGAAAGCTATCGTCTGGAACCGCTCGACGGTGTGCAGAAGATCATCGCGCGCCGCCTAACGTCCTCCAACGTCAATGTGCCAGACTTCCCGCTAACGGTTGATTGCGAAATCGACGCCTTGTTAGCCATGCGCAAGGAACTGAACGGTCAAGCGCCCGAAGGCGTCAAGATCAGCGTCAATGACATGTTGATCCGCGCCTGCGCTTTATCGCTCAAGGCCGTGCCTGAAAGCAATGCCAGCTATACGGCGGATGGCATCGCCTATCACCATAATGCCGACGTGGCCGTCGCTGTGGCCAGCGAACGCGGTCTGATCACACCGATTGTGCGGCAGGCCGAGAATAAAGGTCTCTCGACCATCTCGACTGAGATGAAAGACCTCGCCACACGGGCGAGAGACGGCAAGCTTAAGCCGCAAGAATATCAGGGCGGGAGTTTCTCGATCTCAAATTTGGGTATGTTCGGCATTCGCGAATTCGGGTCCATCATCAATGAACCGCACGGCATGATCTTGTCGGTTGGCGCTGGCGAACCCCGCGCGGTCGTGAAAGACGGGGCCTTGGCCATCGCCACGGTTATGACCGTAACGCTGACCTGTGATCACCGCGTTGTCGACGGCGCGGCTGGTGCGCGTTGGTTGCAGCATTTTAAGGGTTTAATCCAGAATCCGCTCACGATGATGCTGTAAAAGAAATTCCCCTGACGGTTGAGCCGGGTTGAGGTTGCTCGCGCGGCTCCCTACGCGTTGAGGTGAGTCTCGCCGGAGCCCGTCATGGTGCTTAAATTTCTGACTGCAGGCATAATATCCGCCGTCCTCGCGGGCGGCGCGATGTATCTTGCTATGGACGAAGAAACGCTGGCGAAGCTTCGCAGAGGTCCAGACGCGGCGCAATCTGTCCCGATTAAGCCAGAGCTCCGAACCAATGGGTCGGCCGAGGATGTCGGCGTCGTAGACCGCTTGCTGGGCCGCGATCAACCGAACGTTCCCGGCCAAGATCCGGCTACCACGGAAACACCGGACCCGCTCAATAGCCGGATTGGTCAGCCCGTTGAAGACGGAACGCCGGCGCGCAAGAAAGGCTGGCTCGAAGATTATCTACCCCGCCGCGATACGGTGCCGACGCCCCGCGTGACCGTGCGCAATCCCGATCAGCCGCCGCCCGTTGATCCGGCTGTGTTCGATACGTTGATCGAACAGGCTGGACGGCTCGAAATTACGGATGCACGGGACGATGCGTTCCTCAATATTCTCAACTTTTCACTGGCTGAACAACGCTATGACGTCGCCGACGGTATGGTTGAGCGCCTGTCGTCGCCAGAGCTACGCGATACGGCCCGGCAACGGATCGGCATTAGTCACGCCACGGCGGGGCGTATGGATGAAGCGTTTGCCGTGCTGGACACGGTCGAGATCAAGGAATTATCCGATCCGATCCGGTTGGAGATTATCCGGTCAGTGACGGCGACGCGTCAGCCTGTGCAATAAGCCACCTGAATTCATCGCGGAAATCATCCTATAAATTGCCGCTAAAATCTGCCAAAGCGTCCTCGCTAGAAGTAAGGAATTTCATGGCTGATTTCGACGTTATTATTATTGGGTCCGGGCCGGGAGGTTACGTCACCGCTATCCGCACCAGTCAGCTTGGCATGAAGGTCGCAGTGATCGAAAAAGCTGAGCTCGGCGGTGTTTGCCTGAACTGGGGCTGTATCCCGACCAAGGCGATGCTTCGCTCCGCCGAAGTCTACCACAATATGCAACATGCCTCGGCTTACGGGCTGTCCGCAGAGACAGGCTACGACCTCAAAGCCATCGTCAAACGCTCGCGCGACATTGCCGCGCAGCTCTCGGCTGGTGTCAGGCACTTGATGAAGAAGAATAAGATCACCGTGATTGCCGGTCACGCCTCGCTGAAGAAAGGTAAGGCCGCGCCGACCGTTGTTGTCGACGGTAAGAGTTACACAGCCGATCACGTCATCGTCGCCTCTGGCGCGCGGGCGCGGACGATCCCGCCAGCGGGTTTGGAACCCGATGGCAAGTTCATCTGGACGGCCCGTGAAGCCATGGTGCCTGATACAATTCCGAAACGATTGCTCGTCATTGGGTCCGGCGCGATCGGTATGGAATTCGCCAGTTTCTTCTCAGCCTTCGGGGCAGAGACGACCGTCGTCGAAATGATGGACCGGATCCTCCCCGCAGAGGACGCCGAAGTGTCGGCCTTTGCGCAGAAACAGTTCGAAAAGCGCGGGCTCACATTCAAGCTCAACACGCAGGCGTCGGTGAAACCGGGCGCGAAGTCAGTGACGGCAACCTTCAAGACGGGCGACAAAACCGAATCGGCAGAGTTCGACCGGGTCATTCTGGCTGTCGGTATTGTCGGGAATGTTGAGGATATGGGTCTGGACGCGCTCGGTGTGAACATCGACCGTAGCCATATTCAGACCGATGAGTTTTCACGCACCGGCGTGCCGGGTCTTTACGCCATCGGTGATGTGACGGGGCCGCCTTGGCTCGCGCATAAGGCGTCGCATGAAGGTATTATCTGCATCGAGAAGATCGCGGGGCAATCACCGCATCCGCTCAATGTGAACCGCATTCCCGGCTGCACCTACTGCCACCCCCAAGTCGCCAGTGTTGGCCATACAGAAGCGCAAGCGAAAGAGGCGGGTTACGAGGTCAAAGTCGGCAAATTCCCCTTCATCGGCAATGGCAAGGCTATCGCGTTGGGCGAGGCAGAAGGCTTCGTTAAAACCGTGTTCGACGCGAAGACAGGCGAGTTGCTCGGCGCGCATATGATTGGGGCGGAAGTGACGGAACTGATCCAAGGCTACACAATCGCGCAAACGCTTGAGACGACGGAGCATGAGTTGATTGAGACGGTATTCCCGCATCCGACCCTGTCAGAAATGATGCATGAAGCGACACTGTCGGCCTTTGATCGCACGATTCACTTCTAGTCGAGCAGCACAGTTCTTTCATCATAGGGGCGGGGGCTGCGTCCAAAGCGGAGCCACTCACCAAAACTGGATTTGTAAGCCAGCATCGGTTTTTCGACATAGGTCCAAGATAGCCAAGCCAGTAAAATCACGACAGGCAATGCCGCTAAGAAAAGCGTCGTAACGCCGAGCTGCGGGAACCAGTAAAACGCCACCTGCATCACCGCCCAGTGGTAGATGTATAGCCCGTAGGAAATGTCGTCTAAACGCTGCAATCCCTGCAGTTTTGGCAGGCGGGCATAAGCGACGAACATAACGCCTGTCGCCAGCAGACCATTCATGGCGACTTCGAGGGCCGGACTGTTCCTTAAAAGCCAGCAAAGACCGACCCAGATCGGGATGCCGACCCAGTGGAAACCGATCCGCTCGCGATAGGCAAAAATCACGGCACCAAGTCCGTAAGCGATGCCGAAGCGGACCATATTCTCAATCGATCCCGGCAGCGTTTCAAACAGGCCAAAGCTTTGGCACACGATCCAAGCTAGGGCGGGGAGGATGAACTGTGCCAACACCATCCATTTTTTCCGCATCAATCCGAGCGAGAATGCGAGCAGGGTTGCGATGTAGCAGAGCATTTCGAAACGCAACGTCCAGAGGGGGGCAGAGGCAAATTGCTCGCCATTAGTTTCGAACGCGCCGGGAAGGATCATATCCGTGTTCGTGAAGGTCAGCACTTTGAACGGTTCCAGCCACAGGCTCGGCGTGGTGAAATATTGTGTCAGGGGTAGGGCCGTCGCGAGAGGTCCGACGATGAGTATAACGAAAAAGACGTGGACCACTAGCGCCGGGAAAATGCGCAAGATTCGAGCTGACACGAAGGCCGGGCTGTCGCCTCGGTAAAGCATTGATTTCGTGACCAGAAATCCACTGGCGATGAAAAATAGATTCACCGCTAAGTAGCTGAAAGTATAGTGGAAAAAAACCTGCGGTTCACGATCCGCATCGCCATGCGCAATCGCGAAAGCGTGCCCGATCATCACCAGCAGGGCGAAGATCAAACGCAGTGGCGTGAAGAAATTGTCGTGTCCGTCGCGGACATGAACGATCTGACCAGTGGCGTTTCGAGATATGTTCATGAACGTCTCACGGACGGAACCTATCAATCCTGCGTTAAAAAACTGAGAAAGTGCAAGGGGTAGGTGTTCGATCAAACTGCGCGTAAGGTCGCGCCATGATCAAACCTAAACCTCTCTTTAAAAGTATCAAACGCGGATGGACTCCGGACCGTATGGCGGATCAGTCCGGTAAGACCGTTTTGATTACAGGTGGAAACTCTGGAATCGGGCTGGACGCGGCGAAGATTCTGGCCGGGAATGGGGCGGATATACTGCTCTGTGCGCGGTCTTTGACCAAGGGCGAGGCTGCCGTGGCCGAGGTGAACGCGATGGGCGGCGGCACGGCGACATTGGTTCAGCTGGATCTAGCCGATATGGCGTCGATTCAAGCCGCCGCGAAACAGGTGAAATCTTCAACGCCCAAGCTCGATGTGCTGATCAATAATGCGGGCATCATGCAGACGCCCAAGCTGAAAACTAAAGATGGCTTTGAATTGCAGCTCGGTACCAACCACCTCGGACATTTTCTATTGGACGGGTTGCTGTTCCCATTGGTCGCGGCGGCGTCGGGGCGAATCGTGACGGTTTCGTCCATCGCGCACAAGTTTGGTCGGCTTAATCTAAAGGACCTGATGTATGAGCGTACGGCCTATAATCCGTCCGTGGCCTATGGTCAGAGTAAGCTCGCCAACCTCATGTATGCTTTGGAGTTGCAGCGAAGACTGGACGCTGCCGGTAGCGATGTGACCAGCTATGCTGTCCATCCTGGCTATTCGTCGACAGAATTGACGAGCACGGGTCCGACGGGGCTTCTGAAGCTGATTTATAAGCCCGTCACAGCCATGTTGGCGCAACCCTCCAAATATGGGGCCAATCCGACCGTTTTAGCGGCGACAGACCCAAAGGCGCGTCCGGGCGGCTATTACGGACCCACCGGTCTTCAGGATATGCGCGGCCCGGTTGGCGACGCCTCTGTTCATCCAAAGGCGCTACGGCAGGATAAGGCCGCCAAACTGTGGGAGCAGAGCGAAGCATTGGTCGGTTTCGATTGGGATAGCGTGCTGGGAACCGCAAGCTAGTCACCCGCATTCGCCTCTTGTGAATTAACGCGGCGCACGCCAATTACAGGCTCTTATGGCTACGCTTATCGACCTTCATAATAGACCCATTCCGGCGAAACCAAGGCACCCGGAGAAGGCCAATCGGCCTGAGACCGACGTGCTGCGCAAACCGAAATGGATTCGCGTAAAAGCACCGACATCCGAAGGGTATGCGAAGACACGCAAAATCGTGAAAGACAAAGGTCTTGTCACGGTCTGCGAAGAGGCGGCCTGCCCCAATATCGGGGAATGCTGGGAGAAGAGCCACGCGACCTTTATGATCCTTGGCGAGATTTGCACCCGGGCTTGCGCGTTCTGCAATGTCGCAACGGGACTGCCGCAGGATGTCGATGCCTATGAGCCCGGCAAGATTGCCGAAGCGGTTGATGAAATGAACCTAAAGCATGTCGTCATCACATCGGTTGATCGGGATGATCTAGCGGATGGCGGCGCGCAGCATTTCGTGGATGTAATCGAAGCGATCCGCGCGAAGTCGCCAAAAACAACGATCGAGATTCTGACTCCGGACTTTCTGCGTAAAGGCGACGCCCCTAACCAGGTCATCGATGCCCGTCCGGATGTGTTCAACCACAATCTGGAAACCGTGCCGCGCCTCTATTTGTCCATCCGTCCTGGCGCCCGTTATTATCACTCCTTGCGCCTACTGGAGCGCGTGAAAGAGAGAGACCCGAGCCAGTTCACCAAATCCGGCCTGATGGTTGGGCTCGGCGAAACCAAGGAAGAGGTCATGCAAGTGATGGACGATATGCGCTCTGCGGGCATCGACTTTCTGACTATTGGACAATATCTACAGCCCACACGGCGTCATGCTGAACTGAAGCGCTTCGTCACACCGGAAGAGTTCAAGGCTTACGAGACAATCGCCCGCGCTAAAGGCTTTCTGATGGTCGCAGCGAGCCCGCTGACCCGGTCTTCCTATCACGCAGATAGTGATTTCGTGCAGCTTCGTGCGGCGCGAGACGCGAAACTCGCGGCAGGCGCATAGTGCCATCCGCGAATTTTCTGGAACGGGTTCCGCACGCCCCCGATTGCGTGATGAGCCTCGTCACCGATGTTGAGCGTTATCCGGACTTCGTTCCGGCGATGACGGCCCTGCGCAAGACGAAGGATTTACCCGACGGGTTCGAGGCGGAAGCGATGATCAACTATAAGGGCATCGCTGAGACTTTCGCGTCTCGCGTGACGACTGACCTAGAGCAGCGCATCGTCATTGTCGAAAAGGCGCGCAAAGGCGGTCCGGTCAAAAAACTCTATAATCGATGGCAATTTCACGAACTGTCCGACGGATCGACCTTGGTCGATTTTCAGGTTGAGGTCCGGTTAGTGTTCCCGCTGGAATCGATTCTTAAACAGAAATTCGACAAAGCCCGGACGGTGATTAAGGACGTTTTCGTTCAACAAGCGGCGGAATATTGCGAGATTGTTGCACCCGGTGGGGATGTAGATTTGGTCGCGGAAGCCGCGCGTCTCGATCTATCCCACCGCCTCGCTTAGGCATTTCATCGCATGCATGACGGCGTAGTCGCGGACGCGATTACGGGACAGATCGGCGAAGAACAGTGTTTCGCTGGTGACCCCGTCCGATGTCGCCAAGCCAAAGCAAACTGTGCCGACCGGCTTGTCCCGCGTCCCGCCGCCGGGGCCCGCGACGCCGGTGATTGAGATGGCTAGATCGACGCCCAATCGCTCTCTTGCGCCCGCTGCCATTTCTCGCGCTGTGTCTTCACTGACAGCGCCATGCTCGCGCAATGTGTCTCGTGAAACACCGACCAGCCGCTCTTTCAGATCATTGGAGTAGGTGAGGAACCCGCCCATAAAGACGGAAGAACTACCCGGTATGGCGGTAATCGCCGCGCCAAGAAGACCACCCGTGCAACTTTCGACGACACCAATGGTCACGCCGCGTGTCTGGGCTTTCTCTAGCAAGTCCTTCGACAGGCGGAAAATATCGGCCAGGATCGGATCCATTAGGCTGGAAGCTCAATTGTGGCCAAGGCTTGCGCGGCGATGCCTTCCTTGCGCCCTGTGAAGCCGAGCGTTTCGGTTGTCGTGGCCTTGATTGAGACGCGCGCCACCGGAAGCCCGGTAATCTCAGCAACACGCGCTCGCATCGCCTCACGATAGGGTTTTACCTTCGGAACTTCGCAGATGATTGTCAGATCAATATGGCGAAGTATGCCTCCGGCTTGTTTGGCGAGCAGGATCGCGTGGCGGAGGAACTGGTCAGAACTCGCGCCCTTCCATTGCGGGTCAGACGGCGGGAAATGGTCGCCAATATCGCCTTGAGCAACCGCCCCGAGGATGGCGTCGGTGATGGCATGGAGTCCAACATCGGCATCAGAATGGCCGACGAGCGTGTATCGGCTCTCCACTTCGATGCCACACAGCCAGAGCGGCAGATCGCTCTCGGCTAATTTGTGGACGTCAAAGCCGGATCCGGTCACGGTTAGGGTCGAAGTCGATAACATGGCGTCCGCTTTGGCGAAGTCTTCCGGCCAGGTCACCTTGAAATTCCGTTCAGAACCGGGCGTGAAGGCGAGTGATAATCCGGCCTCTTTCGCAACAGCGATATCGTCATGGGCGGACACGTCGGCGGGTACGGCGTCGAACGCGGCTTTGATCTTGGCGTAATTAAACGCCTGCGGCGTCTGGACGCGGCGGAGTTGATCCCGGTCGATTGCGGCAAAATCATCCGACTTCACGGCGTCCGCGATAGGGATGGCCGGGACCGCGCCGTCATGGGTTTCGAGGGCCTCCAACAGAGGCGTGACAAGCTCGGCATTCAGAAAGGGCCGCGCGCCGTCATGGATCATGACGTAACTCGGCGGACTGTCGGCCAAGGCGTCCAAACCAGCGCGAACCGAGGCGGTTCGGGATGCGCCGCCCGCAACAATCATCACATCAGGGAATAAGTCTGCGGCCCGATCATCATCTGGCGCGACGACAAGGACTGTGCGGTCGAACAATCCTGTGTTTGATGCATTGTTGAGCGTGTGCGCAAGGAGTGGAATGCCGTGTAACAATCTGTATTGCTTTGGTATTTCTCCGCCAGCCCGCTCACCGCGTCCAGCAGCGACTAAAATTAGTGCGCAGTGGGTCAATGTGACGGGTCTCCGGTGCTGAAATATTGTGCGCGGGCGTGCGCTCGGCTAGGGCTGCCCCGTGATGCCAAACCCAATCCAGATCGGCAAGCTGAGCTTACGCTCACGCGTCCTAGTCGCGCCCATGTCGGGCGTGACCGATTTGCCGTTCAGGCGGATACTCTCGCGCTTCTCACCCGGGGCTGTTGTGTCTGAGATGGTCGCGGGGGAAGGACTGGCCAAAGATGATCCCGAAAACGTTGCGCGCGCAGCTGGCGGTGCGGACATAAAGCCAATGGCGGTGCAGCTTGTCGGCCGTGACCCGCACTGGATGGCAGAAGGGGCGAAGAAGTTGGAAGATGCAGGCGCCGATCTCATCGACATTAACTTCGGCTGCCCGGCCCGAAAGGTTGTCAGCGGCATGTCGGGTTCAGCCCTGATGCGCGAGCCAGACCTAGCGCGGGACATTGTCGAAGCCGTTGTGAAGGCCGTCTCAGTCCCCGTTAGTGTAAAGATGCGGCTAGGTTGGGATGACGCAAGCTTGAACGCCCCGCAAATTGCCACCGACGCCGTCGCCGTCGGCGCTGTCGCCATCATAGTGCATGGCCGGACGCGGTGTCAGTTCTACGAAGGTGTTGCGAATTGGGCGGCCGTTCGACGGACCAGCGAGGCACTAAGCGTACCGGTCTTCGTAAATGGCGACATTGCAGATGGTCCCAGCGCAATGACCGCTCTGGCACGCTCTGGCGCTGACGGCGTGATGGTGGGTCGGTCTCTGATCGGTCGGCCTTGGGCGCTCTCGCCGATCATGGCGGCTGTCGATGGAACGCCCGAGCCGGATACATTGTCGGCGTCAGAGAAAACGCGGCACGCGCTCGATCACTATGCGGAAATGCTGAACTTCTATCCCAAACGGAAGGCGGTGCGCGTCGCGCGCAAGCACCTGATCGGCTATGCGACGGAAGCAGGCTTAAAGGACGATGATCCTGTGCGTCAGCGCCTAGCCCGCTCCGATGATCCAGACGACGTTCGCGAGATATTGTCCAATCTGTTTACAGATCAGAGGCGGAGCGCAGCATGAGCACGTCTCTGATTGAAGATTGGCCCTTCCCCATGTTCGAAGTGGATGAGGGGCGGATTCGTTTTGCCAATCTGTCAGCGCAAGAATGGACGGGCGATAGTTTAAAGCGGATGACGGGCAGACCGATCGCAGAGATCGTGAAAACCCAACCTGATCTGGTTGAGCAAATGGCGAAGTCGCGTGACACGGCATCGGCGCTCACGACGCGCGGCTGTCAGGCAACCTTGCCCAGTGGCGTCACGCTGACCTGCCATGTGACGGTTTTCCCGGTGGAAGGCGGATCGCAGGGCGTATCGTTCTGGCTGGCGGGTCCGAGGCCCCGAGCCAGTGCTATGGGCGTGCCTGTCGTTTCCGGTATGGGGCGGATGATTGCGCATGAGCTGAAGAACCCGCTGGCGGGCATTAAGGGCGCCGCGCAATTGCTACGCGAGGATGTGCCGACGGAAGAGGGACGGGCATTACTCGATCTGATTGGCTCGGAAATCGATCGCATCCGGCGACTGGCGGACCGAATGGAAACGCTCGGCGATAGCGATCCAGACCATATGGACTCGGTCAATATTCATACGGTGCTGCGACAGGCCCGTCGGATTGTGCAATCGGCGGAACCGCGTCTCGTTTTCACTGAACGTTATGATCCATCGCTGCCCCACGCGGCGGGCGATTCGGACACGCTGATGCAGGCGCTCCTGAACCTGATCCGCAACGCGCAGGACGCGCTTTGCGATACGGACAACCCTGAAATCGAATTAGCGACGACCTTTCGCAGCGGCGTGACCGGGCTCGGCGAAAATGGGCAGCAGGGCCGCCATCTTCCGATCCAGATCAATGTGACGGATAATGGGCCAGGGATTGCCGACGATCTGCAAGATCATATTTTTCAGCCTTTCGTGTCGACCAAACGCGACGGGCAGGGGCTCGGCCTCGCGCTCGTCTCCAAAGTAGCTAAGGCGCATGGCGGACTGGTCGAAGTTCGATCCAGGCCGGGTCGTACGACCTTCTCAATTCTTCTCCCCGCTCCGATAGGAGAGTACCATGAAATATGATGTTCTGCTCGCTGATGACGATGACAGCATCCGGCTCGTTCTCTCCAAAGCCCTGACCCGTGCGGGTCATACGGTCCGGGCGACTGATAATCCGGAGACACTTTTGAAATGGGCCGAAGCGGGTCACGGCGATATCGTCGTCACAGACGTGATGATGGATGGGCGCGAAGTGTTCGAAAGCTTGCCCACACTGACGCAGATGCGGCCCAACCTGCCTATTATTGTGATTTCAGCGAATAATACGGTCAATACAGCGATTAAATCCGGCCAGCACCGCGTGTTTGAATATGTGCCTAAGCCGTTCGATCTGGATGAGATTACCAGTGCGGTCGCGCGCGCCGGACAGACCGTCGGTCCACGGCGGGCTAAGATCCCGCAAGGACGGGGCTTGCCAATGATTGGGCGCTCTGCCGCGATGCAGCCGGTATTCCGCGCTGTGTCCCGCTTTGCGGCCGCCAATCTGCCCGTCCTAATACAAGGCCCTGTCGGGACCGGGAAAGATCTCGTCGCGCGCCTTCTGCATGATGGTGGGCCGCGTCGAGAACGGCCATTTTTGCGTACGACTGAATATGAAAACACGTCCCTGACGCTCCAGAAAGTCAATGGCGGTGATCTCTACATTGATGAGGTCGCGGAATTGTCGCCGACGCAGCAGGAACGCCTGCTGGCATTCCTGACTGAAAGCGAGTTGATCCCGGCCTCTGATCGTCCGCGCGTTATTTGTGCCACGCGTAAAGATTTGCGACGAGAAGTCGAAGATGGCCGCTTCCGCGACGATTTGCTGTTTCGCATCAATGTCGCCGAAATTCGGATTCCGTCCCTGTCTGCGCGTGATCGGGACACGATCGAATTGGCCGAAGCATTTCTATCACTCGCCAGTCCGAACCAGTCGCGGCGGTTTTCGACCGATGCCCTCGAAGTGCTGCACCGTCATGAATGGATCGGGAATGTCAGAGAGTTAGAGAACATCGTCCGCCGTTTGGCGGTTCTCTATTCGGATGACGTGATCTCGGCTGACATGGTCTTGCAAGAATTCTCCAAGGATATTCGCGCCAATGATAATGATACGGACGCATCCGATAAGTTTGAGCGGCAATTGGCACTCGCTTGCCGCGCGCTGCTGGATGGCAGCGAACCGAGCGAAGACGGCTCGCATTATCAAACCGCTATGGCTTGGATCGAAAAGCCGCTCATCACCGAAGCTTTACGGGTCACAGGCGGCAATCGCGCCAAGGCGGCAGATCGTCTGGGCATTCACCGGAACACATTGCGTACACGTCTGAAATCGCTTGATTTACAGTAACGAACAGATTTCTATTGTTGAAAACAGGTCACACTGCTGTAAACTTGCAACAGTCTGCTCTGGCGAACATCGCCAGGCGCTGAAGTTTGGAGCCGGATGGCGGATACGCTGGCCATAGTTGAACCGGCGCGAACCTCTGTTCGCACGCCGGTTTTCAGTCGCTCTTTGGCGACGGCTGAGCCCGGTCGCTTGCCCCGGATCGCCCGCTCAGCGGCTTTTGGGGCCTTTTTTGTTTCGGCGATTGTGCTGACGGTTCTCGGTGCGTTGTTGAGTTTTAGCTCGGACGAGGCTCAACTCCGAACCGCTTTCACCATTCTCAAAGCCAATATGGCGCTGATCTTAGCCATTGCGTTCTTTCTTGGATATCGCGTGCGCAAGACGCTCTTCGGTCCAACCCGACGCGATTCTGCGCCTTTATTGCACCGACGGTTTGTCCTAATCTTCAGCCTCGCGGCCCTATTTCCTGCCATCATCATCGGGGCGTTCTCTGCGTCTCTGATCAGTCAGAACATCACCGGATTATTCGGCTCTGATGTGCAAGAAAATATGGAAAGTGCGCGCGGTATTCTGTCTGACTATGTCGATCAGGAACTGTCTGAATTGGCGACTGACCTCGCGCTTGTGCGCCAGACTTTGGATGACCGGAAGTTTGGTGTCAACGACCGTATATCATTAACCGCAGAATTGCAGATCATCGCGCGCGTTCGGGACTTGGATGCCGTGGTTTTGCTTATGGATGACGGACAGGTTCTCGCGCAAGCTTTGGGGCCGCGTGCGCCCGCATTCGAAGTCCCACGCCCGGATTTACTGCGTGACGTTTCGGCGTCGAATGCAGAATTTCTCAGCAATGATGAAAAAAACTATTTAATCGCCCTGATCCGACTTCAAGCGGATAGCGATATGCTCCTCTATACGGGGCGACGGTTGCGATCCTCTTCCGAGGTTCTGTCAAACATCCGCGGTATTGAGGATGCTTCACGAAAGATCGATACTTTCACCGCCAATCAGTCGCGAATGAACCGCATATTTGCGCTGACGTTCATCGAGACAGCTATGCTACTGCTGATGGCGGCGATCTGGCTTGGCCTTGTTTTGGCTAACCGCATTATCCATCCGATCTCTTCGCTTGTGACGGCTGCGGAACGGATCCGGGGCGGCGATATGAGCGCGCGCGTGACTGTGTCCGAAGAGTGGGGTGAGATATCCGATCTTGGCAGTGCCTTCAATCGGATGACGCAACAACTTAATAGCCAGCGCGATGAATTAGTGCGCGAACATGATGTCTCCGAGCAGCGCCGCCAGTTTTCTGAAGCGGTTTTGTCCGGCGTTCGCGCGGGCGTTCTCGGTCTGACGGAAAGCGGACGAATTACGTTGATCAACGCCTCGGCAGAACGATTGCTGGGCCTGCCAGCCGAAGCGGCGCTGGATCGATTGATTGCTGACCTTTTGCCAGAATTTGGGCCGGCCTTTGCGCGGGCCCGGGAAAGCGTGACGAATTCAGCCGAAGATCAGATTGCCTATGAAACGGATTTCGGTTCGATCAATCTCGATGTTCGGGTTGCCAGCTATCAGGGCGCCCGCCGCGATACAGGCTGGGTGGTGACATTTGATGATATGACGCGTTTGGTTGCGGCACAGCGCCAATCCGCGTGGCGAGAAGTGGCGCGACGAATTGCTCACGAGATTAAAAACCCACTGACTCCGATCCAGCTTTCGGCGGAACGTCTATCGCGCAAATATGGCCCGATGTTGACTGAGGATCGAGATGTCTTTGATAACTGCACCCAGACCATTATCCGCCAAGTTGGATCACTGGAACGCATGGTGGACGCGTTTTCCGCCTTTGCGCAAATGCCGCAACCCGAATTCGAGGCTGTGGACTTGAGGGATATTCTGTCAGACGTCCTGTTTGAGCAGGGCGTGGCGTTTCCGGGAATTCGTTTCCCCCGGACCGGGTCGTGGACATTACAATTGCTGGTTCGAGGCGACGAACGCCTACTCACGCAAGCGCTTACTAACATATATAAAAATGCGGCTGAGGCTGTGTTGCGCGAGGCCGATCATCGCGACGATAGTTGGTCGGGACAGATCGAAACCTCTATACGTCAAACCGATGACCGAATTGAAATTATTGTCTGCGACAATGGTCCGGGCTGGCCGATGAATAATATCGACCGGTTGCTAGAGCCCTATGTGACTACGCGTGAAGGCGGCACGGGCCTTGGCCTACCTATCGTTAAACGAATCGTCGAGGACCATGCGGGCACGATTGCTCTCAGTCCGCGTGACGATGGCCAACCGGGGGCTCAAGTTTTGATTTCCCTTGTGCGCGATGAAACCCAGATATTGAATGAGGAAGCTGCCGAATGACGATGAATGACCGAAAACTCTGCGCGCAAGATATTCTTATCGTCGAAGATGAGGTGGATATCCGTTCATTGATCGCTGGGATTTTGCAGGATGAGGGCCATGAAACGCGTGAGGCCAGCACCTCTGATGAGGCGCTCAATGCGGTTCGGGCGCGCGAACCCAATCTGGTTATTCTGGATGTCTGGCTCAAAGGCAGCTCGATGGACGGGATCGAATTATTGGATGTTCTCAAGCAGAATGCGCCGGACTTGCCGGTGATTATTATCAGCGGCCACGGGACCGTCGAGACAGCCGTTTCTGCGATCCGAAAAGGGGCCTATGACTATATCGTCAAGCCGTTCAACTCCGACAAATTGATCGTAACCGCCACTCGCGCACTAGAAGCGGCCCAGCTGCGAGAGGAAAATCGCGAACTGAAAGACAAGGCACCCTCCGACAATATGCTGATCGGGGACAGCCCGCAGATTGCGCAGCTTCGCCAGAAAATCATGCGGATCGCCTCGACCAATTCACGGGTTCTGATTTCGGGCGCGTCTGGCACTGGCAAAGAGTTGATCTCCCGCATGATCCACCGACAAAGCAATCGATCGGGGGGTCCGTTCCGTGCCGTCAATGCGGCGTCCATGGTGCCTGAACGGGTCGAAGAGGAACTCTTTGGTATTGAAGGGCCTGATGGCGTCGAAAAATCAGGGCTTCTTGAACGCGCCCATAACGGCACGCTCTATATCGATGAAGTGGCGGACATGCCGCTCGAGACACAAGGAAAATTGCTGCGGCTTCTGGTTGAGCAGCGATTCCAACGCCTTGGTGGGCGCGACGATGTCCAAGTCGATGTTCGTGTCATTACCTCCAGTTCGCGCGATTTGGCTGAACAAGTGCAGTTGGGCCTTTTCCGCGAAGACCTATACCATCGCCTCAATGTGATGCCGCTGGAAGCGCCGCCTCTGTCGGACAGGCGGGATGACATCCCGGCTCTGGTCGCCTTTTTTATCGAGCAATTAGCGTCATCCACGGGCTTACCGAAACGCGAGATTGGCGCGGACGCGATGGCGGCGTTGCAAGCCCATGATTGGCCTGGCAATGTGCGTCAGTTACGCAACAACGTCGAACGGTTGTTGATCCTCGCCACGGGTGATCCGACACAGCCAATTACTCTGTCGACATTGCCGCCAGAAGTCTCTGTCGTGCGCGGCGGGGAAGCGCCGGGTGAGAATGAGCGGATGATCGCGCTGACTCTTCGGGACGCGCGCGAACATTTCGAACGTCAATATTTGCAAGCTCAAATCGACCGGTTCGGCGGCAATATTTCACGCACAGCCAGCTTCGTGGGGATGGAGCGTTCCGCCTTGCATCGCAAACTCAAGTCGCTAGGCTTGAACACGAGCAGCGGCACATCCGCCGCCCAAGCGAACGCCGACTAAGGATGTTCGTCTTTGCGGCTTATCGCCGCCGGACAAGCGAGGCCGGTCCATGCGAGTGATTATTTGTGGCGCCGGGCGTGTTGGCTATGGTCTTGCCACGCGCTTAGCTGTAGAAAACAACACCGTTACCGTTGTCGATACGTCGTCTGATCTGATCCGTCAGATCACGACCGATTTGGATGTTCGGGGTGTTGTCGGACATGGGTCGCATCCCGATGTCCTTGTTCGTGCGGGTGTTGAGAACGCGGACATGATCATCGCAGTGACCCAGTTTGACGAGGTCAATATGGTGGCCTGTCAAATCGCGCATTCACTTTTTGACGTCCCGACAAAGGTCGCGCGTGTTCGCGCGCAATCCTACCTACAAGCGCAATATAACGATCTTTATTCGCGCGAGAATATGCCGATCGATATCATCATCTCGCCTGAGATCGAGATTGGGAAAGCGATCTTGCGGCGTCTGTCGACGCCCGGCGCTTTCAATGTCGTGCCCTTTGCCGACGGGTTGGTTCAGTTTCTCGGTGTGCGGATTGGAGAAGATTGCCCAATCATCGACACGCCGATCCGACAGATCCCAGACCTCTTCACGGGCCTGCACGCGGCAATTGTTGGTATCAGGCGAGACGGGCAGCTTTTTGCACCCAATCCCGATGATCCATTAGAAATTGGCGATGATGCTTATTTCGTCACACGGGCCGAACATTCGCAGCGTTTGCTCGAGGTTGTCGGCACGCGCGAGGCGCGGGCTAGGCACGTTGTCATCATTGGCGCGGGTAGTATTGGCACCTATGTCGCCAAAGCGCTGGAAGACCAGCCCGGCGTGCGTGTACGCGTCATTGAGACCAATAAAGAACGGGCTGAAATTGCCGCTGCAGAGCTCCCTAAAACAGTTATTCTGCATGGAGACGCGATGGACTCTGCGGTTCAAGAAGAAGCGGGAGCCATGAATGCGGATGTTTTGATCGCGCTCTCAAATGACGATAAGACTAATATTCTCTCCTCCATTCTCGGCAAGAAGCTTGGGGCACATCATACGATTGTGCTGCTGAATGAGCGTTCAATGCAGGAGCTGCAGAAGGATTTGGGCATCGACATGGTCATCGACCCGCGAGCGTCCACTGTGTCTTCGATCCTTCGCCATGTCCGGCGCGGCCGGATTCTCGATGTTTACGCCCTCGACCAAGGCGGCGCGGAAGTGCTGGAGGGCGAGGTCTTAGAAACGTCAGTATTTGCCGGCAAGACGTTGGCTGAAGCGGCGGTCGGTGACGGCGTTGCCATCGGCGCCATCGTCCGTGACGGTCTAGTTATGATGCCTGAGCCGACTTTATTGTTGAAAGAGGGCGATCGCGTCATTTTGCTGGCTGAGCGCAGCGCTCTGCGCGAAATTGAAGCGCTGTTCCGTGTCGGCGTCGAGCTCTACTAATCGGATGCTGTCCGACCGGATAGAGGGAGCCTGAGGGTGCGGCTCGTCAAAATTCTTCTCTGGCTGGGCTATTCGCTGTTCACGAGCGCAGCCCTGATGCTGATAACGGCTTTGGTCGCGCTGCTCGTCTTTGAAGTTCGGAACGCGGGATTGATGGCGATATTGGCGATCCTCTCAGCGCTTGTCGGCGGCTTGATGATTACAGCCAGTTTCAAGGCGAGCACGAAGGAAAGCTCGGGTGAAGCGATCCTATTCTTGGTGCTTTACTGGACAGTCGTGCCGATTGTCTGTTCGCTGCCATTCTATGTGCTGGGCGCAACCTCCGGGCCGGTGACAGCGATTTTCGAGGGTGTGTCAGCCATGACGACAACCGGCGCGAGCACACTCGACGCGGATGCTCAGTCTCAGACTCTGCTTTTCTACCGATCCTTGCTGCAATTTTTCGGCGGCGTCAGCGTGGCTGTATTCGCTGTGGTTATTCTCGCTGCGCTCAACCTGACGGGAACCGGTATTCATAGATCCGGCCTCTTTACTTTCCGGTCGGGTGAATTGTTCACACGGTTTCTCGGCGTGGGACAGCTTGTCGCGGCTATTTACCTGTTCTTGTCCGCGATAGCCTTTGTTCTAATGGTCATGGGCGGGACGGATACATTTACGGCACTCTGTCTCGCTTTGTCTGGGATCAGCACGGGTGGATTGCAGCCCTTTGTCGGGCCGCTGGCCAATGTTTTGTCGCCTGTCTCAGCCATTGTTCTGGCGCTGCTCTGTTTGGTCGGGGCGTTTAATATTTCAATCCTCTGGGATTTTCTCCGACTGAGACGGCTCCGCCCTTTTCTTCGCTTGTTTATGCATGTTGAGCATCGCGGTCTGTTTGCCATTGCAGCAGGGCTGATACTGGTCACACTTATCTTTGCGGGCCTGTCAAACTTTGGTCCGGCCATTCTGGACTCAATATTTTTCGTCAGTTCGGCGGGGTTCCGCTATGATGTGATTAGCTTGGACATGGTTCCGTCTCCCATCCTGATTTGTGTCGCGCTCATTGGCGGGTCGGCGCTCTCAACGGCCGGCGGGATCAAGGTGATCCGGCTGCTGTTGCTGTTCCGCCATCTCGGCACAGACATGGCCCGATTGTCGCACCCGTCACGGGTCAAGCCGATTGAGTTTCGAGGCAATGTTATTGATGACGATGAGTTTCTGTCGATCTGGATGTATTTTTTCGGATATGCGCTTTGTTTCGCGTTCGGTGCGCTCGCCCTAGCTGCGTCTGGACTGAACCTTCAGGATTCAATGGCCACCTCTGCAGCGTCACTGGCCAATATGGGGCCTTTGCTCGATATGACTTTGCCGTCGTCAGGACTGCGATATGGGGACTTTAGTGGTCTGCAAATGACCGTGGCCGCACTTCTAATGTTGATTGGTCGCGTCGAAGTTTTAGTCGCTCTATCGCTGCTTCTTCCATCAACATGGCGACAATAATGGGCGAAACTGGCATCCAACCGTAGCTTGCTGTTTAATCATTTGCCTTTGGACAAGGCGAAGCTATGAGTCGTCGCGAACTGATGAAGCGCCGTGATAAAGTTGTTGCGGCCGATAAGAAAAGCAGGTGACGCCCGATGTCGGATCGGAAACAAAATCTCCAAGACACGTTCCTGAACGCTGTCCGTAAATCCAAAATGCCTTTGACGATTTTCCTTGTAAATGGGGTCAAATTGCAGGGTGTCGTGACGTGGTTCGACAGTTTTTGCGTCCTGCTGCGCCGGGATGGATCGTCCCAGCTAGTCTATAAACACGCGATTAGCACCATCATGCCGTCCGGACCTGTGCCCCTGCATGATCCGTCGATTGACGATGAAGACGACGCGGAATAGATCCTGTTTTTGACGCAATTTTTTATGTTTGAGACCGCCTATGTATGATCTTGAAGCCAAGATCGAGCGGGCGCTTGTCGTGCATCCGCGATTTAGCGATGCGCGGTCCGGTGATGCCGATTATGACCTAGAAGAAGCGGTTGGCTTGGCAGAAGCGCTCGGGGTGGCCCCGGTTGAAGCGCGGATCGTTCCCATTCGTGACGTTAAGGTCAGCAATTTCTTCGGCTCCGGTCAGATTGAAGATATGGCTGCCGCTATCCAAGCGCTGGCGCTCAATGTCGTCATCGTCAATGGTGAGCTGACGCCGATCCAGCAGCGTAATCTGGAGAAATCCCTCAATGTCAAAGTGATCGACCGGACGGGTCTGATCTTGGAAATCTTTGGTTTGCGCGCGGCCACTAAAGAAGGACGTTTGCAGGTCGAACTGGCGCGTTTGAATTATGAGCGCTCCCGACTTGTTCGGACTTGGACGCATTTGGAGCGCCAACGCGGTGGTTCCGGCTTCCTCTCTGGGCCCGGTGAAACGCAGATTGAAAGTGACCGCCGTCAACTCAATGATAAGATCGATAAGCTCAAGTCGCAGCTCGACGATGTGCGGCGTACCCGAGACCTACAGCGCGCCAAGCGTAGACGGAGTGACGAACGCATCGTCGCTTTGGTCGGCTATACCAATGCCGGGAAATCGACCTTGTTCAACCGCGTCACAACGGGCGGCGTTTTCGCTCAAGATATGCTATTTGCGACATTGGATACGACGCACCGCGTTTTACCGCTGCCCAGCGGTCAAAGCGCGATTATCTCCGACACAGTGGGCTTTATTTCCGATCTCCCGACGCAGCTAATCACATCGTTCAGAGCGACTCTGGAAGAGACGTTGGAAGCCGATGTGCTGCTCCATGTTCGTGATATTTCGGATCCGCTGACGTCGCGTCGCCGCGAGGAAGTGATGGATGTTCTCAATCAAATCGGCGCGGGCCCAGATCATGGGCAAGCGCTGATCGAAGTTTGGAACAAGGCGGACCTACTGCCGGCGTCTGAACGCGAAAATATTGAAAGCTTGGCGACGCGCGCGCGAACCGAAGCCTCCCTCACAGATGCTTTCGTCGTGTCCTGCCTCTCGGGCGCTGGCATCGGTGACTTACTGGAAGGCGTTGAAGAAGCGCTGACGCGGAGTGATGAAATTCTAGACGTCACGATCACACCGGATGTGTTTTCCGCGCGAGCTTGGCTGCATGAAAATGGCCATGTCATTGACGAAGCGCCTGGCGATGCGGGTGCCGTGTCGATGACCGTGCGCTTAACGGAAAGTGATGCGGGAAAATTCAGGGCGCGCTTTTCCGAACTGATGAATTAAGCGCTTAAGAACGTTCCTCGGTTTTGACGGACTGCCAATGCGCTTCCATGGCGTCCAGCGACAGTCCCTCGACGGATCCCCCGGCTTTATCTTCGACCCTTTCAAACCGACGCGTGAATTTGCTGTTGGCGTCGCGCAGGGCCGATTCCGCATCAATACCGAAATGTCGCACGAGATTGACGACCGAGAAGAGCAGATCGCCAGCCTCTTCATGACGCTCAGCGTCATCAGCATCACGCAGCTCGCCCGCCTCTTCGACGATCTTATCTAACACACCGTCTGTGGTGGGCCAGTCAAAACCAACTTTGGCTGCGCGTTTCTGTAGCTTTTGCGCGCGCATCAAAGCGGGCAGGGCGAGCGCGACGCCGTCTAGCGTGCGTCCGGAGCGTTCCGCCGCCTTCATCGCATCCCAATCTGAGCTTTCTGCACCCTCAAAGACATGGGGGTGCCGTCGCACCATTTTATCGACCAATGTATCGACCACATCATCCAGATCGAACGCGCCCACCTCATCCGCCATTTTGGCGTGAAACAGGACTTGGAATAGAAGGTCGCCGAGCTCGGATTTCAGATCCGGCAGGTCGGCCCGGTCAATCGCATCTTTGACCTCATAGGCCTCTTCGATCGTATAGGGCGCAATCGTGTTGAAGGTCTGCTCTCGGTCCCAAGGACAGTCGGCGCGCAATCGCTTCATCAGCGCTTTCAGACGCGCATAACGCTCCGCGGGTAGTCCACTCATGGCTTGGGCTGGCGCAGAGCGCGTAGGATCAGCGCCCCCAAGACAAGCGCTGATGCGCCGTAGCTGCCCCAGATGAAAACGGCATGTGGTCCCATATCGATCATAGGGCCTCCACTCGTGCGGTTGCGGCCGGGGCTGGTTTGCGGGCCGCGCGGGCTTGCGCGATTTCCGACAACATCCCGCGCATCGTCAACCATCCGAGCAACAGTGTATAGCCGAGCGCCATGAGTAGGAGCGGCGTTAGAAGTTCAGGCGCAAGGCCGGGTGCACCGGGCTGACTGATCGTCGCTGATTGGTGCAGGCTGTTCCACCATTCGACCGAAAATTTTATGATTGGGATATTGACCCAACCGATCATGGCCGTAATCGCCGCAAGACGCGACGCGCGTTTCCGGTCCTCAACCACCTGCCAGATGGTCATGTAACCGATATAGATAAAGAGCAGGATCAGCACGCTCGTCATGCGTCCATCCCATTGCCAATAAGTGCCCCAATCGGGCTTGCCCCACAGGCTGCCCGTGATCAGGGCAAGTGCCGTGAAGGCCGCGCCCGGGAGTGCCAGAGACCGAGCGGCGAGCTCGGCAATCGGGTGACGCCAGACGAAACTGATCAGGCTCGCGAGCGCAATTGAGCTATAGGCAGCCATCGCGCACCACGCGGCGGGGACGTGAACATACATGATGCGAACTGTGTCGCCATGTTCGACCTCGCTTGGTGAGGTAATCAGCGCTTGCCACAGACCTAGCGTCAGCACGATGAGCGCCCCCCAACCGAACATCGGCGTGAGCCAGCGGGCGAGGCCGACGAAACGCTGCGGGTTGGCGAAACGGGTAAACATCTAAGCGGGACCTCTATTTGCGGCCAGCGCCGCCACAGTTGCGGGTGTCCCTAGCGCGACAGCGATGAAGCTCAAACCCGCAAGGATACGAAATTGCACAGCCGCTATTCCGTCTAATGTAAAAGCATTGGCTGCCTCGGTTCCGAAGATCAGGACCGGAATGAGCAGCGGGGCTGTGAGGATGACGGCCAGAACCCCGGACCCACGCTGTGCCGCGAGAATAGCCGCCGTGACGGAGGCATAAGCCGTGATGGCCGGCGCGCCGATGATCAGTGACAGCATCGTGCCAATGATGGCTGGGGCGTCCATGCCGAGTAATAAGGCCAGCAGCGGCGTTGCGAGGATCAAAGGCGCGAGTCCGGTGATCGCGAAGGATAGGCTCTTGGCCGTGGCAATCGCCAAGCCCGATGCGCCCGAAAGATGCATCTGGGCCAGTGCGCCGATTTCCTGATCGGGCTGATAGAGGCGGTCGAGACCCAGTAAAGCTGAAAGCGTCGCAGCGAGCCACAATAGTCCAGGGCCTAACGCGGGGCGAGATCCACCAAGCGCAATGCCGCATAGCAGGACGAATAAGGCCATGAAGGCCAGAGACAGTCCTGTGCCGGACGCGCCCCGTGTGGCGAGTCGCAAATCTCTTTTTAGAATGGCGCTCATCATGCGCCCGGCTCCAAAACAAGCTTCAGCGCTTCGACGTCGTTGATGGGGACGGGTTGGTGCGAGGCGATCAAAGCCATGCCGCCATTGGCAAGATGTTGACCGAGTGTCGATGTGACCAAGGCGCGGCCATCCGTGTCCAAACCTGCGAGCGGCTCATCCATCAACCAAGCCGCGCGGTCTGATGCCATCAGGCGGGCGAGCGACAGGCGTCGCCGCTGTCCGGCGGAAAGGCCAATCACAGGCGTTGCTGAACGGCCAGCCAACCCAACGCAGGCGAGCCTCTCCTCCAGAGACAAAGTGTCACTGCTAAGACTTTGCCAGAAGGCTAAGTCCTCCCCGAGCGTCAAACCGGATCGTTCTGGGCCGCGATGGGCGGCGTAGGCAAGCGCCTCGCGGGCGTTCAGTTCGCTGTCGCCGCGCATCCATTGGGCCGTGCCCATATCTGGCGCAAGAAGACCGGCACAGGCCAGCAAAAGCGTGGTCTTACCGATGCCGTTGGGCCCCGTTAGCCACAGGGCTTGTCCGGGACCAAGCGCGAGGGTCAGACCAGAGATCAGAGTTTGATCTCCGCGAGACAGGGTCAAGTCCTGCACGTTCAGCCGGATGTCATATCGCGGGGTCATGGCAGCCCTATGGCGTGGCTTTTACTCAGAGTCACGATGTTGAAGCGCAGGGCTTGTCTGTCTATCTAGGGCGTATGAAACCACCGCATCGAAATCGACGTCTCGGCCTGATTGCACTGGTTGGAGGCGGTTTGATTGTCGGCGTCGCGCTGATCCTGTCCGCATTGAACGAAAACACGCAATTCTTCTACAATCCGGCGGATGTGCTGGCTGAGAATTTTGAGCCAAAATCTGCGACGTTTCGAATTGGCGGGCTCGTCGTTGAAGGCTCAGTCGCGCATGAGGGCATCACGACAACCTTTGATCTCGCTGACTTTGAACGTCCGACCCCCAGCCCGATTCGCGTGACGCATAGTGGACAGTTGCCAAATCTTTTCCGCGAAGGGCAGGGCGTTGTCGTGTCTGGCCGAATGGTGAGCGAGACAGAATTCCTCGCTGACGACGTTCTCGCCAAACATGACGAGAACTATCAACCCAAGATCGCGTATCAGGACGATATTGAGAGCTGAAGGAGCAGTGGCGAGCAGCTCGGCAGATGTGGGGCAGCCTTACCGCTCGCCGTATCCACCGAAGTGGACGACTCACACATGGCAGGTCCAACCCGCTTTGGGCAGTGATTTACTGTGACGATGCTGCGTTAAGTCCCAATGTGGTTTCGAAACCCCTACCGCCGACCGCCCTCTAGTTGCCCGTCGTGCTTCGGTAGACCGTCCCATTTTTCATCACGAAATCAACGCCTTCCAGTGCGCGGATATTCTCTAATGGGTTGGTGTCGACAGCGATAATATCGGCATAAGCGCCCGATTTGATGACCCCGATTTGTCCTTCGCGATCAAACAGTTTCGCGTTGACGATCGTGGCGCTTTGGATGGCTTGCATGGGGGTTAGGCCCCATTTGACCATGTAAGCGAATTGTCGGCCATTGAGCCCGTGCGGATAAACACCCGCATCTGTGCCGTAAGCGATCGTCGCGCCTGCCTTCGCGGCCGCTTGAAACCGTTCGCGTTGAGCTTGCCCAACTTGGCGTTCTTTTTCGAGGCTTTCGGGCAGGATTCCGGCGGCTTCACCTTCTGACAAAATATAGTCGGATACATAAATATCCATCGACAGAGCGGTACCTTTTTGAATCGCAAGACGAATGCTTTCATCTGTGATCAGGGAGGCATGTTCGACGGAGTCGACGCCCGCTTCGAGGGCAGTCTGGATACCTTTGGATCCATGGGCGTGGACCGCGACTTTCATGCCGAGTTGGTGGGCTTCATCGACGATGGCCTTCATCTCCTCAGCGGAAAATTGCTGCGCCCCGATTGATGTGCCCTTGGACAAGACGCCGCCAGTTCCGCAGAACTTGATGACTTCCGCGCCATATTTTTTGTTCTCGCGGACTTTGGTTCGAACCGCCCACGGACCATCGGCCACGCCGCCGGCCATTTGCTCATATTCAAAGGGCAGAAGATTATTGTCGCAATGACCGCCGGTGATGCCAATGGACCGACCCGCGGGAATGATACGGGGGCCGGGAACATCGCCGTCGTTGATGGCATTGCGAAGATCAATGTCAGCAAAGCCCGGTGCGCCGACATTGCGGATGGTTGTAAACCCGGCTTCGAGGGTCACTTTCGCATTCGCAACGCCGGTAATGGCCGCGCGCGGCGTTGATTCTGCCAGACTATTATAGCCATAATTGGCGGCTTTGCCGATCAGATGCGCGTGACTGTCTGACAATCCAGGAAGAACCGTCATGTCGGACAGATCAATAAAGTGATCAGGCGTCTCAAGTCGTTGGTAGGCCCGCTCGGACAGAACGTCCCGAATCTTGCCATTCTCAATGACAATATATTGGTCGGTTTGCGTGGTTCCCGCTTCCGTATCGATCATCGTCCCCGCGTGAATCACGGTGACGCCAGCATCGCCGTGGTGATTCGCCAGAGCGGGGGCGGTAAAGGATGCCGCTATCAGCAGCGAAAGAGCGAGTTTCATTCAGGTCACCTGTAGTCGTTGGGCAGGATTACAGCTAAGCGCTGCGGCGATGGCATCGCAAGCGCAAATGCCCCGAACGGCCCGGCCGGACCCGGACTTAATCATCAATGGGGCGGGCCTGTCCGGTTTGGTGACGGCTTGGCGCTGCCTAGATGTCAATCCGAGCCTGACCATTGCGATCTATGAACGGAAAGACAGGATAGGCGGAGACCATACTTGGTCGCTCAACCTGTCAGATATTCCGCCGGGTCTTCGTGGATGGTTCGATCCGTTTATCGCCTATCGCTGGCCCCGATATGATGTTCGGTTCCCGCAACGTGAACGGACGCTGGAGATCGACTACGGGTCAGGCAATTCCGAGACGCTACGAGGCTGTGTTGAGCCGTTGGTCCGGTCCGGGCGTTTGCAGCTTCATCTGGGTCAGGCCGGTCCGATAGACAGCCATATCCCAACGATAGACGCGACAGGCTACAAGCCGAGGGATGACGAGTTTCCGGGATGGCAGAAATTTGTTGGCCACGTCATTCACTGTGACAAGCCTCACGGCGTTGTGCACCCAGTCATTATGGACGCGACTGTGGAACAGATTGACGGCTATCGGTTCATCTATTTGTTGCCATTCTCGGACCATGAAATCTTGGTTGAAGACACGTATTTTTCCAACGCCCCGCATTTGTCTGAGAATGAAATCGGCCACCGGATTGAGGATTATATTCAACAGAAGGGCTGGGGCGATCACAAGATTGTTCGGACGGAAAAGGGCGTCTTGCCGATGATGATGGCGACAGACCGCGCCGATGATAGTGCGAAGATTGGGCTGGGCGGCGGTTTCGCCGTCGCGGCGACCGGCTTTACTGTGCCGCATGCGGTCGAAATCGCGGATAAGATTGCGCTAGCGATCTCACGCAATGGTCCCGCCGCTGCGACGAAAGCGATTGCAGCGTTTCGATGCGATCATTTGCGCCGAGAAAAATACGCTCGGCTGTTGAATCGGATGTTTTTCAGAGCCGCCGATCCATCGCGGCGTTATGTCGTGTTGCAGCGCTTCTATGGTCTAGGCGAAGGGCTGATCCGCCGCTTTTATCGCAATGATTTAACGCGGCGAGATAAAGCCCGAATTTTAATCGGAAAACCGCCCGTGCCCGTATCTAAAGCGCTTATAAATTTTTCTGAATCCGACTTCATCCGGCGCGAACGTGCCAAAGGAAAATCGTCATGACTGCTGTGATTGATCCAGCTGAAATTGCCGCTGCAAAGGCGGACGGCAAACCGACCGCTATCGTTATTGGGGCCGGGTTTGGCGGGATTGCACTGGCGATCCGTCTGCAGACAATGGGCTTCGCTGTGACACTCCTCGACAATCGCGATAAGCCGGGCGGGCGGGCCTATGTCTATGAAGAAGACGGGTTTAAATTCGACGGCGGCCCGACCGTGATTACCGACCCGGATTGTTTGCGCGAGCTCTGGGACATCTCAGGCCGAAATATGGACGACTATGTCACCTTGCTTCCGGTTGATCCGTTTTACCGCCTCCAGTGGGAAGACGGCGATGTACTTGATTACACGCAGAGCCAGGATGCGTTGGAAGCTGAGATCGGAAAGCGGAATCCGGCCGATGTAGCCGGTTACCGCAAGTTTCTCGCCTACAGCCAAGACCTTTATCGTGAAGGTTATGAGAAGCTCGGCACGACGGCGTTTCTGAAATTCGGTCAGATGATTAAGGCGGCACCGCAACTGATCCGCTTGCGCGCTGACAAGAGCGTCTATGCCATGGTCAGCAAGTTCGTGAAGAACGAACGGGTCCGCCAATTACTCTCTTTTCAATCACTTCTCGTGGGCGGTAATCCGTTCAAAACGAGCTCTATCTATGCGCTGATCCATGCGCTTGAGCGCAAGGGTGGCGTCTGGTTTGCTAAAGGCGGAACGGGTGCTTTGATTGATGGGATGATACGTCTTTTCAATGATTTAGGAGGAGTAGTTAAACTCTCCACTGAGATCACAGACATCCGAACCCAGGGTGATCGGGTTACGGGTGTTGAGGCGGCTGATGGCTGGTCAATGGACGCCGATCTGGTCGCATCGAATGCGGATGTCGTTCACACCTATACGCAACTGCTACGCGGTCATGACCGAGGCAAAAGCTACGGCAGGGAGTTGAAGAAGAAGAGCCATTCCATGTCGCTCTTCGTGCTTTATTTCGGATTGAAGACGACGCACCCGGATATGAAACATCACATCATCTTGCTGGGTCAACGCTACCGTGAACTGATCGCGGAAATCTTCGGTAAGGGTCGGAAAGTCCCGGACGACTTCTCGCTCTATCTCCATGCGCCTTGCGTGACAGACCCGTCCATGGCGCCCGAAGGTTGCTCCTCTTACTATGTTTTATCGCCCGTGCCGCATCTGGGTCACGCCGATGTCGATTGGGACGAATTCGGTCAGGCTTATGCCGACAAGATCCTCGATTATTTGGAAGAACATTCGATCCCGAATCTGCGCCGCGATCTGGTGGTGCAGAAGACGCTCACACCGTTTGGCTTTCGCGACGAAATGAACACCCATCATGGCAGTGCGTTTTCGATCGAACCGATCCTGACCCAGTCGGCTTGGTTCCGGCCGCATAACCGCGATGATGTGCTGGATAATCTCTACATTGTCGGGGCGGGCACGCATCCTGGGGCCGGCGTTCCGGGTGTTGTCGGCGCGGCCAAGGCGACAGCAGGTGTCGTGGCGGATGACTTTAAGTCTGCACTGGCGAGCTGATAGCTCACGCCCAACTCACCGGGCTTCACAAGGAATTGTGGAGCCAGCCTCCCGTGACCTGCTAAAGACCCCCAAATTAACTGGGAGGTCACCATGCCTAAACTTCGCCTGCCGCTTCTTCTGACGCGGCTCTCCATCGTATGTTTTTTATTGCCGTGGCAGTTGATGCGGTTCCTGCAGCCTGAAGCCGCTGACGGTATTGCCAAGAAATACTACCATTTACCCGGACTTTCGACCGGTGTCGGTTATGCGATTGGCGTGTTCTGGATGGTTTTGCTGCTCGCCTTCTTGGTCGGGTTCAAGAAACGCATCAGTTATGGCTTGGTCTTCGTGCTGCACGCTGGCGCGATCCTTGTCGCCCTGCCGTTTTACATTCCGGGACTGGAAAACTTCAACCAGCTTTTCCTTGCGGCGGTACCAGCGGCGGCGGCCATGGGCTTGCTTTATGTGTTGCGTGATGAGGACACATTGTTCTCGCTGAAATAATCGAAATTCTTTTCGATCCAAGCAATCCAGTTCGGTTTAGTACTGCGTATTTAGTCTGGTTAGCATCTCAGGTCCCTTGATGCTGGCCCTTGTCCAGACTCGTCCCCTTGTGACTGGACATCTTTTTAGCGCCCCGGCGGTTACCGCCGCGGGCGCTTTTTTGTGCCTGTTGCTAAATCGATCATGCGTTTGGCTAGAAACAGCCAGGTCCGGTCGATCAGCAGTAAGCCAATCAGAACCAGCACGGCCCACCACACCGGTTTTCCGGTCCATCCGATCCAAATTAACGCCGCCAGAGCCAGCGGGTAGAGCAGGATCGCGACAGCAAATCGCCAAATCGCAACCGCCTTATCGATCATTCTTCTAGCGCTCTGGGCAGAATCAAATCGACAAAGGCCCAACTCTCCGGTGACAGCCAGTCGCCGTCATTCTGCCTCTGAAGAACTGTGCAGGCGCCCGTCGGATAATCGGCGCTCTGTCCCGTGAAATAACCATGCAGATCGGCCCAGCCGGGATTGTGACCGAGCCACATCAGCCGCTCGATATCAGGTTCGCCTTGAGCGCGGGCCACTCTGAAAACATCCGACGGTGAAGCGTGGTAGAATTCGCTGAAATAGTCGACGCGTTGGGCGCCGGGGATGGCGCGGATCAGTCGCATGGCTGTTTCGCGCGTACGTTTAGAATCACTGCTCCATATCGTCTGGGGCGCAAACCCCCGCGCCTGCAGGGCTTGGCCCACAGCCGTGGCCGCTTTGCGCCCGCGCGAATTGAGCGGGCGCTCATGGTCGGTCATGTCGGCATCAGCCCAGCTAGACTTAGCATGACGCATCAATAGGAGATGGGTGAGCATAATCCTACATGACGTTAGTCGATCGTATAGACAATCCCGAAGCGCGAAACGGTATCGGTTTGCTCCGTGCCGAACGGCACATCTGTATGATGATCGATTCGAAATGAGGCGCGCGCCGCGAGGTTACCAATCAGGTTCGCTGTCAGGCCGACTTCGCTCCAAAGATAAGTGTCCGAATCCGACCAGAGGACACCGGAGTCATTATAGGCTGAGACTTGCTCATTGATCTGCCAGTCGAAATCCGACTCGGCGTTGATTGCGAATTCATTATTGGTGATGTCGAGCGCGGATGTTTGTGAGCGATAGCCGACCCCGGTCGTGACACTCCAACCGATAGGTTTGCCTTCGTAAATCGTATAGCCGAGGCCGCCGCCAACAAAATAGCCGTCGGTGAAAGCGCCGAAATCATCATAGTAATAATCAGCGGTGCCGAAGCCGAACAGGCGTTCGGTAATGTCGCGTTCAAGCTGATAGCCCAGATTGAACCGTTCCCGGTTTTGAACGCCATTCACTGTGCCATAATCCGCGCTGGCCGCGAATTTGTGACGCCATCTTTCGCCAATATTATCGAGCTTTAGCCCGACGCCGACATTGGTGGTGTCTGTGTTGCCGGTTGTGCGGTTGGCGGTCAGGGACGCTTCCCCGATCCAACCATTGGCATCTTGAGCTATGGCGAGTGAAGGGAGGGCGAGGAGTGAAAGAGCGAGTGTTGTTGTGCGCAGCATGATGGTGTTTCCCAAAGTGAGTTTGGAGCGTCTTTGGGAAAACTGCGTTAATGCTCCCTGAATGACGCTGCGCTTTACCCGCGCATCGCGCCGCTTTATGGCGAGCGCCAGCAAACCATAAACGACTTCATCACAGCTCGGTTTTACCCATGTTCGACCTCAAAGCCATTCGCGACAATCCTGATGCCTTCGACGCCGGATGGGCGCGTCGCGGTCTTGACCCGCAAACGCCCACTATTCTTGAAAAGGACAAGTTGATCCGCAAGGTCAAGACGATGGTCCAAGAGGCCGAGGCTGCGCGCAATAAAGCGTCCAAACAGATCGGTGCAGCGATGGGCCGGGGCGATAAAGAGGAGGCTGAGCGTCTCAAGACGGAAGTGGCGGGCGCGAAGAATGTTATCGCGGCCCTCGGCGTGCAGCTTGAGAGCGAAGAAACTGTTCTCAACGATCTGCTCGCCAGCCTGCCCAATATCCCTGCGGACGATGTGCCTGAGGGCGCGAGCGAAGAGGACAATGTCGAGATCGCCAAATGGGGCGATCCGCGCAGCTTTGATTTTGACCCGAAAGCTCATGATGACCTCGGCGAAGCGTTGGGGATGATGGATTTCGAAACGGCCGCCAAAATGAGCGGCAGCCGCTTCGTTATCTTGCGCGGGGCGCTGTCCCGCATGGACCGCGCCCTCGCGGCGATGATGCTCGATATGCAGACGGGCGAGGGGTTTGAGGAGACCTCACCGCCCTTACTCGTTTGGCCGAAAGCACTTTACGGGACGGGCCAATTGCCCAAGTTCGCGGAAGATTCATACAGCACTGATGAGCATTACCTCATTCCGACGGCGGAAGTCTCTCTGACCAATACGGTTCAAGAGAGCATTTTAGAGGCGGAGACTTTGCCGCGCCGTATGACGGCCCACACACCCTGCTTCCGCAGTGAAGCCGGATCTGCGGGTCGTGATACGAAGGGCATGATCCGTCAGCACCAGTTTAATAAGGTCGAGCTGGTTTCGATTGCGACGCCGGACCAGTCAGACGACGAGCATAAAAACATGCTGCGCTGCGCTGAAGCTGTGCTGCAGAAATTGGAATTGCCTTATCGTGTGATGGAACTCTGCGCGGGTGATCTTGGGTTCGGAGCGCGCAAAACCTATGATATTGATGTCTGGTTGCCGAGCCAGCAGACCTACCGCGAGATCAGCTCAATTTCGAATTGCGGTGACTTCCAAGCCCGGCGCATGAATGCGCGCTACCGGGCCGGAGAGAAGGATAACCGCTTCGTGCATACGCTGAACGGCAGCGGTTTGGCCGTCGGTCGGACGCTGGTTGCGGTGCTAGAAAATTACCAGAATGCGGACGGCAGCATTACCGTGCCGACCGCGCTGGTGCCCTATATGGGCGGTGTTGAGACGATTGGGTAAGCGCGACGTCTCTCTAGAGTGGGGCGCAGGCCTCCCGCAGCCAAGCGGCGACATCACCGTCCAGTTGCGGCCCGATCTCTTTAAGCACGCGGGCGTGGTAGTCATCGACATATTGGCGTTCCGCGCGGGTGAGCATATCTGTGTCGATCAGGGCGCGATGGAGCGGCGCCAGTGTGAGCGTGTGGAAGCCGAGCATCGGTCGTTCGCCGCCGGGAATGTCTTTGGCTTCGGTCACATATTGCAGGTTCTCGATCCGGATCCCGTATTCGCCTTCTTTATAAAAGCCGGGTTCGTTGGACACGATCATGCCGGGTTCGAGCGCGACGGTGTTCGGTGTTTTGGAAATCCGTTGCGGGCCTTCATGTACGCCGAGGAACACGCCAACCCCGTGACCCGTCCCGTGATCATAATCCAGCCCCGCTTGCCAGAGGGGGTGTCGGGCGAGGGCATCGAGGTTTGATCCGGTTGTGCCGACAGGGAAACGTACGACGGCGAGCGCAATATGACCTTGCAGCACCAGCGTATAATGTTCGCGCATCGTCTGTGTGGCATCACCAATAGGCACGGTCCGGGTGACGTCGGTCGTGCCGTCAACATATTGCGCCCCGCTATCGACCAAATAAAGCGTGCCGGGGGCGAGCGGCAAGGTTGTGGCCGTGTTGACCCGGTAATGACAATGCGCGCCATTGGACCCCGCCCCGGAGATAGTCTCAAAAGACAGATCCTTAAGCTCGCCCGTCGCGTGGCGGAATGTCTCTAGCTTTACAGCGGCGTCGATCTCGTCAAACTCACCGGATTGAGCCTCTGTATCGAGCCAGTGCAGGAAGCGGATCAAGGGAACCGCGTCGCGGCGATGGGCAGTCTCAGTGCCGCGCAGTTCCGCCAATGATTTTTTGGCTTTTGGCAGCGCGACAGGATCCTGTTGCGCCAGAACGGTTGCCCCTGCGGCTTTGAGTTGTTGTGAGTGCCAAGCGGAGCTGGTGACCGGGTCGACCATCACCGTCTTGCCCGACCAGTTGGACAGATCGTCCGCCAGCTTCGTTTCGTCTGTCACGCTGACTTCATTGCCAAGATGCGCCCGCACCGCGTCCGACAGTTTGTCCGGATCAGTATAAAGGGTCACGCGACCCTCAGCATCGATAACGGCGTTGGCCAGCATGAGTGGTGTGCAGCGCACGTCTGAGCCGCGCAGGTTTAGCAGCCAAGCGATGGAGGCCGGCGCGGTAATCATGGCTGCATCGGCGTTAGCATGAGCGATGGTGCGTGCGATCTCTGCGCGCTTTTCAGCGTGGCTTTTCCCGGCCAGTGCGTCCGGTTGGATGACTACGGCGCCTTTTGGTGCAGCGGGACGATCAGACCAAGCCGTATCAATCGGGTTGGTCTCAAGCGAGATCAGCTCCGCGCCTGCGCCCGTGACCGATTTGCGGATTGCGGCGATGGCTTTGGGCGGATGAAGTTTCGGATCGAAGCCTATTTTCTCACCTTCGCGCAGGTTGGCGCGCAGCCATTTGGCGATACCGTCTTCTAATCTGACATAGTCAAACAGCGCGCCTTCGACTTGGTTTCGGACCTGCAGCGTATAGCGGCCATCGGTGAACATAGCGGCGCGGTCGCCGAGCACGACCGCCGCACCGGCTGACCCGGTAAAGCCGGTCGCCCACATCAGCCGTTCATTATGAGCGGGCAGATATTCATTATTATATTCGTCTTCATGCGGGATCAGAAACCCGTCCAATTCTAGCCTATTCAGCTCGCCGCGAAGCAGAGGCAGGTTGGCGCGTCCCATTTGCGGGCCGCCCACAACGTCAAAGGTTTGGATGGTCTGTATTGCTGTTTTGCTCATGGGCTTAGCCTAGGCGCTTTCAAAGCAGAGGGAAAGCGACGCCCTAAAAATCAGCAGTACCGATCTCATGAGCATCAGACTGGCGCGCAAAACCACTCAGATCGTCATGTCCTAAGGTCCGACTAACAAAGTCGCAAAGACCTACCCATTTTTGCATAGCTCTCTTGGCAAGCTGTTGGTTCAGGTTAACGGACCGTCTCCCTACATGGAGGCCAACAATGAAAAGTACGGTCTCTCGATGAGGAGAAGCCGGTAAGAAAGAGGAAAAGACGAGATGTCTTATCAATTCGATGCGAGCCAATTGCGCACGCAAACACAAACTAAAGTCGGTGGCAATACTCCTACCGTCCGCCTTCTGGCCCGTCGTACGGTGCGCCAGAATCGTCGGGCACAGCGCGCACTTTAAAGCGCTCACTCCGATCCATCGTTCATTCGATGACAAAGGCTCGAACCTCTGGTTCGGGCCTTTTGTGTTTTTAAGGGCCAGAATCACTAAGGTATTCATAATTGAATGAAATAGACACAAAACATGTGACTATGAATGAATTGGATAATGTCCCATATGGGTTTCAGTCAGGATGCCACAATTTGAACCGGCATTCGTTCATAGAAAGAAAGCCCCATGGCCTATTCATTCGACACTAAAACACTTCTCGAAACATCGACCCCAATTGGCCGCCTGCTGAGAAGCCCCCGCCTGCTGTCCCGCCGCTCTAAACGCCGGGCACGTCGTGACGTTCGGAGCTTTTAGACTTTCGTCGATAACAGTGAAGTCCAGCCATCGAGGCTGGGCTTCGGTTGGACGGAAAGGCCGCAGGCCCTAAAAGCCTCGGCCACCCACTCGGCCTGTTCGTCGAGAATGCCTGAGAGGACCGCGGTCGCGCCCGGCTTCATGGCGGACTCTATGTCCGGAGCCAGTTCTCGCAAAGGCCCCGCCAAAATATTGGCGATGATGAGATCGAACTGGCGCCCCTTTAATTCAGGGGCGTGAAACCCATCAGCGGCGAGGGTTTTAAACTGAGTTTCGTTCAATCCCGCGTTCTGGTCCGTCACCTCCACGGCAATCGGATCAATATCTGTCGCTAAGAGATCTGCGTCCGGCCAGAGCTTCGCCGCGGCAATCGCTAAAATACCAGCGCCCGTTCCCAAATCGAGAATGCTCGTCGGCTGATGGCCCTCCGTTTCGAGCGCATCGAGCATTAGCAGACAGCCTTTCGTCGTGCCGTGATGCCCTGTGCCAAAGGCCTGTCCGGCATCGACGAGGATGGGAGTTTTCCCGTCCAGATTGGGCGCATCATGGCTGCCATGGACGACGAACCGTCCGGCATGGATGGGCGGCAGGCCCGACTGGCTCAGTCCTACCCAATCCGTGTCAGGCAGTTGCGCAACACTAGCTTCAAGCTCCGGCGAAAGTTGGTTGCGCGCCAGTTTCGCTTCAGCTTCAACCTCATACAGCGCTTGCACGCTGACAGTATCAGGGCCGTTGTCAAAGATTGAAACGGCCAGCGCTTCCGTAAGCTTATCAAAACCCAACTGCTCGGCAATATCATAGCCGACATTGCGAGGCGCCAGAACCGTCAGGGCGAAGGGGGATGACATCAGGCTAAACCTCAGAGGCGCGTTGCACGAAGCCGTCTAGCACCATTTTTTCGCCGGCCTTTTCGAAGTCGACAGTGAGCTTGGTGCCATCGGCCACTAGAACGGTCCCATAGCCGAACTTAGTGTGAAACACCCGCTCACCGACTTTGTAATTAGAGACTTTGCCCTTGGCGGGGCGGCGGACGGCGTGGCCTTCAATATCCTTGGGGGGGCGGCCGAATGTTTGGTCTTTATTCTTCTGGAAGCGTTGCCAGCCGGGTGACGTCCGCCCTGAATCCTTCGCGCGGGCGAAGCTTCGCCCAAAATCTTCCTGCGCCCGATCAGTGACGCGTGACGGACTATATTGTCCGGCCTCACTTTCGACATCCACATGCTGGATTGGAAGTTCGTCGACAAAGCGTGAGGGGAGAGACGATTGCCAAGACCCATAGACTTGCCGATTGGCGGCGAAATAAATCTTTGCCATTTCACGGGCTCGGGTAATGCCAACATAGGCAAGGCGGCGTTCTTCCTCGAGGCCCGCCATTCCGCTTTCATCCAAAGATCGCTGGCTCGGGAATGTGCCTTCCTCCCAGCCGGGCAGGAAGACGAGTGGAAACTCTAGCCCCTTGGCGGAGTGGAGCGTCATCAGGCTGATTTCGTCTTCTTGCGGACCGGATTCAACATCCAGAACGAGGCTGACATGTTCCATATAGGCTTCGAGCGTGTCGAATTCGCCCATGGCGATGATGAGTTCTTTGAGGTTGTCTAACCGACCTTGTGACTTTGCGTCCTTATTGTCGCGCCACATTTGGGTGTAACCCGACTCGTCGAGGATCCGTTCGGCCATTTCCGTATGTTTTGAGTCTTCCGCTTCGCGTCGCCAACGATCCACATCGAGCAGGAAAGCGCGTAGCGCTGAGCGGGCCTTACCGCGGATTTCATCAGTGCGAATGATGGTTCGGGTCGCATGTTCTAGCGACACATTCATCGACCGTGCCGCTTGCTGCAATTTAGAGATCGAGGTCGCACCAATACCGCGCTTCGGCGTGTTAACAATGCGTTCAAAGGCGAGGTCATCCGTGTCCGAGCGCAATACGCGAAGGTAGGCGTGGGCATCGCGGATTTCCGCGCGTTCGAAGAAGCGAGGTCCGCCGATGACGCGGTAGGGCAGGCCGAGTTGAATGAAGCGTTCCTCGAAATTTCGCATCTGCCGCGATGCGCGCACGAGGATCGAGACATCATTGTAAGCGCGGCCTTTAGATTTCCAATTCTCAATCTCGCCCGCGATGATACGGGCTTCGGCCGGGCCGTCCCAGACGCCCGTCACGCTGACCTTGTGGCCGCCTGCATCTTCGGTCCAGAGTGTCTTGCCGAGGCGGTCTTTATTAGCAGCGATCAGCCCCGAAGCCGCACCCAGAATATGCTCAGTCGAGCGGTAATTGCGTTCCAGACGGATGACTTTCGCGCCCGGAAAGTCCTGCTCAAACCGCAAGATGTTATCGACCTCTGCGCCGCGCCAACCATAGATCGACTGGTCATCATCACCGACACAGCAGACATTATTGGAGCCCTGCGCCAGCAGCCTGAGCCATAGATACTGCGCAACGTTCGTATCCTGATACTCGTCCACGAGCAGATAGCGGAACCGCTCGTGATAGCGCTTCAACACATCAGGATGTTTCTGGAAGATCGTAATGTTGTGGAGCAGCAAATCGCCGAAATCGACGGCGTTTAGCACGGTGAGACGGCTCTGATAGGTTTTGTAGAGTTCGATCCCTTTGCCATCAGCAAAGGCGAACCCATCATCTGCGCCGAGCTTGTCCGGGGTTAGCCCTTTATTCTTCCAACCATCAATTAGCGCGGCGAGGTAGCGCGCCGTCCAGCGCTTTTCGTCAATGCCGGCGGCTTTGATGACCTGTTTGAGCAGGCGTATCTGGTCATCCGTGTCGAGAATGGTGAAGCTGGATTTCAGATTGACCAGTTCAGAGTGGATGCGGAGTATTTTCGCAGCGATGGAGTGAAACGTGCCCAGCCAAGGCAGGCCCTCAACCTGCTCACCCATCGTCTTCCCAACGCGTTCGCGCATTTCTCGCGCAGCTTTGTTGGTGAAGGTCACGGACAGGATCTGACTCGGAAAAGCGAGGCGGTTATTGAGGATGTGCGCCAGCCGTGTCGTGAGCACGCGCGTTTTGCCGGTGCCAGCGCCGGCGAGGACCAAAAGCGGCCCCTCTGTGCTCATCACCGCTTCGAGTTGTTCCGGGTTTAGCCCTGCCAGATAGTCGGCATCTGTGCTAACCGACCGCACAGGCATGGCGCGTGCGGAGATCGAGCCTGAGTGGGTCGGCGCAGGCGGCGCAGGTCGGAACGAATCGGAACGGCTCATACTGATTGGAACATAGGGGCAACGCTGGGGCGTGGCGAGGGTTCGGGGTGGTTTACCTCAGCCGATCCTACGCCTAAACGGTCGTCATGCTCGGCACCTTATACAGTACGGACATTTTGACGCTCTCCAGCACCCTGGAAAACGCGGCGCTCGATCATCCAGACGGGACAGCCCGCAAGGTCAGCAAATTGTGCGGATCATGGGTTGAGATTGATGTCGCACTGGATGGCGATCAGGTGTCCGATGCAGCCATGCGTGTCCAAGCGTGCGCGTTAGGGCAAGCGAGCGCGGCGATCCTGAAAGAACGTATCGTCGGGTCGAGCTTGGCGGAGTTGATAGAGGCGCGGGATGGTCTGCGCGCGATGCTAAAGGAAGAGAGACCCGCCCCGACAGGACGGTTTGAACGACTCATATTATTAGAAGGCGTTCGCGCCTATCCGGCCCGTCATCAGAGCACGATGTTAGCATTCGACGCGGCTGTGGCCGCTGTTGAAATGGCTGTGGGGCACAGATGAGACTCACTTCGGCATCTCTGCCTGAGCATTAGGGCTTCGCTGTCTCTTTTGACTCGCGGTAGAGTTCCAGAACGGCTGGCCACGTCTTGACGAAATAATTGCGGCCTTGATCCCAATTCTCGCCGATGCCGAAGCCCGTATGGAAGAGCCGCACGCGTGTTGTGTCAGCATCGACGGGTTCAAACAGGATTTGAATGGTGGTTAGGTGTGGGCGAATTTCCGGCATGTAGGGCGGCATGGCCCAGGTGAAACTGAGCATCTGGTCCGGTTGGATCGCTAATATCCGACCGTCATCATTGCCGCATGACCCTTTCGGGGCCTCCAGCGAGAAGCAGAGCTCATACACCCCGCCGGGCTTAGCTTCGATGGTTGCTTTCGGCGCAAAGAACGCCTCAACCCCCTCAGCGGTCGTCCAATCTAAAAAAACTTCGGCTTGGCTGGCGTCTACAGTCGTCTCTTCATAGATCATGGGTCGAAGTTGGGCATTGGCCGCTGTGACCGACGACAGAACGAAACCCAATCCAAAAAAAGCATGTGTCGGTTTCATATTGGCCTCTCAGTGGAATTTGTAATGTTGCCTTACCGTGACCTTACAGGATCATGGCGATTTTGGACAATCTGAAGATAGGACGCAATGGGCGTAACGCGCTGAATGCGACCGGAATATGGCCGCGTCACTCCGTCGAAATCATGAAATGCTGGTAAGTTGAGCTCTCGCTCGAATGCCCCCACGTCTGTCTCATCGCTTGGGGGTAACGGCATCGACCAATTAAGGAGAGAGACATGCCTTTTCCTACTAAACTAATCACAACCACGGTTCTTATGGCGGGGCTTTGCACAGCCTCAGTCGCGTACGCTCAGGACGATATAGACACGTCAGACGCGCTCAGCGCTGAGACAGTCGTCACGCAAGAGCAGGTGACGACACTCATGGTGTCCGCCGACATTGACGAAGACGGCATGCTCAATGCGGATGAGTTCAAAAGCTTTACGGTCGCACTCGCCGATGCTGGCGATGCGGATGCCCGAGCGCTTATTCTATCCGGGAAATACAAGATGCGTTTCGCCGAACTGGATCATGATAAAGACGGTCTTCTGACCTCAACAGAAGTGCTGACCCAGCCGGTTGATTCGATGGAAATGGACCCAGAGTCGGATATGAATGACGGCTAGGGCAGAGGAGGCGACCTAATCAGCGAACTTAAAACGATTGAAATGATGGGAACGGATCAGCCTGTCCGCCCGTTAATGAAGCAAGAGCAATATCGCTCGAACATTTTCTGGGAGAGACCAATGCTTCGTTGGGCCATCATTTTCTTTGTTATCGCTATCGTTGCCGCCGTTCTCGGTTTTGGCGGAATCGCTGGTGCCGCATCTGGCATCGCACAGCTTCTATTCTTCGTGTTTATCGTGCTGTTCGTGATCGGATTGATCATGCACCTCGTACGCAAAGCCTAGGCTGGCTAAATAGTAAAACGAGAAAGCCTCGGACGAAAGTCCGGGGCTTTTTTGTAACTGAAGTTAAGGGGATTCGTTGTCTTGGGTCTCTTCAGCGTCCTCATCGACTGTCTCTATATCTGAGATTGTCACAGATCCAAGAAGCCCGCGTTGACGGACTTTATCCATTTTTCCGCGATGTTCCGCGATCGCCTGTTGAAGAATTGATGATATGGATGTGCTGCCCAAACGACTTTGGGATTGCACATCGCTGAAGGGTTTCCAATTCGCATCACCTTTCGTCAAATCGGCCGTCGCTTTTTCATAAGTCATGATCGTCAGAGCGCCGTTGGCACTCTCTAACTGTCTGCGCACATCTGACGACATAAGCGAAGACAGATGTTGGCGAATACCTACCTCGAAATCTGGGAAAAAATAGGGAGCGGCATCCCGATAGTGGCGGGATATCCGAGCTTTGCGTCCATCAAGATGAAAGGCCCGGAGAGAATTCGCAAACTCATCGGCAGAAAATTTCAGCGTGTCATTGAGACTCACACTAGTGAAAGCCTTCCGCTGGATAGATGGGGATCCAATATCGCCGTGGAAAAATCCATAAATGACCATCGGGTCTGACCAGTTTCGGTAGACAATATCCTCGCGGATGTTGCGCAGAGACAATGCTACACCGTTGATGGTGACGCGTTTTGTATCGTGGAATGGAAGACCGTCAGCCCCTTTTAACCGGGATGGGTTCCCTGTCGGGTATTGCTCAGCAATAGCTTGGATTACCAACGCGTTGTGAAGGTTGAACCAGTAAGATAATTGCTCGTCCCGAGGCAAAGCCGGAAGGTCGAGTTGATTTCCGATGCTAGCAAGATCGTTCGCATAATCTGCGATGTATGATTTAAACTCGTCCCCAAAAGTTTCGAACACAACTCTGTTGCCTTCGAGTCGATAGGGGGAGACATGGCCGTGTACGAAACGGGTTCCGACAATGGGGCGGGGTTTTGGCGCGCGGAGTCGAAGACTTGGGCCCGCATAATAGACCATCTCTTTGAGCAACTGGTCCCAGACCGTGTAATCGATTTGGGTGGATATAGACGGTCTTGGTGCAAACCGACCCATATCTGTTGAAGTGGAGTATGAAGAGGCCGATCCAACAGTTGGCGCGCTGAGAGACTGCGCTGAGGCAGGCATGGCAGACAAGGTCGATAAGGACAGGGTCAGTGCGATTGTAACCGGAAATCTAAGCATAGTCTTTAAGACCACAACTGTAGTCGACAATAAAGTTACATTCCTGAAATTCGCTAATTCGAGACTGTCACGCTCGCGCCTAAGTTAATTAAAGGTGCCGCTGATTTGGGAAACACCGTCTTTGAAAAGACGTGTTTTGTCTGTGGCTGTCAGCTCTGTGCGGATCAAATCTGCGGCAGCGTCGACCGCTAAGTCTGCTGCCCGTGACCGAACTTCTGCGAGGGCTTGGGCTTCGGCTGAGGCGATCTTGGCTTCGGCTTGCGCGGCGCGGCGTTGCAGTCGCTCGGTAAGGTCGGCGCGCGCTTTCGTCGCCATCGCTTCGGCATCACGACGCGCACGGTCAACGATCTCTTCAGCCAAGTCTTCGGCTTCCGCCTGACGTCGTTGATAGGAGGCGAGAAGCGTTTGCGCTTCTTCGCGGAGACGGCGGGCTTCGTCGAGTTCGTCGCGGATCGCGGTGGCTCGACCATCGAGAGCGCTCCCCATAGCTTTAAAGCCGCCCTTCCAGGCCACGATAGCGAAGAAGAGAAGAACCGGGACCAGAACCCAGAATTCGGATGCAAGGTACCAGGCCTTGCCGCCTGCCATGATGAGGTTTGCGGTCATGTCGATCACGCCTTCTTCACCGCTGCTTTAAGCGCCGCATCCGTCACAGTTTTGCCCGTCAGTTTCGTGATGAGCGCACCAGCAACATCCGAAGCCACAGCATCAATGTTAGAGAGCGCCGCTTGTTTGATCTCACGAATGCGCGTTTCCGCCAGCTGGCTTTCACGGTCAGCCTCAGCATCCGCCGCATCCAGTTCAGTTTGGATTTCGGCGTCGAGAGACTGGCGTGTGCTTTCGGCGACGTTGGAGGCTTTCGCCCGTGCGTCCCGCAGCGATTGTTCATAAGCCTTTTCGGCCTCTTCGGCTTCGAGCTTCATCCGCGACGCACTGTCGAGATCATCGGCGATCCGGTCGGTCCGGTTGCCAATAGTATCCCGCAGATTGGGAAGGATGAAACGCGAAAGCGCAAAGTAAAGAACCGCAAAGGTCAAGACGAGCCAGAAGATCTGGCTTGTCCAAGTGGAGATGTCGAGTTGCGGCAGACCGCTCGCAGCGTCCGCTGCTTGCTCACCGTCGTTATAGGTCGTCTCGGCCGCCATGGCGTCGATCTCCGTCAGTCAGTCGTCAGGGCTGTTCTTACGAGAACAGGATGATCATCGCGAGAACGAAGCCGAATAGGCCCGTCGCTTCGCAAAGGGCAAAGCCCAGCAGCAAGTTGGTGCGTTGACCAGCAGCCGCAGAAGGATTGCGCAGGGCACCTTCAAGATATTTCGAGAAGATTGAACCGATACCAATACCGGCACCGATAAGGGCGGTGCCTGCAAGGCCGGCACCAATGAATTTTGCGGCTTCTGCTTCCATGATGGGATCTCCTAGAGTTGGATAGCTTTGGGTTACTTGGGAACGTTAGTGTTCGACGTGATAAACGTCGTTGAGATAAACACAGGTCAGGATCGCGAACACGAAAGCCTGAAGGGCTGCGACGAGGAATTCGAGCGCCACAATGGCAATCGTACCGGCGATCGGCAAGATCGCACCCAGCGCAGTGACGCCGCCTTTGGCGATGAGATAGGCTGCGAAAATCGCGAATAGTTTCAGCATCACATGTCCAGCAACCATATTCGCGAACAGTCGTACGGCCAGCGTTACAGGGCGGGACAGGAATGAGATAATCTCAATCGGGATGATGATGGCATACATCGGCAAAGGCAGACCAGCCGGTGCGAAAATCTTGAACCACTTGAAGCCGTTCTTCCAGATACCTGCGACCATGACGATCAGGATCGTGAAAATGGCCATCGCGGCGGTCACAGCAAGGTGTGACGTCGTCGTAAAGGCGTAAGGGTTCATGCCGATCAAATTGGCAAACAGAATGAAGAAGAAGAGGGCGAAGACGAAGGGCATGAAGCGCATCGCTTCAGGACCAACCGTGTCGCGGACCATATCCGCGATAAATTCATAAGAGAGCTCGCCAAGCGACTGCATCCGTCCGGGGATGAGCTTGCCGCGCATCGTCAGAACAAAAAACGCAATTATGGCCAACACGGATGCGACCATCCAGAAGGCAGAGTTCGTCCAAGACACAGTCTGTCCGGCGATCTCGAAAAGATCAACCTGACGGTCGATCTGAAATTGTTCCATGGGTCCGCTAGCCACGTCCCGCTCCTTCAGTCTTCATCATCCAATTCAGGAACAGCCTCACCTTTGGGGATATGGGCTGTCTTCGCATCCATGGCATTCGCCGTGCGAAAGACACTCATAAACCCGGTGGCAATGCCAAACCCAAGCCCAATTAGGAGCCCAATCGGCGCGATCCCGAACAGTTTGTCGATACCCCAACCGAGGAGCATCCCAACCAGAACGGACACCAAAAGCTCCGTACTCAGCCGCCAAGCCATTCCGAGAAGAGAATTGTCGTCGCCATCATCCTTTTTAACCTTCGCTTGGCGACGCGCTGTAGCGGCGGCAAGCTTCTCCTCGAAAGCATCGAGGTCGGTCTGAGGGGAGGTGTCGGACTGTCCGTTCTGTTTCGGCATGAAAACCAAGCGTTTTTGCTTTAAAGACAGCACCCGGATGGGACCCCTTGAAAGCGCGCGGAACCTAATCAGCAGGCCTCTCGAAGTCAACAGTGGGGTCAGTCATCTAAGTCATTGAAACTTATAGGGTAATGAAACAAATATCAGCCTGATTTCATGAGACATGGAATCAGTGTGGAGAGGGTGAGCGACGGCTTACTCAGCCGCGACCAAAGCTTCGGCGCGGGCGAGTTCGACGCTGAGCAGTTGCGAGATGCCTTGTTCAGCCATGGTGACGCCGAACAGGCGGTCCATCCGGCTCATCGTCACGGGATTATGCGTGATAGCGATGAACTTGGTGTTTGTCAGGCGGGACATCTCGTCGAGCACATCGCAATAACGGCCGACATTATAGTCATCCAGCGGGGCATCGACTTCGTCCAGAACGCAAACAGGCGCAGGGTTGGACAAGAAGACGGCAAAGATCAGCGCCGTCGCTGTGAGCGCTTGCTCACCGCCTGACAGTAGGCTCATCGGTTTGAGTGTTTTGCCGGGCGGGCGGGCGAAGACTTCTAGCCCGGCTTCCAGTGGATCGTCATTCTCTGTCAGGGATAGCCACGCTTCACCGCCGCCAAATAGGGTGACGAATAATTTGGCGAAATGGCCGTTCACGACGTCAAAGGCTTCTAGCAATCGTTGACGACCTTCTGTGTTGAGCTCATCAATGCCTTCGCGCAGCCGAGCGATAGCCGCGATCAGGTCTTCGCGTTCCGTCGTCATGTTTTTGAGTGTCTCTTCCTGCTCCGCCGCTTCTTCATCGGCGCGGAGGTTGACGCTCCCAAGCCGTTCGCGTTCAGATGCGAGCCGCTCTAATTTTCGCTCAATGTCGTTCTCTGACAATGCGATCTCTGGCGAGAGATTGCCAAGATGCTCTTTCAGCTCAGATGGCTGGCATTGCAGCGTCTCATTGATCCGCGCCTTAGTCTCGCCGATCCGTTCTTTCGCGGCGACAAGACGGGCCTCGGCTCCGGCACGGGCTTCGCGCGCTTCACCGGCCAATCGTTCTAGATCGCGAGCGTGAAGCTCTGCGTCTCGTAACGCGGTCTCAATGCCCGATAGCGCATCTGCAGCAGCGTTGCGTCGGCTTTCGGCCTCAGTGAGTTCAGCAAAGAGCTTGTTGCGTCTGTCTTCAAACTTGTCCGGGCCTTCGGTTGCGGCGTGGTAATTGATCTCGGTTGCGTCGCGACGACCCTGCAAGGTCGCGACCCGGTCAGCGGCCTGGGTACGGCGACGTTCCCAATCGGCCCGTTCGGTCTCGACAGCTTTGAGGCGCGTTGTACGGGCTTCGATCGCGTTGCGGAGTGACCGGTACGTTGTGTTCTTCTCGTCCGCATCAGCCCGTGCGTCAAAGAGCCGTTCCGACAAGGCTTCGCGTTTTGGAACCAATGTATCGTCTTGGTCTGAGCCCGCGACGGCCGCTTTGGCGGTGTCTCTTTGTTGGGTCAGCTCTGCAATTTCGATCCGAAGCCGGTCGATCCGCTCTTCGAGGGAGCGTTTCTGGGCTGTTTCGCGCGCGACATCGGTTTCATATTGAGCGACGGCGGCTTGGGCCGCCCGTTCTTTGCGCTCAAGTTCGGGCAGAGCGGCTCGCGCCTGAGCGGCCACATCCTTGGCCGTGTTGCGACGCGCGCGGGCGGCTTCAAACGTGGTTTGGGCGCGGGCGACCGCCTGTTCCGCCGCTTTAATCTCGGCGACCATCTCTTTGAGACGGCCCTGTTGCTTGAGTTTGATGGAGGCCGCCGTTTCCGCCCCGGCCTCAACGACAAAGCCGTCCCACCGGACGACATGGCCATTGCGTGTGACCAGTCTCTGACCGGGCTTTAGTTGCGCGGCTAAGTCTGCCGCACTGTCCGTCACGCCGATCTGGCTGAGGCGTGCGGTTAGTTCTGACGGGCCGCTCACGAGCTGCGATAACGGTGTCGTGCCCGAGGGCAGGGACTGATGGCTCTCTTGAGCCCCAGTCCAGCGCAAGGTGGCGTCGCCGCCCACACCCGCATCCAGATCTTCGCCCAAGGCAGCGGCCAAGGCAGTTTCATAGCCTTTTTGCACAGTAATAAGGGACAGGGCTGTGGCGTGATTACCGGATCCGCGATTGACAATGCGCTCAAGCGCCGCGCGTTCTGATGTCAGTTCGCTGAGCGCTGACTTTGTATCGGACAGGGCTTCGCGGGCTTGTTGATCCGCTTCGTCAGCTTCGCTTCGTGCGGTTGCGGCTTGTCGCTCCCTCGCCTTGGCGGCCTCTAACTCGTCGAGCGCATCTTTAGATGAGGCCGCAAAAAGATTGGCCGACGTGCCATTATTCGATGAAATCGCGGCCAGTTTCGACATGGCCTCTTCCAGCTCGCGGGCGCGCCCTGACAATCGCCGCTCACTTTGCTCCAACTCGCGGGCGGCGCTTTCGGCGCGGGCGGTTTGCCCGGCAATCTGAGCGGTGAGCTCGTTCATGTCGGCTTCGATTTGGTTGCGGAGGCGCATCGCCACTTCAGCTTCGTCCTGCGCAGCATCAAGTGCGGCTGATTGATCGCCGACGGAGGCGAGATTGTCATATTCAATCTGAAGCCGGGCTTCGGCCTCTTGGGCGTCTTCAACGATTCCGCTTTCGCGGACAATGTCAGCGGCGAGCTGCTCGATTTGAGCCTCAAGTTTGCGAAGTTCAGACGTGGCCGCTTTTTCATCAGCGTCTAAGGCGTCCTTCGCCGCGCTTAAACGCGCCAGCACCGCCGCTGCGATCAGTTGTTCTTCCTGTTTAGGTTTGAGGTCGCCGGATAGGTTAGCGGCAAGGCGTTGCGCTTCCGTCGCCTTTAAGGCCGTATCCTGTACATTGGCGTCACAGGCCTTAAGCGCGTCTTGCGCCCCCGCCAGCGTATCCAGAGCCGCGATCCAGCGCTTAAGCCAGAGCAGCGCCCTGTATTCGTGTATTTCGCCTGCCAGCCGTTTGTAGCGCGCGGCCTGCCGGGACTGGCGGCGCAGAGACAGGAGCTGGCTTTCGATTTGAGTGAGAATATCGTCCAAGCGTTCGAGATTGTTTTCCGCCGCCCGCAGTCGAAGCTCAGCTTCGTGGCGGCGCGAATGAAGACCGGAAATGCCAGCCGCTTCTTCCAAAATCCGGCGACGATTAGCGGGCTTGGCTGAGATCAGCTCACTGATCTGATTCTGACGGACCAGAGCGGGGGAGTTGGCCCCGGTCGAGGCATCCGCAAAGAGCAGTTGCACATCCTTGGCACGGACCGTTTTGCCATTAATTTTATAGGTCGAGCCTTTGCCCTTAGTAATAGCCCGCATGACTTCGAGTTGATCTGAGTCGTTAAAGGCCGCAGGCGCGACACGGGCGTTATTATTGATGCTGAGCGTGACATGCGCTTGGTTACGTCCGGGACGTTGCCGCGTGCCAGAAAAGATAACATCCTCCATCTGTCCGCCGCGCATGGCCTTGGCGCTGTTCGCCCCCATGACCCAGCGGAGCGCTTCCAGCAGGTTGGATTTGCCACAACCATTGGGCCCAACAATACCCGTCAGACCCGGCTCAATCAAGAAGTCGGTGGGCTCGACAAAGCTCTTAAAGCCCGTCAGCGTGATCTTGTCGAAGACCAGCGAGCCCATAGATTACTCGGTTGTCTCTTCAGTAGACGCAGGCGTCTCTTCGACGGCCTCTGCCAAGGGAACCTCTTCGCCGAGCAAAGGCAGAATGACCGCTTCCATCGTCTCTAAAGTGAAGACAGACTGCTTTTCACCATTGATGAAGAAGGACGGGGTGCCAGTCACACCCGCATCGACGCCAGACTGCATGCGGTCCATATATTGTTCGCGCAGGTCTTCATTCTTCATACATTCGATAAAGCCGTCTTCGCTTAGCCCTGAGGCTTTGGCGAGATTGATATAGGCTTCACGAAGCTGGCCGCGCTGGGCAAATTCAAACATTTGTGCCTGACGATCAAATTGCAGCTTGATGTTTTGAAAGTATTTATCCTCTGCGGCACAGAGCGCGATCATGAAGCCAGCATCGGCCATTTGCGCCTGTCCGGCGAGAAATTCGCGGAACACGTAGCGTACTTTACCCGTGTCGACATATTTCTGTTTGAAGTCTGGATAGACCGTCTGGTGCCAGTTGGCACAGGCGCCGCAGGAAACAGACGCATATTCAACGACGGTCACTGTCGCATTCGGATTGCCAATGGCGTGATCGTCAGACCGCTCAAACGCGGTCCGCTCGCCATTGGTTGCGGCAGTCTCGGTTCCTGTCTCAGCCTTGGTGGCCGAGCCCGAATTATTGCAGGCCGCAAACAATGCAGCGGCTCCAATAAGGAAAGATGTGCGAATCACTGAGGCCATAGTCGACAATCCCGAATTGCTGGTGGAGTTCAAGGTGTACCCATGCATTTGCGATGTCCCATGCCGGGACTGGGCGCACCAGTTGTGGATAGGGGTCTAGTTTCCGTCGACCCAACGCATGATGGCGGCGGCATCATTGTCGCCACTCATGATTTCGCCGTTGAAGATGAAAGAGGGAATTCCGGTGATTCCGGCTGCGCCCGCACGGTTAGCCGAGGTTTGAAGCGTATCAAAATGAGCCTCAGTGCCCAGACATTCAGCGATTGCTGCTGGATCTTCCAAACCAGCGACTCTCGCAATGGCGTCATATTGCGCTTTAATCGTCGCGCCGTCCTTAGCGCCCAAGATTGTAGATTGACGCGTAAACTGGTCTTCAATGACGGTCATGTAAGTGTCTGCAGCAGCACATTCGGCCATGAGAAAACCGGTCAGCGATAAATCGATTGGCGCGCTGGGCAGAGGACGGAATACTAGGCGGAGCTTTCCAGTTTCGACCAACTCTGATTTTACAATCGGCCAGTCATTCGCGAACCAAGATCCACAATGCGGACAGACATTCGACGCATAGAGAATGAGCGTATCAGGCGCGTCTATGCTGCCCATTGTATGATCGGTTGGGGCTTCGGACAGCATATAGGCTGGCGTCGAATTCGCCGCCTCAGTCCTATCTTGGGCCAGAGCCGGGGTTGCGGCTAGCAGGGTCAGAGCAAGAAGTGTGACGCGGATCATGTTTGGTTCCTGATAACTTCGCGGCCGAGCCGCTCTAGAGCAGTCTTTAAACGGTCATTGCCCACTTGTGTAAGGCCTTCTCGCAGTGACGCTTCTTCAGACGGGGTCAAACCCCGCTTAGGTTTCGTGTCAATATCGGCCCTAGTCTTGGGTGCAGCCTGAACAACTTGAATAGATGCGACCTGCCCAGCGCCGAGATGAGCGTTTAGCCTTTCAATAATCGGACCAGATGCAGCGAGAATAAGAGACGCCGCTGGTCCGGGCGCGCTGATGACAAGTGTGCGTTCGCCTTTGGTGGCACGAAATCGGACGGGCGCACTGATCTTAGACCAGCGCGGACCCATAATTTCCGGCCAGACTTCCGATAGAGCTAGCGCAGAACTGCCGCGTTTCGCGCCTTTAGCGGCGAGAGGCCGAAGCACCCGGTTCACGGCCATGCTGGCACTGGGAAGGGGGCGCGCCTGCGGTCGGGCGCGCTGGCTCTCTAAATAACGCTCGACTTTCGCGCGTTCAGACGGAGTGAGAGGACGGTGTGTCACAGTCTGACCATCGACCATTGCGCGGCGCGCGTAAAGCGGACAGGTCTGCGCGTAGAATGTGGACTGATCCTCAAATCACCCAGATGCGTGCCGCCTTGCTGGCTTGGTATGATCAGCAGGGCCGGACCTTGCCGTGGCGGGTCCGACCCGAATATCGCGCGCAGGGCTTGAGTCCAAACCCCTATGCGGTCTGGCTTTCTGAGATCATGTTGCAGCAGACAACCATCCCGCACGGCACGCCCTATTGGTTTAAATTTTTAGAGCTTTACCCAACGGTTCAGGACCTTGCGGCTGCCCCTCTCGACAACGTGCTGACCCATTGGGCTGGGCTGGGCTATTATGCACGGGCGCGTAATCTGCATAAATGCGCAATCCTTGTGACTGAGGCGTATGGAGGAGCGTTTCCAGAAACGAAGGCCGAATTACTGAAACTGCCAGGGATCGGTGACTATACGGCCTCCACCATCGCCGCGATCTGCTTTAATGAGACGACAAGTATCGTGGACGGCAATGTCGAGCGGGTGATCTCTCGCCTACACCGTGTCGAGGCGCCGCTGCCAAAGGCGAAGCCGATCATCCGCAAGCTCGCCGCCGTTCTGGCGGATCCGATGCGTCCCGGCGATTATGGTCAGGCGGTCATGGATTTGGGCGCGACAATCTGTACCCCCCGAACCCCTGCCTGCGAGCAATGCCCGTGGGCGCGTTGGTGTCAGGCACATAAAGTCGGCGATATGACCGACTTCCCGAAGAAGGCCCCGAAGAAGGAAAGACCGGTACGCCACGGTCATGCTTTTGTCTTGGTTCGAGACGGCGCGGTCTGGTTACGTCGCCGCGATGAGGCGGGACTTTTAGGCGGGATGATGGAAGTGCCGACCTCGGCTTGGGCGGACGTGTCGCCGTCGCTAGAGTGGCCCGTTCCAGCGGACTGGGTCCGCTCAGCGGCTGACGTCCGCCATGTCTTCACTCATTTCGAACTGCGTCTGTCCGTCCATACCGCGCACATTGCGGCCCCTCCAGATTTAGAAGGACGGTGGGTCGATATTGGAGATTTTGGAAACGAGGCCCTGCCGAGCTTGTTCAAGAAGGTGCTGGGGAAAGCGAACCTGCCTCAGAGCTAGGCCATTTTAGGCTTTCGCCATTTCCGCTCTGATCTCTGTGCGGATCGTGTCGATTGAGGTCAGGCCGTCCGATCCCATAAAGTGCCAGAAGGTCCAACCATTACAAGATGGCGCGTCGGTTAGATGCGCCCCGACCTTATGGATAGAGCCTTGGAAACCGTCTTCTGTAGCCAGTGATCCATCGGCCCGGACACGCGCGGATAGTTTGCCTTTGGCGGAGAAGAGTTTGGTGCCGATATCGATCAGGCCGCGCTCGACCAGATGGGCAAAGGGCACGCGTGGTTCAGACCGCTTAGATCGTGTGATCTTGATAGCTTCAGTTCCTGCCGGCCGGACTTTGGCAATACGCTTACGGGCATGGGCAATATAATCATGTTCGCGTTCAAACCCAATATAATGACGACCCAGTTTCTTAGCGACCGCACCGGTTGTGCCGGTCCCAAAGAAAGGGTCGAGGATGACGTCACCCGGATTGGACGTCGACAGGATGACGCGGTGCAGTAGGGATTCCGGCTTCTGTGTCGGATGCGCCTTGCTGCCGCCCTCAGTTTTGAGGCGTTCGTGACCTGTGCAGATCGGCAGCGTCCAGTCAGAGCGCATTTGCACGCCATCATTCATCATCTTCATGGCATCATAATGGAAAGTCGGGCGGGAATCCTCTGACTTGGTCGCCCAAATCATGGTCTCATGCGCGTTGGTGAAGCGGGTGCCGCGGAAATTCGGCATCGGGTTGGTCTTACGCCAGATAATGTCGTTCTGGATCCAGAACTTCTGATCTTGCAGCACCGTCCCGACGCGGAAGATGTTGTGATAGCTGCCCATCACCCAGATCGAGCCATTGGGTTTTAGGACGCGCCGGGCCGCCTGCAGCCAGTCATGGGTGAACAGGTCATAGGCGTCCATCGTGTCATATTGGTCCCAGGCTTCCGTCACGCCATTGACGGTTGAATTGTCGGGGCGGGACAGATCACCGCCGAGCTGTAGATTATAAGGTGGGTCGGCGAAAACCAGATCGACGGAGCTTTCAGGCAGGCTGTTCATCAGGTCCACGCAATCGCCCTGAAGGATTTGGTTGAGCGGTAAATCGGTCGCGACCGGAGCGTCAGCGGCGGTCTCGCATTCATCGGTATCTTGAGTGTTGTCGGCAACGACGCGCAAATGGCTCATGTGAGATCCTGAAAAAGAAAACTGTGTCTCGGTTCGGATCAGGGCTGGACGGACAGGGTAAATGTCCTGTTAAATCACATGGTTAATGGAAATTATTGGAAGTAAATATCCACAGGCAACGGGGTTAACCTTTGACGTTGCCGAGACGGCCTTTGTCAGGCCATAAGAGTTAAAATAAAGGGGATATCATGAAAACATCAGCACTCGCCGCCGCGCTCTTATTTGCAGCCACACCCGTCTTTGCGAACGATATGGCCGCAGATTTACGGACCTCCGTCCAAGCGGACTATGACGCAAACCTGTCGGAACTATTTGTTCACCTTCATGAAAATCCCGAACTGTCCTTCCGCGAGTTCGAAACCTCAAAGCGTATCGCTTCCGAACTGACTGCGCTTGGCTATGATGTCACGACCGGTGTGGGCCAGACAGGCGTCGTCGCCGTGTTGAAGAATGGCGATGGGCCGACGGTGATGATCCGCGCCGATATGGACGGGCTTCCGGTCAAAGAAGACTCAGGCCTGTCCTATGCCTCAACCGCCCGACAAGTCGGGATTGACGGCATTGAAAACCCCGTCATGCATGCCTGCGGTCATGATGTGCATATGACTTCTCTGATCGGGACCGCGCGGCAGATGCAACGACTCAAGGATGAGTGGTCCGGGACTTTGGTTCTGATCGGCCAGCCAGCAGAGGAAATCATCTCCGGTGCGCGCGCGATGATCGCAGATGGTCTCTATGAGCGCTTCCCGAAACCGGATTACGCGATTGGATTCCATGTCGCCTCGCCAGTGCCAGCTGGCAAGATCATGATCTCAAAGGGTCTGACATCGTCTAGTTCCGACGGAGTGGACATCACGGTTCGCGGAGTGGGTACGCACGGGGCGTCTCCGCATATGGGTGTTGATCCGGTGCTGGTTGCCAGCGCGCTGGTGGTGAACCTGCAGAGTATCGTTAGCCGGACGATTAATCCGTTGCAGCCGGGTGTCATCACAGTTGGTATGTTTCAGGGCGGAAGCAAAAACAATATCATCAGTGACCGGGTCGATCTTAAACTGACCGTTCGATCCGACGACCCGGAAGTGCGCGAAACGCTGCTCGATTCGATTGACCGCGTCGCTAGGGGCACAGCGATCGCTTACGGTGTGCCGGATGACTTACTGCCCATCGTCACCCGACTGTCTCGAAATACGCCGCCGTTAAAAAATACCGCCGAAACGGCGACCTTCCTCGAAGCTCATCTGATTGAAACAATGGGTGCGGACGCGATCCTCGCACCATCGAGGAGCGGCATGGGTGCGGAAGACTTCGCCGAATTCATTGCACCGGAACATAATGTCGACGGTGTTTACATGGTCGTTGGAGGGACGCCGGTGGATGAGCTTGACGGTGTCGCCTCACACCACTCGCCCTTCTTTAAGGTGTTGCCAGAGCCGTCCGTGACGGCGGGAACGCAAGCGATGACGCTCAGCGCAATCGCGCTGTTCAATAAAAGCTAATCTGTGGGCTGATCTGCAAGCCGGTTGGGCCAGCGCGTGGAATCGGTTAGGGCTCACTCATGCGCCAATATCTCAACCTGCTTTCCCATGTGATGGAGACCGGAACGGACCGGATGGACCGGACCGGGACGGGCACGCGCGGCGTGTTTGGTCATCAAATGCGCTTTGATCTGGCGGACGGTTTCCCGATGGTCACGACCAAGAAGCTGCACCGAAAATCTATCGTGCATGAGCTTCTCTGGTTCATCGCGGGCGACACGAATATCAAATATCTGCAGGACAACGGCGTCAAAATTTGGGACGCGTGGGCCGATGAAGACGGCGATCTCGGCCCGGTTTACGGCAAGCAGTGGCGTCGTTGGGAAGGGCCGGATGGCACCGTCATCGATCAGCTCAAACAGGTGATTGAGAACATCAAGACCAACCCAAACTCACGCCGTCACATTATAAGCGCTTGGAACCCGGCGGATGTCGAAGACATGGCGCTGCCGCCTTGTCACTGCCTGTTTCAGTTCTTCGTGGCGGATGGGAAACTGTCTTGTCAGCTTTACCAACGCAGCGCCGATATTTTCCTCGGCGTGCCGTTCAATATCGCCAGCTACGCCCTGCTAACACACATGGTCGCGCAAGTTTGCGACCTAGAGGTGGGCGACTTCGTTCACACATTCGGTGACGCGCACATCTACCACAATCATTTCGACCAAGTGCGTGAACAGCTGACGCGAGAGCCGATGGGCTTGCCGACGTTGAAGTTGAGCCCGGAAGTGAGGGGGATCGAAGATTTCACCTATGCCGACGTGAAGCTGGTGGGGTATAAGGCTCATTCGCATATTGCGGGGAAGGTGGCGGTTTAGCGCCAACTCCGCTCCGCGCGGGATGAGCCCCGCGCTTCGCGGCGCGACGGGAAATTGATCCACTGGATCAATTTCCACGTCACGCCTTCTTCACAAACTCCGTCTTCAATTTCATCGCCCCTATCCCGTCGATTTTGCAATCGATGTCGTGATCCTCGTCGACCAAGCGGTTGATCCGAACTTTGGTGCCGACCTTCACCGTCTTGCTCGTGCCTTTAACCTTTAGGTCTTTGATCAGCGTGACTGTGTCGCCTTCTTCCAGCACATTGCCATTGGCGTCGCGATAGACTTTCTCCGCGCTGTCGGCGGCGGCCCATTCATGGGCGCATTCCGGGCAGATCAGCAGTGGCCCGTCTTCATACACATAGTCTGAGGCGCATTCGGGACAGGGCGGAGTTTCGGACATTAGACGCCTAACGCGAGAGGGATATAGGGCAGAGTTGCCAGCGCGATGGCGAGCCGGGTGAGCAAGCTGCGCGGCAGATCGAATTTCAACCGGGTCACGGCGGCACCGACATAAAGAACGACGAGCAGCACCGGAAACATCCAAGGCGGCAGAACGGCGAGCGAGATGAACGTCGCGCCAAGCAAGAGTAACACAAGCGCGATCACGGCTTTCGGCACTGATAATTCACCCGCTGCAATCGGTCTTGCCAAAAATCCGTCGCGCCGATCCTGATGAATATCGCGCAGGTCGTCCATCAGCGACAGGGCCGCGATAGCTAGCACCCACATCAGCGAGGCCCAGATTGGGAGCCAGATATTGTCGGCCATGCCGCGCCAAACCGCGACATAGACGAGGATTAGGACGGGGAGCGGATACCACCACCGGCTAGGGCGCATACCTTCCAGCAGCGCGCCAAATGTCGATTTTCGGTCTTCTAATATAGCGACGTCTTCGCTGGCCGCTGTCAGAATCTTGCCCGTCGCGCTAGGCGGGCGAATGGCGTAGCCACTTTGCGCCGCCTCCCAGACCGCAAAATCCTGCGTGCTGTTGCCCGCATAGTCGAACCCATCCGGGAAGCGCTCGCGTAAGAAGCTCGCCTTATTCTCCGACGTCATATTGTATGTCGGCGACGTGCCGAAGGCTTCGGTGACGAAGTCCAATCGTTCAGCGAGTCGTTTGACGAGTGTTTCTTCCGTGCCGGAGCAGAGATAGACCTCGCGTCCCTCAGCAACGGCCTGTTCGCCCAGCGCGACGATTTTCGGTTCCAGCGGTACGACATCCGTGTCCAAAACATCGCCGATCCGGGCAACCATTTCCTGTTTCATCGCGGGTTTGGAGCGCGAACCGAGGTTGGCATAGTGGAGCGCTTTGTGCGGATCACGTTTGACCGCTTCCAAAATCATTTCATGGGTGAGGTCACTTTTGAGAAGTGTACCATCGACATCGAGAATGAGGGGACGGGTCATGCCGCTATCACCTTCTCGTCCTGCTCCATCGTTTTGCGGATTAACCACCAGATCACCAGCGCGCCGACCATCTTGCCAATAATGCTCATCGATATGTTGGGCAGGGTGAACATGCCGGGACGAATCGCCTCTGCGCCTAATAGAAAGACTGATGTGTCGACGGGTGCGGCTAAGGCCGAAGACAATAAAACACGGGTCGAGAGTTTCAGCTTAGTGAAGGTGAACACCGCCCAGTCGACCAATTCTGATACGGCGAAGGCGACACCAGACGCGAGCGCCAACTCGCCGCCAGAGGTTGCCCAAGTCAGGCCGAGCGCGACCGCCATGGCTAACAACACCCAATGCCCGATCTCGCGCTGGGCAAAGTCTCGCGCCACCAGCACCAGACCTGTCACGACGGTCACCGGATTAAACATCCAGCCGAGGCCAGGCAGTTCCACCATCGGCGCCCACGTAAAGCTCCAATTGATGAACGGGATCAGCAGCACGTAAACAACGGTGACGATCACCGCGCGAACGGGTGTGGAAAATGGCTCTTTGGCGGCGTAAGTCGACATGCTCACTCTATACGTCGGCGAAAGCGCTCTGTAACCCACCGCAAATGATTGATCCGACATTGCCCATACTCGCTGCGCCGATCTTGACCGCCCCGATCCTGGCCGCCATTGTGGCGCGGTCGTCCAATCGCGTCATCGGGCGTGACGGTGACCTACCATGGCGCTTGCGGTCTGATTTGCAGCATTTCAAACGGATCACGCTCGGCAAGCCTTGCCTGATGGGGCGCAAGACTTGGGATAGCCTGCCCAAACCTCTGCCGGGTCGTCCGAATCTCGTTCTAACCCGCGACGTGACCTTTAAAGCTGACGGCGCTGAGGTTTTTACCGACATGCGAGACATGGTCGCACGCGGCGCTGAACTGGCGGGGGAATTAGGCGTCGAGGAAGTCATGATTATCGGTGGCGCCCAGATTTATCGCACTCTGATGCCGTGGATTGGTCGGATTTATGAAACCGAGGTCGATGCGGCGATTGATGGCGACGCATATTTTCCAGATCTCGACCCGTCTGAATGGTCTTGTCGTGATGAAACCCGCCACTCCGCTGGCAAAGGCGACGACTATGATTTCGTTACACGTCAATTCGACCGTCGATTGCGTGCCGATCAGTCTTGAAAGCCTAAGCCGCCTTCGCCACATAGAGGCGGAACGATTGGAGACTTGAATGCCAGACAATAATTCTCCCTGGGGCCCAAAAGGCTCCGGCGACAAGGGCGGTTCGCCTTGGGGTAACGGGAAAAAACCCGGTGCAACAGGCGGCCCAGATCGATCCGCCGATCTCGATAACGTCATCGAAGGCTTCAAGACGCGTGTCCGCTCCGGCGGTCCCCGCCGTCCCAATAAGGGCGGTGGCGGTGGCGGAGTCCCCAATTTCAATATCGGACCATTCGGCCCGCTCGGAATTGCAGCTGTGATCGGTGCAGTCTTATTGATCTCCACATCCGTTTATACGGTTGATCAAACGGAACGCGCCCTTGTGCTGCGCTTCGGCGACTATGTTCGGACAGAAGGTCCCGGCTTGAAGTTCAAGCTGCCGAGCCCAATTGAGACCACATACAAACAAGAAACAGAGATCATCCGTAAGGATGAAATTGGCGGGAATGATGCGTCGTCTCTAATGCTGACCGGCGATGAAAATATCGTCGATATCGATTTCACGGTGCTGTGGCGGATCAGCGATCTGGCGAATTATTACTTCGAGGTCGATGACCCGTCAAAAGCCGTCGAAGCCGTGGCTGAAAGCGCGATGCGTGAAGTCATCGGGCGTAATGAGCTGGAAGGCATCATTACGACCGACCGACTGGCGATTACGACGTCTGTCCGCGATCTGATGCAAGACGTGCTCAATGAGTATAAAGCTGGAGTCCGGGTTGTTGAGGTTCAGCTGCAAAAAGCTGATGCCCCGGATCAGGGCAATGTCGTGGATGCGTTCCGTGACGTCGTCGACGCGGCCCAAGAGCGTGAAACTACAATCAACCAAGCGACCGCTGTTCAGAATGATGTTGTCCCGCGCGCGCGCGGTGATGCATCCCAAATTTTGCAGGAGGCCGAAGGTTATCGCGATAGTGTGATCGCTGAAGCCAAGGGTGAAGCCGAACGGTTCAATCTCATTTATGACGAATATCGCCAGGCTCCGGTCGTGACACGTCAACGTATGTATCTGGAAACGATTGAGGAGGTCTACGGACCTGCTGAGAAGATCATTCTGGATAGCAATAACGCGTCCGGCATTGTCCCCTATCTGCCGCTCGACAAACTCGGCGCTAATCGCCCGCGTGGAGGTCAGTAATGAAAAACCCTCGTCTCATTATGCTCGCCGTTCTCGGTGGGCTTGCCATTTTAGCCATTTTTGCATCACTCTTCACAGTTGAAGAGCATGAGCAGGCTATCGTCTTCCAATTCGGTGAAGCCAAACGCGTGGAAAATCCGTGGGGCTCAGACCCTAATGCGGGTCTTAAGATGAAAACGCCGTTCATTGAGAACGTCGTTTATCTGTCACGTCGTAACCTCGAAGTTGATCTACGCCCGGTCGAGCTTTTGGCCGCTGATCAAGAACGCCTCATCGTCGATGCGTTTGTTCGCTACCGCATCACCAACGCTATTCGTTTCTATGAAAAGCTACGCGATGAACGCGGTGCTCAGGATCAGTTGCAAGCTATCTTTGACTCAACGCTTCGGGATGTACTTGGTCGTGTTGACACGCCTGAAATCATCTCGGGCCGCCGCAGTGAGTTGATGGCTGAAATTCAGTCCGTTGCTGACGGTGTGGCAGAAGCCGAAGATCTGGGGATCGATATTATCGATGTAAGGATCAAACGGGCCGATCTGCCCCAGGAAAACTATGACCGCGTGTTCAAGCGGATGGTCTCGCAGCGTAATCTCGAAGCGTCACTGCTTCGCGCCGAAGGTGAAGAGCGTGCGCAGGAAATCCGTGCGACCGCTCAGAAAGAAGCCCGCGTGATTCGCGCCGAAGCTCAGCGTCAGGCCGAAATCATTCGTGGTGAAGGCGATAAGCAGCGGAACGCGATTTACGCGGCTGCCTATACGAAGGATCCAGAATTCTTCGCCTTCTACCGCTCAATGGACGCCTACAAAAAAGGTCTGGGCCAAAACACGACTTACGTCCTGTCACCTGACTCCGACTTCTTGGGCTATCTTGATGATCAGCGAGGCGGACGCCGATAGGCGCTGCCAATGGGCTGGGGAATAGTCCTGCTTCTTGTTCTTGGCGGCGCACTGGCCGTTGAGGGCATAGGCTGGGCGATTGCGCCCGACGCGATGCGTCGGGCTTATGAAGAGGCGATGTCTGTTTTCGACGGGCCCACGCTCTCCAAGCTCGGCCTGCTCTGCACAGCGCTGGGACTCTTGATGATTTTCGTCGGGATCCGACTGCATTCGTAAGTTATCTGACTGAAACGTCATATGGGATGAGGGTTCGCCGCCTTGGCAAACTGCGCGGTTTGCCCCACAAACAGATTATGCTTCGTTCTATTTGCCTCGGTCTGACTCTGTCTCTTGCTCCGCTCGCCTTGGCGAATGCCCGACCTGTACCTGATAACTTCGTCGAATTGACCAAGCGCCTCTCGCCGGCTGTCGTGAATATCTCGACGGCTCAGACCGTCGAATTCAGTGAAGAGACTGTGCCGACGTTTCCGGAAGGGTCGCCACTGGAGCGTTTCAACGACTTCTTCGGCAATCGGCCCGGTCGCGACGGACGCGTGTCCAAGTCTCTCGGGTCTGGTTTTGTCATCGACATGGAGGGTCACATCGTGACTAACAACCATGTCATTGATGGCGCTGACGTGATCGAGGTGACGTTTCCGAATGGTGATACATTCGAAGCCGAGTTGATCGGTCGGGACCCCGCGACAGATATTGCTGTTCTCAAAATCGAAGCCCCGGAGGGACAGCCTTTCGTGTCGTTCGGAGATTCCGATGCAGCCGAAGTCGGGGAGTGGGTGATCGCGATTGGTAATCCGCTCGGCTATTCCGGTACGGTCACGGCGGGGATCATCTCGGCCCGTAACCGCGATATTTCTGCCGGGAATTATGATGATTTCATCCAGACTGATGTCGCCATCAACCAAGGCAACTCAGGTGGACCTCTGTTTAATATGGACGGCGAAGTGATCGGCGTGAATACGGCGATTATCTCACCGACAGGCTATTCAATCGGCCTCAGCTTTTCTGTTCCCAGTGATCTGGCGGCTAGCGTGTCGACGCAACTCATCGAATTTGGCGAAACGCGCCGGGGTTATCTCGGTGTTCGCACGCAGAAGGTCAGTGCGGACTTAGCGCGGGCTTACGGTCTGCGGACGGCTCAGGGAGCGATCATTCGGACGGTAGTCGATGATAGCCCTGCGGCCAAAGCGGGTCTGCAAAAAGGCGATCTAATTGTTCGGATCGGTGACCGCGATATTGATGATACGCGTGTGATGTTCCGCGCCGTGGCCGAAGCCCCGATCGATAGCGATGTCGAAGTCGAATATATCCGTAAGCGCAAACGTCGGACCACCACCGTTCGGGTCGAGCGGTTGGAAGAGACCCTCTCATCCGAAGAAAAAATCCGCCTCGAAGTTGAAGCCGGGAATGCCGAACGAACTATTGGCGGTCTGTCCGTTGAAGCGCTGAGCGAAGATGTCCGCCGCGCGAACCGAATTGGTCCTGATGTGAGCGGTGTGCGCGTCGTCAAAGTCGGGAAACGCTCCCGCGCGTCTGGTAAAATTCTCAAAGGCGACATCATCGAAGAAGTCGCATTTGAAGCGGTCAAGACACCGGCTGAATTTGAAGCGGCGATGCAGACGGCGCTAGAAGACAATGAGCCCGTAACGCTCCTCATCAACCGCGGCGGCAACTATATTTTCTACGCTTTGACCGGCTAGTCTTCGATGATCTCATCGTCGGAATATCCCTGAAAATACAAGGCTGTGCGTAAATCTGTGCAGGTAATCGCGCTGTGTGACGCCGCCGTAACGGCAGGCTTGGCATAGTAGGCCAGACCCAGCCCCGCCGCTTCGATCATGGCGAGGTCATTCGCCCCATCTCCGATGGCTAAGGCGCGCGAGGGTTCACCCTCGCAAGCCTTCCATAGGGCTTCCAATTTCGCTTCGCGTCCAAGAATTGGATAGCCAACTTTGCCGGTTAAACGCTCGTTCGCTGCAATCAGCGTATTCGCCTGATGGTCGGCAAAACCGCAGGCCTTCGCGACCCGCTCCGTAAAGAAGGTGAAGCCCCCCGAAACGATGAGGGTTTTGGCGCCGTTTACGCGCATGGTCTGAGCCAGCGTTCGTGCGCCATCGTTTAACCGGATCCGGTCTTCGAAGCAGCGTTGCAAGGTCGAGACAGGCAGACCTTCGAGAAGACCAACGCGTTCTTCCAAAGCCCCCTCAAAACCGATCTCGCCCCGCATCGCCCGTTCGGTAATCTCAGAGACGCGAGCTTTCACACCCGCAAAGTCGGCAAGTTCGTCGATACATTCCTGACCGATCAGTGTGCTATCCATATCGCAGACTAAAACGGTTTTACGTCGGTCCGCCTGAGGCTGAACGCAAACATCGCCTGTGACATTTGCAGCGGCGAGAATCGCTCTGGCGTCTGCGCTAGTCTTCGCCTCAGTCATCCCTTCAACAGCCCGGCCTGGGGATAGAGTCTTCGCGTCACGCAAACCGAGCGCGCGGGCGGCGTCGGCAAGTGTAGCGCCGTCTTCACTTGGCAGGACAAGCGTAGCGATCTGGTCTAGGGACGCGGTCATGAATGAGCTCGATGATGTGCTAAGAGAAATGCGTGACGTCGTCTGTATCGCAGGCCCCACGGCGAGCGGCAAGTCGGCCTATGCCATTGAGGTGGCCAAAAGCATAGACGGTGAAATCGTCAATGCTGACGCGCTGCAAGTCTATGGGGATTTGCGCATCCTCTCAGCCCGTCCATGCGAGGACGAGATGTTGGGTATCCCGCACCATCTCTTTGGCCATGTGAGCGGGGACATCGCCTATTCAACGGGGGCTTGGCTCCGCGAGGTTGTGCCGGTCATTCTGGATATTCTGGCGCGCGGAAAAACACCCGTTTTGGTCGGTGGTACGGGTCTCTATTTCAAAGCTCTGTTGGTGGGATTGGCGGATATTCCAACCGTTCCAGCGGGTATTCAGGCTGTGGTCGATACCATATCGGTTGAGGCGCTTCGGATTGAAGCCGAAGCCGTTGATCCGATCGCAACGGCGCGCGTTCTGGGTGATGACCCACAGCGTTTGGGTCGCATTGTCGGGGTTTACCGTGCGTCTGGACAGGCTTTGTCTGACTGGCAGCAACAGACCCGACCCATCATTCCAAAGCGCTATGTGCGCCGGGCGGTTCTACTCCCGGACCGTGTGGAACTTTATCAACGCATCAACCGCCGCTTCGAGTTGATGGTATCGCAGGGTGGGCTGGAAGAGGCACGGGCTGTGCATGGACAATCATATCCGGCGCGCCGACCTATGCTCAAAGCGATCGGTTTGTCGCATTTGCTGTCATATCTGGACGGAGACTGTGACTTGGAAAAGGCGGTCGAGATTGCCAAGCGCGATACGCGGCGGCTCGCCAAACGGCAATCGACTTGGTTCCGCAATCAGTGTGGTGACTGGCCACAACTGACGACAAATCGCCAGAAGGACGCTTTCGCCAAATCTTTATGAGTTTTTTAAGTCGCGATATTCTGTTGATGGTTGGCCTGAGCCTCGTCGCGATTTTGGGTGTCCTGCTGTTCCAAGATCAAGTCACTGCTGGCGTCGACCTGATGGGGACCTATTCGGGGAGTCCCTTTGCGGTCCTGATCGCTATCGGCGTTTTCCTGATCGGCTCAATATTCTTTGTGCCGCAATGGCTGTTGATTGCCGCTGCGATTGCAGCGTTCGGACTTGTTGAAGGAACCGGAATTGCGTGGTTGGCAACCATGGTCGCGACGACGGCCCATGTCCTGTTCGCACGCTCACTGGAAGGACGACTGCGGGGGCGTCTGACCGGGAAACGTCTCGACAGCTTGAGAAGCCTGTTCCGGCGCAATAGTTTTCAATCAGGATTCATTGTCCGCCTGATTCCGACAGGTCCCGCCATCATCGTCAATGCCGCGGCCGGGCTTTTCGGCGTCAGTCGGTCGGGCTTTCTGCTGGGGACAGCTTTCGGGATTATCCCGAAGATCATCCTGACCGCGATTGTCGCGTCGGAACTGATTTCTTCGGCACAGGGACGACAGGTCAGTCTCTGGCTAGCCGTCGCGGCGATTGGTTTGTTGGTTATATTCCTGCTCTCTCGTCGAACTCGGGGTCGTGACAGGGCTAAACACGGCAAATAACAGCGATTTATGCCGTTTGCGGGACGAAACGCTTGCATTTGGGCGGTCTGATTTCCATTACCCGGTCATTACAAGGATGACCGAGCGGATTCGCCTCATAGAGGTGCAATCCTAGTGCTGACGGTCTGATCCAACATGCTGGCGCGAAACCGGGCGGAGCCATAAATGTTCTCTTCACTGCTGGACGCATTCTCGTCCGACATTGCTATCGACCTCGGAACGGCGAATACGCTGGTCTATGCGAAAGGTCGCGGTGTGGTTCTGAATGAACCCTCAGTTGTTGCCTTCTCAGTCAAAAATGGCCGCAAAGTTGTTCACGCCGTCGGTAACGATGCGCGGATGATGCTGGGACGAACGCCCGGAAATATCGAAGCTATCCGTCCGATGAAAGACGGCGTGATCGCTGATTTCGATGTTGCCGAAAAGATGATCGAGCATTTCATCAAGAAGGTGAAATCCGAAGCGGGGTTCATGCGTCGCGGTAAGCCCAAGGTCGTGATCTGCGTACCATCGGGCGCGACTGCTGTTGAAGAGCGCGCGATTTATCAGTCGGCGCAGCAGGCTGGCGCGCGCAAAGTCTATCTCATTGAAGAGCCAATGGCCGCCGCGCTGGGTGCCGGACTGCCAATCCATGAACCTGCAGGGTCTATGATTGTTGATATTGGTGGCGGGACGACGGAAGTCGCCGTGCTGTCCCTCGATGGGATTGTCTATTCGCGCTCCGTGCGTGTTGGCGGTGATAAGATGGACGATGCGATCATCCATTATGTCCGCCGCACGACCAATCTACTGATCGGCGAAATGACCGCCGAGCGGGTCAAGAAGGAAGTCGGGTCTGCAACTATGCCGGCGGACAATGAAGGCATGAGCGTCCAGATTAAAGGTCGCGACCTGATGAATGGCGTCCCGCGCGAAATCCGCGTCTCAGAGGCAATGATTGCAGAAAGCCTTGCCGAACCGGTCGAGCAGATTGTTGAGGCGGTGAAGACTGCGCTGGAAGCGACTCCGCCTGAACTCGCTGCGGATATTGTCGATAAAGGCATCATGCTGACAGGCGGTGGGGCTTTGCTGCGCAACCTCGACATAGAGCTGCGCAATCGTACAGAGCTGCCTGTGTTCATTGCCGATGATCCGCTGTCCTGCGTTGTGCGCGGATCAGGCACCGTGGTCGAAAATCTGAAAAAATGGAAAAGCGTTCTTAAGACTGACGTCTAATTGCGCATGATATAGGGGCGTTGCGGAAGTGTGGCCCGATCAAGATCGGATAATTACGAAGGTCGCGTCGGTCTGCTTCTGCTGATCGTGTTGAGCGCGGTTATGCTGTTTACACAGCGCGACGCCGCCGTCGAACGCCGAACGACTCCGCTCCTTGCCAGCGATGTTCAAGCTCCCATTGCCGCTCTGCTCGGCACGCCCTTTCGAAGCCTTGAACATGCCGTCGCCGATGTCGAAGACGGACGGCGAGCTCTAGAAGAGAACAAAGCCTTGCGCTCAGAACTTACTGCGCTTCGCGCCGAGAATGACGGCTTGCGGGCTGATCAGGACCGGCAATATCGTCTTGAAGCTCTGCTGGCTGTGGAACGGACGGGCAATATTCCTGACCGACGCATCGCCGCGCGGGCCGTTTCAGATCCCTCCAGCCCCTTTGTTCGCTCTCTATTATTGGGCGCTGGTCGTAGCGCCGGCATTAAGGATGGATATGCGGTTCTGTCTGATGCGGGGTTGGTCGGACATGTGGTCAGCGCGGGCCGCCGTTCGTCGCGGGTGTTGCGTCTTGACGATCTGAATAGTCGCGTCGCCGTTATGAGTGTGCAGACGGGCGCGCGGGCAATCTTAGCGGGTGGTAATTCAGATTATCCAAGCTTGGCGTTTGTTGCCGACCCAACCGCGTGGAATGCGGGCGACCGTATTGTGACATCCGGCGATGACGGACGCTTGCCGCGCGGTCTTCCGGTCGGGACAGTCATATCGGCGGATGATCTTCGTATTGAATTGGATTTTCTGGCCAACCCCATTGATTGGGTGTTCGTGCTCCCTTTTAATGGCATTGCTGACGCGGAGGATGTGGATACGCTTCCCACCGTTGAAGCGCCGACTGATGAGGCAGACTGATGGCTTATCTTGGCATCAGCCCAGCGCAACGGAACGGACAACTCGTTCCAGCCGCTTTCGCCCTGATTATAACAGGTCTCATCAGTGCCGTTGATGTCCGGCTATTTGATGAAAGTTGGCCGTTGACGTGGTTGCCCTTCGTCGTCGTTGCCCTGTGGCCGCGTCGCGTCGGTGTATGGCCGTCGGGTATCCTCTTGCTGGCTGGCGGAATGTGGGTTGATTGGACGACATGGGGCGCACCTGGGCAGTGGCCGTTGGTTTTCCTGCTCACTTATGCGCTGGTCCGCCCTGACATTCGGAATGCTGCGCGTGGCCTAGGTCCGGGTATGACCCGGTTCATGCTTGGCCTTATGGTGGGTGTTCCGGTCCTTATCCTGACGGGTTGGGTGGTTTATGAAAGCTGGCCAGACTGGGGGTCTCTCGGTCGGGGTCTTGTTGTCGCCATCCTTGTTGCGCCGCTAATCGTTCTTCTACGTGACCGCTTGGCCGGTCGAATGACAAGGGACGATTGAACATGGCCCGTCGTCGTAATCCGAAGAAGCCTCACGAAGCGAAATCTGAAACGCAGATTACGCGCCGTACAGCCGTTCTGGGTGCGGGCGGGCTTGGCATTTTCGGCATTCTTGCAGGACGGTCCTACCAATTGCAGATCGAGCAAAGCGAGAACTACCTCGCTTTGTCCGAAGAGAACCGGTTTAACTATCAGACCGTTCTGCCCAGTCGGGGACTTATCCGAGACCGACACGGCGAGCCACTCGCCAACAATACGCTCGATTATCGGGTCCATTTGATCGCTGAACAAATTGATGATTTGAACCTGACCCTGTCTCAATTGGGAGATGTGATCAGCCTGTCACCCCGAGAGTTGAAACGCATTCGCCGCGATGTTGCGCGTCGTCCGGACTTTGTTCCGGTCAGCGTAAAAGACCATGTCGATTGGGATAATTTTGCTGCGCTGAACATGCGCGTGCATGCCTTGCCAGGCATTATCCCGACAGCCGGAGAAGGGCGCGCTTATCCGGATGATGGACTATTCTCTCATGTAACCGGATATGTTGGGAAAGCGAATGATGCTGACATTGCCAAGGATGAAGATCCTCTGCTGCTGCAGCCCGCTTTTCGGATTGGCAAGACCGGGGTCGAGCAAGCCGCTGATAAGCAACTTCGCGGCAAGGCCGGAAAGCTCAAAGTCGAGGTCAATGCCCGGGGGCGTGTCGTCCGGGAATGGCCAGAGCCGGGTGATGCGGCGCGTCCCGGTGACGATGTCTATTTGACACTGGATGCGCCGTTGCAACGCTTTGCCGCTGAACAGTTTGGCGACGATAGTGGCGGGATTGCGGTCATGGACGTGATGACCGGCGAGTTGCGGACATTGCTGTCCATGCCAACTTTCGATGCCAACCTCTTCGTCTCGGGCTTGACCCAAGCCGATATGGACGCGCTCAATAATGATGAAAAACGTCCGCAGTATAATAAGGTTATATCAGGCGGTTATGCGCCAGCGTCGACCTATAAAATGGCGGTCATGCTCGCGGCACTGGAAAGCGGAAAGGTCAATCCCGAGCGTCGCATCTTCTGTGGCGGGAAAGTCCGTCTGGGTAATCGCCTCTTCCACTGCTGGAAACCCGAAGGTCATGGCGCCATGAATATGCGAAATGCACTGAAGCAGAGCTGCGACACCTATTTCTACGAAACCTCACAGGTGATCGGAGTCGAAGCTATCGCGGCATCCGCGCGCCGTCTGGGTCTCGGGCAACGGCATGATATCGGCGTTGCGGGCGAGAAGCGCGGAATCGTCCCAGACCCGACGTGGAAACGGGATCGTCTGGGCGCAGCTTGGCGTATGGGCGACACGCTCAACACATCGATTGGTCAGGGTTTTGTGCTGGCGTCTCCGATGCAATTGGCGGTGATGGCGGCGCGATTGGCAAACGGATCCAATGCTGTGTCTCCCAGCCTGTTCGCAGGTGTTGATCAAGGCAGTTTTGGTTCACTAGCATTCGATCCGGCGCATATCGGTTTCGTGCAAGATGCAATGTGGAGCGTCTGCGAGGAACCGGGTGGCACGGCCTATCGAAATAATGGTCTCGGCATTCCAGGCTTAGACATGGCGGGAAAAACGGGGACGTCTCAAGTCCGCGGGATTTCACGCGCCGAACGCGCCAGCGGCGTCATTAAAAACGATAAACTGCCTTGGAAGTACCGCGATCATTCTATTTTCGTCGGCTATGCACCCTATACCAACCCGCGTTTTGCTGTGGGTTGCGTCGTGGAACATGCGGGCTCCGGGGCGGGTCGAGCAGCCGCCATTACGCGCGCTGTCCTCGGCGAAGCGCTTCGCCGCGATGGCCTAGGTCCGCGTACAGATGCATTATCTGATCGAGCGCGCTTATGACGGCGCGGTTCGAAGACGTCGATGGGGTTGGCAATAAGCTCTATCAGATCAATTGGCTTCTGCCCGTTTTGGCAGGCTTACTGGGCGTTGTCGGCGTACTGGCAATCCTATCCGCAACCAATGGTATCTGGAGCCACGGGGCGATGCAGCATGGCATGCGGATCGCCTTTGCTTTCATTATTATGATCGGTGTCGCCATGACCAATATTCGGGTTTGGTACACGCTGGCTTACCCGGCCTATTTTGGCGCGTTGCTCTTATTGTTAGCAGTCGAACTTTTCGGCGTTAATGTGAACGGCTCAGTCCGGTGGCTGGATCTCGGACCGATCCGTATTCAGCCGTCTGAGTTGATAAAGCCTGCTATTGTCCTTGCTTTGGCACGCTATTATCACGATTTGCCTAGCTGGCGTGTCTCGGACCCCTTCGGATTGCTCGGGGCGCTTTTGCTCGTCGCGGTCCCAATGGTGCTGGTTTTGCGTCAGCCAGATTTAGGGACATCTTTGCTGATTTGCGCGACAGGGGCGGCACTGATTTTCTTGGCGGGCGTGAGTTGGCGCGTGATTACACTAGCGTCTATTTTGGCCGCGATCAGTGTGCCTATCGTATGGCAATTCGGACTTCGAGATTATCAGCGTGAACGGGTTCTGACTTTTTTTGATCCGAGCCGAGACCCTGCAGGCGCCAGCTATCATATTACGCAGTCAAAAATCGCACTAGGCTCAGGCGGATTGTCCGGAAAAGGCTATCTGCAAGGGACGCAGCGGCAAGGGGGTTATGTCCCCGAAAATCGAACGGACTTTATTTCGACCGTGATTGGGGAAGAATTTGGCTTCATTGGGTCACTCGCTCTGATGGGTCTCTATATCGCGGTCATCGCCGCCTGCATCCGGCTGTCGATGCAGTGCAAGGCCGTGTTTTCTCGGCTTCTCATTCTCGGCCTTTGTACGACGTTCGCGCTCTACACCTTCATAAATCTCGGCATGGTGATGGGGCTGGTTCCGGTTGTCGGTGTACCGCTGCCGCTCGTGTCTTATGGTGGCACGGTAGTACTGGTTGTTATGGGCGGCTTTGGGTTGATGCTCTCTGCGCACCTTCACACGGGCACCCAGTTACCGCGTAGCGACTGACTCAGCCGAGACCTCGAGAAGCGCTTGTTCCAACTGCGGTAAGCTGTCGCGCACAGCATGCAGTAATTTCGCGACCCCGGTTATGAGTTCCTCAATCGGCATGCCCCGTAATTCACTCGCCAAATGCGGCGCGCGGTCCATACCGACCGTCAGTGACGCGCTGCGCAGAGAATGGAGTGCGGCTTGGAACCGTTCCGTATCCCTTGCGTCGCAGCTAAGACAGCCGGGTAGGCATTCAGAAATTTCACGTAGTGCCGTAGACAGGCCTTGGCGATAACTACGCCATATCCGTTCGCGTGTAATGTCGTCTGCCAAGCCAGGTCCGTCACGGATAATCGCTTCGTCGAGTAACGGCCGGGAGCCCGCGTCGGTGACATTTGCGGCGATCCCAGTCAGGGTTGGAGTCAGTGTTGGCCCACCACCATTTCTAACCCTCGCAAGCGACGCGTCTAAGTCACCAATGCGCAAAGGCTTGGCGATCACACCGTCAAATCCAGCGTCATGATAGGCGGATATATCATCGGGTCGATCATAGGCCGTAAGCGCAAAAACATAGGGTCGAACCGACGCAAACAGGTCTGAGAAGGGTGGCCTGAGATATTGTACTGACTGTAGCCCGTTCATGAGTGGCATAACGATATCGAGCAAGACAATGTCATAGGGCTCAACTCTGGCCCGACCGATAGCGTCTACGCCGTTGGCCACGACCGTGACGATATGATTTTCTCGTTCCAAAATTGAACGCGCGACGAGACTGTTCGCTAGATTGTTTTCAGCAAGAAGAACACGCATAGGTCGTATCTGTGAGCCGCAACCTAAGATAATATGAATCTTCCTTTGCAGGAACAGCTATCTGATTCCTTGACGGGACGAACATAGTCCGTAATCAGATGGCTGGTTTTGGGGAATTCAGATATGCCAGCAGCTCCCGGGACGGCACAATGGTCGTCGCGCTTCGCTTTCATCATGGCTGCGGTCGGCTCTTCAGTCGGCCTCGGGAACCTATGGCGCTTTAGTAGCGAAGCGGGTTCCAACGGCGGCGCAGCCTTTATCCTGATCTATCTACTGGCCGTTGTTCTGGTCTGTATTCCGGTCTTAATGAGCGAATATCTAGTCGGTCGTGCTGGCCTCTCAGCCAACGCCGTAGACAGTATTGCCGAAGTGGCCATCAAATCCAAAGTGACGCGTAATTGGACGGTCCTGTCGTGGGTCGGAATGATTGCGGGCTTCATGATCGTGACTTTTTACTGCGTCGTCGCGGCTTGGGTCATACGCTACATTTTCAAATTTTTAGGCAATGACTTTGCGGGCAAAAACGCAGATGAAGTTGCTGACGTTTTCGTCAATTTCATCTCCACGCCGATGCAAGTCCTGCCTTGGTTCCTAATCTTCGCAATGATTACAATTTGGCTCGTCTCGCGCGGGGTCAATCGCGGTATTGAGTTGGCAGCCAAGGTTTTGATGCCGGTGTTCTTCGCGCTTCTTGCCGGTCTGGCGCTATTTGCTTTGATCAGTAATGCTGGAAATGGTGGTACAGCGCAGGCTTTGTCTTTCCTTTATTCTCCGGACTTCAGCAAGATCAATGGCAGCGTTGCGAGCGCCGCATTGGGGCAGGCATTCTTCTCAGTCGGTATCGGTTCTGCCATCATGATTACTTATGGCTCATATCTGCCTCAGAGCATTTCGATTCCGAAAGCCTCTGTCCTCGTGGCTCTGACAGATACAGGCGTTGCTCTGATTGCGGGCTTAGCAATCTTCCCGATCGTCTTCGCGTTTGGCTTAGAAGCCTCATCTGGCGCCGGTTTGTTCTTTATCACCCTCCCGAACGCTTTCACATCCATGGGCGCAATCGGAACAGTCGTCGGCGCGGCCTTCTTCTTCCTCGCCTTCTTTGCGGCCATCACCTCATCTGTCAGCCTGCTCGAGCCTTCTGTCGCTTTTGTATCCGAGCGATTTAAAATGACCAAAGCCAAAGCGGCTTGGACAATGGGTGCGGTTATGATCGCTGTTGGCCTGATCAGCGTGTTTGGACAAACGGCCGAGAGCCCGACCTTTGCACTCGACACAATCGATACGTTCACGGGACAGGTCATGTTGCCAACGGCAGGTCTACTGATCGTGTTATTCGTTGGCTGGCGCCTGGACAAAGCCATTATCGCTGAAGAATTTGCAGGTAGTGAAGGTCTCGGCAATATCCTGCTGTTCCTGACGCGATTTATAGCGCCAGTCTTTGTTGCTGTGGTGCTGGTCTCGTCAGTCTACGGGGCCTATTTCGCCTAATATAAGAACTCGCTAGACAGCCCAATCTGACTGCCTTTTAACAATCGCATTCAGACAGAGTTCAATCAGTTCGGTTAGAAGAAATGTCAACGCGACTAGACAAAACGGGCTTAGGCCCAGATTCAAGGATAGAAGATGAGATCACGGGTTATTCTCTTCGCCAGTGCAGCACTCCTTTGCACAGGATGTGCGACCGTCGATTTGCAGAATATGGGCGGGGCATCTACTGCCTCCGCGGATGTCTCCACTCCTGAAGACAGTAATGTCGTTCAGCGCGCCGTCGAAAAACTTCGTGCCGCTTTTGCGTCGCATGGATTTGGTGAAAAAGCGTCGCAGCGTAAAATGCATGCGGCAGCCGATATGTTACTCAATGGACTGTCAGCGAAATCCGTATCCGCGCCGGATGAAGGATATGCGGCGACTGTGCGGCCCGTATCTGTCGTGGTTCAAGATATTCAGCTCGCTAGACGCCATGTAGAACAGACGGCCCGTGCCGCCGAAATCTATCTCGAAGTCGCTCCGGCCGACCGAAAGCTCAATGATGAATTAAAAAGTTTGCAGGCGGCCTTAATCGCATCAGAGCGGGCGTCTCGAGTTTTCAGCGAAGCTTTGCCGGGTGGATCTATCGAAGCCCTGACCGAGTATCGTACATCGGTCGATCGCCTACGGACAATCACTGACGAATTTGGTGTTCGCGTCCGTATGACGCAGTCTGGCAAGTTGGCGCTGAGTGCCGCTTCAGGCCTCGGCTAAAACCTCATAATCGCTGTCATTTTTGTTGCCACAGTTGGACGCTTTGGAACCTAATGCCATGTCTGAGCACTTGACCCGACTCTAGGGCTGGCGCACGTCCGAGGAATGCTGACCGCACCGGCACATTATGATCTTTCAGTTCAGGGGCAGCGGCTCCGGGTCACGGCGCGTGGCGTCTGGACCATTGAAACGGCAGCCTCGATCAACGACGCGCTTGAGCGCGACTATAAAAGTGTGACCTATGACTCCGTCGATTACCATCTCGACGGCGTTGAAGATATGGATACGGCAGGGGCCTATTTGCTGACGAAAGCCATGCGAGTCGGCGATGATATCAAAGATTGGCAGTTGGTTGGTGGGACGCCAGCGCAGCAAACCTTGCTTCGCGTTGCGGCAGACGCCCAGATGGGTGAACCGCCGGTAGTGCCGCGTCAGTGGCGCGATATTTTGGACAGGCTCGGTCGAGCAACTGTGCGGTTCTGGGACGAGCTTTATGCGACCCTTGCCTTTGTGGGTCAGTTTTTCACGATGTTTTTCCGGATTTTGCTGAATCCACGTCGACTGCGCGTCAAGTCGATCATCGCGCTTATGGAAGAGGTCGGTCTCGATGCGGCGCCGATCGTGGCGATCCTATCTTTCGCCATCGGCGCTGTCATTGCCTATATGGGCGCGAACCTGCTCGGGGCGCTCGGTTTCTCCGTTTTCATGGTGGATCTGGTCGGTTTCGCTATGCTGCGCGAACTCGCCGTTGTGATTACAGCTATTCTGATCGCTGGACGTTCAGCCTCAGCGTTCACAGCACAAATTGGCGCTATGAAGATGCGCCAAGAAATCGACGCCATGACCGTTATGGGGCTCGATACGTTCGAAACTTTGGTCATCCCCCGCGCTATTGCATGTCTGCTAACAATCCCCATTCTGACATTCTTGGCGATGATGAGCGGAATTCTCGGCGGGTTAATTGTGGCATGGGTGACGCCTACCCAGATTTCACCGATCCTATTTCTCAGTCGTTTGCAGGAAATGGTCGGCATTCAGCACTTCTGGGTCGGTATGGTCAAAGCGCCGTTTTTCGCACTGGTAATTGCCGTTGTCGGATGTCGCCAAGGTCTGGCGGTGAGCGGCTCTGTCGATAGTCTTGGGTCGCGGGTGACCACTTCAGTGGTTCAAGCTATTTTTGCTGTTATCCTGATTGATGCGATGTTCGCGATCTTATTCTACCAGCTGGGCGTTTAGTGATGAAACGCACTGAGCAAGCCGACATACCCCCAATTGAAGCCAATGGAATTCTGACTCAATTCGGGTCCAACGTCATTCACAAGGACCTCGATTTCGCGATTACACGTGGGGAAATCGCCGGTCTCGTGGGTGGTTCTGGATCCGGCAAATCCGTCTTGATGAATACGCTGCTTGGGTTGAAGGCCCCCGAGGCCGGTGAGATCCGTTACTTTGGCAAACGCCGGTCAGATCTCGACCCTGCGGAAGAGATGCGGCTGAAGAATGAAATGGGCGTTCTGTTTCAGGGAGGGGCGTTGTTTTCATCTCTCACAGTACGAGAGAACATCATGGTCCCGATGATCGAACATCTCGATATGTCAAAAACTCTGATGTGCGAATTGGCGGATATGAAAATCCATATGGTCGGTTTGCCGCCCGAAAGTGCTGTTCTCTATCCGTCCGATCTATCGGGGGGAATGAAGAAGCGCGCTGGTCTCGCTCGGTCACTGGCGTTGGATCCGCAGATACTCTTTCTCGACGAACCGACGTCGGGGCTCGATCCAATTGGTGCCCATGCCTTTGATACGCTGATTCTCAGTCTCCGAGACGCGATGGACCTAACGGTGTTAATGGTTACACATGACCTCGATAGCCTTTATGCGATCTGCGACCGTGTTGCTGTGCTGGTAGACAAACGGATTGCCGTCTATGATAGGTTGGACGTGGTTGAGCAGTATGACCATCCTTGGGTAAAAGAATATTTCGGCGGGCCCCGGTCTAGAGCCGCATTGTCGACACCCGGCCAAAAGGTTGCGACCAAATTGAAAGGGGCGACGCCACGCGGCGCGACCGCAGGGCATTAGGGCATGGAAAACAAAGCAAATTACGCTCTGATCGGCAGCTTTGTGCTTGTCGCGCTCGTCGCTACCGTTGGTTTCGTTCTATGGCTGACGGGGTCGGAGTTTGATCAAAAGTTTGACGAGTATCAGGTTGCATTTCAAGGACCTGTCCGCGGTTTGTCACCGGGTTCGGAAGTCCGTTTTAACGGTATCGGAGTCGGTGAGGTCACAACGATTCGCTTGGATCGGGACGATCCGAATACGGTTCTCGCAGATATTCGTATCGATGCGAATACGCCCGTCGATACGAAAAGCTACGCGGCGCTGGAACCTTTGGGTCTGACTGGCTTGAACTATCTTCAGATATTTGCTGGCGGCGAGGAATTTCCTTTGATCAAGGACATGCCGGGCGGGCGTGATGCCCGCCGGATAGAGGGACGCGCAGATCAGCTCTCCAGTATTCTGGAGGGCGGTGGCTCCGTTGTTGAACAGGCTCAAATCGCCTTGAGGCGGGTCAACGACATTTTGAGTGATGAAGCGATTGCGGACGTTCAGGGCACGCTACGTAATATCAACCGGATCACAGCTGAACTCGATTTTTCCGATCTTGATATGGATAATGTCAACGGCCTAGTCTCTGACGCTCGGACGACTGTACGAAAAGTGGGGAACATGGCTGACGCGGCGAGAGCGACACTCGAATCGGTTGACGCTGTGATTGAGACAGATGTCCCAGTTATGCTCTCCCGTATTGAGACAACGATGGGCGAAGTAGACGAAACCCTGAATGCCTTTGAAGGCACAGCGTCTCAGGCAAATGAGCTGATTGTCGACACGCGCGACGCCGTCAATCGACTGTCCAACTCCGGTTTGACAGATTTGGAAGAAACGGTTGATGCTATACGGCGGATGGTTCTCTCCCTTGGCCGTGTCGCAGACGCTTTGGAACAAAGCCCGTTAGATTTCATTTCCGGCGCAGAAGCCGACACAGTGGAGCTGCCCCAATGATTCGATTTGCAGCCCTGATATTAGCCGTGACCACGATGGTAACGGCCTGTTCCATTATTCCTGACCCGGCCCCAGCCGACATCATCTACCGCTTGTCTTTATCAGGGGACAGTGTTCAGCCCGATTTGAATGCAAGGGTCATCCGGGTCGACAGGCCGTCAGCGACCAGCATATTCAATACGCAATCTATTGTCGTGTCACCGGATGGTCGTCGCTTATCGACGGTGGCTCAGGCTAAGTGGCCTGAAGGGACACCGACTATGCTACAGGAAACTCTGATCGATGCTCTGTCCCGAGAAGCTTCTTTAATTGGCGTGTTACCACAATCAGGCACGCGCACAGATACGCGGGTTCATCTTAACATCAAGAATTTCGAGGCCCAGTTTGACCGGGGCGAAGCAAATGCGCCGCTCGCTATTGTGCGGTTCACGGCCACTCTTGCCAATGCCACCGACCGGCGTTTGATTGATACTTTCACCACGCGCCACGAAGTTCGGGCAGAAGCAGCCAGAGTTTCGGATATCGTCAAGGCCATCGAAAAAGCAAACGATGCCGCCATGAATGATATCGTGACTTGGATCGTTGCGGCGGACCGCAAAGGGATGATTGAACAGGGCGGGGCTCTAGCGTCTGCTGAAGCCCCTTAACGGCTCAAGGTTTTTGTCGATTGCGACGGGTCCAAAACGTGATAGCGGCCAGTCCGATCACGATAGCGGCCAATGATGACATGATATATTCGATTCGGTCGCCGAAAAGCTCACCGAGGCCGTGGCACAATGCGAAGATGATAGTGCAGTAAATCAGGGCAGTCATGAAGATGACGGCGCAGAACTTCGGGTAACTGACCTTAAAATAGCCGCAAGCCACATAGACGGGGACTCGCGCGAGTGGCAGGAAACGGGCCGTCAACAGCGTGATGATGAGGTTGCGCTTCACTTTACCGCGAAACTCCGTGACATGCTCTCGCTCGGCATAGGCGCGTGCGCGTGCAGATGTATGCGCCGCCCGTCCGATCCAATATTTCCAGATGTCAGAGAGAAACAAACCGCCCAATATAATGCCGAAGATTACAGGAAAGTGCCTCGCATCGGCGGCCGACAGAGACGCGGCGGCGATAACAGCGGCATCTTCTTGGACGAACGGACCAAAGAAGACACCGAGATACAGAAGCCAGCTCGGATCCATCATGGCACGGTCTATGCGCGATCAGGGTTAATGGTGTCTTGGTAAAAATCGGCAAACTGCAGGAAAGGAACTTTCCGATAGCTGAAATTAGACATGGCTTGATTGTTGAATCCCTGAGCGGCGCGTGGCATAGCGCCGCGAACTTTAGAATGAGCTCGCCCCAGACAGATCGGAGAATTTCTCCCGGTGTCGACCGGACGCGCTCGTAATGCCTTAAGACAAGTCAGAGAAGACCTATGGATATCAAGGAACTCGAAGCCGACGGCCTGACCCGGAAATACCAGGTCACGGTCAAAAAAGAGGCGCTCGAAGAAAAGCTAGACGCTAAGATCAAGGAAATGCAGCCGCAGGTCTCTTTGAAGGGCTTCCGCCCTGGCAAAGTGCCGGCAGCGCATATCCGTAAGATGTTTGGCCAATCCATCATGAAAGATGTGGTGGAAGAAGTTCTCAATGAGAGCAGCCAGCAAGCGATCAATGACAATAAGTTGCGCCCCGCTGGTCAGCCGCAGATCGATCTGCGCGCCAATGGCGAAGATGTCACCAATGGCAAGGCTGACCTCGAATATAATATGACGGTTGAGAGCATTCCTGAATTCGAAGCTGTTGATCCAACGACTTTGAAGTTCACACGCTTGGTCACTGAGCTCGACGACGAAACTGTCGATGAGCGTCTGAAGGAATTGGGCGCAAGTCAGAAGTCCTATAAAAAGAAGGCCAAGACTGCGAAAGCCAAAAAGGGCGACGCGGTTCTGATCGACTTCGTCGGTTCTATTGACGGCGAAGAGTTTGAAGGCGGGGCGATGGAAGGCCACCAGCTGGTTATCGGCTCCGGCACGTTCATTCCTGGCTTCGAAGAGGAACTGATCGGCGTGAAAGCGGGCGATGACAAAGACGTCACCGTAACTTTCCCCGAAGATTATCAAGCCTCAGAGTTGGCCGGTAAAGAAGCCATCTTCAAGACCAAGGTCCACGAAGTTCAAGGCGAAACTGAAGCCAAAATCGATGATGAATTCGCCAAGAAATTTGGCATGGATGATCTCGAAGCGCTCAAGACTGCCGTTCGCGAACAACTCGAATCAGAGCTTGAAGGGCAAAGCCGAATGAAGCTCAAACGCGCCATTCTGGACGAGCTGGACAGCAAGCATGAATTTGAACTGCCTAAAGGCATGGTTGAAACTGAGTTTGAAAACATCTGGAGCCAGGTGAAGGCCGAGAAAGAAGCTGGTCAGCTGGATGATGATGACGCTGCTAAGTCGGACGAAGAGCTCGAGGCAGACTACCGCAAAATCGCTGAGCGACGCGTGCGCCTCGGTCTCGTTCTGGCCGAAATGGGTCAGAAAGAGACAATCGATATCTCGAATGAGGAATTGCAGGGCGCTTTGATCGCGGAAGCGCGTCGCTATCCGGGTCAAGAACAGCAAGTCATCGAGTTCTATCAAAAGAACCCGCAGGCGCTGGCACAACTCCGCGCGCCTATCTACGAAGAAAAAGTGGTCGCTCTGATCACTGAAAAAGCCACGGTTAAAGACAAGAAGGTCGACCGCGAAAAACTCTTCGAAGAAGATCCAATGCTATAGAGCTTTTGAAATCCTTATAATTGAGCCCGGCCATCGCGCCGGGCTTTTTCATATGTGCTAGGCGGTCCTTAACTAATGAATCGGATAGAGGATGGGGTGGGGGCCAGCCCTTGCGCCCCGGCCCGCGCATCGCAATATAGATGAAAACATCTTTCTGGCGTCCTGCCGAAAGACCACAGACCGAAAGTCCCCTGAATGTACGATCCGATCGAGAAGTTGAACTCTGTCACTAATTATCTGATTCCGACCGTGGTCGAGCAATCATCGCGCGGCGAACGCGCCTTTGACATTTACTCGCGCTTGTTACGCGACCGCATCATCTTTCTGACAGGCCCAGTTGAGGACAATATGTCCGCGTCTATCTGCGCCCAGCTGCTGTTCCTCGAGTCCGAGAACCCTAAGAAAGAGATCAGCATGTATATCAACTCGCCCGGCGGCGTGGTGACGGCCGGCATGGCGATTTATGACACCATGCAGTATATCCGTTGCCCTGTGAGCACGGTCTGTATCGGCCAAGCCGCCTCTATGGGGTCTTTGTTGCTCTGCGCTGGCGCTCCGGATATGCGCGTTGCTCTGCCTAATGCCCGCATCATGGTTCACCAGCCATCAGGCGGTTTCCGCGGTCAGGCGTCCGACATCGAACGTCATGCGCAAGATATTCTCGCCATGAAGAAGCGCCTCAATGAAATCTACGTCACACATACCGGCAAAAAATATGCGACGATTGAGAAGACGCTCGACCGTGATCACTTCATGACCGCCGAAGAAGCCAAGGACTTTGGCCTTGTCGATCATGTTTACGTCAAACGCGGTGAAGACGCATAAGTCTCATAATACAGTTTAAGCTCACGTCTTTTTGGCGTGGGTGAACCGACAATCAGGCTTGCACAGGTCTGAATATCGGTGTCGTATGGAGATTCGAAAGGCCGTGTTTACATAATGCTGTCATAAAGAGCCGAAGCTGACCGTAATGTCGGCACTCGGATTGCAGGGGGTCTGGTCGGCGTAAGTCGTATTGGGACGAGATAGAGTATGAGCAAGACGACGACGACAGAGAGCAAAAACACGCTCTATTGCTCCTTCTGCGGCAAGAGCCAGCATGAGGTCCGAAAGCTGATTGCGGGTCCGACCGTGTTCATTTGCGACGAATGCGTCGAACTTTGCATGGATATTATCAAGGAAGAGGGGAAGTCCTCTCTTTCCAAAGGTCAAGAAGGCGTGCCGACGCCGCAGGAAATCTGCGACACTCTCAACGACTATGTCATTGGCCAAGAATATGCCAAGCGCGTCCTCTCCGTCGCCGTGCACAACCACTATAAACGCCTGAACCACGCCGCGACCAATCCGGAAGTGGAATTGGCCAAGTCGAACATTCTATTAGTTGGTCCGACGGGCTGCGGTAAAACGCTGCTGGCTCAGACGCTCGCCCGCATTCTCGATGTGCCGTTTACGATGGCTGACGCTACGACACTCACAGAAGCTGGCTATGTCGGTGAAGATGTCGAGAATATCATTCTGAAATTGCTGCAAAGCGCCGACTATAATGTTGAGCGCGCCCAACGCGGCATCGTCTATATTGACGAAGTCGACAAGATTTCGCGCAAATCCGACAATCCATCAATTACGCGCGATGTCTCGGGCGAAGGCGTCCAGCAAGCGCTATTGAAGATTATGGAGGGCACAGTCGCCTCTGTGCCGCCGCAGGGTGGTCGCAAACATCCGCAGCAAGAATTCCTACAGGTCGACACCACAAACATCCTGTTCGTCGTCGGCGGCGCCTTCTCAGGCTTGCATAAAGTTATCGCCAATCGCGGTGATCAAGCCAGCATCGGCTTTGGCGGTCGGGTCAAGGATGAAGATAGCCGGACGGTCGGTGCCATTCTACGTGGTGTCCAACCCGAAGATCTGCAAAAATTTGGTTTGATTCCTGAATTTATTGGCCGCTTGCCCGTCATTGCGACTCTGACGGACCTTGATGAGGAAGCGCTCATCACGATCCTGACGGAGCCCAAGAACGCGCTGGTCAAGCAATATGAGACGCTGTTCGCCATGGAAGACGTCAAACTGACCTTCACTGAGGATGCGCTTAAAGCGGTCGCCAAAAGAGCCTTGGCTCGTAAAACTGGCGCGCGTGGTCTCAGATCGATCATGGAGGGCATCCTATTGGATTCGATGTATGATCTGCCGTCCTATGAGGGTGTGGGTGAGGTTGTTATCAATGCCGACGTCGTCGAGGGTGACGGCGAAGCGAAGCCGCTGCTGATCTACGCAGAAGCGCCCGCTGAGAAGGCGGGTTAATCTCGCTGAATTTGAATATAGAAAAGCCGCCTTTGGGCGGCTTTTTTGTTGGTATTATTGGCTGTTGTCACAGCGCCTTTCCTGACTCGCGGTCTTGCACTCGCACCCTGTGTCTCCCACTTAGCTTTGACCGAATGTATAAGAGGCTTACTCGTTCATGACGCAAACATTGCCCGTTCTACCGCTCCGCGACATCGTTGTGTTTCCGCACATGGTCGTCCCGCTCTTTGTTGGGCGTGACAAGTCGATCAAGGCGCTGGAAGAGGTGATGCGGGCGGACAAGCAGATATTTCTGCTGACGCAACGCGATTCCTCCACCGATGAACCAACCGGCGAAGATCTGTTCGCTTATGGCTGTATTGCCAAAATCATGCAGCTGCTCAAACTACCCGACGGCACGGTTCGTGTGCTGGTTGAGGGTCTATCACGCGCGCAATTACTGGCTCTGGGAGAGCGTGACGGCTTTATGGAAGCCGAAATTGAGACAGTCGAAGCTGCGGGTGAGAAAGCGAAATCCCGAGTGTTGGCGAAAGACGTTCGTGAGGCGTTTGCTGACTTCGGCAAGGTCAATAACCGCATTGCGGATGAGGTGGTGAGTTCGGTCGTCGATACGAATGACGCGTCTAAATTGGCTGATACGGTTGCTGTGCATCTCGGCGCTGATCTGCAGACCAAGCAGGACTTATTGGAAATGGCTGATCCGGCCGACCGCTTAGCCCGCATTATGGATGTTATTGGCGGTGAAACCTCCGTTCTCAAAGTTGAGAAGAAGATCCGCAGCCGCGTCAAACGCCAGATGGAAAAGACCCAGCGCGAATATTATCTCAATGAGCAGATGAAGGCGATTAAGAACGAGCTCGGCGATGACGAGGTTGATGAGATCGCAGACCTGACCGAAAAGGTCGAAAAAACCAAGCTGACAAAAGAAGCCCGGACGAAGCTCACATCCGAGATTAAGAAGCTCAAACAAATGAGCCCGATGAGCGCGGAGGCAAATGTCTCCCGCAACTATATCGACTGGATGCTGTCCGTGCCGTGGGGCAAGAAGAAGCGCGTTCAGCGTGACCTCGCCAAGGCGCAAGCCATTCTGGATGAGGACCATTATGGCCTCGACAAGGTCAAAGAGCGGATCATCGAACATCTCGCCGTGCAGACCCGTACGAAGAAGGTGAAAGGTCCGATTCTATGTCTCGTGGGACCACCGGGCGTGGGTAAGACATCACTCGGTAAATCTGTGGCCAAAGCCACGGGCCGGGAATTTGTGCGCGTGTCGCTCGGCGGCGTTCGCGATGAATCAGAGATTCGCGGTCACCGCCGGACCTATATTGGCTCAATGCCCGGACGCGTGATTCAATCGATGAAAAAGTCGAAATATGTCAATCCGCTCTTCTTGTTTGATGAGATCGACAAGATGGGCAGCGATCATCGCGGTGACCCATCTGCGGCGCTATTGGAAGTGCTAGACCCGGAGCAGAACGACACGTTTAACGATCACTATCTCGACGTGGATTACGATCTGTCGGACGTCATGTTCATTACGACAGCGAACAGTTTGAACATGCCGCAACCGCTCCTCGACCGCATGGAAGTGATCCGCATCCCGGGTTACACGGAAGATGAAAAAGTCGAGATTGCCCGTCGTCATCTGTTCCCTGAACAGCTCAAGGAAAATGGGCTGAAAGCCGAAGAGTTCTCAGTATCTGACGATGCTGTCCGCGAGATCATCCGCTATTATACGCGTGAGGCTGGCGTTCGTTCGCTCAAGCGCGAGATTGCGCGTCTGGCCCGGAAGGCCCTGACCCTGATCATCAAGGACGAAACAAAAACGGTTGCTGTCACGCCGGACAATATTGGCGATTTCTTGGGCGTGAAGAAGCACCGTTTCGGCCGCACAGATACGGAAGATCAAATCGGTGTCGTCACAGGTTTGGCTTGGACCGAAGTTGGCGGTGACTTGCTGACCATTGAAGCCGTCTCCATGTCAGGACGCGGTAAGATGACGGTCACAGGCAACCTCAAAGAGGTGATGAAGGAGTCTATCTCTGCGGCGAATAGCTATGTGCAGGCGCGCGCGCCTGAATTCGGCATCAATCCGCGTGAATTCCGTTCCCGCGATATTCACGTCCATGTACCCGAAGGTGCAACGCCGAAAGATGGCCCCAGTGCCGGTATCGCCATGGTCACGGCAATGGTTTCTGTACTCACCGGCATTCCCGTTCGATCCGATGTCGCCATGACCGGCGAAGTCACGCTGCGGGGTCGCGTTTTGCCCATCGGTGGGTTGAAGGAAAAGCTACTGGCGGCTCTTCGCGGTGGTGTTCGGACTGTGCTGATCCCGGATGAGAACGAAAAAGACCTCGCTGAAATCCCGAATAATGTGAAAAATGAGCTTCGCATCATTCCCGTTGGATCCGTCGATGATGTGATCGAACATGCCCTCACTCGCGCGCCCGAGGCCATTGATTGGACCGAGGATGATGCGGCGAAATTGTCAGGCATTTTGCTCGGCGGTTCGCCGTCAATCGAACCGGGCGCTCAAGCTCACTAGGTGACGATCCGGGCGCAGGTCACAGAGGCGCTGAACGCCGCTGGGCTGCAAAGCGCGGGTTTTTCTGAGATTGGCGAGGGCAATTGGCCCTCGGCTTTCGCTGTTTCCGATCTGGCTGTCGCCTCCAGTGGGGCGGTCTGTTCAGAACTCGCGTCCCTGAGCGGTCGTGATGATCCTGTTATTATTGACCGCCGTCTCGCCTCGCTCTGGTGCGATCTAAGCATCCAACCGCAGGGCTGGGCGCTGCCGCCTGTTTGGGATGATCTGGCGGGTATTTACGAAGCGTGCGACGGCTTCATCCGACTACATACCAACGCCCCGCACCATAAGGCAGCCGCTTTGCGAGGGCTCGGCGTAGCGGCGGATCGACAGACGGTCGAAGCTGCCGTGGCAGGTTGGGACGCAGACGCGCTGGAAGCCGCCATCGTCAAAGAGAATGGCTGTGCCGCGCGCCTGATGAGCCTCACCGATTGGCGCGCCCACCCGCAAGGGCGAGCCGTAAACACCGAGCCTCTCATCGCTTGGTCTCAGTCTGGGAAAGCTGACGCCGTCTGGTCTGCGGGTTCAGCAGACCGTCCGCTCGCTGGCTTGAAAGTGTTGGATTTGACCCGAGTGCTGGCCGGACCTGTTTGCACACGAACATTGGCCGGATTTGGCGCCGACGTGCTGCGAATTGATCCGCCGGGATGGTCCGAACCTTTGGTCGAAATGGAGGTTACGCCGGGCAAATGGCTCGCGACCCTCGATCTGAAAACGGGGCCGGGCAGGGACCGTTTTCTTGAACGGCTCAGTCAGGCAGATGTGTTTGTGCATGGCTATCGGAACGGCGCGCTCGATGCGCTTGATCTCGGCGAAGACATCAGACGTGCGACGAATCCCGGGGTCATCGATATTGCTCTGAATGCCTATGGTTGGACAGGGCCGTGGTCGCAAAGACGGGGCTTTGATAGTCTGGTGCAGATGAGCAGCGGAATCGCGCATCGCGGCATGGAGTGGAAAGGCTCAGACCGACCTGTTCCATTGCCCGTTCAAGCCCTAGATTTTGCGACCGGCTACCTGATGGCGGCGACGGTGCTGAGAGCGCTTAGGGTTCGTGCCGAGACGGGCACCGTTCTGACGGCCCGCCTTTCTCTGGCGCGAACGTCAGCGCTGCTGGCGTCTGTACCCGCAGACAATGATGGGTCCGTTTTGGAGCCTGTGGCCGAGAACGATTTATCCACTGACTTGGAGCAGACGGATTGGGGCCCGGCCCGGCGCATCCGTTTTCCGGTGGACTTAGCGATGGGCTGGTCTAGTCCCGCCAGACGATTGCATAGCGACGCGGCGAATTGGCCTTAGGGATAAGCCACCCCGTCCTTGATCCGACCTAGCACGCCGATTTCATTCCAATCTTCAGGAGCCGTCGTTAGCGGATTGCGATCCACGATGGTAAAGTTGGCGCGCTTTCCAGCTTCTATCGAACCCAAATCGCCCTCAAGACCGAGCGACCATGCGGCATCGAGCGTAATGGCCTTGAGCGCTTGCTCCCGGGTCAGCCGTTCGTCGGGCAGGCTGATTGTGCCGTCTTCCGTGTCGCGGAGAAGATGCGCTTGCGCGGCGAGCAGCGGGTAGGGCGGAGCTAAGGGCGCGTCGCTATGCAGGGTCGTCGGGATGCCAGCTTTCGTAGTGCTGCCCATCGGAGATAGATATTGGGCTTTTTCGCCAATCGCCTCGGCCATGACGCTGCCCATATAGCGGACATAATGACTGGCCGCAGAGACTCCAGCGGGCAGCTTCGCAAGGCGTTCGATTTGGCTGGGTGTCAAAAGGGCTGCGTGTTCAATGATCAGGCGCTGCCCGTCCGTCCCGGGCGACTGGGCTTCAAAGGCTGAGAGTGTGCTCTCTTGCGCGGCGTCGCCATTGGAATGAATGTGGATGTCGATCCCGGCATCCCAGTACCCCGCGATCACCCCCGGCAGGTCATCCGGTTGGATGACATAAAGCCCGGTCTGGCCTTCGCTCTGTCCGCCGACATAGCCGGGCGCGGTGAGTTTCATGGTCTGGCTGTAGAATGCGGCGTCGGAAAACAGCTTGATCTGAGGCAGCACATCCTCGCGCTCTGCGGCCATCTGACTGACTGTTTCGACGACTGCATCGCCGAACTCAAGTTGGAAGGCTCTGTGCTCAGGAACCAGATAGACCTGATAGCCGTCCGTGCTGTCATGATGCGCAGCCAAGAATGCATCTTCGGTCGTTCGGCCAAATATGCCGTAACCCATTTCCGCGACGGTTGTGACGCCTGCGTCTCGCAACAGAGCTTCATATCGGTCCCAACCTCGCTGGATATGATTGGGGTGCATGATGACGGCGGCGATTTTGTCGAAGATGGCGAGTAGCGCGTCTTCATAAATTCGTCCGGTGAGTTCGCCGTCACTATCTAGCTCGATCCCATGAAACTGGTCCGCAAGCGCCGGAGTCGCGTCGACCATCTCAATCGCCGCGCTGTTGAGGTAGAAATCGTGTCCGGACCAGTGCCAGAGCAAAAGCGGTCGCTCAGTCGAGATTGAATCCAGATCATCGCGTCGAACATCGCCTTGAATGAGGTCGTGATAGCCCCAGAGCACAAGGGGTCCGTCTGGAGCACTCGCCTCGATCTCAGTAATCCGCGTCAAAAGTGCGCTCCGACTGGTCAGACCCGATATTTTGCCGTCCGGCATAGGAACGTCCCAAGGTGGCACCATCTCCGCGCCATACATCATCGCGCCTAGCGTCATGTGAACATGCGGGTCGATCAATCCGGGCAGAAGGACTTGATCCGCATATTGTTCGCTAATCGTTGCGCCAATCAGTTGGCTGCGGAGCGCATCAAAATCGCCGACCGCCGTGATTTCACCGTCCTTCACAGCGATACCTGTGGCCATTGGTAGGCCCATATCGGCGGTGATAGCCGTGGTTCGATAGAGCGTGACGTCGGGTAGATCAGGTTGCGAGCCGGCGCATCCTGCCAGCAGAATGAAGGCAATGATTGATCTTCGCATGGCGATACCCCTTGACCTGTAGGGGCCTAACACGATTTAGAGCGCATGTCAGAGGGCTGGGCGGCCGCGTCACTTTCGAGTGCCGAGGAAAGTCCGGGCTCCAGCGAAGCAGGATGCCGGATAACGCCCGGCGGAGGTGACTCCAGGGACAGTGCCACAGAGAGAAGACTACCCGCCTATGCCTTCGGGCGCGTGCGGGAAAAGCTGAAAGGGTGCGGTAAGAGCGCACCGGGCCTACCGCAAGGCGGGCCGTCACGGTAAACCCCATCCGGAGCAAGACCAAATAGGGACGGCGCATGTCGGGCTTTGCCGATGTCGTCCGGGTCGGTCGCAAGAGATCGCGCGCAAGCACGGTCCTAGATGAATGGTCGCCCCCGCAAAGTAATTTGCGGGACAAAACCCGGCTTATAGGCCCTCTGACACTTTTCTTCCGGTTCTCCACAAGTCACAGCCTTGAATCAGTTGTATATTGCTCGCTTATCCACAGGACTCACACACTGTTAAGGGGTTGGGCATTATACCTAACAAAAGCTCAATGTGGCGTTGATGACCATGAATTCCCACGATATCCCACAGGATACCAAGCCTTGTTCCAATTCGGAGCGAAGCGCTGTGTGCGGGACGCCTTCATGTTCTTGTCGACCTCGACCAACACCATCGATGCGAAGGGCCGCACATCTGTGCCGTCACCCTTCCGCGATGCGTTGGGCGATGACGCCGCCGTCTATGTCTGGCCGAGCGTTCGCGGTGACTTTCTCGAAGGTGGAGGCGAGGCGTTAATGAAGGCTTTGCAGCGCGAAATTTTCGACCGTGTCGCCGATGGCTCGCTCGCACCGGAAGCGGCGGAAGCGCAGCAGGTCATGCTGCTCGGCGAAGCGCGTCGGCTCAGCTATGATAAAACGGGACGGATCGTCTTGCCGGAAGCCTTTCGCGACCATGCCAAGCTGTCAAATGCCGCGACCTTCGTTGGTTTGGGTAATCGTTTCCAAATTTGGGAACCTGAGGCTCATGAGACCCGCAAGGCCGCAATGCGCGAAAGCGTGAGGGCGACTCCACTGATTATGGGGGTTGAGCGGCCGTGACAGGTCGCCCGCATATCCCGGTGATGTTGGCGGAAGTGCTGGCGGCGGCTAGCATTGCCGACGGCGACCTGGTCGTGGACGCGACCTTTGGCAATGGTGGTTATAGCGAAGCGTTTTTACAGCAGGCCAACTGCTCTGTGATCGGTCTGGATCGGGATCCGACAGTTCAGCCGCGCGCGGAGGCGCTCGCACACAAATATGATGATCGGTTCCGTTTGGTTGAAACACCGTTCTCAGAGATGGATCAGCGCGACCTGCCAATGGCCGATGTCGTCGTCTTTGATATTGGCGTGTCCTCGATGCAGATCGATCAGGCCGAACGGGGCTTTTCCTTTCAAAAAGACGGGCCGCTCGACATGCGGATGAGCCGGTCCGGGCCGACTGCCCAAGACGCCGTCATGTCGCTGAGTGAAGGTGAGTTGGCGACCTTGTTCAAATTCTACGGCGAAGAGCGTCACGCGCGCCGCGTCGCGCAACGTATCGTCGAAGCGCGCACAGAGTCCGCCATCACGACCACGGCAGAATTGGCTGATATTGTTGAAGCGGCCATTGGACGGTCCGGAAAAATTCATCCTGCAACTCGTGTTTTTCAGGCGCTGCGCATTTTCATCAATGATGAGCTGGGCGAGCTGTATCGGGGGCTCTGCGCGGCGGAAAACCTGCTTAAGCCAGACGGACGATTAGTGGTCGTGACGTTTCACTCACTCGAAGACCGCATCGCGAAGCAATTTTTGCGTGACCGAGCCGGTGAAGTTGAAGGTGGATCGCGTTATGCGCCCGCCGTCGCCGTGACGGGCCCTGACGCGAGTTTTAGCTTACCACGACGCTCGGTCGTTAAGCCGACCAAATCGGAAGAAGCAGGAAACCCTCGCTCACGCTCGGCTAAGCTTCGTCTCGCTATTCGTACAGCGGCGAAGGCGCATCCGAGCGACCCGAATGCTTGGTTGCCGACTAAACTTGATGTGCCGTCATTGGAGCGGCTCACATGAACGCGCCCTATGTCTATACGCCAGTCGAGCGGACCTCTCGCCGTCTTGGCCTGTTTCTGTTGGTGCTGCTGGGTCTCGGCCTGACCATGGTTTTGTTCTTTGTGAAAACCCGCGCCCAAGATGCCCGCGCTGACGTCGCTCGGATAGAAGCGCAAATCGACATGCATGAAGCGGCCATCACAGTCTTGGTGGCAGAACGCGCAGTTTTGGCGAATTCTGATCGCATTCGACCGCTGGCAGAAGAACGATTGGGTTTGCAGCCGATTACTGTGGCGGAAACATCGACTTTGGCAACTATTGAGGGGCAGCCATGAGCCTGTCACCCTTCGCCGATAAAAAGTCGATGTCTCTGTCGGACATCAACGAAGCCGCAGTTTCGGAAGGCCGCATTCGCATTCGGATCAGTCTGATCCTGTTCCTCTCCATGATCGCGATAGTTCTTGTCCGACTGGCCGAGGTCGCTTTGCTATCGCCAGATGATCATCGCCGCGATCAGCCGCAGGAGCTCGTCCAATATCGCGCTGACATCACGGATCGCCATGGGCGTTTGCTGGCGACGACCTTGTCGAGCTATTCGCTTTATGCGGAGCCCGGGCGGATCTGGAATCCTAAAGAAACCGCAGCCGCGCTGATCTCCATCCGACCTGACTTGGACCTGTCTAGGGTTACGCAACAACTGGGCTCTGATCGTGCCTTCGTCTGGATTGACCGCGGACTATCCCCGAAAGAGAAACAGGCCATTTTCGAATTGGGTCATTCCGGCTTAGGTTTTCGGCGCGAGCCAAGGCGGGCTTATCCTAATGCCCCGCTAGCGGCGCATCTGGTTGGTTGGACCGATATTGATTTGGTTGGTGCGGCCGGTGTTGAGCGTGCCTTTAATGATCGATTGACCGCTGACAGGGCGCCAGAGATGGCGCTAGCCCTCGATAGTCGCGTACAGTTCGCCATTGCCGAAGAGCTTCAGAAAAGTGTCGACCAGTTCTCCGCCCTGTCTGCCGCAGCCGTTTTGCTGGACATCCGGAGCGGAGAGATCATTTCGATGGTCTCGTTGCCGGATTTCAATTCCAATGATTATGGCGCGGCATTGCCCGAAGCCCGCTTCAATCACGCCGCAATGTCGACCTACGACCTTGGTTCCGTGTTCAAACCTCTGACGATGGCCATGGCATTGGAAGATGGTTTGACGAGCCGAGATGAGGTTTTTGACGTGCACAAACCGTATAGAGTCCGAAACAAATTTATCCGCGATGATCACCCGTCTGACACGCCGCTAACGCTGGATTATGTCCTGTCGGAATCGTCCAATCGCGGCACGGCCATGATTGCACAGCGGATCGGTGCAGAGCGTCAGCAGCACTATTTGAGCGCGCTGGGGCTTCTATCACGCGTGCCATATGGTCTCGATGAGAGTGCCAAGCCGCAAATTCAGGATAATTGGGGCGAGATGGCTACGGTCACGATCTCCTATGGGCACGGATTGGCAGTGACCCCTCTGGCGCTCGTCACAGCAATTGGCGCGATGCTCAATGATGGTGTCTATGTCGAGCCGACAGTTGTGAAGCGCGACGCCACGCGCCCGCCGGAAACGCACCGTGTCTTCTCAAGCGCGATATCGCAGGACTTGGCGGACATGATGCGTTTGACGGTCGTTGAGGGCACAGGGAAGAAAGCCAACATTCCGGGCTTCGGTGTCATGGGTAAAACCGGGACCGCAGAGAAGCCGAGTAATGGCGGTTATGACCAGACACGGCTGGTGACATCCTTTGTCGCCGCTTTTCCCCATTCTTCGCCCCGTTACGCCTTGATCATCACATTGGATGAGCCGAAGGGGCTGCCGGAAACTTATGGCTATGCCACGGCGGGTTGGAATGCGGCCCCGACGGCCGGCGCGGTGATTGAACGGATTGGCCCTATGCTGCCCGGTGCGCGCGACAAACCGAAAACAGCGAGCAGACCTATGGAGGCGCTACGATGAACCGTCTCACCTTGAAAGATTTGGGTTTGACGGGTGATGCTGAGATAACAGGTTTGTCCTGCGACTCGCGTCTGGTCGAACCGGGTCATGTGTTCGCCGCATTGCCGGGAACGGCGCTCGATGGACGCAACTATATTCCGCAAGCGATTAAGAGCGGCGCAATTGCCATTCTCTCCACGCCGGATGCGGATACGCTGGGTTCACCGCTACTCGCATCAGACGAACCCCGCCTTGATTATGCGCGTTTGGCGAAACGGCTTTACCCGGGTCAGCCTGCCACCGTGGTCGCAGTCACAGGGACGAACGGGAAAAGCTCGACCGTCGAGTTTTTGCGTCAGATTTGGCAGTTCGCCGGTCACGCTTCAGCTTGCTTCGGAACACTGGGTGTCCGCACGGAGAACGGGCTAGCCCCGATGAGCCATACAACCCCGGACGCCTTGGTCCTGCACCGCGTCATGGACTCGCTTCACGCTGACGGCGTGACGCATGTGGCGATGGAAGCCTCCTCACACGGGCTCGATCAGCGCCGCATGGATGAGGTCGCACTCAGTGCTGCGGGCTTCACCAATCTGACTCAAGATCATTACGACTATCACAACACGCCAGACGCCTATTTCGAGGCGAAGGCGCGCCTATTCACGGAATTGCTGCCGGACCGCAGTCCTGTCGTCATCATGGTCGATGATGAGGCCGGGCGGTCCTTATTCGATCAGTGTGAGACGGAGAATTTTTATGCTCGCTCCATCGGTTGGTCTGGTCGGGATATCCGGATCGCTGAGATCATGCCGCATGCGGCCTCGCAGAAATTGACGCTGATCATCGACGGTGAGCGCTCAAAGATCGAAATACCCTTAGCGGGCGAATTTCAGGCTCTCAACGCTGTCACCGCACTGGGCTTGGCGCTCGTGACGGGTGTAACGAAGGATACGGCCTTGTCGTCGCTGGGGGAATTGAGCGGAGTCTCCGGGCGTTTGGAGATTGCGGGCCGCAAAGCCAATGGCGCGCCCGTGTTTGTTGATTTCGCCCATACGGAAGATGGTCTGCTCAAACTACTCCAGTCCATCCGCCCGCATGTGGAAGGCAAGCTGCGCATCGTGTTTGGCTGCGGCGGGGATCGCGATCCCGACAAGCGCGCCAAAATGGGCGCGGCAGCCTGCCGTCATGCAGACGATGTGATTGTCACGGACGACAATCCGCGCACCGAGGTACCCGCAGACATTCGTAAGGCCGTCTTGAAAGGATGTCCGAACGCGACAGAAGTTGGCGACCGCCGCGCGGCGATTGCGGAAGGAATTTCGCGGCTCGAAGCGGGTGATTGCCTCGTTGTAGCCGGGAAAGGCCATGAGCAGGGCCAGATCGTCGGCAAGACCGTCATTCCCTTCAATGACGTCACAGTCGTGCAGGAGCTTCTTGCATGAGCGTGCTGTGGACATCAGCTGAGATCGCGCAGGCGATAGGCGGCGTAGAGAAGGCTCCCTTTGACGCGACGGGCCTGTCGATTGACACACGGTCACTGGTCAAAGGCGATCTGTTCGTGCCGCTTCGTGATGCGCGCGATGGACATGATTTTATCGATGCGGCGGCCAAGGCGGGGGCTGCAGGCACCTTATCAGAGATTGATGTCGACGTTCCGTCCATCAAAGTCGAAGACACGATGCAGGCGCTACGCGCGCTTGGGCGCGCTGGACGGGATCGCAGCACCGCACACCGTATCGCGGTCACAGGATCTGTCGGCAAGACGAGCGTCAAGGACGCGCTGGCCGTGATGCTCGCCGCCTTTGGCGACACCCATAAATCGGCCCGATCCTTCAATAATCATTTAGGTGTGCCGATCACGCTGGCGACCTTGCCGCTATCTGCCGAGTTTGCCGTGTTTGAGACAGGTATGAACCATGCGGGCGAACTGACAGATTTGTCGAAGCAGGTCGCACCGAAAATTGCCCTAATCACCAATGTTGCTGGCGCGCATCAGGCGAATTTTGCCAGTATTGAAGCGATTGCCGACGCCAAGGCTGAAATCCGTCACGGCTTGGCGGATGACGGCGTGCTGATCCTCAATGCCGACAATGATTATACGCCCCGTATCCGTGCACAGGAGGCGGGCCACCGGATCATGACGTTTGGGACGGGTAACGACTGTGATGTAACGATTGTCGCGTCGAACCATCATGCCTCTGGCGGGAATGTTCGGTTGCGCGTTGATGGGCAGCAGATCGATGTCACGCTAGCTGTTTCCGGCCAACATTGGGACCATAATGCGGCCGCGTGCATTGCCGTCGCCTATGCGTTGGGCCTTGACCTGCGCAAAGCCGCGCGGGCTCTCCGTGACGTCCGCGCGAGCGACGGGCGAGGCGACACACACGAGATTTCGATAGGCGGTAAATCCGTGACGCTGATTGATGAGAGTTACAACGCGAACCCGACATCCATGCGCGCCGCGATTTCGGCAGCGGCCTTGCGCTCAGGCCGCAAAATCGCCGTGCTCGGCGATATGTATGAGCTGGGTCCGGATGAGTTAGCGCAACATGCTGCGCTCGCAGGCGCCTTGGAAACGGCGGGCTTCGCTCGTGTGCTGACCGTTGGCGAATGTATGCGCGCACTGCGCGGCGCGCTGCCACAAGCGATGCGCGCGCTACAGGCGGACACGATCGATCTGATCGCCGAGTCGCTTCATGACGAGGTGCAGGACGGTGACGTTCTGCTGATCAAAGGGTCGAATGCGACCGGGCTGGGCCGATTGGCGACGCGGCTGAAAGGCGAGGGGACACGCTAATGCTCTATGAGTGGCTGGCACCGTTGGGTGAAGACTATCAGATCTTCAACCTGTTCAATTATATCACCTTCCGCGTTGGCGGGGCGTTGATGACGGCCTTGATCGTGTCCTTTATTCTCGGCCCGCGCATGATTGACTGGCTGCGAGCCAAGCAGGGTAAAGGGCAACCCATTCGTGAGGATGGTCCGCAAGGCCATATTATCGCGAAGGCCGGAACACCGACCATGGGCGGTCTGTTGATCCTGCTCTCCGTCGTGATCTCGACTCTGCTCTGGGGTAATTTGCATAGCCCGTTTTTATGGACCGTGTTTTTAGTCACTGCGAGCTATGGGATGATCGGGTTTTACGATGATTATCTGAAGGTCAAACGTCAGAGCCATAAGGGTTTTTCCGGCAAGATCAGGCTTCTGATCGAAGTCATTATCGCGGCGGTTGCTGTCTGGATTTTGACCAGCGCGATTCCAAGCGAAGGTGGATTTAATACCGGGTTGGCCATTCCGTTTTTCAAGGATTTCTGGATCAATCTCGGCATGTTCTTCATTCCGTTTGGGTGTCTTGTGATTGTCGGCAGTGCGAATGCGGTCAATCTGACGGACGGGCTCGATGGCCTTGCGATTGTCCCGGTGATGATTGCAGCGCTCAGCCTGGCCTTCATCGCCTATCTCGTCGGCAATGCGATCTTTTCCAATTATCTCGGCGTGCCAAATGTGCCGGGGAGTGCGGAAGTAACGATTTTCCTCGGGGCTATCATTGGGGCCTCTCTCGGTTTCCTCTGGTTCAACGCCCCGCCTGCCATGATTTTCATGGGCGATACGGGCAGTCTGGCTTTGGGCGGCGCGCTCGGGACAACGGCTGTGGCGATCAAACATGAAATCGTTCTCGCTATCATTGGCGGCCTATTCGTGCTCGAAGCCGTCTCCGTGATCGTTCAAGTAACGTCCTTCAAACTCACCGGGAAGCGCGTCTTCCGCATGGCCCCGATCCATCACCATTTTGAACAAAAAGGTTGGCAGGAGCCAACCATCGTTATCCGGTTCTGGATTATTGCGATCATCTTGGCCCTTGTCGGGCTTTCCACGTTGAAGCTGCGTTGATCGAGGCCACCACATTCAACGGGCGGCATGTTGCCGTCTTTGGCCTAGGGCGCACGGGCGTCACGGCGGCGCTGTCCTTGCAAGCGGGCGGCGCGGACGTCTGGGCGTGGGATGACCGGGACGTCGCGCGCGACGATGCCGCAAAAGCGGGCGTCCATGTGCGTGATCTCAATGAAGCCGATTGGGCGAAATTTGATGAACTCGTCCTGTCGCCCGGCGTCCCGCATGAGCTACCAGAACCGCATTGGACTGCAAGTGCGGCCAAGGCCTTTGGCGTGCCGATCATTTGCGACATCGAAATTCTGGCCAGAGAAATCAATGCGCGACCGGAGGAAGACCGACCGAAGGTTATCGCCATCACGGGCACGAACGGCAAATCGACCACGACGGCGCTTATCGGGCATGTCTTACACTCGCTCGGCAAGGACGCACAGATCGGCGGCAATATTGGTCGCGGCGTGCTTGATCTCGACCGGATGCATGCGGGTAGCCACTATGTGATTGAGCTATCGTCCTACCAGCTTGAGCGGACCTTCAGTCTCCGTGCCGATGCGGCAGTCTTACTGAACCTCAGCGCTGACCATCTGGATCGCCACGGCACGATGGACGCCTATGGCGAGATCAAGACACGAATATTCAACAATCAAACCTCTGCTGACACGGTCGTCATCGGCGTGGATGATGATTTTGGCAAAGCGCTCACGACAAAACTAAAAGCGCGCAATGGCCGACGCATTGTGCCCGTCTCGGCGCGGCGTGCGCTCGGCCATGGTGTCTGCGCACTTGGCGGCCCTTTGATGGACCGAACCGGTCGCAGCGGTCGGGTTATTTGTGACCTGACGAAGGCGAAGGCTCTCGAAGGCACCCACAACGCGCAGAACGCCGCCGCCGCTTACGCCGCCGTATCTAGTCTCGGTATTGAACCAAAGACAATCGGTGAAGCGATTTTGTCCTTTCCGGGATTAGCGCACCGGATGGAAACCATCGGGACGGCGGGACGCGTCCGCTTCGTCAATGATAGCAAAGCCACCAATGCCGAGGCTGCCCGACAGGCTTTGGGTAGCTACAAAGATATTTTCTGGATCGCAGGCGGCGTCGCGAAAGAAGGCGGTATCAACTCGCTTATGGATCTGAAAGGGAACGTCCGGAAAGCCTATTTGATTGGTGAGTCCTCTAATGACTTTGCCGCAACTTTGGCCGCAGAGAAGCTCGACCATAAGGTATCAGGAACGCTTAAGATGGCGCTGCTTTGCGCGACCCATGACGCGCTGGCATCCGGGATAGCCGATCCGATTGTGCTTCTGTCTCCCGCCTGTGCCAGTTTTGATCAGTTTGCTAATTTCGAAGTCCGGGGGGAGGCGTTCCGCAAGGAGGTTGAAGCGCTGATGGCGCTGTTTGCGCGCGACCGTTCAGAACGGGCGCAGGGGGCCGCATGAAGCTCGCGGTCATGCCCACCTCACTGACCTCCCGGTCGCAGCGGTTTATGCTCGCCGAATGGTGGCGGTCCATCGACCAACTGACCCTGATGTTGTTGCTGTGCCTGCTGTGTGCGGGTTTGGTTCTATCTATGGCGGCGTCACCCGCAGCATCTCACCGGCTCGGTATTCTGTCCCCGTTTCACTTTCTCTTACGGCACGGTATCTTCGCGCTCGCTGGATTTGCGGGTGCCGTCTTTGTGTCTCTGTTCGAACCTAGGGGCGCGCGCCGGATCGGTGTTCTCGCTCTAATCGGTGCAATGCTCGTCATGGCGGCGCTGCCATCGATTGGCTACGAAGTGAAAGGCGCTGTCCGTTGGGTCAAAATCGGACCCTTCTCCCTGCAGCCCTCAGAGTTCGCAAAACCTGCTTTCATCATTTTTGCCGCGTGGATGTTTTCTGCCGCCAAACGTGATCCGAATGTCCCCGCCGTCCTGATCGTTCTGGCTGTTTATTCCGCCTTGATCCTGCTGCTGATCACGCAGCCCGATTTTGGTCAGTCTTTCCTGCTGACGCTATGCTTTGCGGCAGTCTTTTTCTTCGCAGGCATGTCGTTGGGCTGGCTGATCGTGATGTTGGGCGTCACTACGCTGGGCGCGTTTGGCGCCTATCTCGCCCTGCCACATGTGCGGTCGCGCGTGGCCGCTTTCCTTTCGCCCGACCGATCCGATTCCTACCAGACGGACAAAGCGCTGGAAGCGATTGCCGGCGGTGGATTTTTCGGACGTGGTCCCGGCGAAGGCGCGGTTAAATATGCGCTACCCGACGGGCATACGGACTTCATCTTTGCGGTGTCAGTTGAGGAGTTCGGCTTCCTGATCAGCGCGCTTTTGATTGTTCTCATCGCCGCCTTCGTTGTCCGCGCTTTCTCTAACGCGCTACGGCTGAATGATCAGTTCTGCCAACTCGCGACGGCAGGTCTTGCGACGCTGATTGGGATGCAGGCGATCATCAATCTGTTCGTTAATCTCAACATGGCACCCAGCAAAGGCATGACGCTGCCGTTTATTTCTTACGGCGGATCATCTCTGCTTTCGCTCTGCTTCACAGCCGGGCTGATCTTAGCCTTCACCCGACGCCGCCCTGGCGCATACCGGATGGGTTGATCATGCGCGCTCTGCTCGCCGCTGGCGGAACCGGGGGACACATGTTCCCGGCGCAATCGCTGTCTGAAGAGCTGACGCGTATGGGATGGGAGTGCGCAATGGTGACTGATGCACGCGGGCGCAAACATGCCGGACGGATCAAAGCGGATCCGATCATAGAGATCCAAGCCGCGTCTATTTCTCCGCGACGTCCTATCCAAGCATTGGGTGGTGCGCTTAAACTGGCTCACGGCATTCGCCAAGCGAAGGCTTTTATGCGGGATTGGAAGCCGGATGTGGTGATCGGCTTTGGCGGCTATCCCAGTTTTCCGGCGCTGAGAGCAGCTGAAAGTTTAGGTATTCCCCGCATCGTCCATGAACAGAATGCGGTGCTCGGCCGCGTAAACCGCGTGTTTGCGAAGAAGGCGACAGCGGTAGCCAGCGGGTTTGAAGATCTGTCCAAACTTCCATCGGGCGCACACCATGTCGTCGTCGGGAATCCATTGCGAGACGCGATCCTCAACGCCAAACCGAGACAAGATGAAGGCATCAACCTTCTCATTGTCGGCGGCAGTCTCGGGGCCAACATTATTTCGGATGTCGTTCCGAAAGCCGTTGCGGCGCTTCCGCTCGAACTCCGGGATCAATTGCGTGTCACGCAACAAACCACGGCCCGTCATCTTGATGCGGCCAAGCGTGTCTATGCAGAGGCGAATGTCCCTGCCACGCTAGACATATTCTTCGGCGATATTGAGCAACATCTCGCCAAGGCCGACCTGATTATCGCCCGCGCGGGCGCGTCGTCCGTCTCTGAAATTGCCCTGATGGGGAAGCCCTCCATCCTCATTCCGCTCGCCATTGCGATGGATGATCATCAGACCGCCAATGCGCGGGCGCTGGAACGCCTTGGTGCTGCCGTGATCCTGCCGGAATCGGAATTCAACGTTCAAGCTCTGAGTGAACTGCTTGCGGAGCGATTGAATGATACAGACTGGCTTGACCAAGCGGGCCGAAGCGCCGCAAAGCTCGCTCGTCCCGATGCCGCCCGCGACCTGGCCGCGCTCGTCGTCTCTGCAACTGGCTGAAATTTTGACCGATATAGAACCTAAAAATCTCGCGACTAAAGTGCCCTTTGATATGGGGCCGATCCATTTCGTCGGTATCGGCGGAATTGGGATGAGTGGCATTGCCGAAGTGATGCTGAATCTCGGCTATCAAGTGCAGGGCTCAGACATGCGCGAAAGCGCGATCACGGACCGCTTAAAACGTCTCGGCGCGACTATCTTCATTGGCCAGAAAGCAGAGCAGATCCTTGGCGCGGGTGCCATCGTCATGAGCTCCGCCATCAAGGCGGATAATCCAGAGCTGGTCGAAGCGCGGTTGCGCTCAATCCCGGTGGTGCGACGTGCCGAAATGCTATCAGAACTGATGCGGTTGAAATGGACTGTCGCTGTCGGCGGCACTCACGGCAAAACCACAACAACGACCATGATTGCAGCGTTGCTAGAAGGCGGGGGTCTTGATCCGACGGTCATCAATGGCGGGATCATTAATGCCTATGGCTCCAACGCTAAGCTCGGTCTCGGCAAATGGATGGTCGTTGAGGCGGATGAGAGCGATGGCTCGTTCCTGAAATTGTTTCCGACGGTCGCCGTCGTCACCAATATCGATCCGGAACATATGGAGCATTACGGCGCGTTTGATACGCTGCGCTCGGCCTTCGACACCTTCGTTGAGAACTTACCATTTTATGGCTTTGCTGTGCTGTGTACCGATCACCCTGAAGTGCAGTCATTGGCCGCGCGTGTGTCGGATCGCCGGGTCATCACGTACGGCTTTAACCCGCAAGCCGATGTGCGCGGAACCGAGCTTAGGTTTGAGCCGACCGGTACGCGTTTTGATGTCGTGTTCCGCGATAAGGGCGAAGAGACGACTTGGTCTGATCTCTTCCTGCCCATGGCGGGGCGTCACAATACGCAAAATGTCCTGTCCGCGATCGCCGTCGCGCGCGAACTGGGCATGGATGAAGCGGGTGTTCGTGCGGGTCTGTCGAGCTTTGCTGGCGTCAAACGCCGCTTCACCCCGGTCGGTGAGTGGAACGGCGTCACCATTATTGATGATTATGGTCATCATCCCGTCGAGATCAGCGCAGTGCTGCAAGCCGCCCGTCAGGTCGCAAAAGGGCGGGTTCATGCCGTGATGCAGCCGCATCGCTATTCACGACTGAAAGACCTGTTTGAAGATTTCTCAACCTGTTTCAACGATGCGGACACAGTTCGTGTGGCTGACGTTTATGCCGCCGGGGAAAAGCCGATTGATGGGGTCTCAGCGCCTGCTCTTGTTGAGAGCCTACATCGTCACGGCCACCGCAACGCCTCGCTGACAACGAAACAATCTTTAGCGGCGGATCTGAAGGTTGATCTGGCTGAGGGCGATCTCGTGATCTGCCTTGGGGCGGGCGACATTACCCACTGGGCCAACGGGTTGGCTGACGCGCTCGCATCCGCATGAGCTTGCTCGACAGACTGCCTGAGGTGAGGGGATCGCTCAAGGCAGACGTGTCGCTCGCGCCCTATACGTGGTTGCGGGTTGGCGGCGCTGCCGATGCTTTCTTTATGCCTAAGGATGAAGCCGATCTGGCGCTGTTCCTCTCTTCTATAGATCCCGACATCCCGATCACCATTCTCGGTGTTGCGTCCAATACGCTCGTCCGTGACGGGGGAATTGAAGGCGTCGTCATTCGCTTGGGACCAGCGTTTGGAACGGTTGAAACCGATGGTCTGACACTAACGTCTGGCGCAGCAGCACTGGACGCGCGTGTGGCCAAGTCCGCTGCTGAGGCCGGTATTGCAGGGCTGGAATTTTACGTCGGTGTACCGGGCACAATTGGCGGAGCGCTCCGCATGAATGCCGGATGTTATGGGTCAGAGACTCAAGATGTCTTGGTGGGCCTTGTGGCTATTGACCGACGCGGGCGCCGCATCGTCATGAGCGTTGAGGATATGGGGTATAGCTATCGACATAGCACAGCGCCCGATGATCTGATTTTCGTGTCTGCGACCTTTGTCGGCAAGTCTGATGCGCCCGAAGCTATCCGCGCGCGGATGGACGCCATCACAGCGAGGCGGGAAGAGTCGCAACCGATCCGGTCCAAGACGGGCGGATCGACATTCAAAAATCCAGACGGCCATTCTGCGTGGAAAGTCATCGACGCTGCCGGGATGCGCGGGCACCGTGTTGGCGGCGCGCAGATGAGCGAGCAGCACTGTAACTTTATGATCAATGCCGACAATGCCACCGCCGCTGATCTTGAAGGTTTGGGCGAGGCGGTTCGGGCCAAGGTTTTGGCGACACAGGGCATTACCTTGGATTGGGAAGTGCGCCGGATTGGACGCACGGCGTGAAGGTCGCCGTTTTAAAGGGCGGAATATCCGCCGAACGCGAAGTCAGCCTCGTTAGCGGCGCGGCCTGTGCCGACGCTCTGCGCGCGGAAGGCTATGACGTCGTCGAAATTGACGCGCATCCGGATACGGTGGCGGATGATCTTTGCCGCGCGGCACCGGACGTTGTCTTTAACGGGTTGCACGGGGATTGGGGTGAAGATGGAGAGGTTCAGGAAATCCTCGATCGATTAGAACTGCCCTACACCCACTCTGGCGTCGCGGCATCCCGCCTCGCCATGAATAAGGATCGCGCCAAGGAGGTTCTCGTCCGGCACGGAATCACCGTGCCGCAGGGGCAGACGATGCCGCGTGCGCTCATTGCGAAAGGCGGCCTGTTGCCGACACCCTATGTCGTCAAACCCAATGGGTCAGGCAGCTCGACCTCAGTTTATATCGTGACCGATGAAACGCCGGAGCTGCTGGCGAAAATGCGGGATGATGTGGGATTGGGCGATGAGCCCGTCATCGAACCATTCATTCCGGGGCGTGAGCTGACGGTGACGGTCCTTGGAGACCGTGCGCTCTGTGTGACTGAGATTGTGCCGCAGGGCGACTGGTATGATTACGACGCGAAGTATGTGACCGGAGGCTCCCGGCACATTGTTGATGTCGATCTGCCCGAAGCGGTGACGGCTCAGGCGCTGAAAAATGCCGTGATTGCGCACCGCGCTTTGGGTTGCTGTGGTGTGACTCGCACAGACTTCCGTCTGAACGATACGGAATGGACAGAAAATCCAACTGAATCCGACGTGGTAAATGGATTGGTAATGCTTGAGCTTAATACTCAGCCTGGAATGACCCCGACGTCCTTGGTGCCCGAACAGTGCCAGTATCGGGGCATGAGCTTTGGTGAGCTCTGTCGTTGGATGGTTGAGGATGCTTCATGGCCAAGAAGGGCTCTAAACCCGCAAAAATGACTCGGGTCAGCCCTCTAAAACCGGGCCTGCGCGGCGCGTCTCGCCTTGTTCAATCCCGTGTTCACGCCGGTTTTCGCTCAGCAACCTTGTCACGCCAATCGATGTTGCGGTTTTCGTCGTCCATTCTGTTCGCTCTGCTGACGCTCGCCTTTATTGCTTTGTGGCTAGGCGGCCATTTGCCAACGATGCGCGATAATATTGAGACGTTCAAACAAGAGCGGTTGATGGCGGTTGGCTTCACGGTCGAGCGGATCGATGTGACGGGGGAAGGGCGCCTTAACGAAGCGGATGTTCGCGCTGCCGTCGGGATTTATGAAGGCGACTATTTCTTTGGGGCCGACCTGAAACGCGCGCAGCGCAATACGGAAAGCCTGCCTTGGGTCGACCGCGCCGTGGTGCGTCGTCTCTGGCCCAACCGCATTGTTGTTCAGCTCGTGGAAACGACGCCCTATGCGCTGTTTCAAGAAAACGGCATCGTGCATCTGACAGACCGCGAGGGAACGATTGTTGCGCCCTATACGGTAGAGACAGCCAGCCTGCCCGCAGGCCTTCGCCTGTTCACTGGTGCGGATGCCGCTATTCACGCTGAAGAAATGACGCAGCTGATGGAGGCTCACCCGGTTGTTTGGGACAAGACGAAAGCCCTGACCCGTTACCCGTCGGGTCGATGGGATCTGACGCTGATTGATGGACAAATCCTTCGCTTACCTCGCGATGAGACGGCGAAGGCATTACGCCGATTTGTGGCGATTGAGCGTCAAACGTGGCAACGATTTTCGGTTGTCGATCTGCGTCTGAGTGACCGGATTACACTGACACCTGCCACGTCCGCTGACGCGTGAGTGCTCGCCCAACGGATACTGTCTGCGTGCTCGACATTGGGTCGAGCAAGGTCGCTTGTCTGATTGGGCGGAAGGACCCGTCCGTTGGCCTTCGCTTGCTAGGCTATGGGACAGCCGTCAGTCGCGGGGTGAAGGCAGGGGCTGTCGTTGATCTGGATGCGGCCGAGTTGGGCATTCGCAAAGCTGTCGAAAAGGCCGAACGCGCTGCTGGCGTCTCTGTACATGGCGTCACGGTGAATGTCGGCTTGCGGTCGCTGTCATCGCGTCATCTCCGCGTTCAAACTGAATTTGCCTCAGGCGCTATCGCGGACCGGGATCTAAAACGCGTTATCGGATCTTCGCTGACCGAATTGTCAGAGCCTGACTATGCCATCCTCCATGCTTTGCCGCGCGATTGGGAAGTTGACGGAGAGACAGGTATTCGCGATCCACGCGGCATGTTTGGCCAGAGGCTCGGTGTCGATATGCACTTCGTGACAGCCGGGATCGGACCCTTGCGCAATCTCGCTCATTGTATTGAGCGGTGCCATCTCAGCCTGAGGAGTGTCACGGTTAGCCCCTATGCCGCGGCGCAATCCGTGCTGACCGAGGATGAGCGTGATCTCGGCGTGACCCTGATCGATATTGGCGCGGGGCTAACCACTGTGGCTGTCTTTCGCGATAATACGCTGGTCCATGTGGATGCCATCGGGGTCGGGGGCCGAAACGTCACCTCTGATATTGCGCGAGGTTTAAATACGCCGCTAGAGGCCGCCGAACGGATCAAATTATTTTACGGCTCAGCGCTGCACGGCGCGCGCGATGAGCATGAACAAATTCCCTGTCCACCAGTCGCCGCAATGGATGAGCTACAGCACGCGCCGCGGTCTCGTCTCACCTCAATCATCCGCGCTCGGACCGAAGAGACATTGGAGCTCGTCAGAGATCGATTGGTTCATGCCGGACTGGATACATATTCAGGACGGCAGATCGTTCTGACGGGCGGCGCATCGCAGCTATCTGGGCTGCGCGAACTGACAGAGCTTGTGTTCAACAAGCGCGTTCGAATTGGTACGCCGCATGGTATATTTGGTTTGTCGGACACGCTTGACGCACCGGACTATGCGGTCGCCACGGGATTATTGCGTCACGCCTTTGAACAGACGGGGGAGGCTGTATCGGGTCCGCCAGACCTATCAGGGCGTCGCTATCAACGCGCGCGCTATAACGGAAACGCCCTGTCGCGATCGGTTCAGTGGCTCAAAGAGAATTTCTGACACAGATAGGTTAGGCCACGGACTCGTTAAAGGGCGCTAGGAACAAGGCCCTGAGACGGATCGAACGAAGCGGTAATCATCGGCTCCGACCGTATCGGCAATAATCTGACTGCGCTCTAGCCCGTCGATTAAGAGTGGGCGCGGTAGGCCGAGATCTTTGAAGATCGCTTGAAAAGCCTCCTCGCTGGCATTCCATTGCTGATCGTCTTCATAGATTGTAATGAGTTGAATGTCGGGTTGATTGGGTTTGTCAGAGCTCATGAGCCTAAAGTCTTTAACGACCCCCTCGGCTTTCGCGCGCACGCGTGCGGGTAGCCAAGCGGCTTCGTAATAACGCTGAGCCTGTGTTTCCATGTCGGGGAGGACGGTGATGCTATTAATCGTCCAAATGTCGTCGCAGCGGGCGCTGTCTCGGTCTTGAATACGCGCACCCTCGGACGTGCAGCCCGCGATCATCAGTGCCGCACCTAAAGTCGCCGTTTTCAAAATCGTCATAAACCGAACCGCCTAGAAACCCCGACCAGTGCGAAGATATCAGATGTCGCACCATCCGGGGCTTGCAATATCGGACTGTCGGCAAAATCACCTCTATATTTTCGGTAAGATAGAACCGTGTTTAATTGCCAGCGATCATCGATTTGATACCAGCTAAGCAGGCTGACGGAGGCACGGTGGAAGCCACTACCCAAATCATATTGGGGCAATCCCGACGCTGCGGCTTGCTGCGCCGTGACGCCGTAAATTGACTGATTGTAGGTCTCATCAGCCCAACTGATCGTAATGGCGGGTTGGATGGCTAGGTTCTCGACCAATAGGCCGTATGGCAGATAGGTTCCGACTGACAAGTCGGCATTGAACCCGTCATGCCCACCGATCACATCCTGCCCCGCATCGACCCTCACGCCAAGCGGGCCATAAGACGCGCGTAGAAACCCGCCGGTCAGTAGGCTGGCACCAATATCTTCGAACCCAGTCAGGGTTGGGCTGTCTTCGCTGTCGCGACCAAAGTCGAAGGCGACGCGTGGTCCGGCCTTGAGTGACCAGCGGCCTGGGCCTTGGCCCGTTCCAATGTCGATCAAAGGATAGGCCAGCGCTAGTCCTGACAGTTCAAATCCAGCCAGATTATCGAAACTGATGAGCGGAAGAACGCGAAGATCGTAATCGTCGGAGCCTACATATTTCGGCGTATAGAGCGCGGCCGCACCGATGCGTATATTCGGACTGTCTTGTGCTTCGGTGGCCGCGGCGACGCCCGGCGCTAGAATCGCCGTTGCGAACAATAGTGAGAATAGGCGCATTTGAGCTCCAACATCATCCGGCGGATTGCCGGGTCTTCCCTCTCTTTACGGTTCGCGCGGCAGAATCGGTTCGATATTTAGGATAAAAGCGATAACTTTTGCAGTGGGCATTTCGCAGGGCTTCAATAATGGCCCTGACTTCAGGCGATAGAAATTGGCGCTGATATGATCTGACCCGCCGAGGTGTTCCGCCCACAGCCAACCCTGTCGACCGCCATCCCGTTCCGTCCGCGTGACGCCGTAGCGTCGTCCTTGAAACAAGCCATCAAAACTGCCGAGTGGCAGCGCGTTCCAAGCTGTCACAAAGTCATCCATGCTTTGCTCCAACAAAAAACCCCGGCACAGGGCCGAGGCTTTGTTTTAGCGGACTTTAGCGCGATGGCTTTAGGCCATTTTCTTTTCGAGGTTCTCGGCGATCGCTTCGAGATAGCCTGTCGTGGTCAGCCAGCCTTGCTTATCACCGACGAGCAGGGCGAGGTCTTTAGTCATCTGACCGCCCTCAATGGTTTCGCGTACGGTGTTTTCCAGACCGACGGCGAATTTAAGCAATGCCTCATTATCGTCGAGCTTGGCACGATGAGCCAAGCCGCGCGTCCAAGCATAGATGGAGGCGGTAGAGTTAGTCGACGTGGCTTCGCCTTTCTGGTGGTTGCGATAGTGACGCGTAACCGTGCCGTGCGCGGCTTCCGCTTCCATTGTCTTGCCATCGGGTGTGAGCAGGAAGGATGTCATCAGGCCGAGTGAGCCGAAGCCCTGCGCGACCGTGTCGGACTGCACATCGCCGTCATAGTTCTTACACGCCCAGATATAGCCGCCGGACCATTTCATAGCCGCCGCGACCATGTCATCGATGAGGCGGTGCTGATACTCGCCGCCAAATTCCGCGAACTGATCGGCGAATTCTGCGTCAAAGATTTCTTGGAAGATGTCTTTGAAACGACCGTCATATTTTTTGAGGATCGTGTTCTTGGTCGACAGGTAGACAGGCCAACGACGCTGGACGCCATAGTTGAAGCAAGCGCGCGCGAAATCGCGGATCGAGTCATCCAGATTATACATGCCCATCAGCACGCCGCCGCCTGGGAAGTCGAAAATTTTGTGCTCAATGACTTCCCCGTCAGCGCCTTCGAATTTCATCGTCGCAGTGCCGGGTCCCGGGACTACCATATCGGTGGCTTTATACTGATCACCAAAAGCGTGGCGGCCAATCACGATGGGTTGAGTCCAACCGGGGACAAGGCGTGGAATATTAGAGCAAATAATCGGCTCGCGGAACACAACGCCGCCTAGAATGTTGCGGATAGTCCCATTGGGGCTGAGCCACATTTTCTTGAGGTCGAATTCTTCGACGCGTTGTTCGTCCGGGGTAATTGTCGCGCATTTGATGCCGACATTGCATTTCTTGATCGCATGGGCTGCATCAATCGTTATCTGGTCATTTGTCGCGTCGCGCGACTGGATGGACAGATCATAATCGAGCAGATCAATATCGAGATAGGGCTCGATCAGACGCTCAATGATCATGTCCCAGATGATGCGGGTCATCTCGTCGCCATTCATATTGACGACGGGGTTGTTCACCTTAATTTTGGCCATGAAGTCCTCTATATCTATCGGATGTGCGGTAAGCGCTTTAGGAAAGTCGTGGCCGCATATAGCAAAGCCCGCTTGAAGTTAAAGTCCTATCCCGGAGCGATCACATGGGCGCGAACAAGCCCGGCAAAGACGTGCATGACCAATTGGGACGTGCTGTGGGTAAAAATGGCGGCACTGTGCCGGCTGTTATTCTCGTCAATCCGCAACTGGGAGAGAATATTGGGTCCGCGGCCCGCTCCATGCTCAATTTTGGGCTGACAGACTTACGGCTCGTGGCTCCGCGGGACGGCTGGCCCAACCCAGCGGCAGAGACACTGGCGGCGGGCGCGCTATCTGTTTTGGAAAACGCACAACTATTTGACACAACAGAGGCGGCCATCGCGGATCTGAACTATGTTCTCTCAGCCACTGCGAGGCGTCGTGAGATCGAACTTCCTGTCATTGGCGTGGACGGAGTCGGCCCAAAATTACGCGCGATGGAACGCGATGGAACGCGCACTGGAATCCTGTTTGGCCCAGAGAATGCCGGGCTGACCAATGCCGATGTCGCGCTGTCCGAAGCGATCTTAACGTACCCGGTCAATCCCGCCTTCCAATCGCTCAACCTTGCTCAGGCCGTGAATGTCTTTGCCTTTCTATATGCAGCGGGTGAGGGGGTGCCGGATACATTTGATGATGCGCTATCCGATGTGGCGCCTCGGGAAGATCTCGTCAGATTGTTCGATCACTTGGAAGCAGAACTAGAAGAGGCCGGCTTCTTCTATCCTGCGGTGAAGAAAGAGCTTATGCGCCACAATATTCGCGCGCCGCTGACACGGGCGCGACTGACGGAACAGGAAGTCCGCACCTTTCGCGGCATCGTAAAAGCTTTGTCGCGCGGTCGCGGCCATCACATTGATCGGAAACGCCAATCCGAATCGAAAAAGAAGCCTGAGACAGAAAAGAAGCCCGAGTCATGAAATACGTCCCCTACCTCACCTTAATCGTCAGCTTTGCGCTCGGCTTTCTGGGCTATCCGTTCCCTTTTGTTTTGGCGGTCGCCATCGTTTCAACATTCTTATTGTTCGCGCCGCGCCGCAAGGCTTTGCGGAAACAGCCGCAAGCCCCGGATCAGAATATGCTTCTCGACGGCGCTTTCCTTCTAGCGTCCCAAACGCTGATTCATTTCGTCCTGTTCGCGTTTGGGATATTCATTGCACGTATGGTAGGCGGCTAGCGCGCCAGCCATCCAAGGCAAACAGGATCACGCCGACCCAGATGAGTGTGAAGCAAACGGCATGAGCCGTTGTGAAGGGTTCGCCGAAATAGATGCCGCAGAGAAACTGCATTGTCGGGCCGATAAATTGTAAGACGCCCAATGTAGATAGACGGATCCGACGCGCTGCAAAGGCGAAGGCCAAAAGCGGTAGAACCGTCATGGGTCCAGAGAAGACCATCAGCCAGCTTAGGGTTTGGTCCGTCCCAAAGACCAGCATATCGGTCTGCCACAGCCAACCTAGATACAGCGCGGCAGGCACAATCAGGACAAGAACCTCGATAAAAAGTCCCGGCATGGCGCTGACATCGATGAGTTTGCGAAGCACACCGTAAATGGTGAAACTGACCGCCAAGAACAGCGATATGACGGGGAATTCGCCGCCATAGATGGTGAGAACCAAGACGCCGATGCAAGCGAGCACAATGGCGAGACCTTGTAAGCGGGACAGGCGTTCGCCAAAGAACAGCACCGCGACCAAAACATAGATGAGTGGGTTAATATAATAGCCGAGACTACCTTGGAAAATCTGCTCAATCTGGATGGCGTAAATATAGACACCCCAATTCGCGGCGAGGCTAATCGAAGCGAGGGCCAATAGAGCGAGCGTACGGGGTTTCCGGATCGCTTTGATCGTATCCCCGATCTGTCGTCTGAACAGTAGGATCAACAGGCCGAACGGCAGGGACCAGAGGATTCGGTGCGCGAGGATTTCCGGCGCTGGAACGGCTTTGGTCGCCACAAAATAGATCGGAAACAAGCCCCACATCAAATAGGCGGATAAACCTGAGATCAATCCAGCGCGGGAATCGGTGGGTTGCGGGCGTTCCATTGCGATCCCATACACGCGCGGCGCGTCGTGTCATGCCCTGTTGACCTCACGCTTTGTTGCCTTATATCGCCCGCCTTCTAACGGGTTTTCGCACTGCCGCCGTTGCAATTGTCCTTTTCGTGAAGGACCGGCCTGCGAACGATAAGAAAGGGCGCAATTATGTCCAAGCGTCATTCCGCCAAATATAAAATTGACCGCCGTATGGGCGAAAATATCTGGGGCCGTCCGAAGTCTCCAGTGAATAAGCGCCCGACCCCTCCGGGTCAGCATGGTGCCAATACGCGTCGTGGCAAGATGTCCGACTTCGGTACACAGCTCCGCGCTAAGCAAAAGCTCAAAGGCTATTACGGCAACATCCAAGAAAAACAGTTCCGCCGCATCTATGACGAAGCGACACGGATGAAGGGCGATACGTCCGAAAACCTGATCGGCCTGCTTGAGTGTCGTCTCGACGCCGTGGTCTATCGCGCTAAATTCGTGCCAACCGTGTTTGCGTCACGTCAGTTCGTGAACCACGGCCATGTTTTGGTGAACGGTAAGAAGGTCAACATCCCATCTTACCGCGTTAAACCCGGCGATACTGTTGAAGTTCGTGAAAAGTCTAAGACGATGGCTCTGGTACTGGAAGCCCTCGAACTCGCCGAGCGCGAAGTTCCTGAATATCTCGACCTCGACGTTAAAGCGATGAAAGCGACATTCACGCGCGTTCCTAGCTTCGACGAAGTGCCTTACGCGGTTCAGATGGAACCCAACCTCGTGATCGAATTCTATTCACGCTAAAATTCGCCATCAGCGGCAAAAAAGAACCCGCCTCATCGAGGCGGGTTTTTCTTTATCTGGATATTTGAGGGAGCGGTTAGGCCGCCATCTCCACACCTTTGTCAGCTAGCATTGTCCGCAGTTCACCGGACTCAAACATTTCCCGAACGATGTCGCAGCCGCCAATAAATTCACCTTTGACGAAGACTTGCGGAATGGTTGGCCAATTATTGACGTCCTTAATGCCCTGACGGACTTCCGGGTTCTCAAGAACATTTACGGACGCATAATTCACGCCCAGATAGTCAAAGACTTGCACGACCGTCGAAGAGAAGCCGCATTGCGGGAAGGTCGGCGTCCCTTTCATGAAGAGAACTACGTCATTCGCGCCGACGGTTTCGGCGATCTGAGCGTGAGCTGGATTGTCGGACATAGGAGTCTCCTGAAATAGTCAACACTTTAGCTAGGGATGGACCCAAGCCAATTCAAGCATAGCAAGGGGTTAAGGCGAGCGGGTTTCCAGCGCGAGCGCATGGAGTTCGCCGCCCATTTTATCGCCGAGCGCCCTATAAACGAGTTGATGCTGGGCGACGCGGCTTAAGCCTCGAAATTGCTCGCTGATAATGACCGCTTTCCAATGGTCATTGTCGCCCGCCAGATCGATCATCTCGATATCCGCATCGGGCAGGACAGCTTTTAGCAAAGCGACAATGTCTTGCTCGGCCATCGCCATTAGACGGTCTCCGTCGCGCCGCTCATCAGATCGGGCATCCAGTTGGCCCAACGATCGCGCATACCTTCAAGCGAGACGTCAAAGGCATCGGTCGCTTTGATGCGGTCGCCGCCGACCTTGCCGACGATTTGCGCTTTGACGCCCAGGCCTTCAGCCGTCGCCAAGATCGGATTGATTGAATTGACGTCTGTCGCGATGAGGTATCGCGCCTGATCTTCGCCGAAATACCAAGCGTGAGCGGGTAGATCACTCGGATTGGTGAGCGAGACCCCGACGCCCGTCGCAAACGCCATCTCGGCTGCCGCCGCCGCCAGACCGCCATCGGATAGGTCATGGACGGCGCTGACGCGGCGATTGCGGATCAATTTGCGAACATAATCGCCCGTACGTTTCTCAGCCGCCAAATCGACCGACGGCGGAGCGCCGTCTTCACGGTTGTGCAAGGCCCGAAGATAGATGGAGCTTCCCAGCCATCCTTTTGTTTCGCCTAGTAGGATGAGGGTTTCGCCCTCCTTCATGCCTTTAAGCGTCTTGAAATAGCTGAGGTCAGAAATCAGACCGACACCCCCAACGGCTGGGGTTGGAGGAATGGCAACACCATTGGTTTCGTTATAAAGGCTGACATTGCCGGACACGACGGGATAGTCGAACGCGCGGCAGGCTTCATTCATACCTTCAATACAACCGACAAATTGCCCCATGATTTCGGGGCGTTCGGGATTGCCGAAATTTAAACAATCCGTGATCGCAATCGGGTCTGCGCCGACGGCTGTCAGGTTGCGCCACGTCTCAGCGACCACTTGTTTGCCGCCCTCGACGGGGTCGGCGTAACAATAGCGTGGTGTACAATCCGTCGTGATTGCAACGGCTTTGTTGGTGCCGTGGATGCGGATAATGGCGGCGTCGCCACCGGACTGACTACTATCAATTGTGTCCGCCATAACGTGGCGATCATATTGCTCCCAGATCCAGCGCTTTGACGCCATATCGGGATCAGTCATGACGCGGAGTAGGGCGTCATTATAGTCAGTCGTTTCTGGAACTTGATGTGGCTCTAGCACGTCGCGCGGTTCTGTCGGGACGTGCGGGCGGTCATAGTTGGGCGCGTCGTCGGCCAGAGGCGAAATTGGAATGTCGCAGACAGTTTTCTTGCCGTGCGTCAAAACCAGATGGCCCGTGTCAGTCGTGACGCCGATTTTGGCGACATCTAGACCCCATTTTTCGAACACGTCGAAAGCCAGCTTTTCTTTACCGGGTTGAATCACCATAAGCATCCGCTCTTGGCTCTCAGACAGCATCATTTCATAGGCTGTCATGCCCTCTTCACGCTGCGGGACTTTGTCGAGGTCAAGCTTGATGCCAACGCCGCCCTTATCCGCCATTTCGATGGAGGAGGAGGTGAGGCCCGCCGCGCCCATATCCTGAATAGCAATAATCGCGTCCGTCGCCATAAGCTCGAGACAGGCTTCGATTAGGAGTTTTTCGGTGAAGGGGTCGCCGACCTGCACGGTCGGGCGTTTTTCTTCACTATCATCGTCAAATTCAGCCGACGCCATGGTCGCGCCGTGAATGCCGTCACGTCCGGTTTTTGATCCAACATAGAAAATCGGATTACCGACGCCTTTTGCGGCGGAGTAGAAAACATTATCGGTCCGGGCGAGGCCAACGCACATCGCATTGACCAGAATATTGCCATTATAGCCTTCGTGGAAATTGGTCTCACCGCCCACAGTCGGAACGCCGACACAGTTTCCGTAGCCGCCAATCCCGGCAACTACGCCGGCGACTAGGCTCTTGGTTTTGGGATGATCCGGCGCGCCGAAGCGCAGTGCGTTCAGTAGGGCAATCGGACGAGCACCCATGGTGAACACGTCGCGCATGATCCCGCCAACACCGGTCGCGGCACCTTGGTAGGGTTCAATATAAGAGGGATGGTTGTGGCTCTCCATTTTGAAGATGATCGCATCGCCATCATCAATGTCGATCACACCAGCATTTTCACCGGGGCCTTGGATGACACGGGCACTTTTAGTCAAAAACTTGCCGAGGTGACGGCGTGAGGATTTGTAAGAACAGTGCTCGGACCACATGACAGAAAAGATGCCGAGTTCGGTCAGGTTCGGCACGCGGCCAACCCGGTCGAGGATGATCTTATACTCGTCCTCGGACAGGCCGTGCTCGGCAACGATCTCAGGGGTGATTTCGTCAGCTGGTTTGGTTGGGGCCATTACAACGACTCAAGAATGGATTTGAACAGGGGAATGCCGTCTGTACCGCCATGGAGTTTGTCGACTGCACGTTCAGGGTGCGGCATCATGCCAAGCACATTGCCGCCTTCGCTGATGATCCCGGCAATATCATTGCGCGAGCCATTCGGATTGTCGACATAACGGAATACGACCTGACCATTGCCTTCAATGCGGCGCAGCGTGTCGTCATCAGCAAAGAAATTGCCATCATGGTGGGCCACCGGAATATCGATTTCATGCTTGGCATCATAGCGTTTGGTGAACCGTGTTTCGGCGTTGGCAAGGCGCAGGCGGCTAATCTGGCACACGAACTTTTGGTTCGTGTTGCGCATCAGCGCGCCGGGCAACATCCGAGCTTCGGCGAGGATTTGGAATCCGTTGCATATACCCAGAACAGGAAGCCCGCCCTCGGCCTTACGTTTCAGGTCCTGAATAACGGGTGACTGCGCCGCGATAGCGCCTGAACGAAGGTAGTCGCCATAGGAAAAGCCACCAGGGACAACGACGAACCTTACATCATCCGGAATGATCGGATCTTTGTGCCAGACCATGCGGGGCGCTTTCCCAGTCAACTTCTCCAGCGCGGTCGCGGCATCGCGATCACAATTGGAGGCGGGAAAGACGATAACAGCCGTCTGCACGACCTTAATCCTCGTCCAGCTCTATGCGGTAACTTTCGATCACCGTATTGGCGAGGAGCTTCTCGCACATCTCTTTGACGCGCGCTTCGACGGCGTCACGGTCAGCGTCAGATTCAGCAAATTTGAGCTCGATGACCTTGCCTTGTTTGGCGTCCACGACTTCGTCGAAGCCGAGATCATTGAGGGAATTCGCAATCGTTCGTCCTTGTGGATCGAGAACGCCGGGCTTTAGGCCGACATAGACGCGGGCAATCATGGGCATGGCCTATTAATCGTTAGAGGAAATGACGGAGATATTGGCGGATGACGGGTTTGACTTAAGGATGCCAAGGCGGGTCGCGACTTCAGTATAGGCTTCTGTCACTTCACCGAGATCCCGACGGAATCGATCTTTGTCGAGTTTCTTATTCGTTTCCATGTCCCAGAGGCGGCAACTGTCCGGGCTGATCTCATCTGCGAGAACAATCATGTGCCCGCCCAGACCATCTGGATGTTCCAGTCGTCCAAATTCCAATTTGAAGTCGACCAATCGGATGCCGACGCCGGCGAACATGCCTTGCAGATAATCGTTGATCCGCAGGGTCATGGCGATCATCTCGTCGAGCTCGCCTTGGGTCGCCCACCCAAAGGCGTAAATATGTTCTTCGGCGATCAGAGGGTCGCCAAGGTCGTCGCGCTTGAGGCAGAATTCAACAATCGCTCGCGGCAGTTTTTCGCCTTCTTCAATGCCCAAGCGTTTGGACATCGTGCCAGCGGCGATGTTGCGACAAATGACTTCCAGCGGAACGATCTCAACGCGTTTGATCAATTGCTCACGCATATTGAGGCGACGGATGAAGTGAGTCGGTATACCGATCTCCATCAAACGTATCATGATGAATTCGGAAATCCGGTTATTGAGCACGCCCTTGCCATCAAGCGTCGCCTTCTTCTGCGCATTAAACGCAGTGGCGTCGTCCTTGAAATACTGGACCAGCGTACCGGGTTCAGGCCCCTCATAGAGGATCTTGGCCTTACCTTCGTATATCTGCTTGCGACGGCTCATTGACGCGCGGCTCCCATGCAGTGAGAGCGCCCTTTAGACGAGGTGCAGGCATGCGGCAACGCTGTGCAGGCAGTCCGGGCAGGGGATAAGTCTGCGAACCGAAGATGCGGCTTGCCCGCGCGGAGACCGCTTTGTAATGGCGATGCAACAGCACAGTCTGTGCGGACAGGTTCCCGCCAGACGCATCATAGATAGCCATCAAGGAATAAAAATGTCCGTTTTCGACAACCGCAAGAATGCATCTGAAGCCCGTTTCGTCCTAGACGCAGCTAAAGAATTCAAGGCGGAAGCGCGCCGGAACAAAGTTTTGGGTCACTGGGCCGCGGAGTTAATGGGTAAGTCAGAGGCCGACGCACAGGCTTATGCATTGCAGGTTATCGCAGCCGATATGGAAGAAGCCGGTGACGAAGATGTGTTTCGCAAGCTCCGCACAGATCTGACCGCCGCCAATATCGACATTTCCGATCAAGCGATTCGCGACCGGATGGCGGAAGAATTGAAAGCCGCGCGTGAGCAGGTCTACGGACAAGATTAAGCGCGAGGGATTCCTCTAGTCGGAGCCGATTGTGTCGACTAAACAAATAGGATGAACGCACAGACACCCTATAGGGTCGCCCTTTATCCAGGGACATTTGATCCCATGACCCTTGGTCATCTTGATATTCTGAAACGGGCATCGCGCTTATGTGACAAGCTCGTCGTTGGCGTAGCGATCAACCGAGACAAGAACCCGCTCTTCTCTCTCGATGAACGAGTCCAGATGGTCGAACATGTTGTCGCCCCGTTCCGATCGCGGATTGAAGTCGAGGTTAAACCCTTTGAGGGCCTGCTGATACACTTCGTTGAATCCTGCGGTGCGTCCATGATAGTCCGTGGCCTGCGGGCCGTGTCCGACTTTGAATATGAATTTCAGATGGCGGGTATGAATGATCGTCTCAACCCGGATATTGAAACGGTTTTTCTGATGGCAGACCCGCAGTTCCAAACCATTGCCTCGCGTCTTGTCAAAGAAATCGCGCGGCTGGGTGGTAATGTAGACCCGTTCGTGACCCCCGAGGTTGCGAAACGATTGAAGGACAGATTTACATGAAGACGACGCTTCGCCTCGGCGCCCTCGCGGCCCTTGCCTTTGCCAGCCCGGCTTGTTCCAATGACGCCTCTCAGAGCTATGCTGATGGCGTTGTGACGTCTGACGTTACGTTTCCTGAAACCGCTTGGCGGACGGTCGACCCAGAAAACTTGATGCTGATCGATACCGCCTATGGCCAAATAGGAGTTGAGCTGTTTCCTGAGATCGCTCCGAAACATGTGGCACAAGTCAAACAACTCGTGCGTGATGGTTATTATGACGGCGTTGTTTTTCACCGCGTGATTGATGGTTTCATGAACCAGACGGGCGATGGGACGAACGGGAACGGCACAGGCGATAGTGAATTGCCCGACATCCCCGCAGAATTCGACTTCCGGCGCGGCGAAGATATGGATGTGACATTGGTATCAGCCCGGGGTGGCGATCAAAACAGCACAGTCATTGCGACCGGGTTTTACAAATCGCTCCCTGTTGCGACGCAACCGATCAGCCAAGCCATTCTGACCCGCGATGGCAAAGTTGCCGCCTATGGCCTTCATTGTTCAGGCGTCACATCCATGGCCCGGACAACAGACCCGAATAGCGCCAATTCTCAGTTTTTTCTTATGCGCGGCAAAGCCGACCATCTGGATACGCAATATTCTATCTGGGGAAACACTGTGATTGGGCGTAAACATCTGACCTCATTCAAAGAAGGTGTCATCGGCCAAGATGAGGGTTTCGTCCCTGATCAAATGAACACAGTTCGGATTGCCGCAGATATTCCCGAAGATGGCCGTCCGACCGTTCAGGTTCTGGAAGCAACCTCTGATGCTTTCTCTAACTGGATTTCCACCCAAACCTATGACGATATCTGCGACGTAAAGATCCCGTCTCGAACACTTTAAACTCAAGGTATACAATGTCCGAAAAACTTATCCTCACCGTCGATACGCAGACGGGTGAGACTGGCGACGTGACGATTCTGCTTCGTCCTGACCTAGCCCCGAAACATGTCAAGCAAATCACATCTTTGGTAAAAGATGGCTTTTATGACGGCTTGACGTTCCACCGTGTGATTGACGGCTTCATGGCGCAGGGCGGTTGTCCCGACGGAACCGGTATGGGCGGCGCGAAGAAGCAGATTCCTGCAGAATTCAGCAAGCATCCACATCTGCGCGGTGTGTGCTCTATGGCGCGTTCGTCCAATCCGAATTCAGCCTCGAGCCAGTTTTTCATCTGCCTTGACGACAGCCAGTTCCTCGACGGTCAGTATACGGTCTGGGGTGAAGTCGAAGACGGCATGGATATGGTCGACGCTCTGCCTAAAGGTGAGCCGCCACGTTATCCGGGTAAAATTGTGAAGGCGACGGTCGCTTAGCGACCAACCGTCCAACCGATGGACGTTTCAGACTTCGATTTCGACCTGCCAGAGCGCGCGATTGCTCTCAGGCCCGCAGAGCCGCGCGAATCCGCGCGGCTTTTGTGCGTGGGCGAGAATCTACTCGGCTATCATGTCAGGGATTTGCCCGATCTTCTGAACTCCGGAGACCTCCTCGTTCTGAATGATACGAAGGTTATTCCTGCGGCTTTGTCTGCGATCCGACCCGCCAGACCTCAAGGTGGGGGCGGGGATGTGTCGCTGACCATAAATTTACATAAGCGGACCGCGCCAGATCGGTGGCGCGCCTTCATCCGGCCTGCCAAACGCTTACGCTTAGAGGATCAAGTCGTCATCGCGCCTGATTTCATAGCGTCTGTCGGGGCCATCAGAGAGGGCGGCGATGTTGAATTGATTTTTGGTTTAAGCGGCGACGCGTTGGACCGTGCGATCACGAAACATGGTCGGACACCTTTACCGCCCTATATTGCTAAAAAACGTGACGCTGATGCGCGGGATGAGTCCGATTATCAGACTGTCTACGCCAATGATCCGGGCAGCGTCGCCGCGCCCACGGCCGGTCTCCACTTTACCGACTCTATGTTCGAACATCTCGCGGAACGCGGCATCGAATTGGCTAAGCTCACGCTTCATGTCGGGGCAGGAACATTTCTACCGGTCAAAAGCGACCGGACGGAAGATCATGACATGCATAGTGAGTGGTTCGAGATCAGTCCCGAGACTAGTGCGCAAATTAAGCGCGCGAAGGCCGAAGGTCGGCGGGTCATCGCTGTCGGAACCACAGCGCTTCGGGCACTAGAGGCCTCTGGTGGAGACGCGACATCCGGGGAAACCGATATTTTCATCACCCCAGGCTACGAATTCCGCGTTATTGATGGTCTGATGACAAACTTCCATCTCCCGCGCTCAACCCTATTCATGCTCGTGAGCTCTTTAGCGGGTCTCGATAAGATGCAGGCAGCCTATCGTCATGCGATTAAAACGGGCTATCGCTTCTATTCCTATGGCGATAGCTCCTTGATCTGGCGTGCCTGATGGCAATTTTCCCCTTTGATATTCATGCGACTGAAGATCGAGCGCGCTCTGGGAGTTTGAAGACGCCGCGTGGCGATATTGCGACGCCAGCTTTTATGCCGGTAGGGACGGCAGCGACCGTCAAAGGCGTCTACATGGATCAGGTCCGGCAAACGGGCGCCGATATCATTCTGGGGAATACCTATCATTTGATGTTACGTCCTGGCTCCGAACGGATCGCAAAACTAGGCGGGCTGCATAAATTTGGCGGTTGGTCAGGCCCAATCTTGACCGACTCAGGCGGGTTTCAAGTCTGGTCGCTCTCAAAACTGCGCAAAATGAGTGAAGAGGGCGTCGAATTTCGCTCTCATATTGACGGTAGTAAGCATATGCTCAGCCCCGAACGTTCGATGGAAATTCAAGCGGAGCACCTTGGCGCAGATATCTGTATGCAATTTGATGAGTGTACGCCCTTTCCAGCCACCCCGGATCAGGCGCGCGCGTCGATGGAACTGTCCTTGCGCTGGGGTGAACGGTCTCTCGCAGCCTTTGGCGACCGACCCGGTCAGACCCTCTTTGCCATCGTGCAGGGCTCTACCTATGAAGATTTACGCGCCGAATCAGCCAAACGCTCAATCGCGTTGGGCGGCTTCGGTGGTTATGCGATTGGTGGGTTAGCCGTTGGGGAAGGGCACGAAACCATGTGCCAAGTTTTGGATCTGACAACGCCCCACCTGCCAAGCGACCGTCCGAGATATCTGATGGGTGTCGGTAAACCGATCGACATTGTTGAGGCGGTTTATCGCGGCGTCGATATGTTCGATTGTGTCATCCCGACTCGATCTGGACGGCATGGGCAAGTTTGGACTGATGTCGGCGCATACAACATCAAACGCGCTGAATTTGCTGACGATGATAGCCCGCTAGACCCAACGATCAACTGCTCGGCATCGCGCGATTACTCTAAGGCTTATCTGCATCACCTCATCCGCTCTAAGGAGATGTTGGGTCAGATGATCCTATCATGGCATAATATAGCTTATTTCGAGGATCTGATGGCTCGAATTCGCGCGGCGATAGAGGCTAGAACCTACTCGGATTTCGTCGCAGATTTTCGGACTGCATGGGATCAAAATCAAGCAGGTGAAACGGGTTGACGACGCTAGGGTGCGCGCTTAGTTAGCGCTCGCTTTCGCAGCCCGGCTTAGACCGCTGCCCATGCCTTTGTGGCGAGCGCCCATAGCTCAGTCGGTAGAGCGCCTCACTTTTAATGAGGATGTCCACGGTTCGAGTCCGTGTGGGCGTACCACAAATTTCCGATTTTGCCTGTAAGTTGCCACAATCAGGCGCATAGGTGGTGCAGAATTGCAACGTTAAGGGTGGAAACACCTCAAAATTTGCGTTTAATTCAAAAGGGACGTTGGCATTTTGGAACTGTTTCGTGTAGCAGGCGTATTAGGAGTCGGACTCTACTGGGGTGCGTAAACCTGAATCAAACTAATGGCTTGGACCATTTACGGAGGAATATCATGAAGCATAGGCTTCTAATTGCGGCGGCGGCGACAGCTTTGATGGCTGCCCCAACGCTGGCATCGGCACAAGATAGTGGTGTCTACATTAAAGCTCAGGCAGGTTATGGAATTGTCAACGACGCCGACATTTCTCTGACAAACGCCGCGCCTGCTGGCCTTGTTGGCGGTGTAGCAGGTGAGGGTAACCTCGCACTGGCGCTGGGCCTTGGTTATGACTTTGGCAATAACTGGCGTCTCGAACTTGATGCCAGCACGCTTTACAACGATCTTGGTGCCATTGGCGGTCAACCAAGCTCGAAAGCGAGCATTCATGCAAACACGCTGATGTTGAATGCGCTTTATGACTTTGACGATTTCGGTCGCTGGTCACCATTTGTTGGTGCTGGTATCGGTGTCGCTGAAGGTAATGTGTCACTGTCAGCTCAGGATTTTATCAATGATCTCGGTAATGTGATCGTTCAAAACCCAGCTTGTGTATCACCGCCCGTTGGTGGTCGCATCACGCGCGCTTGTGTCATCAGTGACACGGATAAAAACCTAGCATGGAATTTGATCGCTGGTGTTGGTTATTCGATTACGGATAATCTGACTTGGGACACGAATTATCGCTATGTGAATATGGGTGATATTGACGTTGAAGGGACTTACGTCCAAGCAAACGTTCCTGGTGTCGGCGGCCTGTTCAACACAGCAGCTGCATCTGTTGAGAATGTTTCAGCTCACATGCTAATGACTGGTTTCCGCTATCGTTTCGGCGACAGCACGCCACCAGCACCTGTTTATGTGCCACCGCCGCCACCAAAGACTTACATGTGTGATGATGGCGTGACTGAAGTCACGGACATTACACTCTGCCCAGTTATGACTGTTGTCTGTTGGGACGGCGTCACTGAAGTCACTGACCTCGGCCTCTGCCCACCAGAACCTGTCATGGTTACCTGTTCTGATGGCGTGACAATGGTTTCTGATCTGGCAGCTTGCCCGATTGTTGCCCTTTGCCCTGAGCAATTCCGTCAAGAACTGATCTACTATGAATTCGATCAAGCTCAGTCTGCTGAGACACGGAATTCGATCAACCGCATTCTCGACGTTGGCCAGTTCTGTAATATTGATAGTGTTCGCGTCGTCGGCCACACCGATACATCAGGCCCAGCTTCTTACAACGTTGGACTGTCACAGCGACGCGCAGCTGATGCGCGCGAAGAGCTTGTCCGTCAGGGCGTTAATGCTGCGATGATCTCGTCTGAAGGCAAGGGTGAAACTGAGCCGTTCGTGCAGACCGGTGACGGTGTGCGTGAGCGTCTGAACCGTCGTACTGAAGTTCTTCTCACTCTGTCCGAAGTCGGCACAGCGATGATGAATAACTAAGGTCTTCTGACTCTTTGAATATGGAGCCCGGCTTTCGAGCCGGGCTTTTTTTTATACGCGTATTTTATTGCTCGGCGCACATTGCAACTCACGCCCTTAAGTGACCGGTCAAACGGTCAAAGACATGCCGAAGCAAACACGCATACAGTGTTGTTTCAATTAGATATTGTGAGTGTGACGCAGTAGTCGAGGATTTATTGCAAGCTCATGCGGGACTGAGTCCCTTTTTGTAAAACGGCGTCGGTGCTTAGCAGGTCTGTTGGGCTATAACGGGCCGTGTCAGTAGACAGAGCCTCGTAAAGCGGAGCAAAGTCTTGCTGAGTTGCGTCGAGAAGCTGTTGGAAGCTATCGATGACAATATAGAGCTGTTGAAAATCATCGATCTTATAATCAGTCCGCATGACGCGTTCCAGATCGAAGCCAATACGGTTTGGCGAGTTACTCTCGAGTGAAAACGGCGTTTCGCCCGCAGAGCTAACAATGCCAGCGCCATATATCCGCAGACCTTCGGGCCTCTGTATGAGGCCGAACTCAACCGTATACCAATATAAGCGGGCTAATTCCTTCAACCGCCCAAGTGATCGCGCTCTCAATCCCCCTTGTCCGTAAGCCTGCATATAGTCGGCAAAGACAGGAAGGGTCAGCATCGGCACATGGCCGAAAATATCGTGGAAAATATCAGGTTCTTCGAGATAATCGAGCTGATCTGGCTTCCGAATGAAACGCCCAGATGGAAAGCGGCGATTGGCTAAGTGTTCGAAGAAGACTTCATCTGGAACGAGGTGAGGGACCATAACGACGGTCCACCCCGTCAACGCCTGTAGTTTGGGATTGATAACATCCAAATCGGGTATTCCGCCCGATCCGAGATCAAGGAGTCCTAAGCCAGCGCGGAATTCGTCAACCGCACGATTCTTCAACATTTCGATTTGGCGTTGATAGAGCGTGTCCCAAACCTGATGCTCTTGGTCCGTGTAACGCTCCCATCGCTGCTCGATGGTGAAATCAGCCGCTGGGATTTGTTCATCGATGACGGGGTCGGAAATACCCATAATAGCGGCTCCTTTTCATCCCGTTTACAAACTTAGAGAGACAAGCGTCACCCATATTATGCCTTTGGGTGGCTGTAATAGAGTGAAAGTTTGCCTCAATATGGAATTCTGACGCGAAACGGTTCTGCAGCTTGCGGGGCCTGCTGAGTTCGGGTGAGGCGGCAGCTCCAATCTGCTGAAATAGCAATCATTTTAAAAATCCGAGTTTTGGTCACCCTTCATCCCCGCTTCAGCTCAAGCCGTCTATCAAATGAATAATCGCTGATTTGCAGAGCGTGCGTGGGAACTATAGGCTCTGTGAATTCGTTAACTAACGAATAGCCCTATAATGTTGGGTTGAAGGAGGACAGACGCTTATGTGTAATGCGCATAATTCCACAATCGTGGACACACCCCATAAACCCGATCCGGAAGCGCTCTACCGCCGTCAGTTCCTTAAATATATCGGCGCGGGTAGCGCAGTTGCCGCAGGCGGTGCGCTAGCCTCCTGCACAACCAATTCTGCGACAGGTCGATCGCAATTCATCGCATTTGCACCGAGCGAAGCCTCACTCGCAGATGCGGCGGCTCAAAGTTGGACAGATGTGAAGCGTCAAACCCCAACGACCAACGATCCTCGTTATATGGGACGATTGCGCAACATTGGGGCGCGTGTCTCTCGTGGCGCGGGTCGCGCAGACCAACCCTGGGACTATGCAGTGTTCGATGAGGACACCAAAAATGCCTTTGTTTTGCCAGGTAATCGCGTCGGCTTTTACAAAGGCATGATGGATTTTACCGATAATGACGACCAGATCGCCGCGATTATGGGCCATGAGGTCGGCCACGTTGCGGGTGCCCATGCGCGCGAGCGTTATAGCCAAATGATGCTGGGTCAGTTGGCGATTGCAGGCGGAACAATTTTAGCGGGATCTCAACTGCAGAAGCGGTGTAAGCAGGCTAAAACGCGTCGAGAATATAATGACTGTGTACAAAGTGCCGGTCGTAACACCCAATATCTCCAAGCCGCCCTCGGTATGGGCTTTCAGCTCGGTGTTGTGCTGCCTTATGGCCGCCGCCAAGAACTGGAATCAGACCGCCTCGGTGTGCGTTATATGTCGAAATCAGGTTACGATCCGTATCAAGCCGTCCGCTTGTGGGAGAAAATGGGGGCCGAAAGTCCCTCACGTGGCCCAGAATTTCTGTCGACGCACCCGACACCAGAACGGCGCGCGCAAGAATTGTCCGACTATATTCGCGCGCAGGAGAAGCTGGGTAGCCAAGGCTATCGCACTCTCGACATTCCAGAGGACGCATAAAAGCAGATCCGCGCTGTCCTTTGTGAAGACTGCCGCAATCGCTGCTTGATGCAATCGCGCCGTTTGGCTAAACGGCGCGCGCAATGATGCCGCCTTAGCTCAGTTGGTTAGAGCGCTTGCTTGTGGAGCAAGAGGTCCCTGGTTCGATTCCAGGCGGCGGTACCATTCTTTCTCTCCCCACACTATTTCGTAATCGCCGATTAACCCTGTCGGCATAGCTCTGTCCCGAACCCGTTCGGAGGCTTGCCGTGGCGCTGGGGCCAATTTCAAAAGACCTAATCGAAAAGGCTGTCGCGAGCCCGTCCGACGAGACGCGAGCTCTGGCGACGCAAGCGATTGGGCGCTGGGTCCGCAACGCGACTCTTTCCGAGGGGGAAGCGCGTCTGGCGCGTCAGATTTTCGATGTATTATCGCGCGATGTTGCGGAGGAAGTTCGCCGCGCGCTGGCGGTCACGCTACGACTCTCCAAAAACCTACCCAAATCCGTTGCCAATCGACTAATCAATGATGTCGACAGTATTGCTGTTCCGCTGCTCTCGACCTCACCGATGGTGGATGATGACGATCTGATCCTTGTGTTCCAGTCACGCGCCGCTGCGAAGATGCAAGCTATAGCTGGCCGTCAGGGGCTTTCAGAGCGTGTGAGCAGGGCCGTCATCAATTTTGGCGACCGGGCCGCCGTCGCGACCTTAGCAGCCAATGACAGTGCTTTGATTTCGGAAGCCGATGCAGGTCGTCTCGTAGAACTCGCAGAACAAGATGATTTGATCAGGCAAGCGGCCTTGCGTCGCCAAGACATGCCTCAGAATCTGGCAGCGCGCTTGATCGATTTACAGATTGCTGGCGTCGATAACGCCTTGAAGCCAGAGACGTCAGACCATGCGCGAATCGCGTCCGACACAGGGGAGCGCGCCCGGGCCAGTTGGACTGCGGCTGACTGGTCGCCCGACGCTTTAAATGCTTATGTCACGGCTCTATTCACCACCGGCAATCTCAATGAGGCCGTCATTGCGCGCTCGGCGGGGCAAGGGGATTGGCGGTTTGCGCAATTGGCACTGGCGCGTCTCGTTGGTATTTCTGCGACCAAGGCGGGTATGATTGTGCTCGATTCCCGGCCTTTTGCTTTGTCGGCCCTATTGCAACGATCGGGCTTGGGACAGGCGGCCTGTGAGTTGGTGATGGCGAGCGCCGTAGCGTTTCGGGACATCGAACGAAGCGGCGCATCAATTTCACGCGCAAAATTCCAGCGCCTCATGACGGAACGCGTCGCCACCCATCCGGCTGCGGATATACACGGTGACGTCTGGATGGATTGGTTGGATGAGGGGCTTGGTCCCAGAGGTATTTAAAGGTCTGTTTAGGTGCGCGATTTAAGTCGCAAACTGCTCGCGTAAAATTCGTTCATCCAAACCATGATCGGCGTCGAATAACAGGGTGATCTGGGTTGCGTGGTCCTGTTCAATATCGACCCGTGTGACCTGCCGAAGTTCCTGATTATCAGCCGCCGCAGAGACGGGCCGACGTTCCGGGTCAATCACCTCAAGACTGACTTTCGCGGCATTGGGCAGGAGGGCACCGCGCCAGCGCCGTGGACGAAAGGCGCTGATCGGTGTGAGCGCCAGAATGTCGGCGCCCAATGGAATTACAGGTCCATGGGCGGATAGATTATAGGCGGTCGACCCGGCGGGTGTTGCGAGCAGCACGCCGTCCGCAATCAGATGATCGAGGCGAACCTGTCCGTCGACCAAAATCCGAATATGGGCGGCTTGCTGCGTTTGGCGGAAAAGAGAGACCTCATTGAAAGCAAGTTCAGACACAGTTCCGCCGATCGCCGTTGCATCCATACGTAAGGGCGACACGGTTGACTGTTTGGCTTGGCGAATCCGCTCCGGCAGATCCTCCATATCCATCCGGTTCATGAGGAAGCCGATTGTGCCGCGATTAACTCCGAATACGGGCAAGCCCCGTTTAACTAGCGATGTATAGCGCCGCAGCGTTTTCAACATGAACCCGTCCCCACCAATGGGGACGATTACGTCAGCATCACCCGCATCCACATTGCCGTAACGCGCCACGAACCCATCCATGACGGCCTTCGCTCCGGGTTTCTGGCTCGCAGTGAAGGCGATTTTCATGAATGTTGGATCCTTACGGTCATCGTGAGCTATTGAGGCGGAGTAGACACGCTATAGCATTTGACCCGCCCGAGGCGAGATGAATATGATCGGTGCGTGTGGGGGCTTAAGAGAACAACATACGGTTTAGTCTTGCTTTTGGCGTTTGTGCCGGACGTGCAGGCGTCTGCATGGAATCCAGACCCTTGGCACGGCGAAGTTATTAGCGGTTACGTTTTGACGAGCGCGGACACCGCGATCGACGCCAGGGGTGACCCGGTCCCGCTGCAGATCTACAATAAACGTATCCTTCAAAACTATGGGAATTTGGGTCTGACGCCCCGGATTGCTTTGATCGGAACATTCGATTGGCAGGACACGCAGATCGTCGGGCAGGGGCTCGATATATCCTTTTCGAAACCGTCTTCTGTCTCAGCGGGCCTGCAATATCAGCTGAGCCGGCGCGAAGGTCACGCGGTTGCGATCTCTGTTAGCTATGTTGATGGAATCGATCTGCCGACCGCGTTGCTCACCCTTGAAAACCGTGAAGAGAGTATTGAATTTCGGGCTTTATGGGGCGAGAGCCGAGGCTTTCAAGGCCATAACGTGTTTGCCGAAGCTCAATTGGCCGGACAGCTGACGCTCAATGGGGATTATGGCAGCACCCATGCGCAATTGACCCTCGGGGGTGAGCCAACAGAGCGGTCGATGGTGCTCCTGAAGGGGCGATATCGAGAGTTTGAGCCGGGCGTCTATGAGCGGCTCGCTATCGCGCGGCAGAGACGCTGGGAGGTAGAGGCGAGCGCCGTTTATCGCATCCGGAAACGCGATTTTATCGAGATCGGCTATACGGGGATTGTTGCCGGGCAGAGTACCGTGCTCGAGAGCGGTATCAAAATCGGCTATTGGCGGAAATTCTAACCCCCTGTTTCAGCGCGCAGATATTCTATCAATGCCACCTGATCTTCAGCTTTTCGAATGCCAACAAAGCTCATCCGGTTTCCCGGAATATAAGCATTTGGCTTTTCAATATAGGCTGTGAGCGTTTCGTCGCTCCAGACAATGTCTGAGCCGATCATGGCTTTGGAATAGTTGAAGTCCTCGCGGGTTCCTGCCGTTCGCCCAAAAACACCCCAGAGATTCGGTCCTACCTTATGCGGTTGGCCCTCTTCAAGCGTATGGCAGGCACGGCATCGTTTAAACATGATCGCACCGCGTTCCATTGATGTCATGGTCTTCGACGCTGGGGTCGATTGGGCGGCTGGAGTCGACGACGGCGCACTCGTCTTAGTCCCGGTATCAGTGCCGACACCACAGGCGGCAAGAAAAAGGGCGGACAGACCAACGAGAATATAGCGAGACATAAGGTCACCTATTCACACAAATGACGTTTCGCAACGTGATGTGCGACAATTTTTTACTATGGAGCCAGCTCGTGGACATGTCATAGCCGCGATGAAATATTCGGAGCCTACAATGAGTTTTACCCCGCCCGTCAATGCGATTGGCTATCTCCTTCGCCATGGTGTTGATTTCGACGCAATCGGACAGTCCGGCGCGTTTGAAGAGACGTCACCTGAGTTGCTCGACGCTATTCTTAGCGGTGCGGGTGATTTCGCCCGCGACGTGTTGGCGCCGACCAATTGGGACGGCGATCAATCGCCCGCGACGTTGGACGGCATAGATGTCACGGCATCCCCGGGTTTCAAACAGGCTTATCATCAATTTGTTGAAGGCGCGTGGCAGACTGTCGCCATGCCGAGCGAGATTGGCGGCATGGGCCTGCCGAGCGCTGTCAGTGTCGCCACCAATGAAATGCTTTATGCGGCGAATATGGCGCTGGGTCTTTGCCCCATGCTGACCAGCTCTGCGGTCAAAGCCATCGACGCGCATGCGAACGATGCGCTGAAATCGACCTATCTTCCGAAAATGCTTGCGGGTGAATGGACGGGAGCCATGTGTCTCACTGAACCGCAGGCCGGGTCTGACCTCGGTCCCATTCGCACCAAAGCTGTCGATAATGGCGATGGCACTTATGCGATCACGGGTCAGAAAATTTACATCACCTGGGGTGACCATGATTGTGCCGACAATATCATTCATCTGGTGCTCGCGCGACTGCCTGACAGTCCTGAGGGATCACGCGGAATTTCGTTGTTCCTATCCCCGAAATACCACGTCAACGATGATGGAAGTCTCGGAGATCGCAATGATTTCAAACCGATAGGGCTAGAACATAAACTCGGCATACATGGTAGTCCGACCTGCGTCATGGAGTTCACAAATGCCACCGGCTATCTCGTCGGTGAAGTCAATCGCGGTCTGTCCTGCATGTTCACCATGATGAATGAAGCGCGTCTTTTTGTCGGCGTTCAGGGCGTTGCTATCGGCGAGCGCGCCTATCAAGCGGCCCTCGATTACGCGCAAGAGCGCGTTCAGGGCGTCCCGCCGGGACAAGAGCCCGGCACGGCTATCATCGATCATCCGGACGTCCGTCGGATGTTGATCGATATGAAAGCTAAACTGATGGGCGCACGGACAATCTGCCTCGCGACGGCCGAAGCGTCTGATCTTGGCAATCATGCGCGGGAGGGGCTGCTGACACCGATCGCTAAGGCCTACGGGTCGGATATGGGCGTTGATGTGTCTAGTATTGCTGTTCAAGTTCACGGCGGCATGGGTTTTGTCGAAGAAACCGGCGCGGCCCAGCATTATCGCGACTCGCGTATTGCGCCGATTTATGAAGGCACGAACGGGATCCAAGCGATGGATCTGATCGGCAGGAAGCTGCGTCGTGACGGCGGCGAGGCCATGCGCGACCTCATAGCCGACTTGCGGGCGGGTATTGATCTTGTGACATCAGTCTCCGGACAAAGCGGTGTTGATCTGTCTGTCTGTGCAGCGGCGATGGAGCGCGGTCTTGAGACCATGGCGACGGCAACAGATATTGTCCTGAACGCCTCTGAGGTTGATGCGCTCGGCGTTGCGACGCCTTATCTGGAACTCTGCGCAAAAGTGATCAGTGGGTCGTTACTGGCGCGAACGGTTGCGCGCGGTCTCAATGCCGGCGACAATCAGTCCGCGGCCATGGCCAGTCTCGCCCGTTATCATGCGCTACGGATTATGCCGACAGCAGACGGATTGCTCAATGCGATCCGCGCCGGAGCTGATCCGGTGTTCGATTTCCCTCGTGACCAGTTGGCGGACCTCTGATGTCGTCTCACCCTCAGACTCCTCCCAAAAACCGTCCGCATACGCGGCCTGTGGCTCGAACGCGCCGTGTAACGGCCCCCCAAATCACGGACCGTAAGGGTGGAGAGCCTATTGTCTGTCTGACGGCCTACGACGCGCCGACAGCAGAAATCATCGATCCTCATTGCGATCTGATTCTCGTTGGCGATTCTGTTGGCATGGTCGTTCATGGCCTGCCGAGTACGGTCGGCGTGACGATGGACATGATGATTATGCATGGTCAGGCGGTGATGCGGGGGTCTCGGACCGCCATGGTCGTCGTCGACCTACCATTTGGATCCTATGAAGGGCGTCCTGAGACAGCGTTCGCGTCAGCGTCGCGCGTGATGATGGAGACGGGCTGTCAGGCGGTCAAAATCGAATCAGGATCCTATGCCGCCGAAACGATCGACTATCTGGTCGAACGCGGCATTCCCGTGATGAGCCATGTCGGGCTGAGACCTCAATCCATGCATGTGCTGGGCGGTTTTAGGGCGCGCGGGCGGACGCAGAAGGTTGCAGATCAGATTTTGCATAATGCGGAAGCGGCCGCCAAAGCTGGGTCATTTGCTGTTGTCGTCGAAGGCGTCTCAGCAGAAATCGCTGAGCGGGTTACCAAAGCCGTTGATATTCCAACCATTGGAATTGGCGCATCGCAGAACTGTGACGGCCAGATACTTGTGACGCCGGATATGTTGGGCTTATTCCCACGCGTTCCGAAGTTTGTGCACAAATATGGCCAACAGCGCGAGCAGATCGACGCGGCCGTTCGGCAATATGCTGAGGATGTGAAGGCCCGAACGTTTCCAAAGCCAGAAAATCTCTATGTTTTCAAAGATTGAGCGCATAGTCTGACTGAAACGTCATGCCGATTGCGGTTGCGAGCGGCGGGGTGCGAAGTTAGAGCGAGCGCCAGAACCGCCACGTCTGAATAATCAGTGATAGCGGCACGAAACTGGGAAGATCATGGTCGATTTCATCTCCGAAGTCGAAGAGGAACTTCGCAAGGACGATTATAATAAGTTCCTGCGAAAATTCGGACCTCTTATTATCGGATTACTGATCGCGGTTGTTGCCGCAGTCGCGTTTCTTGAATGGCGGGATTACGATTCCGAGCGAACCGCTCGCGCGGCCTCTTTCAGCTATCTGGAAGCGGATGAATTGCTGCAAGACGGTCAACTGGATCAGGCGAGCCGAGCCTTTCTGGCGCTCGCGGATGTTGCCCCTGACGGCTATGCAGGTCTGTCGCTTATGCGCGCCGCGATCATTGCTGCCGACCGTGGCAATGACGCCGAAGCCATTCGGCTCTACGACGCGGCTAGCGCTCGCTTTAAATTGCCACGGCACTCTCAACTGGCCGCCTTAAAGGCCGCCTATATTGTGGCCAATCGTGGCGCTTGGGCGGATGTTGAACAAAGAGTTGGTCGTCTGGCCGATGAGGGCGCTCCCTACGAATTTTTAGCGCGTGAGCTGCTGGCGACGGCGGCCCTCAACCAAGGCGAACCAGAACGCGCTCGCGCCGAATTTGCTTATCTTGATACGATCCCAGGTGTGCCTGAAACAATCGCACGTCGCGCTGAACAGGCGCTAATCCTGATGAATACGGCTGCAGCCGTTGGCGAAACGCCAACATTGCCTGCGCCAGAAGGTCCCGAAAATGACGACTTGCCTTAAACCTATCTGGGCCACGGTCGTGGCCGCAGCTCTATTGTCCGGCTGTTCGACGCTGAGTGCGATCAACCCATTTGACGGTGGCGATGGACCCGATCAGGGCGACGTCGCGGGCTCAGAACGCCGTATTTCAATTTTGGAACTGAATGACACGTTGAGAGTCGGCGGCACGGTGACGCCCGATCAGATCGTTCTACCGCCTGCTTACGTGAATACGGACTGGCCACAAGTCGGCGGCAATGTCGCCCATGTCGTGCAGCACACAGGCGCATCCGGCCCCTTGCAGAAAGTCTGGTCTAAAGATGTTGGTGATGGATCAGACCGCAAAGGGTTTATCGCAGCGCCGCCGATTGTTGCGGACGGCATTATCTATGTGTTCGATGCTGACAGCACTGTGCGGGCCTTCAATGAGGGTAGCGGCAGTCGTATCTGGGATTTCAAAATTGAAATTTCTGAGAGTGAACGCACGCGCACCAAAGGCACGTCGATCATTGACCGAATTCGCGATCCGCAATCTTTCATCGACGGATCTGGGCGCGATAAGGACGGCGTTGGCGGCGGTTTGACCTATGATGATGGGGTTCTTTACGTTTCATCCGGTTTGGGCGTCTTAACCGCGCTTGACGCTAAAACAGGTGCTGAAATCTGGCGTAAAGGTGTCCGCGTTCCGCTTCATTCAGCCCCGACAGTGGCTGACGGTCGCGTCTATGCGATTACAGATGACAATGAGATTATGGCGTTTGACGCCAATGATAGTGGCGCGGTCCTTTGGACCTATCAGGGGATCGTTGAAACGGCGCGGATGCTGACCGTTCCTGCACCGGCTGTACAAAACGAAGTGGTTATCGCCCCCTTCTCATCCGGCGAAGTTGTCGCCTTGCGAGCGCAAAATGGCGGCGTTCTCTGGCAGGATGCTTTGGCCTCTTCGACTCGACTCACACCGCTTGCTGCGCTCAACGATATTGCCTTTGGGCCAGTCATTGCTGACGGCTATGTGATCGCGACGGCGCAATCGGGCGTCATGACGGCCTTTGATTTCCGCACAGGACAGAGGGTCTGGTCGCAACCGGCCGGATCCATCGGCATGCCTTGGGTTGCGGGTGATTTTGTTTTCACCGTCACCACAGATTCCAAAGTTGCGGCGCTGTCCAAGATCGACGGCTCCGTTATATGGCTGCAGCAATTACAAACGTTCAAGAAGCCCGAAAAGCGCAAAGGCCGCATCGTTTGGTCTGGCCCTGTGTTGGCGGGCGAGCGTCTCGTTGTGGCGTCGTCACGAGGACGCCTCGTCATTCTGAACCCCTATGACGGCTCAATCATAGAAGAACGCAAAATTGGTGACGCCGTCATGGTTCCGCCAATCATTGCGAATGAGACGGTCTATCTACTGACCGATAAAGCCAAACTGATCGCGCTCCGGTGACAGATATTGAAGACGAGGGCGTTGAGACGCCCGTCAAGTTTCGAGCGCCGCGGATTGCAGTGGTCGGCCGCCCTAATGTCGGCAAATCAACGCTCTTTAACCGGCTCGCGGGCAAGAAGCTGGCTATCGTCGATGACACGCCGGGCGTGACGCGCGATGTTCGCGAAGCGAAATCTAAAATTCGCGGTCATGATATGACCCTGCTCGACACAGCGGGCTATGAGAACGCCAAAGGTGACAAGCTGGAAGCGCGGATGCGCGCCGGCACGGAAGCCGCCGTTATGGGCGCTGATTTGATCTTGTTTGTCTATGACGCGCGCGCGGGTGTGACGTCGCTGGACCGTATCTTTGCGGAATTTGTGCGCAAAAGCGGCAAGCCCATCATCCTTGTGGCCAATAAGGTCGAAAGCTCTGCCGCCGATGTGGGTGTCACCGAAGGCTATTCCCTTGGCATGGGTGACCCGGTTGAAGTCGCCGCTGAGCATAATCTTGGCTTTGTCGATTTGGACGATGTGATCGAGATGGAACTTCGCGGCATTGACCTGACCGAGCCCGAAGAAGTGGACTTTAGCGAAGCACCCGTTCGGATCGCTATCATCGGACGCCCCAATGCGGGGAAGTCGACCTTGATCAACACGCTGATCGGTAAGGATCGGTTGCTGACAGGTCCCGAAGCGGGCGTGACGCGCGACAGTATTACGATCGACCATAATTGGCAGGGACGCCGGGTTCAGTTTCACGATACGGCTGGAATTAGGAAAAAAGCCAAAGTCCACGAAAAGCTCGAAGTACTGAGTGTGTCGGACACGATCCGCGCGCTTCGTTTTGCGCAAGTCGTAATTATGCTGATGGATGCGACCTCGCCCTTCGATAAACAGGACCTGCAGCTGGCCAGCTTGGTCGAGCGCGAAGGCCGCGCCATGGTGATTGGCGTGACAAAATGGGATCTGGTTGAGAATAAATCTGAAATGTCGAAAGCGCTGCGCGAAATGGCGGGGCGTTTGCTGCCACAATTTGGCGGCGTGCCTGTCGTCACCTTCTCCGGTTTGACCGGGAAGAGTGTCGATAAATTGCTGCCTGCCATTGAGCGCATTCACAATGACTGGTCGGCCAAGATCAAGACCTCTGAGTTGAATGATTGGCTATCCGAAAAAGTTGCGAGACATCCGCCGCCCGCCGTTGCGGGGCGCCGTATTAAGCCGAAATATATAAGCCAGACTAAAACTCGGCCACCGACCTTCGTGTTGAAATGCTCGCGCGCAGACAAGCTACCCGAAAGTTATCGCCGTTACTTGGTCAATGGGTTGAGGGAGGATTTCGATCTTCCCGGAATACCGATCCGCCTCATCATCAAATCTGATGAAAATCCGTATGATCGCACCAAGCGAATCAAGGGCAGGGAACCGCTGCGAGAAAAAGAAAGATAGATCATGGCTGATATCAATGCCTATGCGGCGCGTGAGTCTGGTGGAACGCTAGAGCCTTTTACTTATGATCCCGGCCCAATCGGGGCGGAAGAGGTCGAAATACGGGTCACGGCCTGCGGCCTCTGTCACTCTGATATTTCAATGATCAATAATGATTGGCGGGCCAGCCAATATCCGCTCGTGCCTGGTCATGAAGTCATAGGTGAGATTGCGGACATCGGATCATCCGTCACCCATTTGCAAGTGGGTCAGAGGGTGGGTGTCGGCTGGACATCGCATAGCTGTCAGCACTGTTCGCCTTGCCTGTCCGGTCGTCAGCAACGCTGCGAAACCGTCACGTCGACAATTGCGGGACGGGGTGGGTTTGCGGATCGAATTCGGGTCCAGCATATCTGGGCTGTTCCACTGCCCGATGGACTCGATGCGCAATCTGCAGGGCCATTATTTTGCGGCGGTATCACCGTCTTCGCACCGTTTTTGGATTTCGATCTGAAGCCGACTGACCGGATTGGGGTCATTGGGATTGGTGGGTTAGGCCATCTGGCTGTACAATTTGCCAACGCCTGGGGTTGCGAAGTGACCGCTTTTACATCGTCCATGGACAAGGAAGCGGAGCTGAAAGAGCTGGGCGCGCACCGAATCGTCAACAGCCGCGACAAGGACGCGATCAAGGCTGAGCGTGGCTATTTCGACTTCATTCTGACGACCGTGAATGTCAGCCTGCCTTGGGCGCTTTATATGGGCGCGTTGCGGACTGAAGGAAAACTTATCACGGTCGGCGTTGTGCCAGAGCCGATGGCTATTCCGGCCATGTCTATGATCGGGGGTCAGCGGATGGTTGCCGGATCAGACACAGGGCCGCCCGAAATGGTTGCGACCATGCTAGAATTTTGCGTCCGTCACGACATTAAGCCGATGATCGAAACCTTTCCCATGTCCGACTGTAATGAAGCCATTGAGCGGTTGGAATCTGGCAAAGCCCGCTATCGTATCGTTCTCGAGAATTAACTTCTGGGTCGCAGAAACTAGCGCGACGTAATATATATTTGACATCAAGATAATTTGCCCTATGTAAGGTATATCTTACATGGAGGCATGAATGTCTATTATTGATTACATGAGTGAACCGGAGCGGCAGAGCTGGGTAACCCTCATCGCAGATGGTCTAGTCTTCATCTGGTTTTGGAAAGTGATGGCGCCGGGCTGGTCTCTCATGCCCGATAATTTCTCACCGTCAGAACTGGGTGGGCTTTATCTCAAGCTCGTGATCATCACGATCATCTACCACACGGTCATTAGTACGGCGTTCGCTTTGAAAAGTCGGAATGAGGGTTTAGATCGTGATGAGCGCGATCTTGAAATCCAGTCTGCGGGGGCGCGCGCCGGCTATTCAGCGCTCCAGATTGGCCTTGGGATCGTCATTGTGACGGCGCTTCTGGGCTACGTTATTGGCGAAACTTACACGCCGCCAATTTCTTTGGACACGCCCGTGCAGTTCCTGTTCGCGCTCACCATGGTTAGTTATGGTGCTGATCTGCTGCGCCACACCGTGATCGTGCTGCGCTACAGAGCAGCCTGATGGGCGGTAAGAAGTCCTATATTCAGAACCAGATCAAACGCATCCGGTTGGCTCGGACCGATCTGACCCAAGTTGAATTGGCCCGCCGCGTCGGGGCGACGCGGCAAACCATTATTTCGATAGAGGCGGGGCGTTATTCCCCGTCTCTGGAACTCGCGTTTCGCCTATCCCACGTCCTTGGGGAGCCGCTTGAAGAACTGTTCCAGTTCGTTCCCGAATGGGATTGATCGGAAACTACAGATGCTCGTCTAGGAACTCGACAAAAGCGTTAGAGGCCTCGACCCGGTTTTCCCGCTTCGCAAATCCGTGACCCTCATCAGGGAACAGGACATATTCGACGGGAACGCCGTTTTTACGAACGGCCTCGACCAGTTCGTCGCTCTCGACTTGGAGCACGCGAGGATCATTGGCCCCCTGAACAACGAGCAAGGGCTTCACGATATTTTCGGCGTGGAAGAGCGGAGAAATCGCGCGGTGACGGACGGCATCGGTCGCTGGGTCGCCCATTTCGTCATAGAGCGCCTCACGGAAAGCCTCCCACCACGGTGGAATACTATCCAATGTCCGAACCCAATTAGTCACCCCGAAAATATTGATACCAACGTCAAAGACTTCGGGCTCGAAGGCTAGGGCAGCCGCAACCATAAAGCCGCCATAAGAGCCGCCTAGGATACCAATCCGTTCGCCATCGATCCAATTTTTATCCGCTAAGAAATCCTTGGACGCCACCACATCTTTGAGGTCGACATCGCCATGTTTCTTATCGTCGAGGTGAAAGAAGGTTTTTCCATAACCGGAACTGCCGCGATTATTGATCGCGTAGACAGCATAGCCGTGATTGACGAGATGTTGGATCGCAGGATTATACCCCAGTCGGCTTTGACCGCCCGGTCCGCCATGCACCCAGACGAGGGCCGGGGCCGGTGTGGCGGCCGTTGAGCCTTTCGGGCGATAGAGAATGCCCGGAATGTCCAGCCCGTCATAGCTAGCAAACCGAACGACTTCGCCGTCGACCAGCATATTCGCGTCAATTTCGGGATTGAGGGCGGACGTCAGCGCTTTCTGATTGCCACTGGACAGATCCGCCACATGGATGTTGGACGGTGATCGGTCGCCATTGACGATGAACGCGATCTCGCTCTCATCAGCGTTGAAACGAATATTGCGAAGTTCACCGTCCGGCAGCTCGTTTAGAACAACGGCTTCACCCGTGTTCGTATCTGTCAGAGTCAGCTTAGATGATGCGTCAGCATTGACGATCGCCATCATATAACGGCCCGACGGAGATTCGCCCACATAGTTGACGTCCCAATCCGCTCGATAGGCATCCTCGCGGGCGCCGCTGGCGATATTGTAACTGACGGCGCGTGTGAATTCACCGCCTTCATTGGTCGCGTAATAGAGCGTCCGATTGTCACGACTGAACCCGTAGGCTGAATTCGCGACATTGCCTTCATGCGCTGTGATCAATTTAGGGGCGGCGTCGGCGATTGCGAGATCGACCAAATAAATATCAGAATCTGCGGAGGTCCGGTTTTTGGTCATAGCGACATAGCGACCATTTCCGCTGACCGCATCGATTTGCAAGCCGTCGTTTTGATAGAGTAAAATGCGTGAGTAATCATCCGTATCATATTGATAGATATCAAAAGATTTCCCATCACGTTCATTGGTCATGACGAAAAATACAGTCTCGTCATCAGTCCAACCGCCAAAGCTGGCTTTGACATTCTCGCCTGGGGTCAGGTCACGGGTCGTGCCGTCTTCAGCACGGACAAAGACGTGATTGAGTTCATCACCGCCGCCGTCCTGCGTGTAGAGCATGCGCTCATCGTTCGGGAACCATGTCAACGCCCGCGCGGCGCTCGTCGTTGACGCGGTCAGGGCTGTTTTCTCACCCGTATCTGGGTCCATCCGATAGGCATTAAACACGCCAGTTTCATCGGCGGTGATCAGGATGTCGCCTGTTTTGGGTCCGAATGTGTAGCCGCTACTACTGGGGAGACTGTAGCTCGTGGTCATAAAGAACGCTTCAGCGGAATATCGGGGTGCGGGCGTGATGGCTTCCATCACTGCGCTGGCGGTTTCGCCGACTTCAGCCGTATTGGCACAACCTGCCATAGATGTGAGCGCCAACAGGCTCGTGCCCAATATCAAAAGTTTTTTCATAATCCGTCCTCCATTTGCGCAAAGGCTAACAGAAGGCGGCATTCACCTCAACCAGCCGCCCAATCTCGATAAGCCACGCGGCTATCATGCGGCTCATAAGCCGGGCTGAGCATTTCGACGATGAGCGGGGCGATATCATCCGGCGATGGTAAGTGGCTCGGGTCTTCGCCGGGCATCGCCTTGGCCCGCATCTGTGTCCGTGTCCCGCCGGGGTTGAGTAAATTGACCTTAATATTGGTAATGTCGCCAATCTCCTCGGCCCAGCAGCGCACGAAAGTCTCCATCCCGGCCTTAGAGGCTGCATATGCCCCCCAATAAGCGCGCGGAGCTTGGGCGACCGAGCTAGTCATGAAGACGGCGCGGCCCGCATCGCTTTCGCGCAGGAGTGGGTCGAGGGAGCGGATTAACCGCGCCGGAGCCGTCATGTTCACATCGATGACGCGCATCCAGTCTTTTGGCGTTGTATGGTTGGCCGGCGTAATGTCGCCTAAGACAGCGGCGTTACAGAGCAAGCCGTCTAGTCGCCCGTAACGATCATTCAAAAGTCCACCCAGCCGGTCAATCTGGTCGAAGTCTCGCAAATCCATAGGGACGAGAGAACAGGTCCCGCCAGCCGCCTTGATTTGATCGTCAAGATCTTCCAGCCCGCCTTGGGTGCGGGCGAGCGCGATAATATGGCTACCCGCAGCGGCGAGCGCCTTGGCTGACGCATAGCCGATACCGCGTGAGGCCCCTGTGACCAGGGTAATGCGTCCGTCGAGTGGTTTGGTCATGAAACGCTACGCGACTTCCACGAGGAACGAGAGTTGCTTGCCGCCACCTGCGAGTTCGCGTTCCCGGTCAATCAGTGGTGTTGGATAACAGCCCGTAAAGCAATGGTCCGTATATTGCGGCGCGTCGTCAACACGATACTCTTCACCCATCGCCCAGTAGAGACCTTCGATAGACAGGAAGCCAAGGCTGTCGACTTCGAGCATGTGGGTCATCTCTTCGAGCGAATAGTTCGCCGCGATCAGCTTATCCTTGCTCGGCATATCAATGCCATAATGGTCCGGATATTTGATGGGCGGGGAGGCGGAGCGGAAGTGAACTTCCTTGGCCCCGGCCGCTTTGATCATGCGAACAATTTTGGTCGACGTTGTTCCGCGGACAATGGAATCGTCAACGAGGAGAACGCGCTTCCCTTCGATCATGGACCGATTGGCCGAATGTTTCAGACGCACACCCATGTCGCGCATGCCCTGTGTGGGCTGGATAAAGGTACGGCCGACATAGTGGTTACGGATGATGCCAAGCTCAAACGGAATACCCGTCTCTTGCGCATAGCCGAGCGCCGCCGGGACGCCTGAGTCAGGGACGGGGATGATCACATCGACATCGGCAGGCGTTTCCTGTGCCAGCCGCTGTCCCATGCGCTTACGGACTTCGTAGACGCTTTTACCGCTGACGATGGAATCAGGGCGGGCAAAATAGACAAATTCGAAGAGGCAGGGGCGTTTCTCGGCGTTCGGAAAGGCCGTGAAGCTGCGAATGCCGTCCTCATTAATGACGACGACTTCGCCCGCATCGACTTCGCGAATGAATTGGGCGCCAATCATGTCGAATGCGCAGGTTTCCGACGCCAGAACGTAGCTGTTATTCAATCGACCGATCAGCAGGGGACGGATACCGAAACGATCCCGCGCGCCGACAAGGCAGTTTTTCGTCATGCCGACAAAGGCATAACCACCATCAATCTGGCGCATGGCTGAGACGAAACGGTCGGTGAATTCCTTCCCGCCTGACCGGGCAATCAGGTGGATGACCACTTCCGTATCTGAGGTGCTCTGGAACAGCGCGCCTTTTTCAACCAAGGCATCCTTGATCGTAAACGCGTTGGTGATGTGCCCATTATGGGCGAGGGCGAAGCCGCCCGTGTGGAGTTCCGAATAGAGCGGCTGAACATTGCGCAGAACGGTTTGGCCAGCGGTTGAATAGCGGACATGTCCAATGGCGATATGGCCGGGCAGGCGCTCGGAAGGATCATCCCCCGTGAAATTGTCACCCACGAGACCGAGATGGCGCTCTGTATGGAAAATTGATCCATCTGTTGTCGCGATACCGCAGGCTTCTTGTCCGCGATGCTGTAGCGCGTGGAGCCCAAGGGCTGCGAAACTCGCCGCGTTTTGGACTCCAAACATGCCGAAGACACCGCATTCTTCGCGGATTCGGTCTTCTTCAATGTCCATGCTCACATCCGAGGTCTGGCTCATTGTCGGATCTCCTCGGCGATCCCGTCAAGATCGCCATCCTTTATGCGTTCGGCATATGAGCGCATATCGGCGAAAGGCAAGCCCCGGATCGCATCTCCGATACGGTCGAGCAGCGGATAGAAGGTTGACCCGACAAAGATGCTCGGCATTTCTGCAGGTCCGGCTTCCAACTGTTCACGCATTGATTTGGGCATACGTGCTACGATATCGGGCGGGAAACTCGCGGGGTTTTCGCGGATATATTCGTTGAACTCGGTCGCTTCGAGCGACGCGCGATAGTCAGCCGACCAGAACATCACAAAGAGTGAAGCGATAATCAGACCGCGTGCGACCCCAAAACCCGCTCCGAGGAGCCGATCTATAAGTCCGGGTTTTTCGCCGCCAATCGTCTTGCCGATTTTGGACATCACCATCGCGGCGATGAAATAGGCGATGAACCCGGTCCCAATGACGAGAATTCCGTCAGCCAGTTCCGCCGGAGAAATCATGTCGCGCGCTGCGAATCGGAATTGCCCGTAGACGAATAAAGTTATCACCGCCGCGAACAGCAGGGCGGCAATGGAAATGATCTCTCTAAAGAAGCCTCGGGCGAAAGCGTAGAGGCCAGAAATCAGCAGAAGGACAAGAACGGCCGTGTCGAACCCGTTGAAATCATAGGGTCCTACCGAAATCGCCGCGGAAAGTTGCGAAAGAGAAAGCATGGATATCCGATGTTAGGCGGCCCAGCTCTCCGGAGCGTCCGGGCCTCTTTCTGCTGCGGCTTCTACACGTCGGACCAGATCGCGCAAAGAGTCGATTGCGATGATTGGCAGGGCGGCATTATCGTTGCGGCCTTCGCGTTTCGGCGTGGCCGCCGCGAGCGCACGCTCAAAGCCGAGTTTTGCGGCCTCTTTCAACCGAGCGTCGGCACGGCTGACCGGACGGACATCGCCTGACAGGCTGATTTCACCAAACACAACCAAGTCAGACGGCAGAGAGACATCGAAAGCAGAGCTGGCGATGGCTGCTGCCACAGCTAGATCGGCGGCGGGCTCATTTATGCGGAGACCGCCCGCGACGTTGAGATAGACATCTTTGCCCGCAAAGCTGAGCCCGCACCGGGCTTCCAACACGGCCAGCACCATAGCGAGGCGTCCGCTGTCCCAACCGACGACCGCGCGGCGCGGCGTGCCGAACGCCGCCGGGGCGACGAGGGCTTGAATTTCAGTCAAAACTGGGCGTGAGCCTTCCAGACCCGCAAACACGGCGGAGCCTTCCGAGGCGTCACCACGACCGTCAAGGAACAGCGCAGAGGGGTTCAGCACTTCGGCGAGACCTGTGTCCCGCATTTCGAACACGCCAATTTCGTCCGTCGGGCCAAAGCGATTCTTATGCGCCCTGAGAATCCTGAATTGGTGGGCGCGCTCACCTTCAAAATAGAGCACGGCATCGACCATATGTTCGACCACACGCGGCCCGGCGATTTGTCCGTCTTTCGTGACGTGACCAACCAGAATGACGCAAGCCCCTGATTTCTTCGCGAACCGCACCAATTCTTGTGAACAGGCCCGAACCTGTGCGACTGTGCCCGGCGCAGCCCCAAGCTGGTCGGTCCAGAGTGTTTGAATGGAATCGATGATGACCACATCTGGCTTGGTCGCCATCAGCCCATCGAGGATCATACCCAGCGAGGTTTCAGAGGCGAGGCTAACAGGCTGATCGGCCACGCCTAGCCGCTTGGCCCGGCGTTGCACCTGCCCAACCGATTCCTCGCCAGAAATATAGGCGACACGTTTGCCCTGCTTAGCCAGCGCACCGACCGTTTGCAGGAGTAGAGTCGATTTCCCGATTCCCGGATCGCCACCGACCAGCAAGGCTGAGCCTGGGACGAGGCCGCCACCTGTCACGCGGTCGAGTTCGCCGATTTGGGTGATCAAGCGCGGCACATCAAGGGTTTCGCCGCCTAGATCGACAAACTCCACGCCGCGCCCCTTGCGCCGCTTATGCGCAGGCGCTGCGTTCTGGGTCTTCGCTTCTTCGACGAGCGTGTTCCATTCGCCGCACGCGTCACAACGGCCCGCCCATTTGCCGTGAATGGAGCCGCAAGACTGACAGACAAAGACGGAGGAAGGCTTAGGCATGGTGCGTCTATGGCGGAATTCGCCACGACACGCAACAAAAGTTCTTTGTTTGTTCTAACTTGCGAGCGTGTTGAACTGTAGTTCTGCAAGCCGTGCATAGAGGCCGCCACGCTCGACCAGCTCAGTGTGCGTACCGGTATCCACTACACGGCCCTGATCCAGAACAATGATCCGATCAGCTTTCAGGACGGTGGCGAGGCGGTGGGCAATCACGAGCGTCGTCCGCCCCTGTCGCAGTGTTTCAAACGCCAATTGCACAGCGCGTTCGCTTTCAGAGTCCAAGGCTGATGTGGCTTCATCAAGCAACAGGATCGAGGCGTCGCGCAAGATCGCCCGAGCGATAGCGATGCGTTGTTTTTGTCCACCCGACAGAGTCGCCCCGCGTTCGCCAATATCCGTTTCATAGCCGTCTGGAAGCGCGTCGATGAAATCATGCGCATAGGCTGACTTTGCAGCAGCGATGACGTCCTCTCGCGAGGCGCCGTCTCGCCCATAGGCGATGTTGTCGAACGCTGTTCCAGAAAAGAGGGGTGCGCCTTGCTGGACGATGGCAATCTGCGCCCGCAAGCTTTCCGGGTCCAATCGCTTCACATTGTCACCGCCGACGCGAACAACGCCCGCTTGCGCGTCGTAGAAGCGTAAGAGCAGCTGAAAGACGGTCGTTTTGCCGGCACCGCTAGGTCCGACAAGTGCAATCGTCTCTCCGGGTTCAACTGAGAAACTGACCTCATGCAAGGCGGGAGCATCCGGGCGAGTGGGGTAGGCAAAGTTGACGGTCTCAAACGCGACGAGCCCGGCCGGGTTCGGCTGGTCTTCGCCAATAATGGTTGGGTTTTCATCGAGAATATCGATCAAACGTTCTGAGGCCCCCGCTGCGCGCAACAGGTTGGTCCAAGTTTCCGTCAGTGACGACAGGCTCGATACGCTCAAAATCGCATAGACGGTGAAGGCTCCGATATCGCCGCCACTCATGGTGCCTGCCATAACTTGCCGCGCGCCATACCAAAGAATGCCCGCAATCCCGGCCATCCCTATCGCGAACAAGATGGCGGTCAGCCAAGATTGAACGCCGATGCGTTTCGCTTGGACAGCGTAAGTCCGCTCAATGGCGGCCCCGAACATGTCGCGTTCCAGCCGTTCGCGCGTATAGGCTTGCACGGTCTGGATCGACCCGATGGCTTCGCCCGCACGGCCTGAGGCTTCGGCCAGCCGGTCTTGCCCGTCGCGAGAGAGGCGGCGGATGATCGGCGTGACGACGATAACAATGCCGACGATCACGCCGCCGACAGCAACGACCAGCAGGCCAAGCTGCCAACTGACGACGAACATCAAAATGACCGAGCCAATGATGGTGGCGATTGACCGTAAGGCAAAGGAGATCGAACCTGTGACGACTGTCTCCACAAGGGTGGTGTCCGTCGTCAGACGCGAGAGAACTTCACCCGTGCGGACTCGTTCGAAATATTGCGGGCTGAGGATCGTCAGTCGATCAAATACGGCGCGCCGCAGATCAGCAACAACCCGCTGCCCCAGCGTCGTGACGAAATAGAACCGCAGCGCCCCAAAGACTGAGAACAGCAGAGCGAAACCCATCACCAGTTTAAAGTAACCGTCGACACCAGCCGAAGTATCGACTGGCAATCGCGTGCAATATCCGGGGACAGTGTCTGAGAAGCCACAATCGATGATCGCCTTCAACACACCGGGCAGGGACAGAGTAAAGACGGATGAGAGGACGAGAAAAATCAGAAATCCGAACAATCTGCCCGGATAGCGGCGCACAAAGGGCCACATCTTCGCCAAGGGGGCGAGAGAACGCGAACGTTCGCGCTTTCCTTTATCCTGCTCGACCTGCGCAATATAACCTGCGCCGGCAGAACGGGATGGATCGATGGGATCATTACGGTCGGCCATATCGGCGCGGCCCTATCAAGCTGAGTGGACTGTGGAAAGCGTTGAAGTGTCAGGATCGACAGGCTTGAACCGATAGCCAAAGCACCGCAGGGGGCTGACGATGCCGAAACGTTACGCCAACATGCACGATGCGCTGAAAACCGTCTTCGGTCATGACGATTTCCGTCCTGGGCAAGAGGATGTGATCAACACGATTCTATCGGGCCGCAATGTGCTCGCTGTGATGCCGACAGGGGCCGGTAAGTCGCTCTGTTACCAAGTGCCGTCTTTGCTGCTCGACGGCACAACCATCGTGGTGAGCCCGCTGGTCGCTTTGATGGACAATCAGGTCGCGGCGTTGCGCGCCAATGGTGTCAATGTGTCCTGTATCCATTCAGGACAGGACCGGGCGCGGAATGTTGAGGAATGGAAACGCGTGTCGCGCGGCGAAGCCGATATGCTTTATCTATCGCCGGAACGCTTGATGACAGACCGGATGCTCTCAGCGATGGCGCAGATCCAGCCGCCACTTTTCGTGGTTGATGAGGCGCATTGTGTGTCAAAATGGGGGCCAGCTTTCCGTCCTGAATATGCCCAACTCTCGCAGCTCAAAACACTCTTTCCCAAAGCGCGGGTCGCCGCCTTCACGGCAACGGCGGATGAGGGCACGCGCGTCGATATTGCGGCGCAGTTGTTCGGCGGTGATGGGCGGATGATTGTGCAGGGCTTCGACCGCCCGAACCTGTCTTTGACCGTACAGCCCAAAGTGAACCGAAGCGCACAACTCATTGATTTCATGAAGGGCCGTGAAGGTGAAAGCGGGATTGTCTACGCGCTATCCCGAAAGAATACGGAAGAACATACGCGGGCTCTGGTCGCGGCAGGTTATACGGCGCTGCCCTATCATGCCGGTATGGCCGCAGACGTTCGGTTTGAAAATCAGGAACGTTTCATCGCCGAAGACGGCATTGTTATGGTCGCGACGATTGCGTTCGGCATGGGTATCGACAAACCCGATATTCGCTTTGTCTATCACGTTAATCTGCCGAGCAGTCTGGAAGCCTATTATCAGGAAATCGGACGGGCGGGTCGTGACGGAAATCCTGCCGATACAGTCTTGCTCTACGGGCTCGACGATATCCGGATGCGGCGTCAATTCATCACACAAGAAGACTCGGATCCAGATCATCAGCTGCGCGAGCATAAGCGGCTTGATGCGCTGCTGGGATATTGTGAGGCGTCAACCTGCCGTCGTCAGGTCTTGATGGCCTATTTTGGCGAGACAATGGCGCCCTGTGGCGCGTGCGATGTGTGTGAGAACCCCCCGGACCGGATCGATGCGACAGAGGCAGCGATCGCTTTGTTCCAAGCCGTGCAGGAAACTGGCGAGCGCTTCGGGGCCAATCACGTCATCGCGGTCGCGCGCGGCGCGGAGACGGAGAAGATCCGACAATTCGGGCATGATCAACTGCCAAGTCATGGCACGGGCGAGCGCTGGGGCGACGGTTTTTTCAAATCCTTAGTGCGTCAGGCCATCGCGACCGGATATCTACAGGTTGATATGCAGCGCTACGGTCGATTGGTCGTCACTGATGCGGGACGTAAGCTTGTTTCAGGTCAGGGTGCGTTCCTGATGACTGAGCCAAAGGCCGCTAAGCCAAAACGAGAGCGAAAACGCAAGGCTGCCCCAGACTTGTTGGATCAAGCGGATCAGGAATTACTGGCGACACTCAAAGGATTACGCCGCGAGATGGCCCGTGCGCTCGGAAAGCCCGCCTTCATAATTTTCTCAGACGCGACCCTGATCGATATGGCACAAAAGCGCCCGATGGATCGCGCGCAAATGCTATCCGTGTCCGGTGTCGGGGAAACGAAGTTTGAACGGTTCGGCGAGGCGTTTCTAGACGCGATCAACTAAGCCGCGCAGGCCGTTGCACTCGGCGCTGAGATGCTCTCTTTAAATTCGACCGCAGGCGCTGCGCCCGCATCATAGGACAGGGTGAAGATTCGGGTCTCAAGCTGGCCAATCCGTTCCGGTTGTCCGGAGAAGACGAGTTGCGGCTGACCTGAGGCGAGACGAACACAGTGGCGTTCCGGGGTTCTGGATTGCGGCTTTGTCCGGTGAACCAACATGGAAACTTCACCGACGACGCCAGCAATCGCGACATCAAGGGGGCCACTATGGGTCACCAGATACGTCGCGACACCGGGGCGTGAACTTTGGATTTCCGAGACAAACACTTCATGTTCGAGCGTCGGCCCAAGCCGCATCGCCACTTGGGCGGCGGCCGGGATACTGACCACCTCCAATATGAGCCAAAAGCCGAGCAAAATGCGGATACTCGGACGGGACGTTTTAAAACGGTGCAGCATGCCAACCGATATGCACATGCCGGGCCAGCAGGGTTGAGCCTGACAGAGAGGGCGCTTAAGTGCCGCCTATGTCTACGCAAATGACCAAAGCAGGCGTGCTATTTTCAGGCGGGCAGGACAGCGCAACTGTGCTGGCTTGGGCGCTCAATCGCTTCGACCATGTCGAGACGGTCGGCTTTTCCTATGGCCAGCGCCATAATGTGGAAATGACGGTTCGAAAACAGGCGCTCCTCCAGATCCGAGAGCAATTTCCAGAGTGGGCCGAGCGACTGGGTGAAGATCATGTCGTCGATCTGGTCGGGCTTGGCGCGATCAGCGAAACCGCACTGACGCGCGATCGCGAGATCGAGACGCTCGACTCCGGTTTGCCCAACACATTTGTGCCCGGTCGCAATCTCATTTTTCTGACTTATGCGGCGGCCATTGGTTGGCGGCGCGGCTTTTCCGATCTGGTTGCGGGTATGTGTGAAGCCGATTTCTCTGGCTATCCCGACTGTCGGAAGGAGACGCTGGATACCCAAATGACGGCGATCTCCCTCGGCCTTGATCGGCTTTTTACCTTGCACACGCCTCTGATGACGCGGTCTAAGGCGGATGCTTGGACCTTTGCGGAAGAGCTTGGCGGCAAGCCTTTGGTCGAGCTAATCCGTACAGAAACGCATACTTGCTATGTCGGTGAGCGTGACGCGCTGCATGAGTGGGGCTATGGCTGCGGCGAGTGCCCGGCCTGTGATTTGCGCGCCAAGGGTTGGGCGGAGTACGCCGCCTCATGAGCTATGCCGTTAAAGAACTTTACCTGACCGTTCAGGGCGAAGGTGGCCAAGCGGGTCGCGTCGCCGTCTTTCTGCGCTTTGCGGGCTGCAATCTCTGGAGTGGGCGTGAGGAGGACCGGGCGAGCGCTGTGTGTTCGTTCTGCGACACGGATTTTGTCGGCATAGACGGACCGGGCGGCGGCCGGTTCGATGCGAACGGTCTAGCTGACGCGGTTCTGGCCGCGTGGCCGCCAGAGCAACAGGATCGCTGGGTCGTTTGCACTGGCGGAGAGCCGCTTCTGCAACTCGATGCTAATCTCATCAAAGCGCTGAAAAGCAAAGGCTTCAAGATTGCAGTTGAGACGAATGGGACGATTGCCGCGCCTGCGGGTATCGACTGGATCTGCGTCAGCCCGAAGGCGAATGCGCCGCTCGTTCAGCTCACAGGTCAGGAATTAAAACTGGTCTATCCGCAAGTCGCCAACAGGCCCGAAGAGTTCGAACATCTCGACTTCGAGCATTACTTTTTGCAACCCCTCGATGATCCAGATCGCAGCGCCCACACGGACGCTGCCTTCCGATATTGCCTTGCCCATCCGAAATGGCGGCTTAGCGTCCAATCACATAAATATATTGGCGTCCCCTAGAGGACGCCAATAGAGCTTGCGAGTTTAGGACAGTGTCTTCGCAGTCTTTTTCGCGAAGCGAGAAATGGCGCGGTGCGCATCCGTCCATGTGCCGTTCGCTCGAGCAAAACCGTCATTACGAATTCCGGTTTCAAACCAGCGATAAGTCACTGTGCCGAAGGAGCTGCCGTCATTACTGACAAGCTCGCCACTTAATTCTGCCCCACCGACACCAAAACTATCGAAGCTTAGTCCGGGTTGTTTGGACATTTGTTCGATGGTCGGGCGGTTATTTTTTACATCTTCGAGTGTAACGCGCAATGTGATCGCCGCGTCATCCGAGATGATAATTCCGCGCTTGGCAAAATCTTCGGCTAGTTCCTCATGGACTTCATCAACAAGACGCTCGAGGGCGCGGTCGCCATAAAACCCATTACCTGAAAAACCGGATCGCAAGCCTCGCGAACCAGACCCGCGGTCGCTTAATTTCTCGGGGAGGTTATTGGCGCGGAACGCCAAATCTTCAGACAGAACGACTTCGATTTTAACAGGGGCTTGTAGGGGGGATGCAATCGTCGTCTCAAAGCCTTGGGACTTCGCGACGGCACCAAGAGGTGCGAGCAGAAGAGCGGTGGTAGCGAGAATAAAAGTTGTATGGCGCATAAATCAATCTCCTTATTTTGATATAATATAGCATTTAGGAGCAGTATTTTCAAGATATTCGCACATACGGGTGCGATTGCAGCTTATCCGAATGCGTCCACAGTCACGCCCAAGACATTTCCCGCGCGCCGAATGTTCATAAGCTCATTATCGAGCTGCGCGGCCTGAATGTTGCGAGAGACGGTGACAACTTTGCCCGTCAGATCCACGACTTGTGTCGTCACAGTCAAAACCTTGATCGAACTGTCGAGGGCTTTGTCAGTAATTTTCACAGGCACGGAGCCGACATAGTAGACCCCTTTGCCAGTGGCGATGGTCGATTTCCCGACGAATTTGGTGGTGCCAACCACGCCTTTTCCGGTCAGTCGACCCGTATGATAGGTGGCTTTAAACGGGAGAGCGACAGCTTTGCCCGTGGTCTTGGCAACGGTCATACACCCCGTCAGGGCGAAGGCGGCCAAGCCGGCCATCAGAATATGTCGCATGCTAATCCCCTGAAGTCTTCCGGACCTGTATCAGAAGGGCCTGAACCGCAGCTTAATTTGGCGCACGTGGGGCCGCGATTATTTTGCTTCGCGTAACCAACCCCAAGCGAGCGCGGCGAAGAAGGCGAGGAAGAAGACAAGCGGCGGGGCTATCGGGCGACGCTTGGACCGTGTGACGGTGTAGGCATCATTGTTGCGGATGCCGATCCAATCGCGCCCTGAAAGGGCACCGGACTGGACGCGGCGAATGTCTGGCACGGTGTCTATGGACAGGCCGATCGTCCGGGTCATGCCACCCGTGGCCTCTGAGAGAGGCGATAGAATGTCGGTCGTCGGTAGCAGTTCGGAAAACTCGACAGGGTTCAACATGCCTACAGCCGCAATGGTTGAAAGATCACCGTGTTGAAGACGGTAGGCGCCCAGCCCGTCCAGCGGCATCGACCCGGAAAAGTAACCCGGTTCATTCTCGACCATCTCAATCGTCGACGCAGCGCCGTTTGGGAGAATGATGTCAGCCCGATCCGGAACATCGCCGAGCGTCCGTCGCTCAACGATCAGCTGCTCATTCTCCGCCCGCGCCGTGAGTGTCTCAGCGTGTAGGTCCGGTTCGCCTAACAGCCAGTGAGCCGTCCGGCGGAACATTTCGCGGTAAGGGCCACCGCCTTGATGGCCTTTCGCCCAGAGCCAAGCCTGGTCGCTCATCAGCATGGCGACGCGGCCATCACCGACGCGGTCGATAACGAACAATGGTGTCCCATCTGGCCCCTCCATTAGAACATTTCCAGACAGGGGGTCGTTGCCGATGGCGCGGTACCAAGGCCCCCACGTCTGGTCATCTCGGCCCGCAAAGGACCGCGTGATGGGGTGCAATCGCCCTTTATCGTTCAGCTCCGCGCGGAACGGACCTTCGGTGATATCACCCGTCGGACGCGTGGGCAGAACACTGACAAGGGGTGTAAGAAACAGACTGTCCGCCGTAGGAAAGGCCGGACCGGCGGCGAGCAGCAACGCGCCGCCATCCTCAACATAACGGGCAATGTTGGAAAAATAGCGCGGGGGAATCGTTAGCTGTGCCCGTCCGTCGCCCGTTGGAATGGCGCGGCGTTGATATTGGTCGAAAATGATGAGGTCGAAATCATCTAGCCGCTCTTCAAACAATTGCCGTCGTGGAAACTGGATCAAAGAGAGTTCTCGTTCCGATGCGTTGGTAGACTTGACCCGGGGCTGGGTCAGGATGGTGAACTGGACCAAGTCGATAGACGGATCGGATTTCAGCAAATTGCGCCACGCCCGACCGCCGTTATGCGGCTCACCTGTAATCAGCAGAACACGCATCCGGTCACGGATTCCGGAAATTTCAGAGATGAATAGATTATTGTTCAGCGTCAGCTCGCCACCTTCGGCCGGGGCGACTGTCATCTCGACTGTATTGCGTCCGCGCCGTTCAATTTCGAGCGGGATCGACAAAGTCTGACCAATCGTGATCGGGAACCGGGCTTTGCGTTCGCCATTGAGCCGGACTTCGATTTGCGCGCGCTCTCCCTCATATCCTGGATCATCAACGCGAAGCTCAAACGTCGCTAACTCGCCCACAACGCCAAATTTAGGGGAGGTGACAGCGGAAATGCGGCGGTCTCGCGCGTCCGGATCGCCAATGATCAATGCGTGGAATGGCACATCATCTGGCATGGCGGAGGCAGTCGCCTCGCTAACATCATGAGCCTGTCCGTCGCTGAGGGCGATCACGCCACCGAGGCGACCCGTCGGGACAGACGCCAGCGCATCGTTCAGGGATCGCGCCAGTCTCGTCCCATCCGCATCGGGTGGAATATTGACGGTGACAATATCGATGGGACCTGCTTCCGCAAGGGCGTCACGGAGCGCGACTTCGGCAGCGTCAGCGACGGCAGATCGGTCGCCAAGTTGCATCGAGTCCGATCCGTCCTTGAGGATAACAACCGTATCGGGAAGGGGGCGTCGGTCCTCGCTGACTAATTGCGGGCCACTCAATGCCAGCCCCAAGAATAAAGCGGCGAGCAACCGCTGGAAGTCAGAGCGTAGCCTCGCCGTCGCCGCAAAGAGCGCGGCTATCGAAGCTAGTCCGACCAAAGCGATGACCCATGGCCATGGCAAAAGCGGATCGAAAGCGATCTGGGAAAAAATATCCTCAATCACGCTCAGGTTCCCGTATGTCATCCGGCCGAACTTCAATCGAGAGGCCGTTTGACGAATCGCTTTCGTCACCCCGCCCCAAACGACGGATTAGTTCAGCCGCGTGAACCTGATCAGCTTTGTAATTGCCTGACAGCGCATACATGGCGAGATTGACCCCAAACCGGACCGCCATTTCCCGTTGGCGCGGAATTTCATTGGCCAGATCGACCAATGTGCCTGTGTCCGCATCAATCGCCCATCCTGCGGCCCAATCATTGGAACCGATAATAACCGATGAGACACCGTCGCGTCCGCCCTGCGTGGCGCCTTCCGCCTCGACATAGAGCGGCCCGTTAGCCCAGCGACCCGGAAAGACTTGCAATAGATAGAAGGACTTTGTCAGCACATGATCCTCTGGGACTCTGACGAGCCGACCAATTGAGAGACCCTCGGTCACGCGCGACAGACCGGGATGGGCGTCACCAGAGCGGAAAGACCGCTCGGCTTCATCGGCTGTGTCTAGAACCAGCGTTCCACCCGCCGCGATATAGGCATTGAGCGATAGTCTTTCGGCCTCGGTCAGCGCGGGCGTGCCCAGCCGTATGGGCCAGTAAAGGAAGGGATACATTTCCAGCCCCTCGCTATCGGGCGACACTCCGTGAACCCCGACGGGCTCAATGGTCGTGCGCAGAGTGAGTTGCCGTTTCAGACTTTCCATCGCCGTCTGGCTCAGCTGATCCACACGCGCATCACCCGTTTCGATATAGCCGAGATGCAGGCCGAGGGCGGCTTCTTGCACTCGATCATTGGCGTCTGCGCCTAGAGGCAGAGATATGATGCAGACGGCTAGTAAGGCGGCTGTCGCTGGACCGAACCGACGCAATCTCCCTGAAAGCGTGGCTGAAAGTAGCATATCCAACGCCAACATCGCGAGAGCGAGACCGAGCAATAGACCAGCAAGGGAGCGAGGGTCGCTCGATTTACCACGCACGACGTTAAGCCCATCCGTGGCAAAGGGCTGAATGGTCTCAGGATTTGAGATGGTGTCGACCGCCCGCTGCCGCGTGCCAGACCGATAATAGCCGGGGGTCAGTTCGCCCAGTTTTTGATCCCATGTGGCATCGTCGACAGTCTCAGGGCGCGGTGGTGGCGGGCGGAGTTCGCCGAAGGGGCCCAGCATCCGGTCTAAGGTCCAGGCGCCGCTTTCCGAGCCAGACACGATCCGCCGAGATTTGGCGAGCGGCAGTATCCGCTTTAGCATTTCAACATAAAGCCCTGAAATTGCGAGGTTTGACCATTCCGGACCCGCTGTCACATGGAACAGGACGATGCGGCCATCGCCGCGTATGGCAGACGTAACAATGGGAGAGCCGTCTTCCAGCCGCGCCCATGTATTGGCGTCTGTTTCTGCGCCGGGGCGCGCCATAACTTGACGCGACACGGTCACGTCAGCCGGAATATCGAGACCTGAAAATGGCGACTCACTGGCGAAGGGTGCGAGCGTTTGCGGCGTTTCCCAAGCCAGCGCGCCGCCGATGGATCGTCCGCCGCGACGTAAGGCGACGGGCAACAGCTCATCTGGGGCTTTGGCGAGTTGCGGTCCTGCGAAACGGATCAAGACGCCGCCATTTTCGACATAGTCTACAATTTCTGTGGCGTCTGAACTCATAGAATCCGGCATGACCAACACTGTTGGATTGAGGGAGAGAACCGATTGGACATTGCCGATGAATAAATCGGCGAACGGCGTGAGCGCCTGCTCGGTGTAGAAATCTTCGGATAAAAGCGGGCTAGACGTCCCGGATGGAGGTGCCAACACGCCAACTAAAGGTCGCCCGAACGCATCATCCAGCAACTTTGTCGCGGCCCCAGCTCGCATTTCGGCAATGCGAAGCCGTGCGACACGCGACCGGAGCTGCGGCGGGAGGGAAATTTGCGCCGTTGCGAGAGATCGGCCCGGCGCGAAGGTCAGCGGCTCGACCGCCAATATATCCCCACGCGCGGATAGAGCTTCGACGGAGGCGCTGCGCGTTCCATGTGCGCTGAACCAATCAGTCTCAAACCCATCCGCCGTTTCGCGAACGTCGCCGGGCACGATAACAGTATCGATATTTTCGGGCATGATGACTGTCGCTGACGCCTGCGTCAGCCTGTCACGGAACCCGTCATCAGCGCCAAAACTGACGCCGGAAGAGAGATAGACGGTCTGTCGTTCGGTTGGGAGTGCAGGAAGCGCAACGGTCTTGTTACGAAGTCTCGGCGTGGCCGTGCGGAGACGCAAAAGCGCTTCAGCCGCCGGAATTGGGGTGGTATCCGGTGTGTCTCCGAACAAAAGAACAACGTCTTGGTTGGCGCGTTGGGCGTCGCGAATTCGGCGTCGGGATTCGTCGGTGATGTCGTCCCACATCGGCGCTGCGGCTGCACTATCGTCGAGGATCAGGGTGATCGGACGATCCGCACCCGCGTCGTCGCGCTGCAGCAGAGGTAAGCTCAGTGCAAATATGGCCAGCGCCACCATGAGCAACCGATAGATGAGTAACCAGATCGGCGTGGCATTGGGCGTTTCCTCATCCGTTTCGACACCGGTTAGGATGGCGAGTGGCGGAAACAGGCGGCGCTTTGGCGCGGGCGGGCTGATCTTCAAGATCCACCAGACCAGCGGCAAAGTCAGCAGGCCAAGCAGCGTCAGCGGTGCGAGTAGCGTGAGCGATCCCATCAGAGCGTGCCTTCAAACGCTTGGTAAAGCGCTGTCAAGGCGGGTCCAGGCGGTTGATCCGTATGGTGGCGAATGACCGTGAAGCCGAGATGACGTGCGCTATCCTCGACACGCTGACAATGGGCTTGAAAGCGCATGCGATAGTCTTCTTTGGCGCGTTCTGCCCGTCCCAATAGATAGGGTTTCATCCAACCACCGGGGGTCTGGAATTCAACGCGGCCTTTAAACGGGAAGCTCTCTTCTGCCGGATCAATGATGTGGAGCAGAACGCCGGAAGCAGGTCGTGCCGCCAAGGTTGCCAGTCGTTGCGGCCAAGCATCGGGCTCAGTGAGGAAATCACTGGCGATGAGAAGTTTCGCGTGGGCGGGGAGTTTGCCCGCTAACAGGTCCAGACTACCCTCTGAGGCTGCCAGTCGGTGCGCCAGTCGTTCATAACCGACACGTCCGGACCTCGGACGTTCGCTCTCGCCTAAGACGGCACAGCGTTCGCCGCCGCGCATCAGTAAAGAGGTCAGCGCGAGGCTGAGCACGCTGGCGCGGTCGCGTTTCGTTGGTAGGGCTTTGTCAGACCGCCAATCCATGCCGGGGCCGCCATCGCGCCAGAGATAGACTGAATTAGCGGCTTCCCATTCTGTGTCGCGAACGAACACCGCGTCACCGCGCGCTGAGCGCCGCCAATCGATCCGGTTGGCTGGATCGGAGACGTCATAGGGGCGGTATTGCCAGAAGGTCTCGCCTTGGCCGGGCCGTCTGCGTCCATGAACGCCCGCGGCGACAAGAGCGGCCACACGCTCGGCCTCAGCCAACAGCGCGGGATAGCCGCCCGCGAGCCGGTCGGCGTCTTGTCGTAACGTGTGGGCGGTGGTCTCGACCGGCATGGGGCCTAGCGGATGCGGTCCTTCAGACGCTCAATCGTTGTGTCGATTGTCGCCCCGTCTGCCCGTGCCGCAAAGCTGAGCGCCATACGATGGCGCAAAACAGGACTTGCAAGGTCGATCACATCATCAACGGATGGTGCGACGCGGCCTTCGATCAGGGCTTTGGCGCGCGTCGCGAGCATCAGCGCCTGTCCGGCACGCGGGCCGGGGCCCCAAGCGACCGTTTTGCGGATGGTCTCATCATCAGACTGATCAGGGCGCGCATTGCGAACGAGAGTCAGGATCGCTTCGAGCACGCTTTCGCCTACGGGAAGTTTTCGTACTAAGGACTGCATGCCGATGAGCGATTTCGCTGTCATCGCCTTTCTCGGCGTTGGCAAGGTCGCGCCGGTTGTGGAGATCAGGATGTCTCGTTCCGTCGTCAGTTCCGGGAAGCCGACATCAATCTGGAATAGGAACCGGTCGAGCTGCGCTTCGGGCAGGGGATAAGTCCCTTCCTGCTCAATCGGGTTTTGCGTCGCCAGCACATGAAACGGTTTTGGTAAGTCGTGGCGCGCGCCCGCAATGGTGACGGCTTTTTCCTGCATGGCTTGTAGCAAGGCGGATTGTGTGCGCGGGCTAGCCCGGTTAATTTCGTCGGCCATGAGGAGCTGGGTGAAGACAGGGCCTTTAATGAAGCGGAACGCCCGACGTCCGTCTTCATCTTGGTCCAACACTTCGGAACCGAGAATATCGGCAGGCATTAAGTCGGGTGTAAATTGTATGCGAGACTCTTTCAGCCCAAGGACCGTCCCCAATGTTTCAACTAGAAGCGTTTTCGCTAGTCCGGGAACGCCGACGAGTAGGGCGTGACCGCCCGATAGGATGGCGGCGAGGGCTAGATCGACAACGCGGTCTTGGCCGTAGACAACTTGACCAATATTCTCACGAACACTCGCCAGAGTTTCGACGGCTTTGGCCGCAGCTTTTTCTGTGGCGGGATCAACTGTGGTGTCGAGCATCTGGCCCATATACTGTATCCGTAATTATGGTGTTCAATAGACGAGTAGCGAGGCGGGTGCCGCCGGGAAAGGCCCATGACCACTGAAAACACGTTAAATGGCGGTAAGTCCCCAAAAAGTGATGCCAAAAATGGTGCGGGATTCTCTCTTCAGGATCTGATGGACGCGCTGGCTGACACGTCGGGCGATCAACGTCCTGTGGACCGCTGGAACCCGGATTATTGCGGTGAAATGGATCTCGTCATCAAAGCCGACGGATCGTGGTGGCATGAAGGATCGCGGATTACGCGCAGGGGACTGATTGATCTGTTCGCATCCGTCCTGCGCAAGGATGAAGATGGGCGGACTTACCTTGTCACGCCGGTCGAAAAGCTTGGCATTCAGGTTGAACGCGCGCCGTTTCTGGCGATTCGGGTCGATGCGACAGGCGAGGGCGAAGATCAGCGTCTTTTCTTCAAGACCAATCTTGATGAGACGGTTGAGGCCGGACCCGATTATCCGATTCGGGTTGAGACGGATGCTGAAACGATGGAACCGGACCCGTATGTCCGGGTTCGAGGCCAGTTGGAGGCCGCGATCAATCGCGCCGTTTTCTATGAGTTGGTTGAGCTGGCGGTTGAGCGCGATGACACGCTCGGTGTTTGGGCCGGCGGTGCTTTCTTCCCGCTCGGCCCAAAAGGCGCGCATACGGCGTGACTGACGCGATTGAGCAACGACTGCGTGGCGCGTTCCTGCCGACGCCGATTGGGGATGATACGCACCGGATCACACGTGAGACGCAGCGCGTGGCCGCCGTGCTCTTACCATTCGTGCAGCGCGCGTCTGGTTGGCACCTGATCTATACGCAGCGGCCTGAAACCATGCCCAACCATGCCGGACAGATCAGTTTTCCGGGCGGTAAGGCCGAGATGGGCGAAACAGTTTTGAAGGCGGCTTTGCGGGAAACCGAAGAAGAGATCGGGATTCAGGCTGACCGGATTGAAATTCTTGGTCGGTTGCCATCTTTTGATGCGGCGGGCTATTTTCGCGTCACGCCTTTTGCTGGGATCGTCGACCCTGCCGCAAATCTCGTGATCGACCCGCACGAAGTCGAAGAGGCTTTCGAAGTTCCGCTGACCTTTTTGATGGATCCGTCTAATCATGTGGCCAAGCAGCTGACGTTCGAGGATCAGATGCACACCGTCTATTACATGCCCTATACCGGGTCGGATGGGGTGCACCGCAACATTTGGGGTATGACGGCGGGGATGACCCGGCGTGTTTGGAGCCGGGCGTTTAACGATGCCAGAGTGACTTGAGCTCTGATCACTAGGCAGATTGCTATCTTGTCGCATTCCACGGCTTCGCTATTAGCGCGGCGATGCCTAGTTCGAAACACTCACTCCCATTCATTGACGACGCTGGCGCGCAAGCCATTTTGGCGGCGTTGCCTGATGGCTCGACCCGCTTCGTCGGCGGCTGCGTCCGCAATGCATTGTGGGGCGAGCCCGTCGCCGACATTGACCTGGCAACTCAGATCGCCCCCGGAACTGTTGTGGCGCTGCTGAAAGACGCGAAAATCAAGACGGTTCCAACGGGCATTGCGCACGGAACGATCACCGCTGTCGTCAGCGGAAAACCCTATGAAATCACCACCTTGCGCCGGGATGTGGAGACAGATGGCCGACGCGCTGTCATCGCCTATACGGATGATTGGACGGAGGACGCGCAGCGGCGCGATTTTACCGTCAATGCGCTCTATGCTGATCGGACAGGCGAGATTTTCGACCCGACTGGAGAAGGTCTCGCCGATATAGAGGCCCGCCGTTTTCGTTTCGTTGGAGACGCAGACCAACGTGTTCGCGAAGACTATCTGCGCATTCTCCGGCTGTTCCGCTTTGTCGCTTGGTATGGCCGTGACGCTAAAATCACCAAGGAAGCCCTGACCGCTTGCCGGGAAAATCGTGCTGGGCTGAAGACATTATCCGCCGAACGGGTCTGGAGTGAGACGAAGAAGCTCCTCTCAGCCCCCGATCCGGTTCGGTCTGTTCGCATTATGTTGCAACAAGAGCTGCTCGATACGCTGCTCCCTGAAGCCAGCAATGTGGACGGTCTGACCTGCATCGTCGCTTTAGAAAGCCGCGAAGCGATCAAGCCCGACCCGATGTTGCGTTTGATGGCGATGATGGGCCGCGAACCGCTCCCGGCTGTATTGATGGCCAAGCGGCTACGGATGTCGAATAAGGAAGCGGATCGTTTGAAGGCTTGGGCGTCGGACGGGGAGAGCCTGTCATCGGATATGAGCGAACGGGCCCGGATGCAGGCGATCTATCGATCCGGCAAACAGACGATCCTTGATCGTGCGCGGTTACGGGCGGCTGGTGCGAGCGATCCGATTGAATCGGCGCGCTGGATGGTTTTAGCCGATCTGGCGCTCGGCTGGACACCGCCAACCTTCCCTTTGCGCGGAGCAGATCTCGTGAAGGCCGGAGTCCCGAAAGGGCCAAAACTCGGCAAAGCGCTGGCCGCGTTGGAAGCGCTGTGGATCAGGTCTGGTTTTTCAACCGAGAAACCCCAACTGCTAGCGGCCCTGAAACTATTAGGATATTGATATGGCGCTGACGCTGTTCATCGGAAACTATAATTATTCCAGCTGGTCGCTGCGAGCGTGGCTGATCCTGCGCAAGATGGAGATGCCTTTCGAAACTGAAATGGTTGATCTCGACGTGCCGGGTTACAAGGATCGCCTGCTTGAAATCAGTCCGGCCGGGACCGTTCCGGTGCTCGACGTCAATGGTGAACGGATCCCCGATAGCCTTGCTATCGCGGAATTCTGCGTCAAGATGGTGCCGAATTTATGGCCTAAAGATGAGGCAGATCGAGCAGAAGCCCGCCGGGTGACCCACCTTATGCATGAAGGGTTCGACGCGCTGCGCCGCGAAGCGCCGATGAACCTAAAACGGCGGACTGAAGGCAAAATGCCTAAGGATTGTCTGAAAGACGCCGAAACGATTGTGACGATGTGGGATGATCTTCTGTCCCGCCACGATGGCCCGTTCCTGTTCAATGACTGGTCTATTGCTGATGCGTTCTATGCGCCCGTCGCCACACGGTTCGAAAGCTATGGCCTGCCACGGTCGCGCCGGTCAGACACGTATATTTCCGAGTTGATGGCGGACGAGCATTTCCAGGAGTGGGAAGCGTTGGCGTTTGCCGAAACTCATACCCTTCCAGAAACGGACGCCGTTAATGCGTGATTTGAAAGCCGCCATTCGAACGGTCCCTGACTTCCCGAAACCGGGAGTGCAATATCGTGACATCACCACGCTACTGAGCGATGCTGAGGCGTTGGCTGAAGCCGTGCGTCAGTTGGCGGCCCCTTATCGCGGCGGAAAGATCGACGCGGTTGCCGGGATTGATGCGCGGGGTTTTATCTTCGGAACAGCCGTGGCGATTGAACTGGGCGTTGGGTTCATCCCGGTTCGTAAAGCGGGGAAACTACCCTTCGAGACGTTGGAGCAGAATTACGAGCTCGAATACGGCACGGATACACTCCAAATCCACGCCGATGCGGCGGGTGAGGGTGATCGGGTCTTGCTGGTCGACGACTTGATTGCGACGGGCGGCACGGCAGCCGCGGCGGTATCGCTGCTTCGCCGAACAGGCTGCACAGTCACGGCGGCTGCGTTTCTGATTGATCTACCAGATTTGGGCGGTGCGAATGTCATCCGCCGCATGGATGTGCCGCTAACGGCGCTGGTTTCTTTCGAGGGCGATTGAGACCAGCTTGGCGATCAAACGTTGAATTTGAACAGCATGATGTCTCCGTCTTTGACGATGTAGGTCTTGCCTTCTTGGCGGACTTTCCCGGCGTCTTTCGCGCCTTGTTCGCCACCGTTCTCGACATAATCATCAAAGGCCGTAGTTTCGGCCTTGATGAAGCCCTTTTCAAAGTCACCGTGGATGACCCCGGCGCAACGCGGCGCAGTCCAGCCCTCTTGGAAGGTCCAAGCGCGCGCTTCCTTTGGGCCAACCGTGAAATAGGTTTTCAGGCCGAGCAGGGCGTATCCTGCTCGGATGAGCCGGTTTAGGCCCGGTTCCGTTAGCCCGATGGCACCGAGATATTCGGCCTGTTCTTCATCATCCAGAACCGCCATCTCAGATTCGATCTGGGCGGAGATGGCGACGGCTTGTGCACCTTCAGACTTGGCATGGGCCATAACTTTTTCGGAAAATGCATTGCCACTCGCCGCGCTCTCTTCGTCGACATTTGCGACATAAAGAACGGGTTTTGAGGTCAGGAGCTGGAGCATTCTCCACGCCTTCTGATCATCGTCATCAATTTTAGCGGTTCGGGCAGGTTTACCCTCTTCCAGTACGGCGATAGCGGTTTCGATCAGACGCATGGTCTGGATCGCTTCTTTATCGTTTTGCTTCAGCTTCTTCTCAAGTCCAGGCTTACGCTTCTCTAAGCTTTCCAAGTCAGCCAGCATCAATTCGGTTTCAATCGTTTCGAAGTCGGACATCGGGTCGATGCGGCCATCGACATGGGTGACATCTTCATCCTCAAAACAGCGCAGAACATAGATGATCGCGTCGGTTTCGCGGATATTGGCGAGGAACTGGTTGCCCATGCCTTCGCCCTTGGACGCGCCTTTAACGAGGCCAGCAATATCGACGAAATTCATCCGAGCCGGGATACGGGTCGCCGATCCGCCAATCTCTGCGATCACGTCGAGGCGCGCTTCCGGCACGGCGACATCGCCGACATTGGGCTCAATCGTGCAGAAGGGATAGTTCGCCGCCTGCGCATTCGCTGTCTTAGTTAAGGCGTTGAAAAGTGTAGACTTTCCGACATTTGGAAGGCCAACAATGCCGCATTTGAAACCCATGGTGGCTTACCTTGCTATATATTCGGCGACGCGGGTCTGAAACATGTCGGTTTCGCCGCTCGCCAGATGCTCAGCGTAACGGGCGATCCCGTTGCTCATATCATCGCGAAGATCAATTTCGTCTTTGGCAAAGCCAGACAGAACGTAGCCGGAGACCCGATCCTTGTGACCGGGATGACCGATGCCAAGACGAATACGTTGAAAGTCGGAACCACCGCAGAGCTGATTGATAGACCGAAGACCGTTATGTCCGGCGAGGCCGCCGCCCATCTTCACCCGGACCTTGCCGGGCGAGAGATCTAGTTCATCGTGAAATACCGTCACATTGGACAAAGGTATTTTATAGAAGGCCATCGCTTTCTGCACGGCCACACCGGACTTATTCATGAAGGTGGTTGGTTTGAGGATCAGAACCTTCTGATCCTCAATCTGACCGGTTCGAACTAAGCCTGAAAACTTGCTCTGCTCAGATCCGAACTTATGGTCGTCGGCAATCGCGTCGACGACCATGAAGCCGATATTATGGCGGTCGAGCGCGTGGTTCGCGCCCGGATTGCCCAATCCAACCCACAGATGCATGTCCTTGCCGTCCAAGGCGATTGGCTCCGCTTTACGGCGCAGCCAACCAAACACTATTCTTTGTCAGCGTCGGTATCGATTTCAGGATTCTGCTCGATGGACGGAACTTCACCGGCATCGACGTCTTCCGCTTCATCATCTTCTTCGACTTCGACACGCGACGCAATGATGGTCGCGATCGTGAAATCACGATCCGTAATCGTCGGCTTAACGCCTTTTGGCAGTTTGATGTCCGAAATGTGGATCGCGTCGCCGATATCCATGCTGGATATGTCAGCTTCAATGCTTTCCGGAATATCGCCAGCCGGACATTTCACTTCGATAGCATAACGCACAACGTTAAGAGCGCCGCCGCTCTTCATGCCTGGCGAGTCTTCTTCGCCGACAAAGTGCACGGTCACTTCCACTTCAATGAGGGTCTTGTTGGTCACGCGATAGAAATCAACGTGAACCGGGAAATCCGTCACAGGGTGGAACTGAACATCTTTGGTGAAGACCTTCTGGTTTTTGCCTTCGTGAGACAATTCAATCATCGAGCCCAGAAAATCGCCAGAATTAAGCGCTTTCAGCACTTCATTCATTTTCACGGCGACGGAAACGGCATCTTCATCGCCGCCATAAATTACGCCGGGCACTTGGCCATTGCGGCGGGCTTCACGGGCATTGCCCGTCCCTGTGTTTTCGCGCACAGTCACATCAAGAACAACACCCATCGGATCACTCCTACTCATTGCGTTCAGTTTTAAAAGGAAAGCCGCCCCTTCAGTGGAGCGGCTCGTTCGGGCGCGCCTTTAAAACACGCCGGAACGGTATGCAAGCCTCTGCTGCGGTTCTTGTGACGCTCGCTATTCCGGTTCGGTGTCGGGGTTTTCAGCCCTGACATGCTCTCGGATCTGCTGCTCGATTTTAACCGGCACATCCATTCCGGGAATCCAGCGGCGAGGGGTCAGGAAGATCATCACTTCTGTGTCCTGACTGCGTTCAGCCTTATGCCCAAAGATCGCAGATAGCGGCGGGAACTTATTGGCGCCAGGGAAGCCGGCACGGGTTGTAGCGCGTGTTTTCAGATTAAGTCCGCCAATGATGATCGTCCGGCCACTCTGAACCAGCGCACTCGATTCGACGGAATTTCGCGTGCGCCGCAACGCCTCATCTTCCTCGGTCGAGGAAAAGCGCGACTCGGAGACGCTGAAATCAACTAGGATGTCCCCTTCAGAGGTCACGATAGGCAAGACCTCCACGATCACGCCGCTGGAGATTTCGTTCAACTCGGCTTCATCGAAAATGAGAACCTCAACAAATCGGTCCTCGGTAATTTCCAAGGTCGCAGACTTTCCGCTCAGAGTGGAGACGAAAGGGCGGGAGAGAACGCGGGCGAGATTTTCCTGTTCGAGAAAATCGAGCGCGAGGGTGAAAGACAGATCGTTGACTGACAGTCCGGCATCATAATTAAAGCTGAGATTGCTGCCGAGAAAGCTCGCTATGTCGAAAAAGGCGTCAGAAACAGATCCCGATGCGCCGTTGGACAGTTGGCTGCCATAATCTGTGATCCGCTCCGCGTTGAATTCAATGACGAGGGCTTCGATCAGAATGTGATCAGGCGTGGCGTCTAGGCGGGATAGAACATCCATGGCGGACGCGACCTCGCTCGGTTTCCCCGTCGCGACAATGCTGTTCGATGTCCGAAGCAAAGCGATATTGACCGCTCGACCCTCCTCCGATTCACCGAAATAAGTTGCCAGCACATTTGAGGCTTCTTCAGCCGTGATAGAGTTGAGTTGATGGGAGCGGGTTATGACGTCCCCAGCTTCAAACCCGTCGATCGGCGTAATCAGCGCGAACGGACCTTCAAATTCCGCGCTCAGGCCCTGACCGTCGAGAACAAGGCTCAGCACCCGCTCGATTGGCATATCCTTGACACGCAACGTCACGGGATCGCCGAGGAACGGGCCGCGCAGAGAATAGTCCAGATCTGTGGCGGTGAAGAGATCGTCCACGACGGACGCAGCATTGGCATTGCGGTAGTCGGCGGTCACGAGAACCTCGCCGCCGGACCGGGTGACTGTCACATGGGTCGGTCTGTCCGGAACTCGGGTTGCCTTTGCGGAAGCAAGAGCCGCATTGGTCGCGCGATACTCGTCCAAGACGCTGACAGCGTCGACAGGCTCAACCGAACTTGCGCAGCTCGTCAGCAATACCAGACAGCTCAGCAGAGCGGCGCGACAGACGGTCGTTACATTCGACATGATTGTTATCGTTCCCCTGATCCTGCCCGTGATAGTGTATGGCATCTTTGCAAGGCAAGCGAGAGGACCAATTATGTCCAGAGGAAGAAAATCGACTATATTTTAAAAAGGCTTAAAATCTCATGGTACGTTCATAGTAATTCATCCAATAGAGATCCTTAGCCGGGCCAATCAAGGGACAATCCGGCAAGAGTGAAAATTCTGAGGGGGAAATCATGTCATTTAAATCCAATATCCTGATCGCGGCTATCGCATCCGTGTCTATTCTGGCGCCGACGGCAGCCTTTGCCGACGGGAGTCACGGTACCAAGATCGAATTCGAAAACACGGGCGACAAGACGGTCAAGGTTTACACCTATAATGGGGGTGACGATGTAAAAAGCTCGTATCACAAGAAGTATAAGGTCAAACCTGGCGCGACGAAAACTGTCAAATGTCACGGCAATGGCTATGACGCCTGCACGGTCGAGATCAAAGACCGGGTCGACAAGGAGTCAAAATATGTCGGAGACAAAGGCTATTGTGAATGGGACGGTGCCAGATTGGAGTGCTACTGATTAAGGTTTCGTGACCTTCGCGGGCAATCCCCGGCGAAGGCCATGAAATCGCTGCATGATCAACGTCGAGTATGGCGACAAGGACGCAACCCAGATTGCAACAAACAGATTAGTGCGACTTCAACTTAGAACGATATGTACCGCCGAAAGGGGCACATGATGAAAATTCGGAATCTATTGATGGCAGTGGCAGCGGCCACGTTTGTGATGCCGATGACCGCGGCGGCCGATGGCAAGCATGGTTCGAAAATCACGCTGAAAAACTCCAGCGAATGGGGCGTAAAGGTCTATGTCTATAATGGTGACGATCTGACGAGCACCATTGCTCACAAAAAATACGAGATTAACCCGTATAAGAGCAAGACGGTCAAGTGTCACGGCAATGGCACCAAGCAATGCTACATCAAGGTCGAACGTTTCGGTCATAAAGATGAAAGCTACGCCAAAGCCGGCACCACTTGTTATTGGAATGGTCGCGATTTGACCTGCTAATTATCTAATTAAAGGTCATGAGGGCGCGTCAGCGCCGCGCCTTCAGTCACCCAAACAGTTTTGATACGCTCTCATCATTGGCAATACGGCGAATGGCCTCGCCGAGTAACGTTGCCGAAGACAGTTCACGGATCTTCTTACAGTCTAGAACCGCTTTAGGCTGCCCAATTGTATCGAGAATCACGACTTCTTTGAGAACAGAGTTGGTGATCCGTTCGACGGCAGGCCCAGAGAGCACGCCGTGGGTAATATAAGCGGAGACTGAGCTGGCGCCGTGGTCTTTCAAGGCTTCGGCTGCGTTGGCGATGGTCCCACCGGAATCGATAATGTCATCATAGAGAATGCAATTTCGTCCGGCGACATCGCCAATGATATTCATGACTTCACTCTCGCCTGCTTTGGGCCGCCGCTTATCGACAATGGCGATATCAGCGTTGAATTTCTTAGCGATAGAGCGAGTCCGGACCACGCCGCCCGTATCGGGCGAGACAAACATAAGGTCCTTGCGGTCCTTCGCGCTGAATTGGTCACGAATATCGTCGACAAACACCGGTTGCCCGAACAAATTATCGGTCGGGATATCGAAGAAGCCCTGAATTTGGCCGGCGTGAAGATCAACGGTGAGGACCCGGTCCGCGCCGGCTTTGCTGATCAGATTGGCCACAAGCTTGGCCGAAATCGGTGTACGGCCTCCGGTTTTACGATCCTGCCGCGCATACCCAAAATAGGGAATGACGGCTGTGATGCGTTTGGCGGAGGCCCGAACCAGCGCGTCGATTAAGATCAGCAACTCCATCAAATGGTCATTGGCGGGCGCGCTGGTCGGCTGGATCAGGAAAATATCCTCGCCGCGGACATTCTCATTGATTCGAACGAAGATTTCCTGATCCCGAAATCGCTCAATGTCGATATCGGTGAGGGGGACGTCGAGGACGTCGGCTATATTCCGTGCCAATGATGTGTTGGCCGTGCCGCTAATAAGCTTCATGGAGCTAATCCCTGTGTCGCTGTGCGCCCCCTAGCGGGGCAATTCGCCAGACGCAATTCAGTGTGGCCGCATAATTGCGGATAGATTGCGCCCATAGCCGCTCAAACCCTGATGGGTGTTGCGGCGATAGGAAAAATATTGGGTCTCATCGGCATAAGTACAGTGGCCCGTCCAGTGCCGATTTTCAACACCGCACGCGTCAAGCCGAGATAGAATAAAGCTCGGCAGGTCGAAATGCGGCACACCGCTTGGTCCTGGTTCGAAGAACTGGACATAGTCCTCAGAAACTTCCGCGAATTCTGCTTTGAACGCGTCTCCGACTTCGTAATTGGGCTGACTGATGCACGGGCCCAGCACGGCGCATATCCGAGCGGGCCTCGCGCCCAGTTCGCACATTGCCGCAACAGTGCTTTCAACAATGCCTGACAGCGCCCCGCGCCACCCGGCGTGACAGGCGGCGACGACACCGGCCTCGACGTCCTCAAACAAAACGGGGCCGCAATCGGCTGACATAGCTGAAACTGCCAAACCCGGCGTCATCGTCACAAGGCCATCGGCTTCGATCAACTGATCCGGCGCAGCGTCGATAAACACGACATCAGGAGAATGGATTTGCGCGAGGCTTACCACAGCCTCCGCGCCCAGCCATTTGGCAATACGCGCTCGGTTGGTCGCGACATGGTCAGGTTTGTCGTCAGACCGTTGGCCCGTATTGAGCGTCGCATAAACCCCGTCCGATACGCCGCCGCGACGGCCGAAAAAGCCGTGTGGGCTGTTTAGGGCAGGGTGAGTGTTTGCTATCTCGTTCATTTGAAACATACGGTTTAAACTGCCCCATCAAAAGCGAGGGGAGTCGGTAGATTGGGCGCGCTTACGCAGATCGCTTTGAACAATGTGCCCATCTCATCTTCGTCCATCAGGCGGTGGAGTTGACGCAGCAGCTTGGGCCGTGCCTCCTCATTTCCCCTTAGCAGCGCAATGGCTCGGACTTCGATGCCAAGGCGCGATAAAAGTGTCCGCTGCGCAATCGCTCCATCAACGCTCAACTCCGCAGCGTCCGCGAGGGCTTTGAGCCCAGAAAAATCGACGCGGGCTGTTAGATCTGTATCTCCCGGGGCGCTGAAAACACCGACTTTTTGATGGCGTTTCAGAGCTTGCAGCGTGTCGCCGAATTCGGTCGTCTCAGGGCCATAGTCAATGAACAGCGCACGGCCCGGCGTTTTGGCGAACCGGTCCTTGAGGTGATCGATGAGTTGGGCTGATGCGGGACAGATTTCGAGCAGATCGTCCTTGCGCGGTTCATCATGGGTCCCGGGAAAAGTTTGTGTAGCAGCCACAGGCGCTGGCTGCCCATCAGTTTCGAAACGCAGTTGGTCGTGCTCGACGCCAACGCGGCGTTCACTCCACCCGCGCTCGCCTGCAAAGGGATCGCAGCAAACAAACTGCCGGATCGGGAGGCAGTCGAGAAATTCATTGCCAATGATGAGGCAGGGCGCGTCATCGACGGCTTCCAGTCGGTCGGCCCAAGCGACTTGCGCGCCGCTAAGGCCGAGTGTTTTGGCCTGAACGGCTTGCAGCGCGGCGGAGGCTTCGACCAGTGTGACTTGCGTCGCGGCCAGACATCCCGGTTCCAGCGCAACGGCTTTGAGCATGTCAGCCATCATGACGCCACGACCGGGGCCAAGCTCAACCAGATTAAAACGCGTCGGTTGACCGAGATCGTGCCAAGACTGCACCACCCAAAGACCGAGGCATTCGCCAAACATCTGGCTAATTTCGGGGGCGGTGATGAAATCGCCCTCAGACCCCAGCGGATCGCGCGTCGGGTAATAGCCATCGACCGGGTCGAGTAGGGAGAGCGTCATATACTCCGCAATACTGATCGGCCCGGAGTCTCTGATCTTCTCTTTGATCCGCATGGCTAGCGGCGTGTCTGTGCCCACGTCAGGCAATATCGGCATTGGCGGCATCGCTGGCGTAAGCAGGCTCGACTGCTTTGCGACGCGCTGCCCATAGGATGACGGCGAGCCCGATGAATACCATCGGCAAACTATAGGCCATGCCGCGCGTCAGCATCCCAAATTGTGGGATGTTATCGGGCGTGCGGACAAATTCGACCATGAACCGAAACACGCCATAACCCATCACGAACGCACCTGTGACTAGACCGGGCTTAGACAGAGCTTTGAAGCGGGTCGTCAGTATCCTGAGGATCAGCCAAAGGATCAAGCCTTCGAGGAAGGCTTCGTATAGCTGGCTGGGGTGGCGCGGCAGACTGTCGGGGGCTTTTGGGAAAATCACGCCCCAAGCCATGTCGGTCGGGTGGCCGTAAAGCTCTTGATTGATAAAGTTTGTCACGCGGACCAAGCCAAGGCCGATTGGCGCGCCAATGCAGGCTAAGTCCGCAAACCGCATATATGACGTGTTCTTGCGCCACGCCGCATAGCCAACGCCAGCGCAGACACCGAGGAATCCGCCGTGGAAGCTCATCCCGCCTTGCCAGACTTTCAAAATGTCGCCGGGGGCGGTCCAAATCGTCTCAGTAGAATAGAGTAGCACCCAGCCGATCCGCCCGCCGAGCAAAATGCCGATAAAGGCATAAAACATCAGATCCGACAGATCATCGCGAGTCGGAACGATTTGAGGGCCGCGCGTCGGGCCGTTCGGGAGCCAGTATTTGGCGTTTTCTGCCACTCTGGCCGCATAGAGATAGGCCCCAAAAAGGCCGACAACATAGGCGATGCCGTACCATTTCAGGCTAATCGGTCCGATTTCTAGCGCCGTCTCGTCGAGCCAAGACGGAAAGAGAATCGCCCCAACAATGTCGACGCCAATAATGTCGATAAAACCCATCATGCGCGTCCCCTAGCCGAGGGCGAAGCGGGATTAAAGCTGCAACTGGCAATCTAACCGCAGCGTTCCTAAATAGAAGGTGTCATTCAATGGGAGCAGACCATGCAGTCGCGCAACAAGCCACTTGCTGATATTTCTAACCTATTCGCCAATGCTGTGGGCGCTGCCAAAGGCGTGGGCGATGAGATCAAGGCTGTGACGCGGTCGCAGGCTGAGAAATTTGTCGCTGACATGGATCTGGTCACGCGCGAGGAGTTCGACGTTCTTAACGCGCGTTTAGATGCGGCCTTAAGCGAAATCGACACTTTAAAAGCTCAGCAATCAACGCCGAAAAAAACGACAAAACCACGTCGCAAACCCGCGCCTCGCAAATCCAGCTAAAACACGCTATAGTGGAGGTTGTCTAATCAAGGAGCCTGCCATTTTAAAACGTGTCACATTATTGATTTCCTTAATTAGTCTCGGCGCGTGCGCAACCGACGGCTTATCTGCAGTCGATGATATGTCTGCACAGATAGACGACGCCCGCTTAGGCGAAGAGGTCAGCAGCGTCTGCTTCACGCGCGGCATCCAGGGGTTTTATGATACCACAGATAATTCTGTCGTATTGAGCCGGGGCGAGGATGATAAGTATCTGGTGACGACAAAATTCTGTCCTGAGTTGAGGTTTGCGCATGATATCTACATTGACACTTCAACGAATTGCTTGAAGCGTTCGAACTATCTTCGCATTGTGAATAGCACGGTGGCCGAACCAGACCTTGGCAATGTGAGAGTCAAGAACTGCTTTATCAACGCGATCTACAAATGGGATAAGGATGCAACTGATCTGCCCGCGAACGAAGATGACGAGGCGCTGGACTAATAGAGGAGCTAACCATGAAACATATCTATACAAGCCTAGGCCTCTGCGGGGCGGCCTTAATAACTCTGTCTGCCTGCGCGACCAACGGAACGTCGCGGAGCGAGGATATTGCCGAACTTCTTACCGACTCTCGTGTCGGGGAGGCTGTCGATAATATCTGCTTTACGCGGGGCATTGACGGGTTTTCTGATAATGACGACTATTCAGTCGTTCTTCGGCGCGGTGTGAAAGATGAATATCTCGTCGTAACAAAATTCTGTCCTGATCTGCAATTTGCGCAAAGTATTGGTTTGGACAATCGACGGAGCTGTTTGCGTCGACAGGACGACATTCACGTTTTCCGAACGGCGTTTCCCCAATCGGACATTGATCGGCGGGGCTTCACCAGCTGCTACATTGATGCGATTTACAAGTGGGATAAGGATGCTCTCGATCCATCCGAAGACGGAGACGGCGAGATAAGCGACGACAGCGAAACATCACAAGATTAAAAAAAGACTGACGCGGGCGAACCGCGTCAGTCTCAAAATAAATAGGTTTTACGAAGAGGCCGTATTCAGGGCCGGAATACGCAAAACTTGGCCCGGATAGATCTTGTCCGGATCAGTAAGCATTGGTTTGTTCGCCTCGAAAATCTCGGGATAAAGTCTCCACGTTCCGTAATAAGTCTTTGAAATCGCAGAGAGTGTGTCGCCCCGTTCGACTGTGTGGAAACGTGATGCGCGACCGACCATGCGGGTGCCCGCTTCATCTTTTACGCCGCTAACACCCTCGACATTGCCGACGGCTAGGATGATTTTCTCTTTCATCTCTTGGCTGACAGCTTCGCCCTTCACGGTCACTACGCCATCGTCATCGACGTGAATATCGACGCCGTCAGTATCGAGGTCATAGCTTTTGACCTCTTTCTTCAATTTGTCTTCTGCGTCCTTGCCGCCAAAAATCTTACCGAGGCCGCGACCGGCCGCTTTAACAAATGGAATGAGTCCAAACATACAGTATTCTCCTTGTGAATTATGCTCTGTTACGCGGGATAAACGCGCACCAACAAGGAATGTTTCGGTTTTTCGTTATGAATAGAGTTTGAATGCTCTGACGGATTCAGGTGTTGGCGTAAGGCGAGGGGTTCGCTATTGGCGCGGAACATTGCTGCAAAAGCGAGCTTGTCATCAGACAAGGCCTTTGCGTTACGATTCTAAGGACATGGTTCATGGCCAATCTTATCCAAGCTGGCGTCAACGTCTTCGGGCTTTTTCACATCGATCCGGCTCTGCTCGCCTTCGGCATGATTTTCGTGGCGTTCGCGGTGCTGAACTACATCGACAAAAAGCGTATCGACTAAGGTCGACCTTGCGTGGCGCTGCTCGCCCCCATTCTGTTACTAGTTTTTGGCCTGGTCATCCTTGTGGTGGCTGGGGATGTTCTCGTGCGCGGGGCTGCCGCTCTGGCGCGTCATTGGGGTGTGCCGCCGCTAATCGTTGGCTTGACCATTGTCGCTTTTGGGACGTCTGCGCCTGAACTTGTGGTCAGTGTCGGCGCGGTCCTCGACGGATATGGCAATATGGCGGCGGGTAATGTCGTTGGCTCCAATATCGCCAACATCCTGCTCGCGCTGGGGCTGCCTGCGCTGATTATGGCGATCCCGACCAATATGAGCGGCGTTGCGCGCAATACGCTCGTCTGCGTTTTTGCGACCGTGCTGTTCATCATGCTCGCTTTTATGGGCAATCCCCTTGGTCGTTGGCAGGGTGCCATCCTGTTTTCAGGCATTATCGTTTACCTATCTTGGATGTTTATGCTGGCTCGCGCGGGTGCGGATGATGTGATCTTGGAAGAGATGGCCGAACTTGAAGAGGGCACAAGCGGACTTCCGAAATCGGTTTTCATTGACTGTGTCTATGTCTTGTTTGGTCTTATTGGCCTGTTCATTGGCGGTGAATTGATTGTCGGCAATGGCGTCAATCTGGCAGGCGGATTGGGCGTTTCAGAAACTGTCATTGGCCTGACGATTGTTGCCATCGGGACCTCTTTGCCGGAAATCACGACAGTCATCGTAGCCTCTGCGCGCGGTCACTCAGAAGTCGCACTGGGCAATGTTCTCGGATCAAACGTGTTCAATATTTTCGCCGTTATGGGCGCGGCTGGCCTAACAGGGCCTGTGCTGATTGAACGGTCGATCTTTGTTTTCGATTTCTGGGTTATGCTTGTGGCAACGGTCGCGTTGTTGCTATTCGTGCTGACGCGAAAACCGATTGGTCGGAAAACCGGAGCTGTCTTTGTTGTTGCCTATATTCTTTACATGCTCGCCATTGCGCGCGGCGTGATGTGATAAGACCATGCCGTTTGAGATCGAAAAAGATTTCCAGTTCGAAGCGGCCCATTATTTTGGCCATGCAGACGCGAATGATTTGTTCAAAAAGGTTCACGGCCATAGCTTTAAGGGCCGGGTGACGCTGCGCGGAGAAGCCCAGACCGACAAAGGCTGGGTCCGTGATCTGTGGAAGATCGAGCAGATCATCCAAGAGGTCGTCGCCCCGCTCGATCACAGCTTGCTCAATGAAGTTGAGGGACTGGAACAGCCCGCACTTGAACAAATCGCGATGTGGATATTCCAACGGTTAAAACCCCGGCTAGACGGGTTGCATTGCGTTGAAGTCGGTCGACCCTCTTGTGGCGAACGGGCCCGGGTTTGGGCCGAGTGAAAACGGTTCTCATCACTGGCGGCGCGGCGCGCATCGGCGCTTATATCTCGCGCGGGTTGGCGGATGATGGATGGAAAGTCTGTATCCATTTCCGAACCTCCTCCGCGCCAGCTGAAGCCTTAGCGAAAGAGATTGGCGGCGTTGCCGTTAAAGCGAATTTGCGCGTGCCGGGTGACGTTGACGGCCTCATCGATTCTGCACGAGAAGCGCTGGGCTCGCCTCTTTATGCGCTCATCAACAATGCCTCGACCTTTGACCAGGATGAGGCGGATGATTTCACGAATGCGACATTCGATCACCACATCGACGTCAATTTGCGGGCCGCGCTGACCCTGTCACAGCATTTTGCGGCGCAGGCACCTGGTCAGGGCGCAATTGTGAATATGATCGACCAGCGTATGTTGCGGCCAGACCCTAGCTTTTTCACCTACGGCGTTGCGAAGGCGGGCCTGCTATGGGCGACGAAGACGATGGCGCAGTCCTTTGCGCCGGACATTCGCGTTAATGCGATTGGACCCGGCCCGACCTTGCGCAACAGCATTCAAAGCGAAGACGAATTTGAGCGTGAAAAAAGGAGCACATTGCTCGGCAATGGCTCTCCGCCAGACGATATCGTGGCCGCTGTTCGGTATCTGCTGTCCGCCCGATCTGTGACCGGACAGATGATCGCCGTCGACGGTGGTCAACATTTGAACTTTGAGCCCTGATATGCCCCGTCGTTCTATATTTCGCCGGTTCGGCGCAAAGCCTCAATCTTCGACACGGATATTTGTCCGCGGTCTGCTGATACAGGCTAGCATCGGGGTCCACCCGCACGAACATGAAGCCACTCAGCCCGTCATTATCGACGTCGAGCTTGATATGGGCGATATGGCTTTGCCGGAGCAAGACCGCCTGCATGAGACATTGGATTATAGCGTGGTCGCGCAAAAGGCCGAGGAACTAGCGCTCGAAGCACATGTTCAATTGGTTGAGACGCTAGCCGAACGAATTGCCGATTGGGCTTTGTCGACAGACACACGCGTCCAACGTGTCGCCGTGTCCATCGCCAAACCGCAAGCACTGCTCAAGGCGGATGCGGCTGGCGTTGAAATCGTGAAATCTCGATGAGCCAATCCACCGCTCGCAACGTTCTCGGAACGCAGCTGCAAACCTGTTCGACCGATCCGGTGACGGGGTTCTTTCGCGACGGGTGTTGCGAAACTGGGCCATCTGACCGAGGTCGGCATATCGTTTGTGTCGTAATGACGGACGATTTTCTGGCATTCTCTAAAGCCAGTGGAAACGATCTCAGCACACCTATGCCGCAATATCGATTTCCCGGTTTAAAGGCGGGGGATCGCTGGTGCTTATGCTTAGAACGGTGGCGCGAAGCCCACAAAGCGGGATGTGCCCCGCAGGTCATATTAGAGGCGACACATGAGATCGCTTTGGAACGACTGACACTTTCTACACTCCAGCCATTTGCAGTGGAGTCCGGGGGCTCCTAGATTTGCTGGTGTGACCCCGCCCGAATCACAGAACCCGAATAAGACGATGCCTGTGAAGCGTCCTGGTGGTGATGGGCCGTCATTCGGGCCTGAGCGCATCAGGGATTATGTCAAACGCTTGCCCCATAAGCCCGGCGTTTACCGCATGACCGACGAGCACGGCGCCGTGCTCTATATTGGGAAAGCCAAGGATCTGAAGAAACGGGTCACGGCCTACACAAATTATGATCGTCATCCGATGCGGCTAAAACGCATGATCCGTGCAACGACCAATATGGAATTTGTCATTACGGAGAGTGAAGTCGAGGCGTTGCTGTTGGAAGCCCAGCTAATCAGAAAGCTCAAGCCGCGTTACAACATCCTGCTGCGTGACGACAAAAGTTTTCCCTACATCCTCGTGCGGAAAAACCATCCTGCTGCTCAAGTAGAGAAGCATCGCGGTGCGCGGAGGAAGAAGGGCAACTATTATGGCCCGTTTGCAAACGCTGGAGCCGTCAATCGGACGCTAGATACGTTGCAGCGCGCGTTCCGACTGCGCAATTGTTCGGACAATGTTTATGAAACTCGCACACGGCCGTGCCTGCAATATCAAATCAAACGCTGCGCGGCACCTTGTACGGGTGTGATTGCACTTGATGAGTATGAGAAGCTGGTCAATGACGCTGAGGACTTTCTTAAAGGTCGATCTGACAGTCTACGTCAGCGTCTTCAGGCAGAAATGGACGCCGCCTCAAAGGCAACAAAATTCGAAAAAGCGGCTGAGCTGCGTGATCGATTGCAAGCTCTAGCCAAGATCAATGATAGTAATCTGGGCAAGATCAATCCGCAGACATTCAGTGATGGTGACGTGATCGCCGTCCATACGGCAGGCGGTCAGAGCTGTGTGCAAGTCTTCTTCTTTCGGGCGGGACAAAATTGGGGCAATAGCGCCCATTTCCCACGGCACGATATTGATCACGATCCTAGCGAAGTGCTCGATGCCTTTGTGGCGCAATTCTATACGGATAAACCAATCCCAAAGCATGTCTTGGTGTCCCACGATCTGCCCAGCGGCAAGTTAATCATTGAAGCCTTGTCAGAACGCGCCGGTCGCAAAATCGAGGTCATGGTTCCTCACCGCGGGGAGAAGAAAAAACTTATGGCAACGGCTCGCCTCAACGCGGAGGAAGCCTTGGGGCGGCGTCTGGCGGAAACACAGAATCAGGCGAGGTTGTTGGCCGAAGTTCAGGAATTGTTTGGCATGGAAGATCCGCCAAACCGGATTGAGGTCTACGATAACAGCCATATTCAGGGCACGAATGCGATTGGTGCGTTCGTGGTTGCGGGACCAGAAGGATTTCGCAAACGCGACTACCGTACCTATAATATCCAGGACGCCGACATCACCAATGATGATTTCGGCATGATGAGGGAAGTCCTGCACCGTCGGTTCTCTCGTTTGATGAAAGACGAGACGGTCGAATGGCCCGATCTCGTTTTGATAGATGGCGGGAAGGGGCAGCTCTCCGCCGTGACAGGCGTGTTGGAAGAGTTGGGCGTGCTCGGTCGAATCACGCTGGTGGCAATCGCCAAAGGGCCGGATCGCAATGCGGGACGTGAAACCTTCTATATGAACGACCGGGATCCGTTCACGCTGCCGCCGCGCAATCCGGCCATGTATTATCTTCAGCGCTTGCGGGACGAGGCGCACCGCTTTGCCATTGGCACCCATCGCGCGCGCCGAAAAAAGGACATGAAAGCCAACCCGCTAGATGGTATCCCCGGCGTAGGCCCGGGGAGAAAACGCGCGCTACTCGCGCATTTTGGGTCGGCTAAAGCCGTCAAGAACGCGGCCTTGGACGATCTGTCTCGTGTGGAGGGTGTCAGCCAAAAGCTGGCGCAACAAATTCATGACTATTTCCACGAATAAAGTGAGTGACAGCGAGAATGCCGGTGGTGCGTTTGCGGATGCGCTAACCCTCATCAGATTATTGGCGACGCCCGTGATCATGGCGCTGATCATCTGGAAATGGCCTGATCCGCAGATCGCCATTTTGGCCACATTCTTGTTCATTATCGCTGCATTGACGGATATTTTCGATGACTGGTTTGGCGGCGCGTCTCGCAGTGCTCAGCGGCGCTATGGCTGGCTTGATGATATTGCCGATACGCTTCTCATTACGGGCGTGTTGATCGCCTTGTCCTATGTGCTTTATCGCAACGGATATTTTCATTGGGCATTTGCCGTCCCTGTGGGCGTCATCGTGTTTCGCGAAATTCTTGTCGGTTTGGCAAAGGGGTATGAGCTGTCCCGATATGGTTGGCCGGACAATATGCTTTCGAATGCGAAAGGTGGATTCGCCATGCTCGGCACGTCTCTTTTGGTGGCCTCACCTTGGCTGACCCAATGGGTCGATAGCCTAAGAGCCGGCACAGACCGGGCGATGGAGGTTTATAACACCGGATCGCCCCTAATCTGGATGGCGGGAGAGCTCTCGCTTTGGATCGCAGCGATTTTCTCTATCGTCTCTGGATTTAAGATACTGACACATAGACGTTCGAAAGAGGGTGGCGCGTGACCGACCTTACCGCCGCCGCCCGGCACCCGCTCTATTGGGTTCCAAATGCGCTCACCATATCGCGGATCCTCATCATCCCCGTCTTCATTATCGGTATTCTGTCATTGGAGTTCGGCTGGGAAAGCCCCTTTGGCAGAATGGTCGTTTTAGGCCCGCTCTTCATTCTGGCTGCCTTTACCGACTGGTTGGATGGGTTCCTCGCGCGGCGATGGAGCGTTGTTACCGGGTTTGGCCGAATGATCGACCCGATTGCCGACAAGCTGTTGGTGGCAGGCTGCCTGATCGCCTTCATGATTGCGGCTCAAGGCCAGTGGGTATTTTTAGTGCCCGGACTAGCGATCGTTTTCCGGGACGTGCTGGTGTCGGGCGCGCGGGAACATGCGGCCCTGACAGGCCGGGTCATGCCGCCAACCAAACTGGCAAAGTGGAAAACGGCCTTCGAGATGCTCGCCATCGCGGCGCTGATCGTGTGGATATTAGCGCGAGCCTATCTGCCGATAGACTCGCTTATTCCCGACATTGCCTCGGTTGCCCGCATGACGGGCCTGACCCTTTTGTGGTTAGCCGCTGTGCTCTCCGTTTATACCGGATCGCTCTATTTAAGGGCTGCGCTCAGAGACTGATTTTGCCGCGTACCAAGGCGTCATAATCGCTGGCGAGCTGTTTTACAGTATCGCCGACGATATAGCGGTTTCCTTGGATCTCTTGGACCGGGGTCACTTCGGCGGCGGTACCGACGACGAAACACTGCTCGAAATGCGGGAGTTCGCTAGGGTAGATGTCCCGACGGTGGACGGTGATGCCGCGTTTTTCAGCCAGCTTAATCACCGTGTCATAGGTAATTCCGTCCAGCAGAATATCGTTGGTCGGTGTGTGTAGTTCGCCGTCACGAACAAAAAAGATGTGCGCGCCGGTACATTCAGCGACCCGGCCACGATAATCATACATCAGCGCATCATCCCAGCCTGTTGCAGCGGCTTTGTCTTTGGCCATGGTGCAGATCATATACAGGCCAGCTGCCTTGGACTTGCAGGGGATCGTATCCGGCGCCGGACGTTTCCAATCGGAAATCATCAAGCGGATACCCTTCATTTTATCCGGGAAGTAGCTGCCCCAATGCCAGCAGGCGATGGCGAGGTGGATGACATTGTTCTTACTCGCAACGCCCATCATTTCTGATCCGCGCCAGGCAACCGGACGGACATAGGCGTCGCCGAGACCTGATTTGGCCAGCGCCGCACGACACGCCTCATCGATCTGATCTTCCGTGTAGGGAATTTCGTAGCCGAGATATTCTGCAGAGCGTTTCAGGCGCGCCGAATGATCGGTCAGCCTAAAGATTTCTCCGTCATAGGCACGGTTGCCTTCGAAGACCGCTGAGCCATAATGGAGCGAGTGCGTCAGCACATGGACCTTTGAGTCGCGCCAATCGACAAATTCGCCATCGACCCAGATATATCCATCTCGATCGTGATAAGGTTTTTCTAGCATGAACGCTCTCCTTAGAAGCCGCCTATTCTTGACTTGGAGCGCAGCAAGTCAACCGTCATAAGAGCGCTAGAGGAGCAAAAATTGGATCAGCAAACAACATTTTTAGAACGTAGCGATACGCATGTGCTCGTTATCGACGATGATGACCGAATTCGCGACCTGCTCGCGAAATATTTGGGTCGGTCTGGCTACCGCGTTTCGACCGCTCGCGATGCGGCTGATGCGCGGGCCAAAATGGCGAGTCTTGCTTACGACCTGTTGATTGTCGACGTGATGATGCCGGGCGAAGACGGGGTTAGCCTGGTGGCTGATTTGCGCGCCTATATGGAAATCCCGATGATCCTGCTGACGGCGCTTGGGGATCCGGCCCAACGGATCCGCGGTTTGAAGGCTGGGGCGGATGATTATCTCTCCAAACCGTTCGAGCCAGAAGAACTCCTCCTGCGGATGGATGCAATTTTTCGCCGCACTGGCCGCAAAACCGTCAGCGATCAGATCTCGTTCGGACGTTTCTCCTATGATCTTCGCAATAGTGTGCTGACCCGGGACGGAGAGATTGTGCGCCTGACGACGAGCGAGACCGCCTTGCTGGACCTCCTAGCCCGACAAGGCGGCGGGACGGTGACGCGTTATGTCCTGTCTGAGAACGTCAATGGCGACAGTGAACGGGCAGTCGATGTTCAGATGACGCGGTTGCGGCGCAAACTGGAAGAAAACCCCTCGGAGCCTCGCTACCTTCTGACTGTTCGGGGCAAGGGCTACCGCCTTGTCGCTGAGCCCGCGACCGAGAGCTGATATGGCGCTCACCCTGCGCCAGATTGCCCCGAAATCGATTTTCGGACGAAGCCTACTGATCATTATCCTGCCAATCATCGTGATGCAGATGATCGTCGCCTATATTTTCTTCAATGCGCATTGGGCGACGGTCACGGCTAATTTGACAGAGTCCGTTGCGGCTGATGTGGCTGTGGCAACACAGCTCTACAGCCGCGATCCGACGTTTGAAAATGCTGAGGCGCTGGATGATCTTCTCAGGCCGGACATGCAATTATCAGTACGGTTGAAGCTGGCTGAGAGCCTGCCAACGTCGCGGCGTCGCAATTTCTTCTCCGTTCTGGACAAATCAATTGGACGCGCGCTCTCTAATGCCATCGATCAACCTTTCTGGTTCGACACGACACGCTATCCGCATCACATCGACATCCGTGTGCAGGTCGAGGAGGGCGTCTTACAATTCTATGCAGCGCGAGACCGTGTTTTTGCGCCGACCGGCTTTGTCTTCATATTCTGGTTGATCACGGCCACGATCCTGCTGACGCTGGTCTCAGTCATCTATATCCGCCGACAAAGTCTTCCCATTCGGGAACTCGCCGACGCCGCTGACGCGTTTGGTAAGGGGCAGGATATCGGAATCTATAAGCCACATGGTGCGGTCGAGGTTCGGCGTGCTGGCCAGTCATTCTTGAAGATGCGGCAGCGTATTCGTCGTCACCTCGATCAGCGCACTTTGATGCTCGCCGGGGTTAGTCACGATCTACGCACGCCGCTGACCCGGTTGAAACTGGCGCTGTCGATGGCGGAAACCAAGGAGGATATTGAAGACGCCAAACGCGATTTGGATGAGATGGAGGCGATGCTGTCTGCCTATCTCGATTTTGCCCGCGGGGCTGGGGATGGAGACGCTGACCTCGTCGAAGTCGATGTGCTTCTCTCCAATATTGCGGAGGAAGAAGGTATTCCGTTCCAGATGAGCGAGCCCGTTTCGATCGAAGCCCGGCCGCAGCAATTACGGCGTGCCGTGCTGAATTTGGTGGGCAATGCTAGGAAATATGCGACCAAGCCTAGTATCACGCTGGAGTTTACTATCACGCACGTCTTGATTCATGTTGATGATGAGGGCGGTGGTATCCCCGCCCATAAGCGCGATGATGTTATGCGCCCGTTTTCGCGTTTGGACGATGCGCGGACGCAAAATATTGAAGGGGTCGGACTTGGGCTGGCGGTGGCCCGCGATATTGCGCAATTGCATGGCGGTCGTCTGAAATTGGACGATAGCCCGAGCGGCGGTTTGCGCGCGACAATACAGTTGCCGCGTTAGTTTCCTGAATTCAGTTGGAGAGCTCGCGGGCGCGCTCAAAAGCGGCCTTGACCGCTTTGCGCATCAATTGTTCTAGCCCTTCATTGTCCATAAGGACATCTAGAGCGGCCTGTGTTGTGCCGCCAGGCGAGGTAACCGCTTCGCGCAGATCCGTCGGAGATTTCTCTGAGTCTGCCATCAGCGCACTGGCTCCGATGATGGTTTCGTGGGCCAGCTCAGCCGCAGTTTCAGGCGATAATCCGACCGCTTTGCCTGCATTGGCGAGCGTCTCACAGAGATGGAAGAGATAGGCAGGGCCTGAGCCTGAAACCGCTGTCACGGCATTGATCTGGTTATCTGTATCGACGCGAATGACTTTGCCGCTCGCGGCCAAAAGCGCTTCCGCTTTCGTTATCACGGCCTCATCTATCGCACTATCAGCGACATAAGCGGTGATGCCCTGACCGATAGCGGCAGGCATGTTTGGCATGGCCCGAACCACGTCAGCTTTAGGGAATGTAGCTTCCAGCGCCTTCAATGATACGCCCGCCATAATTGATATGATTAGCGTATCATCATTCAGCACGTCGACCAGTTGCCGCCGAATTTCTGGAAAGAGTTGCGGCTTAATTGAAAGCAGAACGGTGTTGATGTTTTTAGGGATGTCCTCGACGCGGGCTAGGTGCTTCGCGCCCCGCTCAATCGCATAGACGGCCTCGACGCCCGGGGACGGGTCTAGAATGGCAACATTTTTCGGATTGACCAACGAGCTTTTCAGCCAGCTAGAGAGCAGAGCACCGCCCATATTCCCCGCGCCTACGATCAGGTGAGTCTGCCCCATGGGCCTACGCTAGCTGTGAGAGGCGATGTCTACAAGCGCTTCGGCGAGAGCGTCTTCGGGGGACTTGCCCGCCCAAATCACATATTGTGCGGCTGGATAGCCGCGTTCCGCCGCATCCAAGGCTTGGCTCATCACATCAAGCGCCTGATCGATAGAGATCTTGGCGCCGCCTCGGAGTGACACAGCATGGCGATAGACAAGCGCGCTGTTACGCTGCCAAAAATCGAAATGGCCAGCGGTAAGGCGCTCATTGAGCAGCGATAAAAGGCGGCAAATGGAATCTGACCGTCCGCCGGGCACTTTACCATCGAACAGAATGAACAGAGAAAGCTGTTCTTCTGCCGCATTCCAGGACAGAGACAGGTCGTGATCACACCAAAGGCCGGTCAGGCTAATATGGACTTCCTGATCGCCGATCCGCTCATAGGCGTAGCTTTCGGCGGTCGCGATACGAACAAATGTTTCGATAGGATTGTCGCGCACGACGGTTGACGCCTTGAGGCTCGGCATAGGCCGGATGCATCTGTCGTCGGCGTAAGCCATTTAAAATCCCACGAATCTATTAATTAAACCGCTAAGCAATTTAACTCTCGTGGCAAGTTTCTGGGCTAAGTCGTGTGTTGATAACCGTATTTGTCGGTGAACATTAACCCTGTGGGTCTGGGTTTGATGCCCAAAGCGGATATTTGGTCATAATCCGGCGGAACCGCTCTGATTCCATAAGGCCTACCAGCCATTGCTGCAATGATCGCGGCGTGGTCCCCCGCCACCAATCGGGTTCAACCGCTGCAAATTGGCGGATGAATGGGAATGTTGCGATATCGATCAATCTTGGGGCGGGTCCGCGGAGATAGGCTGTGTACTGCAATGGGGCTGCAAACTGGGTTAGCAAGGTCATCGCGTCGGCGCGTCTGTCGAGATCGACGGCCCCACGCTGTGCAGAGGGATCGTAGCGGCTGGCATATTTATACTGATCTAACTGATCCTTGAAGCCTTCAAGGAAGACTTCGGCGTCGATACGGTCTTGGTCCTTTTCGATGAGCCAGTCGTCAGGATCAGACTGGGTGAGGGCCCACAGCATGACATCAAGACTTTCGTCGATAACATTGCCTTCAGATGTCACCAGCACAGGCACCGTGCCTTTGGGTGAGGCATCCAGCATCTCTGATGGTTTGTCCCGCAGGAGCACTTCTCGGTGCTCGACAGCCACTCCCGCCGCGTCGAGCGCCATCCGTGCGCGCATTGCGTAGGGGCAGCGGCGGAAGGAATAGAGGATGGGCAAGGTCACACTAACGGCCTCAGGCTTTCCGGCCAAGATGGGTTTCGTCGCGCGCTTTGGCGAGTTCGATCTGACGTTGCCGTTCCTCAAATCGTGTTCTGTCCGCGTCTGGGGCATAGCAATGCGGGCAGGAGACGCCCTCGACATACTGGTCCGATGCCCGGTCTTCCGGGGATAAGGGGACACGACAGGCGAAACATTGCTCCCAATTCGTCTCAGAGAGGCCGTGACCGACGGCGACCCGCTGGTCGAATACGAAACAATCGCCCTGCCACAGGCTTTTGTCTTCATCCTGAGTTTCGAGATATTTTAAAATGCCGCCCTTGAGGTGCAAGACCTCTGGGAAACCTTCGGACAGCATAAAGGAAGACGCTTTTTCGCAGCGGATCCCGCCTGTGCAGAACATGGCGACGCGCTTACCCGCCAACTGATCGCGGTTCTGTTCGACCCAGGTCGGGAAATCACGAAATGAGTCTGTCTTAGGGTCGAGTGCGCCCTTGAAGCTACCGACGCCAACTTCGTAACGGTTGCGCGTGTCGATCACGACCGTGTCGGGGTCCGTGATGACCGAATTCCAATCGTCTGGATCGACATAGGTTCCGACTGTATGGGTGGGATCGGTGCCAGCAACGCCGAGTGTGACGATTTCACGTTTCAATCGGACTTTGAACCGCAGAAAGGGCTGATCGTCGCTTTCGCTGAATTTCGCATCCAAATCTGCAAGCCGAGGATCGCTTCTAAGGAAATCCATGAGCGCATCGATGGACTCTGGTTCCCCAGCGACTGTGCCGTTGATGCCTTCCGTCGCCAGCAGGACGGTCCCACGTACGTCCAGCTGATCGCCCATCGCCTTCAACCAAGATTGAAGCTCAGCGTAATCAGGCAGGCTGACAAACTTATAGAGTGCGGCGATCTTATAACGCATGACGGCGAGCTAGGCAGAGCGTCGGGGCAGGTCAACCATTGGGGGCACTCGGCTGAACACCCTCCGCCGTTCTAATTAAACGATCCAGAATGCCGATCGTGTCGAGGAAATTGATCTGGCCGTCCGATAAGCCTTCGCGCTTCAGCAACGCCAAGATTTGATCTTGGATCAGGCCGGGGTCGTCGCAGGTTGCTGCGATAATCCGAAGATCTTTGATGCCACGTCCATTTTCGAGTTCTTTCTCAAGGTCTTTTGCCGCGTTTGATAATCTAAACATTTGAATTGGGCCGGGCGCTTTTCCGGACAGCCGACTCTCCGCGACGGATCGAAAGGCTTTGAGGGCCTTCTCCAATCGGGTCTCGATCCGATCAACGGCTCGGTCGACTCGGGGGGCGATCCATTCCGATGTGCAGACCTTGGCTGGGTCCGGTGTTGTCGAGCAGGCAGACAATAAAATCGCAGCCATAAGAAGACTATAGCGCATGGATGACTCCGGTCGTGATCGGTTGGCTTAAGGGCAATCATTCCCGCGACCAAGAGGTTGATTGCTGTTAAGGCTCACATCCATTACATATAGATTTATAAATGGAGGCGCGATGTCAGGCCCCTTGCGGGACGATGATGACAGACAGACCGGCCTTGCCCCTGAGCAGGCCGATGCTGTGCGTGCACAAATTGAAACGATTCTCGAAGACCCACTTTTCCGCGACACGACGCGGATTAAGCGCTTTTTGCGCTATGTGACTGAGGAAACGCTCGCGGGTCGGGGCGCGCGATTAAAGGGCTATACGGTTGGCCTTGAGGTGTTTGACAAGCCCCCTGATTTTGATCCTCAACTCGATACTATCGTGCGGGTACAGGCCGGACAATTGCGTCGCCGACTCGATCTCTATTATGCGGGCTCTGGCGAGTCCGATCCGATCCGACTGACCATTCCAAAGGGTCGTTATGCGCCGCGGTTTGAGGTTCGGACGTCCGAGACGGTGCGTCTGCCCGCGCCAAGCGACTTGGAACCGGCTAATGACCGGGAGGTCGTCTCCAGCTTTCCTGGCGTTGCGATCCTGACTCTCGAGACATTGGCGGATTCTGATTATAGCGAGTTTTTCGCGGAAGGGCTGACGGCTGAGATTGTCTCTGCGCTGGTGCAGTTTCGACATATCCGTGTCATTGCGCTGCGTTCGACCCAGCTTGATTGCGATCCATCCTCGGTTCGAGAGAGGGTCGGGGAGTCTCATGACGTCCAATTCGTCCTCTCTGGGAGTGTCCGGCGATCTGGCGACATGTTCCGCGTTGTCGTCAATCTGACAGCGGCAGACACGGGCCAGATCCTCTATGCGCAGAGTTTTGATCGGGCCTATTCGCCTGACACGCTGTTCGAGCTTCAAGAGTCGATCGCCTCGAACGTCGCGGCCACCGTTGCGGCCCCATATGGGCAGATTAATCGGTTCAATCGCCGTCTTCTCGGCGGGCGTCGCAAATCTATCTCGGCCTATGAAGCCGTGCTCCGCTTCTATCAGATGGGTTTGAGCCCGAGCTTAGAGAAGGCCAAGGCACTGCTAAGCGATATTGAGACCATTACCGCTGATAATCCGGACTTTTCATCCGGCTTTGCGATCCAAGCCATGCTCCACACGTTTCTCTGCACGCAATGCGTGCCGCCAGCGGATCCGGATGTGCATCTAAAGGCTGCCCTGTCGCTTTCTGAGAGAGCCACGCGGATCGATCCGCAAAACTCCTTGGCCTTTTTTGCGCGGTTTCAAGCGCTGCATCATAGCGGGGACGTGGAGGATGCGCGTGCGGCATCAAGCCGGGCGATGATGCTTAATCCGAACGACTATTCGATGTTGTCATACTTTGCGGCGACTCGCGCCTATTTCGGTGATCTTGAAACGGCGCGAACGTGCGACCAGGCCGCGCGGAGCCTTGTGGCGAACCCACCTCAGTGGTTCGACGCTGCGCGCCACGCCATGTGGTTTCAAGAGGGGAAATATGAGGCGATTGTCGAGTCAGTTATCGAAATCGACGAAACGTCGACCCTCGCCTTTTCGATTATAAAGATAGTATCCCTCGGCCATCTCGGACGCATTAAAGAGGGGCAGTCTTTATATAAAAAGCTCGCGGACGCTAATCCTACTTACGCGGCAGACTCGATGCGCACATTGGAGTTTTGGCATGTTCCTGATGCTTTAAGGGCTCAGATTTTGGAAGGGTGGCGGGCGCTGGGGATCGACGCCGGAGAGGACTAAAAGACGCGTCTAAAAAACGTTCTTTGCCTCAAGAAAGCTCATATCCATCGGCTCAGCCACAAGCATGGACCAGTAAGTCGAATAGGTTGTTTTCGGCTCATAAACCAAAGCAATACCAAATTCCGACACGTCCGGGCGCAGCAGATTGTCATTATGCCCCGGGCTTTCTTGCCACGCTTTGAAAACCTGCTCCCAGCTTTTCTGACCCGTCGCGACATTCTCTCCAGCGATTGTGAAATTATAGCCGACGCGGTGCGCCCGGTCGCCATGCGTGGATCCGTCCGTGCCGTTGTGGGAGATGATCCCGGCTTTGGCGAGGTCGTCTGCGTGAATGCGGGAGGCTTCGATTAGACGAGGCTCGATCGTGACAGGGCCGAGGCCATGCTGCGCCCGATAATCGTTTAGATCGGTGACCGCGCGTCTAATATCAAACGGTTTTGGCGGGACTTGCGGGAAGACGGGATTAGACCCAAACCCATTATTCAATCGGCAGACTGCGTCAGGTTTGCGGACGTCCGGCTGATAGGTGACCGCGCCGCGACATTTTGGATCCGCCTTGCAGATTGCGGAACATTGGTCCGGCCTTGAGATCGGAACGACTTTGTACGTCCCATCATCTGGCTTAAATACGGTTCTAGCCGAGCCCGTTGTGGCGGCGGCGGGCAATGTCGTCAGCGCGATGATTGGCAGCGCGATTGCGGCAAAAATCCCCATCCTCATCCGACTAAACATAAAGTGCCCTCCCTAGATCGAAAGGCCATTAGGCAGTCCAAATCCTAGGAAATCGTTGAAATTGACCTTAACTATCGGACATTTTTTGTAGGACTTTAAGTGTTCACGCCTGTCAGTTGTTCGGGGATCGGCGCACTACCGTCCAGCGCTAACTCCGTTTCCGCCCGCACCAGAGGCGATATCGCGTTCGCTTCGCATGGCCGCTGCAAGACGGCTGTAGAAAGCCATGACCTCTGAGGCCCGCTCATCGGTTCGGGTTAGATCCGGTGCAGCGAGCGGTTCTTGTGGAAGGCCTTCATGTATGACGCTCATATAATCCGTCCACACGTCAACGGGCAGGAGCCCGCCTGTGACCTCGTTCATCGGACTATTATTATCATTGCCCATCCATACGCCAGTCGTCAGCTGATTAGTAAAACCCATGAACCAAGCATCGCGGTAATCTTGCGATGTGCCCGTTTTACCGGCAACAATACGGGGTAGCATTCGAGCCCCATGCGCCGTCCCGCTTTCAACCGTCTCTTGCAAAATTGACGTCATCTGCCGCGCGTAAGGAACAGGATAGACGCGTTCGCCCTGCGTGTTGCGTTTGGCGTAAATCTCCTCGCCGCTCGTCGTCTCAATGCGCTGGATAATATAAGGACGCCGTCGCAGGCCCTCATTCGGGAACACAGAATAGGCGCTTGATAATTCCAACAGGTTTACTTCAGCCACGCCCAAGGCGAGGGACAGGTTGGGACGAAGCGGAGAGCTGATCCCGAAGCGCTCCGCCGTTTCAGCGACCCTGTCCGCTCCAATTTCTGCACCGACTTTGGCAGCGATGGTGTTGATTGACAATTTCAGAGCTTCGCGCAGGGTCATGGGACCGCGAAAGCGCAGCGTGTAGTTTTTCGGCTGCCAGCCATTGATGTTGGTCGGTTGGTCGACCCGAACAGTTGCGGGCGTAAATCCATCCTCAAGCGCGGCGGCGTAGACGAAGGTCTTAAAGCTTGAGCCCGGTTGGCGTTGTGCCTGTGTGGATCGGTTAAACTTGCTAGTCACATAATCGCGACCCCCGATCATGGCGCGAATGCCGCCAGTTTCATTGTCGAGCGTTACGAGCGCGCCTTGCGCGACCCGTCTCGATTTGCCGCTCTGGTCGAGGATCTTGTTCAAACTCTTATGCGCCTGCTGCATATAGTCGGCATCAAGAGTCGTTGTGACGACAAGGTCTGGATGGCGCAGTCCGGCGCGGTCGCGGGCCTGCTCGGCAATATAGTCGAAAGCGTAGCCAAGAATGGCTTCATCCAAGCCCAAATTTGGTTCTTCTGCGATCTCGGGCGGGTTAGCGAGCGCAGCTTCATACTCCGCTTCAGTAATGAAGACGTTGGCGCGCATCCGTCTGAGCACGAGATGGGATCGGGTGAGGGCGCGTTCGTAATGACGCGTGGGATTAAACCGGCTGGGGGCTTGGGCGAGGCCTGCCAACATTGCCGCTTCAGCCAAATTGAGGTCGCGAGCGCTTTTGCCGAAATAGATTTGGCTGCCCGCCTCTGCGCCGAAAATCTGCGGGCCGAGACTGACGCGGTTGACGTAGAGCTCGAGGATTTCGGGCTTGGAGAGAATAGCCTCCATATCTCGCGCCAGAAGCGCTTCCTGAAATTTCCGTCGATAGGTTTTCTCTGGCGTCAGGATCATCAGCTTGACCAGCTGTTGTGTCAACGTGGAGCCGCCTTGGCTGCGCTGGCCGCTCCGCGCATTACTGAGCATGGCGCGAATGATTGCGCGATTGTCGACCCCCTCATGTTCAAAAAACCGTTCATCTTCGATGGCCAGTACGGCGTTAGGAAGATGTGCGGGCATTTCGTTCAATTTGAGCGGTTGACCGATCCAAGGGCCACGATGCCCGATCATCCGTCCCTTATGGTCGATGAGGGTGATCGTATCCTGTAAGTTGAGCTGCCACATCGTTTCTTTATCGGGGAGGTCAGGCAGGCCATTGAGAAGATAGGCGCGGCCCAGACCGAACGCTGCGGCGCTGCTGACAGTCAGAAAGGCGAGGATGCCGAGTACCCATGCAGACCGGCGTCTGCGGTTCGAGGTCTGCTCGACATTGATATCGGCCCGATAGGTCGCCATAGGGCCGCATACCCGGCTTTTACTCAATTGATAACCGCCTTCATCATGACCCATAACGATCCGTCACCGCCCGATCCGTCTCTGCCGTTCTGGAAAACCAAAGCGATGAGCGCGCTATCGCCCGATGAATGGGAGAGCCTGTGTGATGGCTGCGGTAAATGTTGTCTAATTCGTTTGCAGGATGATGACACGAACGAAGTCTATACGACGGACGCCCATTGCCACCTGTTTGATAATGGATCCTGTCGCTGTTCAGATTACGCGAATCGGAAAGCGAAAGTGCCGGATTGCGTGATCTTAAAGCCCTCAACAGTCGCAGAACTTAAGTGGATGCCTCGGACCTGTGCCTATCGTCTGGTGTCAGAAGGTAAGGATTTGCCGGACTGGCATCATCTGAAAACGGGCTCTTTCGACACGATCCACGAGGTCGGCATGAGTGTGCAGGGCGCAACCGTCAGTGAAGTCGGGCTTTCAGAAGATGAACTGATTGCCCGTATCACAGTCTGGCCGGGGGAACCTGATTGGGATGAGTAAGATTCGAGAATAGGTAGACCGAATCTGCGAACGATTTTCAATTGCGATTATGATCCGATAATCTGAGCGGTTTCAAAGACTAGTCGCCGAAATGGTCGCAGTTCATCTTAGTATTTCCGCAGATTACGCCGTTGCAATGCCAGCAGGCCCCAACTAGGTTCCGAGCGATTTCCAGGTCCACGTGAGTCACTCTGACTGACGCCAATTTTTGCCCAGCCGTCGAGGTTCGAATGCCCGATCTTCTGATCGAATATCTGCCAGTCGTGATGATGTTCTCCATTGCCTTGGTTCTATCGCTCGTCTTCCTGCTGGTCCCGGCTATTGTTGCGCCGGCCGACCCAGACGCCGAGAAAGTTTCGACCTATGAGTGCGGGTTTGAGGCTTTTGACGACTCGCGCATGAAATTTGATGTCCGCTTCTACTTGGTCGCGATCTTGTTCATCATTTTTGATATTGAGGTGGCCTTCCTGTTCCCGATTGCGGTCAGTCTTGACGCTGTTGGTGTCTTTGGCTGGGTCATCATGGTCATCTTCCTGCTGGAGCTACTCGCCGGGCTTGTTTATGCGTGGAAGATCGGCGCTTTGGACTGGGAATAGGGGACCAAGAGAACCGATATGGCCAATATTCTGACACCCGCAAATACTCTGACGCCCAATGGCACGGCAGCGCGCGATCTCGGTACGCCGGCTTTTTCGCCTGAATTGCACAATGATGGATTTGACGGCCTGTCTGACCAGCTGGCTGATAAGGGTTTCATCACCGCCGCCTCTGATGATCTCGTCACATGGGCGCGGACAGGCTCTCTGATGTGGATGACTTTTGGTCTCGCCTGCTGTGCTGTGGAAATGATGCAGGCGTCTATGCCGCGCTATGATGTGGAGCGATTTGGCTTCGCGCCGCGCGCATCCCCCCGTCAATCGGACGTGATGATCGTTGCGGGCACTTTGACCAATAAGATGGCCCCCGCGCTCCGCAAAGTTTACGATCAAATGCCGAACCCGCGTTATGTGATCTCGATGGGATCCTGCGCCAATGGCGGCGGTTACTATCACTATAGCTATTCCGTCGTGCGCGGTTGCGACCGTATCGTGCCCGTTGATATTTATGTGCCAGGTTGCCCGCCAACAGCCGAGGGGCTGATCTACGGCATCCTGCAATTGCAGAAGAAAATCCGCCGCGAGGGGAGCATCATCCGATGACTCGCCACGAAGAAGAAAAATTAGCTGACATTAAAGACCATATTGAAGCGCATCACGCCGACGATGTGCGGGAGATGTCTGAGAGTTTTGGTGAGCTCACGATCACGGTGCGCCGGGCGTCTATTCTCAAAATCATCGGGTTCTTACGTGATGATCCAATCTGCAAATTCAATCAGCTGATTGATCTGTGTGGGGTTGATTATCCGGCCCGCGCGCGGCGCTTTGATGTCGTCTACCACTTCCTCAGCATGGCGCATAACACGCGTATCCGGGTCAAATGCACGACGGATGAAGAGACCCCGATCATGTCGATCGTGTCGCTGTTTCCGAATGCGGATTGGTATGAGCGCGAGACGTTTGACATGTATGGTATCGTCTTCGATCAGCATCCCGATCTGCGCCGTATCCTGACTGATTATGGCTTTGAAGGCTATCCTTTGCGCAAGGATTTCCCGCTGACCGGCTTTGTCGAAGTGCGCTACGATCAGGAACGCAAAGAAGTCGTCTACGAGCCGGTCACCTTACAGCAAGAATATCGCAGCTTCGATTTCCTGAGCCCGTGGGAAGGCGCGAAGTATATCCTGCCGGGCGACGAAAAGAGTGGGGCGACTGAGTAATGTCTACGACTGAAGCCCTCATCACCGACGAGCAAGATCGTCGCTTTACGATCAATTTCGGCCCGCAACACCCAGCGGCGCACGGCGTGCTGCGTCTTGTGTTGGAGCTGGAAGGTGAGATTGTTGAGCGCGTCGATCCGCATATCGGCTTGCTGCATCGCGGCACCGAAAAGCTGATCGAACATAAGACCTATCTGCAAGCGATCCCTTATTTTGACCGCTTAGATTATGTCGCGCCGATGAATCAGGAACATGCGTTCTGCATGGCGATTGAAAAGCTGGCCGGTATCGGTGTTCCGCGTCGGGCGTCCTTCATTCGCGTAATCTATTGCGAAATCGGACGGGTGCTCTCGCATCTTTTGAACATCACGACACAAGCGATGGATGTGGGCGCGTTGACGCCGCCGCTTTGGGGCTTTGAAGAGCGCGAAAAGCTGATGGTGTTTTATGAGCGGGCCAGCGGCTCGCGCATGCACGCGAATTATTTCCGTCCCGGCGGCGTACACCAAGACCTGCCACCTGCGCTGATCAATGACCTTCTGGTCTGGTGCGATCAATTTCCAGAGAAGCTTCAGGAAATTGAAACGCTGCTGACTGAGAATCGGATTTTCAAACAGCGCAATGTCGATATTGGCGTCGTGTCGAAACAGGATTGTTACGATCTGGGCTTCACTGGCGTGATGGTGCGGGGCTCTGGCATCCCGTGGGATCTGCGCCGTAATCAGCCCTACGAAGTCTATAACGAACTCGATTTCAAAATTCCGCTCGGGAAAAATGGCGATTGTTATGATCGCTATCTGTGCCGCGTCGATGAAATGTACGAATCTGTGAAGATCATGAAACAGGCGCTAGAAATGATGCCGGAAGGTCCGGTCATGACTCAGAATAATAAGTTTGTTCCACCGCGTCGCGCCGAAATGAAGCAATCGATGGAAGCGCTTATCCATCACTTCAAACTCTACACGGAAGGGTTCAAGGTTCCGGAAGGCGAAGTCTACACAGCCGTCGAAGCGCCGAAGGGCGAATTCGGTGTCTATCTCGTCGCGGACGGCACCAACCAACCCTATCGTTGTAAAATCCGTGCGCCGGGCTTCCCGCATCTTGCGGCGATGGACTATCTTAATAAGGGTCACATGCTGGCTGACGTATCCGCCATTCTTGGCTCGCTCGACATCGTGTTTGGGGAGGTCGACCGATGAGCGCGCGCCGTCTTGCATCCGTTCAACCGACTGACGTCAAATTGTCGCCTGATGCCCAGGCTGATATCATCGCGTGGACGAAGAAATATCCGGCGGATCGTCAGCGATCTGCGTTGATCCCAGCGCTGTGGATTGCGCAAAAAGACGCCGGCGGTTGGTTGCCAGAAATGATTCTTCGCGAAGTCGGCGACAGGCTCGGCATGGCCTATATCCGCGTCTATGAAGTCGCGACGTTCTACACCATGTTTAACCTAGCCCCGGTTGGGGAATACCACATTCAACTCTGTGGCACGACGCCGTGCTGGTTGCGCGGCTCGGACGCGCTCAAAGAGGTTTTGGCTCGGCGGGTCGGTCCGCAGAATACTGTCAGCCCAGACGGTAAGTTTAGCTGGATAGAAGTTGAGTGCCTCGGTGCCTGCGCCAATGCACCGATGTGTCAGATTTCAACCGATGTTGATGAAGACCCGTATTATGAAGATCTGACGCCGGAATCGTTTGAGGCTCTAATTGATAATTTGGCCGCAGGAAAAGCCGTAGAGCGTGGCCCACAAAATGACCGTCTTAACTCTGCCCCCGAAGGCGGGCAAAAGACACTGATCGGCAAAGGGGCCTTTCATATTGAAAAACTCGTGAAGCTTCCGAATGCCGAAAAATCAGTGAAGCTCAACTATTACGAATGGGACCCAAAAGAGCGGCGCGCGACGCGCGGCGGGTGGATTGACCCGGAACGTAAAGCCGACCCCGATCCGAAGAAACGGGACGACAATCTTGGGCGGGACCTTAGTAAAGGTCTGGTCGACGACGAACCTAAAAAAGGACTTCCGGGACGCACGACGCCGAAGGCGAAACCTCAGCTCATCTATGCAGATGGCCCAACCGACGGCACGCCAGACGATCTTAAGAAGATCAAGGGTATTGGCCCCGTCTTTGAGGCAGACCTCAAGGATAAGGGTGTGTATTACTTCCGGCAAATCGCGGCCTGGAAAAAGTCCGACATCAAGGCTGTTGAAGCCATTATCGATAAGTTTCCGGGTCGTATCGAACGGGATGAATGGGTCAAACAAGCCAAGACTCTGGCAAAGGGTGCCGCGAAACCCAAGTCGAAAACCAGCAAATCGAAATCCAGTACGTCTAAGTCCGGATCCAGCTTAGAGCCGGATCCAAAAGGGACGAAGCGGGCTCCGGTTCGCCGCAAACGCGCAATGAAGGACGAGGCCTAGCACATGGCTCAGCTTCTACAGGACAAAGATCGGATTTTTACCAATCTCTATGGTCATCAGGACTGGTCTCTGGATGCAGCGCGTAACCGCGGCGCGTGGCTCGGCACGTCCGAAATGCTGGCGCAGGGACGTGATTGGATCATCGATCAGGTCAAGGCATCCGGACTACGCGGTCGCGGCGGCGCGGGTTTCCCGACCGGCCTGAAATGGTCTTTCATGCCCAAGGAAGTCGGCGAACGTCCGCATTATCTGGTGGTGAATGCGGACGAGTCTGAGCCGGGGACGTGCAAAGACCGTGAAATGATGCGGCATGATCCGCATTTGTTGATCGAAGGCTGTCTCGTCGCGTCTTTCGCGATGCAGGCCAATGCCTGCTACATCTATCTTCGCGGGGAATACACGTTTGAGCGGCAACGTCTGCAGGCGGCCGTCGATGAAGCCTATGCAGCGGGCTTGATTGGCCGCAATGCGTGCGGAACGGGTTGGGATTTCGATCTCTACGTTCATCATGGCGCAGGCGCCTATATTTGCGGAGAAGAAACCGCTCTGCTCGAGAGTCTTGAAGGCAAAAAAGGCCAACCGCGTCTCAAACCGCCATTCCCAGCCAACTCTGGCCTCTATGGCTGTCCAACCACCGTAAACAATGTCGAGTCGATTGCAGTCGTTCCGACAATCCTGCGTCGCGGCGCAGATTGGTTTGCGAGCTTTGGGCGCGACAATAATAAAGGCACAAAAGTCTTCTCAATTTCCGGCCATGTGAATACGCCGTGCAATGTTGAAGAAGCGCTCTCTATCCCTCTGAAAACATTGATCGAAACCCACGCGGGTGGTGTTCGAGGTGGTTGGGATAATCTCAAGGCGATCATTCCCGGCGGCTCCTCCGTTCCGCTCTTGCCGAAAGAGATTTGCGATACGGTGTTGATGGATTTCGACGCGCTTCGCGAACATCAGTCCGGGCTGGGAACCGCCGCCGTGATTGTGATGGATAACTCTACTGATGTTATCAAGGCGATCGCTCGGCTTAGCTATTTCTACAAACATGAGAGCTGCGGTCAGTGTACGCCGTGCCGTGAAGGCACAGGCTGGATGTGGCGCGTCATGGAACGCATGGTGCGCGGCGAAGCGGAGACCAAGGAAATCGACATGTTGCTCGACGTGACCAAGCAGGTGGAAGGTCACACGATCTGCGCCCTTGGCGACGCAGCCGCATGGCCAATCCAAGGCCTTATCCGCCATTTCCGCCACGAGATCGAAGATCGCATCGACCTCTACCGCGCCGGTCGTCCGGTGTTCGTGCAGGCAGCGGAGTAGGTCGTGACTGACAAAACTGAAACCATGCTGCTTCCGCTTCTTAATAAGATTCAAGGTCAATTGAACCGGATTGAGGAAAAGATCGATGTCCTTACGGATCGTGTTCGAAGTCTAGAAAAACGGATGACCGGAGTCGAGCATGGCCAAGTCGAGACTAATCACCGGATTGATGCAGTTATGTTACGTCTTGATCGACTGGAAAAACGTCAGGAATTGACTGAACAATCTGTCTATGAATCAGGTGAACCCTTTCAAGGCCCGGATCAATGACCGACCTTCGCAAAATCAGGATCGATGGCACCGAGCACGAAGTGCCAGCGGACTACACGCTGATGCAGGCGTGTGAGGAATATGCCGGCGCCGAGATTCCGCGATTCTGTTATCATGAGCGTCTGTCAGTCGCAGGTAACTGCCGCATGTGTCTGGTCGAATGGGAAGGCGCGCCGAAGCCGCAAGCGTCTTGTGCGCTGCAGGTCAAAGACCTCCGGCCGAACCGCGATGGGTCTCCGGCCCACATCAAAACCAACTCGCCATTGGTCAAAAAGGCGCGGGAAGGAGTGATGGAATTCCTTCTGATCAATCACCCGCTTGATTGCCCAATTTGCGATCAGGGCGGTGAATGCGATCTTCAGGATCAGGCGATGGCCTATGGCCGCGATTTCTCTCGCTTTGAGGAGAATAAACGCGCTGTTGATGACAAGCATATGGGCCCATTGGTCAATACGATCATGACCCGGTGTATTCAGTGTACGCGCTGCGTTCGGTTTATCACTGAAGTCGCGGGTGTTCAGGAAATTGGGCTCGTTAATCGCGGTGAAGACGCCGCTATCACGACCTATCTCGAAAAATCTTTAACGTCGGAACTGTCCGGCAATGTCATTGATCTCTGTCCCGTTGGGGCGCTGACGTCCAAGCCTTATGCGTTCAATGCGCGGCCTTGGGAACTCGACAAAGTCGAAAGCGTCGATGTGATGGACGCGGTTGGCTCCAACATCCGGGTCGATAGTCGCCGCGATGCGGTTCTGCGCATTCTTCCGGTCGTCAATGACGATGTGAATGAAGAATGGATTTCCGATAAAACGCGGTTCGTCTGGGACGGCCTCGCTCGTCAACGCCTCGACCGCCCGTTCATTCGGGAAAACGGAAAACTGCGTCAAGCCGGTTGGGACGAAGCGCTCGCGCTCACGGCTGAGAAGCTGAAAGGTGATCCGAGCAAGATCGCTGCGATTGCTGGAGACCTGTGCGATGCGGAATCCATGTATGCGCTGAAGGAACTTATGGGCTCTTTGGGTGTGCAGAACATTGATTGCCGTCAGGACGGTAGCTTGATCGGCTCCGGCGCGCGTGAAACCTATCTCTTCAACTCGACGATTTCAGGCATCGATGAAGCCGACGCCATTCTTTTCGTCGGTACTAATCCGCGTTTGGAAGCCCCGATCATCAATGCGCGTATCCGTCAGCGTTGGCTCACAGGTGAGCTGTCCGTGGGCATGCTCGGTGATGCCGTCGATTTGACTTATGATTATGATCAGGTTGGCGCCTCCGCTGCTGACCTCGCTAAGTTTAGCCGGGCTCGCAAAGGCTTCGCATCGGTCTTCAAAAAGGCCGAAAACCCGATGGTCATCGTTGGGGCAGGGGCTCTGATTGGTACAGAGGGGCAAACGCTTCTCTCTGCTTTGGCCAATCTGATGAGCGGTCCAAATTTTGTTCGCGACGGCTGGAATGCATTTAATGTGCTGCACAGCGCAGCGGCCCGCGTTGGTGGTCTCGACCTTGGCTTTATTCCGGGCGAAGACGGCAAGGGCATGTGCGATATTCTATCGGGTGCTGAGAGCGGCGAGATTGAGACAGTTTACCTGCTGGGCGCCGACGAGTTTGATACGGACCGTCTAAAAGACAGCTTCGTTATCTATCAGGGCCATCACGGCGATGCGGGCGCGCACGTCGCTGACATCATCCTGCCGGGCTGCGCCTATACGGAAAAAGACGGGCTTTATGTGAATACGGAAGGCCGAGTGCAGATGGGTATTCGGGCTGTGCCGCCAAAAGGCATGGCCAAGGAAGATTGGGCTATTCTACGGGCTTTGTCTGCTGCGGTCGGTCGCGTCCTGCCCTTCGACAATCAGTCGGATCTTCGCGATCAGATGGTTGAGAAACATCCGACATTCGGATCACTGGGCTATGCGCCGGGCGCGATCGGGGCTGCGGCGTTCGACCTCACTCAATTGGGAGCGGACGGACCGCTGTCAGAAGCACCGCTCAAAAACCCAATTGGCGACTTCTATATGACGAATCCGATTGCGCGCGCGTCCAACGTGATGGCGGAGTGTTCCGCCGTGTTGGATGAGCAGACCTTTCCGGAGGCGGCGGAATGATCGAGCTGATTAACATGCCGATTTTCCAAGCTGTCGTTGGCGTTGCCGCAGACGAGCCCAATTGGGGTCTTTGGCTTCTCCTAAAACTTCTGCAAGTGCTTGGTTTTGTTATTGTTCTGGCCTTACTTGTAGCTGCACTGGTGCTCGCGGATCGGAAGATTTGGGCCGCCGTACAGATGCGGCGCGGCCCCAATGTCGTGGGCGCGTTTGGCTTGCTGCAGACGATTGCGGATGCGCTGAAGTTCTTCTTCAAAGAAATCGTTGTTCCCGCGGGCTCGGACAAATTTCTGTTCATCCTCGCGCCGATCATTGCACTGGTCATGGCGTTTTTGGCTTGGGCCGTGATTCCCGTCGCCCCCGGTTGGGTGATTTCGGACATTAATGTCGGTGTTCTCTATGTGCTCGCGATCAGCTCTCTTGGTGTTTACGGCATCATGATTGGCGGTTGGGCGTCTAACTCTAAATACCCGTTCATGGGCGCGCTTCGTTCTGCTGCGCAGATGGTGTCTTACGAAGTGTCGATTGGCTTTATCATTCTGACTGTGATCTTCGTTACGGGCTCGATGAACTTGACCGAAATCGTCAATACGCAAGCGGGCGGTTTCTGGAACTGGAACATGTTCCGGTTGAACCCGTCGACGGAATTGGGTTTGGCGAATTACATTCTGACCCCGGTCCTATTTTATATGGGCGTGTTGTTCTTCATTAGCGCGCTGGCGGAAACAAACCGCCCACCATTCGATTTGCCCGAAGCGGAATCCGAACTCGTCGCGGGCTATCAGGTTGAGTATTCCTCGACCCCGTTCCTGATGTTCTTCTTTGCTGAATATGTGAACATCATGCTGCTCTCTGCAATGATGGTGATCCTGTTCCTTGGTGGCTGGCATGCGCCCATCGATATTGGGGTCCAGTTTCTGCCGGGTATTTTCTGGTTCTTCTTAAAGACCGCGTTCATCTTCTTCTTGTTTGCGATGGTGAAGGCGATTGTGCCGCGCTACCGCTATGACCAGCTGATGCGTTTGGGGTGGAAGGTGTTCCTGCCGACCTCTATCGTCGCTGTGTTGATCGTCTCTGGCGTCGTCGTCCTTACGGGAGCCACATAATGTCCCGTGTAAAGCAATTCATTCGCGGTGCTCTGTTGCTCGAATTTGTCAGCGCCTTCTGGCTTGCCATGAAGTTTTTATTCCGCCCCAAAGTGACGATCAACTATCCGAACGAGAAGGGGCCTCTGAGCCCGCGTTTCCGGGGGGAGCACGCCTTGCGGCGCTACCCATCTGGCGAAGAACGCTGCATTGCGTGCAAGCTTTGCGAAGCAATTTGCCCGGCGCAGGCGATCATCATTGAAGCCGAGCCGCGTCCTGACGGGTCGCGCCGCACGACCCGCTACGATATCGACATGGTCAAATGTATTTATTGCGGCCTGTGTGAGGAAGCCTGTCCCGTCGACGCGATTGTCGAAGGGCCGAATTACGAATTTGCCACCGAGACCCGGGAGGAGCTTTACTATGACAAAGAAAAGCTGCTCGCGAATGGGGATCGTTGGGAGACTGAAATTGCCAAGAACCTAGCCATGGATGCGCCCTACCGCTAAAGGGGCGCGATTCCGCCTCCGGGGTTCCGGAAGCGGACAAAAAGAAGAGAGCCAGACGTGATCGCGGCCATCGCATTCTACATCCTCGCCACTGTTGCCATTGCAGCCGCCTTCATGGTCGTCGCGTCGCGTAACCCCGTGCATTCGGTGATGTTCCTGATCCTCACTTTCTTCAGTGCGGCAGGTCTGTTCATCCTAATGGGCGCTGAGTTTCTCGCGCTGCTTCTAGTGATGGTTTATGTCGGCGCGGTCGCGGTGTTGTTCCTCTTCGTCGTGATGATGCTCGACGTCGATTTTGTTGAACTTAAGAAGGGTTTTCTGTCCTACGCGCCCATCGGGGCCATTATTGCCGGGATATTGCTGATCGAAATGATCTTTTTAGGCGCGGCCTATTTCTCGGACGGTGGACGTCCACTTGTCTCTGCGGATCCGGCGATGAGCAATCTCGAAGCTTTTGGCGCGGTGCTCTACACCAAATATGCAGGCGCGTTTGAAGCGGCTGGATTTATTCTGCTGGTCGCCATGATTGGCGCGATTGTCCTGACCTTGCGTGACCGTGAAGGTGTGCGTCGTCAGGATGCGAATGCACAAATGGCCCGTACCCGCGAACAGGGTGTGGAACTTGTTGATATCGAACCCGGACAGGGGCTCGGCTAGCCCGCGCGGCTGGGAGGGGAATGATGGCAATCGGACTTTCACATTATCTGATCGTTGCAGCGATCTTGTTCATGATCGGCGTGTTCGGCATTTTCGTGAACCGGAAAAATGTGATTGTGATCCTGATGTGCGTCGAGCTGATCCTGCTCGCCGTGAACATTAATTTCGTGGCCTTCTCAGCGCATATGCCCGCCGCCCCGGGTGTGAACCCGATTGACGGGCAAATCTTCGCTCTGTTCATCCTGACCGTTGCGGCTGCTGAAGCGGCTGTCGGTCTTGCCATCCTTGTCGTTTACTTCCGCAATCGCGGCAACATCCAGGTCGAAGACATCGACCTGATGAAGGGCTAAGGTCCGGACAGTGGGAATGGACACAGTCATGATCGCTTTGTCGCGTACCGAAGCTAGGAAACTGCGGCGCAGGCCTGCGTCCGCAAGTCAAGGCGCGGTGACGACGCATTCTGTACGCGACAATGCGACCTCCGGCATCCGTGAGCTAAGCTCTGGACGTCGTTGCATATTTTTGAATGGCGGACGCATTTCTTCGAATATGCGCCTAGCCAGACCTCAGCTCACGCGTGTCATGGCTATGTTCATTCCCGCTGTCAGGACCTAACCGTTGCTCTACCAAATAATCGTTTTCGCCCCGCTGATCGGCGCCATCATTGCCGGCCTGGCGGGTACGCGCTTTGGTGGCGCTCGCTTGCCCGAAAAGGCCAGCATGATCGTCACGACCGGGCTGTTATTCCTGTCGGCGATCTTGTCATGGGTCGCGTTCGCTCGGATCGGGTTTGGCGATGCGCCGGATCAAACGATTGCGCTCATGCGTTGGATGGATATTGGCGGGCTGAAAGCCGACTGGGCGCTGAAAATCGACACGCTGACGGCTGTGATGCTGATCGTCGTCAACACGGTCTCTGCGCTCGTCCATCTCTATAGTTGGGGCTATATGGAAGATGACGACTACAAGCCGCGCTTCTTCGCTTATTTGTCGCTGTTTACCTTCGCCATGCTGATGCTGGTGACGTCGGATAACTTCATCCAGCTCTTCTTCGGTTGGGAAGGCGTCGGCCTCGCCAGCTATCTGCTGATTGGCTATTATTACAAAAAACCGTCCGCCAATGCGGCTGCGATCAAAGCCTTTGTGACCAACCGAGTTGGTGACGTTGGCCTTGCGCTCGGGATTATGACGATCTTTCTCGTCTTCGGCTCGGTCGAATTTGACGTGGTGTTTGCAGCGATCGCCGAGAATAGCGACCGCCGCCTCGATTTCCTCGGTCTGGATGTCAATGCCATCGAGTTGATTGCGATGCTGCTCTTCATCGGCGCGATGGGTAAGTCGGCGCAGTTCGTGCTGCATGTCTGGCTGCCGGATGCGATGGAAGGACCGACACCTGTTTCGGCCTTGATCCACGCGGCGACCATGGTGACCGCCGGTGTCTTCCTCGTTTGCCGCGCGTTCCCAATTTACGAAGTGGCCCCGATCACGTCGGGCTTCATCACCATTGTCGGCGCATTCACAGCGTTCTTCGCCGCGACCGTCGGTCTGGTGCAAAACGACATCAAACGGGTCATCGCCTATTCGACCTGTTCGCAGCTTGGCTACATGTTCTTTGCGGCTGGCGTTGGCGCTTATAATGCGGCCATGTTCCACCTGTTCACGCACGCCTTCTTCAAGGCGTTGCTCTTCCTCGGGGCCGGGTCCGTCATTCACGCTCTCCACCACGAACAAGATATGCGCAAAATGGGCGGCATCTGGCGCAAGGTTCCGTGGACCTATGCAGGTATGATTGTTGGTACCTTGGCGCTGACCGGTATTGGTATGCCGTTACTGGGTTGGGGCTTTGCGGGCTTCTTCTCGAAGGACGCCATTATCGAAGCGGCCTATGCGGTGGGTGCAGGCGGCGGCAATAATGCGGCGGTGTTTGCCTTTTGGATGGGTCTGATCGCGGCCTTCATGACCAGTTTCTATAGCTGGCGCTTGATCTTCATGACCTTCCATGGACGCTTCCGTAGCGATCACCATACGCTCGAACATGCGCATGAAAGCCCGTGGTCGATGCGCGTTCCCCTCATCGTTCTATCGATTGGCGCGATTTTCGCCGGAGCGATCTTCTATAAGAGCTTTATGTATGGCTATGGCGGCTTCTGGCACGGCGCATTGCCAATCGAAGGCGGCGCAGAACATGCGATGGCCCCAACAAATCTCTACGCTGCGGCCGAAGGTTATGAGAGCGCTGGCGAAGATCATGGCGGCGGGCATCACTTCCCACTCTGGGTTCTGTTCTCCCCCCTTGTCGTTTCAGCGCTCGGCTTCGTTCTGGCCTTCTTTATGTACCGCAACGGCGGAACGGAACGCCGCATCGCACATGCCGCGGAAACGGGCGGATCGCCGATCTATCAGTTCCTGCTCAACAAATGGTACATTGACGAGCTTTATGACGTGACAATCGTGCGCGGCGCGCGCTGGCTCGGCGATGTATTCTGGAAAGTTATCGACGTTGGTATCATCGACCGGTTCGGTCCGAACGGTGTCGCTGCGTTCACAGCGGGCGCGTCCCGCCGTCTGTCCAGACTACAGTCCGGTAAGGTCTTCCACTATGCTTTCGTCATGTTGATCGGGGTGTCTATCCTAATCGTCATCGGCCTTCGCGGTTTCGGGGGTTAAGTCGATGTTCTCGAACCTTCCCATTCTTCCGGCCCTCGTTGCCATCCCACTCATCGGCGCGCTGTTCCTCGCTTTCGTCTCGCGCCTGACCCAAGCTGATGGCCGTGAGCAGATGGAGCGAAACGCGCCTCGGACAGCTCTACTCGTTAGCTTGATCGTCTTGCTTCTGTCCGTCGTGCTCGTGATCGATTTCGATGCGTCCAATCCGGGCTTTCAATTTGTTGACGAAGCGCCGTGGCTCGGTAGCGGGATTGACTTCCGCATGGGTGTGGACGGCATCTCTGTGCTGTTCATTGTGCTGACGGCCTTCCTGACGCCGCTCTGTATTTTGGCCTCAGAGACCTCGATCAAAGAGCGGAAGACTGATTACATGATCGCTTTCCTATTGCTGGAAAGCCTAATGATCGGCGTGTTCTGCGCGCTCGATCTGGTGCTGTTCTACATCTTCTTCGAAGCGGTTTTGATCCCGATGTTCTTGATCATCGGCGTTTGGGGCGGGACCAACCGGGTCTACGCCTCTTACAAATTCTTCCTCTACACGCTGCTCGGCTCAGTCTTGATGCTGGCGGCGATCTTGTGGCTCTATGCGCAAAGCGGCGTTCAGTTTGGCGACCCGACGACGGATATGCGCGCGCTTAAGAACCTCGATATTCCGGGTAATGTACAAACTTGGTTATGGCTGGCCTTCTTCGCGTCCTTTGCGGTGAAAATGCCGATGTGGCCTGTCCATACATGGCTCCCGGATGCGCACGTTCAGGCGCCGACCGCCGGGTCGGTTATTCTGGCGGGTATCCTGTTGAAGCTCGGCGGTTATGGCTTCCTGCGTTTCTCGCTGCCATACTTCCCAGACGCCTCTGTCCAATTTGCGCCGCTGATCTTCACCCTATCGGTAATCGCGATCATCTATACATCACTAGTCGCTTACCGTCAGACGGACATGAAGAAGCTGATCGCCTATAGTTCCGTTGCCCATATGGGCTTCGTAACGATGGGGATTTTCGCCTTCAACATGCAGGGTATTCAAGGCGGCATTTTCCAGATGATCAGCCACGGGCTCGTGTCTGGCGCGCTCTTCTTCTGCGTCGGTGTCGTCTATGACCGGATGCATACGCGCGACATCGCTTTCTATGGCGGTCTGGTGAAGCGCATGCCGATCTTCGCGGCCTTCTTTCTACTCTTTACTATGGCCAATGTCGGCTTGCCCGGCACGTCCGGCTTTGTGGGTGAAATCCTGACGATGATCGGGGCCTATCAAGTCAGCCCGTGGGTCGCGGCCGGCGCTGCGCTCGGCATGATCTTGTCGGCCATGTATGCGTTGCATCTCTACCGCGAGACGATCTTTGGGGAGCAGGTCAATGAGAAGCTCGACGTGATTACCGATGTCACAGGTCGCGAATGGTTGATTTTGGGATTGCTGGCGTTCTTCACAATTCTTCTCGGTGTCTATCCGGCGCTTGTCACGGACGTGACAGCGGCGAGCGTGGAGCAACTAATTTCCGAATTCCAAGCCGACACGGCTGTGCCTGTGCAAGTCCCTGAACTGGCCCCTGAATTGGCTGGAGTGAATTAAGATGGAAGCTTTTTCCCTCATGGCGCCAGAGCTTTTGCTCGCAGGCCAAACCATTTTCGTGGTGTTGATGAGCTTATTCGTCAAAGGCGACAAGCAAGCCGACGTGATGCGTTGGATCGCCATTGCGATGCTGGTCACCTTCGCCCTGACCGGATTTGTATTGGGCCGTCCGGAAGGCACTTCCTTTAACGGGCTGCTGATCGTCGATGACTTCTCGCATTATGCCAAGCTGATCATCGGTCTGACCGCCGCGCTCGCGCTCGTTTTTTCACGCTCCTATTTCAAAGCTGAAGGGCTGGATCGCTTCGAATTCTCAGTCTTGATGATCTATGCCGTACTCGGCATGTCGATCATGGTCAGTGCTAACAATTTGTTGGCCCTCTATCTCGGCCTCGAAATGCAGGCTTTGGCGCTCTACATCATGGCCGCGTTCAACCGGGATAGTTTGCGCGCGTCCGAGGCGGGCTTGAAATATTTCGTTCTCGGCGCGTTGTCGTCAGGTCTGCTGCTTTACGGCATGTCGCTCATTTATGGCTTCACCGGCCATCTCGACTTTGCCGGGATTGCGGCTGTAATCGAAGCCGATGGGCTCAATGTCGGCATCATTGGCGGCATGGTCTTCATGATGTGCGGCTTGGCCTTCAAGATTTCAGCCGCGCCGTTCCACATGTGGACGCCAGATGTTTATGAAGGCGCACCAACGCCCGTAACGGGATTCTTCGCTTCTGTACCGAAATTCGCGGCGATGGCGCTAATCGCGCGACTGCTGTTCGGTCCGTTGGAAGGCGTGTTCGAACAATGGCAGCAGATCGTGGTGTCGCTAGCGCTGGTCTCTATGTTTGTCGGCGCGATTGGCGCGCTCAGCCAACGTAATATTAAACGCCTGATGGCTTACTCATCGATCGCTAATATGGGCTACGCGCTCGTGCCGCTGGCGGCCGGAACAGTTCTGGGTCTTAAGGGTATGCTGATTTTCATGACGATCTACGTCATCACGTCCATCGGCGTTTTCTCCGCGATCCTGCAGATGCGCATTCGTAACGGCATGGTCGAACAGATCACCGATCTATCGGGTCTGTCTCAGACCAATCGCGGTATGGCGCTTGTGCTGACCGTGTTCTTCTTCTCGCTCGCCGGTATTCCGTTCTTCCTCGGTTTCTTTGGCAAATGGTATGCGTTCGGCCCGGCCTTACAGGCGGATCTGTGGTGGCTCGTCGTTGCGGCGTTGGTCGCGTCAGTGATTGGGGCCTTCTACTATCTGCGGGTCATCAAGACGATGTGGTTTGAAGAACCGTCGCAGGAATTTGTTGACGCACCGCGTTCACTGCGTTGGATTACGACATCCTCAGCGCTGATATTGACGCTGCTGATCCTGCTCCCTTTCGTGACCATCCCGGCTCAAGGCTTGCTGGATAGTGCGGCTGCGGCGTTGTTCTAGTTTGCGGTTTATCCAGCTCGACACAGTCGGTTCCACACAAGACGAAGCGCGCGTGCTCTACCGAAATGGCGATCGCGGTCCCGTTTGGGTTTGCGCTGATGTCCAGACCAAAGGGCGGGGGCGACGCGCCCGACACTGGGTGAGCGAGCGCGGCAATCTTTATGCGAGCCTTGTCCTGCCCAATGATAGCGATCCATCCACGTCCGCCCTGTTCGGCTTTGCCGCGTCACTGGCTATCGCTAATACGTTGGCCGCCTATAAGCCGATCCAGCCCGTGACGTTGAAATGGCCGAATGACGTTCTGGTCGGCGGCGCTAAAATTAGCGGTCTATTGATCGAGCGCGAGCCCGAAGCGCTCCTTATTGGGATCGGCATTAATCTCGTCTCTCACCCAGACGATACACCTTATCCGGCGACCCATTTGGTTCAGGAAATGCGACCGTCTGATCTGTCCGGTGCTGAGCCTCTGTTCACAGGCGCGGCGGCAGTGCTGGCCGTGCTATCGCAGTCAATCACGACGCAAATAGACATGCTGCGGACCCACGGCTTTGATACTATCCGCAAGGATTGGTTGGCGCGAGCCCACCATCTTAACCAGATGCTGAACGTGAATGGAAAGACGGGTCGATTTGTCGACCTGGGACCGGATGGCGCGTTGTGCCTGACGCTGGACGATGGCACAGAGACGCGCGTCCATGCGGGCGACGTTTCGTTCGGATAGCCATCATGCTTCTTGTCATCGACAGTGGGAATACCAACACGCTCTTCGCCATCCACGATAAGGATGGCTGGGCCGGACAGTGGCGTATCGCGACGGATTCAGCCCGGACGGCGGATGAATATGCGGTCTGGTTCTATCAGTTAATGCATATGGCAGGTCTGCGCTTCGAAGACATTTCGGACTGCGTGATTTCGACGGTCGTGCCGCAATCTCTTTTCAACCTAAGAAACCTCGCCCGACGTCATATGAACGTTGAACCGCTCATTGTCGGTGAGCCCGGTGTGGATCTAGGCGTGAAGGTCCGTCTGGATAATCCCGGACAAGTTGGGGCTGACCGATTGGTCAATGCGCTTGGCGCGGCTGTTGTGTACGACGGCCCTTTGATCCTGATCGATAGCGGCACGGCGACAACCTTCGATATTGTCTCTGCGGACCGTCACTTTGAAGGCGGCATCATCGCGCCAGGGATCAACCTGTCCATGAAGGCCTTGCACGAAGCCGCAGCCCAACTCCCGCGTATCGCGATTAAGCGGCCTGACGCCGTGATTGGCACAGATACTGTATCTGCCATGCAGTCCGGTGTGTTCTGGGGCTATATCGGTCTGATAGACGGTCTTGTTCGCCGAATCCGTGAAGAAGATGGTCGTGATTTCACGGTCGTTGGCACAGGCGGCGTTGCGAGCCTGTTCGAAGGCGCGAGCGATACAATACAGCATTATGATGCGGATCTGACGATCCGGGGTTTGCTGGAAATCTGGAAATTGAACGGACCGAATGGCCAAATCTGAAACAGAGCTTACCTTTCTCCCATTGGGAGGGTCTGGTGAGATTGGCATGAATCTCAACCTGTTCGGCTATGGCCGTCCTGCGCGGCGGAAATGGGTGATTGTCGATATTGGCGTGACGTTCGGTAATGCTGAGACGCCCGGCGTCGACATCATCATGCCGGATACGGCCTATATTGAGGAACATCGCCACGATCTGCTCGGCATTGTGCTGACCCATGCGCATGAAGACCATATGGGCGCGCTCGCTCGCCTCTGGCCGCGCTTGCGCTGTCCCGTTTATGCCACGCCTTTCACTATGTGGCTGGTCAAGGACCGCCTCGCGGAAGCGGGCTTGCTGGATGAAGTCGAATTGATTGAAATTCCGCTAGAAGGCGGCTTCGATCTTGGTCCCTTCCGCTTCGACTTAATCACATTGAACCACTCCATCCCGGAGCCAAATGCGCTCGTGATCAAGACTGATCTCGGCACCATCCTGCATACGGGCGATTGGAAGATCGACCCGAACCCGCAGATTGGTGAGGCTGTCGATGAAGAGGCGCTGACGGCACTCGGTGACGAGGGTGTGCTCGCCATGATTTGCGACAGCACGAACGTGTTTTCGCCCGGTGAAAGCGGATCGGAAGAGGGCGTTCGACTAGAGCTCTCCAAAGTGATCAGCGAATATAAAGGTCGCGGGGTGGCGGTGGCGACGTTTGCGTCCAATGTCGCCAGGCTGCAGTCGGTCATGTATGCGGCCAAAGAGAATAATCGCTCTGTCTGCCTCATTGGTCGTTCAATGAAGCGCATGACAGCGGCCGCAAAGGCCGTCGGCCTGTTGAGCGATGTTGGTCATCTTCTGTCAGAAGACGCGGCTGCGGCAATGCCTGCGGCCCATGTCCTCTACCTCTGCACCGGTAGTCAGGGTGAACCACGCGCGGCTCTGTCGCGGATCGCCTCAGGGTCGCACCGGACTGTAAAGTTCAAAAAAGGTGACGTCGTTATCTTCAGCTCTAAGATTATTCCCGGCAATGAATTGGGCATTTTCGCTCTGCAGAATGCGCTCGCCGATGACGGCGTTGAAATTGTCACAGAAAAGGATCGCCCGATCCATGTGTCTGGCCACCCCAATCGCGATGAACTGAAACGCATGTATGAATGGGTCCGGCCAGAAATCGCGATCCCCGTGCATGGTGAGCGGCGGCATTTGCTCGAACATGCCCGCTTCTCCAAAACCGTCGGCGCAGGCACATCGATGCCGGGCCGCAATGGGGAAATGGTTCGTATCGCGCCAAACGGCCCAACCGTTGTGGACATTGTTCCGACGGGGCGTCTGTATGAAGATGGCGGTCAGATCGTCTCTTCGACCGATGATGGGATGCGTCTGCGCCGCAAAATGGCTTATGCAGGCCATGTCGGCGTCAGTGTTGTCGTCAACACGAATGGCAAGATCGTCAGCGGCCCGGAGCCTCGGATTGTAGGGTTCCCCGAAGGTCTCGACGGCGGCGTCATGGACGACCTTTTAGATGCTGTCGTTGATGCGGCTGAACGGGCCTTCAAAGAATTACCTCCCAAAGGGCGCAAAGACGAAGACGCGATTGAGGAAAAGCTTCGCGGTCGCGTCAAACGCGTTGTGCGGGACCGCACGGGCAAACGCGCTATCGTCGAAATCCACGCGCATATTGTGAAGAAAGCTGCCTGAATGATTGGACCGCTCAACCATGTCGGTGTCGCCGTGCCGGATATCGGCAAAGCGATAGACTTCTATCGGGACGTGCTGGGCGCGACCGATATTACGGAGCCTAAAATCTTGGCACCGCAGGGCGTCACCTACGCCTTTGTGACTTTGCCGACCGGTCAAGTCGAACTGATCGAGCCTTACGGTGAAACCTCGCCGATCCTGAAATATTTAGAACGAAACCCTAAAGGGGGTCAGCATCACGTTTGTTTTGAAGTTGAAAACATCCATGAGGCTAAGGCGACCATGGAAGCGCGCGGTATGCGGGTGCTCAATGAGCCGCGTATCGGCGCGCACGGTACCTTGGTCATCTTCCTTCATCCCGGCGACAGCGGCGGTGTCCTAATCGAATTGATGGAAACCCCTCAGGCTGAGCACGAATAGAGCATTGTCATGAACTGGTTTACCGGCCTTGCGACTTTCATGATCCTCTGGTGGCTCTCGCTGTTCATTGTCTTGCCGATTGGTGTGCGCGGACAGGCGGAAGCCAATGAGGTCTCGCCGGGAACAGAGCCTGGCGCGCCGACACGGGCGAATATGGCTCGCAAAGCCCTCTGGGCAACGGGGCTTGCGATTGTCTTTTTCTTGATCACCTATTTCGTGGTCTCTGGTGGCTGGCTGACTTGGGAGCGTATGGGTCGCTGGATCGGATTTCGCGAATAGTAAAAACGCTGTAAGCGCTCGCTTGCCCGCGGTGAGACGCACCGCTAAGCGCGGTACATGCGACTCTCACGCTATTTCCTGCCTCTGTTGAAAGAGACCCCGTCGGACGCGACGATTGCCAGCCATCAGCTGATGCTCAGAGCGGGGATGATCCGGCAAAATAGCGCCGGGATCTACACTTGGTTGCCGCTGGGCCACAAGGTTCTGAAAAAGATCGAACAGATCGTCCGGGAAGAACAGAACCGCGCGGGCGCCATCGAAATGCTGATGCCGACCATTCAATCGGCAGACCTCTGGCGTGAAACCGGGAGGTATGACGCTTACGGTCCGGAAATGCTCCGGATCACGGATCGCCATGATCGAGATATGCTCTATGGTCCGACCAATGAGGACATGATTACCGATGTCTTCCGGTCATCCGTCAAGTCCTACAAAGACTTGCCGAAGTTGCTTTATCACGTTCAATGGAAATTCCGCGACGAACGCCGTCCGCGGTTTGGCGTCATGCGTGGCCGCGAATTCCTTATGAAAGATACCTATAGCTTCGACATGGACGAAGCGACGGCGCGCGTTTCCTACTACAAGATGTTCGTCGCCTATCTGAACACCTTCGCACGGCTTGGCATTCAAGCGATTCCGGTCAAGGCCGATCCCGGCCCGATCGGGGGTGACCTGAGCCATGAGTTCGTCATCCTAGCAGAGAACGGGGAGAGCGGCGTCTTCGCACACCGCGATCTTGTGGAAATGTCACCACCCGGCGAAGTCGATTTTGACGGTGACCTGTCCGAGCATGTTGAGAAGCGGATGGCCCTCTATGCGGCGACCGATGAAATGCACGACGCGGCAGCCTTTGAGGCCTTGCCCGAAGGCCAGCGCATGAGTGCGCGCGGTATCGAAGTCGGGCACATTTTCTACTTCGGGACGAAGTATTCGGATCCCATGAATGCGGATGTTCAAGGCCCTGATGGAAAAGTCCACACCGTGCATGGTGGTAGTTACGGCATCGGCGTTTCACGTCTTGTCGGCGCCATCATTGAGGCCAGTCACGACGAGCACGGCATTGTATGGCCCGCCTCTGTGTCGCCATTCGATGTGGGTATCATCAATATGCGCGCGGGCGACGCGGCCTGCGACGCTGCCTGCGATGATATTTATGCCAAGTTGACAGACGCGGGTCTGGATCCTCTCTATGACGACACGTCGGATCGGGGCGGGGTGAAGTTCTCGCGCATGGACCTGATTGGATTGCCTTATCAAATCATCATCGGCCCGCGTGGGTTGAAAGACGGTATTGTTGAAGTGAAGAATCGCAAGACAGGCGAGCGCGAAAATCTCTCGCCTGATGCGGCGCTGGCAAAGCTGACGGCCTAGATTTTGGCAGAGGTACAACAGAACAAGGCCTTCGACCTTATCGAACGCATGATCGCGATGCGGTATCTGCGCGCGAAGAAAAACCAAGGCGGCGTCGGCTTTATCGCCGTCATCAGCTTTACCTGCATCATGCTCGCCATTGCGGCGATGATCACCATTATGTCGATCATGAACGGGTTTCGGTCTGACATGATCCGCCTGACAATCGGTAGCGAGGGCCACATCTATGTCTCGACCGCGCAAGCTGACCCAACCTTAGAGCAGGTTCAAGATTTAGAAGCCCGTATGAAAGCTGTGCCCGGTGTTGAAAATGCCTTCCAGTTCACGCAGCATTATACGGGTGTGCAGGCGAACGGCCAGTTTGCCCTTGCGCAGGTCATCGGCATTGAAACCGATAATTTGATGGCGTTTGAGCTGATCGCCAATGGCGTCATTCAGGGGGATTTGCGGTCCTTGGCTGAAGGGGACGGCGCCGATCAAGCCATTGCCATTGGATCGGCTATGGCGTCGGGACTCGGCGTTCAAGTCGGCGACAAGCTGCTCGTCTATTCGCCGCGTACCCGTCAGACGATTTCAGGGGCGGTTCCTGTCCGCAAGACTTATACGATTGGCGCGATTTTTGATGTCGGCCTATTTATGACCAATCAGACCTATATCTATATGGATCTAGAAGAAGCGACGCTTCTATTTGAAGGCGGCAAGTTGAAGGGCGACGTGCAGCTGCGCCTCATTGATCCGGACCGGATTGATGATTTGCGCGAACCAATCTTCGATGCCGCGCAACAGCCTATCTATCAATCGACATGGAAACAGCGAAACCAGTCCACGGCCAGTGCGTTGCGGGTTGAACAGATCGCCATGCGACTGATTTTCATGATTGTGGTCGTAATTGCAGCCTTCCCCGTGCTCGCCTCGATGATCATGCTGGTGAAGAACAAGTCGCGCGATATCGCCATCCTACGCACGATTGGCACGACGCGCGGGGCAATTCTGCGCATCTTCTTGATGAGCGGGGCGACTGTGGGCGTGCTCGGTACGCTGGTCGGGTTGATTGTCGGCGTCGTCTTCTGCCTGAACCTCTATTCGATCCAATTGTTTATCGAAGGGATCATGGGCGTTCAGCTCTTCCCGCAGGATGTCTATCAGCTGACCGACCGAATTCCGGTCAAAATCGTCTGGTCTGAAGTGGCGTCTGTCGCGATGTGGGGCTTTATGATTTCGGCGATGGCCGTGTTTTGGCCCGCTTGGCAGGCGTCCAAGATCGATCCTGTCGAGGCACTCCGCTATGATTAGGCCGGTTCTTTCCGTTCGAAACCTGCACCGCGCCTACAAGTCGGGCGGCGGCCTGTTAAAAGTTCTGGCGGGCGCGGATATCGACATTTTCCCCGGCGAGATGGTTGGGCTGATTGGTCCGTCCGGGTCTGGTAAATCGACCTTGCTCCATGCGGCGGGTTTGCTCGAAAAACCGAATGCGGGTGAGGTTTTTATCAATGGCAAAGAATGTCTGAAGCTGTCTGATGATGAGCGAACGGCCATTCGTCGCCAACGGATCGGGATGGTCTACCAATTCCACCATCTGCAAAAAGAGTTCACAGCGGAAGAAAACGCCATGGTGCCGCAAATGATTGCGGGTCAGACGGCGCGGGCCGCGCGTGCGGAGTCCCGTCGATTGCTGGTTGCGATGGGATTGGCGGAACGGCTAACCCATCGTCCGAGCCAGATGTCCGGCGGGGAACAGCAACGAGTTGCGATTGCGCGAGCCCTCGCGAACCGGCCTCAAATCCTGCTTGCCGATGAACCGACGGGGAATCTTGATCCTGCGACGAGTGCCGTCGTGTTCGACCAACTCTACCAACTCACGCGTCAGGAAGGCGTCGCGGCCTTGGTCGCCACACACAATATGCAACTGGCAAGCTATATGGATCGGCTGCTGACGGTGCGCGAAGGCATGATCGTCCCGTTTACGCCCGCTCCAGTCTCCTACTGACCGCATAGAAGACCAACCCGACTGAGATTAGGATTGCGGCGGCTAAGGCTGTGACGGGTTTCGTTGCGACAACAAAAACGAGCGTGAACGCCGTAATCGCCAAATAGATCAGCGGGACGATGGGGTAGAGCGGCACGCGGAACGGAATATCGCCGTCCGGTTGCTGCCGTCTTAGAACAAACAAGCCAATCACCGCGAGCAAGCTGTTAAAGGCCAGCAAGCTCCCCGCAAAGACAATGATCGTCTCAAAGCTTTGCGTTATGACGAAGAAACCCGCCACAGCCGATTGAAACAGAACGGCATTTTTCGGAACTTGATCCTTATTGGTCCGAGACAACCAACGCAGCGCCGGGAAGTCCTCGCCAATCGCTTGCAAAGCGCGCGGCCCGGCCAGGGTCATCGCGGATACCGAGCTGATCAGAAGTAGGGCCAGCATTCCGCCCGCGATCCGGCCGCCGCCATCGCCAAAGATACCTCGCGCCGCAATATAGCCAATCTCGACCTGTCCGCGCATCGCGTCCATCGGCGCAGCGCGGAGGAAGACGATATGGAGGAGGATATAGAGCCCGGCGACGAGCAGGGTGCCGCTAATGAGGATGCGGGGCAGAGAGCGCTGCGGGTCCTCAAGCTCTCCCGAAATATAGGTCGCCGCATTCCAGCCCGTATACGCGTAGGACACATAGATGAGTGCAATGGCAAAGGCCGGTGAGGTGAGGACGTTGGCATCCCCCGCTTTCGGTAAAAAGCTGACAGGCTGCGGGTCGGGAATGATGAAAAGTCCCGCGAAACAAAAAGCCAAGATCAGGCCGATCTTGATCGCTGTTAGGACGGTTTGTGAGCCACCGGACAGCCGCCGTGAGCGGGCGTGAAGCCCGGCCATCGACAGGACGAGCGCCAGAGCCAAGATCGTCTGCCCCATCGGGGAGAGGCCTGACGGAAGAATAGCGGCCGTATATTTAGAAAAGGCGATGGCCACCGCCGCGATGGGAGCGGCAAATCCGATGGTTGCTGAAATCCAACCCGAGACGAAGCCAGCCGCTGGATGATAGATTTCGCCGAGGAAATTATACTCACCGCCGGATCGGGGCAGGCGCGTGCCCAGTTCCGCATAGCTGAGAGCGCCGCATAAGGCCGCGAGCCCACCAATCGCCCAGAGCACCAGAATGGCGAAGGGGGAGCCGATGTCGAGCAGTTGAAAGCCGAGAGACGTAAACACGCCCGTCCCGATCATATTTGCGACAATAATAGCCGTTGCGGTCCGAGGACGAAAGTTGACGCTCATGCCGCTCCGTGAGGCGCAGAACCAATAAAGGCAAGGTCACCCCGCCTTATTCACACCTCCCGACCGCGAATCAGGGAAATTATTCCTACCCGCTTGACTCTAGAACAAAGTAAGAACAGAACAAAGTGGCAACATAGGAATAGAAAAGGGGATAACCATGATGAAACAGTTCGCGCAGGACCTTGGAGCCGCTATCGTTTTGGCAGCATTTGTGACCATGATGTCGGTCTGGATGATGGTGATAGGAGGCTAGGTCAGGCATATGGTTCGTGATTTTGTTCACCTGCGGATGCGCTCTCCCTATTCGATGCTTGAGGGCGCGCTGAAGATGAAGGAGACGGCGACGTGTGTGGCCAAATATCGCCAGCCCGCCATCGCCATCACGGATACCAATAATCTCTGCGGCGCTTTGGAGTTTTCTGAGGTTATGAGCGGCGCTGGTGTGCAGCCGATTATAGGCGTCACTCTGTCGGTCGATCTGGAAGGGGAACGCCAACCCGGTCAGATACGCCGTGAGCCTGACGGGACAATTGTTCTGCTGGCTCAGAGCGAGCTCGGCTATAGTAATCTGATGGCGCTCTCTTCGGCGGCCTATCTTGATGTTGATGCGACGGATCTGCCCCATGTAAAAATCAGTGCCTTTGAGGGGCGCACCGACGGGGTGATTGCTCTGACGGGCGGCATGGACGGCGCTTTAGACAAGCTCCTTCTGAGTGGGCGTCCAGAAGAAGCAGAGCGTTGGTTGATCAGGTTGACCGCTCTGTTCCCAGAACGGCTCTACATCGAACTCCAACGTCACGGCCTGCCACAACAGGCTCAAGTTGAACCGGCTTTGATTGAGATGGCCTACCGATTGAATGTTCCGGTGGTGGCGACCAATGAGCCTTATTTCCTTGGGCCTGAAATGTATGATGCCCATGATGTTTTGCTCGCCATGGGTGAGGGGTCCTATGTGCTGGAGCAGGATCGCCGCAAACTGACGCCGCGTCACTATCTTAAGTCGACGGAAGAGATGACCGCTCTGTTTGAGGATATACCTGAAGCGATCCTCAATACGCTGGTCATTGCCCAACGCTGTGCCTTTCGATCCCCCAAGCGCGCGCCCATCCTGCCTAACTTCGGAGATGGGTCGCAATCTGAAGACCAGATTTTAGCGGACGCGGCCCGAGCCGGCCTCAAAGCCCGGTTAGAGGCGGTGGAACTCGCAGAACCGCGTGAGGCCTATTTTGATCGGCTCGATTATGAAATCGGCATTATTACGGAAATGGGCTTTCCGGGCTATTTCCTGATCGTTTCGGACTTCATCAAATGGGCGAAGGACCAAGAAATTCCCGTCGGGCCAGGCCGGGGGTCGGGCGCTGGCTCCGTTGTGGCGTGGGCCTTGACCATCACTGATCTCGATCCGCTCCGATATGGGCTTCTGTTTGAGCGTTTCCTCAACCCGGAACGGGTCTCCATGCCCGATTTCGATATCGATTTCTGTCAGGAACGTCGCGGCGAAGTGATTGACTATGTTCGGGCCAAATATGGCGACGGGCAGGTCGCCCAGATCATCACGTTCGGAACGTTGCAAGCGCGCGCGGTCGTGCGCGATGTGGGTCGGGTTATGCAGATGCCGCTTGGTCAGGTTGACCGTCTGGCCAAGATGGTCCCCAATAATCCAGCCAGTCCGGTGACCCTGCAGCAGGCGATCAATATGGAATCGTCCTTGCAGGACGCCCGGCGCTCTGACCCGAAAGTTAAACGCCTCCTCAACACCGCTTTGTCTCTTGAAGGTCTCTACCGAAACGCCTCAACCCATGCGGCGGGCGTTGTCATCGGTGATCGGCCCCTGACGGAACTGGTTCCGCTCTACCGGGATCCGCGATCAGAGGTTCCAGCGACACAGTTTACAATGAAATGGGCCGAGAAGGCCGGCCTGGTTAAGTTCGACTTTTTGGGTCTCAAAACGCTCACCGTGATTGATCGGTGCCTGCGCTTACTGCGCAAGGATAAGATTGATGTGGATCTCGCCACGATCAGTCCGGATCAGCCTGATGCCTATAAGCCCCTCGCGAAAGGGCTGACAGCGGGGGTTTTCCAGTTGGAAAGTTCAGGCATGCGGGATGCGCTGCGTAAGCTGAAACCCGACTCCATTGAAGAACTGACAGCGATTATCTCGCTCTACCGTCCGGGTCCAATGCGCAACATTCCGGACTTCATTGAACGGAAGTTTGGTCGCCAAGAGATCGATTACCCGCATCCCGCGCTCAAAGAACTGCTTGAGGAGACGTATGGGATTATCATCTACCAAGAGCAGGTGATGGAAATCGCCAAAATCCTGTCCGGATTTACGCTTGGCGATGCCGACCTTTTGCGCCGCGCCATGGGTAAGAAAGATCAGGCGGAAATGGACCGCCAGAAAGATAAATTTATCGACGGTGCGGTTGAGCGCGGGGTCGATCGCCATCAAGCCGCGGGCATCTTTGATCTCGTCAATGAATTTGCGGGTTATGGCTTTAACAAATCCCACGCGGCGGCCTATGCGCTGATTTCCTTCCAGACCGCCTATCTGAAGGCCCTATATCCAGCCCATTTCATGGCGGCGGTGATGAGCCTCGATCTCAGTGTGGCGGAGAAACTCGCCTTTTTCTTCCAAGAAGCCAAACGGATCGACGTTGAAATCCTTCCGCCCTGCGTTAATCGCTCCATGGCGGACTTTGATGTCGCGGACGGGAAAGTGCTTTACGCCTTGGGCGCCCTCAAAAATGTCGGTCTTGAGGCGATGAAACACGTCGTCTCGGTTCGAGAAAGCGGCGGGCCTTTTACAGACATCTATGACTTCGCGCGGCGTGTGGACATGCGCGTCATCAATAAACGCGCCATGCAGAATTTGGCCCGCGCGGGTGCGTTCGATTGCTTAGGCGTATCGCGTTCGACCGCGCTCGCTTCTGCGGGGATGCTTCAAAAAGTGGGCGCTCTGGCCGCTGAAGAACGCGAGTCCGCGCAGGTCAATTTGTTTGGCGGTATTGCCGAGGCGACTCCGGACCCGGACCTAGTGGTGCAGTCGGATTGGTCAACGGTCGAAGGGTTAGAGCATGAGTTCGGCGCCGTCGGCTTTTATCTCGGCGGTCATCCGCTCGAAGAGCATATGAAAGGCAAGGCTGGCACAGTCGTCTTCTCCGACAAATTGGAAGATTTGGCCGCGTCTGGAAAGAAGAACTTCCGCATGGCTGGAATTGTGCGGCGACGCCAAGAACGCAGCTCTAAACACGGCAAACGATTTGCCTATCTCGGTCTGTCCGATCCAACGGGCGAATATGAACTCTTTGTCCGCGAGGATTTACTCTTTTCCAAACGCGATGTGATGACGGTCGGCAATGCGGTCATTTGCGAAGTCCGCGTCGAGGGTGAGGGCGGCGATATGCGCTTCTTTGCGCAATCCGTGCAGCTCCTGTCAGGGTCTGGCTCAGACAAGGATGATATGAGACCGCCGAGGGGGCTGCGAATTCGGCTCCGCGACGTTGACGCAAATACGCTGGATGAGTTGGAAGCGATGCTTTGCAAATTACGCGATGCCCCACATCTTCACTCCGGTGTTATTGAGCTGTCAGCACCTTTGACGCCGGACCGTGAAGCGCGGTGGCAACTACAAGGGCGTTGGGCGATCGATCCAGATATCCGCAAGGCGTTGAAGGCCAATCAGTCGATTGAGACGATTGAGGAGATCGCCGCTTAGAGCTGCTGTTTGCTGTCCTTCCTGAGAGTGTCTATCCAGCCTGAACTTTGCCCTTGCGAGTGGGTTTGAAACCTCTATATCGCGCGCATCAATTCGCGTGCGGGTTTTGGCACTGTGCATATAGCGCAGAGGTCAGTTCCGGTGGGATTTTTCCCTCAACCCCGCACTTAGGCTAACCGGAAGAAGGAGATATCCATGGCTCTTCCAGACTTTTCAATGCGCCAACTGCTCGAAGCAGGCGTTCACTTCGGCCACCAGACTCACCGCTGGAATCCGAGAATGGCACCGTATATTTTCGGCGCGCGCTCCAATATTCATATTCTCGATCTGTCACAGACCGTTCCGCTCCTGCACCAGGCGCTGAAAGAAGTTCGTGATGTTGCTGCCAAAGGCGGCCGCGTTTTGTTCGTCGGCACCAAGCGTGCGGCGTCCGATCCAGTGGCTCAAGCGGCACAGCGTTGCGCGCAATATTACGTCAATCACCGTTGGCTCGGCGGTATGCTGACCAACTGGCAGACTGTTTCTAAATCTATCGCCCGCCTCAAGCAGCTCGACAGCATGGACCCGAACGAAGCGGGTTTGACTAAGAAAGAATTGCTGAACCTGGCCCGCGAACGTGAACGGCTTGACCGCACGCTCGGCGGCATCAAGGATATGGGCGGCAAGCCCGACCTGATGTTTGTGATCGACACGAACAAGGAAAGCATTGCGATTAAAGAAGCCCGTCGTCTCGGTATTCCGGTTGTCGCGATCCTCGATACCAACTGCGATCCAGCCGAAGCTGATATCCCGATTCCAGGCAATGATGACGCTGCGCGCGCCATCCAACTCTATTGTGAACTCATAGCTGACGCCGTCCTTGACGGCATGACAGAAGCTCAAGCCGCTCTGGGTCAAGATATGGGCGCGTCTGAGAATCCTGAAGAGCTCGCTATGGAAATGGCAGCCCCTGAAGAAGCGCCTGTCGAACTGGCTGATACTGTTCCTGCTAACGAAGAGGCTGTCGCCGCTGAAATGGCAGAAGCGACTACTGAAGCTGCTCCATCTCCGGCGACTGAAGCTCTATCAACTGAGCCAGCAACGTCCGAGCAAATGGCGGCGACCGCCCCGACCCTCAGCGATATTGCGCTGATCGACGGCATTGGTCCGGTCTATAAGGAAAAGCTGGAAGAATTGGGCATCAACTCTCTCGAAGTCATCGCCAATTTATCGGCTGAAAAGATCGCAGAGATTGATGAAGCGCTCAGTTTGGGCGGCAAAATCGAATCTGGCGAGTGGGTTAAGCAAGCCAAGACTCTGCTAGCGGGCTAGTCCCTCTTTAAAACTTCGCGCGCCGCACCTATCTGCGGCGCGAACCCCTAATAGATTCCAATGATGGAGAGACCCATGGCGATCACTGCCGCAATGGTCAAAGATCTGCGTGATAAAACTAGCGCAGGTATGATGGACTGCAAAAAAGCGCTCAACGAAACCAATGGCGACATGGACGCCGCGGTTGATTGGCTGCGCACAAAAGGTATCGCGAAAGCGGACAAGAAAGCGTCCCGCATTGCTGCGGAAGGCCTCGTGGCCGCGACGACCAATGGCACAAAAGGTGTCGTGGTCGAAGTGAACTCGGAAACCGACTTCGTGGCTCGGAATGACATTTTCCAAGCGACTGTTGCCAAGATCGCCACACGCGGTCTGGACGTTGACAGTTCTGAGGCGCTAGCCTCTGCTGAGCTGGAAAACGGTAAGACTGTCACGGAATATTTGAGCGAGCTGGTTGGTAAGATCGGTGAGAACATGACGTTCCGCCGCATGGAAACACTGGAAGTCAGCGAAGGTATCGTTGCGTCTTATATTCATAATGCTGTTGCAACAGACATGGGCAAAATTGGCGTGCTGGTCGCGCTCGAATCGTCCGGTGACGTTTCGAAGCTTGATGATCTGGCGAAGAAAATTGCGATGCATGTTGCTGCGACAGCGCCTTTGGCGAACACGGTTGATGATCTTGATCCGACGCTTGTGTCAAAGGAACGCGAGATGCTGAAGGCAGAAGCCCTCGAATCTGGCAAGCCTGAGAATATTGTCGACAAGATGGTCGACGGTCGCATGCAGAAGTTCTTCAAAGAGAGCGTGCTGGCGACTCAGATCTTTGTGATGGACGGCGAACGCTCCATCGAGAAAGTTCTCGAAGACGAAGGCAAAGCCCTCGGCGCGGACATCAAGCTGGCGGGTTTTGTCCGCATGGCTGTCGGTGAAGGCATTGAGAAAAAAGAAGAAAACTTCGCGGAAGAGGTGGCGGCCCTTAAAGGCTAGTCCTTGTCCCTAAATTTTAGGCCTGCTCCGGTGTATAATCGGGGCAGGCTTTTTTGTGCGCGCTGCTTGGATAAGCGCTCCGGCTACGATAGAGCCGCCAACAGTCATGAATGACGAGATAGGCAAACGGACTGATGTCGAACTACCAATATAACAGAGTCCTGCTTAAGATTTCTGGTGAAGCCCTGATGGGCGATCAGGACTACGGCATTGATACGCCTACGGTGACCCGTATCGCGGGGGAGGTGGCCGCCAGCCATGCCAAGGGATTGCAGATCGCTTTGGTGATCGGGGCTGGGAATATTTTCCGGGGTCTTTCCGCTCAGGCCACAGGCATTGAGCGCTCCACAGCCGATTATATGGGTATGCTAGCGACTGTAATGAACGCCTTGGCGATGCAGAGTGCCTTGGAACAGCTCGGTGTGCCGACACGGGTGCAATCTGCGATTCCAATGCAGACGGTGTGCGAAAGCTACATCAGGCGTCGTGCCGTGCGACATATGGAAAAAGGGCGCGTTGTGATTTTCGCCGCGGGCACGGGCAATCCATATTTTACGACCGATACGGCGGCGGCACTCCGGGCTGCAGAGATGGATTGTGATGCGCTTCTAAAAGGCACGCAGGTTGATGGCGTCTATAATGATGACCCAAAAACCAATCCAGACGCAACGCGCTACGAATCTCTCAGCTATCACAAAGTCTTATCGGACGACCTCAAAGTGATGGATGCGTCAGCGATTGCCTTGATGCGAGAAAATAATATTCCGATCATCGTCTTTTCGTTGCATGAAACTGGCGGGCTGGACGCGGTTATGGCCGGTCATGGTACCTCCACCATAATAAAGGCCTGATTCGGCCTTGATGATCGCCAAAAGACAGTGAAGGACAGGCTTATGACCCCGTTTAAGATCTCTGACTATCGTAAGCGCATGGAGGGCGCGCTCGACTCTCTTCGGAAAGAATTTGGTGGGCTCCGCACGGGTCGGGCCAATGCGGCGCTTTTGGATGGACTCGTTGTCAACGCGTATGGCTCAGAAATGCCGATCCACCAGATTGGCTCTGTCTCCGTCCCGGAATCCCGGATGCTGGTTGTGACTGTCTGGGATAAGACCATGGTAGCAGCGGTCGAGAAAGCGCTGCGCCAGAGTAGCCTGGGTCTCAACCCGGTCACGGACGGCACAACATTGCGAATTCCGATGCCGCCCTTGACGGAAGAACGGCGTCGCGATCTGGCTAAAGTCGCTGGCACCTATTCCGAAAACGCCAAAATTGCTGTCCGTAACGTTCGTCGCGACGCCATGACGACGCTCAAACGCCTCGAAAAGGACGGCGACATGAGTGAGAATGAGCAGAAAGCTCATGAGAAAGATGTTCAATCGGCCACAGATGAATTTGTCGGTAAGATTGATGACGCTCTCACTCAAAAATCAGCAGAGATCATGCAGGTCTAGCGATCGCCGAGGCTGAAACATATCGGGGTGCAATCCCGCAGCACGTGGCCGTCATCATGGACGGGAATGGTCGCTGGGCCGAAGCGCGCCATCGCCCGCGTCGGTTTGGTCATCGCGCCGGTGTGGAAACGGTTCGACGGATTGTCGAAGATGCCTCCGAAATTGGTATTAAACATCTGACACTCTATAGTTTTTCGACTGAAAACTGGACTCGGCCTCGGGCTGAAATTGCCGCGCTCATGGCTTTGATGCGTGAGTATATCGAGGCGGATCTGGCACGTTTGTCACGCGAAGATGTCCGCATCAGAATCCTTGGGACTCGGGACGGCTTGTCCAAAGATGTTCTGAAGATGATCAAAAAAGCGGAACGAGAGACCCAATCCAACCGTAGCTTTAACCTGAACATTGCGTTCAACTATGGCGGCCGGAACGAAATTCTTCGAGCGGTTCAACGCGCAATCGCCGGGGGAGAAGACATGTCTCAGATAAGTGAAAGCGGGTTCGCCGAGTTTTTTGATACGGCGGGACAACCTGATCCGGACCTCGTGATCCGTACGAGTGGCGAAAAACGCGTCTCAAATTTTTTACTTTGGCAAGCTGCCTATGCCGAGTTCGTCTTTACCGACGTGTTATGGCCAGATTTCAATCGGACCCATCTGATCGCTGCTTTGAACGAGTATACAGGTCGTAATCGCCGCTTTGGTGCCTCGGACGCGACAGAGGTCGCGTAATGGCAGCAAGTCCGATCAAGCCACGTTGGAGTGGCCTAGGTGCGCGTCTATTGACCGCGATAGCTGTCGTTCTCGTCTGCCTCGCGCCCTTCTATATTGGCGGCTATGTTTGGGCGGCCTTGGTCGCGCTCTTCTCTGCACGGATGATGTATGAATGGATCCGGATGACGGATCCCGAAGCCACGATGATTGCATTTGTTTTCGCGATATTTGGCCTTCTCATTTCGCTTCTCTATGCCGCGCAAGGCCTGCCGTTCTGGGCCGTTGGAGCTATGATTGCGGTGACCATGTTCGCTGTGGCGGAGCGATTGCGACGCGGCAATCCATTCTGGACAGCCATAGGCATGCCTTATGTGATTGTACCTGCGGTCGTAATCATCTTGTTGCGCGGAACAGACATAGGGTTCGACACGCGCGGATTTACGCAGCTCATCTTTATCGTGCTTATTGTCATCGGCGCTGACGTTGGGGCCTATTTTGGCGGGTCAACACTTGGTGGGCCTAAGCTGGCACCGACCTTATCGCCGAACAAGACATGGTCTGGGGCTGTGTCTGGTCTGATTGCAGGCTGCATTCTGGCCGTGATTGCGGGGCTTTTCATGGGCTTACCAGTCTGGCTGTCGGCCTTACTGGCGCTTCCGATCATTATTCTCTCTGTGCTTGGGGATTTGGCGGAGAGCATGGTGAAACGGAAAATCGGCGTCAAAGACACAGGCTCACTTCTGCCCGGTCATGGTGGATTACTGGATCGACTCGATAGCCTTATGGCGGCCGTTGTCGGCGGGGCGATCATCTTCCTGCTCATTGGGGATCGGTGGCCGATCGGATGACACGGTCGATTACGATTCTGGGTTCGACGGGTTCGATCGGGCTCAATACGCTTGACCTCCTCGGGCGCGCTGAGCCGGGCGCGTTTGAGGTTGTGGGCCTGTCTGCCAACAAGAATGTCGATTTGCTGGCGGAGCAGGCAATTCAATTTGCCGCGAAACATGTGGCCATCGCGGACGCTTCGCTCGAATCGCAATTGACTGCCAAACTGTCCGGTTATGATGTGGAGGTTTTAGCGGGGCCTGATGGGCTCATAGAGCTCGCCCGACGATCAGCTGACATCACAATGGCGGCGATTGTCGGCGCAGCGGGATTAGAGCCGACCTTAGCGGCTGTGGCGCAAGGCAACACGATTGCGCTCGCCAATAAGGAATGCCTCGTCTGTGCTGGCGAAACCTTCATGGATGCGGTGAGGCGGCATGGCACGACACTTCTGCCCGTCGATTCTGAGCATAACGCGATTTTTCAAGTGTTAGACACGGAGCGTCCTGAAGGGGTCAGAAAACTGATCCTGACGGCGTCGGGCGGACCGTTTCGTGAAACGTCGATGGAGACCTTAAAGCAAGTGTCTCGCGAAGACGCCCTCGCTCACCCCGTCTGGAGCATGGGCTCAAAAATCAGCATCGATTCCGCGACTTTGATGAATAAAGGATTGGAGTTGATTGAGGCCGCTTGGCTGTTCAATCGACCGTCGGCTGAGATCGAGGTCGTGGTTCACCCTCAGTCCATCATTCACTCCATGGTTGAATATATCGACGGCTCAGTGCTGGCACAGATGGGATCCCCCGACATGCGCACGCCGATTGCCTATGCTTTGGCATGGCCATCGCGGATGGCGACACCCGTTGAGCCCCTGAATTTTGCTGAAATCGGCCAAATGACGTTCTTTCAGCCCGATCTTGAGCGATTCCCGGCACTGCGCTTGGCCCGCGAAGCGCTCGAAGCTGGTGGCGAAGCGGCTTGCGTTCTCAATGCGGCCAACGAAGTTGCTGTTGAGGCCTTCCTAAAGGGACGCATTAGTTTCCTCGATATTGCTCGAACATGCGAGCAGGCACTGGATAAACTGGCCGGAAGTCCCGGATTTTCTCGCATGCCAATCGATATGCAGGCGGTTATCGGGGCGGACCAACGCGCACGCGCGACTGCTAATGAGCATATTGTAAACTTGTAAGCGCTATCCAATCCGGGCAATCGCCTTGCGTGTCCGGAATCGGACGACCAAACGCAGGACATTGTGCTTACCGATATCATCTATATCTTCTTGGCCGCGCTCACCTTTTTTGGCGTGATCTCCGCGCTGATCTTCTTTCACGAGTTAGGTCACTATAGCGTTGCCCGGTTTTTCGGTATTCGGGTTGAGCGTTTCTCGATTGGGTTCGGCAGGGCTGTTTATCAACGCAAAGCCAAATCCGGGACTAACTGGATGATCTCGCGGATTCCGCTAGGCGGATATGTAAAGTTCGCAGGCGATGCGGGCGCGGCGTCGAACCCTGACGTCGAAGCGCTTGAAGCGATCAAAGCCGAAGAAGGCGATGTGAGCGACATTTTCCACTTTAGACCGGTCTGGCAACGCGCACTCGTGGTTCTCGCAGGACCTGTCGCCAACTTCATATTGGCGGCGATCCTTTTCGCCATTGTCGTTTTATGGGTTGGGACGGTTCATCCAGAGGCCTTGATCGGGGATGTGGAGGAGGGAAGTCCGGCTGCGGCCGCAGGTGTGCAGTCTGGTGACCGTATCGTCGCTATGGATGGGCGCACCATCCGGGATTGGGTCGATATGAGCCAACATATTCAAATGCGCAGCAATACCCCGATTGAAACTGTCATTGAACGCGGATCAGAGCGCATTGAGGTGACTGTGACGCCTCGGCTGATTGAGGACAAAGATTTCATTGGTGGGCGCATGACGCGCGGCCAATTTGGGGTTCGCCTTTCGTCTGATGCAGATATGGAGACCCGTCGTTACGGTCCGATTGAAGCATTGAGCTTCGGTACCAATCAGGTTGGCGTGACAATTTCTGCGACAGGTCGTTACATCGGTCGGATATTTGCCGGCAAAGAAGATGGCAAGCAATTGGGCAGTATTGGTCGAATTGCGACGATGGTCGGAAAATCCACCGTTGACGTTGCCAAGGCCGAACGTCCCGTCTCGGACAAACTTAAGGCGTTCGCCCTACGCATGTTGCAGTTGGGCGCCGCTATATCTGTCGCATTGGGTTTCGCGAATTTAATCCCGATCCCTATGCTGGATGGTGGACATCTCGTCTTCTATGCGTATGAAGCCATCGCCGGGAAGCCGTTGAGCCAGAAAAAGCAGGAGCTCGGTTTCAGGTTGGGGATGGCTGTGTTACTTGCGCTTTTTGTTGTCCTGACCATCAACGACATCGGCTATTTCAGAAGCTTATAACCGGACTGCCACGCATGGGACTTCTCCACACATGGACGGAACGGCGACAGCCAATGAGCCGAGCGAAGCTTTGGCTTGGTCTAGTCGCTGTCTTTTGCTTTGGCATGTTAGGCGCGCCTGTCTTCGCGCAGGATGTCAGTTCGCCGTCGGCTGAGGCGCCTCAAGCCCCGGCCTATCAGCCTCCAACCCGCATCCGGAATATTCAAGTTATTGGCAATCAGCGCGTCGAGGCCAATACGGTCGCGTCTTACCTGCTGTTTGCGCCCGGTGATCCCTATTCAGAGGACAGGATCGATCTCAGCTTGAAAACGCTCTATGCGACGGGCTTGTTTGCGGACGTCATCATCGATCCGCGTGATGGCAACGTTCTGATCCAAGTGATTGAGAATCCAATCATCAACCGTGTGATTTTTGAGGGGAACAAGTCCCTTAAGACCGACAAGATTAATGACGAGATCACGGCTGAGCCACGCTCGCTCTTCACCCGCGCTCAAGTTCAGGAAGATGTGCAACGGATTATCGAACTTTATCGCCAATCCGGTCGGTTTGGTGCGACCGTTGAGCCTAAAGTTATCGAGCAGCCACAAAACCGCGTCGATCTCATCTTTGAAATCTCAGAAGGTCCCGTCACCGGGATCAAGCGTATCAATTTCATCGGGAACTCCGAGTTTTCTGACCGAAAACTGCGCAAAGAGATCGTCACATCTGAGTCCATTTGGTGGAAATTCTTCAGCTCGAACGACAATTATGATCCAGGCCGTCTTGAATTTGACCGCGAACAGTTACGGACATTTTATACAGATCGAGGTTTTGCTGACTTCAGAGTGGTCTCGGCTGTTGCAGAGTTAACGCCGGACCAAGAAGATTTCTATGTGACCTTCACATTAGATGAAGGTGGCGAATATCGCTGGGGCGATATTTCGGTTGAGACCGAGCTGGAAGCGCTCAACAAGGATTTCCTCGAACGTCTCGTCAATATTGAAGAAGGCGAAGTGTTTAATTCGTCTCAAATCGAAGCGGCGATCGACAATCTCAACTTTGCAGCGGGCACCAGTGGATATGCTTTCGTCGATATTCAGCAGGACCTTCGGCTTGATCGGGACACCAAAACTGTAGACCTCGTCTTCAACGTGGTTGAAGGACCGCGTGTTTATATTGAACGGATCGACATTGTCGGGAACACAACGACGCTCGATTACGTCATCCGTCGCGAGATGGAGCTGGTCGAGGGTGACGCATTCAACCGAATCTTACTGGACCGATCGAGAAACCGCGTTCGGGCCCTTCGCTTCTTCGAAGACGTTGAAATTGAAGAAACGCAGGGGTCGTCTCCAGACCGAGCCGTTGTCGAAGTGCGCGTTAAAGAACAGCCGACTGGGGAACTCTCCTTTTCTGCGGGTTTCTCTTCGGCGGACGCCTTCCTTGTCGATCTATCGATCACACAACGGAATCTTCGCGGTCGCGGTCAGCTTTTGCGGTTCGTTATTCGGGCCTCGTCAAATCGTCGGGAAATTGACCTCCGCTTCACCGAGCCGCGCTTCTTGGGCCGAAATCTTGCCGGTAGTGTTGAGCTGTTCGACGTCATTATCGACTTCTTGGACGAAGCTGGGTTCCGTTCAACACGAACAGGGGGGCAAGTCAGCCTCGCCTTCCCATTGACCCAGAACACGAACCTCTCTGGTCGATACTCATTACGATCTGAGTCGATTGAATTCCCACAGGAAAGTCAATGTTCTCAAATCTTGCAGAGCTCACTCGACAACACGCTGACCGCTCAAAACACTCAGCTTTTATCGCTCTGCCAGCAAGTTGGCGGACGGCTCTCTTCAATCCTTGGCTACACATTTGGCTGGGATCGCCGGAACGATCCGATTACCCCGACAGGGGGCTTCGACTTCCGCTTTAGCCAAGATGTCGCCGGTGTGGGTGGCGATGTTCGCTATCTACGGACCGATGTTCGGGGTAATTACTACAAAGGTCTGTTCCCGGGCGTTATTGCCTCTGCAGCCCTGTCTGGCGGCTATATTCGTGGCTGGGGCGGAGATCCCGTCCAAGTCAATGACCGCTACTTTAAGGGCAACTTCGAATTTCGCGGCTTTGATAATGCCGGGATTGGTCCGCGGGTCATCAATTATGTCGCGGATAGTGGTTCGACATTAATTCCGACGGGGGCCAGCGGCGGCGTTGATGGCCGACGTCAAGCTCTGGGTGGTAATCTGTTCGGCCTAGCTGCAGCCGAGGTGAGTTTTCCGGTTGGCGTGCCGCAACTTCTGGGGTCTATTTTTATTGAGGCCGGTACAGTCGGTCTGCTGGACGAAGACTTCCAGTATAATATTGTCATCGATCCCGGCACGTCAGGACTGACGGCGGGCGCTAGTTGTGAGGGTGTGACCACAGCCAGTGTTATCTGTCAGCGCACAATCGACACGCTCGACCCACGCGTCACAGCCGGGGCGAGTATCTTCTGGGAGAGCCCGTTTGGCCCGATCCGCTTCGACTTTACGCAGCCGATCGTCAAACAACCTTTCGACGACAGACAGTCGTTCCAGTTCACAACCCGTACGAGGTTCTAGAATGTTCAATTTCAAATTCACTTACCGCGCAGCATTGACGGCTATGGCCGGCGTTACATTTGCGGCGCTCACCAATGTTTCCTCCTTTGCGCAGAGCACCATTCTCGTCGTTGATACGGCGAAGGTCTATAATGATAGTTCCGTTGGTCAGCACGTCACGCGTCAACTCAAATCCATGGCGGAAACGACTGGCACTCAGTTGAAGGCGAAGGCTGACCCTCTGCAAACTCGCGGTAAAACGATCGAAGTGGCGGTTGATGGTAAGTCCCAGCAGCAAGTCTTGGCAGATGCCGCTCTGAAATCACAAATTTTGACCTATCAAAAGGATACGCAAGCGTTGCAGCAAGAGATGGCGATTGCACAACGTGAGTTGCAGATGACTGAAGGCAAGGCGCGTCAGCTTGTTAACGCGAAGATTAAGTCGATCATCGACCAGATTGCCAAAGAGCGGAATGCTGATGTGGTTCTTGAGCGTCAGCTCGTTATTTATGGTGAGCCCGCTGATATCACCACGACAGTCCTCGCGCGTCTGAACTCGCAAATGACGACTGTTCCAGTGACCCGCGAAAGACTTCCGCGCGGCTAAAGCTGCTTCCGACAATTTGTCGGTTACCTGCTGACACGCGACGTGTTTTGAGGGGCGGACATCCGCCCCTTATCCGTTTTATATGATCGACACGCGCTTCTATTGCCTGCGGGACGCCGACATGACCGTGTCGGAACTTTGCGCTAGACTGGACTTAACGCCGCCTGATGGCAGCTTCGGCGATGAGATAATTCGTCAACCATCGTCTCTGGCTGAATCTAAAACGTTCGACATCTCTTTTCTGGATAGTCGTCGTCATGTCGACGCACTTGAAACGGCCAAGGCATCGGCATGTTTCGTGACCGCCAATCTCGCAGAGGTTGTTGCGGCACGCAATATTGTGCCGATCGTTTGCAAAGGCCCGAAATATCAGCTGGCGCGATCAACAGATATATTAGTCGGACGTGCGGATAGCTTGGCCAATATTGCTTCAACGGCGAACATCCATCCATCCGTCCATATCGGACCGGGCGTCACGATCGGCGAAAATAGCGTCATTGGTCCAAACTCAGTCATCGAATATGCCGTAATCGGTGACAATGTTAGCATTGGCGCATGTACCGTTATTGGCGGTAGTGGCTTTGGCATTGTAACAGGGCCGAAAGGCTCCATTCTTCCCGTGCCGCATGTCGGGCGTGTTGTGATCGGAAATAAAGTCGGCATTGGGTCCAATGTTTGTATTGATCGGGGTCAGCTCGGAGACACGACGATCGGGGACGAATGCCAAATCGATAATCTGGTCCAAATTGCTCATAATTGTGTGTTAGAGCGAGCCTGCATACTGGCAGGTCGTGTTGGCTTGTCCGGGTCATGTCATATCGGAGAAGGTGTCATGATGGGCGGAAGTGCTGGCCTTGCGGATCATGTCACGGTTGGAGCGGGCGCGCGTTTAGCCGCGTTTGCGGGTGTGATGCACGATGTCCCGGCGGGAGAGACCTGGTCGGGAATTCCGGCCATGCCGATCCGTGAGCATATGCGCATTATAGCCCAAGCGAAACGATCGCTGCGAAAATGAATTACGAATTCCCGCTTGAGAAAGACATTGTAGCAGATTTGCTGCCGCATGGTCCGCCCGCCATGCTGGTTGACCGGGTGCTATCGTTTGATGGCAAAGCCACGCATGCGCAAGTTCATATTTCGCCCGAATGGGATGTCTTCCGCGGGCATTTTCCCGATCGCCCGATTCTGCCGGGCGTTCTGATGATCGAAATGGTCGCTCAGACCGGGGCCTTAATTGGGGTTCTCGGCGGTATGGTCAAAGACGATGCTTTTCTGGCCTTCACTGGTATCGATAAGGCGCGTTTCCGTCGTCCCGTGGTGCCTGGGGAAACACTGGATCTCCACGCTGAGCTTATCGATGTGCGTCGCAACATCTACCGCTTTAAAGGACGCGCCGAATGCAATGGTGTTAAAGCGCTCAGCGTTGAATTCCTTGCCAGTCCGCTGACCTATGATCTGTAAGCTATGAGCACTCTCATTCATCCGACATCGATCGTCGACCCCAATGCAAAGTTGGGTGACAATGTTGAGATTGGTCCATTCTGTACGGTCGGTCCGTCCGTTGAGCTTGGGGATCGGACCAAGCTGATCAGCCATGTCACGCTTGATGGTCATACTAAAATTGGTGCGGATTGCTTGCTCTATCCGCAAGTCTCGATGGGATACCCACCGCAGGATTTTAAACATAAGGGTAAAGGAAAGATCGGTATCGAAATCGGAGACCGCTGCACGTTCCGAGAGATGGTCAACATCCATCCCGGTACCGATGTCGGCAAACCCGTGACTCGGATCGGGACCGATTGCTACTTTATGGTTGGTTCGCACATTGCGCATGAATGTCAGGTTGGTCACCATGTGACTCTGTCGAATTATGCGCAGGTCGGGGGCAATGTGACCATTGGCGACTATGTGACGCTTGGCGGCGTGTGTGCCGTACATCAACATACGCGAATTGGCCATTATGCCTTTATTGCTGGGATGGCTTTGGTGACCAATGATGTCATTCCCTATGGTCTTGTCATGGGGAATGCTGCGCAGCTTCAGGGTTTGAACATTGTTGGCCTTAAACGCAGAGGCTTTGATCGCACTCAAATCCACCGGATGCGTGCCGCTTATCGGCAATTATTCGCTTATGAAGGCACGCTTGCAGAACGGATCGAAGATGCCACCCGGCTCTATGCGGATGAACCGCTAGTGATGGAAATTATCGCGTTTATCCAAGCACAAAGTAGCGGGCGGAATCTGACCATGCCGGATATGCGGCGATAGCCATGTCCAAAACACGCCATGTTGGTTTGATCGCAGGGGGCGGAGACCTCCCTATTTATGTCGCTCAGTCCTTACGTCAGAGCGATACAGAGCTGACGATCATTGAGATCGAGCCGGATTCAAAACCCGGTCGGTTTGCTGTGTCGCAACGGTTCCCCTTGGCGAAATTCGGCAAGATCATGAAAGTTTTGGAAAAAGCGCGGATTACCCATATCTGTCTGGCCGGAACGGTCGGTCGACCAGACTTTTCCAATTTCAAACCGGATATGAGCGCCATGCGCTATCTACCGGGGACACTGGTCGCGGCCAAGTCCGGGGATGATGCCTTACTTCGACATGTTTTAGGGATTTTCGAGTCGCGAGGGTTTGAAATCGTTTCGGCGCAAGAGTTATGTCAGACCCTTCTTCTACGCAATGGTCCGCTCGGTCTCCATTCCATGTCCAAAGATCATCGTGAGGATGCCCAACGGGCCATGGAAATCGCGGAGTTCATTGGGGAGAAGGATATCGGGCAGGGCGCTGTCGTCGCAGGTGGTATTGTGCTGGCGGTTGAGGCGCAAGAAGGGACGGACGCCATGTTAGAACGCGTTGGAACGCTTCCCGAAGCACTGCGTGGAAATCCTGTCCAGCGCGTGGGTGTGCTCGCAAAGCGGGTCAAGCCGGGTCAGGACAGCCGGGTTGATCTTCCGACGATCGGTCCGAGGACCGTTGAACTTGCAGCTGAAGCTGGGTTGGCAGGTATTATTGCTGATGCTGGCGAAGCCTTTGTCATCGCCCGGGCCGAGACGATCCGTCTGGCCGATGAACATGGCGTGTTCATTGTTGGCTTGCCGAAGAGATCCGTCCGTGGACCAGCCTGATATTTTTATCGTTGCAGCGGAGCCGTCTGGCGATCAACTGGGCGCGGGGCTAGCGCACGCGCTCAATCGCAAAAACCCAAATTTGAAACTCTCTGCTATTGGCGGGTCAGCCCTAAAGGATGCCGGTCTCGAGAGCCGAATGGACATTGATGGCTTGGCGATCCTCGGCTTTGTCGAAGGCCTGAAAGCCTATGGGTTTGTGCTGAGGAAAGTTCGTGAAGCTACTGAAATTATTCTGAAAACAAACCCGCGCTCTGTTGTGTTGATCGATAGTTGGGGGTTCATGGTTCGTATTGCGAAGGCCCTGAAAGCGCGCGGTTATACGGGTCACATTATAAAATATGTCGCACCTCAGGTCTGGGCCATGCGATCTGGACGCGCAAAAATCCTTGCACGCTATGTCGATCATCTGCTGTCGACGCAGCCAATGGACACGCCATTTTTCAAAGAGGCCGGATTACCTCTAACGTTTGTCGGCAATCCTGTCTTGGATACGGATTATACGGTCGGTGATCGGGCATCCTTTCTCTCGCGCCATGGCCTCAATTCGAGTGCAATGACGGTTGGTTTCTTTTTCGGCAGTCGCCCGTCGGAAATCGAACGCGTTGGGCCCGCACTTATTTTGGCCTATGATAGGCTGAGTGTTGAATATCCAGATCTTCAGGCGCTGTGTGTCATTGCCGATCCAGTCCGGCATCTTGTCGAGCCGCAGCTAGACGGGCGAAATATCATCGTGATCGATCAAGATGAGCTGATCGACGCGATGTCAGTGATGGACGGAGCGGTTGCTTGTTCCGGAACAATTACGACCCAACTCGCCGCGGCGGGTGTGCCCTCAGTGGTCCTGTATAAGCTCTCACCTTTGACCTATGCCGCCGCAAGTCGGCTATTTAAGCCGCCCTTTTTCTCGCTCGTCAATATCTCTGCGGCCGCAAGCCGTCCCGATCTGGATGAGCCGTTAATGCCTGAATTCGTTCAGGACGAAATCATGACGGACGCGCCTAGCCAGGCTTTAATCGACATCATTGGAAACCCCAGCGTGGCAGAGGCCGTGCGAGAAGCGCTGAAACACGAAACCCGACGCATGGGCGCCGGGTCTGGAAGTGCATCTGACCGAGCGGCCGATGCGATTATGTCGATTTTGGCTTAGCGGTTTGCCATCGGGACATAGTCCCGTTCCGTTGCGCCCGTATAGAGCTGACGCGGACGTCCAATGCGCTGGCTTGGGTCTTCCAACATCTCGTTCCACTGGCTGATCCAACCTGTTGTGCGGGCAAGGGCAAAGAGAACCGTGAACATGTCAGTCGGGAAGCCCAGAGCCGACAGCACAATACCGGAATAGAAGTCGACATTCGGGTAAAGACCGCGTTTGACGAAATAATCCTCGTTCGTCGCAATCTTCTCTAACTCCATGGCAACTTCCAGAACCGGATTGGAAATTCCAAGCTCGCCCAAAACTTCGTGCGTCGTCTTACGCATAACATTGGCGCGGGGGTCCGTCGCTTTGTAGACGCGGTGGCCAAAGCCCATTAGGCGGAACGGATCAGATTTATCTTTGGCGCGGGCGACATATTCAGGAATGCGATCAACCGTGCCGATTTCACGCAGCATGTTAAGGGCCGCCTCATTGGCACCGCCATGGCTCGGACCCCACAGACAGGCAATACCAGCTGCGATACACGCATAGGGGTTGGCCCCCGATGATCCGGCCAGTCGGACGGTCGATGTCGATGCGTTCTGTTCGTGATCGGCATGCAAAATGAAGATCTTGTCCATCGCCTTTTCAATGACCGGATTGACCTCATAGGGTTCAGCCGGGACAGCGAAACACATGCGCAGGAAATTGCCTGCATAGGAGAGGGAATTGTCAGGATAGACGTGGGGCTGTCCGATCCGATATTTATAGCAGCGCGCCGCTAGCGTCGGAATTTTGGCAATAATTCGGTGTATTGCGATGTCGCGGGCTTCATCCTCGGTCGTGTGCTGATCATCGTGATAAAACCCGGACAGGGCGCCAACTGTCCCCGTTAGCATCGCCATTGGATGAGAATCACGACGGAAGCCTTGGAAAAATCGCTCCACTTGATCGTGAATCATCGTGTGATTTGTGACCGTTTCATTGAAGGTCTTGAACTCACCTTTGCTGGGCAGGTTGCCGTTGATCAGCAGATAAGCAACTTCAAGGAAGGTCGATTGTTCAGCCAGTTGTTCAATCGGATAGCCGCGATAGAGAAGCTGGCCTTTACCACCGTCAATGAAGGTGATCTGGGATTCGGTCGAGCAGGTCGAAGTATAACCAGGGTCGAATGTGAAATGTCCAGTTTTCTTGGACAAGGCACGAACATCGATCGCCGGTTGACCCATCGTGCCGGATAAGATGGGAAATTCCACACCCTCGCCACCTTCGATGGAAATTATTGAGTTGCCTGTCTGCTTGACTTTGTTTTCCATAATTCTCTTCAATTCAGCCCATGAGGGGCGTTGCATCTTTGATACGACCGAGTGTTTCCGTCCGGCCCAAAAAGGCCAGGACTTCGTGCAAATCGGGCGAGGGGGCTCCAGCGGTGAGGGCGGCCCTTACAGGCGCACCAATCTTACCAAAACCTATCTCTTGATCAGCGACGAAGTCCGCAATAACCGTTTGCAACCTGTCTGCCGTCCACGAGGCATCTTCTAAGGATTCTAGCTGAAATGTCAAAGCGGCCACGAGGGCCGCCGTGCCGTCTCGGCGTAACGATTTTGCGGTTTTTCCCGTAATTTCAAGCGGTCGGCTGTTGAAGAGATAGGTCGCATTATGGGCAAGTTCGACAAGGGTTTTTGAGCGCGGACGAAGCGTTGGCAGCGCTTGTGCGATACGGTCCCGAACGTCGTCAGAAAAGGCGCTGTCGGCTTCAGCCTGTAGAAAGGGTTCGGCGGCAGCGAGTAATTCCTCTGCGGGCAGCTCGGCGATGTGCTGAGCATTAATATGATCCATCTTATCGAAGTCGAGCCGAGACGGTGCCGCATTGATGCCATCCAAGGAAAAAGCTTGGGCAATGTCTCGGTCATCGAGAAAAATTTCCTGATCACCATGCGCCCAGCCAAGTTTCACAAGATAGTTGCGAAGGCCTGACGGTAGATATCCCATATCACGGTAAGCTTCGGCCCCCAGAGAACCGTGGCGTTTGGAAAGTTTCTTGCCGTCCGGGCCGTGGATCAGCGGAACATGCGCCCAAACAGGCACGTCCCAACCCAGCGCGTCATAAAGTTGCTGCTGACGGCCCGCATTGATCAGATGATCGTCACCCCGGATGACATGGGTGATGCCCATATCGTGATCATCGACCACGACAGCCAGCATATAGGTCGGCGTTCCATCCGCCCGCAGCAAAACCAAATCGTCGAAATTTGTATTGTCCCAGACAATATCGCCCTGAACTTCGTCTTTTATGGAGGTGGATCCGTCGGGGACACGGAAGCGGACGACAAAGTCACCCTCACCATTTCGACCATCGCGATAGGGGGACCGGAACGCCGTGCCAGCCTCTCTGGATTTCGTGCGCTCAGCCTCGAGATCGTCGCCGCTGAGGTAACATTTGAACGCCGCGCCATTGTCGAGAAGCCTGTTCGCGGCGGCAGCGTGCGCTGCTTGGTTCTGGCTCTGGAAGACAATCTCGCCCTCATGCCGAACGCCTAACCAGTCAAGTCCGTCAATGATCGCTTGTGTCGCGGCGTCTGTGGAACGCGCTTTATCCGTATCTTCGATCCGGAGCAGCATTTCGCCGCCCATATGGTCAGCGAAATAACGATTGAACAAAGCCGTCCGCGCCCCTCCAATATGGAGGAAGCCAGTTGGGGAGGGGGCAAAACGCGTGCGGACAGGACGGGTCATTGAAAGGTTCTCTAGCAAGGCGCTTGTGTCATTCGCCAGAGCGCGCTCTATGCAAGATCATGGTCGATTTTGGAAGCCATTTTGCCGGAACGTCCGCCACAGATGATAGATATCGCTGGGCTGATCACCTCGGTGCAGCCCTCTCGTTCGAAACGGCGATTATCGCGTTTGGCGTGGGTATCGCGACATATTTTGCTTGGTCAACCGAGCCCAGCATCATTGTGTCCCTCTTATCGGTTGGTATCGTTACGCTCTATGCATTGAGATTGGGCTATCCTTGGTCAGGCGCTGTCGCGACGATTTCGGTCCTACTCGCCGGGTTTGCATGGTCGGCGGCTCATACGCGCCTTGTGTCGCCCAACCCGGTCGCATTCGAACAACGGATGGCGGTCAAGGGATGGGTGTCGCGTGTCGAGACTGGCGGGCGAATGCGTCGCCTGTCCATCGAGGTCGCCAGCGTTGACCCTGTGCCTGAGACGGGTGTGCCGTCCAAAGTCAGAATCCGGGTGGGGCGCAACTTTTCTGACTTTCAGGTGGGTGAGGGCATCCGTGTCGATGCCGTTATCGGGCCTATGCCAGGGCCTGCCGTTCCGCATGGATATGATCCCGGACGGCGCGCCTTTTTCGATGGGCTCGCTGGCACAGGCTTTGCCATATCGGACGCTCAAACATTTGAGCCGGACTTAACACGTCTTGATAGGTTCAAAGCGAAAGTCGCATTAACGCGTCACCGGATTGCGGAGCGTGTGCTTGATGCCTCGCCTGAAGCAACGGCGGGTCTACAAGCAGCGCTGCTCACAGGTATTCGCGATCACATTCCCGATGCGCAAACTGACAATCTTAGAGCGTCTGGACTGGCACATATTCTGGCGATTTCCGGTCTACATATGGGGATGGTCGCCTTTGGCGTTTATGTCGTCGCATCAATGTTGCTCGCAGCCATTCAACGCCTGTCTCGCGGGCGGGACGTGCGCAAAATCGCCGCCATGATCGGCATTCTCGCCGCGACGGCTTATTTGCTGCTGTCAGGCGCGTCGGTCGCAACCCAACGCGCCTATATCATGGTCACCATAGCCTTTCTGGCTGTCATTCTTGACCGTCGAGTCCTTAGCTTGCGGTCTGTCGCCGTGGCTGCTCTCCTGACTCTCATCATTCGTCCTGAGGCTTTGCTCAGCGTTGGGTTTCAAATGTCCTTTTCGGCTGTAGCGGCCATGGTCGTTATCTTCCGCGCGTGGCAGGATTATCGTCCGCGCCGACGCAGCCAAGGTTTGCGAGACAGGATTACGAGCTTTTACGGATCTCTGTTCGGCACTAGCTTGATTGCGGGCCTTGCGACGGGTGGGTTCGCTCTGCTCCATTTTGGTCGGATCGCGCAATATGGGCTGCTGGCCAATATGGCTGCCATGACCGTGTTCCCAGTCGTCATGGCGCTGGGCATCCTATCGCTGATCGTCATGCCATTCGGCATGGAGGCCTTGCCTCTACTCGCCATGAGCAAAGCGATCAGCTTCATGCTGATGGTCGCGGATTGGGTAAGTGAGTTACCGGGGGCGGTCGGAACGGTGAAAGCCAGCCAGCCTTGGGTGATCGCTCTTTACGGTTTTGGGTTTGCCTGCGCCTGTTTCGGCACGCTGCGCAGCGCCGCCGCCGGAATTTTGACGATGTTCACCGCCTTCGCGTTCTGGGCATTGGCCCCGACCTATGATCTGCGCATTAATGAGGATGGTCGCGTTAGCCTTTTGACAGATGGTAGGGGCGTCACGACATCTCTCCGAGCAGATCGATATGGCCGTGATCAGTTCGTGCGTGCGAGCGGCTTATCCGAGGTGGAGTGGACAGATTATCGCGATGCTTTGGCGCAGTGTGACGTCTTGGCCTGCCGCTTTAAGGTGATGGGTTCGACCGTCTCCGTTATCGAAGAACCCTCCGAAGTGCCGGACGCCTGCACGGATAGCGATCTGGTGATCTTGCCATCTCGGCGGGCTGGGCCTGTGGCCAAGCGGGCCTGTGAAGCTCTGCTGGTTGATAGCAAAAGCCTCCGCCAGAGCGGAGGCCTGCATGTGCGTCTGGGTGAGCCCATTCGGCTTACACCCATAAGCTCAGACACACGGAGAAATCGGCTCTGGGGCCGCGGCAAGTGACTTATTGGTAGTTGCGGACGAGCCCGACGAGCACGCCTTGAACCTCGACACGATCCGGGCCGAAGCTCCGGGTTGGGTAATCCGGATTGTCGGCAATAAGCTCGACCATGCCGTCGCGTGTGTAGATCCGTTTGAGCGTCGCTTCTTCTTGATCGACAAGAGCGACAACAATTTCATTATTGCGAGCAGTATTGGTCTTGCGAACGACAACAACGTCACCATCCATAATGCCGGCCCCCGTCATCGACTCGCCTTCGATCTCAAGCGCATAATGGTCGCCATTACCAAGCATACTGGGTGGAACAGCCATGAGATTATAGGAATCCTCAATCGCGGAAATAGGAAGACCCGCCGCGATCTTGCCCACAAAGGGGATCTCGAAACTATCATTGGCAGGGACGCGCGCTAACGGCTCGTCTCTCTGTAAGCCTTCCGGCATTTTGATAACTTCGAGCGCGCGAGCTTTGTTTGGCAGACGCCTGACGAAACCGCGTTCCTCTAAAGCTGTGATTAGGCGGTGAATGCCGGACTTTGACGCAAGGCCCAACTCATCCTTCATCTCATCATAGGAGGGGGGAACACCAACCGCGTGAATGCGGGTGTCGATCAACAGGAGCAAGTCTCTTTGCTTCTTAGTCAGCATGGTTGTGTCCTTGAACAAAGTGGCAACATTGCAGTCTGTTCCACAAATGTTCCGATTCTGTCAAGGAAAGGTTTATTGGTCTCTTAGGGCGCGCGTGGCGGCTTCCACGTCAACTTGACGCATTAGGCTCTCCCCAATGAGGTGAGCCTGCGCGCCTGCTGCGCTGAGCCGGTCAATGTCGTCACGGGTGAAAATGCCGCTCTCAGCGACGAGTAACGCACCGGACGGCACTAACGGCGCGAGCCGTTCAAACGTCGCAAGCGTCGTATCAAACGTGCGCAGATCGCGATTATTGATCCCGATCAGAGTCGCGCCGAGATCGATGGCCCGCAGCAGCTCGCTCTCATCATGTGTTTCGACCAGCACGTCCATGCCGAGCTGTTCCGCTTCGTCGATCAGGCGTTTGGAGGTTGTGTCGTCCGTCATGGCGAGGATAACCAGAATCGCGTCCGCCCCCATGGCCCGCGCTTCGCGGACCTGGAGGGGGTCGATCATGAAATCCTTACGGAGCAGGGGCAGGTCAGTCGCATCTCGAACCTCAGCGAAAATGGCTTTGCTGCCCTGAAATCCGGGACCATCGGTCAGGACAGACAGGCAGGCCGCCCCACCGGCTTGGTAAGCCCGCGCTATATTAGCTGGATCGAAATCTGCTCTGATGACGCCCTTGCTGGGGGACGCCTTTTTGACCTCACAGATCAGCGCGGGCGAGGGGCTCTCGGTCAGGCGGTTATGGAAGCCGCGCGCTGCGGACACAGTCTTCAGCGCCTCTTCAACCCAATCACGATCAATCTCGGCGACTTCATCGACCTTATAGGCGGCGATCTTGGCCAGAATGTCTGGAACATCCATCATGCGTTAGTGGCGGTGACGAGAGCTGCCAGCGTATCGCGGGCCTTGAAGCTGTCGATGGCTTGACTGGCAAGATCGATCCCGGCGGGAATATCAGCTGCAATCCCCGCGATCATAAGCGCCGCGCCCGTGTTCAAAACCACGATATCGCGATAGTCACTGAATTGACCATTGAGCAAATCCGTCAGGGCCTCAGCATTTTGGGCAGGTTCGCCGCCGCGTAAGCTATCCAGTGTGGCCATTTCAAAGCCGTAGCTCTGCGGCGAGATCGTAAACTCACGGATATCAGACCCTTTGACCTCGGTAACGGAGGTCGGGCCTGTCGTGGTGATTTCGTCTAGGCCGTCATGGCCGTGCACGACCCAGACATGATCGACGCCGATGTCTCTCAAGGCTTCAGCCATAGGGCCGCGCCAGCGATCCTCACACACGCCCAGCAGCATCCGACGTGCGCCTGCCGGATTGCTCATCGGGCCGAGCATATTAAATAACGTCCGGATACCGAGCGCTTTTCGGGCTGGCCCGACATGACGCATGGCGGGGTGGTGGTTCGGCGCGAAGAGAAAGCCCAAACCGACCGTCTCAATGATCTCCGCCGTTCTTTCCGGAGATACGGCGAGATTGACCCCAAGCTCAGAAAGCGTGTCGGCTGTTCCAGTCAGGGAGGACGCAGCGCGGTTGCCGTGTTTGGCGACCTTGGCACCGGCGGCGGCGCAGACAATGGCGGTGGCTGTCGAGATAGACAGCGTGTGAAGCCCCGTTCCGCCTGTTCCGACAATATCGATCACATTTCCGGAAACGCGGACGGGTATCATATTGGCGCGCATGACTTGCGTGCCAACGCGTACTTCACGGGCAGACAGACCAATCATTTCAAGCCCAAGCAGCAGCGCGCTAATCTGTTCTGATTGGGCCTCTCCGGCCAGTATTGCGCTTAAGGCAGCCTGCAGCTGCTCCGCGCTCGGTCGGTCGTTCCGGCTGAGCGTACGCAGAATGTCTGCATCGAAACTCATCGCAGTCCAGCAATATCGAGGAATTTTGCGATCAGCGCGTGCCCGTTCTCCGACGCGATGCTTTCAGGGTGGAATTGCAAGCCGTGAATGGGGCGCGTCGCGTGGCGAAAGCCCATAATTTCGCCGTCTTCAGTCCAGCCATTGACGAGCAACTCGCCCGGTAGACTGTCCCGCTCGACGGCGAGGCTATGATAGCGCGTCGCTTCAAACGGACTATCCAGCCCTTCAAACAGGCCCGTGCCGTCATGTAGAACCGGGGAGGTCTTGCCATGCATGATCTCTTTGGCCTGAATAACGCGCCCGCCAAAGGCTTGTCCCATGGCTTGCTGACCTAAGCAGATGCCCAGCATCGGCAGATCGTCAGGGGCTTTGCGAATAAGATCGAGACAAATGCCAGCTTCGTCAGGGGTACGGGGGCCGGGCGAGAGTAGAACCGCCGATGTGCCCGAGCTTAGAGCGTCCTCGACGCTGATTTCATCATTGCGCACAACCTTAGTCTCCGCGCCCAGCTCTTGCGCGTAGTGGACGAGGTTGAAGGTAAAGCTGTCGTAATTGTCGATGACGAGGAGCATTACTCGCTCGCTCGCTCCTTGAGCCACTTTTCGAGCCAGTGGATATTGTAATCCCCAGACTGGAACTCTGGATCTTCGATAAGGGCTTCATGCAGCGCCTTATTGGTCGTGATGCCGGAGATGACCATTTCGCCCAAGGCACGGCGCAGGCGTAAGATCGCGCCTTCGCGCGTGTGGCCCCAAACAATCAACTTGCCGACCAGACTGTCATAGTAGGGCGGAACAACATATCCGGTGTAAAGAGCTGAATCCAATCGGGTATTCATACCGCCCGGTGCGTGAAATTCTTCCACTTTTCCCGGTGAAGGCGCGAAGGTGAACGGATGTTCGGCATTGATACGGCACTCGATGGAGTGGCCGTTAAATTTGATATCAGCTTGCTTGTAATTGAGCGCTAGGCCTGAGGCGACGCGGATTTGTTCACGAACGAGGTCGATGCCAGTGATTTCTTCCGTGACGGGGTGTTCGACCTGCAGCCTCGTGTTCATCTCGATGAAGAAGAATTCGCCATTCTCATAAAGATACTCAACGGTTCCGGCACCGCGATACCCAATCGATTTGATCGCTTTCGCTGTGATGTCGCCAATCTTAGCGCGTTCCTTCGGCGTAAGTGCCGGTGAGGGTGCTTCTTCGAGAACTTTCTGATTGCGGCGCTGTAGCGAACAATCCCGCTCGCCCAGATGCACAACATTGCCATGTGTGTCGGCGAGGACTTGGATTTCGATATGGCGCGGGCCTTTGAGGTAGCGTTCCAGATAGACCGCGCCATTCCCGAACGCCGCTTCGGCTTCGGTCTGGGCTGAGCGCAAGGCTTCGTCGAGATCGGCTTCGGTTTCAGCCAGCCGCATACCGCGACCCCCCCCGCCTGCAGAGGCTTTGATCAGAACGGGAAAGCCGATTTCCTTGGCGATTTCCTTGGCTTCGGCGAAGTCATGAACTTCGCCATCACTGCCGGGAACAACCGGGATGCCAGCCGCCGCGACGGTCGCTTTGGCCGTAATTTTGTCGCCCATAATGCGGATGTGATCGGCCGTGGGGCCAATGAATGTCAGACCATGCGCTTCAACGATTTCAGCGAATCGCGCATTTTCTGACAGAAAGCCGTAACCGGGGTGAACCGCGTCCGCGCCCGTGATTTCGCACGCCGCGATGATCGCCGGAATGTTGAGGTAACTATCCGTGCTAGAGGGTGGACCGACACAGACGGATTCGTCTGCCAAACGCACATGCATCGCGTCTTTATCCGCTGTGGAATGGATCGCCACGGATGACAGGCCCATTTCTTTACAGGCGCGGTGGATGCGAAGGGCGATTTCGCCGCGATTGGCAATGAGAACCTTACTGATCATCGGTGAAGCGGCCCTAATCGATCAGGAACAGCGAATCGCCGAACTCGACGGGTGAGACGTCTTCGATGAAGACGGCCGATAGAGTGCCGGATTTCGGGGCTGTGATTGAGTTGAATGTCTTCATGGCTTCAACCAACATGATGGTGTCGCCTTCTTTCACCTTGGCACCGATTTCTGCGAATAGATCCGCATCCGGGGAGGGGCGCAGATAGCAAGTGCCGACCATAGGAGACGTCACAGCGTCCGGATGGTCTTCTTTCGGAGCTGCGGTGGGCATGGGCGTTGCGGCAGGTGCTGCTGCTGCGACAGGGGCTGCTGCTGGCGCGGCCATGGGGGCACCCGCCATAATGTGCTGTGTGGTCGGCCCGCCATTTTTGGAGACCCGTATCTTCAGATCTCCTTTTTTCATCTCGATTTCGGTCAGCTCACTACCTTCAAGAACTTTCGCAAGTTCCTTTATGAGAGTGAGGTCAGTGTTGCCCTTGGTAGTCGCCATGGGGGTCTCCGTCGGAAATTATCCGCTCGCCTTAGCGAGATTTAACGCGGCTTGCAGCCCTAAAAGATAGGACTCTGCACCAAAGCCGCTAATCGTGCCAACCGCAGCCTCTGAAACAAGAGAACGGCGTCGAAAACTTTCCCGCGCTGCGGGCTGTGACAAGTGTATCTCAATCGCGGGAATACCGACAGCTTTCAACGCATCGTAAAGCGCGACTGATGTATGGGTGTAGGCGGCAGGGTTAATGATAATGACATCGGCCTCACGCCCCGCTTCCTGGATGAAATCAACCAGTTCACCTTCAATATTCGACTGTTTGAACGTGATTGTGGCTTGCGGCGCAGCGTCTCGGCACAGCGTTTCTATGTCGGCTAAGCTTTGCGAGCCATAAATCTCAGGCTCTCTAGTGCCGAGCAGGTTGAGATTTGGGCCGTTGATGATGTGGATGGCTTTCGGCATTGTGTCCTTTGCGCAAGCAAGGGCTGCGTGTTAACGCCCGGTTCGCATTTCAACAAGCGGTCAGTCAAAGGCCAGTCACGGTAAGGCAATGCATCTTATTATAAACGGCGAAGATCATGACGACCTTCCGGACGGGCTAACCGTTGCGATGCTGATCGCCCATCTGGGATTGCCGAAACGCAAAATTGCGATTGAGCGCAATTTAGAAGTCATTCCCAAAAGTACATTTGGCGAGGTGATCCTCAACGATCACGATAAGCTCGAGATCATCCACTTCATCGGAGGCGGCTAAGTGTCTGAAACTTCTACCGACAACCTCATCGTTGCGGGACGGACTTTTCAATCGCGTCTGATTATTGGCACGGGCAAATATGCGGATTATCAGCAGAATGCCGAGGCTCTCGCGGCGTCTGGCGCAGATATTGTTACTGTCGCCGTCCGGCGCGTGAACCTATCGGATCCGTCCGCGCCCATGCTGGCTGATTTCATTGATCCTGAGAAAACGACCTATCTGCCCAATACGGCGGGCTGTTTTACCGGCGAAGATGCGATCCGGACGCTCCGACTCGCGCGTGAAGCCGGCGGTTGGGATCTGGTGAAGCTGGAAGTGCTGTCAGACCCGAAACACCTCTATCCCGATATGGAAGAGACGCTTCGCGCCATGAAACTGCTGAAGGAGGACGGGTTTGAGGTCATGGTCTATTGCAGCGACGACCCTGTCTTTGCCCGCAAACTCGAAGATTTAGGCGCTGCCGCCATTATGCCCTTGGGCGCGCCAATCGGATCGGGACTGGGCATCCAAAATCCAGTCAATATTCGGCTGATCATCGAACAATCCTGCGTGCCTGTCATTGTCGATGCAGGCGTCGGAACGGCCTCTGACGCGACCATAGCAATGGAATTGGGCTGTGATGGCGTGTTGATGAACACGGCTATCGCCGAGGCCAAAGACCCGATTCGAATGGCACGCGCCATGAAACATGCCGTTATTGCGGGTCGGGAAGCCTATCTGGCCGGACGGATGCCGAAAAAACTTTATGCCGATCCCAGTTCGCCCTTGGCTGGCCTTATTTAAGGTCGGGCTAGGAGAAGGAAAACACATGTTGACTGCAACCAGTCGAAAGGCACCGCGTTTAACCGCCATGACATCATCACAAATCGCTGTTGTGACCCTTATCGGTCTGTCCCTTGTGGCCTGTGCATCGACAAAAGACCGGGGCTCCTTTCAGGGCGCAGAAACCCGGAACGTACAATCGGCGATGACGTCGCCCGTCAACGATATTGGTTTGGATGATATTGAAATCCCTGAATATTTAGCCTCGATGACGAACCCTTACGCCAATATCCCGTCTAATTGCGCTGCGATCAAAGCCGATCTGGCCACATTGAACGAACTCCTTGGCTCTGATCTGGATATACCCGAAGATGAAGCCGTACGCCGTGAACAGACGGCCTTGAATGCGACTTCGTCCACCATTGGCAGCGTGTTGATCCCATTTCGTGGTGTGGTTCGCGCCATTTCCGGTGCGGCCAGCAATGAACGCGATGCCCGTGAAGCATACGAACGAGGTCTGGTCCGGCGCGCTTATATTAAAGGTATGGCCCGGCAGATGAATTGCGCTCTGCCAACGAGTCGTCCGTCCCGTGACGTGCCGATTATCTATCATGATGTGACTGGCAGACATTGAGGCTGGAAACCGCCGCCTGTCCGGTTTATGGCCCCGCGGTCTGATTGACGTCCATCCGCCTACTGCGAAGTCTCTATGTCCACCGTCCTGCTTGTTATTCTTCTCATTCTCTCAGTCATCATGACTGGTCTTATCCTGATTCAACGCTCCGAAGGCGGTGCGCTGGGTATTGGCGGCGGTGGTGGCGGAGGCGGCGGCTTCATGTCTGGCCGGGCCGCGACTACATCTGTTGCGCGAATGACAGCGATCCTCGGTACAATCTTTCTCGTCCTCTCGCTTTTGCTCTCGGTCGTGTTCGCGCTCGAAAATAATGACAGTGGTGCGTTAGATAATGTGGACAACGAAGTTGGTGGCTTGACCTCACCCGCCGAGTCGTCCGATGAGACAACCCCGTTGGAAGAGCCTGCGACGACGCCTGCGGACCCCACCGACACTGACGAGTAAACGCTACTGGTGAGAACGCGATCCTGCGTCCCTTGCTGGGCGACGGGATATTGTGTTGATGGCCAAGCAGCCTCGCTATATTTTTATTACGGGCGGAGTCGTCTCGTCGTTGGGCAAGGGCCTGGCGTCAGCGGCGTTGGGCGCGCTATTGCAGGCAAGGGGCTATAGCGTTCGCCTACGCAAGCTCGATCCCTATCTGAATGTCGATCCGGGCACGATGAGCCCCTATCAGCACGGCGAAGTCTATGTGACCGATGACGGGGCAGAGACTGACTTGGATCTGGGCCATTATGAACGCTTTACCGGTGTGTCCGCGACGCAGGGCGACAACATCACCACAGGCCGCATCTATTCAGATATTATCGCCAAGGAACGCCGCGGCGATTATCTCGGCGCGACGGTGCAAGTCATTCCGCACGTCACCAATGAAATTAAAGACTTCGTTCTGTCTGATGCAGGTGATGTCGATTTCGTTTTATGCGAAGTCGGCGGCACGGTCGGCGATATTGAAGGCTTGCCCTTCTTTGAGGCGTTGCGCCAACTCGGCCAAGAATTGCCGCGCGGCCAATGCTGCTTCCTCCATGTGACGCTGCTGCCTTACATTGCCGTTGCCGGCGAAATGAAGACAAAGCCGACCCAACACTCGGTCAAAGAGCTCCGATCCATTGGTATCCAGCCGGACATTTTACTGTGCCGCAGCGAGCGCGAAATTCCTAAAACAGAGCGTCAGAAGATCGCGCGTTTTTGTAATGTCCGTGAGAGCGCTGTTATCCAGGGGCTCGACGCCCGGTCGATATACGCTGTGCCGCTCGCCTATCATGAAGAGGGATTGGACAGCGAAGTGCTGAACCACTTTGGTATTCTCACCCCACCAGACGCTGATCTGTCAAAATGGCAGGAAATCGACAACACGCTCTCCAATCCGGATGGTGAAGTCAAAATCGCGGTCGTTGGCAAATATACGGTCCTACCGGACGCCTATAAATCGATCACCGAAGCCCTCGTTCATGGCGGTATCGCCAACGAAGTGAAGGTTAAAATCCTCTGGGTTGAAGCTGAGGACTTCGAAACGAAAGAGCCTGAAGCGGTCCTTCGCGGGGCGCACGGCATTCTCGTGCCCGGCGGGTTTGGCGAACGGGGCACAGAGGGCAAGATCAAAGCCGTCCAATATGCTCGCGAGAAGAAGATTCCTTACTTCGGTATCTGTCTCGGTATGCAGATGGCGGTCATCGAAGCGGCCCGAAACCTTGCCAATATGAATAGGGCCAGCTCGTCAGAATTCGGGGACGAAGGCGAAAATGTTGTCGGTCTGATGACAGAATGGACGCGCGGCAATGAGCGGTTCGAGCGAACAGCTAACACCGATCTGGGAGGAACCATGCGTCTTGGCGCTTATCCGGCCGTGCTGGCTGAAGGCTCACTCGTTGCACAGGCCTATGGGACAAATGAAATCAGCGAACGTCACCGTCATCGCTACGAGGTCAATATCGATTATCGTCAGTCTTTGGAGGATGTTGGCCTGCGTTTCTCCGGCGTCTCTCCTGACGGTATCTTGCCTGAGATCGTCGAAATTCCCGGTCACCCGTGGTTTGTCGGCGTCCAGTTCCACCCAGAACTGAAAAGTCGACCTTTTGATCCGCATCCGCTGTTCAGCGGCTTCATCGGTGCAGCCGTGGAGCAAAGTCGACTGGTCTAAGCACAGGTGAGATCACGTTCCGCTCACGGTATCTTGTTGTAAAACCGTCACAATCAAGTTGACCGTGGAGGTGTCGCGCCGTTACGCGCGGACTTCATTTGTTGTTTTGAGAGTGTCCATGAAATCCCATTATTTTCCGACCATCGCCCTCGGCGCGGTTCTCATGGCTGGGACAAGCTTGTCCTCTGCTTTCGCCCAATCCAATTTTGCTGACGAAATCATCGTTACGGCACAAAAGCGTGAGCAGAGCCTGCAGGACGTGCCGCTGTCCCTCGATGTGATCCGGGGCGAAGAGCTAGACGTGGCGAGTTCAGGTGCGGAAGATATTCTCTTTCTTTCAGCGCGAGTCCCAAGCCTCTATGCGGAAGGATCATTCGGGCGAACTTTTCCACGCTTCTATATTCGTGGCCTTGGCAATACGGATTTCGATCTCAACGCCAATCAGCCTGTCAGCCTTGTTTATGACGGTGTGGTTCTAGAAAATCCGGTTCTGAAAGGATTTCCGGTTTTCGATCTGGATCGCATCGAAGTCCTTCGCGGCCCACAGGGCACGCTTTTCGGCAGAAACACACCCGCTGGCGTGATTACGTTCCAAAGTGCGCGTCCGACCCGCGAAACAGAAGGATATGTCAGAGCGGCTTATGGTCGGTTCGATACTGTTGACCTTGAAGGGGCGGTTAGTGGACCACTCTCCGAAACGCTATCGGCGCGACTGTCGGGCTTGTTTCAAAGTCGCGATGATTATGTTGAGAACACGGCACCCAATCCATCTGAAGAGGCCTATGAAGAGTTCAACGAATTTGCGGGACGTCTGCAACTCCTGTTCGAACCGAATGAAGACACAAACATATTGCTGAACCTGCACGGTCGTCAGTTAGATGGGGGGTCGCGCACATTCCGCGCCAATTCGATCCAGCCCGGTACGGGCGGGCTTGTTGCGAATTTCGACCGGTTCACAGCGGCTCAAGACGCAGGACAAATACTCGATGTTGAGAATTTCGGTGCCAGTCTGACGATTGATAGCGCTCTTGGCCGTGGCACGCTCACATCCATCACAGCGTTTGAGAGCGTGCGTATTGACGCCCGCGGCGATGTTGATGGCGGGTTTGGAGCTGTTTTCGCGCCGCCATCCGGCCCGGGTTTCATTCCGTTTGCAGCCGAAAGCCAAGACAACATTACGGGTCACAGCCAGTGGACGCAGGAGTTACGCTATAATTTCGACGCCACAGACGCTGTCAATGTGACGCTGGGCGGCTTTGCTTTCATCGAAAACCTTGAGATTGAGAGCCTGTCCTTCGACACGCTATTCGGCGGTGGCGTCAACGGTCGCGCCGTTCAAGATCAGGATACAGAGGCTTTTGCGCTCTTTACCTCCATCGCATTTCAAGCGACCGATAAACTGACGGCGACAGGCGGCATCCGCCTATCGGTTGAGAACAAAGATTTCGTGGCGTCCCGCACAATTGGACCATTTGGTTCCGGTGCACTCAGTCCAATCGAACGCAGTTTGGACGATACAGTTGTGACGGGCGATCTCGCCCTCAACTATGAGGTTAATGACGCGCTCAATCTGTTCACCCGTTACTCGCGCGGGTTCCGCGCCCCGAACGTACAGGGCCGGATCGTGTTCGGCGATGCTGTGACGACGGCGGACACTGAAACCATCGATTCCATCGATGCGGGCTTCAAATCGCGCTTCTGGGATGGCCGCGGCACATTCAATGCAACCGCCTTCTATTTCGAAACGGATAACCAGCAATTGACAGCTGTTGGCGGGGCCGGGAACTTCAATCAGCTACTCAATGCTGCTGCGGTTAGCGGTAGCGGCATTGAGTTAGATGCCAGCCTAAATCCAGCGGATTATATCGAACTCACCGCTGGCTTCAGTATCAACGATACGGAAATACAGGATGCGTCCTTGGAAGTCGGTGCCTGTGGCGCGCCTTGCACGATCCTCGACCCGGTCAATGCCGTGACGGGCAATGCTCTGATTGACGGCAACCGTTTGCCGCAAGCGCCGAAATATATCGCTAATGCTTCGGCACGGTTTGGTATTCCGGTCTCAGACGATGGTGAGTTCTTTCTCTTTGGCGATGTTGCCCACCGCAGCGCGGTGAATTTCTTCCTGTATGACAGTGCAGAATTTCGCAGCGATGGTCTGACCGAAGTGGGTCTGCGCGGCGGCTATATCCAGAAGGATAATTTCGAAGTCGCTGTCTATGTCCGCAACCTCTTTGCCGTCACAGAGCTGGAAGGGGCCGTGGACTTCAATAACTTCACGGGTTTCATCAACGAGCCTTCGATCTATGGCGTTGAAGTCACAAAACGCTTCTAGCGATCTGTCAATTCCGCATTAGAAGCCCGTTCCTTTTAGAGCGGGCTTTTTTGTTGGGCAAAATTTCCTGACGAAGGGTCCACCCAGACGGTGACCTTGCGCGCATGGCCTGCTAGCCACCGGAAAACATTATAAGGGGTCCCCATGAAATATCGTCTTCTTCTTCTGTGCTCAGTCGCGCTGTCTACAACTATCGGGCTCGGTCTACCGGCCGCTGCGCAGGACGGCGACGATAAGGAAGAGGTGAAGTGGGACGTGACCAACCCGCCCGGAAAGACGCGCGACATCAAAATTGACGTAACCGAAGGCACCTGGATGAGCCTCGATGTGTCGCCCGATGGTCAAACGATCGCGTTCGACATGCTCGGCGATATTTACACAGTCCCCGTCACAGGCGGCACGGCGAAGAATATTGCTTCTGGTATGGCGTGGGAAATGCAGCCGCGATTCTCGCCGGACGGATCGCGCCTAGCGTTCACCTCGGACCGCGGGGGCGGCGATAATATCTGGACGATGGATGTGGATGGCTCAGACATGGAGCAGGTCACGGACGAGTCCTTCCGGCTGCTCAATAATGCGACCTGGCACCCGTCCGGCGATTTCATCGCGGCGCGCAAGCATTTCACTACGTCTCGCTCGGCGGGTGTTGGCGAGATTTGGCTTTACTCGACCAAGGGTGGGTCCGGTGTTCAGCTCGTCAAGCGGCCCTCAGAAGCGCATCAGAAAGAACTCGGCGAACCCATGTTCACGCCCGACGGCAAGGGCGTCTATTATAGTCAGAACATCACGTCCGGCCCGATCTTCGAATATGCGCAAGATTCTAATACTGAGCTATTCCAGATTAAGCGCTACGACATGGAAACGGGCGAGACGGACGTGGCGGCTGGCGGAGCCGGCGGTGCCGTTCGACCGACGCCATCCCCGGACGGCAAATATCTAGCCTATGTCAAACGGGTACGCGCGAAGTCGCGGCTGTTTCTGAAAGATCTATCCAGCGGTGAAGAACGCATGATCTTCGATCATCTTGATCAGGATATGCAGGAAACTTGGGCTATCACGGGCGTCTATCCGAACATGGATTGGAGCCCGGACAGCAACAGCATCTTCTTCTGGGCGCGGGGTAAAATCCACCGCTACGACGTGGCTGAAGACAATGTCGATCATATTGAATTTCGGGTGAATGATACGCGCCCCGTCCTCGACGCGCCTCGGCCAGCGACAGACGTCTCTCCGAACGAGTTCGACATCAAGATGCCGCGTTTCGTGGACGTGTCTCCTGATGGGCGGACCGTGCTGCTGGAAAGCCTTGGCAAGATTTACAAACGTGATCAGCGCACGGGTGAAGCGACCCGCCTGACACAACTTCCCGACAATATCCGCGAACTCCATCCATCCTTCTCTCGCGATGGTCGCTCCGTCGTCTTTGTGTCGTGGGATGATGCGGCATTGGCGACGATCCACCGGATTCAATTGGACACGGGTGAGGTGCTGAATATCACGACTGAGCCCGGTCATTATCGCAGCCCGCGCCTGTCTCCTAATGGGGCTTATGTCACCTATGAAAAGCGCAGTGGCGGCAATCTGGTTGCACCAGAATGGTCGTCCAACACGGGGCTTTATGTAAAGCGCGTGGGCGGAGGAGATGCCAAGCGTATTTCCAAGTCTGGGTCTGACCCGCATTTTGATGGCTCGAATAGCCGCCTGTTCTTCACTCGTAATGCTGACGATACGAGCCAGCTGGTCAGTGTTGATCTGACGGGCAATGAGGAACGTATCCACGTGACCAATGAAATGGCGCAAACCTATGTCGTCAGCCCAGACGGACGCCAAGTTGCCTTCCGCGAAAACTACAACCTTTATGTCATGCCGCTTCTGCCAGGGCCTCAGAAAGTCAGTGCAGGCCGCGCCAGTAAAGCGCTGCCTGTGACGAAAGTTAGCGAAGGTGGGGCGACCTATCTGAGCTGGAGCTTGAACGGCACACTGAACTGGACTCTCGGCTCTACGCTCTTTTCAGCAACTAGAGCTCAACTGGCGGATGATGACTTCAAACCCGTGACGCAAGGCACCGACATTGGCATGACAATGTCGGCGGATAAACCGACAGGCCTCGTCGCGCTGACCAATGTTCGCATTGTCACCATGTCAGGGGATGATGGCGGCGTGATCGAGCAGGGCACCATCCTAATTGATGGGGACCGCATTCAATCGGTGGGCGCAAATGTCACTATTCCGACAGGCGTTAAAATCGTCGATCTAGCGGGTAAGACGGTCACACCGGGCTTCATCGATGCTCATGCGCACGGACCACAAGGCGTATCCGGGTTGGTCCCACAACAGAACTGGGAAACGGTGGCAACACTGGCCCTTGGAGTCACGACGATCTTCGATCCGAGCTCAAGTGCAGAGCTGATCTTCCCAGCCGCTGAAATGCAGCGGGCCGGAAAACTGCTCGCGCCGCGTATTTTCTCGACGGGTGAAGTGATTTACGGCGCGAAGGCACCAGGGTTCTATGCCTCCATCGAAAACTTTGATGACGCCAAGGAACATGTTGACCGCCTTGCCAAACAAGGCGCCCTGGGGGTGAAGAACTATAACCAGCCGCGCCGCGATCAGAGGCAACAAGTGGTTGAGGCTGCTCGGGAGGCGGATATTCTCGTCGTCGCAGAGGGCGGATCGCAATATCATATGGATATGGCGCTGGTTCAGGACGGCAATACGTCTGTCGAACATAACCTTCCGGTCTCGGATATTTATGACGATGTCATCCAGATGTTTAGTCAGACAAATGTCGCTTACACGCCGACCCTAGCTGTGACCTATGGCGGCGTTCGCGGAGAGGATTATTACTACCAGACGACGGATGTCTGGAAACATCCGCTTCTGTCAAAACATGTGCCGCCCACCATCTTGCAGGCGCGTTCCGTTCGCCGCCAAATGGCGCCGATTGAAGACTATGCTGACGCGCCGTCCGGCGCGGTCTCGAAGAAGTTGATGGAAGCGGGCGTGCCTGTCAGCATCGGCGCGCATGGTCAGCGTGAAGGGCTTGCCGCTCATTGGGAGATGCAAAGCTTCCAGCGCGGCGGGATGAGCCCGCTGCAAGCCTTGATGACGGCCACGACCGAACCGGCCCGTCATCTCGGTCTGTCTAAGGACATCGGAAGCATCGAAGCTGGCAAGCTGGCCGATCTCGTTATCATGGACGCAGACCCACTCGCCGATATCGCCAACGCTGAAAGCCTGACCCACGTCATGATTGGAGGCCGTCTCTATGAGAGCGCGACCATGAATGAGGTCGAGACCGGCGACGCGAAGCGCTTACCCTACTGGTGGGAGTAGGGATCTAACCTGTCTTCAATTTCGATTGAGGACAGGTTAGAAACCGCGTTGGTTTAACCAGCTTAACAGGGCTGCATTGACGTCATCAGGGGCGTCCCACATCGCCCAATGCCCGCAGTTTGGGATTGTCACTCGTGTCAGATCCGGCACGGTCTTCACCATGCTGTTTGTCGTGCTGGGCGGTAGGAAGAAATCATCCTCTGGGCTAATCATCAGCGACGGGACGTCGATGGTGGTGGATAACCCTTCCGCCAACTCCCAGTTCGCCGTGGTGTTTCGGTAGTAGTTCATGCCGGGCAGAAAGCCGGTATTCTGATAGGCGTCTGAATAGACGGCCCGTTGCTCTGGCGTGACGACCATGTCGCCATTATCGGGCGCGCCTGCTCTGAGATAGGACTCGAAACGCTTGGGAAGATGCGTCAGCTCTGGCGTGAGTTTCAGCCCGTTCGGGGAGGTCCGGAACATCATCCGGAAGAACGCATCGGGATCGGAATTATACAGCGCCTCAACGGCGTCTGTGCGGTCACGAAACTCAATGAAGTAATGTTTCGGCCCGAACCGTTTCTCGAAGATAGTCATGGGATCGACCGGCGCGCGTCCGACATGGGGCGTGCAGATGCTCATCGCGGCAATCGTGCGGTGTTTAAGCATCCGAACCGCGTGCCACAGGATGATGCCGCCCCAATCATGACCACAGAGAATGGCTTGATCGATGCGATAGTGATCAAGCACGGCTTCGAGGTGACCAATCAGATTGGCCATGCCGTAATGCTCAAGCTCTCGCGGGGTGCTGCTCTTCCCAAAGCCAAGCAGATCATAAGCAATGACGCGGTAGCCAGCATCCGCCAGAGCCGGGATGGTCGTGGCCCAACTATAGGCCAGCTCCGGCCAACCGTGAATGAGCACGATTGGGGTGCCGTCTTCAGGGCCATGCGGGTATGTTGCAATTTGGAACCCGTCGACAGGTATAAGCGTAGGATTATCGTAGTTCATGCTATGACAATGGCGTTTTAACCCCGCCTGCCAACCGCAAAAATACCTTGCGGATGCCGGGAATCGCCACTATGTCTGGCTCGAACGCAGGTCCCGCGGCAACACGGGGCCTTTTGCTATTTAATCGAATGAGAGTTGAACCGACACATGGTCGAAATTTACGTCCGCCAGAACAACGTTGATCAGGCCCTTCGCGCGCTTAAGAAAAAGCTGCAGAACGAAGGCATCCTGCGTGAAATGAAAGCCCGTAAACATTACGAGAAGCCGTCCGAGAAACGCGTCCGCGAACAGGCCGAAGCCGTTCGTCGTGCCCGTAAACTGGCTCGTAAGCGGGCTCAGATCGAAGGTCTGATCCCGAGCAAGAAGAAGCGTCCGACGACTCATTCTCGTTAGGCTAAGCTTCATTTGATGATCGAAACAGCCGTCCGCTTGGGCGGCTTTTTCTTTGGGGGATAGGATGACAGACCCGGCGCAAGCACTGATCCAGCTGCATAAGTTACAGCCGCACCCGGAAGGCGGCTTTTACCGCGAGACCTATCGGTCAGAGATGCGCGTTGAAACGCCAGCCGGAGACCGGTCAGCCGGGACGGCGATTCTCTATATGCTGTGCGGAGACGATGTTTCGCGCTTTCACCGGATTGATGCAGACGAGATTTGGCATCATTATAAGGGCGGTGATTTGGCGATCTATTCGCTGGAACCCGGCGGCGCGGTCCGTGTTGACGTGTTGGGCCGCAATAATCTGCAAGTTGTGATCAAGGCGGGCGTTTGGTTCGGCGCCGCTCTCAGTAACACAGACGATCATTGTCTGGTCGGCTGTACGGTCAGTCCGGGTTTCGAATTTGACGGGTTTGAGTTGGCCGACCAAGAAACACTGCTCTCGGCTTGGCCCGACGCAAAAGACTGGATTGAAAAGCTGACCTGAGGGAAACCTCTAAGCGGCGACCGGATCGACGATGGCGCCGCCAACCGCTTCATACGGATCAAGACCCGCCGCGAGCATCATCCGGTGGACTTCCGGATAGACCGTCATCGGTTGCACATTCAGCATCTCGCGAACCTCTTCGAGCGGGCGAGGGAGCAAGTCCATAAGATCATAGAGCATGATGTTCTTGGCCGCTTTGCCGCGTCGCGCCGCTTCACGAATCGAGCCGATGACAGGCGCGCCTTTTGGGGCCCAGCGTTTGACTTCCAGCGCACCCATATAGGCGATGAACTGGATGCCGAGACCGGACGTCTGTTGGTAGCTATAGGCGAGGACTGAAGTCTCGCCGAGCGCATCGCGGCCATAACCCGTCAAGACATGGAACATGTCATGGGTGTCGCGAGAGCGATTGTTATACCATTTGAACTCTGGTGTGCGCGTATCATCAAGCTCTGCAGCGAACTCATCAAATTCATCAACCAGCCCCTGAGCCGTCAGGCCTTCGCGATCCATGAAGGTGCAATAAGCATCAGCCAATGAGCCTTTGGGCATAGCGCGCAACATGGCCCGGTCATCCAGGATAGGCGGCAGATAGCGCCGCTCTTCAAACCGTTTCCGGCCTTCCGGATCGGCGATGAAGCGGTTGAACGCTTTGTATAGATCGTTTCCGTTTAGCGAATGAGTGATGTGAAAGACTTGGGACGTGTCTTCCTTATTCGCGATCAGGTTTTTGAAATGCCGCATCGCCTTGAACCACCGTCGCGGCATTCTCGGCACAGGAATAGCGTCAGGAGTCGAAGTGCGTGTCATAAAGCTATCCATATACGCATGAAATTAAGGCTCAACCCTCAAAGACTGTATGACGGTCGTTCGCGCATGCGCGCCATATAGGCTTGCAGGGCGGAATGATCGTCGCCCGGTTGGGCTTTGATCCATCGCGCCGTATCAAACAAAATCGTCAGCGAAATGTCCGCCAAACTATAATGGTCGCCTGCCAGATAGTCGTTCTCTTTAAGCTGCGCTTCCACATCTTCGAAGAACCAAGCCAAGCGTATCCGCCCGCGCTCAGCAAGCTCTGGGATCTGATCGAGATTGCGGGGGCCGGGCAGGGCGCGGCCTTTCATATGCGGTGAGCTGTTCCGAAGCACTTCGGCAAACGCCATCAGGCCTTCCATCGTGCAGCGAAAATCCCACTCAAGGACGCGGGCTTTTTCGAGCGGCGTTGTTCCCATGAGTGGCGGCGTCGGGTGGATCGCTTCGACATAGGCGGCTATCGCAATATTATCCGCGAGTGTGTCCCCGGCTTCGGTAACCAGCACCGGAACCGTGGCGCGCGGATTGATCGCCAGAAAGTCTGGCTTGAGTTGTTCCGCTGTTCTGAGATCGACTTCAACCGTTTCCCATTCAATGCCTTTCTCTGCGAGGAACATCCGGGCGCGGCGAGGGGATGGGGCCGTTGAACAATCATACAGCTTGAGCATGGTCAGCTTTCTCCTTAATTCCAGAGTATGTTTACGCCCGAAGACGCGCCGATCAAGGCTTCCCTGAAACCCAAGGTGAAAGAACTTGGAGATGGGTTTACCGTTAGACGTGCCCTGCCGATGATTAGTCATCGATCGGTTGGCCCTTGGGTGTTTTTCGACCATTTCGGCCCTGTGGACTATGCGCCTGGCGAGGGGATGGATGTACGGCCCCATCCACATATTGGCATTGCGACCGTGACCTATTTGTTTGAAGGCGAAATCTGGCACCGCGATAGCCTCGGCAATAGTGCGCCGATTGAACCGGGGGCGATCAATCTCATGGTGTCGGGAAGCGGCATAGTTCACAGCGAACGGACGCGCCCGTCGCTTCGAGCTGAGGGCTATAGTTTGCATGGCCTGCAACTGTGGCTCGCCCTGCCAGACGATGAAGAAGAGCGCGACGCCAGTTTCCATCACCATCCCGCCGATACAATTCCAGAGGCGACGCTGCCGGGCGGCGCGCAAGTGCACGTGATGATGGGGAGTGCTTTCGGTCTGGAGTCCCCTGTGGAGACCTTCTCAGAGACGCTTTACTATGAGGTCGATTTACCAGACGGGGCGTCTGTCACTCTGCCTGCGGCTCCAGAAGCGGCGATATATGTCGTCGAAGGCGTAGCCGATGTGGATGGCCAGAGGTCGGAGACTTTTGTCCTGTCGATCCTCGGTGACGGAGACCATTTAGTGACCGCGCAGGGCCGAACACGGTTCGCAGTCGTCGGCGGTGCGACATTAGGAAAACGTCATATGAAATGGAATTTCGTTTCCTCACGACCCGAACGTATCCGCGCCGCCGCTAACGCTTGGCATGAAGGCCGCTTTCCAACTGTCGTTGGCGATGAAACCGAGTTTATCCCGCTTCCAGAGGAAATGATTTTCTAAAATCTAAAACCAGCCAAGCGGCCCATTAGGTCGCGTAGAGTTGGTCGGGGTCTTTGAATGACTTGAACTCAAGCGCATTGCCGCTGGGGTCTAAGAAAAACATGGTCGCTTGCTCACCCGTTTCGCCTTTGAAGCGGACATAAGGCTCAATCACAAACTCTGTACCCGCGCCGACCAGTGTGTCTCTCAGATCATGCCAGTCCGACCATGGTAAGATGGCACCAAAATGCCTCACCGGGACTTCTTTACCGTCGACGGTGTTGGTCGCCAGAGATTCGGCTTCGTCACAGACGTGCAGGCTGAGTTGGTGGCCAAAGAAATCGAAATCGATCCAATGATCGGCTTCGCGGCCCACAGTGCAACCAAGCGTGTCGCGATAGAAAGTCCGGGCTTCTTCTTTATCGCGTGTCGGCGCGGCGAGGTGAAATGGGATACTCAAGAGTGGGGTCCGTAATCATAGTCGCCGCCTTTTTCGAGCGCACGACGATAGGCCGGTCGGTCCCAGACGCGCTGCACGAACTCATTGCAGGCTTCATAGCCTTTGAGCCGTCCACGCGCCTTGGCGGCCTCAAGCGGGAAGATCATATTGAAGTCGGCGCCGGTGAGTTCGTCGCCTGCGAACCAGGTGTTCCGGATCAGCGAATATTCGCAATAATCCAGAACCTTCTTGATCTCGTCCATAATCATTGGCTGGATCGGGGCGGCGGCGTCTCCGAGGAACCCCGTATAGAGTGCCAAGAGCAGTGGCAGCATGGCGGAGCCTTCTGCGAAATGCAGGAAGTGGACATAGTCGACATAGTTTTGCGTGCCGCTGTTGGGCCTGAATTTGCGATTGCCGTCTGCATCAGTCCCGAAAGCGTCGAGGATGTAGACAATAATGGCCCCCGTCTCAGCGACGACCATGCCATTATGTTCGATAACCGGGCTTTTTCCGAGCGGGTGAATAGCCTTCAGTTCAGCGGGCGCTCGGCTGGTTTTCTCATCGCGCTTATACGCCCGAATCTCATACTCTGTTTCAAGCTCTTCTAAGAGCCAGAGAATCCGCTGTGAGCGTGAATTATTGAGGTGGTGAACAGTTAGCATGAGACTCGACTAGGGCAGGGCGCGGGCATCATGCAACCGGTTTCGGGCCATCGTCGCCAGAGAAATTAAGTGTGACGGTTCGTCCGTCCCGGACAATGTTGACGCTGTTGCTCTGTTCTTTGAGCAGGGATCGCAGCATCCGCGCATCAATACTCAAAGCCCCGTCACCAATCTGCCCGTCTTGATAGACATAGGCGCTATCGCCTTGGATTTCGGCACCAATGAGGTCGAGCGCAACAGGCGTTCCGCCGACGGCCAGCGTGAAATTGGCTTCTGTGTAGAGTGCGAGTTGGGCTCTAGCACGCAGTGACCCAAGATCAGGGCGCTCGATCAGACCCGCCTGAAACAAGGCAGATTGTGCGTCCTGCAAATGATAGACGTGGATGATGGACACGTCGCCTTCCGGCGAAATTGTGACGTCAGTTTCCGTGCGGGCAAGGCGGTGCGCCCAGGCTGGTTTAGCCCAACAGAGCGCGCCGACACCACACAAGCCGCCTAAAAGCGTTCGCCTAGTCGTCACGGCCGAGCATTCGGCGTAGCGTTTCACGCAGCGTGCGGCGGGTTTCGGCATCCTCAGCAGGCGCGTCTTCAACGTCCGTCGGCTCTGCTGTTTCTGGCTCCACATCAGGCGAGCCTTCGGAGCGTTGCAACGGTAGGGAAGCCCCATCTTCACTCGCGGGCTCAGACTTGTCGTCGGACTTTAACTCGCGGAGCATGTCAGCCATCATGCTGGTGCGTTTTGAGTCCGACTTATAAAGCGATAGCCGATCAGACGTGACGGTTTGCGGGAAACCATTGTCGCGGTAATTGGCATCCGCTGTTTGGTGCGCCGCATCCAACAGAATGTTCTCGATCCGGTTATCGCGTATAATCAGCTTGGTGACGCGATGGCTATCCCGTCGCCAGATTTCAGCTGGAACCATAACCTCTTCGGTTTCGCCGTTTGCAAAGGTGAGCGTCAGGGGCAGGGGTGAGATCAAGCCGCCCTTATTTTCGAAGTCGATGAAGTAGAGATATTTGCCGTCTTCCTGTGCGCGGTCATAGGCGGCGCGTTCCCAGTCTTCGAGACCGTCGAGGAATTTGGTAAATTTGTTCCGGTCCGCATTAGTTTCTGCGAATTTGTCATTGTCATTGTAGAAATCATTGAGGTCATCGAACCGATCAACGCGTGTCGTCCGACCTTCCTCACGGTTGCGGCGCTGAACAATGTTTTCAGGGTATCGTTGCAGGTCTTCATCCCAGTCGATGCTATTTTCAACGTCCGGATCGTTAGTGCCGATTTGATATTCCCGAACATCGGTGATCGCCATGTCGACATAGTCAGTCCCGAAGAACCAGCCGCGCCAGAACCAGTCGAGATCGACAGCGGAGGCATCTTCCATTGTTCGGAAGAAATCCTCTGGCGTTGGACGTTTGAACTTCCAGCGACGGCTATATTCGCGGAAGGCAAAGTCAAACGCCTCACGCCCCATCACCGTTTCGCGCAGCACGATCAGTGCAGCGGCAGGCTTGGCGTAAGCATTGGGACCAAATTGCAGCACCGAGTCAGATTGCGTCATGATCGGCACTTGATTGGAGCTCGTCATGTAGCGCGTGATTTCATCCAGCGGGTTCTGCATATTGCGCCGGATCGGGAAATTCTCTTCCCACTCATATTCGGCCATATATTCCAAGAAGGTGTTGATGCCTTCATCCATCCAGGTCCAGCGGCGTTCGTCGCTATTGACGGTCATCGGAAAATAGATGTGACCGATTTCGTGAATGATCACACCGACCAGCCCGTATTTGACGTTCCGTGAGTAAACCGTCTCACCCGACTTCTCGTCGTCATAGGGGCGGTATCCGTTGAATGTGATCATCGGATACTCCATCCCGCCACGTTCCCACGCATTCACGCTCTGGGCGGTTGGATAGGGATAGTTGAAGGCGAAGCGGTTATAGACATCCATCGTGTGAACGACAGATTGTGTTGAAAACTTCGACCAGATGGGCTCGGCTTCCTTCGGGAAGAAGCTCATCGCCAAGACGCGCGGATTATCCGCATCATCCTGTTCGAACACCATCGCGTCCCAAATATATTTACGGGAACTCGACCAGGCGAAATCGCGCACATTGTCGGCTTTGAACTGCCACGTTTTGGTTCCGGTCGCTTTGTCAGCTTCGTTTGCTTCAGCTTCTTCGGGCGTGACGATGTAAGTCGGTTTGTCGGTTCCGGCATTGTCGAGGCGACGACGTTGCGTCGCGGTCAACACGTCGCGCGGGTTTTGCAGAACGCCCGTAGCCGAGACGATATGATCATTCGGGACGGTCAGATCGACTTCGTAATCGCCAAATTCTAGCGTGAATTCCCCGCGGCCCAAAAACTGTTTATTTTGCCAGCCCGTGTAATCCGTATAGGCGGCGAGGCGGGGAAACCATTGGGCCAGCGCGAAGATGTAATTGTCGTCGTCTTCGAAATATTCGTAGCCGCTGCGGCCACCAACGGCGACCTCGTCGATGATATTATGTTCCCAATCGACCTGAAAATCGAATGTCGCGTTGGGCGCGAGCGGCGAAGGCAGATCGATCCGCATCATGGAATCATTGATGAAATAGGGCAGGGCGTTTCCGTTGGCGTCGGCGATCTGCGTAAACTCAAAGCCATATTGGCGATCTTGCATCGCATGCTCGTAGCGGAGCTGGCTGAAACTATAGCTGTCCGAGTCGCCGGCGGCATCACCGCGACTTGTGCCCGATGCAGCCGCTGTCGCGCTTTCGCGGGCTAAGCTGCCATCCTTGAAGCGCTGCTGGTCGAGGGCCAGCCAGATATAGGTCAGCGTGTCGGGCGAATTATTGACATATTCAATGTCCATTTCGGCGAAGATGCGCTTAGCCTCTTCGTCGAGCGTGGCGTCGATATCGACATTGGCGCGCTGCTGCCAATAACCCGGTCCGGGCGCACCCGAGGCGGAGCGGTAGATATTGGGCGAACGAAGCTCTGTGCGGAGCTGGCGAAATTTAGAGGCAGCGTCCGTATCGCTGCCGGCCACGCCGCGAGAGGGTTTCTCATTGGCGACGGCGTCCGTAGCCCACCCCAGTCCTGCGCCGATGGATAGAGCCGTCAGTGTCACAAGTTTGAAGGCGTTGGTCAGCTGGGACATTCGGGTCTCCGATAAGCGTAAGTAAGGCGCACGTATAGAAATGTGTCTGTGGGATAACGCCATAACGGGTCAGGGTAAAAGGACGAACGGCTTATTCTTCGATTACGGTTTGGAGAGGATGGGCATGCGATCTACGCCGCGACCGCGCAACAAACAGAGCGTCTTGCGCAGCCTTAAAAGGATGCGCTTTTCGGAAGGCGTGACGGCCCTGAATGACGCCGCCTTGGGTCGCGTGGCCGTCATAGAGCTTTTCGACCCTGTCTGCGACCGCGCGCAATGTGTTGAAGCGGTCCAAGGTCGTCGCCCGCGCTTCCATGAGGGCACTCTGCCGGGCTTCGAACTGATTAGTCGTGATGGCGTCCCGGATGATTTGAGCGGTAGCGGGAACATCGAAAATATCGATTGGGATGAGGGCGTCAGACGGAAAGACCTCGGCATAGTTCGGATCGCCAAAATAGAAGGGCAGGCACCCTGCCACGAAGCAATCGGTCAGTTTTTCAGTAAAGTGTCCCTGTTCGACATGATTTTCGACCGCAATGTGATAGCGGTAAGCCGCCATCGCTTCGGCTTTGTCGTCGACAGGTTGGATGCCGCGACCGAACAGGTTCAACGCGTCACCAAGCTCCGCTTTCAACTCTGTGAAAAAAGCGAGGCGTCTGGCATGTACAGTATGCGCCATCGCCTTGGTTGACGACATGGCAGAGAGATCAGCCGACTTGGTTGGGGGGGCTTCCGGGATTGGTAGGTGAGCGCCGCCCGCAAGATTGCGTCCATAGAAGAACCGCAGCGGCGGGGTTTCGCTGATCTGCCGGGGGTGACGAACAAGGCTCGGATGTTTGTGGGTCCAAACATGACCGAATTGACGCAGATAGTGGGGGCCATCAATGCGGATCGACGCCGGTTCCGTCGTCAACAGCATCGTGTTGATCGACGCACAGGCGAGGGATTCGCTACGCAAAACTTTTGATGAGTCGGGCAGGGGCGCAAGGTCCTCATAAGCGACGAGAAAGTCATAGTCGCGATCATCAACGTCGAAACTGAAGCGACATGCGCCGATCTGATCGGTTCCGTTTGGCAGGAGCGGACGCCACAAATCATCGACGTGTTCGGGCTGCGTCTTGGACACGAACTTGATGCGGATCGGCAGGCTCACCAGTGATCAGCAATCCACGGTGTTGGCCGAACATGTTTGTAGAGTTTCTTCCAAACGGTCTTCACGGGCCATTCTCCGCGCAGGGCTTCGTCTTGGTCTGGCTTGCCAGTAAAAGCGACGATCCTTGTTTCGGATGGCAACTTTGGAGCCTTGAAGAAGTTCAAAGGCCAAGGCGGCATCAGCGTGTGTTTAAAGGACGCGCACCACAGCTTTGGCCAGAACACCATATCCTCGATTTCCTTCGAGATATAGAGCTGTTCAATGCGGTATTGTCCGAGAACACGGTTGGGATTGTCTTGGAAGTCATTGAAAATAGACGCATATTTTCCGACGGGAAACCGGAAAGCTGAAGTATTACCGTTACCCTGACCCATCTGCGTCCAATTTTCGATCACGCAATAGCGACCGGGCTCAAAATCGAACATCGCGTCCAGAGACCCCGTAATTACGAGGTCGAGATCGAGAAACAAGACATCGCCGGAGAGGTCCGCGAGTGGATCACGCCACAGTACGAGCTTACGCCACGGCGTATTGATTAGGTCCGGCGGTAGGTCGATGTCCGGGATCGGATGGCATTGCACCATCGGATCGATCCCGGTTTCGTCGTCTGTGAGGCAAACAAGGCGGGTTGGGCGGTCCGTATTGCGCTGGACCGCCGCCCACATCCGATTAACGAATTCGGGACCGTAACGGGTCCCCCATTTCATGCAGATAATGGTCTGCATGAGTAGGCTCAGTCGCTCGTAGTGCCACGTTGCTCATCCCGGAGCGCGCGGAACTCATTCCCGTCATACCAGTTCGGCCAGTCGTTACTATCGGCGAGGTTATAGCCAAGCTCGAACATGATTTCTGTGACTTGCTTCACGCCCGACAGGTCCCAGCTATTGTCATACTCATCGGCGGGCTTGTGATAACGGATTTCGTTATACTCCTTGCCGAAGGCCTCACCATAAGCTGTGCCTTTGGTGACATGGTCCACGCCGCCATCCGCATAAAGCATCGGCACGCCGAGTTTCGCCAGACTAATGTGATCAGAGCGGTAGAAGTAACCCGCTGATGGGTTCTTATCGGGTTCGATCCGCATACCGCGCGGTTCTAGGACCGCATTCAAGCGATCTTCGAGCTCAGATGCCCCGTAGCCAATCACAAGAATGTCCTTGGTTTCTCCGACCGGTTGGATCGCATCAATATTGATGCCGCCGACCGTGTTTGCGAAAGGAACGAGCGGCTGTGCGCCGTAATAGGCAGAGCCGAGCAGACCTGATTCCTCAGCTGTGACGGCGAGGAACAGTGCCGACCGCTCCGGTGCGCCCGCTTCTGAGAAGGCTTCCGCAATCTCGATGATCGCGGCCGTGCCTGTCGCATTGTCGACGGCACCGTTGTAAATATGGTCTTCGCCTGTGCCGCTATTTCCGAGGTGATCCCAGTGCGCCATGTAAAGTACATATTCGTCAGGGCGTGTGGTACCGCGGATGCCGCCTGCGACGTTTGCAGATTGCACGGTCGAGACAGTCTGTATCAGATCGGCGTCGAGCGAAAGGTTGCCCATGTCGACGGGTTGAAATCCTGGTGCGGATGATTTTGAAGAAATCTCTTCAAAGTCTAGACCTGCCGCGTCGAACATAGTTTTAGCCGTATCAAGATGGACCCAGCCTTCGATCGGTGTGCGGGATGCGCCGCCATCCGGACGAACGAGATCATTTTGCGGCCCGGTCCAGCTGCCGCTAACCACTTCCCACGGATATGACGCCGGAGCCGTATCGTGAATGATGATGGCGGCGGCTGCGCCTTGTCGTCCGGCTTCTTCAAATTTGTATGTCCAGCGACCATAATATGTCATCGCTTCGCCATTAAAGAGGTCTGGATCGCGGGTCGCAAAGCCCGGATCATTGACCAGCATGACAACGGTTTTGCCTTCAACGTCGAGGTTCTCGTAATCATTCCAGTCATATTCTGGCGCGACGACCCCGTAACCGACAAAGACGAGTTCGCTATCCCGAACGGCGATGCTCTCATCCAATCGCTTGGTCCAAAAGACGGCATTCGTGCTTTGGTCTGCCGTGACTAGCGCTTCATCGCCATTGCTGATCATCATCATACTGTCCGGTGACACGATGCTTTCCGTCAATTCGACGGTTTGTAGCCATGTGCCGTTCTCGCCCATGGGCTCCAGCCCAGCCGCTTTCATTTCGGCGATGATGTAGTCGATCGTCATTTGACCGCCTTCAGTTCCGGGCGCGCGGCCCATGAAGGCGTCTGAAGACAATGTCTCAATCCGGCGACCAAGGTCCGTGGCAGAGATCAAGGCATTCGAATCCATCACCGGTTCGACGGATTCCTCCGATTTTGGCGCGCAGGCGGTGAATATGAAGGCGGCGCAAGCGCTCGCCAGTAAGGCAGTTTTAGTCATTCGAGGTCTCCCATTCATCTTGACGCAGTTGCTAACGACGCTGGAACGATTATCAAGCCCGCAAAACCATCAAGGGAATTTTAGACATGAAACATTGGGCATTAATGGGTGTGGCAACCCTTGCATTGGCATCCTGTACGACTGTGGCTGATCAGCCCTCTGATATGATGATGGCGGCCCCCGTTGAAACCATGATCTTGGAGGCGGCTCGATCAGGGACGCAGGGCTATGATATTGTCGAAGGCCTAACGACGGAAATTGGACAGCGTCTGGCGGGAACGGAAGCCGAGGCCCGCGCGCGTGAATGGACCGTCGCCAAGTTCGAGGAAATTGGACTACAAAACGTCCGGGTCGAGCCTTTCACGATCTCCGGCTGGGAACGCGGCGTTGAAACCGCGTCCATCATCAGCCCCTTCCCACAAGAGATGCTGCTCACTGCGCTGGGCGGGTCCGTTGCAACGCCTGCGGGAGGTGTGACCGCTGAGATCGCTTACTTCCCAACTTTTGAAGACCTTGAGAGCGCACCATTGGATAGCCTTGATGGAAAGATCGTCTTTATTTCGGGGCGGATGGAGAAGGCGCCGAATGGCGCTGGTTATGGGCCCGCCAATCGCAAGCGTCGGTCTGGCGCGTCTGAGTCCGCTAAACGCGGTGCAGCGGCTGTCGTTATCCGCTCCGTCGGAACGGATTCACACCGATTTCCACACACCGGTCAGATGCGCTACGCCGAGGATCTTCCCAAAATTCCGATTGCCGCTTTATCAGCGCCCGATGCCGATCAGCTCGAGCGTATTTTGGAGCGCGGTCAGACCGTAACCATGGCGCTTAATATTCAACCTCGCGCCGTCGGTGAACGACCGTCCGGCAATGTCATTGGCGAGATTGTCGGCACGGAACGCCCGGAAGAGATTGTTCTCATCAGCGGTCACCTCGATAGCTGGGATCTGGGAACAGGCGCGATTGATGATGGAGCCGGGATTGGCATCAGCGCGGGTGCGGCTCAAGTTCTTATCGAAGCCGGTTTGAAACCAAAGCGGACCATTCGCGTCGTGGCCTATGGCGCAGAAGAAGTCGGATTGCTCGGTGCCTTCGCCTATCGGGATCAACATGAGGACGATCTTGATAATCATGTCCTCGCGACGGAGTCCGATTTCGGCTCCAAACCCGCCTATGAAGTTCAGCTGGGTGTCACGGAAGGCGCGGAAATCATTGAGGCTGTCGCCGATATGCTGGGTTTGCCGATGAGCGACCAGCCAACAAATGGTGGTCCTGACATCGGCCCGATTGCGGCGCTCGGCGTGCCGACTATGCGGTTCCAACAAGACGGGACTGATTATTTCGATCTTCACCACACGCCTGACGACACGCTCGACAAGATCGATCCAGATGACATTGCCGAAAATGTTGCAGCCTTCGCCCTCATGGCTTGGCTGGCGGCCAATGCCGATACGGACTTCCGCGCCGACGACCCACAAGCAGAAAATTAGACGATGGCGCTTCCCGATATTCTGAAGAAAACACGTATCCCCGTTCTGGGGGCGCCGCTTTTCATCGTCTCAGGCCCTGAACTCGTGATTGCGCAGTGCAAAGCGGGTATCATCGGCAGCTTTCCAGCGCTCAATGCCCGCCCGGCTGAGATGCTGGAAAAATGGATCGTCCGGATCAAACTCGAGCTCGAGCAGTATCAGCGTGACAATCCCGACGCGATTGTCGCGCCCTATGCTGTCAATCAGATTTGCCATCCGTCGAATGATCGTCTGCAGCACGACATGGAAATCTGCGTGAAGCATGAAGTGCCGATTATCATCACCTCTTTGCAAGCCAATCAGCAAGTCTATGATGCGGCGCATTCTTACGGCGGCATCATTCTGCATGATGTGACCAATATCCGTCATACGAAGAAGGCGCTGTCCATGGGCGCGGACGGCATCATTGCCGTTTGCAACGGGGCAGGGGGGCATGCGGGAACGCTGTCGCCCTTCGCGCTGATTCCAGAAATCCGCGAATTTTTCGACGGGCCGATCCTGGCGTCCGGCTCGATCAGCACAGGCGGCTCTGTCGCTGGAGCCATCGGGATTGGCGCGGACATGGCCTATATCGGCACGCGTTTTATCGCGACGGAAGAAGCGAACGCGACGTCAGACTATAAACAGGAAATCGTGGACAGTACGGGCGGAGATATTATCTATTCCTCCCTCTTCACGGGCGTTCACGGTAACTATCTTCGGGGGTCGATTGAGAAAGCCGGGATGGACCCGGACAATCTGCCAGGCGCTGACAAGACCTCCATGAATTTTGGTTCTGGCGGAAATACTGACAAGAAAGCGTGGAAGGATATTTGGGGTGCGGGCCAAGGCGTCGGACTGGTTAAGAGTTCTCCGCCGGTTTCAGACGTCGTTGACCAGATGGAGCAAGAATTCAGAGATGCGATAAAACGGTTGTCTGACCTCGTATAGGTCAAAAACCAAAGCCGCGCCCCGTTTCATTGGTTTTCGCTTTGCGAAGACTTCCCGCTTCGGTTACGCAAAGGAAAAGGTGACCGCTGGTAAGCCCAGCGATCATTGTCCGGTTTTACAAGACCTATCGGATTGAAGCTTCGGCTCCTGTTGGTCTGACTGTCAGAAAGGGTTTTCCCATGGAAGAGTTCACCACGACCACTATCGTCGTATTGCTGATTGCGTTGGCGATTGGGTTTTTGTTGGGTTGGTTGTTTAAACCGAGCAAGAAGGTTGCCGGAGATCTCTCGATTGAAGGTGAAGGCGCCTTACGGGCCGAAGCCGACAGTCTCCGGGCACGCGTCCAAGATCTTGAAGGCCGTGTTGCAGGCCGCGATCAGGAAGTCTCCGACCTAAAAACAAAGCTGGCGTCTGGCGCGGCGCCGACAGGCTCCACAGCGAAGACAAGTGATGCAGACGACACTTATGCGTTGGAATGGCAGAACCGTTACCTCGCCGCACGGGTGAAATATCTGGATAGCCGTCTCGCGGAGCTAGGTGATCCGAGCCCGGCTGCTAAAGGTAAACCGGCTGCTGCTAAGAAATCGGCAGCAAAAAAAGCCCCGGCTAAGAAAGCCGCTGCGAAGACTGCAACGGCCAAAAAAGCGCCCGCTAAAGCGAAAGCGGCCGCCAAAGCCAAAACGCCGACGAAGACCAAAGCGGTTGCTAAGCCTAAGAAAACCGCCGTGAAGACAGTGGCTGCAAAAGCCGCCCCGGCCAAGAAGGCCCCAGCGAAGAAAGCTCCGGCCAAGAAAGCGGCGCCGAAAGCCGCAGCGGCTAAGAAGGCTTCGGCTAAAAAAGCCCCCGCCAAAAAGGCGGCCCCCAAGAAAGCAGCTGCTAAGCCAAGTAAAGACGACGCGGCATTTGAGCGTTACTACGATAAGGTGAAGGCCTTTGATGCGAAGGCGTCTCGGGCTGTGGTTCAGAACATTGTCGATTATTGCGGCGCGTCGCTGAAGTCTCGCGATAGTAGCCTCGTGGCCTGCAAAGACGAATCCGAACTGCGGACCGTCGCAAATGGCTTCGTGACCAAGAAGCTTGGGATTAAAGACGGCCAGATGGATCTTGTTAAATCTGTCTGTGAACAGATGAAGGATCAGCGGCTCAAATCGCGCGTAACCTTCTATTACCTGACGGCCAAAAAAGCGAAGAAGCTGAGCCTGTTCAGGTAACAATCCGCGCGAAAGGCTTTAAAGCTTTCAGAGAAGCCCGTCATTTGGCGGGCTTTTTTGATTGTTAGCGGTGATTAATCCTCGGTGGTCAAGGCGACCGCATGTTGGCAGCATGAAAGCTTACCCCAGACCAGCCACAGAGTGCGTACGGAATCGATCACTCCTGATCCGTCAAAATGCCCAGTTGTATCAAGCTTCGCAGTGCGACAATCGTTGGTTTTGGCCAAGCCATGACGCGTTCAGACGAGTCGTTCGTCCTCCAATTGAAGTCAAGAGTGCCACGCGGCCTTGGCGGTGGCCCGATTTCACACCCACCGAAATGGCGTGCCGACATTGCGGCGAAAGGTTCGACTGGCCGGACTTTATGGATGCGTTGCAGGCGGCGCGTAACCACATCGGGCGTCCATTTCACATTCTGTCTGCACATCGCTGTAGCCTGCACAATGCACGAGTCGGCGGTGCGCCACTGTCGCAACATCTCCAGCTTGCCGTCGACATTGCTCTGCGCGGTCATGATCCCAACGTCCTCTTGGCCGCGCTCCGTAACGCGGGCTTCACGGGCTTCGGATTATACACCACCTTCATCCATGCCGATATGGGCCGTTCGCGCCAATGGTTCGGCTCCCGAAAAGCGAGGCATGTATGGCCAGTATAGCCAACCTGACTTTGGACGCCGCAGCGGGCGGAGTGTTTGGGCTCGTCGGAACGGCCCTCGGACGGGTCGCGAGCTTCTTTGAACGGCGTCAGGCGTTTGCGCAGGAGCAAGCGAAATGGGCGCATGAGCTACAACTGCATGAGATGAATATGCGCGCAAAAGCTCAGGAGACTGAAGCCGAACTGGCGCTTGTCGCCCAGGCCGGAAGCTGGCGTGGGTTGGAAGCTTCGATCTTGGCGGATGCCGCGATTGGGGACGCGTCGCGTTGGGTAGTCAACACACTGCGCCTCGTTCGACCGACTCTGACATTTTTGCTGTGGCTGATTACGGGGTGGATCTTCGCGATGACGCAGGACGGCACGATCGTAGAGGCTGCAGTCTTCGCAGCGACAGCGGCGACTCTCTGGTGGTTCGGCGATCGAGCGCCTCGGTCTCCGACTACATCCCCGGGTCGGGTGTAGGCTCGACCTCACCAGTCGGTGTTGTGTCTTCAGTCGATGTGCTCTCAGGAACAGGGGGTGATGCGGGTGTGGGGGTTGAGGGTGATGCGACCGCGCTATTCTCGCTAATTTCAAAGGCGACAGTTTGCAGCGCTTGCAGGACGATCAGGGCGGCGACGATGAACATGATAAAGGTGTAAACTGACCCAACGCCTAAGGCGGTCAGGATCGATTTGAACCATCCACGTTTGAACATCCGTTTGGCCGATATGGGCAAGTAAATCAGTAAAATCACCGTGTACGGTAATATCAGCCAAGCCGTTGCTGTGAACTGGCTGAGCAGAATGAAGACGAATAAGAGAAGAAAAGAAAAAGCGTGAACATAGGCGGCGTGGACCAAATGGTCATAGAGCATCGCCGTGTCGCGCCCTCTGATGAAGAGAGCCCCCATAAACATGGCGAAGGGCATCATAAAGAACATGGCCCATTTTAGTTTGGTGTTGAGCTGATTATTGATGATCTGCGGATTGCGCAATAAGCGCGAATAGAGCTCGCTCATGCCCTCACGGTTCAAGCTGACCGATTTGCCATTAGTTCCCGTAATATTGAGAGTTCGGCCCTTATCTCTGTCCTCAGCTACCGGGGTTTCGCTATCGTCTCCGGCGCTACCACCGTTGTTATTATCGGTTTCCGCCTGACTCAAAGCGTCCTCCAAAGCCAATTCCATAGCCTTGCGAGCTTCGATGAGCGCTGTCTTTGAGAACTGATCTTCAGCGAGATCTATTTGCTCATTGATGTCGTCAATCGCGTCCTGCAGAGACTCAGGGTCTTGACGGTCGCCAAAACCATCGCGAAGTCCTTGAATAAATCCGTTGGCCTGCCCAAAGGATTCCAGTTGAGACACGGGGACGAGGTCTGACTGGCGAACGAAAAACAGTAGACGCTGATCATACCGGGCACCCTCGCCGTCACCGAAGGTTATTGCAGCGCTTCGATTGTCTGAGTTTTTTTCAAGCGCCCCAAGGGCAACGATCTGCGTATCTGACAGAGCGATATAGCCGAACAGCAAAAGTGATGTGGCGAGGAAAAGACGCATGGGCGACGTCCATTTCTGGCGCGCACCGTCAGCATAGGCTCGGGCCATTCGGCCTGGTCTTAGGATCAGGCTATAAAGGCTCTTCCAGATTCGTCCTTCAAAGGCGGTTAAGCTTTGAAATAATTCCACGCCGAGGGACCAGACAGACCGACGATAATTGTCGTTCTTGTTGCCACAGGCATAACAGAACAGCCCGGTCATCGGTTCATCGCAGGAAAAACAAGTTAGTGACTGGTTGGCATTTGGAATGCTGTCAGCGTCGAGGAGTCCCGATTGATCCCGGACCCCCATCTCGTGAAATAAGCTTTCCTCTTCAGTCCCCATAATTCGCCTTATGCCATGTTCATCGACTATGTGAAGCGATGCTGTTCCGGTTGCACACGGGAAGTAGCCCGTTAAGACACGCTCATGTTTGAAAATAAGATTGTTGCTGTCACGGGTGCATCAGGTGGCATTGGCCGGGCCATTGGTGAAATGTTCGCCGCTCAGGGGGCTAAAGTGGCTCTCTCTGACCTGTTGCCGCCAACTGAGGCGGCGAAAGCTTTGGGTTGGAACGCCTATGCCTGCGACGTATCGTCTGAGGCGTCGGTCATCGACTTTATCGATAAAGTCGAAGCCGAACTTGGGCCCATCGACATATACATTTCGAATGCGGGCGTTGGCGCTGGAAATGGACCGCATGTCGCGGGCGGCACCAATGAGAGTTGGGAAAGCAGTTGGCAGGTCAATGTGATGGGCAGCGTTTATGCGGCGCGCCGCCTAATGCCGGGCTGGCTGGAGCGCGGCGAGGGACGGTTCGTTATCACGGCCTCTGCGGCGGGTCTCCTGAATCAAGTCGGCTCAGCGAGCTATAGCGCGACGAAGCACGCGGCGGTGTCATTTGCTGAGAGTATTTCAATCGAACATGGCGACGCAGGGGTCAGCAGCCACTGTATTTGTCCGCAATATGTTCGCACCAATATGACGGCGGGCGTAGATTTTTCCGGACAACGCGAAAAACTGCTCGAACCGTCCGATGTCGCCGAGGCCTTACGCCAAGCGATTGTTGATGAAAAATTCCTCGTTCTGCCTCATCCGGTTGCGGGAGAATATTATGCCTTCCGGGCGGCCAACCCCGATGCTTGGCTGGGCGGCATGCGCAAGATGCTGGCTAAGCTCAAAGAAACTAAATCCTACATTTTCAAGGACAGCTAATTATGGCGCGTTTTGATCTCACCGGTAAAGTCGCTCTTGTCGCAGGGGCCTCACGAGGAATTGGCGAGGCCATCGCCCACGGGCTAGCCGAACATGGCGCGCATGTCGTCTGTACCTCACGCAAGCCTGAAGCCTGCGCCAAGGTTGCTGACGATATTAAAGCCAAAGGCGGCAGCGCCAGCTTTGCTGAACTACACCTCGGCGATCTGTCGCATCATGACCGTGTATTGGAGCAGATCGAGAGTGAGCATGGCCGTCTCGATATTCTAATCAATAACGGCGCGACCAATCCGCATTATGGTCCGGCGCATGACTGCACAGAAGAGGCCTATGACAAGACCTTCGCCGTCAACACACGCGGGCCCTACTTCCTGACGTCCAAAGCCTACCCTATGCTTAAGCGTGACGGCGGCGGGTCCGTCGTCAATGTCGCGTCTATCGATGGCCTACAGCCCGCAGAGATGCGGGTCGTTTATGCGATGACCAAAGCCGCGCTGATCGCGATGACGCAGGGTATGGCTAAAGAATATTCGGATGACAAAAAAGGGGAGGGCGTACGCGTCAATGCGCTGCTGCCCGGACCCGTCGATACGCGCCTAGCGTCCGCGCTGAAAAACGCGCCCAATGTGCAGCAATATCTGGATGCAACGATGGCGATCAAACGCTTCGCTCAACCTGAGGAAATGGTCGGCGCCGTGCTGTTTATGGTCTCGCCTGAAGCCAGCTTCTATACGGGTCAATGTACGGTCGTTGACGGCGGAGCGACGCTCTAATGCTGGGTGAGAATGTGACGATAGACGTCCGTCAGGGCGAAGGTCTCGATATTGAGGCCGTTGATGCAGTCCTAAAGGCGAATGTCGATGGGTTGGCGGGAACGCCGACCGTGACGCAATACCCGTCCGGTAATTCTAACCTCACCTACGCCATCGACTATCCGGATCGCCGCCTTGTTCTTCGTAGGCCGCCGTTCGGGCCGCTGCCCAAGGCGGGGCATAATATGTTCCGCGAATACCGGATTATGCGCGATCTTAAGCCAGCCTTCGATCAGGTGCCGCAGACAGTCTTCTACACGGATGATGAAAGCATCATCGGCAAGGAATTCTACGTCATGAACCGGGTCGATGGCCCGCTAATTCATAAAACTATTCCGCCGGAATGGAATTGGAGCGCAGACGATACCGCGCAACTGGGCGAGAACTTCATCGATACCTTGGCGAAGCTACATACGCTGGATTGGAAGGCACTGGGGCTCGAGGATTTTGGCCGTCCCGAAGGCTATGTGCAGCGCCAAATTCTGGGCTGGAACAAGCGCTGGAACAAAGCCTGGACGGACGGCATTACTCGCTTCGATGATGTCCAAAAGTGGCTCGAAGATAATATGCCGGCTGAGTCAGGCAATGTCAGCGTGCTGCATGGCGACTACCGGGTTGATAATGCGATTTTAAAGGCGGACGATCCGCGCCAGATTGCGGCGCTTCTTGATTGGGAAATCTGCGCAATTGGGGATCCGTTGATGGATCTGGGCAATACGCTGTCCTATTGGATTGAAGCCTCAGACCCGGCCCCGATGCATATGATGATCCGGCAGCCGTCGGCTGCGCCGGGTATGCCGAGCCGTCGCGAATTCGCCGAACGATATGGTGAGAAGACCGGCTACGATGTGTCGGATATTCATTATCACTTCGTCTATGGCATCTGGCGGCTGGCCGTCATCATTCAGCAAATCCACGCCAGATATGTCCGCGGTCAAACGCAGGATGAGCGCTTTGCGGTTATGGACAAGTCCGTCGAAGCGCTGGGCGCTTTGGCCCGATACAAAATTGATAGCGGAACACTTTAGGAGATTTTTTATGAGCGATAATATGTGCCTCGGCGTGACCGAGCGCTTGCAGCCAATCTTGGCCGAAGTCCGGGACATGGTTCAGAACGACATTCTGCCCATTGAAAAACAGTGGCATCATGAAACGGAAACGGCCGCTGATCGCTGGGCTCATACGCCTTGGCAGTTGGAAACGTTGGAAACGCTAAAAACCAAGGCGAAATCCAAAGGTCTTTGGAATTTCTGGCTGACCAAGACGGGTTTAACTGCGTCAGACAAAGGATTTGGTCTCACCACTGTCGAATACGCGCATCTGGCCGAACAAATGGGCTGGTGCCATCTGGCGCCTGAAGTTTTCAACTGTTCTGCGCCCGATACGGGCAATATGGAAGTGTTCGAGAAGTACGGCACGGACGAGCATAAAGAGCGTTGGCTCAAGCCTATGCTAGAAGGCAAAGTTCGCTCGGCCTATCTGATGACAGAGCCGGATGTGGCATCGTCTGATGCCACCAATCTTGAATTCAGCGCTGTCAAAGACGGCGATGAGTGGGTTCTGAACGGTGAGAAATATTGGTCTTCCGGCGCCGGGGATCCGCGTTGCGAGGTCTATATCCTCATGGCGCGAACGGAAGATAAGGGCGATGATCGGTCACGCCGTCACAAGCAGCACTCTATGTTTGTCGTGCCGGCCGATCTGCCGGGTATTTCTAAGCTGCGGGCCATGACCATCTTTGGTCAGGACGACGCGCCGCACGGCCACCTGCATATGAAGTTTGAAAATGTCCGTATCCCGGCTGACGCGCTTCTAATCGGTGAAGGCCGTGGTTTTGAAGTCAGCCAAGGGCGGCTTGGCCCTGGCCGTATCCACCACTGTATGCGCGCGATTGGCCAAGCAGAACGGGCACTGGAACTGTTGTGTAAACGCTCAACATCGCGCGAAGCCTTTGGTCGCCCCTTGGCGAAATTGGGCGCGAATTACGACATCATTGCCGATTGCCGGATTGGTATTGAGCAAGCGCGACTTCTCTGCCTGAAAGCCGCGTCCATGATGGATACGGGCGATCACCGGGCGGCTGCACCTTACATCTCCATGATCAAGGTTGCGGCACCGAACGTCGCTCTGAAAGTCATTGATGAGGCGATGCAGATGCATGGCGGCGTTGGCATTAGTCAGGACACACCGCTCGCTGGGATGTTCATCCAGATGCGGACATTGCGCTATGCGGATGGTCCCGATGCTGTCCACCGGATGCAGGTCGCGCGTAAGGAACTGCGGGGTTACACCAACCAAAAAGTCTAACGGGCTTTTCGAGATAGAATAGTGAGACGCCGCCTGCGGGCGGCGTTTTCTTTGGATTGACGGCTCAGACAGCGTAAAGGATGGTCTGACAGAGCTGATCAAAGTCGGCCTAATAGTTTTGGAGGTCTCCATGCCATCATTTGATATCGTGAGTGAAGTCGACCTATCTGAGGTCGATAATGCTGTGCAGAACGTGATGCGCGAAGTCAAAACGCGCTACGATTTCAAAGGCAGCAAAAGCACGGTTGAAGTCGTCGATGGCGGCATCAAGATTTTTGCTGATGACGATCTCAAACTCAAGCAGATGCATGAGCTGATCCGGGGCCACCTACAGAAGCGTGGAATTGAGCCGGGGCAGTTGGATTACCAAAAAGTCGATCCCGCCGCTGGTGCGAGCGTGCGCCAGACAATTGCCGTCAAAGAAGGCATTGACCGCGACATGGCGCGCAAAATTGTCAAAGAAATCAAAGGCTCAAAGATGAAAGTTCAAGTCTCAATCCAGGGCGAAGAACTGCGCGTGACTGGTAAAAAACGCGACGACCTTCAAGCGGCCATTCAATTCGTCAAAGACTTGTCACTAGAACAGCCCGTGCAGTTCAAAAACTTCCGCGACTAACGGCTCCAGATGACGTTACCGTCCACCATCGTCATGACGGGGTTGGCATCCATGGGTTCGACGGTTGGGTCGAGCATGTCTTTGTCAAAGACTGAGAAATCGGCGTGCTTACCGACTTCAATTGATCCGACCTTGTCCTCTTCAAAAGCGGCATAAGCCGGCCAGAGGGTGAACATTTTCAGCGCTTCTTGCGGTGTAACCCGTTGATCAAGACCCCAACTCTCATTGGAATATCCTTTCAAATCCGTCCGTTGCATGGCGGCATGGAGTTCGATCCGCGGGTCGCCAACTTCGACGGGAGCGTCGGAGCCGCCCGCGATTATCGCGCCCGTGTCGATCAAAGCGCGCCACGCATAAGCGCCAGCTAGCCTATCGGTCCCGAGACGATCCACAGCGAAGTGAAGATCACCAATGGCGTGGCTCGGTTGCATGGACGGGATGACGCCGAGGGCTTTAAAGCGAGGAATGTCGGCGACATCGAGGATTTGACTATGTTCGATCCGCCAGCGCGGCTCGGCGACGGCCCATTCGCCGCGCGGAACGGAGTTGAAGGCTTCCTCATACCAATCAAGAACGGCCTTATTGCCTTTGTCGCCAATGGCATGGGTGTTGACCTGAATACCGTTGCGAAGTGCGGACTGGAAGATAGGGAGGGCGCGCTCGCGTTTGAGCATCATCAGCCCTGAATTACCGAGATCATCGGAATAGGGCGCGAGCAGCGCCGCGCCGCGCGATCCTAAAGCTCCGTCCGCATAAAGCTTGATGGCGCGCGTGGTCACAAGGGATGATTCGGGTGACAGGCCACCCCGCATCTCGGAAACTTTTTCCCCGGCACGGCTTTCTGGAACACCGACAGAATTATAGACGCGAATCCCGATCGAGCCGTCTTTTGACAAGCGATTGATCATGTCGACATTGCCGGGGTTTACACTCATCGAATGGATATTGGTCCAACCGCGTGACGCATAAACGTCGGAACCGAGTTGGAAGGCTTTTTCTATGGTCGCGCTATCCATCTCAGGAATTAACCCAGCAACTAGATTCTGAGCATTGTCGATCAGCATGCCGGTCGGTTCGCCCGCCGCGTCGAGATTAATCGCGCCGCCAAACGGGGCTTCGGTTGTTCCGTCGATACCGGACTGGCTGAGGGCGAGACTATTGGCGACAGCGGCATGACCGTCAGCGCGTTGCAAAACCACCGGGTGTTGATCCGTTACGGCATCAAGATCTGCGCGATTCGGGAAGCGACCTTCAGGCCAATGTGTCTCAATCCAGCCGTCCCCATAGATGGTTTCGCCGACGGGCGTGTTGCTCGCCGCCGTGCGAACCAAATCCTGAAGCTCAAGCACGGAAGTGACTCCAGACAAGTCAAGTTCCATCTCGCGTTTGCCAATGCCGATGAGGTGAGCGTGTGCATCCGTTAGACCTGGATAGAGGGCAAAGCCGTTAAGGGCATAATCCGCTGCGCCGGCCGGGCACCAGTCGCCTTCGTCCGCTCCGACATAGGTGATCTCGTTCCCGACCACTGCAACGGCCTCGGCCGTCGGCTGCGCGTCATTGGCCGTGTGGATGGTGCCGCCGCTAAAACACCAGCCATTGACGGCAGCGATTTCTGGGTCGGCGGGAGCCATTGCCTGCCCACAGGCGGCAAGGGCGAGAAGGGATGAGGCAGCAAGAAGAGTTTTGATCATGAGCTACGTTAGCGCCATTTGATCGTGATGTCAGCTATGCAAGAAACGAATTTATGACGCTATGCGGCGTTTGCAACGCCATTAGACTGCGAAATTAGAAGTTCGTCAAAAGCTTGCAATAATCCGGCAAGCTTGATCGGCTTGGCTAAGGATGAGTTCATGCCGATATTTCGGCATAGTCGAGATTGTTGATATTGGGGGTCCGCTGTCAGGGCGATAATTGGCACGTTCTGGTATGAGGACTCTTTACTTCTGATCGCTAACGTCGTCTCGATGCCATCCATCACGGGCATATGAATATCCATCAGAACGATATCGAAGGTCTGCTCCTCCAGTCTTGCCAACGCCTCTTCGCCGTTTAGAGCGGTCTCAATATCACCGACAAGGTTCGACAAGAGTGAGCTGACGACGATATGGTTTGTCGCATTGTCATCGACGATCAGAACCCGAAGTTTCGAGTAAGGGCCGTCCTTGGGCGCGTCTTGTTCAAGCAGCTGATCGACCAGCGAGTCTGATGCCGATTCCTTGAATTTAACCTCCTTAGCTTCAATCGGTAAGCTGATGGCGAAGAGCGTGCCTTTATTGGGTTCCGACTTAACTGTGACGCGCCCGCCCATCAGCTCGGTTAGATCCTTTACGATAGACAGCCCAAGACCTGTGCCGCCGAAACGGGACGAGATTGTTTTGTCTGCCTGTCTGAACGGGAGGAAAATCGTCTCCAAATTGGCTTCGGTCATACCGATGCCTGTGTCCCGAACGGCGAGAACAAGCTGCCGATTGTCAGGGTTGCCTGTCGTCGTGAGAATGACAGACACACTGCCGCCTTGGGAGAATTTCAGCGCGTTAGAGAGCAGATTGTTGAGGCATTGCTCATAGCGAAATTCGTCGAATGTGATTGTGTCGGGAACTGTATTGTGGACCGTGCAGGTCAGCGTTGTCTGCTTGGCTTGCGCCTTTGTTTGCCACTTTGCACAGATTTGACGAACCAGATCGGACGGAGAGCCTTCTCGTAAATTGAGCTCGATGGCATCTTCCGCCAGTTTGGTGTGCACAAGGGTCTCGTCGACCATGTCGACGACTTTTTCGGCGGAGTTCTGGATCAGAGACAGTTTGGGCAAAATATCGGGGTCTGAGCAATTATGGACGAGGGCATCCGCCATACCAATAACGGCATTCATTGGCGTGCGTACCTCATGCGAGAGACGACCCAGAAACTCGTTTTTAGCCTTCAAGGCAGCCTCGGCCTTTTCTTGCGCAGCCTGTAAATCATGCTGGATCAAGATTTGTTCTGTCACATTGATAAAGAAACAAGAGAGAGAGCGAACGCGGCCACCCTCATCAATATTGGGCATGATGTGGGCTTTGAGCCATTGTATCTCGCCATCATCGCCGACTATGCGACATAGATTATCGACCGGTTGAGACGACGTAATTGTCTTGTCGATTGCGGCTTTAACATCGGTCCGATCATCGGGGTGGATGACGTTCAGAAAGCCATTAGACCGGATCGATTCAAATGTTTCAGTTGTGTAGTGCTGCTGTAGTGAGTCGGCGCGTAGATGGAACTCGCCCGTATGGAGATTGTAAAACCAGTAGCCGCTTTTGCCGACAAGTAGAGCCGTATCGAGCGCGCGTTTCTTGAGTTCTTCTTTGGTGTTGTCGCGCATCAACACGAGGAAGCCATCGTCCCGACCTAAGCTGACGCGAATATCGATATGCCGTCCGCTGGGCGTGACCGCATTGATGATTTGAGTGGCTTTATTTTGTTTGAGGCGTTGATTGATCAAAAGATCAGAAATCAAGGCTTCAAACATCTTCGGATTGCCGCGGCCGAAATAGCCCTGCGCGGCCATGATGCTTGTGAGTTGGCCGAACTCTTCTAGGTTGCCGCATTCGGACCGGTCAAGCGTCAGAAGATCGAATATCTTGTCGTCTATAAAATCGATTAGCATGTTGCGATTGACGACCAGACAGGCTTCGTCGGTCACATCCGCCATGCGTTTCAGCCAGAAATAATCTTCCTTGCGGCGGACGGAAACGCGCCGATCAAGGCGGGCTTCTGGATGGGTGTCGTCTGTGTCCAGAGACAATGAGTCGTCCTCGTTGCAAAGCTATCTGGAATCGCATCGCAGTAAAAAGAAAAGAGCGCGTTAAGATTTACACTTATGGCATTGGGAAAGCGTCCTGAGGAATGATTGACAAGCCTATGAGTTTGCTTTGATATTCGCTTTGGAATTTCATCACAGAGATTCACATTTTCTAAGACGACTTATGTATGTATGCTGTGTTTAAAAAATCGAGCAAGACCGACGGTAACAAGTCGCTCAACTGCAAAGGTCTCTTTTCAACGACTGGAAGAGAGTAGAGTGCGGCGTTTAATGCTGAGTTACTCTAACGGGCATAGTAATTATCGGGAATAGTAAGGCGTGATCGCTGAGCCGGGGTGAAGAAGCTCAATGGCTTCGGGTAACATTGCCGAAGCTCTCTGGTTTGGCGCATTCAGGAAAATGATAATGCCGTCTTTCGTGTCGGTGTAGAAATATGTGAGCGAAATTTCAGAGTGGTCGCTCCCGTCGTGCCCGATGAGGCTGTAATCGCCGTAGTTCGCAATTTTCCAACCCAGTCCGTAACCTTGTTTTTTTGGACACTCTTCAGGGTCAAGATCTTCGCATCGAATCCAAATGGAATTCGGTCTATTCCATTGCTCCACATGAACGCGGTTACGGTCTTGTGAGTAAGATGCCGCATAGCCGTCATTGTTCATGACACTGATCATAAACCGGGCATAATCGGGGACCGTTACACGCATGTTGCCAGCGGCAGACCACTCGCCTTGGGCAGCGCATGCAAAGCCGCCGGGGCGGCAATAATGGCCGTTGAAGTTTCCATCGGTGTCAAAAGTCCACACGATATTCTCGAGATTTGCGTCACGGCGGCTCAATGATGCGTTCTCCATGCCGATGGGATCATAGATCTCATGGATGACTAGGTCCTCAAAGTCAGTCTGGAGCTTCCTTTCGACAAACCGGGCCAAATATTGAAAACCTTCTCCCGAATATCCATAGGATGTCCCGGGATCGAACCGAAAGCTTAACGGTCGATCCGGGTCGAAACCTCCACCAGTTTGGTCGTCTATAAACCGCCAATTTGGTAAGCCCGTCGAATGGGTGAGCGCCATCCTGGGGGTTATTTCCTGCGCTCGTGGATCGCTCTTGATGTCGTCTTCGAGCCAGTATTCCGCCATGGGCTCGTCAAGGTCGATCCGACCGTCTGCGGCCAAGCGAAGGACTGTTTCTGCCGTCACGGTTTTGGTCACCGAGGCTATGTTGAACTGTGTCTGCCCAGAAGCGGGCAGTCCCGGTCGGTGCTCTCCGTAGTATCCAGTCCAGACGAGTTCACCGTTCTTGATGACGCCGACGCCCGCCGTGACCACACCATGTTTTTCAAGCAATGCTGGAAAAGCATTGTCTAGGAGCTTGCCTCGATCCTGGGTGATAGGGAGTATACCAGCTGTTTGATCCTTAGTGTCTGAGGCTAAATCCGAACAACTCAACAGAGTTGGTGCGAGAGCAACAAGTAAGCAGACTCGAAACGACATCATGAACTCTCTAAGACCAAACAATATCTAAGCGTTACTACGACTGATGTCGTTTTGCATCACATTTTTGTGCTACATGATGTTATGAGTTGAGAGCTCAGCTTTGTGTGTGAGAGTTTGTTTTTGGGAGTAGATACGGAGACATGTAAAAAAATACGGCTGTAGCATATTGTAAAAACTAGCTATGGCATGAAAACTGGTGCCGCGAGGGAGAATTGAACTCCCGACCTCATCATTACCAATGATGCGCTCTACCACTGAGCTACCGCGGCGTTCCAAAAGACGGAGCGTCGATCGACAATCACCCGTCGAAGGCGCCGCGCTATAGCTCGCACACTGACGGTTGAAAACCCCTTATGCGCGCTTACAACACCCCTATGGCAGAGCAAAAAAACGACTCCAAAAAGACGCGTGAAGATCGTCTCGCAGAGCAGCTTCGCGCCAATTTGAGACGGCGTAAAACAGCAGCGCGCAAGACGGCTCCAACCGCGAGCCCGAAAAAAGACGCGCCGCAGCCTTGATTGCGGCTCGTTGTCAGGTCATGCGCCCGACCTATGGATAAAATCGTTATAGAAGGCGGGTTTCCCCTGCGCGGTGATATTAGGATCAGTGGAGCGAAAAACTCCGCGATCAAACTCATGGCCGTGTGTTTGCTGACGGATCAGCCGATTACCCTGACCAACATGCCGCGACTGCGCGACACGCGGTCGATGGGGCAGCTTTTGACTCACCTCGGCGTCGAGGTCGCGGAAGTCGGCGCGTCGACCATGACGCTGCACGCCCCCAAGCTCAGCAGTTCTGAAGCGCCCTATGATTTGGTGCGGAAAATGCGCGCGACTTTCAATGTGCTCGGTCCATTACTGGTTCGTGAGGGGGGAGCGCGTGTCAGCCTGCCGGGCGGGTGCGCTATTGGGGCGCGGCCGGTCGACCTGCATTTGAAAGCGCTTGAAGCGATGGGCGCAAAGATTGAGCTTGAGCAGGGCTATGTTGTGGCCTCGGCCAAGGGCGGTCTGCGAGGGGCAGAGATTTCCTTCCCATTCGTGTCCGTCGGCGCGACTGAACATGTGCTGCTTTCTGCCGTCTTAGCCAAGGGCGAAACTGTCCTGATGAACGCGGCGCGAGAGCCGGAAATTATTGATCTGGCGAATTGTCTCAACGCGATGGGCGCGAAGATCACGGGCGCTGGCCGATCAGATGTTCGCATTGAAGGCGTGGCTAAGCTAGGCGCTGTGGAGCATTCCGTTGTACCAGACAGAATTGAGGCCGGGACGTATGCGCTCGCGGCTGCGACGGCGGGCGGCTCCGTGCGTCTGACACATGTGCGGCACGATCATCTCGGTGCGCTTTGGCCGCTAATTGCCCAAGCAGGCGCGCGTGTCAGCTTGGACGACAACTCCGTCCTGATCGAGCGCGGCACAGGTCGGCCCAAGCCCGTTGATATCGATACGCAGGCCTATCCAGGTTTCCCCACGGACCTGCAGGCACAATTCATGGCTTTAGTTGGATTGGCGGACGGTGTGTCCATTATTCGTGAGAATATCTTTGAAAATCGGTTCATGCATTGCCCGGAACTGACCCGCATGGGGGCTGACATCACGGTTCGCGGCCGGGAAGCGATTGTGCGCGGCGTTCCGGAATATGTCGCGGCTCCGGTCATGGCGACGGACCTTCGGGCCTCCGCCAGTTTGATCAACGCTGGATTGGCAGCGCGCGGCGAAACTCACATTTCTCGCGTCTACCATCTTGATCGCGGCTTCGAGCATATCGAAGTAAAGCTTGGACAATGTGGCGCGCGGATCAAGCGCGTCCCTGATGATTGAGTTTGATCGAGAAGTGGCTGAACAATGACTTTAAAACTAATTGCGACTGATGCGGACGATCTCAAGGTCGTGGCGAGTGCGCTCCAAGACGCGATTTTGCGCGTGGGGGATATTCGCTTTGATCCGCCGTCGCGATCGGTCTCTCTGCGCTTTACCCGCTTCATGCACGAAACCGCAGCCGCAGAACGCGTTGAGTGCGGAATTCGGATCGACGGTGTCATGGGTCTACAAAGTCACGGTGTGAACCGCACCGAACGGGATGCGTTCATGGTGGTGCTCGACCTCGCGTTTGAACTGACCGATGCGCCAGCCGGTTTGCTGACGATCACGCTGGCAGGTGGCGGTTCGCTGCGTCTGAGCGTCGAGGGGCTGGACCTCATTTTGGCTGATACGGGTGAGCCTCGGCGAACCCGGTCCAAACCCGATCATGACGCGGCGTGACAGAAGAGCCTGATTTCGAAACGGGCGATCATCATATCGCCGAGCTGCACATTGATGACGCCAGCTTGCCTGTCACATCGGTTGAAATGCAGCATGAGCGACGTGTCGCCATTTTCGATCTGATCGAGGACAATCAGTTCAAGCCTCTTGAATCCTCCGCTGGACCTTACATGGTTCACCTCGCGCTCGATGAGTCGCGTCGCCTTCATTTTGACGTCAACACGACGCTCGGCGTCCCAAGAGCGCAATTTAGTGTTTCGATGGTGCCGTTCCGCCGGATCGTTAAAGACTATTTTCTGATCTGCGAGAGCTACCATAATGCGATCCGAACGGCGACCTCGGCCCAGATTGAGGCCATCGATATGGGGCGACGTGGTCTGCATAATGAAGGGTCGCGTTTGCTGACTGATTCTCTGCGTAATCAGGCGGAGATCAGCTTCAATACATCCCGTCGCTTGTTTACACTGATTTGCTCCCTGCACAGGCGCCCATCATGAGTGACCCCATTCTATTCGTTTGTCAGCTCAACATGGTGCGCTCGCCGATGGCGGAAGGTCTGGCGCGTAAGAAGGGGTTGAACGTCGTATCATGTGGGCTCGATCCGGGTGAAGCGGACGAATTGATGATCGCTGTGATGCGAGAAATCGGTATCGATATGAGCGATCATGAGCCGAAATCACTGAATGATTTTACGGATCAAACATTTGACCGGATTGTGACCTTCTCAGAGGATTCTCGTCAAACTGCCTTGGCGGTTTTCGGAGAGGACGCCCCGATTGAACTCTGGGCCGTGCCGAACCCATCTATGGGCAGTCACGATGTTCGCGCGATCATGGATACGTACCGTTCGATCCGCACCGTCATAGCAAAACGGATCGACCGTTTAAGCTAGTGTATTTACCCTTTCGATTGTGCGCAAAGCCCCTATATAGGCGCGCGAAAGATACGTCTGCTCAGTGCAGCGACAATTAAGGACTAGTTTTGGCTAAAGAAGAACTTTTAGAATTTGAAGGCGAGGTTGTTGAACTTCTGCCGAATGCGACCTTCCGCGTGAAATTGGTCAATGATCACGAAATCATTGCTCATACGGCGGGACGGATGCGCAAAAACCGGATTCGTGTTCTGGCAGGTGACCGCGTCACTGTCGAAATGACGCCCTACGATCTGACCAAAGGTCGGATTACTTATCGATTCAAATAGGCGGCCAGAGCCGTTATGACTGATCCCGTCATGTCCGGTGACGGTTTCATCCTAGCCAGCGCCAGTCCGCGACGCCTGCAGTTGCTGGCGCAGATTGGGCTCACACCGGACGCCGTCCACCCCACCGACATCAACGAAGATCCGATTCCGGGCGAATTGCCTGGACTGCACGCATTGCGGCTGGCGCAGGAAAAAGCGCATGCCGCCTTGGCGCAACGCCCGGGTTGTGTGATCCTCGCTGCCGATACAGTTGTCGGGGTCGGTCGTCGTATTCTGCCAAAAACGATGGAGCGTGAGGAGGCCAAGATGTGTCTCTCGCTGATGAGTGGTCGCTCACACCGCGTCTTTACAGGCGTTTGCGTGATTGATGCGGACGGTCTGGCGCGGTCCAAAGTCAGCGAAACGCGGCTGAAGATGAAGCGGTTGTCTGATCAAGAAATGACCCGCTACCTCGACAGCGAAGAATGGCGCGGCAAGGCTGGCGGCTACGGCATACAAGGCCGCGCAGGCACGCTCATCCATCACATCTCAGGCTCCTATACGGGTGTCGTGGGTCTTCCAATCTATGAAACGGGGCTACTCTTGGCCGCCGCAGGAATTATATCGTGAAACGCCGTGTCGTTATCGAAGAAACAGTTGGGGAGACCCGCGCAACGGTCTATGAAGGCCGCAAGCTGGTCGAGCTTCACCTCGACCGCTGGTCTGACTTTCGCAAACCCCGGATCGGAGAGCAATGGACCGGGCAAGTTGTTGCTGTTGATGCGTCGATTGGCGGACTTTGGATCGAGCTTGGCTCAGGCCCGAATGGTTTACTGTCTTTCAAAGGCCAGCGGGATTTACCGCGCCTGACCGAGGGCGAACGGGTCGATGTAATCGTCGCCAAGGAAGCCATCGCGGAGAAGGGACCTGTCCTGCGCCATGTGGCTGAGGCCAGCCGAGATAAACCGGGCGTGGTCAAAGCCTTGTCTTTGCGCGAACGGCTGGATCGCCGCTTCCCAGACCTTACCTATGAAGACGCACCTGTCGGAATTTTCGATACGGCAACGGAGCGGCAATTGGCCATTCCCGGTGGCGGCAGTATCACCATAGAGCGCACGCAGGCTCTGATCGCTGTTGATGTTGATAAGGGCGGGTCCAAGACCGTGATGGATTGCAGTCTTGGCGCGGCCAAACTCATCCTCAGCCAGCTTCGTCTGCGGGGACTGGGTGGATTGATCGCCATCGACTTTCCCAATCTGCGCCAATCGAAACAGCGCTCAACCCTGATCCGCCTGATGGAAGAGATGGCAGAAGCCGATCCCGCCAGTATTCGGATCGCGCCGTTTTCTCGCTTTGGCGTGGTCGAGATGACCCGTGGCCAAGACGGGCCGTCGATCGATGCGATGCTCAATGACCGCTTTGGTGAGCCTACTGTTGAAACGCAGGCTATTCGCGCGCTGCGCCAATTGGAGCGAGAAGCGAAGATTTCGGCTGGGGCTAAAATGACACTGACCGTCGATCAGCCGGTCTGGGCGTGGCTAGAGGATGCGCCGTTTGACTGGCGCGCCCCGATGACCGAACGGCTGGGCGCGCGCTTTACTGTCGAGGCAGGCGATAGCGTACAGTTGAAGAACGACCGATGAGCCGACCCTGCCCAATCTGCAAAACGCGTGAGTCTGTGACTGACTTTCGGCCATTCTGTTCGAAACGCTGCGCCGATGTCGATCTTGGGCGCTGGTTCAAAGGGGATTATGCCATCCCAACCGAAGAACCCGCGCCGGAAGGCAGCCTCATCGATCCGCCGCCTCAGGCCGCGAACGATTAGGAGCCCATCATCACTATAAGAATGATTCGAACGGCGCTTTGGCGTCGCTGAAGAACGCATCGTGACCATGACGGGCTTCTGCCGTCTCAATCGCGTCGCGCGCCACATAGGAAAAGGCGCTGACTTGCGTTCCGTCCTGATGGTAATCCTCGACCAGCGCTGCGCTGACCTGCTTTGCTGGCACGCAGACCCAATCCACAATCTCCCGCAATTCACCTTTTAAGGGTCCATCAACGAACCAGCCGGACCGTTCGCCGTGGACATAGGTGCGTTCGGGGCGTTCAATGTGCCCGAGTTTGGCTTTGTAGACTTTATGGACCGACCTCACAGCGAGGTTCGGAGATTTGCACCAATGCGACAGGCAAGACAGCGCAGTCTCGTCAATATCATGGATGGCGTAGAGCACTTCCGGCAACCAAGAGACCCAGATAGAGCGCTCGCGCAGGCGATGCTCTGCGCATAGCGCATAGAGCATGTCTTCAAATCCGGCATCCTTCATGTCGATCAGGACCCGGCAATCGCGATTGTCATGATGTGCAATCGCTTTGAACAATTCAGCCGCGCTCGGCATGCGGGCGAAATCACCCCCCAAGCCGGGAAGATCATGCGCGAAAACATCGCAAATCTTGTGGAGCCGCCCCATCGAATCGCGCGCGGCTTCGTCATGGGTGATGATCGGTGTCCCGCACCGTGTGAGCCGAATATCGAACTCGATTTGCTTCACGCCAAAGTCGAGCGCGGCGATTAACCCGTCCATCGTGCTCTCATGCGCAGCAAAACCGCGAAAGCGATGAGAGATAATCTGATCAAGACGAGCCATAGGCGTCGCCTAAACGATGCGAGGGGGAAGGGAAATGGTGCCCGAACCTGGATTTGAACCAGGGACACACGGATTTTCAATCCGTTGCTCTACCAACTGAGCTATTCGGGCCCGTTTACGAGGCGGGTCTATAGGATCGACTCGCGGGGCTGTCCACTCCGTTTGAGAGGATAAAACACACCCCAATTGATAGTCGATTAGGTGGCCCCGATTGGCCACCATTTCAACGAAAGGCCCTGAATGTGACCTTGGTCACGAACGGCGTGAGCTTTTCCTTTGCAGTTGCGACTAATTCTCACTATGACGAACCCATGTCTCAAATGCCAACCCGCTTGACCGATCTTGCCCGGTCTACTTCAACCCGGATTCTCGGTTTTTCATCAGCCGATGAAAAGCTGGAGATCAGGCTGCGCGACATTGGTTTTGCGGAAGGGGACCGGGTCGAACCGCTCCATTTCGGCCTGTTCGGTCGCAATCCGATGAGTGTTCGGTTGAACGGTGCGATCATCGCGCTTCGCCGCGAGGACGCCGCCGCGATCCTTGTGGAACCGGCAAACAGCTAGACGCCACACCATGAGCTCAGTCGAAACTCAAACGAGGCCTGTCCGCCTAGCCCTTCTGGGCGCGCCTAATTGCGGGAAGACCTCGCTATTTAACGCTCTGACCGGGGGGCGGGCTAAGGTCGCGAACTATCCCGGCGTCACAGTGGAATACCGCAAAGGGGTGTTTGATTTACCCGATGGTCGAACGATAGAGCTGCTTGATCTCCCCGGCGTCTATGGCGACACGGGCAAGTCGATGGATGAACGCGTCGCAATTGATGCGGTGAGTGGTCGATTAGAGAATGAACGCGCACCGGAGGCCATTCTCTTCGTGCTCGACGCCGCCCATATCGAAACCCATTTACACAATGTGCTGCAGGCCAAGAATTATGGCCTGCCGATCGTGCTCGTGCTGAACATGATGGATATGGCCGCGCGCGACGGGCTGAACATCGATATTCCTGCGCTGGAGCAAGAGCTCGGTATTCCTATTGTGAATTGTGTCGCTGTCAGGGCTTCGGGGCGAGCTCACCTACTGGATTTCTTGACGGACTGGACCGGCGATGTAGCCCATGGCAGTGCGCCTAAACCGTCAGAAGAACGCGGCGAAGTGCGCGACATTCAACAACGGGCTCGGTCCGCGACTCGCCATGCGGTCTCGCGAATTCCGCAGACTGAGACGATCACCCACCGGATTGACAAGATCGTGTTGCATCCGGTCTTGGGCCTTGTGATCTTACTCGCCATTTTGTTCGTCATGTTCCAAGCCGTCTACACATGGGCAGGCCCGGCCATGGATTTGATCGATAGCGCGATTGGCGGGCTTCAGGGGGCTGTCGAAGCCGTTATCCCGGACGGGTTGCTTCAATCGGTGATCGTCGATGGGGCCATTGCAGGCGTCGGCGCCGTGCTGGTCTTTTTGCCTCAAATCATCATTCTCTTCGCCTTTATCCTGCTGCTTGAAGCCTCAGGTTATATGGCGCGAGCGGCGTTCCTCGTGGACACGCTCATGGCCAAAGTCGGCCTCAACGGCCGCGCTTTCATTCCGCTGCTCTCTTCTTTCGCTTGCGCTATTCCGGGCATCATGGCGGCGCGGACCATCGAGCAGGAGAGGGACCGCCTGACCACGATCCTGATTGCCCCGCTGATGACCTGTTCGGCCCGCTGGCCCGTCTATTTCATGATTATCGCAGCGTTTATTCCGCAAGGGCGTGTCGGTCCGTTTTCTCAGCAGGGGCTGGTCGCTTTTGGACTGATCCTCGTCGGCATTCTGTTCGCTTTCATCATGGCGTTCATCTTCAAAAAAACACTATCGCGTGGCGAAAGCGGTGGTCTGCTGATCGAGCTGCCTAGCTACAAAACGCCGGTCTTCCGCGACTATCTTATGGGTATTTGGGACCGAGCGATGATCTTTGTGAACCGGGCTGGACGGATTATTCTGCCCGCCTCAATCATCATTTGGGTCCTGACGACCTTCCCGCGCAACGCTGGGAGCATTGGCGAAACTTATGCAGGGATGCTCGGCAACATCTTGCTGCCTATCCTCAAGCCGATTGGGTTTAACCTTGAAATGTCCATCGCTTTGGTCCCGGCCATGGCGGCGCGTGAAGTCGCTGTGTCCAGCCTCGCCACGATCTATGCGGTGCAAGGTGATGCGGTCGAAGGACAGATGTCTGCTGTGATCGCCAGCCAATGGTCGATGGCGACGGGCTTGGCGTTCCTCGCTTGGTTTGTTTTTGCGCCGCAATGCCTGTCGACATTCGCGATCATCCGCAAGGAAACCCATAGCTGGAAATGGCCGCTCTTCGCTTTTGGCTATCTATTTGTGCTGGCTTACGCCGCCGCCGCAGTAACTTACCACACGGCTGTCGCATTCGGTCTTGGATAGTATCTTTAAGCGTTAGTCCACAGTCGAGGGCGATTTCGGGCAGAGAAGAGCGCGGTAACAGGCAGAGTCCGGGTTAACCTCTACGCAAAATCGTGGCAGGAGGCGGACATGACCGACCTTTCCAAAAGCCAGCTCGAACATCGTGACATGGCCAATGCAATCGCCGCCCTGTCTATGGATGCGGTGCAACGCGCCAATTCCGGCCATCCTGGGATGCCGATGGGCATGGCCGACGCCGCGACTGTTCTGTTTTCCAAGTTTTTGAAGTTCGATCCATCGGATCCGAATTGGGCCGACCGGGACCGGTTCATCCTGTCGGCCGGGCATGGCTCTATGCTGATCTATAGCTTGTTGCATTTGACTGGCTACAAGGCTGTGACGATGGACCAGATCAAGAATTTCCGTCAGCTTGGCTCGATCACCGCCGGGCACCCGGAATATGGCCATGTGCCGGGTGTGGAGACGACAACAGGGCCGCTGGGGCAGGGCATTGCCAATGCGGTCGGCTTCGCCATTGCTGAGCGCCATTTGAATGCGCGCTACGGCGATGCCATCGTCGATCACCATACCTATGTGATCGCGGGCGATGGTTGCCTCATGGAAGGCATTAGTCAGGAAGCGATTAGCCTGGCCGGGCATCTCGCGCTCAACCGTCTGACGGTGCTGTGGGACGATAATAGCATCACAATTGATGGTCCTGTGTCGCTGTCAGACTCAACCAGCCAAAAGAAGCGCTTCGAAGCGTCGGGTTGGAAAGTCATTGAGATTGATGGCCACAATCCGCAACAGGTCGCGAGCGCCCTGCGCCGCGCCAAGACATCCGATAAACCGACACTGATTGCTTGCAAAACAACAATCGGGAAGGGCGCCCCGACCCGGGCTGGAACCTCGAAAGCGCATGGCGCGCCGCTCGGTGATGAGGAAATTGCGGGTACACGCGCGGCGCGCGGTTGGGATTACGGCCCGTTTGAAATCCCCGATTCTGTTTATAAACTCTGGAAACGTCCGGGTCGCAAGGGCCGGAAAGCCCACCGTGAATGGCAAGACCGGCTTTCAGCATCCGACCAGAAGGCCGACTTTGAACGCGCCATGTCTGGCGGCTTGAATCGGGGTTGGTTGGAGACGTTCCAAGCCTACAAAGATAAAGTGGCCGCTGACAAACCGTCCATGGCGACACGCGCAGCCTCCGGCAAAGCCCTAGTGCCGCTAACCGAAGCACTGACTGATATGATGTCCGGCTCGGCTGACTTAGAAGGGTCTAATAAGACCAAAACACCCGCCACATCAGATGAAATCCAAGCGGGGCATTATGGTGGTCGCTACCTGAATTACGGCATCCGTGAACACGGTATGGCCGCCGCGATGAACGGCATGTCTCTGCACGGCGGTGTCCTGCCCTATTCTGGGCTGTTCATGGTGTTTATGGATTATTGCCGTCCATCCGTTCGACTCGCGGCGTTGATGGAAAAGCGCGTAATCTATGTCGCCACACACGATTCTATCGGTGTGGGCGAAGATGGTCCGACGCATCAACCTGTCGAACATCTAGCCAGCCTGCGCGCGATCCCCAATGTCTATACCTATCGCCCAGCCGATGCGTTGGAGACGGCGGAATGCTGGGAATTGGCTGTTCAACGAACCGATGGCCCGAGCGTGATGGCGCTGACCCGCCAAGGCGTTCCGGCTGTGCGCGACGATGCTTCTAACAACTGGTGCGAACGGGGTGGTTATGTGTTGCGAGCCGGTCATGGCGCCGACGACATTGTGTTGCTCGCCACAGGCTCAGAAGTGCATCTGGCCGTCGAAGCCGCTGAGCAGCTTGCGGGCGAGGGCATTACAGCGCGGGTCGTATCGGTGCCTTGCTTCGACCTCTTCATGGAGCAGGATGAGAACTATATCCGGTCCGTACTCGGCAAGGATCTGCCCAAATTGGCTGTTGAGGCCGGTATTCGCCAAGGCTGGGACGCTTTGATCGGACGGGGCGGCGCCTTTGTTGGTATGGACAGTTTCGGTGCCTCTGCGCCGGGCGCTGATCTTTTCGAACATTTCGGCATCACGACAGACGCAGTTGTGACGGCGGCTAAGGGACTCCTCAACCGGTGAAAGAACTCCCCGGACATGTATTCGTCTCGGGCCAGCTGATGCCGGCCCAAATTCAAGCTTTGGCGGAGCAGGGTGTAAAGAGCGTCATCAATAATCGGCCGGATCAGGAAGCGCCATTGCAGCCGCTTTCCGAGGAAATGGAGGTGGCGGCGAAAACGGCGTCATTGGATTATTTCCATATTCCGATGAGTGCAGGGCTGACACCGGACCTAATCGAAGCCTCGATCAAAACGTTCGAGTCCACACCGCGCCCCATCGTGGCCTTTTGTGCGTCAGGGCGGCGGTCAACCGTGCTCTGGGCCTTCGCGCATGTCGATCAGTTAGGCATTGATGCCGTGATGCAAGCCATCAACGATGCGGGCTATCAGCTAGAACAGATCCGCAATCCCTTGATGGAGTTTGCCGCAAGAGACCGGACCTGCTGACGACCTATTCATTCGATCTTGTTAGGGTGCTCCCGTGAGCGGCCTGATCGGCTCTGCCGTTAAGGCTCAGTGGGGCTGGCTGACCGAGTATAATAAGCGGTTGTTTTCCAACGATCTGGTCGCCGCCATTGTCGTGACCATTCTTCTGGTCCCGCAGTCGCTGGCTTACGCTCTACTGGCAGGACTGCCGCCCAAGGTGGGCATTTACGCCTCAATCACGCCGCTACTCGCCTATGCGGTGTTGGGCAGTTCACGACAGCTGAATGTTGGGCCGACGGCTGTGATTTCTTTGATGACGGCGAGCACCATCGCCGAACTTCCAGAAGAACTCCGCGTTGTTGGCGCGGCGGCACTCGCGCTCATGGTGGGTGTGATGCTGATCGGCGCGGGGGTGATGAAGGCTGGATTCCTGATGAACTTTGTCTCTCGCCCTGTTGTCTCGGCTTATATAACGGGCGCAGCACTTTTGATTGTTATCAGTCAGTTACGGCATATATTTGGTGTCGATGGCGGGGGTCGAACCGCCTTTGCTATGGTCAGCAATCTTAGTCGACAAGTCAACGAAACGAGCATGATTACGATCGGAGTCGGGGTTGCCGCCTTGCTCGCCTTTTACTTAGCTCGAACGCAAATCGCCTTTCAGCTTATTAAAGCAGGCGTACCGAGCCGACGGGCAAAAATGTGGTCGCGAATGGCACCAATCGTCATTATCGGACTGTTTATCGTTGCCAGTTGGATGGCGGGGCTGGATCAGCAGGGGCTTTCAGTTGTTGGTGTGGTTCCGGGTGGTTTGCCGCCCTTCCGAATTCCTTATGTCGAAACACCGCTGATCCAGTCGTTGCTTATGCCAGCCGCCGTGATTGCGATTGTTGCTTTTGTCGACAGTACCTCGACCGCACAGGAATTGGCCGCACGACGCCGTGGTTCGGTCAACGCCAATCGCGAATTGTTTGGGTTGGGTGCCGCAAACATCGCCGCTGGCCTATCGGCGGGCTATGCCGTCAACGGCTCGATGTCGCGTTCTGCTGTCAATGCCGCTGCGGGCGGTGAAACGCCCTTATCCGGCGTGATAGTCGCCATTCTTATGGCGCTGACGGCCATGTTTCTGACCCCATTATTGACGCATCTGCCATTGGCGGTATTGGCCGCACTGATCATCATTGCCTGTTTCTCCTTGCTCGATTTTCGGTCGATTTGGCGGACATGGGTCTATTCACGACTGGATGGGCTCACGGCCGTCGCCACGTTTTTGGCGGTTCTGGCACTCGGCGTTCAATATGGCGTGCTGGTCGGTGTGGTTCTCGCTATGGCACTTCACATCCGAACGACCGTCAATCCACACATGCCGCTGGTCGGTCGCTTTCCCGGTACCGAACATTATCGCGACGCCAATCGTTTTGTTGTGGAGACTAATGATCAGGTCAAAACCCTCCGGATCGATGAAAGCCTCTATTACGCCAATGCACGGACGTTGGAGGATCGCGTGGCGCAGATCGTGGCCGAAAACCCGTCTTTGACCGATCTGATTATGATGTGCACCGCCGTCAACCGGATCGATGCGTCGGCGCTGAGTTCCCTTGAGACTATCAATAACCGCCTGAAAGCCTCAGACATCAGGCTTCATTTCTCGGATATGCAGAGCCGCGTTCGGGAGCGCTTGTTCCGCTCCTCTTTCCTTGACCGGCTAACAGGCCAGATCTTCTTGTCACAGCACGAAGCCATGGAAAGCCTTCGCCCAGAGCCTGATTGGTCATTCCTAGACGACCATATCGACATTCACTGATCGGCATGTTGGGCGACGGTGAAGCCTTGCGCCAATTTGAACCTAGGGCTAACAGATCCCTAACTATAAAAATCAGGACGTTTGGCGGCGCGCATATTTGACGCGACTCAACGACCGACACGGAAAGAGACGGCCATGCCGGACGACGATAAGTCCGGCTCTGAGCCTGCACTTGAGCCTGCCGAGGACGGCATGCCGAGCCAGGAGCGGAGACGGGCAAGGCGAAACCCATCTGCGCGTCGGACCTCAAAGGGTCCGGGGCGACATCAGCGTTCGCAGGCCTTTGCAGCCATTGATCTTGGGACCAATAATTGCCGCCTGCTGATCGCTCGCGAAACCTCTGACGGCTTTCGGATCATTGATAGCTATTCCAAAGTTGTCCGACTTGGGCAGGGGTTAGCCCATTCCGGCGAGCTGGCTCAGGAGAGCATGGACGCCGCCGTCGAGGCGCTAAAAATTTGCGCCCGCAAAATGAAATCAAAACACGTCAAACGCTGGCGCTGTGTGGCGACTGAGGCCTGTCGGCGCGCTGGGAATGGCGCGGAATTCTTACAACGGGCGAAGGATGAGGCGGGAATCGCGCTGGAAGTCATTTCTCCGCGTGTCGAAGCCCGCTTAGCCGTCATGGGCTGTCTTAAGCTGGTCGATCCGACCAAGGACGTGGCTCTGGTCATCGATATTGGCGGCGGGTCGACCGAACTCTCATGGGTCGATGTGCGCAAGCTTCGCGAAGAGGAGAATCCTCGCATTCATCGCCCGCCGATCAGTGCTTGGGCCTCATTGCCTCTGGGTGTCGTGACCTTATCAGACAGTGTGCCGGAACATGATGATCGGGAGGCATGGTACGCCGACATGAAGACGGCTGTGCGCGACGCTATCAAAGAACAGGGCTGCGACACGCGGTTTGTTCGCGCTTTCGAAGAAGGCCGGGGGCACCTGATTGGCACGAGCGGGACCATCACGTCGCTGGCAGGTATTCACCTCAAATTACCCTATTATCAACGCGCCAAAGTCGATGGGTTGTGGTTGCGATCCCGCGATGCGGTCGTGGTAGCGCGGGACATGGCCTCGCGGTCCCCGGAAGACCGGGCTAAAGAGCCGTGTATTGGCGAAGACCGCGCTCGCATGTTGGTCGCGGGATGCGCTATTATTGATGTCATCTGTGAAATGTGGCCATCCAAAATGATCCGTGTCGCGGACCGTGGCCTGCGCGAAGGCATGTTAATCGGACTCATGGGGTCGGGACGCGCCGACGAGAAGCCCATTCCGGCGCCCAACTCCGGGGATGAGGCAGTAAAATGAGCGACGACGGAAAAATGAGCGGTGGCAAACCGACGGGCGCAAAACGCAAACGTCAGACCAAGCCAGACGCCAATAATGCCACGCGCATGCTGCACAGAAAAGTTCGCTCCGCGAAGGGCCGCAAGATCAGCTCGAAACTCTGGATCGAACGGCAGATCAACGATCCCTATGTTCAGAGAGCCAAGGAGCTGGGCTATCGATCCCGCGCTGCCTTCAAGCTCGAAGATCTGGATGATAAATATAAGCTGATCGGGAAAGACTCACTCATTGTTGATCTCGGCTGCGCGCCGGGCGGCTGGATGCAGGCCGCATTCAAACGCGGCGCGAAGCGGATCGTCGGGATTGATATTCTACCTGTCGAAGCGGTGCCGAATGCCGAAATCTTACATCTGGACTTTATGGCGGATGACGCGCCCGATCAGTTGAAAGCCCATCTCGATCGTGCCCCTGACCTCGTCATGTCTGATTTGGCTCAAAACACGACGGGCCACAAACAGACCGACCATTTGAAAACGGTCGCTCTAGTCGAAGCGGCGGCCGAATTCGCCATGGATGTGCTGGCACCGGGCGGGCATTTTGTGACCAAGGTTTTTCAGGGTGGGACGGAAGAGAAGCTTCTCAAACGGCTAAAAGCCCGGTTCGATTTTGTTCGCCACGCCAAGCCTGCCAGCTCGCGAAAAGGCTCACCAGAGATTTATCTCGTGGCGATGGGCTTTCGCGACTCCCTTTAGCGTTTGCGACTCGTCCCGACCCCTGATAGGGGCGGCTCGCAAATGGAACGGAGACTCCTCATGGAGATTCGAGAAGGCCTGACCTTCGATGACGTCCTGCTGCAACCCCAGGCGTCCGATATCATTCCCGCGCAAGCGCGGCTCAACACGCGTCTGACGCGTGGGATCAGCATGAATGTGCCGCTCATCAGCGCGGCCATGGATACGGTCACGGAAGCCCCGCTCGCCATCGCCATGGCGCAGATCGGTGGCATTGGTGTGGTGCACCGAAACCTGACAATCGAAGAGCAGGCCGAAGAAGTCCGCAAGGTCAAACGCTACGAAGCCGGGATGGTCGTCAATCCTGTGACGATTGCGCCAGATGCGACACGGGCCGAATTGGCTGCCCTAGGTAAACGACACAGCTTCTCCGGCCTTCCAGTGACGGAAAAAGATGGCAAGCTGGTCGGCATTATTACCAACCGTGATGTTCGCTTTGCGGATGATCCGACACAGCTTGTTCGGGACTTGATGACGACGGACCTCGTGACCGCCAAAGTCGGCGTGACCCAAGCCGAAGCCAGAACACTCCTTCACAAACACCGGATTGAAAAACTGATTGTTGTTGACGAAAACTATCGCTGCGTCGGTCTGATTACGGTCAAGGATATGGAGAAGGCCGAGAACTTCCCCAATGCCTGTAAAGATAGCTCTGGTAGCCTGCGCGTCGCTGCAGCCTCCACAGTTGGCGACGCAGGTTTTGACCGGGCTGTGGCCTTGATCGAGGCGGGTGTGGATGCGCTCGTGATCGACACGGCCCACGGGCATAGTTCTGCGGTGAGCGCTCAAGTTCGACGCATCAAAGCCGCTTATCCAGATACGCAAATTATCGCGGGTAATATCGCGACGGAAGCGGCGGCTCAGACCTTAATCGATGCGGGCGCAGATGCACTAAAAGTCGGTATCGGCCCCGGTTCGATCTGTACCACCCGGATCGTTGCGGGCGTTGGTGTGCCTCAGCTGACCGCGATTATGGATGCGTGCAAAGCCGCGAAGAAAGCTGGTATTCCGGTGATCGCCGATGGCGGGATCAAATATTCTGGCGATATGGCGAAGGCCCTCGCGGCTGGCGCAGAAACCGCAATGGTGGGCTCTCTGCTCGCGGGCACAGAAGAGGCTCCCGGCGAAGTGTTCCTCTATCAGGGCCGCCAATATAAAGCCTATCGCGGCATGGGTTCCGTTGCGGCCATGGCGCGCGGATCTGCCGATCGGTATTTCCAAAAAGAAGTCTCCGACACGATGAAACTCGTGCCTGAAGGCATCGAAGGCCGCGTGGCCTATAAAGGTCCCGTTGGACCTATCTTGCATCAGCTACTGGGCGGTATTCGTGCGTCCATGGGGTACACAGGCTCTGAAACGATCACCGACTTTCATAAGAATGCCGAATTCATTCGGATCACGGGATCTGGACTGCGCGAAAGCCATGTTCACGATGTGCATATCGCGCGTGAAGCTCCCAACTATTCGATGCCCGGATGACGCAGGTAAGGCTATGAGATTAGGTGGGCGGATCGCAGCGGCCGAAGAGGTGCTGATCGATATTGGCACGCGCCGAACCCCTGTCGCTTTAGCGCTGCGCGATTGGGCGAAATCGCACCGCTTTGCCGGGTCTAAGGACCGTGCGGCTATCGGTAACATTGTCTATGACGCATTACGCCACCGCAGCAGTTTTGCGTACCGGATGGATGATGATAGCCCGCGCGCTCTGGCTATCGCTGGGGCCGTTTGGGGATGTGGCGTCTCGCTCGAACAATTAGATTTTGATGTTGAAGATCGGCATTCGCCGTCGCCTCTGACTGAGACCGAACGCGCGCTAATATCCGGTAAAATCGATCTCAAAGATGCACCGGATTGGATACAAGCAGATGTGCCGGAATGGCTCTGGCCCGCTTTTGAGAATAATTTTACCGACGAAGCCATCGCAGAAGGGCAGGCATTAGCGCAGCGTCCGCCGCTGGATATGCGGGTGAACACGCTCAAAGCGCAACGCTCAGACATTGAAACTGAAGCCGTGCCGACACCGCTCTCTCCGATTGGGCTACGTCACCCCCCAGTTGATGGCTTTGGCCGTCACCCGGACGTGCAATCGACCGTCGATTATCAACGCGGAAAAATTGAAATTCAGGACGAAGGCAGCCAGCTTGTTAGCCTGCTCTGTGCCGCGCAACCGGGCGACAAAGTGCTCGACTATTGCGCAGGCGGAGGCGGCAAATCTTTGGCACTGGCTGGCGATATGGGCAATCGTGGCGAAATTTACGCCTATGACATCGATAAGCGTCGGCTCGCCCCGACATGGCAACGCTCAGATCGGGCCGGTGCCTCAATCATCGAAGTGATCGCACCGCCAGCCGAAACGCTCCCCGCCTTAAAGGGATCGATGGACCGCGTTTTGATCGATGCGCCTTGTACCGGGCTAGGGACGTGGCGCCGAAAGCCGGATGCAAAATGGCGCCTGACCGAAAATGCGTTGGAACGGCGCCGCAAAGAACAAGTGACGGTGCTGGATCAAGGTTCAGAATTCGTCAAAGTCGGCGGGTTTCTCTTTTATGTGACCTGCTCCATGCTGGCTGAGGAAAATGAAGCGCAAGTCTATGCGTTTTTGGAGCGCACAAAAGGCTTCTCGCTACTCAGTGCTGGCGAAGTGTTTGAAGAACGCTTCGGCGTAGATGGCCCAAAACCTTGGTCCGAAGATGGGCTCACCCTGACGATGACACCGGGCTCGACCGGCACAGACGGATTTTTCTTTGCAGTGATGGAACGCAGCCAATGAGTGAGCAGCACGACGACATTATTCAGCAGCATGAGCGGCTGTTGATTGTCGATTTCGGGTCTCAAGTGACCAAGCTGATTGCCCGGCGTGTGCGCGAAAGCGGCGTTTACTCCGAAATCCATCCGTTCAACAAAGTCGACGCTGACTTCCTCGCTGAATTCAAACCCAAAGCGATTGTTCTATCGGGGGGGCCATCCAGTGTGGCGGATGCGGGAAGTCCGCGCGCTGACGAGAGCATTTTCGATCTGGGAATCCCCGTGCTTGGCATTTGCTATGGTCAACAGGTGATGGCGGCGCAACTCGGCGGCGCGGTCGAAAAATCCGACGAACAAGAATTTGGTCGGGCCTATCTAGAGAAGACCAAGGATTCCCCTATCTTCAACGGTCTTACGGATCGCGAACAGGTCTGGATGAGCCACGGGGATCGCGTGAGTAATATGCCCGATGGCTTTGAAATTATTGCGAAAAGCCCGAACGCGCCGCTGGCCGCGATCGCTGATGAAGCGCGTCAATTTTATGGCGTCCAATTTCACCCGGAAGTCGTTCATACAACAAATGGTGCGCTTATTTTGCGCAACTTCACGCATCAAATCGCAGGTTTTGATGGCGACTGGACCATGGCCGCATTCAAAGACGAAATGATCCAAGCCGTGCGCGATCAGGTCGGCGACGGGAAGGTCATTTGCGGCCTGTCGGGCGGGGTCGATAGTTCCGTTGCGGCCGTGCTGATCCATGAAGCGATCGGGGATCAGCTGACCTGCGTTTATGTCGATACGGGCATGATGCGCAAAGGTGAGAGCGATCAAGTCACGGCGCTATTCCGCGACCATTACGACATTAATCTGATCCATGTGGATGCGGGCGACGAATTCCTTGGCCTATTGGCGGGCGTTTCTGATCCAGAGCGGAAGCGGAAGATCATCGGCGGCACGTTCATCGATATTTTCGAACGGGAAGCCAAAAAGATCGGCGGCGCAAAGTTCCTCGCGCAGGGTACGCTTTACCCGGACGTTATTGAGTCCGTATCGTTCGATGGCGGTCCGTCTGTGACTATCAAATCGCATCACAATGTTGGTGGTTTGCCGGAGCGTATGGATCTGAAACTGGTCGAGCCGCTACGCGAATTGTTTAAGGATGAGGTGAGGGCGCTCGGACGGGAACTGGGTTTGCATACGGACTTTGTCGAACGCCATCCGTTCCCTGGGCCAGGACTCGCGATCCGCTGTCCGGGTGAGATCACGAAAGACCGTCTCGATATTTTGCGGGAAGCGGATGCCGTCTATCTCGACCAAATCCGCAAACACGGGCTCTACAATGATATCTGGCAAGCTTTCGCCGTGCTGCTACCGGTTCAGACGGTCGGCGTTATGGGCGATAGCCGGACTTATGATTTCGTCCTTGCGCTCCGCGCAGTCACGTCAACAGACGGGATGACGGCGGATTATTACCCCTATTCGCACGAATTTCTGGGTGAGACCGCGACACGGATCATCAATGAAGTGCGCGGCGTAAATCGGGTGGTTTATGACGTCACGTCCAAGCCACCCGGAACAATTGAATGGGAGTAGGGGCTAAGCCCCTCCATCAACCTTAATTGTTGAAGAAGGCGGGCATGTCGCCGCCAAAGCCTTTGCCGCCATTCCCATCGTTTTTTGAACGCGATGAAGACCGTTGACGTCCCTGCGATGATCCTCGGTTTGACGACGATCCTTTTGATGAGGATTTTGCGGGTTTCGGTGTATCTTCGCGTTTGGACTCGCGGGGAGCGTTCTCGCGTTTAGTCTCGCGCGGCTTGTCTTCACGGTTGCTTGCACGCGGGGTTTCAGCCTCTGAAGCCTCAGTCTTCCGCGATGGGGCCTTACGGGTCCGCTGAGCCTTTGGGCGCTCTTCGCGTTTATCCTCACGCGGCGTTTCATCGCGCACGTTTTTACGCTCGTTCGTATCCGAAGAAGTTTCACCTTTACGAGGTGGCGCTTTCCGGGTCCGTTGAACTTTGGGCTTGTCTTCGCGTTTGGCTTCGGCCTTTGGAGCCTCTTCGCGTTTCGGCGCTGAACTGCGTCGGCTCGAACTGTTACTGGAACCGCTATTGCGACCGCCCGACGATCGGCGGGATGATGATCCGCCGGATGAGCGACCTCGGGGTCCGCCGCGGCCTTCGCGCGGAAAGTTTTCGATATCCGGAACGTCAATTTCTTCAATCGCGTCTTTGCCAATCAGGTCGAGAATACTGTCGTAATTCTTTGAATCTAAGGGTGCGACGAGCATGATCGTATCGCCTTCGCGACCGGCGCGTCCGGTCCGGCCAATCCGGTGGATATAGTCTTCGCTATGGTTCGGAACATCATAGTTGAAGACGTGGCTGACGGAAGACACATCCAATCCGCGGGCCGCAACATCAGAGGCAATGAGATATTTGACCTCTCCAGCCTTGAAACGATCCAGCGTTTTGGTGCGCAGGCTTTGCGCCAGATCACCGTGAATGGGCTCGGCGCTCAGGCCATGCTTGTTAAGAGATTTCGCAACGACATCGACGTCGCGTTTGCGGTTACAGAAGACAATGCCGCTATCGACCTCTTCCTGTTCCATGATCCAACGCAACGCTGTGCGCTTCACTTTGGAATCGCCAGACGGCGTCCGAATGATCCGTTGACGCACAGTCGCGGCGGTCGAGTTGCGACGCGCGACTTGTATCGTCACAGGCTGGTGCAGGAACTGATCGACAAGGCGTTTAATTTCCGGCGGCATCGTCGCGGAAAAGAACAATACCTGACGGGTGAAGGGCGTGATTTCGAAGATCCGCTCAATGTCCGGAATGAACCCCATGTCGAGCATACGGTCGGCTTCGTCGACGACGAGCGTCTGAACGCCAGTCATCAGAATTTTTCCACGTTCATATTGATCAAGAAGACGACCGGGTGTTGCGATCAGAATATCGACACCCTTGGTGAGTTTCCGATCCTGCTCGGCAAACGACACACCACCAATTAGTAGGGCCATTTCGAGCTTTAGATATTTACTGTAGCTTCTCACATCCTCGGCGACTTGAGCGGCCAATTCGCGAGTCGGACAGACGATCAAGCAGCGCGGCATCCGCGCCCGGGCGCGACCTTTGGCCAGCTTATGCATGGTCGGCAGCACGAACGCTCCGGTCTTGCCGGTACCCGTCTGGGCAATGCCGAGCACGTCTCGGTTTTGCATGGCCGCCGGTATGGCTCGGGCCTGGATCGGTGTCGGTATAACATGGCCTAGATCGCCCAGCGCCTTCAGGATCTTGGGATCAAGGCCAAGCTCAGAAAAGGTTGTATCTACAGGCTCGTCTGGCGAGATTTCAGTCGGGGCGTCTTTGGAGCTCACTTGGGCAATCTTTCGGGCCAGGCGCCGGGCGTCATCGGTCTTGACGCGCAGCATCGCATGCGACTCTCGCACGCACCTCTCAGGCCTGCGTATCCTACACGGGTGCGGCGCATAATCAAGCGTCGCTGTAAGGCTGGAATGCTAGCGGTATTTGTATGGACGATCATCTTCAATCGTAGGATTATATCGATCCCGCAAAGCGGTCATACGGGACTCGAGCGAAAGCGCTTCGCCGTTCTTATACATCGCCACAGGGGCGGATGATGCTTCTAGCGGATCACCGTCCCAAACAACTAAAGATGCTGCACTGCCCGCACTCATCGTGCCCAAATCGATACCAAACCAACGCGCAGGCGTGCCTAAAATGGCTTCGAAGGCGGCGTCTCTTGATAGGCCGTGCCCAACTGCATTGCCGGCATGTTGTGCCAAGCCACCAGCATTGACCACGCTAAGCGAAGACAGGCCCGCAATTGTGTAATCGACATCGGCCGCATCCAATATGAGTACATTATCATAGGACGCGTTGAGGGATGCGAAGCTGCCCGGCAGGTTTGCGAGTGGATCGACGATGACTTTGATCCCCGCATTGGCGATGTCTGCGGCCACAAGATGCGCTTCTTCAGCACCGACAACAATAATATCGAGGTTGGCAAAATCTGCCTTGAGGTCGACAAGGGCTAACAAGTCCGACGCACGGCTCGCTGAAACCATAAGCGGGATACGTCCTGCCAGAACGGGACGAAGCGCTTGCGCGTCACGGCGACGCAACACATCGCCTTCGTCCTGCGTGAGGAAACCGCGGCGGACATCGGCCAGCGCGCCGCGGAGTTGCGCCATAGCGGCCGCACGGGATCCGCCCGCACGCCGGGCACCTGTTTCACCGAGAGCGACATGCACGAAGGCTGCATCGTCAATAACAGAGTCATAAGAACCGTCGAGGCTCGCGACCAAGCCTGTGCCGCCAAAAATCGTATCGCCTGTCGGGTTGGGAACAATGGCTGAATACATCACGCCCCGACGACGTGCATTGGCGACATGCGCCGCGCGCGGATTGAAAGAGTCAGCGGCTCTGAGGGAGGCTGATGCAAGGTCCGTATTCGCACTGATATCGTTTGTCGCGCTTTCTGCGCCAACATCAACGAGCCCGAGCGTAGAGCGGGACGCGATTAAGCCGGGTGTGACCCACAGCCCAGCCATCACGTCGGCGCCCTCTGGGGACGTGAGCGTGTCGCCCATCGCGGTGATCTGACCGTCACTCACGATAATATCGGCAGTGCGGCTCGACCCGTTGGGGGCGATGACTGTAGCATCATCTAAGAAGAGGGTTTGCCCGAAAGCCGGAGCGGCGGCGAGCAGGCAGGTGGCGGTTGCGAGAAGACAATGTTTCATCGGGCAATCTCCGAGCCAAGGCGGAAGTCGGACTGGGGTTTCAGTCCGGCCTCGCGGTCAAATAGTAAGGCACCGTCAAGATAGACTTGGTCAGGCCGGGAGAAGGTCGAGAAGGGGTCCCCGCTCCACAGCACCATGTCGGCGCGTTTACCAACTTCCAGCGTGCCCGTTTCATCGAGAATACCGAGCGCTTTCGCCGGATTGGTCGATAGCCACGTCCAGGCTTCTGCTTTTGAAATATCCAGTCCCGCCCGATTGCCATTAGCGCGAGCCTTGGCGACTTCCTGATTGAGGCGTTGAACATTCATCGCATCATCCGAATGGATCATGGCACAGGCTCCCGCCGCATGCACGAAGGGGATGTTTTCTAGAATGCCGTCATAGCTTTCCATCTTGAAGCCGTACCAATCAGCCCACATCGCTGCGCAGGTTCCATTTTCAGCCAGTAGGTCACCGATTTTATAGGCTTCAACGGCGTGGTGGAACGTCGTGACTTTGTAATCGAATTCCTTGGATAGATCGATGATCTGCACCATTTCATCGGCACGGTAGCAGTGCATCTGGATCAGAATGTCGCCGTTCAGAACACCAGCCAATGTTTCCAACTGAAGATCGCGCGTCGGTTCATCGCCATCTTCAATTTTCTTTTTATATTCAGCGGCTTTGATCCAGTTCTTACGATAACCAGCAATGTTGCCCATGCGTGAACCCGGGCCGCCTTTATCGCCATAGACCCGCTTCGGGTTTTCGCCGCAGGCCATCTTGAGCGTATAGGGTGCATCAGGAAATTTCATCCCTTGAACGGTCCGCGACGGTGCGTTGCGCAGGGTCACGCCGCGTCCACCAAACAGATTGGCCGAGCCGGGGAGGATATGCAGGGTCGTCACACCGCCTTGTAGGGCTTCATCAAAGCCGGGGTCTTGTGGCCAGACGCCGTGCTCGGCGAAGACTTCAGACGTAATCGGGGAGGTGATTTCATTGCCATCCCCATGCGCGTTCACGCCGGGTGATGCATAGTTTCCGAGGTGACTGTGAATGTCGATAATGCCCGGTGTGACGAACCGTCCGCCTGCATCCAGAATGGTTGCACCGTCCGCGCTCAAATCAGTGCCGATCGCAGAAATCCGACCATCCACGACGAGAACTGAGTTGGCCGAACTCGCGTCTCCTGTGCCATCGATGATTGAGGCATTGGTGATCAGAGTCGTGCCTGACGGCATCGGTTTATAGGTGCTGGGGAACGCCGTTGGCAGTTCGAAGACTGTGGTCTCTTTCTCGTCGTCCTTGGCGGGACTACAGGCAACGATGAGAGCGGCGGAAAGGGCGAGGCAGGTACGAAATGTCATCATGGCCTTATTCGTAACCAAGCATTTTCGCGTTGCAAGGATTAGTCGAAGGTAACAGTCAAAGAAAGTGCGGCAGTCAACTGCTCGCGATATTGCGCGCGGGTAATTTCAACCGCGCCGAGCGAGGCGAGATGGTCGGTCATGAATTGAGCGTCGAGCACAATAAACCCACGCGAATGAAGGTGCTCAATCAGATGCATCAGAGCAAGTTTTGAGGCGTTGGTGCGGGATGAAAACATACTTTCCCCAAAGAACGCCCCGTTCTGACTGACGCCGTAGAGACCACCAACCAGTGTTTCGCCGTCCCAGACTTCGACTGAGTGGGCATCACCGCGCTCATGTAGGGCGGTATAGAGCCATTCGATCCCGTAGCTGATCCACGTGTCATCCCGTAGATCGGCGCAGGCTTCGATGACCTTGGGGAAGGCTTGGTTTATGGTGACAGTGAGATTGGTCGTGCGGGCGAACTTGCGCATGGATCGGGATGGCTGGAACGTCTCAATCGGGAAGATCGCGCGGTTTTCCGGCTCCATCAAATAGAAACTCGTCGCGTCGCGACTGTCCGCCATCGGGAAGACGCCGCGTCGATAGCATTCGATTAGATCATTCGGGCCAAAACCACTCACGCGCGATCAGTAGATCCCGCTTTGAGCTTGGCTTTCAGTTTGCGCACATCCTCAGCCCAGAGAAATCCGAAGCTGACGGCCCCATCGCGTGTGTGCACGGCATGGTGAAGCCGGTGTGCCTGAACTAGGCGTTTCATATAGCGACCGCGCGTCTTGACAAAAAAGGGCCAGCGCTGATGCACCAAACCATCATGAACGAAGGCGTAGAGCAGCCCGTAGATGGTCAGGCCAAGCGCAATGAACCAGAGTGTCTCCGACCATAGCGATCCGGCAATGAACAATCCTGCTGCGATGATTGAGAAACACACCGCGTAAAGATCGTTGGTCTCAAACGGCCCGTCTGTTTCTTTATGGTGGCTTTCGTGCCAGCCCCAACCGGCGCCGTGCATGACATATTTGTGAATCGCCCAGGCGAAGACCTCCATTCCGACGACGGAGACCACAGTGATGGCAATCGCGCTCCACACACTCATGAGGATTGTTCCTGTTCCAGAGCCAGTTTCAGGGCCTGATTGCGGGCAAGTTTACGCGCGGGAAGACGCCACCACGGCTCATTCGGGTAAAGATGATGCTCGTGGTGATAGCCAAAATGGAAACAGGTCAGCAGCGACAGCCAGCGTGGATAGTCATTGGTCCGGGCCAAATGCTCATCCGGGAAATCTTCCGCATGACGGTGGGTGAGGTAAGTTCCGAAATAGAAGAGTTGCACGGACGATAGGATCGCCGGAACCGCCCACATAACAATCAGATTAATATAGGGCGCGCCGAGCAAGGTGTAGACAGCGCCGATCGCGCCGAGAACGACGATCTGTTTCCATGAAAAATACTGCAGAAAGAATTTCAGATACCACGGCCAAAAATCACGCGGATTATCGGCGTTAAAATCGGGGTCCTGTGCTGTGCCGGGCGTGTCATGGTGTTGATGATGCGCCGTGCGCATGGCCGACCATGAGAAGCCCGCATACCAGAACAGGATGATCCGACCGACCCAAGCGTTCAGGCGCGGGCGTCCGGGTGCGAACGAGCCGTGCATTGTATCGTGAGCGACAATGAACAGGCCCGTATAAAGCCAAAGCTGAAGCCCGATCAGGGCGAAGGTCACGATCCACGGGCTGCCGACCGTATGAAAGAACAGCGCGTAGAGATGTGCCGCCAGCCAAACGGTCCCGAGCAGAGCCGCGAAGATCGGTCCTCGGTTAGGGGCTGTCTGTGTAATCGGGTTCGCCATTCTACCAATCAGCTGCGGAAAGAAGTCTTATCTATCTTACGGCACAGGGCGGCGAATATAAACCTTACACCCCAGCGCCCGTTGTCTCATGCGACAGTCTGCCCACCCATTCGCCAATGCCTACAAATCGCGCAGAAAGGCGAACTGCTGGTCAATTAAAGCGATCAGCGTGTCGGTCTCATTCATCCCAGCCCGTGCCAAAGCCATTTTGGCGTTGCCGAGATAGCCTTCCAGCAGGGCTTTGGTCTCGTCCATGGACCGCGTCGTCACTAGCGTTGTTTTGCCTTCATCCCGTCCAGAGGTTTTCCCACTTTGCTCAGGGCTTTGGAGTACATCTTTGATGTCGTCGAGTAGTTGAAACGCGAGCCCGATCTGGCGTGAAAAATCTTTCAACGCGGCGCGTTGTGCGGCTGGGCTACCAGCCAGAATGGCGGCGGCGTCAGCCGCAAAATCAAACAGCGCGCCAGTCTTGAGGTGGTTGACCCGTTCGATCTCCGGCTTGCTGGCGTGGCCCGTATTATCAAGATCGGCCATTTGTCCGGCAATCAATCCGGTCGAGCCCACCGCATAGGATAAGAGGTCGCACAGTTCGGCGCGTTGCTCTGCACTGAGCGCAGGATTGCGAGCGATGACGCCGAACGCGCGATTGAGCAGCGCTGTCGCCGACAGAATTGCCGTACTTTCCCCGAAGGCCACGTGAGTCGTCGGCTGATTTCGGCGCAAATCTGCATCGTCCATACAGGGCAGATCATCGAGAATAAGCGAGGCGGCATGAACCATTTCAACGGCGCAACCGACTTCCATCGCCGCATCAGCGCGGGAGGTATCCAAGCCGCAGCTTCGGGCTAAAAACACAGTCAGCAGAGGACGGAAGCGTTTTCCGGGTGAGAGCAGGGCATGTCGTTGTGCCGCATGGAGCTGGCGCGGCCACGTCTCAGGTGAGGGGATCAGCGTGGCAAGACAGGCATCGACCCGGCTTCGCGCTGCATCAATGTGTGATCGCCCATGATCACCCGTTTCAATTGCCGTAATTGTCATCGGACATTCATCGCACAGAGAGGAGTAGGTCGCTAGCTCTCCAGCGCGTTTGCCATCCGCTTTTCATTGATCATTTTCAGTAATTCTGCGGCGGCTTGCGCGTCACACAAAGCGCGGTGATGGCTGGTCAGATTAATTTCGAACTCTTGGCACAGATTTTTGAGCGAATAAGAGCGGTATCCGGGATAGAGCCGCCGCATCGACGCACAGGTACAGATTTTCGGATGCCGGAAGCGCTGATCGATCATCTCATATTCGGCCGAGATAAACCCATAGTCGAAATTGACATTGTGCGCGGCAAAGATGGCGTCGCCCATAAACGCGCGAAATTGTTCAGCGACCTCAACAAAGAGCGGCGCATTCGCGACCATGTCGTTGGTGATATTGGTGAGGCGCGTGATGAAGGGCGGGATGGACCGCTGTGGATTGAGCAGGGTCTGGAATTCATCGACGACTTCGCCGCCAATCATCTTGACCGCCCCAATTTCTGTGAGGCGGTGCAGGCCCGGTTTCCCGCCCGTCGTTTCCACATCGACCACGACATAAGGCTGGTCAGGATCGACGGCCCACGCGACTTTGATGATCTTGACCGGGAAGCCCGCCATTGAAAGCTGACGCAGCCGGGTTAGTTGATTGCGGCGCAGACTGTCGCCCGCCGTTTTGACCTCAACAAAGCGAACCCGCCCATCATCGATCAACATTAGATCCGGAAACCCGTCCTTCGTGCCCTGCCAGTCCTGCGCCATCAGCCGCAGAAGATGCGCTACACCGCCGCGCGGCGCATGCACGATCAGCGCTTGGATTCGGTCGAGCGAGCGTGAGCCCCAATGGACCAACGCATTGTCCTCGCCATAATGCAGCGCCAGAGTTTTGAGGAGATCAAGCAGGACAAGCGATGGATTGTCGAGCTTAGCGAGCCGTGCCTCGATCTCTGGACGATGTTCAGCGTAGAAGGCTCCAGCGCGTAATTTGGGTGGGACGCGGCGAGGGGAGGTTGTCCCGTCATGCAGCAAGTCCCAAAATAGGAGGCCGAACAGGTTGCGCCATGGCACATTCTCGGACCGGTGGGCCTCAATGCCTTTAGCCTTATAGTGGCGCAGCACGGCGCGTTCCGGCTGATTTCGAAAGGCTTCATCGAGAGTGAGCGTGGTCGCGGAACGCAGCAAGTCTGTCGCAGCAGACGTCCGTTTCTTGTGAAATTTTCGCGCGTAAAAATCTTCGGCAAAACCGGCTTCCGCATCGGAGCTGGGGTTCTTGATCATCGCTTCTAGGCGCTGTTTGCACCAGTCGCGATCATCTGCTTCATCTCGCGACCAGCGAATACGAACCACCCGTTCATTGCAGAAGGGCGTGTCCGAGCGACTGTAAAGGTCCAGTGCAGCCTCGGCATCGCCGTGCCGTTCGCACCAACCACCGAGTTTTTGTAGAAGTTTGCTCTGGTGGGCGGTGCTGCGCTCACAGAGCGGCGTTGGCCATGTGTCACTGGCTTTGACTAATCGGCCCGCATCATGGTCGGTCCCGTGACGGAAATCATGCAGGGCTTTGGCGTAGAAAAAGGCTGTTCGAGCTTCCTCGACCGTTTCAAAACTCACAGCTTGGGTTTCGGCGTCTGGCAAACGCACCAGACCAAGATCGCGCAGAGTGAAGGCCTGCAAATTGTCTTCAATCCGTCCGAAATAGAGGAACAGCATATATTGCAGCACGTCTCGTCGCCCCTGAGCCACATAGCGCTCGGGGATGTAAGCCTCCGCCGGGTCGAGATGAGCGTTTGCCAAATTGATAAGCCGGTCTTTTTTCCAAGATTTTTTGAACAGGGTCTCGCACATCGAGTCTGTCATGAGCAGCACGAGCTCTGGTTTTGGCAGGCTGCCGAGCCAGTCTCGGAACAGAGGCGCGCCAATCGGGTCCGCGAATCCGGCCTCAGACAGCGTGGTCCATTGCGCAGGCAGGTCGTCAATCTCGTCATAGCGGAATTTATCCGTGTCGAAGACATATCCACGGCGATTGGCCATGCGGACATAGGCGCATTGCGCCGCATGGGGCAGGGCCTCAAATTGTGTCAGAAAATCCAGCGCGTCACGGCCCAAAAGGTCGAAGTTTAAGGCGTGAACATCGGCGATGAAGCGCTTGAAATTATTTAAGTAATAGAACTGCGGAAGTTCACGCGCCTGCCACGCCTTACCCGTTTTCGCGCGACGAAAGCGACGTTGTTCAGTGCGGACATAATCCGTAGCCCGGGCTGTACTCACAGTCTTATCCCCTGACCTATCCGCACACTTGTCCCCAGACCTGTCCACGCCCCGCAAACCGAGATCGTTCCCGGTTTACTAGCTGTTTGTTCAGCATCTGTTCGCAAGGCAGAGTCGCAAGGTCAAGAGCAGGTCCGCAGGGATCCGAAATAAGACTAGCCCGACGCCACAGAAGATATCACCGAACTAGTCGAGACTGATCGGCGTCTTAAATCCCGCCGGCTTGAGCGCTAAGACGGAACAATCGATGTGGTTCAGGATCGTTTCGGCAGTGTTGCCGAGCAGCAAACCTGACGTGCCTACGCGTCCGACAGTCCCCATAACAATCAGGTCTGATCTGAGGTTTTCGGCGACCTCAGGAATGGTGGACCGGGCGCGGCCATGAACAATGTGCGTTTTCACAGTCGATTGATCGAACACGGACGCGCCAAGGCGATGTTTGGACCGCTTTATCTGCAGGTCGACCTTATCTTTCGAGGCCTTGGCGCAACTATTCGCATAGTCGGGATAAGAGTTGATGTTCAACGGGATCCAGCCCGCTGTCATCGCGCCTTCACCGGGGATTTCGTAAACATTGATAATGTCGAGCTGACCTTTCGCCTCACTGGCAAGGGTCGCCGCAACCTCAAGAATTTCATCATTGAGTGTTGGCTCAGACTGTTCCGTGTCTGGCGTATCAAAATACTCAAAATCCAAAGTCGCGAGCACGCGTTTGAATGGTCCGGATTGCGGGCTTTTGAGCAGCAGAACCGGGCAGGGGCATTTACGCAGCAACTGCATTTCTTCCGTCACAAACAGTCGATTGCCTTTGTGATCACTATCCGCAGCATTCGCGACAACGAGGTCGTGCTGATAGAGTAAAACCCGTTTGATCGCTTCGACATAAGACCGACCATCCATGACTTCGTAGGTGACCGATATGCCTTTGGGGACGGAATTGGCGAGCTTTTCAAGCATAGCCAAGCGTTCGTGCCGCAAGGATTCAAAGGCTTCTTTCAGTTCAATATAGAACTTGCTGGAGCCGATAGGATGGATGACGGATTCGATAATGCTAACAAGCGTAATCGAGCCTGTTTCAGTGTTCGTGAGCGCCAAAGCCCGTTTTAGCCCGAGCAAGCCGTCACTATCCCCGACGATGTAGAGTGTATTGTCAAAAACGCGCATAATTCATCTCCTGAGTTGGCAATAGTTAGGCGGCAAATTCGCTCAAGCCTCCGAGCGTCCATCCACACGGGACAGACATTGACGTTGCTAAGGAGGGGCTTTTCGAGAAAGCGCTCACTAGCGGTCTCAACTCCGATAAGGTTTATCAGGATCGGAGGCACCTGTTGTGACCCGCGTCACGCATCCAGACGGTACGGACGCAGCAAAGAAAAGCCAACGAGGTCCAACTTGGCTGCACCTTGATCTCAGAGCTGCTTCTCTAATAGACAGGCTCCAGAGGCTGGATTGAGACGGAGGGGCCTATGTTCAGACTATTCCGAAGCCTTGTACTGGCGGCGACCGTGACACTCGCAGCTTGCGCTACATCAGAGCCCCCAACCCCGCAAGCTGAGACTATCCAACCCTTGGCTAAATTCGAGATGGCCAATGACCCTTGGGTCGCCTTGCATCACTACGCCTACCACCAAGCCCGCGCTCTTTCGGATATGAAGGTGAGGGGTCGCGTGCCAATGCTCGAGGCAGATGTTGCGGCTTTCACTCCGGATGTTGCGAAAGCCTTTGAGCCCGTCAGCGCGGCCTATGAGCCACATTTAGGGTCATCGCTATTGTTTACGGGAAGCTTGCGCTGGATTGCTGTTGCGCTGGCCCACGGCGAAATTGACTCTGTTCCAGACGAGGCTGTCAAACAGGCGTTGAAAGACTTCATGCCTGTCTATCGGGAGCATTTCTGGGCTCGCCATCAAGCGGACTCCGCAGAATTTATTGCGTCTGTCGAAGGTGATCTCGCGGCTTATGGCGACGCGATGGCGATCCGGCTTGCGGATTATTTGGACGGTGAGTGGGGAGCCGAACCGCTACGGGTCGACATTGTACCCTATGCGAATTGGGCTGGGGCGTACACGGGCTCGCGTCCGGTTGGGCATCTGACGATGAGCGCCAATGATCCGGAGATAAACCAGCATAAATTTGAAATGTTGTTCCATGAAGCGTCTCATACATCGCCATTAGGCGATCAACTTGAGGCGGCGGCTGACGCTGCGATTGCTAAAACAGGGCTAGAATTTCCGCGCTATTGGCACGCGCTGCTTTGGTATGCATCCGGGACGGCGGCGCGAGAAACGCTGGGGAACGGGTATGAGCCTTATTACGTCACATCGGGGAGGCTGACGAATGAGCCATCGGCGAGCGTTTACCGCGCCCTTGAAGCCGTTTGGGACCAGCACGACACGCTAGAAGCTCGCGCCCTTGCTGCGGCTGAACTGGCCGTTCAGGCGGGTGAGTGAGTGAAAATCGGGATTAGATCGCGTCTTGGATCGGAATAGCATTAAGCGCATAATGCATATTATGAGAAGTAATTAGACAACTAAGTCTCAAACTGGACGGTCATTCCATCAAAGGCTGGCGCTATAGTAGGTGGAAGTTCATCTGCCAAAACGTTGTAATCTATATCAATATGTAGGTTTGTGAGAATGGCCTGCTTGGTTTGCGTCCGAGCCAGCCAAGACAATGTCTTGTCGACGTGAGCATGTGTGGGATGATCATTGTAACGCAGCGCGTCGCAGATCCACATCTTCATTCCTGACAGCCGCTCTAAGCCCTCATCTGAGATGTCCCAGACATCGGGACTATAGGCGAGCTGCCCATCGATAATGAAAGCCAGTACAGGCGTCGGACCGTGGGACGCGAGGATGACTTCGATCTGAATAGATCCGCCGGGCCCATCGATCTCAAAGATCTGACCGTCTTCGAGCAAGGGCTGAAGCGACAGGATGGCGGGGTGAACACGTCCCTCGGGCATTGCGAAACAATAATCGAACCGATCAGCGACGTGCGCCTTAGTATGTGCGTCCATATAGGTCGGGATCTGCGTGCGCATCCGGTACGCAATCGCGCGCAGATCATCGATCCCGTGGGTCTGATCCGCATGATCATGGGTGTAGAGCACAGCATCGAGCCGTTTGACCTCGGCCCCCAGTAATTGCTCCCGCAAGTCGGGTGACGTGTCGATCAAGATGGTAGTCGTCCCCTCGTTTCCGGTCTTTTCGACAAGGAGCGAGCAACGGGAGCGCCGGTTTTTCGGCTCAGACGGGTCACAGAACCCCCAATCGCCGCCGACGCGTGGGACGCCACCGGAACTCCCGCAGCCCAATATCGTCGCAACCAGACTCGTGGTGACTTGGCTCATGGCGTCATCTTTTTGAACAGTTTGAACACCGCCGCCGTTGTGCGCTCTGCCGTCTCCTCAGCCGTCCAGCCTTTCACCGCCGCCAGACCGTCGGCGACATGGGGTAGGTATGATGGCTCATTCCGGCGCCCTCGATACGGAACAGGCGCCAAATAAGGACAATCGGTTTCCAGCATGATGCGGTCATCGGGCATGGTCTTGATACGATCCCGGACGTCATGTGCGGTCTTAAATGTGACGATACCGGACACAGAAAAATACAGCCCCGCCTCCGCCGCCCACTCAGCCAGCTCTTGGCCAGATGTGTAGCAGTGCAGCAAGGCTGGATAATCGCGTCCCGCGCCGCTCTCTTTAAGCGTCTCTAGCATCAGGGTGTCGGCGTCCCGCGTATGAATAACAAGCGGTAACTGCGTCTGACGCGACGCCTCAATATGGGCTGCGAAATTTTTCACCTGATCATCTTGCGACGAATAGCCATAGTGAAAATCATAGCCCGTTTCGCCAATCCCAACGACTTTGGGATGGGCCGCCATTTCGATCAGCTGATCGGCCGTAATGTCCGGATTATCCTTAGCATCATGCGGGTGCGTCCCGACAGTCGCCCAGATGTTGTCATGGTCTTCAGCGACTTTCACAACCGCATCGAAGTCTTTGATGTTACAGCATATGTTGATCATATGCGTGACGCCCGCCTCATGCGCGCGCGTCATGACGGCGTCGAGATCCTCGGCAAATTTCTCGCCGTGCAGATTGACGTGACTATCAATGATCATGCGGCGCGAACTCGGCTGAGAAGATCAAACAGAGCGGCTGTTTTATCGAGGTTGATCGCGGTTTCAGCACGACGCGTATCCTGCGCCCGCTGCGCCATCTCGACCCAGCTTGATGCGGCTTTCCGCGCTTCGATCGGATCGAACGGCCCGGACCACTGGCCGGTCTCTGCATAGATGGCTTGAGCCTGCAGCGTATCGATCAGCGCGTCCCAGAACAGGGCTCTGGATGTGGCTTCTTTGGCTGTGGCTAATGTCTTGGCGAGGCTCATATCGTCACCGTCCCCCGCCATAGATTGCATCAGCCTTTTTAAGGGCTGCAACACGCTTTCGACATGTCCGGCCAAAGCCAGTGCCTTGCCAGGCGCGCCGCGGGACAAAGCAATCGCGGCTTGCTGGAATTCAGGGCGGATATCGGTTCGCGCCCCAAGCCAACGCTCCAATACGCCGCTATCGACGGCCCGCAAAGGTAAGTGGAGACAACGCGACCGAATGGTCGGCAGCAGTCGTCCGGGTTGGTCCGAAATCAGTAAGAACAGCGTTCGGGCGGGCGGTTCCTCCAGTAATTTGAGAATGCCGTTCTCTGAATTTCGGTTCAGATCATCGGCCTTGTCGACAATACAGGCGCGCCAGTCACCGCTTTCGGCGGCCGTGCTTTGGAAGAACTTGGACAAGGCCCGAACCTCATCAACTGGGATGTCGCGTTTCAGCTTTTTGCTTTTGGGGTCATAGGGTCGTCGCAGAATGGAAAGATTGCCATGACCTTGGCTTTCAATCCGCTGCGACACGGGATCGTTTGGCGGAATATCTAAACTCTGGTCCAGCAGACTCGATCCGCCCAAGCGATGGCGCGCAATCCGGTAAGCTAACGTCGCCTTGCCGATGCCCGGCGGTCCCGTGATCAGCCATGCGTGATGGAGCCGTCCCGAAGCTTGGGCCTGCAGGTAGCGCGCTTCGGCGTCCGCATGACCGAGTAGATCATAGACTTCGCGCGGATGAGGAGAGCCTTCAGAGCGATCCGGTTCCGGTATTAGCGATGCCTCACGCGCCACCGAGTTTCCCGGCGAACTCCGGATATTGAGCCGTCAACGCATTGAGGATCCGTGCGTGAACGGCGCTGCGTGAGCCGTCCGCATCCACGACTTTGACACGGCTGGGTTCTGTCTTGGCAATATCGAGAAAGGCTTCGCGGATTGTCGTGTGGAAAGCCTGTCCGGCTTTATCGAAGCGGGTGAGCACTTCATCATCTTGTGCGGCCCGTGTTTCCACGCGTTTCAGCGATAAGTAGACGTCCATATCGAAGACCAAAGTGAGATCGGGATTGAACCCCTCCATGACGACATCATGGACAGCCCGAACCCGGTCAGCGCCAAGGTCCCGCGCATAGCCTTGATAGGCGAGACTGGAGTCAGAAAACCGATCGCTAATCACCCAAGCCCCGCGTTCTAGCGCGGGTTTGATTAGCTTTTCGACGTGGTCGAGACGCGCCGCATACATGAGCAGCAATTCTGTCATGCCAGACCAGCGGTCATCTGTGCCTTCGAGCACGAGTTTGCGGATCGATTCCGCCCCGAATGTGCCGCCCGGTTCACGGGTTAGAATAGTTTCGACCCCGACGCGTTCCAACGCATCGGCGAGCAGTTTGGCTTGGGTTGTCTTGCCGGAGCCTTCGCCGCCTTCAAATGTGATGAATTGTCCTGCCATGAGGTCTGATTATCCTCTGATTTTCTGTGCCAATGATGCGCCGACGCGGCCAAAGAAGCCCTTACGCTCCACGCCGTCCGTTGCGTAAAGCGGGTAACGCCCCACCTCCTCGCCTGATTTGGTCACGACCAAGTCAGCGATTTTACTCCCGGCTTCAACCGGTGCGGCTGCTGGGGTGTAATCAATACGGGCTTTAATTTCGTCGCGATCAATCCGTTCAAACCCGACCATAATATCGTCCCGAACGATCACGCCAACATCTTCGGCCTTACCCATATAGACCGGGATGAACCCGATCTCGTCCCCGGGTTGATAAAGCTCCAACACGTCGAAATCGCGGAAGGCGGCGGACATAATCTCTTTCGCGACGGCGGCACGCTCTGACTGGCTACCCAGACCATTGACGACAATCGTGCGGCGTTCGCCGTCCCGGACTGCAGACCCAACTAGACCATAGCCCGAAACGGAGGTTGATCCGGTCTTAATCCCGTCAGCGCCGGTAAATCGGCCCAGCAGAGGGTTACGGTTGCCTTGTGAGATGCCGTTCCATGTAAAGCTGCGTTCCGAATAGATTTTGTAGCGGTCCGGAAAACGTGCAATCAAATCTCTGGACAGCGTCGCCAAATCCGATGCGCTAATCTCGTGCTCTTCATCCGGCCAGCCCGTGGCATTCCGAAACGTGGCCGACTGCAGTCCCATTTCACGCGCGCGTTCCGTCATACGGCGCGCAAACGCATCTTCTGATCCAGCCAAACCTTCTGCCAGCACGATACAGGCATCATTGCCGGATTGAATGATCACGCCGCGAAGCAAGTCGATCACGGAAACTTGGGATCCAAGCTTGAGGAACATGGTCGAAGACCCGGACTGAACCCCGCCGCGCCGCCAAGCCTCTTCGCTGACCGTAAAGAGTGTGTCTTCCTGAATATCGCCGCGCTCCAGCGCTTCAAACACCATATAGGCCGTCATAATTTTGGTCATGGAGGCAGGCGGCATGGGGCGGCGCGCATCCTTCTCGAACAGAACAAGGCCTGTATCGTGATCAATGATGATCGCTTGCTTCGCCGCCGTGTCTAACGGTGCGGCGGATACCGTCGTCAGCCAGCTACTGGCGGGAAGAAGAATGAGGGAGAGAAGAAAAGGTTTGAGCATGCTCTATCAGGAATCGAAAAACGGACGCCGGGATGACGTCCGCTTCGAATGCCTTGAAACTGTGGCTGCCGCAAGGCGGCCAGGTCAGCCAATTTTACGCCAGCCTATTTCGTGTCGAGACGTTCCGCGATAAATTGCGGACCCGGGGACTGGTCATCAGATCGGGCGATATGGATCGGACCTTTAATTGTGAGCGTGATGTCACCTCCGCTCGGCATGCCAGAATCGGGCGCGGCGCGGGGTGCAACAGGCACAATCGGGGCCGGTAGCGACGGCGCTTTGAATTCAGGGATCATCGGCGTTGGCGAACGCGGGCGACGCGGTGCTTCAACAACGTTTTCACGCGGAAGCTCGACAGAGCGAGGCATATTGCGCGGCAACGTCCGGCCTGCAGCCATTGGGTCGGCGGGTCCGGCATATTGCACGCGAACATTGGCGAGACCGTTCGATTTGAAACCCAGAGCTTCAGCAGCGGCTTCTGATAGGTCAATCATACGATCACCAATGAACGGGCCCCGATCATTCAGGCGCACAGTGATGACGCGGCCATTATCAAGATTGGTCACAACCAGCATCGAATTGAGAGCCAGTGTCTTGTGCGCGGCGGTCATATCGCGCTTGTTGAACGTCTCACCAGTCGCAGTCGGTTTGCCATGGAACTTCGGGCCGTACCATGACGCTTCACCGACCTCATCGTAATCCGGCTGGTGTTTCGGCGTGTAGGTTCCGCCCATAATCGTATAGCGCTGGCCGACTTTCTGGTGACTGTACAGCTGACGATCAACCTTGGACGGATCAAAACGACGGCCTTGGCCGCCTAGCGGCGTTGTGGAATGCGGGCTTGTTCCTAAACCTGGAATCCCCGGACGCGTTGAGCGATTGGAGAGGTCCAGCGACGCATACTGAGCGTGACCTTGACCCATTTTATAAGTGATCGGTGCGGCTTTGGCCATTTTGCTTGTGGCACTTGTCGTTGCGCAACCTGTCACCATCAAGCCGGCGACAGCCGTGATCGTTACCAATTTCAAAGTCATGCAAGTCATTAAACCCTCTTCCGCCTATTGCGTTCAGCGCCTCTCGGCACCCTCACCTATTCAATTCGAAACTGTCCGGGCTTTCGCCGCGCGCTTCGTGTCATTGAGGAACGGTTTACGGGATCGGTCCTAATCTGCGGTTGGGAAACAATGGTAACGCTTTCCAAATTCCTATGGTTAGGCTGCAGTTAACGCGATTGATGGTTGAACGACGGCACGGGCCGCATTAAAGCGCGCCCACCACGAAATGGCGAAACGTCATAAACCCGTTGGGCGGGTGGCAGAGTGGTTGAATGCACCGGTCTTGAAAACCGGCAAGGGGGCAACTCCTTCGCGGGTTCGAATCCCGCCCCGCCCGCCACTCACGCTTCACATTGGGCTCTATGAATAAGCGTATCCAGCCAAGCAGGGGTATGTGGCGGCTATTCGATGGTTTAACCGCGCAAACCCAATATTGCCTCGGTTTGTCTTCAGCGGGGTCTGGTTTGGTGACGGTTTCGGTTGCCGCGTTTTGTTCGCTATCCAGTTCAAATAAGTGACCGTCCAATCCATTACCTCACCTCGCCGGTAGAATGGGATACAGATTTTTTCGGATTTCCGGTCGCCGACATCAGCTCACCCTTCCAGGACGGTCTCGATTTTGAAGCCTCAATCTGTTCTGCCAAAGCTCTGGGAACAACACTGCTCGTCTATCGTGCGCATCATAAAAGCGCCCTCCCCGACGTCGAGGAGACCGTCTGTCTGGCCGATTCCAAGATTACCTTTATTATGCCGGCCAGCGTTCCGCTCCCGGATTGGACGGTCAAACACGTTAATGTGGAAGCTTATGAATCACATAGTATGACTCCGGCCCTTGCTAAACTTGCTATGCTCGCCGGTCATAAGTCGCGTTTTTTTATGGACCCGATGTTTCCTCGCCCGGCTGCAGAGGCAATGTATGTTCTATGGATGAAACGGATTGTTTCGCGAGCTTTGGGTGACCGCGTCCATGTATTGGTTGAGCGAGACGCGGAAGATGAGATTTGTGCGTTTGGTGCGACCTACATTGACAGCAAAGGTCACGCCGTTCCGTCTCTCATGGCGGGTTTCCCTGATGTCTACACGCCGGGATTTGGCCGCGTGTACTTCAGCGCGATGATGAATTGGTTCCGCGCCGAACGTATTTCCGAAGCCCGGATCAAGACGCAAGGACGTAACCACGCAGCGCAGAAAATATATAACAGCGCTGGCTGGACGGTGGGTCAACACCAAGACATTTATCACGTCTGGCTTGGCGAACCCTTAGTGAAGTCGTCATATTCGTGATCCGACAGCCATTCGGCCTGTCGATAAGGCTAAATTTCCGATTCTTTAGATGAGCTGCGCTTGGCTTGACCGTTGTGAGCGTAGCGCTCCGCTCCCGCGATAGACCCCGCCCTGTTCAGCATCTTCAAGCAGGGTTGCGCCAGCCCCAATGATGCAATCACTCTCGACCCTGCAATGATTGCGAATGGTAGAATTGGCGCCCAGAAAGCAATGCTGGCCGACCCATGAATAGCCAGCCAAAATTACATTGCCTGAAACGAAACAATAGTCGCCTACAGTTGCATGGTGGCCGACCAATGTGCCGGTTAAGATCACAACACCGTCCCCAATATTGACCCATGGGTGCACGGTCACGCCTTCGCAAATAAAGGCGTTATGTCCGATCGGTTCGCGGGTCATGATTTGAGCTTTGGGGCTCAGATAACTCGCGAGCTTGTATCCTTTAGAAATTGCCTCGCGACATTTTTGCGCTCTCAACGCGTTAAGTTTTTTATACCCGGTCGCGACAAAAAACTCATGATTTTCGGGCGAAAAATGGCCCTGCACAGTATCGAATGGTAAGATTGGTAAGTCTTCAAACATGTCGCCTTCAAGATAGGGCTTGTCGACCGTGAACCCGACAACATCATAGTTGGAGTCGTAGTCGAAATAGGCTTTCGCTAACCGCGCGAAATCTTGGTTTCCGAAAATGACGAGGCGAGTCTTCATTCTACTTCCGAACTAAAATCGTGAAGTCGTACAGATCGTAATCATGTAAAAGTGCGACTTGTCTGGAATAATGGCGCTTGCAGTGATCAAACAGTAGGAGCGGGTCGGCATAGTATAGATCAGGACGCATTTTCTCTGCGTCAGAGTAAACCGTCAGTGCGTTGAAGGCAAAGCCTGCCCGAGACGCATCGTTAAGCGCGTTAAGTGTCTCTAAGATATAGGCAAGCCACACTTTGTCACCATGATCCATACGGACATTGAATAGTCCGCTTGCGAAAGAGTAATCGGCTAGCCGTGTAGGCTTGTTGGCGAGTGTGATTGTGACAGAATTTACACCCGTTAAGTGCGCGAGGGCACTTTCGACCATGGCTGGACTGACATCATAGCCTGCATAATCGACAACATGTTTGTTCTCGACCAAATAATCATAAAACGCACCATATCCGCACCCCAAATCATTGACTGAAAAGGGTTCCGATACATCGATTAGCTTGCACATTTGATCAAAGCGTATGCGCTGGCTGTCTGAGCCATTCCACCCTACACCCAAAGGCGTGGCGCCTTCAGCATTTAGAGTTGATGTGAAATAGCTCGCAATGTCTTTTTCTATTGGGTCGGTCAGCATGGTAAGGAACCGATCTGACGTATTCTGCCATGCGTCAATCTCTAACATTTTTCATGAAGTCTGGTGCATCGGGTCCGCAATTAAATAAGAGATCCAGAATGCTGACATTATGGTCAAAATCGCCCCATTTTTGGGAGTAACATGGATAGCCGGAATAGTCGAACCAGCGCACCGACTTCTGTTGGGATTTGAAACGGTCAACATCTAGATATTCCCGAGCCGCCGGGCCGGATACGTAGACATCTGCCTGAGTATGTTCACACAGGGCAATCAGGCGGGCATTGGGTTCATATGGTAGGTCGAACTCTGTTGAACATCGTATCGGTGTATGAATCCCGAGCTTATCGCAAATGGATATGATGAACGCTCGGTTCATATCGCTCAACATTGTGTAGCTGTGCTCTAAATAAAGGGATTCAAGCCATGGTGCGTAAAGGTCGAAATATGGTGTTCGTGCGTAATTAGCATTCAGAGATTTCCAGTGCTTTCTAGCCCAATACGAGCCATCAATTCTAACATCCTTTATATGTTGTTTGAGCCAAACGTGTTTCACTGGGACAGTTAGCCAGATGACACCATGAGGGGTCTTGATACGATTTCTGTTGCGCCAGTTTTGGGCCGTATATTGCACGTCATCGAGAAGGATGAATTCGTCAACAGCCGCGATAAGATCGAAATACCCCTTCCAAGGAATATAACTGGATTGCACAACCGCGATCATTTTACCTATCATGACAGGGACGCAGGCATACGGTCGTCTAGAGTCAACATCGACAAGATCACCCCAAACCTATACCATCAATAATGGGACTGTCACTTCGGCAATCAATCTAAACCATTCCAAAAAAGCTATGACAATGAAGCTCTCGATTGTTTCTACACTTTACAAATCGGAATCGACGATTGTTGAGTTTGTAGAACGGGCACGCTCAGTAGCGCAAAGTTTTGGTGGGGCTTATGAGATCATCTTGGTGAATGATGGGTCGCCGGACAATTCTCTGCATCTCGCACGAGAGTTGGTAGATGTTTCAAACGATATCGTTGTGATCGACCTCTCTCGTAATTTTGGTCATCACCGAGCTCTTCTAACTGGTTTGAGGCATGCAAAAGGCGATTATGTTTTCCTACTCGATTCGGATTTAGAGGAAGATCCGGCTTGGCTCATCCCGCTTTATTCGAGTCTGATCGAAACCGAAGCAGATATGGCCAGCGGTGTTCAAGATGTCCGAAGAGGAAACTTTTTTGACAGGATGAAAGGCGCTGGCTTTTACCGTTTGTTTGAGCAGTTTATCGCGATCGAGACCCCTCACAACCCTGTCACAGCCAGGATTATGACACGTCGGTTTGTTGATGTGTTGGATCAGTACGACGAGCGAGCCGTCTTCATTCTCGGCTTGTGTTCCTATACGGGATACAAACAGGTCACTGTACCAATCACAAAGACATTCAAGGGCTCGACGAGCTATTCCGCTAGACGTCGGGGCAGTCTTGCGATTGACGCGATAACCTCTTTTACCAGCGCGCCCTTGCGCTACACTTTTTATCTAGGCCTGACTATCTTCAGCTTGGCTATCGTAGCGTCGCTATCGGTCACTATAACTTGGGTGACTTTCAAAGAAGTTCCGAGCGGTTGGACATCGCTCATCATATCCATCTGGATACTGGGTGGGTTGATGCTCTCCGCTATTGGTCTAGTCGGGTTATATATTGGTCGTATTTTTGATGAAGTGAAGCAGCGTCCCCGTGTCATCATTCGTTCAATTTTTCGCTCTCAGGATTCCTAATTTCTGCAAGTCATAATGCAATGTGTGTAAGGAATCCGGAGTAGATCAGTATGGATCGTCACGATGACGTCACTAAAAATTCGCTTCGCAAGGCCCCTATATGCCTCTGGTGTCCGTACGAAATTGCCGCGATCGAAATCTAACAACAGCTTTTCCAAAAGCGACTGACATTCTGTGTATGCTCCGTCCACAGTCACGAGTTTTTGTCCAGACTTGAGCGAGGCCTTAGCTGTCTCGAACAGGAGCAGCGCCTCATCATCGTTAAGGTGATGCAGGACACCGAGCGCCATGGCACAGTCGAAATTTTCGATGCCGGCTGCGATATCGGCCGTATGCGGACTATGAATAAAACGACCGCGGTCACCATAATTGCGGCGTGCCTTATCGATATACCGGGCGCTCATATCGAATCCGACATAGTCGACTTTAGGAAGTAACTTGAGAATATCAGCCGGACCACACCCTATGTCCAAAATACGCATACCGGGTCGGGCTTGTAATATCTCCGAAACAAATTTCTCTTGCCAATGGGAAACAGAAACAAATCTTGAAAATGCGGCATATGCCGGGGCAAATGAAAGAATATTGCGCAGATCGAGATGTCGCCATAGTGCCATTTGTTAATCCACGGGTTGTCATTCATCGATAAACTGACGCGTTCCGACTTGGGGGTGAACATGGCGCAGGGTCAGTGGGAAGGACAAGCATGAATTACAAAAACGATTTGCTTGAAAAGCTACCTTCTTATCTTAACCGGATCAGACAAAACCTATCATTATCAGAATCACAGGCTGAGCTAGACCACGATCTGTTGGAGACGTACTTGGCAGAAAGCCGAATTGGGTTGGAGTTGATTGCGCCTTATCTCAGGTCAGGTCAGCGCGTTCTTGAAGTTGGATCAGGTATAGGCGCTCTCGGACATTTTCTTTCGGAGAATGGGATCGACATTTATGGGCTCGAACCCTCTGGGACGGGATTTGGAGTCATGACTCGTTTGGCCGCTCAAATTGACGAGGCCGCAGCTGAAAGTTCAAGTTTTTCACCATCGGACAAATCCTGCACTGCGTTAGATCCCGATGTAGATGGCCTGTATAATCTTATCTTTTCTGTGCATGTCATGGAGCATGTTGAACAACCCGCTCAGGCATTCGCGGCGATGGAGCGCGTCTTGGCTCCTGACGGCATCATGCTCCACCTCTGTCCGAATTACCGCTTTCCTTACGACCCTCACTTTTCCGCACTCATTCCCTTTTACTCCCCTGCTTTTGCAAAGCGAATATATGCTCGACGGATATCGAAGGCCCCTGCCCTTTGGGATAGTTTGAACTTCATTGGAGCGCGTGATTTCAAGAAGCTCGCTAAGTCAAACGAGCTAAGTTTGAGTTTTGTGCCCGGTGTTATGGCCGACACGTTCCAGAGGTTGATTCATGATGAGATGTTCAAGAAACGACATAATGGGATTGCCGCAAGATTGGCTCGTGGTTTGGCTGGAAGCCCGCTGAATGCGTTGTTAAAGCGCGCGCCTGCTACATGGACGAGTCCGATGGTCGGCATATTCACGAAACAAAAGCCATGACGCCTATACCGTTTAACCGTCCATTCATGACTGGCGGAGAGCTTGCGAATATAGAACACGCCTACGAGAAGGGCATGTTGTCTGGAAATGGCATGTTTTCGAAGGCATGTGAGGCCTCCATTGAGGCTTTGACTGCCTCGCCTCGCGCCCTGCTGACCCATTCTTGTACAAGCGCACTAGAAATGGCGGCAATCCTACTCGATTTAAAGCCTGGTGATGAGATTATCATGCCAGCTTACACCTTCGTCTCGACAGCGAATGCGGTTGTCTTGCGCGGGGCAAAACCTGTGTTTTGTGACATCCGCCCGGATACGCTCAATATCGATGAAACCAAGATTGCAGAGCTCATCACGCCCCGCACTCGATCAATCTGGGTGGTCCATTATGCAGGCGTTTCGTGCGAAATGACGCCAATCTTGGCTCTAGCTAAAAGCCATAACCTTACAGTGGTTGAAGACGCAGCCCAGGGTATTTGTGCGACCTATGACGGTCGACCTCTCGGATCGCTCGGCGATTTCGGAACCCTTAGCTTTCATGAGACGAAAAACATATCGTGCGGTGAAGGTGGGGCGCTTTTGGTCAATGACCCTCAATATATAAACCGAGCTGAAATCATCCAAGAAAAAGGAACTGACCGTCGTTCATTTCTTCGTGGTGAGGTTGAAAAGTATACGTGGCAAGATGCTGGCTCGTCTTGCCTTCTGGGCGAGCTGGCTGCGGCATTTCTTAAGGCCCAGCTAGACGATGCGGAGGTTATCGCAACAACGCGTCTCGCGTCTTGGGACTATTATCACAACTGCTTTGAGAGATTAGAGACTACTGGCTTTGTCCGGCGTCCTATTATTCCTCCATCCCGCCAACACAACGCGCACATGTATTATCTAATTTTAGCGCCTCATTATGATCGGTCCAAAGTCTTGGGCAGACTCCTTGAGAAAGGTATTCACGCGGTTTTCCATTATGTTCCTCTCGATACGTCTCCGGCAGGACGTCGTTTTTCCTCTGGTTCACCCGCACTCCCAGTGACGGCTGACCTTGCCGCGCGTGTGATCAGACTGCCGTTCTGGACGGGACTTAAAACGACAACACAGGACACGGTCATTGAAGCCGTTTATGAAGTGTTAACCTCAGGCTAAGGCTTGTCGTTAATCAAGCTTTGGCGAGACGCGTTTGCCTTTAGGAACTTCGTCCATTAAATCCCAACTTGTGACATGCAATAGGGCTGGAGTGCGCCGGATTGACACGGCCCCTCATAAAAACCATTGCTAGTACCATCATCAATTTGGCCGCGCTTTGGCATCGTAGGCTGGTTCAAACATTCGCTGCACGGATCGTAATATGAAGTCTTTGCATATAGCAGAAATCTTTTTGGCCGCCTTAAGCCTTGCATTTTTGATAGTCGCTATCGCCGTTCTCACTGGAATATTGAATATTCCAGCAACGAACGAATCCCACTTCGTTGATATGCAACTTATTCGATCAGCGTCCTATCACGGGGTTCTGGGAGTTTTCACAATCTCATTCCAGTGGCTGGTGGGTTATGGCCTTTTATGGAACTGGAGACCTGCGCGAGACTTGGGTGTTGAGCGTTTAGCCTTATATTCTGTGCCCGTTTCTATTCCGGCGCTGGCGCTCGGCCTGCTTCTGGCTCAGACGTCAATATTCGGCGTTTTAGTCGCTTCGTTTGGCGGCGTCGCATTGGCGGTCATCGCTATTCGCCATATCTTGTCGAACGCTAATCGAGACAATCTTATCATTGGCGTTGTCCTTGCCCTTTCGGCGGTGGTTTATGGAGTTTGGATTTCAATCTTCAAGCACGGCCCAACAGGAATTCTCAACGCTTGGACCGGACTTGATCCCGTATTCTATGCGAGCCAAGTCAGGGTGCTCAGCGAATTCGGCTGGCCCGCCCCTAATTTAAATTACGAGGGTAGTATTCCTCAGTACTTTAATCTCTTATGGAGCGGTTCAGGCGCAGCGCTTTCTGGGGTCGTCCCTTTGGATCCGTTTCAATTCATTGTGGCGTCTACTAATGCGGCCTTTATATTTATGACGGGTCTTGGAACTTGGTTGTTCAGTCGGGTACATAATTCCGAACAGGGCTCGAAAGCACCGAGTAGTTTCGCTCTGCCGACAGTTATTATAGCCGTTCTGATAGGCACGTTTTACGTATCTTGGATCGGGCATTCGCCGCCCATGCTGTATGTTACGGCGCTCGCCATATCATTCTGGTTGATCTTGAAAGACTTCAGGAGCCTGGGATCTGAAGACAAAGCCCACGGCATTTTCATGTTCGTATTACTGGCGACCTGCGGCTTGCTCGCTCCTCTCTTGACGAAGGTGGTACTGTTCGGCGCATTTGTTCCAATCATCGGCGCGGCCATCCTTACCGACTATTTTAGGCGCGGAAGAAAAAGCCAAAAAACACTCGTTCTTGGGGCAGCTTTAGTGGCCGCAACGGCCCTTGTAGGGGCTAGTATTCTCGGCCTTGTCATCAATTTGGACGCTTATAGCTATCTACGCCCGGCATCGACAGGTTGGACCTATCATACTGGCGGGATTCCCGGGGCCTGGCGCTTCATATTGCGAGACATTTCGATAATTTTGGTCGGTATTGCATTCATCTGGATCCGACCTGGACTCATGAGTATAGGCCTGTTGGCCATTCTTATTATTACCGTTTTATTCCCGGTGTTTTTGTTTGCTGCGGCAATCGCATCCTGTCTGTTCATCGCCTTGGAATCGTCGACGGTAGAAGCTCCTAAGCCCTTAGCGCGCGCTCTTTTATTTTTTGCCCTTTGCCTGTCTGTCCCCCAAGTCATTCTCGGTGATCCCGCAGGCACGATAGTTGCTGCTGGGTGGGTCATTTGCCTCTTAATACCGTTTTACATGAGCCGTCATGGTACGCTTCCCATAAAGAGATTTCTGGTTGTTCCATTAGCCGCTTTATCATCTTTGAGTTTGCTCACTGTCGCGGCAGCGAACGGACAGCTTCCTGTCAAATCTGGATACTGGGCCCCAGTCGCCAACTATCCCGCTCTAACGCCATCAATGCGAGATATTTGGCAAAAAGTAGCCGCCTGCACCCCTCGCAATACACTTATATTCACCGACCAAACAGGTCGTACGATATCGTTGACCGCTTATTGGAATACTTATGCTCAATTTGGTCAGCGTCAGGTTTTTGTGGCTGGTTTGGGTCAGGCGATTGACGTGATTGGAGACGATGAAAAAGTTGATCTTAGACTCACCACAAATGCGCAAGTGTTGAATGGTGATCTGTCTCCAGAATCTGTCGACACCTCAAATGACTACACGTCTTTTGCTATGGTGAGTGTGAGTTCAGCGCCGGATCAATGGCAAGAAATTTACCGTAACGAGCAGTATATTCTCTCCGTACCCTCTGGCACTGAGGACATGTTTTTCTGCGGACTAAAAACTTGAAGCAACTTTCAGATTACCCGTTTTGAGACTTAGCTACACTGTTCGACTACACCGATTTGCGTCCTCGCTTTGTCAAGACACCAATCACAAGGATCGCGCCCATCACAAGTCCTGGGACAACCGCACGCGGCAGGACGTTTCCAATTGGAACGCCCGCAGGAATGAAGACAAAGAAATAAATCGCCAGTCCGATCACGCAAAGCAGTAAGGCTGCGACAATAGCCATGACTAGCTGCATCGTTCCCCGCATATTTTTCGTGAAGATGTATGCGAGCCCGTAGGGCAATATCGCCGTGAGCGTGACAAGTATTCCCGTTGACATCATGTAGGTCGAGTTGCCCGCAAGCTCTGGGACAGCCCTATATTTGATGACGCTATAAATGATCAGGAAGAGTAAAAACAGAAGGTGTGATAATCGTCTCATTGTAGATGTCCCCTTTTCGCATCCTTTTGGATGCATTTTATAGTCTGACCCTGTCTTTGATAACGCCTTCTGACCAGATAAACTCGTCTGAACCAACATCAACAAACTGTTACTGTGCCAAGAAAGCATATTGACGACGTAGTCTCGAACTGTATTAATGCGCTAACACAGTCACACGGACATTATGACAGATTTAGCCTTCAACGAACTTTGCGCTGCTCTTGCCCGAGTCGATGACCCGGATGCGATGCGGGCTGTGCTGGTTGATCTCTGCACACCGGCGGAGCTTCGGGCTTTGTCGGAGCGTTGGCGCGTGGCAAAGGCGCTGGCCGAAGGGGAGATGAGCTACCGCGAAATCAGCGCCGACACAGGCGTTAGCACCACAACAATCGGACGGGTTTCCCGCTTCCTAAAAGATGAGCCCCACGGCGGATACCGCCTGCTCTTGGAGATGACACAATGAGCGATAGGCTCAGAATTGCCGTACAAAAAAAAGGCCGCCTTGCGGATGATAGCATCGCCTTGTTGAAGGCGTGCGGTTTGCGTTTTTCTATTCGTGGCGGCAGCCTATTGGCGCGCGTGAAGAACATGCCAATCGACCTGTTACTCGTGCGGGATGACGACATCCCCTCTTTCGTCTCCAATGACGCGGCCGACATTGGTATCGTTGGTGAGAATGTGCTGGTCGAGGAACAGCTCACAGGAGAACTCGACGCGGATATTGCCATGCGTCTCGGTTTTTCTCGTTGTAAGCTTTGCCTTGCCGCACCGGAACGCGGGACTGTCAAATCATCAGACGATCTGGCCGGAACGCGGATCGCGACCACCTATCCCGGTGTTACAGCGCGGTTCCTGCGTGAACGCGGCATTGAAGCCAAATTGGTCGAGATGAAAGGCGCGGTTGAACTGGCCCCGTCAATCGGCGTCGCAGAAAGTATCTGCGACCTCGTGTCATCCGGCGCGACGCTAGAGGCCAATGGCCTGGCCGCGTTTGAGACGATCTTAAATTCAGAAGCGGCGCTGATCCGCAGCTCTCGTTCCTTGTCGCCGGAAAAAGCTGACCTGCTCGATAAGTTGATGCGCCGGATCGAAGGCGTCATCAAATCGGCTGAGACCAAATATATTATGCTGAACGCGCCGAAATCACAGATTGCGGCCATCACCGAACTGCTGCCCGGCTCTGATGCGCCGACCGTCATGCCGTTGGCTGGCAATGATGATCTGGTCGCCATTCAAGCCGTCTGTACCGAAACCGTGTTCTGGGAAACGCTCGAAGGCCTGAAATCGCTCGGCGCGCGGTCTATTCTGGTGCTTCCGATTGAGAAGATGATGAGCTGATGCGCCGTTATGAATGGACATCACTCAGCGCGGAAGAGCGCGAAACCGCTCTCGCCCGCCCGGCCGAGATTGCGGATGACACTCTGCTCGCGCGTGTGCGGGATATTTTGGCCGACGTAAAATTGCGGGGCGATGCCGCTCTTTCGGAGTACACAAGACGGTTCGATACGGACGCTGAGATAACTCTCCGCGTTCCGGATGAAGAATTAGAAGCGGCGTGGAACGGCTTGGATGCCTCTGATCAAGCCGTCATTGAACGCGCCCGGCGCAATGTGAAAACCTTCCACGCCGCGCAAATGCCCGAAGATATTGAAGTTGAGACGGAGCCGGGCGTTGTCTGCCGCCGCGAAGTCCGCGCCATTGATATAGCGGGCCTTTACATACCCGGCGGAACGGCACCGCTAGTGTCGACCCTCATCATGCTGGCAACACCGGCTAAAGTGGCAGGCGTTCGACGCCGCATTGTTGTGACGCCGCCGGGTAAGGACGGAACGATTAATCGGTTTATCCTCGCCTGTGCGTATCGCTGCAACGTGACCGACGTTTTCACCGTTGGGGGTGCACAGGCTATCGCCGCCCTCGCCTATGGCACCGAAACCATTCCGCGCTGCGACAAGATTTTCGGCCCCGGTAATGCCTATGTCGCAGCGGCCAAGTCGCTCGTCTCCTCAGCTCCGGGCGGCCCGGCCATCGATATGCCCGCAGGACCGTCGGAAGCGATGGTTGTCTGTGATGAAGGCGCAAACCCAGCTTTCATCGCCTCTGATCTGCTCAGCCAGGCCGAGCATGACACGGTGGCGCAGGTCGTGTGCGTTTCATGCTGCCCTGATGTCGCCGTTGCGGTTCAGAGCGCGGTGACCGAACAGCTCCAGGCGTTGAGCCGCAAGGATATTGCCGCGACGGCGCTGTCGCACGCCCGCATGATTGTGACGGATGACCGCGCCGACATTGTCGACATCATCAATCGTTACGCGCCTGAACATTTGATTGTGCAGATGGATCGCCCGGAAACACTAGTTCCGGCCATCCGTAATGCCGGGTCTATTTTCCTTGGCCCTTGGACACCGGAATCCGTTGGCGATTATGCGTCCGGCACAAACCATACGCTGCCCACTAACGGCGCGGCGCGGGCCTATAGCGGCATCACGATTGAGAGTTTCCTGAAATTTGTCTCCGTTCAACGTCTGACCAAAGACGGATTGAAACGACTCGGCCCAACCGTTGAACGACTGGCCGAAATGGAAGGTCTCGATGCGCATAAGAATGCCGTCACATTACGGCTTGAGGCAATGTCATGACTAAGATTGAAAAGACGTGGGCGGATGCCATCGCGCGCCCCAATATTGTGGCCATGACCGCTTATTCGGCGCGTGGTGAATCGACGGGGGCTTTGCACTTAGACGCAAATGAGAGCCCTTGGGCGCCGCCGCCCGGAACGGCGTCGGTCGCAGGCTATAATCGCTACCCCGCGCAACAGCCAGGCGGGCTGCGCCAGCGTCTCGCTGATCTATACGGTGTACCGTCCGACGAAATCATCATGGGGCGCGGCGCTGATGAAGTGATCGACGTCTTGGTGCGTACCTTCTGCGTCCCCGAAAAAGATCGTATCCTTTTGTCTTCGCCGACTTTTTCATTTTTCAATACCGTCGCATCCTTGCAAGGCTGTGACGTCATCGACATTCCCGGCGGCGATGATTTGCTGCCCGATATGGACGCCATTGTCGCGGGCGTCTTGCGGGAACAGCCGAAAGTCACCTTCCTCTGCTCACCGAATAATCCGACGGGTCATTCGATTGATGAGGCGGATATTTTGCGCGTTTGCGAGGCCAGCAACGGCTTGGTGATGTTGGACGAGGCCTATATCGAATTTTCCGATCAACCGAGCCTCGCCGCGCGGCGCCCGCGCAATCTCGTCGTCGCTCGTACCCTGTCAAAGCTTTATGGTCTGGCTGGAGTTCGTCTCGGCGCGGCGATTGCCGATCCGGCGGTTATCAAGCTGATGCTGAAAGTCATTCCGCCCTACCCGGTGCCAAAACCAGTCATCGACACGGCCCTCTCAGCGCTCGCAGCCCCTGCGATGGCGGTGGTTGAGGCGCGTCGGGCGATATTGAAATCTGAAAGAGACCGTGTTGCGGCTCAATTGGGACGATCGGACTTCGTTGAGACGCTTTATCCGTCGGACGCCAACTTCATCCTGTTCAAGGCCGCAAATGAAGATGTGCTTTTGACGCGTCTCACGACGGCGAATATTCGTATCCGTGATTTCCGCAGCAAGATCCCCGGACATTTCCGGCTGTCGATCGGCACACCGGAAGAGAATGATCTGGCATTAGCAGCCTTCGGACTGATTGAAATTGCTAAGGTTACTCAACGGGTTGGGGAAGTTTTCCGAACCACCAAGGAAACCGATGTCGCCATCCGCGTCAATCTGGACGACCCGTCCGCTGTGCGCATTGATACGGGTCTCGGCTTTTACGACCACATGCTGGAACAAATCGCCAAACATGGCGGGATTGGCCTGACCTGTGTGGTCAAAGGCGACCTCGAAATCGATGCTCACCACACGGTTGAAGATACGGCTCTAGCGCTCGGCTCCGCGATGAAACAGGCGCTTGGCGATAAGGCCGGAATTGGCCGATATGGGTTCGTTATGCCGATGGATGAAACGCAGGCCCGCGTGGCGATTGATCTGTCCGGCCGCCCTGCAGCGACTTTCAAAGGCGAGTTTCCGACGGACCATGTCGGCGAATTCGCGGTCGAAATGTGCCCGCACTTCTTCCAAAGCCTTGCGCAAACCCTTGGCGCGGCAATCCAGATCGATGTGGAGGGCGAGAATAGTCACCACATGATCGAAGCTTGTTTCAAGGGCGTCGGTCGCGCGCTGCGCCCGGCCCTATCCGTGTCTGGCACCGATATGCCGTCGACGAAGGGCGTCCTCTAGTGGCTGTAGCGGTGTCATGAGCGTTCTGATCGTCGATACGAAATGCGCCAATCTGGCGTCAGTCGGCTTCGCGTTTGATCGGCTCGGCATCACCAACCGGATCAGCGATGATCCGGCTGAAATCCGCTCGGCTGACCGTGTTTTGATCCCCGGCGTGGGGTCAGCACCCTATGCGATGGAGAAGATTCGGGCCGCGAATTTGGACGATACACTTCGCTTGCTGGATCAACCTGTGCTTGGTATCTGTCTTGGTATGCAACTTTTGTTTGAAACATTGGAAGAAGGCGGGACCACCACCGCTGGATTGGGACTGGTGCCGGGACGCGTTGAAGCGCTGGATACAGGCGATCTACCGACGCCGCATATGGGCTGGAATCAACTGACGGATCTGGTGGATGATCCGCTCACACACGCGCTGGATGAGGGCGATCATGCCTATTTTGTTCATTCTTTCGCAGCCTTAATTACAAACGAAACGCTGGCAACTTGTCGCTATCACACGCCCTTCTCCGCCATGGTGCGTCACAAGAATGTCCGTGGCTGCCAATTTCACCCGGAGCGAAGCTCGCAGACGGGCTCCGCTATCCTGAAAGCGTTCGCAACGTTATGATTTACCCAGCTATCGATCTTATGGACGGAAAATGTGTCAGACTGCTCAAGGGCAGCTTTGATGAAAAAACCCAATATGAAGACGACCCGGTTGAAGTCGCGCGCGGCTATGCGCGCGGCGGTGCAGACTGGATGCATGTGGTCGATCTGGATGGTGCCAAGAACGAAGAATTCGTCCAAGCCGAGCTAATCGGCCAGTTGGCCCAGACCGTCGGTCTAAAAGTTCAGGTCGGCGGCGGCATTCGCGACATGGTCACCGTAAAGCGCTTGCTGGACGCCGGTGTCGAACGGGTCGTAATCGGCAGTCTGGCCGTCAAACGCCCTTTCATGGTCAAACACTGGATCGAAGAATTCGGCCCTGACCGCATCGTCCTAGCCTTTGACGTCAATATTGACGAAAGCGGGGTGGCCTATCCGGCGATCAAAGGTTGGACCGAAACGACGACGACGCCATTCTTCGATGTGCTCGACAATTACGCGGCGTCGGGTTTGAAGACGATCCTTGTTACGGATATTGGCCGCGACGGCGCTGGAACGGGCGGTAATACAATCCTCTACCGGAAAATCATCCAGGCCTACCCGAAACTCAATCTGATCACATCAGGCGGTGTCGGGACGCTTGATCACGTGCGCGAGCTCAAAGCCTTCAATCCCTGTGGCATCGTTATCGGTCGCGCCTTGTATGAGGGTCACTTTACCTTGACTGAGGCGATTGCGTGCTAGGCGTTCCGATATGTTAGCCAAGCGGATTATTCCGTGTCTCGACGTTCGTGACGGCCGGGTCGTCAAAGGGGTGCAGTTCCGCAACCACGAAGATGTCGGTGATATTGTTGAGCTTGCGGCTCGCTATCGGGACGAAGGCGCGGACGAGCTCGTCTTCTATGACATCACGGCCTCGACCGACGACCGTCAAGTCAGCGCTGACTGGATCGGGCGGGTCTCACGCGAACTGGACATTCCCTTTTGTGTCGCGGGCGGGATTGATAGTGTCGCCGTCGCTGGCGCGCGTCTGGCGGCGGGCGCCGACAAGATCAGCGTCAACTCCCCGGCCCTGCTCCGTCCAGACCTGATTGACGAATTACAGGACGCCTTTGGCCGTCAATGCATCGTCGTCGGCATTGATACGTTCGAGGACTCTAATTTTTCGGGGGTAACCTACCGCGTCAAAAGCCATACAGGTGATCCTGGAAAAACACGGGAAACTGGGCGGTCCACATTGGATTGGGTCCGTGAAGCGACGGATCGCGGCGCGGGCGAAATTGTGCTGAACTGTATGAACCAAGACGGCGTGCGCAAAGGCTATGATGTCAAACAGCTCAAGGCTGTCCGCGCGGTCTGCAATGTTCCTCTGATCGCCTCTGGCGGGGCCGGAGCAACCGAGCATTTTGAGACCGTGTTCAAAGAGGCCAATGTGGACGGGGCTTTGGCCGCATCCGTGTTCCATAAACAAGTCATCGCCATTCCAGATTTGAAACGTGATCTGGCTCAGGCTGGACTGGAGATGCGACTATGATCGTCGATTTCGACTCTCTGAAATTGGGGGCGAACAGCCTCGTCCCCGCCATTGTGCAGGATGCGGACACGCTACAAGTTCTGATGCTTGGCTATATGAATGAGGCGGCGCTGACCAAGACGCAGGAAACCGGGCTGGTCACCTTCCACTCGCGCAGCCGCGACACGCTCTGGACCAAAGGTGAGACGAGTGGAAACACGCTCGCGCTGGTCAGCCTAGAGGTGGACTGTGACGCAGATACTTTGCTCGTGAAAGCCCGTCCAGCGGGTCCGACCTGCCATGAAGGCACCGTGTCCTGTTTTGGAACTGAGGGCGCAAGCGGGGTCGGGTTTCTGTCCTATCTCGAAACCCTGATTGAAGGCCGGAAAGACGCTGATCCGTCTAGCAGCTATACGGCCAAACTTCTGCAAGGCCCGCTGGTGAAAGCCGCGCAAAAAGTTGGTGAAGAAGGGGTGGAAACCGCCCTCGCCGCTGTGGCGGAAACGGACCAAGACTTCCTCAATGAAGCCGCTGATCTGCTCTATCACCTCCTCGTCGTGACGCGGGCGAAAGATCTCTCATTGGATCAAATCATTGAGGTTCTGACGTCCCGCCATCGCTAGGCTTGCGATCTCACAAACGCGTTTCTGTCTATCTCTGTATGAGGCTCTGGCCAGCCTGGAGACAAGACATGAAGCCCGTATTTTCAATTCCCGTCGCCCTTCTGACGTTCATGACGGCGGCTCCGGCATCCGCAAACCCATTCGCTGATATTGGTAGCTATGACCGTGACGCGCATAGCCGAACAGTGACGCAGTGCGATTTGATCGCCGGGCATCCCAGTGATCCGGAGCGCGTAACGCCCGGTGTGTCGCAAGGGGCCATCGACAAGCCAGCGGCCATCGCCGCCTGCCACGCGGCGCTAGACACGGATCCTGATAATCCCCGGCTCAACTATCTGCTCGCCCGCGCCTATGGGTATTCTGGCTTGCATGCGGAGAGCGATCCCTACCGTATCAAGGCGCTCAATGCGGGCTACCCGCAATCGCTTTTCGTGATCGGCTATATCCGGATTGAAGGCTGGGACGGTCGACCCGCTGATCCCTGCTATGGCGGCGAACTCGTCCGCCGCTCAGCTCATGCCGGCCGCTTTGCGGGTCTGGTAGGTTTTCCGCACTATGTGCAGACCGGGACGTTCGACGGATGCACGGACTATCCAAATATAGATGTTGAGGAAATTCGCGGCTTTCTAAATACCGCAGAAGAGCGGACCGAAGGCTATTACCAACAGATACTCGTTAAGTCGCTAAAGGTTTATTTCGTCGCGGACTAATCCCGAGTCAGAACGCCTCAAACGTCTCTTTCTTCTTAAGCGGTTTCCACTTCTCGCCGACCTTGTGGATGACGCATTCTGTTTCGCCCCATATAATCGGCCTTTGGCCTCGGATTTTGTTCAAATGAGTAAGCTCCACCCACAGGGCGTGTCGAAACGGCCCCTTTCTCCGCGGACGCCTCCGCACTTTTCAGGTCGTGTCCCAGCGGTTAGACGTTGGCATGTGGACTAAAAGCGATTGAAATAATTTCGCTTCTCCACACAAAAGGTCGTAGAAATTGATATAGTCTAACGAGCTCACACCGATTGTAATAACATTGCATTTGTTTAATATGACAGCCTTATTAGCAAGGCATAAGCAGTAATCGGGAACAAGTTCAGTCAGGTAAAATAATGAAATGGTTTTTTGCGACTATTGCCGCGCTGTTAACTCTTGGTGCTGGCTGTGTGAGTGCTCAAAGCCAAGATGCACGGTTGATCCCTGACGGCCCCTACCTCGGTCAAACACCACCTGGTTCAATAGCTGAGATTTTTGCGCCTGATATCGTGAATACAGCAGAAAACCGTGAAGTTGAAGGTATGTTCGCGGAGGATATGAATGCCTTTTACTTTATTCGGCGACCGCTTGGTGAGCCATCGACCTCCAACGTTTTGGTTGCGCTTAAATATAATGGTAAGCAATGGAACGAGTCTATTGTCAAACAGGGAGAGAGTGAACCCTCTATCTCGCCCGATGGTATGACCATTTATTTTGCAAATAATTATATTGAGCGCACCAACGAGGGTTGGTCAGAGTTAGAAACTCTCGGTGACCCTCTCAATGATATCGCTATCATGCGGGGGGCTGTTGCATCAAATGGCACCTATTATTTTGATACCTTTACCGAAAAATTAGATGCGCCTCTGCGATACTCACGTTTGAAAGACGGTAAATATGAACAACCGACCTCGCTGGGACCGCAGTTTGCAGTCGGCACTTACAATGCGCATCCCTTTATTGCACCCGATGAATCCTATGTGACTTGGGATAGTAGAAGAGACGATGGATATGGCTCATCTGATCTTTATATCAGTTATAGAGCGAGCGATGGGTCATGGGGGGATGCCATTAATTTGGGCGACAAGATAAATACCGACGCCGCTGAAAATTATCCAAGCGTATCTCCCGATGGAAAATTTCTCTTTTTTGATCGACGCGGTGAGGCTGATGAAAACGGTGAAAAACCGGTTGATATTTATTGGGTGGATGCCAGATTTATTGAAACGCTCAGACCTAAACCTTAATTACGAAACCTCCAATGCCATGTATATTTTGTGCGGAATTGTTCACGCATAGGCAATTAAACGTCGGTGTCTAAATAAGGAGAAACCCATAGGTTAGTTTCAATGTCTGCTTAGGGTATCAATACCCATAGAGACCACCAGCACATGACAACAAGATTAAACGGCCCCAATCTTTCTATGTAGCATGTCTACCTTACTGACTAAAACGCTTCAAACGTCTCTTTCGTCTCGAGCGGTTGCCATTTGCCGTCGACCATGTGGATGCCACATTCCGTTTTTCCTTGGTTCCGCCAGCGGCCTGCGCGCGCATCTTCGCCTTCGGCGACACGCGTTGTGCAGGGCTGGCAGCCGATCGATAGATAGCCGAGCGCAAACATAGGGTGCGGCGGTAAGTTGTGACGGCGGATATAGGCGGTCACGTCTTTTGCGGTCCAATATCCCAGCGGGTTGATTTTCACCATTCCGGGCTCGCCGTCCGGGCCATCCAAGGGCTCATAGATCGGCATATGGGCACGTTCTGGAGTCTGGTAGCGTTTCCGCCCCGTAATCTGCACACCAAAATGGCCGACGGCGCTTTTGAGCGGTCGCACTTTGCGCAGGGCGCAGCAGGCGTCGGGTTCCGCCTCATGCATCGTCCCAGTCGGATCCTGCTCGATCAGTTCATCCTTATCGGGATGAACATTGATGAAGTTGGTCAGGCCAAGCCGGTCAATCAGCGTATCGCGATAGTCCAAGGTTTGACGAAAATGCTTGCCCGTATCCAAGAAGTAGATCGGCAGGTCAGGCCGGATGCGGCTGACCATATGCAGCAGAACCGCGCTATCGGCACCGAGAGAGCTGGCGAGAAAAATATCACCCTCATGCCGCGCGATCGCGCGGCGTAGCGCTGCTTCTGCGCCCAGTCCGAAAAAAGGATCGTCGGTTTTTCGGGCCTCCAAGGTCGTCAGGCGAGCGTCAAAAATTGAGGTCGCCGGACCAGGTTTCACGGCGTAGCCACGCTGATAGGTCAGATCGAACGCATCCAGCGCCGCATCCCAAGCTTCCGGCGTATGCCGAGCCAGCTCACTGTCCGCGATACGGACCGCATCAAAACCGCACTGCAGCGCAAAAGCGAATTGATCCGGGATAAGCTGGCCATCCGCGACTAGCAGACCCGTGTATCCATGACGCTGACGCAGAAGCCGGGCCAAGCTGAAGCCGCGACCGTCTGTGAAAGCGGCAAATTCGACAAAGATCGACTGGATGCGCGGTAGGGCGTCCACGATTTCTGAGAGGTCCGCATCAGGCGGCAGACGTAGCGCCTCAATATCCGTGTTCCGAGACAGTGCGTCCAAATCGGACGGGTCAACTGCATTCGCAGCCACGCCCGTCGTGCTGACGAGTGAAAGATCAAGCGCTGGCATAGAGCACCTCCTTGAACGCCTCAGTGCCGAGGCGACGATATGTGTCGAGAAAGCGCTCATCGCGGTCGCGCGCGCCGACATAGAAATCGACAATGCGTTCGATCCCGTCGACCAGTTCTTCTTGGCTGAACCCTGCGCCCATCTTATCACCAATGGCCGCTGTCTGCGTCGCATCGCCGCCCAAAGTAACTTGGTAGAATTCGACCCCAGCTTTTTCTAGTCCGAGAATACCAATATGGCCGACATGGTGATGGCCGCAGGCATTGATGCATCCGCTAATCTTGATCTGCATTTCGCCAATGGCTTGCTGACGGTCATGATCGTCAAACCGCTCAGCAATGGCTTGCGCAACGGGTATCGAGCGCGCTGTCGCTAGGGCGCAGAAATCCATGCCGGGGCAGCAGATAATGTCGCCAATCAGATTGATATTGGCGTCTTCCAGCTCCGCCGCGACAAGGCCGTCCCACACAGTGCGAAGCGCGTCCTGACGGACATGCGCTAGCACCATATTTTGTTGATGCGTTGTACGGATTTCCCCGAAACTGTGAACATCGGCCAAGTCTGCGACGGCGCGCATTTGATCGGCTGTAATGTCTCCGGGCGCGCGCTTTGGGTCCTTCAGCGAGATATTGACGATGGCGTAGCCTAATGCCGTGTGAGTGACGACGTTGGTGTCGACCCATTTGCGGAAGGCTTCGGGCTGATCCGCCATATCCAGCGGTTTAATCCCAGTCTCAAAAGCGGGCGGCGCAAAATAGGTGGCGATGCGCGCGCGTTCGGCGGCACCGACCGCAATGTCGCTCGGGTCCAGCGCCGCGAATTCGTCTTCGACCAGTTGCGTGAACGCTTCGATGCCGGTTTCGCGGACGAGGATTTTGATCCGGGCTTTGTACTTATTATCGCGCCGACCGAAGCGGTTATAAACCCGCATTGTTGCTTCCAGATAAGGCAGCAAATCATCCTTAGGCAAAAACGCCCGCAAGGTTTGGCCGATCACCGGAGTGCGTCCGAGACCACCCCCCACGATGATATGATAACCCACCTCGCCGGCCTCATTGCGCACGACCTGAATACCAATATCATGGCCTTTAATCATGGCGCGGTCTTGAGGCGACGCAGTCACAGCAATCTTGAACTTGCGCGGCAGGAAGGCGAATTCCGGGTGCAGCATTGACCATTGCCGGATTAGCTCAGCCATCGGCCGAGGATCTTCGATCTCGTCAGCAGCGGCGCCAGCATAGGGGTCGCAAGTGACATTGCGGATGCAGTTACCACTGGTTTGGATCGCGTGCATATCGACGCTGGCGAGGTCCGTCAGCATCTCCGGCACATCGCTCAGCACGGGCCAGTTGAACTGCATGTTCTGGCGCGTCGTGACGTGGCCATAGCCCTTGTCATATTTATCCGCGAGATGGGCGAGCATGCGCAATTGATCGCTGCGCAACGTGCCGTATGGCACGGCCACGCGCAGCATATAGGCGTGAAGCTGCAGATAGAGTCCGTTCATCAGGCGCAGGGGACGGAACTCCGCCTCGCTTAACCGTCCATCAAGACGGCGCGTGACCTGATCGCGAAACTGGGCCACGCGCGAGTTTACGAACTCCGCGTCAAATTCATCATAGCGGTACATGGGATTAGCTTTCGAAAATCAGATCGGCTGTGTCGTATGACGGTCCGTGGGTCCGGAACCGTTCACGATAGCGGGCGGGCTTGGCATCCACTGTGTCGATAAAATAAGCGCCAACGACCGTGTTGGCCTGTTCTGCGGCTTTCGCGACCTCATCCATTTTCTCGATGAGAGTTTCGTCTTCCGTCATAAGCGCGTCGGCATAATCTCGCGACCAGCCAAGGTCCGTCGTCATCCAGACACTCAGCCCGGACACCAACTCGTTTGCCGTCATGGCTTGCGGGCCTTTGCCCTTATGTTTGAGCGCGCTCATGATGCAGCTTTCAGCGCAACGGCAGACGCGCGGCGGTCATAGCCAATCATGACCACGGCGGGTCCTTTGATCTCGTTCGACGTGAGGTCATCGGGCAATTGACCCAACGTCGTCGCGACAATGATTTCATTGGCGCGAGACGCATTTTCGACCACAGCGACAGGCGTATCAGGCGAAGCGCCATGCAACAGCAACCGACCCTGAATGAAGCGCGCGGCGCGCAGACCCATATAGATGGTGGCGCGAGCATTGGGTTTGGCGAGGGCGACCCAATCCAGCTCGGCAAAGCCTTGCTCGTCATGGCCAGTCGCCAGTGTCGCTGCCGTATTCTCACCGCGCACTGTCAAGGAATGGCGCAGCGAGGCCGCCGCCGCTGTCGCCGCCGTGATACCGGGATGAATGGTAAAACCGATCCCGGCTCCATCCAGCGCGGCAAATTCTTCTTCCGCCCGACCAAAGACAAGCGGATCGCCGCTTTTCAGTCGAACGACGGTTTCGCCAGCCTGTGCTTTTTCAACAATAATCCGGTTGATCTCGTCCTGACGCGTCGACACGCCACCCGGAATTTTACCGACATAGATAAATTCGGCTTCGCGGCGGCAGAGTGACATAACCTCATCACTGACCAGCCGGTCATAAACGACCACATCGGCGCTATGCATGACGCGCAACGCTCCAATGGTGAGAAGGTCAGGATCACCCGGCCCCGCGCCGACAATATGGACATGTCCCACGGACGTTTCCCGTGAAACGGAGGATTGGCGTGCGACCTTATATCGGGTCGTGACCGTTTCAGAATCTAGGTCAGCATAATCGCCCAGCCCGGAGCCCAGTACCGTGGCCCAGAGCGCTTGGCGCTTGGCAATATCCGGCTCATCGACCTTCAATTGGTCCCGTAGCTGCTTGATTGTCTTGGATGTTTCTCCAAGATCGGATGGGAGGCGGGATTCTAAATCGCTTTTCAACGCGCGGGCCAGACCGGGGCTGGTCCCTTCCGTGCCGATTGAGACGGCCACCGGAGACCGATCCACAATGGCGGGGGTGATGAAATCGCATCCGGCGGGCTGATCAGCGGCGTTGACCGGAATACCGACCGCGCGCGAGGTCTCAGCAATCCGGTAATTCTCATCCGGGTCTTCGGTCGCGGCATAGATCAGCGATGCCGTCGTCAGATCAGCGTCTGCGACGATAGACAGGCGATCTTGTTCTGCCCAGCGACGGATTTCCTCACCGGGCGTCTTGGAAACGACGACGAGGTCTGCCTCTGTCTTGAGCAAGGTCCGAAGTTTGGCTTCAGCGGCACGGTCGCCCCCAAATACCAATACAGTCTTGCCGCGGAGATCGAAATGGATAGGAAGATAGCGCATCACAGTATCTTTATTGTCGAAGGGTTCGCTTGAAAGGACGTTTCGTTCTATATATAGAACAGATAATAAATTGCCACCCTAAAAAGCTCACGAAGGCGTTATGCCCAAAACACCCAGCTCAACCCGCAAAGCCCGCACCCGCCGCCAGCCCTGTGCTGAAACTGACGCGCTCGCCGAAAAACTGGGCGAAACGATTGGCCGCCTGAGAAAGGCGGATCAGCTCTCGCTCGGTGATCTGTCGGAAATGTCCGGTGTGGCTAAATCGATGATTAGCCAGATCGAGAAAAACGAATCCAACCCGACTGTCGCGACCTTGTCTCGGCTGTCCCAAGCGCTCGGTACCAGTGTTGAAGCTATGTTCGCCGCCGCCCCGACGGATACGGCCCTCGTCCAACATGCCAAAGTTCAGGACATTCCTCGGATTACCTCGGATGATGGACTGTGCGAACTGCGCATCATTGGCGCTATTGAAACCGTACAGTTTGTCCAGGTTTATGATTTCCGCGCCGAACCAGGCGGCGTTTTAATCAGCTCTCCTCATCCCGCTGGATCGGTTGAAAATCTCACTATTCTGTCTGGAACGCTGGAAGTCCGCGTCGAAAAGGAACGTTGGTCGGCCCGTGAGGGCGAGACCCTGCGCTACCATGCGGACAGACCGCACAGCATCCACAATCTTGGCGATAGGCCCGCTCACGCGACAATGGTCAATATTCTCGCCCATAGTGTTCGAACCGGATAAGGAAGATTCCTGGCTTGCCATCCGCGTCGGTGGCGTTAGTCCGTCGCCCCAATGCAGTACCATTCTCATCTCGATAAAAGCGTCACGGCCTCATTCGGAGACGCGCTTCTCGCCAGCCTCGCGCGGGATGGCGGATTGTGGATGCCGGACGACATTCCGCATTTCACGCCCGGCGATATGGCAGACATTGGCGCGATGGATTTCGCCGATTGTGCCGCGGCGCTTGCCACCCATTTTACCGATGATGGGTTTGATGCGGAGACGCTGAAAAACCTATGTCGCGATGCCTACAGCTATGACGTGCCGATGGTGACGTTTGGCGGTGAACGGCTCGATCCAGCCATGGCCCCGAATGCCGACGAATTCGTGCTGGAATTATTTCATGGCCCAACGCTGGCCTTCAAGGATTTTGCGGCGCGCTTTATGGGCCGTGCGGCCTCGCACCTTATGGCGAGTAGCGGGCAGCGGCGCACCATTCTGGTTGCCACGTCTGGCGATACGGGCGGTGCAATTGGCGACGCGTTCTTGGGTCAGGACGGCGTTCAGGTCTTTATCCTGTTTCCAAAAGGCGGCGTATCGACGGTGCAAGAGCAGCAGCTTTGCACAATGGGCGGCGAGAATTCTAATGTCCGCGCCCTCTCAGTCGATGGCACGTTCGATGATTGTCAGGCGCTGGTAAAATCGGCTTTCGCTGACGCTAAGTTATCCAAACGCTTCGATTTGATGAGCGCTAATTCGATTAATGTCGGCCGTGTTATTCCGCAGAGCTTCTATTATGTCTGGTCATCACTGCAGGCCAAAGCCGCCTACCCGACCCGAGATCTGGTTATTTCGATCCCGTCGGGCAATCTCGGCAATCTGACCGGCGGCTTGATCGCCCGGAAAATGGGCGCGCCGATCGACCGTTTCGTCGTCTCGCACAATGTCAACGACCCGTTTGTCGATTATCTGAAAGACGGCGAATATCGCCCGCGCCCATCCACACCGACCCTGTCCAACGCCATGGATATTGGCCGCCCAAACAATTTTCCCCGTATTCTGAGCCTATTTGACGGTGATCTGGACGCAATCCGTGAGGTGTGTTGGGGTGTGTCGTTCGATGATGAGACGACCGCGCGGCATATCCGCCGTGTCTATACGGATACGGGCTATCTGATGTGTCCGCACACGGCTGTCGGCCATATGGGGATGCAAGCCTTCCGCGCGTCGCATGATGTCGACGCGACCTTCCTAACGGTCGGTACGGCCCATCCCGCGAAATTCGCCGATAGTCTTGAGACGATCATCCGGGAAGACGTACCCATGCCGCCGCCCTTGGCCGCGGCCTTCAAAGCCAAGAAACGCGTCACAACGATTGAGCCGACGCTCGATGCGCTTGTCGACCAGATCGCGTCTGTCGTCACTTGAAGCTGAGTCGCGCCGAATTTGAGCGCCGATACGCTGCGGGCCAGTTAAAACTGGCTCTGATCGGCATGTCCAATATCGGCAAAAGCTATTCCGGTATGCGGCTCGCCACACATTACGATTTTACTCTGATCGAAGTGGACCGGCTCATCTGGGACGCGCTCGGTGAAACGGATATGGACGCGTTCGCGGCGTGGCAGGGCCAGCCTTATAGCGACGGATATGAGGCACGAGAGCGCGAATCCATCGCGCTCGAAACTGATGCCACACGCAAGAGCCTAGAGACTAAAGCCCGTAACGCTCTGCTCGATACGACCGGGTCAGTCATCTATACGAATAATGATGTCTTGAAGACGCTCAACGATGACTGGTTCACCGTCTATATTGAAGCGGCACCGGAACATTTGGAGCGCCTCAAGACACAATATTTCGCCCAACCGAAACCGCTGGCTTGGGATGGTCACTATAAGAAGCGGGACGGCATGGACGAAACGGAGTCGCTGCTCGCCAGCTATCCCGACCTCTTGGCGTCGCGCGCTAAGGCCTATGCCGCGCTGGCTGACCACACGATCAGCTCCACCGACATTCTGACCGATCAGGTTGAAACCCTATTCGACCTCATCAAGCCAGCCCGCTAGCAAGCGGCGACGCGCTAAATCCGTCAATAAATCAATGTGATCCGCGCGGTCATTAAGACAAGGAACAGCGGTGAAGTGGGTGCCGCCCGCATGGAGGAAACTCTCCTCGGCTTCCATCGCGATCTCTTCCAGAGTTTCCAAACAATCAGATGAAAAGCCCGGCATCATGACGGCGACTTTCTTGATACCTTGTTCTGGCAGCGCTTCCAGCACCTTATCTGTATAAGGCTGCAACCAGGCTTTCGGCCCGAACCGGGACTGGAAAGTCGACTGCAACACCTCTTCGCTATAGCCGGTATGCGCCCGCAGCAGCGCGGTCGTCTCAAGGCATTCCGACTGATAGGGATCGCCCGCATCGACATAGGTTTGCGGCAGTCCGTGATAAGAGGCCAGGATCCGCTCCGGGATCCAATCCAGCGTCGCCAAATGATCGGACAAGCTGACCGCCAACGCCGCAATGAAGGCGGGCTCGCGGTAATAGTCGCGCAGGAAACGGAGTTCCGGCACATCCCATTTGCCTTCTAGCGCTTTTGCCACGCCGTCATAAACGGACGCAGTCGTGGCCCCCGCATATTGCGGATAAAGCGGCAGCACCGCTATCTTCTCACATCCAGCAGCCATCAGCTTGTCCAAACCCGCCCCAATCGAGGGATTGCCATAACGCATCGCCGTCTCAACCATGACCGCGTCGCCGAACTGTGCTTGGACCCCCGCGACTTGCGCGCGGGTAATCCGAACGAGCGGCGCTTCCTCGCCCTCACCCCAAATGCTGGCATAGGCTTTGGCGGACCGTTTCGGACGGATCCGCAGAATCACACCGTGTAAGATCGGACACCAGATCCAGCGCGACGTATCCACGACCCGGTAGTCATGAAGAAATTGCGCCAAATAGCGACGCGTGGCCGCCGCCGTGGGAGCATCAGGGCTCCCAAGATTAACCATCAGCAGACCTAAAGGCACAGCGTTCTCCAGATTGTCGATAAAACGACAGAAAGTAGCGTTGAATCATTCCGCCGCGCTGTCTACGAATGACTAAGCCATGCAGACTGCCGAATGCGCGTGCAAGTCGGTACATGATCGGAGAGCCATAATGAAACGACTTTTTCTCGCCACATCCTGCCTCGCAGTTTTAGCGCTCAGTGCCTGTCAGGATGGTCAGGTTGTCGATGCTGGAAATACAGTCGATGAGCTGACGCAAGCGGCGGTCACGCCTGCGGAAACCCGGCCGACAGTGCAGGATGCACGGGAATTCCTCGAAGCTGCCGAACGCGATCAGGTTAAAATCAACGCGATCAGCGCTCGAGCGAGCTGGATCAATGCGAACTTCGTGACTGAGGACACGAACGCACTGGTCGCGCAAACCTCGGCAGAGAGTGCGAAACTAAGCACGCGTCTCGCCAATGAAGCCAAGCGCTTCAACGGGGTCTCGCTACCGGACGATATGCGCCGCAAGATCGACATGCTTAAACGAGGCTCGAATTTCCCCGCTCCAAACCGCCCCGGTGCGGCCGAAGAATTGTCGAAAATCATGGCGGGTCTCGACGCAACCTATGCGACCGGCAAATTCGAAATTGATACGGACAATCCCAAGATCAAAGATATTCTGGGTGAGGTCGAAGGCGACATGATCAATCTCGGACAAGCAACTCGCCTCTTGGCACAATTGCGAGACCCAGAACTGACCCAACAGGTCTGGGAAGGCTGGCGGACTGTCAGCCCGCCCATGAAGGATGACTATGCGCGCATGGTCGAACTCATCAATGAAGGCGCGCAAGAACTGGGCTATGATGACGCTGGCGCCCTATGGCGGGCAGGCTACGATATGGACGCGGATGCGTTCGCGACAGAAGTTGACCGGCTCTGGGGGCAAGTCAGCCCGCTCTATGATCAGCTCCACTGTTTCGTTCGCGGCGAATTGAACGAAACCTATGGCAATGATGTTGTGCCGCTTGATGAGCCCATTCGCGCTGATCTACTCGGCAACATGTGGGCGCAGACTTGGGGCAATATTTACGACATTGTCGAACCTGCCGATGCGGGGGCCGGCGTTGATGTCACCTCACTGCTCAAAGATCAGGACTATGACGCGCTGAAGATGGTCGAAACGGCTGAGGGCTTTTTCGAGTCTATGGGCTTTGCACCCCTGCCTGACACATTCTGGGAGCGGTCTCTGATTACCAAGCCGCAGGACCGCGAAGTTCAGTGCCATGCCTCTGCGTGGAATCTTGACGGTCAGGACGATGTCCGGATCAAAATGTGTACCGAAGTTACGGGCGAAGATTTTGATACGGTTCACCACGAGCTCGGTCACAATTTCTACCAGCGCGCGTATAAGAATCAGCCAGTCTTCTATCAAAACGGCGCGAATGACGGCTTCCATGAAGCGATTGGCGACATGATTGCCCTGTCGATTACGCCTGATTATTTGGTGCAAATCGGTTTGCTGGATGAAGCCGACGTGCCGGGTGAAGATGCTGACATTGCGCTGCTGTTGCAGGCTGCGATGGACAAGGTCGCCTTCCTCCCCTTCGGTCTCTTGGTCGATAAATGGCGCTGGCAAGTCTTTGACGGCACGCTGAGCCCAGACGACTATAATGATGGTTGGTGGGCTCTACGCGAAGAATATCAGGGCATACAAGTGCCGGATGAGCGGCCTGCTAATGCGTTCGATCCAGGGGCGAAATATCATATTCCTGGTAACACGCCTTATATGCGCTACTTCCTATCCTACATCTTGCAGTTCCAATTCCACAAAGCGGCCTGTGATCAGGCTGGCTTTGAAGGACCGCTGCACCGCTGTTCTGTTTATGGCAACAAGGATGTCGGCGCCCGGTTCAATGCGATGATGGAAATGGGTCAGTCCAAGCCTTGGCCAGATGCACTCGAAGCCTTTACAGGTACACGGGATATGGACGGCTCTGCGATCCTCGAATATTTCGCACCGCTCATGACCTATCTGGAAACCCAGAATGAAGGTCGCACCTGCGGTTGGGACCGAGGCGCAACCGAATAAGGTTAACTTATGTGAAAGGAGCGAGTCGGTAAGACTCGCTCCATGTCGAATCCCGCAAGACAGGCGTCTAGCCCGACCTTAGCCCGGTTGAACCGACGCGTCCTAATTGTCACCGACGACGCAAAAGCGTCGGTCGCGATGGTCGAGCATTTGCGCGACTTGTCACTGGATGTCAGCATAACCGCTTATGATGGCAATCATCTCTCTGATCTCCCGGCGCAATCGCCGTCCGCCGTTCTCTGCTTCCTGACAGATTATATCGAGCATGGCCCCGCCATCGTCTCCGATATCCGAACACATTACGCGCCGCGCGATTTTCCAATTCTCGGTCGGTTGATGCGCAAGGCGCTTGGTGATCACCCCTATGACAGCGTGCTTTATGCACCGGTCCATCCGGTTCAGGTCGCGCACCGTGTCTCATCTCTCATCCGGCTCGGCCAGATGGAGAGCGAGATTATCCGCCGCATGGAGACACTCAAATATTCATTTGGGCAGGACATGGAGATTTCAGAAAACACGCTACGTCAACCATTCCGCGTTCTGTTCATTGGCAAAGCGGATCCGGCCTATATGGCGGTCGTCAACGCGCTTCAGGACAAGAATGTCGATGTCGTCGCGGCCTTCACCTCTTTTTCTGCCTTCGATTATCTGCATGACAGCACATTTGATGCGGTAGTGATGAATGCGTTGAAAGGTAGCGAGCCAGCTATGACGATTGCCGATACAATGCGGCGAAACCCTCGCCTGTTCCATGTCCCAACCCTGCTATTGGTTGATAAAACGACGTTTAGGGATGTGGATCTGGCCTATTCCCACGGGATCAAAGACCTGATCGATGCGGACGCGCCGCCCGAAGAACTGAGTGGCCGAATTTTAGAGCTGGCCAATGAATGTCGTCTCCATCTGAAACTCAAAGATGAGTTCTCTAATTTAGGTGGACCTGAGTGTTCGGACCCAGAAACCGGTGTTCTCAATACTCGGTTCCTGGCACCCCATTTGAAACGCGTCAGCCGCGATTGTCGCGCTCGTAAAGTTCCCCTGACGATCCTGACCCTGAAGCTTATCCCGCACGCTGATATAGCCCTGAACGCCGAGGGGCTCAGTGCCGCGTTTGCCAGCTCGATTAAATTGATCGCGGGCATCGTTCGGATGCAGGATATTGTCGCCCGGATCGACACGGATACGGTTATCGTCGCCTTCCCAGAAGAACGCCGAAGTGATGTGGCGCGGATCGCGGCACGGATCAGCGAGTTAATCGAGAATGCCGCCTTCCAAATTCCAGACCAAGAGCGCGGTGCCTTATCGATGAGCGTTGAGACGGCTATCGTCGAACAGGGTGAAAATTCAGGCGAAAATTCCCGTCCCTCTATTGATCCGGACTCTAAAGATCAGACCGAGACGATCGCGCTGGTCCGTTAAGCTGCGTCTTCTGCCTTAACATCGACAGTCAACGCTTTGACCGCGCGTTCCGCACCTTGGACCCGTGATTTCGGCGTATCAAATCGGCCTTGAACCAAGATTGTCTGATCCGGGCGCAACCGCCAGCCAGAATTCTGACTGATCGCAGTCATCACAACCGTTGGATTTTTGATATCTTGATGGCGCATGTTCAGAACGACACCTTTGGGCCCAGCATCGACCTTTTCAACGTGAGCTTTCCGACATAAGCGCTTGATTGTCATGACCTTTAGCAGAGCTTCGACTTCTTCTGGTAGCGGGCCAAATCTGTCAATCAGTTCTGCCGCGAGCGCATTACTATCCGTATCATTCTCAAGATCAGAAATCCGGCGATAGAGCGAGAGGCGCAAGTTAAGATCTTCGACATAGGTTTCAGGGATCAGAACCGCGACACCGAGATTGACTTGCGGTGTCCAGCTTTGATCCGACACACTTTCATCTTGTTTCAACTCGGCAACCGCCTCCTCCAACATATGCTGGTAAAGCTCGACGCCCAGTTCTTTAATGTGACCGGATTGCTCTTCTCCGAGTGGGTTCCCGCCGCCGCGCATATCCAGATCATGGCTCGCCAGCGTAAAGCCTGCCCCGAGCGTATCGAGTGATTGCAAGACTTTCAGTCGCTGCAAGGCCCCTTTTGTCGCAACATGTTCGTCCGGCATGGTCAGATAAGCATAAGCCCGCGTCTTGGACCGACCGACGCGGCCGCGCATTTGGTAGAGTTGCGCCAGACCGAACTTGTCTGCTCGGTTGATAATCATCGTATTGGCCGTCGGAATATCGATGCCGCTTTCAATGATCGAGGTCGATAGCAACACATCATATTGGCCGTCATAAAAGGCGCTCATAATGTCGTCGAGCGCGCTCGCACCCATCTGGCCGTGAGCGATGACATATTTCACTTCCGGCACACGCTCGCGCAGAAATTCCTCAATCCGACGAATATCGCTAATCCGGGGCGTGACGTAATAGCTCTGCCCGCCGCGATATTTCTCGCGCAACAGCGCTTTTCGAATCGAGATTTCGTCAAACGGCAAAACATAAGTCCGCACGGCCAAACGGTCGACAGGCGGCGTCGCGATCAGTGACAGCTCACGGATGCCAGTGAGTGCCATCTGCAAGGTGCGCGGGATTGGGGTCGCTGTCAGCGTCAGCATATGCACATCCGCCCGCAATGCCTTGAGCCGTTCTTTATGGCGCACACCAAAGCGCTGTTCCTCATCGACGACGACAAGCCCCAGATTGGCAAAACTCACCGACTTGGCCAGAACGGCATGGGTGCCGATGATAATATCAACTTGGCCTTTTGCCAGTGCTTCGCGTGTCAGCTTAGCTTTGGTGGCGGGGACGAGGCGCGAGAGTTGCCGAACGGTGATCGGCATACCGCGGAAGCGCTCAGAAAAGGTCTTGAAGTGCTGACGCGACAAGAGCGTCGTCGGCGCAACAATCGCAACTTGCCGCCCCGTCATGGCGACAGCGAAGGCCGCGCGCAGGGCCACTTCGGTTTTACCGAAGCCGACATCGCCGCAAATCAGCCGGTCCATCGGTCGGCCAGACGTCAGATCATCAAACACATCTTTGATCGCGCTCAGCTGATCATCCGTTTCAGCATAGGGGAACCGCGCGGCGAACTCGTTATAAGACCCCTCCTCTATTTCAATCGGCTCGATAGTGCGCATGGCGCGCTTCGCGGCGATTATGATCAGCTCTGCCGCCATTTCGCGCAGGCGGCCCTTGGCTTTGGCTTTCCGGGATTGCCACGCCACACCGCCCAGCTTGTCGAGCATGGCATTTTCATTGGCAGCACCGTAGCGCGACAACAGCTCAATATTCTCGACGGGTAGATAGAGCTTGGCGTCACCCGAATATTCTAGCTCAAGACAGTCATGCGGCGCGCCGCCCACAGCGAGGGTCTTCAGCCCGAGATAACGCCCGACGCCATGATCAATATGGACGATTAAATCACCCGGATTGAGCGCACTGGCTTCAGCAATAAAGTTCTTCGCCCGACGCCGTTTGCCGCGATTGACGAGGCGGTCGCCCAGAATATCCTGCTCGGAAATAACCGCCAGATCAGCCTCCCCGCCCGGCATGACAAAGCCTTGCTCAAGCGGAAGAATGACGGCCCGAATCTCGCCGGGTGCGATCTTAAAGGCGGCTTGACCGTCCCGCGCGATCGGAACGATGACGCCTTGATCTTCCAGCACATTGGTCAGCCGTTCGCGCGATCCTTCTGACCAAGCGGCCATCCAGACGCGGTGTTTAGTTTCTCGCAACGCCTGCACATGTTTAGCGACCGAATCGAAGACATTGACGCCTTCGGTCTGACGCTCGGCGAGGAAGCTGCGGCCTGTCCTTGCTCCAAAGTCGATTTTATCGCCCTCGTCTGGCGCGTCATAAGCGGCGTGCTGACGGACGCGCAGCGGAGCAGTAATATCTGATAATTCAACAGGCGCGATATAAAGCGCGTCCGGTGGGAGCGGGCGGTACAGCCCAGCCGTCTTGGCCGGATCACCGGAGCCACTATCGCGCGCGTCCTGATGTTCTTTGCGCGACATGTAGAAATCTTCGACGAGCGCTTCACGCTCTGCCATCGCTTCATTGGCGAGACCGTCAAAAGCGACAATCGCGCCTGCGCCGACATAATCGAATATGGTTTCGGTATGTTCGTAGAACAGCGGGAGATAATGTTCGATCCCTTGCGGGCGGATGCCATCAATGACGGCTGAATAGACCGGGTCGCGACTGACCCCGCCGCCAAATGCCGCGATATAGGCTTTGCGAAACTCGCTGATCGTGTCCTCTTCGATAAAGACCTCGCTGACCGGGGCCAGCGTCAGGCTCTTCAGCGCGTTGCTGGTCCGCTGCGTGTCGACGTCAAATTCGCGAATGCTTTCCAACTCATCGCCGAAAAAATCGAGTCGAAGCGGAGCTTTGCGGGTCGGCGGGAAAATATCGATCAGCCCGCCGCGCACCGCATAATCGCCGGGCTCAACCACGGTGGAGGCGCGGATATAACCGTTACGCGATAGGTAGCGTTCTAAATCCTCACGCCGGACATTGTCGCCAACCTTGGCGCGGAAACCCGCCGCTTTAATGATTTTTCGGGGCGGAACGCGTTGCAAAATAGCGGCGACCGTCGTGACGACGACCAGCGGTTTTGTCGTCTTGACGGCCAAGAGGCTGTAAAGCGCCCCCGCCCGGCGCGCAGCCAGAACGCGGCTGGGAGACACGCGGTCATAGGGCAAAGCATCCCACGCCGGTAGATTAAGCACGGGCACATCGGGTTGGAAGAAGCGGCAGGCCGCCGTGAAGGACGCGGCGCGCGCATCATCCCGCGCAACGAATAGAACGCGACCGGACGTCTTTACGGCGGCCTTGGTGACAATAAGCGCATCAGCCCCTTCCGGGAGGCCAGCAGCCGTCAGTCGAAGGTCAGGCCCAACATAGCGTGAAAGTTGGATTTGCATGTCAGAAAGACGGTCTGAACGCGCGCAATCGTTCCAACAACGGCGTGTCGAAATTGGCCGGAACGGGCAGCGCTTGCGTGATCCAAGCGTAGATGTCGTGATCCTTAGCGCTAAGCAGGTCTTCGAACATCAATAGCTCTTCATTGGACAGCTCGGGTCCATAGGTCCGGGCAAAGCCGCTGAGGATCAAATCGGCTTCCTTGAAGCCGCGATAATGCGCACGGTGGATCAGGCGCTTACGGCGCGTTTCCCAATCGATTGTGTCATCAGTCTCAGACATGAGCGCGGCCCTACTGAATGCGACCTGCCCTGTCACGACCCTATCCCTTGCATGGGCTGTATTACCGCGCCAAATCAGGGTCGTGAGACCGCCTACCCTCAATCCCTGGTTTACCGGCATTCGATCGCTGACGGGTGTTGGCGATAAAGTCGGCGAGGCGTTGGAACGGGCTTTTTCGGTCAGGACCCCGGCGAAGCTTCGTGACCTGCTGCTCACGCCGCCTGTCAGCATTATTGATCGGTCCAACCGGCCCGGTATCGCCAATGCGAGGCAAGGGGAAATAGGAACATTCTTAGTCACCGTTGGGCGGCATATGCCCGCTAACTCTCGCTCTAAACCCTACCGCATTCGGGTCTATGACGAGACAGGCGAGATGATCCTTGCGTTTTTCAAAGCTTATGGCTCGACGTTAGAGCGGCAATTCCCCGAAGGATCGCAACGACTGATTTCCGGCAAGGTTGAGATCTACAATGCCGAAGCTCAGATGAGCCATCCAGACTATGTGTTGGCACCCGAACAGGCCGATGAACTGCCGAGCTTTGAGCCTGTTTACCCACTGACAGCGGGACTATCGCCCAAAGTTGCGCGCAAAGCGGTTTGGTCGGCGCTCAAAACTGTGAGTCTCGGCGAAAGCCTGTCTGAATGGATCGACCCCGCTTTTCTTAAGCAAAATGACTGGCCAAGTTTCAATGAGGCGGTCCTGCGCCTGCACCAGCCCAGCCATATCGTCGATGTTTCGCCCAATGCGCCGCCTTTGCGACGCCTCGCCTATGACGAACTCCTCGCCAAACAGCTCGCTATGGCTTTGGTCCGGGCGCGTAACCGATCCCTCAAAGGCGAAGCGCTGAGCGCGACGGGCGAATATGTCGATGATGTGCTGCGCGCGGCGCCATTTGCGCCGACGGACGCGCAAACGCGCGCGTTTGAGGAGATCAAAGCGGATATGCGATCCGAATCGCGCATGGCCCGCTTGCTACAGGGTGATGTCGGGGCCGGGAAAACCTTTGTCGCCGCCCTCGCCAGCGCCTATGCGGCGGAAGCCGGAACGCAAGTCGCCATCATGGCGCCGACAGAAATATTGGCGCGACAACATGCTGAAACGCTGAGCGCAATGCTGGAGCCCGCCGGACTGACCGTCGAAGCCTTAACCGGCCGCGACAAAGGGCAAGCTCGGAAAGCCATCAACTCTGGTCTCTCAGAAGGTCACATTGACGTCGTGATCGGCACGCACGCTTTGTTCCAAGACGGGGTTGAGTTTGATCGGCTGGGCCTTGTCATTATTGATGAGCAGCACCGATTTGGCGTGCGCGACCGCTTGCGCCTGACCGAGAAAGGCGATGCGCCGGATTTGCTGGTGATGACGGCCACGCCAATCCCGCGAACGCTGGCCCTGACCAGTTATGGCGATCTCGATATTTCGATTCTGGATGAGAAACCTGCCGGACGTCAGCCGATTGAGACCGTCGCTCTGCCTTTGCAAAGACTGGACGATGTTATCGACGCGGTCGGGCGCGCCACGAAAGTCGGTGATCAAGTTTATTGGGTCTGCCCGCTTGTTGAAGATAGTGAGGTCAGCGACCTCTCATCCGTCGAGGATCGGCATCGGCAACTCACAGCCATTTTCGGGGATCAAGTTGGACTGTTGCATGGGCGCATGAGCGCCACGGAAAAGGAGACTGTCAGCCAAGCCTTCAAGGCTGGGCGCTACGATATTCTGGTCGCCACCACCGTTATCGAGGTTGGGGTCGATGCCCCCAATGCGACCGTGATGGTGATTGAACATGCGGAACGGTTCGGATTGGCGCAGCTACATCAATTGCGCGGTCGCGTGGGACGGGGTGAAAAGAAGAGCAGCTGTATCCTGCTCTATAAATCACCCCTCAGTCAGAACGGCAAAGAACGTCTCAAAATTCTGCGTGAGAGTGAGGACGGGTTCCTGATCGCTGAGAAAGACTGGGAATTACGGGGCTCAGGTGACCTGCTGGGTGCGGCGCAGTCCGGTCTGCCCCGCTTCCGTCTGGCCAATCTGGATAAACATCGCGATCTGCTCGAAACAGCAACACAGGATGCGCGACTGCTTGTGCAAAGCGATCCGGGATTGACCACGGACCGGGGGCGAGCCGCGCGAACCTTGCTCTACTTATTCGAGCAAGACCACGGGATCGCCATGATGCGGGCGGGCTAGCTAGAGAGCGTGTTGTCCGCGAGAGGTTTTTTGGGTTTCTTGCCCTTATACTCTTCAAGCGCCTCATTGGATGACACCATACCGCCGGAAATAATCATTTTAGCGCCCTCTTCCGGGGTCATGTCGAGCAACTTTACTTCAGTTTTTGGCACGAATAATAGAAAGCCAGATGTCGGGTTCGGTGTTGTGGGCACGAACACGCACACATAGTCCTTACCGTCGCCAGAGAGTTCGTTTTCTGGCGCGCCGGATAAATCCGCCGTCACGAACCCAATCGCCCAAATCCCTTTGCGGGGATATTCGACCAAGCAGACATCACGGAAGGCCCGGTCTTTCTGCTGAGCGATCGTGTTTAGAATCTGTTTGATACCATTATAAATCGGCGCGATCACCGGAACCTTGGCCAGAACAGCCTCACCCGCCCACAAGATTCTTGTTCCAACTTGGTTGGAAACGAAAATCCCTAACAAGGTCAGGCCAACCACGGCCAGAATCAGCGACAGGCCCCAGAAGGGAAAGTCGAAATAATTGGAGGGGTTCAGCGAATCGGGAACAATGCTCCAGACGGCAGAGTCGATCGTTCCAATCAGCTTGTTCAGGAGCCAGAATATCGCAACGATCGGCAGCGCGACGATAATTCCGGCGATCAGGCGGTTACGGAACCAGCGAACAACGCGAAAGCGCGGCTCTTTTGGTACGACTTTGATTTCTGGGTGACTGTTCGTCATTGACTTACCTTGTCCGCTTGCCGCCCGTCTTGCATATGCTTATGCCAGTTCGGCCGATCATTGAAAGCGAGAAGGCAGCCTTATTACAATGTCTCCGCAAGAAATCAGATCCCGACGGTTAGCGCTCTGGCAAACGCTATTGGGCGGATTGATCGCGACAATCGTGATCGGCGGGGCTCTGGCCGGGATTTATCGCGACGATATTTTCCAGACGATTCAGGATCCGCGACAACCGTTCCAAACCTATGATCCGCCAGAAGCACCGGATTACGCCCAGACCGCTAGCTGGCTGAGCCTGCCTGACCTCACGATTGATCCCTATACGCTAGATGAGAAAGGCGACGTCTTCGTCATCGTCCCGAGCGTCTATCGCGGCGGGGAACATTATGTTCTTCCCAGTGGAGATCTGCGGCGTAAGTCCAAGCTAGAACGGATTGTACGCCCCAATTATGTCACGCCTTATGGGGATGCCGGACGGTTGTTCGCGCCGTTCTACCGACAAGCCTCCCTCTATAGTTACATGACAACGCGGGAGGATGCGCGTCTGGCGCAGGACTTCGCCTATCAGGACGTGAGGCGTGCTTTCGGAGATTTTCTGAAACACAGCCCGCCCGAGCGCCCCATTGTACTGGTCGGCCATAATCAAGGCGCGGCGCATCTGATCCGCTTATTACATGACTTCTTTGCCGGGGACTCAGCCCTCATTGACCGGCTCGCTGTCGCCTATGTGATCGACTATCCGCTGCCGCTTGATCTTTTTGATCAGGCGCTAGCGCCGCTTGTGCCTTGTGAGAGCGCAATCGATACGAACTGCGTTGCGGCGTTCGGGACATTTATGCCCGGAGAAGATAGTATTGCTGAGCGGTTCACGGAACGGCTACTTGTCCACGACGGCTCTGACTTTGCGAGCGTCAATGAACGCGCCCTTCTCTGCATCAATCCGCTGACATGGACCCGGTCGCAAGATTATGCGCCGGAACGGCTCCATCTCGGTGGTGTCGCGGCTGAAGGGCTGGAGCCCGATATTCGTCCGGCAGCGCGGCCCAATCAGGTCGGCGCCCAATGTCAGGACGGGATATTGCTGGTCGACAGGCCGCGTTCCCGCTCGCTGCGCCGCCCCATTCAAGTCGGGGCCAAGTTCCGCACCCTACCGTCCAACCTATTTTACGAAGATCTCCGACAGAATGCTGTGGCGCGGGTCGAGGCGCTGATCGAATCAGGCACATTGCCTAAGCGGGCCGGACGGCTTGATGATTTCGTCGTGATCGAGATTGAGGAGAGCCCGGTTGTGCCCGCAACCGACCGTCCGCCGACATCACAAATTCCTGAACGCTAAAAGCGGTAGAATTTCAACGGCTGCACTGGCAAAGACGCGCCATGATAGCCTCTTCAGTCATTGACCTCATCGGCAATACCCCTCTGCTCAAACTGCAGGACGCGTCAAAAATGACGGGCTGCAATATTTACGGCAAGGCGGAGTTCCTCAATCCTGGTCAGTCGGTCAAAGACCGGGCGGCGCTCTGGATCGTACGCGACGCGGAAGCGCGCGGCGCATTGCGCCCCGGCGGTGTCGTTGTCGAAGGCACGGCCGGCAATACCGGCATTGGTCTCGCCATGGTTTGTTCTGCGCTTGGTTATCGCTGCAAGATCGTCATGCCGCGCACGCAGAGCCAGGAAAAGAAAGATGCCGTCAAACTGCTCGGCGCCGAGTTGATTGAAGTTGATGCCGTGCCCTACGCCAATCCGGGCAATTATGTGCATGTCTCCGAACGACTCGCGAAAGAACTGAGCGAGACCGAACCGAACGGCGCGATTTGGGCAAACCAATTTGATAATACAGCCAACCGACAGGCCCATATTGACAGCACGGCCGAGGAAGTCTGGGCGCAAACAGAGGGCAAGATCGATGGATTTGTCTGTTCGGTCGGGTCGGGCGGGACATTGGGCGGGATGTCGATGGGGCTGAAGGCCAAAAACCCTGACGTCAAAATCGGCGTGGCCGACCCTTACGGCTCCAAAATGTTCGCCTATTATGATCATGGTGAGCTTGAGAGCGAAGGTAACTCGATCACTGAAGGCATTGGCCAGGGGCGGATTACAGCCAACTTGCAAGACGTAATCGTAGATCGCGCCTACCGCATCAGTGACACAGAAGCGCTGCAGATCATTTTCGAACTCAACCAGCTCGAAGGCATCTGTCTGGGCGGGTCGTCTGGGATCAATATCGCTGGCGCGATTCACATGGCGCGAGAGATGGGGCCAGGCCATACAATCGTAACCATCCTGTGTGATTATGGTCAACGCTATCAGTCCAAAGTCTATAATCCAGATTTTCTAAAGGAGCGGGGCCTACCCGTCCCATCTTGGTTATGACCGCTGCCCTAACTCCGACAGGACTGTCCAAATCGCGCATCCGGGTTGATGCAACTTGGGTTTTGCCCAGTCGCACGGAACCGCTTGACGACTATTTGGCGGGCACCGCCCATTGGGTTAATGCCAACAGGATCAAAGTCTTAGCGCCGGAAGATCGTCCAACTCATAGCGCATATATTTTCGGTGAGGCCGGACTAACCGGTCATGATCCGCTGGCTATCTATGACCGCGCCGGCTTGTTTTCGTCGCCTTGGATCTGGTGGCTCTTACGGTCCCACGGCTGTGACGTTGTGCTGATTGAAGGCTGGGGCGAGACGCAAGTTGAGTGTCCCATAGCGACACCGGCAAGCTTCATATCGCAACAAGACCCGGCCAGCTTTAACGCGACCAAAGCCGATGTGTTGGCAGCGTTAGACGCGGATGACATTCAAATTCTCGATGCCCGGCCCGCAGTACGCTTTTCCGGAGAAACAGCTGAGCCGAGACCAGAGTGCCGCTCCGGTCATATCCCCGGTAGTCTCAATGTCCCCTTTGGTACGCTGAAGTCCGGACGCGCTTTTTTAAGCAATGACGACCTCATGGCCATTTTCGATGAGGCGGGCGTGGATCTGTCCAAACCGATTATCACCAGTTGCGGATCAGGCGTCACGGCATCCGGACTGGCGTATGCATTAACCCGGTGCGGCGCTGACCATGTTCAAGTCTATCAAGGGTCTTGGGCCGAATGGGGCACCGATCCAAGCTTACCGATTGAAACCGGATCATGACTGAAAAACGCACACGGTTCGCCCATCTCGGGCGACCGAGGCCGGATCTCGGAACGCCGGTGAATCCACCGCTCATTCGGGCGTCTACCCTGTTGTTTGACCGATCTGAGGATCTCTATCGGACCGATATTACCAGCTATGGACGCCACGGGACCAATGTTCATAGCGCGCTCCGTGAACTATTCCTCGAATTAGAAGGCGGCGAGAGCTGTCAGTTTTACCCGTCCGGCGTCATGGCCTGCGTTCAGCCCGTCCTATCCTTTGTCAAACCCGGCGATCATGTCTTGCTGACAGACAGCGCTTACGGACCGACCCGATATTTCAGCCAGACCTTCCTGAAACAAATGGGCGTGGAGATGGAGCTCTACGATCCTCGGATCGGCAGCGATATTGATGGTCTGATCCGCGACAACACCTCTGTCGTTCTGCTGGAAAGTCCCGGCTCCCTCACCTTTGAGATTCAGGATATTCCAGCCATTTGTAAGGCTGCGCGGGGCCGCAGCGTAATCTCAATCGTTGATAACACTTGGTCGGCGGGCCTGACATGTAACCCGCTCGCTCTCGGCGCGGATATTTCCACCCAGTCAGCCACAAAATATTTTGGGGGTCACGGCGATCTCCTGTTCGGAGCCGCGATTTGTGGAAGTGCTGCGCATGGCGAGAAACTGTCTCAAACCGCTAAACAACTGGGCGTCGCCAGTTCACCCGATGATGCTTATCAAGTGCTGCGGGGATTCCGTTCGGTCGTTACTCGGTTTGAACAACAGGCCCGTACGGCAGAGACCATAGCGCGCTGGCTGAGCGGTCACGACCAGATCCTTGATGTCTTGCACCCGGCTCTTGAAACTCATCCCGATCATGCGCTCTGGGCGCGTGATTTTAGCGGTGGCGGCGGTCTATTCAGCGTTGTGATGAGCCCGCGCTCAACGGCTGACGTCAACCGCTTTATCGACGCGCTCAAACTTTTTGGCGTTGGGTTTTCTTATGGCGGGTATGAGAGTTTGGCGATCCATTGTGACCCGCAACTCAAACGCAAATTTGGCGACCCTTTCGCGGGCCCTATCGTCAGATTCGCCTGTGGCCTTGAAGACGAACGCGACTTAATAAGTGATATAGAGCAGGCTCTTGCGTTCGTTTCTTGAGGTCATCTGGGGGCTCCTCAAACTCGCAGCGGTCGGGGGTGTCATCGCTCTAGGCTCTTGCACTACGGCCCGAACATTATTGAAGCAAGCGCCGACGGACTTACCGTCCAACTGGCAGCCGCCCTCGCGCCAATCCCTGCCCGACCCGCTGGCGAGAGAGTTACTGCAAGCGCATGTTTACGGGCAAATGGACATCAGCCCAGATGTAGAGGTCGTCGATTTTCAGATAGTATCAGCCGACGCCCTGGACGGTCGGGCCACGCTCGCCCAATGGCAGCTTCGGATCGGATATGGGGCGGCGGTCCGCGATCTAGACCTCGTCGCCTTGATTCCAAATGATCGTCCCAATGCGCCGATGATTTTGTCGCAGAATTTCTGCCCCAATGACGATGTTGTTCCGCTGGACGGCGTTAGAACGCCTACTAATGTCGGATTCGATTGTTCAGGCGGTGGTTTAGCCGGAGCCTTTTTCGGGAGTATATTCGGCCGCTATATTGTGACGCCGCCCCTTCAAGACATCATCGACCGGGGTTACGGTTTTGCCGCGACCTATCCGGCTCAATTCATCCCAGACAGAGGTGAGTCCGGACTGGCGACGCTCGATGCAATGCTTCCCGACCAACCCAACCGTCCCGGCGCGTTGGCGGCCTGGGCCGGACTATTTGATGTTGCCGCCGATACAATAGAGACAGAATTCGGTGAGCGACCGATGATTGCTTACGGACATTCGCGCTTCGCCAAGACCGCTCTGCTCGCTGGGGCGTGGTCTGACCGAATTGACGCCGTTGTTGCGCATCAGAGCGGCACACTGGGCGCATCTGCGCTCGATGACGGCACAGGTGAACCGCTGGGCGATATGGTCAAAGCCTACCCGCATTGGGCCGGTCCTGGCATTACGCCTTATACGCACACACCGGCGTCATTACCTGTCCGCCCCGCTGACCTGCTCGTTCTTATTGGCGACAAGCCTGTCTTGCTTGGCAATGCCCGGCGTGATGTGTGGTCCGACCCCTGGGGCGCGTTTACAGAAGCCAAATCGGCGTGGGGTGATGCGTTTAGTGCTGAACGCCCGTCTGACTTCCGGGCCACGGACAGGAAAGCCTATTGGCTCCGCCCCGGAACGCATGGGGTCGTCAAGGAAGACTGGCCCGCCTTCCTCGATTTCCTCGATGCGAACATCGCTAAAGATTAGAGAAAAATGGCGATCCCGGGAGGACTTGAACCCCCAACATCCTCATTAGAAGTGAGGTGCTCTATCCAGTTGAGCTACGGGACCGACTGACAAGCGCAAAGACCCTAATGTGTCCAAGGCAACTTGCGATTAAAAGCGAAATTTTCGGAATATGATCGTGGGATGCGTTTCGAATCCTTTGATCCATGCACACGGTGCGGAATGTCATTCGTTTTGGCGTAGGATACAGCCTCGTCCAAAGTATCAAATGTCATCCGAATCTGCTCCCGCGTATCGGTCGAAATCGCATTGCCCGTCAGCGGATCGATCGAGTGCGGTTCTTCGCTCTCAAATTCGAGAATCCAATGATGGGTCTTAGCGCGTCCCGAGCTCATCGCCGATGGGCGTGGTCTGTAGATCTTGGCGTACATAGAGCGGCGTTAGCGGGGACGTGCGCGGCTGGCAAGTTCGTCCCGCGCCTAGCCGCCATTTTCCCTGTGAAAGGCGGCATTCAGCAACCGTTTCACGTCACTTAATGCCTGACCTTTGGTTAGCGGCTGCGCGGGCGCTGGCCGGCCTGGAGGTTGGGGTTGAGCCGGGTATCCGGGTGAACCGCCCCTATGCTGTGTCGCCGTTAGTGGCGCGGCGTGAGTTTGAGCCAAATGCGGTTGGGCCAAATGAGGCGTCAGCGCCCCCGTACTCGCGTCAGAAACATGACTTCGCCTTTTCCAGCTCTCATAGACGCCCTGCATGAGTTGTGGTGTCGCTGTGTCGTGAGTCCAGAGTTTGGTGAAGGAGGCGCTGGAGCTGTGCGGACGATATTCTTCGGGTAGATTATTCAACAGCACACGCATGGGAAGATTGACGGCTTCACCGAACACCATGGTCTCGGCGGTTCCAAGCGACGGCAGGAAGGCCAACAACTCAGCCGCCCCGTCAGGAATAGCCGAGCGAACGAAGTTTTGGTCCACCTCATTCGACAGACGCATCGAAAAGATCGTTGAACATTGCGATAAGGTGCTCGGCTCTAGCTCAGACGGGCGTTGCGAGATTATACCCAGAGATACACCGTATTTTCGGCCTTCTTTGGCGATACGGGAAATGATCTTCCGCGTGGACGCAAAGCCTAAACTCGGATCGCGAGGAATATATCGGTGCGCTTCTTCGCACACGAGCAAGATAGGAATTTTGCGCTTTGACCAAGTCGCCAATTCGAAAGCCAGACGGCTGACGACGGATACAACCACGTTGAGTGTTTCAGACGGAATTGATGAGAAATCCAGAATCGAAATCGGCTTCCCATTCACCGGCAAGCGGAAAATCGGGCCCATTATGTCCTGTATGGACTTCGGCTTGGCCTGATTGCGGAAGATGAAGGCGTAACGCGGATCGGAGATTAGGGTCGCGATGCGGCGCTTTAGCCTCTTATAGGGCTGAAGGTTCGAGTTGTTTTCAAGCTTGCCCATTTCGTGATCGATCAACTTCATCACATCGCGAATACGGTACGGAACCGGGCTATCCAGAGTGATGTGGGTCGCGCGCTGCAATTCATATTCGATATCGTCGAGATTAGTCTGCGCGCTGACGTCACTGCTTTGATTGGCGCGCTCAAATAGGCGTTTGGCCTTTAGAATCACGTCATGGAGAATTTCGTCCTCTTCGCGCGCTTGATCCTCAATGTCTGACGTTAGAAGTTCAGACGTCTCGGCAAAATCAAACATCCAAAGAGGTAAATCGAGGGTTTGCCCCGTAATCACCTCTGCTCGCGCGCCAAAGCTCTTGGAATATTCGTTATGTGGATCGAACAGGACAATATGACCGTTGGGATTGGCCGCTAAAATAGACTGTAAGACGAGCGCAACCGTACAGGATTTCCCTGAGCCGGTAGAGCCGATGATAGCGAAATGCTTAGACAACATATCGTCCGTTCGAACTTTGGCGACGATGCTGCTATCCTGCTGCAAACGTCCGATTTCGATGCAGGCGCTATTCTCTCTCGCAAAGATCAGCTGCAGATCCGACGGCGACATGGTGTACACGGCCTCGTTCACAACTGGGAAGGTTCGGACACCTCTGAAAAACTTCGTTTCTCGCGTCGTTGGGTTGGTGGTGATCTCACCCAAGATGCTCAGCTTCGCCATGCATCCATCATTCTCCCCCTCATTATCGGTCGCGCCTATTTGTAGCGACGACACCATCGCCACGACGATGGATTGACTGGTCAGAATTTTTAGGATCGTGCCGATCTGCGCGAGATGCAGCTTGTTATCCCGGATAACAGTTTTGCTGATTGAAATGAGCGCCTCAGACGACCCTACATTGAGAATTCGACCGATTTCGATCTGGGCAAGCTGACGGCGTACGCCACCGCTCGGCGCGGTCGCTTGCCTCAATCCAGATGCCGTTGGCGTCATAGCGTAAACCCTCTTTGGGCAACGCTAGGTCAGAGGCGTTAAGACAAGGCTTACGATTGGGGTCGGATTGGATGTCTGGTCGGGGAGACAGGATTTGAACCTGCGACCCTCTGTTCCCAAAACAGATGCGCTACCAGGCTGCGCTACTCCCCGTTCCAGACGAAGCGGCTCTTAGACGGTTCGCGCGCAGGCGCAAGTCGTTAGCTGCCGAAAAATGGATGCTCGACTGTATCTCCGGGTTTAATCCCCAGTTCCAGGGCGCGACCGCCCTTAAGCTCAACCACAGCGGCGACGGTGCCCTCCGAACTGGCTGAGCGCAGTTTGTAGGGTTGCGCCATATGTTCGATCTTCAGAATCTGGCCGTTGGAGCGAACAAACAGGATATCGAGCGGTATCGCCGTATTCTTCATCCAGATCGTGGCGATCTTGGGTTCTGCAAATTCGAAGATCATGCCCTCGTCTTCGCCCATTGTGTCGCGCCACATCATGCCGCGCGCCTGCTGATCAATCGTTTTAGCTTCTTCGACCAGAAAGGCGTGGGTTCCGTTCTCAGACACAATGCTCAAAGGCTGAGGTTCGCCAAAATCGACCACATCATTTTGTTCAGTCTGCGCAAAAACGGGCGACGTAAACGCCGTTGACGCCAAAGCAACGAAGAGAGCGGAAATCAGAGCACGTTTCATGAAAAGGGCTGTAACCCTGAAGGGTTGTCGCTGTCAGGTAAAAATCGCACTCAGGGGAGAAAAGCAACTGGCAGTCCCTAGGGGAATCGAACCCCTCTTTCCAGGTTGAAAACCTGGCGTCCTAACCGATAGACGAAGGGACCACTCTGTTGCGAGCCGCCATATATGAAAGAGGGTGCGAGCTTTCAAGCGGAAAAGATCGCGCGTGTGTCATGAAAATGCAGCGGACGTGTTAGGCTTACGCCACCCAAGCGAGGTCTTTGAGGTGAAAGTCCGCACTTTCTCGCCCCTGATAGCTGTTTCGTTTGACCTGTCCGAGCAGGTGCAGACGACGGTCACCGGCCTCTAGCAAAGCTTGCCCAAGCTCGGTTTCATCGCCGCGAAACAGGATTCCGGACACGCGGTCCCCGCCCCGCCCTTCTGCCGTGAAGCGTACATGGCCACCCTTCAGACGTTTAGAGAATGCAATCCGAACGTCTGAGAGGGCAAAGACTGGACCAGGATTTTGTGGGCCATAGGGGCCAACCGAATCGATAATGTTTAGAAGCTCAAGATCGGCTGCACTTGGCGCTAGGCTGAGATCGACCTTGGACACGGGGGCGGCTCGCGCTGTAGCGACGTCCTCTGCAAGCTGAGCCTCCAACCACTCCGTCAACTCTCCGACCTGTTCGCCCTCGACAGTCAGCCCCCCCGCCATAGCGTGACCGCCGCCAGACTGGATCAGACCCGCCTTCTTAGCTTGGGCGAAAGCTGTGCCGAGGTCGACGCCAGAGATCGACCGTCCTGAGCCTTTACCGACACCGTCTTCATCAATCCCGATTACAATCGCTGGCCGTTCGAATCGGTCTTTCAGCCGCCCTGCGACAATCCCGATCACGCCCGGGTGCCAGCCCTCCATCGACACGACAATAATAGCACGGTTATCCTGCCGTTCGGCCTGCTCCGTCGCGGCCCGAAGCATATCGTCCTGCATCGTCCGGCGTTCCCGGTTCAGCCGGTCAAGCTCAAAAGCGTGAGAGTGAGCGAGCGCGACATCATCCGTGGAGAGCATCTCCGCCCCCATCTCAGAGCGGCCAATCCGGCCACCCGCATTGATTCGCGGGCCGAGGACGAACCCGGCGTGATAGGTGGTGAAGGGCGGGGTCGCCTTGGCCACAGCCGCCAGTGCGTTTAATCCGGCGATCCGCTGACGATCCATGACCTTGAGGCCGTGTTTAACCAGAAGGCGGTTCAGCCCCACCATCGGAACAACGTCGCAAACCGTGCCAAGCCCGGCGAGGCCGAGTAATTCACGAATATCGAGCGTCGGCTTTAACCCGCGCCGCTTGGCCTCTCGGTTCAAAGCAACAACCAGCATGAAGGTCACCCCGGCGGCAGCCAAATAGCCTAGGCCACTCTCATCGTCGGGCCTGTTCGGGTTAACAATGGCCTCGGCCGGCGGCAGCCCGTCCATCAGGTGGTGATCGATGACGATCACAGGTAAATTGATCTCTGCGGCTGCGTGTAGGGCCTCATGGGCTGCCGCACCGCAATCCAGCGTGACGACAAGGTCTGCCCCCTCGCCTTTCAAAACCTCGAACGCCTGCCGTGACGGGCCGTAGCCATCGCGGATGCGGTCAGGCACATGTAGCCCAAACTCATAGCCTAAGCCCCGTCCCCAGCGGATCATCTGCGCGGCGGATGTGCCGCCATCGACGTCATAGTCGGAGAACAGCGTGACACGTTTGCCCGCCTCGATCCGGTCCAGAATTAGGCCCGCCGCAGCGTCCATATCTTCTAGGGTGGACGGATCTGGTAGATCCGCCTTCAGTGTCGGCGCGAGATAACGCTCTGCCGTTTCCCCCGGCACACCGCGACCCGCCAGTAAGGCCGACCGAATACGGTCTAGACCTGACGTTTGTTGGACCTTTGTGATGTCGTCATCGCTGGCGCGGGCGATCCATTTTTTGCCCAATAGGGACCGTTCGACCCCCAATAAGGCTGGGCGATCCGTCATCCCGCCTTGCCAGGGCTATAAGGACGCGAGGAGCGCAGGCGCTGCACGGCGCTATCGACAGAATTCATGATCAGCGTGTGCGTATGCACGCGACCACCCATAATCTTCACACCGTCCAGTAGCGAGCCTTGGGTCACACCTGTTGCTGAGAAGATCGTCGGCCCAGAGGCCAGGCCTTCCAGATCATAAGTTTTGTCCAGATCATCAATGCCGACACGGCGGGCGCGGGCGACCTCATCATCATTGCGGAAATGCAAGCGGCCCTGCATCTGTCCACCAATACAGCGCAAAGCAGCGGCAGCGAGGACACCTTCGGGGGCCCCGCCCTGCCCAATATACATATCGGTCTGCGTGTCGGGGTCGGTCGTGCTGATCACGCCCTGCACATCGCCGTCCGTGATCAGGCGAACACGCGCGTCAATATTGCGCAAACTATCGATGATGTCAGAATGGCGAGAGCGGTCGAGCACGCAAACCGTAATGTCGGATGGGGAGACTCCCTTAGCTTCGGCCAGACGTTTCACATTATCGGCGGGGCTGTCAGCCAGATTGATTGTCCCGTCAGCATAGCCCGGTCCGATGGCGATTTTGTCCATATAGACGTCCGGCGCAAACAGCAGCCCGCCGCGCGGCGCAAACGCCATCACAGCTAGAGCGTTCGCCATCGCCTTGGCGGTCAGGGTTGTCCCTTCCAAAGGATCGAGGGCGATGTCGATTTCTGGACCTTTGCCCGTGCCAACTTCCTCGCCAATATAGAGCATGGGGGCTTCGTCACGTTCACCTTCACCGATGACGATCCGACCGCGAATATCCAGCGCGTTGAGACCGCGCCGCATGGCGTCCACAGCCTTTTGGTCTGCCGCCTTTTCGCGGCCGCGTCCGACCATTTCGGATGCTGCAATCGCAGCTTGTTCAGTGACGAGCGCCGCTTGCACGGCGAGTCCCGCATTAAAACCAATCTTACCCATTTCAACAGCCCTTCAAGTGTTTTGATTCGTCGCGCGCCCTAGCACAGTCGATATTACTGCGCAGCGCTGGCCTTCGCCGAATTGGCTAAGTCGCGTTGCATCATCTGTTTGATATTGCGCGCGGCCTGACGAATGCGCTGCTCATTCTCGACCAGAGCGATCCGAACATAGCCTTCGCCATGTTCACCAAAACCATTGCCCGGCGAGACGGCCACATCAGCATTGCGCATGAGATATTTTGAAAAGGCCAGCGACCCCATCTCGCGATATTGTTCTGGCAGAGGCGCCCACGCAAACATCGACGCGTCCGGTGACGGGATCGTCCATCCGGCTCGGCCAAAGCTTTCGACCATCACATCACGGCGGGCTCGATAAATCACGCGCGCCTGTTCGACAGGCTCTTGCGGGCCATCCAGCGCCGCGCAGGCCGCCACTTGGATCGGGGTGAAGGCCCCATAATCGAGATAGGATTTAACCCGCGTTAGCGCCGCGATCAGGCGCTCATGACCGACTGCAAAGCCCATGCGCCACCCGGCCATGGAATAGGTCTTGGACAGTGAGATGGTTTCAACGGCGAGAATGTCCCGCGCGCCCGGCACCTGAAAGATTGAGGGCGGTGGATCGCCGAAATAAATTTCTGAATAAGCCAAATCCGACAAGACAATGATATCATTGTCTTTTGCGATCGCGACGATCTCTTCATAAAAGGACAGATCACAGGTCATGCCCGTCGGATTGGATGGGAAACAGACGACAATCGCCAAGGGCGGCTTATCGTCTTCGGACAAAGCCTTCTTCACGCCGGCTAAATATTCGTCAGCCGTAATGGCGGGAATGCCTTTGATCTTCGCGCCCGCAATGATGAAGCCATAAGCATGGAGTGGGTAAGAGGGATCGGGCGCGTAGATGATGTCACCCGGCGCGGTGATCGCCTGCGCGAGGTTAGCGAACCCTTCCTTCGAGCCGATGGTCGCAATGACTTGTGTCTCTGGATTGAGCGAAACATCGAAGCGCCGATCATAATAGCGCGCACAGGCTTGACGCAGTCCTTTGATCCCGCGCGAGGCCGAATAGCCCGTCACATTAGGCTTCTGAACCGTCTCGATCAGCTTATCGATCACATGTTTCGGGGTCGGCAGGTCGGGGTTCCCGAAGCCGAAATCAATGATGTCGGACCCTTCCGCACGGAGTTCAGCCTTCAGCTTGTTGACCTCAGCAAAAACATAAGGCGGAAGGCGTTGGATCCTGTAGAATTCTTCCCGAAACGTCTTGTCGGGGACAGGCCAGTTCATGACGGATCATCGTCCTTATAAGCTTCAGCCTCATTCTTGGCCGCTTCGAACTGACGGTCAAACACCTCAGGGCTCAGAGCGGGCTCCAGATCAGGCATGTCGACATCGTCGTAGAGGCTTTCCATCTCGCGCGCAGATTGATCCCATTCTGCGGCTGTGCGGACGCCAGCCGGCATGTCCGGTGTCTCATCAGGGCTCGGAAAGCTCATCTCTAGATCAGAGATTTCTTCATTGAAGTCGGACGTTCCCATGAAATCGAGCTCCGGCAATTTGACGGAGGCACATCCCGGCAGGATGGCGGCAGCAAGAGCGGTGATAACTAGGATGCGAATAGACATAGGGTAAGAGTAGCGAATTTGTCGCGTTCGTCATGTGAAACTTACGCTCAGGTCGGGAAAAAGACTGACCCAGCTATGGAAAGAGCCCTGTCGCGCCTAGACCGAGTGTCTCGGTCCAGCCTTGCGTCAGATTATAGTTCTGCACCGCCTGCCCGCTTGACCCCTTGGTGAGATTGTCGATCACAGAGACGATAATCGCGCGGCCCGGCACACGGTCAGCGAAAATGCCGATCCGCGCTTCATTCGACCCGCGCACATGCCGCGTTTGTGGCACTTCGCCTTCTGGCAAAATTGTCACGAATGGATCGTTCGAATAACGCTCCGCATAATAGTCTCTAACCCGCTCAACCGACCAATCGTCGGTCAGTTCGACATAACAGGTCGCGATCATGCCGCGATTCATCGGCACGAGATGCGGGGTGAAGCTGATGGCTGAGCTATGTCCAAACCGCCGCAACTCTTGTTCCATTTCAGGGGCATGGCGATGATTTCCAATCCCGTAAGCATGCGCGCCGTCTGAGACTTCAGAGAAGTGGAGCCCGAGCGTTGCCTTGCGTCCCGCCCCGGTTACGCCTGTCTTCGCGTCAATGATGATTAGGCTGTCGGAAAAGGCAGACGCCTCAACGCCCGGCAGTAAAGCCAAGAGAGAACAGGTCGGAAAACAGCCCGGACACGCGACCAAACGTGCGCCCAGAAGATCGGTCCGCGCAAACTCGGTCAGTCCGTAAACGCGATCTTCAAGCAAAGCAGTTTGGGTGTGCTGCGCGCCATAAACGGCTTCAAACTCCGATGGATCGGAGAGCCTAAAATCTGCCGATACGTCGATCACCGTGTCGACATGATTTAGTGCATTCGCAATCGCGGCCTGCCCCGTCGAGTGCGGTAAGCATGAAAAAACAACATCAATGCCTGACAGATCAATATCTTCGATCTTTTGAGTCGTTGGCAAAGATTGGCCAGAAAAGTTGGCGAAAACATCGCCATACGCTTCGTCTGCGCGGCTATGAGCCGATAGAGCGCCGATTTGGATCTCAGGATGGCCGAGCAGCAGACGCACCGTTTCCGCTCCGGTGTAACCACTGGCTCCGAATATTGCGGCTGTCTTCATCATCGCCCCCAAAGAAAAAAGGCGCCTCGGTAACCCGAAGCGCCTTGAACAATAGCCGGTAAAGGTTCGTTTAGCGTTTCGAGAACTGGAAGCTCTTACGAGCTTTCGCCTTACCGTATTTCTTACGCTCAACAACGCGCGAGTCACGGGTGATAAAGCCAGCCGCTTTAAGCGGAGCCCGCAGCACCGGCTCATAATAGGTCAGAGCTTTGGTGATGCCGTGACGCACAGCGCCGGCTTGTCCGGATAGGCCGCCACCTTTGACGGTCGCCATGACATCATAGCTGTCAACGCGGTCCGCGACTTGGAACGCCTGAGCGATAACAAGGCGAAGCACAGGACGTGCAAAATAGACTTCCTGATCGCGACCATTAACGATGATCTTGCCAGAACCGGGCTTGATCCAAACGCGGGCGATGGAATTCTTACGCTTACCCGTCGCATAAGAGCGACCATGTTCGTCAATTTTAGGATCCGGAAGCGGCATATCTTGCGCGGCTTCAGCACCCTGATCTTCCATGGCGGCTTTAAGGTCTTCGAGGCTCGTCGCGACGACTGTATCTTGGTCAGTCATTGATCTATGCTCCCTTGACGTTTTTGCGGTTGGCAGATTTGAAATCGACCGTGACGGGGTTTTGTGCAGAATGAGGATGCTCGGCACCCGCATAAACGCGAAGATTGGAGAGCTGTTGGCGAGCCAATGGTGACTCTTTCGGCAACATACGTTGCACGGCCTTGCGCATCACGCGGTCAGGGAAACGGCCATTGAGAATTTTCTCAGGGGTGGTTTCTTTGATACCGCCGGGGTGACCCGTGTGACGATAATATTTCTTGTCTGTCAGCTTATTGCCGGTGAACTTCACCTTATCGGCATTGATGATGACGACATTGTCGCCGCAATCAATGTGAGGTGTGTAGTCAGGGCGGTGCTTCCCGCGCAGTCGCATGGCGACAAATGACGCAAGGCGGCCAACAACGGCGTCCTCTGCGTCGACGACGATCCAGGTCTTCTCGACCTCCGCCGTCTTTAGAAACTTAGTGGCTTTCATTTCGTCCCTCGAAAATAACGAAAGGCCCGCTAGGTAGCGGACCTCCGATGAAAAGGTTGAGCGCGCAATAGGGGGGAGCCGCGACAGCGTCAAGACTCGAGAACAGAAGAAGGTTCTTAATTCACTATATAAAACAACATCTTATCAAAACGGTATTTTATTACCGTGTCTTTTCCATCGATGAATGAGCCACATCGTCGAGATAAAGACGAGAACCGAACTAAACTGATGCAACAAGGCGAGGTTCAGCGGCGCGACGGCCAGCAAGGTCCAGATACCGAGACCAATCTGCCAGCACAGCAAAAGCGCTAGAACAAAGATAGGGGCGCGGAGCATGGCGTTGCGCCGATAGATAAAGGCAAGCACCACAAACAAACCGAGTAAGCCGTAAGCCAGCACACGGTGATTGAATTGGATCGCTGCCGCATTCTCGAACAGATTGCGCCACACCGGGCTTTGGAACCAATAGCCTGACGGAACGAACCGCCCATCCATTAACGGCCAGCTATTGTAAATCTTGCCGCTATTGGTCCCGGCGACAAAGGCGCCGGCAATGATTTGAACATAGACCAGCAATAAAAAGATTGGCGGTAGCCAGCCTTCCCCCTGCCCGGACTCACGCCGCCATTCCCGCAGCGACTCGAAGAATAGCCATAAGAGACAGCCCAGAATGATGAAGGCCATGCCGAGATGGGTGGCGAGGCGGTACTGGCTGACCGCAACCATGCCCTCTTGCAGTCCGGAATGGACCATCCACCAACCGATGACCCCCTGGATCCCGATCAGAAGTAAGATAGCGAAGAAGGTCAGACCTCTCCCACTGGGTATGCGGCGTGATAGGGTGAGGATCAGCAAGGGGATGGCAAAAGCGAGCCCGATGATGCGGCCGAGTTGGCGATGCGCCCATTCCCAGAAGTAGATGAAGCGAAACCCGTTCATATCCATGCCGGGATGTTCGGCTTCAAATTCTGGGATTTGTTTATATTTTTCGAATTCAGCGATCCACGCCTCCTCCGATAATGGCGGTAATGCCCCTCTGATGGGCATCCATTCAGTGATCGATAGGCCAGAATTGGTCAGCCGGGTCGCGCCGCCAATCACAATCATGGCAATCACAAGCAGGACCATAAATCCCAACCATCCCGTCACCCAGCCGGGGGCTCGTTTTTCGAAGGATATGGCCATGGGTGGTCTATAGACACTCGTGTGGCAGTTGGGCTGCGACAATGGCAGCCCTGATAAGACAAGTGGTCGGAGTAGCAGGATTCGAACCTGCGACCCCACGCCCCCCAGGCGTGTGCGCTACCGGACTGCGCCATACTCCGCGCCACTTGCGCGCGCGGGCTATAAGCAGCTGAGCCGAGGCCCGCAAGATAGCAATAGCGGCCAAAGCCTTGGATTCATCGCGGTTTAGCAGGACAGGCTTAGCTTGAAGAGTCGAATGTGTCCCACTGCCCCTTAAGGGCTTCGAGACGGCTGAGCGCATCCCGAAGGCCAGACATGTCTTTGGGTTTTTCAGGTGGTGGCGTGGGCTCAGGTGATGCTGGCTCTGGCAATGTTTGCGCCGTCGGTGGCAGGCTCGCCGAAGGCACGCGCTTTATAGGAACAATATGCTCGGCCTCAGGCTTTTCGATCCGTTCAGGGACCAGTTGCGTGTCCGATAGGTCACGCTCTCGCGAGGCTTCTTCGACTGATCGACCCAATTCAATAATGCGCGAAGCACCGCTCTTCGCGATTAGCTTTTGCACATCCTTGATCGGATGCTTCTCATCATGGAGCAACGTCTTGATGCCGCGCAGAAACTCAATGTCTTCCGGGCGATAGAAACGTCGACCGCCGCCGCGCTTGATCGGTGTGATATCAGAGAATTTCGATTCCCAGAACCGAAGGACATGAGGTTGCAGTCCGAGTTCATCCCCGGCTTCACTGATGGTTCTGAAGGCGCGTGTCGTCTTCGCTCGCATGGATCAACCCTGTTGCGAATCGGACTGTATCACCGTTTTGGGCTTAAAGACGAATCAACCCGTTCACGGAGGACTTGGCTGGGCTTGAACACTAGGACGCGACGGGGCGTAATCGCCACTTCGACCCCCGTTTTCGGGTTCCGTCCGATCCGTTCATTCTTCTCGCGCAGTAAAAATGTGCCGAAACCGGCCAGCTTCACATTTTCGCCTTTAAGGAGAGCGCCGGAGATATGGCCAATGACCGATTCCACAAGCTCAGCGGAATCCGACCGGGATAATCCGATCTCGCTATAGACGGCCTCCGCCAAATCGGCGCGCGTCACGGTGCCCGTGTTCACGGTCTTACTTCCCATAGCGAGCTATAAAGCAAATGCGCCCTACTACGCGCAAGGGCTAAATGATCGCAAAGGCCGGAAAAACTTTGCAGATTCAGTAGCGAAGCAGGCATGCGCCCCATGTGAATCCTCCGCCAAACGCTTCTAGCATCACTGTATCGCCCTTTTTTATCCGCCCGTCACGGACCGCAGCGTCCCAAGCCAGCGGCACACTAGCCGCCGATGTATTGGCATGTTCTGCAACGGTGGAGACAACTTGCTCTGGACGCAGCTTTAGCTTTCGAGCCACGGCGGTCAGGATTCTCTGGTTCGCCTGATGGGGGACAAACCAGTCAATCATAGAAACATCATACTCGGCCTCATCGGCGCAGGTTTGAATAATCCCGGCAATATCGGTCACAGCATGTTTGAAGACGGCATTGCCCAACATACGCAGCTTACCGACTGTTCCGGTCGAGGATGGCCCGCCATCGACATACAGCATGTCACGATGGGTGCCGTTGGACCGGATGATGGAGTGAATGACGCCATCTTGCGTATCATCTTGTGCTTCGAGAATAATTGCCCCGGCTCCGTCACCAAACAGCACACAAGTGCCTCTGTCTTCCCAATCCAAAATCCGCGAAAATGTCTCAGCCCCAATCAGCAGGATACGTTTGTGCGTGCGCGACTTGATTAGCCCATTGGCGATATGAATACCGTAAAGGAAACCACTGCAAACAGCTTGTACGTCAAACGCGGCGCCATGCGTCATACCCAGTCGATGCTGGATCATGGTCGCCGTAGACGGAAAGGTGAGATCGGGCGTCGAGGTCGCCACGAGAATTAGATCGAGATCCGCGGCCGTCAGACCTGCATTATCGAGCGCTTTCTGAGCCGCAGCATAACCCAGGTCGGATGTGGTTTGACCGTCTGCGGCGATATGCCGGCGTTTAATCCCCGTCCGCTCGCGAATCCACTCATCGGACGTATCCAGCCCTAGCACATTAGCAAACTCGGCATTCTCCATCGCCCGTTCAGGGAGATAGCTACCAATGCCCCGGACAACAGCACGAACGGTCATGTTATGAAGCCAATATTATCGTCTTCATCATGCAATGCGTCGAGACGGCGGTCGATGGCGTGCATGAAGTCTGTCTCTGCTAAGCCAACAGCAATGTTAATCGCATTGGCAAAGCCGATCCGGTCCGTGCCGCCGTGGCTCTTGATGACGATACCGTTGAGACCAAGGAACACCGCGCCGTTGACCCGGCGCGGGTCAATCCGTTGTTTGAGCTTGAACAGGGCGAAAGCGTTCAACCCCGTCGTGAACTTGGACCAGATATTCCCTTGCATGGCTTCATTGAAGAACGTGCCGATGAGTTTGGCCGTGCCTTCCGCTGTTTTCAAAGCGATGTTGCCCGTAAATCCGTCCGTGACGATGACATCGACGGACCCTGTCGAAATATCATTGCCTTCAACATAGCCTGCATAGTTAAGGTCAAGCTGGCTTTCGGACAGGCGTTCATGGGCGGCGCGAATGACCGCATTGCCCTTCTGGTCTTCAGTGCCGACATTGAGCAGACCAATTGACGGCTTATCCTTCTTATAGATCGCTTTGTAATAGGCTTCGCCCATGATCGCGAATTCTGTGAGTTGGGCCGGGTCCACATCAATATTGGCACCCACATCCAGCACCACTGAAACGCCGTCCAATCGAGGCCAAGACGCCGCCAAGGCGGGGCGCTGAACGCCCTGTTTCATCCGAAGTTGGAGCTTGCTCATCGCCATAAGTGCGCCCGTATTGCCTGCTGAAACTGCGATTTCCGCCCGTTTAGCCTTCACCGAAGCGACAGCGTTCCACATCGAACTATCCTTGCCACGACGCAAAGCTTGGGACGGCTTGTCATCCATCGAAATCGTCTTTTCAGTATGGACGACTTCTGAGCGTTCGCGCGTGCGCGGGGCTTTCGCCAAAAAGGGAGCCAGTTTTGCTTGGTCTCCGTGCAAGAGGAAACGAGCCCGGCGGCCCTGCCCCTCATGGGTCAGGAAATATTCCAGCCCCTTTATAACCATCCCGGGGGCATCATCCCCTCCCATGGCATCAACGGATATGACTAAGCCTTCCAACATCAAAGTGTTATAAGCCCCCTGCCCGGCGAGTGATAGGCTAAACCTCGGGAAAGACGAAACGCGATTGCGTGATTTGCGCCATTGAGAGGTCTCGTAAGCCGGCCAGCCAATCGAGTGTGTAATCCGCCACTCTCAGTTCAAAACGCGTCGGTGTGTTTGGATCAGCTTCGATCATCAGCGCATCGGCCAAAGCTTTCTGCGGCGATTCGGCACTCAACGCGTCAGTGTAGGCTTTCGCCCGTTCGTAAAAAAAGTTGATCATTGGCTTGATGCGTTTCTTCACGCCCGTATCGCCAATCCCTTCTTCGCGCAGCGCGATTTCGAAATCATCCTTCATTTCATCGAATATGGCCTGATTTAGAAGTTTGCCGTCCTCTCCATCAGCGCGCAGACGTTCCATCATCACCGCCATATGCAGGCTAATCAGGTCGATACGGCCGTCATAATCGTCTGCAAACCGTCCCGGCCCGAAGAAGGCCGGATCGCGCGCTTGCTCAAGCAAACGAAAGTAAATCCGCCGCCCATCCCGGCGCTCAGGCAGATCCCGCCCCATTAATCGGTCGAACAAACCCATGTTAAGCCTCCGTCATCTACCGCGCCGAGTGCTTGCGCGCACCGAGCGGTTTGGCTAGGGCCAAATCGCCCCGTTTGGGCGCCCTAAGGGAGAGATGGTTCATGCGCAATTCGGTTGCAGCTTTGATGTTAATCGGCGCCCTTGTCGCGACCGGATGTAATCCGATCCTACGGACACATGGCTATGTCCCTACGGCTGACGCCAAACCGCAGGCCATCAACCCCAGTTCAGACACAAAGGCGAGCGTTCTGGCGGCGCTTGGCAGCCCATCTATCGAAGGGACGTTCGATGAAGAGGTGGACACCGACACTTGGTATTACATTAATCAAGTCCGTGAACGTTACGCCTATCTACGTCCGCAAATTCAGGAACAATCTATCACCGCGATTAGCTTCAATGCGGACGGCCAAGTCACGAAAGTAGCTGAATATGGCATCGATGACCGCCGGGTTGTCGATTATGAAAGCCGGGAAACACCGACTCGCGGCCGTGAACTCTCTGTTTTAGAGCAAATCTTCGGGACAATTGGTCGTTTGCCGTCTGACCGCATTGGCGGCGGGCAGCAAGATGTGCCTGGTGGCGGCGGAGGCCCGCGCTAAAACGCGTGTCGATAGCCGCTCGGCTTAACCGGCTTTCCATCGACTGACACGCCTGCGCCGACCTTAACCGATCCACACCGCGTAATTGGCAGGCCGATTGCTATGGCCGCAGCTTGCAAACTGTCGCGATGATCCGGCGATGCTGTGAAGAGCAGCTCATAATCATCGCCAAACTCTGCGCCTAATGTGTGCATTTCAGCCAGATCGACTCTCACCTCGCTCGCGCTAGAAATATGCCCCGCCTCGCTGATCAATCCGTCGGATATGTCAGCACAGGCGGAGGCGTATTGCCGCAATATTTTGCGAAAGCTGAAGCGCGGTTCAGGCCGCAAATAGGCTTCCTCCGCCGCCAATTGATCTGTTGGGGACAAAGTGCTGGGTTTTCCAGTCACGAGCGCAAGGCCGACCTCCGCCAAGCCGAGCTGTCCGGTAAACCAAACATCATCGCCGACATTGGCCCCGGATCGCAGAACCATTTCACCCCTCGGAACGACACCAAACACGGTCGCGCTCGCGACCAGTGGTCCATGGGTCGATGTCGTATCACCGCCGATGAGCGGACAATCGAAGCTGGATTGGGCATCATGAAGCCCGCGCACAAATCCGGAGGGCCAGTGTGGCTCTCGATCTCGCGGCCACGCCACGGACAGCATATAGCCGATGGGACGCGCGCCCTTCGCGGCTAGATCCGACAAAGCCACGCGTAAAAGTCGTTCGGAAAACCCGCCGCCAATGCGTCCATCGGGGAAATGGACGCCTTCAACCATCGTGTCCTTGGACAGGATAAGGTCGTGGCCCGGTGGCGGCGAAAGGATTGCCGCATCATCATCAAGGTTCAGCGCGCCCGGCCCGGCAAGCGGGCGCAAGAGAGCGATGAAGTCGCGCTCGTTCAACAGGCAGCCTGATCGCTTGGCGTCCCGGCTGGTCCCGGCAGGCCGAATTCGTGGGCCCGGACCGATCTGGCGATCTTATCCAGCACGGCGTTGACAATGCCCGGCTCTTTCCCGTCGAAGAAGTCTGACGCGATCGCGACATATTCATCAATGATCACGAGCGCCGGCACATCCGGTCGCTGCGTGATCTCAAAGACGCCGGCACGCAAAGTCGCGCGCAACGTCATGTCGAGACGACGTAGGGGCCATTTTTTAGGGAGTTGGCCGTCCAGCTTCGCGTCAATGACATCCTGTTCTTGCAAGACACCTTCGACCAGTTCTTCGAAAAATTTTTCATCCGCCGCGACCATGCCCTCTTCATCTTCGAAGCCGAAGCGGTGGTTGAGAAATTCGAAAATGACCTGTTTTGACTTCGTGTCGGTTACATCCAATTGGTAAAGCGCTTGGACCGCAGAGAGCCGCGCCTGACGGCGTAGCTTGGGTGTCGCGCCGCCACTCATGTGTCGTCGCCCTGAGGTTCACCTTGGGCCAACTCATTGCGGATTTCGACCATGGTCATCGCGGCACGCGCGGCGAAACCCCCTTTGTCTTTTTTCGACTTGTCGGCACGTGCAATGGCTTGATCTTCATTTTCAACGGTGATGATGCCGTTTCCGATCGCCAGCTTTTTATCGACGGCGAGATCCATGATCGCGCGCGCACTTTCCTGACAAACATAATCGTAATGGGTGGTTTCGCCCCGGATCACACAACCCAGTGCAACATAGGCATCATAGCCTGCCCCTGCCGCTTCAGCGAAGCTAATGACGTGAGGAATTTCGAGCGCGCCCGGTACAATAACTTGGAAAATTTCGGCATCTTCATGAACGGCTAGAGCATCCAAGGCACCTTCCAGCAACATGTCAGAGATGTGCTCGTAAAACCGAGCCTCAATCACGAGAATTTTCATGAACTTAGGTCCGTGTGTTCTGAAGCGGATGCAGGCCGACAATCTCTAGATCATAGGCGTCAAGGCCAATCAATCGCGGCATACTGTTCGACAACAGTGTCATTTGATGGACGCCCAGATGGGTCAGGATTTGAGCGCCCACGCCATATTCGCGCACCGTTTGTTCTTTGCGGTCAATCGTCGACTTATGGGCGCCCAAACGCTCCAGCAGTGAGTCAATCGAGCCTTCCCGGATCATCACCAGAACGGCGTGACCATCATGATCGGCCAAGACCTTCATCGCATCCCAGATCAGACCAGATCGCGGGCTGTCTTCGGATAGGATATCTCCCGCAAAATCGATCTTGTGGACCCGCACTAAGCTCGGCTTGCCCGCCTTCGGCTCACCGCGCGACAAAGCTACATGCTCTTTCCCGTCGAGCAAATTGCGATAGACGTGAATACGGAATTCGTCGCCACGCTGAGACGTAAAGTCGGAACTAGCGACATGTTTGACGAAATGGTCGCGCTCTAACCGGTGCGCAACAAGACTCTCAATCGTGCCGATCTTAAGTCCGTGGAATTGAGCGAATTTCACAAGATCATCAAGACGAGCCATTGTGCCGTCATCATTCATGATCTCACAAATCACGGCGGACGGGTTCAGCCCCGCAAGACGTGAAATATCAACCGACGCTTCCGTGTGGCCTGTCCGGACCAGTACGCCGCCCTCTTTGGCGATGATTGGAAACATATGGCCGGGGCTGACAATATCGTCGGCACGGCTATCGGGGTCGATGGCGACTTGGATTGTCTTGGCGCGGTCGCCCGCGGAAATGCCCGTTGTCACGCCTTCGCGCGCTTCAATCGATTGCGTAAACGCCGTCTCGAAGCGCGACGCATTGTCGACGCTCATATTTTTGAGGCCGAGCTCACGCGCGCGTTCGCCCTCTAGCGACAGACAGATTAGTCCACGGCCATGTTTGGCCATAAAGTTGATCGCGTCAGGCGTGGCGAACTGCGCCGGAATGATGAGGTCACCCTCATTTTCCCGGTCCTCGGCATCGACGAGAATATACATGCGCCCATTGCGGGCATCGTCAATGATCTCCTCGGGCGTGGCGAGGTTATAGACGTCCTGAAAGGTCGCTTCGTTCAGTTGGGTCAAACCCTCTCCTAACCGCGATCGGCGTTCATGTGCTGCAAGTAGCGCGCGACATAGCGGGCGATGACGTCAATTTCCAGATTTACCTCATCACCGGACTGTAATCGACCCAAGGTGGTGACCTCAGCGGTGTGCGGAATAATATTTACGCCAAATGTACCGCCATCGACGGCATTCACCGTCAGCGACACACCATCAACTGTAATCGAGCCTTTCGGCGCGATGGCAAATCCAAGATCCATGGGTGCGCGGATGACGAAGCGTGTGCTTCCGGCGACCGTTTCACGGGATACAACCTGCCCGACAGCATCGACATGGCCAGTGACCATATGGCCGCCCAGCTCATCCGCGCCCGTCAGCGCGCGCTCCAGATTGATGGATTGGCCCGCTGTCCAGTCACTCAGGGTCGTTTTATCGAGGCTCTCATCGGAGACGTCAAAGGCGTACCAGCCCGGTCCTTTCTCAACGACCGTCATGCAGGCCCCCGAATGGGCAATGGAGGCGCCAATATCAATGGTGTCAGTGTCATAGGCGGTTTCGACCACCATGCGCGTATCGCCCCACTCGGATTTCTTGGCGGAGGTTTTGGCAGCCCCGTCGACCCGCGTGACGTCGCGCAGCCGACCAACATCGGTTATAATTCCGGTGAACATGGAGCCTAACCTTCGTCCGCGAGCTTCTCGGATTCGATAAACTGACCGAAGTCCTCCGTCGCGCGGAAATCGCGGTAGACGCTCGCATAGCGAACATACGCAATCTTATCGAGCTCAGAGAGACCCTCCATGACCAGCTCCCCAATCTGGTTAGAGCTCACATCCGCCTGCCCGGATGATTCCAATTGCCGGACAATGCCCGACACCATTTGCTCGACCCGTTCTTCATCAATCGGGCGTTTTTGGAGGGCGATACGAATAGACCGCATTAGTTTGTCACGATCAAAGGGCGCGCGTTTACCGCTATTTTTCAGGACTTGGAGGTCGCGCAGCTGCACACGTTCGAACGTGGTAAAGCGCCCACCGCATTTCCCGCATAGCCGCCGCCGCCGCACGGCTGTACCGTCTTCGGCCTGACGCGAGTCTTTAACCTGCGTATCTTCGCTCGAACAGAATGGGCAGCGCATGCGCGGGGCGTTACGTCAGATTGATGATGATGACAAATCTAAGACGCAATACCGGCGTGACCGAACAACGTTTACTCAAAGCGCTATTTTGAACTTTAGCCCTGTCGGCGGGACTTCGTTACAGAGGTCAAATTTTATGGCCCGCCTCAATCTCTGGCTCTTCGAGACGGAAGATCGATGAACGAGTGTTGATGACATTATGAGTGCATCCCCCGCTTCTGTGCTACCAAGAATAGCGGGGCCAGCAATCGAACGCTCAACGTGTTTTTCTAAGTGGGATCCAGCCAAAAAACTCAATCCACCCAAGTTCTCGGATTCAGGATCGAGACAGACTCGGACGGACAGCATACGGCGAATAAAGCTGAAATCAGGTTCGCAATGCCACGACCGTCTTTTTTCGACCAGTTTGAAGCGCATGAAGTCCGCTTCTCTTCAACAGCAATTACACGGTCTTGGTGCCACGGTAGACTCCAATTGGTTGCCGCAGCTTTTATGAAAGCTGACACGCGTACGATCGAGAAGTTTGGTAGTAATTTTTCGCAATATGCCCCGGCTACAGATTTTCTAAACGTCATCGGAAAGTCATGCGGCAGGGACCATAGTCTTTTCCCGGGACCTTCAACCGAGGAAATCAAATCCCTAAAATATTCAAGCTCCTCAGGACTCAATCCATTCCGAACCCATGTGAAACCGTGTCTGGTAAAATCACAGGGTTCGAAGACTTATGATTGAGGAAATTACGCGCTGACATCCGTATAAATCGGGAAACGGGCCGTCAGCGCTTTGACGCGTTCGCGCACGCTGGCTTCGACCTCTGGATGGCCTTTGGGGCTATCGACCAGCGCATCGAGGACTTCGGCCATCAACAGACCCACTTCGCGGAACTCACCCGGGCCGAAGCCGCGTGTCGTTCCGGCGGGTGAGCCGACACGGATACCCGACGTAATGGTGAACTTCTCCGGATCGTTCGGAATGCCGTTCTTGTTACAGGTGATAAAGGCCCGGCCGAGCGCCTTCTCAGCCGCATTCCCCTTCACGCTTTTTGGCGACAAGTCGATCAAGGCCAGGTGCGTGTCGGTTCCGCCCGAAACAACGGCATAACCGGCTTCGACCAACGCCCCGGCCAAAGCCCGGCAGTTTTCAATCACGCGCGCGGCGTAATCCTTAAATTCTGGCTCCAAGCAATCGCGGAACGCGGCCGCTTTACCGGCGATGACATGCATCAGCGGGCCGCCTTGCAGACCCGGGAAAATGGCCGAGTTGAACTTCTTCGCCAAGGCTGCGTCATTCGTCAGGATCATGCCGCCGCGGGGACCACGCAATGTCTTGTGAGTCGTTGTCGTCGCGACATGCGCATGCGGGAACGGGCTCGGATGCGCGCCACCAGCCACAAGCCCTGCAAAATGCGCCATATCGACGTGGAGATAGGCACCGCATTTGTCGGCAATTTCGCGGAAACGCTTGAAATCAATGACACGCGAATAGGCCGAGCCGCCGCAAATGATGAGTTTGGGCTTATGTTCCATCGCCAGACGCTCGACTTGGTCAAAATCGATCAAGTGATCGTCTTCACGCACGCCGTAGCTGATCGCATTAAACCATTTGCCGGACATATTGGGCGGCGCGCCGTGGGTCAGATGCCCGCCGGAGGCGAGGTCCATACCGAGGATCGTATCGCCGGGCTGGATTAAAGCCAGAAACACGCCCTGATTGGCTTGGCTGCCTGAATTGGGCTGCACATTGGCGAAACCACAGCCGAATAATTCCGTCGCCCGGTCGATCGCGAGCTGTTCGGCGACGTCAACATATTGGCAGCCGCCATAGTAACGGCGTCCCGGATAGCCTTCAGCATATTTGTTCGTCAGCACGGAGCCTTGGGCTTCCATCACAGCGTGAGAGACGATGTTCTCCGACGCAATCAGCTCAATTTCTTGCTGCTGGCGCTGCAACTCATCACGCATGCAGGAGAACAGCTCAGGATCGCGCTGTGCGAGACCCTCGGAGAAAAAGCGGCTCTGATAATCGGAAGAAGGTTTTTTGGCGGCGGACATGTCGGACCTTGCGCGGCTGAGAGATCGCCCGCCTATAACGCCTGACACCCCAGCCGACAACGCGGCGAAAGTGATTTAAGCGACCTTTTCCCGTGGCAATTCATACGCGTCCCAAACTTGGGCGAGCGCGTCCATCAACTCATCCATCATCTCTTCCGTATGGAAGGGACTCGGCGTGAAACGAAGGCGTTCTGTGCCGCGCGGAACAGTCGGATAATTGATCGGCTGGGCGTAAACACCGTGATCTTCGATGAGGCGATCGCTGATCTCTTGGCATTTGACCGGATCGCCAATCATCAAGGGCACAATATGCGTGTCTCCATCAATGAAGGGGTAGCCTGCATTGCGGAAGCGGGTTTTCAGCGCATTGGCGCGGTCTTGATGCTGCTCCCGCACGTCCGGCGTAATCTTGAGAATACGGACAGAACGCAACGCACCCGCCGCAGTCGACGGCGGAATAGAGGTCGTGAAGATGAAACCTGAGGCCAGACTCCGGATCGCGTCGATGATGACCCGATCTGCCGCAATATAGCCGCCGATCATGCCGTAAGCTTTGGCTAGTGTGCCTTGGATAATGTCGACCCGGTCCATCAGGCCGCGTTGTTCGCAAACGCCGCCGCCGCGCGGGCCATACATGCCAACCGCGTGGACTTCGTCGATATAGGTGAGCGCATTATATTTGTCAGCGAGATCACAAATCGCCTCAATCGGCGCAATATCGGCATCCATTGAATAGACGCTTTCAAACGCAATCAGCTTAGGCGCATCCAGCGGAATCGCCTTCAGCTTGGCTTCTAGGTCCGCCACATCATTATGCGCGAAGATATGCTTGTGGGTCCGCGCATTGCGAATGCCAGAAATCATTGAGGCGTGATTCATCTCATCTGAGAAAATATGCAGCCCCGGCAGGATCTTGCTCATCGTTGAGAGCGCAGCCTCATTGGCGACATAACCGGACGTAAAGACAAGCGCGGCATTTTTACCGTGCAGGTCGGCCAATTCTTCTTCTAACTGGACGTGATAGCGCGTGGTACCGGAGATATTGCGCGTGCCGCCGGAGCCTGTCCCAGCCGCATCAACCGCCGATTTCACAGCTTCAACAACACAATCATTCTGACCCATGCCGAGATAGTCATTGGAGCACCAAACAGTGATGTCCTGCTCGGCCAGATCATCTTTGAACCAAGTCGCCCGGGGGAACGCACCTTTCTTGCGGCGAATGTCACGGAAGATCCGGTAACGACCTTCACGGCGGACATTATCAACCGCCGCGCGGAATTGATCACGATAAGTTGGAGTCTGGAATTTTGGAGTGTGGGTCACGGACCACCTGTTTGCCTTATACTGCTTGCCGATATAGAGCACGGATTGGAAAAAGGCTAGTTGACCAAGCGCAACAAAACGACTCTTCATTGAATGAGCGTATCGGTTTAAATTATTGAAAGTCATATAGAAAATGTCGCAGTTCCCTCAGTTAAGAATGCGTCGCAAAAGACAATCGACTTGGTCGCGAAACCTCGTGCGTGAAACTTACCTCACTGTCTCAGACTTAGTTCTGACAACTGTGATCACCGACACAAAACGCGCCGAAGGCCCGGTTCCAAGCCTGCCCGGTGTGTCTCGTTTGGGACTCGATGCTCTGGTGGTTCAGGCCCGTGAAGCCGCCACGCTCGGTATTCCGGCTATCGCGCTCTTCCCGCATATTGATCCGTCGAGGAAAGACGGCAACGCCACCGAAGCCTTGAACCCGGACGGGTTGGTTCCGAACGCGATTCGCCGCCTCAAAGCTGAGGTTCCAGAGATCGGCGTAATCGTCGATGTCGCGCTCGACCCCTTCACAGACCACGGCCATGACGGGCTGATGCAGGGCGATGTCATCGATAATGACTCCACGCTCGACATGCTCGCCCGTGGTGCGGTGATTTTGGCAGAAGCCGGCGCAGACATTGTCGCCCCGTCAGACATGATGGATGGCCGGATCGGCATCGTTCGTGACGCATTGGATGAAGCGGGGCATGCGGATGTGATGATCTTATCCTATGCGGCCAAATATGCGTCTGCGTTTTATGGTCCTTACCGCGACGCGATTGGCACCGCCTCAGCTCTACGTGGCGACAAACGCACCTATCAAATGGACCCCGGCAATACGGAAGAAGCGCTGCATGAGGTCGCGATGGACCTCAACGAAGGCGCGGATATGGTCATGGTCAAACCCGGCCTGCCCTATCTCGACATTTGCCACCGCATTAAGACGGAATTCGGCGTGCCGACCTTCGCGTTTCAAGTGAGCGGTGAATACGCCATGATCCAATCAGCTGGAGAGAATGGCTGGGCCGACTCAGATCGGCTTTTGCTAGAAACATTGACAGCCTTCCGCCGCGCCGGATGCGACGCCGTGCTGACTTACGGGGCTATTCGCGCCGCCAAGCTTTTGAAGGGCTAGGATTTTGCGGGTGGAAGGCTCTTAATGAGGGCCGACGTATCGAGACGATGACCGCCCTGCGCTTGCACGTCCGCATAAGCCTGATCAACTTGAGTGGTGAGCGGAAGATCAACGCCCATCCTGTCTGCCTCCTCCAGTGCAATCGCCAGGTCTTTGCGCATCCAATCGATCGCAAAGCCGAAATCAAACTTATCGGCGGCCATGGTCAGCAAGCGATTATCCATCTGCCAGCTCTGGGCCGCGCCGCCACCAATGGCCGACAAGAGCGCTTTGGGGTCCAAACCCGACGCTTGTGCGAACCGCACACCTTCCGATAAGCCCTGCAAGGTCCCCGCAATACAAATTTGATTGACGCATTTAGCCGTCTGCCCCGAACCCGCAGGGCCGAGATGGGTGATTGTTTTCCCATAGCTTTTCATCACGGGAAGCGCGGCGTCATAAGTCTCAACGGCCCCGCCACACATCACAGACAAAGCCCCATTCTCGGCACCCGATTGACCGCCCGAAATTGGCGCATCGAGAAACCCAACGCCTTTCGCCGCTAACCGATCTGCCAAGGTTCGCGCGCAGGCTGGTGAGGCCGTGGTATGGTCGATGACAATCATACCTGCTTTCATAGTCCATTCGATCTGGTCGATAACATCGAACACATCCTTATCCGCGCCGACACAAATCATCACAAAGTCCGCGCCTGCGACCGCGTCGGCGGCAGATGGGAACGCCCCCTGTCCATACTTCGACGCCCACGCCTCGGCGCGCGCTGTCGTTCGGTTCCAAACCCGGACGTCATGACCATCCGACCGTAAGTGCCCCGCCATCGGGAAGCCCATCACGCCAAGCCCGAGAAATGCACAAACAGCCATGATCTATCCTTCGATTCCACTTGAGTTCGCAGACGCCTATCGCCCATAGTTCATCTGAAGCGCAAGCCATGCCAAGCCAGCGCCAGGAAGGGACAACCGAACGATGTGGGCTTTGCCCGAAACTTTTCAGATGTGGGCTGTGTTCGCGATCGTTGCGGTCGGAGTCTATCTCTACGTCAGAGAACGGTTTTCCATAGAAGCAACGAGCGTCGGCCTGATCTTGGCGCTGATGGCGTTTGGCAGCATTTTTACCGCACCCGAACGGGGGCTCGACAGCGCCGCCATGCTGTCCGGTTTTGCTGCGCCCGCCCTGATCACAATCATGGCCCTGCTCGTCGTCGGTCAGGGCCTGTTTCAGACCGGCGCGCTGGAGCGCGTCACCGTTGTCATCAACAAGTCACTGGACCGCAGACCGCGCCGCACACTGGCCATGGTGTTCGCCGTCGCCTTTGCCGTCTCTATGTTCATGAACAACACGCCCGTCGTTGTTATGTTCATCCCGGTTTTGGCCGCCATGAGCAGCAAACTGGGCGTCACGGCCTCTCGCTTCATGATGCCGCTCTCCTTCCTCTGCATTCTGGCCGGGATGACAACCCTGATCGGGAGCTCAACGAACTTGCTGGTCAATGACGTATTGGTCCGCACGACGGACATATCGCTCTCATTCTTTACCCAGTTTGGTCCCGGCATGACCTTGGCCATAATTGGCGCGGTCTATATTGTGCTGGCCGCGCCGTGGCTGATCCCGAACCGAGAATCAGAAGAACCGGCGCTGCAATCATCCGGGCAGCAATATATTGCGCAAATCCGCGTCACAGACGGACATCCGCTAAATGGGGTCAAACCTATCGCTGGCCTCTACCCGCAACTGCGCGACGTCACCGTTCGGATGGTGCAGCGCGGCGAAACCTCATTCCTGCCGCCTTTTGAAGCGATACTCGAACGCGGCGATGTGCTTGTCGTTGCCGCGACACGGCCGCAACTCTCTGCCCTGCTCAAGACGCGGCCGCAATATCTGCGCGGTATGCTGGATATTGGCGGGTTCACGGACCCCGACACCTCCTCGACGGACAGTTCCATCATGCTGTCAGAAGCGGTGATCGCGCCGGGTTCCCGCATGATTGGGCGCAATATTGAACAAATCGGTTTTCGCCGTCAGACCGGGTGTCTCGTGCTCGGTATCCAACGACGCTCCCGCATGATCCGCAAGCGGATGCTGGATATCCGGCTCGAAGCCGGGGATGTGCTGCTCTTATTCGGTTATGAGAGCGACATTTCGGCCTTGCGTCAGAACCGCGACCTGATCCTGCTCGATTGGAGCACGGCAGAGCTACCCGACATTCGCAAAGCCAAAGCGGCTCGGACCATCTTCATCTTGACGATCGTGGCGGCCGCCACATCAATTGTGCCAATCGAAATCGCAGCCCTAGGCGGCGCCATGGCGATGATCGCGACGGGGTGTCTGAACATCCGGCAAGCTGTGCGTGCGCTCGACATGCGTATTTTCCTGCTAATCGGCGCGGCTTTCGCCATGGGGCTAGCCTTGGAACGGACAGGCGGCGCCCTCTTTATCGGTACCAATGTCGTCACCGTGTTTGAGCCTTTCGGGACTCAAGCCCTGATCGGCGCTGTCTTCTTGGTCGTCGCCATTTTCACCAATATCATCAGCAATTCAGCAGCCGCGCTGCTGTTTGCCCCTATCGCCCTATCGATCTCAGAACAGGCCGACATTGACCCAATTGCCATGGTGCTCACGATCATCTTCGCAGCCAATTGTAGCTTCGCAACGCCGATTGCCTATCAGACCAATTTGCTGGTCATGGGCCCCGGCCATTACCGATTTGGCGACTTCGCTCGATTCGGGATTCCGCTCATTCTGCTATTATGGGTCAGTTACGTCTTGCTCGTGCCCGTCTTCTTTGGTCTCTAGGGAGACATCATGAGTCATCCCTTTGATCCGAACCAACTTCAGTTCTTCCTGACCATCCCGTCGCCCTGCCCTTATCTACCGGGCCGGATGGAACGGAAAATCTTCACGCAGCTCGATCCGCTCGATGGTCCGCACCTCAATAACTATCTGACCCATGCCGGATTTCGGCGCAGCCAGAACGTCATCTATCGTCCGGCCTGCGAAAGCTGCCGCGAATGTCGGTCGCTTCGGGTGCGTGCCGATGAGTTCACGCCGGGGCGGAGTTTCCGCCGCACCATCCGGCGTAATGAAGACCTCATTATCGAGATTGCCCCCGCCATAGCCACGTCTGAGCAATTCGCACTGCTGTCGCGCTATCTCGGTCATCGTCACCCCGGCGGCGGCATGACCGATATGGATTTCTCGCGCTATGAAATGATGGTCGAGGAATGCGCCTCGGAAACAGAGATTGTGGAATATCGGGACCAAACGGGAAAACTGATCGCCTGTATGCTGATTGACCGTCTCACGGACGGCCTGTCGCTCGTCTATAGTTTCTTCGAACCCGATCACATAGATCGCTCGATGGGGAATTTTATGATTCTGGATCAGATCGAGCGCTGTAGCAGCGAAGGTCTACCCTATCTCTATCTAGGCTATTGGGTACCGGGCAGCCCGAAGATGCATTATAAGAGTCGCTTCCAACCCTCTGAAATTCTTGGGCATCGCGGCTGGATGCCGATGGTGTCCGCATGACGCGTCGTCGCGATATCGTTCTCGGTGCCGGGGCCTTAGCCGCAGGCGCGGGCGTCGTCGGCGCGTTGGGGTCGACGCGAAAACCCAAACAACAGACCGCCGCCTCGACTGAAATCGGCGCGCCGAACATCAATCGTGGGATCAAACAGTTTCGGATGGCCACAAGCTGGCCGAAGGACTTCCCCGGCTTGGGTGTTATGCCAACCCGCTTTGCCGACGCCGTGCGCGAGATGAGCGGCGGCACGCTCGAAGTCAAAGTCTATGCAGCCGGAGAATTGGTCGGCGCGCTCGAATGTTTCAACGCGACTAGTACGGGCGCGGCGGATATGTACCACGCCGCCGAATATTACTGGCAAGGCGTCTCCCCCGGCTTCAACTTCTTCACCGCCGTGCCGATGGGCATGACCGCCATTGAACTGAACGGTTGGATCGATTGGGGTGGTGGTCAGGCCATGTGGGAGAAACTCTCCGCCCGATCTAACATCATCGCCTTCCAAGCTGGCAATACGGGCCACCAGACCGGCGGCTGGTTCAAGTTTAAGCTAACCGGACTCGAAGACCTTCAGGGTCTTCGTATGCGTATGCCCGGCCTCGGTGGGCGGGTGCTGGCAGAGCTGGGGGCAACGCCTGTCCTACTGCCCGGCGGGGAAATCTATCAAGCGCTGCAAAGCGGTGCCATCGACGCGACCGAATGGGTCGGGCCGTGGAACGATCTCGCGCTCGGATTTTACCGCGAAGCGCCCTACTATTATTCGCCGGGCTTTCACGAACCGGGCGCAGGCCTCGCGGTCGGAGTCAATCTGGATCGCTGGGCGGAGCTGACACGGACCGAGCAAGCGATCATTCGTCATGCGTGCCGCAGTGCCAATGATATGTCTCTCGGAGAATATACGGTGATGAATGCCCGTGCTTTGGAGACGCTTAAAACGAGCCACGGGATTGAGCCGCAGCTTATGCCGGATGAAATCCTGCGGGCGGTCGGTGCGAAGGCGGACGAGATTGTTGGCGATATTGCGCAAAACGATCCGCTCGTGACCCAGATTTTCGATAGCTACATCGCCTCGCGCAATCAGAGCGCGCGCTGGACCGAAATCAGCGACGGTGCCTATATTCGCGCCCGCACGCTTAGCCGCGGCTAAACGCATATGGTGGGGGCGATCATTCATGCGATTGGCTGGGCTTTCCTGCCAAGCCTCGCTTTGCCGATACTGTATCTGCTCTGGCCGTCTGGATGGCTGAAACGGCTAGTCACGGCGATCATCCGCACCATCGACAGCACCATCTTCGCGCTTGGCGATGTGGTGAAATGGGCGCTGCCGCTGCTCGTCCTCAGCGTGGCCGGATCTGTGTTCGCACTGTCGATCTTTGGCACCGCCACCGTGAAGTGGCTCGAAAGCGCAGTCTACTTCCAAGCGATCATCATCACGCTCGGCGCGGCAGCCACCCTGCTCGCGGGGCAACATGTACGGGTCGATATTTTCCATGAAAGCATGGGCGAACGCGCCAGAGCGCGCGTTGATCTAGCCGGATTTTACCTGCTGCTCGCCCCGGTTTGCCTGCTGATCCTATGGAACAGCCAGACCTTTGTCGGCTTTGCGTGGCGGACCTTTGAAGGCTCGATCGAAAGCAACGGAATACGCGGGGTCTTTCTGCTCAAAACGCTGATCCCGATTTTTGCGCTGACCTTGATCATGCAAGGCCTCGCCATTGCTTTGCGGGCGGCGATGGCGCTCAATGGACAGGCCCGGCCAGAGCGACCGACGGGCGTTGAGCCCTTCTTCCAAGTCACGGACGCTGATCGAATGAAGAGCGGAGACCGGTTGTGAGTCCGGCTGAAATCCTCGCCGCTCTGATGTTCCTTACAGCCTGCGCCGGACTGATGGCAGGTTATAATGTGGCCTTCACCTTGGCCGGTGTGAGCGTCATTTTCGCCGCTATCGCGTCGGCTCTCGGCCTGTTCGACCCAAGCTTTTTCCTCTCCCTGCCCGCGCGCATCTATCCGCTGATTACGCGGGAGATTTTGATGGCTGTACCGCTCTTTGTCTTCATGGGCGTGATGTTGGAGAAATCGCGGATCGCCGAAGAACTCTTGCAGAATATGGGCGACCTATTCGGCCCCTTGCGCGGCGGTCTCGGCATTTCCGTAATCTTTGTTGGCGCTCTGCTCGCGGCCTCAACCGGTATTGTTGGCGCAACAGTCGTGACGATGGGCCTGCTGAGCCTACCGACCATGCTCAAACGCGGCTACGACATCCCTCTTGCCTCGGCTTCCATCGCAGCGTCCGGCACACTGGGTCAGATCATTCCGCCGTCCATTGTGCTGGTCATTCTCGGCGATCAGATCGGCAATGCGTTTCAAGAGGCGCAGCGATCATACGGGCTGGAAACTAACGCCGTCGTCTCTGTCGGCGATCTGTTTGCAGGCGCTTTGATTCCGGGCCTGATTTTGGTCGGCGCTTACGCCCTCTATATTTTTGTGACCGCCGTGTTGTCCCCGTCCAAAGCCCCGGCCCAACCTTGGCCAGACGATACGGACGCCAAAGAACTCCTCTGGCGATCCTTCAAGGCCATGGTTCCACCGATCTTTCTGATCGTCGCCGTGCTTGGCTCAATCCTGTCTGGTTACGCCACACCAACGCGGGGGGCAGCGCTGGGCGCATTAGGTGCAATGTTATTGGCTGCCGCGCGGCTTGTGCCGGACGGACGCCGTTGGCCGCTCTGGGCCGCGATCGCGCTGCTCGCCCTCGTCGCGCTGGATATGACCGGCGTAGATTTGCGTGTCTCTCAAACGGACTGGACGCTGATGGAAACGATCGCCGGGGGCTTCGCTGCGATTTTGGTCATTCTGGGTCTGTTTGGGACCGCGATTGGTTCAATGCGTTTGCTGCGAAACGGTCAGTTGGCCGAGGTGTCCCGATCCACCATGCACATTACCGGCATGGTGTTCGTCATTCTGATCGGCGCGACCGTGTTCAGCCTCGTGTTCCGGGGATTGGGCGGGGACGAAATGGTCGCCGATCTAATGGCCGCCGCCCCCGGCGGGACTTGGGGTGCCTTTACGATGGTCATGATCGTCATGTTCGTCTTGGGTTTTTTCCTCGACTTTATCGAGATTACCTTCGTGGTCGTGCCCCTTGTCGCCCCGCCTCTACTGGCCGCAGGGCTCGATCCTGTCTGGCTCGGCGTGGTCATGGCGCTTAATCTTCAGACCAGTTTCCTAACCCCACCCTTCGGCTTCGCACTATTTTATCTGCGCGGTGTCTCGCCGCCCGAAGTGACGACGGCGCATCTCTATCGCGGTGTGATCCCGTTTATTGGCATCCAGTTGGCGCTGATCGCTCTGCTGATCGTTTTTCCGGGCCTTGTGACGGGTATCTTGGATTAGACTTGCGAGGCGGCAGGCTGGGATATAGTCTGTCCCTATGACAACACTTCTCGTGATCCTTGGCATCGTTGCCGTTCTCGCCGTTCTGATCATCGGTATTTACAACCGACTGGTCGCGCTTCGCCAGACAACCAATCAGGCTTGGTCGGATATCGAAGTCCAGCTGAAGCAACGCCAAGACCTCGTCCCGCAATTGGTCAACACGGTGAAGGGCTATGCCAAACACGAGAAAGACACATTCAAAGAAGTTATCGAGGCCCGCAACCGGGCGGTCAGCGCCGATAGTGTTGAAGGTCAGGCCGCTGCCGAAGGCATGCTGTCCGCCGCACTGGGCAAGTTGTTCGCCCTCGCCGAAGCCTATCCAGAACTGAAAGCCAATACCAACTTCCTGCAGTTGCAAGATGAGCTGTCGGACGTCGAAAATAAGATTGCTGCGTCACGTCGCTTCTACAATAATGCGGCTCAGGAATATAATACGGCGCGAGAGCAGTTCCCGGCCGTGTTGATCGCGGGACCGTTTGGCTTTGCCGAGCGAGAATTCTTCGAAGCCCCAGAAGGTCGCGTGGCGCTACAGACGCCGCCAACCGTTGACTTCGGCACGTCTTAAGCTACCGCTAGGCCATGCTGATCGGAGCGACCGGCCTTCGGACCCATATCTGGAACAATAATCTGCGCAGCGTTTTGCTGCTTCTTTCCTTTCCAGTCCTTCTCCTGATTCTGTTCTACGGCATCTTGGTCGGGTTCATCGGCATGACCGGGGACGCGTCATTCGACCAAGGGCTAATCGACGCCGCAGACATGCTCCCTGGAGCCGCACCCTATGCCCTCGCCGGTGCTGGAACGTGGTTCGGCATCGCCTTTTTCGGGCATAATGCCATGATCAACGCGGCGACGCGGGCCAAGCCCGTCACAGTCAGCCAAGAACCCCGCGCCTATCGGATGCTCGAAAATCTGTCTATTTCACGGGGCCTGACGACGCCGCGCCTGATGGTCATGGATATCCCAGCGATGAATGCGTTCGCGTCTGGGGTTCGCCGTGAGAACTATCAGATTACGCTGACGCGCGGTTTGATGGACGCGCTGGACGATGAAGAACTTGAAGCTGTTATCGCGCATGAGCTGAGCCATATCCGTCACAAGGATGTGCGGATGCTAATCATCGCGGTCATCTTTGTCGGCATTTTCGCTTTCGTCGGCGAGAGCCTGTTTCGCAACATGTTCCGCGTCAACCTCGCCCGATCCGGTCGGCATCAACGCTCCGGCGGCGGCAGTGCGGGCGTGCTCATCTTAGTGGCCTTCGCCATTGTCGCCTTCACCTATGTCATCGCCTTGATGATACGCTTCACCATGAGCCGGAAGCGCGAATATATGGCCGATGCGGGCGCGGTTGAGCTGACCAAGAACCCGGACGCCATGATCCGCGCGCTGCGGAAAATCTCCGGCCATGCCGAAATGGCGACGGTGCCGGATGAGGTTCGGGAAATGGCGCTCTATAATCCGCGCAAGGGACTGGCAGGTCTATTCACCACGCACCCGCCGATTGAAAAGCGGATCGAAGCGCTGGTCAAATATGCGGGCGGTCGTCCCGATACGGAAAGCAGACGCCCATCGCGCCAAGCTAACGTCAGAGACGATAACTCGCCAAAACCTAGAACACGCAACCCTTTTGGACGCCGCAAAAATCCTTGGTCCTAACGGCGTCCCTGTCGAATGCCCTGCGCTCGTCTGGAAACAAAAATTTCCTGCAGATGGGTATTTTTTACGCCCTAGCGTCTGCCGCCGAATATTTTGCCTGAAACCTTATCAATGGCGGCAAACCTCTGGTGGACAGACAGTTGTCGTAAAGATAGCATCTCGTTAAACGATAAAATTTTACACCACAGGACAATCTTATGAACGCGCCTTTTGCTCGCCTGCTCCTCCTCGGCACCGCCGTCATTGCCCTTTCGGCCTGCCAAACCGTCACCAATGAAACCAATGTACCGGACCGTTTTGAATTGGTTGAGACCTATACGGGCGAAAGCGCTGAGGTCGCGATACCCTATGAGAAGTATGTTCTCGACAACGGCCTAACCGTTGTCCTGCACGAAGATAAGAGTGACCCACTCGTCCATGTCGATGTGACCTACCACGTCGGGTCGGGCCGTGAGGATGTCGGCAAGTCCGGTTTCGCGCACTTCTTTGAACATATGATGTTCCAAGGTTCGATCAACGTTGCGGATGAGCAGCATTTCGGTCTGATTACAGAGTCAGGCGGCACGCTGAACGGGACAACCAATACGGACCGGACGAACTATTTCGAGACCGTTCCGAACAACCAGTTAGAGCGTATGTTGTGGCTTGAAGCGGACCGGATGGGCTTCCTGCTCGACGCCGTTACGCAAAAGAAGTTTGAAGTTCAGCGCGACACGGTCAAGAACGAACGCGGCCAGAACTACGACAACCGCCCTTACGGCTTACTGCGCGAACGCGTCGCCGAAGCCATGTATCCCGAAGGCCATCCTTATAGCTGGCTGACGATTGGCTATCTCGAAGATCTCGACCGCGCCAATCTCGACGATTTGAAACGCTTCTTCACGCGCTGGTACGGCCCCAACAATGCCACGCTGACGATTGGCGGCGATATCGACAAGGCAGAAACGCTAGCCATGATCGAGAAATATTTCGGCTCCATCCCGCGTGGTCCTGACGTTGCAGACCCGGAAAAACTTCCCGTCACACTCGATGCCGACCGCTACACGACCATGGAAGATAATGTGCAGCAGCCCTTGCTCTATATGGCTTGGCCGACTGTCTATGCCAACCACCCTGATGAGGCGCCGCTTGACGTTCTGATGAACATTGTCGGCAGCGGTCAAACCTCCCTCCTTTACAAAAACCTGACCAAGCCGGGCCTGACGACACGGGCCTTTGCGGGACATGGCTGTAGTGAGCTCCATTGCACCTTCACCATGAGCGCGACCGCCAATCCATCAAAAGTCGGGTCGCTCTCAGACATCGAACCCATCATGCGTGCAACGCTGGCCGAGTTTGAAACTCGCGGCGTTGAGGATGATGACCTGACTCGCGTCAAAGCCTCCATCGTGTCGGGCATGATCTATGGCCTCGAATCCGTTCGCGGTAAGGTCAGCAGTCTCGCGTCTTATGAGACCTTCCGTGACACGCCCAACGGCATTTCAGGCGACATTGAGCGCTACCGCAATGTGACAAAGGCCGATGTCCAGCGAGTTTACGAGCAATATATCAAAGACAAGCCGGCCGTCATTCTGTCGATCGTTCCGAATGGCAAACCCGAAATGGCTGCTCGCACCGACACATGGAACACCTTTGAGCGGACAATTCCAGACGCGGCGGCGTCTGAGACATTTGAGTGGAACGCCCCAACGGATAATTTTGACAGATCCGTCGTCCCTGCGTCTGGAAAGACGCCAGCCATCAAAGCCCCGAAAGTCTATGAAGGCAATGTTGCTGGTATTCCGATTTTAGGCGCGATCAATTCCGAAACACCGACAACGGTCATTCGTATCGTGACCAAGGTCGGTCAGAAGGATGAACCCCTCGACAAGCTCGGCCTTGCATCTCTGACCATGAGAATGCTGTCTGAAGCCTCTGAGACTATGACGGCCGAAGATCGGGCCAACGAGCTCGCCAAGCTTGGCTCCTCCATCAATGGCGGCGCAGGCGACGTGAACTCGAATATGACCATCCGCACCCTGTCGGAGAATGTCGACAAAACGGTCCAGATCGCGATGGACGCCATGCTGAACCCGAAATTCGATCCGGCTGATTTTGAACGCGTGAAAGCCAATCAGCTACAAAGTATTGAAGCGGCGAAAAAGAACCCATCTACGGTCGCAACCAACCTCTTCAACAAAATGGTCTATGGCGACAATAATGCCTACGCCTATGCAGGTGCCGGTTTGGCTGAGACGGTCGACGCGATTACGCTTGATGATGTTCGGGATTATTATGAGACTTATGTCTCGCCAAGCGTTGCCAGCATTCTGGTCGTCTCAGATTTATCCCAGAACCGCATCGAACAGGCCCTCGCGCCCATCAGTGCTTGGGAAGGCCCTGAGGTCGAGCTTGTGGACATTGAAATGAACCCAACGGGTGTTCCCGGAACGCTCTACTTCGTCGACAAACCGGACGCGCCGCAATCGCAAATCCGGATCGGTAAAGCGTCCATGCCTTATGATCCGACTGGCGAACAATATCGCGCCACCTTGATGAGCTACAAGTTGGGCGGTGCGTTCAACTCTCGGATCAACATCAATCTGCGTGAGGATAAGGGCTACACCTATGGCGCGCGCGGGCGCTTCATTGGTCAGCTTGATCGCGGCCAGTTCCTCGCCAATGCGGGGGTAAGAGCGGATGCAACAACCCAGTCGCTTGTCGAGTTCTTCAAGGAAATAGAGGCTTATCATGAGAGCGGCCCGACGCCTGAGGAGATCGAATTCACCAAAGCCGCTATCGGACAATCAGAGGCTCGTCGTTACGAAACGCCGTTCCAGAAGCTCAACATCCTGTCGCGTATGGACACGTACGAGGTTGGCACGGAGCATATCGCGGAACAAAATGCGATCCTCGAAGCTTTCACAGAAGCAGAAGCAGATGCGCTCGCAGCCAAACATCTCCACCTTGATGAGATGATTGTCGTGGTCGTGGGTGATAAGGCCACGCAGTTAGAGAAACTGCGGACACTCGGCCTGCCAATTGTCGAAGTCGACGCCGACGGTAATCCCGTCAATTAGCGTCACGCTTTCGCCAAAAAGAAAGGCCGCTCACACGAGCGGCCTTTTTTAGTCTTAGCTATTTGACTTGTTGTCTGGGCAACAGCTTGCGGTGGACCAGCAACTCCGCGATTTGCACGGTGTTTAGCGCGGCCCCCTTGCGCAAATTGTCGGACACGACCCACATATCCAACGTATTATCCTGCGTACTATCTTCGCGAATGCGCGACACATAGGTAGCGAAATCGCCAACACATTCGATCGGCGTGATATAGTTCGCTTCATGGTCATCGCTATGCGGCTGATCGATCACCATAAGTCCGGGGCTCTCACGCAGCAAAGCGCGCGCATCATCGGCGGACAGCTCATTTTCCAGCTCAACATTGATCGATTCAGCATGACCGACAAAGGTCGGAACGCGGACACAGGTCGCCGTGACCTTGATCTTAGGGTCGAGAATTTTCTTGGTCTCGACTTTCATCTTCCACTCTTCCTTCGTGTAGCCATCCTCCATGAACACATCGATCTGTGGAATGACGTTAAAGGCGATTTGCTTGGGAAAATTGATCGCGGGTAGATCGCTATTGGTGAAGATGCCTTTGGTTTGCAGCCAAAGCTCATCCATCGCTTTCTTGCCGCCACCCGACACAGATTGATAGGTTGAGACGACGACGCGTTTGACACCCGCCCGATCATGCAAAGGCTTGAGCGCCACAACCATCTGAATGGTTGAGCAATTCGGATTGGCGATGATGTTCTTTTTGGCGAAGCCTTCGATCGCGTCCGCATTCACTTCGGGAACGATGAGCGGGACATCGGGGTCCATGCGCCAGGCTGAGCTATTATCAATGACCACTGCGCCCTTAGCGGCGATTTTGGGGGACCATTCTTTGGAGATAGCGCCGCCTGCACTCATTAGCGCAATATCGACCTTGCCGAAATCGAAGGTTTCCAAGTCGAGGCATTTAAGGGTCTTGTCGCCAAAGCTGACTTCGCGGCCCAAAGAGTTGCGCGAGGCCACGGCGTAAACCTCGCCGATTTCCATGTCCGACTCGGACAGGATTTCGAGCATTTCAGTGCCGACATTGCCGGTCGCGCCGACGATCGCGAAGTTGGTCGCCATGATATTTTCCTATGATGAAAGGCGGCGCCGCTTAGAGGATCGGCCCGCGGGGTTCAACTGCTCACTGATGCTGCTATCGGCGTTTAATGCGCCGCCACATAATGAAGGCAATGATGGCGACGATGACCAAACCGCCTATTTCTAACGCGGTCAGGCCCAGAAAGGTCGTGCGGACCAAAGTTTCACCCGTGCCGCCAATCTCTGGTGCATTGCCGGAACTCGCAATCATGGCCAGTCCCAGAACCACCAGAACACAGGCACCAATAATACCGAAAATACCATTATAGAATCGTTGGTCAGCCCGACGCTGCGACTCGCGGCGTTGTTGGGCGCGCTGGTATCGGCTGACGCGATTACGGGATCTGGGGGTCGGGTCGGTCATGTCTGCGACTTAACATGGCAACGCAGGCGCGTCATGGTAAGAGGCCGTATGAGATTATTCGTACTTCTCGTCTTGATGCTCGGTCTGTTCGCAGATCCGGTACATGCACAGACCGTTCCGCCCATCGACCCCTACTCAACCCCGGACCCGACGCAAGAGACGCCGCTTGACGGCGATAAACTGACGGCTTTGTTTCTCGATCAGACCCACAGGGGCTATTATCAGGCAGGCGATTGGGAAGATGCGGGCCCCGCTTTCACCGAGCGGATGAATGCCGATGGGACCACCATTCATCTGCGCGATGGAATTACGGCGGGCGGCACGTGGAAAACCCGTCAAAACGTTGTCTGTTTTACCTATGACGATCTCAATGGCGGCTGTTTCAATATGTATCAGCGGGGAAATTGCTATTACGCCGTCTCTGCCTTCACCAATGATTTGGTCGCCGTGACCATCATTGGCGAAGATGCGCCTGATTGTGAGCCTTCTTATGCGTAGCGCCGGACTATGGCTCTCCGCTTTGCTTCTATGCGCGACGCCGCTTGCCGCGTCAGCTCAAGAAGCCCAATTGCAACCCGATGAAAATGGCGATTTTTTGCCGGATCCCACTCAAGAAACGCCGCTCGGAGAACAAGAACTTCTCGCCGCTTTCTCTGGCCAGACCCATCGCGGCACCTATAACTTTAAGCGTGTGGATATAGAAACCTTCGCCTTTACGGAAACGACAAGCGCCGACGGAACAACACATCACCGTCATGGCGACAAAATTGATATTGGAACGTGGCGGGTCAAGCGCAACGTGATCTGCTTCGTCTATGAAGACTGGGACAATGGCGTGAACCAGCACTGTTTTAACGTTTTCAAACGCGGCAACTGCTTCTATCACTTTGGGCTAAGGTCTGGATCCGGCGGCCTTGGAGGGGCCTTCACGGCGCGCAGCGTCCATGCCGATGAAACACCCGACTGCGAACCGAGCATGGTTTAGAGGCTAGAAACCTGGCTCATTCCAGTGAGGAAGCCCGTGGACCCTCTCCATGGCGCGGATTTCGATCCTTAGATTATCCATCTGATTGGCCAGTCTTGCGGCTTTCTTTTCAAGACGGCGCCGCTCCTTTACCGGTAATTCTTCTGAGTCCAGACGAGCTGTCACATTCAGATAGGCAGTTTGTCGCTCTTCCCACTGTCGAACAAGATCATTTCGTCCCTTTTCAAGTTCGTAGACGGCGTAGCCATCGCTGTAGGCAGTGAGATAGCGTTCGAAGCCTCCCGCCTCGCATTCAGCATTTGGCTTCTGACCACTCCGTCCCGTAGTTCGCCCATTTGTTGAACTGCAATATCTCTCAAGACCCATTTCGAGGCCGCTCAGATAAGCCGATCTGTCAGGCACAACACCATATTCCGCGCAACTTTCGGTAATATCCGCCAGTCGCGCTCGAGAACGCCCGGCCTCTCCATCCTTGAAGCCAATATCGTTCCAGCTTCCTGCCAAGCAGGCGTCTTCTGAAATAGTTTCACACCCTGTGAGCGATATCCCGGCACAAAAACCAAACGCTAAGCTTGCAACCAAAACCCTCATAATACTCCCCCTATTTTTGCTATGGCATATCATAACTAGCTTTTTTTAACTAGATTACATTTAATCCGCGCAGCCTCATAAAGACGGCTATTGCTTGCGACGCAGCCTCATCGCGTGGATAAGCACGCTTATGCGGCTCGACTCAGCAACTATCGGCACAGGTAAGCGACCGCCCATCGGGCTTGCGCTTGGGGGCGGTGTCGCGCGGGGCTGGGCGCATATCGGCGCGCTGCGGGCCTTAATCGAAGCGGATATTGAGCCCGACATCATCGCGGGCACGTCCATCGGCTCAGTCGTCGGCGCGGCTTACCTAGCTGGCCGCCTCGATAGTTTGGAAAAATGGGCGCGCTCGCTCGATCGCCGGCGCGTGATCCATTATATGGATTTGTCATGGGGTGGGTCGGGTCTGATGAAGGGCGCACGCCTCGTCAAAGTGCTCGAACACTATCTCAAAGGTGTCAATATTGAAGACTTCGACCGCCGATTTGCAGCAGTGACGTGTGATTTGCGCACAGGCTATGAAGTTTGGCTGCAACAGGGTCCGGTCATCCCGGCCATTCGCGCCTCTTACGCCCTGCCCGGTGCGTTCGAGCCCGTCATGGTCGACAATCGCTACATGATTGATGGCGCGCTGGTGAATCCCGTTCCCGTGTCGACCTGCCGTGCGCTCGGCGCGCATATGGTCATTGCGGTGTCTCTAAACGGCGATGCTTTCGGCCCTATCGGGTCCAGTCATGAAGTCAATTTTGACACGGACGAGATGGCGGAACCGGATCTGCCGGAAATCGCAATCATGGCGCAGCAGTCGATCAACAAGTTAAGACCCGACCGCATCTTATTGAAATCATTACTCGGTGGAACAAAACCGGGCAAGGGCCCACGGATTGGATCGGTCATGATGGGGTCTCTAAATATCGTGATGGACCGGATTTCTCGCTCGCGTCTCGCGGGCGATCCGCCTGATGTTTTCGTCGCGCCTCGGATCGGTCATATTGGTATGCTCGAATTCACGCGCGCTGACGAGCTGATTGAACGCGGCTACCGGGCGATGCAGCACGAAATCCCTCTTATCCGCTCTGTCCTCGACATTATCGGCGACATGCCCAGCGCCACAGCGGCCGGAGTCACAAAAGGCCGCGAGGAAGAGTAAGGGAAAATTAAGGATGTCGACTCGCCCCTCGGGTGTCTCGACGCGACAACACTCCCGGCGCTGGCTAGTCAACTGTCATGAATGTGTTCGGTCAAAAATCCTCCACCCCTAATAATGTGCAATCGGTCAGACAGCTTGCCCGCGTGAGCGATGTGCGGCGCCCGCAGGCGTCTTATACGCCCAAACCCTATGTTTCGGACGATTACACGCCGCCTGTTGAGCCCAAAACTGCCGTAGAATCGCCGTGGGGAACGGCACGCGCCGTGGCTCTGGTTTTTCTGATCGTCTCATCGCTTTTGACGCTATTCTCGCTCCGCACGGGCTTGCCAGCGCGTGAAACCGGACTGCTCTGCGCGCTCAGCGCCGTGGCCGCCTCAGTCGTTCTGTACGGCATTCCGCTCTGGCAGACCTATGTCCGGGGCACGTTGGCGCTCTCCATTGCCGGTTTCGCGAGCCTCTCTACCCTGATCCTTTTGCCCGCTTTGAACCTCTGGCCTATTGGCGGTGGACCCCTTCTTTTCTCACTGATCTTCGCCATTGTCGGCACGCTGACCCGGTCACGCGCCTGTCTCAGCCTCGCGCTTGTGGCCCTGTTTGCCTTGATGATTGATTCTGACGGCCTGACGCGGATGCGCCTCGATGCACAAGTTGCCACGCTCGGTCTGTTTTCTATCGGACTGTGCGGCAGCGTGATGGCTGGCTCTCGGATCATTGCCGGCGTCTCACTGGTCGCCGTCATGGGCGCGACCCTGACTTTGATGGCGACATTCGGCATTCCGACGCCCGGCGCTTTAGCCGTCCTATCCGTCTTCGCAATCGCGACGGCCATCGCGCTCCGCGCCTATTGGCTACGCGGCTATAAAGCCGCTGAACTGCCCATGATCGTGTCCTTCGTCATCTTTGCGCTGTCAGCCATTGCCTTCCAGCTCAACCTTATGGGCGATTTCAGCCCCACTGCGGAACGGTTTGCGACGGCCTTGCCTAATCTTGGTGTCATGATCCTGATCGCTATTCAGGGCATGGTTCTGTTTGTCTCTCTAGTAGGTTGGCTCGCCCGTCGCTCAACACTGGCGGACGTCATGTTGGTGCAAGCCATGTTCGGACTGGTCTGCACAGTAATTGCTGATCCCATGCGCCTCAGCCGTCTTGGCATTGGCGATCCGTCGCTGGTCCTGACGGCTCTGATTGGTTTGATCGTCGGCGGCTTGGCCGTCATCACGCTCAAACGCGCCTGGCGCGAGGGCCGTCCGATTGTCACATCGCTCTCCGCTCTTGTCGTTATGATCCAGCTTGTCTTTGGTATGCGATTGCTTTTGGGCAACTTTGATGTCGCCCTAGCAGCGTTAGTGTGTGCGGGTATTGCGGTCTGCCTCGCCGCCCTGATGCTGCTCAATCCACGAAATAATATGCCGGACCGCGCGCTTTCATAGCTATTCAGCTGATCCAACCGCTCCTATAGGGCTCTCATGAACGCATATGGCGACAGAACGGACCCCGCTGCACGTCTTTGGTATGTGCGCGTTGGCGGCACCATTTATGGACCGTTCGACGACCAAGTCCTGTGGTCCTATGTCCAAGAGGGCCGCGTCACGGCGCAGTCTGAACTCTCGCTAAGACCAGATACAGCGTATCAAGCGGCTCAGAACTGGCTTGAAATTGCGCACTGGTTTCAGCAGCCTTCTGCCGTTTCGCAAATCCCACAGGCGCAGCCCGAACCCGAATTTTCCTATCTATCCATGATTATGGCGGAAATTCGCTCGGGTCGATCTATGGCATTCCTACAGACATTGCAGTCGCTCGGGGATGCGCAGCGGATCGGAGATGCGGTCTGGTTATTGCGGTCCAACGCAACGCCGGACCAGTTGAAATCGGTCTTAGGCCCGACCATTGCCGCGACAGACCGGCTCTTTATCGCCGATGCAACAGGGTCTGATCACGCCGCGATCAATCTTGGCCCGGCAATCGAAGCTCAGCTGACGGATATGTTCAACAAGGCTGGCGGCTAGGCTCACGCCATTTCGGCTAGTCGATCCGGCGAAGCCCATCTTTGAAACGCTTCGCATTGCTGACATAGACCTGAGCATTAAGTTTCAGCATCTGCGCTTCTGCCTCACCCAATGTTTTCATAACGCGCCCAGGCGCGCCCACGACGAGGCTGTTGGGCGGAATGACTTTATTCTCTGTCACCAGCGCATGAGCGCCGATAATACTGCCCTCACCGATCTGCGCACCGTTCAAAACGGTCGCGCCTATTCCAATCAAGCAGCCGTCCCCAATTGTGCAGCCATGCAACATGGCTTGATGCCCAATGATGACGTCTTCACCGATACTCAGGGGCTGACCTGGGTCGGAATGAAGCACAGCATTGTCCTGCACATTGGAGCGAGCCCCAACTGTAATCGGCTCATTGTCGCCTCGCATGACGGCACCGAACCAAACGGAGCTGTCTTCCGCCATGATGATATTGCCGATGACCGAGGCGGTTTCGGCAACCCAGACGCTGTCATGCAGGTCGGGACTATGCTCATCGAGGGCGAAGACAGCCATTAACCGTCTAGATCCTGCTGCAGGATCGACATGTTGAGGTCATAGGAAATATCGTCCTTATCCTCATCATCAATATAAAGAAGGCCGAGGATCTCATCGTCGAGATAGACCTCAACACTGTCCTGAACCTTACGCGGGGCAAGACGAATGCCTTCAGTCTTGAAGCGTTTGCAAAGATAGTCGCGGACCGACTTCATCTGTTCGGGTGTCATATAATAATCCTTGATACTTTTATAATTCTTGATTCATGGCGGCGGCGGGATCGCCACATGATCCGCCCACCGGTTTAGCGGGCACGCCCGCCACTGTGCAATTTTCTGGCACGGGCTTGAGTACGACAGACCCTGCCGCGATCATGGCGCCGTCGCCAATTTTGATGTTTCCAAGTACTGAAGCGTTCGCGCCGATCAAGACACGGTCACCAATTTTTGGGTGACGATCTTCCTCCGACTTGCCCGTCCCGCCGAGCGTGACGCCCTGCAAGATGGAGCAATCATCGCCCAGCCGGGCGGTCTCACCCATCACGAACCCGGTCGCATGATCGAGCATGATACCGCAGCCGATCTTCGCAGCGGGGTTAATATCCACACCGAACAACTCGCTACTGCGTGACTGGAGATGATAGGCCACCAGATCCCGTCCAGATTTATAGAGCGCGTGAGCGCAGCGATGCGTCTGGATGGCGAGGAAGCCTTTGAAATAGAGGAAGCATTGCAGGTACGAATGACACGCCGGGTCCCGCTCCTTCACAGCTTGTAGGTCACGCGCGATGCACGGAACCAAAAACGGATCGCTCTCAATGGCTTCGGCCAAGACGGTACGAAGTTTGAGTGCCGAGAAATCATTGCTCGCTAGCTTCTCCGCCAGATGATTGACCAGAGCCGAGCCGAGGTCATCCTGATCCAAAATAGTGGCGTGTAGAAGTGAGGAGAGAGCGACTTCTTTGACCGCGTAGGACGCCGCCTCGCGCTTCATGGCCGACCAGACGCACACATCATCGGCGTCGTCACATACGAGATTAACTTTGGACATGGGCTCGCCTAGCGTCTGAACCGGGTGATGAAAACGAAAATTTCCGACAGAGTGTCGTGCATTAAGATAGGGGCTAACCGCGCCCGCGATAAGGGGGAACGCCTTGATCGGGAATCCAAAGCCCCTCTGGCGGCGTGCCAAACTGGTAGAAAACATCAATCGGAATGCCCCCGCGCGGATACCAATAGCCGCCGATGCGGAGCCAGCGCGGCGCGATCTCATTGACCAAACGCTGACCGATGCCGGTCGTGCAAGCTTCATGAAAATCCCCATGATTTCGGTAGCTTCCGAGGAAAAGCTTAAACGCCTTACTCTCGACAATCCAATCTTGCGGGCAATAATCGACAACGAGGTGGGCAAAATCCGGCTGACCTGTGACAGGGCAAATCGAGGTGAACTCAGGCGCGACCAAGCGCACCATATACGGTTCGTCGCAGGGATTGGCGACGCGTTCCAATTCGGCGTCGTCTGGGGATGCGGGTAACGCGTTGCTCCCGCCTAATTGATCTAGTTTGTCATAACGGCTCATGGGCGGCGCTCTATCGCGACACAGCGCATCCGTCCACCATTCGACCTCAGCCGAAACGCGCGAAGCCGAAAATCTCCAATTTTCTCGAAACCGACGAACTGCTTCTGCGTTGATTAGGTGAAGTCACACAACACTGACAAATCATGGTATCAAAGCCACACAACATTACGAATACTTACGCTGGATCACATTATCGCGTCTTTCGAAGAGAGACGCACGCCTTTAAAGTGACGCAAGATTCCTTACATAGCTCCGTCAGGAGGAAACCTACCGAATGTCCGATACTAAAACCGTCCCCGCCAAGCGAGGATCGACCGAGACCAAAAAATCAGGAAATAGCGCCAGTTTTTCTGTTGCGCTGTCCCCGGAACAGGGTCTGAACCGCTATCTTCAGGAAATTCGCAAATTTCCGATGTTGGAAAAGAACGAGGAATTCATGCTCGCCAAGCGCTGGGCTGAAAATGAAGACACTGAGGCCGCAGAACGCATGGTGACATCGCACCTCCGACTCGTCGCCAAAATTGCGATGGGCTATCGCGGCTATGGCTTGCCGATTGGCGAAGTCATTTCCGAAGGCAATGTTGGCCTTATGCAGGCCGTGAAGAAGTTTGACCCGGACCGGGGCTTCCGCCTGTCGACCTATGCCATGTGGTGGATCCGCGCCGCGATTCAGGAATATGTGCTGCGTTCATGGAGCCTTGTGAAAATGGGGACGACGGCCGCGCAGAAGAAATTATTCTTCAATCTCAGACGGATGAAGGGCGAAATGAAAGCTATCGAAGATGGCGATTTGCGGCCTGAACATCTTAAGAAGATTGCGACGACCCTTGGCGTAAAAGAGAAAGAAGTCATTTCCATGAACCGGCGGATGCTGGGCGGGGGCGATGCGTCTCTCAACGTCCAGATCGGCGCTGAAGACGGATCAACGCAGTGGCAGGATTGGCTCGAAGACGACACAGAGAGCCAAGAAAGCACGCTCGCTGACACGCAGGAACATGATGCGCGGATGGATCTGCTCCAGGACGCGATGGCTGATTTGAACGACCGTGAGCGTGATATTTTCATGAAACGCCGCCTCTCGGAAACAAACATCACGCTCGAAGAACTGGCGAAAGTCTACGGCGTCTCGCGCGAACGAATTCGTCAAATCGAGGCCCGGGCGTTTGAGAAGATCCAGAAAGCCATGGTCGATGCGGCCAGCCAATCGGGACTTATTGAAGCAGATTGATGTCCTGATGGAACAAATTCTTTCCGGGTGTCGTTGATCTTGTGACTGCAACGAACCCGGAAGGAAATCTCATGGATATTTATAAACGTCTCGAAAAAGACCACGATAAGCAACGGGCGCTTATTCAAGCTGTAAAGGACTCAAAACCTGGCTCTGAGAAGCGAGCAGAGCTTTGGGAAAGTCTTAAAGTCGAGCTTGAAGCTCACGCATCCGCCGAGGAACAGGCGTTTTATTCCAAACTGATGGCTGAACCCGAAGGCACGGACGATACGCGTCACGCGGTCGAAGAACATCAGGAAATGCACGAAATGATCGAAAAGCTGGACGCGATGGATCAGTCCGCAGATGTCTGGGACGAGCTATTCGGAAAGTTGGCCCATAAGGTCGTGCATCATGTGGATGAGGAAGAAGAAGAGTTCTTCCCAGAAGCCAAGGACACGCTGTCCGATGAGCAAGAGGCCGAAGCGCTAAAAGCATTCAATAAGCGTAAGGACGCCGAGGTCGATAAACAGGAAGAAAAAGTCGACTAAAGCGCCGCAATCATTTGAAAAGGCACGATCTTACGGTCGTGCCTTCTTTATTTCTAAGTCACGACCGTCGTTTTGTTGAGTTCGCGTGGCTTCAGGGTCACGATCTCTTCCGCAATCGTCGGATGAACGGCACAGGTCGCATCGAAATCAGCCTTGGTCAGCTTCGCTTTAATCGCGATCCCGACCATCTGGATCATCTCCGCACTATCGTCGCCAACAAGATGGACTCCGATAACGGTCTCTTTTTTGCCCTTGGTGATGACCTTCATGAAACAGCGATGCTCGCTGCCCGATAGTACATTTTTCATCGGGCGGAATTGGGTCGTATAAACGGTGACATTGTCACCATGACGCCGCCTCGCCTCACCTTCGGAAACACCGCATGTGCCCACAGGCGGCCGGGTAAAGACAGCCGACGCAATGTCGTCATGATCGAAAGCGGTTGGGTTATCTTTGTAGACGGTCTCGATGAAGGCCGCGCCTTCTCGAATTGCCACAGGCGTCAGATTGACCCGATTGGTCACGTCACCGACTGCGTAGATATTTGGTTGGCTGGTCCGAGAGAATTCATCGACCGTAATCGCGCCGCTTGGCTCCGTCTCAACACCTGCCGCATCCAGTCCCAGCGTTTCTGTATTTGGTCGACGCCCGGTCGCCATCAGCACGCAATCCGTGCCGATTTTCGACCCATCATTGAACGATACGATATAGCCGCCATCCGTCTTACGGATTTCTGTTGGGGTAATGTTGAACCGCGTGTCGATCCCGTTGCGAAGCTGGACTTGTCCGACCTCGTCGCGCACTTCAGCGTCAAACCCGTTGAGCAAACGCCCGCCGCGATAGGCTTGGATCACATCCGTGCCTAAGCCAGCGAACACGCCCGCAAACTCACACGCAATGTAGCCGCCGCCAATGACGAGCATGCGTTTGGGTTGTTTGGGCAGAAGGAACACGTCATCCGAGACGATGGCATGTTCGATGCCCTTAATATCAGGCGTCCAAGGGGATCCGCCAACGGCAATTAGAATGGTTTCAGCCGTCTTGGTTTCACCACTGGTGCAAAGCCGAACCGTATGTGCATCAACCAGCTCAACCCGCTCGCGGTACAATTCTGCGCCGTTCTTTTCCAGAATGGTCGAGTAGATGCCGGAGAGACGATTAACCTCTTTCTGAACGCTATCACGCAGCACGGCCCAATCGAATGAGACGTTATCGACCGACCAGCCATAGCCTTTGGCTTTCTCAATCGCCTCGCCAAAATCAGCCCCATAAACGAGATATTTCTTCGGCACGCAGCCACGCACAACACAAGTTCCGCCCGGCAGGCTTTCTTCGGCCACGCCAACACATTTGCCAAGTTGCGCGGCCAGTCGCCCGGCGCGAACGCCGCCAGAGCCCGCTCCGATAACGAAGAGGTCATAGTCGTATTTACGTTTGCTCATTTTATGTGTCTCGTTTGATTTCGAGGACTTTTGCATGGTCGACTTCGCCAATGATAATCACATCCGCGAGATCGATGAACAGCCCGGACTCCATAACGCCGGGAATGTCGGCCAGTGCCCGCGCGGTCGCGATCGGATCGGGGATTTCGCGGCAGCGACAGTCTAGAATGTAATGCCCGCCATCGGTGATGAGCGGGCCTGATCCATCCTTATTCTGGCGCAGCGTCGTTTGTCCGTCCTTGCAGCCGCTCTTGAGCAGCGCGTCATAGACATGCTTCGCGGTCAAACCGAGACAAAAGGGGTCGACTTCGACGGGCAGTGCAAATTCGCCCAGTGTTTCGACCATTTTTCGGTCATCGACGATAACCAACATTTTCTTGGACGCGTGAGCGATAATTTTTTCGCGCAACAGACACGCCCCGCCGCCCTTGATCAGGTGAAACGCCTGATCGACTTCGTCCGCACCGTCGATAGTCAGGTCGATCCGTTCAACCCGGTCAAGATCGAGCAAGGGGATGCCTGCTTCCCGCGCGCAATCCGCCGTACGTTGCGACGTCGGGACGCCGGACACTTTGAGGCCGCCCGCCACTTTGTCGCCCAGCTTCTCCAAAAAGATTTCGGCTGTACTGCCTGAGCCTAAGCCCAAAACCATGCCGTCTTTAACAAACTCCAGCGCCGCCAGCGCCGCATTTTCTTTGGCAACAGTCATCGGCTGGCCTTTCGCTTCGCCATCGCGTCGCGAAAGCGCGCCGCCCAACCGGGCTTATTGACCTGATCGGACCGAGCAATGGCCAGTGCGTCGTCGGGCACATTCTTGGTGACGACTGCGCCCGTCGCCGTGAAGGCACCGTTTCCAATGCTGACCGGGGCAACCAATGACGTATGCGTGCCGATAAAGGCGCCGTCGCCAATCGTGGTCTTGTGCTTGAAGAAACCGTCATAATTGCACGTCACCGTGCCCGCTCCGATGTTAGAGCCTTCGCCAATCTCCGCATCCCCGAGATAGGTCAGATGCGACGCTTTGGACCCACGGCCGAGCTTGGTCTTCTTCACCTCAACAAAGTTGCCGATGACGCTGTCAGGCCCTAGCTCTGTTCCGGGACGCAGCCGCGCAAACGGGCCGACTGAGGCGCCCTCACCCACAACTGCCCCTTCAATATGACAGAAGGCCTGTATGGTCGCACCAGACTTCACCGTGACACCCGGTCCAAACACAACATGTTCGCCTATCACCGCGTCGGGCTCAATCACCGTGTCATAGCTGAAGTAAACCGTGTCAGGATCACGCAACGTCACGCCGTCATCCAGCGCTATTGCCCGCATATTAGCTTGGAAGGCTTTATGCGCTGACGCCAAATTCGCGCGCGAATTGACCCCCAGCATTTCGCCTTCGTTACCGCGCACCGCCACAGCATTCCCGCCGTCACGCCGCATAATCTCGATGACATCGGTTAGGTAATATTCGCCTTTGGCATTGTCATTGCCGACTTGGTCGAGCGCCGCGAACAAACGCGCGCTTGAGGCGGCGAGCACGCCACTATTGCAAAGCGTCACGGCAAGCTCGTCTGACGTCGCGTCTTTTGCCTCGACAATACGGTGCAAGGCGCCATCCGTTTCAATCAAACGACCGTAAGACCCCGGTTCGGATGCCTCAAACCCCAAAACAGCGACATCGGTGTTGAACAAGGCGTCGAAGACGGAATGGAGCGTCGTCTCGGTAATCAGTGGCGTATCGGCGAACAGGACCGCAACATCTCCGTCATAATCGCCCACAACCTCACGAGCGCAGTTCACCGCGTGACCGGTCCCCAATTGAGGTTCTTGGACCACAATCTCCATGCCCAGCGTCTCTGCGACCTCTCGGACATCGTCATTCGCTTCGCCGACAACGCAAATAATCCGCTCGCATCCGGCGGCGGCGGCACTGGACTGAACCCATTCGATCAATCGACGGCCTGCGAGGTCGTGCAGCACTTTAGACTTTGTTGATTTCATCCGCGTACTTTTCCCCGCTGCCAAAATAATCGCGGCGCGGGGACGTGGGCCAGTATTTGGCGTGATCAGAGTGTCAGGCGTTGTCATAAGGGCGCACTTAACCGATAGGGCCGCAGATGACACGGGTGGATATGCGCAAAAAAGGAAGGCCGTTATACGGGGTGTCGATCTGTTTCGATCTTGACGGAACGTTGATCGATACCGCGCCCGATCTGGTGCGCGTCACGAATGACGTGATCGCAACGGAAGGCCTGCCAGAAACAAATTATGCATTGGCCCGCCAAGCCATTGGACTGGGGTCGCGGCGGCTCATTTCAGACGCGTTGGACCGCGCGGGGCACGCCGTTGAGACCGCACGACTCGATGTCATGCAGGCCGAGTTTCTGCAGAGATATGCCGACGACATCGCGCAACTATCCACGCCCTTCCCCGGCGTGATCGATACATTGCACACGCTGCGCGCGTTGGGCGCAAGGCTCAGCGTCTGCACGAACAAGCCGGGCTGGCTCGCGCGACCCCTGCTTGATGTGTTGGAGATGACGGACTGGTTTGACCGGATCGTCGGCGGCGATGAAGCCACCTACGCCAAACCCGATGCCCGACACATTTATCAGACGGTTGGTCATCAAGACGGCGCGCGGATTGTGATGGTCGGCGACGGGTTGCCGGATATGGGGGCGGCGCGAAACGCACGCGCGCTCGCCGTACTGGTCAACTTTGGCTACAGCCACGTCCCCCAGATACGATTAAGGGCCGATGTGAGGCTGCGGAATTTCCGCGCGCTCACACCGACCCTTATAGATCGCTATAGTTCGGCGCCAATGCGCCGATTATAAGTTTTACCCGAAGTCGGCGCTTGTCCGATTTGGGACGCCGTTGAGCATATTTGAGCGGACATCTGTCCGGGCTGAGCGCATGGAGGCTAGAAAGCCGCCCTGAACCAGATTGATTTTGACGTCGTGACCGCGTTCAGCCCAATAGGCTTCGATCTGCTGCTTGAGACGTTCTGCGCCTTCGCGCGTGCAATAATCACCTTTCATGGCAATATTTCCTTCTATAATTTTTATCGGTGTCGAGCACCGATTCCGATGCGTCGCGTGTTGTGACATTTCCCGTAGACACAGTTAAGAAACTCACAGTGAATCCACAATGAATAGCCGTCGTTTTTCTTATGTAATATTCGTAAGACTTATCACGTTTTTTGTGGTTCAGGAGCCGTTCAGACTTCAACTGTCGCGGAAGATGGCGGCACATGCGCCAAATCGCGTCCTTTTACAACCCCCTGCAACCCAGCCGATATAAGTTCGCCTATGTCTCTCGCCACACGCTTGAAGACGACCCGCAAAAAACATGGCTTGTCCCAATCCGAGCTCGCTAAGCAGGTCGACGTCTCTCAACCCACGATCGCGAACTGGGAACGCGGCGGACATATTCCCCGGCCCGATGCACTGGCCCGGATCGCTGACGCGCTTCGTACAGACCCCGCTTGGCTGGTCTCCGGCGAAATGCCAGCCCAGAGCAATCCGGCGCACCAGCATCTGGCCAAGCCCGTCCATCATGTCCCGGTCTATGAATGGCCTGTCGACGCGCTGGAACCAACAGCCACGCAAGCCGTATCCTATCAGGCCGTCGCTGCGGACCTCCCAGATATGTTCGCGTTGGAAGCCCATCCATCGACAGGTTTTAAGGATGGATCAATCCTGATTTTCTCTCAATCCGTCGTTACGACACCGGGACGGTTTCTCGTCCGTGAAGGATCAGACTTCATTTTGTCAGATCAACCGTCACTCAACGATGATGTCTTCGCCCGATTGATCTACTCGGTCGTGCCGCACTAGCGACCAGACATCCGGGACTTCCTTGAGCTCTTCTTCGTAGTAGGTTTGGAAACCTGGCATTTTCACCCGGTTGAGGAAGCTTGAATAGGCCATATAGCTGACCAGAAAACGGAGGTCCTTGACCCAAGGCGGCATGAAGCGCGGGCTTTCGAGCCGACCATTGGCCGCCAATTGCGCGAGCGCCGGCACATCCTCAATATCCATCTTGCCGACAAACAAGACTCGAATCAGATCAGCGCGGCCCATTCGGACCACAGTGCGCATGAAATTGTGCACGCGTAGAAGACCATTCAGATAGACCATATCCTTGGTGAAGGGCGCGCCGCCTGTGATCACACCGCCCCGGAACACACGCCGCGCATTCTCATAAGATTGAGATGGATCGTCATTCCGTTCGACAAAGAAATCGAACACCTCTTTGAAGTCGGCCCCTTCAACGGCCATCTGGATCGCCAAAACGCGTCCTGACAGGCGTTTGAACCGCCTTGGGTCCATGGCCCCCGTGATGATCTCGGCAAAAACCGCCAAGCCTTCCTGTATTTCTGTTGTCCCGGGATGACCGCGTCCCAGAATGGGGAAACTCTTCTGCGCCCGACCATTGAGCGCGGTGGCGGTATGGATCAGCGCTTCATGCTGGAGCAGTTGATCGACATCGCGCGCGGTGAATTCCGCGCCTTGTCGGACCCGAATACGTTTAGATGTCGCGGCTGCTTTTGCAGACACGGTCGGGCTGATCACGACCTCGGGTGCATCAGTTTTGAAATGACGCGCCAAACGGCTTCGAAGCTCACGCGCAAACTGAATATCCGTGAGGTATTTCTCTGTCCCCTCCACCACCAAACGTTGGAAATCGAGCCCGTCCAAGGCCGCATCCATATGCTTGGCGAGGTCCAACACCATCGTCTGACGGTCGAGCATCAGGCGGGTCGGTCGTCCGTAAAGCGCAGTCGAATGCGCAAAGAATTCCGGCGTTCCGCGCGTTTCGATCAAACCGACCGTGCTAACCATCGTGTCGCAAAGCCGACCTAACCATTCTGAAATGACGTCGTCACCATCAATCAACGCCTTAGCGGCGGAGATATGCTCGCGGGCCTTATCCGTTGCGACAGGCTGATAGACCGGGTTGGGCAGCTTTCCGCGCTTGAGGAAAGCGGGTTTCATCGCCGGGCTCCATGCGATCGACGACAAAACCCGCATCGAGCCCGCAGCTCTATCCAGATGCGCACCCGCTTTTATCGCACGTTTTAACTGGGATTCGGAGAGCTTGCTCATCATGTTTCGTCGCAAGGCCGGACGGACATGTCAAAGTTTGACACGCGACGCTTTACGGCTCGTCTATCGCCCGCTACCCGCGCGCCATGTCGAAAGCTCTTGAAATCGAACCGACAAAACGGCGCGTCTTCGCGATCATCTCTCACCCTGATGCGGGTAAGACGACGCTGACCGAAAATATGCTGCTGGCGTCCGGTGCCATCCACCAAGCGGGGAAGGTCGCCGCACGCGGCGAAGCGCGGCGAACGCAATCTGACTGGATGAAGATCGAACAGGAACGCGGTATCTCTGTGTCGTCCTCCGTTATGACCTTTGAACATCAAGGCCTGACCTTCAACCTGCTCGACACGCCGGGGCACGAAGACTTCTCAGAAGATACATACCGCACCCTCACCGCGGCCGATTGTGCCGTGATGGTGTTGGACGTGGCCAAAGGGATTGAGCCGCAAACCTTGAAACTGTTCGAAGTCTGCCGCCTGCGCGACATTCCGATCATCACCTTCATCAATAAGCTCGACCGCGAAGGCGTCGATCCGTTTGATCTTATCACTGAGATCGAAGAGAAATTGGCGCTCGACGTCGTGCCGATGCAATGGCCCGCCGCCTCCGGCCGCCGTTTTCGCGGCGTGGTCGACCTGCGCACCAATCAGTTTCTCACATTCGCGAAGCCGGATTCTGGAAACGATCACACTTGGACGCCGATGGACGGGAATTCGATTGCGGCGACGTTTAATGACGACGCTCTGTGGGAAGAATTCAGCGAAGAGGCCGAACTGGCGCGCGAATATCCGGACTTTAACGAACAATCCTTCCGCGAAGGCCATATGACTCCGGTCTATTTCGGCAGCGCATTGCGTAAGTTTGGCGTGCTGGAACTGATCAACGCCTTGGCCGAATTCGCGCCCATGCCGCAGCCTGAAAAGGCGAAAAGGGCTGGCCAAGACGTTGAAATTGCGCCGACGGACAAAGAAGTCTCCGGTTTTGTCTTCAAGGTTCAGGCCAATATGGATCTGAATCACCGCGACCGGATTGCGTTTTACCGGATGGTCTCTGGCGAGTTCAAACGCGGCATGAAGTTGAAGACGGCTGAAGGCAAAGGCCTGTCCGTGCACAACCCTGTCATGTTCTTCGCCCAAGATCGCGAACTCGCAGAAACAGCGTATGCGGGCGACGTGATCGGCATCCCGAACCACGGCGTTTTACGCGTCGGTGAAAGCCTATCTGAGTCCGGCAAAATCCGCTTTGCGGGCATCCCTAATTTCGCACCTGAAATCCTGCGCCGCGCCCGATTGGAAGACCCACTGAAGGCAAAACATCTCCGTAAAGCCTTGGAATCCCTAGCGGAAGAAGGCGTTACCCAACTCTTCAAACCTGCCATGGGCGCGGACATGATCGTCGGTGCTGTCGGGTCTTTGCAGATCGATGTGATGCGCGAGCGGATCAAAACCGAATATGGCCTCGGCGTCCAGTTCGAGGTTCCGCCCTATCAAACAGCCCGCTGGCTCGCCTGCGACGACGAAACAACGCTCAAAACCTTCGTCGATAAGAACATGGTCAATATGGCCGAAGACATTGATGGCGACCCCGTCTTTCTGGCGAAATCGAGTTGGGATATTGGCTACGCACAAGAGAAGAACCCGACCATCCGCTTCCTCACCACCAAGGAACGTCGATAGGGTTTGACGTCACCCGACCGAAATCTGGCAGGAGATTTGCAACGCTGACCTCGTAACGTTTCGAGGTCTGCCCATGTCACTCACGCCACTTCTGCCCTCGCTCATCATGACGGCGATCACAGCGGTTATCGTGACATTGTGCTACCTGCCCACACGCCTCAAAACGCCGTCTCCGCTCGTCAACTTTTACTGGGTCGGCACCTGGTTCTTTATCGGACTGATCGCCGCCGTCGCGGGCGGTGAGCAAATCGCGATCCTTGCGGGATACGCATCGCCCGAGCTTGCCATGCGCCTCAAAACGTCGGCAACACTCTGCTTCGTTATCTTTGTCGTGTTTGGCTGGTTCCGCTTATCCGGCGCGGCCTTAGTGGCTGGCGTCAGACGGATCCTCGCTTAGCGCGGCCTCGCACCGGCTAGCGGCACTTGCCCTACGGGCATTGTTGGCCTCGCCGTCACCGTGGGAATCGGCGCGTTTGGATCTTGCGGCATGGGCGAATTAGACGCGGGCACCCGCACATCATCATACAGACTACCATAAAGATTCTGCTGCGGCTGATTTTGCCAGCTCACCGGATTATTCACGGAAGCACGCGGCATGGGCTGCGCGCTAGGCTGGATTTGCGGCTGTAGCGCGGGCCTCGCGACCTGATTCTGGTATTGGGCCTGATATTGGGTCTGAGGTTGGAGTTGGGATTGAGGCGGCGCGATCGCCTGTCCGATGGCCGGGCGACCCTGAATTTGCGGCTGAGTATATCGCGGCTGGTTTATAGAGGGTGCTGCTTGGCGCGGCGCGGCCTGTGTCGCGACGGGGCGCTGAAGCCGGGCTTGCGGCGCATTGCGAGCCGGACCGCGCGAAAGGGCGGGCTGAGTGATCGGGCTTTGCTGCGCGCGCGGTGGTGTATAGCCATCCAGCGCAGGTTGAAATCTAGGTTGGACCTGATTTCTCTGTGGTTGGCTCGGAATGGGTGAGCGAACAATCCGGCGCCCTGTTTGTGATGTGGTCATCGTCGAGGCTGCCTGCTGCGGCGCGACCGATGTTCCAACCCGCACCGTATTGGTGTTCCCCGCAACGATCCGACTCGACACATAGCCGGAAGAGGCGTTGACGCCACTGATCGAGATCGCGCTCGAGATTGGCTGGCTGACCTGAGACTGAAATTCACAGACGCCCGGCGCTTGCGGCGCAGCCTTCACATAGTTCCAACCGCGACAGCGCGCATCGCCAGCACATTGGCTTTCACAGACATTAGCGGTTGGCACGATCACTGAATGATAGGGCGTTCCCGGACGATAGGTTCCGAGGTCCGCGGCAAAAGCCGGAGCCGCCGCAACGGATGTCAGCAGGGTTAGAAAAACAATGCGCATGGCAGTCTCGCGAGTCGGTTTCACCCAAGACTGCCGCCTTATGGTTAGCGGGCCGTTAACCTTACCTTTTAGACTGCCGCCTGAGCGATCTGAGCAAAACTCTCCATGTCCAGACTGGCCCCGCCCACAAGCGCGCCGCCCACGTCCGGCGTCGCGAGTATCTCCACCGCATTGGCCGGCTTGACGGAGCCGCCATAGAGGATGCGCGGTCCGGCTCCGACCGCTTTTCGAATCGCGGCGTGCATCTCTGCAATATCCCCCGCAGTGGCGGTGCGGCCCGTTCCGATGGCCCAGATCGGCTCATAAGCGATATCATAGTCGCCGCTCGCTGGCAGGCTCGCCTCTAACTGACTCGTTACGACCGACACGGCCTTCCCGGCTTCGCGCTGCGCTAGGCTTTCTCCAACACAGACAATCGGGCGCAACCCCTGATCAATCGCGCGCTCTGACTTGGCTTTGACGCGCGCGTCCGTTTCACCCGCCGCGCGGCGTTCCGAATGGCCAACAATCACATGAGTCGCGCCAAGCGTGGCCAGCAGCGCCGCATCCGTTTCGCCTGTATGCGCGCCCGTCTCATATTCAGAACAATCCTGCCCGCCGATCGCGACCGGGGTCCCAATGGCTGCGTCCGCAAGGTCCGCGACCAATGGATGCGGTGGGCAAATCAGCAGATCACAGGCCGGATCCGGCACGAGCGCCGCGAGCGCCCGCACCTTATCCGCCCAATCAGGCCCACCATTCATCTTCCAGTTCGCGGCGATTAGCTGTTTCATAAAGTTAGTTTGACGGCTCTGATGACTGAACGCAACCGCTTGCGAGCCGGGCCGGGTCTGCTACAGCGCAGCGCTATGGCCAGTGACGATATTTACAACCGCCCCAAAGGCGCATTTTCAAAAATCCGGACGATCCTTGTCGGCGTGCTTGTCGGCATGTTGGTCTTGGCCTTCGCGGTCTGGGGTATCGAGGACGTGTTCTCGCCCAATAGCACGAACGCTGTGGTGAAAGTTGGTGAGGCCGAAATCGGCCAAGCCGAGTTCATGGACCGCTTTAATGATGAGATGCGGACCTTCGCAGAAGAAAATGGTGAAGGCATCACCCCGCAACAAGCTTATGATCGCGGTATTCCACAACGGCTCGTCGGCGAATTTACCCAACGGCTGGCGATTGAAGCGGATGCGGCCAGTCTGGGCATCGGTGTCAATAATCGCGATGTCGCGCGTTACGCCGCCGATATCGACGCGTTCCAGAACGAGATCACGCAAGAATTCGACCGCGTTCAGCTACAGCGTATTCTGGCCGCGAGCCGCATGACCGAGGCTGATTTTGAACAAGACGTCATCAACGCCTTGACCCAGCGCCAGACGCTCCCGGCGATTATGGGCGGTATCACGGCGCCCAGCGACTACGCCCAGCGCTATAACACCTTCATCAATGAGTCCCGACTGGCTCGTCTGATTCAGTTCAATGAAAGCGCCTTGGACCCAATCCCTGAGCCAACAGAGGCCGAACTGTCCGCTTTCATCACGGCCAATCAAGCGCGCTTCACCGCGCCTGAATATCGTCGTTTTCTGATGGTCCGGATCGAGCCTTTCGATTTCAACCAAGACATCGAAGTGACGGAAGAGCAGCTACAGGAACGGTTTGATACGCTTCTCGGCGTCGGTGAAATTGGCGCCGTCGAAACCCGCGATATCAGTGTGATTGCTGTGCCAACGCAAGAGCAAGCCAATCTCCTCGCCGCCCGGATCAGTGCAGGCGAAGACGCAGCGACTGTTGCTGCTGAGCTCGGGCTTCAGACACCAGATCTGTTTGACAATATGAAAGAAGATGGCTTGATCAATCCGGCCAGCTCGGTCGCAGCCTTTGAGGCAGAAGAAGGCCAGGCCCGCGTTGCGCCGACCGAGTTTGGAAACTTTGAAGTCGTCGTCATTCGCAAGATCAACGCGGCCGAAGTACCTGACTTTGACTCCATGCGCGACGAGCTGCGCGAGGCCGTCATTGAAGGTGAAGCTCTTCGAGCGATCAATGATTATGAACGCGTGATCGATGACCGCTTGCTTGAAGGGGCGACGTTGGAAGAAATTGCGGAAACACTCGAAGTGCCGCTTTCCTCCTACCCCTATATTGATCGCCGAGGCGTCACCCAAGACGGGATCGAGATGGCTGGATTTTCAGTCATTCCCGGCATCGCCGCGGATGACCGATTGCTGCAGGCCGTATTCACAGGCGATATCGGGTTTGAATCCGACATCGTACCCTCCAGCAATAATGGGCTCGCCGTGTTCCGCGTGACGGACATTATCGACAGCACGCCCAAGCCGCTCGATGAAATTCGCGACGACGCTATTGCGCTTTGGAAATCACAGAAGCGCTCCGAGGCGTTAACGCAAAAAGGGGTCGCGCTCGACAAACGGCTGCGCGAGGGCGAAACACTCGAAGCCATCGCCGAAGAGTTGGGCGTCAATGTTCGAGAATTGGCCCTGCGCCGCTCCGCGCCGCCCAATGACGTATCGCGCGGTGTTCTCGTCGGTATGCTCGATGGGGAACCGGGTGATGTCGGGCGCGGCCCTGGAGTCGTCCCTGGCACGTATGAGATTGCTGTGCTCGATACGATTTCCAATCGAAATGAGCGCGTGAGTGGACAAATTCTGAACATCATTCGCGAACAAGTCTCTGAACAGCTCGCCGTGGATATCAGCCAAGCCTATCAAGAAGCCATTATCGCGGATAACCCGCAAATGGTGTTTGATGATCAGCTACGCGCGGCGCTGAACTTGGAAGATGCCGGGTAGACGACCCGCCGTCGAACCTTTCTTATGACCCCGACCCTCACCCCGTCGCGCGAGGCGTTTCAGACCTCTGACAGCCCTCAGCTCGTCTATGCGCGGGTCATCAATGATATCGACACACCCGTCTCCGCCTTCATCAAAGCGGCGCTCGGCAAGGCTTACGCCTTTTTGTTCGAGTCCGTTCAAGGCGGCGAGCAACGCGGACGCTTCTCTTTTTTCGGTTTTGATCCGGACCTGATCTGGCGCAGTTATGGCGATATGGCGGCCTTGTCGCGCGACGGGAACGCCTATTCCGCCATGTCCGGCAAACCGCTCGACGCGCTTCGGCGCTTGATTGCGGAATGTGCCTTTGAGCTGCCCGACGGACTCCCGCCAATGACGGCGGGCCTGTTCGGCTATCTCGGTTATGACATGATCCGCCATGTCGAAGTGCTCGCCACACCGAACCCGGACCCTATCGGCACACCGGACGCGATCATGGTGCGCCCCCGCACAGTCTGTATCTTTGACCAAGTCTTGCAGGAAATTATTGTCGCCGCGCTGGTGCCACCCGGTGGCGGTTACGACGCGGCTGTGGCCCGCATCGAAGCCACCATCACCGATTTGGAAGGCCCGACGCCGGCTGCGCCCAGCTCGACCGTTCAAATCCCAGAGATCAACGCCCAACTCGGCACTGATCTACCAACATTTGCCAAACGCGTGAAAGCAGCGCGGGATTATATTTTGGCGGGAGACGTGTTTCAGGTCGTCATCGGTCAGCGTCTGTCTGCTCCAATGGTCGCCAGCCCATTCGCACTCTACCGCGCCCTACGGCGGATGAACCCCTCGCCCTTCCTCTATTTCCTCGACTTTGATGACCACCAAATCGTCGGCAGCAGCCCGGAAATCCTCGTACGTCTCCGCGACGGCATCGTCACGGTCCGGCCCATCGCCGGAACAAGGCCGCGCGGCAAGACGATTGCGGAAGACATTGAAAACGAACGTAGTTTGCTCGCCGATCCGAAAGAGTGCGCAGAGCATTTGATGCTCCTCGATCTGGGTCGTAACGATGTGGGCCGCGTCGCCAAAGCGGGCACCGTCCGCGTCACGGAACGCTCCATTGTCGAGCGCTATAGCCACGTCATGCATATCGTCTCCAATGTCGAAGGCGAAATTCGCGACGATCTCGACTGTATCGACGCGCTTATGGCTGGCTTCCCGGCAGGCACCGTGTCCGGCGCGCCCAAAGTCCGGGCTATGGAAATCATTGATGAGTTGGAAGACGAAAAGCGCGGCATCTATGCGGGCGCTGTCGGCTATATCAGCGCCAATGGCGATATGGACACAGCCATCGCTTTGCGAACCGGCATTGTGAAAGACGACACGCTGCATGTTCGCGCAGGGGCCGGGATCGTGCTCGATTCAACGCCAGAATATGAGTGGGCTGAGACGAAGCAAAAAGCGACCGCCCTCTTCCGCGCGGCGGAACAAAGCGTCCGGTTTGATCGGAACTAAAAATACTCTGCCTCCCGCCGACTTGATCGGCGGGTCCATCACTGAATGAAGATTTATGAGAGATCGGGAGATGGGCAGGCCGATCAAGTCGGCCTGAAGCGGAGTCAAACTGGGCGCTGATAGAATCCGTCACGCGGCGCGTCTTTAACTGTCGCGCGCATCAATGCCGGACCGCTGGCTCGCAAAGCCAACCGTAATTTACGCGCCGAACTGGCTCCGACCCGACCTTGCCACGCGTCAGGCCCGCCGCGACGCAGCACTTGCCCAATTTCGCGGTAGACTTTGAGCGCAGCACTAATCGCCCATGCACAGCGGAACGGCAGTTCACGAATACCGGTTCGGGCCGATGCGTAATAGGCTTCCGCCACGTCCAGTAGATCAACAGTTGCGCGGTGTGCGTCCGGCCAGTTCTGCGGCTGCATCAACAGGTCCGGTTCGGTCGGTGCGCCGTGCGCTAAGAGTAAGTCTTGCGGTACGAAAACCCGTCCAGCCTTGGCATCCTCAATCACGTCCCGCGAGATATTGGTGAGTTGAAAAGCGAGACCCAAATCGCTGGCCCGGTCGAGGGTCGTCTCGTCCCGCACACCCATAATCATCGCCATCATCACGCCGACAACGCCCGCAACATGGTAAGAATAATCAAGAATATCATCGACCGAGCGATAGACGCGCTCCGCCGCATCCATCTCAAACCCTTTGAGCAATTCATAAGCATGGCGATGCGGAATGGCGTTGCGGTCCACAACCTTGGCGAAACCTTGAAAGATGGGATCTGTGGCCTTCCCAGCGAGGGCAGCGTCAGTCTGTGCTTTGAGAAGCGCCAGTCGTTCGCCCTGCCCGTCCCGGTAATCCTCAACCTGGCCGTGGCCCATTTCCTGACCGTCAATCACATCATCGCAATAGCGGCACCACGCATAGAGCATGGAGGCATCATCGCGGATGCGTGGCGGGAGGACTTTAGAGGCGAGCGCAAAGCTCTTACTGCCCGCTTTGATCGAAGCGCGTCCTTGCTGCGCCAGAGTGTCAGTCACTTAGGCGGTCTCACCACGCAGTCGAGCGCGGGCACGCTCAGAGCCCATCAAGGCCAGAATCGGTCCCATTTCGGGTCCGTGATTTCGGCCTGTCAGCGCTTTACGCAACGGCATGAACAGCCCTTTGCCTTTGCGGTCCGTATTATCCTTGAGCTTGCGGATCAGCTCTGACCAATCCGTCTCATCGCTCAGCAATTCCGCTGCCGTATCGCAGAAGGCTTTGTCCTCAGTCTCAATCACCCCAGCCATCGGCGCGTAGAGCGTTGCATTCCATCCGGCCGCATCATCAACCACTTCGACATTATCGCGGATTGCGAGCCAGAATTGTTCGCCGCCTTCAATGCCCAACACATCCAGCCGGTCCTTGACCTGATCATAAGTCATTTCATGCAAGATTTTGGCATTGAGTCCGCGCAGTTCGGCATCATCAAACCGAGCCGGAGCGCGACCGATTTTGCTGAACGAAAACTCTTCGGCCAGCTGTTTGATCGTGAATCGCTCTTCAACTGGATCGGACGTGCCGATCTTGGCGAGCAGGCTCAGGATCGCCATCGGCTCATAGCCCTCTTCGCGCAGTTGGCGCATGGAGAGGCTATCGAGCCGTTTGGAGAGCTTACCGCCGTCTTTGTCGACCAGCAGCGGGGTATGGGCAAAGATCGGTTCTTTACCGCCAAGGGCCCGGAAAATCTCAATCTGAGCGCCGGAATTGGTCACATGGTCTTCGCCACGAATGACATGGGTGATGCCGGATTCGATATCATCGAACACGCTCGGCAGGGTGTAGAGGTAGGTCCCGTCGCCACGGATCAGCACTGGATCGGACAGGCTGCTGGTTTCAACCGTCTGCTCGCCGCGAACCAGATCGGTCCATGTCACCGGATTGCCCGACAATTTGAACCGCCAATGCGGCTGACGCCCTTCGGCCTCAAAAGCGGCTTTTTGCTCGTCCGTCAGGTCCAACGCGCGGCGGTCATAGATGGGGGGCTTGCCTTGCACGCCTTGTAGCTTGCGTTGGCGATCCAGCTCTTCCGCCGTATCATAGGCCGGATAGAGCAAGCCAATTTCTTTCAGCTTTTCAGCGGCTTCGTCATAAAGGCTAAAGCGTTTGGACTGGCTGAATGTCTCCTGCCAATGCATACCCAGCCAGGTCAGATCATCGCGGATAGCATCTTCATTTTCCTGCGTACCGCGCGCCACATCCGTGTCGTCAATACGCAGAATGAAGACACCGTCCGTGCTGCGTGCGTGCAGCACATTCATCAGCGCCGTGCGGACATTGCCGACATGGAGTTTGCCCGTGGGGCTGGGGGCAAAGCGAACGCGGGTTTGGGATGCAGATGTGGACATGGCGCGGGCTTTAGGAGGGTGGTTCGTGGATGGCAACCAGAAGGGACGGCTAGTCCCCGAACCGATCCCGGTAGCGATTAGTGATGGGATAGCGGCGATCCCGGCCAAAATTCTTCGAGCCAATCTTTACGCCAGGCGGGGCCTGCCTGCGCTTATACTCAGCGATGTAGAGCAAGCGCTGGATACGGATCACATCATCCCGAGAATGACCGCGCGCGACAATCGCTTCGACGGGGAGTTCCTGCTCGATCAATCCCATGAGGATATCGTCCAGCACGGGATAGTCGGGCAGCGAGTCGCTGTCCTTCTGATCTTCGCGTAATTCTGCGGAGGGCGGCTTGGTGATGATCCGCTCTGGGATCGGCTGATTCCCGCCCAGCATGTCGTCAGGATTATGCGCATTGCGCCAGTTACACAGCGCAAAGACCTCGGTCTTATAGAGATCCTTGATCGGATTATAGCCGCCCGACATGTCGCCATAAATGGTGGCGTAACCAACCGCCATTTCGCTCTTATTCCCGGTTGTGACCAGCATCGGGCCAAACTTATTGGACAGGGCCATCAAGGTCAGGCCGCGAATGCGGGACTGAATATTCTCTTCGGTCGTGTCCGGCTCTAACCCATCAAACAAAGGTTCGAGCATCTCCGCAAACGCGTCGCGGGCCGGACGAATGGCGATGACATCATAGCGCACGCCGATCTGCTCTGCGCAGAGCTTGGCATCTTCCAGACTATCTGAGGACGTATATTCACTTGGCATCATCACGCACCAGACCCGGTCCGGGCCGAGTGCATCGGCGGCAATTGCCGCGCAAATAGCGCTATCCACACCGCCTGACAGGCCCAGCACGATCTGCTTGAACCCGTTCTTATTGACGTAATCGCCCAGTCCGAGACAACAGGCGCGCCAATCCGCCTCTAGTCCGGACAAGTGATCTTCACGCTTGGCCGACACGCAGATCCAGTGTCCCGCGCGCTTTTCCCAAACGGCGACATCATAATCTTCGACGAAGCTTTTGAGCGATTGCACGATGGTGCCGTCCGCCGCCATCGACCAGCTTGACCCATCAAAGACCAATTCATCCTGCCCGCCGATCTGATTGACGTAGACGAGCGGTAGGCCCTCATTGAACACTTTCTCACCTAGCGCCGCCGTCCGCTCGGCATGCGCCGTGCGTCGCCACGGCGAGCCATTGGGCGAGAGCATGATTTCTGCTCCCTGATCGGCAAGATGATCCGCGACACCCGGCTGCCACAGATCTTCACAGATCGGCAGACCGATTTTATAACCCCGAAACTCGATGGGCGCTGGTAGCGGCCCGCGCGAGAAAACCCGCGCTTCATCAAACACGCCATAATTCGGCAAATGATGCTTCAACCGAACATGTTTGATTTCGCCTGCTTCCATCCACAGCGCTGCATTGTAGAGATTACCGTGTTCCCGCCACGGCGAGGTGGTGAGCAGCGCCGGGCCATCCAGCGTGGCGGCGGCCAGTCGCTCGCACGCCTTGCGGCAATCCTCAATCACCGTCGGGCGTAGTACGAGATCTTCCGGCGGATAGCCCAAGATCATCAATTCAGGAAAAATCGCAATATCCGCGCCGTCCGCTTTGGCGCGCGCATAGCCGTCCGCGATCATTGCCTCATTGCCCCAAATATCGCCCACCGTTGGGTTGAGCTGGCAGGATGCGATGCGAAGGATCTCAGACATGGATCGGGCTGTAAGGCGTCGTAACCGCGCCGTCTATGGGGCGGAGGCTGTGCCTAGCTGAGCCGCGAGGCTTCGCATTAATTCGATGTTCTTATTCATCGAGTGCGTGCCGACCTCATCCGGGAACATGAACTCTCGGTCAGCGGCGTTCTTGGCGATGACGATATTCGTTTTCGGATCAATGTAGATATATTGGCCGTAAACGCCGACGGCGAAATAGTCCTGATCGGCGGGCATCGGCACCCACCATTGATAGCCATATCCCACACCTCGGTCTGACAGAGCCGGCGCGCTGTGCGCGGTGGAGGCCTCGACCCAATCGCGCGGGATGAGCTGCTGTCCGTTCCATTCGCCGCCTTGCAGGAAGAGTTGTCCGAACTTGGCGTAATCGCGCGTGGTCAAATTTAGGCCGCCGAGCGCAAAGGCTGTGTCCTTGCCATCGACCAGATAGAAGGGTTGCTGACGGAAACCAAGCGGCGCGTATGTTTCCTCCCAGAGGTCATGAAGGCTTCGACCCGTTGCATTACGCAGCGCCCAAGCCGCGACATGCGTATCCATCGAAACATATTGCCAGCCAGAGCCGGGCTCGAACTGACGATCTTTCAGCGTCGTGGTGTAATCATCCAGAGATCCGCCCAGCGCGACCGTGCGGCCCATTTTATTGATGTCGGAAGATTGGTCGAGATAGTCCTCATTATAACGGATACCAGAACTCATATTCAGGATGTTGCGCAGGGTCGCCCCCTCATAGGCGGTGCCTTTGAGCTCCGGCACATAGGTCGTGACCTCATCATCGAGACTTTTGATCGAGCCATCCGCGAGCGCTTTGCCGTAAAGGCCTGACATGTAAGATTTCGCGACAGACCAGCTGATCCGGCGATCATCCGGACCCGTATCGCGGTAATAACTTTCATGAATGATCTTGCCATTCCGGACGATGACCAATGCGGTTGTGTCGAGTTCGTCCAGCACCTCAGCCAAAACCCGTTCGGTCCCGGCAATATTGACGGTCGTCGGAAGCGCGGCCTCCTCCGCCGTCCAATCATCCCGGATCGGCACAGTCAGATCATGAATCAGAAAAGCGCGATCCATATTGGAAAAATTGTCGACGATCTTATCAGCATCGAACAGCGTGTTCACCGTGGCGAGACGCTTAATATCGTCTCCCTTGATGAAAAACAGCGCCGCGCCGATGGCGATCAACGTCGCCGCAATGATCAGAATTATTCGGACTGTTCGGCTCATGCTGATCCCTCAATTTCAGCGGCCGCTTTTACGGCCGCGATCCCATCTTCCCCTGACGCCAATGGCGCGCCGCCGTCGAGGCAAGCGCGAACAAAATAGTCGAAGGCCGCGCCCAAATTATCCTGAACCTCAGGCAAATCACCGAAGCGCTCATTCAGATCAAAACCCGTATCGTGACGCAGCGTTTTCATCCCAAAGTCGATCTCGACCGTGCCGCTCGGGTAACGCAGCACCCAGCGCCGCTCGCCCACGCTATCGCGCGAGGCAGACAGATAGGCCGTCATATCGGCATAGCCGAGCTCAGCTCTGACCACGTCCAATTCATCTGAGTAAACGCGCCGCGCCGCTTCGGTACTGATCCAGTCCGGCGACCCATAGAGCGATTGGAGCAGGTCAAGATCATGGACCATCAGGTCCATGACCACGCTCGTATCCAGATTACGTGTGGCACGCGGCGTGTGTCGAATGATGTCGATCTGTGTGGGCCGTTCGGTCAATGCCCCCAGTCCAATCGCATCCATGACGATCCGTTCCTGATGGCCGACTTGGAGCATGCGACCCTGTTGCTGAGCGCGGTCTCTAATTAATATGGCGTCCTCAACCGAGCAGGCCAGTGGCTTTTCAACCAATAGATGGCATCCGCCTTCAAGCCCTTCCAAAGCGGCATCCGTATGGTGACTGGCCGGAACGGCGATAATGAGCGCGTCAGACAGTTCAGCGAGCGCTTTGACGCTCTCGACAGAGGGCACATTGTGTTTGCCTGCCATCGTATCTGCATTGGCGGCGGTGCGATCAAAAACGCCTGTCAGCACAGCTCGTGGATGGTCCGTAACCTTGTTGGCATGATAGCCCGCAAAGACTCCGGCCCCGACGACTCCGACATTTAACACAGTGCTCATTCGGCTGTCTTAAGGGTGAGAATCGGCAGGACAAGCCACGTTTTCAACAGGCTGATGATTCGGTTTTTGACCCGGATTCACGCTCCATCGGCGCGGTTCTGACGCTAACAAGCCACGAAAAAGCGCTTATACAGCCAAAAACCCCCGGTTTTGATGGGTTTTTGGTGACAGCTTCCTAGAATTCCTTACGGTTTTGCCAATCGCCTCCGGCACGTCGCCGCTAGGCCCACATCGAAGGAGTACCCCCGATGAATAAGAAAGAACTCGTCGCTAAAGTGGCTGACCATTGCGACACAACACAATCTGCCGCTGGCGACATGGTCAACGGTATGCTCGACATCATCACAGGCGAACTTAAGTCTGGCAATGAAGTGAACCTACCGGGCTTTGGCAAATTTATCGCCAAGCACCGCCCATCACGCGAAATGCGCAACCCACAGACAGGCCAAAAAATGATGAGCAAGGCGAAAACCTCCGCTCAGTTTAAGCCAAGCGTGGGTCTGAAAGACCTCTAAGCTGTAACCAGCTTCACCACGTTTTAGCCGCTCCGGACTTCGGGGCGGCTTTTTTGTAGGGGACAAAAGACCATGATTGATGTCGGGATTTCTGATCTGTTCGAGGATGGTATCGGGTTTGGGGCAAAAACCCTGCGGACCTTGCGCGATGCAATCGGCTTTCCCAGACGCTATTTTCTGGCTGCACAGACGAAGGACTGGTCGGGATACACACCGTCTATCCGCGTCTATGTCGTCCTGCTCGCCATCTCCTCATATCTACGCTATTTATATATCGGCGAAGGCCAGCTCATGACTGAACTATATGCGGGCCAGTTCGAGCAAGTTATTAATACGCTGGAGACCGATGAACCCCGCTGGTCCCAAGTCGATTCCAGAGCACTAACTGATGCCGTCTTGGACCGACTATTCTTTTACACGCCGTTTCTGAGCTTCGCCTTGTACACCCTGTTCGGTATCGCGTGGCGGGCATATGCAGAACCACTCAACCTTGCTGTGCGAGTCCGCTACATCTATGCATTGCTGGTTCCCGCAACGGTATTCATGCTCATCTGTACGATCGCCATGGTTTCGCTGCCACAGAGTTTCGCGCCTTCAATTTCGCTCTTCAGCATGTTCGGCACGGCCATAATAATGGCCGTTACCGCGTATTTCGGTGCATTTCCGGAAACAGAAAGCGCAGGCGGTCGCTTCGGGCGGGCTTTCACACTGGGTTTTGCGCTGACCGGGGTGATGCTGGTCGCCGTTGTGGGCTCGCTGATGATAGCGATCTTCGTCTCGATGGGCGAGGCCTATGCGGCAACTGCGGTCTCCGAAGCTGCCGGATTGATCCCTTAACCCGCCAGTCGCGCGCCCTCACCCTTACGGTAACCGCGCAATTCTTCCGCAATCAGAAACGCGAGTTCAAGCGCTTGATCGGCGTTGAGGCGCGGGTCGCAATGGGTGTGATAACGAGAGGATAGATCCTCTTCGCGCACAACGCGGGCCGAGCCGCCAATACATTCCGTGACGTTCTGGCCCGTCATTTCGAAATGCACACCGCCAGGCCAGCAGCCTTCGCTATGCAGAACCTGCATGAAAGTGCGAACTTCGCTCATGATATGATCGACCGGGCGCGTTTTGTAACCGCTCTCCGTCTTGATCGTGTTGCCATGCATCGGATCGCAGGACCAAACGACATGTTTGCCCGCCGCCTTGATCGCACGGGCCAAAGTTGGCAGACCTTGCGCAACCTTATCGTGGCCGTAGCGCGCGATCAGGGTTAGCCGTCCGGGATCATTATCCGGGTTCAGCACATCTATCAGACGCAGCAACTCATCCGGCTCCAGACCCTCACCGATTTTCATCGCGATAGGGTTCTCTATCCCCCGGAAGAATTCGACATGGGCATGGTCCAACTGACGCGTGCGGTTGCCGATCCAAAGCATATGCGCCGACGTGTCATACCAACGCCCAGACGTACTATCGATCCGGGTCATCGCTTCTTCGTAACCGAGCAGCAGCCCTTCATGCGACGTGTAGTAATCCGTTGCGGCCATTTGTGGTGTCGATTGCGGGGTCACGCCGCACGCTTCCATGAAGTCGAGCGCGTCGCTGATCGTATTACAGAGATCTTCATAACGCTGGCTGACCGCCGTGTCGGCCACAAAACCGAGCGTCCATTTATGGATATTGCGCAAGTCCGCATAACCCCCGGTCGAAAACGCGCGCAGGAGGTTGAGCGTCGCGGCCGACTGGCCATAGGCTTTGAGCAAGCGTTCCGGGTCCGGTGCCCGCGTGACCGGGTCGAACTCCATGCCGTTGATATTATCGCCGCGGTAGCTTGGCAGCGTAATGCCGTCGCGCACTTCGACAGGAGAGCTGCGCGGTTTGCCGAACTGTCCGGCAATGCGTCCAACCTTCACGACCGGCTGCCCGCCGCCATAAGTCAAAACGACCGCCATTTGCATCATGACGCGGAACATATCGCGCAGATTATCTGGGTGGAATTCTTTGAAGCTTTCGGCGCAATCGCCGCCTTGTAGCAAGAAAGCCTTGCCCAACGCCACATCCGCCAGACGGGATTTCAAACGGCGCGCTTCGCCTGCGAAAACTAGCGGCGGATAACCGCGTAGCGTTGTTTCTACCGCGTCGAGCGCATCGACATCAGGATAGTCTGCCGGAATGTGCCGAGCGGGTTTCGTGCGCCAGCTGGACGGGGTCCATTTTTGCATGATGCGGTGTCCTGTCTACTTCCAGCGCACCCATTTGCCGCGCTGGAGCGGGTCTCTAGCAAGATATTGCGCGGATCGGAACCCATCACGCGAGCGGAACGCAGATAGGGCGGCGTTTAGCGGTCTTCAGGATCCAATGGCAGGAATGGGCGGGCCTTGCGCGCGGCTTGTCGTTCAGCCGTCGCGAACAAAACCGCGTCAGGCTCGTAGGACAAGACTTCGTCCAGACCGATGTCAAAAAAGTGCGCCCCGTGATGGATGCGAACAATCTCGGAATAGCTGCGGCGCAAATGCCCCAACATGGAGTCGCCGAAACTATCGCCGACGATCACTAATCGTCCTTTGGTGGCGTCTTCGGTGCCAAGGATCATCAAGGTCGACATGCGTCCACGTATCGGATTGCCCTCTTCATCATGATGCATCACCGTGCGGACATTGGGCCGCGACGGCGGATATTTAATCATGGTGTAAGGCGGTTCTTGGGTCGTCTCAAATCCCGCCATGGCATCAAGATCATAAACCCGACTGGCCTGCTGCTCCACGGCCGGTTCAGGAATATAGATCAACCGCCTTTGGTTTGGATCTAGTTTTTCAAGTATTTCCAACGCCAATTCATAAGTCCCGGCGGCCGTCCAATGGGTGTCGCGAAGGAAGAAAACGAGATGCCCGCGCTCCTTGGCAGACATGACCAATGGCTCCGCGTCGATCAGCCCGGTTCGATCGACATCCGGATGCGAATACACCGCCGAGCGGAACCGCCGAGACGATTCAGTCCAATCAGCCGGTAATTTCTCAGGATAGGCGCGCGCTTTGTCGATGGCGATAAAGGCCGCGAACGGAATATTCCGAGCCGCCAACGCCTCATTCACCTCGGTCAGGGACGAAACCCAGTCATTGACCTGCTTTTGATCCCAAAGGCCATTGCCCTCGAACTCGTCGCGATATTCGATTTGGCCGAGAAAGAGCCAGCCATCCTTCCCGTAAATAACGTTCGCCGGGTTTTCCCCGAGATTATCTCGGATTTTCCGGGCCAGCCGGATCAGGGTCATCCGAAACGCAAAATGATCTTCCAGATAATCATCCAGCGCCGTCGTGTAGGCCCGCGCATCGCCATCATAAGCTGGCAGCGACGCCAATCGCCGCTTTTCGGTGACGCTGGTATCGTCCAAACCGCGCATGAAATTGACGGCAAACCCGACCGAGGGGACAAGGAAGGCGGCCAGCAGACAAGCAACGGCGATATTTCGGATCAGACGGGACATGTCAGAACCGGAAGTAGAGGAAAGGCTGGTGCGTCGTCGAGGCCACAGCTGCAAAACACACAATCGTGAGCAGCCCGATCATGGCCCAGCTCGTCGCCGAGCCGACGGACGCAGGCGTCGGAATACGCTCACCGACACGTTTCCAACCGTCCCAGGCGAGCAGTACCCCGACGATCATGGCATAAGCCGCGGTCGGTGGCACCTCGATGGTCGTCCCGACGTCTCCGCCGGGGATCAGCGCCGCCCAATAGGCGAGCGCATGGCCAAGACTGTCAGCCCGGAACAGGACCCAGCCGAGCGCCACGAACAACACCGTATAGGCGACACCAACAATGCGCGGCAGTTTAGGGAAGCCGCGCTGCGCCCCGACACGCTCCGCGATCAAGAACGCCCCGTGCCACAAGCCCCAAAACAGGAAGGTCCAAGCCGCGCCATGCCACAGGCCACAAAGAACGAAAACGACCAGTAGATTTCTATAAGTGGCTTTCGCGCCGTCTCTGGATCCGCCGAGCGGGATATAAAGATAGTCGCGGAACCAACGCGACAGAGTCATGTGCCAACGCCGCCAAAATTCGCGGAAACTCGCCGCGCTATAGGGATGTTCGAAGTTTCGCGGCAGTTCGAAACCGAATATCCGCCCCAAGCCAATCGCCATGTTGGAATAACCCGCAAAGTCGTAATAGATTTGCATTGTGAACGCAGCGAGGCCGAGCCATGCACCCGCTGGTCCCAACGTCGCGGCATCCGCGCCAAAAGCGGCGTCTGCGACTTTCGCGACTATGTCTGCAATCAAGACCTTCTGAGCCAAGCCCAGCATAAAGAGCCGCGTCCCGTCACAGAAGCGGTCCCACGTTTCCTGACGAGCGATGATCTGCTCACGGATCTCGTCCCAGCGCACAATCGGACCCGCAATCAGCTGCGGGAACATGCTGATATAAAGTCCCGTGCGAAGCGGGCTGATGGCAGGTTTCGAGCCCCGCGACACGTCGATCAGCAAGCTCATCGCTTGGAAGGTGAAGAATGAAATGCCGAGCGGCAGTCGCGCCGTCTCTAAACGCGGCAGACCAAGGGTCTCTGTGATGAGCCCGAGATATTTGAAGACAATCAGCAGGGCGAGATTGGCAGTCAGTCCGATGATCAGCCAGCGCCGCCGCTTGGGCTGCTCATACATATTGCGAGCGATCTGATGCGAGAACTCATGGTTCATCATGATCGAGATTAGCAGCAGCGCCAGCCCGGCCCCCTCGCCCCACGCATAAAAGAACAGGCTCGCCACCAGCAGCAGCACATTTCGGGACTGACGACCGCGCAGGATAAAATAGAGCGCCACAACCGCAGGCAAATAGAAGAACAGAAATGTGACGGATGCGAAGTTCATGGGATCAATCGCGCCTTAGCAGGCGCGGCGTGGCGGGCAAGCCTCCACGTCGCGTGATATGGTCTCAGATGATACAAATTAGGCCTCAATCAACCGCTTCGCGGTACAGCCAAAGCCAAACAAAGCTGGGCTCAAAATCCAGTGTAAAACACTGCTTCACTGACCACACAGATTCATAAAATTATTTTTGTCGATGCCACTAGTAAGCACCTCACACTATCACCATTTCGACGTCACGGGGCATTCTCCCGTACGTTACGAGACACTTCTCTCGTACAATGAAAAGAGGACAATATGTCCGTTTTTGATAGAGACAAGAAAAAAGCTAAATCCGACAAGGCCATGCCAATGGCGGATAAGTCAAAAAACACGACTGCCAAGTCGTCCAATGACGCATCAAAGAAGTCTAAGAGCTAGTCGCTCCTTTTTGATGCCAAATGAGACCGTATAAGCAGCGGTTTTCCTTTCGAGCCGTTTCCGGTCCTTCCCCGATTGGAGGCGGCTCGAATAAATTATTCGCGCGAGACGATAGAACGATCTCGCAGGCCGAACAGCTTGAAATAACCCATATATAAGCCCTTTTGGACATACGTCAGAGGGCAGTAGGAAACACCATGAGTGGATTTATTACAAAGTTTAACGAAGATCTTGGACAGGGCGTTGCCGAGACCCGAACAAAATTGGAGGCTTTGAAAAAAGTGGCCGATTTAAAAGCGGATCAAGTACAAGACGTGCTGAGTGACTATCTTGGGCAATTAGATGACAAAATTCACCGTCAATCGGAGGAACTGAATGCAATAGACGACGATTTTGCAGATTGGGCCTTTCATACGCTCGAAAAGAGTGACTTCCGTAAGGACAAACGGAAAATCAAAAAACTTCTGGATCGTGCCGAACAGGCAGAGAAACGATCTAATACGGCATTCAAAAAGGCCCTTCACTCGATTGATCGTGCGGAACGCGAGATGCTTCGTTCGAAAATCGCCCATGCGGATGCAGGATTTTTCGAACCCGTTCACACACCGAAGCTTGAGATCGCTTAAAGTTAGGCATCTGCAAAATTTGAAACCAGTCTAGACTGTATGAGTCGCTTCTATCTTCTGGTTAGAAGCGACTCAGCTTGCGGTGTGTTGTATTCGCACTAAACGACGATAGAACTTGTTCGGCAACCATCTGCTCGCCTATTCCGTATTCAACATATGACCGAAACTATTCCAGTCTCCACTTGGCTCATTTGCTATGTGGCCACGCTGTTTGTTTTCTTTGCGATTGATATGGTCTGGCTTGGGCTGGTGGCGAAGCCTTTTTATGCAGGACAGCTCGGTAGCTTGATGGCGGAAAATATCCGTTGGGGCGTCGCCGTTGGGTTTTACGCGCTCTACATTGTCGGGATTCTGATCTTTGCCAGCCATCATGGCCTGTCCGGCGACAGCCTTGGCAAGGCCGCGCTCTATGGTGCTCTGTTCGGTTTCTTTTGTTACACGACCTACGACCTCACCAATCTGGCAACGCTGGAAGGTTGGCCTGTCAAAATGGTTGTTGTCGACATCGTCTGGGGCACGGTCCTAACGGCGAGCTGCGCCGTCGGCGGTGTCTGGATCACCCAGCTTATCACAGGCGGCGGTTAGGGTCTGCGCACGGCATTTTTGCAAGGCAGTCTCTCGGCCCGTCGACCCTCCCCTGCATTGTCATCCAGACTGCAAAGGCTACTGTCCCCCAACACCATGACCATGGAAGGCCGGGATCATGACCAGACGATATTCAAGCCGCTCCCCCATTGAGACGGGGCTTCGACTTCGCTGCGGTAATTGCGGGCAAGGCAAACTGTTCAGAGCTTATCTAAAATTCAAAGATGAGTGCGGCATTTGCGGCCAGAGCTTTTCTGTCGCGGACACGGCGGATGGTCCCGCCTTCTTTGTTGGCTTTCTCGCCCTGATCATCTTCACACCCGCTTTCGTGATCGCCGGGCTTCTGCCTGAGACGACAACGGGCTTTGTGATTTCAATGACGATTATGTCGATCATCTGCCTCGGCGTGATCTTGTTGCTGCTCCCGCCGTTCAAGGGCGTGTTGTTCAACCTGCAAATTCATCACCGCGCCGAAGAGGGAAAATTCTCATCCTTCGGCGAACATGGCGTCGTGCCGGAAAACTGTAAGCGCAATACACTGCCCAAACCCGGTCAACTCGCATCGGACCAGCCCCCAAAGGGCTGATCCCGACTTAGCACCCCCTACTCGACGGGCTGGCCGAATATATCCAACTCGACCACCTCGCCTTTACCCGTCTCCGTCGCGAAGGCTTGCACAGGCTCGAGTTGCGTCGCGCGGTCGCCGACGATGACATAGACGAAATTGCTCTCATCCATATAGTCCGCCGCAATGCGCTTGAACTCGGCGTCTGTCATGGCGACCAACTCCGCCTGCTCCTCTTCGACATAGCGGTCTGACAGGCCATATTGGCTGATTTCGTTCAGCGTGCCCAGTTTGGCCCCGAGACTCTCAAACGCGCGCGCGGAGGCTTTGATGATCTTCTGCTGGGTCGTTTCGACCGCACCCTGATCAAATGTATCGCCATAGGCCAAAACCATATCGCGGATCGTTTCTAGCGAGGCCTGAGTCGCATTGGCGCGCACGCTCGTGCTCATGATGAAGGGCCGCTCAACAGTTCCGCGCGGAATAAAGGATCCCGCCCCGTAGGTGTAGCCCTTCTCGATCCTCAGCATCTGCGCCAGATCGCCAGCAATGCCGCCGCCCAGCTTCTCATTGGTGAATTGGATCTTATTGAAGTCAGGATGATCAGAGGCCGGGGTCAAAGCGCCAATGCGCAAGACCGACTGTTTCGATCCGGGCACATCGATGAAGAAGACGCGGCCGGCATTCTCCTGCACCGGAATGTCATAGTCGGGACGATCAGCCCCCGTCGGCGTGACGGCTTCGGCCAAGCTAGATAATCCAGCTGCGGCCCGATCCGGGTTGATGTCGCCCGCCACATGCAGGCGCGGCGTTGCCGTGAGCAATTCCGAATGCGCGGATTTAAGGTCATCCAGTCCAAGCCCCGCAACGCTATCCGCGCTCCCGCCGCTCGGGCGACCCAGCGGATGGGTGTTCCCATAAATCAAGCTGTCGAAGGCCATCGCCGCAATCGCTTGCGGATTAGCTTCACGGCCTTTGATACCGGTCAGTCGGGCCGATTTCACGCGGTCAAAGTCTTCAGCCTGCCAGCGGGGCTCGGTCAGAATTTCCTGCACCAGCGCCACAGTTTCTTCGAAATTCCGGGCCAGCGTGGTCGCGCGGATAGTCAGGTCTTCTGATCCGGCCGACACATTGATGCTAGCGCCGAGCAGGCCAATCGCCTGCTCTAATTCGCCCGGTGTCTTGGTCGCCGTGCCTTCTTCCATCAAATCGGCGAGCAACGCGAAACGGCCATTCTGCGCGGGGTCTTCGGCCCAACGTCCACCCGGCAGGGTGATGTCAAACTGAACGAGCGGAATCTCGTTGGTTTCGATCCCGCGCACAACCGAATCATTCGCCAGCGTCCGTGTCCAAATCGCGGGCATTTTGAGCAGAGGTAGCTCACCAAACTCAGGCTCTGAGCGGTCATGCTGAGTCACGGTTTTCTCGAAATCAGCCAAATCGCCTGCACTGACTTCTTCCGACGCCACGTCGGCTTTCACTTCCTCGATCCAGACGCTCGCCCGCTCTGCACCCGCGACCGCCAGCTCCGCCTGCCCTTTGGGCACAAAGCTGGTCAGGATATAGGGCTTGTCTTTGATGTAGCGCTCATAGGCCGCCATTACTTGATCCGCCGTTACCGCGCGGATCGCCGCTGCGGACTTCACCTCATAGGCCGGGTCGCCTTGCAGCTCATTATATTGAGCCATAGAATTGGCCTTGCCGAGCGCCGTTGACAGGCTGGCATAAAGCGCGGTTTCCTGACCCGCTTTGACGCGTTTGAGCGCCTGCTCGTCAATGCCCTCAGTTTCAAACCGGGCCATGGCCGTTTCGACCGTCGCTTTCACCTCATCCAAATCAACGCCCGCATTGGCGCGCACCCGAATGGTGAATGTTCCCGCCAGCTCGCTTGGAATATGGTAAGAGGACACATTCGGCGCGAGTTTAGCGCCGTCCACAATCTCGACATAGAGCGGCGATGTGCGGCTTCCGCCGAGCATTTCGCCCAGCACGGCCAGCGCATATCGTTCTGAGTTCGCACCGTCCACGGTCGGGAAGGTCATGCGCAGTTCCGGCAGTTTGGCGAAATTATCTTCAAACCAAAGGTTTTTCGACTCGGTCAGCGTGACCGGCTGCGGTTCGGGGTCCGGAATGTCGCGGCCGCGCGGGATTTCCCCGAACCAGAGCTTCACCTTTTCCTTCGTCTCTTCAATGTTGATATCACCTACAATGGCGAGCGTTGCGTTGTTGGGCGCGTACCAGAGGTCATAGAATTCGCGCACATCGCCGAGCGTTGCGGCTTGCAGGTCTGGCAAAGAGCCGATCACGGTCCAGTTATAGGGGTGATCCGCCGGATAGAGCGCGCCGCGAATGACTTCGTCCGTATAGCCATAAGGCGCATTATCAACGCGCTGACGTTTTTCGTTTTTGACGACCTGTTTTTCGCGCTCCAGCGCTTCGGTCGTAACCGTATTGATCATGTAGCCAAGGCGGTCACTATCGATCCAAAGGATCTTATCAAACGCATCCTTTGGCACGGTCTCATAATAGATCGTCCCGTCGGACCAGGTGCCGCCATTGCGCGATCCGCCCCATTTCGGGATCTGCCCACGGTTCCAGCCGCGCGGCACATTCTCACTATCGTTGAACGCCATATGTTCGAAGAAATGCGCAAAGCCAGTGCGGCCCGGTTTCTCACGCGATGATCCCGCATGGATCACAGTCGACACGGCCACAATCGGATCGGACGCATCGCGCTGCAAGAAAACCTGCAACCCATTGTCGAGCGTGAACGCCTCATAATCGAGCGTGAAGCTGGACGTCTCCGTTCCGGCATCGGTTTCAACCGCTGTTTCCGTCGTGACGCGGACTTTGTCCGTCTGCGGTGTCGACGGCGCACCGCAAGCGCTCAGCAGCGCCGCAGCGGTCGTGGTCAAAAGAAGGGAGCGAATAGTCATAGTCAGGCCTCAAAAAATCTTGCCATGACCTAATCCCTCACCCGCTAACCGCAAGCCAGACCGGAAAGCATGACACAAATGTTAGGATTGGGTTTGAGGACAAATCTGTCAAATAGCGGCGGTTTCCACCTCCCGCGCTAACCTTAGAAAAGTTTCGCTCTTTTTTCGCGCACCCTCCCCTTGCGACTGCCCCTCTCTCTTCATACATGCGCTTCGTTGGCACTCTCTGTTGGGGAGTGCCAAACTACATCACCAACCTCGAATAGAGAGAAGACGCATGAAGTTTCGTCCCCTCCACGACCGCGTAGTCGTTGAACGTGTCAAAGAAGACACAAAGACCGCCGGCGGCATCATCATTCCCGATACAGCGACTGAAAAGCCCTCTGAAGGCAAAGTCATCGCTGTCGGTCCCGGTATCCGCAAGGAAGACGGCACTGTCGCTAAGCTCGACGTCAAAAAGGGCGACCGCGTCCTGTTTGGCAAATGGGGCGGCACGGAAGTCAAGATTGACGGCAAAGACCTGCTGATCATGAAGGAATCCGACATTATGGGCGTCATCGGTTAAGCCGACCCGCTCCCCTAAAATTTACAAGACAACATCTAGATTGGAGAAGCTATAATGGCTGCCAAGGAAGTTAAATTCGGCTCGGACGCTCGCGACCGTATGCTCGAAGGCGTCGATATTCTCGCAAACGCCGTGAAAACCACACTCGGTCCTAAAGGCCGTAACGTCGTCATCGAAAAATCATTCGGTGCGCCGCGTTCGACCAAAGACGGCGTATCTGTCGCCAAAGAGATCGAACTCGAAGATCGGTATCAGAACCTCGGCGCGCAAATGCTGCGCGAAGTTGCAAGCAAGACTAACGACAAAGCCGGTGACGGCACAACGACGGCTACGGTTTTGGCACAAGCCATCGTCCGTGAAGGTCTGAAGCGCGTTGCCGCTGGCATGAACCCGATGGATCTGAAGCGCGGTATCGATAAAGCCTCAAGTGAAGTTGTCGCTGACCTGCTCAGCAAAGCCAAAAAGATCAGCAAATCTGAGGAAATCGCTCAGGTCGGCACGATCTCTGCCAATGGCGACGCCGCTATCGGCGCGATGATCGCAGACGCCATGTCCAAAGTGGGCAATGAAGGCGTGATCACAGTTGAAGAAGGCAAAACTGCCGAGACTGAACTTGATGTCGTTGAAGGCATGCAGTTCGACCGCGGTTACCTGTCACCATACTTCATCACCGATCCTGAGAAGATGCGCGTCGAGCTCGACGATCCATACATCCTGCTCAACGAAGGCAAATTGTCGTCCTTGCAAGCGATGTTGCCGATCCTCGAAGCGGTTGTGCAAACGGGCAAGCCCCTGCTGATCATCGCTGAAGACATTGAAGGCGAAGCGCTGGCAACCTTGGTTGTCAACAAGCTCCGCGGTGGCCTGAAGATCGCCGCTGTTAAAGCGCCTGGTTTCGGTGACCGTCGTAAAGCCATGCTGCAGGATATTGCGATCCTGACAGGCGGCACGGTCATTTCTGAAGATCTCGGCATCAAGCTCGAGAACATCACTCTGAAAGACCTCGGCACAGCCAAGCACGTCCACATCACCAAGGACGACACCGTCATCGTTGATGGCGCTGGCAAAAAGGGCGAAATCAAAGCCCGCGTCGAGCAGATCCGCAAGCAATCTGAAGATACGTCGTCTGATTATGACCGCGAAAAGCTGCAAGAGCGTCTGGCGAAACTCGCTGGCGGTGTGGCCGTGATCAAAGTCGGCGGTTCAACCGAAGTTGAAGTGAAAGAACGCAAAGACCGTGTCGATGACGCGCTGAACGCCACGCGCGCAGCCGTCGAAGAAGGCATTGTCCCCGGTGGCGGCACAGCGCTGCTCCGCGCGTCACGCTTCATCAATGTCAAAGGCGTGAATGATGACGAGCAATCGGGCATCGAAATCGTCAAAGCGGCGCTCGCTTACCCTTGTCGTCAGATTGCTGACAATGCTGGCGTCGAAGGCGCTGTGGTTGTCGGTAACATCGTCTCTGCGAACAAAGCCAACTATGGCTATGACGCACAGAATGACGAATATGTCGACATGGTCAAAGCCGGTATCATCGATCCAGTCAAAGTCGTCCGCACCGCGCTTCAAGACGCCGCCTCTGTTGCCGGGATCATCCTGACAACCGAAGTCGCGATCGTCGAAGCGCCGAAGAAAGACTCGGGCGGCGGCATGCCAGACATGGGCGGCATGGGAGGGATGATGTAATTTCGCTGCCGCGAAATTCTCATCATACCTGAGAGCATTCACGGCAAATCGTCTTGCGCCATCGGTTCAAGCAGGATGAATTGCCGGGAATTCCTACCCACCTCAGACTAAAGAAGGCCGCTCCTGATGGGGGCGGCCTTTTTCATACGCCCCAGCCAACCATAAACCTCCTCTTTGGCGCAAAACTTGCATCCGGTTTAACTTTATCGGCAACCATACGAGCAGACCCCCATGCGCATCCTCCTTCTCGGCACAGCCACCCTCGCCCTCTCCGGCTGTTCATTCTTCGGCGGCGGCGCGCAATATGGCGCTCCAACCGCATCCAATTACAGCTATTATCCGAGCACCGTGTCCACCCACCCAGGGCAACGCGGCGCCATTAGCCAGTGGAACCTCGAAGGCGCAGTCGGCCAAGAATTCATCGTCGGCGGAGACTTCACCACGCCAGAAGATGTTGCCGCCATCCCCGGATTAACCCCCGGCGCTGTGGCCATGAGCGACGCTTATGACAATGCCACGCGCTATGAGCTTGGATTGTCGAAAGCATTAAACCCGGCCCGCAAATTTACGGTCATGGCCTCCTATTCCAGCGCGTCTGGTAAAGACGTTGCGCTCGGCACCCTCGCCGGACCGCCTGCCAACACATTACGCGGCACGCCCAGCGACTATACGGCTCTGGGTATCGAAGCCGGCCTGCGCCAATATTTCCAACCGCGCCCGGGGCTCATCGTTAAAAGCATCCGCCCCTATGTCGAAGCCAAACTCGGCGCGGCGCAGATCGACGACATTACGATTGAAAACCTGCGCGATAATGCCGGCGCGGTGAATGGCGGCACAGCCAACTTTTACGAAGGCGGCTGGGTCCCAACGGCGGCTGGCATGGTCGGCATCGAAACGCCCGTGTTCCGAAACGCCACCCTCGCCCTTGAAACGGGCATCCGCTACCGCGGCGCGCTAGACGGCGATGTCACAGATTTCGGTCCCGGCGGCGGCGTCGCCATTCTGACCGGGATCAATAATGGCAGCGAGAACTACACCGTCCCCGTAAACTTACGCGGTCGTTTCCGCTTCTAGAGACGGATCGAAATTTTGGGCTGGTGGGAGCCTAAACTAGGAAAGCGCCCCTTGCGGGCGCTTTTTTGTGGCGGTCTTTTTAGACGAGAGCCTTACGGAAATTTAGGTCATTTAGTTTAGTTCAGTCTTGGGCATCCACTCAAACATTGCAAACTTCATTAATCGTTTCACTTCATTAACTTGTGCATTGCGATTACTTTTGTAACAGAGTTCTTGTGAGGATTCGGATAACGAATGACTGAAGTTCTTTATGACAACGCACCTCTCGTAGAAGTGATCGTAGAGGTACGGTGGGAAACGGTCTCAGTATCTACCATTCCGGGAGGGGCAATTGACCCTTATCTTAAGCCTACGCTTCAAGAACTTCAGACAAGAATGGCTGCGAATGGGTTCGCTCATCACGAGACTCTCATCCCAAATGAGATACCTCGGGAGCTACTTGCCTATCAGATAACTGACCGATTTAGGAGGACGCCATCAAGTTGGCCGATCTTCCAGATTGGACCTGGGGTATTCACTGTAAACATCACGCCGCCTTACGGCGGGTGGTCTTCATTTACTCCATTCATCCAGCAAGGAATAGAACTTTTGCTAGAGAGCTTTCCTGCCCCCTCGCAGCTGATGAAAGTAAAGGAGTGTAGACTAAGATATATAGACGCCTTCACCCAAGCTCATACCAGAATTGATCATCTTGAATTTCTAACACGCGGACTAGGTCTAAACTTGTCTATCGGGCACGGCAAACCGAGTGAACCAATCACTACAGAAAAATTGACTGATCTTTCAGCATCAATGGTTTACAATATGGGAATAAGTAATAGCAAATTGCATGTCCAAATTGGAAGCGGTTTTTCAAGCGGAACTCCAGCAACAGTTGTCACACTTGAAGCAATTTCAACACGTAACTCTGAGGCACCGGAATCTACGAAACTACTTGAATGGTACGAGTCAGCTCATTCAGACCTGAGTGCCACTTTCGAATCTTTACTTAGTCAAGATGTCAAAAACGCTATGGGTAAACGACGTGATCAGTAACACACTAAGAAGCACCGAGTTTCTTGGTGCATCACACCAATCTATTCCCACAAGTCTCAATCAATTCAATCCTTATAGCTGCTCTCAGATCACTGATGTTAGAGTTACTGGTGGAACATGCCCAACTTGGACTACAAACACCTCTAGTGACTATTGGAACATATTGAAGTTAATGTACCAAAGAGAGCTTTCGAACCTACACTCTTCGCCCTCTAAATATTATCTTGCCAACGACAAAATTAAATTAGGAGAAAACCTTTCTCAACTAATAACCAACTCTTTAATCAGCGAAATCCAACACAAAAAGAACACGAACGATCATCCAGAAAACGCCTATATTGAAGCATCTTTTTTTATAAGAAAAATCAACAAATTTGAAGGACAGCTGCACCTGAGCGTAACTGATGATGATGATATTTACCTTGAGTTCATTAAGGACACTAAGGAAGCGGTTGTGTCGTTTGAGGGTGACGGCGAATTTGGATACGCTCTTCTACACTCTAATAAATTTATTGCAGGCAAGTATAAAGGTGTGGTTTCAGAATCAATTCCTAAGGATTTTTGCGACTATTTTGAATTTGAATCCGACCCGAGAAAATAACCCGTGCCTTCATCTTCCGAAAGCACCTTAAGCTCGGGAACAGTTCTATTAGTACTATTTGAGCCTGAAAACTTTAGAGAAGGCAACTTGAGGCTAATATCCAGTTTTGCTAAAACGAATTTAAAGAACGGGACATTATCGGTTGTAAACGCACGATTGAGCGATCCTGATGAAATTCTGAATATGGTCATCAACCCTCGTACGGAAAATACTAAGTTTACTTACCAGGGAGTGGCATCCGCAGAGGTTTCGTGCATAAACTCTATTAAGGACAGCGAAGAAAACCAGGTTTTTGAGGTTGTGAAACACCCTCTGGATAAGTTTATTTCTCACGCCCACCTCGGCGTTTCATCAAAATTACGATGCACTCCTAAATACTGGTCCCAAAAAAACCTCTTTACCGCTGCAGTAGCAAACTTGAGTCGATGCTTTTCAAAGTGCTCCGATCCAAAGCTTGAGTGCTGCTTTGATTGATGCTCAGTGCTAAATTAGTAGCCTTACTATAAAAAATCGCGATGAGTGCACTCGGCCCTCGCGATGGTCGTTATCATGCGCTTGTTTTTGCACACTTCCTCACAACCTCATCCACGGTCTCCGATCGTCAGGCAAAGTGCTATTTCCCACCCCAGACACGAGGGGTACGTAGACCTCGGTCGGTGGGCCTGGATCCTGTGCTTTACGCATGATCCGTTTCGTGAGCTTACGTGGCGCGGACGGGTCTTGGCGGGGCGGGTTGATCTCAGGCGGGTGAAGCGTGAACGAGCCGTGAGCCGTCTTTGGACGGCAGCGGTGCGCCCTTCCCCGTCCGGCGTGATGTGCATCGCGGTCGAAAGCCGCGCGCGCGACGGATCGCCTTAGCTGGTGCGCCTATGGCAGGCCCGGTGAAGAGATTGGCATGGCCCGACAATGGGTCCGGGGCGCGGGCGTTCGTCCGTTGTAAATCGGTGTGTCTCTCTTTCGTCCGTCAGCGGACGGAGCCCGCGCTCGTGTCTCCTTTACACAGGAGCCGTCCGGTCAGCCGAACCCATGATGGTCGGTCAGCCTTGGCGGCTGCACGCAATATGAGGCCCCACATGGTTCGCAAACGCTTCACCTCTCGCACCCCCGGCCCATCCGAGGCTGAATTGTCCCTGCAATGGGAGATCAAACGCCTACGCGGCGAAATCGCGACCTTGCAGAAACAGGGCGTGTATAACGACCGGGGAGATCGGTTGGGGGATCGGCTCGAAGGCGCGTCGCGCGGCGTGCTGCTGGTTAAAATTCAACGACTCTGGCGCAACACAATTGTTGAGCTTGTACCGAAAGATCAGCGCTGCGCCCAATGCGGCAGCGTCAGTTTCGAGGCGTCCGAGGCCGCCTTTGCACAAGAGGCGGCGCGGTTAAACCAAGCCGAGCTTGAGCAAACGCATGGCAGACCCCGCAAGGCCCGCTAGTTAGGCGGGATGAGCCAGACCTTGCCTAACATTCATCGCCGTTTTGTGGAGGGGCCGTTTGGACAAGTGCATTTGCGCGAAGCGGGCGAGCCCAGTGATCCAACAACGGGCAAGCCCCCCCTGCTCTGTCTGCATCAAAGCCCGAAGAGCAGCCGCGAGTTTTTGAAGATCCTGCCTTATCTGGCGCAAGATCGCTACGTCGTCGCGGTGGATAGTCCGGGTCACGGCGAGAGCGATCTGCCGGGGTCCGAAGCAGACGCGACGATCATGACTTATGCGCGTTCGGCTTGGGCGGCGGTGGATGCGCTGGATTTGGGTAAAGTCGATCTGCTCGGTCATCATACGGGCGCGAAGGTCGCGACCGAAATGGCGTGGCAGCGGCCAGATGATGTCGGCACGATTGTTATGGTCTCGGCGCTGGTCCTGACGGATGCGGAAGTCGAAGCGTTCAAAGATATGTTCGAGGAAATTCCACTCGACGAAGCCGGGACGCGCTTTTCGGAAGGCTGGGCCAAGGCCGTGCAACATCGCGGGCCGGGCGTGTCGTTGGTCGATCTCGCGGCGAGCTTTGCCGAGAATTTTCGCGCCGGCGAAGCCTATGAGTGGGGGCACAAGGCGGCCTTCAACTACAACGCCTATTTCCCGGACCGGGTGGCGACGCTGGATCACCGGATTGTTGTGCTCAACCCGAAGGACATGCTCTATGAGCTGACGCCGCGCGTCGCGCCGCTGCTCAAAAACGGCGTGGTTCAGGATCAGGCAGATTGGGGCTTTGGTTTTATGGATTCGGACAGCGAGACCGCAGCCGACGTTATAAGGGCGGCCTTATAAAGGGAGTTGGGTCGTGAATTTCAGTTTTTCCATCGCAAAGCTGGCCGACACATCGCTGATGCGGACTTGCGCGATTAACTGCTGATAGACGCGGTCATAATCGGCGACAGAGGCGATCATCATTTTGAGGATATAGTCGACATCGCCAGCCAGACGGTAAAACTCGACAATCTCCGGGATGCCGTCGACGGTCTTGGCGAGCGACGCAGCCCACTCTGCGGAGTGGTCGTCGGTGCGGATTTGGATAAAGGCGGTGAGCGGCAGGCCGATCTTCTCATTATCGATCAGCGCCACGCGTTTTTCGATCACGCCGTCACTCTCAAGTTTGCGGACGCGCCGCCAAACCGTGTTGAGCGACACATTCAGACCCTCGGCAATTGAGTCGAGCGATTGCGACGCGTCGCTTTGCAAAGCAGACAGGATCGCGCGGTCTGTGGGGTCTAGTTTTGATGACATGGCGTAAGTGTAGGAAAATTTCTCACAAATGGGAAGAATGGATAAAAGGACTGCGAAGATTTCAACAGTGCTGGCCGGGTAGACAGAGGCATGACTGATATGACCCTGATCCGCGACCCTGAGACATTTAACGGAGCCACTTATGTGGAACCGAAACCGTTTCGCTGTCTAGAAAAGCTGATCGGCAACACGCCGATGATCGCGATTGATCTCTCTTACAAAGGCGAACGGCGGCGGGTTTTTGCAAAACTGGAATATTTCAATCTCTCCGGCTCGATCAAAGATCGCATGGCGCTGGAAGTTTTGCGCAGGGCTTACGAGACTGGCGCGCTCCGCCCCGGCGATACGATTACCGAAGCGACCAGCGGCAATGCCGGCATCGCTATTTCGGCGCTGGGCCGCGCGCTCGGCCATCCGGTTGTGATCTACATGCCGGATTGGATGAGTGTGGAACGAGTCGAATTGATGAAAAGCTACGGTGCGGATGTACGGCTGGTCAGTCATGCGGACGGCGGTTTTCTCGGCAGCATCGCCCTGACGCAGGAATTGGCGCGGTCGCGCAATGACGTATTTCTGCCACGTCAGTTTGAAAACCAGGATAATTGCAACGCGCATTGCCGCACGACAGGGCCGGAAATCTTGGCGCAGCTCGACAAAGCCGGGGCCAAAGCGTCCGCCTTTATCGCCGGGGTCGGGACAGGCGGCACGGTGATGGGTGTCGGCAAAGCCCTGCGGGCATTCGATCCAACGATCCGTATTCATCCGCTGGAACCGATGGAAAGCCCGACGCTGTCGACGGGCTACAAAGTTGGCAAGCACCGCATTCAAGGCGTGTCCGACGATTTCATTCCGGACATTCTCTGTCTGCAAAGCCTCGACAGTGTCGTCTCGGTCAATGACGGTGACGGGATCATTATGGCGCAGCGCCTCTGCGCTGAACTCGGTCTCGGCGTCGGCATCAGTTCTGGCGCAAATTTGATCGGTGCCGTGAAAGCGGGCGCACAAGGCGGCGATGTGGTCACGGTCTTCTGCGACGACTCAAAAAAGTATCTCTCAACCGATTTGACAAAAGTCGAACCGGTCCGAAACGACTATCTCTCGCCGGATATTGAACTGCACGGTTTCGACGTGGTGGGATGACATCAATGGCGCGCGTGTCTATGGGCGCTCGCAATGCCAACACAGGTCAAAATCTGCGGACTGACTCGCGCTGAAGATGTTGCGGCAGCTCAGGCCGCTGGCGCGAACTTTCTCGGCTTTATCGTCGAAGTGAAAAGCGCGCGCCGATTATCGGTTACGCAAGCGGCCGCTCTGATTAAAAGCGTCGCAGTGAATACCGTCGCGGTGACGGGTGATCCATCCGATCAGCTCGTAGCCGACATTAAGGCCGCTGGGTTTTCACATATTCAGCTGCACGGCTTCGAGAGCTTGGCAAGGGTCGCCGAAATTGCGCGCACTGGTCTGTCCGTCATCAAGGCGGTTCCCGTCGATAACCGCGACGAGGTCGCACTGGCCACAGATTATAGCGGCGCCGCTGACTTAATTCTATTCGACGCCAAACCCCCAAAGGGCGCCCCGAAAGATGCCCCGCGCGGCGGACATGGGCTGCGTTTTGATTGGTCGATCCTGACAGGCGCAGCCCTGCCGAAGCGATGGGCATTAGCTGGCGGATTGAATCCGGACAATGTGGCGCAGGCGATTATGCGAACAGGCGCTCCAATTGTGGATGTCGCCTCTGGCGTCGAAACCTCACCCGGCATAAAAGACGCTGCGCTGATTAGAGAATTCATCACGCGAGCGAAGGAAACTGACTCCAATGGATAGCGCGACGAATGAAAGCTGGCCCGACGAACGTGGTCGCTTTGGCGAATATGGCGGACGGTTTGTCGCTGAAACGTTGATGCCGCCGATCCTGTCTTTGGAGGCGGCCTATGAAGAGGCCAAAGTCGATCCGGCCTTCATGGCGGAACTCGACGACTTTCTGACCCATTATGTCGGACGTCCCTCACCGCTCTATTTCGCGGAACGGCTCACGGAACATGCAGCCAAAGAAAATGGGAGTGCGGCAAAGATTTACTTCAAACGTGACGAGCTCAATCACACGGGCGCGCACAAGATCAATAATTGCATCGGTCAGCTGCTGCTCGCCAAACGCATGGGTAAAAAGCGCATCATCGCCGAAACGGGTGCGGGCCAGCACGGCGTTGCCACCGCGACGGTCGCTGCCCGCTTGGGCATGGAGTGCATCGTCTATATGGGCGCCGTCGATATTGTGCGGCAGAAACCGAATGTGTTCCGGATGCGCCTTCTCGGGGCCGAAGTCCGCGCGGTACATTCTGGCACGGCGACCCTCAAGGACGCGATGAATGAAGCGTTGCGCGACTGGGTTACGAATGTCGAAGACACATTCTACTGTATCGGCACCGTCGCGGGTCCGCACCCCTACCCCGTGATGGTCCGCGACTTTCAAGCCGTCATCGGTCATGAAGCCAAAGCGCAAATTTTGGATCGCGAAGGTCGTCTTCCTGATGCGGTCGTGGCCTGTATCGGTGGTGGATCCAACGCAATGGGTCTATTCCACGCCTTTGTGCCTGACACGTCAGTGCGTCTGATCGGTGTCGAAGCCGCAGGTCGTGGCGTCAAAAGCGGCCTACACGCCGCCTCGCTCACCGGCGGTAAGCCCGGCATTTTGCACGGCAATCGGACCTATCTTCTGCAGGATGAAAACGGTCAAATCGCTGACGCCCATTCGATCAGCGCGGGTCTCGACTATCCGGGCATTGGACCGGAACATGCTTGGCTGCATGATACGGGCCGCGCGGAATATGTCAGCGCAACCGACGATGAAGCGCTTGAGCATTTTCAGCTCTGCGCCAAACTGGAAGGTATCCTTCCCGCGTTGGAGCCAAGCCACGCTATCCCGCGCACCCTAGATCTCGCGAAAGAACTCGGCCCCGACGCACTCATCATCATGAATATGTGCGGACGCGGCGATAAAGACGTGTTCACCATCGCTGACGCGCTCGGCGAAGATATTGCGGCGGGGACAAACGGATGAGCACCCGTATCGAAACCGTTTTCGCCAAGGCTCGCCCGGCCTTTGTCGCCTACATCATGGGCGGCGATCCGGACGCAAAGACCTCGCAGCGCGTCATGAAGGCCCTGCCCGGCGCGGGCGTTGATATTATCGAACTGGGCTTTCCGTTCACCGATCCGATGGCCGACGGCCCTGTGATCGAAGAGGCGGGCATACGGTCCCGTAAAGCCGGGACGACATTGGCGTCGGTCCTCGACATGGCGCACAGCTTCCGCCGTGATGATGACAGCACGCCGATCATTGTCATGGGCTACGCCAACCCGGTCTATCAGATGGGCTATGCGGAATTCTCTGATCGGGCGGCGAAGGCCGGAATCGACGGCGCGATCATTGTCGATCTACCGCCAGAGGAAGACGGCCCATTACGGGCTGAGATGGACGCACGCGGCCTCTCATTGATCCGCCTCGCAACCCCAACAACCGACGCCGAACGTCTACCTAAAGTCGTCTCCGGTAGCTCTGGCTTCGTCTATTATGTCAGCATGACGGGTGTGACGGGCGGAGCGCTCGCGCAAGGCGGGTCAGTTGCCGAACAAGTCACGCGAGTTCGCGATGCCGCCCATTTGCCCGTCGTGGTCGGGTTTGGCGTGAAGACCACCGAACGTGCCGTGCAAATCGCCAAAGAGGCGGACGGCGTCGTGGTCGGAACAGCGATCGTCAAAGCCCTGCATGATGACGGCGAAGACGCCGCGTTAGATCTCGTCCGCGCTTTGGCAGACGCAACGCACACGGCGCGATAGAGCGTCTATCACACATGTGGGGCGGTCTTCGCTTTACCGGGAGCTGCCCGCTTGGCAGAGGCGGCGCATGACACATCCTCTTTTTACGCCCTTCTCGCTCGGTTCGCTGGAGCTGCCCAATCGTATCGTCATGGCCCCCATGACGCGGAGCTTCTCACCGGATGGAATACCCGGCCAGAATGTTGCGGATTATTATGCGCGCCGCGCGGCCAATAATGTTGGCTTGATCCTGACGGAAGGCACGGTCATCGACCGGAAAGCGGCCGGCAATGACGGCAACGTCCCGAAATTTTATGATGAGGCGCTAGAGGGCTGGAAGCGCGTTGTCGGACAGGTGAAGGCGGAAGGCGGATTGATAGCGCCGCAACTCTGGCATGTCGGCATGATGCGCAAACCCGGAACGGGTCACTATCCTGACGCGCCATCGGATTCCCCGTCTGGCATCACCCATACGGGGAAAGCCGTGATGCCACCGCCTAGCGATGAAGACGTGGCCGACATGGTCACTAGCTATGCGCGCTCTGCCGCCTACGCCAAAGAGCTAGGCTTTGACGCCGTCGAAATTCACGGTGCCCATGGCTATCTGATCGATCAATTCTTTTGGGACGTCATGAATGCGCGCGAAGACAAATATGGCGGCGGACTGGCTGAACGCGCCACCTTCGCAGCCGACATTATTCGCGAATGCCGTAAGGCCGTTGGCCCGGACATGCCGATCCTCATTCGTATTTCGCAGTGGAAGCAGCAGGATTTCTCGGCCCGTCTCGCCAAAACCCCGCAAGAGATGGAAGGCTGGCTCAAAGTCTTCGTCGAAGCGGGCGTTGACTGCCTGCATTGTTCACAACGCCGCTTCTGGGAGCCGGAATTTGACGGATCCGATCTCAACTTTGCCGGTTGGGCCAAGAAATTGACCGGACTGCCGACAATCACGGTCGGTAGCGTTGGTCTGTCTTCAGACTTTATCGGTGCCTTCCAAGGCGAAAACTCTAAGGCCGCTTCGCTCGACGATCTGACCGAACGGCTAGAAAAGGGCGAGTTCGACCTCGTCGCCGTGGGTCGCGCGTTGCTGCAAGACCCGGAATGGGCGACCAAGGTGCTCGAAGGCCGCGAAGACGAATTGGCGGATTATGACGCCAAATCGCTGACCAAACTCTACTAAGCGCGGCGCGTCGCCAGCTGAATGAAGTTGGTCAGGAATGGGCGGGTTTCGCGCGGGTCGATAATATCCTCGACCCCGTAACGCTCCGCCGTTCGGAACGGTGACGAAACCTCAGCCAGTCGCGCCTTGATCGCGGCGAGTTCAGCGACCGGATCATCGCTGGCCGCAAGCTCTGACTGATAAGCCACTTCCACACCGCCATCGATGGGCAGACTGCCCCAATCGCCGCTTGGCCAAGCGGCGCGGTACTGGAAGCGCGTGTGATCACTCATCGCTGCGCCCGCCACGCCATAAGCCTTGCGAATAATGACGCTCGCCCACGGCACTGTCGCCGAATAGATTGCACTCATCGTCTCAACGCCTCGCCGGATTGTGGCGGCTTTCTCGGCCTCCAAACCAATCATAAAACCCGGATTATCGACAAGGTGGACGATAGGAAGTCCAAATAATTCAGCAAGTTCGACGTGTCGCTTGACCTTTTCTGCTGTGTCCGCCGTCCAAGATCCCCCGAGGAAACTGGGGTCCGATGCGATGACCGCAACAGGCCACCCATCGAGCCGCGCCAGCGCAGTAATAGAGGCCCGCCCCCATTTGCGACCAATCTCGAACACGCTGCCTTCGTCCATGACCGACCGCACAATGGTGCGCATCGAATAGGCTTTGTTCCGGTCGCGCGGGATGATGGATAAAAGCTGTTGATCGACGCGATCTGGATCGTCCGACGTTGCCTGTCTGAGGATCGGATCACCGGCCCGGTCGGGTAAAAAGGATAGAAAAGCTCGTGCGCGCGCAAACGCCTGTGCTTCGCTGTCCGCCTCATCATCCACCACACCGTTGCGCGTATGGATGTCCGAGCCGCCGAGACCTTCTTTGTCGAGATTTTCCCCGAGCGGCGCGACGATGGCGGGGCCCGCTGTGAAGACTTGCGACAGACCTTTGACCATGACGGAATAATGAGACGCCACGACTCTGGCTGCGCCCAGACCCGCGCACGGGCCGAGCGCCAAGGCCACAACGGGAACGGTGCGCAAATTTTGCGTAATGGTCTCAAACCCCGGCACTTCCGGCACATAGGTATAACCCATCGTCTCCAGCGACTTGACCGAACCTCCGCCGCCCGTGCCATCAATCATACGGATCAGGGGAATGCCGAATTCTGACGCCATTTTCTCAGCATGGATGAACTTGCGATAGATCGCGGCGTCAGAAGCCCCACCACGGACAGTGAAATCGTCGGCTGAGGCGACAACCGAACGACCCGCGATCGCGCCCTGCCCATAGATGAAATTGGACGCAGCCGACCGGATGAGCTTCCCATCCGCCTCATACTGCCCGGCCCCGGCCAGCTTGCCGATCTCACGGAATGATCCGTCATCGAGCAATCCGTCAATGCGTTCTCTGGCTGTCAGCTTGCCACGGCCCTTTTGGCGGGCGACCTTATCGGCACCGCCCATTTTTTCGGCGAAGCCCTCACGCAGAGCTTTTTGTTCAAGCTCAGCGGACCAGTCGGTCGGTTGATCAGGCATCCGGCACACCTTTATCAGCCGTCTTCCACCCCTGAAGGCCGTCGCCTCGCATGGTTCTGCGAGTCAGGCCGGGGAAGAGTCGCGATCCGATATCAAAGGCCCACCGCGTTGATTTCGGGATAAAGACTTGAGATTGATTGCGAGAGATCGCCTTGAGAATGGCTGACACCACGTCTTCGATTTCGACAGCCGGGGTTGTTTTTGACCGGGCTACCCCATCGATCATCCGTGTGCGCACCATGCTGGGATGGATACTGGTGACGCCGATGGACGTCCCGTCGAGGTCATATTCCAAGCAGCGCGTAAAGCCGCGTACGGCATGTTTCGACGCCGTATAGGCTGCCATTCCGGGCGAGCCGATGACCCCCGCAATGGAACTCATATTGACGATGTGAGCCACCTCACGCTCACGCAAATGCGGCAGAGCCGTGTGTGTCACCGCCATCAAACCCGTGACGTTGAGATCAATCGTCTTACGCCAGCGCTCAAACGGTACCGCGTCATAGTCCCCCGATGTCGCAATGCCCGCATTATTGATGAGAATATCGAAACCGATAGCGATCGCTTCGTCTGTGGCAACGACGGCTTCCTCGACCTTAGACAGATCGGCCTCAATGATGTGATAGGTGCCGCCTTCGGCTTCCACCCGGTCCTTCGTCACGGTTTGCGTGTCCGCTCGCAAGTCGCAGCCAATGATCGTGCAGCCTGATTGGGCGAAAGCAATCGCCAAACCTTGCCCTATGCCGCGTGCGGAACCTGTGATGAAAACGGATTTACCTGTATAGTCCATGCATCCATCTTTGGCAGTCGCGCGTTAGTCTGCCAAGACGAAGCTAACGAAAGGTCCGATATGTCCCGTTTTCTGCCTATTCTCCTGACCGCAAGCGCCCTTGCGATGCCTGCACTCGCCCATGCTCATTCCGAAGCCAGCGAGATGCCCGGTGTTATTCATGTGACAGCGAGTGCTACCGCCGACGCCGTACCGGATCGCGCCTCTGTCTCAGCGGGCGTGCAAACCGAAGGCAAAACGGCTCAAGAAGCGATGGCGAAAAATTCCCAGCTTATGCGTAATGTTTATGCCACGCTGGAAGCCAATGGCATCCCGCCGAAAGACATCTCGACCTCCTACCTGAACCTCAATCCGCGCTATAATTACGAAAATCGTGAGAATGGTCAGCCCTTGCTCGTCGGTTACCAAGCGAGCAACCAGATTACCGTGAGCACGCGTGAGTTAGACCGCACCGGCCCAATGATCGACGCGTTGCTGCAAGCGGGCATTAATAACATCAATAATGTCCAATTCACCGTGAGCGAACCCGATGCAGCGCAGGCCCAAGCCCGAGCGGCCGCGATTGCAAAGGCTCAGATGAAAGCGCGCACGATGGCGCAGGCGGCTAATGTGCGCCTTGGTAAACTTCTATCCCTGAGCGAAGGCAGCGCACCCGGTCCGATCTATAATCAGGTCATGAATATGAGCGCCCGTGCGGAAGCTATGGATTCCGCGCCGCCGCTCGCGCCGGGACAGCGTGAAATCAGCGCCACCGTGACGATGAGCTACGCCATCGCCGATTAGAGCGCCTGCGCGACCTCAATAATCAGCTCGGCCAATTCGCCGGGCTGATCTTCTTGCAAAAAGTGCCCGCCATTTTTGATGGTGCGATGCGGTTGGTCTTTCGCACCGGGGACTTTCGACTGAAAAATCTTATCGCCGCCTTTTGTGACCGGATCCTGATCAGAGAAGCAGGTTACGAACGGCTTATCCCACGCGGACAAAACCTTCCATGCTTGGCGGTTATCCGCCACACCGTCATGATCGGGCTCGGTTGGCACAAGAGCCGGGAAAATACGCGCTCCCGCCTTATAACTTTCATCAGGATAAGGGGCATCATAGGCCGCAACGTCTTCAGGTGACAGCTCCCGAACGGATGCGCCTTGAAGAATCATACCGGTCGGAAACTCCGGCACGGTTTGCGAAAATTGCTGCCAAGCTAGAAATGCGTCCGGCGGTGTGCCTTCGCCAATCGGCAGCATGGTATTACCAGCAATAACGGCCGCGAATCTTTCTGGTCTTGCCGCAACCAGACGCAGGCCAATCAAGCCGCCCCAATCCTGACAGAAGAGAACGACTCCCGACAGATCAAGACTGTCGAACCATTCGAGCATCCACTCAACATGAGCCGTATAGCTATAATCGCCTGTTTCCATTGGTTTATCTGACTTACCAAACCCAATCAGGTCCGGCGCAATGACCCGAAATCCAGCTTCAGCAACCGGTGGGATCATGTATCGATAGAGAAAAGACCAGCTCGGCTCGCCATGCATCATCAACACAGGGCGGGCGTTTTTTGCCCCCTCGTCAACATAATGAAGGCGAAGATCGTCCCCAACGGTCACGTAGTTGGGTGCAAAAGGGTAATCCGTCAGCCCCTTAAACCGTTCGTCCGATGTTCTCAGTTTTTCCATGACCCCTCCTATCTGTTTTGATAGACTAGTGAGAGCCATCGAGGACAACAATGAACGAATATGTGTTCCCGCCATCCGATCCTGTCTCCCTGCCCGTTGTTGGCACAGACAAGCGCTTTCCTGTGCGCAAGATTTACTGTGTCGGCCGGAACTATGCGTCGCATGTGAAAGAGATGGGCGGAGACCCGATGCGCTCAGAACCGATTATCTTCACCAAAGCGGCTGAAGCCTTGGTCGAAAACGGCTCTCAAATCCAATATCCGCCGAATACGTCTGACATGCATTACGAAGTCGAACTGGTCGCTGCCATTGGACCGGACGGTGTGTTCGCCTATGGTGTCGGGATCGACTTGACCCGACGAGACTTGCAGAGCCTTGCTAAATCTAAGGGCGCACCTTGGTCGCGAGCCAAAGATTTTGCCTCCGCCGCCCCATGTTCTGATCTGACCCTTGCAGGAGAGGCCTCACTCGAAAAAGCCCATATCGTGCTCCGAAAAAACGGCGAAATCGTACAACATGCGCGCCTGTCCGACATGATCTGGTCCGTTAACGAGATTGTTCAGCAGATTGGCAGCGATATGGATCTGGGTCCTGGCGATCTCATCTATACCGGAACGCCGGACGGCGTCGGGCCCGCGGTGATCGGTGATGAGCTTGAAGGCGGCATTGAAGGTCTCGAACCGATCAGAGTCAGGATTATCTGATATGAGTACAACAACTCACACCGTTGACGAAATCTTGACGCCTTTAGCGATTGCCGTCGTGATCGACCATAAGGTGAGAGAGGTCGAACAGACGGCCTTTTTCTTACTCGCCAATGGCCTGCTCGAACTTTTCGGCCATCAAACGATGATCGCCGAAGACATGATGGCGTGGTTTGACTCGCGCAAAGACGACCTTGAGGATCAGCTTTGGGACAAAGGCGGCAATACGCTCGTGCTGAAAGCCCTGACCCGTTTCAAAGACGCCAAGCATTGCGAGGCAATTTATGACGCGCTGGTCGCCATCACCATCGCCGACAATGAATATGTCGCCGAAGAATCGCGGCTAATTCAATCAGCCGCGACGATCTATGGCTACGAACGACCGCCCTTTAAGATCAAACGGACCTAAGATTATTCGGCGGTTTCCAGCGCTTCACGAGCGCGGCTATCTTTCTTGCGCTCATGCTCAAGCAAGAAGCGCTTACGAACCCGGATGTTTTCTGGCGTCACTTCGACCAATTCATCATCATTGATGAACTCCAAAGCGCCTTCCAACGTCATTTCAACCGGTGTCACTAGGACCACGGCATCATCCGTTCCAGACGCGCGCACATTGGTCAGCTTTTTACCTTTGAGAGGGTTCACGGTCAGATCATTCTCGCGCGCGTTTACGCCAATGACCATGCCCTCATAAACTTCAACGGCATGGCCGATGAAAAGCTTGCCGCGTTCCTGTAGGTTCCACAGGGCGAAGGCCGCCGCTTTACCCGTCGAATTGGAAATCAGCGCGCCTTTTTGGCGGCGACCGATGCCTGCTTGTGCGCGGGGCGCATAGCGATCGAAATTATGATACATCAGACCATTGCCCGAGGTCAGCGTCATAAAATCGCCGCGAAAGCCGATCAAGCCACGGGTTGGGATTTCATAATCAAGGCGCACGCGCCCTTTCCCGTCCGGCACCATATTCTTCATATCGCCCTTACGCTCATTCAGCCGCTGGATGATTGCGCCTTCTGTCCCTTCTTCAAGGTCGACAGTTAGCGTTTCCCAAGGCTCACATAGCACGCCATCAATCTCTTTGTTGATGACTTGTGGGCGAGAGATGGCAACCTCATAGCCCTCACGGCGCATATTCTCGATCAGGATAGACAGATGAAGTTCGCCTCGCCCGGAAACGCGAAACTTGTCAGCCTCGGCGAGTTGTTCGACCCGTAAAGCCACATTGTGGATCAACTCTCGGTCGAGCCGGTCCTTGATATTGCGTGAGGTAACATATTTACCTTCGCGGCCTGCAAATGGGCTGTCATTGACTTGGAACGTCATAGAGATCGTCGGTTCATCAACCGAGAGTTCTGGCAGGCATTCGACATGTTCCGGATCACAGATCGTGTCGGACAGACCCAAGCCTTCGATGCCCGTGAAAGTGACAATATCGCCAGCTGTTGCTGAGTTTGCTTCGACGCGCTCTAGGCCCATAAATCCGAACAGCTGGGCGATCTTCGCTTTGCGCTCACGACCATCCGGAGACGCGACGACAACGGATTGTCCCTTCTTGATGACACCGCGCTGAATGCGGCCAATACCGATCACACCTTTATAACTATCATAGTCCAGCGCGCTGACCTGCAGCTGTAAGGGACCATCGGGATCGACGGAAGGCTTTGGCGCGTGCGCGACGATTGTTTCAAACAGCGGCGTCATGTCCGTGCCAATTGTATCGACCTCATGCGCGGCCCAGCCATTGATGGCTGAAGCGAAAACCGTGGGGAAGTCGAGCTGCTCATCCGTGGCACCGAGACGATCAAACAGATCAAATGTTTGGTCCACGACCCAATCAGAACGGGCCCCTTGGCGATCCACTTTGTTGACAACAACGATCGGCTTAAGCCCGTGCTCCAACGCTTTGCGGGTCACGAAAGTCGTCTGCGGCATTGGGCCTTCAACGGCATCAACCAGGAGCACCACACAATCGACCATCGATAGAACGCGTTCCACCTCTCCGCCAAAGTCGGCGTGTCCGGGTGTATCCACGATATTGATACGCCACTCTTGCCCATCCGGCGCAGTCCAGCGCAGGGCGGTATTCTTCGCCAGAATGGTAATCCCGCGCTCGCGCTCAATGTCGCCACTATCCATGACGCGCTCGTCCAGCGTGCCGCGTTCGTCCAGCGTACCGGATTGGCGCAGCAGCTTATCGACTAGCGTTGTTTTGCCGTGGTCAACGTGCGCAACAATGGCGACGTTACGAAGATGTTTGATCGGATCGGACATGGCGCGGCCCTTAACGGTCAGGCGGTGAGATGCAAGCAATGGATGGAGTCTAGTGTCAGCGGACAGGGCCGATCATGCAACCGGCCATCTAGGGTCCGGCAGAAATGTGTCTGACGCTCAAGAAATTGACATGAGCACGGACCCTCCCCGCTGATGGGGAGATAAGGACAAACCATTTACAGCGGACAAGGTCCGTGCGTGGTCGGCGCAGCCGGGTCCCGCTTGTCATCAACGAACGGCCTGCCATAGGCGCACGCCCGATGACCCTTTGACGCGGACAACCTTTCGAGCCGCCATGTGTCTGGGCCTGATCGCCGAGGGGCACGCGGCAGCGACGCGGTGTTTACGCTGGACCTGTCTCGTCCGCCTCCCGCATCTCTGTCTATCCGCTTGTTCACGCCCGGCGTCTTTCTGATCATGCGGCCCGGCTGGGACCAGAGCGCCGCGTTACCTCGCCCTCATCCAGCCGATCCACACCCATCAGTCCAAGAGCCAACGCGCTCTCTCATGTCCGTGATGGGCAGTTTGAAAAGACCACGGTTCTGGAGACCGCGAATGGGCTTTCTGAAATAGGCGTAGAGGCGGTGTTTTAGCCCCTCGGAACCGAGGATAGGCGGCTCTAACCGGCTGCGGGAACGATCGTGACGCTCTCACCGCATCCACACGCATCAGTCTGGTTCGGGTTTTTGAACACGAACTTGCTGTGCAGCAATGTGGTTTCGTGGTCGATCACTGCCCCGAGGATAAACAGCACCGCCTTGGCATCGACAACGATTTTGACGCCATTATCTTCGACCACTTCATCGAAGCGTTCCGGCTCAGACACATAGTCCATCATGTATTCCATGCCGGCACAGCCGCCATTCTTGACGCCCACACGCAAATAGCCTTCGCCGCGTTCGTCTAGGATTTCGCGTATCTGCTCCGCAGCCGCGTCGCTCAGCGTGACGAGTTTGGGGCGTGGACGGCGGGTTTTTGTCAGTGTCTCGGTCATAACATGTTCAGCTCTAGGCGAGCCTCCTCACTCATCCGGTCGGGGGTCCAAGGCGGATCAAACACCATTGAGACTTCAACGCGGCGCACGCCGTCAACGCGCTGACAGGCTTCCTGCACCCAAATCGGCATTTCGCCCGCGACTGGGCAACCCGGCGCAGTCAGGGTCATATCGACGAGCAACGTCCGGTCATCTTCTAGCTCGACCTTATAGATCAAGCCGAGCTCATAAATATCGGTCGGGATTTCCGGGTCGTAAACGGTTTTAAGCTCGACCACGACATCATGCGTGATGCGCGCAATTTCGCCGTCAGTCGGCGGCTCTATCGGCGCGCCAGAGACGTCCATAACGTCGCGCGTTTCGGCCACAACAGCCGACTTATCGCGCGCAGGCGCAGGCATAGGCGCAGCCTGGCGCTCAGTCTCCGCCGCAAGGCCGGGGATCTGCGCATTGGCAATCGCTTCCGCGCGCCGTTCTCTTTCCGTTAAATCGTCCATCTAACTACCATATAGTGCGTCTTGCTCATCCAAGAAAGACCGCCGCCTTCTTAACTGCTGCAACGAAGCGGTCCGCTTCCTCCAGCGTATTGTAGATTCCAAAGCTCGCCCGGACCGTTGAATGTACGCCAAAGGCTTCCATCAGCGGTTGGGTACAATGCTGTCCGGCGCGAACAGCCACGCCGTATTTATCCATAATCTGCGCTACATCATGCGCGTGTGCGCCTTCGAGGTTGAACGCTAAAACCGGGCCTTTATCGGGGGTTTCGCCGAAAATGCGGACACTGTTCAGATCCCGCAACCCGTCCCGCGCCGCGTGGTAACAGGCCATTTCGTGCTGATGCACATCGGCCATGTCATATTGCGAAAACCAGTCAATCGCCGCGCCAAGGCCAATCGCTTCTAAGATTGGCGGGGTCCCGGCCTCAAATTTGGCTGGAGCTTCGGCATAGGTGATCCGGTCCATATAGACATCTTCGATCATTTCACCGCCGCCATTGAAGGGCTGCATCCGCTCGAAAATATCATTCGTGCCGTAAAGCGCGCCAATGGCCGTTGGGCCGTAAAGCTTGTGCCCGGTCATAGCGAATAGATCGACGCCGAGCGCCTGCACATCCACGTCCATATGCACGGCCGCCTGCGTCCCGTCCGCAATCATCACCGCGCCCGCTGCCTTGGCCCAGCGGGCAATTTCGGCAATCGGATTGATCGTGCCCAGCACATTGGACATGTAGACAGCGGAGACAATTTTCGTTTTGGAACCAATGGTTTCGCGGAACATTTTCATGTCGAGTGTGCCGTCAGGCAGCACAGGAATAAATTTCAACACCGCGCCATAGCGTTCCCGCAAAAAGTGCCACGGCACAATGTTGGAGTGATGTTCCATCTGCGTGATGACGATCTCGTCGCCCGGCTGGATGGTATGGGCGAGACCGTAAGCACACAGGTTCAGCGCTTCTGTCGCGCCGCGCGTGAAGACGATATTATCCGGAGACGGTGCGTTCAAGAAGGTCGCGACTTTGGCCCGCGCCGCTTCAAACGCATCCGTTGTCTCATTGGCCATTGTATGCAGGCCGCGATGAACGTTGGCGAAGCTAGTTCGCATCTGTCCCGCCATCGCCTCAATCACCGTGTCAGGCTTCTGCGCTGAGGCCGCATTATCAAGATAGGCGAGCGGATAGCCGTTCACCTCACGCGCGAGAATCGGGAACTGAGCACGGACGGATTGGATATCAAACGCACTCATGAGGCGACCCGCTGATACAGATAAGCTGCAACCAGCGCGATCACGATGACGACGAGTAGCTTCACAATCCAGCCAAGCAAGGGATTATCCTGTCTTGTCCGCCGCTGAATCTGCGCAGCGAACAGCAACAGGACGGCTGCAACAGCGGCTGCGGTGGCGAGGCTCATGACCGACTTTCCAGCCAATCGCGCACCAGTGCCAACATGTCCTCATTCTCACCCAACCGAGCGGCGATGAAGGCTTCGATTAGCATGGCGCGGGCTTGTCCTTCCGGGATACCGCGTTGGCGCATGTAGAATAGCGACTGTTCGTCCAACTGGCCGATGGTGTTGCCATGCGCGCATTCGACATCATCGGCGTAGATTTCCAACTCTGGCTTGGCGTTGATCTTCGCTTTGTCGGACAGCATCAGCGCATCATGACGCATTTCCGCGTCGGTCTGTTGCGCCGGGCGGCGAACGTGGAATTTGCCTTGGAACACGCCGCGCGACTTATCCGTGACCACACCGGCCACCGTATCGCGAACCGTTGAGCCCGGCGCCGCGAAATCGATATAATGCGTGATGTCGGCGTGACGGCTGCCGTCCAGCAGATAAGCCCCTGACATCTCGACCTCTACGGCGCCCATACAGGCCAATCGCGTCTCCAGACGGGTGAAAGCCCCGCCAAAAGTCAGCAGCGTCTGGTTAAAGCGCGCACCGTCCCAAAGCGTCACATGCGCGCGGACATAGCGCACAACATCGGCCCCATCTTGCGAAATCAAGGTTCGGGTCAGCGATCCGCCTTCCCGCACTGTGTAACGCAGGTCGAGATTGACGAAACCAGCGTCGCTTTCGTGATGTTCGACGACGGAGAGCGACGCGCCCTTGCCGATCTCAATTACGATCTGAGCATTGCCCTGACGCAAATCGCGCAGGACCAACGGTTGATCGAATTGCGCGCCATCCGGCACGGTGATCTTGGTGGCACCGCCCGATAGGATCGACGCCATCTTGGTCATCGGGTCCGACCCCTCTGCAGGCGCAGTCTCACCAACTTCTAGACCGTCTAGCGTCGACAGAGCCGGACGCATCGGCCCGGACAGTCCGTCAGGCTTGCGCGCCTCAACGGTGGATTTCAAATCCGACCATTTCCACGCTTCCAGACCGCGATGCGGCAGATGGGCAACGACATCATACATAAGCGTCATAGCCCTCTTTCTCGAGGGTTTTGGCGAAGTCCGCGCCGCCGCTGGCCGCGATCTTACCGCCCGCCAGCACATGCACCTGATCCGGTACGATATAGTCGAGCAGACGCTGATAGTGGGTGATGATGAGCATCCCGCGATCCGGCGCGCGCAGCGCGTTGACGCCGTCGGCCACAATACGCAGCGCATCGACGTCGAGCCCGGAATCTGTTTCGTCCATGACGAGGAAGCTCGGCTCGAGCATCATCATTTGGAAGATTTCCATGCGTTTCTTTTCACCGCCGGAGAAGCCGACATTGAGCGGACGGCGGAGCATCTCCGGCGCGATTTTGAGCTGTTTGCCGATTTCACGCGCGCGCTTCATAAAGTCCGGCGCGCTGACCTCGTCTTCGCCGCGCGCTTTGCGCTGTGCGTTCATGGCCGTGCGCAGGAAGGTCAGCGTCGGGACACCGGGGATTTCGAGCGGATATTGGAAGGACAGGAATAAGCCAGCCGCCGCGCGCTCTTCCGGCTCCATCTCCAACAAGTCTGCACCGTCCAGCGTCACAGATCCATTCGTCACGTCATAGCCGTCACGCCCGGTCAGCACATAGGACAGGGTCGATTTACCGGCGCCGTTCGGCCCCATAATGGCATGGACTTCGCCCGCCGGAACGGAAAGCGACATATCCTTGATAATGGTCTTATTGCCGTCATCGACCGTCGCGGTGAGGTTGGTGATTTTTAACATTTCTACCTGCAAACTGTGGCAACTTGAGTGCCAGTCATTTCTGCGACCAAACCGTTTTGCGCTTTGGTCACTCCAATTATGTAAACTCTTCTACAGTCACCAGGGACACTCAGGTGCCCTAGATATACTTCGTCCATTGACGCAAAATCACTCATATCGTGATTATAGAAATAGCGATTATTAGGAGCCTTTTTAAAGCCTCGAATAGCCATATGCTCGTTCAGGTCATCCATATGAATTCCAGACAACATAGCTGGCTCAATAATAGCTCGTCGTTCTATGCGTTCCATTTCGCCAGGAGCCCCGAGAACCTGAAAGAGAGTTTCATCTACTTGCTGTTGCTCAGCCAAAGTGTCGTTACTGTCCGCACTTGCCATTGAAGGCACCAGTGCGAAGGCTGGAACGCTAGCAATACAAATCAGCAACGCCTTACTATTCACACCCACGCCCCCACAGGCGCGTCATATTTCGCGTCTACGGCGGTATCGCCGTTATTCTTGGTCCCGACGGGCTCGATCAGGAAAATCCAGCATTCCTCTGCCGCACGCGGGCGGTGACGCGTGCCTTTGGGAACGACGATACATTCGCCCTCTCCGACCTCGACACTGTCTTGGCCCTCAATGTCGAGCGTGAACGCGCCTTTCCAACAGAAGAACATCTCATCCTCATCCGGATGGGCGTGCCATGGATAGTCGCCCTTGATCTTGGCGAGCTGAAACGTCTGCCCGTTCAATTCCGCGACCGTTTTCGGGCGGAAATGTTCGGTTATCAGATCGAACTTTTCGGATATGTTGATTTTGTCGATCATCAGCCGCGAAACGCCGTCACTTCGATTTCGACCTTCATCCGCTCGTCGACTAAGTCGGCGATGACCATGGTCGCAGCGGGCAGGATATTGCCGAAATGCTGGCGGATGACGGGCAAGACTTTGTCCATATGGGCGCGGTCCGTCAGCGTATATTGCACGCGGATTGTGTGGCCGAGCTCAAACCCGCCTGCCTTGAGCGCCGCTTGAATATTGGCAAATGTGTTCACCGCCTGCTGCGCTGGATCGTCAGGCAATTCGCCAGATGAGTAATCATAGCCGACTGTGCCGGACACGAAACACCAGTCGCCCTGCACAACGGCCCGGCTCATGGCGTAGCTTTTCTCGCCTTCACTCAGGGTGATGAGTTGGCGCTTTGGCTTAGGTTTTGGCTTGGGTTTAGCTTTCGTCATTATATCGATCCTAAGGACAGAGGTCCGTGGTCCATTCATTGGCTTTGTCGCCCCGGCGGCATTGGATGCGCGAGCCGAAATCGACCAGCAGGTCATCCTTGAAACGGGCGAAAGTTTCCTCGGCTGCGAGCGAGTCGTCTTTCAGACCGCTGCGGCGGATCACGAACATCATATCGCCATCGACAGTACGTTCGGTCGAACTAACCTTGGACCCGGAACCCGCGTCTGAGTTATAATAGAGCAACAGTTCGTCTTTGGCCGTATAACGCGCCATACCCAGCTCAATCGGAATGAAACGGGCCAGTTCGCGCGAATAATCGTCCGGGTTTAGCGCGGGGAGCCCAGCCGGCATAACCGGCGTTCCGGGCACAACCGGCGCGACCATATCGCGGATAATCTGTTCTTCTGGGTCAAGCGGCTCAGTAGCCTCAGCCACCAATGAAGGGGAGGATGCGTCGCTTGGCATGAAGACCGTCGCGGCAAACCAGATTTTCACAATAATCATTGCCGCAATCACGCCGATGCCGACGACACCGATGATCCAGACTAGGCTTTTGCGCTGGCGAGACTCAGACATTAGCCGACGCTCCCTTCGAGCGAGATCGCGACCAATTTCTGTGCTTCGACGGCAAATTCCATTGGTAATTTCTGCAACACATCGCGGCAGAAACCGTTGACCAGCAGCGCCACCGCGTCCTCTTCGGACAGACCGCGCTGACGGCAATAAAACAGCTCATCATCGGACAATTTAGATGTCGTCGCTTCATGCTCGAACTGCGCGGTTGGCGTCCCGGATTCGATATAGGGCACCGTATGCGCGCCGCACTGATCGCCGATCAGCAGGCTATCGCACTGAGTGAAATTCCGCGCCCCTGTCGCCTTGCGGTGGGCAGACACGAGCCCGCGATAGGTCGAGTTGGACTGACCCGCGCTGATCCCTTTAGAGATCACGCGCGATTTCGTATTCTTGCCCAAATGGATCATCTTCGTGCCAGTGTCGGCTTGCTGATGCCCATTGGTAATGGCGATGGAATAGAATTCGCCTTGGCTATTATCGCCGCGCAGAATGCAGGATGGATATTTCCACGTCACAGCGGACCCGGTTTCGACCTGCGTCCAGCTGACTTTGGAGTTCGCACCGCGGCAATCGGCCCGTTTGGTGACGAAGTTATAGACCCCGCCATTGCCGTCTTTGTCGCCGGGCCACCAGTTCTGGACCGTCGAATATTTCACTTCCGCGTCCTCATGCACAATGATCTCGACAATCGCCGCGTGAAGCTGGTTTTCGTCGCGCATCGGCGCGGTGCAGCCTTCTAGATAGGACACGTAAGACCCTTTATCGGCAATAATCAGCGTGCGTTCAAACTGGCCCGTGCCCTGTGCGTTCATGCGGAAATAGGTCGATAGCTCCATTGGGCAGTGCACACCCGGCGGAATGTAAACAAACGACCCGTCCGAGAAGACGGCATTATTGAGCGTCGCATAGTAATTGTCGGTCACCGGGACGACTGAGCCCATATATTTGCGGACGAGTTCCGGATGATCTTTGACGGCTTCGCTGAACGAACAGAAGATGACACCATGTTTGGCGAGTTCTTTCTTGAACGTCGTCACGACCGACACACTATCGAACACCGCATCGACGGCCACTTTGGGCGCGCCTTTGACGCCCGCCAGAACTTCCTGTTCTTTCAGTGAGATGCCGAGCTTATTATAGATTTCGAGAATGTCCGGATCGACTTCGTCCAGCGATTCCAGCTCTTTTTTCTTCACCGGTGAGGCGTAGTAATACATGTCCTGAAAATCGATCTCAGGATAGTCGACCATAGCCCATTTCGGCTCGTCCAGCGTCAGCCAGCGGCGATAGGCTTCCAGACGCCAGTCGAGCAGCCACTCAGGCTCATCTTTCTTGGCGGAGATAAAGCGGACAATATCTTCGTTCAGGCCTTTGGGCGCGAACTCTTGTTCAATATCGGAATCAAAGCCATATTTATACTTATCGGCCTCCAGAGCGCGCACGCCCTCGACCGTTTCGTCTTCGATGCCGTCTTTTACTTTCACGTCACTCATTATGCGGCCTTTCGAGCCTTGCGAAGCCTAGCCCATACGTCAGCGCAGGCTGCGACATCGTCCATTGTATTGCCGGGGCCAAAGCTGACCCGCAGTGCACCGTTCGGCGCTTCGTCTGACCGTCCCATCACGCGCAGCACGCGGCGCTCGCCGACTTTGCCGGATGAACAGGCGGTTCCATTACTGACCGACACTCCGGCCAGATCAAACGTCATCATGGCCGTCATGCCGTTCAACCCCGGCGCTGAGAAAAAACACGTATTCGGTAGACGCTCTGCATCCGCACCAAAGACCACGGTCGTCGGATCGATCCGCAACAGTTCAGCTTCAAATGCATCTCGCAGCGGCTCTAAGCCTGAAAATCTTGCACTCGCTTCACTTGCAGCCACGCCAAACCCTGAAATCCCAGCGACATTAGTCGTCCCGGCGCGCCGGCGCTGTTCCTGACCGCCGCCACAGATCATCGGTGTGAACGGCGCATCAGGCGAGACATAAAGCGCTCCGACACCTTGTGGTCCGCCGATCTTGTGGGCGCTGACGCTAACATAATCCGCCGGAAACAGCATTGAGCGTTTGCCCAGCGCCTGAACCCCATCGATCAGGATCAGACCGCCTGCATCATGGATGGTATCGATCGCGCGGTCTGTGTCCTGCACAACACCCGTTTCGCTATTCGCGGCGACCAGTGAAAGGAAGGGTTTGCCGTCCTGCGGGTCCCAGTCTGCCAGTATAGCGTCGAGCGCATCCATATCTGTTTGGCCATCCGGAAGCGCAGGCAGCATGCTAAGGCGGACGCCGCTGGCTTCAGCAGCATTGATCGAAGCCGGATGATCCATTGAGGACACGATCAGATGCTTGCACCCTCCCGCGACGACAGAGTGAATAACCGTATTGATCGCTTCCGTGCCGGACCCCGTGAACACGATATCTTGCGCACATTGACCCATCGCCATGCCGACCGCCTCACGCGCATCAGCGACAAGGCTGGCTGCCGTACGCCCGTGCGTGTGCTGAGCGGACGCATTGCCGACAACCGTCATGGCGTGAGCGACCGCATCAATGACCGAGGGCGGGGCCGGGCTGGTGGCGTTATGATCAAGATAGATGTTCATCGGGGGATCTCCCCATCGACAACCATCTGAACCGTCACAGCGTTCAAAAATCCGCCAATATGGTCTTCAAGCGCGCCCCAGAGGCTATGCGTCAGACATTTCGCCGTACGGCCCGTACACCCCAGCGCTTGGTCTGGACGGCAGCCGTGGGCGCGGACTTCTTCTTCAACAGCGGCGATAATGTCAGAGATCGGCATTTGCGCGGCTGGCCGGGTCAGCGCGTAACCACCGGTCGGACCTCGCTTGCTATCCACTAAGCCTGCGCGGCGTAAATCGGCGAAAACCTGTTCAAGGAATGACTGGCTCAGACCCTGACGTTCGCTGATTTCGTTCAAACGCACGCGCGAACCCGGACCGCCAAGAGCGGTTTGAGCGGCCAAATCAGCCACAGCCGTCACGGCCGTTCGTCCTTTCGCGCTGAGTTTCAAGTCTATACTGCTCCAACTGCCATTTATTTTGCAAATCAGCGACGCGCTTGTTAGAGCGGGCCGAAATGTAGATTAAGGTGGAAACCTATGATTTCCGACCAATCTAGTCAAGAATAACAAGCGCAAAGCCGCAGCGGCATTTGCGCATAGCTCCGAGAGCATGTCCTCTATGCCTGAAGTCATTTTTGCCGGTCCTGAAGGCCGTCTCGAAGGTCGTTATCATCCAGCCGACGATTCCGCCGCCCCTTGCGCTTTGATTCTGTCGCCTCACCCCAAAGCGGGCGGGCATATGGATCATCGCATCCCGGTGGCGATGTATGAACAATATAAGCGCCGCGGCTTTTCTGTGCTACGCTTTAACTTCCGCGGCATTGGCCGCTCGATGGGCACTTACGATAATGGTCAGGGTGAGCTGCAAGATGCCGCCTACGCGCTCGACTGGATGCAGAGCTTCAACCAAAACGCGCCGTTTTCTTGGGTGTCCGGCTATAGTTTCGGCGCTTGGATCGGCATGCAATTACTGATGCGACGCCCTGAAGTTGCTGGTTTCATCTCTATGAGCCTGCCGACCAATACCTATGACTTTAGCTTCTTGGCCCCCTGTCCGGCGTCAGGCCTGATCACTTACGGTAGCGAAGATCCGATTGTGCCCGCCGACGATGTCGTGCGCGTGGCCGAGAAAATCCGCGTGCAAAAGGGTCACATCATCAGCACCCATAAGATTGAGGGCGCTGACCACTTCTACACGCATCATTTGGATGAGACGATGGAGGTCATTGAAGACTATCTCGATGTCCATCTAGACCCGCGTTATTCACCGCCCCGCGAGCCCCGGCTGCTCGAAGGATAAGCAATCTGTCCCCCGACGGTCGGCACGGGAACGCCGGTCGTCGTTGGAAAGCTATTCGGCAGGCCGAGCAGCACGCGAACGGCCAGAAAAGCGAAGGCTTGCGCCTCTATCGCATCACTGTCCCAGCCAAACGCCTCGGCGGGCTGGACAGGACAGCCCAGTTCCAACGCCAACATGGTCATAATCGTACGATTGCGCCGCCCGCCGCCACAGACAATCACCCGATCCGGTCGGCGACCCATCTGACCAATCGTTCGAGCGGCTGAGAGTGCTGTAAACGCGCAGAGCGTTGCGGCCCCATCCGCAACACTCGCCTGCGTCAGGTCATCGATAACATCAAAATCGTATCGATCCGCCGATTTGGGCCAGTCTCGCTGGAAGAAGTCGGCCTTCAGCCACCTGTCTACCGTCTCAAAGTCTGCCACACCTGCCTCAGACATAGACCCACCAATATCAAGACCGAGGCCGCGCTGCTCGAGAAAGCTATCGAGCGGTCCGTTGGCAGGCCCCGTATCGGTTGCCAGTATCTCGTTGCCCGCGATGATGGTGACATTACCCACGCCGCCTAGGTTGAGGACTGCCGTGACTCCGGCGAGACCCGCCTGCGCAACCAATGCCTTGTGATAGATCGGCGCTAAAGGCGCGCCCTGCCCGCCCGCGGCGACATCTTCAGTCCGGAAATCATAGACACAAGGAACTCCAAAGTGATCAGCTAAACTTTGACCATCTCCAAGCTGTAAAGTTCTTCCCTTCTCGGCGTCATGAAGAACTGTTTGCCCATGATATCCGATTAAGCTGATGTCATGTATTTCTTCGATGCCCTCATCAGTCAAAAATGAGTCGATTGCACGCATATGCAAATCATCAACATGCCTTTCCGCACGAATGAAAACATTTGGTTCTGGCCCAACGAAATTCCAGTCACGGGCGCGATCGGTTACAGTCTGCAGCTCTTTTCTATCTAGCGAATGAAAATCTATGGAGCGACTAACATCCCAATCAAATATGCGTTCGCCATCCGTTTCGATGATCGCTGCATCGACCCCGTCCAGCGACGTTCCGCTCATCAGACCCAAGACTCTGTAGACTTTGCTCATAAGCCCCTTTGACACGATCCGCGCGGGGATTAGAAGCCGCGCGTTATGACGCAATTTAAATCAGATCTGATGACCACGCTGACAGAGCGTGGATTTCTCTATCAGTGCACCAATCAAGAGGGGTTGGATCAGCTCGCCGCAACGGGGGTGACGGGCTATATCGGTTTCGATTGCACGGCCCCGTCGCTTCACGTCGGTAGCCTCGTCCAGATCATGATGTTGCGAATCCTGCAGCGGTCGGGCGGCACACCGATTGTCTTGCTGGGTGGCGGCACGACCAAGATCGGTGACCCGTCTGATAAAGACAAATCACGCCCAATCCTAACGCCTGAACGCATTGCCGAAAACAAAGACGGCATTCGCCGCGTCTTCGCCAAATTTCTGTCGTTCGAGGGGGAGAACGCTGCCATCATGGTCGATAATGACGATTGGCTCGGCAATCTGGGCTATCTCGATTTCCTCCGTGACGTCGGCAAGGAATTTACGATCAACCGCATGGTGACGATGGATACGGTCAAACGACGGCTCGAGAATGAGCAACCGATGACCTTCTTAGAGTTCAACTACCCTCTGTTACAGAGCTATGATTTCGTCGAGCTCAACCGCCGTTATGGCTGTCGCCTTCAACTGGGTGGATCAGACCAATGGGGCAATATCACCACTGGCGTCGACCTGACGCGACGCATGGAAGGCACTGAGGTGTTCGGCTTCACAACGCCACTGATTACAACGGCATCCGGCGGCAAGATGGGCAAGACCGCAGACGGCGCGGTGTGGCTGAACGGCGATCCAGAACTGGGGGAAGACTTTACGCGAAGCCCTTATGAATATTGGCAGTTTTGGCGCAATTCAGATGACGCGGATGTCGGTCGTTTCATGCGCCTGTTCACGGACATGCCGCTCTCAGACATAGCCGCATTTGAAGCGATGGAAGGCGCTGACATCAATACGGCCAAGGTAAAACTCGCCGATGAAGCGACGACCTTGCTCCACGGCAGAGACGCCGCAGAGAAAGCCAATCAAACGGCGCAAGAGACCTTTGCAGGCGGCACCGCAGAGGGCTTGCCGACAACAGATGTCACGCTCGATATCTTGATCGGGATGGGTATTCTGAACGCCGCTGTCACAGCCGGCTTAGCGGCCTCCAACGGCGAAGCGCGTCGACATATCAAAGCGGGCGCGCTTAAGCTCAATGACACATCGGTCTCGTCGCATGACTATGCGATTACCGCTGGCGACATTAATGACGGGGTCGTGAAACTCTCAGTCGGCAAGAAGCGTCACGCGCTGATTCGCAGCGTTCCGCTTAGTCTTCGGTAGCGTCCGGATTCGGGCGCACGGATTCGATCTCCTCTGTCACGCTTTCAGGCAGTTCATCTCGGCTCTGTCGGAAAATTCCTCGGATGAAGCCCGGTGCCAGCGCTGAGAGCGGGTTGATCGAAATCTGCGCGCCCGAATAAGGTCCCCGCACAGCATAGGTCACGGCAAACACCCCCTCGCCGTCCTTACCCACGAATATATCACCGATCAGCGGAATATCGCCCAGCAATGAGTTGGCGGTGTAAGCGGGCACAAGCGTCCCGCTGAAATCCACGCTGCGATCATCCAGCGCAATGTCGCCTTCTCCTGTCATACCGATAGCGGACCCGCGCATGGTCGCGTCACGAACGGACATTATCCGATCCTCAAGGGCAAAATTGAAGTCGAGTTCTTGGAACCCAAGCCCGTCGCCGGACAGCGTGTCGACAATACCGGTCAGAGAGGCGAGCGACAGGATTTGAGCCAAGAAAGGCGCATTCTGAACGGTAAAATCCGTCGCTTTGACCTGTCCAATGATCGCGCCTTCGATACCTGATTTTGGCAACTCGGCCGTGATCGACAGCGTCCCGCCGCGCGTGGCTTCTAAGCCCAGGACTTTCGACATGGCGTCAGACGCATCTGGAACGGTCAAACGTACCTGCCTGTTAGGCAGATTCGGCAACTCCCCCAACGTTATCTCGAACGGACCTTTGGGCCGCGTCCCACTAAGCGACAACGTTTCCACCGCCTCGCCCGAATGACGGTAAATCAAAGAGCCGGATTCGAGCGCATATCCCGGCGAAACGACAATCTCGTCATAGGCCGCATCGACTGACAAAGGCAGGTTTGACGCTTCACCGCCCGCCGATTTCAATGCTGTCTCCACCCAACTGCTAATGTTAAGCCGCGTCCCGCTTGTATCTATTGCCAATCTCTGAGCCGCATCATCGCGGGAAAGGGTCAGTTGGCCGTCAATCAAGCCATCAATTACGATTCGATCCAGACTAGCCTGATCAAGAGCCATGTCGGGCCGAAGCCGCGCGGCGCCAGAAAGATCAAGACCTGGCGCTTGCATTGTTAGCGCATCAATCGAGACGCCACTCTCGGACCGCGTCACGGACGCGCGTAACAATCCCGGATCACCCGCAGCCTTGGACCAAAGCTCTCCAAATGAAATTTCTGCAGCGTCGAGACGTAGATCAACGGCAGCATCACCAATCTCGAGCCCACGACCGGACGCTTCAATATCAACATTGATCACACCATCGAAAAACTCTCGAAATCCGAAGCCAAAACCGTCCAGCGCCTTCCGGTCCATCGGGCCACTGATCCGATAGCGTGTCGGTTCTCCGTTGAGTCCGTAACGTTCTTCCCACGCCAGATTTGCGCGCCAAGGCCCTAGATTCGCCGGACCTGAGAGGAATAAACCGTCTTTGCCGCCGCGAATGGTGACGTCGGCATCGCTCAATGTATAAGAGCCGAGGCTGAACGGCGCGCTCGCATCTGTGAACGTCCCGTCGACCGAATACTCAATCCTGTCTCGATCAAAAAAAACGAGCAGCGGCCGCTTGATGCTTAACGTCACATCCGCCTTGCCCGAAAACCCTTCCGGATCAACGCCGTACTTGTCCATATATTGAAAGGGCGGCTGGTTGATTAGGCTCAGCAGGGATTGGACATCACCACGCCCCTGTGTCGTGATGAGTATATCGCCGCCCTTGGGTGTCAGGCGCGGAATATCTACATCGCCGCCAACAATCTCGATGTCATTGATGCGCCCGCTTTCAAGAACGAAGCCGAAGCGGTTGCCGTCAATCCGACCCGACCCATAGGCCTCTGTCAGCGGATCCATCGTGGAAATATAACGCACCACACCGTCGCGGACGTCAAAGTCGACGGTCAGTCGTTCGCTGGTCAGCGCAGGGTCGTTAAAAAAGGCCTCTTCGAGAGCGACCTTGAACTGAACATTATGCAGCGTCCCATCTAGAATCGACCGATCAATCCAGCGGCGCGCGCCATAGGCGGACTCAACAGGCCAGAGCGACAGCAGATCTTGCGCTGTGAGCGGACTTTGCGTTTTTCCAGTCAGCTTGACCATCTTCAGACCATCATCGCCCGATTCGATGTCAGCCGTCGTGGTGAGAGAAAAGCCTTCAAAGTCCGCGACCAGCCTGTCCAAAGTCAGGGATCGATCATCAAGATCAAGTTCACCGAGCGCTTTGACAGACTTCATCTTCAGCGGGGCCTCGAAAACAGGCGTCAGGTCCAGTCGTGTGTCAGCAAGTTCGAGGTCGAATTTCGGCGAGGTCCCAACGTCCCCGTCATAGAGTCGGCCGATTTCTCGAATGACACCACTGCCCGACAGGCTCAGACGGTCGGCGTCTATCGTGATCGACTCGACGCGCATGACCTCATCGCCGGGGCTCAGGGATGCCACGAAGGTTCCGCTTTCGACCGTACGCTCCGCTCCCGCAGGACGAACGGTACCAGCACCGACGTTAAGACTCATATCGGCAGACTGTAGACCATCTTGCGGGCTGTAAATCGCGCTCACCTCCGCGTTCAATGGAACATCAATCGCGCTCAGAATAGCCAATCGACCCCGCGGCGGCGCCACTCGGCTCGGCCGCAAGGCGTCCGTCGTCAGGTCAATCGAAATGGTCTTGAGGCGATCCTCTGACCGGACGTCAAGAGACAGCGACCCGGCCTCATCATCAGAAGCGATCTGCCCCTTCACGCTGAGTACCGTTAAATCCCCATCGCGCTGACCCGATAGGGTTTCGACATCCAGAATGACGGATAGCCCGTCTTTTTCATCGACAATATGCGCCCGGCTGTCCCGAAGCGTGACGGATCGAAATTCATCCAACCAGTCCATGGGCGCGCGCTGTTCAACTCTGTTTCGACCGCGAAAGACCGGGCCAAACCCTCCAACTGTTTGCGGGTTGCCCAGTCCAGCTAAGATTGCGCCATCAACGCCTTGACGCCACGTCACTTCCCCGCCGACAATTTCGACATCGCGTAAGGATGCATTGCGATCCAGAAGATTGGCCTTAGTCGTTGTAGCCCGCATAAGAGCCAGTGTTTGGATGACCGCGTCATCCCGGTCGTAAACGACGACATCTGTGGCCGTAAAAGAAACGGTGTCGTCGGACGGGTTCCAGCGGAGTTCAATATCTCCCAACTCCGCCCGTGCGCCATCAAAGCTCTGCGAGAACCAGCGCTCGAAATTCGGACGCAGCGCGGTCAGGTCAGCCGACTGCCGTGCAACGAGGCCGCTGGCGAAGAAAAGAATAGCAATGCCAAGCGCGAGCAGGACCGAAACGGTTTCCCCGCCAAGGCGGTAAGCGCGATGTCCCGCCCAAGCGGAGGCTTGTAAGACAGCGTCACGGACTTCCGTAATCCGGCCACGCGCTTTTTTCGCCTCGAAGGGCGTCTCTTGACGAGTTTGAGAGCCAGATTCGAGATCAGTCTCCGGCTTGTCCGTTGTCGGCATGTCCGCCATAAGCGCGAGCGCTAACGAAGGCATGCTTTGCCGTCCAGCGCTGGTCACCGCGCAGACACTTAAATTTCAGTTGGAAAGGTCGACAATGTCGCAACTTCAAGTCGTAGATAAAGCTCCAGATTTCACCCTACCCGGAGATAGTGGTGAGGATATCCACCTATCCGATTATCGCGGCAAAAATGTCATCCTCTATTTTTATCCGCGCGATGACACGCCGGGCTGCACTAAGGAAGCCATCGGATTCACTGAGGCCAAGGCAGAGCTTGCATCGCTCAACACGGTCGTGATCGGCATGTCGAAGGATACACCGGCCAAACACGACAAATTCATCGCTAAACATGAGCTCGACCTGCGCCTTGCCTCCGATGAGGCGGGCAGCGTGCTGGAGGATTATGGAGTGTGGGTCGAAAAGAAGAATTACGGCAAGGTCTATATGGGCATTGTGCGCACGACCTTTCTGATCGGCGCCGATGGAACCATCTTACAGGTCTGGCCCAAAGTCCGTGTCAAAGGCCATGTTGAGGCGGTCATCGAGGCGGTCCGCGATCATGCTGGCTAGCCTCACCCCGGTTTCAGTGCTGACCGAAGGCGATCCCCACAAGAAAGCCGCCGCAGCGCGCGCGTTTCGTCAGTCGATTCTCCAGTCCAACCTAGGCGCGACCTCGATTGATAATGCACGACCGCCCGATTACCCGTCACGGCCTGACCGCCCTGAACTCGTCCCGGCCAAGCAACTCGCCCGTCGCCGACTAGGCTCTGTCAAAGGACGCGCAGCATTGCTCCATGCTATTGCGCATATTGAATTGAACGCGATTGATCTCGCCGCGGATATGATTGCGCGCTTTGCCGACGCGCCCGACGTCTCTGACCGACGCACTGACTTTATCGCCGATTGGTCGTCGGTTTGTGATGATGAAGCGCGGCATTTCGTGATGGTTTGCGATCGGCTGGGTGAATTGGGTTTCGCCTATGGCGATTTCCCGGCGCATGGCGGTCTCTGGGATGCCGCGATGAACACGCGCGGCGACATTGCCGCACGCTTGGCGATTGCGCCGCTTGTGCTTGAAGCGCGGGGTCTGGACGTCACGCCGGGCATGATCGAAAAGCTCATTCAGGCGGGCGATCAAGAGAGCGCTGCCGTGCTTCAAATCATCTATGAGGAGGAGATTGGGCACGTCGCAATCGGTATGCGTTGGCTGCGACATGTGGCCGAAAAACGTGATTTAGAGCCACATTCCCTTTTCAGGCGAATGGTTGGGGAATTTTTCGGCAACAACCTCCGCCCGCCCTTTAATATAGATGCACGCGAAAAAGCCGGGTTTCCCTTATCTTATTATAAGGATTTATCAGGTTAACCTTAGTTATTTACGGTCTGTTAACCCTACCGAATGGCAAAAGCTCTTTACGGCTTGGGGGCGGCTATGGTGTAAGCATCGGAGGGATTAAAGCCGGATGGGGAATCATGGTCAGTGACGTTATCGGGGATGTGCGCACGCGCATCCTTCAGACATTTCCCGAACGGCAGATCTATCTGCGGTCCGGCGGCGAGGTAACCTATTACAACCTCACGACCCGTTTGCAGGTCGGTTTCGTTGCTGCGATCACCATCATGGCGCTTTGGTGCGTTATGTCCCTTCTCAATGCGATGTTTGGATTGTCTCTGTTTGGCAGCCCTGATGATCGTATCGTTGCACTGGAAGCCACCTACGAACGTCAACTCGCCGATAGCCAAGCCAAAGTTGAAAACGCCGAACTCTTATTGACGGAACAACGCCAGAGTTTCGAGCTTATGGCGGCGAATATCGAAGCCAAACATAATACGCTGTCACAGATCGTTGGCACAGACGCGGTTCCGACAATGGGTGCTGAGCCCGCCCTCAAATTCGCCGAAGCTGAAATCATCATGGCGCCGACCCGTCGTGATACTGTCGATCGTGTCGCCCGGCGCGGCTATATTCCCAGCCACGATATCTCGACGGGCCTGCCGATTGATCGCTCCCTCGCATCGCTCGATCATACCCAGAATGACATTCTCATTTCCGCTGAATCAGAAATCCTTGAGACAATCGACTTCAATCGCGCTTTGATCAAGGCGACGGACATTGAAGTCGAAACAGTGTTAAAAGAGGGCACTAAGGGTCAGGGTGGTCCGTTTATTCCCTTGTCCGGCCTCAATACGCCGATGATCGACGGGGCTTTCCAGCCGCGCGTCTCAACCATTCAAGCCCGCCTTTATGAAGCGGAAGCACTGGCAAAAGTCGTCCATGCCATGCCGCTCGGTCATCCCGTCCAGAATGAAACCGTTATGACATCTCATTTTGGCGTTCGTCGTGACCCTTTCACCAAACGTCCAACCTTCCATGAGGGTCTCGATTTTATTGGTGGAACGATGGCGCCTATTGTCGCCAGTGCGCCTGGAACCGTCATCTATTCCGGCGTTAAGGGAGGATATGGACGCGTCGTCGAGATCGATCATGGGCATGGTTTCGTCACCCGTTACGCGCATATGAAGAAAACCTTTGTCAAGCGCGGCCAGACCGTTGAAAAGGGTGACCAGCTTGGGGGCATGGGATCGACGGGGCGGAGTACAGCCACGCATCTTCACTATGAAGTTCACTTCCAAGGTCGTGCGTTCGACCCGAAGAAGTTCCTCAAGGCAGGACTCTATGTTCAGTAAATCTTCCTCAGGGTCGTCGGCGTCCTCGGCGGATGCGGCTACCCAGAAGAAGTCTGGATCGGCCCCAACTGTCGCTCGGGCGTCAGCCGTCCCATCCCTTCTCAGCCAAGACCTCGTCATTACGGGTGACATCAAGACCGACGGTGAAGTCCAGATTGATGGTCGGCTCGACGGGAATCTAACAGCGAGCCGGATTATGGTTGGCGAACATGGTGCGGTGAACGGCAAGATCGTCGCGACCAGCGTTATTGTCCGGGGTAAAGTCACGGGAAAGATCGACGCTTCCAGCATTGAGCTATCAGAAACGGCCAATGTCCAAGCGGACCTCATTCAAGACAAGCTAATCATCGCCAATGGCGCATTTTTCGATGGGAAGTGCGCCCGCAAGTCAACGACGCCCACTCCGATCAAGGCGACGCAAATCTCCGCTTAGCCAAGATCACAGCGTTGCGTCTGATGAAAAGCGCGCCTGAGGCGCGTTTTTTATGTCTGCTCTTCATCGCCGACGCGAGCGGACAAAGCGGCGGCCATGAATGCATCGATCTTGCCGTCCAGCACGCCTTGCGTGTCGGATGTTTCCACGCCCGTGCGCAAATCTTTGACCATCTGATAGGGTTGCAGGACGTAGGACCGGATCTGGTGGCCCCAACCGATCTCTGACTTCTCATCGGCCTGTGCTTGGGCTTCAGCTTCGCGGATCTGCAATTCGCGCTCATAAAGCCGAGCCCGCAGCATATCCCAGGCTTGGGAGCGGTTCTTATGCTGGCTGCGGTCACTCTGACACTGCACAACAATACCCGTCGGTTCATGCGTGATGCGCACCGCAGAGTCGGTCTTATTGATGTGCTGCCCGCCCGCCCCAGACGCGCGGTAAGTATCAACCCGGCAATCGCTTTCATTGATATCGATGTCGATTGTATCGTCAATTTCAGGATAGACCCACACGCTCGCAAAACTGGTGTGACGACGCGCACTGGAATCATATGGGCTGATCCGCACGAGGCGATGGACGCCAGATTCGGTCTTCATCCAACCAAAGGCATTCGGTCCTTTGAATTTCAGCGTTGCGGATTTGATTCCGGCTTCATCGCCGTCTGAATACTCTAATATGTCGACCTTCATGCCGCGCGAATTGGCCCAGCGTGAATACATGCGCATCATCATTTCGGCCCAATCCTGAGCCTCCGTGCCGCCTGCGCCAGGGTGAATTTCGACAAAACAATCATTGCCGTCAGCTTCGCCGGACAGAAGCGCTTCTAGCTCCGCCGCGGCCGCTTTATCTTTAACTTTTCCGAGCGCTTTGGCGGCCGCGTCTAAGAGCGATGTGTCGTCGTCTATCTCTGCCAACTCAGCCAATTCAACATTGTCAGCCAGATTAGACGTGATGCTATTGATCGCCTCAAAGGCAGACTCCAGTTTGGCGCGCTCTTGCATCAATGTCTGAGCTTTCTGGGCATCGTCCCAGAAGGTCGGGTCTTCGGCTAAAGCGTTAAGCTCCGCCAAGCGTCGTTCACTGGTTTCCCAGTCAAAGACGCCTCCTTAGCAGTTCGGCTGACTGCTCGATTTCAGATTTCAGCTGTTCAATATCAGCCCGCATTGGGAATTCCTTATATCGTCTATCTAGTAGAGGCCGTCGTCCAGATCGCGTTCTGGTTCAGCTTCGGCCTCTTCTTTCGGTTCATTAGGTTCAGGCGTCAGACCATCATTGCCCGGTGCGTTTGGACCAATCGGCACAAAGGCTGGATCATCCGGCCCAAGCTGAGGATAGCCAGGTCCTTCCCCAAGGTCAGCGGGAACACTGCCGTCAAGCACATCACCGCTGCCGAAAAAGCCGGAGCCAAACGTGTCGCTCCCTGACCCAATGCGGATGGTCCTGACGAGAGATCCGACCTGCGGTTCCGTGCCCGGCTTGAAGGCTTCCAAAATCACATTAGGCGCACCGATAAAACTTGGCTCTCCTGTATCCCGATTAACAGGCGCGAGGGTGAGACCGTCCGGAATTCGGAAGGGAACAGTCGGCTCACCCTCCAAGACTTCGGTCAGGAAATCGAGCACGATGGGGACAGCCGATGTTGAGCCCGTTTCGCGCGCCATAGGTTCAGGCGTATCCTTGCCGACATAGACCCCGACCACAAGGTCCGGCGTGAAGGCCATGAACCAGTTGTCCTTGGAGTCGTTGGTCGTGCCCGTTTTCCCGCCGACGGGGCGTCCTAACGCCCGCAGCTTCGCGCCGGTGCCGTTTTCAACCACGCCGATCATCATATAACTGATCTGATAGGCCGTCATCGGATCGATGATCTGATCGCGTATATCAGGCAACACTGGCGGGGCTTGGCCGGTATATTCATCTTGTTGGCAATCGGCGCACACAACGTCCGAATTGACGAAGATCGTCTCCCCGCTTCCATCTTGGACACGGTCAAGAATACTGGGCACAACCCGCTTTCCGCCATTGATCATCATTGAGTAGGCTGTCGCCATACGCAGCAGGCTGCTCTCACCGGCACCGAGCGCCCAGGCCAGTTCTGGACGAGGATTATCATAAATGCCGAACCGGCGGCTGATGTCCATGATCGGCTGCATGCCGATGTCATTGGCGAGGCGGACCGTCATCGCATTCCGCGACTTTTCAATGCCCAATCGCAACGTCGACATGCCGTAATATGTACCTGCGTCATAGTTTTCCGGCTTGTAGAACCGTTCGCATTCATCACTACGCGCCGGGCTAGATCGATCTTCGCTTGAGGCCCGCAGCTCCAGAACACCATATTCATTCTCATAACACCGGGCGTCGAACCGTTCCACGACGAAGGGCGCGTCAAGGACTTGAGATGCGGGCGTAAATCCCTCACCCAATGCAGCGGCGTACACAAAGGGTTTGAAGGACGATCCGGGCTGGCGATAGGCTTGCGTCACGCGATTGAACTGGCTTTGGTCAAAACTATAGCCACCGATTAATGCTTTCACTCGACCCGTATGCGGATCCATCGCGATCAGCGCGCCGTTCACATCAGGCACTTGGCGGAGATTATAACCCGCATCTTTTTCCAGATGCGGCTCGACCAGAATGAAGTCTCCGACGGAGATAACTTCCGCCATGGAACTTGGTGCATTCCCCCGTCGTCCATTGGGCAACGCCTTGCCCGCCCACTGAATGTCCGACAGATCCAGTGTCCCCGTTTCTGTCTCAGGGGCCTTGTCCTCATTATCCGCCTCGCTGCTGTCGTCATCGGCCTCAACGACAAATCCGAGCTTGGCCGATTTTGCTTCACGTTCAAGGACAACAGCGATCCGCCAGTCACCCACGCCCACTGGCGCTTTGAACGCCTCTAATTCTGTCGCCCAATCGCGGATGTTTTCGATAGTCTTCAGCGGTCCACGCCAGCCCATGCGCCGATCCAACATCTCGATCCCCCGGCGTAAGGCTCGGCGGCCAGCTAACTGCATATCCGTATCAAGCGTCGTACGGATCGACAAACCGCCGGAATACAATTCGTCAGAGCCATACATGGCAAAAATCTGCTTCCGCGCTTCCTCGACAAAATATTCAGCGGCGAGATATTCAGCGCCTGTCAGCCGGTCCGTCCACTCCAGTGGAGCCTCGTAGGCCGCATCGGCCTCTTGCTGCGAAATATAGCCATCTTCGGCCATACGATTGAGCACATAGCGCTGGCGCGATTTTGCTGACGCATATTCTTTCGGATCATCAAGTTCGTAATTGGCCGGCCCTTTGACGACCAGCGCCAGATAAGCCATCTCGCCAACGCTCAGATCATCCATTTCTTTGCCGAAATGGTTCAGGGCTGCGGCAGCGACACCATAAGCGCCGCGTCCAAAATAGTTATCATTGACATAGAGTTCGAGAATTTCTCCCTTTGAGAAGGCTTTCTCCATCCGGCGTGCGATGGCGATCTCGCGAATCTTCCGTTTCATCGAATAGTCGTCACCGACGAGAAAGTTCTTCGCCACCTGCTGCGTGATCGTTGACGTGCCGCCAACCCGTTGCCTTTTTAGCTTTTTGCCTGGGACCGACATAACAGCGCGAGTCAGACCAATCGGGTCCCACCCATTATGCGTGTAAAAGCGCTTATCCTCAGAACTAACAAAGGCTTGTTGTAGCTTGACCGGCACACTTTCGATCGGAACGAAGACACGCGCCTCCGTCCGGAACTCACTGATAAGCTTACCATCTCCGGCATGAACCCGGCTCATGACAGCAGGCTTATACTCCGACAGAGTTTTGACGCTGGGCAGATCTTTAGTCGCGCGGACGAGCCAGACCGACAGGGCAATAGCCAAAACAATGGCGAGGATCGTGCCGACAATCAGGACCCACTTCGCGATCTTCCAATAGAGCGCGCGACGCGAGCTTTTAGGGGCATCATCCGACAGGTCAGGGTTATCTTGGATCAGCTCAGTCACAGTAAGACGGTCTAACGAGAAATAAGGCGAGGTCGAGGTCTAGCTGCGCTGATTTTGCACAGAATATGACGGAAGATAGAAATGTCCCTCATCGCGAACATTGCTTAGCCTCGACGTCCGGGTCCGGAAAAATAGTTATCGACCGACAGCCGCACGGCTTTCATCAACTTTGTCCGGTGCGATTTCGTCTTGAGCAAGCTTTCATCCTTCGCGTTGGAGAGGAAGCCAAGTTCAAGAAGGACCGCCGGAACATCTGGCGCTAACAGCACATAATAGCCGGCACGCCTGTGAGAATTCCCGACTAAGGTCGTCTTCCCGGACAAATTGGACAAAAGAATATCAGCAAAGGCTTCCGATTGAGTCTCGGTGCTACGCTGCGCCAGATCGACAAGAATATCGCCGACCGGATCGCTTTGCGTCGCCAGATCAACATCCATAATCCAGTTCTGATTGCTGACGATCCGCCTACTCCGATTCTTGGCCCGAGCGGCCAGTGTGTAGACAGAGGCTCCGCGTATTGAGGCGCTCGACGTCGAATCAGCATGGATCGAAATGAACAAGTCGGCCTGTTTTTCCCGTGCGATCCGTAGGCGGTCGTCGTGATCCACAAAAATGTCGGTGCTACGTGTCAGTAACACGTCATACCGTCCGGTCGCTTCAAGCAGAGCTTTTAATTCCTTAGCCGCGCTTGTCGTAACGGTTTTCTCCAACAATCCTTTTCGACCAACAGCACCGGGGTCGCGACCACCATGACCAGGGTCGATCACGATGAGCGGACGCGCAGCCACAATAGTCGGCGATGGCTTTAGTCTTGGGTAAGGCACCGAATCTTTAAAATAGCGCGGGCCTGAAGCCAGCGCAGGCATAGCACAGAGCGAAAACAGACACGCAGCAATGATGGCTCGGATCGACATACAGGTGAGTCTTTCGCAACAGGGTGAAGAAAGCCTTAGAGGATGCTGCTATTGTCATGAAAAGTGGCTATCTCATGGCTTGCTGACAAATGCTTTGCACACTGAGCCGAATTGAGGCAGGGACGGTCCGTCCGGATACAATGTTGTTTCATGTGAAACAGTCCGTTTATGACCGGAATTGGGAACAAGGCGATGATCGCCCTACACCCTATCTGAGAGATTTTATGCGCAGTGCGAGGCTGACAGTTTTGTCCCGAAAAGACACCGTCATTCTGCCCGCGCGCGCCCAACTCATTACCCTTACAACTGGCCCAAACCTGCGAGGACGCCCCACGATTTATCGTGGTGACGCGCCGCAGAATTATGCGAGGGCCGCAGGAGAATTTCATGACAAAACGTATGTTGATCGACGCCGCCCACCCGGAAGAAACCCGGGTTGTGATCGTCGATGGGAGCCGTGTCGACGAGCTTGATTTCGAATCGCGCCATAAGCGCCAGATTCGCGGCAATGTCTATCTTGCCAAAGTCACCCGTGTAGAACCATCGCTACAGGCCGCCTTCATTGATTATGGCGGCAATAAGCATGGCTTTCTCGCTTTTTCCGAAATCCACCCCGACTATTATCAGATTCCTTATGAGGATAAGCTCGCCCTGCAACAGCAGGATGAAGAAGCGCTCTCCAAGGATACAGACGATGATGACGTCGAGGAAGATGAAAATCTTGACCCTGACGAAGATGACGCGTCCGATGAGAATGATGCCGAAGTCGCCGACGAACAGGTGAAAGTTGCCAGCCAACGCCGCAAACAAATGCGCCGCCGTCGCTATAAAATCCAAGAAGTCATCAAACGCGGTCAAGTCCTCCTCGTCCAAGCCGTTAAGGAAGAACGCGGCAATAAGGGCGCGGCCATGACAACCTATTTGTCATTGGCTGGACGCTATTGCGTCTTGATGCCTAATACACCGCGCGGTGGTGGCATTTCGCGCAAAATTCCTAATGGCGCGGATCGTAAGCGCCTCAAGTCCATTATGGACGAACTCTCTGTGCCGCAGGGCATGGGCGTGATCGTTCGGACGGCTGGAGCTAAACGGACCAAAGCCGAAATTACGCGTGACTACAGCTATCTATCGCGTCTTTGGGACGAAATCCGCGACACGACTTTGAAATCCGTCGCGCCGAACCTGATCCACGAGGAAGGCAATCTCGTAAAACGATCAATCCGCGATCTCTATAATAAAGACATCGAAGAAGTGCTGGTCCAAGGCGAAGACGCGTATAAAAACGCGAAAAGCTTCATCAAAATGCTCATGCCGAGTCACGCGAAATTCGTGAAACGCTATGATGATGAGATCCCGCTCTTCCTGCGCTTCAATGTGGAAAGCCAGATCGAGAATAGTCTCGATGCAACCGTGCAGCTTAAATCCGGGGGCTATTTGGTTATCCACCCAACCGAAGCGCTCGTCTCTGTCGATGTGAACTCGGGTCGTTCGACCAAGGAACGTAATGTTGAACGCACAGCGCTGAAGACTAATCTGGAAGCGGCTGAGGAACTGGCGCGTCAGATGCGTTTGCGTGACCTCGCCGGTCTGATTGTCGTCGATTTCATCGATATGGACGAAAGCAAGAACAACCGCTCTGTCGAAAACAAAATGAAGACGATGCTGTCGCGTGACCGTGCCCGTATCCAAACTTCTCGTATCAGCCAGTTTGGACTGATGGAAATCTCCCGTCAGCGCCGCCGCCGATCCTTGCTGGAAGGGTCCACAGCAACCTGTTCACATTGTGACGGCGTGGGTCGAAAACGGACTGTTGAAAGCGCGGCGCTCGCGGCTATTCGTGCCGTCGAAGAATTTGCGATCCGAGGCAAGGCGAAGAAAATTCGCCTGAAATGCCCGCCGGATGTTGCGCTCTACCTGTTGAATGAAAAACGCGATCTGCTCACCAAAGTTGATGAGAATGCCGACGTGTTCACCATCGTTGAACATGATGACAGCCTGATCCGCCCGGCCTTCACAATCGAAGTCGCTGAGAAGCGCAGCGATAGCCGCAAAGACCCGCTGACTCAGATTGAGAAGGATCTTCAGGAAGAAAGCAAACGCTCCGAGAGTGATCGCGCTAAAGCCAAAGCGACGGAACGCGATGATGAGGACGACACTGAAGACGACGACAGCGACAGCGACACCGAAACAACCGAAGCGCGTGACACTGACGCGCGTGATGAAGACGGTGACAGCAAACCCCGTCGCCGCCGCGGTCGTCGCGGTGGACGCAATCGTAAGAAGCGCCCTCAAGACACTGAATCATCAGATGAAAACTCTGATGATGAGGACAAAACTTCTAATCAGGATGCGTCCGAAGCTAAGTCTGACGACAGTCCGAAACCTCGTCGTCGTCGCCGTCGTCGCGCACCGTCCAAATCTGGTGATACCGAAACCACCACAGAGTCGAGTGATGCCGTCGAGCAGAGCTCAGATAAGGTTGAGGACAAAGCTACGCCCAGCAAACGCCGCAGCTCGTCCCGTCGCAAGGCCCCGACCAAAACGGGATCGGCGTCAAATGCCGAAACCAAGGACGATACCGTCAAGGGCCAATCTGAAGACAAGCCTGAAACCGAAGCCCCCAAGCCGGGCCGTCGCCGTCGCGCGCCGTCACGGAACAAGGCGTCTGAGGATACGGACACAAAGTCTGATAATACCAAGCCCAAGCCAGCCCGTCGCCGGGCACCGGCCAAAGCCAAAACGGACAGTGTTGAGACGGACGCCCCTGTTAAAGAGGCCGCGCCTAAACGTCGTCGCGCCGCACCGAAACGCACGGATGCATCCGCTCCGGAGGACAAACCGAAGCCGCGTCGCCGCGCGCCAGCTAAGACCGCGAAGGCGGACGATGCTGCAGCAACGAAGCCTTCCACCCGGCGCAAGGCACCTGCGAAGGCGAAACCTGCTGCTGACGCTGTAGAAGAGGCTCCAAAGCCGACGCGTCGTCGCAAAGCTCCAGCCAAGGCGACTGCAGCTGCTAAAGCGCCGGCCAAGTCCGATGACACGGCCGGGGACGCCAAGCCCAAACCAGCGCGTAAGCGAGCCGCTCCAAAGGCTGCCTCAAAACCTGCGTCGAAAGCGGCTCCGAAAAAGCCAGCCCCTAAAAAGCCAGTCCCTAAAAAGCCAGTCCCTAAAAAGGAAGCACCCAAAGCGGATGCGGCCAAAGCGGAGGCAGACCCACAGAAGGCTAAACCGAGGGCTCGAAAAGCGCCTACCAAGCCAAAACCCGTAGACACGCCTGCGCCTCAAGCTGCGCCGGCTCCGGTTCAAACCGCCCCTGCTAAACCGACAGAGTCGGATGACGATGCTGGTGCGCGCCGCCGCAAGGCACCGCCGCGCCGCAAACGGGGACTGATCGATCGGTTGATGGGTAAGGAATAAGACGGCTCAATCGGAAACTGAACGGTAGGTAAACACACTGAAACGTGACGCCTGCTTAACTTGACCCTTAGCGGGGCGCGGTGAACAAGATGATTATGACTGCGCCCCGAATCCTCGCCACACTCTTAGCTCGCCTTTTTGGCGGGTTTTTGGTCGCGACCCTTCTGATCGCTCAATCTCACGCGCAAAGCCTCCTTCGGGATACCGAAATTGAGGAGACGCTCCGGGAGTTCAGTGATCCCCTCCTCCGTGCGGGTGGTTTGAGCCCGCGATCCGTCGACATCTATCTCGTCAATGATCAAGAACTGAATGCGTTCGTCACGCGTGGGCAAAATATTTTCTTGCATAGTGGCCTGATTTTGCAGGCAGAAACGCCGAATGAGCTCAAGGGTGTGATCGCCCATGAGGCCGGACACATTGTCGGCGGCCACATTGTTCGATCTGATTACGGCAACCGGTCAGCCTATGGTGCCATGTTACTGGCAGCCGGTGTTGGACTGGCGGCGATTTTGGCCGGTGAAGGCGCGGCTGGGGCTGCGATATTAGGCGGCGCACAGCAATTCGGCGCAGTTGAAGCCCTTGCCTATTCGCGGGTCAATGAGTCTTCAGCCGATCAATATGCCGCCCAATTTCTCGAAACAACGGGACAATCCGGCAAAGGCCTCATCGATTTCTTCGATAATTTTCGTGTTCAGGAAGTCCTTTCATATAGCCGCCGTTACGAATATTTTCGCTCTCACCCCCTTTCAGCCAATCGGATTGACAAGCTGCGGGAGCGCGTTGGTGAGAGCCCGTTTGTCGATGTGCTCGATTCAGACGAGGATATAGAGCGTCACGCCATGATGCAGGCCAAGCTGCGCGGCTTCCTCGATGCACCGCAAATGGTCTTCAATCGCTACCCGCTCACCGATAAGAGCCTACCAGCCCGATATGCGCGCTCGGTCGCTCTTTTCCGCGCGGCTGACATGAATAACGCCATTAAGGAGATGGACTCACTGATCGAAGATCTGCCAGATAATCCCTATTTTCATGAGTTGAAGGCACAAATCCTGTATGAATCGGGTCAGCGATCTGCGGCTTTGCCCTCTGCCGAACGCGCCCTAGAACTTAAACCCGACGCGCTTCTGCTCAAGGTCGCTTTGGCTCAATCTCTGATTGAAACACGGCAAGATGAGGAAATTGAACGCGCCATCTCCCTCTTAAAATCGGGCCTTAATCAAGAGCCTCGCTACTCCCATGGGTGGTACTTGCTGTCCCTAGCCTATGGCTATCAAGATCAGGATGCGTTGGCGAAATATGCGTCTGCAGAGCGATATTACGCCTTGGGCGATCTAGACTCCGCGCGCTCCTTTGCTGGACGAGCGCAACAGGACTTACCGCGCGACATTCCGCAATGGCGACGAGCGTCTGATATTATCATTGTCGCTGAAGCGCAGCTGGATAGAAAGCGCCGGGACCAACGACGCGGGAAACCTTTCACCATCAGTTCGTCATCAGAACGGGCATCGCAATCACAGCGGCGAGCCGGATCAACGTCCTGGCCGTAGATATTCTTATTGTTTCGGCCTAAAGGGCCGTCACCAAACAGACCAATTGGAAATTCAATGAAGCACCTCATCCGTACCGTTGCGGCCGTGTCTATACTTGGCTTAGCGGCCTGTGCCCAAGCTGGACCTGGCGACATGTCCAAGTCAGATGTGGAAGACATCATCCGAACCTATTTGTTGGAAAATCCTGAAATCCTGCGCGAAGCGATGATTGCGCTCGACCGCAAAGAGGCGCTGGCAGAAGTTCAGGATAGTCAGGATGCGATTGCTGAGCTGTCTGATCAGATTTTCAAGGATCCCCGCGATTATTCGATCGGTCCAAAAAACGCCAAAGTGCAGCTGGTTGAGTTTTTCGACTATAATTGCGGCTTCTGCAAACGATCCACTGACTGGGTCGAGACGACGCTTGCGAAATATCCTGATGATGTCCGTGTCGTGTTTAAGGAACTCCCAGTTTTGACGGGGCGAGACGGCACATCCTACATGGCGGCGCGCGCCGCCCTCGCATCAGCCCGACAGGGCAAATATAAGAAAATGCATTTCGCTCTGATGAGTGAACGGTCTCTGACAGAAGCGCGCGTCATGCAGATCGCGAAGAATAATGGTCTCGACGCAGATCAGCTCGAACGCGACATGACCGATCCTGCGATTGATCGGCAGATCGAAGATACACTCGCGCTTGGCAATAAGATCCCGGCCCTCACCGGAACTCCGTTCTTCATCGTCAATGACGAGTTCGTGTCCGGTGCGAACCTGACCAAGCTTCAAACGCTTCTCGACGCGGCACTCGAAGGCTAGTCGCTCGCTAAAACCCTAGGCCCGTTTTTAAGGTTTGAATACGGGTAAGCCGATCCTGACTGGTCATGTAGAGCCTGCGCCCATCCGCGTCGCCAAAGGCGACGTTGGCGACGGGTTTTCCAGTTCGGATCAGGCCGAGAATGCCGGCGTCGGGTGACAAAACCAGCACACCGCCAGGCCCCGTCGCGAAAATCGTACCATCCTTGGCCACGGCCATACCGTCCGGATTGCCGAATCCTTCTTCGGCCAGCAAAGCTGTGACATCGAGAAAAAGGCTGCCCTCACCGACGGAGCCATCAGGCTCGACCGGATACGTCATATATTTGGCATCCACTGGATCGGAATTCGACACGTAAAGCGTGGCCCCGTCGGGCGACAACACGATTCCGTTCGGACGCGTTAAGCTGTCATCAATCAACGCAATCGACCCATCAGATTGTAACGCGTAGACCCCATTAAATCCGACCTCTTTAGCTGGGCTATTGTCCTGATCTTTCAAGCCATAGGGCGGGTCGGTAAAAAATATCGTGCCCGAGCTATGCACGACCACATCGTTGGGCGAATTGAAACGTTTGCCTTCATATTGATCAGCGAGCAGTGTTTTTTCCTGCGTGTCTAAGTCCAGAACATAGAGAGCTCGGTTGCCATGATCCGGCGCGAGGATCGTCCCGTCCCCATAGGCCAGAAGACCGTTCGCCCCAGGGCTCGACGTATAGTCGGCAACCGGATCAGAGCCTGAGGGTTGCATCCACAATGACAGGCCGTCCTGATCGCTGAATTTCCAAATCGTATTCCCCGGCACATCTGTGAACAGCAGGTACCCGTCCTCAATCCAAACCGGCCCCTCAGACCAACCAAACGAGCCACCAAGATCTTCCGGCAGCGCGTCCGCAGCTAGAATACCCGCTTGCATCGCCTCAACCGAGCCGATGCTGGGATAGGATATTGTCGGTGACGCGGCGCAAGCACTGAGAAGCAGAAGCGGTAGCTGACGCAGCATAATTATTATCCTAAAACCATCGCAGCGGCACCATAGAGCGCCACAAAATGCGCTTGGATCAATCGGACTGGCACGTCCGTCATAAACCAAGATCCGTGGCCACGGTCACGAAAGCGGCTTTCAAAGTCCGATTCTTGGATGAAGGGGGCTATATGGCGAGAGACTCCACCGCCTAGGACAACACCGCCTGACGCACCCAATGTGACGCAGGCATTCCCCGCAAATGTGCCTAGCATTTCGCAAAAACTCTTTACGCATAGCCGCGCTATGGACTTCGGATTGGCTTGTCCCGCCGCAACAATTTCGTCTTCCTTCGTGCAAATCGGCGCTTCATCATGAATCGCACAAAGCGCGGTGTAGAGCCGAAACAGGCCCGGCCCAGAGATCAGGGCTTCCGCTGAGACAAAGGGAATGCGCGCCGTCCAATAACGCAGCACTTCAATCTCCATCTCTGATTGCGGAGAAAAGGCCGTGTGTCCGCCTTCTGTGGGCACAATCCTCGGCGGACGTCCGGGTAAAATACAAGACAGACCCAGACCCGTCCCCGGCCCCATCACGGCGACGGGCTTGGCATAGTTGACCTTACCCGGAATCAGCGTCTGGAAGCCATCATCGGGGATCACCGTCGCCCCATTCGCCATGGCGACGAAATCATTGAGAACGACGGCTTCCGTGAAGCCGAACGTGCTCATCAAATTTTCTTCCGACACGATCCAATCCACATTGGTCATACGGATTTCATCGTCGAATTTGGGGCCTGCGAAGGCGAAAGCAGCGCGTTTCGGCTTCGCACCAATTCCGGTCAGATAAGCGGAGACCGCATCGTTGAAATTGCTAAAGTCACGGACGGCGTACCGATTGGAATGGTGCAGTTCGATTGTGCCTTGGGAGGTTCGTTCGGCCAGCGCAAAACGCGCATTGGTCCCACCGACATCTCCGACGAGTGTTTGATCCACTGAGGCTCCCCTAACTCTTCTTTTTGTTTGGATAGTAACAGTTGATCGACCGACTAGGTCTCTACCGTCCTATCCATATCCCCTAATGTTGATGCCCCGCTTTCGGCGTCAGACGCCACTGCGCGCTGAGGCGCAAACATATTCATCCCAAGCCCCGAAAGATTGGTCCGAATGGGCGCGTCTGCCACTTTTCGTTGTGACAAATCCACATCCAAAATTGATACAGACCCATTGGCCGGATCGACTCGAATCATATCCCCGGTCTCAACCCTTGATAGTGGCCCACCCAAGAGCGCTTCAGGGTGCATGTGAATGGCAGCGGGGACTTTGCCGGACGCGCCCGACATGCGCCCATCCGTGACAAGCGCGACGCGGAAGCCCTTATCTTGCAACAAGCCAAGAACCGGTGTGAGTTTGTGGAGTTCGGGCATGCCATTGGCGCGTGGACCTTGAAATCGCAAAACGGCGACAAAATCATGTTCGAGGTCTCCAGCCTTATGCATGGCCATCAAGTCATTTTGATCGTTAATCACGATCGCGGGCGCTTCGACCAACCAATGGTCGCGCTTAACCGCCGATACTTTCATCACGCCGCGCCCAAGATTCCCTGACATCAGCGCTAAGCCCCCATCCGGGCGGAATGGTTTGGCGACGGTTGTCAGGACCTCATGATCGAGACTCTCTGTCGGTCCCGGTCGGAAAATCACGGTGTCGGCTTCCGCATGAGCGTTGCGGATAGGCTCGCGCGTATATTCGATAAGCCCGTCACCGCCTGCGACTGTGGTTACATCGGTATGCAACAGCTCTGCGCCGATCAATTCCCCGATCAGATAAGCCATGCCGCCTGCCGCATGGAAATGGTTCACATCGGCGACACCGTTCGGATAAATGCGGCTAATCAGCGGGACGATGTGAGAAATGTCGGCGTAATCATCCCAATTGATCAGGATGCCCGCACTGCGCGCAATCGCTGAGAGGTGGATGGTCAAATTGGTGGATCCGCCCGTCGCCATCAGTCCGACGAGGCCGTTCACAATCGCTTTTTCATCAATCACGTCACAGGCTGGCGTAAACTCGTCGCCCATATTCGTTATCTGAACAGCGCGCCGCGTCGTCTGCGCCGTCATCGCATCGCGCAAGGGTGTGTTGGGGTGGATGAAAGAACTACCCGGCAGTTGCAGCCCCATAATTTCCATCAACATCTGGTTGGTGTTGGCCGTGCCGTAAAACGTGCAAGTTCCGGGCGCGTGGTAGCTCGCCGCTTCGGCGGCCAGCAGAACATCGCGTCCGACTTCACCGGCAGCAAATTGCTGACGCACTCTCGCTTTTTCTGGATTCGTAATACCGGACGGCATCGGGCCGGCAGGCGCAAAAATATGCGGCAGATAACCATAGCGCAGCGCTGCGATCAGAAGTCCGGGGACGATCTTATCGCACACGCCGAGGTGAATAGCGGCGTCGAAGCAATCATGGCTCAGCGCAATCGCCGTCGAGCGGGCAATAACATCGCGGGAGAAGAGCGACAGCTCCATCCCGTCTTGGCCTTGCGTGACCCCGTCGCACATGGCCGGAACGCCCCCTGCGACCTGTGCTGTTGCGCCGTTGCGGCGGGCCGCATGTTTGACGATTTCAGGGAAACGCTCGAATGGCTGATGCGCCGACAACATGTCATTATAGGCTGTGACGATGCCGATATTGGGCCAACGCGCGCCCAGCAACTCTGTCTTTTCAAGCACGGGACATGCCGCCGACGCGTGCGCGATATTGCCTTCTGACAGTCGTCTGCGGCGTGGACCAGGGCGCATATTCGCCCGGCAATCCTCTAAATAAGCGGAGCGTGTCGCCGCAGATCGCTCGACGATCCGGTCCGTTACAGCTTGCAGGTCGGCTTTCACGCTCATGTCAGGTGTCCAGGCCAAAGAGGGTCAGTCGGTCGCCAAGCGATTGCAGCGCCTTAACGGGCGCGTCCAGCACATCGCGGGTCATGGAGTCGTTAAAGACAGCCAATTTTTCGGCATTGGGCAAGAGCAAGACAACATGTTTCGATGCGGCGACGGCAGCATAGGTCAAGGTGATGCGGTCCGTATGGTCTCCAGCCACCTCACACCCCGTCGCGTCGATGGCAGTCACGATAGCCTCGGAGTTCGGGTCGAGCGCGGCTTCGAGCCCACCACTGCGCGAAAACCAAGACGCCGTATGCCCGTCCATACCCATACCCAAAACACAGAGGTCGAATGGCTGAGCCATCAGAGCGAGCGCCTGCTCAGCAGCTTCAAGCCCCTCAGAAGCGGAGGCATGGCCATTGAATAGAGGGACGAAATGGGCGCGATCCGCCGGTGAATCCGCAAAACACCCGCGAATGAAATCCGCGTTCGATCCGGGCGCACCCGCTGGCACCCACCGTTCGTCAACCAAGCTGATGGCAACGCCGTTCCAAGCGAGCGGCTGTTGCGCCAAACGTTCATAGACAGGTTTTGGACTCGAACCGCCGGACAACATCGCACTGGCTCGGCCACGCTGATCGAGGGCGTCGCTGAGGATCGTAGAGAGATGGTCTGTCGCCGCTGTGACCAGCGACGGCATGTCTTGAAACAATCTGACGTCGATGGTGCCCATCAGGCGTCCGACCAAGCGTCGCCCAGCTGTTTCAGCATGAAGTGCGCCGCGTCAGGCCCATCAGACCCGGCTGGATAAAGGCTGATCCGCTGATCCACTTCTTCCCACGCGTCGATAATCCCATCGACCCAGCGCCACGCCGCTTCGACCTCATCGCGGCGCATGAATAAAGACAGGTTCCCGCGCACCACATCCAGAAGCAGGCGTTCATAAGCGTCAGGATAGCGGACGGTGAAATTGTCAGCGTAAGACAGGTTCAACGGCAAAGTCTTCAAACGCAGCCCCCCGGCTCCCGGCTCCTTAATCTCCATCCAGAGCGTCACAGCTTCATCGGGTTGGAGTCGGATCACCAGCTTGTTCGGATTGATGGGTGTCGTATCCCCAAAAATAGAATGTGGCACCGGACGGAACTGAATGACGATCTCAGAACGCCGTTTCGCCATGCGTTTACCAGAGCGGATATAGATCGGCACGCCCGCCCACCGCCAGTTCTGGATTTCGGTGTGAATCGCGACGAAACTCTCAGTCTTGGACGTGTCTACATCGACGTCAGACAGATAGTCCTGCACCGTTTCGCCATCGACCTTGCCGCGAACATATTGCGCCCGGACCGTCGTTTCTTTCACGTCACCCGCAGTGACTGGTTTGAGCGCCCGCAGCACTTTGATTTTCTCAGTGCGTAAATCATCGGCATCAATCGAGGCGGGCGGTTCCATTGTAGTCAAACACAAGAGCTGTAATAAATGGTTCTGCACCATATCGCGTAGCGCACCGGAGCTATCATAATAGCCGCCGCGCCCGCCAACGCCGATGCTCTCAGCGACCGTAATTTCGATATGCTCAATCGCCCGGCTGTTCCAAAGCGGCTCCAGCAGAATGTTGCCGAAACGAAGAACCATCAGGTTCTGAACGGTCTCTTTGCCGAGATAATGGTCAATCCGGTAAATCCGGTTTTCGTCGAAAACGCGGCCCACACCTTCGTTGATTTCGTCTGCTGAGGCGAAGTCCTTGCCTAGTGGTTTCTCGAGAACGACCCGGCTTTTATCATGCGCAAGACCGGCCCCATCTAGCCCCTTAGCAATCTGAACGAACAGGCGCGGCGGCATCGCCAGATAGAAGATACGGATCAGTTCAGCCGAACCATCCAAACGGGCTTCAAGTTCGGTCCAGTCAGCGTCCTTAGCCGTGACATCGATCGACACATAATCCAGCATACTCGCAAACTCTGCGAAACAGTGTTTGTCGAGATCGGGGTCTTCCTCGAACTCGTGATAGCTATCTTCAACAAGTTTGATGAAATCTTTTCGGCTCAAATCTGACCGAGACACGCCAATAATGCGCGAATTCTTTGGGATCTGACCATCGCAATAACGGTGGTACAAAGATGGCAGAAGCTTACGCCGTGCTAGGTCTCCCGTGGCGCCGAAAACAATGAGTTCAAACGGCTTTACCGGGACAAATGCAGACCGACCCGCCTCTTCGGCGTGGTCCACATCAGCATCCATTTTTGGATCGCGATCGGCCAAAAAAACGTCCCCATGAAACATGCGCGCAACAAATTGGAATCCTGCGCCTTGAGCGACAATCATATGATCGACACTGACAGCGCTGTCAATAAACCTAGATACTCGGAAACCTCACCCTAGCGCATGCCTACCAACCGTAGAGTCCCGGATGACCAGTTCAAATTCGAGCGTATGCACTTGGGGGTCTTCGTTTTTGTTCCGGTTGATCAAGATATCCGCTGCCTTAAAGCCCATCTGGTAAATCGGTTGCGCCACCGTCGTGAGCTGCGGCCAGATGATTTGAGCAATCGGCGTATCGTCGAATCCGCACACGCTAAGCGCGTCGGGAACCGAAATCCCCAATCGGCCTGCAACACTCATAACGCCTGCGGCCATGTCATCATTGGACGCAAAAACAGCCGTCGGCCGATGCGCCGGGTCATCCAGCAGCCTTTCAGCCGCCTCAACGCCTGAGCGAAACGAAAAATCTCCCGCAATAACCCTGTCTTCGTGGATCGGTATGCCTGCCTGTCTTAACGCTTTTTCAAACCCCAGACGTCGCGAAGCCGTTGCGCCGTGATCCGGATGACCCAAAATGAAACCGATATCGCGATGTCCCTGCTCAATCAGATAGGTCGTCATCTGAAAGGCCGCCTCAGCGTCATCCATCCTGACCGCATGCACATCATCCATCTTGTTCGGTGCGACGGCGACGTGGCGCATGTCCAAGCGGCGCAGACTCTCTCTCAGCACAAGAGAGTCTGAAAGCGGCGGCGTGAGTATCACCCCATCAACGCCGAGTCGGCGCAAAAGTAACTCGGCCTCCGGACTATTCGCCTGCTCATAGGGCATGGGTTCGAGCAACAAGTGATACCCATTCCGACGACAGGCTTCGATCGCGCCGCGCTGGATATTGGTAATATAGCTCGCGCTGGCATTGTCGTAGAGCAGCGCGATCAGATATGACTTTGAGCTGGCAAGCCCACGAGCCGCCAGATTCGGACGATATTGGAGATTAGCCGCCACCTCCATAACCCGGTCACGAGTCGCCTTCGCGACATTGGGTTCATTGTTCAACACACGCGAGACCGTCTTCATTGAGACGCCCGCTTGTTTGGCCACATCGGTGATGGTCGCTTTCATGGCCACTATCGTCCCTTGATCCTTTAGCTGATCGCGTTTTCGAGACTCGAAGTCGCTCCACTTGCTTTATGGACCCTACTGCGGCGGCGTTGACAGCGGTGTCAAGCGACCCTAGCCCCCTTCCCGACTCGGGCGTCTGCCATGCCCTTGGACTGATTGAGGATTGATTATGGACATGATGCGCCTTCGGCGATCCCAAGTTGTACCCGTCGTCGCATTGGATCATCCCAGCGACGCGATTCCTCTCGCCGACGCCCTGCTAGACGGCGGGATCGAGGTCATCGAACTGACTCTGCGAACGCCCAATGCCATGGACGTCGTCAAGGCGCTCAAAGATGCCAATCACGACATCATGCTCGGCGTCGGCACGGTGATCAGCACAGCTCAAGTCGAGCAATGCGCCAAAATTGGTGTCGATTTTATCGTGACTCCGGGCACCACGCCGCGTCTGGCCGACGCTATTGAGGCGAACCGCGTGCCTTGCGTGCCAGGCATCAGCACGGTCGGCGAAGCCGTCGCCATGATTGAACGCGGCTATGAGACGGTGAAATTCTTCCCAGCAGAAGCGGCTGGCGGAGTCTCCACATTAAAAGCGATTGGTGGGCCGCTACCGCAGCTTTCCTTCATGCCAACGGGCGGAATTGGACGCGACGATGTCCGCCGCTATCTTGATCTACCGAGCGTGGTTTGCGTCGGCGGGTCTTGGGTCGCCGACAAAGCTTCTCTGGCAAACCATGATTGGGCCGCCATCACCCGCAATGCCAAGCTGGCAACAGCGCTCTAGCTCGGCTTGCATTCAGCGTGACGCAGCCCTAGTCGCGCTGATATGAGCTTACCGCCCTATTCCACCCGACCGACCCTGCGTATCGACCTCGCGCAGATCAAGGCCAACTATGACGCCCTCAAGGGCTTAGCGCCGCGCGCAAAGGTGGCTGCGGCGGTGAAAGCCGATGCCTATGGACTTGGAGTCGAGTCCGTTGGTCGTGCGCTTTATGGTGCGGGATGCCGAATCTATTTCGTCGCGACGGCGGGCGAAGGGAAACTTCTTCGCGAGGCGATTGGCCCAAATGGTGCAATCTATGTTCTGAACGGCCCAGCCCCTCGCGACAAAGCGGCGCTTCTAGGCGCAAAGCTGAAACCCGTTATCAACTCAATCGGCCAAGCCCGATATTGGGCTGAGATTGCGCGCGAAACCAATGAGCCGCCCTACACGGCGATCCATATTGAGACGGGTATGAACCGGCTCGGCATGCCGGCCGCAGAGGTCGCCATGTTGGCCAGCGACAAAGAGCTTTGGAGAGCGCTCCACCCGGAATGGATTATGAGCCACCTCGCTTGTGCATCGATCACCAATCATCCGCTCAACGCCGAACAACTTAAAAACTTCAAAGCCTTATCCGCAACACTTCCACCAACGCCGCTCAGCCTCGCCAATACGGCGGGCGCCTATCTGGGCAAGGATTATCACTTCCAGATGATCCGTACAGGTATCGGTCTCTATGGCGGCATGGCCACCGACAAGCCGGGGCAGGAGGTTAGCAAACCGGTCGTTAAACTACTCGCACCGATCCTGCAGCTGCATGACGTCAAGGCTGGCGACTATATCGGTTATGACGCGACTTATATTGCCAAGCGCGACATGCGTCTGGCGACCGTCGGGGCCGGTTATGCGGACGGCGTTCCGCTCTCCATGTCTAATGTCGCCCATGCCGTCATTCATGATGAGGACGTTCCGATCGTCGGTCGCGTGTCGATGGATTTGACCATCGTCGATGTCACGGATCTGCACATGCCCGTACAAGTTGGCGGTGTCGTCGTCTTTCTGGGTGACCGAATGGAAGCACAGGCAAAGGCTGCGGGCACCATCAATTATGAGCTTCTGGTCCGGCTCGGCCAACGCGTGCGCCGCGACTATTGGAAGCCGCGCAACGACATAGACGCCGGCGGCCCCGACAGTGAATCAGCAGGATCAAAGTCGTCTGGACCAAAGTCATCCGGACCTAAACCGTCTCATCGCAAACCACCTCACGGCAAACCTTCTGGCCCAAATAGAGGCCCGTCAGGCCCGCGTAACTCCGGCGGACCTTATAAGCCAGGTGGACCGCGCAAGCCCGGAGGCAATCGTCCCGATGGGCGAGGCGGACGCCCGGATGGGCGCGGCGGTAGTCGGCCTCAGCGCTCGCCGGGGCGGTAATCCTCTTCGGCGACGGCCAGAACCTGCTCCAGCGTCATCGGCATCGTCTTATATTGATGCTTGGCGAACATTTCGACCTGATCGTCAAAATGCGGGGAACTCTCATCAACCGTTGCAGAGCCGTACTGATGGATACTGTCGGCTCGTAACGTCCCATCTGGTGCCCAATCCGCGACCATGATGTGCGTATCGCCCGCAAATGCATTCAGATAGCCTTGGTTCGCGACGCCATCCTTGTCTGAATAAATGGCCCGTAGAACATCCGGCGCGCCGTCAAGCGGCCAGTTTTCGTCGCCTCTGACGATGCGGTTCACCTCACCCCACTCAGGATCAATGCGCCCGAACGCCGTATTGAGCTCGGCCGCCACGGTCTTGAGGATGTCCAGCGAGCCCGCCGCCTCATCCGTATATTCATAACCCAAGGTACGAACGCCGGTAATGACAGCGAGCGCAGCACCGCGCGACGTCTGATCGGCACTGCCGTCCCAGTTGCGTAAGACATCCTGTGCGGCTTTTACCGCCTCGTCTTCGCTAGCCATCGCAACCAACTCGACGACGAGCTGCATCAGGTCTGACTCTGGATCATACATTGCGTCAGCGCGGTAAGTGAGCAGTTCATCGCGCGTGATTGAGAGGTCGTTCGTAAACAGTGCAATCGCGCGACGGGACCGATTGGTGATCCTGTCTTCAATGCCGAATGTTGGTGAGAAGTCTTCGCTCGCATTATCGCATTCCGGATCCGTCACCCTGAACGGCGTCGCGTTGGCCGAGAACAACCAACCACAATCTGGATTCCAGTGCTGCGGAAGGTCCGAGACGTCCCGAAACCCGTTCCAGATCAGACGACTATCATCGCCCGGCAGAATCTCTGACCAGTCCGGGCCTTCGATCCGGTCTGGGATACGACCATTATAGATCGTGCCAATATTGCCGTCCCGATCCCCATAGACAATGTTGAAGGACAGCACGCCGTTGATGTTAAGCGCCGCGCGCCATTCCTCAAGATTGGTCGCTTTCGCCATGCGGTACCATTGTTCCACAGACGCTGTTTCGCCGAGACCTGCGAAACGAAGCGCGAAATGGCCATTCGGTGTCGATAGCACCGGACCATGCTCTGACCAGAGCGCATCGCGTTTCACTGGCAGAGAGAACGGTCCCCATAATTTCACCCGGAAGCGCGACTCGCCCCGGTCAAATTCACGCCATTCACCGTCCAATTGATAGGTTTGCGGATCGTCTTCATCATCGACAACCAGCTTGTAAATATCGATCAAGTCCGGACGATTGACGGTATGCGTCCAGGCCGTGTTGGGCGTGATTCCCTGCGGGACCACGGGTGTTCCCGGAAACGTCCCACCCGCAATGTTCAGGCCTTCTTCGCTGACAAGATGCGTTTCGTACCATGCATAACGCCCCTTCATCGGCTGATGAGAATTGACGACAAGACGTGTGTGCCCGTCTTCGCTGCGTGACGGTGCAATCGCAAACCCATTCGACCCGCGAACCACCTCATCTAAATGCAGGCTAGATTGTTGCTGCCACGGCGACACTTGCGGGGCATCAGTCTCGCTAAACAGTGGTTCGAGATAACCATCCAGACGATAAAAGAACGGCGTCAGCCACATCACAGCCGCATTGACATCCTCTTCCGTAACCGGGAGCAAACCGGCGGTCACGCGCTCTGGATGATCCGCGCCAAATGCGTTTAACCCAGCCGCGTAAGCCTTTATAATCGCTTGCACATCGTCTGGAATTCCGAGGTCACCCGCAGCAACCGCCTGCTCAACCCGGAACAGGTCATAAAGATAGTCAGCGGGCGCATCAGCCTGTCCACGATACTGGCTCGCCATGCCGCGTCCGGCGAGCAGCGTTTCTTCCATGATTTCCCAACTATCTTCAGCATGAGCATAGGCGAAACCGAAATGGGCGTCGGCGTCCGTCTTGCCGAAGATATGTGGAACGCCATACCCATCGCGAATGATGCGGGCGTCATAGGTTTGCGCTTCTGCGCGTGCTGCATCTGCGTCGAATTTTGGCGCGCCCGGCGTCCAAAGATAGACGACTCCACCGATAAGACCGACGACAAGAAGGGCTGCGAGGCCAAGGAAAAACTTTTTCATGATCGCTGCATTGCCATAAACGAGCGCGGCGGCAAGGTTGCATTTGAAGCCTGCGTCACAAAGGCTTAGGCTTCATCCGAAGGAGTCGTTGATGTCGACAGAATTACGTAAGCTTGCCAACAGCCCGCAAACCTTGCTCGCGCAATTGCTCAGTGGCGGACAGTCTTTATTGGATAAAGCCGGATCGGGCGATCTTAGCGACCAAGCTCAAGATATTGGTAAGCGCGGCGAAGATTTTTTAATCGATAAGCTCGGTATGGATGATAGCGACGCCAGTCGAGCGCAAATCCGGCAACAGGCCAAATATGCCGGAATTGCTGGGGCTTTGGCCTTGATATTGAGTTCGCGCTCAACCCGAAAACTCGCCACATTGGGCGGGCTCGCAGCGCTCGGTACGATTGCCTATAAAGGCCATAAGCGCGGCACCATGCCGAACAACTTCAAAGATGCGATCGGGCTTTTGACGGGTCAGGATGCTGAACGACGCTCCGACATGCTGCTGCGCGCCATGGTCGCCGCGGCGAAAGCCGACGGCACGATCAATGAAGCCGAAAAGGCGCTCATCGAGGCCTATCCAGACGCCGATATGTCGGGTCTTTCCGACATGCTGGCCACCCCGACCGATCCGAGCGAAATCGCGGCCATGGCCACATCGGATCAATGCGCCTATGAAATCTATGCCGTGAGCTGCCGAATCGCCGATGGGGTCAACCCCGTTGAACGCGACTATCTCGACCGGCTGGCTATGGCATTGCGGCTCGACCCAGAGTCGGCGGCACTGATTGAAACAGAAGTGAGGACTGGATAATGCGGTATTTGTTGATTGGCTTAGCGGGCTTTCTGATCTCCTGTATGCAGACCCCGCCCTATGGCGGACAAGGTCCTTATGCGCCCGGCCCTTATGGTCCCGTTGTCCAACAACCTCACCAGCAACCTCATACACCCCCTCATACACAGCCGCCCGGCTTTCCACCGCCAGTCAGCCAGCCCGGCGACCGGATTTGCGGCGGTATCACTGGAGCAACCTGCGGCTTTGCCGGGGAATTTTGTTACCAGACTGTTCAAGCCCAGTGCGGCGCGGCGGATCAGACCGGCGTCTGTCGCCCACGCCCGCAAATCTGTACCCAAGATTACACGCCGGTTTGCGGCTGTGACGGACAGACCTATTCCAACGAATGTTCAGCTAATAGTCGCGGTGTCTCCGCCGCCTATCGCGGCCCCTGCAGACAGTGAAGCGGCTAGGCTTCGGCGCACTCGCGCTGACACTTGCGGGCTGTAACGCGGCTATTCCTGAAATAATGACCGGTGCCAATGAGGCCGGTCCATCCGCCATTGTCAGCGAGACTGCCGTTGCAGCGGATACTGCCGATTGGGGGACGTTTTACCCCTATTTCACGGAGGATACCCACGTCTTGTCGCCCGTTCTGGTCGGCGTCGCAAAGATCGATGCCGGACAACAAATCCATCCCTCGCATCGTCATGCTGACGAAGAATATTTGATGGTCACAAAAGGCCGCGGGACTTGGTCACTCAACGGCGAAGAGCGACCCGCCGTCGAAGGGGATATACTGTTCGCTCGGGCTTGGGACTATCACGGTATTCGAGCGGCTGATGATAGTGCGCTGGAATTCGTCGTGTTCAAATATTCGGGTCGCCATATAGAGGCGCCTAACGATCCCGATCCGTCCCTGCCCGAAGAACGCCCATAACTATGTTCCACCACTTCTTCAGTGAATTACGACGTGCCTCTGTTCCCGTTTCAATCCGAGAATATCTGACGTTGCTAGAAGGCGTGGACAAAGGCGTCGCCGATGAAAGCCTAGATGGCTTTTATTTTCTCTCGCGAACCGCCCTTGTGAAAGATGAACGCGATCTCGACAAATTCGATCAGGTCTTCAGCCACGTCTTTCGCGGCGTCGACTATCTCGGCGACATATTTGGTCAGGACGAACACACAATCCCGGAAGATTGGCTTCGCAAAATGGCGGAGCTTCATCTCTCTCCTGAAGAGATGGCAGAGATCGAAGCCCTGGGCGATTTCGACAAGATCATGGACGCGCTGAAGGAACGGTTGGAGAACCAAGAGAAGCGCCACGAAGGCGGCAATCGCAATATCGGTACGGCAGGCAGGTCTCCTTTTGGCGCCTATGGCTATAATCCCGAAGGCGTCCGCATCGGACAAAAAGAGGGTCGCCACGGCAAGGCGGTCAAAGTCTGGGACAAGCGACAATTTAAAAACCTCGATGGCGACCGCGAAATCGGCACCCGCAATATCAAGGTCGCGCTGCGGCGTTTACGCAAATTCGCGCGAGAGGGCGCGGCCGAAGAATTGGACCTCCCCGGCACGATCAGTGGTACGGCCAAACAAGGCTGGCTCGACATCCGCATGCGTCCTGAGCGCCGAAATGCGATCAAGGTTCTGGCCTTTTTCGATATTGGCGGATCAATGGATGCGCATGTGAAACAGGCCGAAGATCTGTTTTCAGCCGCTAAATCCGAATTCAAACGGCTTGAATATTTCTACTTTCACAACTGCCTGTATGAGCAAGTTTGGAAAGATAACCGCCGCCGCATGAGCGAAGTGACCCCGACTTGGGACATTTTGCATAAATTCCCGAGCGACCACCGGGTCGTGATCGTCGGCGATGCGGCCATGAGCCCCTATGAGGTCGCCATGCGCGGCGGGTCCGTCGAGCACTGGAACGATGAGCCCGGTGCCGTCTGGTTAAAACGCCTCGTCGATATTTATCCGCATCTCGTCTGGATCAATCCGACACAAGAAAAATACTGGGAATTCAGCCAGTCTACTAAGATGATCCAAGAGGTTATTGGCGAAGACAGAATGTTTCCGATGACTTTGTCAGGGCTTGAGAGTGCGATGCGGGAACTCGCTCGCTAGCAAGCCGTTAGATAATTAACGTAACACTGAAACTCATTTTGGAGCTCCCATGATCCGTATACTTGCAACCACATCACTGGCCGCAGTCTTAGCCGCCTGTACGGCGTCTACAGATGATGTCGGCGCAGCCGGCGAAGACGACGTGCCCGTTCTGGTCGAAGGCGTCGCTGTTTGCCCGGATGCAATGGTTCTGGACCTAGCTGACTATAAGGCCGATGACACGCCCGCGACCGGAGACTATGCGCAATGGCATATTGAAAACGCCATGCGTGCTGATGTGATGCAGAGCGATTCAGGGATGCAATATAAGGTCGTTCAAGCGGGGCTTGAGAATGGCATGACCCCCCGATCTGGCGAAGAAGTGGTCGCCATGTATCACGGCTACCGCACGGACGGCACGGTGTTTGATAGTTCTTATGAGCGGAACCAACCCTTCATTTTCACGACCACACGCGTCATCCCGGGTTGGACCGAAGCTGTTGAGAGCATGAAAGTGTGTGAAGCGCGGACGCTCTATCTCCCGGCCGATCTGGCTTACGGTAATCGCGGCGCAGGCGCCGATATTCGTCCCGGTGATAGCCTCGTCTTCAATATGCAGTTGATCCGGGTAAACCGCGCAGCCGACTAAAGCCCGCTAGAATTCGAACTTAAACATTGATGCGGAGGTCGGTTACCGACCTCCGCATTTTTATTATCCCTCTGGGACGACATGGACGCGAATGGCCTTATCGGCTTTGAAGACGTCCTTTGCGACCGCTGAAATCTCGGCGGCCATCATGTTCTGATACATATCATCGCGTGTACGGTGACGATCCAGCGTCTCTGGACGCCCTTGCGCTTCATCGATCACATTGAGCCAATAGCCATTATTTTCGAGGCTGTTTTCGAGATTTTCCAATGTCGGCTTTATCGCCCGATCAAATATGTCATCCGTCACACCGTTCTCAGCGAGGTTAGCCGCCACAGTTTCGATCACGGCCGTCAAGCGATCAAGCTCTTCCGGTGAGGCTTCAATGCTGACACCGATATAGCCCCAGTTCGGTGTTGTCTCTGGCAGCGAGGTGAAGGCGGACGGAGAATAGGTGGCCCCCTCCTCTTCTCTCAGAACGCGTGTGAGTTCGAGTTTCAGCACCTGCGCCAGCACGCCGAACTGTCGGTCCACAAGCGTCTCTTCATGATCATCAACCGGCCAGTAAATCCGCAGCAAAGCTGTATCCGGCTCGCCCGCATGAGTGATCTTGTAGGGACGTGCCTGACCGTCCGGAAACATCTGATTGATCGCGGATTGCGGCAGCGCTTGGATGGACTGCCGCGTGTCTGGCAAGGCCCCTAATGTTTTCGCGACAAGATCAATCACTCGCGTCTCATCGAAATCCCCAACGATAGCGACCTCAATCGGCCCTTCGGCGATATGGGCCGCATACCATTCGGATAAGGCGTTGAGGTCAACATCTAGGGCCTGAGACTCTGTCGGATGAACATTGCGCCAGTGATTTGAGCTGAGCAGCGACGGCACCTCTAAACCGGCGGCCCCGGATGGGGTTGAGTCTAGTTTGGACCAGACTGACCGAATTTGGCTTTCATAATTCGCCAGTATTTCCGGGCGGTAGGCCGGGTCGGTCAGATAGGCCGCCATGAGCTGTAGCTGTAATTCGAGGTCATCGGGAACCGTCGTCCCGCCCAGAGACATGCTACGCGTACTGAACCCACGACCGACGCCGACGGTTCGTCCTGCAGTCACTGTCGATAGCTCGTCAACTTTGTGGGCACCAAGCGCAGAGCTATTCAGGACTGAGCGGAGCTGCATTCCAAAAGCAGGCGCGTCCTGTGGATAAAAGGCCGTACCCGACCCCGCTTTTACGCGGATGCGGATCACGTCTTCTTCGTAAGGCGTTTTCTTGAGGTTGAGCCGCACACCATTGTCGAATTGAACCGTCGTGATACCGATATCTTCGATCACTGAGCTGCTCACGACTTTGCCGGGTTGGCCCCAGTCCGAATAAGCAAACACCCCCACATCCGACTCCGCGACGGCGTCTAACGACACGGACTGGCTTTCGCTCAGCAGGTCACGCAGCCATTGTTCCGGCTCTTCAATGACGCTTTCAGCCTGAAGATAAAGCTGAGGCGCGGTATCGAGCTTATCCCAAGCCTCCCGCAATGCGGTTTCGACTTCCTCGAGCGTCAAGTCAGCGACCGCAGCTTCAAACCGCGCCAACGAACTCTCGGCGCTCGTCATGACCTGCTCGCCAGCAAAGCTGTTCAGGATCTGACGGGCAAGCGAGGGGGTTCGACGGGTTGGGGCTGTTTGCACAGCCACTTCCCAGCTTTTGCGGGCATTCGCCATCTGCTCAGTGAACTCGGCTTGCGTGAACCCATGATCAATGGCTTGACGCAAAATCCGCTCTGCCTCAATAAATCCGTCGCGTAGCTTGTCAGGTTCAGCGGACACACGAAGCCCGGCAATTTCGGCGGCGTCGAAAAAGTCGCTGACCCCTGCTCCAGCGCCGGTGAAGCTCGCCTCGCCAGCTCTGACGGTCTTAGCAAAGCGGCGATTTAACATCGCATTGGCAAAATAGAGCGGCAATGAATCGGCCCGATTGGCAACCGTGTCACGGCGCTCACTCTCAGGTGCGACGTCAGAAATGGTTGATAGGCTGAGATAGCTCAAAACTTCGGGATCGAAGAAGGCCCCGAAACGAGGCGCGTCAAAACGAATGGCCGGGACAGTGGCGTCGTCCACAGCGGACGCGTCATTTGTCCAATCTGCAAAGGCAGCTTCGATCTTCTGAGCTAGCTGCTCAGCCGGACGATCCCCAACGAGAACGATAAACGTGTCTTCCGGGCGATATTGCGACGCGTAAAAATCGCGAAATTGCTCCGGCGTCACAGACTGGATGGTTTCATTGGTTCCGATCGGCAATCGATCCACAAGGCCTGACCCGGCCGTCTGAAACTCTAACGATGCAATCTGCGCGCGGAACGCCGGGCTGTTGCGCGCGCGCTTTTCCGCCAGAATAATACCGCGTTCCCGCTCAATCGCTTCTGGCGCTAAGGTCAGTCGCTGCGCTGTTTCACGGAAGATCTCGAGCGCTTCATCCAGCAGGGAATCGGATGTGTCGGGCAGTTCCAACTGATACATAGTCTGGTCAAACCCTGTCGACGCATTGGTATCCGGCCCAAAAGCGAGACCCAGCCGTTCCAGCCGCTTGATCATTTCGCCTTCTGGGATCGCTTCCGATCCGTTGAACGCCATATGTTCGAGAAAGTGGGCCAGCCCACGCGTCTCGTCCGTTTCGTCGAGCGATCCCGCGTCAAAGCGCATCAGGAGTGTGGCGGTGTGCGATGGCGTGTCATTGCTCATCGTCGCATAGCGCAGACCGTTTGGAAGACGCCCATAGAGGATGTCTTCGTCCATTGTCAGATCACTGGCCTGATGGGCAAAGTCGACCGAATCAAGATCCGGCAATTCCACGACAGGCACGTCTGTCTGTGCTGCGTCATCCGCACTGCATGAGGACACGAGAAGCGCCGCTAAAACCGCCGTCGAAGCCAAAAAAAATCGTTGCGTCACAAACACCTCAATCACATTTCAAATTAGAACCTTACGGCACATCACTGGCCTAGCTGGTCGCGTGAAATCAAGGGCGATAACCATTGGTTGCATCAGGGCACACAGCGCCCCCTACAGAATGACATCAGCCTTTCCAATTTCGCGTCCTGACTGTCGCACAGTTAGTAAGCCTCAGATCAAAACGAATCAGTTGGTCAGAAATTCGCTCTAAGCGGGAGTCTCAAACCCAAGACTCGCTTAGAACGAATATTTCGGAGTGAGAGCCGACACTCACGCAGTGCTTAGATTTTGAGAAAGAGATGACGTTGAGACTTTTAAGAGCCTCTCACGGCACCCAAAGCAGCATTTACGGGAAATTGGCCCGAAACCTGCTCTGGATAGAGTGAATTTGACAAAAACTAAGAATAACAAGGGTCAGAGGGACTGGTCACGATCTAGTTTCTTATCATGGGTAAATTATTTTTTGATGGGCGGAGAAGGACACGCGCTAAAAGGGTCTATTACGGAACCTTTTCCCCTCACACCCGTCAATGATTGAATGCCAGATGAACGTCTTGCTACCATCGCATTAACGCCTAGCCATGTTTCCAGTCATTGGGTAAGCGTCCATACACCTACGCCTTTTCGGCGATTGTTACTGGAGACTTGGGGGTCTTGAAAATGAAAAGAACTTTGTTGATGGCGGCTAGTGCTGCTGTGCTCGCTGCGCCAACGATCGCGCAAGAACTGCCACCGGGTAATCCGCTTCCAGGCGAGTGTTTCGCCCGTGTGATCGTCCCGCCCCAGTATGAGATCTCCACCGAACAAGTGGTCTTGCGCCAGGCCTCTGAGGAAATCCGCAAGATACCGGCTCAAATTGAGACAGTTTCTGAGCAAGTTCTCGTTCAGCAGGAAAGTTTCGACCTAGTCATCGAACAGGAACCCCAATTCCGCGATGTCACAGAGACGGTCATTATTCAGGAAGCCTCAACCCAGCTCGTTACGATTCCCCCAATTTACGAGACTCGGACAGAGACAATCCTCGTCAGACCCGAAACTGTCACATATGCGGCCACCCCCGCCGTCTATGAAGACTTTACCGAGACAGTCGTCGTGCAGCAGGCCTCAACTGAGCTAATCACTGTTCCGCCTGTTTTTGAAACAATTACCGAAAACGTCATCGTGCAAGACGCAGCGTCACAACTGATCGTCACCCCTGCTGCCTTTGAAGATGTTTCCGAAACCGTCGTCATTCAACCTGCCAGCGTTGAATACACAGTTGTTGCTGCTGAATTCGACACAGTCACCGAAACGATCGTCGTGCAAGAAGCATCGACCGAACTGGTTACTGTGCCAGCCATATTTGAGACTGTCAGTGAAACGGTTGTCGTCCAACAAGCCACGAACGAACTCGTCGTCACGCCCGCCGTGTTTGAAAACGTCACGGAAACCCTCGTTGTTACGCCAGCGCTCGCTGAACTTGTCACCATCCCGGCTGTCTTTGAAGACGTTACGGAAACGGTCGTCGTTCAGCCCGCCAGTGTTGAGTTTACGGTTGTTCCGGCCGTATTCGATACCGTCACAGATAATGTCGTTGTTCAAGAAGCCTCGACAGAGCTGGTTGTCACGCCCGCCGCATTTGAGGCCGTGACCGAAACAGTCGTCGTTCAGGATGTTGACGTTGAACTCGTCGTTGTTCCCGCCGTCTTTGCCGATGTGACTGAAACAGTCGTTACCCAAGCGGCGTCTAATCAACTCGTGGTCACGCCTGCGGCCTTTGAAACAGTGACCGAAACGGTCGTCGTGCAACCGGCCACAATCGAATATGCCACCACTCCGGCTGTGTTCGAAGACTACACACAGACCATCGTTGTCCAAGAAGCCTCGAGCGAATTAACTGTCGCGCCGGCCGCCTTTGAAACTGTGACTGAAACGGTTGTTGTCCAGCCAGCAGGCGTTGAATATGACGTTACGCCGGCTCAGTTCGACACTGTTACTGAAACCATCGTCGTACAGGAAGCGTCCACTGAACTCACATCCGTTCCGGCTGTCTTTGAAGCCGTCACTGAGACTGTCGTCGTTCAACCGGCTACGATTGAATATGTCAGCACACCCGCTGTCTATGAAAGCGAAGAATACCAAGTCGTGGTTCAAGAAGCCTCGACTGAACTTGTGACTGTCCCGCCCGTATTTGAAACGGTCACTGAAACTGTCGTCGTACAGCCTGCTGGCGTTGAATATACAACGGTTCCGGCCGCTTTCGAGACCATCACGCAAACGATTGTCGTTCAGGAAGCGTCCGTTGAATTCGTGACACAACCCGCCGAGTTTGAGACCGTTACTGAAACTGTCATCGTACAACCGGCAACGATTGAGTATGTCTCAACACCTGCGACCTTCGAGAATGTCGAAGAAGTTGTGGTCGTTCAGGACGCCTCGACCGAATTGGTCACTGTCCCGCCCGTTTTTGAGACAGTGAATGAAACCATTGTCGTTCAAGTGGCTTCCGTTGAATTCGATACAATTCCAGCGGTTTATGAAGACCAAGACTATACTGTCGTCGTCCAAGAGGCGTCGACCGAGCTTGTTTCTACGCCTGCCGTATTCGAAACAGTCAACGAGACCGTCATCGTCCAGCCCGCAACTGTCTCCTATAATGTTGTTCCAGCTGTGTTCGAGACCATTCAAGACACGATTGTTATTCAGGAAGCCTCAACTGAGCTTGTGACTGTGCCGCCCGTCTTCGAGACTGTCACAGAAGTCGTGGTTGTTCAGCCTGCTGGTGTCGAATATACATCGGTTCCGGCCGTGTTTGAGACTGTCACAGAGACACTGGTCGTCCAAGAAGCCTCCATCGAGTTTGACTCAATCCCGGCTGTCTATGAGACCGTCACTGAGACCGTCCTCGTTCAGCCTGCAACAGTAGAATATGTCACGATCCCGGCTGTGTTCAACACAGTCGAAGAGATTGTCGTTATTCAAGACGCGTCAACAGAACTCGTCACGGTTCCGCCCGTCTTCGAGACCGTTACGGAAGTCGTTGTCGTTCAGCCTGCAACCGTTGAATACACATCTGTCCCAGCCGTTTACGAGACTGAAGACTATCAAGTCGTCGTTCAGGAAGCGTCCGTTGAGTTTGTGACGCAGCCCGCCCAGTTCGAAACTGTCACTGAGACTGTTATCGTTCAACCTGCTGGCGTCGAATATGTCTCAACGCCGGCCGTATTCGAGACCGTCGAAGAAGTGGTCGTTATTCAAGATGCGTCGACTGAACTTGTCACTGTCCCTGCCGTGTTCGAAACCGTCTCTGAAGTGGTTGTCGTTCAACCCGCCTCGATCACATTTGAGACTATTCCGGCGGTCTATGAGACGGAAGAGTATCAAGTTGTTGTCCAAGAAGCGTCCAACGAGCTGATTACGGTTCCCCCTGTATTTGAAACAGTGACAGAAACTGTTGTGGTTCAGCCTGCGTCTGTTGCGTTTGAAACAATTCCCGCTGTCTTTGAGACCGAAGAATATCAAGTCGTCGTGCAGGAAGCCTCTAGCGAGCTGGTCGTACAACCTGCCTCTTTCCGCGACGTCACTGAGACAGTCGTTGTGCAAGACGCGACTGCCGAATTGGTCGCGATTGCGGCTCAGTATGAGACCGTGACAGAAACTATCGTCGTCCAGGACGCGTCTTTTGAACTCGTCACTGTCCCGCCCGTCTTTGAGACTGTCACAGAGACCGTTGTGGTTCAGCCTGCCTCCGTAAATTTCGAGACCATTCCGGCTCAGTTCGAAACTTATACGGAAACTGTCGTCGTTCAGCCTGCTACAACCGAACTGGTTGTTGTTCCTGCCGAATTTGACACAGTCTCAGAAACGGTTGTGGTTCAAGAAGCCTCAACAGAGCTGACAACGGTTCCGGCAGAGTTTGAAACGGTCACGGAAACGATCATCGTAAGGCCAGCCTCTACAGAACTTGTTTCTACACCCGCGACCTTCCGCGACGTGACTGAAACGGTTGTTATCCAAGATGCTACGGTCGAGTTCGTCAATGTTCCCGCCGTCTATGAAGACTTCACAGAAACGATCATCGTTCAGGAAGCCTCGACAGAACTGGTTGTTCAGCCTGCGACCTTTACAACGGTCCAAGAAACAGTCGTTATTCAAGATGCAACCGTCGAACTCGTAACCGTTCCAGCTCAGTACGAGACTGTGACCGAAACCGTCATTGTTCAGCCTGAAACCGTCGCTTACGACGTCGTCGCAGCTGAATATGAAACCGTTAACGAGACCTATATCCGTCGTGATGGCGCCACGCTGCTGCAGGTTATTCCTGCTGAGTATGAAACCGTCACAGATCGCGTTCTGGTTCAAGAAGCGTCGACTGTCTTTGAAGTTGTACCGCCATCTTACCGTGATGTGACAGAAACGATTGTCGTGTCCCCGGCTCGGACCGACATTGAAGTCATTCCCGCCGTCTATGAAACGCGGTCCGAACGGGTTCTGATCGAACCGGCTCGCGAAGAGTGGAAGCCTGGCACACAGGCTCTCAACTCTGCACAGCTTGGATCAACAGGTCGCGTCAATACGAATACGCGCGGACAGTTCACCGTCTTTAACGGTGTATCTCAGCAAGTCGTCGAATCGACCCAAACTATCGTGACTCAGACGGGCGAAATCCTTTGCTTGGTTCTGGTTCCAGCCAAATATAAAACGATCACAAAGCAAGTTGTGGTCACCCCGGCTCGTGCCATCGAACGCACAATTCCAGCCGTCACGCGCAACATCACGACCCGCGTCGTCGACGCGCCTGCGACGACCCGCGAAGTCACCATCCCTGCGGTCTATGAAACACTTGAAGTTCGCCGCGTCAGAACGCCGGCCCGTGTGGTCGAAGTCGATGCCGGACCGGATGGTGATTATTCACAGCAAGTCGGAACGGTTCAGATTCAGCGTCTGATCGAACAGGCTCGCGTTGTTGAGCGCCGCATCCCAGCGGTCACACGCGCGGTTACCACCCGCGTCGTTACAACCCCGGCCCGCACAGTGGAACGTGCCATCCCGGCCGTTACTCAGTCTGTGACGCGCCGCGTTATCGATACACCGGCTCGTACGATTGAGCGGGGCATCCCTGCCGTCACACGCGCAGAGACGCGTCGACGGATCGTTACACCAGCCCGCACGGTCGAACGCGCTATTCCAGCCGTGACCAAAGCGATCACACGTCGCGTCGTGGATCGTCCTGCGACAGCTGTCGAACGGGCGATCCCCGCTGTCACGCGCCAAGAAACACGTCGCGTCGTTTCGCAACCAGCTCGTACTGTTGAGCGCGCTATTCCGGCTGTGACACGTCAAGAGACACGCCGCGTTGTCAGAACACCGGCGCGCGTCGTCGAACGGGCGATCCCAGCGGTCACCCGTGTCGAGGAACGTCGCCGCATCACGCGCCCAGCAGGTACGGTTGAAGTTGCTATCCCGGCTGTCACCAAACAGATCACACGCCGTGTTGTCAGAACACCGGCTCAAACTGTTGAGCGGGCTATCCCAGCTATCACCAAAGAAATTAGCCGCCGTATTGTCAGAACACCGGCTGCGGTGACAGAACGCGCCATTCCGGCTGTGACACGTCAAATCACACGTCGTGTTGTTGATGCGCCAGCTCAAGCGATTGAACGGACCATCCCAGCAGTGACGCGTTTGGAGACTCGCCGCGTTGTTCGCGCTCCGGCCCGCACTGTGGAAGTCGCGGTTCCTGCCGTGACGAAACAGGTTCAGCGTCGCGTCCTGCGCACACCAGCCCAAGCGACGGAGCGCGTTATCCCTGCCGTCACACGCCTTGAAACTCGCCGCGTCGTTCGCGCGCCTGCCCGGACTGTGGAAGTCGCTGTCCCAGCTGTGACCAAGGAAATCACCCGCCGCGTCGTTCGGACGCCGGCTCAAGTGACTGAACGGTTGATCCCAGCTGTGACGAAGGTCGAGGCTTTCCGCGTCGTTGCACAGCCTGCGACGACAGTGGAGCGCCTGATCCCAGCGGTGACGAAGCAGTTGACACGCCGCGTCGTCTCGCAACCAGCTCGGACCGTTGAACGGGCTATCCCGGCTGTCACGCGCCTCGAACAACGCCGCGTGGTTCGCACCCCGGCAGGGACTGTCGAGCGGACCATCCCAGCGGTAACGAAAGAAGTGACACGCCGTGTGGTTCGCACTCCGGCTCAGGTCACGGAACGTTTGATCCCAGCGGTCACTAAGATTGAAACACGCCGCGTCGTGCAAGCTCCGGCTCAGATCACTGAACGCCTCATCCCGGCTGTGACGAAAGAGATCAGCCGTCGTGTCGTCAGAACCCCAGCACAAACTGTTGAGCGGGCCATTCCGGCAATCACACGCACGGAAGAGTATCGCTGCCTCGTCACGCCAGCTCGGACTGTCGAAGTCCTCATTCCGGCTGTCACAAAAGAGATCACGCGCCGCGTTGTCAGAACACCGGCTCAAACGGTCGAACGTCTGATCCCAGCGGTCACGAAAGTCGAAACCCGCCGCATCGTTGCGCAACCCGCGCGCACGGTTGAGGTTACGGTTCCAGCTGTGACCAAGCCGCTGCAACGTCGTGTGGTTCGGACCCCGGCTGCGATTACCGAGCGCGTCATTCCGGCGGTTACCCGTCAGGAAACACGCCGCGTCCTAACCGCGCCAGCCCGCACTGTTGAACGCACCATCCCGGCTGTAACCAAACAGTTCCAACGCCGTATTGTTCGGACGCCTGCTCAGGTCACTGAACGGTTGATCCCAGCGGTCACGCGAGTCGAGACCCGCCGTGTTGTCGTTGCGCCAGCCGCAACGACTGAGCGGACTGTTCCAGCGGTCACGAAACAGCTGAGCCGTCGTGTTGTCAGAACGCCTGCGCGGACTGTCGAACGGGCGATCCCAGCTGTCACACGCCAAGAAACGATCCGTCGTTTGGTGACACCGGCACGGACCGTCGAAGTCGCCGTTCCAGCCGTAACCAAGCAGCTGACCCGTCGTGTTGTTCGGACCCCGGCTCAGATCACGGAACAACTCATCCCGGCTGTCACGCGTCTTGAAACACGCCGCGTTCTTCGGACGCCAGCCGCGACGGTTGAACGGACCATCCCGGCGGTGACCAAACAGCTGACCCGCCGCGTTATTAGAACGCCAGCCCGCACGGTTGAGCGCGTCATTCCGGCGGTCACCCGTCAGGAAACACGTCGTGTCATGATTGCGCCCGCTTGTACGACCGAACGGATTATTCCGGCGGTGACGAAACAGCTGCAACGACGCGTCGTGCGCACACCCGCTCAGATTGTTGAGCGTGCTGTCCCAGCCGTGACTCGCCAAGAGACATTGCGCCGCATTGTGACACCGGCGCGGACTGTCGAACGGACCATCCCGGCTGTGACGAAGCAGCTTGAGCGTCGTGTTGTTCGGACCCCGGCTCAGATCACGGAACAGACCATCCCAGCTGTGACCAACACCATCACACGTCGCGTTGTCCAAACGCCGGCTCGTGTCGTTGAACGGGCGATCCCAGCGGTTACGCGCCAAGAAACACGTCGTGTGCTTCGGGCCCCGGCTCAGGTCACAGAACGGGTTATCCCAGCTGTGACTCGCGCTGAGACGCGCCGTGTCATTCGGACCCCGGCCCGCACTGTTGAACGGGCGATCCCCGCGATTACGAAGGCCGTGACCCGCCGCGTTGTTCGCACCCCGGCTCAGGTGACTGAACGGACCATCCCGGCTGTCACCAAACAAGTGACCCGCCGCGTTGTTCGAACCCCTGCTCAGGTCACTGAACGGACCATTCCAGCAGTGACCAAGGTTGTTGAACGTCAAGTCCTTCGCCAACCAGCGCAAGCCACAGAGCGTGTCATCCCAGCTGTTACAGCCCAAGAAACACGCCGCGTCCTGCGCACTCCGGCTCGTACAGTTGAACGGATAATCCCAGCGGTTACGCGTGGCGTAACCCGCCGTGTTGTACGTGCCCCTGCTCAAGTTACAGAGCGGACTATACCCGCAGTAACTGAGGCTGTGACGCGCCGTGTTCTACGGACACCGGCTCGTGTTGAAGAGCGCGTGATCCCAGCGGTCACTAAAGTTGAAACACGCCGCCGCATTGTGACGCCAGCCCGCAGTGAACAGCGGACAATTCCGGCTGTTACGCGCACCGTTGAGCGTCGTGTCTTGGTCTCACAGGCTCGGACGGAAGAGCGTGTCATCCCGGCTGTAACCCGTCAGGTTACCCGCCGTGTAGTCGATGTCCCGGCCCGTGTCGCACGCCGCGCCATCCCAGCTGTCTATCAGACGGTTGAAGTTCAGCGTGTCACCGCACAGGCTCGGACCGAGGTCATCCAGATCCCGGCTGAATACGGCACAGTCGAGAAACGCACGCAAACAAGTGCTCAACGCTCAGAATGGCGTCAGGTTCTTTGTGAAGCGAACGCCAACTCGGTCGTTATCTCTGCAATCCAGCGTCGCCTGCAGGAGCTAGGCTTCTATCAGGGCGCTCTAAACGGTCGCTTGACCCAAGAGACCTACGCGGCTGTTGAGGCGTTCCAAGTGTCACGCAGCCTGTCGACAGGCGGTCTGACACTCCGGACGGTTGATGAGCTTCGGGTTGATTGGCGCTCCATGGTGGGTGGCTCTGTCACAACGACGACAAGCGGCTTCACGACCGGGGCAACATCGAACACTGTCACAACCGGCCTACAAACCGGGACAGTCACGGAAACGCTGACACGCACTCGTTCCTATACGGTTCGCGATGATGGCGTGGTGATCGACGGTAATGGTGCCATCGTGGGCCGCTACGAAGCGTCCACCGGCAATGTGATCAACAGCTCTGGCGAGATTGTTGTTCGCGGCTTGCAAATCGTCGCTGGTTCACGCCGTGAAACAACCGTCACAACTAGCGGACCGACAGTCGTAACAGGCTCTCAGTCTCAAACGACAACGACGATCCTGCCAACAGTCGTGACCAGTGGATCCACCACTGTGACGCGTCAGTCGCCAACGACGGTTCTGCCGCGGGCACGTGTTGGGACTGAAAGTTCCGGCAGTGTGCTGTCCTCAACGGGTCGCTCGGTCGTCACATCAAGCTCTTCAAGCTCATCAAGCTCCTTCTCGGTGCGCGCTGACGGGTTTGTTATCGATGCAGGTGGCGTCGTGATCGGGCGCGTCGATGAGCAAGGCCGGATCATTGCCCAAGACGGCACAGTTCTCGGTCAGGTCGGCAACTAGGTCCGACTGCAACCTCAAGAATGGCCCCGCCAATATGTTTGGCGGGGCTTTTTACTGCCCTCACACTCGGCAATAGGCTGACGGTCTGGCTTGACAGTGTTGGGGCACAGGGCTAATTCCCCCGCTGTTGCCGCCCGGTGAGTCTCTCGCACGCGCGGCTTTCGTGATTTTTAGGCTTGTTGGCGAAGACGTTTCTTCAGGCCAGACAGAGCAAATAGTAAGGACGGAACATCATGTTCGCAGTCATCAAGACAGGCGGCAAACAATATAAAGTTGCCAAGGACGACGTCATCGTTGTCGAGAAACTCGAAGCCGAAGAAGGCAAGAAAGTCACCTTTGGGGACGTTCTGATGCACGGCGCAGACGGCGACCTTAAAGTCGGCGCTCCTCTGGTCGACGGCGCGTCCGTCACCGGCGAAGTTATCGAGCAGCGCAAAGGCAATAAGATTCTTGTCTTCAAAAAGAAGCGCCGCCAGAATTACCGCCGCAAACGCGGTCATCGCCAGCTGGAAACAGTTGTGCGTATCACAGGTATCAAGGGCTAGGCTCTCGCCTACCCTATCAAGAACGACAGGAGACCGACATGGCACATAAAAAAGCAGGCGGCTCGTCCAATAACGGCCGCGACTCCGCAGGCCGCCGCCTTGGCGTCAAAAAATTCGGTGGCGAAGCCGTCATTCCGGGCAACATCATCATCCGCCAGCGTGGCACCAAATACTATCCTGGCATCAATGTCGGTATGGGCAAGGACCACACGCTCTACGCGCTCGAAGGTGGCAAAGTCGCGTTTACAAAGAAACGCAACAACCGCACCTACGTCAATATTGACCCGGTAGCCCTAGCTGCAGAGTAGCGACCACTCTTTTTTAAGGGTCGCCCAATAGGACGACCCCGTTGCGAATAAGCAGGGAAACCGGGGTCACCCGGTTTCCCTTTTTTATTGCTCTTTCCCTGCTCCACCTGCCTCTGGAGGCTGAAATGGATGCAGTTCTGAAAACACAGCGTTTGGTCCTTCGACCGTTCGAGATAGTGGATGCGCCTGCGTTTCGTTCAATCGTGGTCGATCCGCCCGTGACACGCATGACGTCCAGCTTTCCGACCCAATATGATCATCTTTCGGCTCAGGGCTTCATTGAAATAGCTCGCATCCGCACAGCGCTCGGTCATGCCTATGATTGGGCGATCACAGAAAAGGGCGTCTTGATCGGTAGTATGGGCCTGTTCCGCATCGGCGGTCATTGGGAAATTGGCTACGCGCTCGCTCGTCTGACTTGGGGGCGCGGATTGGCGACCGAGGCCGTCACCAAAATTGTCGAGGCTTTCCGACGAAATCACCCAAACCAGCCACTCCGCGCGACTGTCTTCACCGATAATCCGGGCAGTCGCCATGTATTGCTGAAATGCGGCTTCAAACAGGAAGAGGCTGTTACAAGCGGCTACTCATTAGGGCGTATGGAGCGTCATAATCTCTGGAATTTCACCCTAACGGACAGCCCTGTCGATTTGCAATCCAGCTGTGGGTCCGTCACGGCCCTAGCCGCCTCCCGCGAGACCCCTTAAGAGCCCATCATGAAGTTTCTTGACCAAGCCAAAATCTATGTCCGTTCTGGCAATGGCGGAGCGGGTAGCATCTCGTTCCGGCGTGAAAAATATATTGCCTTTGGCGGACCCAATGGTGGTGATGGGGGGCGTGGCGGCCATGTCTATGTCGAGGCCACTCAAGATCTCAACACACTGATCGACTATCGTTTTCGTCAACATGTCACTGGTGGAACCGGGATGCACGGAATGGGTCGCGACCGAACGGGGGCGGCTGGGCAGGATGAATTCCTTCGCGTTCCAATCGGCACGCAAGTGATTGACGCTGAAACTGATGAAGTCCTAACCGATCTGACTGAAGATGGGCAGCGGGTGATGCTGGCCAAGGGCGGCAATGGCGGTTGGGGCAATACACGGTTCAAATCGTCAACCAATCAGGCCCCTCGAACGGCCAATCCCGGCGAAGCCGGCGAAGAACGGTGGGTCTGGTTTCGTTTGAAAGTGATCGCCGATGCGGGTCTCGTGGGCCTTCCCAATGCCGGGAAATCGACGTTTCTCGCGGCAGTATCGGCGGCCAAGCCCAAACAGGCCGATTATCCCTTTACGACCCTGCATCCCCATCTCGGCGTCGTCGACCTCGGACCTGCAGAACGGTTCGTCCTCGCAGACCTCCCTGGGCTGATCGAAGGCGCAGCAGAGGGGGCCGGTCTGGGTCACCGTTTCCTCGGCCATGTCGAACGCTGCGCCGCTATCCTGCATCTCGTTGATGCCACGACACCGGACCCCGCCGAGAGTTACCGCGTCATTCGCGGCGAACTGGATGCCTATGGCGAAGGGCTGACAGAAAAGCCGGAAATCGTCGCACTGACCAAGTGCGAGACACTCGACGCCGCGGAATTGGCGGCTGCGAAGGATGAGCTTGAAGCAGCCTGTGGCCAGACGGTCTTTTTGATCTCGTCCGTGGCGCGACAGGGTCTGAAGCCCCTGCTCTCTTCGGTCTATCAATATGTGGATAAGCGACGTGTCGCCGAACGCGCGCCAGTGGTCGATGAAAGTGCAGGTTGGTCGCCCGTGTGACCCACCTGACACCCTATAAACGGATTGTCGTAAAAGTCGGCTCTGCCCTCCTCGTTGAGGATGGGGCTTTGTGTCGATCATGGCTGACGCGGCTTTGCGGCGATATTTCAGTTCTAAAATCAAGTGGCACGGATGTGGTCATCGTGTCTTCTGGTGCCGTCGCGCTGGGCTGTGAGGCCTTGGGTATGGAACGATCGGAATTATCCCTCGCGCAAAAACAAGCTTGTGCGGCGGTGGGCCAATCAATCCTCACACGCGCCTATGACGATGCTTTCGCGGCCTTCGGACACAGATCGGCGCAAGCCCTGCTGACATTGGATGATACGGAAAATCGTCGCCGCTGGCTCAATGCACGCGCGACATTGAGTACGCTTTTAAATCTCAATGTCGTCCCGGTCGTCAATGAGAACGACACTGTGGCGACGCAGGAAATCCGTTATGGGGACAATGATCGTCTAGCGGCGCGTACGGCCCAAATGATCGGGGCTGATCTTTTGATCCTGCTGTCCGATGTCGATGGACTTTACACGGTCGACCCGCGCCAATCGGATACAGCCGAACACATCGCGGACGTCAGTGTGATTGACGACACTATTCTAGCGATGGGGGGCGATGCCAATTCTGACAGCGGCGTCGGGTCCGGCGGTATGGCAACCAAACTCCTCGCCGCAAAAATCTGTATGAGCGCCGGCTGCGATATAATCATTTGCAATGGTACGGAAGATGGCGCGCTCGGTTTATTGGGGAACGGTGCCAGACATACAATTTTCCGTGCGACCAGCGACCCCAAAGGGGCCAGAGCACAGTGGATTGCAGGCAGTTTAGCCCCCTCTGGGACGCTGATGATAGACGCAGGCGCGGAGACAGCACTCCGGTCTGGGCGAAGTCTGCTCGCGGCAGGACTATCCTCTATTTCAGGCCATTTCAGCAAAGGCGATACGGTCGGGATTCAAATGTCCGATGGCCGAGAAATTGCGCGGGGGCTATCCTCTTATGACAGCCACGATCTGGCACCGATCTGTGGCCTTCGATCTGAAAACATTACCCATCCGGCTGGGCCTGTCGTGGTCCATAGAGACAATCTGGTCATGCTATGACAGACTTTAACCCTGACAATTTTTCGTCACTATATGACTATATGGATGCTGTTGGTCACGCGGCCCGCGCCGCCTCACGGGAGCTTGCAACAGCATCGTCAAAAGTAAAAACGACAGCCTTACTGGCGATGGCCAAGGCGCTGACAGACCGATCCGACGCCATTCTGGCGGCCAATGCAAGTGACGTGGAGCACGCCAAAGCGCGCGGCCTGTCGGATGCGATGATCGACCGCCTCACGCTCAATAAAGACCGCGTCAAAGCCATCGCTGCGAGCGTCATCTCAATTGCAGAGCAACCGGACCCACTAGGACAGGTGCTCGAAAGCTGGACACAGCCCAATGGGCTTAACTTTCGCAAAGTCGCGGTGCCAATCGGGGTGATCGGCATGATCTATGAAAGTCGTCCGAATGTAACGGCAGACGCAGCTGCGCTTTGCCTGAAATCTGGCAATGCCGTGATCCTGCGCGGCGGGTCAGAAGCCGTAAGGTCTAACCGCGCCATTTTCGACGCCGTTCAAGAGGGTCTAAGCGCAGCCAAATTGCCCGTCGCCTGCGTGCATTTTCTGGGCACACAGGACCGAGACGCGGTCGGTCACCTGCTTGGCGGTCTGTCAGGCACCGTCGATCTTATCATTCCACGCGGCGGTAAGGGGCTCGTATCCCGCGTCCAGACGGATGCGCGCGTCCCAGTGCTCGCCCATTTGGACGGCCTCAACCATACCTATGTCCACACAGGTGCCGACCTGAGAATGGCGAAAGACATCGTCATCAACGCCAAAATGCGTCGAACCGGAATTTGCGGGGCCACTGAAACAGTCTTGGTTGATGAAGCTGTCGCAACAGACTTCATCGCCGATCTGGTACCAGCCTTGACCGCGCTTGGGTGCGACGTTCGGGGCGATAGCAGAGCCTGCGCCATTGACGGTAACATCAAGCCAGCCTCAGCTGCGGACTTCGACACAGAACATCTCGCCGCTATTTTGAATCTGGCCGTCGTTGATGATCTCAAAAGCGCCCTCGCCCATATTGCGAAACATGGGTCTGGGCATACTGACGCCATCGTCACGGCTGACGAAAACACCGCAGCGCGTTTCTTAACTGAAGTCGATAGCGCCATTGTGCTGCACAATGCCTCCACCCAGTTCGCCGATGGCGGCGAGTTCGGTTTTGGTGCCGAAATCGGTATTGCAACGGGCCGTCTCCATGCGCGTGGACCCGTTGGCGCTAAACATCTAACAAGCTATAAATATCAAGTGGTTGGACAGGGAACCTTGCGTCCATGAGGTCACGAACAGGCCCATCTATTGGCCTGTTTGGCGGGTCGTTCAATCCCGCTCACGCCGGACATCGCCATGTGGCGGACGCTGGATTACGTGAACTCGGTCTGGATCAGGTCTGGTGGCTGGTTAGCCCGCAAAATCCGCTCAAACCCAGTCAGCCCACAGTTCAAAGCCGCGCGCAAACCATTGAGGCACTTAACCTCCCCTATGCGATGAAAATCAGCCATATTGAGAGCCAGTTACAGACCCAATATACGGTCGATCTGTTACGCCAATTGCGAGAGCGGCAGCCCCAAACACGCTTTGTCTATATGATCGGGTCCGATAACCTCGCGCAGATGCCGCTCTGGAAGGATTGGGAAGCCCTCTTCTCGCAGATGCCCATCGCCGTCATCGCCCGTCCGGGTGAACCGCTTCGTGCCCGTCTGGGCCGCGTCGCAAGGCAGATGGCGAGCACGCGTATTCCTGAAAACCAAGCGCACACGCTTAAGGACCGTCAGGCACCAGCTTGGACCTATCTAACCCTGCCACTCAACCCGATTTCATCGTCTGCAATCCGTAATCATAGAGCTGCAGACCCGACATAGTCCCCGCGCGTTTGATGTGCTAATGCGCCCGTCGATTCAAAAGGAGACAGACCCTGTCCAGTACCCCCGCCCATAAGACCTATTTCGACGCTGGCACGCCAGACGCACAAAAACTGCACACTGATGCAACTGCGCTGTCGGCCTATGTCCGGGATATTCTCGATGAAAACTCCGCTCAGGATATTCTCGAGATCGACATTCGTGGAAAATCATCGATTGCCGACTATATGGTCGTCGCATCCGGTCGATCTAATCGCCATGTCGGCGCTTTGGCCGACTATGTGATCCGCGGCATGAAACAGGCCGGATTTAAGGATATCGGTACGGAAGGCCAAGAGGGTCAGGACTGGGTTCTGATCGATGGCGGCGATGTCATTCTGCACATCTTCCGGCCCGAAGTGCGCGTCTTCTATAATCTGGAGAAGATTTGGTCCGTGCCACTGCCGGATGGCTTGCGTGAAATGTCTGAACAGGCCCCGGCTGATCCGTCAGAGTGAAACTGATCCTGCGTGCCGGTGGGGCCATGCGGTCCGGGCCAGAGCGTGATCTTGTTGATGATTATCGGGACCGTGCCCGCTCTCTCGCCCGAGGTTTGGGCTTTCTCGATGTTGAAGAACAATCGGTCGACCTCGGAAAATGTCGGGATCGATCAGAGGAAACGGCAAAACTGACGGCCAGTCTTCCAGATGGTGCAGCTGTTTTTATCCTTGATGAGCGAGGAAAATCGTTCACATCACGACAGCTGTCCTCCACACTGGCTCGATTGCGAGATGACGGCACGCCGTCCGCTATTTTCCTGATCGGTGGCGCTGATGGATTTGAGTCCTCTGCCCTTCCCAGCGGTGTCAGAAAGATCTCCTTTGGGTCTCAAACTTGGCCCCACAAACTTGTGCGGGTTATGTTGGCCGAACAAATCTACCGGGCTCTGACGATCTTGGCGGGCTCCCCCTATCATCGCGACTAATGGCCAGACTGAAAAGCGGGATTGACGCGACTCGTCGAGGCACAGATGAGCGTTTCATGCGCACCGCCATATCAATTTTGGCCTTGTTCGTTTTTGCATTTGCTGGGCCAGCCTTTGCCCAGCAAGCAGGCGAGCTCGACACGCTGACCCAAGCTGAAGCCGAGGCCCGGAAAACCGAAGTCCGGCTCAAAGCTGAACGAACCAAAGTGACGCAAGAAATCGAGGCGCTCAAGGCAGAGCTGGCCCGACATACACGGCAAACACAGGCTTATGAGCGCGAGCGGGCAAGACTGGCTGACCGCGTGGTTGAAGTCACGTCTCGGATCACACAGTTGGAAACAGAATTGGAAGCGAACCGGCTTCAAACTCTGAATTTGCTGGCCTCTTTGCAACGCCTTCAACTCGCGCCCAGTGCCATCACTCTCATGGATCCGGATGATGCCGTACGCACCGCACAGGCCGCGACGATGATCGAGCTGCTCTCGTCACAATTGCAAGATCGCGCGAACGTCACGATGGCGTTGACCAATGACCTCGTCAGAACGCGTGACGAGGCCGCTCTCCGGCAATCCGAACTGGAAGCCAATGCCGCGGAACTGTCCCGCCGCCGGGACGAGACGGAAGTCCTGGTCGCGAGTAAAGAGAAGCTTCGCAAGTCGATTGAGACAGAAGAGGACAAAGCTCGGTCAGATGCGGCGCGTTTGGCCGCAGAAGCCGACACGTTACGCGAATTGCTTGAACGGGTCAGCGCCATTCCGGACGATGTCACGCCGCGCTTGAAACCGGGCCAAAAACCCGGTGAGAGACCGAGTGTAGGCCCAATCAGGCTACCCCCCGGAACAACGCGTTTCGCGGAATCAAAAGGCGGCATGGTCCGGCCCGTCTCTGGCACCATGACGATGGGGTTTGGTCGGGGCGAAAAAGGGCAGACCTATTCAGCGCGGAGCGGTGGGCAGGTCATCGCCCCCTATGCGGGTCGGGTTGAATTTGCAGGTCCGTTCAAGACCTATGGCCGCGTTGTCATTTTAAACATGAACGACGGCTATTATCTTTTACTGACAGGCCTTGGTCAGACCTATGTGAACACGAATGAGATCGTGAGGCGCGGTGAACCCGTCGGATTAATGCCTGGGAAGAGCGGACGGACACCGCTCTATATTGAACTGCGCCGCAATGGCCGTTCCATCGATCCAGAGCCCTGGATGGGCGGGCGGGGTTAAACCCTGGTAAGTTGGCATGGCAATCGCAGCAAATTGACTGGAAACGGCTCGAAACCAGTTATAGGTATGATGTCCTTAAGGAGACGCGCGATGAAATATGTATTGCCAGTTGTGGGGACTGCGGCCGCTTTAGGGCTGTTTGCCTTTTCCACGGCAAACCAAGCCGCAATGGCTGTCGAGAAGCCCTCCTACTCTGACACATTTGAGCAATTAGATCTGTTTGCCGATGTTATGGCGCGGGTTCGCAGCGACTATGTCGTTGAGGTCGAAGACGGTCAGCTGATTGAAGATGCGATCAACGGTATGTTGCAGTCGCTCGACCCGCATAGCTCCTACGTCAATCCTGAAGACTGGCTGCGACTGCAAGAGCAGACATCTGGACGCTATGTTGGCGTCGGCATGGAAGTCACTCAGGAAGAAGGTTATGTGAAAGTCGTCTCCCCGATCGACGGAACACCCGCGAAGGAAGCCGGGATTAAATCAGGCGATTACATCACAGAAATCAATGGGGAAACCGTTCTGGGTCTGTCGCTGACCGAAGCCGTCAACATGATCCGAGGAAAAGAGGGCGAATCCGTTACCATAACAATCGCTCGAGCGGATGAAGAGCCCAGCGAGATAACGCTGATCCGGCGCGAGGTTGATCGCGAAGTTGTCACTTACGAAATAAAGGATGGCGTGCCTTATATTCGGATCAGCCAGTTCAATGAGAAGGCTGCACCGGGATTGGAGGGTGCGATCACTGAGCTTCGTCGCCAAATCGGCGGTGAGCTTCCGGGTCTTGTTCTGGACGTCCGCACCAATCCGGGTGGCCTTTTGGATCAATCGATTAAAGTCTCATCCGCCTTCCTTGATGGTGGTGAGGTGGTCTCCACGCGCGGACGCGATGGTGCCAATTTGGAAAGTTATGATGCGGCGCCCGGCCAATTGCTTCGCGGCGTGCCTGTGATTGTCTTAATCGACGAAGCCTCCGCCTCAGCGTCGGAGATCGTGGCCGGGGCTATTCAAGACCGCGGCCGGGGTTTGGTGCTCGGCATGACAAGTTTCGGTAAGGGCTCCGTGCAATCTCTCATCCCGCTCAGAGGTGGTCGCGACGGTGCGTTGCGCCTGACAACCCAGCGTTATTACACCCCTGCTGGGCGGTCCATTCAGGGAACAGGTATCGACCCTGATCTCTACGTCTCATCTATTCCTGATGATGGCGAAGACCATGATCGCCTAAGCGAGTCAGACCTTCCTAATTCCATCGTGAATGAGGATAGTGAGGCGGCGGAGGATATGGATAGCGAAGAGACTGTGATCGACTTTCCGCCAGAAGGCTTCAATGTTCAGGATGACTATCAGCTTCAACGCGCCATAGAGCTGATCAAATCCGGTAGTTACACGAAACGCTTGGCTGAGCTGCAGAACTAGTGTCACTTAAGCACGGTTTAGCTGTTGGAGTTTGCGCGGCCGTCTTGCTGGGCGCTAGCTGGTCTATGGCCAACGAACGCAACAAGTTCGATCCGCCATCTTATGACCGCCTGCAGATTTTAGCGGACGTGCTGACCATTGTGGAAACAGATTATGTCGAGCCTGTAGAAACACAGATGCTCATCGAAAGTGCCTTGCAAGGTGCATTGGCTAAGCTCGACCCTCACTCCGGCTATGTTCCGCCTGTCGCGTTCACCGAACAGGTTAAGGCTGCCCGGCGCGAATATGGCGGTCTTGGCATCGAAGTGACGATGGAAGAGGGGATGATCAAGATTAACTATGCGCTGGAAGATGGCCCCGCCTTCCAAGCCGGCATCCGGTCCGGTGACTTCATTACAGCCGTCGAAGGCGAGTCGATTGTCGGCAAGGACCTGGACGAGGCCGTCGAAGGGATTCGCGGACTCGCGGGCGATCCGGTCATTGTCACCGTGATGAGCCCCGAAACAGGCTCCCGTGACCTGACCGTTGTGCGCCAACAAGTGCGCGGCCGGGCTATCCGCCACCGCGTCGAAGATGGGCTGGGCTATGTCCTGATTGAAAGTTTCAACAACACCAAACTGACCGATGATCTGATCAAAGCTCTGAATGAGCTGAAAGCTGAGTTAGGCGATCCACTCCCCGGCTTGATCATTGATTTAAGAGGGAACCGCGGCGGGTTGTTGACGCAATCTGTGTCTGTATCCGGTCTATTCCTAGATGGTGGCGAGGTCCTGTCGGTCCGTGGTCGTAAAGATATTGATACGGAACGCTATCACGCGGAGGATGGTGAGCTGCTTCCTGGAACGCCGATTGTGGTCCTCGTATCACCGGGTTCGGCCAGTGCAGCGGAAATTCTCGCGGGGGCGTTACAGGATCGAGGTCGAGCCGTCGTTGTCGGGCGCCGGTCCTTTGGCAAAGGGTCTGTACAATCCGTTATTCCTCTACCCGGCAATAAGGGGGCGTTACGGCTGACAACGCAAAAATATTACACCCCGTCAGGTAAGAGTATTCAGGGCCGCGGAATTATGCCTGATTTCCTCGTGTCAGCCTTTGACGATACGGGAGAGTTGCGTCGCCGTTTCAGAGAAGACAGCCTACCCAACGCACTTATCAACATAGACGCGTCAGAATATGAAGAAGACTATGATACGGTTATCTTCCCACCGGAAACATTCCCTGAAACGGAAGACTTCCAGCTCAAGACTGCTGTCGATGTGTTGAAATCGTCCCAATATCAAACGCTGCTCGACGCCCAGTCCGACCTCGACTAGCGACCCCGGCTCGCCTTAAGAGCGACCATATGAATCGGGATGATCTTGTGAGGCGAAATGTGACGCAGCGTCGGCAATCAATCGTCTTGCCGAAGCGTCGTCACCATCTCAGCTTCGCGCTCATTTTTCTAATCCTACTGATCGGCCTACCCTTAGTTTGGGCTCAGATCTTTGGCAGTGACGATGACGCCGTTCCGAAAGGCACTGTGTCCGTCGCGACATTGCCGAAAGACCAGATCCTATCACCGCTTGACCGTAAAAGCGGTGAGTTCCCAGACCTATTGGCCGCAACGGTTCCAATGGGAGACAATCCCACAGACTTGATTGTGCCGACCGACGCGCTGGGTAATCCAACCTCATCCAGCCCAGCCGTGCCCAAGCCAGCATCGCCAAAACCAAAGACGATCCACCTCCCTGATCCACGCCCTACTCCGACACCCCTCGATCCGTCACTGACGCGCTCAAGTGAGTTCGGCCCGATACCCGCGCCAAACAGAGCCGGGGTCACGCCCTTGGAAACCTATCGCGGCACAGGCAAAACAGATCCTGACCGCAAGCCCGTTTCAGTCATAATTGGCGGGCTGGGCATCAACGCCGCCCTGACACAGCGCGCGATTGATGAGCTGCCACCCGAAGTCACCCTGTCTTTCGCGGCCCATGCCCCCGGCTTACAAGGCTGGATCAACAAAGCCCGCATTGCTGGACACGACGTGCTTCTGGAAATTCCCATGGAGAGCGAGACGTTTGACGCGCAGGAATCCGGCTCTGACAGGACGCTCAGGACGGCGGCCAGCATCTCTGACAATCGGCGTAACCTGCATTACCTTCTTTCGAGAGCGCAGGGTTATGCCGGGGTCATCAATTATAATGGCGAAACCTTTCTGCGCCGGAGCGATGCGGTGAGCCCGATCCTGACAGAATTAAAGGCCTCTGGTCTGGGCCTGTTCATTGACGGGGCCTTTGATGCGCCGTCCCTGCCCACCTTATCGCAATCCCTGTCCCTGCCCTACAAAACCGCATTTGGAATCATTGACCCAACACCCGACCGAGCCCTGATCAACCAACAACTCGACGCACTGATGACCGAGGCTAAAACCGGGTCCGGCGCTGTCGGTGTGGGTTTTGTCTACCCTCAGACACTCGATGCGGTGAAGGGATGGGCCGCAACCCTATCCGATGATGGATTGATTCTTGTTCCCGCAACCGCGACTTTAAAATGAACCGAGATCCGTCCCTATATCGGCCCTGCGTTGGGGTCTGCCTATTTGACACGAAAGGGCGCGTCTGGTTGGGACGCCGCTTTGGTGAGAAAGGCCCCCATAGTTGGCAGTTTCCGCAAGGCGGTCTGGATGCGGGCGAAAGCGCCGAATTCGGTGCGTTGAGAGAATTATGGGAAGAAACCGGGATCACCATCGCGCATTTGTCGCCTTTGGGCGAAGTCGAGGATTGGCTCTATTATGATTATCCAGAAGGCATGGCCCCGAAAAAGGGTCGTCTTTATGCGGGTCAGAAGCAGCGATGGTTTGCTTATCGCTTCCACGGCGACGCCAGCCATTTCAATCTGACTACCCACGGCAGTCAAGAATTCTCTGAGTGGAAATGGACGAAGCTGCACAAAACGCCCGCAAAAGTGATCCCGTTTAAGCGCGACGTTTATGAGCGGCTAGTGATTGAGTTTACGCAGTACGCTTCCCCCAAATCATGAGCTAAGCCGCGTCTATGTTGACCAGTTTTAAAGAGCGTAATGCCTTACTCTTCGTTTTGATCACGGTCGCCATCAATGCGGTCGGGTTCGGGATCATGATCCCGGTCCTGCCTGAATTGATCAAATCGCTCACCGGTTTGGAAAATAATCAGGTCGCGCTGCATCTGGGCGGCATGACCTTCATTTTCGCGGTGATGCAGTTCATATCCATGCCAATCGTCGGCGGATTATCCGACGCGTTTGGTCGCAGACCGATCATGCTTTTCTCCGTCGGTGCCCTCGCCATCGATTACTTCCTGATGGCTATCGCGCCGACAGTCGCCATTCTCTATTTTGGGCGAGCAATCTCCGGCGCGTTTGGCGCCACCTTCTCAACGGCCAACGCCTATATCGCCGACGTCAGCCCGCCAGAATTGAGAGCGCAGAACTTTGGCTTGGTTGGGGCCGTGTTTGGGGCGGGCTTCATTTTAGGCCCCGTTCTTGGTGGCTGGCTCGGCGAGTTCGGACCCCGGGTGCCGTTCTTTGCAGCAGGCGTGATCTGCGCCCTGAACTTCGTCTACGGTGTTCTGGTTCTGCCGGAGACCCATAAGCCTGAGAAGAGACGAGCATTTAACATTCGCCGCTCCAATGCAGTCGGCACGCTAAAAAGCTTAAGCCGTATTTCCGGTGTTCGCGGGTTGCTCTTCGTCTTCTTCCTATTGGCCCTCGCTCACACGGTTTATCCCAGCACCTATACGCTTTCGACCCAAGAGGCGCTGGGCTGGACGCCGAAAGATGTTGGGAACTCGCTCGGCGCGTTCGGTTTGGCCAGTCTGTTTGTTCAAGGCTATCTGATCCGTATCATTATTCCAAAGATCGGCCTGTTTTGGTCGGGGCTGATTGGGATTGGCGGCGCTGTGCTTGGCTACGCGATCTTGGGGAATGCCAACCAAGGCTGGATCGTTTACGCCGCCGGGCCCTTTGCGGCGCTGGCTGGGCTTTATGGTCCGTCTCTCACCAATATGATGAGTATCCGGGTCAATGAGAGCGAACAAGGGGAGCTGCAGGGCGCCATCGGTGCAGCTCAAGGGCTGGCCATGATGATCGGCCCGCTCATCCTAACATGGGTTTTCTACGTGTTTGCTGATCCCGTAACCGCACCGGTTTATAAGCCGGGCGCACCCTTTTTGGTGGCGGCAGCGCTCGCCCTCCTCGCCTTCATTGCCATGATGGTTGTGACCACCAAAGACGACCGCTCGGCGCGTCTCAGCGATGTGAAGCCCGCTGAAACGGATAGTATTCTGCCCGTGGGTGGCCTCTCGGAAACTTGAAATAGATGAAAAAGCAGGCCACAATTGCCCGCATGACTTACTCAAAACCGCTTTTGGCTACGCTCGCCCTTTCGTCTCTTGCCCTCACATCCTGTTCAACCGCTGAGGCGAAAAGCTGCGCGCCATCCGAAATGACCATTGAGGCGATGCAAGATGCCAAATCAGCCGAATTCGACGCGCTCACGCCGGACGCCAGAACAGACATGGCGAGTGCGCTCATCGGGTGTCTCGGTGATCCTGACCCGACGATCCGGGACGGATTGGCTTATGAAGGTCTGACCCAGATATTCAGAGGGGGCGATCTGGATGCCGATCAGATCAGACCGCTCCGTGATCAACTTCTTGAAGATATTGGATCTGATGATCCTGACGGATTCACGCGTCCGTTTGCGGCCCTCGTTCTGGCTGAAGTGTCTCGAACGGACCGGGTGAGCCCGTGGATGTCAGACACAGAACGCGTTGATCTTGTCTCGAGCGCAGGGCAATATCTTCGCTCAGTCGATGATTATCGTGGCTATTCTGACACTGAGGGCTGGCGTCACGGTGTGGCTCACAGCGCCGACTGGCTCATGCAGCTTTCGCTCAATCCCGCGCTGACACAGGATCAACGCGGCGAGATTCTTGGTGCTGTGCGGTCCCAAGTCGCAGCCACGAATGGGCATGCCTATATTCACGGCGAACCGGGACGATTGGCAAGACCGGTCCTCTTCGTCGCGATGGCTGGTGAACAGACAGCAGAGGATTGGACGGAATGGCTGGCTCCGCTCATCGATCCCGCGCCACTCGAGAGTTGGGGAGACGCGTTTTCGTCCGAAGCCGAACTGGCTCGTCTGCATAATGTGAAAGCGTTCCTACAGGAGCTCTTCATCAACGCATCAGTTAGCTCCAACGACAACCTCAAACTGATGCTTGCTCCCGTAACGGATGCGATGCGCGCACTGCCTTAAAGTCAGCGATGCTACAGATACAAAAAAAGGCGCGGATCAAACCGCGCCTTTTTTATTCTACTTGGTCGGCGCAAACCGAAATCAGACCATATTGAAGAGAGCTTCTAGGCCGTCAATATTCTGTTGAGCCGCCAAAGCGCCCTCATCCTCAAGCGCTTCGAGATTGGCACGGGCTCTATCGATCTCTGACTGCAGATCGGCCCGATTGATGTCAGCCATCGGTGTTGCCCGTTCAGCCAGCACGGTTAGCCCGGCTGGTGTCACGTCGGCGAAGCCGCCTTGAACGAAGAACTGCTCATGCTTGCCATTAGCATAGACCGTAATGGCGCCCGTGCGGATCGCCGCCATCAGCGGTGCATGATCCGGTAGAATACCAAGATTACCTTCGGTTCCGGGCAGGTCGACTTGGTCAACCTGTCCAGAGAACAGCTCGCGTTCCGGGGAGACGAGAGAGAATGTGAGCGTGTCGGCCATAACCAGAAACCTTTGGGACCCTAGGCCGCGTCCGCTGCCATTTTGGCCGCTTTTTCGATCACATCGTCAATACCGCCGACCATGTAGAACGCTTGCTCCGGCAGATGGTCATAATCGCCATCAACCACGCCTTTAAAGGAACGCACTGTCTCTTCGAGTGGAACTTGGATGCCCGGAGAACCGGTGAAGATTTCGGCCACGTCGAAAGGTTGTGACAGGAATTTCTCAATCTTACGGGCGCGCGCCACGACGAGTTTATCTTCTTCTGACAGCTCGTCCATGCCGAGAATGGCGATGATGTCTTGCAGGGATTTATAACGCTGCAATGTCTCCTGAACGCGGCGGGCGACGTCATAGTGCTCTTTACCCACAGTCCGGGGTTCCAGAATACGCGAGGTGGAGTCGAGCGGGTCAACGGCCGGGTAGATGCCTTTTTCGGAAATGGCCCGGTTTAGGGTCGTCGTTGCATCCAAGTGCGCAAAGGACGTTGCAGGTGCCGGGTCGGTTAAGTCATCGGCTGGCACGTAGATCGCCTGAATAGACGTAATGGAACCTTTATGTGTCGAGGTGATGCGTTCCTGCATCTGGCCCATTTCTGTCGCCAATGTCGGCTGATAGCCCACAGCGGATGGGATACGGCCTAATAGCGCTGACACTTCGGAACCAGCTTGCGTGAAGCGGAAGATATTATCGACGAAGAACAGAACGTCTTTGCCTTCTTCGTCGCGAAAATATTCAGCCTGTGACAGACCTGTCAGAGCAACACGAGCGCGGGCTCCGGGTGGCTCGTTCATTTGGCCATACACCAATGTCGCACGCGATTCGCCGTCGAGGTTGATCACGTTGGATTCGATCATTTCATGATAGAGATCGTTCCCTTCGCGGGTCCGCTCGCCAACACCCGCAAACACCGAGTAACCACCGAACAATTTGGCAATATTATTGATCAATTCCATGATCAAAACCGTTTTGCCAACACCAGCACCGCCGAACAGGCCGATCTTACCGCCTTTGGCGTAAGGGCAAAGCAGATCGATGACCTTGATCCCCGTCACGAGAATATCCGTATCAGTTGCCTGATCAACGAAAGGTGGGGCGGATTTGTGGATGGGCGCCATCATTTTCGAATTAATCGGGCCACGTTCGTCGATCGGCTCACCAATGACGTTCATGATGCGTCCGAGCGTTTCCGGTCCCACAGGAACAGTAATCGGAGCACCCAAATCTGTGACGGCCTGACCGCGCACCAGACCTTCAGTCGCATCCATGGCAATGGTACGGACTGTGCTTTGGCCGAGGTGCTGAGCCACTTCGAGCACCAGACGCAAGCCATTATTATCCGTTTCCAGAGCGTTCTGGATTTCCGGCAATTCGCCTTCAAACACCACGTCAACAACAGCGCCGATGACTTGGCTGATTTTGCCAGTCGCGACGCGGTTTGCGTTAGCCGCTTTCTTCGGTGCGCGCTTTGCAGGCGCTTTCTTAGCCGGAGCCTTTTTGGCCGGGGCTTTTTTGGCAGCGGGTTTCTTCGCCGTCGTTTTCTTAGGAGCAGTCGCCATCGGGTCTTTCCTGTCAGCTACTTACGTTAAAGCGCTTCCGCGCCTGAAATGATTTCAATGAGTTCGGAGGTAATCTTGGCCTGACGCGTCCGGTTAAAGGTCATCGTTAGATCATCGATCATCTCGCCAGCGTTGCGGGTCGCATTATCCATCGCCGCCATCTTAGAGCCCATCTCTCCTGCTTGGTTTTCCAGCAGAGCCGAGAAAATTTGCGTGTTGATGGAGCGCGGTAGAAGCACGCGTAAGATACCCGCTTCGTCAGGTTCGTAGGTATAGATCGCGCCGTTCAGGTCCAGACCAGACGTTGCGTCATCCGTCACTTCGATAGACGCATTGGCCGGAATGATCGTCTGAGCGACCGGTTCTTGTTCCATGACATTTTTGAAGTTGGCGAAGACCAGCTTCGCAACATCAAACTCACCAGCTTCAAACATGGACGTCACATCCTCGCCAATATTGCGCGCAATGCCCGCATGAAGCGTGCGCTCTTCTTTGAGCGAAATATATTTGACGATATGGTCGCGATAGAGGCGGTTGAGCTGGTCATAGCCCTTTTTACCGATGAGGTAGAGCTTCACAGTTTTGCCAGCTCGCTCCAACGCCACAATCTCTTCACGCGCCTTGCGCACGATGTTGGTGTTGAAACCACCGCAAAGACCGCGATCCGCCGTCGCCACAACAAGAAGAACCGTGTCTTGTTTGCCGGTTCCGACGAGGAGTTTGGGAGCGTCGCCGCCCTCACCCATCGAATTGGCGAGATTAGCGATAACGCCGCGAATACGCTCGGCATAGGGGCGCGCGCTTTCAGCGGCTTCCTGCGCTTTACGCAGCTTAGCCGCCGCAACCATTTGCATGGCCCGCGTGATCTTCTGCGTGTTCTTAACGCTGGAGATCCGGTTTTTGAGCTCTTTGAGAGAGGCCATGGGAGGTCCTTAAGCCTTGGCCGCCGTATAGCCCGATGTGAACGCTTCTAGCACGTCCTTCACCTTGCCTTCGATCTCGTCCGTCAGCTTTTTCTGCTTCGCGATATCGCTCAGCAAAGCCTTTTGGTCATTGCGAAGGTGGGCCAGCAATTTGGCTTCATAATCCTGCACGTCGCCGACAGCAACTTTGGCGAGATAGCCGCGCGTGCCCGCGTAAAGAACAACAACTTGCTCTTCGACTTCGAGCGGTGAGAATTGCGGCTGCTTGAGCAGTTCTGTGAGGCGGTCACCCCGGGCCAAAAGAGCCTGAGTAGAGGCATCGAGATCAGAACCGAACTGGGCGAAGGCCGCCATTTCGCGGTACTGCGCCAGCTCGCCTTTAATCGGACCGGCCACCTGTTTCATCGCTTTGATCTGCGCCGCAGAACCCACACGAGACACTGACAGACCGACATTCAGCGCCGGGCGGATACCCTGGAAGAACAAATCAGTTTCGAGGAATATCTGGCCATCGGTAATGGAAATCACGTTGGTCGGAATAAAGGCCGACACATCGTTACCCTGTGTTTCGATGATCGGCAGGGCCGTCAGCGATCCACCGCCATAAGGCGTATCCATCTTGGCCGCACGCTCCAACAAACGGGAGTGCAGATAGAAGACGTCACCCGGATAAGCTTCGCGGCCCGGAGGACGACGCAGCAACAAGGACATCTGGCGGTAAGCCACAGCCTGTTTGGACAGATCATCATAAACGATCAGGGCGTGCATGCCATTATCACGGAAATATTCACCCATCGCGCAGCCAGAGAACGGGGCAAGATAAAGTAGAGGCGCTGGCTCAGAGGCCGTCGCGGCGACAACAATGGAGTAATCCATCGCGCCATTTTCTTCGAGTGTCTTGACGAGCTGCGCCACGGTGGAGCGCTTCTGGCCGATCACAACATAGATACAATAAAGCTTGTCATCATCCCGGTCGTCATCGAACGCTGATTTCTGGTTTAGGATCGCATCGATGGCTACAGCCGTCTTACCGGTCTGACGGTCCCCAATAATCAGCTCGCGCTGGCCGCGGCCAATCGGGATCAATGCATCAATGGCCTTGATACCCGTCTGAACCGGCTCATGCACAGATTTGCGCGGAATGATGCCCGGTGCTTTGACGTCAACACGGCGGCGCTCAGTGGCTTCAATCGGACCTTTGCCATCAATTGGGTTGCCGAGCGGGTCAACAACGCGGCCAAGCAGGCCCTTGCCGACAGGCACGTCAACAATTTCGCCGAGACGACGAACTTGGTCGCCTTCTTTGATCGAGCGGTCATCGCCGAAGATCACGACACCGACATTGTCGGTTTCGAGGTTCAGAGCCATGCCCTTAATACCACCGGGGAATTCGACCATTTCGCCGGCCCGGACATTGTCCAAGCCGTAAACGCGAGCGATCCCGTCACCGACGGAGAGAACCTGGCCCACATCAGAGACTTTGGCTTCTTTGCCGAAAGTCTTGATCTGCTGCTTCAGGATTGTGGAAATTTCAGCGGCGCGAATGTCCATGAATTGAAGTCCTCTGCGGTCTTACGTGTGCGCGTCAGGCGTCTTAAATTAGGCGAATGGGATTAGGCGAATGGGATTAGGCGGATTTTAGAACGAGGCGCATGTCCTCGAGTTTCGTCTTAAGTGAAGCATCAAACAGGCGCGACCCTAGCTTGACGACAAAACCGCCTAGCAATTCCGGATCGATGTCTGTTTCGATTTCGACAGGTTGGCCCATCTCAGCTTTGAGCTTGCTCTTAAGCTGGGTCAGTTGCGCTTGTGTCAATTTGGTTGCCGACGTCACTTTGGCGATTTGACTGCCGCGAAGCAGCGCAAGTTTGTCGTTAAACGCAGCGATGATGGACGGAAGGTCGCCAGCGCGGCGATTCGCAGCGACGACGCCGAGAAATTGTTGGGTCAACGGGCTGGCTTTTACAGCCTTCGCAATCGCTGTCAGAGCGGCAATCTTGTCGTCCGTCGCAAAGACAGGACTATCCGCCATGCGGCGTAGATCGTCGCTATCCCTAAATGCTTGAGCGATAGATTTGAGGTCTTTTTCCACGCGATTCAATGACTTGGCGTCACTGGCCAAGTCAATCAGCGCTTCGGCATAGCGATGCGGGGCTTCGCCCGTGATGACATCATCTGAAGTCACGTTTGGAGTGTCCGTTATCAAAGGGCCGAAATCGTTCCGGCGCGTGTTCTAAACTGGCAGATATAACCCTGCCCGTTGGTCGCGCGCGGCCTAGCAAAGGCCTGCGGCTTTGCCAACCATGGATTGCCACGCAATGGCAGCCATTTATGAACAGACGATCCGATATGGCTTCCCATGGCGAATGAGGCCTAGGTCTTATATCTTAGGCCTTATATAGAGTCGCGATGATTTTGGACCTCGTTGCCATCTTTCGCGCCCGTCGCGATCCACGCTTGGCCGCTCGGCTGGCCGCACGCTTCGCCCAAGATCAGGCGATCGAGCGCGTGACTGCGCCGCTCTTCATCGCCCATATTCTCCTTTGGGGTGTGATCGGACTTTGCGCGCTCTTTATAATAGGCTTGGCTGTGGCGGGACTGACCTTGCATTGGACGTTGGCTATTCCTGGCCTGATTCCGATCGTCATCGGTGGCGTTGCCATTGTTCTGGAGCTCGGACTGCGCAGAGGTATGGCGCGCGTCCGCAATATGGCGAGCCAACTGACCGATCGTGGGATGGATCGCCTCATCCCAACCCCAAAGGCAAGTGACGCTCCCACATCTGTGCCCCCGCTCAGTAAAGGATAGCAAGACTAGCCTCACCTTCGCCTCGCTGCTATGACCCGCTCAATGAACTACATAGACGCCGCTGACGCCCCCGCCCTGCGCGATGGGGCCATCAAACTCCACGGGCCATCCGGTTTTGAAGGTATGCGCAAAGCTGGACGACTGGCGGCGGAATGTCTCGACCACCTCGCGCCCCTCGTACAGCCCGGCGTGACGACGGGCGATTTGGATGATGCGGCGCGTAGTTTCATTTTAGACCACGGCGCCCTGCCCGCCACGATGGGCTATCGTGGCTATAAACATTCGCTCTGCACCTCGATCAACCATGTCGTCTGTCACGGTATTCCGGGCCCCAAACCCCTCAAGGATGGCGACATACTCAATATAGATGTGACCGTCATTGTGGATGGTTGGCATGGTGATACATCGCGCATGTATGCGGCAGGCGAACCCAATCGGCGCGCAGAACGGCTCATGGGCATTACTTATGATGCGCTGATGCTCGGGATCGCCGCTGTGAAGCCGGGCAATACAACGGGCGACATTGGGCACGCTATCCAGAGCTTTGTCGAAGGCGAACGTTATTCAGTGGTCGAAGATTTCTGTGGGCATGGTCTGGGCCAACTGTTTCATGATAGCCCAAATATCCTCCATTATGGTCGACCGGGCGAAGGCGAAGAAATCCGTGAAGGCATGTTCTTCACAATCGAACCGATGGTCAATCTGGGCCGGGCGGGCGTTAAAATCTTGTCGGATGGTTGGACCGCCGTGACGCGCGACCGGAAACTGACCGCACAATTCGAACACTCGATTGGGGTCACGAAGGATGGCTGCGAGATCTTCACGCTCTCCCCCACCGGATTACACAAGCCCTATGCCGCCTGAGACAGGCCCGCACACAAATGAACGGGCGACGGAAGGGTTCGAAGCCCTGTTCAAACGCGCAACGGAAAGCGCGGACAATACAATAGAGCCCGAAGACCTCTCGAAAGAGACATCAGAGCCCCCTAAAGCTAAGTCGGTCAAGACAGCGAAACCGCATTATCACGATCATCGCGACCGATTACGCGACAAATTCGTACGGCGTGGGGCTGATGCCTTCGACGATTACGAGCTGCTCGAGCTGATTCTGTTTCAGGTCCTGCCGCGCATCGACACCAAACCCATTGCCAAAGATCTGATTGCGAGTTTTGGCAATCTTGCCGAAGTCGTTGCAGCCCCTGTTGAGAAGTTGACGAAGGTAAAAGGGATCGGCCCCAATACGGCCCAGCATTTAAAGCTGCTCCAGCAGGTCAGCATCCGCATTGGCCAAAGCTCTGTGTTAAACCGCCCGGTTCTATCCAGCTGGAACGCCCTGCTCGATTACTGCCGTGCCGCCATGCAATTCGAGGGACGCGAGCAGTTCCGCGTTCTGTTCCTTGATCGCAAGAATCGCTTACTGGCCGATGAAGTTATGGGCCGCGGCACGGTTGATCGCGCACCCGTCTATCCCAGAGAGATTGTGCGGCGCGCCTTGGTTCACGAAGCGACCGCGATCATCCTTGCGCATAATCACCCTTCCGGCGACCCAACCCCGTCGCGCCAGGACATCGAGCTGACGCAGTCCATCATAGAGACCGCCAAAGCCATCGACGTCGTCGTTCACGATCATCTGGTGATCGGACGTGAAGATGTGGCGAGCTTCAAGATGCTTGGATTGATGTAGGCTGATTGACTCGTTTTGACTCGTTTTGACTCGTTGGCGCTTGCGTGACCATGGCGATTTGCTACGTCATGCGAAACGTTCGGGGACCCCATGACAGTCAAAACGCCGCCTAAGCCCGTTAAGGGCCGAACGATTGCGCTCCTCCTCCTCACACTGGTTTATGGGTTCAACTTTATTGATCGGCAGATCGTCGGGATTCTCGCGCCATTCATTCAAGCTGATCTGAATCTGACCAACACGCAGCTTGGTCTTCTGATTGGCCTGGCCTTTGCCGCCTTCTATACGGTTATGGGGATCCCCTTGGCGTTTCTTGCCGACCGTATGAACCGGGTCACACTTCTGTCCCTCGCCCTCGCCGTCTGGTCGGGGTTTACGGCACTCACTGGCCTGTCTCAGAATTTCACGCACATCGCGCTGGCCCGGATTGGCGTCGGTGTCGGTGAAGCGGGCGGGAGCCCACCATCACATTCGATGATCTCAGATTTCTACAGTAAGGAAGAGAGAGCGGGCGCACTCGGAATTTACGCACTGGGCATTCCACTGGGCATTATGTCGGCCTATTTTATGACAGCGGCTCTGCTTGGCACCGATCCGAATACGGTCAACTGGCGTCGCATATTCATCATTCTCGGCATGACCGGTATAGCCTTAGCCATCGTCGTGCGTGTGGTTATCCGAGAACCACGGCGCGGGGCCATGGAAACAGAAACGCTTCCATCCGGAGGCTACATCTCAATTCCTGAGTCTATAAAAGCTTCGAACATGCCGCCCCGAGTCATTATTCTCGCAGGGCTTGCCGTCCTTTTGGTAGCGAGCTTCATGACTGGCGTTATCAATATACTGGTCGTCGTCATCGCCGCACTTTTGATAGCTTCGGTTTTTCTACTGTCACTGCAGCCATCCGTTCGTCTACTTGTCGGAATCCCATCCTGGTGGTGGATGTGTCTCGGCATCGCCTTTGCCAGTTTCGCGTCATACGCTTTGTCCGGATTTCAAACGAAATACCTCCGCCTACTCGATCCGGAGTTCAATTTTCGAACGATCGTCATCTGGATCGGGATTATTAACGGCACATTCTATGTGGCGGGCACATATTTTGGCGCAAAGCTCGTCGATTGGCGCGCCAAGACCGACATTCGCGCCTATGGAACAATTCCGGCTATATCCATCGGCCTGGCTTTGCCATTTGCAATCGCCACTTTTGCCGTGCCTTCGGTGGCAGCACACCTTGCCATTGGGGCCGCCCTACAACTTTGCTTAGGCGTCTATCTTGGGCCCAGTTTTGCTATTGCTCAGACGCTCGCCCCCATTCGAATTCGCGCCATGTCGACGGCCCTCTTCTTCTTCATTCTGAACATGATCGCACTTGGTGGTGGACCGACCTTTGCCGGCGCAATGATTGACGTCTTCCTTAGCACTCAAAGCAGTGAACTCATCGCGACGCGCTATGCCATGTACACGACATTCGTGGCCTATGGCCTTGCCATGGTCGCCTATCTGCTCGTCCGTCGAACCTTGCCTAAGGATTGGGCCGCCGCAGAAGCGAGGAATTCGGGGAAAACCTAGGGTCTATCCCTTTCTTCTGCCCGCGCTTTCGTTAGAACGCGGGCATGATAGAGCGCTACTCCCGTCCCGAAATGTCTGCGATCTGGTCGCAAGCTTCAAAATACCGCATTTGGTTTGAAATTGAGGCGCATGGCTGCGACGCGCTCGCCGACTTGGGTGTGATTCCTAGATCAGCGGCCAAGACAATTTGGGAAAAAGGCGGGGCGGCTAAGTTTGACGTGGCGCGGATCGATGAGATCGAACGCGAGGTCAAACATGATGTTATCGCTTTCCTGACTCATTTGGCCGAGTTTATCGGGGACGATGCGCGCTTTGTGCATCAGGGCTTCACCAGCTCCGACATTCTCGACACGACACTATCTGTTCAGCTGGCCCGCGCGACGGATCTATTGCTGGTCGGTATGGACCGCGTTCTGGCTGCCCTGAAATCTCGCGCGGAAGAACATAAGCACACGATTACGATTGGACGCAGCCACGGCATTCACGCTGAACCGACGACAATGGGCATCAAGCTGGCCCGTTTCTATGCCGAATTTGCTCGCGGCCGTGACCGGCTGGTCAAGGCCCGTGAAGAGATCGCCGTCTGCGCCATTTCTGGCGCCATCGGCACATTCGCCAATATTGATCCATCAGTCGAAGAACATGTCGCTAAGGAAATGGGGCTCGCGATTGAACCTGTTTCATCGCAGATCATTCCGCGCGACCGCCACGCCGCCTATTTCGCAGCCTTGGGCGTGATTGCTTCGTCTATCGAGAACATTGCTGTCGAAATCCGTCACCTTCAACGCACTGAAGTGCTGGAAGCCGAAGAGTTTTTCTCCAAGGGTCAGAAGGGCAGCTCAGCGATGCCGCATAAGCGCAACCCGGTCCTGACGGAAAATCTGACAGGTCTCGCCCGGCTCGTGCGGATGGCGGTTATGCCTGCAATGGAGAACGTTGCCCTGTGGCATGAACGCGATATTAGCCACTCCTCCGTCGAACGGGGTATTGCGCCTGATACGACCATCCATCTCGACTTTGCTTTGCACCGCCTTGCAGGCGTCATCGAGAAACTGGTCATCTATCCGGACAAGATGAAGTCCAATATGGACCGCCTTGGTGGTCTCCATAATAGCCAGCGCGTCCTTCTGGCACTGACCCAAGCCGGAGAGCAGCGCGAAAGCGCCTACCGCCTCGTGCAACGCAATGCGATGAAAGTCTGGGAACTGTTCCGAACAGAAGGCAATGCGGGGGACGGGACATTTCGCGATCTGTTGCACAAAGATCCAGAGGTAACAGCTCTGCTGTCGGCTGAGCAAATCAACGCCATGTTCGACGACGCCTATCATTTGAAACATGTCGATACGATTTTTAGCCGGGTATTTTCGTAACCTCGGCGTCATGGTTGTTACCACGGCGTTTACAATCGACAGCTCTATGGTTAGCCGAGTTTAAAAAACCCGACCTGTGAGACCGGGTTTTTCGCGCCGACTGAAAAAAGTCGAAAATAATTCTTATATATATTTGAGTGACTTGGATCAGAAATTAACTGGTCTGGAAACTAATCTGAATCGAGCCTTACCGCGCGATTCCCATTTTCTTCACCGTCCTGCGTCACACATTGGCTCAACTTAAGAACAACCGTGCCAATTTGACCTTCTAACACAGGACTCCATCATGAAACTTCGTTCCGCCGCAGCCGTTTCCGCTCTTCTAGCTTTGCTTATTGCTGTCCCTGCCTTTGCCGCCCCCGACGTTTATGTCGTGAACTTCCGTCACGCTGAAGACGCGACATCTCAGAAGCTTGATAGCCAATTGGCATCAGCGCTCGAAATGGCGCGCGTCAATGCAGAAGAAGTCGTGATTGATACAACGACAGCCGCGAAGTGGGAAAAAGCGGCTCATGACGCCTTTAACCGCGACATTGTTCCAGTCTTCAACAAATGGGTTGGCCTGCCGGGCTTCGCCGCTGTTGTGGATGCGAATAGCAAGACAGTCATCGGCTGCGTCAATGCATCCGTCCATCCGACAGAGATGGCGCGCGAGATCCAACAGATGGTCTCAGTTGCCAAAGGTGACGCTTATATCAGCAAAGCCTCCAGCGGCACGACGGCCACTCAATGCCCAGATGCATACAACAAACCGCTGGTTGATTAAGAGACACAGTTAAATTGCCCATTCTGGGGGAGAGACGCTCGGACGGTTCACCGTTCGGGCGTTTTGCGTTGACGAAACTGTGACACGCGGGCCAGACTATTTAGGATAGGACTAAAATCCGGTTCAATGGATAGTGGTCCAATAAGGACAGATGATGAAGACTATAATCAAAAGCGGACTGGCTGCCCTCGCCCTCGCAACGGGCCTAAGCAGTGCAACTAGCGCACAAACTTACCGTGTCGCGGCGTCCACCCCCGACGTTTACGTCGTCATGTTCCGGGCTGATTGGTGCGCGCCGTGCAAAGTTGTTGAGCCTCGGCTGAACGATGCTCTACGAAACCTGCATGATCCACGCATTGAATATGTGAATATCGACATTTCAGGCGGACGGGGTGATTGGAACGCACATGCCGTTTTTGATCGCGGCATTGTTCAACAGTATAATGAGTGGATGGGTGTAACCGGTTTCGCCGCTGTCATCGACGGCGACACGAAACGCACGCTGGGTTGTCTGAATATCACTTACGACACCAACGCGATGGCCAGCCATATTCGCAATCTACAGGGTCAAGCCAAGCGCAACGCCCGTACATTTGATGTGACCTGCCCGGCCCCGAATCATCCTGTTTAGGGCCATCCCGTTTTAAGGGGCAGCCCATCTAATTTAAGCGGCTGAGCGTAAAGCGCTCAGCCCCCCCCTAAGCGTCAGAGTCACCCTCTGGCGCTTCGCCTTCGTCAGTCCCGTCAGAAACCTCATCATCTTCAGTTTCCGCGATACGCTCAACGCTAACAACATGCTCATCCTCGCGCGTCCGGATCACCCAGACACCTTTAGAGCTGCGTGAGACAATTGAGATTTTGTTGACTCCGGTGCGCAAAAGCTGTCCGCCATCTGTGACCAGCATGATCTGATCGCCATCTTCGACCACGAAGCTACGAACTAACTCCGCATCATCCGCCTTTTTGCCACGATCCAGATTTTGAGCAATCACGCCCTTCCCGCCACGGCCGCGAACCGGATAGGAATAGGAACTCGCCCGCTTGCCCAGACCGTCATCAGCGATGGTCAGCAGGAACTGTTCAGCAGCCCCCATTGCACCCAAACGTTCATCGGACAGCGCCGCTTCATTTTCGGCTTCGTCCTCATCATCTGAACTATCGTCGACGTCATCGCCCAGCGCCTTGCGCATGGCATTGGCGTGTTTGAGATAGGCCGTGCGATCTTCGCTAGTGGCATCGAAATGCCGCAACACGGCCATTGAGATAACCTCGTCGCCTAGCCCCAGCTTGATCCCTCTGACCCCGGAGGAAGTCCGACCGACAAAGCGGCGCACATCCGTCACAGGGAAGCGGATGGCCCGGCCCAAAAGGGTCGTTAGAACAATATCGTCCTGTTCAGAGCAGAGACGCACATCAACAATCCCGTCGCCTTCATCGGGCTTCATCGCGATCTTACCATTGCGGTTAATGCGTGTGAAATCGGCGAGGCTGTTTCGACGCACGCCGCCGGATTTAGACGCGAACATAATGTCGAGACCCGCCCAATCTTCTTCATTCTCCGGCAGAGCCATGATGGATGTGATCTTCTCATCACCATTTAAGGGAAGGAGCTGATTAAAGCTGCGCCCGCGGGTTGCTGCGCCGCCTTGCGGAACTTTCCAGACCTTCAGCTTGTAAGCCATACCACTGGAGGAAAAGAGCAGGATCGGCGTGTGGGTCGTCGCCACAAAGACCGTCGTGACGAAATCTTCGTCCTTCATCTGCATGCCCGACCGGCCTTTGCCGCCCCGATGTTGCGAGCGATAGGTGTCGAGTGGCGTCCGTTTGACATAGCCACCATTAGTGACGGTCACGACCATATCTTCGACTGCAATCAGATCTTCATCATCAAAGTCGAACCCGCCATCCATGAATATGGATCGGCGCGGTGTCGCGAATTTCTCGCGCACTTCGGTTAGCTCATCCCGGATCAGCGTGCGGACGCGATCTCTGGACCGGAGAATGGCCAGTAAGTCAGTAATCAGAGCCGCCAGCTTCTCAGCTTCGTCTGTGATCTCCTCCATCCCCAGCGCAGTCAGCTTCTGCAGACGGAGATCGAGGATGGCGCGCGCTTGCTCATCCGTCAGCTTGATGGTGCCATCATCCTGAAGGCGAGAGCGAGGATCAGCGATCAGCCGGATCAAAGCGCCCATCGTTTCTGCCGACCAGCTTCGAGAGGTTAGCGCTTCGCGGGCGGCTGCCGGATTTGCAGACGTGCGGATAAGACGGATAATCTCATCAATATTGGCAACGGCTGTGGCGAGACCGACCAAGATATGGGCGCGGTCCCGTGCTTTGCTGAGGTCAAATTTGGTCCGGCGTGCGATCACGTCTTCGCGGAATGAGAGGAACGCCTCGATCATCTGCCGAACGTTCATCTGCTCCGGCTTACCGCCATTCAGCGCCAGCATGTTTGAGCTGAAATTCTGCTGCAACGGTGTGTAACGGTAGAGCTGGTTCAGAACGACTTCAGCGACCGCATCGCGTTTCAGCTCGACCACGACCCGCATCCCGTCACGATCAGACTCATCCCGCACCGCGGAAATACCTTCGATCCGCTTCTCATTCACCAAAGCGGCGATCTTGCCGATCATCGAGGCCTTGTTCACCTGAAACGGAATTTCCGTCACAACGATGGCGTAGCGGTCCTTACGGATTTCCTCGACATCAGCCACGGCGCGCACGGTCACGCTCCCGCGACCTGTCAGAACGCCTTGTCTGGCCCCACTGCGGCCCATGATCAGGCCACCGGTTGGGAAGTCCGGCCCCGGAACAATATCCAATAGCTCCTCGTCGGTCAGCTCCCCATCCAGCAGCGCAATCGTAGCGTCGATCACTTCGCCGAGATTATGCGGCGCGATATTGGTCGCCATACCGACGGCAATACCGCCTGCGCCATTGACCAGAATATTCGGGAAGCGCGCCGGCAGAACAACGGGCTCACTTTCGGACGAATCGTAATTGTCTTGAAAATTGACCGTGTTCTTTTCAATATCGGCGAGCAGTTGCGCCGCCGGGTGATCCATCCGGACCTCGGTATAGCGCATAGCGGCGGGCGGATCGCCGTCGACAGAGCCGAAATTCCCCTGCCCTTCGAGCAGGGGCAAACGCATAGAGAAATCCTGCGCCATACGTACCAAAGCATCATAAACGGCGCTGTCACCATGGGGATGGTATTTACCGATGACGTCACCAACAACACGCGCCGATTTTTTATAAGCCTTGTCGCGGGTGAAGCCGTTTTCATGCATCGAGTAGAGAATGCGGCGATGGACGGGCTTCAGACCGTCCCGAACATCGGGGATTGCGCGACTGACAATCACACTCATCGCATAGTCGAGATAGGAGCGTTTCATCTCCTCCTCGATGGTTACGGGAGAGATGCCGGGCTCTTTCTCGGGCGGCGTTCCAGTCTGATCTTTGGTATCGTCGCTCACATGAAATCCTCTAGCCGAGTGCCTTGAAAAATCACGAATTACATCGCGCGCGATTCGGCTACTCTGGTTGTGAAAACCCTAACATTTGGCAGCTCATTTCACAAACAAACCCGGCGTTGGAACACAGATCAAATATGGATGTTTTTTCGTCGCAAAGTTCTGTTACTGTTCTAGAAAGCCATAGAAGGATTCCGTCATGAAAAACCTAATTCTCGCAACGACCGCCATCGCATTAGTAGCCTGCGGCGGCACGGAAGACACGCCTGACGTCAGCACCAACGAGGTCGCTGCAGACATTCAACCCGTCGCCAGCCTGATGAGCCAAAGCGTCTCAGTCTTGAACAGTGCAGGTAGCGAAATCGGGACGGCGACAATTACGGATGAGGTGGAAGGCGGCGTCACGATCAGTCTTGACGTCACGTCAATTCCGGAAGGGTCACACGCGATCCATTTCCACGAAATGGGCGCTTGCGACACGCCAGATTTCAAGAGCGCAGGCGGCCACTACAATCCAAGCTCCGCGAACCACGGATTCCAATCAACAGCCCCCAATCCTCATGCGGGCGATATGCGCAATTTCGACGCGCCCCTGTCAGGCGTGGTTCAAACAGACATTCGGAATGAGCGCGTCACCTTGTCTTCGCGCGACGGACTTGCGCCGCTCTTCGATGCGAACGGTACGGCACTCATCATCCATGCCGCAGCGGACGACTATGAGACTCAACCGACAGGCGCAGCGGGCGGGCGTATCGCTTGCGCCGTCATAGGCGGTTAGATCCGCCAACAACGGATCTAACCGAGGCGCTACTCAACTGAGTTACCGTTCCATATCCGACTCCACCATTTGTGATCCGGCGTCGTCTTACGCTTATCGAAGAAGCCCGTATCGGCCTCTACTTTTTCGCGGATGCCTTTTCGGTCCCAACTGGTGAGGTTGGCCAAGGTCTTGATCTCGGTTTCGCGACGCTTGTTGACCATGGCTTTATACTCGGCCGCGGCTTCGCATTTCATTTCGCCGTCATAGGCATGTCGCAGCACGTAACGCCCTTGGAAATTGTCGCGTGACCCCGTCGTCTTGAATTTTAGGTCTTCCGGAAAGCTCTCCGCATCATATCGAACATGGAGGCGCGTGACGAACACGTCCTTGGCTTGGGGACGCGGCATGGGCCGCATACGCCCATCCTCCATCACAGGACCGTCCTCTAGCCAGAACACGCCGAGTTCTTGGAGTTGCTCATCGGATAGTGGGTCGGCGGCGCACGGGTCGCACCAATTCATATCCCACGCATATTCCATGAAAACGCCATGGCCGCCGTCACGGTCGGTCGCGGTCTGGAACATCGCCTTGTAGAAGTCGCCGAATTCATCCTTCACATAGGGCGGAATTTCTTCGCCTGTCGGGATTTTCTGCGTTCGGTAATTGGTCGTTTCAACCTGCCCATTCCGGGTCAGCATGTAGACGAACATGTCTTGGTCGTCCTTGGCATTGACCGTACCAAGCCGGATGGGGAGCATGAATTTCGGTGTCTCAAACGCGACCGCGATGGGGCGCAGATATTCTGAGCCATTCTCCGCGCGTTCTTCAAGGTTCACCTTGGCGACGAAGAATTTCATGTCCTGCTTGATGTAACTACTGAGGGTCCGTTTCGCCTTGGCCGGCACCTTATAGCCGTTCTGTTCAAGCCAGGTTTGAAGACCATCGCTCTCTTTGGCGGACAAGATCAGGATATCATATTCACCGACCGTGAATTCTTCTTCGATCGTAACGCCGAGTGCCTTCGCACGCTCTTCAAACTCGGCAGAGGCCCCATCCATCATCGGGGCCGATGTGGTTTCCATCCGCATATATTGACGTCTGTCGCAGGGATTATCGTCAAAATACTCAACCAAACGCGGCGCTGTGTAGGCGTCCAGATGGGCCAATAAGGCCGGGTCGCTAATATGGACCTGATCCTTCGTGATGACGGTCGGCACCGGGATAACCATGGCGAATTCTTCTGGCTCACCCTGATAATCATTCGCCATCGTAATGACGGTGCGGTTGCCGTCTCGTACCATCGCGACCTTGGAGCTCTGATTGAACAGATCCGTGTCCGCTTTGGCGACGTAGAAGCCGCAAAAGGCCGAGGCATTTGTAGCGATGGCCGTTAGGGTGAGCGCAAGGGCGCTACTCAGCAGGCGTGAGGACATGAGTGTCTCCTTCAGTTTGATGGGCAGAATGAGGGGATGAAAAGCGTGGCCACGCATAGCGCTGACCGCGGGAAAGATGATCGATGACGGGGACGAGCGGCGCGCACAGGATCAAGGCGAGAATAATGCCCGCACTATTGTAGAGACCGAACTGGATCGAGAACCCGACCGTGGCGACCAAGGCCGCGAATAGAACGCGGCCGACCCGCGTATCCGGCGTTGTCTTAGGGTCAGAGATCATGAAAAAGGCGAAGATCAGCAGCGCACCACTTTGCAATTGATGCAAGGGAATGGCGAGCGGATCACCGAGCCATAAAGCGCGGCCAAAAAGGAGCGCAGCATAGCTGAAAAGCAATGCGAGACTAACGTCCCAACGTTTCGCCTTACCCGTGACGACGCCGCCCAGACCGAGCAGCAAAATTGCGAAAATCGGCGCAGAGCCCCATTGGCCCGGCGAAATCCAGGCCGAGGCGAACAGCAGGCTAACAATCACGAGGCCAAAATTGGCGGGGTTGAAAATATGTTTGCCGTCCCAGCGCAGGACATATTTCGATCCGACGGCCAGAACGCCCGCAAGGATCGAGAGGCTTACGCTGCCTGTTCTCAGCAGCAAGGTCAGCGATAAGGCTGAAATGAGCGGGCTACGCGGATCAAACGGGCGGTGTGCGATAAAGCGGTCCGCCAACGCTTGGGTGCCGAGCGTCGCCCCGACACACCCTACGACATGCCACCAAGGCAGGCGGAAGCTGTAGGCAAACAAACCGATCAGGATCAGTGAGGACAGGATAGCAATTTGGTAGTGGCGCGGATCGCGTGACAGCGCCCTCGCCCAGTCCATCACTTTCATTGTTCCAGCCCTTACCATGTTATTAAGTAACTAAATCTCTCAATTGTGGCGAAGCAAGGGCAAGAACCCCTCTCAAGAATGAAACTTCCGTCACGTCATCTCCTGCAACTCACCGATTGTCTGCCGTTTTGACACGCGCCAACATAAAGTGGGACAGTACGCCATGAAACACTGCGCCCTCTTCATCCCCCTCTTTGCTTTAACGGCATGTATGGCGGCTGAACCGACCATAACAGATAAAGCCGATGACGCCGTAACGCCGCACGCTCAGCATGCCCAGACGCCTGCTCCCTCTGACATCACGCTCGGCAATGGCGAGACCAATCATATCCAGCTGAGCGGGATAACACGCAACGGACCGAGCTTGATCGTTCCGGAAGTTATGGCCGAAGCAGACAGCTTCCTCGTACTTCACCCCTTTGCAGATGGGGCGCCCGTTCAGACTGATTATGTCGGCGCGACCTTCGTACCAGCCGGAACGCAGACCAACGTCGCTGTTCGCTTGGACAATACGCCGAATGACGGCGCGCCCTTCATTATCATGTTGCACACGGACGTAAATCTGGACGGAGCTTTCCAGTTCGGTGACGGTGTTACTGTCGCAGACGCCCCCATCTTTGAAGGGTCGACCCTGATTGCGATGCCAATGCAGGTGCCGATGTCTACGCCTGTGACGCCCGCACTGATCCGATCCAGCGCCGCCGAACATATGAGCAAATATCAATCATTCTTGGAACGCGCGGACTATCGAGACGACCCCGCTGCCTCTTGTGTCCGCGCGCTGATCCACCGTTGGCTGGTTGAGGTTGAAGCCTCGACACGGTCCATTGAGAAGGCTCGACCGCTGTTCGCCCCAGAGTTTGTTATGAATTTCCCGTCTGGCCCGATCGATACGACTGAGGCGCTACAAGCTTGGCTAGAGGGTCCGGCTGCAGCCTTCGCGGCCACGCGCCACGTCCTTACCAATGTGCAGCATCGGGAAATCGAACCGGGACGCTACACCGTCGAGATGGTGATGAATTGGAATGGCCTCACCCAAACGGGAGACCGGATGCGCGCCAAAACCCAGCACCGCTGGACTGTCATAGATGGCGCGGGCGATCTTCCCCTGATCAAACAGGTCGATGTGGAGATTCTGGAGCCCTTTGCACCCGCCACTTGGGGAGAGTTCTAAACTTTCAGTAGCTGATCGAATCCCCCGAAAATCATCCGTTTCCCGTCAAACGGCATTGATCCACCCAACTCCACCATGACGGGATCGCTTTCGCAGGCTTGCCAACCTGCATCCCGCACTGCCTTGTCGGGCCAGATCATCCACCCGACGACGACGTCTTCATCGTCAGTTTTCGCGACGGCCTTGATCATTGATGTGACATCACCGTCCGGGACATCATTCGCCCAAGCCTCAACATATTCTAGCGCGCCATATTGCTTGAACATGTCGGCAAATCGCGTCGCATGCGCGATGTAGGCCGCTTTGTTACTGCGCGGCACAGCCGCCATGAAAACATCAATATAGGTCATGAATATCCCCCGCTTAGCAGCCCTATAGCACAATTTTCCGGGTAAAGAAAAAGGGCGCTGTCGCGCCCTCATCTTACTCTCAAGACACAGACCCTAGAACGGAATATCGTCGTTCAGATCGAAATCTTGCTTTGGACCTTCCATCGCGCTGGCTGATCGGGAGCCACCGCCACCAGAGCCGCCGCCTTGGTCCATATTGCCGTAGCCGCCGCTGTCTTGATTGTAACCGCCGCCGCCAGAACTGCTGCCTCCGCCGGAATTGCGGCTATCGAGCATGGTGAGGGTCGTACCGGGGCCTTGGAGGACAATCTCAGTTGTATATTTGTCGTTGCCGTCGCGGTCCTGCCATTTGCGGGTCTGCAACTTGCCTTCGATATAGAGCTTGGAGCCCTTTTTGACATAACGTTCGATGACGCCGACCAAGCCTTCGCCGAATACGGCAACGCGGTGCCATTCGGTCTTTTCCTTGCGTTCACCGCTTTGCTTATCGCGCCAATTTTCAGACGTGGCGATAGACAGGTTTGCGACCTTGCCGCCATTACCGAAGGTCCGAATTTCGGGGTCGTTACCGACATTCCCGATCAGGATGACCTTGTTTACTGATCCCGCCATTATACGCTCCTATTGCTAACTGGTTCGCCGGTTCGCTTTGACCAGCGTGCGTGGGACACTTAATATGTTCCGGTTTCGTTCTCAATGCAAGAGCGTCCGGCATCGCCTTCTGCAAAGGGATTGCGGAAGAGTCGAGTCGGCGGGCTTCAAATCTATGTGGGCAATCCCTAAATGAGGTCTCAGGCCGAGGCTTGCCTGTCTTCGAGGAATTGATTAGCGCAGTTATGTTCTGCAAATGTTCTTGAAACGCTTATCCGTCTCAGCCGTATCAAGAGTGCCGCAAGCGGGAAACGCCGGACGGCGAGGATTATGACATGGCCATGAGTAAACACATCCAAGTCCGCGGCGCGCGCGAACATAATCTGAAAAACGTGGATGTCGATCTGCCGCGCGATAAGCTTGTGGTCATTACGGGCTTGTCGGGGTCCGGCAAATCGTCTCTCGCCTTTGATACAATCTATGCCGAAGGTCAGCGCCGCTATGTCGAGTCGCTCTCCGCCTATGCGCGTCAGTTCCTAGAGCTGCAGGGTAAACCCGACGTCGATTCGATTGAGGGGCTCTCGCCCGCCATTTCAATCGAGCAGAAAACGACCTCGAAAAACCCGCGCTCGACGGTCGGCACCGTCACTGAGATTTACGACTATATGCGCCTGCTCTGGGCGCGCGTTGGCGTCCCCTACTCGCCCGCGACAGGCCTCCCGATTGAGAGCCAGACCGTTAGCCAAATGGTCGATCTCATTATGGCGATGGGCGACGGCACGAAGCTCTATCTGCTCGCCCCGGTCGTGCGTAATCGTAAAGGCGAGTTCCGTAAGGAAATCGCCGAGTGGATGAAGGCCGGCTATCAGCGCGCCAAGATCAATGGCGAGCTTGTCCGGCTCGAAGAGGCCCCAGAACTCGATAAGAAATTCAAGCAGGACATCGATGTTGTGGTCGACCGCGTCGTAGTGCGCGAAGGCGTTGAAACTCGGTTAGCGGATAGTTTGGAGCAGGCCCTCAAACTTGCCGATGGTTTGGCCATGGCCGAGAATGCTGATGACCCAGATAAACGCATGTTGTTTTCGGCGAAGTTCGCCTGCCCGATTTCCGGTTTCACCTTGGAAGAAATCGAGCCCCGTCTCTTTTCCTTTAATTCACCACAAGGCGCTTGCCCCGTTTGTGACGGGCTTGGCAAAGAGCTAAAGTTCGACGTCAATCTGATCATCCCTGACGATAGTCGTAGCCTTGCGGGCGGCGCCATTGCTCCGTGGAGCAAAACACCTTCTTCACTTTACGGGCAGACACTCACGGCCTTAGCCGACCATTACGGGTTTTCAACCAGCACGCCCTTCCATGAATTGAACAGCAAATCTCAAGATGTCGTCCTCTACGGCACCAAGGGTAAGCGTATCCAATTCAGCTACAAGGACGGCCGCCGCACATATGAAACGAAGAAGCCGTTTGAAGGCGTTCTGCCCAATCTGGAACGGCGTTACCGCGAGACAGAGAGCACATGGGTGCGCGAAGAGCTCGGCAAATATATGTCCGATAGCCCGTGCGAGACCTGTGACGGCAAGCGGCTCAAGCCCGAAGCCCTGTCGGTCAAAATCGCAGGCATGGATATTTCCGGTCCCGGCGAGATGAGTATCGCGCATTCTCTGGAGCATTTTGAAGGGCTGAAAACCGCCCTGTCCGCGAAGGACATGGAGATCGCCGAGCGTATTTTGAAGGAAATCACCGACCGGCTGAAATTCCTCAATGCCGTCGGGCTGGATTATCTGACCATCGGCCGTGGGTCCGGGTCGCTATCCGGCGGTGAAAGCCAACGAATCCGATTGGCGTCTCAGATCGGCTCGGGTCTGACCGGCGTTCTCTACGTGCTTGATGAACCGTCCATCGGACTGCACCAACGCGACAATGCTCGCCTACTGGAAACGCTGCAGGAATTGCGCGATCTCGGTAATACAGTGCTCGTTGTCGAACATGATGAAGAGGCCATTCTGACGGCAGACTATGTCATCGATATGGGTCCGAAAGCGGGTATTCATGGCGGCGAGGTCGTCGCTAGCGGCACGCCCAACCAGATCAAACGCTCGCGTAAATCACTCACGGGTCAATATTTGACCGGTGAGAAAGAAATCGAAATGCCCGCGCGCCGCCGCGCTATTGACCCGGATAAAGTCATCCGGATTGAAGGGGCTAGCGGCAATAATCTCAAAAATGTCGATGTGGACTTCCCGCTCGGTGTGTTGACCTGCGTGACAGGCGTATCCGGCGGCGGCAAGTCGACGCTAACGATTGAAACGCTCTACAAAGCGGCGGCGCGCAAGCTCAACAAGGCGACCAAGCCGCCCATGCCGCACACCGCCGTTCATGGGCTCGACCAGCTCGATAAGGTCATCGACATCAACCAATCGGCCATCGGTCGGACGCCGCGGTCTAACCCCGCGACCTATACGGGCGCGTTCACCCCGATCCGAGATTGGTTCGCTGGATTGCCGGAAGCCAAAACGCGCGGTTACAAACCGGGGCGTTTCTCTTTCAATGTGAAGGGCGGTCGTTGCGAAGCCTGTCAGGGCGGCGGCGTCATCAAGATCGAAATGCACTTCCTGCCCGACGTCTATGTCACCTGCGATGTCTGCAACGGAAAACGCTATAATCGTGAAACGCTGGAGATTAAGTTCAAGGGGAAATCCATCGCCGACGTGCTCGATATGAGCATTGAGGAAGCGGGTGATTTCTTCAAAGCCGTGCCATCGATCCGCGATAAAATGGTGACGTTACAGCGTGTCGGCCTTGGCTATATCAAGGTCGGACAACAGGCGACGACTCTCTCCGGCGGCGAGGCGCAACGCGTCAAACTGGCCAAGGAATTATCCAAACGCGCCACGGGTCGAACCCTCTATATTCTCGATGAGCCGACAACGGGTTTGCACTTTGAAGACGTCAATAAACTGCTGAGTGTCCTGCAGGAGCTCGTCGGAACCGGCAACACGATGGTCATTATCGAACATAATCTCGATGTTGTAAAAACCGCTGACTGGGTGATCGATATTGGTCCCGAAGGCGGCGATGGCGGCGGAGAAATCGTCGCAACAGGCACGCCAGAAGATATTGCCGCCGTTAAAGCCAGCTGGACCGGGCGTTACCTGAAACCGATGCTAGCGAAACGCAAAGCCCGGGCAGAAGCGGCGGAGTAGTCTTGCTACCGGGCAGGCAGATCAAGGCAGGTCTGCATCTAAGGGCTTTGGCTTTGGCTCAGCCTCTGCCCATTGGTAGGTAAAGAAGGCCTGCGGGCCGGCAATCATCACCATGTAAATCGCGCTGCCGAGAGCCGTTAGAAGGGCTGCGAAAATAACGCCGACCATGAACCCCGGAGCCTTCGTCTGCTCAATTATGGCTGTGATGGCATCTTCCGGATTATCCCCGATAAAGGCGGCAAAAACCTCTCCGCTGAATAGACCCGCTAGCCCAACCATCATGCCGATGGATGCTAAAACAGAATAAGCCACATAGCCGACCAACCCGGCGACTAACACGGATCCGAATATGGCCCAGAACCGTCCGCGCGTTACATGACGCGCGGCCAGAACATGGGTTTTACCGCGCCAGGCTGTTAAGGCGCCTGCGGGCGCATATATCGTCATGATCCAGATATAGCCGACCATCATCGCGATATATCCGATGATGAACAATATGGCTGCGATGGGTCCGCCAGAGTCTCCTGCCAATGCAGCAATTAGCGCGACGATAAAAGCGAGAGCAACCGTTGCCACAGAGATGAAAATCGTCACAATCGCATAATATCCCATGATGGCGAGCGCTTGACGGACTTCATCCGCTCCAAATTGAAATGGGAAAATACCGCCGACGTCGCCGTCAAAATAGCCCCGATAGAACGCCGCTCTAACAACGGCTTGGACCAGAAATGCTCCAATCGCGAATAGAAGCGCCGTGATGAGCACACTGAATACGGATCCGATGATTTGGGCCGTCGCTTCCGCCTCTGAGTCGAGACTTACCACTATAATCAAATCGCCATAAGCCCGAACAAGGGGTGGGACCAAGGCGACAAATAAGGCCGTATAGAAAAGCGCCGCCCAGCCTGTGAGCTTCCAGAAAAACGCCATTCCGCCCGAAGTTCGAAACGCTCCGAACATGGCGTCCGTTATTTCATAATCTTTCGAATAGGGCGTCGGTTCAATCGGGCTCATAGGATCTCCACTCTCCCAAACTCGATACGCCATGCAATCGAGACTGGCAATCCTGGCTCAGATCGCATCCAAGCCTGCCCTATGCTGTTGCGTCACTCCCGCCCTCACCGTAACCCGCGCGCATGAGCAAACCCGTCCATATTATCGGTGCCGGCTTGGCTGGATCTGAAGCCGCTTGGCAAGTCGCTGAAGCGGGCGTTCCCGTCATTCTGCATGAAATGCGACCAAAACGGATGACGGCAGCGCATCAGTCTGGTGGCTTTGCCGAGCTCGTCTGTTCCAATTCGTTCCGATCTGACGATCATCTTGGCAATGCAGTCGGGCTGTTACACGAGGAAATGCGTCGCAATGGCTCGCTGATTTTGGGCATGGGCGATCTGTTCCAACTGCCCGCGGGCGGTGCGCTCGCCGTAGATCGTGACGCCTTTTCAGAGGCTGTGACAACAATGCTGACCCAGCATCCGAATATCACGATTGAATATGGCGAAGTCGCCGGCCTGCCTCCGGCGGACTGGGGCAATACGATCATCGCGACGGGCCCGCTCACATCAGATGCCCTAGCCAAATCCATTTTGGCGGAAACGGACGTCGACTCTCTCGCCTTTTTCGATGCGATTGCCCCGATTGTCTACAAAGACAGTATTGATTTCGACAAAGCCTGGATGCAATCGCGCTATGATAAAAAAGGTCCCGGCGGCGACGGCGCGGATTACATCAACTGCCCGCTCGATAGAGATCAATATTACGCCTTCATCGAAGCGCTGACTGCGGCAGAACAAACTGAATTCAAGGATTTCGAGAAAGACACGCCCTATTTCGAAAGCTGCCTACCGATTGAAGTCATGGCGTCTCGTGGCCCTGAAACACTCCGCTTTGGCCCGATGAAACCGGTTGGCCTGACCAATCCCCATAACCCCACTGTCAAAGCTTACGCCATCGCTCAGCTGCGTCAGGATAACGGCCTCGGCACACTCTACAATATGGTCGGGTTTCAAACGAAGATGAAATATGGCTCGCAAGCCGACGTGATCCGGATGATTCCGGGGCTTGAAAAAGCAGTCTTCGCGCGACTGGGCGGCATTCATCGCAACACTTTCATCAATAGTCCGAAATTACTCGACGCTCAGTTACGCCTCAAGTCGCGGCCCGACCTTCGTTTCGCCGGGCAAATTATGGGTGTCGAAGGCTATGTGGAGTCCGCCGCGCTCGGCTTGATCGCAGGACGCATGGCCGCCGCGCAAGCCAAAGGCAGCACACTCACCGCGCCGCCCGTGACGACCGCACTGGGGGCCTTAGTCGAACATGTGACCGGTGGATTTATGGATGGGCCTAAAGCCAAGTTTCAGCCCATGAATGTGAATTTCGGCCTGTTCCCACCCGTCGAAAATTTGGTTATGAAAAAACCTGATGGCACGCGGGCGCGCGGTAAGGATAAGACGCGCGTAAAGCGTCGCGCCATGGCGGAACGTGCCTTGGCCGACATTAAAAACTGGACGGGCTAGAGCCGACCGCTCGCCACGACTCCAAGCATCCGAAGCTGTTTTAGGAACGGCGCATAATTAGGCACATGCTGGCTCGGATCATAATCCGACTTATTCATACGCTTCAAAAACCCCGGCACTGTGGCGACATAGGCTAGCGCGGGCAGAGCATCGCCAAGCTTAGTCTTGCGAGCTTGGCTGTACGCAGCATCGGCGGCTTCTATGATATCGGAGAAATCAATGTCTTGCAGCATAGCGTCAGAGTAATAGCGGTAGCTCCGCGCCAATCCCGTCAAACCCCAAGCGCGCCCAGCGACCTCACCACCCTCCCCGCCGCAGATTGCGACAGCCGCCACCGCCAGGGCACCAGATGTCGCGTCTGCATAGTCGACCGCGTTCTCTAGCGATGAAAACGGGCGCGGATCGAGATCCCGCTCTCGTCCATCGATAATCCGGTCGAGTAGAAAGCGGCTAATGCGCGTTTGTGCGACCATCTCAGCCAGCGGTGTGGTGACCTCATGTGAGCGCACAAGTCGGTCGCCATAAATCTCGTCCAGACAATCGCGCCACCATTGATAGCGGATCTTTCCCATCATCGGCTCGCTGACCAATTCCGGCACCTTCGCCAACTCCATGTGAAAGGCATAGAGCGCAAATAATTGATCACGAATATCCGGATCGGCCAGTCGCGCGGCGCGGACCCGATCCGGGTCAACGTCGGTTAAACGGTCAATGATTGAGCCATCGATTGCGATTGCCACATGCGGCCTTTTCTTATCTTCCGACTTGATCTTGCGGAGCCGGAGCCGAATGCCTATCCAAACGTTACGAAGCAAGTTCAACCCTGTGAAAGGAATAGTTATGCGCCGGACATCAACTCTTTTAGGACTGGGGGCCGCGCTGCTCGCCACGCCCGCATTCGCTCATATTGGCGATCATGGAAACCAAAACGTGGTTCACTTTCTCGCCGATCATGGCGTGGCTGCAGGACTTATCGCGCTGAGTGTGCTCGCAGTCTCTGTCTATCTCATTCGTCGGAAAGGCTAATCACCATGTTGCATTCACTTCTGTCGAAATTCGACCTGCCGACTGCGGACGCTCACTGCGACATTCCGTGCGGCATCTATGACGCCCGCATCGTGACCTATTACGCGGTCTCTGCTCTGCGTCAGATGGATATTCTTCTGAGCCTCGAAGACAAAGGTCTCAGCCATACCGCGTTTGCCATGCAGGCTGCGCGGAATACGGCTAAAAAAGAAGAAATGGCCGAGAATTGTAAGCACCAAACCCGCATCATTTGGGGTGACTTCATGAAGGGTGACCATCTGAAGAAACATCCGGGCGCACACGAGCTGGCGCATAAGATCATGCTGGCCGGGTCTGCCGTAAAGCAGGATCTGCACCGTGAAGATGGCGAGAAACTGGTCAAGCTCTGCAACGAGTTTGCAGAAATGTTCTGGGACATGAAGGGCGTGAAGACAAAACGCGTCACGACTCCTTACGCGCCGAATGTCGAAGTCGTCGAACCTGACCTCTAGGCTGAAACGCTCTGACCCAAATTACGCGCCTCTCCCACACGGGAGGGGCGCTTTTTTTATGCCTGTCGCTTAGAGTTGCGTTGTGTTTAGCCTGTACAAAGTTCGCGGCGAGTCGATGATGCCCACGTTACGGCCAGGTGACATCGTCCTACTACGCAAACGCCCCGCAAATACTGGCGACGTGGTTGTGGTCGATCACGTTTGGTTTGGCATCATCCTCAAACGGATTGACCCCAACGGACAGCTTATCGGCGATGGGCCGGCATCGACGCCCTCAGATGAACTTGGGCCTTACAAGCCCCGCAGACTCATCGGCGTTGCCATACTGGCAGTTACGCCTCGAGGGATTCGTCGTCTTTCGCCGCGTCGACACGGGACCCGCGCTTAAGCTTCAGAACCAGCAAGAGCGGGCTGGCGACGAAGATGGACGAGTATGTCCCGACGATCACACCCCAAATCATCGCGAATGAGAAGCCACGCAGTCCGGGTCCACCCAGAATATAGAGCGCCAACAGAGCCAGAAGCGTTGTTACAGACGTCAAAATCGTCCGTGACAGCGTGTCATTGATCGAAATATTGATGACTTCGGCCAGTGGCATCTTCTTATATTTGCGCAAATTCTCGCGAATACGGTCATAAACGATCACCGTATCGTTGAGCGAATAGCCCACAATGGTCAGAATAGCGGCGATAATGGCGAGGTTAAACTCGATTTGAAACAGCTCGAACACACCTAAAGTCAGGATCACATCGTGCAAAAGGGCAACGACCGCGCCCATGCCGAACTGCCACTCAAACCGGAACCAAATATAGGCCAGCACAAGACCGAGCGCGAGGACAACCGCAATCAGACCCTTGCGGCGGAGTTCGCCGGACACTTTACCGGACACAGTCTCAGTCGCATCGATACGGACGTCACCATATTCGGACTGTAACGCGACTATCAATGCGCTTTGAGCGACTTGCTGCGCATCTGTTTGCGCTTCGCGGCTTTCCTCTGCTGACACGCCTTCGACGACCTCTTCAGGCTGCAGCGGCAGACCAATGCGGAGATAATCATGATCGATCAGTGATCCGGCAGGCTGTGAGATATTCTGCACAACGGCACCGTTAAAACGGCTCTGGACAAAGTCCTGAACACCATCCGGTGGCGCGTCGCCAAAATCGACGACGGTCACAACACCGCCCGTGAAATCGATGCCGTAATTCAGCCCCTTGGTCAGGAACAACGACATGGAGGCGATGACGGCAATGACCGACAGAATTCCGGCAACAATGCGAAGCGATATGAACGGCACACGCGGTTCAATCGGTAGGAATCTGACGAGGGAAATATCACGCATGGATAGGGAGTCCTTAGCCTAAATTGGCAGCGTTTTAGGCCGCGTTCCGCGCAACCATGTGGCGGTCAGCAGACGGGCAAAGACGACAGCGGTGAAGACCGACATCACAATACCGATGGCCAGCGTCACGGCGAAACCCCGAACCGGGCCAGAGCCTACGAAGTAAAGTGTGATCGCCGCGATCATGGTTGTAATATTGGCATCCAAAATCGGCGCCAATGAGCGGCGATAGCCAGTCTCGATCGCATTGACGGGCGGTCGCCCGTTATAAGTCTCTTCGCGGATCCGTTCGAAAATCAAGACATTGGCATCCACGGCCATACCGATGGTCAGGATGATCCCGGCAATACCTGGAAGAGTCAAAGTCGCGCCAAGAATGGTCAGTGCAGCCGCAATCAACGCAATATTCGTCGCCAGCGCCAGATTGGCGATGGTCCCAAACCGGAGCCCGTAAGACAGCCACATGAAGATGGCGACACCCAAGAGGCCAATGACCGATGCAACTTGCCCCGCGCGGATCGATGCTTCGCCCAATTCGGCGGAGACGGTGCGTTCTTCGACAATGAGGAGCTTGGCTGGAAGCGCACCCGCATTCAGCAGGCGCGATAGTTCAGACGCGGAATCTGGCGTAAAGCTGCCTTCGATGTAGCCGCGACCGCCCGTAATAGCCGAACGAATATTCGGGGCCGTGATGATTTCGCCGTCAAGCACGACAGCAAATGGCTTGCCAATATTCTTCGCCGTCATTTCACCAAATAAGCGGGAACAGCGGAAGTTGAACTTGAAATTCACAATCGGATTGCCCTGATCGGGATCGACGCCGGGAGACGAGTTCTCCAAACATTCACCGGTAATCCGTGTGCTTTCCTCGACGATTAAACCGCCGCCCTGTTGTTCAGGATAATAGCGTGTGCCGATGCTGGCTAAGCGCGCCTCACCCGTTTCCGGGTCAAATGTGCTCATGGCTTGGCGCAGAGCGCGCTCATTATTGCTGTCCTGGTGGACAAGGTGGAAGGACAGGTTCGCGGTCTTGTTGATCGCAGACTTGATCTCATCGATGTTCTTGGCACCGGGAACCTGTAGAAGAATACGGTCTTCGCCTTCCCGAACCAGTGTCATTTCCGTCGTGCCTGACGGGTCAATCCGGTCACGCAGAACTTCGATCGACTGATCAATCGTGCGTTTGCGGATCGCTTCGATCTGCGCATCGGTGATTTCGACTGAAAACCCATCATTGCCGACGACATTGACGTTAGTGGATTTTGGCGACCCGATTTGGGTTGGATCAACCGGCACGCTCATCGCTCGAACGACATCAAGCGCTGCAGCCTGATCCTCAGACCGGCGCATTTTACCAACGACCATGCCATTGGCGATCCGAACCGTGTCCGCGCGAAGGCCCTTATCGCGCAGCTCAGTCAGAATGCCAGTGCGTTCATTGACCAGCGCTTGTTGCAAGACGCTCGACAGATCGACTTCGAGCAGCATGTGCGCGCCGCCTTGCAAATCGAGACCAAGGTTGATCGTTTTTTGCATCCAACCCGGAAGGCTGGCACGCATCTCTGGTTTCATTGCATTGGGCGCGGCAAACAAAAGGCCGAGGACCACAAACCCAACGATAAAGAATGTCTTCCAGCGGGAGAAGAATAACATTAGTCGTTCGCCGCAGATTTACGATTGCGCACTTCAGCAATCATGGAGCGAACGATCTTGACGTCTTGGTTCGTGCCAATTGTCAAAGTCAGTTCATCATCCGTAACTTTTTTCACCTTGCCGATCAAACCGCCGCTGGTGACCACTTCGTCACCTCGGGCAATCGCTTCCAACATAGCGCGGTGTTTCTTCATGCGCTGACTTTGCGGTCGGATCAGCAGGAAGTAGAAAATCAGGCCGATGATGGCGAGCATCAGGAATTGCCCGCCTACAGCTGTGCCAGCCCCACCCGACGGTGCAGCTTGTTGGATCAGCATCATGAACATAGGAGGCTCCGCCAGCAAAAGCGCCGGAGCAACCTGCTCCGGTCATATCGTTTTGCGGCTATATAAGCCTGCGGCTCTTATTCGCAAGCAAAGGCGGCAGACTGTTCCGTCCTAATCTCTACTTCGTCAGGCAGTGACCCTCAGGCAATTTCAGCCTTTGACCCGGTATGAGCGCGTTCGGGTTGGTCAGTTGGTTTGTCGAAACCAGCTTAGAGACGTCGATACAGGTCCGGCGGGAAATCGCTGATAGCGTATCGCTCGGCAGAACCGCATAAAATTGCACGGTCGGGATCGATAGATCCGTCGCTATTCGTGTCTCCGCATCACTCGGAACGGGCTCGACGATCTTTTGCGTCACAGGACCCTGAGTGGTTGATGTGGAAACAGAAGCGACCTGCGCCGGGGTGGTCGACTGGACCGAAACGGCAGGGATTTTCAATGATTGGCCAAGCTTGATGCTATTGCCAGCAATGGTGTTTGCGCGTTTCAATTCGCTCACAGTCAAATTGTACCGCTTGGAAAGATTATAGAGCGTGTCGCCCTTAATCACTGTGTGGATGGTTTCTGAGGCTGGCGCTGGCGCAGCTTTGGCGGTGGGCTGAGTTGGTGTCTGATAAAGCTTAATCGGTTTGATGCCGTTTGGCGCAACTTGGCTGGTTGCGCCCATCGCCTTCTGGAAATGAAGAATTCGCGCAGCCTCTTCTTGAACGGCCGTCATCTTTTTATCTGTGGACGCACTGGATTGCGAATGGCTGGCTTCGCTAACCACGGGTTTCGGGTCTGCGGCTTTATCGGCCTGTAGGTCTGTTTGAGCTAACACCGACGTGGCTGCGGACAACAGAATGGCGGTCAGAATGATCCGGCGCATGGGCGTACCTCTCCTAGGTTCACGCCCGCACCCTGACTTAACATAGTTAAAAAAGCGCTAAACCTAGCTCTCGGACACAGAGGCTTCGTCGGCTTTGCGCTCCACCAGCCGCACCGCAATAATCGATAATTCATAAAGCAAGTAGATGGCCCCTCCTAAAATGAACTGCGTAATCGGGTCCGGCGGCGTGGCAAATGCTGCGAATACAGCGATGCCCAACACCGCATATTTCCGCCACCCTCGCAGCTGTACGGACGTCACGATCCCGGCACGTCCCAGCAGCGAGAGGATCACGGGAAGCTGAAACGACATGCCAAAAGCCAGAAATAGCGTCGTTGAGAGTTTCAGATAGTCCGCAATACGCGGAAGCAATCTTACCTCCTGCCCACCCCCTATGGCCTGTTGCCCAAGAGCGAATTCCATCACGAAGGGAAAGACGAAGAAAAAGACGAGGCTCGCGCCCGCGATGAACAAGATCGGGCTCATGATGAGATAAGGTAGAAAAGCGCCGCGCTCATTCCGGTACAAGCCCGGCGCGACGAAGCGATAGAGTTGATAGGCCAGAATGGGAAAGCCGATAACGATGCCGCCAAACATGGCGATCTTCAACTTCACAAAAAATGTCTCAAGCGGCTGGGTTGCGATAATTTCCATGTCGATAGGCGGCTTACCCGCCTCAATCATCCGACCATTATAGCGAACCAATGCCACCTCAAACGGCCAGAGCAGAAGATCGACGATATGACGGAGAAAAGGGGCACAAATTATCATACCTGCGACCACACCGAGGACACTCTTGATCAGGCGGGAGCGCAACTCGTTAAGATGATCGAGCAGTGGGGCGCGCGAGGATTCAACCTCATCGCCTTCAAGTTTGGCCTGTTCAGTCATGTTTTATCGGATGACAGGTCGGTTGCGTCGCGGATTTCTGTATTCAGCTCACGAATATCGCCCTCAAGCTCATCATCGAGATAGCCGAGGCTCTTCATCTGCGCGATCTCGGCGCGGAGCTCTTTGATTTCATCATCCGCGTCCATTTCGTCGAAGGCGTCGCGAAATTCCTGCCCCATAGCGCGCAAACGGGCCACAAATTGACCCAGTGTTCGCATAACTTTCGGAAGGTCTTTTGGACCCACAACGATAATCGCCAGCAGGACGATGACCACCATTTCCCCGAATCCGAAGGACGGGAGCATGGGTCGGGCCTAGTCTTTCTTGCGGGGCGTAACGTCTAGCGCGTCGTCAGCCGGATCAGTTGCAGCCTCTTTGGCGGGCGAAACGTCGTCCTTGAGACCTTTTTTGAAAGAGGTGATCCCTTTGCCGAGATCACCCATGATCGCACTGATCTTGCCGCGACCACCGAAAACCAGAACGGCGATGACGAGGATGGCGATGATGCCAATGGGATGAGCTGTTAACATGAGACTGATGTAGGGCGCTCAGGCCCAACGGTCAATCGTGAGAGACTGTCACGTAGGTATCATGATTGAGATCAGTCGTCATCATCGGCCAAAAAATCCTCGAAGAATTCTGCGTCTTCGGGTTCCATATCGAGCGGATCTTCATCTGAATTAAGATCATCCAACAAGGATGGTTCCGGCATTTCAAAGTCTTTCGGCAGACGCGGATCGAGCAAGCCAGCGGCTTTAAGGTCATCGCGACCCGGCAGATCGGAGATTTGCTCCAAGTTGAAATGTGCGAGAAACCCGTCGGTTGTGCCATAAGTCACAGGACGCCCCGGGGTACGGCGACGTCCGCGTAGACGAACCCAACTCAGGTCCATCAGCACGTCGATTGTCCCCTTGGAAACAGCAACGCCGCGCACATCTTCGATTTCAGCGCGGGTAACAGGCTGGTGATAAGCGATGATGGCCAGCGTTTCCAAGGCCGCTTTAGACAATTTTCGCGGCGCTTCCCGTACATCGACCAAGGTCTCAGCCAAATCGGGCGCCGTTTGAAACCGCCAGCGGTTCGCGATGGAGACAAGGTTCACGCCGCGATTGGCATAGTCGCGTTGCAATCGGGCTAAGAGCGCCCCGACATCCGTTTCTTTCGGTAGGCGTTCCCGCAGCGTGACCACATCGATCGGCTCTGAGGCCGCGAACAGAAGCGCTTCGAGAAGACGAAGCTCCTCTGCCATTGACGCCGAGTCATCGGCGCGCTGGTTCAGCCGTTCCGTCAACCGAACCACGTCACCCTCTATTCCGGCGGTCGCATTATCCAGTCGTTGCGATGTGGGTCGGGTCATGGCGCGTCCCTTTCTGTGGTTCGCAAATAGATCGGTTGGAAGGCCGATGTCTGGCGAAGTTGAATATCGCCTTCCTTCGCCAACTCCAAACCGGCCAGCAGGGACGAAGCCCGGACTGAGCTTTGCGGAACATCATCGGCCAGATCAGTTCGGTCAATCAGACTGTCCATCGCAGTCCATTCAGACAAGTCATAGCCCGCATTCGCCATAGCGCGTTTCAGCCGATTGCGCGCCTCATCCATGCTCAGCACTTTTGGTTTTTCTAACCGGTGATGTTTGAACGCAGATCGCGACCGGGATGTCCCGTAAGCTTTGAGAAGATCGAACAGTTCAGCTTCAAACAGCGGTGTCGTCCGTGACCGCAACCCTTCCGGCGCGCCGCGCGTCATGATTTCCTGACCAGTCTTTGGCAGTCGCAGCAATCCGCCAACCGCGCGGCGCATAGCATCCAACCGTTCCAGCCGGAACGCCAACATCGCCGCAAGCTCTTGCGCTTCGGGCGTTTCTGTTTCGGCTTTTTCGGACGGCAGGATGAGCCGTGATTTCAGATAGGCCAGCCACGCCGCCATGACGAGATAGTCAGCCGCCAGTTCAATCCGCAGGTTATGGGCCGTCTTGATGAAGTTCAAATATTGCTCGGCGAGGTCAAGGATCGACACACGGGCGAGATCGACCTTTTGCTTCCTGGCAAGATCAAGCAGAAGGTGAAGCGGGCCTTCAAATCCATCAATATCCAGCAAAAGCGCCGCGTCGCTATCCTCAGCGGCCTCGGACGCCTCGAAGAATAGATCTTCTTCAAATCCTTCTTCGGCTGACGTCATAGGGACCGAGCCATCAAGGTGTCGAACTCCGCTTCTGCGGCCTCTCGGTCGAACTCGGCGACAGATTTCGTCGCTGCTTGTGCCACCAGAGCCCGCTCCATTGAGCGTCCCTCTAAAGCCCGCCCGCCTTTGGCCACTTCAATCATGTCGAGCAAATCACCGGAACATTGTAGGGCAATATCACAGCCTGCATCGAGCGCCGCCGTGGTCTTGAATTGCAAGCTTCCCGTGAGCGCTTTCATGTCGAGATCATCCGACATTAATAGGCCGTCAAAGCCAATCGTCGTGCGGATGAGATCACGCAACGCCTTGGGAGATGTGGTCACCGGGTCTTCATCGACGATCGAATAAACGGCGTGTGCTGTCATCGCCATAGGCGCGTCAGCCAGCATTCGGAACGGTCGGAAATCCGTCCGCTCTAATAACATTCGGCTAGTCGTAATCCGCGGCAGAGCCTTGTGGCTATCCACCGTCGCACGGCCATGGCCCGGAATATGTTTGATGACTGGGGCGACGCCACCGTCTATCAAACCCGAGATAGCAGATTTTGCCAGCACGACGATCTGATCAGTCCAATCCCCCAGCGCACGGTCGGAAATGATGGGATCAGCCCCGGATTGCGGCAAGTCCAGCACAGGCGCGCAATTAGCCGTGATGCCGACAGCGCGCAAATCATCCGCAATCAGTCGATGTCCTAGAAAGATAGCGCGCTTTCCTTTTTCATCGTCATCATTATGGACCGCCGCATAAGCGGCCCCCGTTGGGTAGGCGCGCCAATGGGGCTCTTTCAGGCGCTGGACGCGCCCACCTTCCTGATCGACGAAAATGAGCGCATCGCGTCCGACGGAACCGCGAATATCCTCACAGAGGCGGCGAAGCTGGTCCGGACTTTCGACATTGCGTCCAAACAGGATGAAGGCCCACGGATTGGCATCGCGAAAGAAGGTCCGTTCACTGACAGTCAAACGCGGGCCGCTCAGGCCCAGAATTGCGGCGAGCTGGTTCATCTATCGACGTGTAACGTAGCAAGCCTGCCCCGCCGCCTTCAATCTGACACAGGTCGCATCAGCATCAGCCTTGGAGGCAAATCCGGCAACGCGGGCGCGATAGTAAATGCCCTTCTCGGCCAGATCGACACGAGCAATATCGGATCGATAGGACCGCAAGACATCCGCGTGTTTCGCGCGGATCGCTGCATAAGTATTCTCTGCCTCTGCTTGAGTGCGCAAGGATGCCACCTGAACGATCCAATCGGATGTTCCTGCCGCCGGCTGCGTTGGGGTCACAACAGGACGAGGCGTAGGCGTTTCAACGACAGGTGTAGGGGCCGGGTCTTGTACGGTCGGTTGACCCGGACGCAATCCACCGCGGTCAGCCGGAACAGGATCGCGCTCAGCTTGTGTGGGTAGATCGACAGGGTTTTCAGGTGGCGGTAGCACGGTCACATCAGTGCGCGGGTCTTGGCCAGACATAACATCAAACACTTCTTTATCTTGGTCGGGTGTCTGCATCCCACCGGGATCTTCAGGCACAATCTTGAACGGCGTGTTGTCTGCCGTAATCAGTGGCGGATCGCCGCGATCACGGACACCGGGCTGATAGACTTTGATAACGATGAAAGCGAGGATCAGTAGAATACCAAAACCGATCACCAGTTTGAGCAATATGGCACGCTCCGACGATCGCGTGATGTCGAAGGGTGTTACGGGTTCATCCGGTCGCATCACCGGATTGAATTCTGGGCCGTCTGAACTCATCGATCTGTCCCCTCACCAACGCCCGCATAGCGAATCGCTAGTCTTCGTCCATGTGTAACGCAGCGAGCTTGCGGCGTCTTGTTGACGAAATAATGGAATTTCAGGTCCGGGTTAAAGACTTATTGCAGCCTCATAACCCGCCATAGGGCTTACCCGCCCAGATATCCCGTCACTGTGAACAGCTTGCGGTGCTCCGCAATCGCAAAATTATCGGTCATGGAGGCGATATAATCCATCACGATCCGCGCTGTCTCCGGCGCGTGTGGCCCTGCACAGTTCAGCTGTAACTCGGTCGGCAGAATAGTCGGATCCGCGATGAACAGCTCAAACAACTCACTCACGACCCGAGACGCCTGCCCCATCATCCGATTGACCAGATAGTGTCGATACATACGAGTCATGAGAAAATGGCGCAGCGGACGCTCTTTCTCACGGAATTCCGCGCTAAAATCGCAAATCGCTTCTGGCAAATGACGCACATCGTCAGGGCTTTGCGGACCATATTTTTCCAAACGTCGTCGCGTCTCCGCCAGAACATCCGCGACCATGATCCCGATCATATCTCGCACGGCTTCATGAATCATGCGGTCCCTAGAAATACCAGGGTAGCGACGACGAACGTCGGCAAACGCATCACCGACAAACGGCACGTCCATAATATCTTCAACCGTAAACAATCCCGCGCGTAGGCCGTCATCAATATCGTGATTGATATAGGCAATATCGTCAGAAATGGCAGCGACCTGCGCCTCAGGACCCGCATAAGTGTGCAGTTCCAGCGACTGATAGTCAGGGATCGCGCGTAATGCCCAAGGCAGAGTTTTCAGGTCCTCTTCCCGGGTAATGACCGGGCCATTATGCTTGGCGATACCTTCCAGCGTCTCCCAAGTGAGGTTTAGACCATCAAACTCGGCGTAGCGGCTTTCCAGATGGGTTACGATCCGAAGCGTCTGTGCATTGTGATCAAACCCGCCATAGGGCGCCATCGCTTTGGAGAGCGCATCTTCGCCCGAATGGCCAAAAGGTGGATGTCCCATATCATGAGCCAAAGCGAGACACTCGGCGAGATCCTCATCCAGACCCAAAACGCGCGCAATTGAGCGTGCGATCTGGCTAACCTCAATCGAATGGGTCAGCCGCGTCCGATAATAATCCCCTTCATGGGCCACAAAGACCTGCGTTTTGCCTTTAAGACGGCGAAACGCAGAGGAATGGATAATCCGGTCCTTGTCGCGCTGGAACGGGCTGCGTTCCGACGCGCTCGGCTGCGGAATGACCCGCCCACGCGCATTGTCGGGGTCCGACGCATAAGGCGCGCGTTTGGCGCGAGTGGGTTTGAAGACTGTCACAGTCTACCTTTCTTGAGGGTTTTCGTCAGAGCTTTTGCCGGGGCAACCTTTCGGAAACACGTTCAAGCGCTATATAGAGGGTATGACCGCAACTGCCACCGAAACAACCACGCCCGTTACGATGAGCGCCTCTGCCGCCAAACAGATCAAGGCCATCATGGCGAAACAGGGCGTCGACCAGCTTTTACGCGTTGCCGTCGATGGCGGCGGCTGTTCCGGTTTTTCCTATCGGTTCGAGTTCGCCGACGCGCCAAACGCTGATGATCTGCTGATCGAGCGCGATGGCGCCCGCGTCGTGATCGACGAAATGAGCCTGGAATTCTTGGATGGATCAGAGATCGACTATTCGCGCGAAATCATCGGCGCAGCCTTCAAGATCATCAACCCGAACGCCACGGCGAATTGCGGCTGCGGGACCAGTTTCTCAATTTAGCTAAAACCGCCCAGCTGCACCTGGAAAGACAACGGGCGTTTCGCTTCCGTCTTTAGCCACGGCACTGACGCCGAAGAAATAGTTGTCGATCACGAGATTATCGAACGTCCACTCATTGACGTTGCCGATATAACGTGAATGCGTCCATTCCGGCTCTGTCGTGAAGCGCCAATGCACGCGGTACCCTGCAAGGTTCCCTGAATTTTCAGGGGTTTGCCACGTCATCTTCGCAGAGGGCCGGACGGCCCCTTCGATTTTGACATCGGCGGGAAATGGCGGAGCACCCGCCATGCCAGCTAATGTAATCGCATTGAGCGCTGTCAGCTTAGCGGCATAGTGCTCGTCCACGCCCTCCATCGTATCTCCATAAACTATACCGTCTTCAGTCCGTAGATCCTGATGCTGCCGATCATAATGTTCATGCGTTTCCATGATCCGTACACCGGGGATACCGACCTGATTGAACGGTCGGTGGTGCCCGCCGCGACCAAAACGGTCGAGCCGGTAAATCATCATCACATTCAGATTAGTCATATACTGATCGGCTTGCGCCTTCACGTAACGAGCCAAGTTGCGAGACGGGCTATCGACTTCCCCGCCGGTAAAGCGGCGACTACGGGCTTCATCCTCAGTTTCGACAAAACGCGTGCCTTCTGAGAACACTCGCGCGGTTGTGTTGTCCGTCACGCCATCGATCCCGGAAATGTTGGAAATCATATCGTTATTGAGGACGCCCTTAATCTCCCAGCCCTGCTCTAACGCGTGGGCCGCAACGATTTCGCCGCCAAACAGCCCCTGTTCTTCACCGGACAGCCCCGCATAGATGATGGAACCCGGAAATTTGTACTTTGACAGCACCCGCGCCGCTTCGATCGCGCCGGCCATGCCGGAGGCATTATCATTCGCGCCCGGCGAATCGCTGGTCCCGTTCAACGGATCGGTGATGCGGCTATCAATATCGCCGCTCATCATGACATAGCGGTTTGGGTCCATTGTCCCACGCTGGATGGCAAGCACGGAGACGACCTTGGTCGGTTCTGGAATGCGCCGCTCGCCGCTGATTGTGTCAGACACGTAAATCACTTCAAGACAGCCGCCGCATTCAGCACTGATCTTTTCAAACTCTGCATGGATCCAGCGCCGCGCGGCACCAATGCCGCGCGTCTCGGACTCTGTTTCTGACAATGTATGCCGTGTGCCAAAATCGACCAGCGTCTGGATATCGGCGCGAATGCGATCCGCACTCGGCGCCACAGCAATATTGTAGAGATGCGCGGCCTCAGACGGCGGACCATAATTTGCGGTTTGCGCCATAGCCGTTGCGGACAAGGCGAGCGTCGCGCCCGTCAGAAGGAGTGTGCGCATAAGTCTGATTCTCTTATCTACCCGGTCGACGCGAGCTGCAAAACGCGGCGATAACTCGGTTGAATTTCCATATCGCCGTGATGATCGGCCATGGCCTCGTGCAACCCGCGATACTGCCAGCACGGGACATACATATAAGCGTGATGTTCAACGTGATAATTGACCCAATAAGGGGCCAAAAACACACGGGCGAGCCAGTTTGCGTGCGTCGTTCGTGCCTGAGTCAGCACATTGCCGTCCGTCGTCGTCAGCGCATGTTCAGCAATATTGCGATTGCGCAGCACGGCCATGAACCACGTCATCAGCGGCAAGAGCCACAGCACTGGATAGACCCACCAGTGGCCGAGTGCCGCCAATACGCCGAAGATCACCGCATTCGTGATGAGCGTGGGCACGGGTGAGCTTTTCTGGAAGGCTTCCATACCGGGTTCCGTTGTCGCCTTGCGGCTGGCCATTCGGAGGCGGAGAAAGGTTTGACCTGTCAAATCGCGCCAGAATTTCCGTCCCAGACTGGCTTTCGACACTGGAAACTTGGCGGATAAGGGTAAATCGGGATCGTCCTCGGACTGCGTGTAACGGTGATGTTTCAGATGATAGTGCCGATAGGATTGCATATCCCCGCCATAAGGCGCGCCGAGTAGCCATTGTCCGACAAATTCATTGACCGCGCGAGTCTTGAACAACACCCCATGCGCCGCGTCATGCATCAGGATCGCCATGCCGTGCTGGCGCGATCCAACTAGCATGATAGCCAGTAAAATCGTAAAAGGATTGGTCCAAAGGATCGCCATCGCCCAAGCGGCAATCACAACGCCCCAAACATGGAATGTCAGCCATGCGCCCCATAAATCAGAGCGGCGCGACAGGGTCCGAACTGTGTCACGCGGGAGATATGTCGCCGAAGCACCCATGGATTTAAACTGCGCGCTCAAACGAACCAAGTCAACGCGACGGAACTTTAGTCGCACTCGTGATACAAACTAAACCGTCTACAGTTGACGCGTGAGTCAACACCGATAAGACCCATCAAATCATCAACGGGTCGAAACCATGCCTGAACAACTGATCAAGGGTTACCGCGAATTCCGCATGTCGGATTTCGCCGTCCAAAAGGAACTCTACGAGAAACTTGGCAAAAAAGGCCAAGCGCCAACTATCATGCTAATCTCATGCGCTGACTCTCGCGTTGATCCGAGCGACATCTTCCATGCCTATCCAGGTCAGATGTTTGTCCTTCGCAATGTCGCCAATATTGTGCCGCGCGCAAACGTCCAAACGCCAACACCAGGGACAGCCGCCGCATTAGAGTATGCAGTCAACATCTTGAAAGTCGAAGATATTGTTGTGATGGGACACGAAAGTTGTGGCGGTATTCAGGGGTGCCTAGACGGCATTACAGAAGGCTATGTCGGCGCATGGATCAATCACTTAACGCCAGCGCGCGATCGCATATTGGCGCGAGGTTTAACCAAAGATGAGACTCGGGCTGAACTCGAACTCGAAGGTGTGCGCCAGAGCTTGCATAATTTGATGAGCTACGACTTTATTTTTAGGGCCGTCGAAGATGGAACCCTGGCCTTACATGGAGCCTATTTCTCAATCATCTCGGCGAAACTTCTGATGATGGACGCAACGGGTGAGTTTACGGAAGTCAGCCCAACCTAACTGTCGATCAGCGCCAACCACTCATCTTCCGTCAAAACCGAAACACCGAGCGCTTCTGCTTTCTTGAGTTTACTCCCGGCTCCCGGCCCGGCCACTAGATAGTCGGTCTTCGCCGACACTGAACCGGCGACCTTAGCTCCGAGTGATTGCGCCCGAACCTTGGCTTCATCGCGTGTAAATCGCTCCAGCTTCCCCGTGAACACGACGGTTTTTCCGGCGACTGGCGAGCCAGTATCGACCATTTCTGCATCTTCCACTGTCACTTCCGCAAGCAAACGCCCCAGAGCGCCTCGCGACTGATCCGCAACGAGAAATTCATGCAGTGCGGTCGCAGCCGCCTCCCCAATCCCGTCTATGGTTAGCATTTCCGCTGTTCCAGCTTTGGCACTTTCATACAGAGAGTGCCAATTGCCGAAATGTCGCGCCAATAGGTTAGAATTACCCTGTCCGACATGGCGCACGCCAAGTGAGCGAAGGAAGCGCGGTAGTTGAACCGTGCGACGGGACTCGATGGCTCGGAATAGGGCCTCTGTACTTTTGGCACCAAAGCCTTCGCGATTCTCCAGCTTCAGGTCACTGTTACGTTTCTCAAGTGTGAAAATATCGGCTGGTTCAGTGACGTCTCCGCGTTCGTAGAAATCCTCAATCTGCCGTTCACCCAATCCATCAATGTCTAAGGCCGGTCGCGAAACGAAATATTTGAGATATTCCTTAGCCTGCGCGGGGCAAGACAGTGTGTTGACACAGCGCCGAACCACGTCCCGTTTGCCTTTTTCATCGACAGCGCGGATCGCGTCAGATCCGCAAGACGGGCAGTGTGTCGGGTAGCTGAACGGTTCACCACCGCCATCTTCGACGATTTCTAATATCTGGGGAATGACATCGCCAGCACGCTGTATCCGCACCGTATCGCCCGGTTTGACACCAAGACGGTCAATTTCGTCCTCATTATGCAGGGTCGCGCGGGAGACGAGGACGCCACCAACATTGATCGGAGAGAGATGAGCAAGCGGCGCGAGTGCACCAGTGCGACCCACATTGATCTCAATGTCGAGCAGTTTGGTGATTGCCTTCTCGGCGGGAAACTTATGCGCGATGGCCCAACGCGGCGCGCGTCCGGCAAAACCAAGCCGTCCTTGCCAGTCCAGTCGATCAACCTTGTAGACGACGCCGTCTATATCATAGCCGAGATCGGCGCGGGCCGCTTCGATGGATCGGTAATGGGCAATAAGCCCCTCGGCATCATCAAACCGTTTCGTCCTTGGATTAGTCTGAAAGCCCCAGTCAGAGAGATTTTTGATCGCTTCGAACTGGGTGTTACTGATGGCTTCGCTCACCTCGCCCCACGCATAGGCAAAGAAGCGCAAAGGCCGCTCTGCCGTTACGGATGGGTCGATCTGACGCAAACTGCCCGCCGCCGCATTGCGCGGGTTCATATATTCTTTGTCGCCGCGTTCTGCCTGTCGGACATTCATCGCCGCAAACGCGTCATGTTCGATATAGACTTCGCCGCGCACTTCCAGAACATCGGGCCAGCCCGTGCCTGACAGCATCTTCGGAACATCGTCCAACGTCCATAAATTCCGCGTGACGTCCTCTCCGATAGCCCCGTCGCCTCGGGTTGCCCCTTGCACGAGTTTGCCATTTTCGTAGCGGATAGCTGCGGACAGGCCGTCAATCTTTGGCTCAGCCGTGAACGCCATCGGTTCGCTCTCTTCCAAACCAAGAAACCGCCGGGCACGGGCCGTCCAATCCTGCACATCCTCATCACTGAACGCATTATCGAGGCTCAGCATCGGCACGGCGTGGGTGACCTTACCGAACCGACCGGACGGCTTCGCCCCGACAGACTGTGTCGGGCTGTCAGGGCGGATTAGTTCTGGGTAGAGGTCTTCCATCGCCCGCAATTCCATGCGCAGCGCATCATATTGTGCGTCTGTCAGGTCCGGTGCGTCATCTTGATAATAGGCGTCATCCGCCTCTTTGATCTGCGCAATCAGATCGTCATATTTTTCCTTGGGCCCTGACACGGTCACCGCGCCATGAGCTGACGAGCGGCGGCGCGGGCTTCATCGGTGATCCTGTCCCCGGCCAACATGCGGGCGATCTCTTCCTCGCGCTCAGTCTCGGACACGGCATGGACATGGGTTGTGGTTGTCGTGCCTGTCGAAGTCTTCTCAATGCGGAATTGACGATCAGCAGAGGCTGCAACCTGCGGGCTATGCGTCACGACGAAGACTTGCGCGGTTTCCGACAGTTTAGCCAAACGGCGCCCGACTGCCGTCGCAACAGACCCGCCAACGCCTTGGTCGACCTCATCAAAGACCATCACGCTCTCTGTCTTAGCCGCCAAAGCGACTTTAATGGCTAAAGCGAAGCGCGCCATTTCGCCGCCGGACGCGATCTTGTCGAGCGGACCTAAAGGCGTGCCTGGGTTGGTCGACACGGTGAACCGAACCTGATCCACGCCAAATGCCGATTCAGGGGCGTCCAAAACATCCGTCATAAAGCGCGCGCGTTCCATTTTGAGCGGCGGCAACTCCGTCATAACGGCTTGGTCTAGCTGTTGCGCGGCGGCTTTTCGGGCTTTCGTCAAACTCTGTGCAGCAGAGTCATAGGCTGTTTTCGCGGCATCGCGCCGCTTTCTCGTCGCGTCAATGTCGGCTTCAACCGTCTCAATGGCGTCTAACTCTTCGGCAAACTCCGCGCGTTTCGCCAAAAGATCGTCAATACTAACACCATACTTGCGCGCGGCGGCGCGCAGCGAAAAGAGCCGTTCTTCGACGCGTTCCAACTTGCCCGGTTCGACATCGAACGCTTCGGCGGCATGACTAACGGCGTCTCGCGCATCGTTGGTCTCTAGTAGCGCCCGTTCCAAGCTTTCGGCGGCGGCTTGTAAAGCCCGCGTCGCCTTGCTGTCACCATCGCCAAATTTATCTCTTATACGTTCAATCCCGGTCAGGGCTCGGGTGAGCCGTTCCTCAAACTCACCGCCTTCACCGAGCGTGTCCTGCGCCGCTGTCAGTTCGCTCAACGCCCCCTCAGCGCCCTGCAGAAATCTCCGCTCATGGGCCAGTGTCTCGTCTTCCCCTGCCCGAGGGTCGAGGCGGTCGAGTTCAGCGATGGCCAGTTGAAGAAACTCTCGATCCTCCCCGGCTTTGGCCTGACGATCAAGCAAGGCGTCTAAGGCTTTCTGGGTCTCGCGGCGGTCACGATAGGCGTCTCGAACAGCGGATAACTCCGCGTCATAACTGCCAAAATTGTCGAGCATACCAATATGCGTACTCGGATCGAGCAGACCGCGCCCATCATGCTGCCCGTGCACTTCCAGCAGGATCGACCCAATGCTGGACAGGACTTTCACGCCGATTGGCTGATCATTGACGTAAGCTTTGGATCGCCCGTCCGCCGATACAACACGGCGTAAACGCAGATCCTCAGACGCATCGCCGTCAAGATCCTGATCCGCGAGCAAAGCCCAGACCGGATGACCCGCGCGCAGGGAAAAGCTGGCCGTCGTCGACGCCTTCTCTGTCCCGGCGCGAACCAAGCCGCGATCAGATCGCGCGCCAGCCGCCATGCCGAGCGCATCAAGGAGAATGGATTTACCCGCGCCTGTTTCACCTGTGAGCGCGCTGAGCCCGCGCGAAAACGTCAGATCGAGCGACTCGATCAAGACGACGTTTCGGACAGATAGTCCGCTCAGCATGATCTCACTCCTTCAGGACTCCCATCGCGATCGCCGCCTAGAAGAGGCGTTCGCGGAGCCTGTCGAAGTAACCGCGCTTACGAGGTTTGCTGATCTCTGCGTCGAGATCGACGCCGTAATCAGCGAGAAGCTGATACGAGTCCGCATACCATTCGCTAGACGGGTAATTGTAACCCAAGACTGAACCGACCTTTTTGGCCTCGCCGATAACGCCAAGCGTGACATAGGCTTCGACCATACGGTGCATGGCTTCTTCAACTTGTGATGTCGTGTCATATTCGCGGACGACATTCTTAAACCGGATAATCGCGGCCAGAGGCTGATTCTGTTTCAGATAGAAACGACCGATCGTCATTTCCTTCCCGGCGAGGTGATCTTGCGTCAGTTCAAGCTTGAGACGAGCATCGCGCGCATAATCTGAGTCTGGATAACGGCGCACAACCTGCTGCAATGCCGATTCCGCGCTGACCGTGGTTTCCTGGTCCCGACCCACATCATAGATCTGGTCATAATAGCTGATCGCCACGAGATAATAGGCGTAGGTTGCTGACTCTGACCCCGGATGCAGACCGATATAGCGCTGCGCAGTCGCGACACTGTCATCATAATCAGCCGCTCGATAGGACGCATAGGCACTCATCAAGAGAGACCGACGCGCCCATTCTGAGAAGGGATGCTGACGTTCGACCTCTTCGAAGAAGAGCTTCGCTTGGTCCCAACGGCCCTTTTCAAGCCGCTCCAACGCCTCATTATAGATCAATTCGGCAGGGCGCTCGATGTAAGCGAGCTTTTCCTTACGGTCGCCACCAATACCAAGCGTCGAACACGCTGTGAGGTAAAGAACGGCCGACAGCGCAAGGGCGCATTTGGCGAAGGTTGAGGTCATGAATATCCCGTGCGCACTGATCGTGTCGTACGGCTCTTAGCGTCACCAAGTGACGCGTGAAAGTGAGAATATCTTAAGCCGGAACAGCAATCGCAGAATCATCGCCTGACCTATCCCGCGATTTCAACGCCATCATGGCAATCAAAGCCTGCGCGCCTGGGAGGGTCATATAGTCCCAAGCATCAGCTGTAGCGAAGAGTTTAGCGAGCAGGTCATGGTTCAATCCGTGTCCAGACTTCACCGTTGTAACCCGGCCCAATACGGGTCCGCCGAGATACATATCTCCCATCAAGTCGAGCGCTTTATGCCGGACGAACTCATCATCGAATCGCAAACCGTCAGGATTTAAGACCTCATCGCCATCAACGACGACGGCATTTTCGAGCGAACCACCTTTGGAAAGACCCGCTTCTTGCAAGGCGGCGACCTCATGCATACGCGCAAATGTGCGGGCTGAGGCGAGACGGTCCCGGAAAGCCTGTACATTCGGCGCCATTTTTAAGCGCTGATAGCCGATGGCCGAGTCATCGAAGTCGATGGTCACGTCCAATTCAAAACTGTCTGAAGGCTCGATACGAGCCCAAGCATCGCCGGAGGAGACTTCGACGGGCTTTAGGACGCGGACATAACGACGGGCAGCAGCTTGTCGTTTCAATCCGACCTGTTCGATCAGTTTTAGAAAAGGTTCTGCCGATCCATCGAGCGCCGGAAGCTCAGGACCATCTAAGTCAACAACCAGATTATCAACGCCTGCGGCACAGAGCGCCGCGAGCAAATGTTCAATCGTGGAGACATCCACGCCCCCTGCATTGGAAATCGTCGTGCAATTGCGAACGCCCGTCACAGATTCTGGTGTGACATGGATAAGATTATGCCGGTCTGTGATATCTGAGCGTCGAAAAATTAAACCCGTATCCGGCGGCGCTGGATTCATAACCAAACGGGTTTGTCGTCCGCCATGCAGAGAAATCCCGGCGCATACGGCGGAGGCGCGAAGTGTGGATTGTCGTCTAACGTTCGGCATAAGGATCCTGCTACTCTGCTAGAGATCGAAATGCGCGACAACAAACAACGGTCCGTGACGCTATGTTACGAACCTTGACCTTTGAAATATATGGCTTTTTCGCCTTTAACGCGAAACGCTTAGAAGTCTTCGCCTCTAGCGATTCTGACGTCGCAGAAAGCTCGGAATTTCAAGCTCATCATCCATATCGTCCGCGAAGAGATCGCCGGAGTGAGTTGTCGTCTGAGCTTGCGTTGGCTCAGGTGTGATCACGGGACGGCGCGGCTTCCGGCCCCAAAGACCGAATGGACGGCGAGCCGCCGGAGCCGCTGGGGCTTCTGGAACTGTGACCGACGCAACAGGCGCATCGGGCATAACCTCGACCGCAGATGCAATTGGCGTCGACGCTGTCGTCTGGGCGGATCCGCCCTGAACACGCGGCGGATAGGCTGTGTCGTTGCGGCTTTGGAAAGGCGGTGGGCCATTTACGGCCATCGGCTCGGTTTCTTCTTCCTCAAACCCGTAATCGGAATAGGCGGCACGGGCTTCGGCCTCGGCTTTTTCGTGAACCCCTAATTCGACGATGGAAGTCTCTATAGACACAGGTCTTTCCTGAGGCTTAGGCTTAAACCGTGCCGGCATGTCTGAGCGCGTCGCTGCATCCACGCCAGTTGCAACGACGGACACGCGGACAACACCGTCAAGGGCTGCATCGAGTGCTGAGCCGACAATAATATTGGCGTCTTCATCAACTTCATTGCGAATCATCTGCGCGGCTTCATCAACCTCAAACAGAGTTAGATCGTCACCACCGGTAATATTGATGAGTACGCCCTTGGCGCCTTTCAACGAAACATCGTCGAGCAGCGGATTATTAATGGCTTTTTGAGCGGCTTCTACAGCGCGGCTTTCACCAGTCGCTTCGCCCGTACCCATCATGGCCTTACCCATCTCGTCCATAACGGTGCGAACATCGTTGAAATCGAGATTGATGAGACCCGGCACAACCATCAAGTCCGTCACACCCCGAACACCGGAGTAAAGCACTTCATCGGCGAGTTGAAAGGCATCCGCCATGGTTGTGCGTTCAGTCGCGACCCGGAACAGGTTCTGATTCGGGATGGTAATCATCGTATCGACACAGGCATAGAGATTCTCGATCCCCTGCTCCGCCAGCTTCATGCGGCGAGACCCTTCAAACATGAAAGGCTTGGTCACGATGCCGACGGTCAGGATGCCGCGGTCGCGGGCTGCGCGCGCAATAACAGGGGCAGCACCCGTCCCCGTGCCGCCGCCCATACCAGCCGCGACGAAGAGCATATGCGCGCCGTCTAGATGTTGTAGAATTTCGTCGAGGCTCTCTTCTGCCGACTGCTCGCCAACTTCCGGACGCATACCAGCGCCGAGGCCTTGTGTGATGCCGCCGCCCATTTGCACGCGGCGATCGGCTTTAGAGAGCGCGAGCGCTTGAGCGTCCGTATTGGCGACGATGAATTCGACACCATCCAGACCGGCATCGATCATATTGTTGACGGCGTTCCCGCCAGCCCCGCCAACGCCTATGACGACGATGCGTGGCTTGAGTTCGACGGACTGGGGCATTTTGAATGTAATTGACATCGAACGGTACCTAATATGGTCAATGACTGGTTAAGCGCTCGTGTCGGCTCAAATAGTTAACGCGTGGTTTAGACATTCAGGATTTAGCGGTTTTACGCCCATTATCTGAGCATCCACTGACGACGACACCTCCGTGATGTGAGGGAATTCGGATTGCGTCAGTCCAAAGACAGGCCTAGGTGCGCCCGATGACCGGCCAGGCGCAAAATCCCAACTCTTCCGACTCGGTTCTGACAATCGGAAAACGAGAATTCGTCACCATGATGGCGGCAATTTTCGGACTGCAAGCGCTCGGCATCGACATCATGCTTCCCGCGCTGGAGCAAATTGGCTCCTCTTACAATATTGCGGATGCCAATGATCAACAGTGGATCGTGGTCAGCTTTGTTCTCGGTTTCGGCTTCCCGCAACTGATCTGGGGCCCGATCGCGGATCGGTATGGGCGCAAGATACTTCTGCAATGCTCATTGGTGGGTTATGCTATCTTTGGCATTGCGTGCATGTTTGCGCCGACCTTCGAAATGTTGCTCATCTTTCGTCTACTGCAAGGTATTGCCTGCTCTGGCACCCGTGTCAGTGCCGGCGCGATCATTCGCGATGTCTCATCAGGGCGCTCGATGGCCCGGATCATGAGCTTGGTTTTCACCGTCTTCATGATTGTGCCGATTCTCGCGCCTGCTTTTGGCACGATCATCATCAGCACGTTGGGTTGGTCGTGGACCTTTGGCGCGCTTGGTGTTCTCGCAGCCGTCGTCTTTGTCTGGACAGGAATCCGCCTGCCCGCGACCATGAAAGAAGCTCGGCCGATTAATCTCGCCTCAGTCATAGACGGCTTCCGCCGCGTGCTGGGGCACCGCACCAGCTTTGGTTATATGTGTGCATCCGGCGTGATTTTCGGATCGCTCTTCGCGTTCATCGCCGCCAGCGAACAAGTTTTCGATGACGTTTTTGATCGGGGCGATATGTTCTGGGCCTATTTCGCCGGGATCGCAGGCGGTCTGGCCGTGATGAACTATCTCAATTCCAAGGTGGTCGAACATCTTGGTATGCGCCGCATCAGCCACACAATGGTGCTGATTTTCATTCTCTCCGCCGCGATCAATCTCGCCTACATGTATTTCATTGGCGAGAATTTCTGGATTTTCTACGGGCTGTTCATCATCAGCTTCGCTTGCTTCGGCATGATGGGAGCGAACTTCGCCTCGCTCGCGCTGGAACCGATGGGCGACATCGCCGGAACCGCCAACGCGGTCTACGGCTTCTTTACGTCCACCGGCGCCAGCCTGATCGGCCTGTTTATTGCCCAGCAGTTTAACGGGACCGTGATCCCGATTTTAGTGGGTTATGTGGGACTTGGCCTCGTCTCGCTCGGCATCATTCTGATCACCGAGCGCGGCAAGCTCTTCGAACTGGGTGCGGGTAAAACCTAACCCGCACCTTCCAAGTCGAAGTCCTTATAGGTAATTTTCAGCTCGCGTTTGAGGATCTTACCCGTTGCACCGAGCGGTAGCTCGTCTTGAAAGACAATCGCGTCAGGCATCCACCATTTCGCGCATTTATTGGCGATACAGGCTTTGATTTCTTCCTTATTTGGTGTTTTCCCCGGCACCGGCTGAACGATCAACATGGGGCGTTCCTGCCATTTCTCATGACGCACACCGATACAGGCCGCCATCGCCACCTCAGGGTGATCGCACGCCGCATTCTCGATCTCGATAGACGACACCCACTCACCGCCAGACTTGATGACGTCTTTAGAGCGGTCCGTAATTTCCATATAGCCTTCGGGATGAAGGGCTGAGACATCGCCCGTCGCAAACCAGCCGTCATCTGTGAACGCATCCGTGCCCGCACCTTTGAAATAGCCTGACGCGACCCAAGGTCCGCGGACATGCAAATGCCCGGACGCTTCACCGTCTGCGGGCAGCTCATTGCCTTCATCATCCACAATCCGCATTTCGACGCCATAGATACGGCGACCCGCCAACAGCTTATGCGCAACGGTTGACTCGTAATCATCCAAATCTGTGTCGGGATGCGGCGCATAGGTCGAACCGAGCGGCGACGTTTCCGTCATGCCCCAGCCCTGTTGCATCGGAATACCCAGATCTTGTTCATAGGCTCGCAGCAGACTTTCCGGCAGAGCCGACCCCCCGACCAAGGCTTTCTTCACTTTGGGCAATTTAATGCCTTCAGCTTTGCAATGATTATAGATGCCGAGCCACACCGTCGGCACGCCCGCCATTAAGGTGACACCTTCTTGCAGGATGAGTTTCGTCAGGCTCGGCCCGTCCAAACCCGGTCCCGGCATAACCAATTTCGCGCCGACCATCGCCGCAGAATAGACCAGTCCCCAGGCCGAAACGTGAAACATCGGCACAACGCCGAGAATCGTATCGCCGCCACCGCCGCCAATAACGTCGGTCGCGCAGCCCGCCATGGCGTGCAAAATTGTCGAACGATGGCTGTAAAGCACGCCCTTCGGATCACCTGTCGTTCCGGACGTATAGCAAAGCGTGCAGGCCGTATTCTCATCAAAGCGCGGCCACTCGATGGTCTCGGAGGCATCCGCGATAAAGCCCTCATAATCTTCAACAGAGGCCGCATAGTCTGGCATACCAAAACTGTCGGTCAGGCAGATCCAGCGTTCAACCGTTGGGCAGACGCTGTGAACCCCATCAATGATCGGACCGAAGGTCGTGTCAAACAAGACAAATTTGTCTTCGGCGTGGTTGACCATCCACGCGATCTGGTCTGGCTTAAGGCGCGGGTTAATCGTGTGAACAACAGCGCCGATTGAGCTGACAGCATAATAGATTTCGATGTGGCGGTAATTATTCCACGCGATCGTGGCGACGCGGTCACCTGTTTTAACGCCCGCTTCGATCAGCGCATTGGCCAGCTTGCGCACGCGCACAGCACAATCACCCCAACCGTAACGATGTTGCGACATGTCGCTATTCACCGACATGATTTCGCGCTTCGTATGCACGGTGGCGGCGTGTTCGATCAGATCAGAAATCATGAGCTCGCGGCTCATCATTAGGCCTAGCATGGCATTCCCCGGAAAAATTGTTTCTCTTGATTAGGCAGGTCTGTTTCAGACATGGGCAAAGCGGTCAATAAGGAGAGCCAAATGGACGCACCGATCTATGAGGACGTTCTGACAGCCGCAGGGCGGCTGGAGGGCTATGCCGTGAAGACGCCGCTGCTTCACGCGCCGGAAATCGATGCGATTGTCGGCGCTGAAATTCACTTCAAAGCGGAGTGTCTGCAGCATGTCGGCGCGTTCAAATATCGCGGTGCACGCAACCGGCTGGCGGCGATGACTGAGGCCGAACGCGCGCGCGGCGTGGTCGCGTTCTCGTCCGGCAATCACGCGCAAGGTGTTGCACGCGCGGCCAAGGAACTCGGCATTGATGCGATCATCGTTATGCCGTCCGATGCCCCTGCCATCAAAGTCGCGGGCGTTGAGCGCGACGGCGCAACCATCGTCAGTTATAATCGGCTGACAGAAAGCCGGGAAGATATCGCCACGCAAATCGCACGACGCGACGGACGCATTGTGGTCCCGTCCTATGACGACCCCTATATTATCGCGGGACAAGGCACGGCCGGTTTAGAGATCGCTCGGTCTGAACTCGATTTTGATGCGCTGGTCACCTGTATCGGCGGCGGCGGCCTCTGCGCGGGCATTAGCCTCGCTATGGGGACGGAGAGTCCAGACACGCACATTTTTGGCGCTGAGCCTGTCGGTTACAATGATCACCAAATGAGTCTTCAAGCGGGCGAGAGGATCGGGATCGAAAACCCACCGCCGACGCTGTGCGATGCGATCATGACTCCCATTCCGGGTAAGATCACCTGGTCAATCAACTCGAAGTCTATAACCGATGTGTTTGATGTGAGTGATGAGGACTGCCTCTACGCGATGAAGCTCGCCAAGCAATATCTAGACGTAACACTGGAACCCGGTGGCGCAGCGGCGATGGCAGCCGTCGTCACGGGGCGCTTACCCAAGCGCTATAAACGCGTCGCCGTCATTCTATCCGGCGGCAATGTCGACCCAGATGTAATGGCAAAGGCGATGGCACTCTAAGTCTTGAAAGTCGCAATCTCGCCCAGCGTTTTCTTCTCCAGAGCATGAACGGGCACCGTGCAACCCTCTGCTGGATAACCGACAACGAGCAACACAAACGGCTTTTCCGTCTCCGGCCGGCCACAAATCTCGCGCAGAAACGTCATCGGCGCAGGCGTATGAGTCAGCGTCCCTAGCCCAACGGAATGCAACGCCGTGATCAGCATCCCGGTCGCGAGACCGACGGATTCGGTGACGTAATAGTTCTTGCCATGATCGCCCCGTTTCTGAGTGAATATGGCGATCAGCCACGGTGCCGTTTCGAGAAATGGTTTTTGATCGTCAGTGCCAAGAGGAGCGAGCGCGTCGAGCCATTCACTGGGTGCCCGTCCGCTATAGAAAGCGCGCTCTTCTTCTTCCGCCGCTTCGCGGATCGCGCACTTTGTTTCAGGGTCAGAGATCGCGACAAAGTGCCAAGGCTGAAAGTTCGCGCCGCTCGGCGCTGTTCCAGCAACGCGGATCGCTAATTCTATCAGGTGTTGCGGGACGGGCGTATCAGCAAAATCACGGATGGTGCGACGGTTCGCCATGAGTGATCGAAATTGCTCCAGTTGATCTGCCATTTCAGTTTCAGACAGACGCTCATAGCCTGTCAGCGGCATGGTCTCGATGCTCATAATTGCGTCCAGTCGAGGATCACCTTCCCGGTCTTGCCGGTTTCCATCAGATCGAACGCATCCTGAAAATCGCGCGCAGCGAAGCGATGCGTAATCATCGGTTTCATATCCAAACCGCTATCAATCATGGCGAGCATTTTATGCCAGGTCTCATACATTTGACGGCCATAAATACCCTTGAGTGTCAGTGCTTTGCCGACAATTTTCCCAAGATCGACGGGATAAGGCGACGCCGGAATACCGAGCATGGCGATCTGACCGCCCATCAGCATCGTATCGAGCATTTGATCAAAGGCTGGCTTGGCCCCGCTCATTTCCAGACCAACGTCAAAGCCCTCCGTCATGCCGATGTCCGACATGACGGCTTTCAAATCCTGGTTCATCGTATTGACCATTGTCGTTCGGCGCGTGACCGTTTTGGCGAACTCTAATCGCCAGTCATTCACATCCGTAAGCACAATGCGCCGAGCCCCGGCCCGTTCACAGACCCGAGCGGCCATGATCCCGATTGGGCCTGCACCTGTGATGAGAACGTCTTCGCCAACCAGATCATGCGCCAACGCCGTATGGACCGCATTGCCGAGCGGATCGAGAATGGCGGCAATCTCAATGTCGAAATCATCGCCGAGCGGGATGACGTTAAATTCCGGCAAAGCCAGATATTCCGCAAAGGCACCCGGCAAATTAACGCCGATGCCCTTGGTGTCGGGATCAAGGTGGAACCGTCCGGCCCGTGCATTGCGTGAGCGGTTGCCAACAACATGGCCTTCGCCGCTAACCCGTTCGCCGACTTTTACCCGCGTCACCGTGCTACCAATCGCTTCAACCGTGCCGCCATATTCATGCCCGACCACCATCGGGACGGGGACATTTTTCTGCGCCCACTCATCCCATTTATAAATGTGCATATCGGTGCCACAAATGGCCGTGCGTTCGATCCGGATCAGCACTTCGTTCGGTGCGATTTCCGGAACTGGAACATCCTGCATCCACAAGCCCTTCTCAGGCTTGGCTTTAACGAGGGCTTTCATCTTCTGAACCATTATTTCTCGTATTCCGAATGTTCGGTGTAAGAAAGGGTGATGATGGTTTTGATAATGATTGCTGCTGTGTCGGCTGCGCTAATTCTGGGGGCCATAATCGGCCTGTCTGGATGGCTCAGTGACAAAGTCACTGGGTTCATCCTCGCCCTAGCAGGCGGCGCGCTGATCGTCGCTGTCATCATGGAATTAATCCAGCCCGCCATGGAGGAAACTGCGCTCTTCCCCATCATAATCGCAGTCGCGCTGGGCGGCCTCACCTTCACAGGCGCAAATTATGTCATTGACGAAAAGATGAAGAATGCCAGCGGCGGCGGACTGCTCGCCGCTGTCACACTTGACGGGATCCCTGAAAACCTCGCACTCGGCGTGGCGTTGATTGGTGCGGCCCCCGCTGGAGTTGCCGCTTTGGCCGGGTCAATTTTTATGTCCAACCTCCCTGAAGCGGCAGGCAGCGCGAAACAGATGAAAGAGGATGGAAAGACCCCCGCACAGATTCTCACGCTGTGGTCGGGAACGGCCGCTTTACTCGCCGCAGCGGCGTTAATCGGCTATTTCTCGCTAGAGACTGTCGACCCTGACACTCTGAGTATAATCCGGGCCTATGCAGCAGGAACAGTCATCGCGTCACTTGCGGCAGAAGTTTTTCCAGACGCTTATAAGCAAAGTCGTCATATGACCGGGATTGCCGTGACAATTGGTCTGATTCTGGCGATCTGCCTCAATCAACTCGGCGGTTAGTCAGGCGATTTCTCTCGTCTTTCAGAGAGAGTCGTCATGAGTTGCTCGCTCAGTTGCATGCCGAAAACGATAATCTGTGGGGACACTTGAGATTTAACATATCTGACGCTTCCGTCAGCCATCTTGACCGGCACATCAAATTTGAACACCGCGCCTGGGTCAGTGCTAGTCAGATTTTCCCGAATACGTATCCCTTCGGAAGTGGGAACATCATACCCAAATTTGTTGTCATTATTGTGGAGCACCATGAAAGTGCCATCGGGTAATTGGATGCCCGCGGGTTTCGCGACCGCTAGTCCCACAGCTCCAAAGGCCGTCATGAGTTCGTCTCGCGGCATGTTTATTCGAACATAGTCTCCGTCGGAAGTCGAACGACTAATGGCCATCATAGAATACGGGTCGAGTTGGAGGTGGCAGTACCGCGCTCCCCCTACATTGAGACAATATATAAATGTATGGTCTGTTTTTCGATCTGCAGCGACGACATCCAGCGTTTCAGGATAGAGATAGGCTCTGGACCCGTGTGCGAAATGCTCCAGCGTTATGGGTTGAACGCCGATACGAATGCGCTCGACGACTCGTCGCTCGCTCGTGCCATCAGCATTGAGCTTAACGATACAGGTCGTGTCGATAATCTCTCCCGCCCAGGGAATATGATAGGGGACGACGTCTAAACGCTCCGTCACAACTGTTTCTGCCGTCGCGCCCTCTTGATAGATTGTCGAGTCACAAGTCGCGGCTAGAGTAGACTCTGAAATCAATGACAGAAGGGCGGCAATCAGCACCCCAAGCGCTGAATCAAGTCTGACGATCCCACCGAATTTTCTCATGGCAACAGGCTAACAGCCTGCAAGCCACCATCAAGTGACAATCATTGTTAGGCAGACCGTTCTCAAAGAACGACTCTCTCTCAGACGACCCCGAGTTCCTTGCCGACCTTAGTGAAGGCCGCAACCGCACGGTCGATTTGCTCTGGCGTATGCGCCGCGCTCATTTGTGTGCGGATGCGGGCGAGACCCTTCGGCACAACCGGGAAGAAGAAGCCGATCACATAAATGCCTTCGTCCAGCAGTTTCGCGCTCATCTCCTGCGCCAATTTGGCATCATGCAACATGACCGGAATGATTGGATGTTCGCCGGGCAAGAGATCGAAGCCCGCTTCGGTCATGCCCGCGCGGAAGCGTTCGGCATTATCGAACAGACGCGTGCGGAGATCGTCGCCCGTTTTGGTCATCTCAATAGCTTTCAGGGATGCGCCGACAAGGCTCGGCGCGAGACTGTTGGAGAACAAATAAGGCCGCGAGCGCTGGCGCAACATATCGACCACTTCCTGACGCGCGCAGGTAAAGCCGCCCATCGCGCCGCCGAGCGCTTTGCCCAGTGTCCCAGTCAGAATGTCGACGCCGTCCTGAACGCCACAATGGCTCGCTGTGCCGCGTCCCTGCTCACCCAAAAATCCGGTCGAATGGCAATCATCAACCATCAACAGCGCGTCATATTTCTTTTTCAGCGCCACGACGCCTTCAAGATTACAAATCGTCCCGTCCATCGAGAACACACCGTCCGTCGCGATCATAATGTGACGCGCGCCCTCGTCTCGCGCCTGTTTCAGCTTGGCCTCCAGATCGCCCATATCGTTATTGGCGTAGCGATAGCGTTTCGCTTTGCAGAGGCGGACACCATCAATGATCGAGGCGTGATTGAGACTGTCCGAGACAATCGCATCTTCCGGGTCAAGCAGCGGTTCAAATACGCCGCCATTGGCATCAAAACAGGCGGCGTAGAGAATACTATCCTCATAGCCGAGCCACTCAGCCAGCCCCCGTTCCAGCTCCCGGTGCTGATCTTGTGTGCCGCAGATAAAGCGTACACTCGCCATACCGAAACCGTGCGCGTCGAGCGCTGTTTTACTCGCTTCGATCAACTCCGGCGCATCGGCGAGGCCGAGATAATTATTGGCGCAGAAGTTCAGGACATCTTTCGTCTCCCCATTGGAGATCTCAATCTCCGCATCCTGCGCGCTCGTGATGATCCGTTCGCGCTTATAAAGGCCGTCAGCCTCAATCTGCCTAAGTTCGGTTGCGATATGATTGAAAAATGTGTCTGACATAAGCTCTGAATAAAGAAACGAGCGCACAACTCACGCATTATCTCGCCGTGTTGTTGGAAAGGTTTACCTCTTGTCGCAACTCCCCTCCCTTCTCGAGACAATCCGCGCCTGTGAAGTCTGCAAACATGCAACACCGCCCCTGCCCGTCGAACCCAATCCGATCTTACAAGCCACAGCTCGTTCGAAAATCCGCATTATCGGCCAAGCCCCCGGCACGCTCGCCCATGCCAGCTCCCGCCCCTTCACCGATCCATCCGGCATTAGGCTCCGTGATTGGCTCGGCGTTAATGCGGCGACCTTCTATGACACGGATAATTTCGCGATTACGCCGATGGGGTTTTGTTTTCCGGGACAAGACGCCAAGGGCGGCGATCTCCCGCCGCGACCAGAATGCGCGCCGCTCTGGCAAGCCAAACTCGATGAACAGATGGTGGGGGTAGAGCTAACACTGCTGGTCGGGATGTATGCGGTGAAACATTATCTCGGTTCCGCGGCAAAGCGGACACTGACTGAAACGGTCAAAGACTGGCGGTCCTACGGACCCGATATCATGCCGCTACCGCACCCCTCTTGGCGCAATAATGGTTGGATCAAAAAGCATGACTGGTTCGCGGACGAACTAACGGAGCTGCGGCGGCGCGTCGACGAGTTGGTCACGCGAGACGACGCGGATATTGGCATTCGTTGAACGGCCTAGCGCATCCACGGCGCTGACCCGGTAAAAGCCGGGCGACTTAGGTCGCCAAACGGCCAGACCTGCTTCGCGCCGGACGGGTTCGCCCGACACGAATAGCTGCACCGCCTCATCACTATCGACAGAAATCGACAGGCCGCGATTGCTTTCCAGCACATCGGTGCCGTCCGCTGGGAACAGAATAACCGGACCACGATCCGTTTGCGCAGACACGGTCTTCAAAGCGGACGGCGCATCGGACAGGCGGTGGTCGCGTTCCGGCGTTATCAAAGGCGCGGCAATATCAAATAAAAGCGGCGCGGCAGATCCTCGGCCCGTACTGCCGGGACGCGGCGCACCGTCCGGGCGACCCGTCCAGACGATGATTGCATATTCGCCCGCCAAGCCTGCGGCCCAACTATCGCGGAAACCGTAAGACGTCCCCGTTTTATAGGCGATCCGTCCCACGCCCGACATGTTGGCGAAGCCCTTAGGCACGGGCGCGCCGCGCAAAGCGTTCACAACGGCGTCCGCTGTTTCCCGTGAAACAAGTTGATAGGTGCCGCCCTCTGGCGCGTCTGGCTTAAAGCGTAACGGCCCGGCTTCGCCGCCATTGCCGAGCGCCGTATAGAGCACAGCCAAGTCACGCGCTGACAAGCCCGTGCCGCCCAATGCCAGCGCTAAACCTTCGCCTTTGGTGTCGCCAATTCGTCCCCTCGCCTGTGGTCCGGCCGCCGCCAGCGCCGCCCGAAATCGATCAGCGCCAACCGCGTGCAACGCCGTCACGGCGGGAACATTGAGAGAATGCTGCAAGGCTTCGCGCACGGTGACTGTGCCGTGATAGCGGCGGGTGAAATTCTCTGGTCGGTAAGCGCCGAACCGCGTGGGTGCGTCGCGCACTTCGCTTTCCAGATCCAGCGCGCCGTCATCCTGCGCCATCGCATAGATGAAGGGTTTGAGCGTTGAGCCGGGAGATCGAACCCGGTCTGTCATATCAATCCAACCGCCCGCATGATCGCGCGCGCCTGTCCCGACCAGCGTGCGGACTTCGCGCGTCGGCAGATGCACAATCATCGCCGCTGCATTCACCGGAATGGGTCTTTTGTGCGTCCAGTCGGATAAGACCCGCGCCACGCGCGCCTGCTCCGGCGCGTCCAGCGTGCTGATCCCGTCACCAAATGTCTGGTGGGCGAGTAGATCGCGATTGGGCAAAGACTGTCGCCCCGTCGGGACGGGTTGAGTTTTCGCCGCCTCTGCCGTCTGCATATCGATCAAGCCTTCCCCGACCATACGGTCGAGAATTCGGTCGCGCCCGGCTTTGGCCGCTCCGGGATTGCGGTCCGGGCGGCGGGTTTCTGGCGATTGCGGCAGTGCCAAAAGTAGCGCGATTTCATCAGTGGTCAGGTATCGTGGCGATTTGCCGAGCCAGAGACGCGAGGCGGCTTCGATCCCTTCAATATTCGAACCATAGGAAATCCGGGTCAGATAGCGTTCAAGCTGCTCGGTCTTGCTCATCCGCAGATCGAGGCGGACCGCCTCCAGCGCTTCAGCCATTTTCGTCGGCACCGTCCGCGGCCTTGGGCGATATTGTCGGCCCAATTGCTGCGTAATCGTCGACGCGCCAGACACGACCTCGCCCGCACTTAGATTGCTCTTGATCGCGCGACCAATGGCCATCGGATCAAACCCAACATGGCTGTAAAACCGCTTATCTTCCATCGCCACTAAAGCCTCGATGAAGGCCGGGTCAATCCGGTCCAGATTGGCGGGCAAACGAATGCGGCCATCCTCGACACTGGCGATATGCATGATCTCACCGTCACGGTCGCGCAAGGCTGACGATACATCGTCTGCGCCGCTTGGCAGAACTGGTGAGCACAGCCAGCCCAGCGCCAGTGCCACGCCCACCGCTATGATGAGGCGGAGACGTGTCACAAGGTCGGCGCGGGTGTCACTTGGATCCGGCTGCCTGCCGTTGAGGCCATACGGCTCGGACGGTACATGTCTTCCAAATGCGCGCCCGGCAGCGCGAAGTCGCCCTGTGTTACGGCGCGAACGACATAAGCCACACGCCGCGTACTATCGTCATAGCGAGAGCTCGTGCGCCAAGAGGTCACAAACCGATCATCCCGGGCTTCGGCCATATCCATATCGGACAGCGACCCAAGCCACGGGAATGGACCCGTCTCGCCCGCATCGTCCGAGCCGAGAATGGTCTCAATCTCAAACCCAGCCGGCAGCAGATCGGCCACGACCCACATGGAGGATGTGCGGCTACGCGCATCCGCTTCGAGCAGAACGACAAGCCGTTCGCCGCGCGCGACCGCATTTGCGTTGACCGCCCGGCCATCCATGTCGAACAGACGCTTGGTCAGGCTCGCCCCTTGGGCGCGGGCGGCCATCGGTCCGTCCGGCAAGCCCGTGACAGAGACTTGCAGCCAGACGGGCGCATTTTCCGCATTGCTCACAGTGAGGGTGTCGTGGCCAACAGTCCGGCTGGCGGATGATCCTGCAACAGACCAAGCCGAGTCGGCTTTGAACGGCGCATCGCCCGTGCGGCGACCCGCCAAGGCGCGCAGCACCCAGGCTTTCTCATGCGTGTTCAGCGTTTCTGGCTGATCCACCTGTAACGTCAACATCGCAGAAGTCAGTACATCCTCAGGCAGGTCTTCTGACAAAGCCATCAGAGCCGCCGCATTGCGAATATCGCTATCGTAATAGGTGATTTCGTCACCGCTGATGCGGTCTGCCGCCCGGCGGAAGGCCGCTGTGGATCGCTCCGTTTCGCCCATCCCAGCGAGCGCATAGCCGAGCTGGGACTGCGAAATCGAGCTGCGCATCCGTTCGCCAAAACGGCGATCCAGATAGAGCAGATCGGTCTTCTTCACCCGGTCATGACGGGCCAACAGAGCGAGCGCATAAGCGGCACGTTCCGCCGCTTGTAGCTCATAATCCGGTGCATCATCATCGAGCCCGAAATTGTAGTCGAGCGGCAGGCTCGAATTGGTATCGAGTCTGCTTAAAGACCGAACCGCATCCAGCGTGCGTTTTTTGGCGCTACTGGGAACGGTTAGACCCGCTGCGGCGGCCTGCAATACGAAGTCGCTGACATAGAGTTGCAGATAGGGGCTCGCATTGCCGTCGCCGCGTCGCCACAGGCCAAAGGCCCCATCAGCGCTCTGACGACCGAGGAGAGTCTCGACCGCCGATTGGATCGACGCACGTCGCTGAGCGGCATCGAAGCCGGGTATGTCTCCAAGATTTTCTGACAGCAGCAGCGGCATTGCCACACTCGTCGTCTGTTCTGTGCAGCCATAGGGATAACGTTGCAGCGAAACCAGCAATGGCCGCGGATCAAGTCCCGGCGAGAAGGATGCGGAGACCAGCGTGTCTACGCTGCCCGCAAGAAGCCCGCGTCGATCATCCGCGAAAGCCAGTGTGAGATTTTCACCGGGGTCAATTTTGACAAACCGGGTGCGCGTCTCTGGCATGGCCGCAGCTCGAGTCTCTATGCGGTAGTCTCGTGAGACCTCGAATTCTGGTCCCCGCGCCGCGAGGCTGTAGGTCGAAATACCAATTCCGCCCGCGACGATATCAATGCCGTCTTCACTCCGTGCGCCATTGGCGAGCCGCCGTTCAGCAAGGCCGATTTCGGAGCCGTCACGACTAACTACAGCGGTGTAAGTTCCGTCCAAACCATCGACATTGTCCATCGCAACTGTCGCGACGGCTCGGTCTCCCGGCGCGAGAAAGCGCGGCAGAGATAGTTGCACGGTGACAGGGTCACGGACGACCATGCGAGTCGAGGCGCTGCCCAATTTCGTTTTGGACCAAGCGACCGTCATCACAGTCAATTCGCCTTGGAAATCTGGCACGTTTAACGTCACCGTCGCTTGGCCATTGCGAATTTCGACAGGCCCTTGGAACAGGCTGACAATCTTTGTCGGAACGACGGATAATCCGGCCCCGCCCAACGTATCACCACCAACCCGGTCAATCGATGAGAACGGCGCGAGCATGCGGGCGTAATCATCAAACACGTCGATCGGGAACGCCAGCTTACCGAAATAATGCGCCTCTGGCTCGGGCGGGCTGTAATCCGTGATCTGGAGAATGCCCGTATCGATAGCTGCGAGCGTCAGAAAGGCTTGCTCCCCATCCAGACCTGCAACCTTCACGACCACATCTTGCTCGGTGCGTGGTGTGATCTTGGCGGGAAGATCGAGCGTGACGCCCAATTCCTGCGCGCCACGGTCCATTGGCACATGAACGAGCCCGACGGCACGCTTCGGCTGAGCGTCCTCGCCCGGCGTGTAGACTGTCAGCATCGCATAGAGATCGGTGGTCCAATCCCGCGCAATCGGCAGCCGGATTTCCGATTGTCCTTCATTGATGCGAACCGTTTGCACCGTACGAACGGCGCGGTCTGCAATGACCAACTCTCCCGTCCCGGCGAAGGGCGAGTTCACACTGATAACAACCGTGTCGCCGGGCGAGACTTTCGATTGGCTCAGCCCTAATTCGATACGATCTGGCGCGTCAGTATCGCCCCCAGCGCGTCGCCAGCCGGACCCGAACTGATGCGAGAACATCGTGCCATCTTTTGTTTCAAACTGAACGCGGTACTGCCCATAAGGCAGAGCTTGCGAGAAACGATAAGGCGTATCCGCTCCGAGTTTGATCGCGGCTTCGTCGACGACGATATCGCGGCGGTCGCGACGATAACGCCAGCGGCCATCTTCCCGGTACCAATGATAATCATAATCTTCTCGGATTAGCGAAATTGTGCCGTCCACAGCGATGCGATCACCCATCGCATCAACAGCAATCAAATCGATTTCTGCGGGTGTGTTACGCTTGGCATAGCCGCCATCGAAGGCCGGGTTGAAGCCGACATAGGCGCGCTCAGACCGGAACGGCAGAAACAGGCTGTCGCGCACATAACGACCGCTTGGCTCAGCGACTCCCGCCGTCAAGAACAGGCGCAAAGGGGAGCTAGACCGAAATTCGTTTCCGGCGAGATCGATGCTGGTTCGGAATAATCCATCCGCATCGGTGCGGCCCTGCCCCAATGTCACGAATTGCTCGCGGTAGGTCTCGACCGAATGGCCAAATGTATAGCCAGACCATTGCGGAAACGGATCGGGATCGACGGCGACCCGGGCTTCGGTCTCAGCCTCCAAATCGCGACCCGCTGCGCCATATAGGAAATCGGCGGCAACAGTTAGATCACGCGGCGTGCCGGGAACGAGCGGCGCGTCATCAGCGCGGACATCCAACCGAAGTTGCTCCGGTATGAAATCCTCAACCGCAAACCGGACTGTGCCGACCGTGTCGAGCCCGTCCAGTTCCAACTCCACCGACCAGCGCCCGCGCGGCGCATCGGACGGAATAGCGATCTCTCGGCTCAACGCGCCCGCCATATTACGCGGCGAAATGCGCGCTTCTGAAAATTCGATACCGTCCGGCTGACGAACCCGCAGTGTGCCGTCACGATTAAAGGCCGCATTAGCTTTCGCGTCCCGGATCAGCGCCGTCAGATGCACGGTTTCACCGGGCCGGTAGACGCCGCGTTCTGTGTAGAGGAAAGCATCGACTGGACCGGACGCTTCACGGCCCGTCACGTCATAAGCGGTTAGATCGAGCGGGCTGCGGGCCAGATCAAGCGCGGCAAAGTCTTCTTCGCCCGCATAGGCCAGCAACATTTTCGGAGCCTGATTGCCCGTTCCGCGCAGAACCGCACCGGGGAAGCTCGCACGACCGTTGGCATCAGACCGCGCTTCAGCCAGCACGTCGTTGTTCCGTGCAATCAAAGTCAGTTTGACGTCGCCGACCGTCCGCGCGCTGGCGATGGACCGCACGGTGACATCAAGCGCGTCTGTCGTGCGGTATGAGGCCAGCGCCAAATCTGTGACATAAAGCCAGCGCCAAGATGTCGCGACGCGGTTTTCATCGCCGTCAACTGCGCGGCTGATTTCTACGACATAGGCACCGGGGCCATGTTCGGACACAATCGGGTCGAGCGGATAGCCGACTTGGACAACTTCATTGACCTCACCGAGCGTCTCAATCCGGTCCTGATGAATTTCAACGCGCGTGCTCCACGCGGCAGAGTTCCAAGACCAGTCGCCCTCGACGGTGGTCTCACCCACATCGGGCGTCTGGTCGAACAAAGCCCGGTGATTGACGCGGTAGAGGGTCAACTGAACCGCTTCCGCATTCATCGCTTTGATACCGAGGACCGCATCATTGGCGCGCGGCAGGATGATACCGTCGCCGACAAAACCGACCATAGCGGGTTTGGGGTCAAACGCGATGGTTTCGACAAGTTGGGACTGAAGGGCGGCGCCGTTGGCGGCCTCAAAACCCGCTAAGACGGTTACGGTTTGATTGGCGGCTTCACCCAGGCCGAGAACGCAGAGCGACCGGCCTTCCACTTGTAAAGAAAACGGGGCTTCCGGCCTAATGCGCACAAAGGCTTTATCGTCGACGACCCGGTCACCATCTAAATCGGCGGAAAAGCGCAAACAGGCTTTGGGCGTCCCATCATCAAAACGGGTGGTCATGCCGAGATAGCGAAGCGCGCTGGAGCCATCGCTGTCAGAGCCAAATACGGACCCTGAAATGTCGCGGCCTGTGTCGGATGGTGTCGAGCCAGATCGATCCGGTCGGATAACCTCAACACTGTCCGTCGGGGCGCTCACACGGTCTGAAATAGTGTCCGGCCCGTCTAGACCGAGCCAGTAGCCCAACACGCCCGATAATCCCAAAATAAGGGCAATCAATAGCCCCAGACCCAAACCCTTATAGCCGCTCATATTCGTTCACCCCGTTTGCCCGATTGGCGCTTCCTGCGCAGTCTAGCATTATTCGGCAAGTTTGTCGGGTTTGCGGCAGGATGACGACGCTCTTGCGCCAAGACGGAAAAAACGACGCTACACGAATGAATTTACGGCGTTTTAAGCCTGTTTCTAAAGCCGGGTGAAAGTTGTGCCGCCTATCACAGCATCAACAACGGACGCGATTGCGTTCGGGCTCACTTTCGTTGGGCCGAATCAAACACAGAGTTCACGCAACCTCTCTGTGACGCCGTCGCCCCTCCCCGGGTGGCGGCGTTTGCATTTTAGCTCCGCAGATCTTTCAGTCCCTGAGCATGTTCCCAGCGCTGAATCTCGGTGCGGACCTGATCGACTGCGAATTCAATGTTCTGAACCGCGACATCTCTCGCGCCCATACGCCTACCATCACCGACAAGTTCTTCCGCATCTTCGCACATTTTTGCAAGATGCGTGGCGCCGACCGCCCGCGCCGACCCTTTGAGAGAGTGGGTGACTGAGGCCCAGACCTCATCATCAGAGTCGGCCAGCAAGCCTTTGCCCCACATTTCGGTTTGGTGGATAAAGAGCGAGAAAATCTCACGCGTCAGAGCAACGTCGCCAGCGACGTATCGATTGAGATGATCGAAATCGATTTGCGGTTCGGCCATGCTACCTCCTGGAATCAGTAGGACGCTCTTGCGCTCTGCCGTTACGGGGTTAGGCCTAAGCGACGCTTGGATGCAAGATTGGACCCGGACTTCGATGAATTATTATGATCGCAATACGAACGGCAATGTTCGTTGGTATGACTGGATTGCCGTTTTTTGGCTGACCATTGTCGCATGGATTTTTGGCCAGCTCGCCTTCACCTCACCCTTCTTAGGGATGTTACGCGATCTCGATCCGGAATCAGCCAACCAGCTCAATGCATTGATGACAACGGGCATGACCCCTGAGGTCACCGCCCAAATCAGGTATGCGATACTGCTGTTCGTCATTGGCGGGCTGATGGCCGCGATTGGGTTCGGGGTTCACTATCTGAGCACTAAAGGCCGAGGGTCGATGGTGACAGGCTTGATCGGCGCATTCCTGACATTCGCTGGCGGCGGGGTTTTCTTGCTCGCCAATGGCGAAATGGGCGAAGCAGATGGCTTCATACTCTTACTGGTCGGCCTATCTCCGCTTGCCTATATGTTGATGCTTCTGACCTTTCCAGCCGCTCTGGGCGGGCTCTATCTCGGCTGGAAGCTGGTCCATAAATTACCCCTGAAAGACCTTCACACAGCGTGGGCGAGCTTCCGCTGGCGTCGCGTTTTTGAATCCTTCCTGATTATGTGGGTCGTGCTCGGTGCCTATGGCCTGATCACGAGCCAATTCAGCGAAAAGTCGCCAGAATTCGTTTTCGACGCCGCGCGCTTCCTGCCTTATGCGATTCTATCGCTTCTGCTCTTGCCCATTCAAAGCGCGACGGAAGAGATCGTTGTCCGCGGCTATATGAATAAGGGTCTGACCCATATGTTGCGCAATAAATGGGTCGCCTTTATCCTCACCAGCGGTCTGTTCATGACCTTGCATCTCGCCAATCCAGAAGCGCAAGCGGGTGCAGAGGCCGGCAATTTACCTATCGTGATGAGCGGCTATTTCTTCTTTGGCTTTGCTAGCTGTCTGATGGTTCTGATTGATGATGGACTAGAATCCGCGATCGGCGTCCATGCGGGCAACAACACATTTGCCGCCATTTTCGTGAATTATGAGAACTCCGCCTTACCGACGCCGTCCATCTGGCAGGTTAAATCAGAGCCAACCAGCGACGCGATCAGTGTGATTATTATCCTCATCATCGTCCTCGTCATCCTCTATGCGACGCGGCGGCCAAAGAGAGCGAAATCCATTATTTAAGGCTCTAGGGTGATAGATTGATCCGTAGCCGAACCGACTTTCGCCAAACGAATGCCTATGTTAGCCGAGTAGACGAATCCAATGAGCGGATGAGAGGGGGAATTGTGTCAGACATTAGCAAGAAGATCTTTTCCATCGACCCTGAACCCGATGAAGAGCCCATCGCCCTCGTCCCCGAACCGATCGAAGACGCGCTATCATCTGTGACGGCTGACAGTGATTCTGATAGCCCTGAGCCGCGCGGCGAATTGGGACTCCGTACTGTCGTCGATATTCCAACCACGCTCTTTCGTCCTATTATCGAGCTTGTTGAACCTACGGATGAAGACACTGAGGATGAGGCGCCGCTCGACACTGAACTGAACGAACCGCCCATCACGGTGATGCGGCTGGACCAAATTGTTCCGCGCAAGGATGAAATCGTACCCGACCCTGTCGCGGCAGATATGATTGCTCCAATCCGCCCCGTTGTCACTGCGCCCTCCTATGATGCCCCTGCCCTTTTTGGCTGGATCGGACCCCTATTGGCCGTGTTGACGGCTATCGGCGTCGGCGCTCTGGCCTATGCGTATATCCAAGAGGTGCAGACGGTGTCCCCTATCGGTCTCGCCGGGTTGATCATGGCGGCATTCGTCTCAACCGCGACTGTTCTGGCGCTGTGGGTGAGTTTGCGGACCTTGGGACAAACTCAAACACGATCCATGCAATTGGCCGAGATTGCGGATCGCCTGACGCGGGCTGACCAGTCCGTCACCGAGGATATTACAACCATGTCCAGCGCCATTCGGCGCGAGCTGGCTCAGGTTGATAGCCGCATGGCGCAATCCAGATCCGAACTCGACACACTTGTTGCGCAGATCACGCGCCAATCTGCGGATATGGACGGCAAGACCCGTCTCATGGTGGACCGCACGGAATCTATCGCGCGCGCCATGACCGATCATCGCGATGCTTTTTCTGATCTGTCCTCAACCTTTGAGACCCAGATGAGCAGTTTGGCTGACACAGTCGACCGACATCGCGGTCAGCTGGCCGATGTCAGCGATGCCGCCGTGCAACAGGTCGGTGCCGCGATGGACGGGTTAGACCGCGCGACGCAAAAAACATCCGAGCGCGGGGCCTCCCTTTCAGACATTGCGAAAACAGCCGAGCAGATATTCACCGACGCTGAAAGCCGCTTATCCATCATGTCCGACAGGATTTCGGAACGCGCGGCTGAACTTGACCGCGTCTATGAGCGTCAGGCCGAACATCTGGCCAGCTTGGATGGCCGATTGTCCGGCGAGACGAATGTTGTCGAAACTGCTTTGACCAAACAAACCGACCAACTCAGCGCCATTGATGCCCAAATCGAAATCACAGAAGGTCGCCTGACGGCGTTGCTCGATCATGCGCGCGGAATTCAGGCACAGTTGACCGCACGTTTGTCCGACATCGATTCGACCCTGTCCGAATCTGATACGCGGTCTAAGGCCTTCACGGCAGACATTGCCGACCGTGTCAGCGATAGCGTGGCCCAAACCCGCCGTGAGTTGTCTATTATGGAGGGTGAATTACGGGCGCTGCAATCTCGCATGGACGGTGCCAAGGCGATGGATCTCGGCCTTGAGGTCCCAGACACCAAACAGACGCCTCCGCCCGGACGGCTCCATTTGAAACCTTTGGACTCAGACTTCCCGCCTGTCGAACCTGAAGACCTCGCCATCCCTGAACTGCCTGAAGACCAGACGCTCGATCTCATTGAACCGCTCGATCTGCCGATGGACGCAATTCAGCCGCAACCGTCGGCACCGACCCTTTCTGATCCCGATCTCGTCCGGCGACCCGGTGAAGACGCGCCGTCTGGACGCATGTTCGGACGACCTAAGAAAGACGAACAGGATAAAGAAGACTGGCGTTGGCGGGACATGCTGGGTTCGATGGATCCGATCACCAAGGACACGCCCAATACGGGCAATTCAAGAATTGATCGGCCGCCGCCCGGTGTGCCGTTAAGCCCGCCGCCACCCGCACCGAAACTGCCGGACGGGTCCGATGTCGTCGCCCGACTATGTGAGGTTAAACTCGCGCCGAGCGCGGTCGTCGACCAAGGCACCATCATTGACGCCACAGAGGCCCGCCGGGAAGGCGGAGAAGTCGCACAGTCCGAGGCTGTCTTTTCTCGCTTGAACGCGCCCGTGATCCATCTGCGCGGCGTCTTATCCGCCGATTTGGAGTTCCGTCTCCGGGCTGAAGGGTTCCGGCGCAATTTCGATACGCACCTCCAGACCCAACGCGACCAAACGAAAATTCGGGCTGAGCTCGGCACGGCGAGCGGTCGCGCCTATCTTCTTTGCGCCGCAGCGCTGATGGCCTCGTGAGCGACACTGACCTGGCATCAGGAAGTTGGGAAGCGCGTACGGCAGAGGACGGCGACGCCGGCCAGCGCGTGGATAAATGGCTCTCCAGTTGGACGGAACTCTCCCGCGCCCGGATAAAAGCCCTCGTTGAATCCGACTGTGTCCGCGCCGACGGAACCCTCATTCGTAAGATGACAGGCAAGGTAAAACCCGGTGTTGAATATGCCGTGCATGTTCCGCCCCCCGTGGACGACACACCGACGCCCGAAGACATTCCGCTCTCCATCCTATATGAGGACGAATATCTCATTGTCATTGATAAGTCCTCGGGCCTGACGGTTCACCCGGCCCCAGGCTCGCGGTCTGGTACTCTGGTCAACGCCCTGCTGTTCCATTGCGCCGACAGCCTATCCGGCATCGGCGGCGTCATGCGCCCTGGGATCGTGCACCGTCTCGACAAGGACACGTCGGGAGTCATGGTCGTCGCCAAGACGGATGCCGCGCATCGCGGTCTCGCCAAACAATTCGCCAAACACACGATGGAGCGGGCCTATATCTGCCTCGTTCGCGGTCGACCTAATCCACGCACCGGAACCATCGCGACCCGGCTGGCGCGCGCGCCTCATGATCGCAAGAAACAGGCCGTCGTGCGCGGCACAAATAACGATCTAGACGCGTCTGATCATGGCCGTCACGCCATCACCCACTATGCGGGATTACGCGGTTTTGGGCAAAAAAAGAATGCCAGCGTCGGCACGCCCGTCGTCGCTGAAGTTGAGTGTCGATTAGAGACCGGACGCACACACCAAATTCGCGTTCACATGGCACATATTGGCTGCCCGCTGCTCGGCGATCCGCTCTACGGCAATCACAAATCATTCCTGTCCGACAAATCAGAGATTGAATCTCGCGTTAGGGACGCCGTTGCGACCTTTAAACGCCAAGCGCTTCATGCTCGCTCGCTCGGCTTTATTCATCCAGTGACTAAGGAAGACATGTTGTTTGAGACCCCGCCACCCGCCGATTATCAGGCGCTGGTTGCGGCGTTGGAATCCTTGCCGTCTTAATTTCGGCCGTCCTAACTGTGGCCGTCCTCACCGTGTTCACAAACATAGCGGTGCGCCCAAGCCGCTAAGACACGGCCTACATAGTCCGCATCCTTATCGTCTTTCAGCAGCAAGTGATCGGCGCCGTCCAACGACACGAAGCTCTTAGGATGCCGCGCCGCGCCGAAAATATGACCCGCATTACTGATCGATACGACCGTGTCCTGCGGGCTGTGGAAGATCAGCAAAGCCCGGTCGAGATCACCCAAATCCGCCGCGACATCGTGCATCTGCGCATCCTTGATGAACTGCTCTTTGATTGTGAAGGGGCGTCCGCCTAACAAGACTTCCGCCTCGCCGTCTTCAACAATTTCGGATAACTGATCTGCAAATTGGTGAATGATATGTGTGGTCGAGCACGGACTACCGATGGTCGAGACCGCCTTACATTCTGGCACTTGTTCCGCCGCCTTCAGCGCAGCCGTACCGCCAAAACTATGTCCGATCAAAATGCGCGGCGCAGCGTAATTCTCGCGCAAAAAATCGCAGGCATTCTTAATTTCCTGAACATTGGTCGAAAAATTTGTATCGGAAAAATTACCGCCACTCTGACCCAGCCCGGTAAAGTCGAAGCGCAGCATTCCATAGCCTTCTTCGACCAGAGACTGACTAATTGTCCGAACCGGTTTCAGATCTTTACCGATAGAAAACCCGTGCGCAAAGACGCACCAAGACGTGACCTCACCACTATCAGGATAATCGATCTTGGCGGAGAGCGTGTGTCCAAGGGCTCCGGGAAACTCAATTCTATCGGTCTTCATAGTCACACCTCAAATCGCGTCACGGTCAAACAGTCTTCAAACAACGGCCCATGCAACACAAGTCACATAAAGCTCGCTTGGACGTGATCGGGGAGAGAGGGTGGTGAGCCGAGGCGTGTCTTTGAATGAGTTTGATTTGGTGCGGGCGGCCGGACTTGAACCGGCACTTCCTTGCGGAAACAGATTTAGAGATTGAGTTATGAGGAAAAAATAAGCAATAATCCATTCAATATAAGACCACTTAACTTTTAAAATTGGCTTGAAAGAATCTATGCATATGAATTGGAAATTGCTCTCTATAAATTCATTTTTATTGATACTAGCGCTACTTTTACTACTTTATTCGGCACACACAGGCAATAATTCCGCTCTTCTGAATGGGCTCAGCTACTCAATCATCACTGCCGCTTTGATGTCATTTACAATTGATCGCTACTCGGTGCAGGCACAGCATAAGAACTTGACTGACATGATCGACAGAAGGTTGTCGGGTCATAGCTTATCTGAAAGTGGTGTTATCAGGACAAGAGTTGGGTTTCCTTTAGATGACATTTATAAAGAAATTACTAGGTCGGAAGCCTTTGTGGTGGTGCAAACATGGCACCCTGACGGCTTAGCACTTCTTGACGCAGCAAAAAAACTGGTTCGAAATAATGGGAAGTTCGAGCTATTTATACTTCACCCACATTCTATCTATTGTATTGGTCGTGATCGAACTTTGGGTAATGATAACTACTCTCAAAAGCACATTGAAAATCAGATTTCATCGATGAAAGATGCTTATGAAAGCTTGATCAATGAACATGGCTTAGATTCAGATGACGTGGAGGAAAACTTTCGCTTATATCTCTACGAAAGCATGCCCTCGGCTGCAATTTACATGTCCATGAAAAGCATTTGGTTTGGTCTCTTCTGGCTTGGCAAGCAGGCAGCTAGAGGTTTTGCCGTTGAAATATGCAGGAGGACGGAAAATTTTCCGAGGTCAGATTTGGAAAATCAAATTGAGAAACTTAGAGCTAAATCGTGTTTGTATAACCTCAAAGAAAATTCTCTAGAACCCATCAGGCATCCCCTGCCAAGGAAATTGTGATGAATGCTGATGGTGCGGGCGGCCGGACTTGAACCGGCACTTCCTTGCGGAAAACAGATTTTAAGTCTGTCGTGTCTACCGATTCCACCACGCCCGCCGACGGGGCCTCCTAACCATTGGTCAGGCTGGCGACAAGGGTGTTGAGGTCTGTTTCAACACGTTCGAGCTGCGCCGGATCTCGTCCGCGCGCCACGAAGGATACGCCGCGTAGTTCGTCATTGAAGAACGGGTAACTGCCGATGGCAACACCGTCATACTTTGCTTCGATGTCTGCCAACCCTGCCGCGGCGTCGCCTTCTCCGATCCCCTCAGCAAGCACTGAAATTTGGTAGGTCTTCGCCCCGCCCTCAATCCGATGTCCAATATCCGCCAACATGCCGCGCATGATCTGCGGGACGCCCGCGAGGGTAAAGACGTTGCGCGTCTGAAATCCGGGGGCCTGACTAACCGGGTTCGCGATCAGCGAGGCACCGTCCGGGATCCGGGCCATGCGACGTCGCGCGGCATTGAGGTCGTCGTCGCCATACCGTTCGCGCAGCGCTTCCAACGCATCCTCACGCTCCCCAATCGATAGATCGAACGCCGCCGCAATAGAGTCAGCGGTAATGTCGTCATGGGTCGGACCGATGCCGCCCGTCGTGAAGACATAATCAAACCGGTCGCTGAACTCACGAACCGTTCGCGAAATGAACGCCGGGTCGTCGGGTAGGATTCGGGCTTCGCCGACGCTCACGCCGAGCGGTGATAAGAAGTTGGCTATCGTCGCGAGGTTTGTGTCCTGCGTTCGGCCTGAGAGGAGCTCATCGCCAATCAGCAAAACCCCAGCTGTGACAATCTTCACCGCGCACTCGCCCGTTTGGTCAAACCCGCGAGCACTGCTGCGTCCCGATCATAAATATCGTCAACGAATCGTACGCCTGCTGCGTCATTGACCGCTGTCATATAAAGCACATGGACCGGGACTTTAGATACCAGATTAACCCGGGTTTCGCGATTGGTTAGGAGCGTTGCGTCAATTCTGGCGCGGTTCCAATCAGGCGTGTCTGACAGCAGCCATTCCGTCAGTTCAATTGGGTTCTGTGTCCGAATACAGCCGGAAGAGAACGCCCGCTGACGCTGGGCAAACAGACCGCGATCCGGCGTGTCGTGCAGATAGACATTGTGGACGTTGGGAAACATGATCTTCACCTGCCCCAACGCATTTTTAGCGCCCGGAGCTTGGCGGATGCGATAAGGCATGGTGCCGGCTGGAACCGCGTTCCAATCAATCGTGGTAGCGTCGACGACTTTTCCCTCTCGGTTGAGAGCCTGAAAGCCGAGACGTTGCACGGCGGCTGGATCACGTTTGAACAATGGCAGCTTATCCTGACGCGCCAAACTGGCAGGTGTTTCCCACCACGGGTTAAAAATAACATGCGTGATCTCGTCGGAGAAAACGGGCGTCTTCCGGAAGGGTTTTCCGACAATCGCACTATGCACTCGGTCGATCTGCCCATCATTCCAAGCTTGAACCGAGAAATCAGCTATGTTGACACGAACATGGCGAGCGCCAAGCTCATCCGGTAGCCAACGCCAGCGTTCCAGATTGACCTTCAACTGATCCATCTCTTGTAAACCCGTCCGGTTGAGCGCGCGTGTCGTGGCTGGGCCAACAGCCCCATCGACGTCCAAACCGCTTTCAGTCTGAAAGACTTTCACAGCCTCTTCAGTGGCTGCGTCAAATGATCCTGTCACTTCTACGCCAAGACGTGATTGCAGAGTCCCCACGCGAGCTGTCGTCATGCCGAGTTTCAATGTTTCACCCGCCGGGATCAAAGTATCGACTTTGGGCGGGGTTACTAGGCGCGTGGCAAGCTCTGCTCTGAGCGATTGATAAGCATCATGTTGCGGCGCGAGCGCATCGAGGCTGCTGTCCAGCGTTCCGTCTTTCAGCGTCGTCTTCAAGTGAGCGACGAGATCGGCCTGACGGCCTTTCGCGGTCCAATCGGGTTCAACCGATGTTGGTGACAGCTTACCGAAAGCAATATGCGAGGCCGCGCTCATCCAAGCATCGATAGCGTAAAGCGCCATCTCGCCCTCTGTCCCGTGACTTTCGAGGGTCGCGAGATGATAGTCTGCCGGGTTCAAACCATGCGCGGCAACGCTATTGAGCGCGGCGATCAGATCAGCTTTCGGAATAGTGGGTCCCGGAACAATGTCCGATCCACCTGTATAGGCCAGCATAGCTTTCGGCGCGAGCGGGTTGATCGGACCCGGCGCGGTCGCGACCGCGACTGAGGACAGGATGAAGGACGCCGCAAGACCGGCAATTATCGATTTCAACATAGGGCCTTATTTGCGGGGCCTTGACCGAGTTGCAATCGACTTCCGCACCCTCTGCACTTAACGTCTGTTAGCTTATCGCGAGGCGTTGACCGCGCTAAGACAGGCTGCCACGGCGGGCTTATGAACACCCCCAGTTTAAGCCGTCCGGCGTTACTCGCGCTATGCCTCGCTTTGATCTTGATATGGGGCAGTGCCTTCAACTTTGTCGGCGTCGCGGTCGATCATATTAGCCCATTCTGGCTGACGGCTTGGCGGCTGGTCGTCGGCGCTCTGTTTCTCACGACTTATGCCCTCATCAAGGGTGACCGTTTTCCGCCACTACGCGATATGCGTTGGCTCTGGTATTCGGTTCTGGGTTTAACGGGCGCAGTGACCCCGTTCCTTCTGATGGCGAAGGGTCAGCTGACGGTGGATAGCGGGCTGACGGCCGTGATCGTCGGGGCCATGCCGCTCATCACTATCGTTCTGGCGCACTTTTTCACCAATGAGAAACTGACGGGTTTCAAAATCCTCGGTTTCTTTATCGGCTTTCTGGGCGTGGCAGTCTTGTTCATGCCAGACGAATTCGGGCTCGGTGTGACAGGCGACTGGGTCGCCCAGCTCACCATTCTAGGCGCCGCATTCTGCTATGCGGGGACAACGGTGGCGGCAAAACGAGCCCCGAAAACACCCGCCACGATCGGCGCTGCCATCATGATGGGGGCCGCCTGTCTTGCCGCCTTGATCGCCGCGATAATCGCCGACCCTAGCGGTTATGTCCCGAACGCAACGGCTTTGACGATGATCTTTCTCTTGGGATTTGGGGCAACCGGATTCGCGACGATCCTCTACCTCGTTTTTATCGACCGGGTTGGGCCAAGCGCGATGGCGCGGCTGAATTATTTCCCGCCCGTGGTCAGTGTGATTTTCGGTGTGTGGTTTCTGTCCGAGCCGTTCACGTGGAAGCTGGTCGTCGCCTTCATCGTCATCATCATCGGCGTGATGGTCAGTCGGATGTCGTCTACTCGCTTTTCAGCGACTTCAGGGCCGCAAACGGATTTGCCGATTCCGGAGCGGGGTCGTCCCCGTCCGCCGATCCCGCCGGTAAGGCCAGACCGTGATTAAGCGGGCCATTGCCCTGCCCCAATTTTGGGGCCGTACGGATTGCTTCAAACACATAGTCCCGCGCGGACGCGACGGCTTCATCAAGGTTCGCCCCTAGGGACAAAGCCGCAGCGATCGCGCTTGCCAGTGTGCACCCGGTTCCGTGCGTATGCCGCGTGTAAAGGCGCGGTCCCGTCATGACGCTGGCACCATCTTCCGAGACCAGAACATCCACGACAGATTTCGTGTCCAAATGCCCGCCTTTCATCAGGGCCGCATAAGCGCCCATTTCAAGGATGGCTTCTCCCGCTTTGGGTAAATCGTCCGTATCCGTCACCGTCAGTCCCGTCAGCAGCTCTGCTTCTGGAACGTTGGGCGTGACCAGATCGGCGATGGGGACCAGCAATTCCTTCATCAACGCCACAGCGCCCGCTTCCAGCAACGTGTCGCCACTGGTCGAGACCATGACTGGGTCGAGCACCACCAAAGCGTCTAGCGGTTCGATAGCTGCGTGAACGGCGCGAATGATCGCCTCTGACCCCAACATGCCGATCTTGATGACATCCACACCGATATCTTCGACGCAGGCATCGATCTGCGCTTTCACCATGTCTGGCGACACCAGTTCGACCCGGTGTACGCCGAGCGTATTCTGAGCCGTCAGCGCCGTGATCGCCGTCATCGAATAGGCGCCGAACGCGGCACAGGCCTTAATATCGGCTTGAATGCCCGCTCCGCCAGAGGAGTCAGAGCCTGCGATAATGAGGACACGGCCAATAGGGCTTTCGGGGGATGTTTCAGTCATGCTCAATGGATTCCCAAACTCTAAACGCTTGTAAGGTTTCTGCCACATCGTGAACGCGCAACACCGCCGCTCCGTTGCAAGCCGCAAAGAGTGCGCTCGCCAGCGAGCCCGGCAACCGCTTGTCGACGGGGCTACCATCGATCTTCTGGATAAAGCTTTTGCGTGACGTGCCGATCAAGGTCGGCGCGAGCGCAGCGAAACGCGCCGTGTGGCGCAGGATGGCGAGATTATCGGATAAGCGCTTCCCGAAACCAATGCCGGGATCGATTGTGACTTGATCACGCTCGATACCTGCCGCTTCGCACGCCTCAATCCGGGTGCGTAAATAGTTCAGCACTTCGTCGACAGGATCATCATAGTCAGGACGGTCCTGCATCGTCTCTGGCGTCCCTTGGGCGTGCATCAGGATGACCGGGCACCCGAGGTCGGCGGCGAGCCGCAAACTGTCCTCTGAGTAGGTCAGCGCTGACACATCGTTCCAGATATCCGCGCCCGCAAGGATAGCGGCTTCGGCGACCTCTGGCTTGCGCGTATCCACGCTGATGACCGGGCCGGGATCATCGTCGAGCGTCGCCGTGCGGATGGCCTGGATGACAGGAACGACACGGCTTAGCTCTTCAGACACGGGCACAATGGCTGCACCGGGACGTGTGCTTTCGCCGCCAATATCAAGGATATCCGCGCCCTCATCGATCAATCGCCGCGCTTGCCGCACGGCGGCGTCGAGATCGCCAAATTGCCCGCCGTCAGAAAAACTGTCCGGCGTGACATTGAGAATGCCCATGATTTTGGGTCTCGATCGTACGGACATGCCGTCTCAGCTCCGTTGAGAAACCGACAATACGTTACCGTCAGGATCGTTGAACCATGCTATCCGAGTTCCATCACCCGAAACGGTCCAGATCCCATCTTCATCCTGTTCCATGAAGTCATAACGCTTGGCCACGAGGCCTCTGTCGACAAGTTCTGAAAGCGCCAGCCCTATGTCTGAGACCTGCCAGTCCAAAACCGTGAACGGGTGCGGCGTGAAGCTTTTCACCTTGGATATCCGCAGCTCACAACCGGACATGTCGAACACTAGCGCGTAACTGTCCTCAGACCGGAAGGACAGGCCGAGCGTCGTTTCATAAAACGCTCGACAGGGCTCCGGCTGTGTCGTCGCCAGAAAAAATGAGGGTGCGGCAGATCCTAGCACATCAGGCTTCGGCCGCGCCGCCGAGCGGTTTCGGCTTCGGTTTTTTCGTAGTTGGCACCGCACTGACGGCCGGGCGCGCGCCGGGTTTGGTATCAGGCCGTTTCGGCGGCGTCCCATCTTTTAGTAACGCCTTGATCTCATCACCGGATAACGTCTCATATTCGAGCAAAGCTTCAGCGAGGGCGACCCAGTCCTTCTTTTTCTTCTTTAGAATTTCGGTCGCTTTCTGATGTGCTTCAGTCACGAACCGTTTGATTTCGCTCTCAATGAGACGAGCAGTTTCAGGCGAAATAGAGGAGCCGCGACCAATGCCGGGCATGAAGCTCTGCTGATCTGTGTCCTTATAGGCAATCGGCCCGATTACGTCTGACAGACCCCATTCCGTGACCATAGCGGTCGCAATGCGGGTGACTTGCTCAATGTCGGAACTCGCGCCAGACGTCACTTTTTCATAGCCGAAATGTAGTTCTTCAGCGGCGCGACCGCCCATAGCCATGGCCATGCGCGCGATCATTTCTTCGCGTGATTGGCTGATCTGATCACGTTCAGGCATATATTGGACCATACCCAGCGCACGACCGCGCGGAATAATGGTCGCTTTGTGGATGGGCAGGCTGCCCTTCATATTGAGGCCAACAATAGCATGACCCGCCTCGTGATAGGCGGTCATCGCTTTTTCCTCGTCGCTCATGGCCAAGCTGCGGCGCTCTGCACCCATCATGACCTTGTCACGCGCATCTTCAAACTCGCGCATCGTGATTTTAAGCTTGTTGCGACGGGCCGCCAATAGGGCAGCTTCGTTGACTAGGTTGGCGAGATCAGCGCCTGAGAAACCCGGTGTACCGCGCGCAATATATTTGACGTCGACGTCCGCGGCCATTGGCTTGCCGCGCATATGCACTTCGAGAATTTTCTCGCGGCCTTGAATGTCGGGATAAGGCACTTCGATCTGACGGTCGAAACGACCCGGACGCAGAAGCGCTTTATCGAGCACGTCAGGACGGTTGGTCGCGGCAATGATGATCACGCCTTCCTGACCTTCAAACCCATCCATTTCGACGAGCAATTGATTGAGTGTCTGTTCGCGTTCCTCATGACCGCCAGACGTGCCGACGCCGCGGTGACGACCAACGGCGTCAATCTCGTCAATAAAGATGATGCAGGGCGCATGTTTACGCGCTTCTGAGAACATTTCGCGGACGCGGCTGGCACCGACGCCGACGAACATCTCGACAAAGTCCGAGCCAGAAATCGTAAAGAACGGCACACCCGCCTCACCCGCAACCGCGCGGGCCAGAAGGGTCTTACCGGTCCCGGGAGGGCCGACGAGCAAGGCGCCCGTTGGGATGCGCGCACCAAGACGGGTAAATTTGGACGGGTCTTTTAGAAATTCGACAACTTCTTTCAGATCGTCTTTGGCGGATTCGACGCCCGCAACATCTTCAAATGTCACGCGCTTCGTATTTTCAGTCAGCAATTTGGCTTTGGATTTGCCAAAGCTCATCGCGCCGCCCCGGCCCGCACCTTGCATATTGCGGAAGACGAGGAAGAACAGGCCGATGATAATCATGAGCGGCAACATCGAGAACAAGAAGGTCAACCAAGGGTTCTCGCTTTTACGCTCGGCATATTCGTAAGGAATGTTCGTCTCAGCAAGAACTTCGCCAGCTGGATCTTCAGAAACGGGCGGGACATTGACCGAAAAAGTTTCGCCGCTGCTGAGTGTGCCTGTGACAACGCCGCCCGGTATGTCGATCTTGGCAGATTGGACATCGCCTTGGTCAACCCGATCACGAAATTCAGAGAAAGTGAAGGCGTCGCCAGCCGCCGCGCTGTTGGTCCCGCTCTGCGAGACTGCGAAGACAATCATGAGCAACATGATGATGAGCCCCCATACGGCAAACTGCCGTGGATTTTTATTCGGGGGGGGTGTCTTTTTCTCGGCCATGAAAATTCCAGGTTCGGGGAAGTCTAAGCCTATACATAAGAGCGCTCGACCACAATAAAAGCCGTCGCTATGTCACGCTTGCCATCTTTTTACGATTTGGACGCGCCTAAGGGGTCACGATCCTGTTAGAGCCGCTTGCAGCCGTTCTTGCACGAGGTTTTTCACCTGAACATTGCGGCCATAGTGAATGCGGAAACCGACATGATTCCCGCGTCGTTCAGGATGCAATTGTCCTGCCGAACCGCTGACCAAGAAGCGGCCATCCCATATTATTGGCTTTTCGGTGATCGCAATTGGCACCGCCGTCGGACCCACGCGGCGATCGCGACGCCCCGTTAGGGCCACGAGATCGCGCGAGAGCGTGAGAATTTCTCCGTCCCACTGCCCCATACATCCCTGACCAATGGCAATATGTTCCCCCGACTCGATCGGAGCCAACTTCTCCGTAATTCGGCTCCGATCTGCGGGACCACTTTGCCCGCCGACGATTGGCGCAACGAGAGCGAGGGCTGGCGCGCTGAGCAAGCGAGGAATACTCAGCAGCCCCTCATGCGTCAGGTGATACCCATCGAGCTCCGCTTTAATTCTATCCGTTTCGGTGGCCACACCGTCCGCCATAGCGGATGCCAAGCTCAGCATGTCAATCTTGAGCGCGGGGTTGCGAGCCAGTTCTTGGCGCACCTGAACCCGCGTAAAGCGCGTATCCACATTGGAGACGTCCTCAATCGGGGCCAATGAACCCAAGCTCTCACGCAATCGATCCCGCGACACACCCAACATCGGGCGGCATAAGGTGATATCCGCCAGCTCCGGCCAGACAGGTGCATAGCGGCTAACCCGCATCCCCGCCGCGCCGCGCCAGCCAGAGACGCGTTTCACGCGCATCAGGACCGTTTCCGCCTGATCATCCGCGTGGTGAGCCGACACGAGCGTGTCGATTGCGTGGTCACGGCAATAGTCGCCCATCAGGCCGTAACGCGCGCGCCGTGCCTTTTCCTGCAATCCTGACGTTGGTCCATCGGGCACCCATCGGAGCACGACCAACTCATGTCCAAGCGCCTGGGCGAGCGTTGTCGCCATCTGGGCTTCGAGTTCCGATACGTCACGGAGGCCATGATCCACATGCAAAACAGCTTTGAGAGCGGGATGATCTTTGAGGTGGGTTAGCAGAGCTAGGCTGTCACCACCGCCGGAGAATGCGAGCGCGAAGGACCGCCCATCCATCGGCAGATGCGCGTCGAGCTCAGCCTGAACATCTCGGCTCAGATGCAGGTCTGAGCTCAACAGCCCGTTTTGGAGGCTTCGCGCGTGGCCTTATCGCGCGCGTCTTGGGACGCATCTGGAAACTGAGCATCGAACGATGACAAGGCCAGACAGGCCTCGGAGCCTTGTCCCATTTCTCGCAAGCTGGCCGCGAGTTTCACCAGCGCATCGGGCGCTTTAACGCGATTTCCCGTATGTTTTATCGAGGCCACATAAGCTTCAGCGGCTGCATTATATTGACCGCGCACGAAATGACTTTCGCCTAGCCAATAATTGATTTCACCCGCATCGTTGGCATCCGAATAGAATTGGAGATATTGCACAAAGGCGTCCTCAGCCCCCGCATAATCGCCTTCAGCCAATCGCGTCATGCCAACCGCGCCCAGTTGGGCCGCATCGTTCGCGGCATTCTCATCCACAGGCGGTAGAACAAAGTCTTCCGTGCGGCGGGTCGGTGGTCCTTGAATTTGCTCCAAGGTCGCTGAGCCGCCGACATAGGTGTCATCCACTGTTGGGGCGGACTGGGCCGCAACGAGATCGACTGCATCCAGATGGATTTTCATCCGGGTCGAGATATCCTGCAAAATGCGGATATCGGATTCGAGCGCATTCACTTCCGCATCGGCCAGTTCGCGCTCATAGGACAGACGCTCTACTTCACCCAATAATGTTCGAATTGAGGTTTCGAGCGTGTCAACGCGTGCCATCAAACGCTCTGCCGCAGGATCGCCCGTCAAAAGACGCGCCTCAAGACGGTCTACGCGTTGACGCAACGCCTCATTCTGAGCGGCCAATTCCGCACGGCTCTGCGCGAAAGCGGGAGCGGCGAGGGACATCGCCAAGACAGAGATGAGCAATAATCGAACGAAACGAGTCATGGGGTCATCCTGAGACGAGCATAGCAATGCCATCTGTTAGGTTGTAATCGGGCTGGCTAGCCAGCCCTGAACACAGTGCGGGGTTAGCTAGACCCAATCGCACGCAGATTGGTGTAGCCATTCCGGTTACGGGCCCAGCCCTCTTCATTACTGCGACCATCAATCGGGCGTTCCTTACCGTAGGACACAGTCGTCAGACGCGACGGCGCGATACCCTGACCGACCAAGAAGGATTTGACGCTATTGGCCCGCCGCGCACCGAGCGCGATGTTGTATTGGCGTGTCCCGCGTTCGTCGGCATGGCCTTCAACAACGGCTGTGTAATCGCGATAGGTTTTCAGCCACTCCGCTTGTTGGCGCAGCGTATCGCGCGCCTGTGGGGAAAGCGTGTACTGATTATAAGCGAAATAGACCCTTGCATCGCCACCCGTCGAATAAGCGAAATCTGCGATTGAACCCGGTGCCGGTTGATTAGGATCCACCATCTGCGTTTGCGGAATGGGTCGAAGGACTTCAGGCTGTTGCGGCTGCGGCTGCACAATAGGCGCCGGCGTATTGTCGGCGACCGGTTCAGGTACAGGATCGGGTTTTGTCGCACAGCCGGACACAAGAAGGGCCGTCACGGCGATAAGAGCAAGGGAGCGAGGCTTAAGAGTCATGATCCGTCCACTTTTTGAGTTTGTTGCTTTCAACATAAACTAACGCGCCGCGTCAAAGTCTGATTAGTGAAATTTTGAATAGGCTCGCGGCCAAATTAAGGCAGCCGACCCTTCTATTAATCCAGAATTGGCGACCAAGCCGGGTCAGTCGCCTGCCCCGGCGTGTCAACGCGCTTAAGATTCCGTCCAGTCAGATCCACCGACCAAAGTTCTGCGCGTGAATTTCGTCCGCGCGTTTCCTTGGTAAACAAGATGACCCGCCCATTTGGCGACCAACTCGGCATATCGACCAGATAATCGTCTGTTAGAATCCGCTCGCGGCTGCCGTCCGGTTCCATCACACCAATCGCGAATTTGCCGCGATTCTGGCGCACGAAGGCAATCTTATCGCCGCGCGGGCTCCACACGGGTTGATTGTATCGGCCATCACCAAAGCTGATCCGTTTAGGCGATGATCCGTCGGCATTCATTGTGTAGAGTTGCGGTGTGCCCCCGCGGTCGCTCTGGAACACGATCCGGCGACCATCGGGCGAAAAGCTGGCAGACACATCGATCCCGGCATCCGTTGTGAGTCTCTGGGTCGAGCGGGTCAGTAAATCCATGATGTAGATATCGATATTGCCGCGCTGTTCCATCGACATAATGAGATTGTCGCCATCCGGCGAAAAGCGCGGCGCGAAAGTCATGCCAGGGAAACTGCCCAATAATTCGCGGCGACCCGTCTCAATATCGAGAATATAGACCTGCGGCGGCAGGGTCTCATAGCTCATGAAAGTGATCGTCTGGCTACTCGGATCGAATTGCGGGCTGATCACCAGATCGGATCCCCCCAGCAGATATTGCGGGTTAAATCCGTCCTGATCCATAATGGCCAGACGCTTTTGACGGTCGGTTTTTGGCCCGCGTTGGTCGACAAACACAATACGCGAGTCGAAATAACCATCTTCGCCCGTCAGCGCTTTGAAGATCGCATCCGATGCTTTGTGCGCCGTGCGACGCCAATTCTCTGTCGCTGTCGAAAAGCGGATGCCCTGCAATTGCCGACCGGCGAAGACGTCCCAGAGCCGGAATTCAACCCGGACTTTATCCGGACCATCGCGCACAATCCGTCCTGACGCTAAGGCGTCAGCCCGGATCACGCGCCAATCAGCGAAGGTCGGCTCATAATCAATATCGGTTTGGGTTTCGAGAAAACTAGCCGGATCGAGCGACCGAAATAAGGCACTGCTTTCCAGATCAGACCGGATCACTTCAGCAATTTGCGCGCCGAGTTGCCGCGTTTCCGGGTCTTGCCCTAAGAAATCCGGCACCGCGATTGGAACGGGGTCGATATTCCCTTCCGTGATGTCGACCTCAATCTGGGCGAAGGCTGAAAACGGCACCGCAATCGATCCCAAAAGCCCGATGAGCATCAGCAAAACTGTCAAAATTCGTGTCATAATAGCCTTAAGTCACAATTTGGGGCGGAAGTTCAAGATCAGTGATTCCCACTGTTCGAACTTCTCAGAAGGTAGGAAGTCATAAGGGGCGCATTTCGTCACCGCTTGAACTGCGCGCATTTCGGCCACATCCCAAAATGGGTTTCCAGGGGATGCGCGGCGAGAACTGGCCCGATCAATGACCCGCACATCTTTGATAAACCCACCGGGAAGCATATCCACCTGTAGGCGGACCACCAGCATCTCAAGATCGGTGGCATCAACAGGTTTGCGCCAGCATCGATACATGGCGCTATTGAGCGCATCGAGCTCGGACAGGGTCATCTGCGTGCCAGAGCCAATGCCTTCCCGCGCGCGGTCGGAATAGACGAGACGGTCTTCCGATCCTTCATTGGCAATCTGACTATTCGCGGCAGTCGATGTATCTCTCGACTTGTCGATCAGTGAGGAGATGCGGTCCAGATCAAAGGCGGGTTTCGCTTCAGCGACTTTTTCAGGCTCAGGGGCGGGTTCGTCACTGGGTTCCGGCTGGGTCTCAGGCGGCGTGACGGGTTCTGCCGTGACGACTTCGTCAGGCGCAACATTGATCTCGTCAGCTTCTTCTGGTGCATTTATGACAGACGTCTCGACCTGCATCGGCAGGTCCGGCTCTGGCTCCGGCACAGGTCGGTCTCGTTTCAACGAGGCGCGAATATCCGTAAATTCCGCAACCGTGATAAGCTCAACTGGGACAACGCGCGCCTGCTCTAACGGCTCGACCGTCGAAAAGGCCAGACTGGCCCCGAATACGACGCTGCCATGCAGCATCAGCGATATGGGCAGACCGGCCCGCATTACTGGCTGATCGGATCCGTCACGAGATTGAGGTTCGAAAATCCGGCGGCGTTGATGCGTGCCATGACTTTCATGACGGCACCATAGTCGGAATTCTCATCGCCGCGCAGATAGATGCGCTCATCATACCCTGTATCCGAGACCGCAACGAGCTTGGCGATCAGGTCCTCGATCAACACTTCTTCATCCTGCAAGAAAACCTTGCCAGAGGCATCGACTGTGATGGTCAGCGGTTCCTGTTGCGACGGTAGAGCCTTCGCGTCCGTTTTCGGGAGGTCGATGGGGACACCGACAGACAGAAGCGGGGCCGCGACCATAAACACGATCAGCAACACTAGCATCACGTCGACAAGCGGCGTCACATTGATTTCAGAGCTAACGCGTGAGCGCCGATGGCGTCGGCGGCTGCCATTGCGCCCCACGCCGCGTTTTGCGGTCATGCCCATCTTAGCCGCCCTTGGTCAGCTTGCGACCCAGAATGGCGGACAGCTCGTCCGCATACCCTTCTAAGCGCCCGCCATATTTATCAATGTCGGTCAAATACATATCATAGAAGATTTTGGCGGGGATCGCCGCAATGAGGCCCAGCGCTGTCGCAAATAGGGCCTCCGCAATACCCGGGGCAACGACAGCCAAATTCGTGTTTTCTGAAGCCGCAATCGCGCGGAAGGAATTCATGATCCCCCAGACCGTCCCGAACAGGCCGATAAATACAGAGATTGACGCCACTGTGCCGAGCACGGGCAAGCCTTTCTCGGTTTTGGCGAGCTCGCGATTGATGACGAGGTTCATAACGGAGTCGATCCGCTCATGCGTAGCGGACTGACTGCCAACGCGCTGAACCGTGCCGCTTTCATTATATTCGCGCATAGCAGCCGCAAAAACGCGGGCCATGGGATCGCGTGTATCGCCACCTAGGGCGACAGCCAATTCGTCCAGAGTTCGGCCGGACCAGAACGTATCTTCAAAATCCGTCGCGCGGCGGCGCAACATGCGAACCATGATGAATTTGTCGATCGCGACAACCCAACTCCAGATCGACGCGAGGACGAGAATAGCCATGACCCCTTTAATGACCCAATCGGACCGCAAAAAGAGCGACCAAAAAGAGTAATCGCCGATTGAAATCGGCTCAAGTTGCATGACGCTTAGCTGTATGAGGCTCACAATCATCGGGTCCTTGTGATAGAGTTACGTCAAAGACGCTTACAACGCTGTCTTTATGCGCCAAATCCGCAACGCCAACTTAAAGGCCTGTAAGGCGGGGATGACACAGTTATCATTCGGCGTTCACCACGTTTTAAGAAAGAAAGCGTTAACCTGTTGCAAAATGAACATATGTAGCGCCTGTCTTTAATGGGTCGCGATCATGTCACAATTTTGACCCTTGGGAGCGGCAATGACTTTGTTCCCCACTCGTGTTCTGGAGACACCATGCGTACTCTGACCCTTATCACTCTCAGCGTCGCTGCTCTAGCGGCCTGTAGCACCGTGCCTGACCTTGGCCCTCAGCCGATGGTTGTCAATGTGCCGCAAATGCGGACTTGCACGCCGATGAATGCGCTGGCTCGCGTCACAATCCCGGAAAAAACCGAGACCTATTACGCGATTACTGAGATCGAAAACCCGCCCTATGAGCCGATCCAGAATAAGCAAACCATGACTCGCGTCATCGAAGAGGCGCGCACCATCTTCGTCAATAGCGAGGGCCGCGAAGTCACGGACATTTGCGATATGGAGATCAATCCAAACGGAATGACCACTCAGAATCGCTAGGTGCATTTTCTAAGCAAGCGCCCTAGGCCAGCTCTCCCGGAACCGTTTTCCGCAATTGATATTTGAGCACTTTGCCGGATCCACCGCGTGGGAGGGCTTCGATAATGTGGATACAACTCGGCATTTTGTAGCGCGCCAGCCGCCCTTCAAGATGCGCAAGAATGTCTGCAATTTCGCAGGCATGCCCGTCCTTGAAAACCACCACAACACAGCCCGTTTCACCCCATTTTTCATGCGGAATACCAATGACTGACAATTCGGCAAAATGCGGCATTTCATAGAGAAGCCCTTCAATTTCAGCGGGATAGACATTCTCTCCGCCCGAAATATACATGTCCTTCACTCGGTCTTCGATGAAGACATAGCCCTTATCATCCATGCGACCGATGTCGCCTGAACGGAACCAGCCATCTTCGGTGAAAGCCCGCTCATTGGCTTCGGGCTTACGCCAATAACCCGGTGTCACGGACGCGCCTTTGAACAAGATTTCGCCCGCCTCCCCGCGCGCGACTTCCTTGTCATTTTCGTCAACAATCTTGATGCGTGAATGCGACAGGGGTCGCCCCGCACTCCCGATCATGTGCGGAATGTCTTCCTTGCGCAGCGTCGTTCCAGCGGCGCAAGTTTCGGTCATGCCGTAACCCTCTTGAATGACGAGACCCTTGGTCAGCCAGAAATGGGTCAGGGGCTCTGGTACGGTTTCACCGCCGCCCAGCGCGATTTCGATGCGGGAGAAATCTATTTCGTCGATCTTGGGGTGCATTCGCATCGCATTATAGGCGGCAGGCACCATAAACAGGACCGCGATATTGAGATCCGCATTGTCGATGGCTTTCAAGGTCGCATCGACATCGAACAAACGCATGATCACGCAACACCCCCCGATCCAGAGTGACGGCAGGCCCGTGACCTGAAGACCGCCAATATGGAAGAGCGGCATATTATTCAGGCTGACCCGGTCAGGACGCGCATCGCCGACCCGCATGGCGCCGGCATTGGTAAACTCAATCATGCCGTGGGTGATGATGACGCCCTTTGGATGACCAGTCGTTCCGGACGAATACATCAGCAGACATTGCTCATCATAGCTCTGCGGGTGGAAGTCGTAGACGGGGTCGGCCTTGGCCAGTCCCTGCTCATAATCGCTATTGCCGCCGATCCCGTCTGTGCTGATCCAGTGTTCAACGGATTCGCAATGTGGTTTCGTGGCTTCAGCAACGGCCTTGAACGGATCATCCACGAGAACCAGCGAGGCATCGCTATCATTGAGAATATAAGCGAGTTCGGGCGGCGTGAGCCGGAAATTAAGTGCCAGACAAATCGCGCCAATCCGCCAGCACCCGAAGATCAACTCCATAATGTCCGTTGTGTTCAGACAGAGAAAAGCGACGCGGTCTCCGGGCTCAATACCATGAGCTTTGAGCATCCCGGCCGCGCGGGCAACTCGCTCATGCATCTGACCGTAGTTATAAATCCGCCCGCTGGCGAGATCGACCATCGCGCGCGCATCGGGCTTGGTTGAGGCATGATACTCAATCCAATCAATGACTTGAGTCGAGTGGCTATGTGCTTTTTGTTCCATGACTAAAGTCCCATTTGGCGGACGGCGAGGTCTCGCATGATTTCTTCTGACCCGCCACCAATCGCGATGACTTTGACGTCCCGATAGATCGACTCCACCCGATTGCCGCGAAGATAGCCAGCCCCGCCGAGAATTTGCATCGCCTCAGATGCCACAAATTCGAGCGATTTGGTCGCGAGGAATTTCACCTTCGTTAGTTCCGCGACCGGCATTGTTCCTGCATCGATTGTCGCGCAGAGAATCCACAGATGGCTACGCAACGCATCGATCTTGGCGCTCATATCTGCGATCTTATGACGGATAACCTGATGCTGGATCAGCGGTTTCCCGAAGGTCTCGCGCTGTTGCGCCCAAGCGATACTGTCCTCTAACGCCGCTTCCATCATGCCGAGCGCGATGGCGGAGAGGCTGAGGCGTTCGTGATTGAAGTTCTGCATAATTTCGATGAAGCCATAATCCTTCTGGCCCATCAGGTTTTTGCCTGGCACGCGCATGTCATCGAAATAAAGCGCGGCTTGGTTGGAGGCCCACCAGCCCATTTTCTTGCCCAATTCGGTTCGGGAGAAGCCGGGCATGTCGGGTTCAACGAAGAAGAGCGATATGCCCGTCAGGCCCTCGCCGCCTGTGCGGGCGGCAACGACAAAATAGTCACTTTCCATACCACCCGTTATGAAGGTCTTGGACCCGTTTAAAATCCAATCATCGCCGTCCTGACGCGCAGTGGTCTTAAGACGCGCCACATCGGACCCCCCGCTCGGCTCTGTGATAGCGAGCGACGATCCTTTTCGCCCAGCGATTATGTCCGGCAGTACGCGTGTCCGAATATCCTCAGCCGCCAATCGTTGGATCGGGTCCAGCGAGATCCCGCGACCGCCAATGGCCGCACCGATGCCGCCGACGCCACACCGGGCGATTTCTACCGAGGCGTCCATTCGCATGAACGGGTCGTCAAACCCGTGACCGCCATATTGTTCCTCGATTCCGAAGCCCCATAGGCCGAGCGCGCCAAATTTTTCATGCACTTCCCAAGGCACATGGCCCGCCTCGTCCCACTCAAAGGCGTGCGGCACGATTTCTTTCGTCATGAAATTTCGCAGTGTTTCGCGGAAAGCACGTCTTTCATCAGTGTCGAACGGGTTCGTTAGCATCGGTCCTCCTAAGCTATGGGCGTAGCGAGGCGGGCAATCGGCGGCAATAAAGTGCGCAACCCATCATAAGGGCGCAGAGTGTTTGGAAACACACGATCCGATTGATGATTGCCCATAGAAAAAGGGCCACCCCCTCCGGATGGCCCTCCTCCCCTTTGAAACGGATCGCGCTGACTTTTGCCTGCTGTCGATCCGCCTCCCCCCGTGTGTACGCTTAGAAGTTTTTACGCAGACTCACACCATAAGTGCGGGGCTGGTTCGGATAGGAACTGATGGTTCCAGCTTGAACAACGCCCGGGAAGCCACTGGTCAGTGTTTCGTGGTTGAAGAGGTTCCGACCCCAGAAACGGATATCGAGACCGCTCTCAAGGCTGATGCCCATTGCCGCGTTCACAAAGCTTGCATCCCGCGTGACCGACGCTGGCAGGTTGTCGCCAACCCGGACAGAATCTTCGTATTGGTAGTCAGCGCGGACAAAAGCGCCAATCGTGTCGGAGAGTTCGAATTCATACTGGCCGGAGACAGAGAATGCGAGTTCGTTAACACCAGAGGGTCTCTCGCCTGTCAGATCACCTGCACCGTCAATAACGCCGTCAGCAGCATCGATTGCGCCGCCTTCAACCACTGGGGCATCTTGGTAATCATTATAGACCGGGTCTTGCAAGATTGCCGCGAAGCCCAGCGTTAGACCATCGACAGGGCGGATTGTTGAGTCGAATTCGATACCTTGCGTTGCGGCTTCACCCGCATTGACAAGGACGAAGCCTGTGCCTTGGAAAATAGTCGCTTGGAAGCCTTCAATCGTCTGATCGAAGATGGCGACGTTAAATGCGCCCCAATCGAACCGCGCTTTCATACCGAGTTCGTAAACAGTCGCTGTTTCAGGACCCGCAAATCGAGTCCCGAAGTTCCGGGCTGTTCCGATGGTGTAATTGTTTGGCAACAAGCCAGCCGATTGAAGTGCGGCACCATCTGTCAGGAACGGACGCGAGTCGCGTGTCAGGTTCCAAGACGATGATTTGAAGCCTGTCGACGTCGACCCGTAAACATTCAGATTATCGCTAACTTCGTATGCCGCCTTCACCGTGTAGGTGAAATCGTCATCGTTTGAGATACCGTCTTCAACATTGTTCGGGAACGCAAGGAATTGCGGTTGGAACTGCAAGGGCAACAATGCAGCGAGGGGGCCGTTTGGATCCGCTGCCAAGCCTGCTGAAGCCCCTTGAACCAAGGCGACATAACCCGCTGCGGCTGGGCCGAATGCACCGGAGGCCGCTAGGCCAAGGTTGGTGGCATTGAACGGAAGACCACCGAGCGCTTGTGAGAAAGACGGAACACCGGCAGCGGCATTGCCGTTTGCGAATAAGCCCGTCGCGATGACTGTCGTACCTTGTGCGCCGGTCAGCGTCAGATTGCTGAACGCATCATTGTTGGTCGTGGAGGCCGAAACCCGTTTCTTATCTTCAACATAAGCGCCGCCAACTGTGAGTGTGAGGCGATCCGTAACTTCGTAATCGAAATTCGCGAAGAGTGAGAAAGATTCGTTACTCTGCGAGAAATTCTCGTCGGTCTCAACATCGCCGTTGAAGAACTCTCCGGGTTGAAAGCCCAAAACCTGTTCAATGCCGACTAAAGGTGAGGATTGCGGACCAAGAACAAGAGACGCACCGCCAGTGGCCAAAGCATCAATATAACCGCGTAGGTCATTGCCATATTCTAAGCCAGAATTCTGGTCGATCGACTCGTCAAAGTAGAAGCCACCGACGAGCCAGCTTAGCGGGCCTGAACCAGTTGAGGCCAAACGGAATTCCTGCGTAAACGTATCGATACCAACATCTTGGAACACGTTATCGAGAAGCGCGAGCGACGTGAAATCATTGTCACTGCTATAAAATGCATCGTTTTGACGATAGGCTGTGATGGAAGTGAAGTTTACGCCGCCCATCCATTCCAAATCTTTTTCTAACTGAAGTGAGACGCCTTGATCATCGATCTCATTCTCTGTCGCTCGGTTGGCAGCTGTGACGTAATTGAACGTATCGCCAAGACCCGGAAGTGTTCCGCCAAGAGCCTGAATGATCGGAACGGTTGGGCCTGCAATCGCTGTGGTTGTACCGCAGCAATTCTCATCGACCGTCGACCGATCCAGAATTAGTCGCGCTGAGAAATCGTCAGACGGTGTCCAAAGCACTTGCCCGCGAACGCTAAAACGGTTGACGTCGTTAAATTCGCCACCTTTCGTTCCCGGCGCTGGATCGAAGTAACCGTCACGTTTCTGAAGACCGCCACCGAGACTGATCGCAATATCCTCGTGGACAGCGCCCGTAATGTAGCCTTTGACATACATCTGATCGTAATTGCCGTAACCGCCTTCGAGGTAACCTTCCGTGTCGAAGCTAGGTTCGTTTGTCACGACACTGACAACACCGGCAGAGGCGTTCTTACCAAAGAGGGTCGATTGTGGTCCGGATAGAACCTCAATACGTTGCAAGTTCGGCAGGTCAGAGATCTGAGCCGCAGCGCGTGAGCGGTAGACACCATCAATGAACAAGCCAACGGATGGCTCAATACCCACATTGTTACCACCATTACCGAAACCGCGAATGATCAGCGTCGTGTTCGCCGAGTTCTGCAGCTGTGAGACGCGGAAAGTTGGAACAACCGACTGCAAGTCTTTGATGTCGAGAATTTGTGCTTTTTCGATCACGTCCGCTGACGTGACGCTAACGGCAACAGGTGTGTCCTGAAGCGTGGTTTGGCGTTTCGTGGCGGTGACGATCACTTCGTCTTCAAAATTACTTTGCGTATAGGCGGGAGCTGCGAGCAGCGCCAGAGTGGCCGTAGATGTCGCAAGGAGCGAGCGTGTCTTGATCATGAGGTTCCCGGTATCTTGATTGCTAGCCACTTCCTGTAGCTTTCGTCGCGAATAGTCGGGCGCTTGAGGAGTCGCAAGCAATCTTTGAATGGCAATAGAAATCTGTTTTCTATTGTTGTTTTCAGGTCACAGCACCGAAATGCACCGCAAAAGTTCGTTGAGTGATGACTCATTATGCGTTTTTGCGGGCCAGCACATCACCGATGAAGCCAAAAATCTCAGTGCGGCCCCCTTCCCATGCCCGCGCGCGCCGTATTAGAGGCAGCACAAATCAGTTTCAGACTCATCGAAGGAGTTTCGACAATGGCCGAAGCATTCATTTATGACGCGGTGCGCACACCGCGCGGCAAAGGTAAGACAGACGGCAGCCTGCACGAGATCACCCCGCTGCAACTCGCGGCGCAAGTGATGAAGGCGATTCCAGAACGCCTCAATATTGATAAAGGCGAAGTCGAAGACGTGGCCTTTGGTTGCGTCTCCCCCGTCGGCGAACAAGGCGCGGTCATTACGCGAACGGCCATTCTCGAAGCGGGTTTCCCCAACCATACAGCGGGCATCCAAGTGAACCGTTTCTGTGGTTCAGGTTTAGAAGCCTCCAACATCGCAGCCGCGAAAGTCATGTCCGGCGAATGCCAAATCGCTATGGGCGGCGGCGTTGAGAGCATGTCCCGCGTCCCAATGGGCAGCGACGGCGGCGCGATGGTCACAGATCCGCAAGCGTCCTTCCAAGCCTATTTCGTTCCCCAAGGCATCTCCGCCGATCTCATTGCAACGAAATACGGCTTTTCCCGTGACGATGTCGATGCCTACGCGGTCGAGAGTCACAAGCGTGCGAGCAAGGCGTGGGACGAAAACCGCTTTAAGAAATCTATTGTGCCCGTCAAAGACGTAATGGGCCTGAGCGTTCTCGACCATGACGAGACCATTCGCCCAAAGACGGACATGCAAGCGCTCGGCGCGCTGAACCCATCCTTCGCCATGATAGGTCAGAACTTCGGCTTCAATGACGTTGCGCAAATGCGCTACCCAGAAGTCGAAAAAATCAACCACGTTCACCATGCAGGCAATAGTTCCGGTCTCGTTGACGGCGCTTCTGCGCTTTTGTTCGGGAATAAAGCCGCTGGCGAGCGTCTGGACATTAAGCCCCGGGCCCGGATCGTCTCCATGGCATCCATTGGCTCAGAACCAACGATCATGCTGACAGGCCCAGAAGTTGCGGCGCAAAAAGCGCTCAAAACAGCAGGCATGACGGTCGGCGATATCGACCTTTACGAACTGAACGAAGCGTTCGCGGCGGTTGTTCTGCGCTTCATGCAAGCGCTAGACGTCGATCACTCGATCATGAACGTTAATGGCGGCGCCATTGCGATGGGTCACCCACTGGGTGCGACCGGCGCAATGATCCTCGGCACGATGGTGGATGAGCTGGAACGGGCCGACAAAGAAACCGCACTGGTCACGCTTTGCATTGGCGGCGGGATGGGCATCGCGACCATCATCGAGCGCGTTTAAGACACACGGATATAGGACGAACCCCATGAGTAATTATACCACGTTCTCCGTTGAGGTGGACGCAGACGGCATCGCCGTTTTGAAAATCGACGTGCCAAACCAAGGCATGAATGTCTGGGACGAAGCCTTGATGGCGGAGTTTCCAAAATTCGTACACAGCTTTGTCGCTGATGACGCCATGAAAGGCCTCGTCATCGCCTCGGGTCGCGACAATGGCTTCATGGCCGGCGCAGACCTACGTATGCTAGAAAAGCAGACGGGCAAACTGTCGCGCGAAACTTTTAATGATGCGATGATCCTGAACGGGGCGCTTCGTAAACTGGAAACTGGCGGCCATACGGATCGCGAAATCCAGCGCGAAGGCAAAAAAGCAAAGCCCGTCGCTGTTGCGCTCGAAGGTTTGGCGCTCGGCGGTGGGTTTGAGCTAGCATTGGCCGGTCATTACCGCGTTGCCGCCGACACGCCGAAAGTGAAGCTTGGTCTTCCCGAAGTCCTCGTTGGCCTGCTCCCCGGCGGGGGCGGCACACAGCGCGTTCCGCGTCTAGCGGGTCTGCAAAATGCTGCGCAGCTCATCACATCCGGCGCCTCTTTGGATGTTCAGAAAGCCAAAGCTCAGAACCTGATCCACGAGATTGTCGAGCCCGGCACGACCATCGACGCGGCGAAAACCTGGGTCGCCGACAATCTTGGCGGCACTTTGCAGCCTTGGGACGTCAAAGGCTTCAAAGTCCCCGGCGGGGCGGGCGCGATGAACCCGAAAGCAGTTCAATTCTTCTCAGTCGCTAACGCCATGGCGTTGGCCAAGTCCAAAGACAATTTCCCGGCCATCAAGGCGATCATGTCCTGCCTCTATGAAGGCACACAATTGCCGATGAGCAAGGCCATCGAAGTCGAGACGAAATACTTCCTTTCACTCTTCGCGGACCCGGTTGCGCAAAACATGATCCGGACGCTGTTCGTGAACAAGCAAGCCGCGGAAAAAGGCGCGGGTCGTCCTGACGGTATCGAGACTATCGAGATCAAAAAAGTCGGCGTTCTTGGCGCGGGCTTGATGGGATCTGGCATCGCGCATGTGACGGCCAAAGCCGGGATGCAGGTCATCTCGCTCGACCGGACCGATGAGGAAGCGCAGAAGTCCGTCACTTATACCAAGAAGATCCTCGACAAACGCGTCCAACGCGGTCGGATGACGCAGGATAAGGCGGATGCCTTTCTCGCCCGCATCACACCGACCTCTGACTATAATATGCTTAAAGATGTCGATCTGATCATTGAGGCCGTGTTCGAACGTCCTGACGTCAAAGCCGATGTGATCAAGAAAACCGAAGCGGTGATCCGCAAAGACGTGATCTTTGCGTCTAACACCTCAACGCTTCCTATCGGCGGCCTGGCAGAAAACTCTGTGCGTCCGGAAAACTTCATCGGGCTGCATTTCTTCTCGCCCGTCGAGCGGATGCCGCTGCTGGAGATCATCCCACATGAGGGTACGGGCGACCGCGCGCTCGCAGCCGCGTTTGATTATAATCGCAAGATTAAGAAGACTCCAATTGTCGTGAAGGACGTGCGCGGTTTCTTCACCAACCAAGTCTTCCCGCCTTACATTGCCGAAGCCATTTCCATGATCATGGAAGGCACATCGACGGCGCTGATCGAAAACAGCGCGCTAAACATGGGCCTGCCTATCGGCCCGCTTGGCGTGCAGGATGAGACCACGCTCAAACTGGGCTATGACGTGATCCAATCGACTAAGAAGGAACTGGGCGACGCCTATCAATCGTCTGGCACAGAAGAGTTTTATGACCTGATGGTCAATGAACTCGGCCGATCCGGTCGTCGCTTTGGCAAGGGTCTCTATAATTACGATGAGTCCGGCAAACGGCTCGACCTTTGGAAGGGTGTGACCGATCATTACCCACTCGCCGAAGAGCAACCGTCTCAGGCTGAAGTGCAGCAGCGCCTGATGTATGCGCAGCTCATCCCGACAGCGCGGACTTTCTCCGAAGGTGTCGTTCCTGATCCACAATCGGCTGATCTGGGCGCGATCTTTGGCTGGGGTTTCCCGCCCTGGACGGGCGGCCCGATGAGCTACATCGACACAATCGGCATCGACACATTCGTCGCCACAGCTGACATGCTGGCACAGAAACATGGCGAGCGCTTCAAAGTGCCAACCCTGTTCCGCGACATGGCTGAAAAGGGCGAGACGCTGTATGGCGGCGCCCCCAAAGCCTACAGTAAATCCGCTCTGGAGCGGATGTTGGAAGCGGATGTCGTCAAAATTGCGAACGGTATGGGTATTGCCGCCAGCGTCGACGATCTGAAGGCCGACACGATCACCAAAATCCTTGACGCTCAGTCCGGCAAGAAAGCCGCCTAAGCCGCATTCAATATCGGAAACATCAAGGCCGCCCTCGGGCGGCCTTTTTTCATATCAGCTCAACATCCCGGCGATCTGCTTGAGCGTTCGATGCCGATCGCTTACCGGATAGAACATCCAATAGTGACCATAATCCGGCTCAACGGTCAGGCTGGCGAGCTTTCCTGCCGCGCCCGCCTTATCCGCGAATTCCTGCGCTGGTGGATAGAGGACATCCTTCGCCCCAGCCACAATGTGTAGCGCGGGTAGCTTCGACACATCTGCCAATAAAGGACTGATCAATGGGTCGTTACGGTCCATATCCCCGAGATAGCCGCCCACGGCAGGCTCTAATCCGAACGGCGTAATAACCACGCCATGATCATCGGCCTTGGCGAAATCTTTCGGCCCCGTCAGATCGAGCCAAGGACTCCAAAGGATGACGGTCTCCGGATTTGGATCGCCTCGCCCCGCGCGCATCTGTAGAATGGCGAGGCTTAGATTAGCCCCGGCACTGTCCCCACCGAGCGACACGTTCTCCAGCCCGTAACAGTCAATGCAGCTTTCAAAGTGCCTGTCTGCCCAGCGGATAATCTCACGGGCGCGCCTATCGGGTGGCAGCGGATAATCCGGCATGATGACCGTCAGCCCGGCGTGATCGGCGAGTTCAGACAGCGACATATAATGCAGCGCCATAAGGCCGTAGACAAAGCCGCCGCCATGTTGATGGACATAGACGCGGTCTGTTGCCCCGGTTTTGGGATCGCACATCCAGATCGCGCGGCCTTCAAATTCCTCACGCCGCCAACGGGACGCATATTTCTTTGGCGGCAGCGTATTGCGCTGTTCACCGTTCGCGGCATCCACGATCATCTTATTGCGGTGTTTCGTTAGGCGCAGCGCGCCCGTCATCACCTTATACCCAACGGAGGTTCCCATCAGTCGAACTCGAAATGATCGAAGTTGGGATGGGTCAGTCGCCGCTTGAATTCACGCGAACTTCCGGGCCAGTTATTCGTCACTTTCTCGCCGTCCTTGTACCAAGACGCCTCAATTTTATCCCATGCTGTCTCTCGCAAGCGGCGTTGTATTTCGTCATTATACTGAGCCTCAGCATCCGGGCGAACCTTCACAGTTTGACCGTCAGCTTTCGCCATTAACTGCCGGACCATCTCGAATTGCTGCTCCAGCTTGTAAATGATGCTGGTGTGTCCCGTGTTGGTGTTCGGTCCGTAGAGAATGAACAGATTTGGAAAACCTGATGTCATCACGCCGAGATAGGCCTCAGCCCCATCCGACCAACGGTCTTTGAGCGTAAGACCGCCCTCACCGATGACCTCGATCTCCTTCAAGAATGGGTTGCTGAAAAACCCTGTCGCAAAGGACACGGCGTCATGCGCGCGCTTAACCCCGCCTGCGACGATCCCTGATGCGGTAAACCGCTCAATCGGATCGAAGACGACCTCGACATTATCGCGGGCCAGTGCCTCAATATAAGTGTCAGACAATAGGATCCGCCGCGCCCCAATTGGATAATCGGGCGTCAGCTTAGCGCGCATCTCAGCGTCATCTGGGAAGCTCTTTTTAAGCTTCTTTTCATGCTGCCGCCGCAACACCATACCCTGCAGTTTCTTGCCTTGAATCGCAGGCCAGAGACCATATTCGCCCTGACACCAGATGGAGGCCCGGTAGAGCTTGGCAAAACTTGGGAAGGTCTTCCCGATCCACTTTTCTAAGCGGCTATAGGGGCGATCCCCTTTATCGATGATCCAGTTCGGACTGCGATGATAGACGGTAAGTTTTTTCGCGACCTTCGCGACTTCAGGGATAAGCTGAATCGCAGATGCCGCATTGCCAACGCAGGCAATATCGCGTTCCTCCAGCTCGACCGAATGGTCCCAATCGGCAGTGTGAAAGGCGGGGCCGGAATAATCATTCAAGCCGTCAAAGTCTGGAATACGAGGATGGTGCAATTGGCCGACCGCAGACACGAGATAACGCGCCTGCAACTGCCCCCCACCTTTGAGTGTCACCTGCCATTCGCCGCTCTGATAGTCCGCCCGAACCACTTGAGACCCGCAACGAATATGCGGGCGCAGTCCGAAATTATCAGCGAATTCGTTTACATATTGCAGGATTTGTTTTTGCTTCGCCCATTTGAAATCCCATGTCGGATTGGGCGCGAAAGAATAGGAATAGAGCGCGCTCGCGACGTCACATTCTGCACCGGGATAGTGGTTATCCCGCCACGTCCCGCCAATGGCGTCAGACGTCTCAAGCAGCAAAAAATCATCTTGGCCGGACTCGCGCAACTTTGCGGCCAAACCCAGTCCGGCAAATCCCGTACCAATGATGATGGTTTCGAACCGTTCCGGCTCCATAGACCCCTGCCCTTAATCCCGCCCAGATGGGCTAGATTTGGCTAGGGTTCCGGGTCCGGACTGTCAAATGGTCCCATGCAACCATCACGCTGCGGAAGAACGAAGAGACAATCGTCCAACGGCGCATCGACGCGGTGGCGGGTCCAGATGACCTCATTCGCCTTCACCCCATCATAATAAAGCCTGACCCTGCGGGGTTGCACCCAGCTCACGCCTGGATTGGAATAGAAGTCTGAATAGATACGTTCGTGCCAGCCGCGGTCCGTATCAAACGCAACGCTCAGGACCGCATGATCGGCTTGCGCAATCGCGAATTGCGTTTCACCGCCAACCGGATCGGTAATGCGGATCAGATAAGCGGGTGTCCCGTCGATCAGATCGTCCGGCAGCCGTGACAGGCTATAACCGTCATCCAACGCATGTCGGATCACGCCAAAACCAAAATTTGATGCCCAGCGTTTATCGGCTTCGGACTTGGGTTGCGCCCCCTGCGCGGTCGATGTGATCTCGCCGTCAAACGCAACGTCTATAATCGGCCGACCATCCCGCACGGACGTGATCCGTACCTTGCCATCAGCCCGGTGAGCGTCCGCCTTCCCGGCGTCATAGACGCGGTACATGGTGTGCCGTTCGTGCCGGGTCGCTTCGCCGCCCCGATAGAAGACGGCATAGCCATCCATCGACAACGTTTCAGGCCGGACCCAGCTGTCACCGCCGGCTGCCGTGTGAGCCGCCTGCATGATATCTTCCGCCGACCGGTCCGGCGTGTCAGAGAATAGGGTCAGATAGGGGTCTGCCCCGGTCGCAGTGGCGCAGGCGCTGAGCGCGAACCCGCTAAGGATGAGCGTGCGGATCAAAACCGAAATCCCTGTATCTACCGAGTGTCAGAAGAAGGACTCCACCAATCAGGAACCCGAATGAGGCGATCAGCAGCACGTTGGAGTAATCCGGATCCGTGCCGCGGATAAGATTGAAAATGATGGGGGATGTCCCCGACCCCAAGCCAAAAGCGGCATAGATCAGACCGTAAATGCGGCCATAGGATTTCATTCCAAAATAGCGGCTGACGAAATAAGCCATCAAATCAAATTCGACCCCAGCCGCCAGTCCGACGAGAATGAGGGCAATGACATTCATGCCAACCGGAAAATCGCCCATCAAAATCCAACAGCCCAAGGCTGGAACGCTGAGGAAGACGAACCCGATCAGCGGAGCCCAGATACGATCAACCAGATAACCGCCAACCAATCGTCCAACCATGGTCGACAGGCCGATTACGCCCGCCCCGATCAGGAGGCTGGCAGACTGATTGGCCGTATAGCCCTTATCCAGAAGGATAAATTTGGAATTGGCGATGATCCCGGACACGACGGCGCCGAGCAACATGAAGCAGAACAGGATGATCCAGAATCGGTAGTTCGAGTAGATTTCCCGAACCGTCAAACCGGGCATCGGACTGACATCAGGCCCGCCGGACTTCTTATATACATAGCCGAGATAGGTCAGGAAGAAGGCCGCCATCAACAGGATGGCTTTCACGGCACCGTTTTCCTGACCCAGTACAACAATCACAACCGTACAAAGAGCGATAGCAATCAGGATGGGAATCCAAATCCAGCTCATCAGGGACCGCTCCGCTGATGTATCGACGTCAGCCAATTGCCGATCCTCCTTCTCATCCTTGAAGAGTATGAAAGCAAGCGGCAGTGAGAGCACGAGTGGCAGCATCCCCACACCGATATAGGCCCAGCGCCAGCCAAATGCGTTGATCATCGCTTGGATGGAGGGCGATGCCACGAAACCATATAAACCTGTCCCCGTAAGGGCGATACCAAGCGCTAAGCCGCGATGGCGATCAAAATTATTCACGATCGCCTTTGTCCATGTGATGGGAAGCGTTGCCGACCCCAAAACAGCTGTGACGAAGAAGATTAGGTAGAAGACACGCGGGTCCGCCGTCATCATCGAGAAACCGATCGTGCCTAAGCCAAGCGCGACAATTGAGGGCAACAAAACCCGCCTCGCCCCATATCGATCAACCAATTGTCCCGCGACGGGCGCGCCAATCAGCACGCCAGATGTCATGAACAAGAATCCTGCCGTGATTACTTCTCGCGACCAGCCAAATTCTTTCGCCAGTTCAGGGCCGATAATTATCAAAGCCCAATATGGCAGGGGCGATAAGCAAAGCGCAATTCCAACCAGACTGGCGAGCACAATCGGCCAGCTCTTACCCCATTCCCCGGTCGTCTTTTCTACGTCAGCGTCAGACATTCTGTTCCCCGAAATTTCCAATTGCGACTTTGCCGCTTCTGCCCGAGATTGTTTCCTATGAATTGCGACATGACAAGGCGTTCCGCGCTCACCGGACTGGCAGCGACTACTTTATTGGCGCCAGCCTGTCGTTCGAGCGAGCAAAGCTTGGACGCAGACGTGATCGTGATGGGGGCTGGCTTGTCAGGTCTCTACGCCGCGATGTTGCTGGAAGAGGAAGGGTTTGACGTCCAAGTCGTCGAAGCTCTGCCCCGCGTCGGCGGGCGGATGTTCACGCTGGATCATGAGGGCGGATTTACGGAAGGCGGCGGACAACAGATCGGCGCCAACTATGCGCGCATACTGGATGTCGCCGCGTCACTCAGCGTGCCGCTCTATGCGGAGGCGGGGCGAGGACCGAGTACGGCGCATTTCCTCAACGGTCAGTGGGAAGCAGGGGATTTTACGGTGCCGCAATTTCCGGCCGCTTTTCAATCAACTCCGCCTGCCTCCGTTCTGTTTCGACTCCTCGCGAGCGAGCCCGGTTTTGAATCCGCGGAAGGCTGGCTTGATGCCGCGCCTGAACTCGATATCTCAGCGCAACAGTTTCTGATCGAACGCGGCTTTTCGCCCGATGCGCAAGCGCTGATTGAGCGCACGCTCAACGCCAATAGTCTCGACACCTATTCCATGTTGAACCTGCACCGGACTTGGCAGCTCTACCAACAAAGTGGCGGTATGGGGGCGTCTCAATATGTGGAGGGCGGAAGCCAGAGACTGCCAGAGGCCATGGCGGCGAGCCTCGCCAGACCTATTAGAACAAATAGTCCGGTCGCAAGCATCGACGTCAATGCAACCTATTGCGAGATCGAAGCGGGTGGGAAGACCCTGCGCTCCACCCACGCAATTTGTGCCTTACCCCTGCCCGCCCTGCGTCGCATCCAAGGCCTTCAATCCCTTGCAAACCCGGCTCTGACTGAAGCCATGTCAGACATTCCCTACACTCAGATCTTGCAGATCCATATGCGGAGCCAAGCGGCCTTTTGGGACGTCGATAATCTTGGGCCGAGTATGTGGACGGACTCAGAGCTAGAGAGAATTTTTGCCGATACGGGCCGTGACGGCCGTCTAAACGGATTTCATCGAGGCTGGATCAACGGATTGGGCGTTCAGCCTTGGGCGGCTTTGGGCCAGCAGGCCGCGCCGCAAAGATATATTGAGCAGTTGGCTAAACTCCGCCCATCGACAGAGGGAACGCTCTCACCCCTCGCCTACGTCGATTGGACAGAGACCAACCCCTATGCTGGCGGAGCCTATTATCACTGGAAACCAGGTCAGGCCGGGCGTCTCGCGCGAAGAATGGGCGATCCAATTGGAAAACTTCATTTCGCTGGCGAACATCTCGGTATATTGCACACAGGCATGGAAGCAGCCATGGAGTCGGCTGAGCGCGCTGCGCTCGCCATTATTGAGGGATAGGTGTGATCGTTCGTAAGGGACATTTGGCCGAAATGGCTGAAGGCGCTGAAAGCGCTGAGCTGGACTTTTTGTTCTCAGAAGGTCGTGAGCGGTATTTTGTGCAAGGCGAGCATCTGATTACCGAAGGCGAACGGACAGACTATTTCTACGATGTGCTGGACGGAACCGTTGCTCTCGCGCGCAACGGTCGTGATGGCCGCCGCCAAATTCTATCATTCCTCGGGGCGAGACAATTCCTCGGTGCCAGCTCGACTGAGCGTTATCCCAATCTCGCCACGGCTCTGACGCCCGTTACGGCCATCTGCTACCCTCGGGCCGCGTTGGAACGCGTCTTGGAAACGACGCCGAGTTTTGGCTCGAAATTCCGTGTTGTTTTGACGCGTATTCTCGAAAGCTCGCACGACCATGTTTATACGATCGGCCAGCGAAGCGCCGTCGAACGCGTTGCCTCTTTCCTTCTTTATCTGCGATCTAATCAGGCCCGCTTTGATCCCGTCGGACCGCGCGATAAGTCGACCCATATTGAGTTGCCGATGACGCGGTTGGATATTGCCGACTTCCTTGGCCTGGCGATTGAGACGGTCAGCCGGGCGTTCTCCTCGCTTAAACGGTCGGAAGTCATCACCTTTAAGGACAGTCATTCCTGCGAGATCATCAATCTTGAGAAGATTCGTGAATTGGGTGGGCGCGAAGATTTCACAGAACATCGCGGACGCGCTTAGCCAGCTTGGAATAGGTCAAAGATCTGAACTTGCGATGGGCTACAGCCCTCATCGCAAAGCTAGGAGAAATTCATGACCACGACCAACCCGCTAAAGCTGCAGATGCCAACGCTCGCGCGCCATGAAGGCGTTTGGGACGGCATGTACCGCTATTATGACGCTGACGGAAACAAGACGGATGAACATAAGTCACGCCTAGTCTGCCGTTTTCCGGAAGATGGCAGCCATCCCTACCACCAAACCAATCACTATCAGTGGGACGATGGCCGGACTGAAGTGCGCGACTTCCCGGCGACTGTCGCGGATGGACGGCTACGATGGGATAATGAGTTGATCCAAGGTTGGGCCGCCGATGTCAGCTTGGACGATCATGGCCGCACGACTATGCTCTATTGGGTCCGAACTGGCGAACCAGATCTCTACCTCTATGAAATGATCCAAATCAGCGATTGCGGGCAAAAGCGAGCGCGCACATGGCAATGGTTCAAAAATGACGCGTTGATTTCACGAACGCTCGTCGATGAGCGCAAAGTCTCTGACGATTGGACTGCTCAGTAGCTTCGACATAATCCCAAAGAAAAAGGCGCACCGAAAGGCGCACCTTTTTTAATTCAAATCCGTTGAGTCTTAGGACGGAGGCGCAACTCTGAGTGCAACAGTCGCTGTCGGACGTTCGCGGAACGGGAAGCGGTAAAATACGTGGCTACCGACTTGGCGGGTCTTTTCAAGCGACCCGGACCAATGCGGATTGATCTCCGTCGTGTGATAATGGGTCGACCGGCCAACAAGGCTACGCGGTGACTGCATCAGCACGAAATCAGCCACAGCTTTGGAGCGGTCCCACGCTTTGCCTTTTGGCGCGCGGTCCATTGATCCGTCACAGGTAAAGCTGAACTGACAGCCCGTACGGCGTTCTGAGCCCTGATAAACAACCCCGCAGATCGAGTCTGGGAAGTGTTTAGAATAAACGCGGTTCTGGATCACTTGGGCCACAGAAACTTGCCCGGCACGCGTTTCAGAGCGCGCTTCATAATAGACGGCTTCTGCCAGACAGTTGGCTTCACGCATTTCGGCGTGGCTCTGACGTCGCAGAACTGATGTGTCCTGATCGATGGAACCCAAATCAAAGTGAACGCGTTGTAGGGGGGTCTCAACAACAGAGTCTGGTCCGTATAGCTCGACCAGACGACGCACAGAGGCGCTATCTGTCTGCGGCTCAGGCATCTGGCGGAAATCGGTCGCGCTCTGGGTCAAAACGACCTCGACGCGTTGGTTGGAGGCTTTATCGGCCACCGCAGGCATCGCCATGGCACCGGCGGCGACGGCCACCAGGCCTGTGGCCCATCCTGCTATAATCTGTCGCTTCGGTCTCATTTACCGTTGCTCCCTGACTTTGTCGTCGCAGCCTTGCAAGTGACGCGCCCGATTAAATTGGGCATAGTCACATTCATGAAGGTGGAGTGTGACTGATCTGCCACGCTGCATTGCGATATAAGGTTAAAGGAAAGTTACGCCCATTTCTGGGAAAGTGCCGGTGATTGGGGGTGTCGGCAGTGAACTTGTTTCGTGAGCAGCATATAGAGGTAGCTTTCCCCGAATACAAGCCGGCGCTAAATCATTAGAAACGCATGACTAATTGTCGCGGATGGCTCAGCCTTTAGCACGAATCGCGGCCTGAGCCGCCGCTAAACGCGCAATGGGAACCCGGTAAGGCGAGCAAGACACATAATTGAGCCCAGCGCGCTGACAGAAGTCGATTGAGGCGGGATCACCACCATGTTCACCACAAATACCCAATTTTAGATCAGACTGAGTCGCGCGGCCCCGTTCGGCAGCAATCAGGATCAGATCGCCCACACCCTCTTGATCCAGCGTCACAAAGGGGTCTTTGTCCATAATTCCGGCCCGGACATAATCTGGCAAGAATTTGCCCGCGTCATCGCGGGACAATCCAAACGTGGTCTGGGTCAGATCATTGGTGCCAAAGCTGAAGAAGGCTGCATGTTCGGCGATCCGGCCCGCGCGTAAAGCCGCGCGCGGCAATTCGATCATCGTGCCGACTGTATAATCAGAGACGCCAATATCAGCCGCGACCGCATCAATCAGGGCTTTGAGGATTTCCAGTTCCTTTTCGCTGCTGACCAGCGGGATCATGATTTCTGCAATCGGGTTAGTCCCAGTTTCCTTAGCGACAATCGCTTGCGCTTCCAGAATGGCGCGGGCCTGCATTTCGTAGATTTCGGGGTAACTAATGCCCAAACGGCACCCCCGGTGACCCAACATCGGGTTGGTCTCTGCCAGCTCACTTGCCCGGGCCATCAACTCGCGCGCCGGAACGCCGATCGACGCCGCCACGGTTTCGATATCGGCCTCTGAATGTGGCAGGAACTCATGCAAGGGCGGGTCCAATAGACGGATGGTGCACGGGCGGTCTTCCATAATCCGGAAAATAGCGGCGAAATCGTCGCGCTGTGTCGGGAGGATCTTGGCGAGCGCGTCGCGGCGGGAATCTTCGCTATTAGCGAGGATCATTTCGCGGAAATGCGCCAGACGGTCAGCTTCGAAGAACATATGTTCCGTCCGGCACAGACCTATGCCTTCGGCCCCGAAACCCTTCGCGGTTTCGACATCGAGCGGCGTTTCGGCATTCGCGCGAACTTTCATGGTCCGCGCGGCATCCGCCCATCCCATCACCAGAGCGAAATCACCCGACAGCTCAGGCTGAATCATCGCGACTTCGCCGGCGAAAACCTGCCCTGTCGCGCCGTCGACCGTGATAATATCGCCGCGTTTGATGGTCCGGCCCATGCAAGTGAACTCACCCGCCTCATAGTCAATGCGGATTTGGCCTGCGCCAGACACGCAAGGCCGACCCATACCGCGAGCGACAACGGCGGCGTGCGACGTCATTCCGCCGCGGGCTGTCACAATGGCTTCCGCCGCATGCATGCCGTGAATATCTTCGGGCGAAGTTTCAACGCGGACCAGAATGACTTTATGCCCGGCTTTAGATAGAGTTTCCGCTTCGTCGGACGTGAACACCACTTCGCCAATGGCCGCGCCCGGAGACGCCGGAAGACCCGTCGCGACAATGTCGCGCGCGGCATCTGGATCGAGCATCGGATGTAGCAATTGATCCAACGCTAACGGCTCAATCCGCATCAAGGCTTCTTCGGTCGTGATCGAGCCGTCATTGGCCATATCGACCGCAATTTTCAGCGCCGCGCGGGCCGTGCGTTTGCCGGTCCGGGTTTGCAACATCCAGAGCTTGCCGCGTTCCACGGTGAACTCAATGTCCTGCATATCACGGTAATGCGCTTCCAATTGCGCAAAGACTGCCGCGAGTTGGGTGTAAACTTCCGGCAGCGCCTCTTCCATCGACGGTGCGTCTTCGCCCATATTCAGACGCGCTTCTTTGGTCAGCGTCTGTGGGGTGCGGATGCCCGCCACCACGTCTTCGCCCTGCGCATTGATCAGGAATTCGCCGTAATAGCGGTTCTCGCCCGTGCTGGGGTCGCGCGTGAACGCCACGCCCGTTGCAGAGGTTTCGCCCATATTGCCGAACACCATCGCCTGCACATTGACGGCTGTGCCCCACGCCGCCGGAATATCGTTGAGATTGCGGTAAACGACTGCGCGTTCATTCATCCACGAGCCGAACACGGCGTCGATGGCACCTTGGAGTTGCTCACGCGGGTCTTGCGGGAAATCGCGGCCCAACGCGTCGCGCACGGCGGCCTTATATTTCGTGATGACGCCTTCCCAATCGGCGGACGTCAGCTGCGTATCTTGCAGATAGCCCGCGTCGAGCTTGGCATCTTCCAAAATGTCTTCAAACGTATGGTGATGCATGCCCATCACCACATCGGAATACATCGTGATGAAACGGCGATAGCTATCGAGTGCGAAGCGGCGGTCGCCGGAGAGTTTCGCCAAACCTTCAACCGTCTCGTCATTCAGGCCGAGATTCAGAACTGTGTCCATCATGCCGGGCATAGAGGCGCGCGCGCCGGACCGAACAGAGACGAGCAATGGATTATCCGTTGCGCCGAAGACCTTGCCCGTCAGAGTCTCAATATAGGCGAGCCCCTGCTCCAGCTGGTCGTTCATTTCCGGCGGATAAACTTCGCCGTGATCATAATAATAGGTGCAGACGTCGGTCGTCAGGGTGAAGCCCGGCGGGACGGGTAAGCCGAGGCTCGCCATTTCGGCGAGGTTGGCACCCTTGCCCCCCAGCAGATTTTTCATCGTGGTGTCGCCTTCGGCTGAACCGCCGCCGAATTTATAAACCCACTGGCTCATGAACTTTGTCCCAATTGTCGCGCCCCTAACCGATGGCTGAAGCAATCACCTCCGCCCAATAGGCCTGCAACGAGTCGCTGCAAGTCTGACAGCGCTGTCGTGTGCGCAAACTTTTCCAACAGATGATTATCCATCGAGCCGGGAGAAATCGGCGATGCGGTGGAACGTCTCGACCACGGCAGATAGCAGCGCCAACCGTCGCGCGCGCTCGTCTCCGTCATCCGAGTTCACGACGACATCCTCAAAGAACGCATCAATCGGGGTGCGCAGGTCGGCGAGAGCCGAGAGAGCCGCGGGATAATCGCTAGATTTTAGCGCCGTATCGATGGCTGGACGGGTATTGGTGAGCGCCTTGGCGAGCGTAACGGCGGCTGGCGCATCATAGTCCCCGGCATTTATTGCCGGGGCCTTTTGCGGCTCTGCCCCGATCTCGTTAGAAGCCCCGGCAACAGGTGCCGGGGACGGGTTTTTCTTCTGCTCAGCCTTGAGAATATTCGCCGCGCGTTTGTAACCCTGAACAAGGTCTTCACCGTCGGAGTTGGACAGAAACGCGCCGAGCGCTTCAACCCGCTGCGAAATGGCGAGAAGGTCGTCGCCGCCTTGCGCGATCACCGCGTCGATGACGTCGTGGCGCTGGCCTTGGTCTCGGAGGTAAACGCGAAGGCGGTCTAGGAGGAACTCGACTAAACTCTTCAGTCGTACATTAATTGTCGCATTCAAAACACGATTCAAGTCTTTGTCACTAAGCTCGTCGTCAACTACCTCAAAACTTATTTCCGGATAAGTTTTTTCTACCTTTTCCCGAAGTCTAATTCTCTCAAATTTATCAAATGACTTAGAAAATGACTGTATAGTTTCATTGTCTGGATTTTGTTGATTAAGAGTTGCGACTTTTTGAGAAAGTTCGTTCGAACCTCTTCGATAAGAGGTCATATTTCGATACATCTGCATACCTAGAAGTCCTCGATGTATTACGTCTCCAAAACCATTTAACATTCCGATGCGAATGACTCCCAAAGCCGCCCGTCGTAGCGCATACGGGTCCTTGCTCCCCGTCGGTTTCTCATCAATCGCCCAGAATCCGACCAGCGTATCGATCTTGTCGGCCAGCGCCACGGCCACAGCGACCGGGTTTGTCGGCACGGCGTCGCTGGGGCCTTGCGGTTTGTAATGGTCTTCAATCGCGATGGCGACGTCTGGGTCGAAGCCCGCTTCCGCCTCATACATCCAGCGCCCGACCTGTCCCTGTAGGCTGGTCGCTTCAATCACCGTCTGCGTCACCAGATCGCATTTGGCGAGTTTGGCGGCGCGTTCCGCCTTGTCAGGATCGGCGCCGACATGGGGCGCAATTTCACGGGCGAGCGCGGCGACACGGTCGGCTTTGTCGCGGACAGAGCCGAGCTTTTTGTGGAACACGACCTCATCCAGCTGATCATAATAGTCGATCAGATTTTTCTGACGGTCCTGATCTTGGAAGAATTTCGCGTCTGACAGCCGCGCGGAAATGACCTTGGCGTTGCCGGCCTTGATCGTCGCGCCGCCATCGGGCGTTTCCAGATTGGCCATAATGACAAAATTTGGGGTCAGTTTGCCGTCCGCGCCTTTGACGGTGAATGTCTTCTGGTGCGATTTCAGGGTCAGGCGAATGACTTCATCGGGCAGTTCGAGAAAGGACGGATCCATATCGCCGAGCAAGGCGACCGGCCATTCAACCAGCCCGGTCACTTCATCCAACAGTCCTGCGTCTTCGACCAATTCCAGTCCAGCCCCTGTGCAGACGTTTTTGGCCTGTTCCAAGACCCGTTCGCGCCGCGCATCGCGGTCGAGCATGACATGCCCCTCGCTTTGGAGCTTTGCCTGATACTCAGCAAAGTTCGAGACCTCAAACGGTCCCGGCCCCATCTGACGATGGCCATGCACGATATTATCAGACGCAATTCCGCCAACCGTAATGCCGTTCAGGCTCGTGCCATCCAGCAGGACGGTCAGGCCCCGAAGTGGGCGCACCCAGCGGAAATCGGCATCGCCCGACTTCATCGATTTTGGCCACGGGAAATCACCCATAACGGATGGGATCAACTCGCCCAAAACATCCGCCGTATCGCGGCCTTCCGATTGCAGAACGGCGACGTAATATTCGCCCTTCTTATCTTCCCGAGTTTCGGCTTGCGAAATATCGGTCAGCCCCGCGCCCCGCATAAATCCGGCCAGCGCTTGCTCCGGCGACCCAACGCGCGGACCTTTGCGTTCTTCCGATACGTCCGGTGAGCGTGTTTCGACGTCGGTGACATAGGTCAGACGTCGCGGTCCGGTCAGCGCGCGGCTATCTTTCGGTGATAGGCCCGCAGCCTTCAGCCCTGCATCCATGAGTTTGGCGAGATCATCGCCCGCGCGTTTTTGCATCCGCGCCGGGATTTCTTCGCAGAAAATTTCAAAGAGAAGTTCGGCCATTATCGCCCGCAAACCCCTGTAATAGGAACCGAAATGTCTGTGTCCAGGAGGCTAATTTGTCCGGTATACGTTGTGGGCCGCGTCTCCCAATTCGTCGTTTCAGCTTGAACGCGCACTTTCCATTTCAGATAGTCAATCACTTCATAGGTCACGTCGATCGTTTCGCCCGATAAGTCCGGCACTTCGCGCGGGACCAGTTTCAGCGTTTCGCCCTTAAACCGCGCATAGCCCATATGATCGAGATCGTCTTTGCGCGTCACGAATAACGCCATTTCAGCGTCAGCCGCATCCACTGCTGTGAACACACATTCAGTCGGTTGCACGCGCGCCACCGGGAAGGTTTCAAACGCGCCCTGCGTTTCATCGACGGGCGGTTGGCAGGCGCATAAAGCCATAGCGGTTAGGGCGAGAGCGCGTTTCATGCGGCCCGTCCTTTTTCGCCATCGACCCAGCTTTCGGCACATCCGCGCGCTAGATCCCGCACGCGCTTGATATATTCCTGCCGCTGAGTCGGTGACACCACGCCGCGCGCATCGAGCAGATTGAACAAATGCGAGGCTTTGAGCGCATGTTCATAGGCTGGCAGCGGCAAGGGCGTATCGAGCGCCAGCAATGCCTTACATTCGGCTTCCGCCATCTCGAACCGTGTCAGTATATTGTCCGTATTCGCATGTTCGAAATTATAGGTGCTTTGTTCGACCTCATTCTGGTGGAACACATCACCGTAAGACAGGCTATGCGGCATGCCGGGCGTGTTGAACGGTAGGTCGAACACATTATCGACACCGAACACATACATGGCCAGACGCTCCAACCCGTAGGTGAGCTCGCCAGACACTAGGTCGACATCGAGCCCGCCAACCTGTTGGAAATAGGTATATTGGCTGACTTCCATCCCGTCGCACCAGACTTCCCAGCCTAGTCCCCACGCACCGACCGTTGGGTTTTCCCAATCATCTTCGACAAAGCGGATATCGTGGACGGCCCGGTCAACACCAATCGCGTCGAGACTGCCTAAGTAAAGCTCCTGCAGATCGACCGGATTCGGCTTCATGATGACTTGAAACTGATAATAATGCTGTAGCCGGTTTGGGTTTTCACCATACCGCCCATCGGCTGGGCGGCGTGAAGGTTGCACATAAGCCACATTCCACGGTTTCGGCCCGAGGGAGCGGAGCACGGTCGCCGGATGCAACGTCCCGGCCCCGACTTCAGTGTCGAAGGGCTGGAGGATTGCGCAACCTTTGGACGCCCAATAGCTCTGCAAGGTCAGAATCAGGTCCTGAAAGGAACCCGGTTTATTGGTGGATTTGGCGGTATGGTCCGTCATGGCGGCGGCTTTACGCCGTTGGGTAGGAAGTTCAAGCGCGACTCGCCGTTTGGGCGTGACTTTCAGGCAGGTTTTACGCCCGTTAAGCCAGTTCTGCGCCGATCCCCGCATCGGTAATGGCTTGACGTGCATCTTCTAGATCATCGGCCAGCACCATAACCCGCTTTGGGATCATGATACCCGGCTCTAGCACGCTCATATTCTGGTCCATGACGAAACATTCGATCTCGGCATCGCGAAGCACAGCTTCAGCAAAAGAGATTGTGGCCGGGTTCGTTGTGATAATTAGCGCGATCATGCCCTATAGGTCGAACTGCCGCGGCATAATTGCAAGCTGCCATCCCACACCTCATTGTCACTTGTGCGAGAGCGAGCGCGCTCTTAACTAACGGGCACAATTGAAGGGTATTCCGATTTGACCGCTCCGGCTCAGATACAGCAAGACGATGCGCTTTCGCCAGCGCAGCAACTTTGGACGATCAGCGCGGACGATATGGCCGCCGTTGACGCGATCATCCTTGAACGGATGCATTCGCCTGTCGGTATGATACCGGATCTCGCCCAGCATCTGGTTGGGGCGGGCGGTAAACGGTTACGCCCCCTTCTGACCGTCGCGACGGCGCGTCTCTGTGGCTATCAAGGTGAAGCCCATCACAAGCTGGCCGCCGCGGTTGAGTTTATTCATTCCGCGACGCTGTTGCATGATGATGTGGTCGATGAATCTGACCTGCGGCGCGGCAAAAAGCCTGCCAATCTGATCTGGGGCAATAGCGCCTCGATCTTGGTCGGTGATTTCCTATTTGCTAGAGCATTTAATCTGATGGTTGAAACCGGATCGATGGAAGCGCTTGGTATCCTGTCCAACGCTGCCTCCGTCATTGCTGAAGGCGAAGTTCAACAGCTCGCCAGCCTGCGCAATCTCGCTATGAGCGAAGCCGACTATATGGACGTTATTAAGGCGAAAACGGCGGCTTTGTTTGCAGCGGCGACCGAAGTCTCGCCCGTCATCGCGGGCTTGGACGACACCCGCCGTGCGGCTCTGCGGGACTATGGATTAAAGCTTGGTCTCGCCTTCCAACTGATCGATGACGCGCTGGATTATGGCGGGCAACAGGCCGCCCTTGGCAAGTCTGTCGGTGATGACTTCCGCGAAGGTAAGATGACCCTGCCCGTGATCCGGGCTCTGGCGAAAGCCGACGCCACAGAGCGGGATTTCTGGCGCAAGGTCGTGGTTGATCGCGATCAGGACGATCTTGATTTGCAACGCGCTGTATCAATCCTTCGCAAATCTGGCGCGCTGGATGAGACTATTCAGATGGCGCGGCGCTTCTCTGTCGAAGCGATTGAGGCGCTAGATATATTCGAAGAGACTCCCCTGCGAGATTGTCTGCAAAACTTGGCCGCCTATGTGGTGTCGCGCGCGTCTTAATCCGGCAGCGTGGCCGACCTGACGGCATAGAGACAGACGAACAGCCCAGACAGAAGCGCTAAGCCAGACATCGATCCCAACGTCCCACGACCATAAGCGTCGTGGACGAGAACGCCCATCAACGCCACGACGCCCGCATAGATGAGCGTCACCCCCACATGGCCACCGCGCTTGCGCGCCCAGCGCTGATAAAGATGCGTATTATGCGGGGCCATCATCGCGATCCCTTTGATGGGCTTTCTAATTAGAGTGATGAGCACATCCGTCAGCAGCGGCAAGATCAGCAGCGGACCAGCGTAGAGCAGTCGTAATTCCGGTTGCTCATGAACGAGAAACAAGACCGCGCCGGCATAAAGAAACGCTGCCCCTAAAGCCCCACAATCACCAGAAAACACTGTCGCTTTTGCGCGCAAATTATAGGGTAAAAAGCCGAATAGCGCGGCCGCTAGGGACCCGGAAATTAGCGCCGTCACGGGGGCACCAGCTTTCACTGCCAAAGCACAGAGGGCTGTGCTGGCGACCGCTAGACACGTTCCAAACATGCCATTTATGCCGTCCATGAAGTTCACAGCATTACTGACCGTGAAGAGCCACAGGATCGTTCCAGCCAGACCGGACCACCAGAGAAGGTAAATATGATCTCCGCTAAACGGCAGCATGGTCACGGATCCAATTGCATTCGCCGCTAACGCTGAAATGATCAAAATGAGACCCATTTTGACCTTCGTCGAGAGGCCATAACGATCATCAACAAAGCCAAGGAAGGATATGGCAAAGGTCAGCGATAGCAGCGTTGCCAACTTCTCCGCGCTACCGGGTTGGGCGATAATCCAATCTTGATGTAAGGTTGCCGCCAGTAAAATGGCAGCGCCGATACCAGCGATCACACCGAGGCCGCCACCTGTCGGCGTCACGCGGGAATGGCTGGACCGGTGGTCCGGCACATCCCCAAGCCCGCCGAGGCGGGCAAAACCTGTCACAGCTAAGGACACAGAAAATGCCAGCCCGAAGATCTGTAAGGCGACTATGGCATTGAGGCTAATCGGCCCGATCATGCAGCCACCCCCAACCATGTCGCAACGCTCCACCAGCCGGTCGCGCTGAGTGTTTTCGCGCTGGCTTCCGCAGCCTCCATCGTCTCAAACAGGCCAAAGCAGGTGGCCCCTGAGCCACTCATCCGCGCCAACTGACAGCTGGGCTGTTGGGATATCGCCTCCAACACATCGCCTATAATCGGCGCTTCGAGGATCGAGGCCGTTTGAAGATCATTTGCGCCCGATCGAGCCCGGTCCAGCAGAGATCCGTTTGTCGCTGTTTTTGCCAGCGACACAGGCGGCGATAGCGCATCATAGCGCGCAAATATCCGCGCCGTGGACAGAGCTACCCCCGGATTGACGAGCACCGCAGGCACTCGGCCTAAGCCGGGCAAAGCTGTGATCACCTCGCCGACCCCCTCCATCATCGCAGTTTGCGACAAACGACAGACCGGAACATCGGCACCGATCGCGCTGGCATCCACCAAACCATCAGGGTCAAAGCTACGCAGCACGGCGGCAGCATTCGCCGACCCGCCACCAAGACCTGATGATAAGGGAAGATTTTTTGTCAGATGAACGGTCTGAGGCGGGGCGTCGCAAAGCTCTAGCGCCTTCACGATCAAATTATCTGACCCCGGCGTCAGCTCACGTCCAAACGGACCATCGATGGTTAGGGACGGATGGTCCGACGGTTCAAATTGAATGTTGTCACCATAATCCGCGAAGACAACAAGGCTTTCAACAGGATGGTATCCCGCCCACGCCCCCGTCGTCATCGGGGCGCCAACGTGCAGCGTCAGATTAATCTTGGCGCGGCACAGCATAGCGCTAACCCGCTATTGCGCAGGAATGGCGTCAGGTCCGCTATCGAGCTTCAGCTGGATCGCGATGGCTTCTTCGTCGGTCGCGTCATATTCCAGCGCGCGTTGCCACTGATAGGTCGCCTCACGCTTGCGGCCCAATTTCCAGTAAGCGTCGCCCAGATGGTCGATAATTGTCGCTGAGTACGGGGTTAGCACCACCGCTTTTTCGAGATATTTTTTGGCATCTGCATACTGACCGAGTTTGTAATGCGCCCAACCGAGACTATCGATAATCGCCCCGGAATCCGGTTCGAGTTCGACCGCCCGTTCGATTAGCTCAAATCCTCGCGTGAGGTTCTCGCCGCGATCAACCCACGTATAACCCAGATAGTTGAGCGTATCGGCATCATCAGGTTGGTAATCGAGTACCCGTAGAAAGTCCGCTTCCGCGTCGGGCCACATGCCCAGACGTTCGTAAATTATACCCCGCAGGCGGAGCGGCTCTGGGTTCGCTTTCAGGTCTTCGTCCGACAGGCTTTCAACAAGTTGCGTATAGAACGGCAACGCCTCTTTCCAATTTTCCCGGAAGAACCGCGCGCGGCCCAAGGCTTCGCGCGTAAAATAAGACGGATGGCTCGTCGCAAGGGACTCGAGAATTTTCAGAGCGGGCTCATCAATTTTCTGATCGAAAAGCTGGTTCGCTTCGCCCAAGCGCGCATTCACATAATAAGGGCTGTCTTCATCAACCGACTGATACAAGGCGACCACTTCTGCACGGGTGACATCATCCATCATCGGATGAGTTTCCTCCAACAATCCTGCGAGCCAGACCGCTGCGCGATCAAAATCTGGATCAACCCAGCGCGCAAACCGTAGAAATGTTTCCGCGCCTTCAGTAGAATTATTACGCACGAAAAAGGCGAAAGATGGCTCCGTTAAAGCCCTAGCCGCTTCGGCTTTGACAGACAGTTTAGGCAGTCGCTTGCCCGTTTCTAAACGATCCAGATAAGATCCAACCGGACCAATATAGGCGGCAGGGTTGTCGTCAATCATGGATTGCAAACGCGCTTGCGCCTCGGTCGGCATCTTATTGGCGGCCTCAAACCGGGCGCGCGCTAATCCATATTCCAAGGGCGCGAGGCCGCTGGCTTCAACTGCGTCGAAAGCCGCTTGAGCAGCGTCAATATTGCCCAGACGTCCTTCTAATTTCGCCAGTTGGAGCTGACCAAGATGCGTAAAATAGGTCGCGCCCCCCATCTGGGAAAATACTTCTCGGGCCGCCTCATTCTTGCCCTCATCGACCAAGGTCCACCCCAGAACGATATTCATGGCGATGCCCATGGTAATATCTGCCGTCGGCTCGGTCGCATATTTGCGGACTCGGGCGGTGCGTCCTTTGGCAAAGGCGTCGACGCTCAATACAGCGCGAGACATGCTCTCAGATCTATCTTGGCGGTAAAGGCGCTCAGCCGTATCACGCGCGAGCTTTCGATCCCCGGAAAACAAAGCCGAATAGACCGCTAGGCGACCCAAACGATTATCCGTTGGGGCCAGACTGAAAGCATCCTGAAAAAATTGCGACTGGGCCTTGGGGTCATTCAGATAGCGCGCATAACTCCCGGACAGATAATCGCCCAGCATCCGCGCGCGTTCGCCCTCGACGACGGTTTCAGCAGCAAAGGACGACCCAATAGGGATCAGAGCGAAAACAGCCGAAAGACATAAAGAACGAAACATCATGCACGGCCCCTAACAGGATGGCTTGGGCCCGGACAGGCCCAACGCCTTAACAAATCGGTCAGATTGCACCGACAGCGGGTGACTTACATGCCCGCATAATTCGGCCCGCCACCACCTTCCGGAACCGTCCACACGATATTCTCTGATGGGTCTTTAAGATCACAGGTTTTGCAATGAATGCAATTCTGCGCATTGATCACAAAAGTTGGCTTTTTGCCCTCTTCGACCACGACCTCATAAACGCCGGCCGGGCAGTAGAACTGTGCCGGCTCGTTATAGACGGGCAGATTGACGTCGATGGGAATGTCGGGGTCGATCAGCTTGAGGTGGCTCGGCTGATTTTCGCCGTGATAGGTGTTCGTGAAGCTAACATTTGTCAGGCGGTCAAAGGACAGAACCCCGTCAGGCTTCGGATACTCAATCATCTTGTGATCGGCTGCCTTGCCAGTCGACTTGGCATCATTTTTCTTGTGAGGCAGGGTTCCGAACGGGCTAAATTTGAACAGGGTTTGCATCCACATATCGAGGCCGCCCATCAACATCCCGCCCAAGAAAGGACCGAACCGACCATTCAGAGCCGCGACGTTGCGAACCGGGCGGAGATCCGCGCCGATTTCACCGTCATGAATTTCTTGGTCATAATCAGATAATGTGTCTGCAGAGCGTCCGGCCTTTAAAGCCCGGTTGGCTGCTTCCGCCGCCGCGACACCTGAGAGCATCGCATTATGATTGCCTTTGATGCGCGGCAAATTCACGAGGCCGACCGAGCAACCGAGCAGTGCGCCACCGGGGAATGCGGCTTGAGGGAGGGATTGATACCCCCCCTTGGTCACAACGCGCGCCCCATAGGAGATGCGTTTTCCGCCTTCGAGCACGGCGGCCACGTCCGGATGATGCTTCCAGCGCTGGAATTCCATATAGGGGTAAACATTGGGGTTTTCGTAGTTGAGGTCCACAATCATGCCGAGGAAGACCTGATTATTTTCAGCATGATACAAGAAAGACCCCCCGCCCCGCTTCATGCCGAGCGGCCAGCCGGTCGAGTGATACACTTTACCCGCTTGATGATGCTCTGGCTTTACTTCCCAGATTTCTTTCATGCCGAGCCCGAACTTTTGCGGGTCGACCCCGTCTCTGAGGTTATAGGTCTTCATGGCGATTTGAGAGAGTGATCCGCGCGCGCCTTCGGCGAGGAACACATATTTGCCGTGCAATTCCATGCCCGGTTCATAGTTCGGACCTTTGGAGCCGTCTTTTTCATAGCCGAATTCACCAGCGACGACGCCCTTTAGGCTGCCGTCGCCACGATAGAGGAGCTGCGAGCATGACATGCCGGGGAAAATTTCAACGCCGAGCGCTTCGGCTTGTTCGCCCATCCAGCGCGCCACTGCGCCCATCGACACCACATATTTGCCGTGATTGTTCATGAGCGGCGGCATGATAAAATTAGGCAAGCGCAGTGAGCCCGCCTTACCAAGGATGGCAAGATGATCCGACGTCACCTCTTGTTTAACCGGACAAGAGCTGTCGTCGCGAAAATCCGGAAACAGCTTTTCCAGTCCAATCGGGTCCAGCACAGCGCCTGACAGAATATGGGCCCCAACTTCCGATCCTTTTTCCAACAGAACGACTGATGTGTCTGGGTTTAGTTGTTTCAGTCGGATGGCCGCTGACAAACCCGCAGGGCCCGCACCAACGATCACTACATCGTATTCCATGCTTTCACGCACAATTGGATCGGTTGCGTCGATTGTTTCGTTACTGTCCATGAACAGGGATTTCCCATGTAATTTCTGTTTCGGCACTCGCCATACGGACTACTGCGTAATAGGGCGCGCCACAAGTATTGCGATGTCGCATTAGAAAGACCCTTTATGACGAATGAGCCAATCCAACCGCCAAAATTTCCTCTGGGTTGGGAAGAGTGGGTGGCGTTGCCAGACTTAGGTCTGCCTGCCATCAAAGCAAAGATCGATACTGGCGCGCGAACCTCTGCACTCCATGCTGTTCGGGTCGAACCATTCGGGTCCGAAGCCAAACCACAAGTGCGCTTTATCATGCACCCCGATCCCAGTGATCCATCGATCGAGGTTGTGTGCTCTGCTCGCGTGAAGGACAAACGCGCTGTGACCTCCTCCAATGGGCACACTGAGCTCCGCTATGTTATCGAGGCCATGGCCAAGATCGGCGAAAAAACTCAACTCATCGAAATCAGCCTGACCAATCGCGAGACAATGGGCTACCGGATGCTGCTCGGTCGCTCGGCGATCCAAGACGATATGAGTGTCCGCCCAACAGAAAGCTTTCTGCAAGAACAGCTCTCCTATTTCGTTTACAAAAAACGTCGGAAATCCGCAGTTCAGCAGCGCCCCTTACGCATTGGCATTTTGACGCAAAGCCCATCAAACTATTCCAATAAACGTATGATCGAAGCGGCCGAAGCCCGCGGTCACACGATCGAGACGATCTATACATCCCGCTGCTACATGGCGATCAACGCCCACCGTCCGGAAGTTCATTATGATGGCAAGCCGCTGCCGCGTTATGATGCCATCATTCCCCGTATCGGCGCCTCACTAACTTTTTACGGCATGGCGGTCGTGCGCCATTTCGAGGCAATGGGTGTTTATGTGCTCAATAGAGCCGATAGTATCGGCAAGTCTCGCGACAAGCTTCTCGCTCATCAGCTTCTCAGTCAGCATGGCCTCGGTATGCCCGTGACGGCCTTCGCCAAAAGCTCTAACGACACAAAGGGTATTCTCGATCTGGTTGGCGGCAGCCCTGTTGTCGTCAAACTTCTGGAATCAACGCAAGGACGCGGCGTCCTGCTGGCAGAGACACGCAAATCAGCGGGTGCAATCATCGATGCATTTCGCGGATTGAACGCACATTTCCTTGTTCAGGAATTCGTCAAGGAAGCGGCGGGGTCTGACATTCGGTGCTTCGTCGTCAACGGCAAGGTTGTTGGCTCGATGATGCGAACAGCCGCAGAAGGTGATTTCCGATCCAATGTGCATCAGGGCGGTTCCGTCAAAGCGGTTAAGCTGACAAAAGACGAGCGTCGATCAGCCATTCGGGCCGCTAAAATCCTAAAACTAGATGTCTCTGGCGTCGATATTTTGCGATCTGATTCCGGCCCAAAAATCCTAGAGGTCAATTCTTCACCCGGCCTAGAGGGAATCGAAAAGGCAACGGGCAAGGATATTGCTGGCGCCATCATCGAATGTATCGAGGCGAATGTTCCGACGATTTACCGAGTAGGCCATAAGAGCTGATCCTCAGGGCAGCGTGATTGCACGCTTGCGAGACCGAGCCATGATGGCTAGTTCGTTTTTATGACATTCGCACAATCCATTCTCATGATCCTTTCGATGATCTTGAGTTTTATGACCTTCGTGATCTTCATCGAAGTGGTCATGTCTTGGCTGTTCATGTTCGGCATTTTGAATGTGCGTGGGCAAATTGCGCCGCAAATCTATCACGGCATTCGGACGATCACGGGCCCGATTCTTCAGCCCTTCCGAGATTTGCAGAACAAGCTTCTACCCAATCTCGGCACATTTGATCTGTCGCCGATTTTGGCGCTGATCGCGATCTGGTGGGTCCAGAATTACTTGATCAGTTCGGTGCTGATGCGCGCTTTCGCATAGGGACTACGCCCGCAGCCTTGAGATGGGCGACGGCGCTACGACGGCTTCCCTCTCTTTCGAAGCCATAGTCCTGCACTATCGGATGTTGCAAACCTCGGCACATCCTTGTTCGCGATCTCCGCACATTGCATCGCGAAATAATCATTGAAAAACATGATCTCATAATCCGTCTGGTACATGAGGAAAAGCTGCAGCGCATACGCTTCATTCCAAGACCTCGGTGGGTTTTTGATCCACACTTCTCGATATTCGAATGGCCAGAAAATATCATGGAAGTGAATGATCACGCCCGGCGCTAAACGGGGCAGAATTTCAGTCAGTTCCCAAAGTACATCCGAGTGCGTTTTTAAAATATGCGTCGAGTCGATGAACAGGAAGTCACCGGCGTCGAGCTGACCGAATATGTTGAGATCAACGTCCTGCACATTCTCTGCAATGATCGAAACCTTGGTCTGATCCTCCGTGATCAGATTTCTCAGCAATTCGGGATATGGATCGATGAAAGTGATTTCGGGGCGTTGATCGAAATAATTGTCAACAGTGTCGAGCAAAAGGGCCGAAGAGTAACCTGAACCGACTTCGATAATCCTTTTAGGCTTATTCGCCTGAAGCAGCGCAAAATATATGGCGGCATCGCCATAATTATAAGCAACATTGTTAAAGTAATAGCGAAATTCATCTGTTTTCTCTGTAGTAAACGGCATGGCTTGGATGAACGGCACCAGCGAGTTCCACGTTTCAATCATACCCTCCCGATCAATGTCGACATTATTGACCGATGGGGCGTCTACTGTTTTGAGTTTTTCGAAGGGAAGCTTCTCCACATCAACGACCGGACTATAAAAATGGCCGGGGTTGACGAACAGATTTTTCATCGACCTGACTCGCTCTTGAAATCTTTCAGACTCTAAAATATCACCAAATGCGTGAAAAAAACTGCCACTTTGAACTATGCGTCCGGCTCGATATTCGGCGTCACCGTCGCTCACCTCATGACCCAGCATTAATTCCATCAACTGAGCCAATTGTGATTGATCGATGTTGATAGGCCCTGCACTCGTTTGAGATCTGGATAGTCTCTGCTGGACTCTTTCTGACTCAAACAACTCATCCATAAGAGACTCTAAGCTCCGGCCGTCGCGGCTTTGTCTCTTGTAATACTCAATCGCATCTGGTTCCGGCGTAGCATCAAGAATTAGTGTCAGCAGGGCTTCAAGGTGACCGTATTCAGGAAAGGCTTCAGGACTGGGTTCAATCTGTGCCTGGAACCCCAATCCCACAAAAGCTTTTTTGAAGGCTCTCTTAAATATTGTATCTCTGGTCATAATGTTGAGCGCAGCCGAGGTCTTTAAATCTTAAATGTTTACGCAGACTTCCGCCTACTGCAGCGAAGCAAGTATGCAACAATTAATCCAAATTATGAATAAACCAGACTGGTGCCGCATGGGTGACTTGAACACCCGACCCCCACATTACGAATGTGATGCTCTACCAGCTGAGCTAATGCGGCACGCGCGCCATGGCGAAGCGGCAATATAGCGACAGCCCAAAACCCTATCAAGCGGGATTCATCAGTCCTTTGAGGGCTCGTCCTCGCCGTCCAGAAGGTCGTCAAATCGCCTCGCCAGATCAGGCTCTACGTCTGTTTCCGGCGCAACGAGACGAAGGGGTTCGGCGTTCGGTTCTGGCGTCGGACGACGTACGGCTTCCTGACGCTCTGCCCGTGGGTGGACCAACGCGCCCGTGTCGCCATAAGAAAACACCAGACGTCGCCAATCTTGTGGCTCATAGGCAAATCCGGGGCCTTCTGGATCAAGGTCTGACCAATCAAGCTCATGCGGGGCGGTCGCGGCCCGTTCCGTCCAAAGACGGGCATCCGCTTCATTGTCCAAATCGCGTTCTGCCTGAGCCGCCAACAGACATAAGCGCGCCGTTGGCTCACCCTCACTGAGCAGCGGAGACAGAAGCGAGAGTGCGGCGACAGGACGCTTCGCGCGCAAGTGATGATCAATCATCAGCAGTTCAGCTTCACGATTTTCAGGGTCTGAGGCGATAAACCGTTTCAGGCGGCTACCTTGAGTGTCCACACTCTCACCGGGATAAAGATCGAGATAAGCAATCGCGATTGCGGGATGCGGCGCGCTTTTCCATGCGCGTTCCAGCAGCGTGGACGCTTTCTTCTGACCACCAGTTGCCGAGAGTTCGTACGCGGCAATCGCAGCCGCTGGCGCAAAGTCTGGAGCATCCTTCAGGGCAGACTGCGCCAATTCGAGTGATTTATCGTGCTGACCGTGATCCATCCAGTAATCCGCTTCCGCTGAAAGCAGGACAGCGCGCCGCCGACTGAAAACCTCGCCCGTTATGTGTTTCGCAGCCCGGCCTTTTTCCAGAACATCACGGGCTTCGGTCCAGCGGTAATCGGCGACTAAAGCCTTAAACAATGTGTCGAAGGCCCAGCGCGCTTGCACATTTTGGTCAAACGCTTCTCGCGCCGCCTCGACTGCGCCCGATAAGTCGCCTGTTGCAAGTTTGGCCTGCGCCAAACCGCGCTGCGCGGTGGGTCGTGTCTTTGGACTATCCAGCATGGCCGAGTAATGTTCGACGGCCGCATCACTATCACCACAGGCTTCAGCCGCCGTGGCGCTGATAATGTGCCCAAGATCAGTTGATCCCGCCAAGTCACGGACGCGCGCTGACGCCTTACGCGCCCGGTCTATATCACCTTCGGCCCCGGCAATCAGAGCCTCTTCCATCGCGTCAATGGCGCGGTTGCGCCTGCGCATACCGACGCCTGACTTAAGCCGTCGCGGCAAGCGCCAGATCCAGAGCAAGATCGACCAGAGCGCAATCGTGCCGACCATGAGCGCCGTGCCAAACAGGATCACGGCTTGGAATGTCATCTCAATGGGAGGAAACGCCAACAGGCCGTCTTGAGCCGATGAGGTCATGACCAGTGTTGCATTGCCCCCAACGAAGAGAAGCGCGCCCGCCAGCAAGGCGATGAAGACCAGAAGCGCAATTAGATATTTGCTCATTGGACCGCGTCCTCCATGTCAGCGCGCCAACCGCGCGCAAGTGTGCGCAATTGGGACGGCAATTGGTCGAATGTCTTCAGCGCTGCACGGGGTCGGCCATCAGCCAGATCCCGTTCTATTGAAGCGATCAATAGTTCTGGATCTTCACTGCCCCGAACCCTCACATGTTGAGAGAAGACGCGCCGGATCAGGCCGCTGCCAGACAATTGCGCCGCGCCATCGCGTAACACATCTGCAGGAAAGCGCGGTAAAGAACTAGGATCAACATAAGGTTCAGACGGCACTTCAGGCTCAACGACGCCCGTGACTGACAAGGCTGTGTCAGCCAACACAGAGACTTGTTCCGCCTGATCTTGCAGCTTCGTCTCCAAAGCCATCACCCGGGCTTCGAGCGCTGAGAGGTCCTGCATGTCTTGAGGAATTTCGGGTAATTCAAACCCTCGCGCCTGCAACGCCTCCATGCGGTCGACAATCTCTTGGCTCAAAGGCTCGACCGTGGGTCGGGCTTCGAGCGCGACAATACGCCGATTGAGCGGAGACAGGTCGACTTTCGGAATCACGGGGGCTGGACGGTTTTGCAAGTCTGCCAGTTCGCTTTTCAACACAGCCATTTCAGCCTGTACGGGCGCCGGATCAAATGGAGTAGGCCGAATGAACCAACTCGCTGCAAAGGCAGCCGCAAACCCCAATAATGCTCCACCCAAGAGTGCGAAGGGCCAGCGCGGTCGGCGGTCCGTTACGTATGCGTCGTCCATCGCCGGATCGTCAGAATCTAACACATCAGGCTCAAGGATCAGAATTTCATCAGAGTCGGTCACATACCTATCCTAAACCTCTGCGGGTCGGCTGCAAGCGATCAGCGCGGCCTCGGTTGGACGTTCAGCAATCCGGGTTTTCAGGCCTTGTAATGGCGCGGCCACATTCGGGCTCAAACAATAAGCCGTCAGGTTGGACAGGTCGCGCTTAGGGAGCGCCATCAACGTGATGGAAGCCATAGGAGAGTAAAGAGCCACAGCGTCTATTGGTTCCAAATTTACGGGCCATTTTGTTATCGAATTCGTGGCGTAAACGATCTGGCGGCGCGCTTGCAGACCGCGCTCTATGAGCGTCTCGACAACGGCCCCGCTAATCGTCTCTCCCGACATGTGGACGAGAGGATTTTCTGTTTTTTCAATCACTTGCATCAATGACTTCCAGTCTCCGGCTGCGGAAACAATATGCTGGAAGCCATGCTCGCGCGCCACACGGGCTGTGGCATCACCCACAGTATAGATAAGACGCCCGTCCCCCTTAATCCCGCAATGCCGAACACCGTGAGCCGACGTAAAGATGAGGATTGCCCGATCAGAAATCGGTTCTGTTTGAGGGATCGGATGAACCGTCAGCAGCGGCGCAATGACGGGCGCAAACCCAGCCTCCCGCCACGCCTCTGCGCTGCGCTGGGTCGCAGGCTCTGTTCGCGTGATCCATATGCTAGTCGTCAAAAGTAATCCGCCCGTCGATTTCGATTCTCAACGTTTCACCCATTGCGAAACCAAAATCATAGGCGTCACCGACTGACGCAACGTCCTTGGCGTCGACGCAGGCAAAGCGCAGGCTGCCATCCTTAGCCAGCACCTCACCGCGAAACCCTAATTTGGTCCCAGTGAATTCGGCGAGCGCCGCGATTGGGGTTCGGCACGACCCATCCAAAGCTCTGAGAAACGCGCGTTCCGCTGTGATCGCTATCTCAGCAGACTTATCATTCAATCCCGTGAGTATTTCGCGCAACTGCGACTCGTCCCGACGCGTCTCAACCCCGACAACGCCTTGTGCAGGCGCCGGCAACATGAGCTCTGTCGGCACAGCCTGTGTAATCCGGTCGCCCGCGCCCAGACGGTTAAGCCCCGCCACGGCCAAGAAAGTGGCATCACAAACGCCGGCCTCGAGCTTTTTTAGGCGCGTTTGCACATTGCCGCGCAGCAGGCAGAATTGAACGTCCGGTCGCAAACTCCCCAGCTGCGCGCGACGGCGGAGGCTCGCAGAGCCAATCATGGCCCCGGCGGGCAGGTCATCAATCGAGGCATGTTTGACCGAGATGAAGGCATCGCGCGGATCTTCGCGCGGCAAGAGCGCCGGAATAATCAAACGCTCATGACCGACCGTCGGCACATCCTTCATCGAATGGACCGCCAAATCGATCCGGCCATCCAGCAACGCCTCTTCCAATTCCCGCGTAAAAAGCCCCTTCCCGCCGAAATCCTTGAGTTCGCCTTTAATCTGATCGCCGGATGTTTTGAGGATTCGGATCTGCCAATCCGTGTCCGGATCACGCTCAGCCAGCAGGCTTTGCACCCAGCGGGCTTGGTAAAGTGCGAGCGGGCTGCCGCGCGTGCCGATGTGGCGGGTCTGTTGCAAGCGGTCCGGGCCTCCCCTAGGTGAGCGGCGTGCCTTTAACCGCGACACAAGCCCCGACGCAATCCATCAAGACGCAATCCATGAAGCCTCCTGCCATCATACTCGGTATAGAAAGCAGTTGCGACGAGACCGCAGCAGCTGTGATTTGTGAGGAACGCGGACTATTATCCAACATTGTCGCCTCGCAAGATGAGGCTCATTCGCCCTTTGGCGGTGTCGTCCCCGAAATCGCCGCGCGCGCTCATATGATCAAGATCGAATCGATCATCCACCAAGCTATGACCGAAGCTAATGTCGCCTATGATGATCTGTCTGCCATTGCCGCAACGTCTGGGCCGGGACTAATCGGCGGCGTCATTACCGGCTTGATGGCAGCCAAGGGTCTATCGGTTAGCCTTGATATCCCGCTGATCGCGGTGAACCATCTTGAAGGTCACGCTTTATCACCGCGCCTGACTGAGGACTGCCCCTTCCCCTATTTGCTGTTGCTGGTGTCAGGTGGTCATTCGCAATTACTGAGCGTACAGGGTTTAGGCGACTATACGCGCCTCGGCTCAACCATTGACGATGCGGCCGGCGAAGCCTTTGACAAGACGGCGAAAGTGATGGGTCTGGGTTTTCCCGGTGGCCCCAATGTCGAACGATGGGCCGCCAAAGGTGATGACCGAGCGGTCAAATTACCGCGCCCTCTATTGGACCGGGACAGTTGCGACTTCTCCTTTGCGGGTCTGAAGACAGCCGTCGCGCGTGCCTTTGACGCATCGGATAAGTCCGACGCGGCAAAATCCGATTTGGCGGCGTCCTTTCAAAGGGCGGTCTCAGATTGCCTTGTGGACCGAACAGAGCGTGCGATGCAGGCGTTCAAACAAGACCTCTCTGGCCCATATCGCTTTGTCGTCGCCGGGGGCGTTGCGGCGAACCAAACCCTTCGAGAGAGCCTGAAAAACACTGCTAAACGTCATGATTTTGAGCCTTTCTTTCCACCGCTAGAATTTTGCGGTGACAATGCGGCGATGATCGCTTTGGCCGGGCTGGAACGGCTCTCAGCGGGACGCGTTGATGCTCTAGACGCCCCAGCTCGGCCCCGTTGGCCGCTTGATGGGGCTTCGGCTCGAACAGCGCCAGCCTCGGGCTCGGGACGCAAAGGACCTAAATCATGAAACTCTACGGCTCCTTCACCTCACCCTTCGCCCGCAAATGTCGGATCACGGCCTTGGAAGTCGGACTCGATGATCGTGTCGATTGGATCTCTGTGTCTGTGATGGACGAGACTGCCACCCATCCCAATCCGCTCAAACTTGTTCCGTCGTTTGAGACGGATGATGGTGAGTTGATCGTCGATAGTCGCACAATTTGCGAGTATTTGGTTGAAAGCGGAAACGGAAACCTTGCCCGTCCAGATTGGGCCGACCGAACCCTTGTCGCGATGGCCGACGGGCTCATGGACCGCGCCGTCTCCATCACCCTTGAGACCCGACGCCCCGAACAGGATCGGTCTAGCGATTGGCTTGTCCGGTGGACTGCTGCCATCCGTGCAACCCTAACCGAGTTGGAGCGGCGGCGTCCGGACACATTTACACCCGGAGCGATCTCGCTGCTCTGCGCCCTTGGCTATCTCGACTTCCGTCATGCCGGATTGAATTGGCGCAACAATCATCCTGATCTAGCCACTTGGTACAAACACACGTCACAGCGACCGAGCTTTACGTCTACGGAGCCTCCAGCATGAGCTATCAAACAATCGGCGTCATTGGCGCGGGCGCTTGGGGCACGGCACTGGCGCAAACCCTGTCCAAGGCCGGACGTGATGTCACGATTTGGAGTTTCGAGCCGGATTGCGCCGAGGCTATCAATGAGCGGCACGTTAATGACTGCTATCTGGATGGTGTTCCGCTTGATCCAAAACTACGCGCGACCTCCGACCCCGCCGACCTTGCGGGCTCGGATGCCATTCTGTCTGTCGCCCCGGCGCAGCATACACGCGCGACTTTGGCCGCCTTTGTTCCGCATGTCGCCGCTGGCACGCCTGTTTTGCTGTGCTCCAAAGGCATTGAGATCAGCAGCCGGGCCTTCATGGCCGATGTGTTGCGAGACGTTATGCCGGACGCGATTCCGGCGGTCCTGTCAGGACCATCCTTCGCCGCTGACGTCGCGCGCGGCTTACCCACAGCCGTCACACTAGCCTGCGCTGACGAAACGGTCGGCGCAGCTTTGGTCGAGGCCTGCGCGGCACCCACTTTCCGGCCCTATCTGACCGATGATGTGATTGGGGCCGAGATCGGCGGCGCAGTTAAGAATGTCCTCGCCATCGTCTGCGGCATCGTGCTCGGCAAAGGGCTCGGACGATCCGCCCACGCTGCCATCATGGCGCGCGGTTTTGCTGAAATGACGCGCCTTGGTAAAGCGCTCGGGGCGCGTCCTGAAACACTGACCGGACTTTGCGGTCTCGGCGATCTGGTCCTGACCTGTAGTTCTGAGATGAGCCGTAATATGAGCTGCGGTCTCGCGTTAGGGCGCGGCGAAAAACTGGACGACATCATGCAGGGCCGCTTGGCCGTGACCGAAGGCGTTGCGACCGCCCCCGCGCTCAAGATTTTGGCCCAACAGCACGGCGTCGACATGCCGATCAGTTTCGCGCTGGCGGATATTCTAGACGGATCCATTAGCGTGGATGAAGCCGTCATCGACCTTCTATCTCGCGATCACCGACCCGAAATCGAATAGGCTTAAAGCGTTTTCGATTTGCCGGCTTCGATCATAGGGAGATCAAGCGGCATCAGTTCCGTTTCCGTCGTGTGTTTCCGAGCTTTTTCGACCAAGGTCAGCGTCCCGTCTACCACAGCAACGAGGCGGCCATTCGGACCTAGCTGATCCATGACTTTTTCCGGGATCGCTCGAACGGCGCATCCCAGTACGATCCGATCAAAAGGGGCTTGGCCCGGCCAGCCATATCGGCCATCCCCGTGACGAATTTCAACATTGTGGATTCCGAGGGTTTTGAACCGCGCTTCCGCGTTCGAGACGAGGCCGACATAACGCTCAACCGAATAAACGCGGCGCGCCAGTCGCGATAAAACCGCCGACATCCAGCCTGATCCGCCGCCAATTTCCAGCACTTTAGATCGGTCCGTTGGGGCGAGCATTTGCACCAACAGCGCCGTCGTCAGAGGCGCACTGACCTGCTGTCCGCAGGCGATCGGCAAAGCGATCTCTTCATAAGCGCGTTCGTGCAGCTCCGAAGCCAAAAATGCCTTTCGCGGCACTTGCTCCATCGCGCGCAACGTCGCGGAATCGCTGATCCCACGCGACCGCAACCGCATGACCATATCGACGAGCCGCGGGTCGAAATTCACGTCTCTGACAGGCGCGCCAGCGTCCCCTCATGGGTGAGATCAGTATGGAGCGGCGTGACAGAAATGAAGCCGTCATAGATGGCGCGCAGATCCGTGCCCTCGTCCGGGTTCGACTTCTTCGCGCCGTAAGTCAGCCAATAATAATCGCCGCCGCGCGGATGGTCACGCTTGTCGATATGACTCATTTGGAAGTCACGATGCCCTTGCCGTGTGTACTGCACACCGCGAACCTCATCGGGGGCTTTATCGGGGAAGTTCACATTCATCACGACCCGCTCCGGCCAGCCTTTTTCAAGCAGCGTCCGGACAATATTCGCGCCATGCGCTTCAGCCGTTTCCCACGGTAGTGACGTCGCGCCTTGAAAGCCGCGCGCCAAGGATAAGGCAATCGACGGGACGCCCATCTGCATACCTTGCAATGCCCCGGCGACCGTGCCGGAAAAGGTCACATCTTCCGCTAGGTTCTGCCCGCGATTGACGCCTGACAGAACCAAATCCGGCGGATGATCAACGAGCAGGTCGCGCATGGCTACAATGACGGAATCCGTCGGTGTTCCGGTTACGGAATAAACGCGCTCATCAAGATGCCGTAGGCGGACAGGATTATGCAGGCTGACACCGCGTGACGCGGCAGACTGCTCACTTTCCGGGGCACAGACCCAGACATCATCAGATAATTCCGCCGCGATCCGTCGCAGCACCTGAAGTCCAGTCGCTTGGACACCATCATCATTCGTCAGTAGGATTCGCATGCCGCGCTGATCGCAGATCAGCGGCTCTCTGTCATCACTAGAGCCACTACGCGTCTGGCTTACAACCGCTTATCTGGCGCGAACAGGCCTTGGCGGGAGAAGCCGCGCGGAGCCATGCGACCCGCTTGGGCGCGTGAGCCCTCATGTTGCGGCCAATCCGGCACATCATGCCGCCGCCCGGCACTGTCGATAAACGCGAGACCGTCTTCAGAAGAGAATGTGGTCATGTCGCTGAGGCCGCCATCCTTATAGCGCTGTAAGCGGACTCCCTTACCTCGGGTCAGTTCGGACACTTCGTCCAGATTGAACACGAGTAACTTCCTGTTCTCGCCAATCGTCGCGATCCGGTCGCCCTTGGCCTCAATGACACGCACGGCTTCAGCGTCGCCTTTAACGTTTAAGACTTGCTTGCCCCCGCGCGTTGACGCCACAATGTCCGCTTCTTTGACGCGGAAACCATAGCCTTCTGATGAGGCGACCAAGAGTGTCCGCTCTGGATCGTGCACAAACAAGCCGACGGGAATATGGTCGTTTTCCAAATCAACCATCAGGCGGATCGGCTCACCATTGCCGCGACCGCCGGGCAGCTTGTCTCCGCCCAACGTGTAGAACTTTCCGTTCGAGGCGAAGAGGATAATCTTATCCGTCGTTTCCGCGTGAGCGGCAAAAGCGAGTTTGTCGCCTTCTTTAAATTTCAGCGTGTCGAGATCATCGACTTTGCCTTTTAGAGCCCGGATCCAGCCTTTTTCAGATAGGATGACCGTAATCGGTTCTTTAGTGATGAAGGCTGTCGATAGATCAATGTCGAGGTCAGGCGCGAGGTCGAACGTTGTCCGGCGGCGTCCTGCTTCGGTCTTCGGCCCGTAGAGATCGCGCAACTCGCGGATTTGAGCTGAGATTGTGTCCCACTGCTGAGCGTCGGAGCTGACTAACGATTCGAGCTTGATTTGCTCCGCGCGCAGGTTTTCACTCTCTGTCTTAATCTCGATTTCCTGCAGCTTATTCAGCGCCCGCAACCGCATATTCAGGATCGCATCGGCCTGCCGCTCCGTCAGGTTAAAGGCGGCTATGAGTTCGTCTTTCGGCTTGTCCTCATAGCGGACGATGCGGATCACTTCGTCGAGGTTAAGGAAGGCGATAAGATAACCGTCGAGCACTTCTAACCGATCAGCGATCTTACCAAGGCGTTGCTCCGTACGGCGCAGTAGAACTTCGCGACGATGATCAAGCCAGCTCTGAATAACCTCACGTAGATCCATGACGCGCGGCACGCCGTTGGCGTCCAGCACATTCATATTTAGACTAACACGGCTCTCCAATTCACTGATTTTAAATAGGCTTTCCATCAATATGGCGGGTTCAATATTCTTAGACTTTGGCTCTAGGACGATGCGAACATCTTCGGCGCTCTCATCGCGTACGTCAGCGAGTCCCGATGCCTTCTTGCTCTCAATAACTTCGGCCAGCTTCTCAATCAGGCGAGATTTCTGCACCTGATAGGGAATTTCCGTGACGACGATCTGGTACGTTCCGCGTCCGGTATCTTCGACTGACCAGCGCGACCGGATCCGGAAACTCCCGCGCCCGGTTTGATAGGCCTCGAGGATATTATCCTTAGGCTCGACCATGATCCCGCCCGTTGGCAGATCGGGTCCGAGAATATGGTTCACCAAGGTCTCAACCCGCGCATTTGGCGTCTTGATCAGGTGCAGCGCCGCATTGCAGATCTCGGCCACATTATGCGGCGGGATCGACGTCGCCATGCCGACCGCGATGCCCTGCGCACCATTGGCGAGCAGGTTCGGAAAGCCTGCGGGCAGAACGACGGGTTCGTTATCTTCCTCATTATAAGTCGCTTTGAAATCAACCGCGTCTTCATCGAGGCCTTCGAGCAGCAACATGCCCGCCGCCGTCATCTTGGCTTCGGTGTAGCGCATGGCCGCCGGGCTATCGCCGTCAATATTGCCGAAATTGCCCTGCCCTTCGACGAGCGGGTAGCGCGTCGCAAATTCCTGGCTGAGCTTGACCAACGCGTCGTAAATCGACTGATCGCCGTGCGGGTGAAACTGACCCATCACATCGCCAACGATCCGGGCCGACTTCTTATAAGCCCCCTCCGGATTCAGCTTTAGCTGGCGCATCGCGTAAAGAATCCGCCGATGAACGGGCTTCAGACCGTCGCGCACATCCGGCAAGGCGCGCTGCGTAATCGTCGACAGGGCATAGGCCATATACCGCGCGGACAGCGCATTATCGATATGTTCCTCGATTACGGGATTATGCGGGGTTGTGCCTCCGCCTGAATTCTTCGGTTTTTTCGTTTTCGCCATCGTCCTGCTTCCCGCGTCGAATCAGAAGGTTAGCCTAGCAGGCGACCCAATGAAAATCCCCGCCAATAGCGCTGAAAAGACCCGCGTCAGGGAAAGACAGCCAACCCATCGGCGATCAGCCGCTCGACCATGACGCGCCTAGCCTCTGGAAGCGTGCGGTTGCGTTCCCACTGAACTCGCGTTTCTAGAAAATGCCCTGTTAGCCTCAGCCCGTCACCGACATCCTCTGGTGACGCGATAGGCTCCCCGCGCAGGAAGGGCGGCAGACGAAATAGCTTGTCCAGATAGGGTTCAGCGGCTTCGGCGCTCACCGCGCGGCCTGAGCGGGGTGAGACATGGGTTAGATTGTCGGTTGTTTCCGTGGCCGCGCAGCGTGACAGATCCAGACCGTATCCGAGCCCCTGAAGCAGCAGGCTTTCCCACCGAACATAGAGGGCGGGCCAGATGTCAGGGTCGTTCAAGCGCTCGAGCACGATTTTGGTCACGTCATACAGGTCAGGCAGCGGCTGTTTTTCCGGTAACATCTCTCGCGATAGCGCGGCGATGCTGTTCAGCGCCGCGAGGCTTAACCGGTCTTCCATGAAGACGCCCGCTAGGGCCTCAACGATTTCGACCGTGTAATAGCCCAAATGTTCTTCGAGCCGTCCGCGCCATTCGACTTCAACGATATTGCCCGGTTGCAGCAGCGGGCGCATCCGCCGCCCGGCACCACCGCGTACCAAGCCCTTATGGCGGCCATGGTCGCGTGTGAACGTCTCCATAATGGCGGAGGTTTCACCGTGCTTACGGGCCTGAAGCACAATCGCTTCGGAGGTGAAGTCCATCAGACTTGGATGCCGAAGACGCGTTTAAACATCGAACTCCAAGCCGGCTTCGGTGTAACGCGCGCGATCTTCCATCCAGTTCTCGCGGACTTTCACGAAGAGGAAAAGATGGACGCGACGGCCAAGCCAGTCTTCCATCTCTTTGCGGGCGGCCGCACCGATGGCTTTGACGGTCTCGCCGCCCTTACCAAGCACGATCCCCTTTTGTGTACCGCGACGGACATAGATGATCTGATCAACTCTCACCGACCCATCCTTGCGGTCGGTCCATTTCTCCGTTTCGACCATCGAGGCGTAAGGCAGCTCATCATGCAGACGCAGAAATAGTTTCTCCCGCGTGATCTCTGCCGCCATGAGGCGCACCGGAATGTCCGCCGCCTGATCTTCAGGGTAGAGCAGCGGGCCTTCTGGCATGGCGTCGGCCAGATAGGTTGCCAAATCTTCGACGCCCGTCCCCTTCGTCGCGGAAAGAACGAATATACGATCGTAACCACCCACCTCATCGAAATGGGCAATCAAGGGTAGAAGCTCATCGGTCGGAACCGTGTCGATTTTGTTGAGGACAAGCACCGCTTTCCGCTGGCGTTTGGCCAGCCCCGCCATCACCCGATCCGTGTCGTGGCTCGCGAGCCGATCCTGTGACGAACCTTCGCCTTTTGCGTTGCGGAACCAAGCGCCCGCATCGACAATATGCGCAATCGCGTTGGAATCATCTGCGCCGCGCCAAGCCGCATGGACCATTGATTTAGAGAGACGATCCTGTTTGCGGGGCTCGAAAATGCCCGGTGTGTCGACCAGCACGACTTGGGCACTGGCGCCTTCACTCGTGGTCAGCATCGCAATGGCCCGGATCTGAAACCGCGTCGTCTGAACCTTATGAGTGACGATTGAGACTTTTTCGCCGACCAGCCGGTTCGTCAGCGTCGACTTGCCTGCATTGGGCGCACCGACGATGGCGGCAAAACCGCTGCGATTTAAGGGCTTCGATTGTGTCATGTCCATCTATCGATCAATTCTTGTGCGGCGTTTCGTTGGGCAATTCGCTTACTTTTGCCCCGACCCGATGCGGTTCCAATGCCAGAAACACTAACATCTATCACGAAAAGCGGGTCGTGATCCGGGCCAGACCGCTCAGTCACGCTATATTCTGGCAATCCATGCCCGCCCGCCATCGCACGTTCTTGCAGCTCCGTTTTCGGGTCTTTCGCGGATTTGGACACAACAGCCTTAAACTCAGACATCCAAAAACGGTCATAGAAGGCTTGCGCAGCCTCCATGCCGCCATCGAGATAGAGCGCCGCAATCAGCGCTTCGCACGTATCGCCGAGAATGGACGTCTTCTCCCGCCCACCCTGTTTTTCCTCCGATGGAGAGATCAGCACATAGTTTCCGAGATCAACCTTACGGGCGACCGTGGCGCACATTTCCTTGCGGACGAGCGCGTTCAATCGACGGGCGAGCGTGCCTTCCGTTTCCGAGGAATAGTCAAACAGAGCCCGCGCCGTCAGTAGGCCCAAGACACGGTCCCCTAAAAATTCGAGCCGTTCATTATTGGGAGCGGTGCTATGGCCGTCCCCATAAGAACTATGGGTAAGCGCGCGCATAGCCAGTTTCCGATTATCGAACCGGTAATCGAGATTGCGTTCGAGTTTCTCGACCCGCTTATAGCGCTGCGCCTCGAGGCTGCTCATTCAATACCCTTGAAGAAGCGGTCGCCGCGGAAATTAGCCCAGGTCCAAGGTTTGTAGATCACAAAATCTGCATTGACCGAGGCCAGCACAAATTCCGCGCGCCCAATAATATTTTCGGCTGGGACATAGCCCGCGCCCATTTGGCGAACCGGCACACGGCTATCGCCGGAGAAGTCGCGATTATCGCCCATCATAAAATAATGTCCGGACGGCACGGTGAAGACATTTGTATCATCCGCTCCATTATTCTTGATCCCGTCATAGATCAGATGCGGCTCAGCTTCGCCCGGCAATGTTTCTTGGATCAGCTCAGCATTGAAGCTACCTTCTACGCGTCCACCCGAGAGGTGTGTGTAGGTCTCATTCCGAACCAGTTTCATGTCGACGGGCGAATTATTGATATGCAGAACACCACCGACCATCTGAATACGATCCCCCGGCAATCCTACGACGCGTTTGATATAATTTTGCGGGATTCCATCAGGACGGAAGACAATAACGTCACCCCGGTCCGGGCCCCGGCCCAGCAAGCGCCCATCCACGTCCAGAAACGGAAATGGCAGCGCCGCATAGCGTCCGTAACCAACGGAATATTTGGACGTGATGACGTAGTCACCTTCCATCAGACCCGGATACATGGACCCGGTCGGGATCGTGAAAGGCTGGAAAATGAAGGTTCGTAGGACGAGCGCAATACCGAGCGCCCAAATCACCGTGGAGATGGTCTCGCGAACACCGCCCTCAGACTTTTTGGCCTCAGACTTTTTGGCCTCAGCGCTTTGTGCCGTCTTTTTGGTTTTAGACTTACGGGTCAACATGAGCGCGCCCTAGCAGGCGGGTTTGGCTTCGACCACTGCAAAGGCCACAGCGAAATCACGTTCGTCAGACAGGCTGATACGCACATGACCCTTATAGCCGTCTGGCACGAGCTCTTGCAGCCGTTCAGCCGCGCCGCGATGCAGCAGTACATCTGGCCGTCCAGACGGTGAATTGACCACCTCAACATCGTGCCATGACAGATGGCCGCTGTCTTCCGTCGCTAAAGCCTTGGCAACGGCTTCCTTGGCCGCAAATCGTTTGGCCAGACAAGGAACAGGATCAGGGCGAGCCAAGCACTTCTCTCGCTCGCCTTCCGTGAAGGCTTTTGCCGCGAAACGCTCCGGGTGCCGCTCATAAATATCGCGTATGCGACGAATATCGCAAATATCAGTGCCAATGCCCAAAATCATGCGACGCGAGCGTCCCGAATGATGGAGGCCATACGGTGAATAGCAGGGGTGAGCCCCATAAACACGGCCTCGCCGATGATGAAATGCCCGATATTAAGCTCTTTCGCTTGCGGGATGGCTGCGACGGGGACGACATTATCGAAGGTCAGCCCGTGACCATAATGGACTTCTAGGCCTGCCTCCTGCGCGATCGTCCCGCCTGTTTGCAGTTGCGTCAAGATTTCAGCGGCACGAGCCGTATCACCATCATCCAGCGCGTGAGCATAAGCCCCCGTGTGAAACTCGACGACTTTCGCCGCCGTACGCGCCGCCGCATCAATTTGGTGGGGCTGTGCTTCGATGAAGAGTGAGACCCGGCATCCGGCTTCAGCCAGCTTGGCAATAATCGGCACGAGCCGATTATGCTGTCCGGCGACGTCGAGCCCGCCTTCTGTCGTGCGCTCCTCACGCCGTTCCGGGACGAGACAGGCTGCATGCGGTTTTAGGCGCGTCGCAATGGCCACCATCTCCTCTGTCGCGGCCAATTCCATATTCAGAGGAATGTTCTGCTCTGCGCACAAGGCAGACAGACGCTCCATATCGTCATCCGTGATATGACGGCGGTCTTCGCGAAGGTGCGCGGTGATACCGTCCGCGCCCGCCTTTATCGCTACGCGGGCGGCCTCAACGGGATCAGGGTGCGTGCCGCCGCGTGCGTTTCTCAGCGTCGCGACATGGTCGATATTAATGCCCAGACGAACCGCGCCGCGCCTTCGCATCACTTCAGACCTCGACTGCCCGGCTTATAGGCGGGCGTGCCTGCCAATTCTGGCGGCAGATCGTTCGGATCGAAATCGGGGAAACGTTTCGCGGCGAGGCTGATGAGTGGCACGCCAATATCGGCCTCTCCGCCAGAGCGATCAAAGATGCAGCATCCTGCCACCACGTCACCGCCAGCTTCCGTAATAGCCTTGATCGTTTCACGAGACGACAGGCCCGTCGTGACAATATCTTCAACCATCAAAACCGTCTGGCCCTGTTTCAACTCAAAGCCACGGCGCAAAACAAAGGTGCCGTTTTCACGTTCCATAAACATGGATTCCAGCTCGAGTTGGCGCGCCATTTCATAGCCCGGGATGACACCGCCCATGGCTGGGGCGATGATGACATCCGGCAAGTCGCCAAGCTGCGCGCGCACTTTATCGGCCAGCGCTGCGCAGAGTTTCGCGGTCAAGACAGGGTTTTTGAAGATCAGCGCTTTTTGCATGAACAACGCACTGCGCCGTCCTGAAGACAGGATGAAATGGCCTTCCAACAAAGCCCCCGCTTCGCGGAAGACGTCCAGAACATCCTCAGTCGTCATCGTCATGCGGCTGGTCACTTTCAATTTGGGATCGGCTACGGTCAGCGGCGACCACATAGGTCGATGTGCGCAGCGCGGCAATGATGGCGATGAGGTGGCGATTGTCGCGTACCTCTAGGTCCAGCAACATGTCGAAGAAAGCCTGACTCCGCTGCAAGGTCTTGATATTAATGAGGTTTCCTGAATTTTCGCCAATGATACGCGTGACATCTGCCAGTGCGCCGGGAACATGTTCCACAGTCGCCGTTATCAGCGCGGTCGAGGCTGCGCGCTCTGCGGCGCGGCGCCAGCCCAAATCAATCCAATGGTCTTGTTGCGACTCATGCTTGGCCAGCTCTTCACAATCAATCGTGTGAATATCGATGCCGCCTTTAAGCGATTGCACGCCAATAATACGGTCGCCTGGGATCGGGGAACAACAGCGCTTCAGATGCAGGCCGACGCCAGACCGAAGCCCGTCACCTTTGACATATAGGCGCGCTGAGCGGTCATCAATCAGATCGCGATTGGCCATCTCAGAATCTGGATCGCGATCCTTCAACGCTGGGAACACCGCCATGATAAATTCGCTCATCGACAGATCGCCGCGACCGAGGCGCTCATAGACTTCACCAACCTCACTATGGCCCATACGCTTCACGACATCATCCAGCGCGCCTTCCGTGAAAGTCTGATGCTCGCGGGTGAAGGCATGTTCCGCCAGCATCGCACCGATCCGACGAAACTCTTCCGTCTCGCCGTCGCGGGTCAGGCGGCGTAGGGCCGACCGGGCTTTGCCGGTGACGACCATATTTTCCCAACCTTCCAGCGGCTCCGCCGTCCCGCCCCGGATGATTTTAACCACATCGCCATTTTCTAGCCGGGTCCGTAAAGGTACGTCGCGGCCATTGACCACAGCCCCGATGCAGGTGTGACCGACCTTGGTGTGAACGGCATAGGCGAAATCGATCGGCGTTGCTCCCCGCGGCAGGGAAATCAGATCGCCCTTAGGCGTGAAGGTGAAGACCTGATCGGCAAACATCTCCAACTTGGCATGCTCTAGGAACTCATCCGCGTCACCGGATTGCTCCATCATCTCTACAAGCGGACGAATCCGCCGTAGCGGATCCCCACCGGACGCTTGGGCGCGTTCAGGGTCATAGGCATAAGCTTGGTCTTTATAGGTCCAGTGCGCGGCCACACCGCGCTCGGCCACATCTTCCATACGCTCGGTTCGAATCTGAATTTCAACACGGCGGTTGTCGACGGTGCGGATTGTCGTGTGCAGGGATTGGTAGCCGTTAGACTTGGGCACGCTGATGAAATCTCGGAAGCGGGCTGGAACAGCGCGGTAGGTGCGATGCAATATGCCTAGCACGCGGTAACAATCCGCGTCGGTCCGCGTCAGGATTCGAAAGGCATAGAGATCAGCAACATCATCAAAGCCAATATTTTGCCGCTGAAGCTTTCGCCAGATGGCAAAGGGGCGTTTCTCACGCCCATAAATTTTCACAGAAACATTATGTTTGTCGAAGAGATCCCGCAGCGCCGTGGAGACTTCGCTGATCGCCTCGCCCTGTTCGCTACGCCATTCATCTAAGCGACGCATAATGCTTTCAAACGCGCTGGCATTGAGGTGCTGGAACGACAGGTCTTCAAGCTCTGAGCAAATCCGGTCGACCCCGATCCGGCGGGCTAACGGTGCGTAAATATCTAGCGTTTCGCGCGCAATCCGCTCCCGAGATTCTTGGCGCGGGTGATATTGCAGGGTCCGCATATTATGCAGCCGGTCACAGAGTTTAACCAACAGCACCCGCACATCGCGGCTCATGGCGAGAACGAATTTCTGGAAATTTTCGGCCTGCGCCCGTTCCCGGCTGGCTGATGGGCTCAGCTCAAGCTGAGACAGTTTTGTCACCCCATCAACGAGATCGGCAATTTCTGGCGTGAATTCTTCGGCCAGATCATCGCGCGTGACGTCCGTATCTTCGATAACGTCATGCAACAGGGCGGTGCAGATCGATGCGACATCAAGATGCAGCCCCGCCAATATTCCAGCAACTTCGATAGGATGTGCGAAATAAGGATCGCCAGAATGGCGCTTCTGTTCACCGTGTGCCTTGACCGTGTAGATATAGGCCTTGTTCAGCAGAGCTACGTCTGCGGATGGGTCATAGGCTTTAACCCGCTCGACCAATTCAAATTGGCGCAGGTAGCTATTTTTGCCGCCTTGCGGCGCGGGCATGATCGGCGTGTGGTCGTTCACCGGATCGATATAGAGAGGCACTTACGCAAAAGCCACCGACATTGGTCGGTGGCTTGATGAATGCGTAGCAATGTCAGGACGGCTAGAAGCGGGTCGAGCTATCATTGTCGCGGTCGCCTTGCAGCGCGCGAAGAAGGTCAGCTTCGGACATTTCCTTAGCCTTGCTTTCACCATGTTCAAGCGCGAGCACAGGGGCCGCGTCTTCCTGCGCGTCATCTGGCATGTCGTCATCCGTGATGACCCGCTGCAAATTGGTAACAAGGCTTTCGCGAAGCTCGTCTAATTCGAGGGTGCCTTCGGCCAATTCGCGCAAAGACACGACGGGTGTTTTATCATTGTCGCGGTCGACCGTCAGGGCTGCGCCTGCGGAAATATTGCGGGAACGGTGTGAGGCAAGCAGAACGAGATCGAACCGGTTTGGGATCTTCTCGACGCAATCTTCAACGGTAACGCGGGCCATAGGAATCTCGCTGGGACACAGAAATACGGAAAGCGGGCCTTTAATCCCGGATGGGCCCAGACGCAAGCACAGAGGACAGAGCGTAAGGTGCAATAAATTCGGACTTAACCGTCCACGATCTCAAACAGTTCCGGGTGTGCGCCCGCCGGGTCGGCTTCACGCGGGAGATAACAAGACACATGCGTCCCCTGCCCCTCGATACTGTCGAGCTCAACCCAGCCGCCATGACGGTCGATGATGCGTTGGACTAAGGTCAAGCCAAGCCCAACGCCGCCGCGTGAGCTTTCGAAACTCTCAAACACGGCGGCTTGCCGATTGAGCGGGATGCCAACGCCCGTGTCACGGACCCACAACCGTACGCCGCCGCCCGCTGAGCGTTCGGCCCCCAGTTCGATCAGCCCGCCCGGCTTGGTGAACCGCAAAGCATTCGCGAGCAGATTGTAAACCACTTGTTTCATCCGGGTTTCGTCCGCGCGCACGACGCCAATCTCCGGATCGCAAACAATCTCGAGGGATATCCGCGTGTCATCCGCCTTGGTCGCCACATAATCAATCGAGTGATCGAGCAATTGGAATATATCCACATCACCCAGTTCTAGATCCAGTTTGTCGGCCTCAATGGCCGCAATATCGAGAATGTCGTCGATGGCCTTAGCCAGATCCTCAGACGCACTCTGGATCGCGAAGACGAACTCGCTCTGCTTATCCGATAACTCGCCCGCGCCGCCATTCTGCAAGAAGTCGGAATAGCCCGCAATCGTCGTCAGAGGGGTCCGTAATTGATAGGAAACATGGCCGACAAACTCGCTTTTCATGCGGTCTGCTTCTTCCAGCGCTTCGGCCCGCTCCCGCAAAGCCCTTTCCGTACGGCGGGACGAGGTCACATCGTCCCAAGCGATGAGTGTCGCGCCATCCGGCAGCGGTCGAGACAGCCACCGCATGACTCTGTTGTCGGAACAGGTGATTTCGCCGTCGACGTGACGACGCACATCCGGGTTCGGGTCCGTGGCGCGTGCCTTAAGGTCCGACCAAAATTCGGCATCGTGATAGAGCGGAAAGCACAACTCGATGATGTCAGCAAAGCGCGGACTGTCCTTCAGATCATCCTCACTCAGTCCCCAGAGCTTTGTAAAGGCAGAATTATGCAGCCGCAGTCGGCCATCCGTGCCAAAAACGGCGATTCCCTCGGTCAATTTATCAAGCGTCGCCCGCTGCACATTGATGAGCGTGCCGAGCTGGCTCTTGAGGGTCATTTTATCAGTAATGTCGGAGAATAGGATCGTAATCCCGCCTTCCGCATCGCGCAGTCGCACCACCCGGTAGAGATTACCATTCGGCATATCCCAAGTTTCTTCCGGGACTTCATTTGGCCAATCCGTATACAGCGCCAATTCTTGCGATTTCCACTGACGATAATCGGACTTTGGCGGCAACTGCTCTGTTTCGCGAAGACGGTCGAGTAGCGCCGCATGGTTCGGCCCACTTTGTAGCCAGCCCAACTCCAGACTGAACATCGTCGTGAACGCCTGATTGAAGCTACGCAATGTCTGGTCCGGCGCAAAGGAAATGACAGCTTCGCCCGTTTTGCCGAGCCATGCATCATGCGCGGCCAGATGACGGTCGAGCATACGCTTCAACGTCTCAGCTTCAGAGGCATCCATCGCCATTCCAGCGACGCCGCCACTGACCGGGAACAGGTCGATCCGCATAGCCATGCGCTGTCCGCCACCCGTGACGATTGGACGAACCGATTGGCTGGGTGACCCGGTTTCAAGCACGGCCATCGCCTCGCTTTGCGCCTTCGCGTCGAGGTGGAGTTGTTTGCTGATGACATCGTCGAGATTTTTTCCGCCTACGGCGCGAATATAGACTGGGTTGGCCCAATTAATCTGACGTGTGCTCGATAAACGCCAAACCGGGTGCGGGGCACGGCTCATCATCTCAACGAAAGCGACAGGGTCAACTTCAGCCGTCAGACGAGATGTCTCAAAGCGCGAAATCGCCTTGCGTTCATCTTCGCCGCGTAACGATGCATCTTGAAGCCAAAGGACAATTTGACGCCCAGCGACACGGCCGTCGGCCTCGATGATTTGACCTTCTGGCAACAGGATAGACGCGGAAAATGACTCTCCGCTCAGGCGCAGAGATGACAGTAAAGTGCGCAGCGTTGGCCGCTTGGCTTTGTCAGACACAGTATCAAGGTCGGCCAGACCCGATAGAACGCGCATTGCAACATTGCGCGAGCCCCCCGGTTCTGAGAATCTCAGCATCGAAGCGAGCGCAGCGGGGCTTCCGAAGACCCTCGGCTCACCAAAGTCAGATTCGGATGTGACCTCGCCTTCATCCCAAACCAGAACCAGTCCCGAATATGACCCGAAAACCGCATCATAATGGCCGATCTGATGATCGAGATCTCGGGCGCGCATCTTCCAGCGCTGCTCGGATCGGTTCACGCGGCTGAGCAACGCAAGGACAATGCCGCCCATGATGACAGCAAGCAGTACAGCGATGGCTGTGACTGCGAACGTTATATCTATGGATTGATCCAGCACGATCCGCGCAATGACTCCCCAATTGTCGCAGACCTTATGGCCGTCGCGACGTCCTCATCAAAATGGGATAGACGCCTATTGGCCGAGTGAAAAGCGCGAAGCTCGCCTAATCCGCGAGAGATTCTATGACAGCGCAGAGTTCTTCGACTGCAGCCGAAACGACCGCCATGTCTTCGCCTTCTGCCATCACGCGGATCAGTGGCTCTGTCCCTGAAGCGCGGACGAGCACCCGACCATTATCACCCATCCGAGCATCCACGGCTTTTATGGCCGCCTGCACGGGTTCATGCTGCAGCGGCGAGGCACCATTGTAACGGACATTTTGCAAAAGCTGCGGAAAGGGTTTGAACACGCTCAAATACTCGGCGCTTGTGTCCCCGGACTGTAATAAACCGGCCAACACCATGATCGCAGCGAGGCTCCCGTCTCCTGTGACAGCATAGTCGGTCATCAGCACATGTCCCGACGGTTCACCGCCAAGATTAGCCCCGAGATCAGTCATACGGACGGCGACATGGCGGTCCCCAACGGGGGTCCGCTCCAACTTTAATCCTAAGGCGTCAAAATAACGTTCTAACCCAAGGTTAGTCATGACGGTCGAGACAATCGAAGCGCTGCTTAGGCGCTCTTGCTGATGCCAGTCCGTGGCTAGCCGAGCGATCAACTGGTCTCCGTCGACAACCTCTCCCCTATTATCGACCATGATCAGTCGGTCAGCATCGCCGTCCAGCGCGACGCCAATGTCTGCTTTGTGATCAAGCACAGCTTTTGCCAAAGCTTCAGGATGGGTGGACCCGCAGTCTTCATTAATGTTGCGACCGCTGGGTGATATTCCCAGCAAAATAGGCTCTGCACCGAGCGCGCGAAGTGCGGCGGGAAAGACTTGGTAAGCGGCCCCGTTGGCGCAGTCCGCAACTATCGTCAGACCGCTCAGCGAATGAGCCCCCGTGGACCGGAAAGCGGAGATCAGAGTGTCGATATAGAGATCGTCCAAAACCCGATCGTCTTTTGTCTCACCCCGTGTCGCAGCCGGGTCTAAGCCCGTTCCCATGGCGGTTTGAATGAGGGCTTCGATGGAATCCTGAACCGCGTCAGAGATTTTGCGACCATCCGACCCAAACAGCTTCACCCCATTATCGTGAAAGGGATTGTGGGATGCAGTAACCATCAACCCAAAATCAGCGCCGAGATGCGGCACCATCGAAGCCGTCGCTGGGGTCGGCAATACACCGATGGGCACTACATGGATACCTTGCCGCAGCAGGCCCTTTATCAAAGCGGCTTTGACAGTATCGCCAGATTCCCGCGTGTCGCAGCCGATGACGGCCGTCGACCCGGCCCCGAAATGCGCGCCGATCGCGTCGGCGAGTTTTTCTAACGATTCCTCTGAGAGCTTACCTTCGCCCGCGCGACCGCGAATGCCGTCCGTTCCGAAATATCCGGCCATGTTACAGCTTATCCGTACGATTGTCGGCTTTGAGCCGATTGACGATTTCTTTGACGTCCTGCGACGCATCCAGCTCGACAACGAGCACACGACCGTCCCGCACGATCACGCCCACATTCTCTAAGCCGACCAGAGCCACCAGCGGCCCATCCGTATCGATCAGGCTGCCTGCGCTGTCATGCGCATAACCATCGCCGATAATTACGGCTTCATCACCAGCGGCGTGAAGGTCGCGATAGGCCCGAAAGCTACCCACATCGCGCCAACCCAGATCACATGGCAAAACCGCGCCTTTTGACGTCCGTTCCATCAGAGCAATATCAATCGGCTCGGGCTTACACTGGGCGAAGCTCTCTGCATCGAGGTGGATCACTTGGTCTTGATGCTTGGCTTGAGCGTAAGATTGCCGCGCTGGCTCGGCACACGCATTGGCGAGGGCCAACATTTCCTCGATCAGCAGCGACGGCTTGAACAGGAAGATACCGCTGTTCCAGTGATAATTACCGCTCGCCAGATAGGATTTGGCCGTGGCTTCGTCCGGTTTTTCACGGAAGCTTTCAATCTCGAAAATTCCGTCTGCGATGGTCGTGCCTTGCTGAATATAACCGAAACCTGTGGCGGGATGATCCGGTGTCATCCCGAAGGTGACATGGTGGCCTGCCGCCGCAATCGGTGCCGCCTGGCGCAGTGCGTCCAAGAAGACGTCGGGACGCTCGATCACATGGTCAGCCGGGGCTAGAAGGATCAGCGCGTCTGGGTCCAATGACAAAGCGTGCAAGGCCGCCACGACCGCGCAAGGGCCAGTGTTGCGTCCTTCCGGCTCGACAATGATCGCGCCGTAATCGTGAATTTGTTCGTCGATCAGGTCAATATGCGACCTATTGCAGATAAAAACAGGCGGTAGAAAATCAGGACCGCGAGTCCGGTCCGCCGTGTCTTGGATCATGGTCTTCGACCCGGCCAGCGGCAAGAATTGCTTCGCGGCGGATTGTCGTGACAGGGGCCAAAGCCGACTGCCCGCCCCGCCGCTGAGAATCACGGGTAGAATCTTTGTATAATCGCCCATGAACGCGCCCTTAGCCGCCCAAACTCACCTCGCCTAGTCGGTAGCGAACCAGAACACGGCAATTGGTAAGGCTACCGCCCGCAGGCGGCTCGAACCGCCACTGCCGTGCGGCCCGCTCTGCGGATTTCTCAAACAGGCCTTCCGGCAAGGATCGTTGCGCGACTGCGCTTACAACAGAGCCGTCAGCCCCGACATCGAGCCGAAGGATCACCCAGCCCTGCCGCCCCGTCCGGAACGCCCGTGACGGAAATTCGGGCATGGGTAGCTCTATCGCCGCCAAGCTCTCTCCGCCGATGCAGTCGTCAGGATCTGCATAGCCCTTCACATAGGGATCTGGCGGATATTGGCTCTGGGGGTGAAAAACGTCAGTCGATCCGCAGCCCGTTAGCATCGCCGCAATTATTAGAATGAGGGCCCTCATTCGCCTTCGCCGAACCGACTACCCACCAACGCTGTAAGCGCATCGATGACTTTGGAGGCCTGAACGCCCTGCGCGGTAACGGTTATCTGCTCGCCACACGCGGCGCCGAGCAACAGCAATTCCATCACACTGTCGGCTTCAACGGTCTCCGCACAAACATCATTGTGACTGCGAACCCAGACCCGGGCGTCAAATTGCCCAACGGTTTCCATGAATTTGTTGGACGCCCGCGCGTGGAGGCCGCGCTTGTTGCGGAGTTTCAACGTCGTCTGCGCAGACGGCATTCCGTCCGCATCCGGTATCCCGCAATTGAGGTTCATCATTCCTCGCCGGCAAGTATCCGTGAAGCGATAGCAATGTAGCGTTGACCCGCATCTTTGGCCTTCTGGGACGCTTCTGCCAGCGTCGAGCCACGCCGGGCTTCGGCCAGCTTAATCAGCATCGGCAGGTTTACACCCGCCAAAACCTCAACCTTGTCTTCGCGCAGCATGGAAATAGCCAAGTTAGACGGGGTGCCGCCGAACATATCTGTCAGAAGGATAACCCCACGACCCGAATCGACCTCTTCCACGGCCTTGCGAATGTCATCGCGGCGACGCTCCATATCGTCATCTGGACCAATGCAAATGGTCTTAACCGCCTCTTGCGGCCCGACCACATGTTCAGTCGCGCGCTTCAACTCAATGGCGAGTTCGCCATGTGTGACGATGACCAGACCGATCATAGAGGATTCCAACAATGCATCGGATCGGTAAAACCGGAATCACGCGCGGCGTAAAGAGGTTTCTGTCCTACAACTGCGTGTAGCTGCCCTCAATCAACTGCGCTTTCGGCGCGGTGCGTCTGGCCCGCCCCCGCTCGTTTGGCGTGGTAGCTCGACAAAAAAGCGAGCCCCGGTGGTGGTACCGTCCGTATCCGTCATGTTTTCGGACCAAATACGGCCGCGATGCGCGGTCATGATTTGACGGCAAATCGCCAGACCCAGACCGGAATGCGACCCGAACTTCGCGCCCTCTGGTCGTTCCGTATAGAAACGTTCGAACACGGCCTCCAAATTACCCGGTGGGATGCCCGGACCTTGGTCCGAGACCGTGATCGTGACCTTATTATCCGATGCCGAAGCCGCGACATTGACCGTTCCGTCGTCGGGCGAAAAGGTCAGCGCATTATCGATCAAATTGCGAAGCACTTGGGCGAAAGGGGTCTCAAACGCCCGAATAAATGTGGGGTCTGGCAGATCGCTCTTATCCACGACATCGGGGCCAGGACCTGACTTTGTCTGCGTATAGAAGGCGACGATATTGGCGACAATCTCACCCACATCAAGGGTCTGGGCTGTGTCCTTGGCCAGATTGGCATCAACCTTTGAGGCATTGCTAATATCGGTAATCAGCCGATTCATCCGGGTCACATCCTGAGAGATAATGTCGATCAACTTATCGCGGTCGGCATCTGTTCGAGCCACTCTGAGCGTGTCGGAGGCAGAGCGGAGCGAGGTGAGCGGATTTTTGATTTCGTGCGCGACATCAGCGGCGAAGTTCGCAATGTCATCGACACGATTATACAAGCCTTTCGTCATGTCGCGCAGAACCAGTGACAGATCGCCAATTTCGTCACGGCGGCGTGACAAATCTGGGATGGCATCATATTTTTGTGGATTACGGGCGACCTGCTCTGCCGCTTTTGCCAGCCGACGCATGGGCAGAGTAATGAACAAGATCAGCGCCAATGAAGAGAGCAGCGTGGCAAAAAAGGCCAGCCCAATGATCGGCGCAAGCGCGCGCCGTTCAGCATTGACGATGCCGTCGACATCATGGCTCTCAACCGTAATTGTGCCCAAGACTTGCTGCACCCGCATAACGGGCAGTGTGGCTGTCACGACCAGTGAATCGTCAGCGTCATAGCGTGCGCCGCTCACAGTTTCACCGGACAAGCCGGCTCTAATATCGGCCTTTAAATCCCAGCGAAGTCGGTCGCGACGGTTTTGACGCCACGGTAACTCATGCAGCGTCTTGCGCGCCCAACTGGTCAGGCCGTCTCGCCAGACCTCAAGACGCGGCTTCGGCGGATCATCCTTGGTCTGGATCGGATCGAGCGGGCTGACTTCGATCTTATTATCAAGACGTTCCGTATCGGCGACAACTTGCCCGGATCGGTCATGCAGACGGACGCGCCAAGAGGGCGGCACATTGACCCCGCGCAGCACTTGCTTCGCGCCTTCCACATCCAGTTCTGAGGCTTGTCCAATCCCAGTGGCCCGTTCGCCCATGACGGTGGTGATCGTTGCCGCCAGCGAAGCGATATTGTCGACTTTGCCTTGGATCAGCCCCTCTTCAAACCGGTTCATCGCCAGCGCGCCCACGACTAATATAATCAAGCCGACAAGATTGGACGCGACGATCAGTTGGCTCAGTCTCGACGACAGCAGAAAGCGCCGGGGCGTGAACCGTCGACGCTCGCGCCGTTTCAGCGAGAACAGCCTGCGTCCAGATTTATCATCGGGACGCGGATTGGAAGCAGCCACAGTCGCCGTGTCAGCCTTCTTTATATTTGTATCCGACACCATAGAGCGTCTCGATAGCGTCGAATGACTTATCCGTCTTGCGGAACTTCTTGCGCAACCGTTTGATGTGGCTGTCTATCGTGCGGTCATCGACGTAAATCTGATCGTCATACGCCGCATCCATTAGCTGATCACGGGATTTGACGTAGCCGGGACGCTTAGCCAGCGCTTCTAGGATCAGAAACTCGGTCACGGTCAAGCGAACCGACTCGCCCTCCCAAGAACAGGCATGGCGATTATTGTCGAGCACCAGTTTGCCGCGACGGATGACCTTATCGTCGCCTTCTTCGGGCATCGGCGCGACGGTCGACGTCAACTGGGAGCGGCGCAGGACGGCCTTGATCCGCTCACTCAGTAAGCGCTGGGAGAACGGCTTAGTGATGTAATCATCAGCCCCCATCGAGAAACCGATCGCCTCATCCAACTCATCATCTTTTGATGTCAGGAAGATCACGGGGAGGTTCGAGGTCTGGCGCAAGCGGCGCAGCAGTTCGATCCCGTCCATACGCGGCATTTTCACATCGAAGACGGCCAAATCAGGCGGGCTAACCTTGAGCGCGTCTAGGGCTGTGGCCCCGTCATGAAATTTGCGGACGTCATAGCCCTCGCCTTCCAAATACATGGACACGGATGTCAGTATGTTCTCGTCGTCATCAACAAGGAATATTGTGGCCATGGACCGGGCTCCAACCCTACGGGATGTGTAGTTCCGATCTCTGACTAGGCTCATCGTCTGCATGTGTAAAACCCCAACTCTGTTCTCTTGATAAAGAGAGACCTAAAGCTGGGGTTTGACCGCAGTGAGGCAGGAAGCTGCCTTAGTTTTGCGGCAATGTGGCGCGATTAAGGCAGACGCTACTTCCGATAAAATTTGTAACCCGCGCTGATCACTTCGATCACCTCGCCGTCATCATTGCGGATGAAGGTGACGGGTGCGCCGAGAGAGCCATCATCGCGCTCAAATTTGAATTGGTCGCCGTCAACATGTTTCAGATTGTCTAAACCGTCTTGCTGCTCATCAGAATGGACCGGGACCGCGAACAGCCCGTCTGACGTCAGACCAACATAAAACGCCCAATTATAGTTGGGTCTGACATAGTGGCCTTCATATGCCGCGAAGTCGTGCTTATCGTCGCTCGACTCCGTCTCATCGGCTTCGGACTTCTCTTTCTTATCTGACGCCTCAGATCCGTGGACCGCTTTGATATCGTCACCGACCATTGAATAGACCATTTTTGCCATCTGGCCCGCGCTGACATCATTGGCTGAAAGCATCACCGCGACACCGATTTTCTCTGAGTTTCGCATCACGACTTCTGTCACAGTTCCGGGACAATAGCCGCCATGTCCCCACATGGTCTTTTTGTCATAACGCCGAGTCGCGTAGGCAAGGCCCCAGGCGGGTTCATCAAAGTCTTCCCCGGTCCAGTGAACCCGCTGCATACGCTTAAGGGTGTTGGGTTCGAGAACTTCGGCCTCGTCAGCGTCGCGCAGACGGAAATGCCATGACATGAAGCGCGCCAGATCGCTGACGCTAGACGCGACACCTGCCGCCGGAGCAAACGCCTTAAAACTATGCGGCTGAACCGGGGCGCGAACCCCTTTGGCGTCGCGCATATAATAGCCACGGGCAAATCCCTGCCCGACCCGGTTAAACGGCATGTCCGTGGTCGTATTTTCCATCCCAAGTGGCGCTATAATATTGTCCGTGACATAGTCGTGAAAGCTCTTGCCGCTGGTCGCGGCAATGACTTGGCCGAGAGCCGCCATTCCGAGATTAGAATATTGCCAATGCTCATAGGGACCGTACCAATTATCGCGGTCGGCGAAATCTGTCATCAAGGTGACGTCATCTGGAAAATCATTTTCGAGCCAGAAATCCGTGCCGCTTTCGCGCGCCACGCCGGACACATGTGAGAGAATATTGCCCACGGTCACACCTGTGTCCGGGCCGTCGCGCCCGTTTAGATAGGTCGAAATTGGCACATCAAGATCGATTTTCCCGGCTTCTTCCAAATCCATAATGGCAATGCCGGTGAAGAGTTTGGAAACCGAGCAAATACTAAAGGCCGTGTCGTTCGTGACTGGCTTGCGGGTTTGCAAATCCTGCACACCATATTGGTGGCTCCAGATCAAATCCTGATCATGCACGATACCGATTGCGGCACCCGGCACAGATTCCATGGCGAGGTTGGCATCAATGATGGTTCCGACTGCCCGTAGCTTGGAATCGAGTACCTCTTGAGGGGATGCCGCGTGAGCGCCCACCGCAGAGAAAAGGCACAGTCCGAGCGTGGTCGATAGGAATAGGGTTGAACGTGTCACAGGATACTCCGTCTTAGCAGCAAGGTTCTGCCAAGACCCTGCCAGAAGTCGGGAACAGGTCAAGCGTAACAAAAAACCGCCCCGGCATCGAAGCGGAGGCGGTTTCTTTAATTACACGAAGCGGGGTCAGGCAGGGACAGACGCCAATGCCAGTAGCGGATTATTCGCCCGCGTTGGTCTTAACCTCAGCTTGGACAGCTTTATCCATCTTTGGTTTGACCGTCTTGCCCCAGATGACTTCAACTGTGTCGTCGCGGCGGACTTTACAGGTCACTTTGTCACGTTCGCCGTCCGCTTCGATGCGGAAGCTCAGAGTTTTGACGCGTGAATTGCCTTTGACTGTTTTAAATTCGAGTTGGGTGTCAGACGCACCAAGTTGGGTTTGAATTTCGTCTGTGCAGACGGAAATTTTCTCTGATGTCTTAGCGCTGCCAGCAAAGGCGGCTTGCGGAAGAACGATAAGTGCGGTTGCACCGAGGATAGCTGTTGCGAGTTTCATGGGTCTTCTCCTTTGTCGGATGGGGGACATCCGGGGTTGGCTGTGGCCCGGGGGAGCCACGAACCAACTGCTAGCGGAGAAAATGCGAAACGTGTGTCGCAGGAATACATTCAAAAATGAATACAACCAGCCTTGATCCTACGTCATTGTATAGAAAAATCGTCACAATCTCGTTCGGACATAAAAATAATCAAGCGTTTTGAGTGGCTTGGGGATTTATCCGGCAAATACGGATTTCGATCCAAACGGGTCGTGGACCTTGTCAGACTCTATTGATCAAAAATGCAAGACGGGCACCCATTTTTGCAGGCCTTGAATCGGGGCACACCCATCCCGAATTGCACTCGGTTTAGACGTGAAAGGGGCTCATCAAGACCCAAGGCGTCACCCTAATAGATACATTCTGAATAGGCGCGCGAGATATCGCCGTCCCATTCGCCCTTAAAAGCGGCGATCAGAATATCTGCATTGGACTGTCCGGCCCTTGCCATTGTGTCCAATGCTTGCAGAAACACGGTTTCGTTCTCGCCGTGCCCGTTCATGTAACCGCGCATGTTCAAAGTCTTGCGCGCAATGGCCAGGGTCCGGATCGCAATGTCTCGCACTGATTCGCCTCGGATCATTGCATCAAAGCCTTGCGCAGGCACGGCCTCACGAAGTTGCTGACGGTCTTCGGCAGTCCAATCCTTAACGATGTCCCAAGCCGCATCCAGCGCGTCATCCTCATAGAGCAAGCCAACCCAATAGGCAGGCAGCGCGCAAAGCTCGTCCCACGGTCCTGTGTCTGCGCCGCGCATTTCGAGAAATTGTTTCAGACGCACTTCAGGAAAAATGGTCGAGAGATGATCATCAAAATCAGACAATGTCGGGATCTCGCCCGGAACAACATCCAGCGTGCCGTTCATAAAGTCGCGAAAATTCTTGCCCGATGCGTCGAGATATTTCCCGTTCCGGTGAACGAAATACATCGGCACATCCAAGGCATAATCGATATATTGCTCAAACCCGAAACCGTCCTCGAACACGAAGGGCAACATGCCCGTCCGGTCCGCATCTGTGTCCATCCACACGCGCGAGCGGTAAGATTTGAACCCGTTGAGCACGCCATCTTTGAACGGTGAGTTAGCGAAGAGTGCCGTCGCGATCGGCTGTAGCGCCAGACTGACCCGGAACTTCCGAACCATATCGGCCTCTGAACTGAAATCGAGATTGGTCTGCACCGTACAGGTCCGAAACATCATTTCGCGTCCAAGCGTGCCGACCTTCTGCATATAGTCTCGCATGATCTTGTACCGGCCCTTGGGCATGATCGGTACATTTTCGAGGCGGGTGTCAGGCCTAAAGCCGAGCGACAGGAAGCCCGCGCCGATCTCATCAGCAACCTCCCTCACTTCACGAAGATGACGAGTCACTTCAGCGCAGGTCTGATGCACATGCTCGACCGGCGCGCCAGACAATTCAAACTGGCCGCCCGGCTCAAGACTAACGGACGCGCCGTCGCGTTTAAGGGCAATGAGAAAGCCGTTTTCTTCGACCGGTTCCCAATCAAAACGCTGCAACCCTTCCAGCAAAGCGCGGATCGATGTTTCGCCTTCATAGGGCAGCGGCAAATTATCTGCGGTCTCAAAAGCGATCTTCTCATGCTCAGTGCCGATGCGCCAATTGGCCTTGGGCTTACTGCCCTTAGCCAGATGCTCGACGAGCTGCCCCATATTTTCAATGGGGACAGAATTTGGGGAAGATGGACCGCTCACGAGGGCGACCTAGGCGGGAGTTCCGTACATCGCAAGCGGGTAACAATCATGTGTATGCCTAATCCGTTACAATACGCTGGGCGCGTTTCATCACCATCTTGCGGTATCGGGTCGGGAAGAGACGATTCCAAAACTGCATAAATTTCGCATCCGATCCAACGATGATCCGCTGCTCACGCTTCGCCGTGCCGTCCAAAATAATCTCAGCGGCACGCGCCGCCGTGGTCGGCGTGTTCTCATCAAAATTCTCATCCATCATCGCCTTGGTTAGTCCTGGCGCAGCAATGTGATCCACTTCGGCATTGCGCAGGACATTGGTCTGGATGCCGCCCGGATGGACGCAAGAGACAGTGACACCATGTTCCGCCATCTCCATGGACAGCGTTTCCGTAAATCCTCTCACGCCAAACTTGGACGCGCAGTAATGGCTCTGCCCCGGCCAGCCAACAATGCCGAAAATGGAGCTGATATTCACCAGACCGCCTTTGGTCTGGATCAGCTGTTCGAGAAACGCTTTCGACATGCGCACGACGCCATAGAAATTGACATCCATGACCTTTTCATAGCTTTCAGCCGACGTCGTGCGGAAATCCCCGACACGCGTCAGACCCGCAATATTGAAGACATAATCGGCCGCGCCGAGTTGCGCTTCGACTTTGGGCGCATAGGCCGCGATGGCATCCGCATCCGCCATATCGATCCGGTCGACCATGTGACGATTGGACGGTTCGATCATCTCTAATGTTTCGCGCAGGCCGTCCTCATTTATGTCCGACAAAGCCAGCCGAGCCCCCGACGCGGCCAAATTCAGGGCCACAGCGCGACCAATGCCGGACGCGGCACCTGTAACAACGCAAACCTTGTCGTTGAATGTCTGAAAGGTCTTCATTCTGCGGCCTCTGAAACCATTGCCGCATCTGTCGCGCGCGAGAATTCCAACCCTTCATCCGGAATTGGGTCTTCGATCAAAATCTTCTGATCATGTTTATAATCTTGGATATTGAGCCACGGCATTCGGTCGCCCTGACTGGGCAACTGATCCATAACACGCGTCAAATATCCGGCCTGAAAATCAGTCCAAGGCTGACGGGACATCCCTTCTGGGGCCACTGCGACAACCCGGGTTAAATCATTATCCTGTAAATATCGCAGCATCCGTACTGCGTAACGGCTCATCAAATCAGCCCGGAGTGTCCAGCTCGCATTTGTATAGCCAAAGACGGAGACGAGATTGGGCAGGCCAGAGAACATTAGCCCCTTAAAACCATAGCTCGTCGAGATATCCTGAACCGCTCCATCAATCAGCAGGACCATGCCGCCGCCAAATTTCACCTCAAGACCTGTGGCCGTGATGATGAGGTCGGCGTCGACCTTTGTGCCGTCCTGCATCAAAATCCCGTCTTCAACGAAACGGTCAATATGGCCGGTGACGATAGAGGCATCACCGCGCTTGATCGCTTCGAACATATCGCCATCCGGCACCATGCAGAAGCGCTGGTCCCACGGGTTATAAGGCGGATTAAAGTGGGTATCGACGTCATAATCTTGACCCAGCGCCTTCAAGGTCCGCTTGCGAATATTGCGTTTCGCCTTGTCCGGGTTTTTCTGCGCTTTGCGGTAAAAATACTGCGATATGGCGATGTTCTTCCAGCGGTTGATCCGGAAACTCAATCGACTCGGCAAGATCTTCGAGGTCAGCTTGAGGATCATGTCTTCCGACGGAACACTCGCGACATAGGTGGGCGTTCGCTGAACCTGAGTGACATGGGTCGCCGTCTTGGCCAGTTCCGGAACCAGCGTCACTGCGGTCGCTCCGGATCCGATCACAGCGATCCGCTTATCCGCATAGTCATAGCCTTCTGGCCAGAATTGCGGGTGAATAATGTCGCCCTTAAAGTCTTCCCGCCCGTCAAAATGCGGATCGTGGCCCGTATCATAGCGATAATAGCCCGCACAGGAGAGGACAAATCGAGCCCGGATTGTGCGCCGTGACCCATCCCGCGAATCTTCGATTGTAACAGTCCAGAAATCTGTCTGCGTATCGAAATCCATCGATACGACATTGCTATGAAACTGGATCCGCTCATCAATCCCATATTCGCGGGCCGTATCTCGCACATAGTCGCGAATGGCGGGTCCATCAGCCAAGGTCTTTATGCCCGGCCAGGGTCTGAAATCATAGCCCAAGGTCAACATATCGGAATCGGACCGGATACCAGGATAGCGGAACAAATCCCACGTCCCGCCTATGGCGCCGCGCGATTCCAGCACGGCCATTTTCCCGTCTCGAAACTCGGTGACATAGCGACAGGCCGCACCAATGCCGGACAGGCCTGCGCCAATAATCACCATGTCGAAAGCGTCGTTCATTGGACGACTGTAGCCAAAGTGCTGAGAATTCAAAGCCTCAGTCCTGTCACCATCGCTATGCAGATCTGTTCCAGTCCCCAACGGTCGCCTGAACCAAAGTCAGTAGGCTGATCGCGGCTGTATCCGCGCGGAGTATGCGCGGCCCCAAGGAAACAGGGTGCGTCTTCGCGCGGGTACGAATTCGATTCCGCTCATCTTCGGTGAACCCGCCTTCTGGTCCAATCAGTAAATCCAACGGAACTGACAAGTTATGCATTATGGGAAGCGCGGCGCAGGCATTTTCAGCCTCATCAGCGAAGATCAATGTGCGGTCCTGCGCCAGAGCATCGTCAATCGAGATCGGGGCTAGCAGCTCCGGCAAATCCAATCGTTCTGTCTGCTCTGCCGCTTCGATGATTTGAACTTGGGCACGTTCCAGATTAAGTTTCGGGTATTGTGTCCGGTCCGTGATAACGGGTTGCAGGGACCGGACGCCAAGTTCGGTGGCCTTCTCTAAGATGAAGGCTGTCCGGTGTTTGCGCACAGGCGCGAACAATAGTCGAATATCGGGAACGGCGACAGGTACTCGGAGTTGTTCCGCTAACCGAAGGCGCATCGATTTCCGACCAACCGCTATAATTTCCGCTGCCCATTCTCCGTTAGTCCCGTTGAAGATTCGAACACGGTCTCCTTCCCGCTTACGCAAAACAGTGCCGAAATAATGCGCCTGTTCGCGTGACAATTCGATCTCGCCGTCCAAAGGCTGGTCAAGATGAAGGCGGGGCAAAGTATAATTTTCTCTCATCGGAGCTCCAGACCAATCTCTTTTGCATAATTGGCGGGGACATCTTCGACATCGGTATCCATCACTGCGTTCCAGCGGTTGAGGAACCCAAACATGGAGATCACGGCGACAATTTCCAGACATTCTTCGTTAGAGAAATGGACGCGCAGCACTGCAAAGTCAGCATCGGTGACTTCTGACGGCGACAGCGAGCCGAGATGCGCCACTTTCAGAGCGCTCCGTTCCGCATCCGAGAAAAGCGGCGAGTCCTCATAGGCCCAAGCCGCGTTGATCTTCTCCGGATCGACCTGCTGTTGCGATGCGCCGTGCGCCGTGTGTTGCTGGCAGTAGCGGCAACCCGCCGCCGTGCTGGCGACATAGCCCACGAGACGCTTAAGCCCCGGATCGAGCGCGCCGTCCCCGTAGATCGACATAATCATGGCCGACACGCCCTTTAGAAGCGCTGGGCTGCGCGCCATGTCGAGCCCGTCATTCATGGTGAAACCCATGATCTGCTCGCCCATCGCAATGAGCGGTTTAACCTCATCCGGAATCTGGTTGGCCGGCAGTCTGGGGATACGGGACATGTTACGGCAGCTCTTTCGTATGCGCCCCAAACTCAGGCAGATCGAAAGAGAGCTGGGCGGGCTCTTCTCGGAAACGGATCGGATTGTTGATATGGCGTTTGCCGTCAGGCGCGACTGTGACTGGCGCGCCCTCCTCGCTCAGTGCAGCGTGCAGCGTACGGATCGTGGACCAGCAACAATCAACGCCGCCGAGTTTAATTTCCCACTCAACTTGCGGCTTGGACAGGAAGGTCACGGTAAGAAAGTTTTTCACCTTATCTTGCTGGCCGACAGGTTTTTTCATCTCTTCAATCAGGTCCGGTCGACCGAGCACCGTCAAAAGATTGGACACAAATTTTGGCTCAGACCCGCCGAGCACAATATGGCCATCGTCGGATGTGCGGTAGATATTGACGAAGGCGTTGCCGCCAAAGCTGCGCATCTCACCGCGATCCGGTTGCCGATCTTCAGCGAAAACCGAACCGGTCACATTCGGCACCCAACTCAGCAACGAGTCATACATGGAGATGTCGAGATAATCGCCCTTCCCGGTCTGTTCCCGGCGATAGAGCGCCATGAGAATGCCTGACAAAGCGAACAGAGACGCTGTCATATCCGCGCTCGGCATGGGCGTCAGAGCGGGACTCCCGTCCATGCCGCGCGTCAGGTCCGCCGTTCCCGCCATCGCCTGCACGACGAGGTCATGGGCAGGTTTGTCCCGGTAGCGACCATCCTGACCAAAGGCCGAAAGAGAGGCGTAAACAATGTCGGGTTTGATCGTCTTAATGGCCGAATAATCGACGCCGAGCCGTTTCACCACGCCGGGGCGGAAGGCCTCAATCACCACGTCGGCGGTTTTCGCGAGCGCCATAAACCGCGTATGCTGATCCGGGTCTTTCAGATTGACGCGGTAGCTCTTTTTACCGCGTGCAATATTAGCAAACCAGACCGAGGTGCCGTCCTCATAGCGCTCGCCCATATGCCTTGTCGGTTCACCCACACCATTGTCTGGCTCAACCATGATGACCTCAGCCCCATGATCCGCCATCATCATAGAGGCGTGCGGCCCCGGCAAGAAAGCCGAGAGGTCCAGAACGCGAATGCCAGAAAGTTTCATAAGTTGATCTGTGACTGCGTCGTTAGACTGACGAGCTTGCCATCTTCGCCTTCAATCCGGGTTTGCCAGACCTGAAGGCGACGGCCGACATTGATAGGGGTTGCCGTGATGCTCAGCGTCGTGCCCGGCTTACCGGGGCGGATCATATTGGTTTTGCTCTCTGTCGTCGTCGTGCCTGTGGAGCCCTCTGGCAGGTTGAAGAACGCCCCGCACGCGCCAGCAAAGTCCGCGACTGCCATCAGAAACCCACCATGAACCGTGCCCATCGTTGTGCAATGTTCTGGTTTAGGCACAACCGTGCACACCACTCTATCGGCTGTGAGCTCGGTCAGTTTGACGCCGAGATGGTTTGAAAAAGGTACCGCTTCAGCGAATTGGCGAAGTTGCTCGGGGGTATAGGTCATGCGGACGGACTAACCCGCCGCATCCTTACCGAGCAAGTCATGTGTATCCGCGCCCAATTCCGGCGCGATGCCGCCCTTAATCCGCTCACCATTAATCTTATAGGGGCTGCTCATCAGGCGGATCATGCCGTTTTCCATGCCGGGATGTTCAGTTTCATAGATCATTTCGACCTCAGCGACATACGGGTTCTCGAACGCTTGCTGAATGTCGTATACGGGAGCCGCAGGCACATAGCCGGCGAATTGTTCCATCCAATGCGCGACCGTATTGGTCTTCATCACGGCTTCCATCGTGTCCTGCACGAGCGCGCGGTTTTCACGACGATCCTCGACTTTGAGAAAGCGCGGATCATCAACCCATTCCGAATGGCCCAGCCGTTCAGCAACGCGTTCCCAAAACTTCTGCGTCTGGCAGCAGAACATGATCCAACCATCGCCCGCTTCCATCAGCTGGCTTGGCACGATCGCCGGATGCGCGCCGCGTGGCTGACGCGTGACCACATCGCCTGCGTTCAGATACCATGTCGCCGGGTAACTAACCTGATGCAGCGCCGTGTCGAACAGCGATACATCGACGTCGCACCCTTTGCCCGTTCGGTGCGCGCCGAGCACAGCCGATACCAGCCCCGTCGCCATCATCGAACCCGTCATGAAGTCAACCATGGAGAGCCCGAACCGCACGGGCGGGCCGTCAGGCTCACCCGTGACCGAACAAAACCCCGCTTCCGCCTGCATCAGATAATCATAACCGGGCCACGCCTCGCGCGAATTACCGCGCCCATAGGCGGATAAATGCGCGCACACGATCTTCGGGTTGATGGCTTTAAGGGTGCCGTAATCAATGGCGAGCTTGGCAGGGAGATCACCGCGCAGATTGTTGGACACAGCATCTGCCGTTTTCACCAACGCTTCGAACTGCGCGCGACCATCGGCGTCTTTCAGATCGAGCGAGAGCGATTTCTTATTCCGATTAAACGTCTGGAAAAACTGGCTGTCCGTGTCGCCAATCCGGTGCGGCGAGACGAAACGCGACACATCCCCGCCCGTGCCCGGGTTTTCGATCTTGATAACTTCCGCCCCAAGATCGGCGAGCAGCTGCGTCCCATAAGGCCCCGCGCCATATTGTTCGACCGCGATAATGCGGATGCCATCAAGGGGTTTGTAGGTCATGTTACGTCCTGTCGAGGGCGCTCCCCTGCTAAGGGAGTATGGATCAAAATAACACCACTTAGGCCGACTTGATCGGCCTATCCATCTCCCGATCTTTCACATAGCGCTGATCAGTGATGGACCCGCCGATCAAGTCGGCGGGAGCCGGAAGGACTAAATCTTACTACTCAAATCTTATTCCGGGCGATCTGCTGCTTCGCAATGATGATGCGCTGCATTTCGTTGGTGCCTTCACCGATGCACATCAGCGGCGCTTCGCGGAACAGGCGTTCAACCGGATATTCTTTGGAATAGGAGTAACCGCCATGGATACGCATGGCTTCGAGGGTGTTTTCTACGGCCATTTCAGACGCATAATATTTGGCCATGCCGGCTTCCATGTCGCAGCGCTCGCCGCGGTCATAGGCTTCAGCCGCGTGGAGACACATGAGTTCCGCCGCCTTGGTCTTGGTTGCCATTTCACCGAGTTTCAGCTGGATCGCTTGATGCTCTGCAATGGGCTTGCCAAACGTCTCACGTTCTTGGGCGTAGCGTGTGCTTTCCTCCAACGCGCGACGGGACAATCCCACGGCACGCGCCGAGATGTTGATCCGGCCCAGCTCCAGACCACCAACCGCCATATAGAAGCCCTTGCCTTCGGCGCCACCGATCAAATGGCGCTTGGCGTCGAGTGTGTAATTGTCGAAAAACAGCTCGCAGCTATCGATGCCCTTATAGGCCAGTTTCTGCATTTTACTGCCGGTCGTATAGCCATCATAGCTCGCGCCCGTATCTGGATCGACCTTTGGCGCGATCAGCATCGACATGCCTTTATAGCGCGGGTCAGAGTCTGGATCGGTCTTGACCATCAGCGCCACAGCACCGCCCATTAGCCCGTTGGAAATCCATGTTTTGGAGCCGTTGACAACGTAATTATCGCCGTCTTTTCTCGCGACCGTCTTGATCGCCTGAAGGTCTGTCCCAGCATTCGGTTCGGTAAGGCCCAATCCGCCCCTAATCTCACCGGAGCAGAATTTCGGTAGCCAATAGTTCTTTTGGAAATCGGTACCGTATTTCTCCACCACCGTCGCCATCATCAGGTGCGAGTTGAAGATACCTGTCAGGCTCATCCACTCTTGCGCAATACGCATGACGATCTTGGCATAGGTCGTCGCTGACAGACCAAGGCCGCCATATTCAGGCGAGATGGTCGCGCCGAACAGGCCAAACTCTTTCATATCTTCGACAAATTCATGCGGATACTCATCCGCATGTTCCATCTCCATCACGCGGTCACGCACCTTTTCGCGGCACCAACGATCAATGACGTCGAGCATCATCGCTTCGTCTTCGTCAGTGAATTGATCGGCGTCAGGAATGGCGTTCATGGAATGGACTCATCGTTTCGTGTTCGCGGGTCTCTACTCGTTCTAAGTCGAGCCTAGCATGATTGATCGCAAAGGTGGTGCGACGCCGTGGCGAGGTCACAACTTATAATCGACCCATCTTGACTCACATACCAACCAGTTGGTATGTAAATAGTATGAGCGAGGTTCAATCATCACCCAAACGCGGCAATGCGAGAAATAAACTGCTCGTCGCGGCCCGTGATGTGATCCGTCAGAAAGGGTTTTCAGCGACAAGTGTGGACGAGCTTTGTCATGTCGCGGGCGTCACCAAGGGCGCGTTCTTTCATCACTTTAAAAGCAAAGAAGCGCTGGGCGTTGCGGTCGCCGACTACTGGTCGGAGACGACCTCAATCCTGTTCGCTGAAGCGCCCTATCACAAGGCTGACACCCCATTGGGTCGGGTCCTAGCCTACATAGATTTCCGTAAAGCCATCATGTCCGGGGAGATTTCCGAATGGACCTGTCTTGTTGGCACGCTATCACAGGAAATCTACGAAACTGCGCCAGCGATACGGCAAGCCTGTGCGGCCAGCATCTTCGGTCACGCCGACACGCTCGTCGCCGACATCCAAGCCGCGATAGACGCGCTTGATGCGCCGCCAAATATATCGGCTGTCAGTCTCGCGCGACATACGCAAGCCGTCCTGCAGGGTGCCTTCATCCTTGCCAAAGCGAGCGGTGATGAAACCATTGCTCACGACAGTGCCGATCATCTCAAACGTTACATCCAACTTCTTTTTTCCAAATCTGAGGACGCGAACTTATGAGCCAACCATCCGATACACTGGCCCATACACTGACATTGGACCGTATTCTTAAGGCATCGCCTGATGCCGTATGGCGCTGCTGGACAGAGCCCAAATTATTGGAACAATGGTTCTGTCCCAAACCGTGGCGCGCCACCGGCGCAATCATTGATTTACAATCCGGCGGCGAATTTTCCTGCACGATGAAAGGCCCCAATGGCGAGACATTTCCAAACCAAGGCGTCGTCCTAAGCGTCGTGCCGGGTCAGCGTCTTGTCACGACCGATGCCTTTCGACCCGGATGGGTTCCCGCAGATCGCGCCTTCATGGTGAGCGATATTAGCTTTGCTGAGGCACCAGATGGGCGGACGCATTACGTCGCCAAGGCGCATCACTGGACGGCAGACGCCAAGGCCGAACACGAAGCGATGGGGTTTCTGGACGGTTGGGGCAAAGCCGCTGACCAGTTGGAAACGCTTGCACACTCTCTTTGACACTGAACTCTCCCACTCTTTGACACTGAACTCTCCCAGAAAGGAAACAGACATGGCTGCATTACAATCGAAAATTAGAACCTGCTGGTGGTTTCACGGCAATGGGCTTGAAGCGGCAAAATTCTATTGCGACCTTCTTCCCGACAGCCGCATAGACGGAGAGTTTTCACAGAGAGACGGGCAAGAACCTGTCGTGGTCGAGTTCACCCTCGCTGGAGCCCCGATGATGGTGCTCAACGGCGGCGATATGTTCTCGCAAACCGGCGCGGCGTCGATCAGCGTTCTGACAGAGGATCAGGCAGAAACGGATCGGCTGTGGGACGCGCTGACGGCCAATGGCGGCGAAGAGAGCATGTGCGGCTGGCTAAAGGACAAATATGGTGTCTCTTGGCAGATTACGCCGCGCCGCCTCGTGGAGTTGACCAATAGCGACGATCACGCCGCCGCCGAACGCGCGCGACAGGCCATGTTCACCATGAAGAAAATCGACATTGCCGCGATCGAAGCCGCTTATGAGGCTTGATCGGTCGCCCGATCAATAATGGGCGACCCGATCCTCGACCGCCTTACCCTTGCCGGGGATCAGCATGTTGCGTTTAAAGGTGCAGATCATCGTGCCGTCCTGCTTGTAACCGCGCGTTACGATGGTCACGATGCCTTGGCCCGGACGGGACTTGCTTTCGCGTTTGCCGAGCACTTCGCTCTCGCCGTAAATCGTGTCGCCGACGAAGACTGGCGCCGTAAACTTCACCTCATCCATGCCGAGATTGGCGATGGCTTTTTGCGAGCAATCCGTCACGCTCATCCCGATCAGCAGCGCCAGCGTGTAGGGCGAGACGACAAGGCATTGGCCGAACTCTGATGCCTTGGCGAACTCATTATCGAAATGCATCGGGTGGGTGTTCATCGTCATCAGGGTGAACATGTGATTGTCATATTCGGTGATAGTTTTGCCGGGGCGATGTTCGTAAATGTCGCCCTCTTTGAAATCTTCGTAATAGCGACCGAAGGTTTCGCGGTACCGGTTCGGACCGACTTCTTTGACACTACCGACCATGCTTATCTCCTAAAGTAGTCCGGCGCGCGCCAAGACGCGCTCCGCTGCCCGCAAGATCGGGGCTTCAATCAGTTTACCGTTGTGCAGTGCCGCATTCCCGCCCGATGCGTCGTAAGCGGCCTTGAGCGCTTTTGCGGCGTTCACTTCGTCATCACTCGGCGTGTAGGCCGCATGGATCGCGTCGATTTGTTTGGGGTGGATGGCTGAACGGCAGTGAATGCCCAACTCGGCCACGCGCCGTGTGTCCGCCTCTCCGCCGTCAACATCATGGACATCGAGATAGGGCACATCGAAGACCGGAACTTCGAACGCCGCCGAGCAAGCCGCCAAATGGCTGCGCGCATAATGGAAGGCTTCAAACGTCATCGGTGTGCCCAGATCGGCGGAATAATCGCCGCCGCCGAATAGCCCCATACGAACGCGTGGGTGCGACAGGATCGCCGCCGCATTGAGGATCGCCAGCCCGGATTCAATCACGGGAATGAGTGGCGCGTCCGTCTTGATAGATGCCAGCTCTTGGGCCGTATCGACTTTGGGGATCATGACGAAGGGTAGGTCAAGCCCGGCAATCGCGCGCTGATCCTTCTCGCACGCCGCAGTCCCCGGCGCATTGATGCGAAGGGAAACGGTTTTAGACTCTGTCTGCTTGAGGAACGCGATCACCGCGTCCCTAGCCTCGTCTTTCGCATCGGGTGCAACGGCGTCTTCGAGGTCGATACAGACCAGATCCGCGCCCGCGCTGAGCGCTTTTTCAAACCGCTCTGGCCGGTTGCCGGGCACGAATAGAAGGGAACGTGGAATCATGAGGCCACCTGATCAGCAAAATGTTGCGCGATCTGCTCGCGCGTCGCGATCCAGACATCGTCATGGCCCGTGATATAATCGAGCACCTCATCCAGCGCGCCAATCCGGCCCGGACGGCCAATGATGCGGAGATGCAGACCGAGGCTCATCATCCGCGCGCCATGAGTTTGTGCCTCGGTGCGAAGAACATCGAACGTCGCCTTAGCATAGTCGACCCACATGTCGGTCGTGAAGGACGGGTCGAGCCAGAATTTCATGTCGTTACTATCAACCGCATAGGGCAGCACGATAATTGGTTTAGCGCCATCCTCAAAATGTTCCCAACGCGGGAAATCATCCGAATAATCGTCCATATGGTAGAGATAGCCCTCTTCTGAGAGCGTCTTCCGCAAATGATCCGTGTGCAGGTAGCGCGATAGATATCCGACAGGTTTACGGCCCGTCGTCGCCTTGATGCTCTGCGTGCCTTTGCGGACGAAATCGCGTTCTTCCTCCCGGGTCTTGTTGAAGGTGAACAACCAGCGATAGCCGTGGTTTGCAGGTTCATCGCCGCGTTCAGCAATGGCCGTACCCAGCCACGGGGCTTTCTCAAGTGCTTGCGCGCAAATCGTCCAAGTCGCCGGAATATTATGCTGATCGAGCCGTTCCAGAATACGCGGCGCGCCGCGATTTATACCATATTGATAGTTGGACTCATTCCCATGCACACGGATCGGCGCTTTCAACCCGCTGACCAGCTCGTCCACTGGCTCGGGCGCCTTATCACCCTGCCAGATGCCGCGCTCCGCCCCCTCCTCGACATTGACGACGAGAGAAAAAGCCAGCGTCTTACCGCCGGGCCATGTGAAACCGGCGGGGGCAGGATCAGGAGGAAGCGTCATTAGTGCGGTTCCTCGCCGCCGCTGACATTCATGCTCTCGGCGGTGATATATTTCGCTTCATCGCAACAGAGCCAAGCGACCGCATTGGCGGTGTCTTCGGGCAGGCCCGGACGGCCCATTGGGATGCGCGCGGCCATGGCTTTGAGATAGTCTTCGACACTATCCGCGCCGGTCACTTCCGCAAAATATTCATTCTGCCACGCGCCGAGCGCCGTTGTGACATGGTTGGGGCAGACATTATTGACGGTGATGCCGTGCGCGCCGAGTTCTGTGGCGGCCGAGCGAACAAGACCGACCAGCCCGTGTTTGGACGATGTATAAGCCTGCGCGTGCGGGAAACCGGATTTCGCCGCTTGGCTAGCGATGTTGACGATACGCCCGCCATTGCCCTGCGGCACCATCACTTCGGCGGCGGCTTTGACGCCAAAGAATGACCCCGACAAATTGACGTCGATGACGGCGCGCCAGTCATCTTCCGTCACCTCAAGCAATGGCTTCATAATGTAGCCAATGCCGGCATTATTGATCCAAATATCGAGCGAGCCATGCGTGTTCGATGCATGTTTTGCAAGCGCACGGACTTCTTCAAGTGAGCGCACATCGCAAGTGTGAGTCGAAGCCTGCACACCCATGTTGCGCAACTCATGGGCGATGCTCTCCATGTCTGTGGTTGAGCCAATATGCGCCTCACCCGTCGCGGCATCGCGCGACTCACCAATATCTGAAATCACAATGTTTGCGCCGTCTTCGGCCAAGCGTTTCGCAATTGCCTCGCCCAAGCCGCCGCGTCGACCCGACCCGGTGATAACAGCCGTTTTTCCTTCGAGGCGTTTCATCAGAGCTGGCTCACATTGATGAAGACGAGATCTTTGGCGATTTCACTTTGGAATGTGGCGGCAATCGCTTGCATGTGTTCTTGCGAGGCCTCTTCACCAAATTTGTCCATGTCGTTGATATCGAGGATTTCGATATAGTCGTAGGGGGATTGCGCGTCAGAGAATAGCAGGCTCTCGGCGCGGAACACGTCGAAGCCGTCTATGGAGGCGAGCGCATTCACAGCCGGAATATCTTTGGTTCGAGCCCATTGTTCATAATCATCTTTAGATTTTCCATCCTGCAGATTAAACAGGACGATGATGCGCTGACCCATAGGTGCCTCCTTCGATATTGCGGCGTTATGGCTGCCTTGAGATCATCCAAAGTTGAGCATTGTCAACTTCAACGTCGCAGAATGCGTTTAGATGAAATCATTGACTAAGAAGGGAACAACCATGGCCGAGACAACCGCCCATTCCAATTATGATGGCCCGCCGGATTATCGCCTTGTCGGTGAGCACGGCATGTTTCCCAAGACAACGCATGATGAAAAAGCGCGGTTCAATTTCCTCGCGCACCTCAACCGTCACCTCGCCTCGCGCGTCCTGCCCGGTGTTAAAACGGCTTACGAGACGCGGATTGAGCCAAACAACCCGGCCCCCAATCACCGCAATCAAGTCCGCAAAGCCCTGTTGAAAGACCCGTTGTTCCAGCATTGGTCCGCACAGCGCCGTAACACGATGGAATTGCGCCAGCAGGCTGGCCGCTGGGTTACGTTGCGCCAAGCTGAAGAACTCAATGAGCGGGCGCGTGAACTGACCGAAGGCGACGATCGGCTACAACTCGATCCGAGCGTCGAGCTGCCCACCTATCTCTCCAAGATCGACCATCACTGTATGCCAGGTAGCTATCATGATGAACTCGTGCCGGGTGATGTGACCGGCGCGGCCAATTATGACTGCGGCATCTTCGTGACGACGGGCGGCGGGCTGGGCCGCTTCAATGATGGCGGCGGGCAAGCCGTTGTCGCTTGGATGAAAGAAAATCGACCGGATTTCGCGCCAAAGCGCATTTTAGACATTGGCGGCGGCCTCGGACAAAATGTCCTGCCCATCGCCCAAGCCTATCCTGATGCGGAAGTCATCTGCCTCGATACGGGCGCGCCTGTGCTGCGCTACGGGCTGGCGCGGGCTAAATTGATGGGCGTTGAGAATGTCCGTTTCGTCCAAGCCAATGCCGAGGACTTATCCATCTATCCGGACGGCTATTTCGATTGGGTGCAATCGACCATGTTCCTGCATGAAACCAGCGTCAAGGCGATGCCGAAGATCATGAAAGAAAGCTACCGCCTGCTCGCGCCCGGCGGGATCGTCATGCATGTCGAACAACCGCAATATGACCCGGACATGCCGCTCTACGAACAAGCGATCCGCGATTGGGACGCTTTCTATAATAATGAGCCGTTCTGGACAAAACTGCATGAGCTGGATCTCGACCAATGGATGGTCGATGCTGGGTTCGAGCGCGATGAATTACTGCATGGCGGCGTCGCAGCGGTCGTGGATACGGAATTGTTTCCAGAACACGGCACGGATGACGTCGAAGATTATGGTCGCAAGGCGGCGTGGCACATTATTGGTGGGGAGAAGAAAGCGGCATGACCCAACAGATTGACCCGTTCGCGCTTGATCCTTTGAAATTGGCTGGTGCGAAGCCGAAAGGCAAACGCCCCTATTTTCTAGAAGACACGGATGCTGAACGGGTCATGGCCATCACTATGGCCGTCGCCCAAGAACTTGCGGTCATGCGCGAACGGCTCGATACGGTTGAGCGACTGTTAGAATCCAAGGGCATTAGTCAGGACGACATCGAAAGCTTCGTCCCGACGCCTGAGCAAGCCGATCAACGCGGCGCATGGACACAGGAATATCTTGCTCGGATCATGCGCATCTATCAGCAGGAAATCGAAGCCCTTGATCAGCCTAACGAGGCATCTTCCGAGGAGATCGGACATGAATTGGCAGAGAGCTAAGCCCGGCGCACTTAAGTCTGCCGCGTCTGAGACAGATCCAGTTTAGCCAACAGATCGGCTAAATCCGTTCCATCGGGATGAACCCACTGCGGCGCAATTTCCTGCAACGGCAATAATACGAACGCCCGGTCCGTCATACGCGGGTGTGGCAGTGTGCAATGAGGGTCCGTCCGTACCTGCCCATCATAATCGATCAAGTCCAAGTCGATCACGCGCGGTGCATTCCGCGCGCTGCGTACACGGCCTAGCCGCATTTCAATCTCTAACAGACACTGCATCAAGAGCGGTGCTTCCAATGTGGTTCGCGCCGCTATCACGGCATTGATGTAATCAGGCGCGTCACTCCCGGCTGGCCAAGCCGGGCTCGTCCAAAGCGAGGAAAGATTATCGATCAGAAACCCGGCTTCTCCGAGCGCGGTCACAGCTTTCATCAATGTTTCGCGCGGGTTGGACAAGTTCGCGCCGAACGCGATATAGGCCTGTTTCATATTTAGATGATTTTTAGACACGGATATTCGTATGACCTTCTACCCCGATGAGAGGTTTGCCATCTTCATTGATGGCGCCAATTTCTATTCAACAGCCAAGTCGCTCGACTTCGATATCGATTACAAGAACCTGCTGACCTATTTCAGCGCCAAAGGTCGAATGATCAAGGCGTACTATTTCACAGCCTTACGTGAAAATGACGATTTTTCTCCGTTGCGGCCCTTACTCGACTGGCTCGACTATAATGGCTTTCACATCATCACGAAGAGGGCCAAAACCTTCACGGATCGCGACGGACGCACCCGGATCAAGGGCGATATGGATGTCGAAATCGTCATACGGATGATGGAGATGGCCCCCTATGTTGATCATATGTTGCTATTCTCCGGCGACGGGGATTTCCGAGCGGCGGTCGAAGCCGTACAAAAACTTGGCGTGCGCGTCACAGTTGTCTCTTCACTGGCCGTAAAGCCGTCCTTGCTGGCCGATGAACTGCGCCGACAGGCCGATGCTTTTATCGAAATTGATGATCTGGAACGCGAAGTCGGACGCCCGAAGCGTGAACGCTCTGAACAAGATGATGATTACGAAGACGATGACGATTTCGGCTATGGTGACTGATCCGCGCATCATGTCAGAGACGGAAGCGGCGTCGGAGCCCCCATATTTTTGTCAGCGCTGTCCGCGTCTCTTCGACTTTCTTGAAGACTGCCGCGAGCGTCTGCCCGGTCACTTTAATGGCCCTGTCCCCAGTTTCGGCGATCCGCAAGCGGAACTGCTCGTCGTCGGACTGGCCCCGGGCCTCAACGGTGCTAATAAGACCGGGCGACCCTTTACCGGCGATGCCGCAGGCGACCTGCTCTATAAGGCCTTGGCGGAATATGGGTTTTCGAATGACCGGTTTGGGCTGACCCTCGATGATGGTTTGGCATTACATCGCGCGATGATCACCAATGCTGTGCGCTGCGTCCCCCCTCAGAACAAACCGATCGGGGCAGAGATTAATAGCTGCCGCGATTATCTACGCGCTCAGATCAAGGCCCTGCCAAAACTGAAAGTCCTGCTCTGCCTCGGCAAAGTCAGTCATGATAGTACGGTTCGGACATTGGGCGGCAAACTCGCGCGAGAGAAATTTGGCCATGGCAGCGAGTATCAACTCGGCGGCTATACGGTTCTGTCGAGCTATCATTGTTCCCGCTATAATACGAATACGCGTCGTCTGACGGAACCGATGTTCTTCGATATTTTTGCGCGATCGAAGGCGCTGCTAGAAGCCTGATAGACCCTTAGCCGCGATCCCGCAGCAGACGCGCTTTTTGCTTCTGCCAATCGCGCGTCTTCTGCACGTCGCGTTTATCGCGTTGCTGCTTGCCTTCGGCCACGCCGATCAGCAGTTTGATCCGGCCGTCATTGTTAAAATAGATTTTCAGCGGCACGATAGTGCGGCCTTTACGCTGGGTCTCTCCGATCAGCGTATTGATCTGCTTGCGCTTGAGCAGCAATTTCCGCCCGCGCGTTGGGCTGTGGTTGAACTGCGCGGCGGGCTCGTAGATCGGGATGTTGGCATTGACCAGAAACGCCTCCGAGCCGTCCACATCGACATAGCTCTCTGCGATGTTGGCCTTGCCGAGCCGCAGACTTTTGACCTCAGTCCCAAGCAGGCTGATGCCCGCCTCGAACGTCTCCTCGATGGCATAATCAAAACGCGCGCGGCGATTTTCAGCGATCAACGTACCGTTCTCGCCGAGGCTCGGTTTCTTTTTAACTGCCATCAGATATCGATCCCGGCACGGATCATCGCCGACCGAACGCGCGTTTTAGTTTCGTCGCTGCAAGGCGTGATCGGCAGTCGGACCCCATCTTCCATTCGCCCAAGTAGCGACAAGGCATATTTTGCAGGCGCGGGGCTCGGATCGAGAAACAGATCTTTGTGCAATCTGTCGAGCGTAGCGTTCAACTCGCGCGCGCGCGCGAAATATCCAGCCATCATGGCTTGGTGAAATTCAGCATATTGCTTCGGCGCAACATTCGACCCGACACTGATTGTGCCTTGGCCGCCATGAACAAAATGGCCCAAGGCGGTGGCGTCATCGCCAGACAGTTGAACAAAATCCGCGCCACACCGATCCGTCAAACCTTGGACGCGTGATATATCGCCGGTCGCGTCCTTACAGCCGACAACATTAGTGAGCTGCGACAGGCGTCCCATCGTCTCATTGGTAATGTCGACAACACTGCGCCCGGGAATATTGTAAACAAATATTGGAATATCAACGGCGGTCGCGATCGCTTCGAAATGCCTGAAGATGCCTTCTTGGCTCGGTTTGTTATAGTAGGGCGTCACCACTAACGCGGCGTCTGCCCCACACTCCTTGGCGACTTGGGCGTATTCAATCGAGACACGCGTCTCATTCGATCCTGCCCCGGCGATAACAGGAACGCGGCCGTCCGCCGCTTCAACACACAGTCGGATGACGCGCTTATGTTCTTCATGTGTGAGTGTTGGGCTTTCACCCGTCGTGCCACAGGGCACCAGACCATTCGTGCCGTTGGCAATCTGCCATTCGACATGATTCTGAAAGGCAGCCTCATCCAATCCCGCTTTTGTGAACGGGGTAACGAGGGCTGTTATGGACCCTTTAACCATAATCGCGTTTCCTATAGCCAAATCGAAGGCGAGCGGGGTGCCGCGCGCTTTAGGCCCATTGTCATCTGACTTGCAAGCATGGCAGGAACTGTACCGCATTGAAGCAATTTTATGGAGCGTTTGAGTGAGGACATTTTTATTATGTCTGATGTTTTCTCTCGTCCCCGTGTCCACAGCCACGGCGGTCGCCAATGCTCCTATTCCACGCCTGAAACCGGCACCGCCTGCACTCTCGCAATATCTGTCGCCTCGTGACGCGATTTACTTACGGCGCGGTCTTTCAGCCGCGTCCCGTAGTGAATGGACGACCTTAAAGCGCGCTAAAGACGAAATCCAAGACCCGACAGCCAAAGACCTACTCCGCTGGGTTCGCTCGGCCCGCGACCCAAATGTTCCGACCGATTGGCTGACCTATGTGACGCATGAGCTTCCGGACTGGCCGCGTATGGTGTCTATCCAAGCCAAAGCCGAAGCGCGACTGCTCGACGAGCCTCTTTCCCCACAAGAGACCATAGCCTGGTTTTTGAAGATGGAACCAGTCTCTGGCGAAGGCCGCGCCGCTCTTGCGAAGGCTTTCTATAAGTTGGGCGATCAGGAAAATGGCGACCGCTGGCTGAAATATGCGTGGCGGGAAGCTCGGCTTTCGCGGGATACACAGAAAGATCTGTTTCAGGAGTTCAAATCACGCCTAAATGCGGAAGATCATGCAGCTCGTGCCGATCACCTCATCTGGGAAGGCTCGCGAAATTTCTCGAATGCGCGCGCGCTGCTCCCGTTTATGAGCAACGCCGATGCCGCCGTCATGGATGCGCGGATGAAGCTAGCGACCAACAGCCGAGGCATCAACGCCGCGGTTAATGCTATCCCCGCCAGCCGCGCCAATGATCCGGGCTTCCTGTTTGAGCGCGCACGCTGGCGGCGCATACGCAAAGACAAAGACTACGCCCTGCCAGTTTACATGCAAATCGGATCACCCGCTACGACCGACCGAGGGCGGGAGCGGATGTGGACCGAGAGACGTTTGATGGCCTACTGGCTGATCGGCGAACAGAAATGGACGGAAGCCTACCGAATGACGCTGTTTCACGGCGCGACTGAGGGCGCACCCCTATATGAGTCCGAATTCCTCGGTGGCTGGTTGGCCCTGACAAAAATGAACCAGCCTGCGCTCGCTCTTGAACGGTTCCAACGCCTTGAAGCGGGCGTCAGTACTCCGATCAGCCTTTCCAGAGCGCATTATTGGCAGGGACGCGCGTTTGAAGCGCTCAAAGACCCCCGACGTGACCAAGCCTTCGCTAAAGCATCGACCTATCCGAATACCTATTATGGTCAATTGGCAGCCAAGCGGTTGATGGGATCGATTGCCCGCATAACCTTGCCGCCAGAAATGGCGTCCCCGCAAGCGCAGCAACGGTTCGATAATGACCGCCGCATCCGCGCTCTGCGCTTACTCGGCGAAGCGGGCGAGGAAAGGTTCTTCTCGACTTTCGCCTATGCTTTGGATGACGATCTTGAGACGCTCGATGAACTCTCACTGCTGAGCCGTGTGAGTGCCGATTATGGTTTCATGCGTCCGTCTATCCGTGCCGCTAAACAGGCTGGACGCTTCCAGGGTATGTTGACTGAGAGTGGCTACCCCATCGTACCGCCCATAGAAATGCTCGGCCGTAATTTCGATATTCCCTTTGTCTACGCCATCGCGCGGCAGGAAAGCGAATTCGCCGGCAATGCGATTTCGAGCGCCAGTGCGTACGGTATGATGCAGATGATCAATGCGACAGCCAGCGCGACCGCGCGGCGTCACCGGATTGCCTATGACCGCGACCGCTTGATCACAGACCGGAATTATGCGGCTTATATGGGCGCCCTGCACCTGAACGACCTGCTGGAGGACTTTGACGGGTCCTACATTATGGCCGCCGTCGCCTATAATGCCGGACCGCGGCGTGTGTCGCAATGGATCGAGCGCAATGGCGACCCGCGCAAGGGGCAAATCGACCCGATCGATTGGGTTGAGAAGATCCCCTTCTCTGAAACGCGCAACTATGTGCAGCGCGTGATGGAGAATATGCAGGTCTACAAAGCCCGCCGAAATGGCAATGTCGCGCCCGTCACGATTGATCAGAACCTACGCTTTGGCCAAAAAGGCAACGCGCCCGGCTAATCCTTCATCAAAGCCAACCCATAAAAAAAGCCCGGCACATGAGGCCGGGCTTTCGTGTTTTATGAAGAGACGGTTTGCCTAATCTTTAAGGCTCGGTTCCATCTCTTGGCAGTCGGCAATGATTTTCTCGACAGCCGCAACAGACTTCATGAACATTTCGCGCTCGTCGGCCTTGAGACGGATATTCATGACTTTTTCGACACCGCGCGCGCCGATCATGGCGGGAGCGCCGACATAGAGTCCGCGCACACCGGCAATCTGCCCGGAGAGACGCACGGCACAGGGCAAGATGCGCTTCTTATCACGCAGATAGGACTTCGCCATTTCGATGGCAGATTCAGCCGGCGCGTAAAAGGCTGAACCATTGCCGAGCAGGCCGACAATCTCGCCGCCGCCCTTACGCGTGCGTTCTACGATAGCATCGACGCGTTCTTGCGTTGTCCATTTCATCTTGATCAGGTCAGGCAATGGCACACCATTGACCGTGGAGTAACGCGTCAACGGCACCATCGTGTCGCCGTGGCCACCGAGGACGGAAGCGTGGACGTCTTCGACGGAACACTGGAATTCATCAGCGAGGAAATAGCGGAACCGCGCACTATCCAGCACGCCCGCCATACCAACGACTTTGCGCGGCTGCAGGCCGGAGAATTTCTGTAGCGCCCAAACCATCGCATCCAGCGGATTGGTAATGCAGATCACGAAGGCCTTGGGCGCATGTTCCTTGATGCCTTCAGCCACTTGTTTGATCACGCCGAGGTTTTTGCCAATCAGTTCTGAGCGGTCCATGCCCGGCTTACGCGGGAAGCCCGCCGTGATGATGCAGACATCGGCCCCGGCAATATCCGCATAGCTGCTTGTGCCGACGAGCTTGCTGTCCTTGCCAAAGACGGGCGCAGCTTCTGACAGATCGAGCGCCTTGCCCTTCGCCGTGCCTTCGAAAATATCGAACAACACAACATCACCGAGCTCTTCGCGAGCCGCGATGTGAGCCAATGTGCCGCCGATCATGCCGGCTCCGATAAGAGCGATTTTGGCGCGTGCCATAGAGGGTCTCCTGATGGGTTAAGTCTGGACGCCCATAGCTCCGCCGCTAGCTAAAGTAAAATGCAACAACTGTTGAAGTCGCCTTGTTTTCTCTTGCGCCGAAGCACCTCATTCGCGAAACCGCGACCAGGCCGGATGGCCAAGGTAAAAGGGTGGATGCACGGCAATGGAACCCGTTTTCGACAGTTTAGCGCAAGGGTTTCCTTGGTTGGTCTTCTACCTGCTCTCCGTAGCGGGCATCTTCATTGTGGCGTTATTCGTCTATGTGAAGCTGACACCGCATAATGAGTTCAAGCTGGTCAGTCAGGGCAATATGGCGGCGGCGATCCACCTCTCTGCGCTCATCGTCTCTCTATCGCTCCCGCTCGCGGCCTGTTTGATCCATAAGGTTTCGATCTGGGATGTCGTGATTTGGGGCACCTTATCGGTCGTCTTGCAACTGTTCTTGTTCCGACTCACCGATCTGATCTTTCGCGGCATTCCGGATTTGATCGAAAAAGACATCGCCGCTCCGGCTTTGGTCCTCGCCGCCTTCAAGCTGTCCGGGTCGATCATTCTCGCCTTCGCTATCGCGGGTTAGGCCTGCGGCGATGAAGCTGCCTATTCCCGATTGGTTGTTCTATCTCGGCATTCTTGTCGCGTTAATCCTCTACGCCAACTATGACGCGCCGACGATTACCCCCGCACCGGACCTGCCCGGGCTCGGTCCGTTGCTGCCATCGGAAAGTCCGGACGATGAGCGTATTCTTGTCCAGATCGATGCGCCGCAATCGGGCGTGGGAACCGCCTTTGCCGTCAGTGATAACGGCGAGTGGATCACGGCCCGCCACGTTGTCGATAGTTGTGACGAAGTCGGCATTCGCATCAGTTCGCGACAACTCATCCGGATCGCACGCACGGAACTCTTTCAGAATGTCGATCTTGCTCGCCTCACCGCGCCGTGGTCCCGCGAACCGCTACCGACGGATTTGGATGGGCCTCGACAGATCGGAGAGGTGGGATATTTCTTGGGCTATCCTCAGGGCAGGCCCGGCGAAGTGGTGGCCTCACTCTTGTCGCGCGGCCGAATGTCGGTTCGCGGCCGATACCGCACGGATGAAGGCATACTGATCTGGTCAGAACTCGGTCGCTCTCATGGGCTAACCGGATCGCTCGGCGGCCTTTCAGGCGGTCCGGTGCTTGATTCCGACGGCGAATTGATCGGGGTTGTTGCGGCTGAGTCTCCACGACGCGGGCGGATCTACACAGTGGCGCCGCGCAATCTTGGGCGGATTGTCGCGCCGACAGGCACCATTCCAACGCCGGTCGATCTAGGCAGCTACGCCTTATATGCCGATAAGCTTCGTCGGGATCGGCGTATCGCACAAGTGGTCTGCATTGATGGATAAAGCACGCCTCATGTCATGGCTTAAATTTTTCGGCGTGATCCTCGTGTTATTTGGCATTATTTGGACGGTGAATCGCGTTGTTCCCAATGAACACCTCCCCTGGCGACCGCTTGATCCAGAACGACCCATCGGCATGGCGACCAAGGGACAGCTTTTACGGCTCTCTGTTTCCCCGAGCGATGTCTGCATGTCGCTCGCCCGCGACATAGAAAATTTTGAGACAATTCCGTCTGAACCGAGAGAGGCAAAAGAGCCCTGCGGGTGGGAGACCGCCCGACTGGTCTATGGCAGCGGGGATGCTGAGCTCGCGCCCGGCGAAGCAAACATGCAGTGCCCCCTCTCCGTCGCAACATTTTTATGGCTGCGTGAGGTCGATGATCTTGCCCGCAAACGGTTTGGCGAAAGTGTCGTCAAAGTCCACCATATGGGCAGCTATTCCTGTCGGCGTCAGCGCGGGAATGGATCAGGACGATGGAGCGAACATGCGTTCGCCAATGCGTGGGACATCGCCGGATTTGAACTGGCAGATGGTCGATTGATCCGCGTTCTGACGGGTTGGAATTCAGAGGACAAAAAAGAGAAAGCGTTTCTGCGCGACGTGCGGCAGGAAGCCTGCCGTATCTTCAACGTTACCCTCTCGCCGGACTATAACGCGGCCCATAAAGACCATTTCCACGTCGATATGGGTCCGAACGCTATTTGTCGTTAGTTCTGCCCTGCTGGGCGAAAGACTCATCGCGCCGCATCACATCGACCGTCGCGTGATCGATCCCAAAGGTTTCTGACAATCTCGCTTTGATCGCCCGGTTCACCGGGGCCAGCCGCGTGCCCTCCGCAACATAGGCGTCCAGCGTCAACATGGGTCGTTCAGGCGTAATGCACCAAGCGTGGACATGCTCGACCGCTTGCAATCCTTCGACTGAAGCGACGAGGTCATTCGCGATGGCTTCCGTATCAATACCCTCGGGCGCGCCTTCCAGCAGAATATGCGCGCTCTCTTTTACCAAACCCCAAGCCGACTTCAGGATCAGCAACGCGACAAGGACGGAGAGGATCGGATCAGCGGCCACCCAGCCTGTCGCCATAATAATCAAGGCCGCAAGAATCGCCGCCGCACTGCCAAGCAGATCGCCCAACACATGTAGCATCGCGCCCCGTACATTGAGGTTATCCCTGTCCGCGCCTCTGAGTATCTGGAACACAGCCAAATTCACGATTAATCCAGCGATTGCGACCCATAACATCGGCCCCGCTAAAATCTCACCCGGATCAGCCAGCCGCCCAAATGCCTCCCAGACAATCCAGCCCGCGACGAGGAAAAGCGTCAGCCCGTTTACAAAGGCGACGAGAATCGAGAACCGATCATAACCAAAGGTCAGCCGCCGCGTCGCTGGCCGCTGGGCAATGACAAATCCGCCCCAAGCCATAGCCAGCGCCGCGAAATCGGTGACCATGTGTCCAGCATCGGCAATGAGAGCCAAAGATCCGGAAACCATGCCCCCGATCACTTCGACGATCACGAACAGGCCGGTCAGGACGGCAGCAACGCCGACCCGACGCCGGTTGGATGCGTTCACCGTCGGGGCATGGCTATGTCCCGAATGGTCGTCGTCGTGATGATGTCCGCTCATAATCGTCCTTTTGCGATCCCATCCCACGAACGCAAGTGTGCAAGTCGGGTCTACTGCATCCAACCTTTGATGCGCTTAAGAGGCTTTTAGCGGTTTTTGCGTAGAGGCTGGGACATGGCGTCGACTCTTGAGATAGAAACACGGTCTATGACCGACCTTACCGCAGCCGATCGCGCGGCTTGGCTCTCTCTGCGTGCCTATGATGCCGCCTTAGAAAGTCCCTACCATCATCCCGATTATCACCATCTGGTGCATAAGCATCAGGGCGGCGGGAAAGTCACTCTGGCGCGTCGCGACGGCGAACTGATCGGCTTACTGCCGTGGCAAGGCGGCGCTTTTGCGCGCCCGTCCGGCGCACCCCTGTCAGATTACCAGACTCTGATTGCCGCGCCCGACACCGACTTAGATATCCGCCAACTGCTTATGGGTCAGGCCGTCGGGGCTTTCCATTATACGGCCATGCCGACAGATAACGGCGTTGAAACCACCCGACTAGAACTCACCAGCGCCGATAATTGGCGCGCCGCGCGTGATGGCAGCTATCGTCGGCACCTTAAATCCACACGCCGTCGTATTAGAAAAGCCGAGGACGAAATTGGCACCCCCCGGACTGTCATGCAGAGCCGGGATATCGACGCTTACCAAACACTGATGCAGTGGAAGCAGGAGAAATTCCAAGAAACGGGCAAATATGACGTGTTGGCTAATGCGGGCAACTCAGCTTTGCTTCGGGAATTATGGGAGCGAGGTCCGTCATCCCCGCTTCGCGCGGATCTGCATGTTCTCTATTTCGGCGATAGACTTGCCGCCTGCGATCTCGGCCTGACCGACGGCCATGTCTTTCACAGCTGGATAGTGGGCTATAACCCAGACTTGATTACCTACGCCCCTGGCATCCAGCTGATGGAGGGTTTGATCGATGCCGCCCCCGACATTGGCTACACTGTGATCGATCTTGGACCCGGAACCGAGGGCTATAAACGGCATTATGCCACTCACTCCAGACAGGTTGCCTCCGGCGTCGTGACCTTACCGTCAATGGCGGGTTGGATTGCAGGCCGCTATGACCAGGCCGAGGACGCTTTGAGGTCTAAAACAGGAGACGCGCTCGGCAAACTCCGACGTCGTTATAGCCAGATTGCGGCCTGCGAACCGCGAATCTCTGGGCGGTCTCGTGCATTGGTCAGTGCCTTTGGCGCGCAATTCAAGCGCCGCGCTGTCTAAGTCGCACACGAGCTTCGGGGCATAAACACCTCCTGACAGCGCTGTCAGTGTGGCGAGGTGGCAACGCTAAACCACAAAGCCAACAGATATGTGTCAAATAGCCCCCAGATGCGTGACACAGGTCAAAGCTGCGCTATACGCCTACTGAGGGTGAACACACCCCATGCAATAATGAGCGGCAATTCGCTCGGGGAGACAAATTCATGCAAAATCACAGCCGAATTGCGGCCGCACTTCTGACCTCCACCATGTTGGCAAGCCCTGTATTCGCCCAAGACAGCGATGCGACGGATACGACCCGCTTTGAAGAAGATATCATCATCGTCGAAGCAACGCGCCGCGCGTCTAACATTCAAGATATTCCGATCGCCGTGACGGCGATCACCCCCAAGCAGTTGGAACGCCAAGGCATTACCAGCATCAAAGATCTGGCATCGGTCGCGCCGGGCTTTAATATCCAATCCTCCCAAACCGAAACTCAAGGGACCTCGATCCGTATTCGCGGCGTTGGGACAACAGGCAATAATATCGGTTTGGAATCAGCTGTTGGCGTGTTCATCGACGGTGTCTACCAATCCCGCCCCGGTATTGCTCTCGGCGAGCTTGTCGACATCGAAGCCATTGAAATGCTGCGCGGGCCACAAGGCACACTGTTTGGCCGGAACGTAACCGCCGGCGCGCTTGTTGTTCGAACCAAAAAACCCGAAATGGGCCAGACTGGCGGCTTCGCCAACCTGACTTATGGCAATTATAATATGGTCAATATTCAAGGCGGTGTGAACATTCCAGCGGGCGAAAACTTGGCCTTCCGGGCAACGGGCTCTTTCCATCAACGTGATGGGTTCCTGACTTCGTCCGTCGATCCAGATGCTGAAAGCCATAATCGCGACCGCTTCGTTCTACGCGGTCAAGCTTTGTGGGAACCGACGGATCAAACCAGCTTGCGACTCATCGCAGATTATCAAGATGTCGATGAAAACTGCTGTGCCGCTGTGACGCTTTCGGCGAGCCCGAATTTGACGACTGCACAACGCGACTCACGCTTCCCAGCCCTCGGATTTGAAGACTCCTTGGAGGCACAAATCTTCAACGACCAAGAATTCGTCAATAATGTCGAGAGCTACAATTTCTCAGCCGAGTTAAACCATGATTTCGGTGGGGCAACGGGTACCGTCATTCTGTCTTATTCGGATTTCCTCGGAAACTCTGTCCAGCAGGATTTCAATGCGGGTCAGCAATATTCGGTTGGCGGACAAACCATTCCAGCGGGCGACCGCACGTCCTTCGACGACATCAAAACATTCACCGCAGAAGCGCGTCTCCAAGGCGAAGCTATGGACGGACGTCTCGATTGGTTGGTCGGCGGGTTTTACGCGCAGGAAGATATTGTCGAAGAGTTCTCGCTGGGCCTTGGTGCGGATTATAGTGCTTTAGTCGGATCGGCCAACTTTCCACTCGGACCTGTGTCTTCATCCTTCCTCAGCCTTTATGCTGGCGCAGGCGCGTTCATACAGCAGCTGCAACTGGGTAATCCTAGCCCAACGTTCGCGCCTCTATCCGCGAACGGCCAGTATGCCAGAAACCGGTTTGAGCAAGACGCGGAGAGCTTCTCTGTCTTCACGCACAATATCTTCTCTCTGACGGACACGGTCAATCTGACCTTGGGCGCACGCTATGTTGACGACTCCAAAGATGGGTCGTTCGATCAAGTCGCTGTTGGTGGTAATAGTTGTCTCGCGGCAGCGACATTCTTGGCGACCGCGACAGCGGCCGGAGCGGGTGATCCCGCCTCAGGGGCTGCTCTAGGTGCCCTCGGTGCGGCCATAGGACCAGCAACACTCGGTCTTCTGACCAATCCGGCTCTTATCGGCGGCGGCGGGTTTTTAAACTGCTTCCCGTTTGCCTCTCCGGCAATCGGCTCTGGGTTCATTCCGGATGCATTCGCAGCCCTGCCCTTCATCCCGCAAGAATTTAACGACAACTTCTCAGATGATGAGCTTGTCTACACGGCCAAACTCTCATGGGAACCAGATCCTGACTTGTTGATCTTCGGTGGCTTTACGCATGGCTATAAGGCTGGCGGATTCAACCTTGATGCATCAGCGGCTCAAGCCGGTGCGGATCCGAGGTTTGCCTCAGAACTGATTGACGCTTGGGAAGTCGGCTTCAAGAAAACACTGGCCGATGGTCGGTTCCGCTTTAACGTCACGGGTTTCCACCAGACGATGGATGATTTCCAAGTGCTTGAATTTACGGGTACGAAATTCCAGACCTTCAACGTTGATGACGTGTCTTCAAAAGGTGTGGAAGTCGAACTGAATGGTCGCCTGTCCGAAGCGGTCTTCTTCAACTCTGGCGTCACCTATGCCGATGCCAATTATGGCGAAGAGTGTGATCGCGGCGGCACGATTACTCCGGCAACGGGGCTCTGTGACAATGTTTTGACCAATGCGCCAAAATGGTCGTCCGTACTGGGCATCACTTATGATGGCGACTTCCTAGATACAGACTGGGGCTTCTTGGCCAACGTCAATATGAACTACCAGTCTAAGCGAAGAACATCGACCAATCCGCTCATAGCCGGGACCACTACTCCAATCCCGTTCGACTATCAGGACGGTGTTGCAAAGTTCAACGCACGCGTCGGTTTCACGATGCCGAATGATCTGGTCACGATTGAGTTTTGGGGTCTGAACCTTACGGACGAAATCACCCGGGGGATTACCTTCAATACGGCTGTGCAAGGGGCTTCACGGTCAGCTTTCTTGGAACCACCGCGTCAATACGGCGTGACCTTGCGGTCTCAATTCTAGAGCTGCATCAAAACTGAATGGAGGGCTGCAACCTTACCGGTTTGCGGCCCTTTTTTATTTCCGCTACTGATCAACCGATCAATAACGCCACATAGAACGGAAAGCCCGCCCATGGTCCGCATCAATCCGAAGACAACAAAATCCAAAGCAGGCGAGGCTAAAGCGCCAACCGCCAAAGCGCTCCAAGCTGCATTCAAAGCTCAGAGAGACGCATTTGATGCCGCGCCCTATCCGTCTTGGGAGGTCCGAAAAGCGCGGTTGGAAACGCTTCGCGATGTGCTGCGAAAATATGAAGACGATATCAAACAAACCATTTCGGACGATTTTGGTCACCGTTCCAAAGTCGATACCGACTTGGGCGATATCATCATGGCCTATAACGATATTCATAATGCCCTGAAGATGACGCCGAAATGGATGAAGCGGCGCAAGCGGGCCACATCGCTGAGCTATAAGCCTGGCTGGAACGAGATTATTCCGCAACCGATGGGCGTGATCGGCATTGTCGTGCCGTGGAACTACCCCCTCGGATTGGCGACGGGCCCGATCATCGGAGCCCTTGGAGCTGGCAATCGCTGCATGGTCAAGATAAGCGAATATACGCCAAAGTTCTCAGCTCTCTTCAAATCGATGATGGAGGAAGTGTTTGAGCCAGACGTCGTCTATGTGGCGACCGGCGGCGTGGACGTGGCGACAGCCTTCACCAACCTACCCTTCGATCATATGCTCTTCACAGGCTCGACCAATGTGGGGAAAATCGTGGCGAAGGCTGCGGCTGAGAATCTCGTACCCTGTACGTTGGAACTCGGCGGCAAATCACCCGTGCTCATCGATGATAGCGCCAAGATGGATCTGACAGTCGCGCGCATTGCCATGTCCAAGCTTCTCAATGCCGGTCAAACCTGCATCGCGCCAGATTATGTTCTGATGCCCAAAGCCCGGATCGATGCATTCTCAGACGCGATGATTGAGCAGGCCGAAACCATGTATCCAAAATTTGCAGGCAATGACGACTACACATCCGTCATCGCTGACTCTCATTATGCCCGCCTGCAGACCCTGCTGGAGGATGCAGAGAATAAAGGCGCAAAAATCCGCGTGGCCGGGAATGACGACAAGCAACAACTGGCCAAGGAACGCCGGATTCCGCTGACCGTCGTGACTGAGACGACGCCTGATATGAAGATCATGCAGGAAGAAATCTTCGGACCGCTCCTGCCCATCGTCCCATCAGAAACCCTCGACGATCAGTTTGCTGCAGTGAAATCCAAGGATCGACCGCTGGCTCTCTACTGGTTTGGGGAAGACGACGCGAAACGCGATCGGGTCCTCTACGAAACGCACGCGGGCGGCGTCACAATCAATGATTGCGCTTGGCATTTTGGTCAGGAAGATATCGGTTTTGGTGGCATCGGACCGTCTGGCATGGGGGCCTATCACGGCGAGGCTGGTTTCGAGACGTTCAGCCATATGAAAGGCGTTTTCCACCAGAGCACAGGCGGTCTATTTCACACACTTAAGCAGAAAATGATGGCGGATATGATGCCGCCTTATACCGAGGGCACGCAGAAAATGCTCGCCCGCGTCAAAGGCATGGCGGGCATCAAATAAGTGTCTGACAGCTACGATTATATCGTCGTTGGTGCCGGATCAGCCGGGGCGACACTCGCGGCCCGACTATCCGAAGACCCGGCTGTCTCAGTTCTGCTGTTAGAGGCGGGGGGCACGCATAAACATTGGTCGGTGCGCATTCCGATGGCGATGATTGCCAATCTGATTTTCAAAGGCCGGGACTGGAAACTTGAAACAGTCCCACAAAAGCAACTGAACAATCGATTAGGCAATCAACCGCGCGGCAAAATGCTGGGTGGCAGTTCAGGCTCCAATGCGATGATTTATATTCGCGGCCACCGTGAGGATTATGACAATTGGGAACAGATGGGCGCAGATGGATGGGGCTATGATGACGTCCTGCCCTATTTCAAAAAGAGCCAGAACCGCGAAGCCGGGGCCAATGACTATCACGCGCAGGGCGGACCACTTAATGTTGCGCCTGTCAGGAGCCCGGCTGAAATCAACGACATTCTGATCGAGGCCGGACGCCAATTACAGATTCCTATTAATGACGATTTCAATGGCGAGAGCCAAGAAGGTCTGGGCTATTACGAAGTCACGCAGAAGGATGGTGAACGTTGGAGCACAGCGCGCGCCTTTCTCGATCCGGCAGAAGACCGGCCAAATCTCACCGTCGTTCAACATGCCCTCAGCGAAAAAGTCCTTGTCGAAAATGGGCACGCTGTTGGCGTCCGTTACCGGATCACAAAAGGCAAAGAGCAAACGACGGACGTCCGAGCCAACCGCGAAGTAATCCTATCGGCCGGAGCCTTCGGCTCTCCTCAGCTCCTACTATTGTCAGGAATTGGCGACGAAACAAAGCTAACCCCTCACGGAATTGAGCAAATCGCAAACCTGCCGGGCGTTGGCGAGAATTTGCACGACCATATTGACGTCACCCTCTGCTATAAATCCAAGCTCAAAGACCTGTTCGGCAATTCGGTTAGCGGAACAGTCCGCATGATCGGGGAAATTCTGAAATACCGGAAAAATCGGACCGGTATGCTAACCACAAATTTCGCGGAGTCCGGTGGCTTTCTCTACACGGACCCCTCCGAACCTTCGCCCGACATTCAACTGCATATGGTTCGCGCGATCGTCGATGATCATGGCCGAAAACAGCATTTGGGGTTGGGCTATAGTTGTCATGTTTGCGTTCTACGCCCCAAGAGCCGAGGCTCTGTAAACCTCGCGAGTGCCAACCCCGAGCACGCTCCTCTCATCGATCCAGCGTTTCTCGAAGACGAACGCGATCTCAACACGCTGGTTCGCGGCGTGAAACTGTTGCAGCGCATTTTGCGCACCCAGCCGTTCGACCGAGCAAACGCTAAATCTCTCTACGCCGCCGACAGTGATGACGAGGCCGAAATTATTGCTGATATTCGCGCGCGTGCCGACACAGTCTATCACCCGGTCGGGACCTGCAAAATGGGCGCAGCGGATGATGATAGTGCCGTTGTCGACCCGCGTTTGCGGGTGCGCGGTGTGACGGGCCTGCGCGTGGCCGACGCCTCCATCATGCCGCAGATTGTCTCCGGCAATACCAATGCCCCGTCTATCATGATCGGCGAAAAAGCGGCGGACATGATCAAGGAAGACTGGGTCAATAAAGAACAAGGGGCTTCGCTTGCGGCTGAATAAATTTGGTGGGGCACTCGCCCTCTTTCTGATCGTCGCTCCGGCCCATGCGCAGGAGGTCAGCCCGTTTGTCACGCAGGCGCATGCTGAGGCAGAAGCCCAACTCGATTTCTCAGACAAGCGAGATTTTGAACGCGCGAGCAAAGGTTTTCTCGGCACATCCGACACGTTGCCTATCCCCGGACCTAACGGGTCACCCGTGCCGACCTTCGACCCTGAGAGCTTAGATTTTCTGAAGGGTGAGCGTCCTGACACGGTGCACCCGGCGCTCTGGCGACAGTCAAAACTGAACGCCATGCATGGCCTGTTCGAGGTGACAGACGGCATCTATCAGGTACGCGGATTTGACCTGTCGAACTTGTCCGTGATTGAAGGCGATACGGGCTGGATCGTGGTCGACCCGCTGATCACCCGTGAAGCGGCAGCAGCGGCGCTGCAACTCATCAACGACACGCTGGGCGAACGGCCTGTTTCAGCCATCATCTTCACCCATAGCCATGTCGATCATTATGGCGGCGTGCGCGGTGTGCTTCCTGACGGCGTCGATATTCCGATCATTGCGCCGGCCAATTTTGTTGTGGAGTCCGTGTCCGAGAATGTTCTGGCGGGTAACGCGATGAGCCGCCGCGCCTCTTACATGTTTGGCAGCCTGCTCAAGAAAGGCTCTGACGCTATGGTCGGCGCGGGCCTTGGCCCTGGCATCAGCGTCGGAACCCCCGGCATTGTCTCGCCTAAAATCGATATTGAGGCCGATTTTGAGACGCATATAGTCGACGGCGTAGAGATAGAATTCATGCTGACACAGGGCGCAGAAGCGCCGTCAGAGTTCATATTTTACATCCCAGAAAAACGCGCCTTCATGCAGGCCGAGATCATTAATCACACGCTGCATAATCTCTATACGCCGCGCGGCGCCAAGGTGCGGGATGGGCGACTCTGGTCGAGCTATATCGACACGGCGATACAGCGTTACGTAGACCGGACAGATGTGTCTTTTGGCTCGCACCATTGGCCTGTCTGGGGCGAAGCGGATGTGCGCGATTTATGGGTGGGCCAGCGCGATCTCTACCGCGTCATCCATGACCAGACGGTCCGCTTGGCCAATCAGGGCCACACGATCAACGAAATCCCCGATCGGATCAAACTGCCGGACAGTGTCGCGGGTCAGTTTGCCAATCGCGGTTATTACGGCACAGTGAGCCACAATAGCCGCGCGCAATATAATCTCTATTTCGGCTATTTCGATGGCAACCCGGCCAATCTCGATCCGCTCACACCCGTCGAAGAAGGTCGGCAATTTGTCGATTATGCGGGCGGAGCGGACGCACTGCTTGGCAAGGCCCGGAGCGACATTGCGGACGGCCGACTGAAACGCGCAGCGACCGCGCTCAACCATCTCGTCTTTGCCGATCCCGACAATCAGGACGCGGCCATTCTGCTCGCCGACGTCTATACCCAGATGGCCTTTGCGGCAGAGAGCGGTCCGTGGCGCAACTTCTATCTCACCGGCGCCCAAGAGCTCAGAACCGGTATCGCACCCTTGCCCGTGCCGACAACCGCCAATGCCGATACGGTGAGCGCCGTTCCCCTCACGATGATTTTTGATCTTATGGCGGTCAGACTGGATCCGGATAAGGCTGAGGACGGACGAGCCATGAATATGGTGATGACAAATACGGGCGAGACCGCGCATTTGTTTGTTTCTGGCGGTGCTCTTCATCACCGCATGGGCGTAACAGATGACGACGCGCCGACTTTGACGATTTCACGCGCGGACTTTGATCGTTTGAATTTAAAAGAAACCAGCATCGCCAAGCTACTGCTCAGCCGTAAAGCCAAACTGTCGGGCAACCCACTCAAGATCAGAGCCTTCTTTGCTCAGATCGAGGAACCGATCTTCTGGTTTGAAATCGTCCGGCCCTGATCATCAAAGCTATTGAAGGCAAGGCTTTACAGCGCCGCCCAATGGGGTCACGTCCAACTTGTGTCGAATGAAACTCTGAAACTCGCGCAGCATGTGCTGCGGAAATGGCTGACCGGTCACGCCTGATGTCTGTCCTCAATCGGACAGAATGATCAACAGGAGAGACCAAAATGGACAGACAATCTTATCATACAACGATGCGCGGCGCAGGCCAGCTCGATTACGAAATCTACCTCAATACGGAACAGCTTCTGGCCTGCCAGAAAGAGCCGGACGCTCTGTGCAACCCCGACGAAATGCAGTTCATGATCGTCCATCAGATCGAAGAGCTGTGGATGAAGCTTATGGCGACGACACTGCTCGACATTGATGACGAAATGCAGGCTCGCAACTCGTTCAAGGCGCTCACTTTGTTTCGCCGCGTCCATATCTGCCAAGAAATGATGACCCAGCAGTTGACCCTGCTTGAGACCATGTCACCCAAAGATTATCAAGAAATACGGCTCCTGCTTGGCAATGGCAGCGGGCAAGAAAGCCCCGGCTTCAGGGTGCTGTTGAAAATGCCAAAAGAGCTCTGGGCGACCTATGTCGACGTCTATCTCGACGGTGGGTCGCGCACGCTCGAACAAGTCTATGACTCCGACTACTCACATGACGACGCCTATATGGTCGCCGAAGCGCTGGCCGAATTTGATGAGCAGTTTCAGAAGTTCCGTAACGCCCATATGCAACTGATCTACCGCTCAATCGGTGTGGCTGCCAGCTCACTCAAAGGACGTCCCGTTGAAATTCTTAATGAGGGACTTCGCTACAAGATGTTCCCAGAGCTATGGCAGGTTCGAGCGGATATGACGGACCGCTGGGGATCGACCTATGGCAAGAAACGCGAAAAGCTGGACCCCAAAACTCATGCGTGAGTTATTTCACGTTCCGGACAATTACTTCCTCTCCCACAGTGTAGGCTGCCTGCCGAAATCGGCACGTCGGGAACTGGATAGAGCCTTTTTCGGGCCTTGGGAAAGTGGATCGAATTGGGCGGATTGGATGCCCCTCATCGATAAATTCCGAGCAGGTATAGGTGGGTTGCTCGGCGTCGAGGCGAGCTCGATTTGCCCGCAAACAAATGTGTCGAGCGGGCTGACGAAAACCCTCTACAGTCAGTCATTCCGACCAGAGCGCCCCGTGATCGTCCTGTCCCGGCAAGATTTTCCGACCATCGGCTTCGTCATGAAACAAGCCGAACGGGCAGGATATAGGCTTCGTTTTATCGAAGGCGACCCAATCGATGTGGCCAGCTGGGGCGCGGCCATCGATGGCGAAACCGCCTTCGTCCACATCACGCACGCGCTTTCTGACAGTTCCCACTTGCTGCCTGTCGGCCCAATTTGTGCGCTCGCGAAAGCCGCCAACGCCATCAGTATTGTCGATATTGCGCAATCGCTTGGCGCGGTCGCCGTGCCAGTGTCCGCGTGGGACCCGGACTTCGTCATCGGAACGGGCGTCAAGTTCGTCTGCGCGGGTCCGGGTGCTTGCTTCCTCTATGCGCAACCCGACAGGATCGCCACTAGCGAACCGCTAGATGTGGGATGGTTCTCCCACGAAAATCCGTTTGAAATGGACATTGGCAACTTCCGCTACGCGCCGGATGCGATGCGTTTCTTTGGCGGCACCCCGTCGCCTGCCCCCTTGGCTCTCGCCAATACTGCGCTGGATCTATGGCAGTCTTTGGACATGACGGCTCTCTATGCGCGGATACAGTCGCATTTGGAGCACCTTGTCAGTCGCGCTCCGGCTGAGCGTCTCGTCTCACCCGGCGAGGCCAACGTCAGAGGCGCGACCATTGTCGTCAAACCGACCGAGGCGTCTCTTCTTCGGGATAAACTCGCAGATCACAATATTCTGCACGACGAGCGCAAATCTGGACTGCGCTTCTCCGTGCACGGCTATACGTCAGATGCGGAGGTTGAGCGGTTGGCGAACTTGGTCGCCAAACATATCTAAATCGGCGGCGTGCCGATATTGAGATAAATATACCAGAGGATCAGAAGTAGCAGTCGCCCGGCAACGGCTGACCGTGTGAGATGTCCGAGCAGAATGGCGATCACCGGGAGCCCGATCACGATCGCAACAATATCGATCCCGGGGCCACCCTCGCCCGTTAGAACCAAACGCACCGCAGAAGGCAGACACACTAGCGCCGTCACTAAAATGGCAGCCACGACCCGGATGATGACATCTTCAGCCCCGCGCGGCGTCACGGCAGAAAGCGCCGTCATCTGCTGACCGCGCCATCGTGCGCCGTGCTGCGTTAGGGGGAAAATCAGCAGCAGAGAGAGCGCCGCCCCGACCATGCCTCGGAATGGCAACATTATGCCCGCCAAGGCCACAAGGACGGCGATAATCGCAAGCCAATGTGGCCGTGCCAGCAAACGGACGTCCGACAATAGAAGCGGTAGTGGCGAGCCACCCGGCTGAGCGGGTGAAACGGGCATAGCAGAGAAGCTTGCCGGGCCACAGTCTGCGGACGTTGCTTGGCGCAAAGGCTTGAAGCGGTGCGGTGCATAGACCGCTCCGGCGGCAATGACGACGACGGCGGTGACACCAACCCAGAATAAACGCGACAAGAGGAAGTCCGGCGATAGCACACCCGCCATCGCATCGATCCTGACGGGCTCCTCATAAGAGGCAGGTCCGATCAACGCCAATTGAGAAATAACTTGGTCTGTCGCTCCGGATAAGGGCGCTGCAATGCCTAAAATATCGAACATTGGCGATCCGCCAACTCCCGGCGCGAAGTAGGACGCCGCCATGATCAGCATTGTCAGCCAAACCAAGAAGAAAACAACGTCACCGCCAGCCCCGCGCAAACCACGACGGGCGGAGAACACGGTCCTAAGGCCAGCAATAACGGCCAATGCCGGCGCGGCGATCAGAGATAATGCCAAGAGTGTCTGAAACGGACGGACGTCGCCCAAGGGCAACCTAAAGGCTGACAACAAAACGCCTGCCAGTCCAAGAACCAACATGAGTATCCAGAGCGCACCCGTATCCGCGACCCAATGCGCCAACATCTGAACACTGCGGCGCGCAGGAGTCATATCATCTGCCTGCCACGGCTGCGTTCGTGTTGGGCCAGCCCGCAAGAAAATATAGGCTAAGGGCGATAAAATAACCGCCATAACGACACCAAGTTGGAACCCGATGACCGCTGGATCAAGCTCCAGATAAGCCCCATTCATGGCCATCACCGAATAGTCAGCCCCGGCTTGGGGCAGCAAATAACGCGCCGCAATCGGCGCCGCTAAAGCCAGCACCCAGATAACTGGACTTCGAAGATGGCGCAAAAATTGTATCCGCGCATGCACTCCAAACCTATCAAGGATCGAGGTCATTACTTGACTGGATCTAGCATGGAAATTTTCAGCGTTTCATATTTTCGGTTGGCCAAACTCTCTGCCAAATGCGTCGTCATCAACACGACGCACGTCTGTTCAAAGATCAAGTCATGGACGTGCCCGGCTGTGACAGAATCAAGCTCCGCCGTCGGTTCGTCCAACACAAGAACATCCGGATCGCCAAGAAATGCCTGCGCTATTCCCAATCGTCGTCGCATGCCGCCGGAATAAGTCCGAATTAGGCCCGATGCGTCGCGGCCAAGGCCAAGCCTATCTAGCAGCGCGGTCGCCTGTGTCTTGGCGGCGCCGGTCCCGACCATCTTTAACGCGGCCATATGCAACATGAAGTCTAGCCCTGAAATATCCTCGGGAAAGTCAATTCTCTGTGGCGCATAACCGAGACCTGCACGGAAAGCTCTAAGCGACCGTTTAAGCGGTTTTCCATTCCAGTTCAAAGTTCCATTCTTGGGTCGTTCGGCACTGGCACAGAGGCGCAACAAGGTCGTCTTCCCGGCACCGCTAGGCCCCGTGATCACAGTGACGCCGGGCGCGAACTTATGCGTAACGCCATCTAGCACCTGTTTGCGACCATAGCGTTGGCCAACATTAATCAGTTCGAGCATGGGTCCCCGTCAAGGATATTGAGCTACATTCTATTGTTACCGAATTGACCTAAGGCCAAACGAAAACAGCCCGCCCCGAAGAGGCGAGCTGTTGATCTTATGATACATATTTGGTGGTTTTACCAATAAACCTACCAGATTTTAACGCGCTGCTCTGGCGGGATGTACATGGCGTGGTCAGGACCGACATTAAACGCATCATACCAAGCGTCGACATTGCGGACGATGCCGTTGGCACGGAACTCGCCTGGGCTATGTGGACCATTCTTGATCTGCTGCGACAGGGCCGCTTCACGCCATTTGATGGCCCAGACTTGCGCCCACGCCATGAAGAAGCGCTGATCACCAGTAAAGCCATCGATAATTGGGGCCTCTTCACCGTTCAGTGAGCGCTTATAGGCATCATAGGCCATAGTCACACCGGTCAGATCGCCGATGTTCTCACCCAGACCGAGGCGGCCATTCAGGCTCTCACCCGGCAGGGGCTCAAACGCACTATATTGATCGGCAAGGCCGGCAGCGCGTGCCTCAAAGCCTTCAGCGTCTTCTGTCGTCCACCAATCGCGTTGGATTCCGTCGCCGTCAGATTTACGGCCCTGATCATCAAATCCATGTCCCATTTCGTGGCCGATCACAGCGCCAATTCCGCCATAGTTCACGGCAGGATCTGCATTAGGATCAAAGAAAGGCGCATCAAGGATAGCAGCGGGGAAAACGATCTCATTGAGAACGCTGTTGTAATAGGCGTTCACAGTTTGCGGGGTCATGCCCCATTCTTCACGATCAATCGGCTGACCGAGATCGCTAACTTGATCGTCCCAAGCCCAAACACGGGCGCTCTGAACGGTCCCGATCAGATCATTGCGATCAACATTGAGACCAGAGTAGGTTTCCCATTTGTTTGGATAACCAATTTTCGGATTGAACTTAGAGAGCTTGTATTGGGCTTGCTTTTTGGTCTCATCGCCCATCCATTCGAGATTATCGATCCCGTCCTTGAATGAGGCGCGAAGATTTTCCACGAGCTCTTCCATTTGGCCCTTTGAAGCGGGCGGGAAATACTCACCGACATACACCTTACCGACCACTTCGCCGAGCGTGCCATTGACCTGCGCAACGCCGCGCTTCCAGCGTGGACGTTGCTCTTCCTGACCGCGCAGGGTCTTGCCGTAAAATTCAAACCGAGCGTCGTCGACTTCCGCCGGGAGATAAGCCGCATGGCCACCCAATAGCGAAGCTGTCAGATAATCTGCCAATACCTCGACGGGTGTTTCTGCAAAGACATCAGCAGCGGCATCAATGGCCGTATTCTCACGTACGATGATTTCCTCAACATCGCCGATGCCAAGATTATCAAAAACCCGCTGCCAAGGCATGCCGGGTGCCATCTCGATGAGAGCGTCCAGAGTCATCTTATTATAAGTCAGGTCACGATCGCGACGCTTTACGGGCTCCCAGAAATTCTCTGCCAGCGCGGTTTCAAAATTCATGACGGCTTGAGCGCGGTCTTCGGCATTATCGACGCCGGCTTCCGTCAGCATGGTCGCCAAATAATTGACATAACCAGCCCGGATTTCGTCAGCCCGGTCGCCTTCATCAAAATAGGCGTTCCGGTTCGGCAAGCCGAGGCCTGACTGAGTGATATAGACGATATGTTCGTCATTCTGTTTCGCATCAATGTAGACATAGGGATTGATCGGCGCGGCCAGACCCAGAGCCGGGTCGGACATCAGATCAGCAATATCATCGCGGCTTTCAGCGGAACGAATACGCTCAAGAACAGGCCGGATCGGGTCAAGCCCAGCCGCCTCAATCGCGTCTGTGTCCAAATAGGCATTATAGAAATCGCCGATCCGCTTCTCATCAGCACTGGGATCAGCTTTCGCCGCCGCTGTTTCGATGATCTCGCGGACACGCTCCTCAGATCTATCGCTCAGACGATGAAAGGCACCGTAATTGCTGCGGTCAGCCGGTATTTCTGTCGTGTCGAGCCAACCGCCATTCACATATTGAAAGAAATCATCGCCGGGCTCGACGCTCAAATCCATATTCTCAGTCGCAATACCGAACGTGCCCAATTCAGCAGCACGGACTTCAGCCGTGACTGTCGGGGTTTCTGTCGTATCGACGGATGTAGTTTCGCTGCATGCCACAGCAAACAAGGCCAACAGGCTGACGCCTGTCATCAAATAACGGTTCATTCTAAGTCCTTTTATTCGGCCGGTAGCGGCGTAGGTTTGGGTCCGCCCGTTGACGGGGCTTCCATATCGAAATCGTCCAAAGCCAGAGCGAGTTCAGGGTTATATCTAGAGCCCAATGGCGGGTATTTTGTTCCGTTCCAGAGCCCTTTGAAGAAACGATTTATGTCCACACCGATGCCGTACATGGCAGGAACGAGCATCAGAGTTAGGAAGAAGTCGAACAAGACACCAAAAGCGAGCGCGACGACCATCGGCTTCAAGAACTCCGCCTGTGGACTCGTTTCAAACAAGATCGGTATCAACCCAACGAAGGTCGTGACCGAGGTCAGCAGGATTGGACGGAACCGCGCGACACAGGCATCCAGCATCGCTTGATAGGCACCAATACCCCTATCTCTCAGTCGATTGACATAATCTATGAGCACGAGGTTATCATTCATCGCCACCCCGGTTGCGGCGAAGAACCCGAAGATCGAGAACATGCCGAAGGGAACACCGGTAACAATATTACCGAAGATCATGCCAACAGCGGCAAAAGGTAGTGCGACTAGGATCAAAATGGGCTGAGCATAAGACCTGAAGGCAATGGCCAACAAAATGTAAGTCGCCAGAATAATCGCGATCAGGCTGATCTTAAGTTCAGCCATAAAGTTTTGCTCAATTTCGTCTTCGCCGACGGTGACTCGAGTGGCGCGCGGATGGCGAAGCTCCCACTGCGGGAAGAAATTCTCGTCCATGTCCTTGCGGATTTCAGCGATACGCGTCTGCTCGCCCCGAATTCTCGCGCCAGTATATTCGACCCGTTTGCGGTCGCGGCGATTAACCCGACCAATGCCTTCAGCAATTTCCACGTCCGCAACAGAATAGAGCGGCACTTCGACTCCGTTCGCCGCGCGAATACGCAAATTATTCAAACTATCGAAGCTGTCACGCGCTGCTTCTGGATAACGGACCATCACTCGAACATCCTCACCATTGCGGGGGAGCCGCTGAACTTCTTGACCGTAAAATGCCTGGCGCACCTGACGTGTCACATCGGCCAGAGTGATACCGAGCGTCTCGGCCCCTGGCTTCAACGTGAAACGAATTTCACTGGCGGAACTCTCAAGTCCATCCCACGCACTGGAAATGTCAGGATAGGTTTCCATTTGATTTTTAATGTCGAGGACAGCGACCCGGAGATCGTCTTCATTCGACGCGGCAACCCCATAGCGCAGCCCGCCGCCTTGTCCGGACCCACCTTCGGTAAATCCGTAGGTTACTCGGTATGCGTCCGGTATTGGGCCAACATATGTTTCGAGCTTATCGGCAATATCTTTGGTTGAGAGACGTCGGCGGGCATCAGTCTCCGCTAGGCCGAGAAAGCCATCAATCCCGCGCCCAGCAGCAATCGTGCCCGGCTTGTCGATGATGGGGCCAGGAATACCAAAGTCACTTTGTGCATTCGCATTAAGCTTCTTGATGCCAGCATCAATCTGGCTTCGGGCTTGATTAACACGCTCAAAAGATGTGCCTTCAGGGAAACGCGCATTGACGCTGACCATATCGCCTTCAACCTCTGGAATGAAAGCCGTTGGTGCGACGCCTGTGATCAACAGCGTGAAGGCCATGATCATCATGCCGATGAAAGCGGACACAGTGATATAACGCCAACGGATCAGTGTCGCGACAAGAGGACGGAAGACGGTCTTGGCGAAAGTGATGAGGCTGTCAGCAATCTTATTTTGTAGAGCGAGCAGCTTGTTCGACGACGGCTCAACATGTTTCATGTGCCGCAAGTGTGCGGGCAGAATGAAAAACGCCTCAATCAGAGAGAACACAAGAACCGCCACAACAACGAGGCTGATTTGACTGAAGATCGCTTGGATCGGCCCTGACATGAACAGGAACGGCAGGAACATAATAATGGTTGTGACGACCGCGAAGAACACGGGCTTGGCCACCATATAGGCGCCGCCAACAGCCGCACGTTCACCTTCAATCCCGTTTTCATTGTGCAAGTGAATACTCTCACCCACAACAATGGCGTCATCGACAACAATCCCGATCACAAGCAGGAAGGCGAACAGAGAAATCATGTTTAGCGTGATACCAATATGGGGAGCGATAGCGATCGCGCCCATAAAGGCAGCACCAATCCCAACGGTCACCCAAATCGCAACTTTAGGACGGAGGAACAACATCAGGATGATGAGAACGAGCACCATACCCGTCAGCGCATTGCTACCAATTAGCTGCATACGGCTGTCGAACATGGTCGATCCGTCAAACCAGATCCTGAAGCTGAGATCGGGCGGAAGACGCTCAGCAATGTCCTTTTCGAACTGACGGATCGCTTCGCCAGATTTCGTGATATTCATATGGTCCGGAGAGTTAACCTGGAAGATTGCGGTCGTCTCTCCATTGAAGGTCGCCTCGAAATCATCATCCGCAAACCCATCGATAACGGTGGCGATATCGCGAACGCGAACGGTCCCCCCTTGGGCCGTTTGCCGAACGATGATATTATCAAATTCGTCCGCATTATTGGCGAGGTTCCGAGCCCGAAGCTGTAAATTACCAGCGGTGGTTTCGACTGTTCCCGCAGACAGATTGACGGAGGCTCCCGAGATCGCTTGCGAGACTTGGCTAAACGTCAAACCATAGCGCCGGAGCGCCTCTTCCGAGATCTCGATCGTGACCTGTTCGTCCTGCTTGGAGACCTGCGTTGTGAGTTGGAGACCCGGCAGCTTCGATAATTCTTGTCTGAGCTGAGTCGCTTCACGCTGAAGCGTGAGCCGATCCATATCCCCATAAAGCGCAAGATACATAATGTCGGGACGCGCATCCCATCGGAAGACTTGAGGTCGGAATGCATCCGGCGGCAGGTTCTGGATCGCGTCGACGCGTCCTTTAACTTCATCCAGCATCTTTTCGTAATCGATGCCGATCTTGGTGCGAATGTTCACATTGGCGGAGCCTTCGCGCGCATTGCCCTCAATATAATCAATGCCGTCGAGGCCATCGACAGCTTCTTCGATCCGGACGACAAGTTGTTGCTCAACATCCCGCGGAGATGCGCCGGGCCAAGAGACACTAACGGACATGCCGTTAATCGTCGTTTGCGGAATGAACTCGCGTTCAAGGCTGAAATAACCCCAGATGCCCCCAAGGAACATCAGGCCCATGAGGAGGTTTGCCGCAACCGGGTTGCGAACAAAATATGTAATCAGCTTTTTCATTCTGAAGACCCTTCACTCTCACCGCCACTATCGGCCTTATCGGCGTCCGCGTCATCTGACGAATCCGTGTCGTCACCGGAGCGACCTTTACCTTTGCCCTTGCCGCGTTCTTTCATCCACTCAGGCTCTTCGGGTTCAACCAGCACAATATCAGGATTGTTGACGTCCAGAACCTTCAGTGGGATCGACACACGCGACCGTTCCATGGGCGAGAGAACGACGAGCTCACCCGGTTTTACGCCGGATGCCAATACAGCGCGTTGAGGTGTTGCATCCAGCACGACAACTTTGCGGATCGAGGCATTGCCCTTATCGTCAACCGTGTAGATTTCATCTTCAACCCGCAGACCATCACGCGGAATAACAATCGCATTCTCAAGAAGTTTACCGTCAATCTCTGCATCGACGAACAGGCCGGGCGCGATGGGCACGCCATTAGCCGACGCGCCCGTCCCATACGGGTCGTAGACTTCCGCAATGGCAAAGAGCGCCCGAGATTGTGTGTCATACGTCGCATCAGTCCGCATGATCCGCCCTTCCCATTCTTGGCGGACGCCACCGATTGTCGTCGACAGTTTAGCCAATGGAGCGGAGGCGCGATCTTTGGCGATATAAGCAATCGAGAGATCGATCTTGGCCATATCCGCATCCGTAAAGGGCAAGCGGACTTCGACAATATCCGTCGAAAAAACCCGACCCAACCGCGAACCGGGCGTCACAAATTGCCCAATATCTGAACTTTTTGACCGGACACGACCTGCGAAAGGCGCGGTGACAGAGGTTCGCGTGAGTTGTAGTTTCGCATTATCAAGATCGGCTTGAGCGGCCATCAAGGCCGCCTCGGCCTGTTGCCGCTGAGGCTGACGCAAAGCCAGCTGGCTCGGCTCACCCCGTCCTAGATCTTCATAATCCGTCCGGGCAATTTCACCCTCAGCGATTTCACGAGTCAGAACCTGTTGGGCTTGAGCAACGCCAGCCTCAGCCCGAATGACGGCAACATTATAGTCACTCGGATCGATACGGATCAGGGTTTCGCCTTTGCGAAAGATTCCGCCTTCAATAAAATTCGGCGAGACATAGACAACCTTGCCGCCCACTTGCGGCACAAGATCGATCTCTGTTTGCGGACGCGCTTCGCCCTGCGTTCGGACCATCAAACGGACGTCTTGCTGTTTGGCATAATCAGCCATGACCGCCAGTGGCGTGAATGGCCGTCGCTGTTCCTCAGGCTCAGCCGTGGCATTGACAATCGCAATCGCGGCCATCGGAAACATTAGCAATACCAATACGGGCAGGAGAATGGATTGAACCCGGCGACTGATCCCACGACGCTCTTTCGGTTTACTCAGACGGATGGCCAACACGACCGAGACAATCCCGAGAACCATAAAGAGACCTAATAGCGCCAACTCTTTTGCCGGAGGTTTGGCATCTTCACCGCCGCCACCCGCGAGGATTAGCGCGGCGAGGCCGAGGACAAAGCCAATTGGAACAATGATGAGAGGGGCCCGTGTGAGCCCCTTGTTCCCGATGCCGTCATCGTCAGAATCTGGCGACCCGCTTGGGTTATTATATGAGTCTATCGTTGTGGCATTCATGGTAGGGTAAATCCTAGGATCTCAACCGGAGGGTTTTCTTGAAGATCGGATGGTCGGACATATCCCGACCCTCCTAACGCGACATGGAGGCGGACACGATTGGAAAGACGTTCCGCACGGGCTGAAATGATTTGGCCCTCAGCACTGATACGGCGCGACTGTGCATCAAGAAGCTGCAAGATGGTTGCGAGACCCTCTGTGTAGCGAAGCTCAAGTCGCTCTTCCGCCATAATCGCCTCATCCAGCGATATACGCAGAGCCGCTTCGCGCGCTTCAAGTCGTTTCTCAGCATCTAAAGCATTCTCAACCTCTTGATAGGCTGTAAGTACGGTTTCCGCATAAGTTTCGATTTGAATTTCCAGCGCCGCCCTCTGAGAGGCAACTTGAGCTTTTAATTGCCCGCCTTGGAAGATCGGCGCGGTTAAAGATCCGGTCAGGGACAAGGCGAGGCTCTTCAAATCAAATACATCGCCCAAGCTATTAAGGGACTGATCATCGACACTGCCACTTAATGATAGGCGCGGATAAAGCGCCTTGCGGGCCACATCAACGTTAAGACCAGCCTGAGCGATGCGCCGCTCGGCCGCAATGATATCAGGCCTGCGGGCGAGCATGTCAGCGGGTGAACCAGCCCCTTCGAAAACTGGCAACGCTGGTAGATCAGCGGGAAGGTCAATCTTAGCATCGGGATAGTCACGAGTTAAAATTTGTATACCCCGCAAAGTTGCGTCACGAACTTGCAAACGCGATTGCTCTTGGGCTTGAGCGCTGGCAATCGAGGACCGGGCAAGTCGGACATCTGACGACCCGGTGAGGCCACTTTCAAATCTGCGCTGTGTCAGACGGAGAGAGCGTTCTTGTGTACGAATTTCCTCAGCCGATAAATCTACAAGCAATCCGGCTTCGATAGCATCAAACCAATTTGATGCTAGGCGGCTAGTAATCGAGAGTTCCAGCGCTGCAATATCAGCGGCTGACGCTTCAATTCCTTCACTGTCCGCTGCAATCTGGTCGCGAATACGATTGACAACATCGACTTCCCAGCTGGAATCGAAACCAATGGAATAAGTCGTCGATCCTGCATTAAAACCAATGCCGCCTTCACTACGGCGGACGGTAGAGCCGACACCGAGAGTGGGGTACAAATCTGAGCGGCTTACTCGCTTGCGTGCAAAAGCTTGATCAAGCTGCGCCACAGTCCGGCGCAAAGATGGGTTATCAACCCGAGCCTTAGCCGCAAGTTGGGAAAGATACTCATCCCCGAAGCTATCGACCCAATCAGTCTGGGGTAGCGCGTCAGAAACAGGTTCAGACCAATCCGGCGCGGACGGGACCGCTTCGCTCAAGTCGACGATTGTTGGCTCAACCGGATTAATCATGCTGGCACAAGCGGACAGGCTCATCGCCATCGCGATCACTGCAGCATGGGCTAGCCCTCTATGACTCTGCATCGAATATCTTTCCCGCATTTGTCCCGCGCCTCTTTGCGTTCACATTTTGCAGAGACCCGATTCGAGTCCCTAGCTTACCCATGAACAACCAGAACGCATTCCGTAAGTCAACAAAACATTATCGAAAAACGATAATTCAGGCAAAGATTCCCATTATATCCCGTTTAATAGAGAGGCTGACGCCATGCGAGTGTGATTTTTGTCATCTGCACGTAAGGAACCGATCCTCTCTGCTATGCTCTGGACGCCACGCGATCCATCCGTCACTAGGCCATTATGGCCATGGGCGACCCGATGGATAATGAGGCCCTAGACGCCTTACGCGGCTCAGACATTGTCGTTTTGTCTGTGCTGGCGTTCATCGCTATTGCTAGCATGGCGGCGCTCGCGCGGGTTCCAATTCTGATTGGCATCGCGACCCTTGCGGTCTTCTGGATATCGATCATCATATTCCTGCGACTAAGCCGCGCCGTGCGGTCCTCGCGCAGTAAGCTGCCTGTGGATCCCGACGCCTTCCTGTCCGGTGCGCGTTTTGCCGCAACCTTGACGGACGCCCTGCCCCAAGCCATCGCTGTGCTGGACCGTGATGGTCGTGTCATTCACGCCAACCCTATGGCGCGATCATTGATTGAGATGGACACATTGGGTCGGCCCCTGAGTGTCTATGTGAGGGATTCAGGGATTACGGATCGGCTCGCCACAGCCTTAGCGGGCTACACGCCTGAACCGCTTATGGTTCACCGCGAAGTTCCGGCAGAAAGCTACATCTCCCTCTTATTCTCGGCTGTGACGCCTGTAGAAGACGGATCCGGGCGCATGATCGTCTTAGTCGTGATGAACGACGTCACGGAACTGGTGCTTGGCAATCAGCGGCGCGCGGATTTTCTGGCGAATGCGAGTCACGAGCTCAAAACGCCTATGGCGTCCCTGCTCGGCTACATCGAAACACTACGCGGTCATGCTAAAGACGACCCAGAAGCGCGCGAACGGTTTCTTGGGATCATGGCGCAGCAGGCCGAGCGGATGCAGCGCCTAATCCGAGATTTGCTGTCCTTGCGTCGTATCGAACAATCAGAACATATCGCGCCGACAGAGACGGCAGACCTCGACCTATCCGTCAGAGCCGCAATCGAGTCCGTCGCGCCGATGGCCGACGCGCGCGGCGTCAAACTCAAATATAAAAAGAAAAAACGCTCGATCGTTCCGGGACATCAAGATGAGACGATACAGCTTTGTCTGAACTTGATTGAAAATGCGACCAAGCTGTCTCCAGCTGGGTCTACTGTTTACATTACGCTGAGCCGGTTTGATCAATGGAAGCCCGGTATTTTGTTTGCAGATGGCCGGTTACCGGAGACCACAACAACCCGCGCCATCAATCCAGCCCCAACCAGTCCCCTGCCGATCTACACCATTACCATATCCGATTCAGGCCCTGGATTCGCACGCGAACACCTCCCGCGGGTGGGTGAACGGTTTTACCGCGTCGCAGGCGATCTATCCTCTCAGGAGAAGGGAACGGGCCTTGGACTGGCCATCGTTAAGCACATCGCGCGACGGCACCGGGCGGGCCTTTATATTCGCAGCGAACCCGGCCAAGGCACAGAGTTCTGCATCGTCTATCAGGAGAGCCAATCTATCGCAGAGGCACCGCTTCAAAATGCGGCGGTCAGACAGAATGCGACGAAAACTGTATAGTCATGTTTCTTTCACAAATTTGTCACGCACTCCTCTCATAGAGTAATCTTTGAGAATCAGGGACTTGCAGACCTCACTGCAACCCTTGTCTGGGACCGTTCGCATGAACAGTTTGGCCAACCATATTGTCAGCGGGTACGATAGCGACCTGAATGAGCTGACCACGAGCCTTTCCGATCTGGGCAGCCTGGCCGAAGGTATGGTTGCGGATGCCGTCAGGGCACTCAAGACGAGAGATGACTCGCTCGCTCGATCTGTCATCGAACGGGATCAGCAAGCCAATCATCTTCAATCCAAAATCGATGCCGATGCCATGCGAATTTTGGCGCTGCGAAACCCGATGGCGACAGACCTTCGTCGGACTATCGGCGCCATTCGTGTCGCGACCGATTTGGAGCGGATCGCAGATCTGGCCGAAGGCATTTCTAAACGCGCGATCACGCTCAACGATCAGTCCAAAATCGATTTGACGGTTGGGGTCGAGCGGATGGGGCGTCAGGTCAAATCGCAACTCTCTGCGGCTCTGAATGCCTTTTTACGTGAAGACACAAGCGCAGCTGTTCAAGTCTGGATGGCCGATTCCGATATCGATGAAATGTATAATTCCATTCTTCGCGAATTGCTGACCTACATGATGGGCGACTCGGCCATGATCAACGCCTCGACCGCCCTGCTCTTCGCCGCCAAGAATCTCGAACGGATTGGGGATCACACCTCCAACATTTGCGAAGTCATCTACTTTACCAGCCATGGCAGCCAACTGATCGACGACGATGCCGTTCAGACGGTGCTACGATAGCCTGTTCGGACAGGCCGGATTACTAGAAAGACGCACGAGGCCATTATGAAGCCCTATGTTCTAATCGTTGAAGACGAAGACGCCCTCGCCACGCTACTTGAATATAATTTCGGAAAAGAAGGCTTCGAAACCGCTTTAGCCATGGATGGTGAGGAAGCTTTATTGCTCGCATCTGAGCGCACGCCTGACCTCATTCTCCTTGATTGGATGCTGCCCAAACTATCCGGCGTGGAAGTGTGCCGTCGTCTCCGTCGCCGTAAGGAAACGTCAAAGACCCCCGTCATTATGCTGACGGCGCGCAGTGACGAGACGGACCGGATTACCGGACTCGATTTCGGGGCTGACGATTATATGATCAAGCCGTTCTCAATGCCGGAACTCTTTGCCCGGACGCGCGCTCTGATGCGCCGCGCCAAGCCAAGCCTGCTTGAAGACATCATCCGGATTGGCGACATCGAAGTCGACAGTCAGGCCTTCCGGGTCAAACGCGATGGCGAGTTGATCCATCTCGGCCCGACAGAATTTCGTTTACTTGATCATTTTGCTCGGCATCCCGGGCGGGTCTTTTCACGCGAACAATTGCTGGATGCCGTCTGGGGGCGTGACGTTTATGTCGAGGCCCGAACCGTCGATGTGCATATTGGCCGTCTGCGCAAAGCCTTGAAACGGCCCGGCAAAGACGACCCTATTCGAACAGTTAGAAGCGCGGGCTACGCCTTTGAAGGCGTCGAGTAGGGCTAAACCCTAGCTCATGACGCGCGCTTGCTGTTTTTCTGCATCGCGGGCCATACGGCGCGCACGGACGCGTTCATAACTATCAAGAGCGTCCAGTTGATGTCGTAGATCGCCCGCAATGTCCGAAGCTTGGCCGATAATGTCTTCGAGCGAGCGGCGGAGGTTTTCTTTCCGGGCAATCACCGATTTGGCGTAGCTGCCATAGGCCACATAACCGTCGCGTTGCTCATTTGCATCGACCTGATCTTCTGGGACACTATCGGACAATTTGCGGATCTGCCGTTCGAGATCCTCACGCGTGGCCTCTAGAACCGCAATACGCTTTTGCAGTTCGCCGACACGGAACCGGGTTTGTTGAATTTGCTTGTCTGTCATCTGTGTCATGAAAATCTCTCCGTTCACCTATGTCATCCGTGTTTGCCCGGACCTCATTTCATACAGCTATAGAACAGCAGGCTTTCGACCCCGTGAAGAAACGCGGTTAAAGAAATTCAAACAACAATCGCGACCAACCCGCCTCAATTTCAAACTCGTCCCGCCTGCGGATCAGAAAAATGCGAATGTGCGCCGTTATGTTTGTTAACTTCTGGTTTACAGGTTTCCCTTAGCGGTGAGGCTCCATTAACCATGCTCCATGAGCGAGCCGGTTAAACGAATCGCCTGGGAGGGGATGGACAATGCGGGTTCTTCTAATTGAAGATGATATGGCTACGGCACAGGGCATCGAATTGATGCTTAAAACCGAGGGCTTTAATGTTTACACGACAGATCTTGGTGAAGAGGGTGTCGATCTCGGCAAGCTCTATGATTACGACATAATTCTACTGGATCTGAACTTACCGGACATGCCGGGCTTTGAGGTTCTTAAGACACTGCGCCTCGCCAAGGTGCAGACACCGATTTTTATCCTGTCAGGCACCAACGATATTGAGACCAAAGTCCGCGGCCTCGGCACTGGCGCTGACGATTACATGACCAAGCCTTTCCACAAGGACGAACTCGTGGCCCGTATCCACGCGGTTGTGAGGCGCTCTAAAGGTCACAGCCAGTCGATCATCACCACCGGCGACATCAAGGTGAACCTTGATGCCAAGACCGTCGAAGTCGGCGATCACCGTGTCCACCTGACCGGCAAAGAATATCAAATGCTGGAGCTGCTGAGCCTGCGCAAAGGCACAACGCTCACCAAGGAAATGTTCCTCAACCACCTTTACGGCGGCATGGACGAGCCTGAGCTTAAGATCATCGACGTGTTCATCTGTAAGCTGCGCAAGAAACTCGCAGCGGCCACACAGGGCGAGCATTATGTCGAAACTGTCTGGGGCCGCGGCTATGTCCTGCGCGACCCGGCCAAAGATAAAATGAGCGCCTAAGGCCCTCCCCGCCTCCCACGTCGCTATTTCTGACGTAAGAAACCCTGCCGTGAGGCGGGGTTTTTTGTATGTGTCTAACCTGAGTGTTCGGGGCGATCCCCCAATAAATATCGAGGCCCTGCGCCCTTCTTAGCGGCGATGTCGTCCGGATTGTAGAGTTTGCACTTTTGTAGAGACAGGCAGCCGCAGCCGATGCAGCCTGTCAGTCGCGCCCGCAGTGTTGTCAGCGCCTCTATCCGCGCGTCTATGCTTTGGCCAAAGGATCGGCTGATCTTTTCCCAATCTCTCAAATTCGGTGTGCGTTTCTCCGGTAAGCTGTCGAGCTGCGTCTTGATCTGTTTGAGCGAAAAGCCGAGCTGCTGCGCGATAATGATGAAAGATATCCGCCGTATATCGGACGCTTCAAATACGCGCTGCTGGCCGCTGTTTCGATCCGGGAAGATCAGACCCGCCTCTTCATAGAAGCGAATGGCCGATACGGCGACGCCCGTTCGCGCTGCGACAGCTCCAATTGAGAATGCTTTCTTCGCCATCGAATTTTCCGCTTGACCTCAAGTTAAGTTGAGGTCGTAGCAAGCACACTCCAAAGTGAAAAGGAGAATGAAATGACGACGACCGAAACAGGAAAGCCTCACATCGCACAGGTCAGATTGGAGCATGTGAACATCAACGTAACGGATCCAAAGCGAACCGCCTCACTTCTCAGTCGCGTGTTCGACTGGAAAGTCCGGTGGGAAGGACCGAGTATTAAGCAAGGCTATACCATTCACGTTGGTTCAGAGACCGACTATCTCGCCCTCTATTCCAACTCGAATTTTCAGGGAAAAGGTCTGAAGGCGTCCAAAGCTCACTTAGGGCTCAACCATATTGCCGTCGAAGTGGATGATTTGGACGCGATTGAAACACGCGTCAGGGCCGAAGGACTGACGCCTTATAGTTTCGGCGACTATGAGCCTGGACGACGCTTCTACTTCAATGATCTGGATAATATCGAATATGAAGTTGTCAGTTACGGCGTGTGACGCCACCACCCTCAGACGGCCCATCCTGCTAATTCGTCGTGATGCTCGATAGGTGCACTTGATCGCTCTTCGTTGCGCTCAAGCGACAGCTCTGAAAAAGTTTCGTTGTTTATCGATATGAATTGAGTGTAGACTGATCAACATTCGGGTCGGGGAGAGCTGCTCATGGACTATCAAACACAAAACGAAGCGATGGGTCGTCATATTTTCCCTGATCTCGTGCGAGCCTTCGCCTTGTTGGGGATCGTGCTCGTCAACGTCGCCTATTTCGCCTTCCCTGGCGAAATCACCTACTTTTATGGCGGTTTGAATACGGAAGCCGATGTTGCGGCGTCTTTTACGGTCGATGCTCTATTCCTGTTCAAGTCCTACACGCTGTTCTCATTCATGTTCGGCGCGGGTCTTGCCTATCAGATGATGTCGGCAGAGCGGCGCGGCGTGGCCTTCGCGCCTCGCTATTTCCGCCGTATGCTCGGCCTACTTATCCTCGGTATCCTGCACGTCACGGTCGCTTTCATCGGCGATATTCTGATCGTCTATGCCGTCATCGGCAGCGTCCTTTTCCTGTTCCGGAATCGGTCCGTGAAATCGCTTATACGATGGGCTGCTGGGTTTCTGATCCTGCAGATCGTGATTTCACTCTTAATGTCGACCGGTCTGACAATGGGCGAACTTTATGCGCCCGACCAGATGACGACTGTAGCGTCGGAGATGGGCAAGGTCATGGATGCCTCCACTATCGTTTTTCAGAATGGCAGTTTTTCAGAAATCGTCGCGCAGCGTTGGGACAGTTGGACCGGCTATATTGTGTTCGCGGGTCTCGTGCAGTTCTCGGGCGTGCTGAGCTTCTTCCTCTTTGGCTTAGCAGCCGTCCGGTCCGGGATCATGCAAACGCCTAACGCATCCATCTGGGCTCGCTCACGCCGTGTCTATTTGCCAGCCGGCTTCATCCTCAGTGTCATCGGTGCCTATCTGATCCTGCGTTCGGGCGATCCGATGTCGGGTATGGGCGCGTTCGGGAACAGCGTCATCCTAATCGGCGCGCCTCTATCTTCCATGGGTTATATGGGCTGGATCGCGAAATGGTCGGATGGTCCAGCGACAGGCTTCAAAATCTTCGCCGCGCGCGCTGGCACGGCGTCCCTGACAACCTATCTGCTGCAATCTCTCATCTTGTCCTTCGTCTTCTGCGGCTATGGCCTCGGCCTCTATGCACAGCTCGGCGCAGCAGCCTGTGTCGCAATCGCCTTAGCCACCGCCGTCGTGACACTGACCTTTTCCAGCCTCTGGCGAACACGCTTTGAGCGCGGACCTCTGGAAAGTCTGCTGCGGCGCTGGACTTATCTGGGCGCAGGGCGATAGCCTAATGGGCGGACCGCTTTTGTCGTCGCTCGGGCTTTATCTGCGCCAGTCTCGACGCAGACGCGATTGTCCCGAAGCCCCAGTCTGGGTCGCGAGCCAATAGAGAGCGAGCGCCAAGACCGCCATGGTCAGAGAGATCATACATTGCGGAATTCCGAATGGTCCGTCCGGGCATATGTCGCCGTTTATGATTTCCAATGTCACTCCGGTCACAGCCAAGCCGGCAACGGGGATCAATCCGGCAAAGAAAACTGTACCATGTAACCTAAATAGGGCTGCACTCAGCATCGCACAGTAACCGGCAAGCACGATTGCGCAGGCTGGCACAGGGCCGAACATTGGACAGATTTCACCAGACTCTAGGTGGCTCGCAAATAAAGACAGTGCCGCGAACGAACCAAATGCGCAGAGCAAAATCAGGCCAAACCTAGCCATTGGCTGCCACATTTCGCGTCGTCCATAAGGCCGCACCGAATAGTATGAAATGGGCCACATTCATAGCCGCCGGGAACACATAATCGCCTAAGTTCAAGCCACTGCTATAAAGTCCGAAAATCACTGAGAGCGGCACGATGGGTGCGGCCAAGGCTATCCGCCTCGGAAACGACGTATGGCGCGACCAAACGGCCCAGACCCACAGACCCGATATCAGCAGCACCAGTCCCCGCAGAATATGAGCCAGCGGTTCATGCAAATCCTTAAACCGCGCCAACAGAGTTGGGCCTAAATCGGCTTGGACGGCAGTTGCAATAAACGCGCGTTGCCCGATCCAGACTGCGCCAATCATGAAAGCCATCGCCCCAAGAGCAAAGAACCAACCCGCTCGCTTACTGCCCGCTGGACGGATCATGTATGCCAACCACGCATAACCTGCGATATATAGAGGCGCACCGCAGACGGCTAGGAAATGGCCCCAAGTAAGGCGCCAAGTCGGAATATCAGCAAAGAAAACATAGCCCGTTTGATCCGCCACATTCGCCGCGGGATTGAACTGCAGCAGTGTTTCGCCAAGGCCGACAATGATCGTTGCGAGCAGTCCCAGCCATCCGGCCCATCTATAATTTCGAGTCACGGCAAGACCTCGACCATTGTGTTGATTGCCGGTGCCAGAAGACTGAGGGTTTCACCGTTCTGATAGTCGATACGAATGTCTATGACGCTCTGCGTCGAGCCCAGTCCAAAAATCAAATCCCGGCTTTGATCTGATCCCATGCCCTGAGATGTCACGACCTGCCGGATCAGCACTCCGGTTGGTGTAGTGAGCGTCACTTTCGCGCCTAAAGACTGAACAGTATTCGGCAAACGAACGGTCAGCCAGTTTCCAAGTGGATCACCGGATAGAAGCGCTTTCGAGGGCCCATTCAGATTGGCCCAGACAATATCTGGCGCGCCGTTCCCGTCAAAATCCGCAATGACCGGGCTGATGCCGTAAGCCGGGTTTGCGGCGCTTGCATCGCGTTCGACGGGGACAAATTGATCACCCCGATTTTCAAGAACTTTGCCGGGGTAAGTTCGCATGATCGCTTGCATGGGCAGCCGAACATAGTTTTGGGCGGCGACAAGGTCATTCCGACCGTCTAAATTCAGGTCTGCAAATACGGTTCCCCATCCGAAACCTAGTACATCCGCCTTCATAGCAGTGGCCTGATCGGAAAACCGAAGGCCACCTTCGTTCTTTAGTAGGTACCAGTTGGATGTGAACGGAGCGTCGGCGGATAGATTCCCACGCATCAATTTATGCGGCAGGATCGGGCCAATGTTGGAAGCAAAAATGTCAGGGCGTCCATCCCCATCATAGTCACCGACCGCGAGACCCATCGGATAGGAGTCTACGGTCGGATTTTCGACAGCGATAAAGTCAACTATTTGCGATCCCATTTCCGTCAGGTTTTCCCAAATTTCAATAACGCCCGTATCTTGAGCCACGACTAAATCACTATCACGGTCATCATCCAAATCGACAAAGACCGCGGTAAAACTGTTATGCTGACGAAGCAGGCCAGCCGCCTCGGTCACATCGCGCCACCCCCCATTTTCGTCGCCTAGAAACAGTCCACTATAACCGCCATAGCCATCGCCGAAGACAGTCTCACCGTCGACAAGACTGATTTTGAGATAACCCGATACAAACAGATCGGCATACCCGTCCCGATTGACGTCTCCGAGAGCCAAGGAGAGCGGCGTCGTGTTTTCGGCCAAAGGCAAATCAAGATTGCGGCCTTCAAACACTCCATTTCTGTTTTCATAAAGCCAGACGCCGCTTTCACGCGCGATCAGCAGATCTGTGTCGCCATCTGCATCTAAGTCGAGTGACACAGCCCCATGTGTCGCACCGTCCCCAGACTTATCGAATGTTTGGAACGCTTGGAATTCACCGTCAGAGAAGCGGAAAATTTGGTCCGCCTGTTGCGATCCACCCCCCAGAAATAACTCGTCCATTCCGTCGCCATCAACATCTATGGCAGCACTGCCTAAAAAGGGCAGAGACCCTTCAAGGTCGGCTCTATGCGTGAAGGGCAGATCGGCTTCAGTAAATCGTAGGGACGTTTCGGCCTGCGGATAGGGTTCCGCCTGAAAGTGCCGCAAGGCGAACACTGCCGGCACAATGACCAAAACAATCGATGACAGTGCCCAGACAATCCATTTTACCCATCGCGGAAGTCTGGAATGATCGTCGGTCATCGATGTCTCCTCAGAGCAAAACGCTCATTGAGCTAGTCATGACCAAAATCCCGATAATAATCTAACGAGATCGGCTTTCCTCACGAAGACTTGTATGCCACGGAACAAAGATGGAACCTGTCTTTTCTATTGGTGGCGCAGATGTCACCCTGTTGGCGCTCGTCATTGGCGGACTATTGTTTCTCGCTGGGATTCTTATTGGGTCGCTCTTACGCCGCGACAACACAACCAAAACAGAGTTGATGGCGATGCGGGGACAGCAGGCGGAGCTACAGGGGCGACTGGCGCAGCTCTCCGAAGAGCAAGCTCAACGCGGAACCCTGTTTCAGAAAAGTTTGGACGAGCGCCTATCGGCCATGACGGAACGAGTTGGACGATCCATCAACGAACAATCAGAACGGTCGACCGAGCATCTTAAAAAGCTGGATACGCGCCTTGAAGTGATCGATCGCGCTCAAGCAAACATAAAAGAACTGGCGGGCGAAGTGTCCGGTCTTCAAAACATTCTATCCAACAAACAATCCCGAGGGGCCTTCGGCGAGACGCAGATGCAAGCTTTGATGGAGCAGTTTTTGCCCGCAAGAAGCTTCAGCTTTCAGCACACATTATCCAATGGAAAACGTGTCGACGCCGTCATTCATTTGCCCGGCGAGCATTTGGATGTCGCAGTGGACAGTAAATTTCCGCTGGAGTCATGGCAACGCATGATCGAGGCGGAGAACTCTGATCTTGCCTTATCGGCGCGGCAGCAATTCGGGCGGGATTGTCGTATCCACTTGCGCGCCATAGCGGATAAATATTTGATCCCAGGGGAGACCCATGATGTCGCGCTCATGTTCCTACCGTCGGAAGCGATTTATGCAGAGCTGCATGCCCACTTTCAGCCCGTCGTCGATGAAGGGTTCAATCGCAGAGTGATGATCGTGTCTCCGACGACTTTCATGGCGACCCTGCATACGATGAGAGCCGTTTTAAAAGATGCCGTCATGCAGGAACAGACCGGTATTATTCTCAAAGAAGTGTCCGTTCTTCTTAAAGATACGGCCCGCCTCGATGAACGGCTGACGCGCGCCGTGGCGCAACACCGCACACTTGGAAAGACGCTTGACGATGTCGAAACATCAACCAGTAAGATTATCAACCGCGCGGCAAAGTTTGAGAAATTCGAAGTCGAAGACCCATCCGTGATTTCAGACGGAATAACTCCGAAGCCCCTCACATGATCCATTATGGTGATCGTCTCTTCCGGGCCGTGTCGAGCAAAGGCGACGGGGATGTCGGACCGGACACGCTATTTCGCTATGAGCAGCGAGACGATATTTTAATGGGCACCTATTCCGGCGGTGAGGTCAACTATGGGTCTCTGGTCGGCAAAGTCCATTCGGACGGATCGCTGACCTTTCTCTACCACCATATCACCAAGAGCGGCTTGCTTCGCTCCGGTCGCTGCGAAAGCAAACCGGAAATTCTCTCGGGCGGAAAAATCCGCTTGCACGAGCGCTGGCAATGGACATCGGGCTTGGGTATCGGCGGGCGCGGCACCAGCGTGATCGAAGAGGTTTAGGCCGTCTCCAACTTTGGCTTGATCCAACCATGAGACACGGCATGAGCAATCACGTCCAACCCTGTCTTGAGTACCACGAGAAGAACCAAAGGCCCGAACGCAGCGCGGCCACTGCCGATCAAAAAGAAGCCTCCCAGAATGATCGCGACGTGCATAATGACAATCCGGCCATAGGGTTTGAACATCTGCTCATTGACCGCCACCTCGTCATATTCGCGCTTCCCAAACCAATTCACGATCAGTGAAAACGCATGGCTGAGCGACAGGCCACCGGCCACGATCAAAACATCAAGACCAATCGGCGGCAGGTCGAACATGTTTTTCAGGAACATGAAATGGCCAAAATTGAACATGCCGTAATGTACGCAGAAGAAAGCCGTGATGAACAGGTTTCCAAGCCAGATTAGCCACCATGGAGACCCCTCGCGACCGCGCCGACTCGTCAGCAGCTTCGGAATATTAAACAGGCCGATGACAACCGTTTCCATCCAGTAGACCAGCATCAGAAAGCCCGCATTCCAGCCCAAAGCGAACACGCCGACGAGCGGGATAAGATTGATGACAATGAGAAAGATAACAGATGGCCGCCCCAATATGTAGGACCAACTCTTTCGTTCGATCATCTGTGTCATGGCGCCCTCCGCGCTCTGCTTAGTGCGGTCAGGTTTCGCTGCAAGTGTCAGAGTGGGCGACGGCTTTTCATCGCGGCTGCAATCGTGCCGTCATCCAGATAGTCGAGTTCGCCGCCAATCGGAACGCCGTGCGCCAACCGGGTGACGCGCACGCCCGTTTTCTCCAGATGTTCGGTAATATAATGCGCCGTCGTTTGCCCATCGACTGTCGCGTTCATCGCAAGAATAACTTCCTCAATCTCACCCGCAGACACTCGGCCAATGAGCGACGCAATGTTCAGATCGTCTGGGCGGATGCCGTCCAATGCCGACAGCGTCCCGCCCAGTACATGATAGGTGCCGCGAAACGCGCCAGCCCGCTCCATCGCCCACAGATCGGACACATCCTGCACCACGCAGATCGATGTTTGGTCGCGTCCGGGCGCGCTGCAGATGTAACAGGGATCCGCCGCGTCCACATTAGCACAGACCGAACAGGTCGAAATGCGCTCCGCCGCAATGTTCATGGCTGACGCTAAAGGCGTCATCAGCCGATCAGGCGCCTTGAGAAGATGCAAAGCCGCCCGGCGCGCCGAACGTGGACCCAGTCCCGGCAGTTTCGCCAGCAAGGTGATCAGCCGATCAATCTCGGGCGAAACGGATGGACCAGCCATGGGTTATCCTTGAAAAACAATTCGGGGGACACAGTCTGACCCAACATGTCTTCGATGTGGGGATTCGGGCTGCGGTTACAAGAATTTGCTCGATCAGAGCCTGTCGTCATTACCACCTTTGGCGTCGATCACACATGGTAGATGGTGTGGCGTGGCGATTGACCTCCCTCGGTCCGCTTGCGACACAACATAGATGCAAGCTGCTTACGACTTCCGCGAAGAATGCACCGCAATCGATGCTCTGCTGTCGGACCTATCTGACGCCGATTTTAATCGTGAGACAGGCTTTAAGCGCTGGACCATCGGCGAGATCGTCGAACATCTGCATCTGTTCAATATCGCAGCCGACGCGTCTTTGGCAGGGACGACCGCCTTCACCGAGTTTTGCGCTCGAATCCTCTCCGACATGGCGAAGGGGCATCGGACATTACAGCGCGCTTGGTTTGGCGAAACGGCCGCGTCGGAAACTTATCGGGATTGGCAGGGTCTGTACCCGGACATGGCGGACAGGTTTGCCTCTGCCGATCCGGACGCGCGCGTGAAATGGTTTGGCCCGGACATGTCCGTTCAATCCTGCATCATCGCCCGTCAGATGGAACATTGGGCCCATGCGCAGGCGATCTATGATATATTGGGCGTAACCCGAAACAATGGCGACCGATTGAAGAATGTCGCCCATATTGGCGTGACGACCTATTCTTGGAGCTTTCGGGTGAATGGGTTGAAGCCGCCCAAACCGAAGCCCTATGTTCGCCTCATCGCGCCCAGCGGCGCGATTTGGGAATGGAACGACAAACAAGCCGACAACCGCATCGACGGATCGGCGGAAAGCTTCTGCCAAGTCGTGACTCAGTGCCGCAATTTTGATGACACGGATATTGATCTAACGACTGTCGGAGACACGGCTGAACAGTGGATGCGTATCGCGCAATGTTTCGCTGGACCACCCGAGACACCGCCCGATGTCGGGACAAGGAGACGCGCCGATGCATAGTTTCAGAACCGTCTCAGACATTCGGATCGAACCCGGCGGGACCGCGCGGCTGGACGCCCATGTCGCGGGTCTGCCGCGCAACAAACGGATCGCAATCGTCACTGATAAGGGCGTGCGCTCGCTGGGTCTGCTCGATGCTGGGCTCGCCGCGCTGCAGGATGCGGGCTATCAAGTGATGGTCTTCGACGATGTTGTCGCCGATCCACCCGAAGATGTGGTGATCGCGGGTGTGGAGGCCGTCCAGCAATTCGACGCCGGACTCGTCATCGGCTTTGGCGGTGGGTCGCCAATGGACACGGCCAAGCTCATCGCCTTCCTCGCCGATAATGAAACCACCCTGCCCGAGATTTACGGCGTCGATGTTGCGCAAGGTTCACGCCTGCCTTTGGTTCTGATCCCCACAACGTCCGGCACGGGATCCGAAGTCACCAATGTCGCCATTGTGACCACTGGCAAGGGGTCTAAGAATGCCGTGGTCTCCGACCCGCTCTATGCTGACCGCGTGCTGCTGGATGCCGATCTTACACTCGGCCTCCCTGGTCACATTACGGCGGCCACCGGTATCGATGCGATGGTTCATGCGATTGAGGCCTACACCTCCGTTCACCGCAAAAACCCCATCAGTGACGCGCTCGGCCTCTCAGCCCTGCGCAAGCTCACCCACGCCATCGGACGGGCCGTCAATACGCCCGACGATACCGAGGCACGGGAAGATATGCTGATCGGCGCAATGTTGGCCGGACAAGCGTTCAGCAACGCTCCCGTCGGCGCCGTGCACGGTTTGGCCTACCCGCTGGGTGGGTTCTTCCATGTCCCCCACGGTCTCTCCAACTCGCTGGTCATGGTCGAAGTGATGAAGTTTAATGCGCAGGAAGAGCGCGCTAAGCGCTGGTACGGCGAAATCGCCAGAGATCTCGGCGTCGGCGACAGTCCGAGTGCCCTCATTGACGAAATCCTCCGCCTACAGGACGAAACGCGCGTTCAGCGCCGCCTTCGCGATGTGAACATCAATGCCGATGCCATCCCGATGATGGCCGACGACGCGATCCTGAAAGACCGGGTGCTGCGTAACAATCCACGCAGCATGACCCGCGCCGACATTGTCAAAATCTATGAGACCATCGCGTGACCACTATTTCCGAAAGGATACAGCCCGACACACGCGACGACTATGCTTACTTAATCGAGCTGCCGACGCGTTGGAACGATAATGACGTCTATGGCCACATCAATAATGCGGTTTATTACGAATATTTCGACACGGTCGTGAACCGCTGGCTGATCGCCAATGATCTCCTGACCATCGGTGAGAGCGAGACGATTGGTTTGGTCGTGGAAACGGCTTGCAGCTATTTCGCGCCCCTCACCTTTCCCGAACCCGTCACAGCTGGATTACGGGTTGCCAAGATCGGTAGTAGCTCCGTCCGCTATGAGATTGGCTTATTCGGTGCCGAGGACCAAACGGCCGCACGCGGACATTTCGTCCATGTCTATGTCAACGAGAAAACCCGGCGGCCGGTTATGATTTCTGATAAAATGAAACAGACACTCGGGGAGATCGCGCAATGAATGTTGATATGGACGTCATGGATGACGTGATGAAATTGGACGCAACGACGGAGGGTCAGCAGGCCAGTTTCACGCGCATGCAAGACGGCAGTCTTGACGATTGGAAGATTATTGGTGCCGCCCACAAACAAGATTTCGGCAATACGGCGGACCGTTTCATTGCCATGTTGCGCCAGCTCGAAAATGCCACGCTTGGCTTTGCCTGTGACCAGCTTCAGCATGCGCTGATGTGCGCGACGCTGGCGCGACGCTCAGGCGCGTCTTCTGAGCATATCGTCATCGCGCTGTGCCATGACATCGCCAAAGTTATCAATGTGCCAAACCACGGCCCCATCGCTGCCGAAATGATGCGGCCCTATATTAGCGACGATAGCTATCATGTGATCTATCATCACCAAGCGTTTCAAGGCGAACATTACTACCATTATCTCGGCGCGCCGACCGATCTGCGTAAGCAGTGGGAAGATGAAAGCTGGTATTCACTCGCCGTCAAACTGGTCGATGAATGGGACGCTCCCGCATTTGATCCGGATTTCGAAGTCGATAGTTTGGACAGTTTTATCCCGCTCATGCGCGAGGTTTTTCATGACAATCCGCGGGCCGTTTGACGGACGATTTGAGTCAAAGACTGTTGAAAGATTGGCGCACCTGACAGGATTTGAACCTGTGACCTCTGCCTTCGGAGGGCAGCGCTCTATCCAGCTGAGCTACAGGTGCGTCTGGCGGGCGCTATAACGAGGGCTGAGCCGTGCGGCTAGAGGGTTTCGGCACGTAAGCTCTGGATGAGGGGTCGAAGCGTGTTTGACCAATCATCCGCTGAAATCGGACCCGTATGCTTATAGCGAATGCGCCCTTTCGCATCGAGCACGAAGGTCTCTGGTGCCCCTGTTACACCCAGGTCGATGGCTAAACGGGACTGCGGATCAAACAGGATCAGATCGTAGGGATCGCCGTGCCGCGCGAGCCAACGATCCGCATTTTCACGCGTATCTCGCCAATTCACGCCGACCAGTTTGAAGTCAGGGTCTTCGGTCAGCTCCATGAACAAGGGATGTTCAACCAGACACGCCACGCACCAAGACCCAAAGACGTTGAGCAAGGCTGGTTCACCAAGTAAACGGTCCTGCGTCACAGCCTCACCCGACAAAGTGGTCATCTCAAACTCAGGCAAAGGACGGTCAATCAACTCTGATGGGAGCTGCGTCGGATCACGTGTCAGGCCGATCGCGAAGAAGATCGCCAAACCCGCAAACACAGCGAGCGGGATCAAGCCTTTGAGCAAACGAGACATAGTCCCGAACTAAGCCATCTTGTCCATATCGCAAGCATTTCGGGCGCATGTCTCTGTGCCCACTCTGGCTTGCCCATTCCTGCGAACAGCATCATAAGCGACCTATGAATTGGCTCAACAAACTCACACCGCCTGGCGTCAAATCCATCTTCACCAAGCGCGATACGCCTGATAATCTCTGGCTTAAATGCCCCAAGAGTGGGGAGATGGTTTTCGCTGCCGACTTAGCCGGGCTGATGCATGTCACACCATCGGGCCATCATATGCGGATCGGCCCAGAACTTCGCTTCGGCTACACATTTGACGATGAGAAGTATGAAACCTTCCCGACGCCCTCCGTTGTTGCTGACCCTCTGAAATTTAAGGACGACCAGAAATATACAGACCGGCTTAAGAAGGCTCGCGCCAAGACTGGCAATGACGATGCGATGAGCATTGGTGTCGGTAAAATTCACGGTATTGACGCTGTGGCGTTGGTCCAGAACTTTGCCTTTATGGGCGGATCGCTCGGTATGGCGGCAGGCGAAGGGTTCATTGCCGCTGCTGATATTGCACTGAAAAAGCGGATGCCGCTGATCGCATTCACCGCGGCGGGCGGGGCCCGGATGCAAGAAGGCGCTTTGTCCCTGATGCAAATGCCGCGCACGACCATTGCTGTGCAGCGTCTGCGTGAAGCGGGCCTGCCCTATATTGTTGTTTTGTGTGATCCGACCACGGGCGGCGTGACCGCGTCCTACGCCATGCTCGGCGACATCCATCTAGCGGAACCCGGCGCGATGATTGGCTTTGCAGGCCCTCGCGTGATCGAAGAGACAATCCGTGAGAAGCTGCCGGAAGGGTTTCAGCGCGCTGAATATCTCGTAGAGAAAGGCATGGTCGATCAGGTTGTACCGCGCTCAGAGCTCCGCGCAACCTTGGCTCGGCTCCTTGCGGTCTTGATGCAGCAGGATCACACAGAGATCGAAGCGCAGCCCGCCATACAGCCCGTTCCCGCGTGAATGAGCTCGATCAGGCGCTAGACGAGCTCCGACGCCTCCATCCTCGTAAAATCGATCTCGGTCTGTCGCGGATCGAAACTGTGTTGGAAAATTTGGGTCGCCCGCAGGACCGCCTGCCGCCCGCAATCCACGTTGCTGGAACCAATGGCAAAGGATCGACTGTCGCGCAGCTGCGCGCGATCCTCGAAGCGTCAGGGGCGCGTGTTCATGTTTACACTTCACCTCATCTGGTGCGGTTTAATGAACGGATCGTCTTGGCCGGGCATGAAATCGACGACGTCACTCTGATCGATGTGTTGAGCCGTGTTCGGATCGCCAATGGCGATGCCCCTCTTTCTTTCTTCGAAGCCACAACAGCCGCAGCCTTTCTTGCCTTCGCTGAAACGCCCGCTGATTATGCGATTATTGAAGTCGGATTGGGCGGTCGGTTTGATGCGACCAACGTCTTTACGCCGCGCCTCAGCGCCATCACACCTATTGACTATGACCATGCCGAATTTCTCGGTCGCGACATTGCGGGGATCGCACGAGAAAAAGCTGGGATTATCAAACTAAACCGACCTGTTTTCACCGGGCCGCAGCGTGAAAAAGTCGGCGCGGTGCTAGAGGCCGAAGCGCGCAAAGCTAAGGCACCGATCAAGTCGTGGGGTCAGGACTTCCGCGCCTATGGGCAACAGGGCCGTTTGATATTCGAGACAGAGTGCGAGTTGCTCGACTTGCCCCTCCCTGCATTGGCTGGCGAGCATCAGATCGTGAATGCGGGTCTGGCGGTGGCTATGGCGCGCGAACTTGGGATCACACCAGAGCATATTGGTCTGGGCCTGACGAACGCAATCTGGCCCGCTCGGATGCAACCTCTGCCCAATGGGCCCTTAGTCGATATAGCAGCCGATGCCGGGGCGGAAGTTTGGCTGGATGGTGGTCATAATCCGCATGCGGCGCGCGCCCTTTCGGCGCATATGGCGACGCTTGAATCCCGGTCTCCGAAACCGCTTATTCTCATCATGGGCATACTCGCCAACAAAAACGCGGGCGGGTTTCTCGATTTTTTTGAAGGATTGGCGGCGGGTCTTGTTGCTGTCGAGATCGAAGATCACGCCAGCCTGTCACCAGATGTTCTGTCTGAGCTTGCCCAGTCACGCGGCATGGCAACTGTAATCGGCAAAAACCTCACGGACGCCATGCAGAAAGCGGTCAATATGGGCGAATCCTTATCGCGGCAGACGGCGGAGGTTCCCGTACCGCCGCCGCGCATTCTAATTTGTGGATCGCTTTATTTGGCGGGCCAAGTCCTGTCGGAAAACGCCGTTTAACCGACTGAGGTGCCGCGTGTCGGGTAATCCTTTTTCACTGCAAAATTCAGTCCGTTTACGAGATCTTCCATGTCCGGTCGACCAAACGGCGTATTTTGAATGATTTGCGCGTAAAGCGTTCCGTCAGGCTTCACCACAAATATACCGGGTTCGGAGAATAGATGCGGTTCTGCATCCGAGATAGAGTCTGAAATGAAAAGGCCCAGTGATTTTGCATCGAGCAATTCAAGACTATGCCCGATCGGTAACTCCTCAATCTTCCAGTCAGCCTTCGCTTTTTGGGCACGATCTTCGCTATCCATAGAGATGGCGACAATGTCGTGACCGTCCGCACGAATATCGGCAACCATTGGGTCAATCGCCTGCAACTGCGCCTTACATTTCGGGCAATGTAAGCCGCGATAAGCAACAATAATCTGGAAATTTTCGGGGCTAGCTTCCGCCATATTGAAGACGCCGCCATCGATGAGCGGGACTTCGATATTGGGGACTTTGGATTTAGGCGTGAGCAATGTGGTCATGAGTGGGTCCTAAACAAAAGGATGGATAGAGAGTCGTGTAGCGTTAGGGTTTGTCTGCCTAGAGATTTTCTGGATCCACGGCTGTATCGCGCAGTCGCAGCACGTCGGGATCTGCGAAGGCGTCACCAGCCTCCCGCAAATAGGACATGCCTTCATCAATCTTGGCAATCAGCGCTTTTGTGTCATCGCGTAGATCAGCGCTGTCGCGACCAACCATTTCTTGGCGTAGAGTCTGTAAGGCGTCGAGGCGTTCTTGCGTCGGCACGCGCGGATTAGAGTAGATGTCAGTGATTTCGTCAGCGGTCACCGGGTTCGCAAGGCCCGGCATGTAGGCATCGCCATCGATCTGTGTGTCGACGGGCAGTGTGGTTATTTGGGGGTCGAGGTCGGGCATAGTATCTCTCCTATATTCAAGAGAAAGAACTCATGCCCGCGCCCGATGTTCCAAAAGAATCGGTGGATTCTGCGAATATTCTAGGCGTGTTCGGCCAGCCATTCGGCGAGTTTGGACTTCGTCATCGCGCCCATTTTGGTCGAAACGACTTCTCCGCTCTTGAAGATCATCATCGTTGGTACATTGCGGATATGATAGCGCATTGGCGTGTCTGGCGCGTCATCAATATTGACCTTGGCGATCTTCACACGACCACTCATTTCCTCAGACACGGCCTCCAAAGCCGGGCCCATGGCTTTGCACGGCGCACACCATTCAGCCCAAAAATCAACCAAAACAGGTGTTTCGGATTTCAGAACTTCGGATTGGAAGGTTTCGTCAGTGACGGCAATAGTGCTCATGGGAGTCCCCGGTTGGAGTAAGGTGTTGGTTACGAAGTAGGTGTGACGTCCACCGTCTTCAAGACCGCATCCATCGCATTATCGTGAAGCCACATCAGGCGCGGCGCATGGGTCCAGAGTAATCCGCAACGCACAGCCCGGCCAGGCCAGATCGCGCGGGCCAGTTCCCGATACGCCGCCATCTGCGCCAAATAGGCATCGTCAACTTCCTCTGCCCGCTCCGGCGATATCCGATTAGACTTGTAATCAACCAGATAGATCGTGTCCGGAGTGACATTGAGTCGGTCGACCTGCGCGCTGATAAAGACTTCCCCGCCGCCAATGGTGGGCACACGACCAGCCAGACTGACTTCCGCTTTCGACCCGTCCGCAAACACAGCGGCGAAATCGGAATGGTCGAGCACGGCGAACACCTCGCCTATGATAGCCGCGCGTTCACCACTCTCAAAATCGGGATATTCGTCCAGCATCTTCACGGCCAAAGCCCGGCGACGATCTGCCGGATGGTCCGGCAACATTTCCAACATTCGGTGGATGACAATCCCGCGCAAGACGCGGCCCCCACCGGGCGCGCGGGTAATGGGCTCACTGCGAGCCAGCAAGGCACTGGGCGACGCCGTTTGAATAATCCGACGCTCAATGTCTGCGGGCTGATCTATCCAGTCTGGTAAGGATACGGGTGCAGGGTTTTGCGTGGCGTCAACGAGGTTCACCCTGTCTATGCGCGCCCCGTAACGAAACCCGGTCTGATCAGCGATGTCGAACGCTGTTTCGAACGGGGTGGTGCCTTCCATAGCGGCCATCGTCTTATGAACCCATTGATACCAAGTGCCGTCGGCATAACCCGGCTCTTTGCTGCCGTGAAAATAGCCACAAACAACCAGACGGCTCTCTGCCCGCGTCATGGCAACATAGAGGAGCCGCATATATTCGCGAAGATCCTTCGCGTCATGCGCGGCCTTATACTGATCCGCTAGCTCAGTGCTGTCCTTGCTCGGCGGTGCCAGAATATAGGTCTCGCCCGCTCGGATCAGACCGCCAGAGCTTGAGCGCGGCGCGCGGGTCGTGTCGGGCAAGAACACGACCGGGGCTTCAAGACCTTTGGCACCGTGAACGGTCATCACCCGCACTTCACGCCCAGCCGGGTCTTTATCGCGTTTGATTTCAATTTCGTCCGACGTGAAAGCTTGCAGGAAACGTTGCAGGCTCGGGGCCTGACGTTGTTGATGGGTCAGGGCGATGGCGAGGAACGCCTCTAGAGCCTCGCGCGATTCAAGACCCAATCGCCGGAAAAGAGCCTCGCGGTAGCTCATCCCTCCCGGCCCGGTGCGGTCGAGAAGTCGCGCATAGAAGTCATAAGGCGCGCGTCCGGCATCATCGCGGATCGCTTGAAGATGAGCCGCCAGATCCGGGTCACGGTCCTGCACTGCATCCCAGAGCGTGCCCGGTCGGTCGACACAAAGGTCGAACAATTGATCATCATCGAGACTAAAAAGCGGGGATTTGAGAGCTTCTGCAAGGCTGAGGCAATCTTGCGGAAGCAATATAAAACGTGTGATCGCCAACAGGTCGCGGACAATCAGCGCGTCCTGCAACACTAGCCGATCCGCGCCCGCCACAGGCAAACCCTCATCCTTCAAGGCTTTGATGATCGCATCAAACAGACCGCCGATACGTTTCTGTACAAGGATCAGAACGTCCCCCGCATGGATGGGGCGATGACGCTTTGTGTCGCGGTCAAATATGGGTTCGCCGCTCTCGATCCAGTAAGCGACGGTCGAGGCGATCTCTCGCGCCAAACGCATACGCGGATCGCCGTCCCCTTGAGCATCTACCGGAGTGGTGTCCCACGGGTCATTATCGTCAATCTCGTCCGCCTTCGGCGCCAGCGGCCAAAGCTCGACCAAACCCATATCGTCGCGCGCCGCATCATGACGCACGAGATCAGACGGTTCAGGCTGGGAGTCCGCGTTAAACATGGCCTTTAGGCCGCCTTGTTCAAGAAAGAGCGCATCAACGACATCAAGCACTTGCTGGGCCGAGCGGAAGGACATGCGTAGCTGAACCGGGCGGTCACCCGGCTCGGTTCGGGTCCGCACGCTTTCCATGAAGATTTCAGGCGCGGCGCCCTGAAACCGATAAATCGACTGTTTCGGATCGCCTACGGCAAAGAAAGTCCGGCGCGGTCCGTCCCGGTCCGGGCTGTCCTGCTCAAACGGCTGTGTGATCGCGTCGATGATGTCCCACTGAACGGGCGACGTATCCTGCGCCTCGTCGAGCAGCACATGCTCCACGCCGCCATCCAGCTTATAGGCAATCCAATCTGATACATCCGTCCGGGTCAGTAAGTCGCGAGTTTTCAGGATCAGGTCATTAAAGTCTAAGCCGCGCGCCGCATGTTTGCCGCGCTCATAGAGTTCGCCGAGCGTCAGGCCGAGGGTCAATAAGGCCTCGCTTATCTCTGCAATCCGAACAGCCTTGATACGGTCACCAGCCTTGAAGATACGATCAGCCTCCGGGCTTCCAGCGCTGATAAACGGGTCTTGGTTCGTGACATCCTTGACCAAAATGCGAGCTCGTGGCGCGCCGTCTTGTTTCAAGAATACGGATGCGTAGAGATTGAACGCCGCCACAGGATCGGACGTTTGATCGAGCTGTTTGACTAAATCGATGAAATCCTTTGCCGCTTTCGTCATCGAGGTTTGGCAGAGAGCGGCGACACGGCGAACATGGTCCATATCCGTCTCTCGCCACGCGGCCGCCGCGATGGATTGCACCGTATCGTTTGCATCCAACCTGGAAAGTTGACGGAAGGGTAGGACACCCCCCGCTTGCGCCCAATCCTTCGTTCGTTCGAAATTGGTCGCGGCGGAATAGATCAGCGCATCCAATGTCGAGTCCGCCTTGGATCCCGCCATACGGTGCAACGCCTGACGCAGGCCGTCATCCTCGCGCGCCTCGGCGAGCAATAGCTTTCGGCTCTCCACCAGCAGAGCCTTGGCATCCGCCTCTTCGAGCGGCGCGAAACCGGGCATAATCCCGGCCTCAATCGGAAATCGGCCGATGATACGTTCGCAGAAGGCGTGGATAGTCATCACCTTCAACCCTTCGGGCGTTTCTAGCGCGCGGGCGAAGAGCGTGCGGACGCGGTCAAGGTTGAGCGCCGGACGGACTTGATCGAACGGCATACCAAAGAGTTTCGTCAACTCCGCCTTTAATATGGCGTCAGGGGCAATCGACCATTTGGACAGATCGCCATAAAGCCGCTCTTGCATCTCCGACGCCGCCGCGCGGGTATAGGTAATGCAGAGAATACGGTCCGGGTCTGTCCCTTGTAGCAAAATACGCGATACCCGGTCGACGAGAACCTTGGTCTTGCCCGACCCGGCATTGGCATTGACGATTTTGGGCTGGGACGGATCGGCCGCCTCACGCTGTCGCTCTGTCGCCTGATCAATGGAGAGACGGGCCATGTTCAGCCCTCCCCATCGCCAGTGATGGATGACCATTCATCGCGACGGGCCAAATCGTCATACTCACCATAATCATACGTATATTGGGCGCGTGGTTGTGATGGATAGCCCGTATCAGGGTCGTCGTAGGCCAGGATTAGCCGCCGCAATATATCAATGGATTGCGTACGCAGCTCATCCGGGGACTTTGCGCCGCGCGCGGGGGTCGAGACATGGCGGTGCGAGAAGTCTTCATTGGACCCCTTGATGCGCACATAGCCCATTTGGTCCGTCTCGCCTTTTGGCAGGCCGTCCAGCGCGCCCTCACCGGCCAACCATGCGGCCAGCGGCAGTTGCAGATCAAAGCCCGCGCCGACTGTCTTGGCGCTGGCAGGGCTGCCTGTCTTGAAGTCTGTAAACGCATAACCCGTCGGCGAACGTTCAACCAGATCAAGCTGCCCAATTAGCGAGAAATCAAGATCATCGAGCGTCGCTTTTGCATCGACCTCTGTCCCGACCACGTCGAAGCCTTCGGCATGACGCAGAGCGAACCACGCCATCAGGGCGTCCGTGACGGCGGCAATGCGCGGCTGCTCCTTGAAAACCTCATCCTCATCGAATCCATGTGCCAGCAGCTGATCGCGAAAATGCTCCCTCAATCGGGCGGCATTGGCCGGATCATGCAGCGTATCGATCTGTCCGTTGAGCGCGTCCCTGATATAAAGCTCAATTCCCATATGCATCGCTGTCCCAAAATGGCGGGCATCAAGCGGCGCATCGAGCGCGTCGAGCGGCTTAAGGCGCAGCACTTCGCGTCCAAACAGGCTGTAGGGATCTCGGATCCATTTAGAGGCCCCCGTGATCGAAATCTCTCGCCCTTTGCGCGCCCAACGTTTGTCGACGGGCGGTTTCGGATTGGGTCTGTCGATGAAGACTGGCTCTGTTGGCAGATCAAGCGCACGCGCCCAATCAAGATATATCTGACCGGTGCCGAGCAAGCGCTCCACCTCTGCTTCACCCATCGCGCCTGTGAGCAAGGTTTTGAGCCGCCACACCCAGCGCGACGCCACGGTCGGACCACTCTCACTCTTCAAGCTCCGCGTGAGATACACAGCGCCATTAGCGGCCAGTTCAGCGAAGTCATGCGCGGCAAGCCCGTAACGGCGTTCCGGCAAAGAGAGCTTCATCTGCTGACGCATCCCCCGCGACAAAAACGGTCCGGCATCCACACCGCCCGGCCATGTGCCTTCGTTAAGACCGCCAAGGATAATGATGTCGGCGTCGAGCAAACGCGCTTCTAACGGCCCGAGAATGGATAGGCGGGGGTGGGTGCCTTGCGAGGGTCGGACAACAGAGCCCTGTAAGAGTGAGTTGAGCAGGCGGGAAAACCCGTCCGCATCTGTCTGCGGGAGCGCAAAGCCATGATCGACCATACCGTCGAGTATGGACGCAGCCTGCCGCCCGGCATCGTCAGCCCAGAGACGAACCATCCCGCCCGTATCTGCCGTCCGGGCGACCGCTTCGGCCGACGCGACCAGCGCTGCGGCCCAATGGTCGGGGGTCGCTCTATCATCCAATTCGAGCAGAGGCGCGATGGCTGCATGTAATTGCTGTACAAGATCAAACGTCTTTGTCGGACGAAGCCCTCGGAAAGACTGACGCTCTAATACCGCCCACTCGATCTTCGCCTCGCCTATTGGCCTCCCTAGAGCCGTCAGTTGATGTTTTAAGATAAGGCTGAGTTCCACAGGGCCGTCCGGATCACGAGCCAGTTCCAACAGAGCCGATAGAAACACGCCGATGGGCGTCTGTTGTACAGGCACGCCTTGACTCATCGCCACGTCAATATCCCAACGCGCAAGGTGAGCTCGTACCCGCTGCGCAAGGTTTTGATCTGGTGTGACGAGGGCGGCAGTCCGGCCTTTGGTTTCCAACGCTTCTCGCAGGATCAGCGCGATCGACAGGCCTTCTTCCGCATCATTGCGAGCTTCGAGCAGCGACAGACCTTCCAGAGCCGTCTCGAACACGTCAGACCCTTCGCCTTCGGTCAGGGTCACAATCCGTTTCAACCAATCACCCGTCGCGTCGACCGGCACGAGCGCTTCGGCGAGAATACGGCGGCGTTTGCGCGCCACAGCCCTATCTCCGTCCACGATCCACGGCCAAATCGGCACGGATTTCCGGGAAACATCCATGATTTCCAGCAATCCCTTGAGCGAACTCTGAGGGTGCCGAACATCAATCGTGTCCCAGACACGATCCGGGAACTCTTCCTGCAATCCGGGCAAGACGACCATGCCGCTTGGCATGTTCGCGATCACGCTCATTAGGCGCGCCGTCGCTTTCAACGTGCCGGTCGAACCCGCCACGATGACCGGATAGTCCGGCGGCGTTTCAGCCCAAATCTCAGCCAGCGCGTCGAGCAAGGCGACCCGGCGAGCGGTCGGCTCCATCATCCCAAGCTCGCGCAGCCGATCCGGCCAGTGTGCTTCGATGATCTGATAAAGCGTCCCAGCATGCTGAAAATGGGTTGCGGCTTCTTCGGTAACCCGCTTCCATTCCGCATGGTTGGCAATCCCTACCTCTTCCAACGCGGCGTCGTCCATGATTTCGATCAGCGGGTCTGCCATATGTAGAGCCGCCGCCGGGTCGAGCGGCAGGTCCGTCGTTCGGTTGTGATAGTGAGCGACGAGCCGGGCAATCTCGAACCGCCGCTGCACCGGATCGATGGCCGGCGCGACCCGGCCCGCAAGCTCACCCGGCTCAAAGGGTGGTTCTTCTGGATTGACATCAGCGAGCGGTCGCAGACGCGGCAGCAAGGCCGCGTTGACACCACGTTCAGCCGCTTGTTGAACAAAGGCAAACTCTAGTGCCCGGGCGGCGCGGCGCGTCGGCAACAGGACAAGTCCGTTCTGTAACGCGTCCCCGTAATGTGTCTGCAAACCATGCGCGAGAGACCGCAAAAACGGCACCCCCGATGGCATGTTGTAGACTGTGCTCATACAGGCAGAGTGTTCGGATTTGCGAGCACGGCCTCAGCCGCTTTAAGCGTCTCAGGATCGCCAATATGCATCCAAAAACCGGGGATAGGCAGACCAAACGCGCGACGCCGTTCAATCGACTTTTTCCAAATTTCTATGCGTGAAAATTTCGTCTCTGGACAGCCGTGCGCCAAAGTCGGCTTGAAAATCTGTACACCCGCATAGACCCAGAACGCTTTGTCTTCAGACCGCCATGACAAACGACCGTCGCGGTCCATGTCGAAGTCACCCACACCGGGATAGCCAAGCGTGCGGGGTTTGGGGGCTAGTAACAACAACTCGTCCATTTCTTCTGCATCCCACGTCTCGAATAGGGCGTTAATCACGGGTGCAAACTCGATCCAAACCGCATCAATATTGCAGATTAGAACCGGATCATCGCCGAGTAGCGGCAGAGCTTTGACAACACCGCCTCCGGTTTCAAGCAAGCCGTCACGCTCGTCAGAGATAATGATGTCAGGGCCGGTAGACCGGGTCTTGAGATGGGCTTCGAGATGATCGGCATGGGCATGAACATTCACAATCGCCCGCTCCACGCCCGCATCCGCTAGACGGTCGAGCATATGGTCGATCAGCGGGCGTCCGCTAACTTCGACCATCGCCTTTGACCGCTTATCCGTCAGCGGGCGCATGCGTGTGCCGTGACCAGCCGCCATCACCATCGCTGTCTTGATCATGCAAACACCTCCGGAACATAGGTTTGGAACCAAGCCCGTAAATCAGCGCAAACTGGATGCGCCAGATCATTAGCGAGATGCCGCTTTACCCGTGGCAACAACGCCCGATATTGGGGCTTGCCGAAATCCACGTCCGCCCGAACGGGAAAGCCGAGCAGTTTGGTCGCACGCTGTGCTGACAGCACTGAATAGGCCGCGTCGAATACATCGTTGCGCGTAATACCAGCTTTGTCACAGAAGCGCGATTTGAGCGGCTCAAACAAGGCTGGGTCGACGTCTCTGCGGATATCTTCGAGCAAGCTGGTTAGATCATAAGCGGGGTGCACGAACAGAGCATCCTGAAAATCAATTAACCCAACCTTGGCTTGCCCGGCCCGGCCCGGCAGCCAGAATAAGTTTTCCGCATGGAAATCACGTAGAGCTAAACCCGGCGCGTGGGCGTCCAGCGCCTTGAACGCGTCGCGCCACAGATCGTAAAACTCATCGCGCTGATCCGCACTGATCACGTGCCCCGCATCCGGCGCAAAATAATCGAGAAACAAATCGGTTTCCGCCAACAATGCGGCGCCATCATAGTCGCGAATGGCCCAGTCCGTCCCGTCATAGGATGGGCGCGTTGGGAAGCTACTCCGATAGATCGCGGCCAGTGTGTCGACTGCGGCCTCATAAAGCTGAACATTCAGTCCGGGGTCAGCACCTAAAGTCCGGGCGAAGTCGACGTCACCGAAATCTTCGAGCAAGGCAAATCCAAGGTCCAGATCTGCGGCATAAATTTGGGGAGCGGAAAAGCCGCGAATTGATAATTGCTCGGCGACGGTCAGAAAGGCTTCCAGATTTGGACCCGCCAAACGCGCTAAAGCATTATAGCCCATGTTTCGACGATCTTCGACGCTCGCGCCGTCCGGTTCGCCTGCGGGCTCTGCACCGTGAGGCGCATTCATCATTACGGCCTGCTGATCTTGGCGAACCAATCGAACATAGCTCCGAGTCGAGGCGTCGCCCTTGACGGGGACTCGTTCCGCATCGCCCCAACCGGCTTTCGCAATAAAGGCATCCATCAATGCCAAACGTTCAGACATTGCGTCCCTTCCAACCGGTCAATGTGGCAACCCGGCCGTCGCCAGCGAACGCCAACTCTACCGAGAGCGCGTTCTTTGGGCAGAGCGGTCCCAGCTTGTCGGCCCATTCAATCAAAACGATGTCTTTGTCTAAAGCGTCCATCAGGCCCAGTTCGTAAGCGTCATTGGGCTGTTCCAATCGATAAAGATCACAATGCCAGAGCTCTGCAACATCGTCGCCCAAGGGCCAATCATAGGTCTGCACCAGCGTATAGGTCGGTGACGGCACCTCGATGTCGCCAAGTCGGGATTGAATCAACCCACGCGCCAGAGTCGTTTTGCCAGCACCTAGATTGCCAGACAGCAAAAGCGTGTCTCCCGGCGCTAACGCAGCCGCGATACGCGCGCCCAGCGCCAGCGTATCCGCTTCAGATTTCAAATGGATGGTGGTCACAGCACCGATCTACCGCCTTGCCTTTTGCAGGCAAGCTCTTAACTACCCTGCAGCGCAGTCAAATTGAGACGTCGGGCAGCGATTAAAGGAACAGATGTGACCAAAGTTATTTTCCATGATCATGAGGGCAAAACCCGTGAAGTGGACGCCAAAAATGGCATGTCCATCATGGAAGCGGCCATTTCCAACATGATTCCCGGTATTGATGCGGATTGCGGCGGGGCCTGCGCCTGCGCGACCTGCCATGTCTATGTCTCTGATGAATGGATCGGCAAGCTGAAGCCGAAAGACGATATGGAAGACAGTATGCTGGACTTCGCTGATGACGTTCAGGACAATTCGCGTCTTTGCTGCCAAATTCTGCTGTCTGATGATCTCGACGGCATCGAAGTCATTACGCCCGAAAGTCAGTAAAACTTGAATCTCCTGCTCGTTATCGGTGGGCTCTTTCTGCTGGTCGTGGGCGGAGACATTCTGATCCGTGGCAGCGTGGGTCTGGCCGAACGATTTGGCCTGTCCAGAGCCCTGATCGGTGTCGTGCTGCTGGGGTTCGGTACCTCTATGCCGGAATTTATCGCAACCTTTGGGGCCGCAGCCAAAGGCGCGGATGATATTGCTTTCGGCAATGTTCTGGGCAGCAATATCGCCAACATTCTTATGATTTTAGGCGTGTCCGCGCTGATCCTCCCCATCGCCACCCAAATGCGTGATGTCCGGCGTGATGCGGCGTTTGTGATGCTCAGTTCGGTCGGATGCGGCCTTTGGATCTGGTTGGGCGGCATTCCGACACTGGGGTCCATCCTCCTGCTACTGGGGTTCATAACCTACATGGCGCTGACCATTCGCGCTGACTTGGCGCTTCCTGCCGATTTGCCCACAGCGGGTGCCCCCCGTCCTGCCCCGGTTGCTCTCAATCTATTGCTGGCCATCATCGGCATAGCTTTGCTGATTGCGGGTGCAGAAGGTCTGATCCGGGGTTCCAGCGCGATTGCGCGAGGGTTCGGCGTGTCCGAAGCGCTGATTGGTATTACTATTGTCGGGATCGGGACGTCCCTACCGGAAGCCACCGCCTCTATTCTGGCGTCGATAAAAGGCGAGAATGAACTGGCCTTCGCCAATATTGTTGGATCAAATATTTTCAATGGACTGGCTATTCTTGGCGTCACCGGACTGGCCTTCCCCTTATCGTTCGATGTGAGCAGCGCAGGATTCAGTTTGATAGACGGGCTCGTTCTTCTGGTTGCGACAATCCTGATGTTCGTCTTTGCCGTCACTCACCGGAAAGTGGTTCGGTGGGAAGGAGCCATCATGTTGGCAGGCTATTTGGCCTATTTGGCATGGCTCGTTAGCCGAGCGATTTAAGCTCAAACTTAAATGCGGGGCATTAATAGCCCACGAAACGCCGGATCAATCAGGCTGGCCTCTGGCGTTAGATATTTCGCCTGCGGATGATCTGCGATGAGGCCGGCTTTGATAGCGCCTCGCACTGCCGGTTCAACCGAACTGATCGCGGACATATAATAATCATCCCGCGCCCGGGCTCGCTCAACTGGGCAGCGGCGATCTGCACTTGAGTGCAAAGCGTCAACCTGTGAGACGAGATCAAAAATCTGGATCATTTCGCCAGCAATATGGCTCGCCGCAGACGCAAGGTGATCAAAATGTGGCTCGTCGGAGAGCCGGATCTGATCACCTGTCGGCAAGACAACATGCATTTGACGCCCAGCAAAAGCGACACAGCCATGGCCACCGTTCAAAATTTGATCAAAAGCCAGTAATCGTTCCATGAAGTCCGGCGGCACCAGCGTCCGCCCCTCAACCTGATCGTCAGAATAGACTTCGAATTTCGCTTCGAAGTCACGCGACGGAAAGCCAACCCGTTTCATCCCGTCAACATGGCGTGGGTTGATTGCGCCCTGATCGGGCAGCACGACCGTACGACCATAAATACGCAACTTGTGAGAAAGTGAGATGATCAGCCCGTCAAAGCCGCCCTCATCCTCGTCATCGGCCACGTGCGCACGAACTTCCTGCACACTGAACCGTTTGCCGTCGAACGCCGCGCCGCGCACCCGGCCCCGGCAGCAAAACCGCCCGGTAGGTGAGCGCAATATCTTTGCCGACTGCAACAGCAACAACGCCCCCGGCGACGGAGACACGGCGGCATAATTGTGGCCGAGTAGGTCGTAGAGGTTCAGTCGCAAGCTCTGAATATCCACGGCACCTTGGGGGAGGATGACGGACATGGGATTATGGTTAACGCGGAGTCGTTAACGAGGTGTGGCTAGGTTAAACTCAGTACGGCAATGACGCCGCTTTTTTCGCTTCAGCAGCGTGTCCACAATATCAAAAACTGCGCCGACCTCATCGAGTATCTTCTGGGTCCGGTCTGGGCTCGTCAAGGATTTGAACATTGATCCCGCTTCAAACTGATCTTTTGTCTCGACCGCGATGAACAATGTGTCCCGATCAAACCCGAAGCGGATATTTTTTCCGGACACTGCTTTTTCTAGATCAACCATCCGTTGCATGAAGGCTGGATCTAAGATGACGCGGCCTTCAACTTGATCGGTGCCGTAGGCTTCGAATATCTTCTCGAAGACTGGATCAACCAGGCCGATACGTTTCATGTCTGACTGCTTCTTGGAATTGAACCATCCCTTGTCGCGCAGAACGATGGTCCGGCCAAACGTCTTCGTCGGGAAATCCAGCTTCATGAGCTGACCTCGGAAGACCGTGTCCCAGCTTCGATCGCCGTCACTATCCCGGGTTTCTTTTTCCAAATGAGCCTCGACGGACCGAAAGCTTGCGCCGTGCGCAGTCCCAGACAGGCTATCCTCAAAGGACATGCGGTCGATCTTTTTGGGAAGCAGAAACAAATCCTTGAAATCTGTGACGTCGTAAGACCGGACGTCCGGGTCGAAATGCCAGCCAATATACCCGACAATCGCGTTGACGATGCGATCTTTGGTTTCGGTACGAATATCATCCGTGATGGCGCCGAACACAAAGAACGCGCCCATTATGGACAGGCCAAACAAGACGAAAGCGGCGGGAGGATTATCGAAATGCAGCAGAGCCAATAGGCTGCCGCCAAAGATCAGAATGAAGGTGAAACCCGCCGATATGAGACCTCTTCGCACCGCCTTTGAGCGGACCTCATCGCGCTCGCTCAACTTCGGACGCACTTCCTGGTCGAAAAATTCCGAGAAGCCATCAAATTCAGCGTGACGAGAGGCGAATGGGTGCATTAGCTCAGCGCGGCGCGCGCCTCCTGCAATTTCAAACATTCGTCGGCATAGGCTGCGCGACGGTCCTTTTGTTCTTGCACCACGGCAGCAGGCGCACGGTCCGTGAAGTTCGCATTCCCCAGCTTCTTGTCGATCTTGGCGATCTCGACTTCCACCTTGGCAATCGCCGCGTCCAGACGCTTTTGCTCTGCCGCCACATCGATCAGACCATCGAGGGGGATCGCGTAACTCACCCCGTCCACAACGGTTTGCAGCGCGCCTTCGGGGGCGGCATCTGCAAAGGACACAGCTTCGACACGGGCCAGACGACCGAGCGCATCCGCGAAGGTCGATAGGCGCGGGTCTGGCTGGCCAATGACAACAAGCGGGGCTTTGCGGGACGGCGGTACATTCATTTCTGCGCGCACGGACCGAAGCGACGAGATCAGGCGGATCAGCCAATCAATATCATCCCCGGCTGGCTCGGCGTCGACGACGGGCCAATCCGACAGCATCAGGAAACCGTTTCGGTCGCCTGTCAGCGCCCACAGCTCTTCCGTGATAAAGGGCATGAACGGGTGGAGCAGTTTGAAAGATTGATCGAGCGCCCATGACAGGGTCGCGCGGGTCTCAAACGGCGTCTCGCCCAGCAGTTCGGGCTTGGCTAATTCAATATACCAGTCGCAAACCGTACCCCAAACGAAGCTGTAGACCGTGTCGGCGGCATCGTTGAATCGGTAGGTTTCGATATAGCCCGTCGCGGCGCTGACCGCCTCTGCCGTCTTAGCCACGATCCAGCGATTAAGCGCGCTTTCGACCGCATTGGGATCGAAACCCTCTTGCGCGCGGCAGCCGTTCATCTGCGCGAAACGGGCGGCGTTCCAGAGCTTGGTGCCGAAATTTCGATAGCCTGCAACCCGGTCAACCGAGAGTTTGATGTTGCGCCCCTGCCCGGCCATCGCCGCCAGCGTAAAGCGCAGCGCATCCGCACCATAGGCATCAAACCCGTCCGGATAGGCTTTGCGCGTCGCCTTGGCGACTTGCGGCGCTTTCTCAGGGTTCTTCAGCCCGCGCGTGCGTTTTTCGACCAACGCATCAATCGACACACCGTCGATCAGATCGAGCGGGTCAATGGTGTTGCCGATGGATTTGGACATTTTCTTGCCCTGCTCATCCAGCACCAACGCGTGAATATAAATATCGCGGAACGGCACTTCGTCCATGAAGTGCAAACCCTGCATCATCATCCGCGCGACCCAGAAAAAGATGATGTCGAAGGCAGTGACCAGAACGGAAGTCGGGTAGAATTTCTCCAACTCCGCCGTATTGTCCGGCCAGCCGAGTGTCGAGAATGGCCAGAGGCCGGAAGAGAACCAGGTGTCTAGGACATCGGGATCTTGAGCCAACCACAACTCAATGATTCGATTACTTCCTTCGGATTTTACTTTGCCAGGAAATTCGCCTTGATTTCTCAACAAGATGATTTCTGCCTCTGGGTATTCAGAACCATAGATTTTGTAGGCTTCTTTGAGAACTTCATCATCCGTCTTGGCGACGATGATTTTGTTATCTGGACCATACCAAGCCGGAATCCGATGCCCCCACCACAACTGCCGTGAAATGCACCAAGGCTGGATATTTTCCATCCAGTGATCATAGGTTTTCTTCCAGTTTTCAGGGATGAAACGGGTCGCACCCTGCCCCTCATTTCCGTCATCACAAGACGTGTTCTTGTGATCCAGGGTCGCACGCGTAGGCCCGTCGGAGGTCGCCGCTCTGGATTGCAAGGACGAGCCTTGCAATGACGATGAGGAAGAATGCCCTCGATCCACCGCCGTCATCGCGTCGCCCGCGAGTTTTTCTGCCGCCACAAACCACTGATCTGTCAGAATCGGTTCGATCACGACACCTGAGCGATCCCCAAACGGTTGCATGATCTTCTTATCCTCGACAGCGATGAGCATGCCTTCAGCGTCGATGTCAGCCACGACCGCTTTGCGCGCGTCGAACCGGTCCATGCCGACATATTTCTCCGGCATAATTTCGCTGGCGATCATCTCGCCCTTTGTGCCCATGAGGGAATACATCGGAATGTCGTTCCGCTTCGCAACTTCGTAATCGTTGAAGTCATGCGCGCCGGTGATCTTCACCGCGCCAGAACCGAAGTCCATGTCAGGATATTCGTCCGTGATGATCGGGATCAGGCGGTCGGCGAGCGGCAGGCGCACCATCTTACCAACAATTGGCGCGTAGCGCTCATCATCGGGATGAACGGCCACAGCGCCGTCACCGAGCATGGTTTCAGGACGGGTCGTCGCGATGGAAATATAGTCACGCTCTTCGCTCAGCGTGACGTTTCCGTCCTCATCCTTCTCGATATAGGTGTATGTCTCACCGCCCTCGAGTGGATATTTAAAGTGCCAGAATTGCCCGTCGACGTCACGATTCTCGACCTCAAGGTCAGAGATCGCGGTCTGGAAATGTGGATCCCAATTGACCAAGCGCTTATCGCGATAGATCAGGTCGTCATTATACATTTCGACAAAGGCTTTGGTGACAGCCTCTGCCATCTTGTCCGTGTCGTCGTCCGGATTGCCGAGGGTAAATTTCTCGCGGCTCCAGTCACACGACGCGCCGAGGCGACGTAGCTGTTCCGTGATGATGCCGCCGCTCTCGCGCTTCCAGTCCCAAACTTCCGATATAAACTCGTCGCGCTGCATAGAGGCACGGGGGCGTTGCTCGTCCGCCAATTTGCGCTCGACCACCATTTGCGTCGCAATGCCCGCATGGTCTGTTCCCGGCTGCCACAACACATCAAAGCCGCGCATGCGGTGGAAGCGGGCGAGAATATCTTGGATCGTATTATTGACCGCATGACCCATATGCAGGCTGCCGGTCACATTGGGCGGCGGTATGACGATGGAAAAGGACGGCTTAGCCGGATCCATGTCAGGCTGAAAACAGCCCGCTTTTTCCCACGCCGTATAGAGACGCTGCTCGGCCTCTTTCGGGTCGAAATGTTTCGGCAGGTCTGGAGTCGTTATGTCAGTCGTCTTTGGCATGATTCACTCAACAAAAAGACCCGCCCCCATATCGGCGGGTGCCGGGGGCGGGCTTGATAAAGGCCCGCATAGCGCAGGCCCATAGACTTGTTAAGTCAGCTGTTCGGTAAGGACGTCAGCCCGATTATTTCCCAGAAGCGAGGCGCTGAACTTCCTTGGCCACGGCGCGTTCGACAATCCCTTGCAGGTTTTCGTCGAGCCATTCCTTGAGCATTGGGCGGAGGGCATCCTGCACCAGATCGCCAATTCGCGGACCGCGTTCATTGAAGATCGCTTTGTCTTCGACGACTTGGTTGAGCTGCGCAAACGCGCTCATGGTCGCCTCTTCGGTTACGTCGTCCAAGATCGCATCGGAGCGGATAGCTCTCGGCATGGAAGTCTCCATTTCAGGGGTATTAGGTTGGGTCGGTTGGGGAACAGGTTTCGGCGCGACAGGTTTCGGCGTGACGGGGGTCGGCTTAGCCTGTGTTGGGGCAATCGTTTCGACTGGCTGGTCTTCGGCAGTTTCAGTATCTGATGACGGTTTGGCGCCAGCAGCCGCGTCCGCCGCTGCCGCAATATCCATCAAGCTCGGCGTATCTGCTTCGCGAGCCTGCGCTTCCATCGCGGCGATTTCATCATCGAGCGTCATATCCAGAATGCTCTCAAGAATATCGTCTTCGAGCGCGTCGAGCGGATCGACATCGACAGTCTCGTCCGCTGTCACAACAGGGGCAGCGTCTAGGACGCCCACAATCGGATCTTCGTCTTCATCCGTCAGATCCGCCATCAATGACTTCACCAGATCGAGGTCCGCGTCGGTCGCCGCATCAGTCATCGCGTCTGCCTTAACATTATTTTGGGTCGACGCCTTAACTGCGCTTGCGGCGGCATCAATAGGAGCCGGGGTGGGCGCTGGCGTTTCATCGAGATCAACCAGCAACTCACTCATCATCCGGTCCATATCATCCGCGTCGTCAGATGCTGGAACTGGCAAATCGAGAGTGGCCTCAACAGGGGCTGCGTCGGAACCGCTGGCCTCAATTTCTGGAATGGCGAGCTGTTCATCCAGCGACGAAACATCGGCATCATCGTTCAGTCCGAAGGCTTGACCAAAGCTCTCCTGCAAAGTCTCAGCGCCGGGTAGCTCTTCATCAAATTCGCTCAGTAGCGCGTCTATATCGAGATTATCGGACGTCGCATCGACCGACGGTGCGACAGGGGCAGGCCGAACGTCTGCAGTCGCAAATGTTTCAGTAATGGTCTGAATGGACGGCTCAGGCTGGGCATTATCCGTGGGTCCATCGAGCGCAACAGGATCGGCATCATCGGCAATGATCTTGCGGATCGACGCGAGAATATCTTCCATGCTGGGTTCAGTCTCAGCGCCCGTGAAGCCATCTTCACTGGGTGCTGTTGCAGCGGTTTCCGGTGTCTGCTCGGACATACTCGCTCGCTATCCCCCTACGCGAACCGGAATCGGCATCCGGCCCTTCTAAACAAAGGGTTAAGGGAAGGCTTAAGACTTGTCTAGACGCTCGGCCCCACAATCCACTAGGGAATTTTATGGCTCTGAACCATCCTCTGAAGGCTCGGAAACCATCGGCACTATTAGGGTTTCGAACTCTTTGGCGTCTTCATCAATCGTGTCGTCTGGCACGTCTTTTCGGTCGATCATGAGGACGGTATCGGGTTCGGGGATTCTTTTTCCCTGCGCTTGATACGGGTCCGTAACGATCACAATATCTGGATCAGTGATTCGTGGATCGTAATGCGGCTCCTGAAATGTCACGGCATCGACGCCTTCTTTCAGCGCACCGCCAGCATGCCACACAGCATCGCCGACACCCTTCACGGCGTTGTCGATCTCACTGGCCTTAACGCCACTCACGACGAGGCCCGCGGGCTCTAGAATAATGTCTGGAACCTGACGTCCGATTTTCTGAACCGCTTCAGGCAGCAAACGGTCGCCCGTTTCTTTATACCCATCATAGACAATGTTTGAGAGATAGCCGTCCGGGTTATAGGTCGCGATCGGCAGGTCGATACCGTCCGCGTCCAACACGCCAATCGCCGATAGAAGCTGAAACACAGACGCATCAAAATCGCGCTCCGCATTGATCAATGTGAGCCGCGCATTGAGCGTTTCCTGCTCAGCATCCAGAACATCGAGCTGCGTTCGGGTGCCGACCTGTTGTTCCAGCGTGACGCCTTCAAAGGCGACCTCTGCGGCGGCAACCTGTCGTCGGCTGGTTTGCACAATCCGCCGCGCCGCATCCATGCGCGCCCAGATCTGCGTGATCGTCTGATCAACCGCGCGTTCGGTGTCGCGCGCTTCAAAGGCAAGGCGTGTTTTGGCGTTCTTAGCCTGACGAACGCGCGAGGCATTCAGTCCGCCACTGAAGATCGGAATACTGAGCTGCGCGGCGATGGTCGCCTGATCTGTTTCTGAAATACCCAAGATCGTATCGCGGGACCCAGCCAATGTGCCTTGCAGACTGATGCTGGGGCGACCCGCAGCCTTCGCCACATCAATCGCCGCAGATCCGGCCCGTTCATTGTAATAGGCCGCCTGCAATTGCGGATTATTGCTTCGCGCCAATCGCGTCGCCTCGTCCAATGTTTCCGGCAGTACGAAATCTGGGGCGGGAGCCAATTGATTGGGCAAACGACCAACAATGCGAACAAAGAGGGCCCGACTAATTTCCAGCTGAGCATCGGCCTGCGCCAACCCCGCCTCGGCAGCCGCCATACGCGATTCGGATTGGGCTATATCGGTTCGTGTGCCCTCACCGACATCAAACCGGTCATTCGCAGCCGTCAGCTGGCGGTTGAGAACGCGAACATTATTGCGACGGATACGGGCCGCTTCTTCGTCGCGTAAAATATCAACATAAGCATTGGCCGCCGATAGGAAGATATTGTTTTCAGCCGTCTCTAACCCCGCACGCGCGGCCATGATTCCGGCTTTCGCTTGGCGCTTTAGCGCGGTGACGCGACCGCCTTGATAGATCGGCTGGATAACGCTCAGCTGTGCGGAACTCGGTGTGCCCTCGCTCCATCCGCCACTCTGCGCTCCGAAAAACCCACTTGCGGTCACGGGCGTTCGCACGGCTTGAGCCGAAACTTCACCCGCCGCGCTGATCGAGGCCCGACCTTGAGCGCGCGCCTGAATGTATGTCTCATCAACCTCACGCAGACGGGCGCGTTCGCCAAGAAGCTGCGGGTTATTACGATAAACGCTGGCGAGAACGGTTTGCAAAGTGTCTGATGTCGCGATCGGTCCGGAGACTGAGTTCGCCTCAGACATCTGATCCTGCGCCCATGCAGGAGCGGTAGACATGATCACAAGTGACCCGGCTAGGCCGCTCAGTAAATAATGTGTTCGGGTCATGCTCATAGGGATCGAGCCAGCGGGCTAACTAAAAGACGAAACTGCGCGCGGGTTCGAAGCCCGGCAGATAGGGTGCGTTGGCATCAAAGACCACACGGTCACCAATAGCATCGCCCGATTTGGTGAAGATGGTTGCGTGTCCGATCGGACCGTTCTTGATGATGACTGCCAGACGACCGCCATTCGTCAGTTGCCCAAACCAAGCTTGCGGAACCTCAGAGACAGCGCCGCCCACCATGATGACATCAAATGGCCCATGCTCCGACGCGCCGCGTTTCAGATCACCTTTGACGACAGCCGCATTGAGGATGTCCGCGTCGGTCAGGAGCGACGTGGCACGATCGACAGTTTCATCATCCGTTTCCAATCCGACAACGGTTTCAGCGACCTGCGCCAGAATAGCGGTCGAATATCCGCGGGCGCAGGCAATATCGAGCACGACTTCGTCGGATTGAATATCCGCAGCTTGAGCCAGTTTGGCGAAGTCGCGCGGGCGCAACAGAGCGCGCCCATCATCATACTCAACAATCGCATCGCCATAAGCCAGCGCCATACGGGCCGCAGGGACGAAGCGTTCCCGCGCCGTGCGCCGGAAACTTGCCAGCAGGCTGAGGTCGGTCACATCAGCCGTACGAATTTGGCTCTCAACCATCGTCTCGCGGGCGGCGTCGAAATCGAACTGGGGCATGAACGGCGGTCCTCTAAACGTCACCCACTGACAGGCTTAACTCTGTGCCCTCTAACCCTCTGTCGCCGGAGCCGCAACGGCGTTGCGCGCATGGCGGCCTTGCGTAGATAAACGGCTGCGATGGAGTTATATTAGAGATTGCGTCCCGCCCTACAGAGTTGGTAAAGCTCAGCCCTTGGGCGGTACCATGGCGGAGTGGTTACGCACCGGATTGCAAATCCGAGCACCCCGGTTCGATTCCGGGTGGTACCTCCAATTCTCGCTTTTCTTCCCAATAGGGTCTCCGGCGCAGCCTGAAGAAAAGCGCGTCCTTTAGGACGTGCGCCCAAAGGGCGCATCCGCTGCGCGGCTTGGTGCTATCACCCGTCCCCCGGACGGTCGATTAAAACGCATCAAGCCCAATAGGGTCTGCGACGCAGCCGTCAGCAAACTGCCGCGAAGCGGAGCGCGCCCAGCGCGCTTGAGCGGCACTTTCAATCCTTGATGAAGTCTCCGATGTCGCACAGCGACAGCGGAAGCCAATTGGGCCGAGGGCCGTGCGCCCAAAAGGCGCATCCGCTGCGCGGCATATCCAATAGGGTCTCCGGCACAACCGGAAGAATGTCAGTCCGACAGACCCGCTCCTAAATCGGTATTAGTATAGTCCGGGCCGATCAACGGTTTTGCAAAAACAGTCTGCAACACGCAAACCGTTGATTTGATAGACCCTAAAGTATTGTCGCAAAAAGGTCGTTTTCGCGACACCCTATTGAGCATCGAGGAGAAAAGGGTCGTATTTGACCTTGCTCTCAAAGCGAGGGCTCATAGGGTGGGAATATGCGAGATCACAAGTAGAAGGTGTTTATAAGGAGGAAACAATGGACCTGAATCAGCACAAATTCGCCGTAGATTTTCTATGGTTGGAGCTCACGAACGTCTGCAACCTTTCCTGCAAACACTGTTATTCGGGCTCTAGTCCCTTCTCGACGTCCAAAGACATCCTCACTGGCGAAGACTACAAAAAGATCATGCGTGAAGCATCCGAGATCGGATGCAAACAAGTCCAATTCATAGGTGGTGAACCCACCGTAAATCGGGACATTGTCGATCTTCTCAACTACGCCTTAGAACTCGGTTATGAGTTTGTAGAAATTTTCTCAAACCTCATGCGAATCCCAGAACCGTTATATGATGCAATTGTAGCTAACAAAGATCGGGTGTTCATCGCCACTTCGATTTACTCTCATGACCATGAAACACATGATGAGATCACGGAACGAAGAGGAAGCTGGTTCAACACGATCCGTAATCTAGACAAATTTCTTCATGCTGGCGTGGAGTGCAGGGCTGCCTTTGTCGAGATGGGACAAAATAAAGGCCATTACGAGAACACGCTCTCATTCGTCAAAAGTCGAGGGCTGCATAACTTCTCTTTTGACGAAGTGAGGGAATTAGGCCGCGCTGCCTTAGAAGAAGAGAAGATGTCGGAGCTCTGCGGAGAATGTGCAGGTAAGACGCTCCGCGTCGGGCCAGACGGGCAAATATCACCGTGTATCATGTCTTCTGAATGGTCAGCGGGCAACTTCCTTACAAGCGGTCTAAAAAAGACGGTTTTATCCGAAAAAATGAGCTCTATCCGAGCGGACATCTTCGAAGCAACAAGAGCCAAAAGAGAAGCCGCCTACTCTCGAGAGCAAGCTAATGCTTGCACTCCATGCAATCCATATTGTTCTCCTGGGCAGCAGTGTAACCCTTGTCCGCCAAACACTAACTGCGGTCCAAACTGTGCTCCAACGGGCTATCGTTAGGCGATAGCTAGGGAGCTCATTGCCGCCCCCAGACCCCGCTAGGATATTTGACGAACGAATATTGCCCTTGATACACTGCTCATGCGGGACAGGCTGGGAAGCCGATGCCCGCGAGCGAATGGCGGCGATCTTTAAAAGAGGTCGCCGTTTTCTTGTTCATTTCCGTGAGAGACAAAGAAACGACATGCCTCCGGGCCTCCATAGATCAATCGCGTCATAAGACTGATCACCAGTCACGCTTTAGGATCGGAGCGAAGCGAAGAACGGCGCAGCCGTTGACGGTGTCAGGGCGCTGATCGTGGAGACGGTTGGATGACAATCATCAGCAAACATTCGCCTCGCAACATCTGACCTAAACTCTTTTGACTCCCCCGGCCCGCTGCGGCACGTCCTCAACATGGACTTTGCCCTCACTATCCTCCTCGGTTACTTACTCGGCTCTATCCCATTTGGCCTCCTCCTCACCCGCCTGTCCGGCGGGCCGGATATTCGTGAAATCGGGTCCGGTAATATCGGAGCGACCAATGTTCTTCGGACCGGAAATAAGGGAATTGCGGCGCTCACGCTTTTGCTTGATGCGGGCAAGGCGGCTGGGGCTGGCTACATCGCTTTATATCTGTTTGGCGCACCGATGCAGTTTCTCGCCGCCGCGGCGGCTTTGTTCGGACATTGTTATCCTGTCTGGTTGCGGTTCAAGGGCGGTAAAGGCGTCGCCACCTTCTTTGGGGCCTTGCTAAGTCTTGTCTGGCCCGTCGGTTTGATTGCGGCGGCGACTTGGTTGCTGGTGGCTTTTACAACGCGCTATTCTTCGGCAGCGGCCCTCTGTGCCGCGGCATTCGCAACCGTCGCCAGCGTCTTTCTCGCAGATTGGCCCGCTGTCGCGATGGTCGCCTTTATGACGGTGTTGATAGTCTGGCGGCATCGCGAAAACATCGCGCGGTTAAAAGCGGGAACGGAATCGAGGATCGGTCAAAAAGACTGATGCAGCCGCGCGTTCTATCCTTCGCGGAACGCCGCGACTGGTTGCGCCTTTACCGGACCTATACAGTCGGCCCGGTCGCCTTTTGGGGCTTGATGCAGCGCTTCGGCGATGCCGGGGCTGCCTTGTCTGAGCTTCCAACACTCATCCGTAAAAAGGATGTGCGGCCCCCCAGCACGGAGCAGGTCGAAGCCGAAATGGACGCCAGCGAGCAGCTCGGCGTCCGCATCATATGTGCCGTAGAACCGGACTATCCCGATCTTCTTCGCGCTTTGGATCCCGTGCCGCCACTGATCAGCGTCTGGGGAGACATCACCCTCCACTCACGACCCTGCGTCGCCATTGTCGGATCGCGCAATGCCTCAGCAATCGGTCAGAAATTCGCGGCGCAAATGGCGTCAGAGCTGGGCGCAGCCGGAATGACCATTGTCTCGGGTCTGGCGCGCGGCGTTGATGCGGCCGCGCACGTAGCCGCGCTACAAACGGGCACGATTAGCGTGCTGGGCGGCGGGGTCGACCACATCTACCCTAAGCAGAATAGCGAGCTTCACCTCGCCATGCGCGAACAAGGTCTTCTCGTGTCTGAATCCCCTTTGGGTTACAGAGCGACGGCGCGAGATTTCCCACGGCGGAATCGCCTGATTTCCGGCCTATCCCTCGGTGTCGTCGTGATTGAAGCGGCTGAACGATCGGGGACATTGATTACGGCGCGCTATGCATTGGAGCAAAACCGCGAAGTTATGGCCGCACCGGGCAGTCCACTCGACCCAAGGACCAAGGGCTGTAACCGCCTGATCCGCCAAGGCGCCGCCCTGATCGAGTCGGCTCAGGATGTTTTGGATTGTTTAGAGAGCGCCAGGCCGGATGCACTGCAATCCACCCTATTCGATCCAGCAGGCGATTATGACGGCGCAGAGTTTGACGCGCCAATGATGGCCAGTGAGATCGAACGGGCCAAAACAGCGCTGCTGAACGCCGCCTCTTTCACACCGACCCACCGCGATGACCTGATCCGCGTATCAGGCATCCCAGTCGGTATCGCAGCAGCGGCCCTTCTGGAAATGGAGTTGAACGCCGATGTCTTGGTCGAATTGGACGGGCGAATTTCCCGAGCTGGCTAAGCCTACCCGGCATCCTTGCGTAGATTGCTCGCAGCGAGCGTCAGCAGTGCCGATGCTTGGGGCTGCCCCGCTTTCAGCGCCATTTCAGACAATTCAAGTGCATGGGCGACGAGGTAAGCTAGGATTTCGTGCTCTTCCATGCTATTAAGAATATCCAGTGATGTATCTGTCTTATCTGCTGCCACATTGCTCTCCCTTACGACTATCGTAAAAGTGGTTATTGCGAATATCAAACGACTAGAGGTTGTAATCGTTCGTTAATCCAGTTTACTTTTTCAAATCGCTGTAAAGTGGGCGTCCAGTTGGAGACACTGGTGGGCTGGATTGACATGCACTCCGCGCCCCCCCAAATGGCGCGCCGCATGCCCCATGTGATCATTACTCTATATATCACGCCTCATCGAACTGGATCACAATGAACCTTGTCGTCGTCGAATCGCCAGCCAAAGCGAAGACCATCGAGAAATATCTGGGCAGCGATTATCGCGTCTTAGCCAGTTTTGGCCATGTCCGGGATCTCCCCAGCAAGAATGGATCGGTCGACCCGGACGCGGATTTTGCCATGTCCTGGAGCGTCGATGCGCGTTCCAAAAAGCGTATCAAGGACATCGAAGACGCGCTCAAAGACGCTGACAAACTGATCCTCGCGACTGACCCGGATCGCGAAGGCGAAGCGATCAGCTGGCACTTGCTGGAGCTACTGGGCAAGAAGAAAGCGCTTAAAGGCAAGCAGATTGAACGCGTTGTGTTCAATGCGATCACCAAAACCTCGGTGCTGGATGCGATCAATAATCCGCGTCAGCTCGATCAAGAATTGGTCGACGCCTATCTGGCGCGCCGCGCGCTGGATTATTTGGTCGGCTTCACCCTGTCGCCCGTCCTGTGGCGCAAGCTGCCCGGCGCGCGCTCAGCGGGACGCGTGCAGTCCGTCGCTTTGCGCCTAATCACCGAACGCGAGACCGAGATCGAGCAGTTCAATCCGCGCGAATACTGGTCTGTCATCGCCGATATGAGCACCGCATCGGGCGCCTTTTCCGCCAGTCTCGTCCGGTTGGACGGGGAGAAGCTCGACAAGTTTAGTCTCAATGATGAGGCGAAAGCGAAAGATGCCGAAGCCAAGGTCAAGGCGGCGAGCCTGTCGATCCAATCGGTCGAAGCCAAGCCGATTACCCGCAATCCGCAACCACCCTTCACCACATCAACGCTACAACAAGAAGCCAGTCGCAAGCTTGGATTCTCGGCGACACGCACCATGCAGACTGCGCAGAAACTCTATGAAGGCGTGAATATCGGCTCGGAGACGGTCGGCTTGATCACCTATATGCGGACCGACGGCGTCTCTATGGTCGGCGAAGCGATCAGCGATTGCCGCGCCACTATCGCGTCCAAATATGGCGAGTCTTACCTGCCCGGATCCGCCCGCGTCTATAAATCCAAAGCCAAGAATGCGCAGGAAGCCCACGAAGCCATCCGCCCAACCGGCTTTTCTCGTACGCCGGACAGCCTCAACCTTTCAGGCGATGAAAAGCGGCTCTATGAGCTGGTTTGGAAACGCGCTGCAGCCAGCCAGATGGCATCAGCCAAGATAGAACGCACGACAGTTACGATCACAGACGCACGCGACTCGCTTTCGCTTCGCGCCACCGGACAGGTCGTGCGCTTTGATGGTTTTCTGAAGCTCTACGAAGCCACAAAGCCCAAAACTGACGAAGAGGAAGACGGCAAGACATTGCCGCCGCTTAAACAAGGTCAAGACGCGGACGCCAAAAAGGTGGAGGCCGAACAGCATTTCACCCAACCGCCGCCCCGTTTTTCCGAAGCCTCACTGGTCAAGCGGATGGAAGAGCTCGGCATTGGCCGCCCGTCGACTTACGCCTCAATCCTCAAAGTTTTGCAGGACCGCGACTATGTCACGCTCGATAAGCGCCGCTTCACCCCGTCCGATAAAGGCCGCTTGCTGACCGCTTTCTTGGAAGAATTCTTCTCCAAATATGTCGAGTATAATTACACGGCGGACCTTGAAGAACAGCTCGACAAGATCAGCGCCGGAGATTTGCAGTGGAAGCAGATGCTGTCCGACTTCTGGAACGAGTTTTCGACCCATGTTGACGGGACCAAGGAATTGCGCGTCACGCATGTCCTCGACGCGCTGAACATCGCACTGAAAACCGTTGCCTTCCCGGAAAAAGAAGACGGCTCCGATCCGCGCAAATGCACCAAATGTGACGATGGCGAATTATCGCTTAAACTCGGCAAATTTGGCGCGTTCGTGGGCTGTTCCAACTACCCAGAATGCAAGTTTACCCGCCCCTTCGGCACGGCAGAGGGCGAAGGCACAGAGGCCGAGGATACGGAACTGGGCAAACATCCCGAAACGGGGGACGCCGTCTGGCTCAAAACCGGGCGCTTTGGCCCCTATGTCGAACTGGCGCTCCCCGCCGATACAGACCCCGATGCTAAGCCGAAACCTAAGCCCAAACGCGCCAGCCTGCCTAAAGGCTGGAACTGGCAGTCTATTGACCTCGAAAAAGCGTTACAGCTGCTCAGCCTGCCGCGCGAAATTGGCAAACACCCTGAAGACGGCGAGGCGATCAGCGCCGGAATCGGCCGTTACGGCCCCTATGTCGTGCATCAACGTACCTTCGCCTCACTCGGTGAAGTGCAGGAAGTCTGGGATGTTGGGCTCAACCGTGCCGTGACGCTGATCGAAGAAAAGAAGGCTTCACGCGGCAAAGGTCGTGGACAAACCGTGCTGAAAGACCTTGGCAAACATCCAACCGATGAAGCGCCCGTGCAAATCCTTGATGGTCGCTATGGCCCCTACGTCAAATGGGGCAAAATCAACGCCACCATCCCGAACGGCCAAGACCCGCAAGACGTCAATATCGATATGGCGCTTGAATATATCGCGGTGAAAGAAGCCAAAGGCGGGAAGAAAAAGCCAGCGCGCAAAAAACCCGCCGCAAAGAAGAAACCTGCGGCCAAAAAGAAGCCTGCGGCCAAGAAAAAACCGGCTGCGAAAAAAGCACCGGCAAAGAAAAAGGCCACGAAATAGCGGTTCCGCGCGTTAGACAGATATGACCTTCTCCCGTGATGATATCTTAGAGGTGGTCCGGGAACGACCGGATCATTATGACCGCAAGCGTCTGGCCAAGCGGCTGGGCATAAAAGGGGATGATCGCCGTACATTGCGCGGCTTGCTGCGCGATCTCGTCGATGACGGAGCGCTCGTCTACACGCCAGAGAAGACATATCGCATCGCAGACGCCCTGCCCGGCGTCATGGTAGTCAATGTCATTGAAGTCGATGATGACGGTGACCTCTGGGCGACGCCTGAACGCAATGACGGCGACGCGGTCGGTCCGCGCATCCTGATCCACGACAAATCCAAGACCGGCTCTGCCGACGGTGCCTTGGGTGTTGGCCACCGCGCCCTTGTGCGCATCAAAACCCGCAAGGACGGCACGGCGACTGGTCATGTTCTAAAACGCCTCGGCAAGGGCGCGTCGAGCTATTTGGGCGTCCTACACGAGCAAGAGAAGGGCTGGCGTATCCAGCCTGTCTCCAAGAAGGCCCGACATGATTACGGTCTTGATCGGGTGCCAAACGATGCCAATGACGGCGATTTAGTCATGTTCCGCTCCACCCGCCGCAATCGCGGACAGCTCCGTCTGGCGGAAATTCTGAACACAATCGGCAGCATTCACGACGAACGCGCCGCCTCAATCATTTCTTTGCATGAGAACGAAATCCCGCTCGGCTTTCCCGATGCCGCGATTGAGCAAGCCAAGCGCGCCAAAATGCCAAAAGTGGGCGAGATGGGTCACGAAGACCTCATTCACCTACCCCTGCTGACGATCGATCCCGTCGACGCCAAAGATTTCGATGATGCTATTTTAGCGACACCTGACGAGAACCCGAAAAATCCGGGTGGCTGGGTCGTCTGGGTTGGCATTGCCGACGTCTCAGCCTTCGTCACACCGGGTTCTGCCTTGGACAAAGCGGCGTGGGAAAAAGGTAACTCCGTCTACCTGCCAGACCGGGTTGAACCCATGCTGCCGCATGAGCTCTCATCCGATCTCTGTTCGCTACGACCTGATGAAGACCGCGCCTCCATGCTGGTGCGGATGACGTTTGATAGTGGCGGTCATAAGACCAGCCATAAATTCCACCGGGGCATTATTCGGAGCCGCGCCCGTCTGACCTATCGGCAAGCACAAGATGCGTTTGAGGGCCAAAACGGGCCTGAGAGCCAAGACGTTCTGCCGGAACTGTCTAATCTCTATTCTTGCTACAAAGCCTTGCGCAATGCGCGCGCGAGCCGAGAACCGCTGGAGATCGATCTGCCGGAACGCCGCGTGCGCGTGGATAAGACCGGCAAAGTCGTCGAAATTACGGTTAGAGACCGGTACGACGCCCATAAGCTGGTCGAAGAATTCATGGTGCAGGCCAATGTCGCTGCGGCCGAGGCCTTATCGGATAAGGGCGTCCGTTCGATCATGCGGTTCCACGACATACCAGAGCGACAGCGTGTGTCAGATCTATCCGACTTCCTGCCGGCTCTGAACCTGAAATTCTCTGCGGGCGAGAAGATCACGCCCAAGCGCTTTAACGCGCTGCTGAGACAGGCGGAACAGAAAGACCTGAGCGAAACTGTTGGCATGGCCGTGCTGCGGACCCAAGCACAAGCCATCTATTCCGCAGAAAAGATGGGCCATTTCGGCCTGAATTTGACGCATTACGGCCACTTCACCAGTCCGATCCGGCGCTATGCTGACCTTGTCGTGCACCGCGCGCTCATCAAAGCGTTCAAACTGGGCGAAGGCGGCACGACCAAGGAAGAAGAGAGCCGTCTGACCGAAACGGCGGAGCATATCAGCGTTACCGAACGGCGGGCCATGGTCGCAGAACGCGACGCGAATGACCGCTATATTGCTGCCTATCTGGAAGACCGCGTCGGCGCGACGTTCAAGGCGCGTATCAATGGCGTCACTAAATTTGGTCTGTTCGTCACCTTGGCAGAGACCGGGGCCGATGGCCTGATCCCCGTGCGCTCACTCGGGCGGGAATATTTCGCGCTGGATGAAGCGACCAAGCGGCTCGTCGGCGTCGATTCGGGCGCGACCTATCGTTTCGGGCGCGAGGTCGAGGTCAAACTGATCGAGGCGACTCCGGTCACGGGCGGATTGATTTTTGAGATGATTAGCAAGGGCGAACCCGGAAAACCGCCGAAACATAGCCACCAACGGGGGAATCGTAGCGGCGCTAAAGGCGGACGCGGTGCAAAACATCGCCGTAAGCGGAAATGACACGCAGCGACCCGATGAAACCGTCTAAAGTCTCCGGCATGCATCTGACCGACACGGAACGGTCTGCGCGTAAACAGCTCGACAAAGCGCCCAAGCCGCGCATTGCCGCCACTGTGGTTCTGACCATTGGCGATCCGCGCAATCCAAAAATCCTAATGGGTCAGCGCAGTTCCCGCCATGACTTCATGCCCAGCGTCTATGTCTTCCCGGGCGGCCGTGTCGACCGGATCGACAGTTTTGCGCCTTATGCGGGAGACCTATCGCCGCGAACAGAGCGCGTGCTGGAAGCCGCCGTATCCCCCCGTAAGGCCCGCGCGATCGCCCTATCTTGCATCCGCGAGACCTATGAGGAAACGGGACTCATGATCGGTGACGCCGCCCCGAAGCAGACGCGAAACATGAAAAATCCGACCTATGATGCGTTTCGCAAAGCGGGGCAGTTGCCGGATATTGCCCACCTCGAAGTGTTTGGCCGCGCGATCACGCCGCCGCATCGACACAAGCGCTTTGATGCATGGTTCTTCCACCGCCATTTGGGCGATGTGGCACCTCCGGAGGTCAATGATAGTCACGAATTGCTCAATGTCGGCTGGTTCGATTTGGACGAAATCGCTGCGCTTAAGCTGCAACGCGCGACCGTGATGATGATGGATGTTTTTAAGGACTATGTGCGGCGCTCCATGCCAGAGCCCGGCATCTTCTTCTCCCGCGCCCTCCACGGCACATTCCGTCAGGAATCATTTCCGTAAATCATTCACTTGATGCTGACGCGCTTGCTTGACTTGGGCCTAGTGCGTCCGTAGAGGCGCGGCTTCGATTTACACCCTCACTTGGACGAGTCTCATGGCGAAGCCTACCACCGTTAAAATCCGCCTGAACAGCACTGCTGGTACGGGTTTCTTCTACGTTACTAAGAAAAACGCCCGCACAATGACCGAGAAAATGGTCAAGCGGAAGTATGACCCGGTCGCGCGCAAGCACGTCGAGTTTAAGGAAGGCAAGATCAAATAGATCGCCTGACTGATTCTGTAATGAAGAGCCGCCCCTCAAGGCGGCTTTTTTTTGGCCGTTAAGCCGCGGCGGCCTGATTAGCTGAAGCGGCTTCAACCCGGTTCCGGCCGGTGCGCTTCGCTTGATACAGAGCCGAATCGGCGCGTCGAAACACGTCTCGCAACTGTTCTCCTCGCACGACTTGCGCCACACCGCAGCTCATCGTGATCGACAGGGCCTGCCCTTCGACAAAGATAGGTGTCCCCGCCATGAAAGCCCGAACCCGCTCTGCCGCTTGAAATGCGTCCAGTTCGAGTGTTTCAGGCATAGCGATCATGAATTCTTCGCCGCCATAGCGCGACACAATATCGATAGCTCGCATATTGGTTACAATCCGCGCCGCGACTTCTTTGAGGATTTGATCGCCCATATCGTGACCGAGAATATCGTTGACCCGTTTAAAGTGGTCGATGTCGAACACCATAATCGAAAAATTCGTCCCCTCAGCGTTTAACGCCTCAAAGAGTGGATCAACCTGTCGATCAAAGAAGCGGCGATTTCCAAGCCCAGTCAAAGGATCAGAGATCACCATTTCCAGATCTTCGTTGAAATTCTCCCGTAACGAATCTGCATAGAATTTTCGGCGCAGGAGCGTGTTCACACGCGCGCGAACCTCTTGCGATTCGACCGGACGCATGACGGAATCATTCACGCCAATGTCGAAGGCCCTTACAAAACAGGATTGATCATCGGGGTCGCCGATGGCCAGGATCGGTATATCCCGCGTCTCTGACGCGAATCGCATCGACGCGCAGACTCTTAGCCCGTCAAAGGATTTGGCGACAAGACTGACAATGACCAGATCGATTCCGGACTTGGCTTTCCGGAGTGCTTCAACTGGATCGGTCTCGATAATGGTTTCATGCGTGTCCCCGATCATGCCAGCGACCTTTTGAGGTTGCCCGCCTTCATCACCGATCAGCAGAATACGCCCCGACCGTCCCTGAATTTTGTCGAACATGGGTCGGCAATTTTCCGCCGTATGGCCCGTATGGGACATTAGCTGGTCTGTCGTCATCTTCAGTCGCAACAGCGACCGGACGCGGGCATTCAGGTTGAAATCATCGATGGGCTTGGTGATAAAATCGTCTGCGCCCGCTTCCAGACCGCGAATCCGGTCCTTCGTTTCTTCAAGCGCGGTCACCATGATGACAGGGATGTGGTAGAGGGCAGGATTGGACTTAAGCTGGCGACAAGCCTCAAACCCGTCCATGCCGCCCGGCATCATCGCGTCCATTAAGATAAGATCGAGCCGTTCTTTTGCGGCTATTTCGAGAGCTTCTTCGCCGCTTTCTGCTGTCAGTACATCATAATATTCGGCGGAGAGTTTGACGTCCAACAAGTTCCTGTTGGGCGCGAGGTCATCGACAACGAGGATGCGGGCGGACATCTACTGGCCGCCTAAGTCGCATGGCTATATTTGCGAACAGTCGCTAGGAAACTGCTGACCGTGATCGGCTTGGCGATATAGCCCACACAACCGCCATCGCGGATCCGTTTCTCGTCGCCCTTCATGGCAAACGCCGTCACAGCAACCACAGGGATGCCGGATAGGGTAATATCGTCCTTGAGCCATTTGGTGACTTCAAGGCCGGACACTTCCGGCAGTTGGATATCCATAAGGATCAGATCAGGTGCGAATTCCTTGGCGATAGAAATTGCCTTAAGACCTTCGCGGGTCTGACGGACATCATATCCATGCGCGTCGAGCAGATCACTGAACAGTTTCATGTTCAGCTCATTGTCTTCAACGATTAGGACCTTCTTTGGCATGATCTGTAACATTTCTTCCCATCACCTGTGGCGCCGATCTCTCGCTGCTCTCCCTATGGGATCACAACGGGCCCGCGTCTTGTTTGACCTGACACTTCCTGCCAGACCATCCTTAAGGAACCGTGGAACCAGCCTTCAGCTTGACTTAACCATGCTGGTCTGCCCAAACTGGAACATATCATGAACATTTTAATGAGTTCCTAAACCGTGTCTCGCGCTTCATCCCCTACGATTGATCCCATTCTATGTCGGGATTGCGGCACGGATCGGACGGGTCAAGGGCGGTGCGAAGTGTGTGGCGGCACGCGAACGCTTACGCATCCGGAACTAAACACGCTCTCAATCGCCCATGTTGATTGTGACGCCTTTTACGCCTCAGTCGAAAAACGCGATAATCCCAGCCTCCGCGATAAGCCTGTTGTCGTCGGCGGTGGGCGTCGCGGCGTCGTGTCGGCCGCTTGCTATCACGCCCGGATTTACGGCATCCGATCCGCCATGCCGATGTTCAAGGCGCTCGCCCTCTGTCCTGACCTTGTCGTCGTCAAAGGCAGTATGGATAAATACGCCATTGAAGGGCGTCGCATCCGGGCGCTCATGAACGAATTGACCCCGCTCGTGGAGCCCCTCTCAATTGACGAAGCCTTTCTCGACCTGACCGGAACCGCGCGGTTACATGGGCGAAGCCCCGCGCAGAGCCTAATCCGCCTGCAGAATCGCATCACCGAGGAGATTGGTGTGACGGTCTCTGTCGGGCTCTCTTATAACAAGTTCCTCGCCAAGACGGCGTCAGACCTCGACAAGCCGAACGGGTTCGCCGTGCTCGGTCGCGAGGATGCGATGGACTTCCTCGGACGACAATCTGTGGGCTTCATTTACGGCATTGGCCCAGCCTTCGCCGCGAAGCTCGAACGCTCAGGGCTTAGAACAATCGCCGATGTGAGACACTGGTCCGATAAGCGGCTGGCGGAAAAGTTTGGCGATCACGGTCTACGGCTTGCCCGTTTATCGCGCGGCGAAGACCATCGCCGCGTCAATCCCCGCCACGAGCGCAAATCGATCAGTGCCGAGACAACCTTTTCCGAGGACATTAGCGATCTGGAAGCGTTGAAAGACAAGCTCTGGCAGGTTTGCCTTAAAACGGCGGATCGCAGCAAAGCGAAGGATTTGGCCGGTTCAGTGGTGACATTGAAGCTTAAAACGGCTCGGTTTAAATCGATCACCCGTCGCCGCACGCTCAGCCAGCCTATCCAACTCGCTGACGCCTTGTTTCGGAGCCTAGAGCCCTTACTCGAAAACGAAGCGAAAGGACGCGCCTACCGCCTGATTGGGGCTGGTATCAGTGCATTGAGTGCGCCGGTCGGTGATGCCGCGGATTTACTGGATCTCAAAGCCGCGAAACGCGGCGCAGCCGAACGTGCGTCCGACTTAGCCCGCGCAAAATTTGGCACGGATGCGGTTCAGACCGGGCGCGGACTGAGGTTGGCCAAAGCCAAACACTCGTCCGCAACATCCCTACCCGGTAAAATTCGCGACGATCAGTTGTAGCGTCGTTTGCTTTCCAGCCATCCGACCCAGCCAGCCGCTATCGCGTAAAATAACATGCCCGACACAGCAAACGGCACACCGCTTGGCATGGCGGCGAGGTCGAGGGTCCCAGCTTGTAAGTCGAGGGTCGTTTTGGTGATCGAAAAGAACTGCAACATCGACAGCAGCGCGACGAAAACCCAAGCGCCAAGAGTGGTCCAACGCGGCCCGCTCGTTTTGGCCAGCCAGAGCGCGATGGCCGTACCCAACATCACGACTTCGAGAATATAGGTCGGCCAAGCGAAGTTCCAGAGCGATAGCCCCATCATCCAGTCTGCGCCCGGATAAAGTGGCAAGTCAGGGCGGTGCACGAGCCAGTCGAGTGGCCAATGCGAAAATGCCAAAAGCCAGATGATCCAATAGCCTTTCATGCTGCCACGACCTGTCAGCACATGAAAGATCGATGCCGTAATGGAGGCAATGATGACGGCGCTCATTAGGGAGTGCGACCACGGAATATCAAAAACGAGATTGCCGTCGACGAGAGAGGCAGCGCCCTCGATCCCGAACAGCGCCAAGATACAGAAAACGATATCCATCGCCTGCACCGCTAGAAAGGCATGCCACAGTTTGACCTTACCCGACCGGAGCACGTCATAAACGGCAGGTCCGTAGTGACCAATAAACATGGGCGTCCCCTCCTGCTATGCGCGGTGTTATTCTCTGGCGGCCATCTCAACAAAATACTGGTGAATGTCTTCCGGCTTTCGAGAAAATGCGTTGCGCCACGTTGGCGCGTCCTCAAGGTTCATAATCGTCCCGTCGGCACGCGCGACGATGACAGTCGGGGTACCCGATGTACCCTCGAGACCAAACCGTTTTGCAACATCCTGATTGAGAACCTTGAAACCCACATCAACCCAGACAAGTTCGTAGTTGTCGGCGATGAGTTGAGCGGTTTCGGGCCTCTCAAACACGGTCGCCAGACCGCGACTATCATGACACCAATTCGCCCCCATAACGATCAGCGCCTTGGTCCCCCGTTCCGTGGCGCGCTCTAGAGCTGCATCAACATCAGCCTGAGCGTCTCTATCGGTTTCGAAGGGTCGCGGTTCGTCATGGGATTCAGAATGCGCCTCCCCGGCAAAGCCGGGCGTAGCGCAGGCTGTCAGAGCAATCGATAGGGCGATGAAAAGTGTGCGCATAAGCTCGACTAGCATGAGTTTGGTTTGGCAGGAAATCCCGATCATGTGACCTAAGTCGGCATTTCAAAACGCTGGGTCTTCACGGTGCGCATCTTAACGCCTTTGTCGCGGTGCAGCTGAGCGGCCTGGTAATCTGGCAAGCTGAAAAACTCGGCCATATGAGCGTCATCGCGAAACTCCATCACCACGACCTTATCCATCTCCATGCCCGGTGTGAGGGACTGCGGTGCATCATCATTAACGATCAGTTTGACGCCTTCACGCGCAAAGACCGGTCCGGCCAGTTCCGTATATTTTTTGTACTCAGCCACATCGATGAAATCGAGAAGAGCAATAATGACAACTGACATGAGGATTTCCTAATTAAGCAGGGCCAGAACAACCATGCCGATGAGACATAAGGTCGAGACTGCGAAAACACCGAACCGCGCCATCACAGGCCCTGTCGATATCTGGATGAAACTGTGCAGGACGCGCAGACCGACATAGGCCCACGCTAAGTATAAGATCATCGCGGTGGCTGCGCCTGTGATCGCCGCCCAGAACATGAACGCGTAGAAGATGGTCGGCTGCTCCATCAGGTGATTGTAATTATGCGCTGCAGCTTCGACCTTGAGCGGCAATTTCGACTTCCAATCCCCATTCGGTGATTTGGCTGTGTCGGGCGCAATTTTGGCCGCCTGCATGGCGGGAATTCGTCGCAAATATAGAACCACCCAAACCAGCAATGACCAGATAATCAGAGCGATGACGGGGGAAAGAAATATTGAACTATCCATTGTGCAGCCCTCCCAAGCAGCGAGAGGCAACAGTGAGAGTCTGGCGCTCTATGTCAACGCCACTGGCGAATAGCGGCCATGCGTTCGCGGGCCATTTCATTGGCGATGTCAGCTGTAGTGCGGTTTTCAGCGGCAGCCCGGTCAAACACTTCGGCCAAACTGTCCTCAAGCTGATCCAGCTTTCCTTCAACCCAGGCCGGATCATAATGCCCAGAGACTTCCGCCGCGACGTTGATGATTCCGCCTGCATTGATGACGAAGTCAGGCGCATAGAGGATGCCGCGCTGTTTGAGTGCATCCGCCATGTCAGGGCTCCGCAACTGATTATTGGCCGCGCCCGCGACAATGCTCGCTTTAATCTCCGGAAGCGTGTCCGCATTCACGGCCCCGCCGAGCGCGCAAGGTGCAAATATATCTACATCAGCGGCATGGATATTGTCAGGCGACACGATAACGGCGCCTAATTCGGCCTCAGCTTTCGCCAGCACAGCCTCATTAATATCGGCCACTACGAGGCTAGCGCCCGCCGTCGCTAAATGTTCGGCGAGCGCATATCCAACATGGCCGAGCCCTTGGATCGCGACGCGTCGTCCCGTGAGATCTGTTGAGCCATAAGCTCGACTGGCTGCGACTTTGATGCCCCGGAACACACCGTCCGCCGTGATGGGCGATGGGTCCCCCGATGCATTCTCTCCGTCCGTCAGACCTGCGACATAATCCGTCTGGGTCTTGATGACGGCCATATCAGCGGGTGACACGCCGACATCTTCTGCCGTGATATAGGTGCCGCCGATGGTCTCAATGGCCCGGCCATAGGCCGCAAATAGGGCTTCGCGATCAAACTCGCCTTCGGGACGTAGAATAACGGCTTTGCCGCCGCCAATATCCAACTGCGCCATCGCATTTTTGTAACTCATCGCGCGAGACAGACGCAGCACGTCGGTCAGAGCGTCGGCATCATTGGCATAGGTCCAGAATCGCGTCCCGCCGCTCGATGGACCGCGATTCGTGTTGTGAACCGCGATGAAGGCCTTGAGGCCTGACGTGGGGTCACAAAAGGCATGAACCGCCTCATGGTCGTCAAAATCGGGATGGGAGAAAACGCTCATAATCTTCGCCGAAAAGTGGTCATCATAACCCTCATAATCGATCGAGATGCAAATACTTGCCTAGTTTAAGGCGAGCCGAGGGTTCCCAGACCTGCGCTGGCCGACTGCAGCAGGCTGAGCGCAAAGGTTCCACCCGTCCCGTCACCGATATTGATGCCAAGGTCGAGAACGGGTTCTAGGTCCATCCGGTCTAGCAAAGCCTGATGTGCGGGTTCGGCTGTAACGTGGCCCGCTAAGCAATGGGCCACCGCGTTAGGATTAAGGGCATGAACAACCGCCGCCGCCGCGCAAACGACATAGCCGTCAAGGATGACCGGAATACGCTGATGCGCACAAGCCAAGATCGCGCCAACTGTTCCAGCTAAATCACGACCGCCAAAAACGCGCAGTACGTTGAGGGGGTCGGATAGCAGATTGGAATTCGTTCGCGCGCCTTTCGCGACGGCTTCGATTCGGACTTTCGCTTTTTCGCCAGATCCGCCCGCCCAATAGTCCGCAGCGCCTCCAAACAGGCTGCGGGCCATGGCGGCGGCGGCGGTGGCTGAGCCAAACCCAGCATTGCCGAGCACAATGATGTCGGCACCTTCTGCGACGACTTCCATGCCGAACGCGACTGCGCCGGCACAATCCTGCTCTGACAGAGACGGACCGTCACGATAGTCGGCTGATGGATGATCGTTGCCAAATTCGTAGACCTTAAAGGCGGCCCCTGCCGCCTGCGCCGCGCCGCGAACAGCCGCGGACCCGCTAGACAGGTTGGCAACCCGAACTGCTGTTTGCGCTGGCGCGTCGGACATCGTCCCGTGGCTGCCCGTGAAAACCGCGACGAGTGGGCGGGCTAAACGCGGGGCTGCCTCACCCTGCACGGATGCGATCCGCGCTAGCGGGTTGGCCAGTGAGCCCAACGGGCGTAGATTTCGACCCAGACCATCCGCCCGGGTCATTAAATCTTCATAGAGCTTCAAATTGCGTTCAGGCACAGACGCAGCGAGCGCGCGTACATCATCGAATGGCCGAGAATCCGTCATAATAGCGCCATAGAACTGTTCGCCCCGACCGTCACCGCATAATTCTGTGACAGTGTATCGCAGCTGAGTAAGGGCTCCTTAATCCTGTTCATTTCGGTCGATTTAACCCCGTCGGGCTAGATTGACCCTATGTCACCGTCACTTCTCTTTCAGGCCGCCCTCGTTATCGCCGTGTCCGTCGGCGGAACCTATTATATGGCTGAGAAGTCCGATGTCGCCGCTGCGCCGGTTGAGAGCAAGGTCGTTACGCCCGCCCCCATTCGCAAGCCAACCAGCGCGTCGGTTGTGTCGATCCCTCGGACGAATGGGCAGTTTTACACGCAAGCCCGGGTCAATTCCGGATCAGTCAAATTTCTTGTCGATACGGGCGCATCGGTTGTTGCCCTGACGCTAGAAGATGCGCGCCGCGCCGGCATTAATGCCCGAAGCCTCACTTATGACCGCCCAGTAGATACCGCCAACGGACGCACAATGGCGGCGGCTGTGACGCTTAAAACCGTTCAGATTGGGGGTGTGCGTGTTCAAAATGTCTCTGCCATGGTGCTACCCGAAGGACTACATGTATCGCTGCTCGGTATGAGCTTTCTTGGTCAACTCCAGAAGGTCGAAGCGACGCCCAATCAGCTGATTCTACGCCGCTAAAATAGCCCGGCCTTGCGCGCCATATTGAGCGCGACGAGCGCTAAACAAATACCGAAAATACGCCGAAGCGGGACGGCTTTGAGCTTGTGCGCTAAGGCCGTCCCCCACGGCACAATGAACCAAGCGCTCGCTGCAATCAGCGCGAACCCCGCCAGATTGACGTAACCGAGAGAGGCCGGAGGGCGTCCGACAACGCCTAGGCCAGACAGAATAAATCCAATCGTTGCCGGTATTGCAATCGCAAGGCCGAAGCCCGCCGCCGTTCCAACGGCCCGGTGAACCGGAACGCCGCATAAGGTCAGCAGCGGTACGCTGATCGATCCGCCGCCAATGCCCATGATCGCGGACAGCGCTCCGACCGAGCCGCCCATTAATGGCGGGGACAGGCCGCCCGGCACACCTTGTCTCAGCGTAAAGTCAGGCCGCCCGATAATGAATTGTAGCGCCACGATCATCGCCACAGTCGCAAAGACCAAAGTTAGCGTATCTGAGCTCAGACGTGGAGCCAGCCACCAAGCTCCGATGAACGACCCAACGCCAATCCAGAGCGCATAACTTCGCCACCATTGGCGCGGCCAGAGCAGCTCCATATCGACACTATCGCGCGCCAAGTGGGACCGGGTCGAGCGGTAGCCATTGATGATGATGACCGAAACGCTGGTCGCGACCGCGCAATGCATGACGACCTCAGGATTGACGCCGATAGCGGTGAAAGCAAAGAACAAAGCTGGCACCATGACCGCGCCGCCGCCAATGCCGAATAGACCCGCCGTAAAGCCAGCTAACGCTCCAACCGCGATCAGTAGAGCGATCAGCGGGAGCAGCTCGGTCAAGCCGCTTGCCCCGCCGTCATGACCACCAGCCCGTCCGCAAGGATCTCAGACGGTGTCATTTTTGCCGACAACCCTTCTGAGAGGGTTCGACGCCACGTTCTCGCGCCGGGCTGGCCAGAAAAAAGCCCCATCATATGCCGGATAAGGGATTTAGCCGACCGATCCGAATCTTGAATCCGTTCGAGATAGTAAACCATTACTTCCGCAATCTGATGCCGGTCCGTCGCGATTGGACTGTCACCAAAGGCAGGGTCGACCGCCGTCAGTGTCCATGGATCATTATAGGCGGCGCGGCCTATCATGAACCCGTCCAAACCGTCGGCGACCGCAAGCCCGTGCGCGACCGTTTCAATCTGCCCATTCACAATGATCGACAGATTGGGGAAGTCCGCTTTCATCTGCGCGACAAGATCATAATCAATCGGCGGCACGGTCCGGTTTTCTTTGGGTGAGAGTCCTTGCAGCCAAGCTTTACGCGCATGAACAATGAAGGTCTCACAACCTGCCTTAGCAACGGTCTCGATAAAATGCGGGAGTGTCCGAGCGATGTCTTGATCATCAATACCGAGGCGGCATTTTACGGTAATCTCTGTTTCGCTCGCGCCCTCGCCCATCGCCGTAAAACAATCAGCGACCAGATCAGGTTCAGCCATCAGGCAGGCTCCAAACCGACCCGACTGGACGCGGTCCGATGGGCAACCAATATTGAGATTGATCTCATCATAGCCAAAACTGGCCCCCGTTTCAGACGCGGCCCTCAGCTTGTCAGGATCAGACCCACCCAATTGCAGCGCGACCGGATGTTCGACCGCATCGAATGCCAGAAGTCGCTCGGTCGGGCCGTGAATAATCGCGTCGGCGACGACCATTTCCGTATAGAGCCGTACACGCTGCGACAGTTGGCGATGAAAGAACCGGCAATGCCGATCCGTCCAATCCATCATCGGCGCGACGCTGATATGGTAATCTGTTGGTAGAACGCTCACGCGCCGCGATCTAAGGGTTGCGGCGTCTTTTGGAAAGCACCGTCATTCAGCCGACGCTCATGGCGACCTTAAGCGTATGCCTTGTCAGGCTCAGCGTGACCTTTAGGTAGAGGTAAACACAGGGGCAGAATCATGACTTTAAAGATTATCGGAGCCGGGTTTGGGCGAACGGGCACGGCCTCGTTAAAAGTAGCCCTCGAAACTCTGCTTGAAGCGCCCTGTTATCACATGAGCGAAGTCTTGGGGACGCCTGGGCATGTCGATCTGTGGATCGAGGCCGCTGCTGGAAATCCTGACTGGGACACGATTTTTGAAGGCTATGCCTCCACGGTTGATTACCCGGCCTCGAACTATTGGCGGGAACTGGCTGACGCCTATCCCGATGCGAAGATCATCCTATCCGTTCGAGATGCGGAACGCTGGTTCGCTTCGACGCAAGACACAATCTTCAGCAAGAAACTCCAAGGTTTCCAGTCTGGAACCAAATGGGGGCGGATGATCAAATCCACAATCGATGACAAACTCGGTGGGGACATCAATGACAAGGCTGACATGATCGCGGCCTTCAACGCGCATACGGCCAAGGTCAAAAGTGCTTTCGGCCCAGACCGTTTGCTCGTCTTCGAAGCCAAAGATGGCTGGGGGCCGTTATGCAAATTTTTAGGTGTCCCGGAACCTGAGGGCGATTATCCGCACATCAATTCGAAAGCAGAATTCGAAGCCGTCTTCGGATTGCTTGGATCGCCCATGGGTGCCGCGGCCATGAACGGCGAAGGCATTGAGAGCGAAACCTTCCATGAAGACTTATTTCAAGCCGACTAAAGTCTGTCTCGATTATTCTTCTACGACCTCTGCCCCAGCATGGGCTTGCGCCAACACATAGGCTCGGATCGCTTCAATATCGGCTGCGCTTAAAACGTCGCTGAATGACACCATGCCATTGGCTGCCAATGAGCCGTCATGGACTACATCATTCCAGATCTCGGCATCACCCGTGATCTCAGACCAGCGCAGGTCCGGTAACACGCCAGAGCTTTGCGCAAACGGTCCGTGGCAAACAGCACAGTTGCGCGCATAATGGACCAGACCCTCTGCTAGCATAGCGTCATCGCCGAACCGAGCCGCTTTTGGCGTCATCTCGATTTGCGGCAGGTCTGGTCTGGGGATGATCTCGTTCCCGCCCAACTTAAACGTCACGACCTTGCCCACCGTTGGGCTAACTGCTTTGTCGTAACCAAATCCCGCTGAAAGAGCGTAGAGCGAGCCCCATCCGGTGGTGATGGTCACATATTGCTCACCGTCAATCATATAAGTGCCGGGACCAGAGGCTGCGCCGGACCTAACGTCCTGTGACCAGAGCTTCTCACCGGTCGCCGCGTCGAAAGCCGTGAAATCACCCTCTAATTGTCCTTGAAAGACAAGTCCGCCTGCCGTGGACAGCACGCCGCCATTCCAAGCATTATTATGTTCATAGACCCAGCGCGGCGCTTGCGCGATGGGATCCCACGCGATCAGTCGGCCTTTAAGTGTCGGGCGGACCATAGCGCGAATCTCTGGCGTAAATTCAGGAGGAACCCCGGCCGAAAAATCCACGCCCGTATTCCATTTAGTCGGCTTGTCCGCTGCGAGAGGATCCACGACATAGGCCATCGGCAATTCTTGGGCCGGAATATAGGCGAGACCGAGCTCCGGATTATAGGCCATCGGATGCCAATTATGCGCACCCATTGGTCCTGGCGTCTGGAGATGCGCCGTCTGCTGGTCACGGGCTTCAGGCAGAACAGATGGACGCCCATTTCCATCAAGACCTGCCGCCCAATTCTGGGGTACGAACGCATCTCCACTTATGAACTCCCCCGTCTCCGCATCGACCACATAGAAAAAGCCGTTCTTGGGGGCCTGCATCGCCACGCGGCGGCTGGCACCCCCTTCACCGAGCGGTAAGTCCGCGAGAATAATGCTCTGGGTCGCTGTATAGTCCCATGTGTCGCCGGGCGTGGTTTGGAAGTGCCATGCATAGTCGCCAGTCTCCGCATCCACGGCGACGATGGACGACAGGAACAGATTGTCGAGCCCTGACGGATCGCGTCTGACCCAGTTCCACGGGCTGCCATTACCGACCCCAAAGATGATCCGGTCATTGACCTCATCATAGACAATAGAATCCCAAACTGTGCCGCCGCCGCCATCCGTCGTCCATGCGCCCGTATCGCCCCAGGTGACATTGCCGATCTGCTCAAACGCTGTGTCAGAGACTTCATTGTCCGGCTGCTTGTTCGGATTGGGCACGGTGTAGAAGCGCCAAACTTTGTCGCCCGTATCGACGTCATAGGCGGAGATATAACCGCGCACGCCGAGCTCTGCCCCGCCATTACCGATCAAAACTTTGTTCTTCACGATGCGCGGTGCGCCCGTAATTGTATAAGGTTTGGACTGATCGACCGTGACCACATCCCAGATCAACTGACCCGTCATCGCATCGAGAGCCTGCAAGCGCCCATCGATCACCCCGACAAAAACCTTGCCGTCATAGACGGCCACGCCGCGGTTCACGACATCACAGCAGGCTTTGACGCCAACGGCGCGGTCAACGTCCGGTTCATGCACCCAAAGCTCTTCGCCCGTTCGCGCGTCTAGGGCGTAAACGACCGACCAAGCCGACGTGACATACATGACCCCGTCCACAACAATCGGCGTACTTTCAACGCCGCGATTGGTCGCCAAATCATAGGTCCAAGCGACTCCGAGATCGCTGACCGTTTCGCGGTTAATATGATCCAGCGTCGAATGACGCTGCTCATCATAAGTTCCGCCATAGGTGAGCCATTCTTCGTCCCCTGACGCGGTCAAGATGCGCGCGTCATCGACAGCTGCGAAGATCGGTGCAGGCGGCGCTTCGGCGATCTCTTTGCTAGACGGTTCAGAACAACCGCTCAGCAGCAATCCGAATATAAAAATCGTTGTCAGCCATGCACGCATAGTCTCACCCCCAGATAATCTTACGGCAGACTATCCTATTCCGCCCCGCTGCCAAGCCACGGCCTATCGCATCCATCATTCGATAGCACTTTCAGACAGAGTTGATATTTGTGAACTTTTTATGGCACATTCTTTAAGCTCGCCCTAAGGAGCTTCCGTCAGCGAATCCCGAAAGAACGTCCCTATGCGGTTTCGTCCAAAGCGCCTTTTCTCACTACTTGCAATCCTGTCCACGATGGTCAGCGCGCCCACATATGCGCAGTCAGATACACCGGATTGGCTGAGTGTTCATGGGGAAAGCCGGGTCCGCTATCAATCGACCCAAAACCAGTTCCGTGCGAATAGGTCCGGTAGTGACCAGTTGCTGCTGTTCCGAACTTTGGTGGACATCAAGGCTGACACCGGACCGATTACATTCGGGCTAGAGCTTCAGGACAGCCGGGCCTATCTGGATGATAGCGGCACGCCGCTCTCAAGCTCTGTCGTCAACCCGCTCGATATTTTGTAATTTTACGCGCGGATTGACGCCTTACCCGGCCTTTTAGGGACTGGATCCAAGAGCGAACTCACGCTGGGGCGTCAGACAGTTTCGATTGGCTCGAAACGCCAGATTGAACGGGCCGATTTTGGCAATGTTATCAAAAGCTATACCGGAGCCCACTTTCAGTCCGAAGCGCCGAGTGGCGACGAGTTCCATCTCTTCTATGTCGTTCCGATAGGGCGGTTTCCGTCCAGCCGGAGCGAATTGGACGACAACGCCCTGTCCGGCGATGAAGAGCAGTGGGGACGGCGCATCTGGGCCGCGCATTACCGCCGCGCTGATCTCTTGGGTGAGCGCGTGCCGGGGCTCTGGGGCGAAGCCTTTGTCTATGGCCTGAACGAACGCGACACGGAAAAATTTCATACCCCGAACCGCAACTACATCGCCCCGGGTGCCCGGATTTATCGACGGCCAGCGCCCGGACAATGGGATATCGATCTAGAAGGCGCCTTGCGCCGCGGAACAAGACGGGCGAGCAGCGCGGCGTCCGATCAAAATGATCTCGACGTCCGGGCCGCCATGCTATTCGCCTCCATTGGCTATACGTGGGACACCCCGTGGCGGCCGCATCTCGCCATCGAATATTATTATGCGAGCGGCGATGATGATCCGACCGACGATATTTTCGGTCAGCATGAACGGCTGTTCGGGGGACGCCGGACCGATCTCAACAACACCTCCACTTTCGGCCCTCTGACACCCGCCAATCTTTCGGCCCCGGGAGTCCGGTTTGAGATCAAGCCCAATGACCGCTGGGACGCGCGCCTCTATTACCATGCCGCCCATCTGGACAGCGCGCGAGATTCTTGGGTCGTCGCGAGACTCAGAGATCCAAGCGGCAATTCTGGGCGCTTCATCGGGCACGAGATTGACGCCCGGGCGCGATATTGGGTCGTGCCTGAGACGCTTAGACTAGAGGTCGGCGGGTCAGGCTTAATCTATGGCCGTTTCGCCAAGACCGTTCCAAACGGACCGAGCGGAAACGGCTCCGTCTTTGGGTTCGTACAGATGACCTATAGCTTCTAAGGCTGCGATCGGGTCAAAGTGGCCCGCCGCGAAAGGAAACATTTCAACGCGGCTTGTGACGCTCTAAGAGACGAACATGCGACGCCTTGATATACACCTGCGCGACACGGATGCGTTTGACACGGTCATCCGGGCTATCCGCGCCGCTGAGCCCATCGATTATTATATCATTCCGCTCGAACAGCGAGATCGCAAGCTCGTCAGCGTGTTTCTGCGCGATGAATCGGGTCAGGCTTTGATGGATAATCTTTATGCCTGTCTGGAGGGTGAGACGGACTGGCGGATTAGTCTGATCCCCATTGAAGCCACGGCACCGAAGCTCACCGAAGCGCAATCCTCCTCGCAAAATCCAAAACAACGGACACAGGCCCTCCGCGAGGAAATTTTCAGCGACATCTCTCTCGGTGCAACGCTCGACAGAGATTTCCTCATTCTAGTCGCCCTGTCGACGATAGTCGCAGCGATCGCATTGAATTCGGATAGTGTAGCTGGTGTCATCGGCGCCATGGTCATCGCCCCTTTGCTTGGCCCGATTCTCGGCTTCGCATTCGGCGCTGCATTGGGCGACCGGACCTTATTGTTTGGATCGACCCGCACTTTGGTCGTGGGGATCGCATTGGCATTGCTCTGTTCTGTGTTGATCTCTTTCGTGATCCCTGTTGATCTACAGAGCCGAGAGCTGATCAGTCGCGCGGAAGTCCGGCTGGATGGTATGGCCTTGGCGATCGCGGCTGGCTGTGCGGCGGCCCTGTCCATGGCGCGGGGTCAAGGCGCTGTCTTGGTCGGCGTGATGGTTGCAGCCGCATTGCTACCGCCCGGCGCTGCTGTCGGGCTGTTTCTAGGGAGCGGAGAATGGGAACTCGCTTTGCGCGCGGCGCTGTTGCTAGCGCTGAATGTTGCCAGCTTGGTCTTCGCCGCACTGGTCGTGTTCCGGTTGCGCAAAATTCAGCCGCGACAATGGCTGGAACGTCAGGACGCAACCCGCGCTGTTTTCCTTAATCTCGGACTATCGGTCGGGTTTCTGACCCTCTGCATTGTCCTGATCATCATTCTTGATCTCGGCGCACGGATTTCAATTGGATAGGCTTGGGATTTTATCGAAAGATGGTGGGCGGTAACGGGTTCGAACCGCTGACCCTCTCGGTGTAAACGAGATGCTCTACCAGCTGAGCTAACCGCCCCAAATCATCTTTCGGTCGGGGCCTATGCCAAGCTTCACAGCTTATGGCAATTCTGCCAAGCAGATAATATGAGCCACACCCCAACCACCAGCGATGCGGGCGTCCATAAGGCGGCCATGGCTTTGCCATCCGTTTTCATGACGGAGCAATGGATGGGCAGTCATGTTTACAAGGTTGGCGATACAGACACGTTTAAAATGTTCGCCATTCTCAATCCCGGCAAGGCGCAACTGACCCTAAAAGCCCCGAACCCGGAAGTGGCCGCGATGTTGATCGCCGCAGAGGTTGCGCAGCGCCATACCCATTTACCGCGCGGAAATTGGGTCATGTTGAAGCTTGATCGGTTGGAACCGGATGATGTCGCAGAGCGACTTCAGACGTCTCACAGAGTTGTTACGGCGACATTGACCAAGGCCGCCCGCAAAAAATTTGCTCTGGACTGACATCTTATCAGTTTCTCCCAGTTTTCACATTGACGCCCTGATTTGTACCGCCTATCTGCCCGCTCACGCTAATAAGCGGGTGTAGCTCAGTTGGTTAGAGCGCCGGCCTGTCACGCCGGAGGCCGCGGGTTCGAGTCCCGTCACTCGCGCCATTGGCGTCTCCGTGACATTCATGCGATTATACGCCCTGCGGGGTGATATCTCCGTCGAAGGAGATCGTGATGAAGCGTTTAGCCTTAGCCTTGGCCGCCTTGCTGGCATTCGCCATCGTCTATGTCACCCTGATGGCTTGGCGGTCGCCTCCCACCTATGTTCTCGACGCCGATCATGTCGATTACCCGCTTCTGTCTTGGGACGCCTATGAGGCCATCGCTCGCACTATAGAACCACCCATTGTGTATCGTATTTCCACCGACACTGGCGAAGCCCTGATCTTTGGAGCTACGCACAGCTCCGATCCGACTCACCCTCAATTTGCCGAGCTCGACCGGCAGTTTGACCAGTTCAAACCGGATGTCGTGCTCGTTGAAGGACGTATGGGCTTTGTGCTGCCACCGTTTATGGATCCGGTTCAATCATTTGGCGAGAGCGGGGCCTTAGCCGCGATGGCCAAGCGAGACGGTCTTGCGCTTTACACATGGGAGCTTTGTCGAGCCTGCGAACCTGAACTGCTCCGTAAGCGATTCTCTGACCGGCAAGTCGCCCTCTACCTTCTGCTTCGCCCCTACTCTGGCAGTGAAGGCGTATCTCCCCAAGTAGCCCGCGACCGCATGTCCAGCATCATTGCTGACCGCGGCCATCGCCCCGGTATCAAGGGCATTATCGCTGACATTGAAGCCTTCGATGCGGCTTGGTCCGCAGAGTTTCCGGGCGGTGAGAGCTGGCACGAAATGCGCGGTGTCTACCGCAGTCCGGGTTTCCTCAACGCCATGTTCGAATATGGTAATGACATAAGAGACCAGCACCTCTTGAACATTATCCGGACGCTGACCGAGGACGGAAAGCGCGTCATGGCCACCGTCGGCTGGTCACATGCAGTCCGTATTGAGCCCGCTCTAAAGATCATGGCTGAGGGTACGATATAGAGCTCAACCCCCTCAATCCCTCTGCGTACGACTATTCATTGCCCGTTTCAAAGTGACGTCTGTTGACCGTCAGACCTCCGTCAGAAAGCATGGTCACCAGACTATCGTCACCAGCGAGGTGCCCCATGCCGACCGCAACAAAGATCGACCCCGTGTGATCGCGCATCAAGGCATCAATCTCAGAGGCCCATTCTCGGTTCCGATCCACGAGCGCGACCTGATAGACGGCATCGCTAGACCAAGCCCCTTCTTGTCCGTGAAGCACATCGCCGAGGGTCTCGACATCTCCGGTCAGCCATGCCGTATTCGCGCGTTCGATCTGTTTCGGATCATCCCGCACCTGCCGGACAGTATGCATTAGCATCTCGACCTGTTCGTCCAGCGGGAAGTCCGCCATACGCTCAAGTAGATCGGTTGGTCCTTCCAGCGCTATAATCGGCTTCCCCGCCGACGCGGCTTCTGCCGCGATAACAGTGGCTGGACCATTCTGCAAATCATAACCCTGCCGCGCAACAGCCACGACACCGAGCTGCACAGACGCCAACCAAGGCTTCATCGATCCGAGCGCCTGGAGCGGCACACCGAGTGATTCAGCTAGACTAGCGACCTCCGTGACAGCCTCTTCATCTGGCAAGATATCAGTCAGAGAGACACCTTCGGGATTCATCCCGATCTGCTGAATCATCTGCCCCGCCCGCTGTTGGGCCTCCGGATTTGCGCTGTTGCTTTCTAAGACAATCCTATCAGCGTTTTTAAAAAGCGTGTTGAACTCTGCACTACGCCACTCAGTTTCGGGCGGCAGAACTTGGGCAAAGCCGAACAAGTGAAGCGTGGTATCCGCGTCTGACACTGTCCAGATCGCAGGGGCGCTGGGGATTATATCCTTATTCGCGGTCGGTTGGGCCGGTGCCGTATTGCAGGCCATTAGCAGGAGCGATGTTGCCCCCATCAGCAGATGTCTAAACATAGCTGTCCCGTTGACTTGATAAGCCATAAATCCTCCAAGAGTTGAGTGTGATGGGCGCGGGCGATACCGCGCCGAGTGTTGCAGCTCGAAAGCCGTTGCCGACTAGGGTGTCAGTCGGGCCTCGTCCTTCAGAACGATCTGTCGCGACAGATTGCGAGCATAGAAATAGGTCGCCACTTTCACGACTATTACTGCTCCAATCAGAGCCCACGTGGCATTGTCCGGTATTAAAATATAAGCGATCGGTGTGACAAGAAGGACGGCAATCACCATGTTTCGTCCGAGAAATCGGTGAGTTTTGATCCAGACAGTGGGGTGGGACAAGGTCCAAGCATTACTGAATCCGAGACGGCTACCCATCGGTACGGTGACAACAAAATTCCCAACGATCAGAAAGAATGTCGCCAATAGGACGAGGAATATAGTGTTGGCGCCATTATCCCCGATCAGTCCAAGCGAGGAGAGCGGTGCAAGGATCTGCAGCAGTAAGGCGACAAACGGGACGACAAGAATACCCGTCATAGGCAACATGTCGGATTTAGTGCCCTGGAATGCTCCCCGCTTCGATGCCACAATAATAGCTGTGATCAATGAACCGAGACCGGCCGAGAACAGAGGGAAACTTATAACTCGCCGTGCGGTCGTAACATCGGCTTGCGAAGCGGTTTGATAGGGCGCCACATCGAACACCCACAGACCGAGTCCGATAAGGGCTGTTAGGCCAAGAATGGCGATAGCAAGGTGCACAGTACGAGTCATGTTTTCGGCTCCAGCTTGAGAGGATCGGTTGTCGGTGAAGACCGCGTCGTAAGGACGGCTTCCGCCGATCCGAGGAGGTCAATCAGAGAGGCCATCGCCTCTTCAGCGACAGTCGCATTAAGGTAATAGTGGATGACGACGCCGTTCTTTCGGCCTTCGATAAGACCCGCTTCCTTCAGCGCAGCAAAATGCGTCGACATGGTCGGCTTCGAGACCGCATAGCCATCCGCCAGATCGCCAGCCGTCATCGGCCCATCCCGCAAACGCGCGACAATGTCCCGTCGAATGGGATGGTTCAGAGCTTTAAGGACGGATCCAATCTTCATGCACATTGTTTAGATAAACATCTAATTAGAGTCAAGGCTAACAATAACTAGTGTCACACTGTCCTAACGCTGTGCACATCTGCACAGCCGCACCCCGCATTTTCGCAAGGACACCCTGCGAAGGTGAGCCTTCCGAAATAACGCCGCTCACCTAGATTCGTATTCATGAGCATAATTGACATCATCGGCTACATTGCCGCGAGCCTGACGACCCTGTCTTTCTTACCGCAAGCGTTGTCTTGCGTGCGTACAGGGCGGACGGATGGGCTCTCTTTACCCATGTACGCGATCTTCTCAGCCGGAGTAACGCTGTGGTTCGTTTACGGCGTGGCCGTGGGCAGTTGGCCGGTCATCCTCGCCAATCTGATCACGCTCGCCTTTGCGCTCGTCATCCTCGGTCTTATCATCCGTAATCGCCGTCGATCTATGTCGAGCCGGGACCGGATGAGATCCATCGTTGTCGGCGACTGACCAGTCTTTCCGCACGATTATCAGACACAAAAAAGACCCCCTTTCGGGAGCCTTTCAAATTCAGAGTGAGGCGTAAGCCTTAGCCCATTGAGATAGAGTCAACGGCAGTTTTGCCTGAGCGTTGGTTAACAGCTGTGTTGAACTGAACCTTGTCGCCTTCGTTGATGCTGTCCAAACCAGAGCGCTGCAGAGCAGAGATGTGAACGAACACATCGTCGCCGCCGCCTTCAGGCGCGATAAAGCCGAAGCCTTTAGTGGTGTTGAAAAACTTAACAGTACCTGTTTGCATATCCGACATAGTGTAATCCTTTAGATCGTCGGTTTCCGATCGACGACGTGCCGAACGGATGCCACACAAATTGTGCGGCCAGTCTCGACGTCTGGTAGGAAAAGCATTCTGCGCCGGGCCATAATAAATCATGAGCAAGCGGCAGGCCGATAATCTGGCCCTTAAGTCGATAATGGCCATATGGGGATAAGTTTCTGGGATAGCAAGCCTAGTCTCCATCAGCCTTCGCATAGGGTTAACCCCTTCACCCGAACAGATCGCCCTGCCCGCTGACGCTTTCAGGCACGCGGAATTGCGTGCAGTCCAGCGAGACGCGCTGTTCGCGCGGGATGATCCCGGTCCTTCGTTGCGCGTGATAATAGCGCTGGGCGATGAGCTTGCGGAACGGCGTCTTCACTTCGCTATCCTCCCCGCGTGACCAATGCGGATCATAGTCCTTGCCGCCATTGATCGTGCGAATGTGATTCATGATCCGCCGCGCGCGGGTCGGCGCGAAGGCCTCCAGCCATTCCTGAAAGATTGGACTGACCTCCTGGGGCAGGCGCAGCACCGTATAGGCACTGTAGCTGGCGCCCAGCTCAGCCGCGCGCGCCATAATGCTCTCCAGCTCACTATCGTTGAGACCGGGGATCATCGGACCGAGCATGATGCCCGTCGGAATGCCCGCCGCCGCCAGCTGCCCTAGCGCTTCAAAGCGGCGTTCGGGCGTCGGGCAGCGCGGCTCCATCGCGCGGGCCAGCGCCCGGTCCTGCGTCGTGATCGACACCATGGCCCGGGCAATGCCACGCTCAGCCATCGGCGCCAGAATATCCAAATCGCGCGTAATCAAATTCGATTTCGTCAGTATCGAGACTGGATGTCGGAAATCACTCAACACTTGCAGCAGACCGCGCATGATTAGCTGCTCCCGCTCGACAGGCTGATAGGCGTCCGTATTCGTGCCAATCATGATCGGGCGGACTTTATAGCGCGGGTTCGACAATTCGCGCTTCAGCAGCTCCGGCCCGGACGGCTTCGCATAGAGCCGCGTTTCGAAATCAAGCCCGGCGGAGAGACCGTAATAGGTGTGGGTCGGCCGCGCGAAGCAATAGATGCAACCATGTTCACAGCCGCGATAGGGATTGATCGAGCGCTCAAACCCGACATAGGGACTGATCACCTTATTGATGATCGTGCGCGGAAATTCGACCGTCAGTGACGTCTTGGCCGGGGCGCGATCTTCAATCGGCAGCGCGTCCCAATCCTCGTCTGACCGCTCCCGCGTCAGCGGCTCATAGCGCCCCGTCACATTGCTGCGCGCGCCGCGTCCCTTCTCTCGAATTTTCAGCTCACGTTTGGGCTGTTGAAAGGGCAGGATATTAGGCTGGGCCATGAGGAGTCTCGCAAAATTGCCGCTCCCGAATTTGGCCCAAACGAAGCGATGATTGATGATGAGACTGAATTAGGAATTTTTTCCTTACCCGTCAATCTCTCAACCACCGCTCCTGTGGACAGCCTAATCTTAGTCCTTTGCAGAGGCAGAATCCGATGTCTTTGTGTAAGTCATCTTAGAGAAGTTGTCCCAACTCTCGCCGCCATTGACGGTCGTCAGAAGGTCGTAGGTGATCGGTGACGCGCCCAAGTCCCACCGCAGTTTGAAATGCATAGCTTCGCCGTTTGGACCAATCGGGAAATAGGTGTTGCTACGAAGATTGGTCACACTCAGCACATTGTCTGAATCGAAGTTGCCTTCGTAAACATCCATCAGGCCGAGCGTATCGTCCAACAAGGTCACCCGGTAAACATTGCGAAACTGATCGTAAGTGATTGTCGATTGTAGACCCATCAACTCTGGCGAGCCCACATCGATCTGCGACATATCCTGAAGCGCGAAGCCGCCCATAATAGGCTGTGTCGCGGATTTCGTTGGCCTGAGCGGAACCTCACCATCGGGCGTGTAGCGCACGCCGCTAATGTCAAAGGTCCCGATCAGGGGGCTGAATTTCTCCAGCGCTGGCACGAGTGCAGGAACAGCCTCTTGCGCGGCCTCTTGTGTGGCCTCTTCTACGGCCTGTGCAGGCGGCTCAGCATCTTGTGCGCAGGCACTCACAGAGACACTCATGGGCAGAGTGAGCCCCGCCGTGAGCCATAATATTTTCAAGGGTTTCGTTCTCATGATGTCGGGGCTCCTTTTCTCGACAGTCTTCAATTTAGCAACGCGTCCCGCCGCTACTCTAACCAGATCCATAAGGTCTGCTTATTCTGTTGCCACCGTCACGCGCGCCGCGAGATAGCTCGTCACCAACATGCCGAATACCAGCGTCATATAATTTGAAATCGTCCCGTTCGCGACGTTCGCGATCTGGAAGAAAAGCTGCACATGTTCATATTCGGTCATTTCGGCGCCCCCTTAAATCCCAACCTAAATACCGAATAGCGCCCCAAATAGCGCTAAGGCCGAAATCACCAGCAGCGCATAGCCGCCAAAATGTCGGCCCCGCATGGCCCAGACATTACCGATCCCGCCGCCGCCCAACATCAGCACACAACCGATCACGACCCAATAGCGGACATCGCCAGCAAATAACGACGGCGTCGCCAGCAGCAACAGACCCGCCGCAAACCAATAGACAGCCGATAAAAACATCAGCGCGTGCAAAATACGCTTCGCGCTCGGCGCGGCCTGCGTCGGTCCCACGACCTTCGTCGCGCCGAGCCAGCCATGCGCCAGCGCGACCAACAGGGTCAGACCCCCAGCGAGATATAAGGCAAGATCAGCGATAGGATGGGATAGGAGCCACGCCGCCGCGTCGCAAGGCCCAAATAATCCGCTTCCCGCCGACTTGATCGGCGGTTCTGGATAGACCCAGTTTTTCCCTCCGTCGCCGAACTTGATTCGGCGATCCATCACCGGAAGTATCACCACCCCAATAAGTCGCATCGTTCGGAGATGGATCACGGAGTCGCGCTCCGTGACAAGGGGGATTGAGAGAGACCATTCCACACGCCCACGCCCTGCCGCCCATCAAGGAGTCGGCCTGAAAAACGCGGCGTCACGAGTGACGCTGGAAATCTATCGCGTCACACGTGACACGAGGCGCGGGCCTCTACCCGTCGATGGATAGAGACAAGAACACACCAATTTACGACAGGCAGAGGCCCGCGCGCAGTGTTTAGCCTCACCTCGCCGCCTCTGACGTTTGCTCATCTGCATAAGGTCCGCGGCCTAACCCCGTCTGCCGAACGCGGCGGGCGGGGATGTTTGGCTCTCGCGGGTCACACAGACCGACATCCATCACAGGTGGAAGGCAAGAGAGCGCATCCGGGTGCATAAGCCCGGCCGCCACCCGCTTGGCTCGGCGCGGGAATCCCATGACAGGATCCCTCAAGCGGAACGCTCCCCGCACCCCAAACCAAGCCCTCACACCGGCCCATTGCACCGAGGGATATGCCCCACCTCGTGCCTGCAACGGACAGGGTACAAATTCGCTGACTTTGGGCGAGAGAGGATACGATTGTGGGAAATCGTGTCGAAACAAGCGCGTGGCAACTACAAAGTCGCGGACTGATTTCGCCCTCACTCCGTCATTGCAAGACGTGTTCTTGCAATCCAGTGCGCCACAAGACTGAAGCTCTGGCAACCACCGCTCTGGACCACAAGGACAAGCCTTGCGGTGACGAGGTTTGAAGTAAAAACCTGCATTACGTCGATTATACTCCACTCGCCGCTTCCCGCTGACTTGATCAGCGGGTCCATGGACCCTGACAAGCAGTCATCGCATTCAGGAGACAAATCGCACCATGGGCAGGCCGATCAAGTCGGCCTGAGATGAGGGCGGTCGGGAGAATGGGATAACGCCCGAAAATTCCGATCTCAAGAAAAACCCCTTCCGAAATTCGCGCGCAGGCCTAATGTCAGCTATATGCCTCTCAACCTGCGCCCCGACCATTTCACCATCCTGACCGACGACCTCACCGCGACAGAAGCCTTCTATACCGATCTGCTCGGCTTCACCCCCGGCCCGCGCCCTCAAATGTCGCGACCGGGCGTCTGGCTCTATATGGGCGACAAACCCATCCTTCACGTCATCAAAGTCGACACCCTGCCCGAACCGCGCCGCGGCGTCCTTGATCATATGGCGTTTCGCGGCGATGGAATGGAGGATTTGGTCGCGGCGCTCAAAGCGCGCGGGATGGATTACCGTCTCATAAAAACGCCCGACCCATGGCAGCAATGGCAGCTCTTTTTCGAAGGGCCGAGTGGGGAAATGGTGGAGGTGGATTTTGATGCAAAGGCTGATTAGTCAGCGGGGGCGCCGACACCGCATCAGCTCGCCAACAGTGAGGTCGCGGGTCGATCTCTCCCACAGCGTTTTCACCGCTTCGAGCGCCCAGCGAGGGACGGTAGGTGAAAAGGTTTACTGCGGCACGCAGAGCGCTCGAAGTGAGCCTGAGATTGAAGCGTGATAGCTGGGTAAAAAAATTGGGTTGTGAATTCTACTTTTTCCTCGGAAGATTACGTATATTTTAGTATGGGCGAAGACAAAGCTCCACTGCAAACAAGGGCCGAGATGGGTAGCGACTATAGTCCCGAAAAAATTTCAGAACTCTTGGGACTTCTAGAACCAAAAAAGAAATTCACGCGAAAACTAATTGAGTTCTCTGCAAGAAGGTTGCCTCTTAGCGTCCGAAAGAGAAGAACCTTAAAAACGATTACCGCACAATACTTAACATCCAGCGGCTTCAACGGCACAAACGTCAGGCTCTTTGAAGACGATGTTGCTAGCATAATAGCCTTACTTCAAGATGGTATGATAGATGTAGTTAGGGGTGACGGGCATCCCAATCCCCATATAAAGGCGATGAAACCTTACAGTAGAGAAAAACAACTCAGAAAAATTGAGCAAGAAGGTCTCGGGCAAGGCTGTATTTATCCCTCTCCAGAACATTTGGAGAAAGTTGTCGATGCCAGCAATTACTCGGGGAGACCTTATGCTCTCGAGCTTGCTCTAGGCAGACCCTCGCTAGATTTTGCTGCATTCAATATCACAGCTTTAGAAGTCTATAAAAACGACCCGCGATTCCGATATGATGTTGATGACGCTCACGGCAACATCGAATACAGAGAAGAGTTTTTTGATACGCTAAAACCTGGAGAAAAAGCAGAATTAACTAGATTTGGCTTTGGTCGAGACAGTGATGGAAATCGGGCAATAATTTCATTTTATTGGGACTTATTTAAAATGAATCCTGAACAGCAAGCTGTTTGGAAAGCTAGGGAGATAGATGGCGATTTTCAAATGCATCGCGTTTTTTTCACAACCGCAATCTTAGGCCAATTTTACGAAGGTAACTCAATATACGATGCAATACTACTCGAGATGAGCTTCATCAATATCTACACTGAGGAACTGTACTCAGAAAAATTATTCAAAGAAACGTTTGAGCAAGACAGACCAAGAGATTTTGCGATGTTACTGCGCCCAACAAAACGGCAAATGAATGAATTTGTTATGATCCTAGATAAATTATTATCCGAAAATATTAATACACAGATTTTTTCGAATATACAAATGACAAAATCTGCGATTACAGATGACGGAGAAAAAATCACCAAATCAATGGGCAGCCTGACTGGATTAGAGTCATGGTTGAAGAAAATATATTCCTTCAAGCACTCCGACTCACCCAGAGAAATCTTAGCTTCGTTTCGGAAAGTGAGAAAATTACGACAAAAACCCGCGCATAAACATGAACTTGATATTTTTGATCAAGCATATTTCAAACAACAGGAAAACTTGGTAATTGAGGTTTTTAGAACCCTCAACGGAATCCGCTTGCTGCTCGGTCGACACCCCAAAATCAAGGACTCAGAACTCCCCGAATGGTATGATGACGACAATATTTGGCTGCCTTAAATTTTTATTTCCAACACCTCGCTAGACCTCACCCCTCCGTCTCCAAATAAATCTCCCCACCCTCGGCTTTAAACCTCTCACTCATCTCCTTCATCCCCTCTTCCGCTGACAACCCAAGCGCCTTCTTTTCATTATCACTCAGCCCGTCCGCATATTCCCGAACCTCCCGCGTGATCTCCATCGAGCAAAACTTAGGCCCGCACATGGAGCAGAAGTGCGCGGTTTTGTGGGCTTCTTTGGGCAGGGTTTGGTCGTGATAATCGCGCGCGGTTTCCGGGTCCAAGCTGAGGTTGAACTGGTCTTCCCAGCGGAATTCGAACCGGGCGCGTGACAGTGCATCGTCGCGCAACTGTGCCGCCGGGTGGCCTTTGGCAAGGTCGGCGGCGTGAGCGGCGAGTTTATAGGTGATGACGCCGACTTTGACATCGTCGCGATCCGGCAGGCCGAGATGTTCTTTCGGCGTGACGTAGCAAAGCATGGACGTACCGAACCAGCCGATCATGGCCGCGCCAATGCCCGACGTGATATGGTCATAGCCGGGCGCAATATCGGTGGTGAGCGGGCCGAGCGTATAGAAAGGCGCCTCGCCACATTCGCGGAGCTGCTTATCCATATTCACTTTGATCTTATGCATCGGGACATGGCCCGGCCCTTCGATCATGACTTGGCAGCCCTTGGCCCATGCGACCTGTGTCAGCTCGCCCAGCGTTTCCAGTTCCGCGAATTGCGCGCGGTCATTGGCGTCGGCGACCGCACCGGGGCGCAGCCCGTCACCGAGGCTGAACGACACGTCATAGTTGCGCATGATGTCGCAAATGTCCTCGAAATGGGTGTAGAGGAAGCTCTCCTTATGGTGGGACAGCATCCATTTCGCCATGATGCTGCCGCCGCGCGAAACGATGCCGCAGACGCGGTTCGCGGTCAGGTGGATATAGGCGAGGCGCACGCCGGCATGGATAGTGAAATAATCCACGCCCTGCTCGGCCTGTTCGATCAACGTGTCGCGATAGACTTCCCACGTCAGGTCTTCGGCGACGCCGTTGACCTTCTCCAGCGCTTGATAGATCGGCACAGTGCCGATCGGCACGGGGCTGTTGCGGATGATCCATTCGCGCGTGTTGTGAATGTTGCGGCCGGTACTGAGATCCATGACATTATCCGCGCCCCAACGCGTCGCCCAGACCATCTTCTCGACTTCTTCCTCGATAGAAGAGGCGACGGCGCTATTGCCGATATTGGCGTTGATCTTGACGAGGAAATTACGGCCAATGATCTGCGGTTCTAGCTCCGCATGGTTGATATTGGCCGGGATGATGGCGCGGCCGCGCGCGATCTCGCTCATTACGAATTCTGGCGTGACGAAAGCGGGGATGTCCGCGCCGAAGCTCTCGCCCGCATCGACGCGGTCCTGCGCGTCGTCGAGCATGGCTTGGCGGCCGAGATTTTCGCGTTCGGCGACATAGATCATCTCGCTCGTGATGATCCCGGCTTTGGCATATTCATATTGGGTGACGGGTCCGGAGCCCTTTTGACCGAGGGGGACACCCTTGAGCGGCTGATGTTTGACCGGGAATTCTCGCGCCAGATATTTGCCCGTCGCATTGCCATTATCTTCGGGTTTGATGTCGCGGCCATCATATTGAACGACATGGCCGCGCGACTTGACCCACGCGGTGCGTGGACGCGGCAGACCCGCGTCGAGATCGATGGCGACGTCGGGATCACTATAGGGCCCTGACGTGTCGTAGACGGGCACGGGCGGCTCTTCCGCCGTCGGGTGCAGCGCGATCAGCCGGTGCGGAACGCGCAAGCTTGGATCGGCTTTGGGCGCAGTATAGACCTTGGTCGAAGCGGGCAGCGGCCCAGTCGTGATCTCGCGCACATCCTTTGTCCCGGTCGCGCCTTTGGCACTCCTCGCCTCTTGCAGGTCTTTTTTATCGATAGGTTTATTCATGGGATTCGTCCTTACGGGCATTCGGATTTTTAAGGTCACGGCTTTCGCCGGGAATGGAGAAATAGTCCGCGCCCGAGGTGGCTAAATTATCGGGGACGTCGATCGGGACGTGAATGCCAACCGTATGCGCGGCGTTCACCCACTCGCGCGTTTCATCATCGCCCGGCGCCGTGACAAACCAGAACGGGACAAACGCCACATCTGTGCGGACCGCACCGAAGATCGCGGATTGGGCCTCGAACACGTTTTGGTCTGCATCGGCATCACCGAGATGCATCACCGTTGCCCCGGGACCGAGGGTGACGCGGTAGATTAGATTCTCAACCGCTTCATGCATCGCGCCGCCAATGTGCGGCACGCGCAAACGAGTCACACCTACAGGGTGCCTGCTATTGGCGTCACCTAAGTCGAAAATATGATCCATGCTGGCATTCAGATCGAGCGGTTGAGCGATGATCCGTGACAGCAAAGCGTCATCCCACCCCTCAGCCTCGCGCATTTGCTGTAGCGCTTGAGGCGGCGCGATCAACCGGGCGGCTGGATTGGACGACAGGTATTCGATCATATCGGCGGCGGCGAAATGGTCGGCATGGGCATGGCTGACAAAGACCGCATCGATCCCATCAAACGGAGCGGCACCCGACATTAATGTCTCGCGCACATCTTCGCTGACCAGCGGAAACGTCCCGAACCCATTGTCAAAGATCGGGTCGAAAAGAATTTTAACGTCCGCGCTTTCAACCATAACGCCTTCATTAGCGATATACTGCGCCGAGGCGTCGAAATCATGCGCCTGCGCCGTTGGGCTAAGAGCGACCAGCAGGGCCGCAGTGACTAAGGCTGATCGCTTCAAGGCTTTGTCTCAACGGGCGAGCGTTGGCCAAATCGTAGCAGCGTACTGACGGTTTCGCCGTTTGCGCCTGTTGTGACGAGGTAGAGCCGATCATATTCGGTTGCTTCGACGATAGGCGCGCCGCCGTCTCCGCCGAGCAGCTCGGTCAGTTCGCCTGTTGTATTGCTATGCCCGACGACAAGGTGACGTCCGCCCTCCACCATCAGCCGCTGCGCCATGCCCGGCAGATCGCGCGGATCATAAAGCTCAACGTCGAGGCCAAGGCGCGCAGCCAGCGGTGCGGCTGTCTCAAGCGTCCGAGTGTAGTCACTACTGTGTATCTGTTGAATGCCTGCATCAGCCAACAAGTCAGCCAAAGCTAGAGCCCTCGAAATTCCATCTGCAGTTAGAGCCGGATCATCACCTGTCAGCTTTTCCGCATGACGCACCAGAAACACGCTCAAAGGCGCTTGTGCGTCCATTGAACTATCTGGCGTAGCGTCGGGTACAGATGCGCCCACCGTCGCGCAGGCCGCGAGGCCCAGCATTAGAGAAATGGCGCCAATGCGCGTGAAACCACGTTTCATGTCCGTCCTTCCGCCCCTTATGGGGATCAAGTTCAAAGAGTGCGTCTCAACCGTAACAACCTTTGAAGCCGCTGCTTCGCATCGGACAGCAGGCTAGAGGCTGCTGCACCTTCGCTATTTTTGATTATCAATCAAAAATTCCGGCTCCGCCGGACCGCTACGGTGCCCCTCGGATGATGTTAGCTTTGGCCCAGCTTTACCCGTTTGGCAAGAGGCGCACGGCTAAGGGTCAGGAGCGGTTTCTCGACCAACCGGTAGAGCAGCAGAGCGGCGAGGATGCTGGCCACTGTGCTGAGCGTCATGAAACCGTACAGTGACGGGAGGCTGGCTTCGGTGAACAGGCCCGTCGGGGCCAGAAGGCGTTTCAGGGTCAGCAGGACGAGGAAATGCGACAGGTAGAGCGTATAGGACGCATCGCCGAGCACTCGCAGGAAGCGGGGCACCGATAATCCGCCGGAACGCTCCCATATGACCAGACCGAGCAGCGTGATGGCGGCGGTCGTTCCGGCGACGGGCACACGCATTTTCACCAGCCCTTCATCACTATAACCAAAGCCCGACACCAGCAGTCCTGCGGACAGAACGAGGCCCGCCGCCACGAACCAGCGACCGAACACATCTGAAATCGAGACGGACTTCACCAGATAGGCGATCAGCGCGCCAAACACGAATTCGAGGCAGAGCGGATGCGCCAAGATGCCGATCCAGCTATTCGGGGAGAAATCTTGAAACGGTTGGTTCAACCCGATGAGAAGTAGAAACACACCCCACGCCCCAATCGCCCAGCCGCGAAAATAAGGCGGAATGAGCAGCAAGACGGCGAACAGCGCATAAAACGCTAATTCAAATGTTAGGGTCCAGCCCACGGGAAGAAGCGGCATCTCGCCTTGCGGCCAGAGGGCCATAGACGCGACAAAAACGCCCCAAGCCCCCTCCGCGCTTTCGCGGTCCGGCGCCGCAGGCTGACCATAGCTAACTATAAAATAGAGCGCCATCAGGCCGCAAAATATCCACCAAAGCGGATAGATGCGCGTGGCCCGATCAAACAGGAACCGCCCCGCCGAGCGGAGACCCGGTATGCGGTCGCCCGCCACCCAGACCATGACAAAACCACTGATCACAAAAAAGAGGTCGACCCCGACCCAACCCCGATCCCAGAACCCCGCAAACTCGGTTGTGCCTGAAATTTCTCGCCAGATCGCAGCGGCATGGAAAATGACCACGAACAAGGCTGCAATCCCGCGCAACGCCTGAAGCGAATATAGTCGCGCCGGTTGAGGTATCGGTTCGATTGTCACGCAACGCCGCTAGCGGTCCAATCGCGCGATGAAAAGGCTGAAGTCAGTTCGCGACGTGAAATATGAGAGATTAGCGAATTAACGGGATCCTAACCTCGTTTTGCAACCTTACCGTTATGTCTATCCCTTAAGGGGCTGCCATCCGCATTTGACCGCGCGGGTATGTGGGAGATCGGTCTTAATGTTTCAACTTATCTATAGCTCAGTCATCACCATCGATGTGACGCAGGACCAAATGCGCCAAATCGCATTGGACTCTCGTGCTTCGAACAAGGCGGCCAATATCACGGGCGCACTTCTGGTGGCTGACCGGGGCATTTTGCAGATATTAGAAGGCGATGAGGAGACAGTTCGAGCGATTTACAATCGGATCGAAAAGGATCCGCGCCATATGGGCTGCGACATATTGCTGGCGCGACAATGCGAGACCCGAGAATTCCCGCAAATGGCCATGGGCTTCTGCAAAGCCAGTGACGATGATGGCTATGAAGTGAAAATGGCGATCATGGCCTTAAAGGCGCGACGCACAGAACACCAAAGAATGAACAAGCTCGCCAGTTAGGGCGCGTCGACAATCACGACCATCGGGCCAAGATCCGACCCTCGTTCTGAACGGCTAAGTTCTGCTGCGTAGATCCGACTGATCGAACCATCCAAAAACAGGGCATTGTCAGCGCCCAATTCATCCCGAAACAGACGGCCAAAATGGTGAAACGTTACGGGCGCATCGCTGATCGCAAAGACGACCCTGTCGCCAGCAATACCCACGCCATTGCGTCGTTTTCGGCTATTGCTGTCCGGCCTGAAGCGCGGATGAAGCGCGCCCTCAATGACCAGCATCGGTCCCGATTGCGTGGCAAATTCGGGGGTAATATCCAGCGCATCAAACCTCAGCGTCTCGGTCACATGAACCTGCGCGCCATCGCTCCAGAATACACCGTTCGGCACGAGACCAAAATTACCAGGGCCAGGTCGCGTCACGAGTGAACTCACGGCCTCTCCGTTTTCGACATAGAGACCGACGGGCGAGCGGTCTTCATGATACATGCCTGCATTCATGCCCATAATGAGAGGCCGACCGACACGTTTCTCAAGTACATCAAACTGCCCCAAGGGCATCCCATCAGGACCCGTAAGATGGAGTTCTATCGATGCGTCGCGCGGGACAGAGCAGACAATATGCTCGATGGCCTCAAACGTTATGGGTTGGCAAACAGGCGCAGCCGCATCGGCGCGGCAGGCTGCGAGAGCCAATAAAAGACCAATCAGAGCGCGCAATGATCCGGCCCAGTCGGCAACCCGTCAATGAACCGCATTATATCCGCTTTGAGCGGGCTCTTGCCATCGAAATGGCGGGAGAGAACGCGCACAGCATCGATATGGTTCATCTCCTCATAAATCGTTGAGGAGGCGCGCAAACCGCCTTCCTCCAGACGATCCGCCAGTCTTGTGGCATTCGCCGGACCCACCGTTGTGTCTTCACCGCCATTGACCAACCAGACGGGCGGCAATCGATCAGCCGTCCGACCCATTGGCGCGTCATCGCCCTTGAAGAGGTTTGGAAAGATGGTCGTGTAAGGCGCATCCGTCATGGGATAAGCCCCCGTTGGAGCGGCTAGACTGACGATCCCGGCGATCTGTGGGCAAACGCTCACGTTGGAAATCTCAGGCGCCATTACGGCCATCAACACATTATAGGCTCCGGCAGAGTGACCGATCAGCACGATGGATCGGTTAGGAAACATGTCGGCGGCGGCATTCACAGCGGCCCCTGTATCCACGATCATCTCTGGATAGATCGAGGTTGGATAGATCCGGTAATTGGGGACCACGACGTCATAACCGTCCTTGGTGAAACCCTCTGCGACAAATTTGTACATGCCCTTATTGCCGCGCGTCCAGGCCCCGCCATGCACGAAGACAATAAGGGGGGATCCCGCTTTTGGTTCGGACGCACGGTAGACATCCATCGTCTGACGGTCGCTGTCCCCATAAGCGATATTCTTGTCCCGATCGAAGCTGCCCGACGGCGTGATTCCATTGAGCACACCGGCTGCGGAACAGCCTACAAGCACCATAGCCAAAGCGGGGAGAGCGGAGAATTTGAAAAATTTCATGGAAAGACTACGCGTGAAGCGTCCTATTCGTTCGGATGATCGGTGATCTTTAGGTGATTGGGCTGTGACGCGAAGCGTGTTAGCCACGCCTGAACCGCCGGATATTGCGACAGATCGAACCCGCCTTCTTCCGCCACATGGGTGTAAGCATAAAGCGACACATCGGCGAGGCTTCGCTGGTCTCCGACAAACCAGTCATGACCTGCCAGATGCACGTCCATAGCCGCGAGAGCCGCCTCACCCTTCGGCATGAGAGAGGCGAGCTCGTCAGATCGCATCTCCCGGTCATAGTTACAGATAAAGCGGGCCACAGCGATGGCGGGCTCATGTCGGTACTGCTCCCAAAACTGCCATTGCAGCATCTTGGCGTGGGCATAAGGATCGCGCGGGACTAGATCACTGCCATCGGCTAAAAAACGAATGATCGCATTGCTCTCGGCCAAGGTCCGGCCATCATCCAGAACCATCAGCGGGATTTGCCCGGCCGGATTGAGCGCCAAGAAGGCTTCCGTATGTGTGTCCCCGGCATGGATATCCACGTCAATATGGTCATATTTCAGACCGAGATGGGCTGCGACCCAGCGGACTTTATAGCTATTGCCGGACGGTAGATAATCGTAAAGTTGCATAGCGGCTCTCTAACGCATCGCCCTTCCCTCGCAAGCTGCCTTCGTCTAGGCGCGGGGATCACGTTTCTGCGAGGCACCGCTTGACTTCAGCCATTGGCACACTCGACCGCAAACGCCTTCCGGCGGGGTCTGTCCTCGTCGTCGGCGCGGGGTTGGCGGGTCTATATCTCGCGCTCAAGCTCGCGCCACGACCTGTCTATATTCTCACATCACGTCGTTCATCCAAAGGCGCAGCTTCGGCTTGGGCTCAGGGTGGAATCGCGGCAGCCTTGTCGAATGAAGACAGTCCGGAAAGCCATGCGTCCGACACTATTGCGGCAGGCGACGGTCTCGTTGATCCTGCCATCGCGCACCTCGTTGCCGAACAGGGCGCCAGCCGTGTGCATGACCTCGCCGCTATGGGCGTTCCGTTTGATCGCAATGAACAGGGTGAGCTTTATCTCTCCTTAGAGGCCGCCCATTCCCTGCCGCGCGTGGCCCGTGTCAAAGGCGACACGGCCGGGCGCGAAATCATCACGGTCATGGTCAAACACGCCCAAGCGGCGGAGCATATTGAAGGTCTGATCGGTTGGCGCGCGGAAAGCTTGCTGCTGGATGCTCATGGCGGCATCGCTGGGGCGCTCGCGCGGCAAGATGACGGCGCGCTGCTCGCCCTCGAAGCGGATGTCACTGTGTTGGCGACAGGTGGCGTGGGCGGCTTGTTTTCCGTGACGACTAATCCCCGTACCGCGCGTGGTGATGCGCTCGGCATGGCGGCTGTGGTCGGCGCGGAGTTGCGCGATATGGAGTTTGTCCAGTTTCACCCCACTGCCATCGATATTGGCCGCGACCCGGCCCCGCTGGCGACTGAAGCGCTGCGCGGCGAAGGCGCGACGCTCGTCAACGCGAATGGGCGGCGGTTCATGCAGAAATACTCGCCGCAGGGTGAGCTGGCCCCGCGCGATGATGTGGCGCGCGCGATCTTCGCAGAGATCCAAGCCGGGCGACCGCCCTTCCTTGATTGCCGCGCCACAGTCGGCAGCCATTTTCCCGAAGAATTTCCAACTGTATTTGAAAGCTGCATGAGCGCGGGCATCGATCCGCGCACAGAGCTGATCCCGGTCGCGCCCGCCGTGCATTATCATATGGGCGGCGTGGCGACGGATAGTTTTGGCCAGTCGTCTCTGCCCGGTCTCTACGCCATCGGAGAATGCGCCGCGACGGGCCTGCACGGGGCCAACCGTCTCGCGTCGAACAGCTTGTTGGAAGCCGTCGTTTTCGGCGGTCGCGCCGCTGAACACATCAATAGCTGCACCCTTCCCGAACGCCGGGCGGAGAATGTCCGCGTGCAACCTTGGTTGTCTATGGGGCCGGATGTGAGCCAGTCGCTCCGCAATAATATGACGGAACTGTGCGGCGTGCGGCGGAGTGCGGCAGGGCTTAACCGCCTACTCAATATTATTGACGGGCTGATTGGCCGGGTCGGGCGCGCCAACCCGCTGATCGCCAGTCACATGATCGCCGCCGGCGCGCTGGCCCGCGAAGAAAGCCGAGGTGGACATTACCGGGAAGACTTCCCGGATGAAGCGCCCGCGTCCCGGTCCAGCTTCCTGACCTATGACCGCCTTGAATAGACGCTAGGCTGGCTCGCGGTGCCATAGCAGCGCGAAGAAGAAGAACCCCCAGAAGGCCAGCAGCAGCACACCAGCTGAGTAAGCACTGTCTTGCGCCGTGTTGGCATAGATATGGGTGAGGCCTGCCGCATCGAAGGTCGTCGAAAAAGCGTCCATCAACATGGAGGGCATCGCCATGATCGCGGTTGGCACCAACATGTCGTGCTTGGTCCGACCCGTCAGTTTCGCAACGGGAATAAGGGTCAGGGGGGCTGTGAGAAAGCCAATAAAGAGAAGCAGCGAATGTAGAAAGACATCGCCATACATAAAGGGATGCAGCACACGGATTAGGACCACGCCCCCTAACCAGACTATGATACCAAAGATTATGAAAGTGAATTTGCGGTCCATATCGGCACCCCTAATCGTAGCAGTTGCTACATATGTAGCGGTCGCTACAAAGTGAGTCAAGTGAGTGAGAAACTGAAATATACGGACGCGTTGGCCGACTATGTTCTGATCCACGGGATCAGTGGTGCGAGCCTACGTCCGATGGCCAAGGCCGCCGGGACGTCTGACCGGATGCTAGTCTATCATTACGGCTCCAAAGCCGGGGTGATGGAAGCCGCGCTTAAAGAAATCGCCGAGCGGAATTCCGTGACGCTAGAAACAACCCTCCCCGCCATCCCCATGCCCGCTGACCAGCTGATGCCGATGATGGGCGCGGCGATGCAAAGCGGGATGTTCAGCCAGTCCATCGCCGTGTTTCTCGAACTGGCATCCTTATCTCTGCGCGGCGACGAAACGGCGAAAGAAGTCGGAAACGCCATCGGAGAGCATTTTCGCGACTGGCTGGCCGCGCGCCTGACTGAGCCAGAGCGGGCGCTAGAACTTCTGTCCGCCATCGAAGGCTGGGGCGTTCTGACCGCCGTTGGCCTCGACGTGCCCTTCCCGACTGGCTAGAGCGCCCCTATGCCAGTTTTGCCTCCACTCCCCCGCATCGTCATCGAACCCGTTGTCCGCCGCGCCTTGGAAGAAGATTTCGGCGTCTCTGGCGATCTGTCCGCCAACTTACTTGTGCCCGAATCCGCGACTGGGTCTCTGGTCATGCGAGCCCGTGAAGACGGCGTGATCGCCGGGATGCAAGCCGCAGAGCTGACCTATGCGCTCGTCGACCCCGCTGTGAGTTTCACGGTCGAGATTGGTGACGGCGGCACAGTCAAAGCCGGAACGATCATTGCGCGTGTCACTGGACCCAGCCGCTCGCTGCTCTCAGCGGAGCGCGTCGCGCTCAACTTCCTTGGACGGATGAGCGGCGTTGCCACGCTAACCTCGCGATATGTGACTGCCATCGACGGCACTGGTGCCCGTATTGCCGCGACTCGCAAGACAACACCAGGCCTCCGGGCGCTCGAAAAGCGAGCCGTACTGGCTGGCGGCGGGTTCACCCACCGTGAAAGCCTCGCCGCCGCCATCATGATCAAGGATAATCACATCGCGCTCGCAGGCGGCGTCGATGCCGCGCTCACCACCGTGATGGCTCAGCGCGATCATATGAGCATGGTCAGTGTTGAGGTCGACACGATTGACCAACTCAAACGCGTTCTGCCCTACCGGCCCGACGTCATTCTGCTTGATAATATGGATCTGGACACGCTGCGCGAGGCGCATGCGATCATCCGCGGTTTTGAAAAAGACGATGTGACGATTGAGGCCTCTGGCGGCGTCAATCTCGACACGGTTCGCGCCATTGCTGAGACAGGCGTCGATGTCATTAGCGTCGGTGCCCTGACGCATAGCGCACCAAACTTCGATATTGGGATGGACGCGGCCTGACCGGGCTTCGCCCGGTGATCGGTCCGGGGGACCGGTCAAAGGCCGCGCCGTGAGCGCAAGCGAACAGTCAGAGTTTTTACTGTTCTATTTCTGGCATTTAACCCGTAAAAGGCCCCGGCAATGAATGCCGGGGACAAATTCTTCGAAATCCTACCGTTCTGGCAGAATCTCTTCGCCGTCCCGAACAGCCTTATAATATTTCCAGCTGGTCATATTCGGACGAGGGTCAGACACAGGCGGCGGGGCCGTGTATTTCGGATAATGCATCGCAATTTCCGTCTTCATCGTGTCGGACAGGTCATCGAAGCTGTCCAGCTTCAGACCTGCCGTGTGCATGTAGATGATGCCTTCCCGGCCATTCATTTTCATCCAAGGCAGCCAATCGCTCATTCGCGCCCATCCGACCGCAATCGGGGCTGTATCGACCGTAGGATCGGTCAGCTCATCAACGCGGCCTAGGAAATTGAACATTTCAGTCGCGTGATAGGTGCCGCCGATCTCGGCCTGATAGTCAGACGCAAGCGGGTTGGGGTACCAAAGCGGGAAGGTCGAGTTCATCTGGAAATGGTTGCCCATAATGTCGCCGCGGAACGTCCCCGGTGTGCCGTCCCGGCCCATCATATAGCTGGTGAAGTTCACGGGATCATTGGCAACGTGCATCACGTCCAATGTCTCACCTGTCCATGGATTGTCCCACGTCTTTAGGACTTCGCCCGTCTCAGAATCTTTGTAGAGCAGGATTTCTCGGCTCACGAGCTTGTAGCCCATGCCACGTTCCGCGTCATTGATGGCTCCGCACTGGCGAATGTTCATGCCTTCGACGTCGAACAGCTTTTTGTCGCGTTCGCCCATGCGGCGAGAATAGGCTTGGCCATGCCAGTAATAGGTGATCGGTTTTTCATTGATTGTGGAACATTGAACCTTGCGGTTCGCTATCATCACGCCTTCAGGCGTGGTCAAATCGATCACCCCATCTTTTACAGCCCCATCCGGCAGGGTCATCGTTTGAGCAGTGGCAACGCCTCCGAACGCGAGGGCCGCTGCTGCTGCGAGCAATAGCTTTTTCATTCTAGTTTCCACTTCCTGTTTTGAGGTTGATTCCGGGGGTGTAGGTCACTTCGCCAGCTGTGCAGGAGGCCTGCACCCAGCGGAGATTGATGGCTAATCGCTCTGTTTTCGGATCGGTCCACGTATAGCTGGGCGCATAATCTTCATCATCACCAAGATAGGTGTAGAGCACGAGCGAGTCGCGATTGACGCCTGTCGGCCATTGCACATTGCGCATTTTTAGACCGACCCGGGGATGCTCATCCGTGGCATCGATCCAGACGCGCCCGCCTTGATCATGCAATTGGAGGCCATTGTAAAAAGCGTATTCGCCATTTTCTTTGCGCGGGCTGACCCAGCATTTGAACGGGCGGGCCCGAAGCATGTGCAAGGCGCCATCGTCATTATTCAAACGGATTCCTTCAGGCGATAAGATAAGATCGCCACTGCAACCCTCGCCGCGAAAGCTTTCAAACTCCCGCGTGAATGTGCGTTCGCAATCAACCCGACCGAAACGGATCACACTGGCGCGGATCGCTCCATCTTCAACACGGTAATCATGCCGAGCTTTAATAGTGCGTCCATCGGACCAGATTGTTGTCGTCTCGAAACTATCGCCGACCCGTTCAATGACAAGTTCAACACGCGGCACGCGGTCCGCTTCGGGCATATCCAAATTGCCCTGAAAATAGACCTGTTCTTCATTGGTATAGGTGCCGGGCACTAATTGTTTGAATTCGCGCAGATCGCGTTCGGAAATTTGCGTCTCTGGATCTTTATCTTGGGCGACAGCAGGAAAAGCGGCTGACAGGGCCGTGAGTGTCAAAAGGAATGTTTTCATAGCTTCGGGGCTTCTACCAACAGGACTTGCACATCCGCCAAACCGGCGCGAAGCAGCTTAGCTTGGGAATATTCCGGGGAATTCCAGAATCGCAAGGCTGCCGCCTTATCGGGCCATTCGGAGATCGCAACTGAGGCATCTTCCCCAAAATCGCCTTCTATCAACTCTGCGCCGGGGGCGCGCATCACATAACGTCCGCCGAACTGCTCAACCAAGGGCGCGGTCGCCTTGGCGTAACCCGCAATAAAGGCCTCACGATCATGGATCTTCGCCGTGATCAGCATGTAGCAGCGCGTGTCGCTCATCCGGTCCCTTCATGCCCCAATTTGATGGCTGACAGGATTTCCGCCGCCATCTCTTTGGCGTGAGTTTCGAACACTGGCGCGGTCACGTCCATGCGTTCGGTCAAAGACACGCCTAAAGCCTTAGCCGCGAGACGTGTCGGTTCCAGCAGACCGGATTGCGTTGCGAGGACCGAAACGGGGCACGGAATCTCTAAGAACCCGATGAAAGGATCATAGGCAAAAGCGGCGCGAAACGCGTCCTTGGCGGGATCGTCGGTCAGTTTCGCGGCATAGGTGTCGCGTGTGTCCCTGTCGAAATAGGGAATGTCGATCATGACGATCTGCGCAATCGACATGCGTTTCGCGATCTCGGCAGCGACGAGGTTTCCGGTGTGGAAACCCACCAGAATAGCGCCGTCCGGCAAATCTTGAACAAGCGCGTCTGCATAGCCGCTGATGGACGGCTGGGTAATCGCAGGATTGTCGCCATAGCCGGGATAGGTCAGGGCATCGGTTCTGACATCCCCAAAGCACGTCCGAACCCGGTCAAAAAACGCGCCTGTATGCGGCGCCGGTGGCAGGAAGACGATCAAAGGCTTCAGGCTAGGCACGGGCGAGCGCCTGACGGTAGAATTTTAGCGTCACGAAGGAGAGCAAGATGACCGGCACGCCGAAGACGAGCGGATAAATCGCCATGGCATAGCGTAGTCCCTCGCCTGCAAAATGCGCGTCGTTAAGCCAGCCGATAAAGGGCGGGCTAAGCGCGCCGCCGACAAAGCTGATGAAGAAATAATAGATGGCCACGACCACACCGCGAACGTCCCCCGGAACGATGGCGAGCAAGGCGTTAACCCCGGTCGCGCTGACCAGACCAATCCCCATCGTCGTGAAACAAAATATTCCAAACGCCATCCAGCCCGCAGGCATCATGGGCGCAATGGCCGCTGTTGGGATCATAATAAAGAGACCCAGAATGGCGAGTTTGAGCGGCGCGGTTCGGTCGCCTGCCGCGACGCGTTTGTCGGAATAACGACCGGCAAAAATATAGGTGATCGGGCTGATCGCCAAGATCGAAAGACCATTGATAATCGCGTAATTGGATGGATCCCACCCCCAGGTCCGGGAGAACATCGGCGCGTTAAAAAACTGCCCATAGGCAATCGCGACCATGCACATGAAAATCGGCACGAAGGTAAAGAAGGCCGCCCAATTCTGCCCGATCCAGACGAAGGCATCACCGAGCGACGCCCCCTCTCTAGGACTGCTCTCAATCCGGGGCGGTTCACGTAGGAAGATAAAGACCGCCGCCAAGATGAAACCCGGCAGGCCGACGACAATAAAAATAAACTGCCACGTCGCGATTTCACCGACAAATGGCAGAGAGACTTCGCCAATGGTTCGCGCCCATTTCAAAATTCCACCTGAGAGAAGATTGGCGACCGCCGCGCCGATCACCAACGCCATCGAATAGACCGCAATGGGCAGCCCGCGTCTCTCTTTCGGGAAACTGTCCCCGATCATGGAGAAGGCCGCTGGGCTGAGAATGGCTTCGCCAATGCCGACGCTCATGCGCGCTAAAAAAAGCTGGAAAAATGTTTTGGCAACACCGGTCCAGATCGTTGCGATGGACCAGAGGAAGATGCCGACCGCGACCAGCTTGGTGCGCGCCCGTCGGTCAACCATGAAACCCAATGGCAAGGCGGCTAGGGCGTAGACCCATGTAAAGGCCGATGACAGCAGGCCCATCTGGAAATCCGTCGCGCCGGTGTCCGCCTTAATCGGGTCGATCAGCAGGCCGAGAATGTAACGATCAATGAAGCTGGAAATATAGGCTAGCGTCAGAAAGGCGACGAGCGTCCACGCATATTTCAGAGTCGGATAGCCATCACTCGTTTTAAATGGGATCTGTTCGCTCACGGCGCGGCCTTCCGAATGAGATAAAGCACCACCAGATTGCCGTCGAAGTCGACAATGCCATATTCAACCCCCTCGCGGCCGTCCTTGGTGACGAGGTGATCTTCGCGGTAGACCGTCAGGCCGAGGGCGCGCGACGCGGCAACGGCGGCGTCAATATTCCCGGCTTCCAAAACAATCCCTGCCCGGCGCGGGGTCGCTTTCGTCGGCGGCAAGTCCGCGACTTCTGTCAGGGCCATGACGTTGGGCTGGTTATCAGTCCGCAAAACGCAGAACCGCATCGCTGACCGTCGCTCGATTTCGAACACGTCATAGCTGTAGCTGTCCGCTTCGCTATCCTTGATAAAAACGACCTCAAAACCGAGCACATCGCGATAGAAGGTCAGCGCGCGATCTATATCAGCGACCAGATAATTGGCACGTTGAAAACGGATTTGCGATTTAGTCATCGCGCTTCACCTTCACACAACGGGTCCCGACATTGGTGCCATCATAGACGCCGATCAGCGCCTCTGGCATTTTGTCGAACCCGACCAATTCATCGACTAATGGCTTGAGTGTGCCCGCTCGGATCATCCCGGCCAGCGCGCTCACCGTTTCGTCAAATCGGTGCAGATGGTTATAGACAAAATAGCCGTGCATATCGGCTTCGGCCCGGCGCAGACGCGCATAATTAGTCAGGCCAAACGGTTCCGCCCGGCCATATTCGCTAATCGAACCGCATAGCAGAACGCGTCCGCTCATGGCCAAATTATCGAGGCACGCCATCAGGATCTCGCCGCCGACATTATCGAAGTAGATGTCGATCCCGTTGGGGCAGGTTTCTGTGATCCGCGCGGCCACATCCTCAGCTTTATAGTCGATCACCGCGTCCGCGCCGAGATCGCTGACGATGGCACATTTGTCGGGTCCGCCGGCAATGCCTACGACGCGCAACCCGTCCGCTTTGGCCAGCTGCACGATCAAATGACCGACGCCGCCCGCCGCGCCTGAGACCACCAACGTCTCGCCCGGTTTGGGATCACAGCGATATTTATAAGCTGAGTAAGCCGTCAGCCCGGTCATGGAAAGAATGCGCACGGCCAGCGCGTAGGAGAGATCATGTTCGGTCACGCGCAGAAAGCGTTCGCCCGCCGTCATCTTCGATATTTTATGCGTCTGCCAACCGAGCTGCCCCTGCACCACATCGCCGACCGCATAATCTGGATGTCGGCTCTCCAACACGCGCGCCACGCCGCGCCCGTGGATGGTATCGCCCATCGCCAGCGGCGGCTCACCCGCCATTGGCATCGGGCATTCCGGCCCATTCATCATATACATGCGCATCACCGGGGCGATGCCGAGATAGAGCGTTTCGAGAAGAACTTCGCCCTCACCCACATCGCCAATCGGCTCATCTTTAAAGACGAAATCCGTCGGTTTAGGCGGGCCATCGGGTCGCGCCGCGACGCCCCATGCCTCTTTTCGGGCCTGTTTTCTGGCTTCTTTCCGCTCCGGCATATCAGGGTGCCGGGTCAATGCGCGTCACCTGATTACATTCAAAGAAATGACCGTCTGCATCCCAGAGATTGGTCGAGAGGAAGTGTTTCGTCTCGCCCTTGGCTCCGACTGTCGACCATTCGCGCGGAGCGTGGCGCAGTTTGAAGCCATGTTTGACCGCCCGGTCGTGAATGCCCTGCGCATCATCGGCAACCACGACGAAGACAGGTTTGCCGTAGCCCAGATCATAGCTCACCTCCGGCACCGCGCCATTCTTGTCTTTCAGGGGCGGCTCCTGAAATTCCATCAAGCCGATCATACCAATCTCGTCATGGGCAAATTTGACGATGCAGAGCCGTAGTTCATCGCCCTTTTTACCAATCGGCAGACCTTCGCCCGACAGGGTGAAAGGTGTGTCGAACCAAATATCGGCTTTCAGCACGTCGCGGTAAAACACCAGCGCGCGGTCCATATTCCGCACCATAAGTGTGGTGCGTTTGACGTAGCTGCTCATGAACGATCTCTCCCTAATGTCAGAATGATGAGGCCGACGGCCCAACTGCCCCATTTCTCGATGACGTCAGCCAATGACCCGTCAATATTGTAGGCCCCTACGGCGATGATGAAGCCCGCTAGAACGGCCATGAGCACCGCCCCGCCCTTGACCTTCCAGCCCAAGCAACGGGTCAGAATGCTCGGTCCGAAGGCTGCGCCCAGCGCGACCCAAGAGAACAGCACGCGCGAGAAAATGTCTGTCGGCGCATAGAGCGTCACCAAAACAGCGACGACCGCGACACCGATCATAGCAAGACGACCCATCAGCAAGCCCCGTTTCGGGCTGGACCAGCGCAAGCCGCTATCGTGACTGACCGCAGAGGCCGCCGCGAGCAGCAGGCTATCGACCGTGCTCATCACAGCGGACAGGACGGCGGCGATGACAACTCCGGCGACCGCGGCAGGCAGATAGGCGCTCGCTGCCGCGAAGAAGAGGCTCTCGCCGCCTGTATCCAACGCCATCGCCCGACCGCTCAGCGCGAGCAGGACGAGGCCGCTATAGATGAGGATGCCCCAGCCGACCGTGATGGCCGCGCCGCGTCGGCGCTCGGCCTGACTGCGGACCGCCATGATGCGGTTGAGGAGTTGCGGCTGCCCCAGTGCGCCCAGACCCGTGCCGAGCAGCCCCATCGCCGCGCCAATCCCGGCCATGCCCGCCGCTTGCCCGCTCAGGCTAAAATAGGACTTCGGCGCGGTGTTGTGCAGCGCCTCGAACATCGTGCTTAGACCGCCCGCCGCATTCACGGCGGCAATCGGGACAATGATACAGGCGACAACCATCACCCCGGCTTGCAAGGCGTCCGTAATCGACGCCGCGAGAAACCCGCCGAGCAAACAATAGACCAAGATCACGGTCGCCCCGAGCAAGATCGCTTCGGTCGCGCTCATCCCGAACACTTCGGTCAGCGCATTGCCCGCCGCTTGGAATTGCGCGGCTATGTAGAACACGAAGCAAAACAGGATCAGTGCGGCAGCGATCAAACCGATCATCCGCGCCCACCGCCCCGCATCGGCGACCAGAAAGTCGATCACTGTGATATGCCCGCGCTCCCGCGTTTCCGCATTCAGGCGCGGCCCCATGATCAGCCAAGTCAGCAAATAGCCGCCGAAAATCCCCGGCACGAGCCAAAGCGCCACCAGCCCTTGCGTGAACACCATTCCGGTAAAGCCGAGCAACACCCAAGCGGATGATGTCGAGGCCGCATAGGATAGCCCCGCCGTCCATGCGCCCAAGCCCCCGCCATCTTTACCCGGCCCGGCCAAAAAGAAGTCGCCCTCGCTGCCGACGCGGCGGCTCGCCCATAGACCAATGCCTAACAGCAACAACTTGTAGGCGACCAATGTCGCAATAATGATGGTATTCCCCTGCATACTCTGTCCTCCTAGGGAGGATTCTACTCGGTCATTTGACGCAAGTCAGTCGGGAAACCGTCAAGCCTATTATTCGGAGTCTCATGTCAAAAGCAAAACGCGTCCCCCGTCTCAAAACGCCAACCTGGTTGGTCATCTGTATGGACGGCCCCGATACGCCGCCTTTGCGTAATGAGCATCTGTTCGGCCATCTTGATCATATCGAGGCGAATAATAGCGATTACCGCGTCGCTGGCCCGATCCGCGACAGTGCCGACGGCCCGATCCTTGGCAGCACTTTCCTCATCCCGGCGGAGAGCAAAGACGCCGCCATCGCCAAAATGGACGGTGACCCCTATATTAGCTCGAACATGTATGCCTCAATCACCGCCTACCACTTCGCCCCAGCCTGCGGAGAGTGGATGGGCGGCGTGATCTGGGATCAAGACGAGATCCGAGCAAATATGGCGAAATATACTTAAAGTAATCCGCCTGCCGCCCCACATCGCTATTCTGGAAGATCTAGGGGACAGCTATCCAATAGCGCCGCTCCAACGGGCAGATCGGAATTGAAAATATCCGCTTCGATCAACCAAGTTCCGTCAGCTTGGCGCTTGCGCACCTCTAGGAATTTCCCGACATCAATACCGTAATTGCCTGTTCCGTCCGGTATGAAGACACAGGACCGACCCCGGACATAGGCCAAGTCTCCGCTACCCTTGATAGCGTCGATCTCGAACGCGATGCGGAAATCGGTTTCGTTTTCCATCTCCCAAGCCGCAATCGATTCCCGGCCTCTCACGATTGGTCCGTTTGGCGGCATCATGGCTGCATCTGGCATGAAGAGCTTAGCCAAGCTGTCCCAATCATTGCGATTATAGGTCTCGACCCAGACGTTCGACGCGGCTTCGATGCTGGCTCGGTCCTCTGGTGTAAAAGAGGAAGGATAGCCCTGACACGTAGCGAACGAGGCGGCGGTGAGCACAATAGACGGAAATTTGATCGTTTTCATACGGGGTAACAGCTTTCGTTGTTGTTGGGACGTCTCCCGCAGTTCCTAGCTCAAAACAAGGGTCGATGCGGCTAGATCACGCCCAGCTTACTCAATCGCGCGATCACCTCATCCTGCCGCCGCTTATAGAAGTCCTTCTTCGGCGCAGTGCTACCGTCGCCCAGCGAACCGCTCGGATGAAGGTTCAGCGTTCCGAACATTTTGGCGTAGAGTTCCGCTGGCTGGCGCGCGAGCATATTGTCCATACCGTTCCTGGCGCGGCGGTCTCGCAAAGCGCGTATATCGACGTCGGCGCAGGCCGTAACACTCTCACCGCCCGGTGTTTCGGCCAGAATCAGCCCGCGATCATCGACAATCTGGCTGCGTGCATCCGTGCTGGCGGAAGCAAGCGCCGTCCCAGTGATCTCTGCGGAGTTGGCTGAAACCACGTAGCATTGGTTTTCCTGCGCGCGGGCGATTTTGGCGATGTTCTTATAGGTCCACTGCGTGGAGGCAGCCTCTGAGGTCGGGTGGAGGATCACTTCTGCGCCTCTGGCCGCCAGAATGCGCGAAATCTCTGGATAGCGGATTTCCTCGCTCGCCACGGCAGCCAAACGCCCCAACGGCGTGTCCACTACCGGAAACAGGCTCTCGAGGCTATAATGTTCCAGATAGGCGTCCATGACGTCATAGGGGCTGGGCGCATACATGCTGATCAGGCGGCGATAGCGCAGCACGAGCTCGCCTGACGGTGCGGTGATGGTGCTGGCTTGGAAATAGAGCTCCGGAAAGTGCGGATCCGTCTCATAGAGGTTCGCACCAATATAGAGGCCCGTTTTCTGCGCCATCGCGCCGATCCGATCATAAGTCTCGCCGTCCATCGCCACGCAGGCCTTTTCGCGCCATTCCGCCGCGCTTTCGCCTGCCGGATAGCTGGTCAGGAAATATTCGGGCAGACAGGCCAGCTTCAGGCTCGGCCCATGAAAGGCGAGCGCGCTCATCAGTTGGCCCGTAATACGCCCCAGACTGGATTGCATAATCACGCGGGCTTCCGCGCGGTCGGTCGCCCGGTTCACGGCGGCACATTCAGTCTGCAGAGCAAGCGCTTTATAAAGTTCCATGCGGTGTGACCTATCGATACGAGTTTGCGGGTTTTTGCGCTGGGTCATACTGCTGACGCAAGAGCGCAATAGGAATTGGCCATGACAAAGCATCCACGCACCCTCCCTGTCGTCAATCCGAGGACAGGAGAACCCGACTATGAGATCGTCGCGATGGACGCTAATGCGGTCGCCGCCGAGGCCAGGCGCTTGCGCGACGCGCAACCCAAATGGCGCGCGCTTGGCATTGAGGCCCGGGCCGACGCCATGCGCGGCCTGGCCGATGCGTTGGAGCGTCATGCGGATAGCGTCACAGCGGCGCTTGAGATCGATACGGGTCGCCGTAAACTCGCGCGCTCTGAGGTCCTCGGCGTCATCGGATCGATGCGCGGTTGGGCCGCTCTGGCCCCAACGCTGATCGATGAGCCGGACTGGGTCCAAGGTCGCGCCAAGCCGAATTTCAAACATCAAACCGAGCTCGTGCCCTACCAACTAGTCGGCGTCATCAGCCCGTGGAATTTCCCGATCACCCTGTCTTTCATCGACGCCATTCCGGCGATGATGGCGGGGGCTTGCGCGCTGATCAAACCGAGCGAAGTGACGCCGCGGTTTGCGGACGCGCTCGTGCCCGTGATCGCAGAAGCGTGCATGGCGGACCGGCTGGCCTTCGTCCAAGGCGACGGGCTGACGGGGGCCGCTTTGATCCCGAATGTGGACTGTGTCTGCTTCACGGGCAGCGTCGCAACGGGCCGCAAAGTGGCGCTGGCGGCAGCGGAAAATCTGATCCCAGCAAACCTCGAACTAGGCGGCAAGGATCCGCTCATCGTGACCGCGTCCGCCGACATGGATGCGGCCTCGACGCTGGCTTTACGAGCCTCCGTGCTGGCAACAGGGCAGGCCTGCCAAAGTATCGAGCGCGTCTATGTACCGCGAAACAACTACGAGAGATTTGTCTCTCAACTTACTGATAAAGCTAGTGATATAAGTTTCAATTTTCCCGATATAAGTTTGGGTGATATTGGTCCCTTCATTTTTTATAAGCAAGCCGCCATCGTTTCTGGTCAAATTGACGCCGCCAAAGCACAAGGCGCGACCGTGCTGTCCGGCGGTACAGTTGAGCGTCATGGCGGCGGCTATTGGATGGCGCCAACAGTCATCCGAGACGTCACACACGACATGGACATTATGCGTGAAGAGACGTTCGGCCCGGTCATTCCGGTCATGGCTTATGACACGATTGAAGAAGCCATCGCGCTCGCCAATGATACGGCGTTCGGCCTCTCCGGCGCAGTCTTTGCCGGGTCGGTCGAAGAAGCAAAAGCGATCGGCCAGCAGATCGATGCGGGCGCGATTAGTCTGATGGACGGGGCGCTGACAGGACAGTATTTCGAAGCCCCGAAACAGAGTTTCAAAGCCTCCGGCCTTGGCGGGTCGCGCATGGGCATTGAGGGTTTTCGTCGCTTCTTTCGACAGAAGGCGTATATCGCCAACACGACCTGCCCGCTCACGATGCAGGACTTTTCTGAGACTGCCCCATGAAGCAACTGCCCTTCAAACGACTGGCCCACCATATCGTCCAATTGACGCTGTCCCAACCGTCCAAACGCAACGCGATCAACGCCGCCATGTGGGAAGCAATTCCGGCTGTTCTTGCGGAGATCAAATCGATCAATCCGAAGGTATTGATCGTGACGGGCGACGGCAATCACTTTGCCTCTGGCGCGGATATTTCCGAGTTTGAGACCCTCTATTCGACTCCAGAAAGTAGCGCCAAAATCAGTATGGATATTGCCAGTGCAATGGCCGCGCTCGCGACCTTTCCTGTGCCGACCATCGCCAAGATCAGCGGTGCTTGCGTCGGCGGCGGATTGGGACTGGCGCTCTGCTGTGATCTACGTCTCTGTGATGACAGCGCGAAATTCGCCATCACGCCCGCCAAGCTTGGGCTTGTTTACCCCTATGCCGATGTCGTCCGCCTGATCGATGCAGTTGGGGTGATGAACGCCAAAGATTTGCTGTTTTCGGCCCGATTGGTCGATGCTGAAGAGGCGCAGCATATGGGCCTTGCTCGACGCATTAGCGACCATATGGGCGACGCCGTGCTAAATCGCGCGCACGCGATTGCCGATCAATCCGGTCAGAGCGCGCTTGTGATGAAACGCATGTTCCGACGTTTTCAGAGGGGTCAACGCCAAGATAATGAGACCACACTCACTTGGTTCCTAGACGGGTTCGCCAGCGACGATTTCAAAGAGGGCTATACTGCGTTCTTGGAAAAACGGCCGCCTGACTTCGATTAAAGCCCCCTACCGCCTACTTTGACTGGCTCTTTCCGATCATTTTCAGCACCGTCCGCCTTGGCAGGAAGGGAACGACCCAATTCAGCAGAAAACTGAGAGACCGCTGATTGATCGTCACTAGTTTTCCGTCGAGCATGGCGTCATAACCGTGTTTAGCGACGCTTTCAGGCGTGGCTCCGCCGCCTTTGACCATATCCGTCCCTTCCAAATTAGCCGTTTTGGCAAATTCAGTCTCGACATAGCCCGGTGCCAGCACCGTACAGGTCACGCCTTTCGGACGGAGCTCATGGTCCACGGCCTGACTATATGAATTCACGAAGGCTTTGGTCGCAAAATAGACCGCCTGATTGGGCCCAGGCACAAAACCCGCCGTCGAGCCAACATTTAGGATCTTGCCGCCGCCCTGCGCCACCATCTGCGCGCCAAATGTGTGGGTCAGCGTGACGAGTGATTTCACGTTCAAATCGATCATCGACTGCTCATCGGCCAAGGAACGATCCGTATGAATGCCATGCCCGCCAAAACCGGCATTATTGATCAGAATATCGACCCGTATTCCCGCCGTCTTTATCGCCTTGATGAGCGCTCTCACCCCTTTATCGATCCCAAGATCGAAGGCGAAAACATGCGCTGTGATGCCATATTCGGCCTCAAGTTCGGCTTTTAAGTCCATGAGAGCCGCTTCTCGCCGCGCGGTGAGGATCAAATCTCCCCCTTTAGACGCGTGATAGCGCGCAAACGCCTTACCGATTCCGGACGACGCGCCGGTTACAAGGGCTGTATTAGACATGTGAGTCTCCGCAACGGATAGATAGTCAACAAGTGTTGACGTCTTGTATTCGTATTGAATACCCATGTCAACAATCGTTGACTTATGCGGCTATTTCCGCTCAATGGACGTATTATGCAGGACCAAATGACCACACGCGAAAAGTTGCGATTGCAGGCAAAGCGCCAATTCTGGACGCGTGGCTATTCAAGTGTCTCCGTCCGCCAAATTGCAAAAGCGGCTGGTGTCGATGTCGCCCTCATCTCTCGTTATTTCGGGGGCAAGCGCGGCATTTTCGAAGCGACGATAGAGGATGCCTTCAACGTCTTTGACGAACCCCCGCGAACAGAACAGGATTTGATCGATCTATTCGTCACCATGTTCAAGGATGCCCCGCGATCAGACGCGGACCCGTCTGCTGTTCGGATGCTCTTGATGAACGCGCATGATGAAACGGTTGGGACGCTCGTGCGGCAGCAATATCATGACCAATTTCACGCCCATCTCAGTCACATTCTGGTGGATCAACAGCGCGCGGCCCTGCTTATGGCCGTTCTATTTGGCTTCAGCGTGGTCGAAAAATCTTTGCATATTGAGGGCATAGCGCCGCCCAAGAGTCCGGCCTATGAAGCCCAGCTTCGTTATATGATCGACGCCGCCCTCACATTCGCCCCGGCCTAAGCCCGCCGTCTCAACCTTCAGAAATCGTGAATGCTGCGCCGGACGGATCACTAAGAACCGCATAGCGTACGCCTCCGGCCGTCGCGGGACCGGACATCAGCGTTCCACCTGTAGTTGTGGCCGCCGTAATCGCATGATCGACGGACGGCACAGGAAAATATGTCAGCCAAACCGGGGGCAAATCCGCATTGCCGCCGCGCGCATGGCACAGGCCACCCAGCACCTCACCGTCCGCATTGGTCAGGCAATAATCGTTATAGTCGCCCATACTGATCGGAATGGGGGCTCCGCCAAACACGGCTTCGTAGAAGGCGAGGCTCTGGTCCGGCTTGTCCACGGTTAGATCGTGCCAGCTCGGCTGCGCAGAAGGCTTGGTTTGCTTGTGATAGACGGCGTCAAAAACGGTATTTTCCGTGCCATCCGGCATAACCATTACAACCCGGCTGTGGAATTGATCCGGCACGGAATAATCAGAGATCAGCACTTGTTTGACATCGGCTTCATCCATGCGGCTCGCTTGTATCACCGCCCCGTCGCGCTGACCCTGATAGGTCAGCGGATCTCCGTCAGCGGGCATGAACATGATGGTCAGCGCCCCGTCATCGGCAAACCGAAAGAGTGTCTCACAGACCAATCCGGCCTCACCGTTCACCTCCTGCGCATAGCTCGACACAAACCCCGAGCCTTGGAAAGCGGGTGAGATCTCTAATCGTCCTTTTGACGCCAAGGCGGGCTCAGGCGCAGGACCCATCCTGATCGTTTCATCGCCAACCCACTGGCCGGTCACAGTCTCAAGAAATGTGTCTAAGCTCATTATTCAGCTCCAACGCTGCATTGGACCGGCACGATGCAGTCCATATTCCATAGTGTCATCCCGCTCGGCCGGGGATCGTCGAAATAGGCTTCGAGTGTTGGGCCTGGTCCCGGCTCCCACGAACTATTCGGCACAAAGATCCGGCTAAGGTAGTCCCAAGCCCCTGAAAAAACTGCCAGATCACCGTTACAAGATAGCACAGCCGCCTGTGTCGCCGGAATATCCCGGATCACAACACCTGCCTCGGCTTCAATGTGCGGGTCGACAGGATAAGCCAGTTCGAACCGGTAAACAGATCCAGGCGTATCGTAGAGACTGTCATAGCTCAACCCCATCATTAGCCGATCAGCCCGTGTTTGCGCACGGGCCGACAGCCACGCTTCGAAGTGATCCCATCCCTCTCGCAAGCGCCCCGTTTGTTCAGCCTCGGCCACAGGATAGACTGCAACATGTTGGGCGGGCCGAACCTCAATCCGAACGGGCCAAGTCGGCGCATGAGTATCGGGAGCAGCCTGCATCAGAACTGTGTCGCATACCGCTATCGTGTCCGCTTGACGATTCTTCTCATTTTTCTGCCCTCCATTGAGCGGCGCGATCCGGTCCCAATGGCTTGGGGCCAGGCCGTAGGCGCGGCGGAAAGATCGGGTAAAGTCGGAGCTTTCGGAATAGCCGGACTGGTGCGCGATGCGCGTCAGGCTCCAATCGCGACGCGCGCGCATCAGTCTGCATGCATGCTCTAGCCGGACGCGACGCACTAAAGCGCCAAAAGTTTCGCCGTAACGATCCGAGAAAATGGCATGCAGGCGCGACGCAGAATAGCCCGCCTGAGCGGCGGCCTCCTCCAGCGTAATACTATGACTCGGATCCTTCCGGACCGCCATATGCGCACGCTCGACGGCCACAACCGCTCGCTGTTCAATCTTAGACACAGGAGTAAGAAACAGGTTTTGATGGTCCGGACAAGCCTGTCTGTCTATTGAACCAAAGTCCTAAAAAGCTGCTTCACTGTCGCGACCAGATCGGCCTCACGGCCTCTCGGCCCGACGAGCTGTGCGCTGGCGGGTAAACCGCGTCGATCTTTGCCTAGCGGAAAGGCGATTGCAGGGCGATCCGCGAGGTTGGCAAAGGCGGTGAAATCTGCCTGATTAGCGGGAACCGGGTCGCCAAATCTAAAGGCTGTTTGCGGTGCGGTCGGCATGAGGATGAAATCCGGAAACTCGGCTTCGCGGAGCACGCGGATATGAGCATAGGCCGCATCAATCCGGTTCTGCGGTAGATCGCGACCATATTCGAGCATACCCCGGAAGAAGTCAGAAAACCCGTCCGGCTTATTCTTCAACCGTCTCTCGTGTGCCGCGTAACCTTCGACTTCGGACAGAATCAGCCCGGCCCGTCGGGATTGACCATAGGCGTAGGACCCGAGGTCCGCTTTGGCGTAACCCTTTGAAATTTTATTGAATTCTTCGACAATGAACGGCTCGCACTCAACCGCATCTCCCCAATCGAGCGCATGAATATCGCCGACGACTCCGCCCGACAGATCGGTATCGGTAATTACCTCCATCACCTGAACGCAGGTCTCCAGCGTCGCCGTATGAACGCCAACCGTGTCGAGTGTTTGCGAGAGCGGGACGACTCCTTGCAGCATCGTATCTGAATGAGAGGGTTTGAAGCCCCACAGGCCGCAATAGGCTGACGGGATGCGCACACTGCCCATTGTATCTGTGCCGAGCGCCGCTTCGACAAATCCCGCCGCCACCGCCGCTGATGATCCGCCCGAGCTACCACCCGGCGTGTAGCCATCCTTGAGCGGATTGATCGTTTTGCCAAACCAGGGATTATCGGTTTGAGCCCCGAGCGCGCCCTCTTCCATATTGAGCGTACCGACCAGTAAAGCCCCGGCGGCTTTGAGGCGTTCAACCACGAGCGCATCTTCATCGGCCTTGCGCGACGCGTATGCCTTAATCCCGGCGTGCCAAAACTTGCCCTCTACCGCGATATTGGCCTTCACACCAATGGGCAGACCGTCGATGGGCGACAAAGGCTGACCCTCTTCCGCGCGCATATCGCTATCGGCCATTTCGGGGATGGCGAGATCGTTGAATGCGTCGATGACCGCGTTGATGCGATCATTGTCGGCCTTCATCGCTTGGTAGCAAGCTTCAAGACGGGATTGGGCGGTTAGCCGCTCAGTCAAAGCGCGTATCCACCAGTCGGATTGGTTTTTGCCGCACATCGACTTGCGTCACGTCGCCCGTCGTTCCAATTGGAACAAGCTTCACGCCCATGCCAAGGCCGAGCTTGCTCTTGAGCAGCGCCTCAAAGACCGCTTCTAATTCCGGCGTTGCGGGCGCATTGGTCTCAGCCACAACGATCATCTCGTCACGTCCAGCCTGATCGCGTTCAGCTCGGCAGTAAAATTCGCCGCCAAACGCGTCGATCTCTTCCATCAACGGGCCGAGTGCTTGCGGGAAGATATTGATGCCGCGCAGCTTCACCATATTATCGGATCGGCCGAGAAAGCCGTCGATCCGGTTGAGATTGAATCCGAGCGAACTTTTACCGGATCGAACCGCCGTGACATCATGTGTGTTAAAGCGGATGATCGGATAGACATCGTCTTTGAACAGGCAGGTCACGACCATATCACCCGTCTGACCGTCCGGAACGACGGCGCCCGTATCAATGTCGCAGACTTCCAGATAATGCGCGTCCTCCAGCACATAGAGCCCGTCTTGGTCCGGCCCCTCGCCCGCGATTGCGCCCGTATCGCCGACGCCGTACCAATCGTAACATTCCGCGCCGCCCCACATGTCAGACACTGAACCTTTATCTTCCCGGCCCATATGACCTGAAATCGTCCGTACGGGAATGTCGACGCCGGGCTCTAAGCCCTGCTCGCGCGCCACGGTGGCGAGTTTTTTGATATAATCGGCAAAACCCACGATGGCGGTGGATTTGAAATCGGCCAGCATCTGCACCTGTTTGACGGAGCGTGTTTCCACGCCAGTTCCGGCAGAGAGGAAGATGGCCTGCGTCCAATGGGTCACGGCTTCGCGGACATAATGGCCGCCATTAATCGGGCCGTGGCCATAGACGGAATGGACGATATCGCCCTGCCCAATCCCTTGCAGCGTATAGAGACGCGCGAGCAGAAGATTCTGAACTTCGCGAGATTTTGGTCCAAATGCCAGCACTTGCGGCTTTCCCGTCGTGCCGGAGGTGGTGTGAACCTTGACCGGCGGTCGTTTGTCGGCTGGATAAGATTCAAGCCCGGTCATGTCCCCCAGCGGCGGCAAGCGGTCGATACTCGCCATAAGATCAGACTTGTCGAACATGGGCAGTTTGTTGATGTCCTTAAGGCCATCAATATCGCCCGGTTCGATCCCCTGATCACCCCAAAGTTTTTGATAGAAGGGCGTTTTCCACGCCAAGGTTAGCATACGGCGGAATAGGCGGTCTTGATGGGCAAACAACGCATCGCGTGACGTGTTTTTGGCAAAGTCGATAAACGCGTCACCAATGGGATGATCCGCGCGGATCGCATCCGGGTCGACAAAGTCGAAATAGGTAGCGCTCACAATATTATGCCTCCGGCCAGACGAAATAAGTCACGCACATCGTCATACCGCTCTAGATGATTGACCCTTGCGATAAGCCCGTCCGTCACGGCGTCCGCCTTGTCTTTGCTCAAGCCAAAGGCGACACAGGTCCGAAATTTTTCTAGATGCTGCTCCCGGCTCAACGGATCGGTCGGCGATCCGAACAAATTAGCGATCATGGCCAGCCGCTCCGTCCCATCCGTCAGAACGGCCTTGGCCGATTGCGGCACAAATTCTGCCGGGTCTTCAACATGGTTGGTGTGGACCGAAATCTTGCCGGCGAGCGTGAGCAAGTCGGGATCATCCAGACTGTCTCGCGTGAAATCCTCAAGCCCAACTATGCCGCGAGTCAGTGTGAGGGCGGCGAGATAAGGAAAACAAAGCCGCGCATAGTTGGGACTCATCCCGGTCGTCGCCGGGCGGGCCACAAGGCGCGGTATAATGGGCGGGGCCTGCAATTCGAGATAGTCTAAATTCTCGGCAGTTACGCCCTGCTCCATCAGGCGCTGCACCAGCGAAATGCCACCCTGTGCGGCTCGGCCCGTTGGGAAGGGCTTCCAACTCACTTCCGTGATGCGGTGGGTTTTGCCCAAAAGCTCAGCCGCGCTTTCAATGTCGACTTCATCTTCGAACATGGCGAAATAACCGAACGGACCTTCGAGCGACTGTTCCGGACCGTGCAGCCCAGCCTGTGCTAGATCACAAGCAACGACTGCGGCCCGCGCCGCGCCCGCAATTTGCACCGGCAAGGTCGGTTTACCTTCAACATGAGCCTGCATAACGCCCGCACATTGGGCGAGCGCGCAGCCCATCGCCGATAGAGCCGTCGCCTCATCAAAGCCGCGCAGGCGCGCAATGCCGAGTGTTGCGCCAAACAAACCTGCCGTGGCGGGCCGGAAGAATTTCAACGGACTTTTTACGGCGACACCAAGTTCCACGGCGACATCAACCGCGACGATCAGCGCTTCCATCAACTCAAAGCCGGACGTCTTGCCGCGCGCTTCAACTTCAGAGCCGATGGCCGCCAATATCGTCGCCATGGGATGCACGACGGCCGGTTCATGGACGCAATCATATTCCATCGAATGGATCTGAAACCCGTTCAGAAAAGCGGCTGACGCTTGCGGCGCGGTCTCTCCGTGCCCCCAGAGATGTACACAACCACCCTCACCCCAGCTACGCACAACGGCGTGGACACTGTCTTGAAACGGGGCGTTCGACCCGGCGATTCCGACGCCGAGACTATCAAGCAGAAAGGTCTTCGCCGCGTCATAGGCGGAGTCTGAAAAGACGGATTGGGTCAGGGCGTAGGTGGCGAAATTGCGAGAGATATCGGTCATGGCAGAGCCTTACGATAATCGTCCAGCGATCCGGTCAGCGCGGCTTCGATCAGGGTCTTGACGGCTGCATCCTTCATCCCGCCATGTGTCATCAGCCCCGCCGCTTTGTCGCAAACTTGCTGCCCAGTCATCGGCACTTCGGGATCGCCGAGCGCGTCCGTGGCTATTGTGATCTGGCCGCCGATCTCAACGCTCGCGCCGTAATGGGCCGGATAGGCCGCGTCGAAATCTGGGCTTCTTTCGACGCTAACCCGCGCGCGGGTCGCCGCATGAGCCGCAATGGCGTCCGGCTCAAAATCTGACAATTCGGGCACACCCTTATCGAGGCAAACAGCGACGGCATGTTGCAGGCTAAACTTCGCCTCGATTGCTGTTTCAGGGGTCGGACGGTCGCAGAATTTCAGCGCATCGGCATAGGTTCGCACCGTGATTGACCCGCCCGTATCTGTCGCAGTCAGGGCCGCGTCGATAGCCGGGTGGGCATGGCGGCAAGCAGGATAAGGTTTGAGCGAGGTTTCGTGCAGCAGCCAATCGCCATAATCGGCCAGCACATCTTGCGGATCGCCGCCCGGACAGAGCGCTTTGAAGAAGCCTTGCTCGCCTTCCAATATCGTGCGTGGCCCTTGGAAACCCTGCGCAGATAGAAGCGCGGATTGTACGCCGACCTGTGCCGCGTGACCGGCGTGAAGCTGTTTGGCCATGGAGTCGGGTTCGTGACGCGTTTGCCATAGCCCGGCAGATTGTGTCCCGGCAAGACCCAGCGCGCTGACCAGGTCGCTGCCGGGCAGCAGATGGCAGGCCGCTGCCGCTGCGCCGAACGGGCCGCAGGTCGCCGTGTTGTGCCAGAATGTGTAATGGCCCGGCCCGACGGCCCGACCAATGCGGATTGTCGCCTCATACCCAATCACAATTGCGTCGAGGAGATCCACCGCGTCTGTGGTCACATGTTCCGCCATCGCCAGCGCCGCCGGAATGACCGTCGGGGCCGCATGCAGCACAGCGCGTTTATCAACATCGTCCATCTCCAGAACATTGCCGAGACAGCCATTATGCAGCGCCGCCATTTGCGCAGAAGCCGACGAAGAGCCGATCCGCGTACAACGCCCTGCCTCGTCTGCAAAGGCTGCGGCGATCTTCACACCGGCGGGTTCCGCCCGGCCCGCGACGGCGCACCCTGTCCAATCGAGCAAGAGCAGGCGCGCACGGTTCCGGTCCGCCTCAGTAATGGGACGGGCAAGCTGTTTGGCAAGCGCCTGAGTCGTGGTCGTCATTGTTTCGATAGGAATGCGATCATAGCGCCGTCTGGCGCAGTCATAATTGTTCCCGGCGCAATAGCGCCATCACTCGGACCGCCTTGCAGCCGATACCGAACTTCCGTCAGACCCACCGCGTCACGCGTACAGGTCGCGGAGAAGTTCCGGCCCGTTAGCCCGGCGTCAGCGCCCATCACCTCAATCATTTCAAATCGCCCGGTCTCCATCCCCTTCACAGGCGACACGATAGAGGCGCGGTAGGGCACGCTTGTCGTCAGCTCCACCGGAATGCCGAGCGGCATCAGCTCAGGCTCTTCCGACACATAAGGCTCGCCGTGATAAAAGGTCTCAAAGCCCAGATCCTCAGTGAAGAAGCGGTAGGTCGCGTCGCGGTCGCTCGCCATCTGCATGATATTGAACGGCACGCCGAACCGCTCAAAGTCTGGATAGTCTTCGGGCAGCGGCGTTGTCAGCCGCTCATAAAGCTGGACCTGCGCCCCTGTTTCTTGATGCGTCAACACCACAACGTTTAACTTTGAGGGGCCAAATTCAAGATAGGCCACCGGCGTCTTAGGCTCCCAGCCCAGCGCCTTGGCGTCCGCAACGATGGACGAAATATTTTTGGCGCGCATCATGAGCGACCAGTAACAGCCCGGTTCCCAGCTTGTCGCATCGGGCGCGCGGGCTTGCGGGGACCCTATCGGCATTTCTTCCAATATGATGCGCGCGCCCTGCCCGTCTTGCTGCAACATCATGACTGCCGGATCGGAATAGATGGCTGTATAACCGCCGATCTGCGTAAACAATCTAGCGAATTCCTGATTGTGATAGGTGCCAATTCGGACTTCGTCCCACGCATGGTTAACGACTGGAGTGACGTCAGCGCTAACTGCGGCGTCCTCGGCCACGTCCGTCGTTTGGCAGGCCGACACTGCGATTAGCCCAATGACCATCCATGGTTTCACGTGAAACATCCTTTTACCCCTTCATAAACCCAAGGGCGCGCCTTGCGATCACGCTCCAGAAATCCCTCGATCTCTGCCCGGCTTTGCAGGGTTTCTGCAATGGCGTCGAGACCTTCAACGAGACGGCGCTTCGCTGACGCATCAATCTCGAAACGCTGTCCGCTGATCGTCTGCGCAGGCAGATCAATCGTCACTTCGCGCGGCAATTGGTCGATCGCGGCACTGGATATCTGGATCGGCAACAGACCGTTGGCGATCAAATTACCGTGGAAGATCTCACCAAAGCTCGGCGCGATGATAGCGCGAATGCCATATTCTTTGAGGGCCCAGACCGCATGTTCACGCGAGCTGCCGCAGCCAAAATTACGCCCGCCGACGAAAACCGTGGCGTTCGTATAATCTGGCCGATTGAGAACGAAATCCGGGTTTGGGGTTCGACCCTCAGTGTAGCGTTGGCCTGCAAACAGTCCGCCGGACAGCCCTGTCTTAGACACCGTCTTCATCTCGCGCGACGGGATGATCTGATCCGTGTCGATATTATCGCGGCGCAGCGGCGCAGCAATTCCGGTATGTGTTGTAAAAGGCTTGTTCATGGCGCTGCGATCTTCCCGGCAACGGCGCTGGCTGCGACCACGGCGGGACTAGCCAAATGGGTGCGCACGTTCGGCCCTTGTCGGCCCTCAAAGTTCCGGTTTGTGGAACTGACTACGCGCGTGCCGGGCGCGAAGGTGCGTCCGCCCGCATAGAAACAAAAGGCGCAACCCGCTTCGCCCCATTCGAACCCCGCATCGCGGAAGATTTGGTCAATCCCTTCGGCTTCGGCTTCTCGCCGCACCGCCATTGATCCCGGCACACAGATCGCGGTCACTCCGTCCGCAACTTTGCACCCGCGCAAAATCTCGGCGGCCGCCCGTAAATCACTGATCCGGGCATTGGTGCAGGATCCGATAAACGCACCGCCGATGGGCAGACCTTCAATCGCCTCACCGGCCTTAATGCCCATATAGTCAGACGCATCAGCCCTTCCGTCGAGCCGACCCGCCTGTCCCGGCGACGTGCCCCAGGTGATCGTGTGACCAACGTCAGCCGCGTCGAACACATGTTCAAAATCGAAACTCGCGTCAGCGTCAGTTTTCAAAGTCCGCCAATAGGCGAGTGCGGCGTCCCAATCGTCGCTTTTTGGGGCGAAACGCCGACCTTCGAGATAATCGAACGTCGTCTCGTCCGGGGCGACAATGGCGGTGAAAGCGGCAAATTCGACGGCCATATTGCACAGTGTCAGCCGCGCCTCGATTCCGAGCGCCTCGACGGATTCGCCGCAAAATTCAACGGCGCAGCGTTTCGCCCCGTCCGCGCCGAGCGTCCCGATAATATACAAAATCAAATCCTTGGCGGTGATGCCATCCGCCAGTTTTCCATCAACTCGTATCCGCATTTGCGGCGGGCGTTTCAGGCGCAGCGTGCCTGTTGCCATCGCATGTTCCGCATCGGTCGAGCCGATGCCCCAAGCGGCCGCGCCGAGCGCGCCTTGGCTGCAGGTGTGACTGTCTGGACAAACCAGCGTTAGGCCGGGTTGAGCGATGCCAAGTTCTGGCGAAATGACGTGAACGATTCCCTGATCCGCGCTGTCGACGTCGATCAGATTGATCCCCGTTTTCTTTGCCGCTGTGCGAGTCGCGGTAATGAAAACCTCGCCGCCGGGGGTACGGGCATCATTGCGGCCCCGACCTTCATCCGTGCTGACGATATGGTCCATGGTGCAGAAGACGCGCGCCGGGTCGATAGGCTCACGCCCTGACGCCAGCAGGCTTTCCAAGGCCACGGAGCCCGTGCGTTCATGCAGAAAAACGCGATCAATCGCGATCAAATCCTCGCCCGACGCCTCACCTGATTTTGGGGTCGTAACGCGGTGCGCGTCCCAGATTTTGTCGAATAGCGTGCGGGCCATAATCATATAGATAGGGCAGCCGCGCCAAAACGCGACTGCCCTTTATCAAAGACGACGAATGTTAGCTTAGAAGTTGAAGCCGAAATCGACGCCGTAAGTCAGAGGCTCAGCCGCATAGACAGCATTCCCTGTCCCTGTACCGGCACGGAAATATTCCTTATCCGTCAGGTTTCGCGCCCAGAGCGCTACGCTCCAGAACGCATCATTCGGTTTATAGGCAATCCGCGCATTGGCGAGGTCAGGCACATCCGTTGCGGCACTGGCAGGCGAGTTGGCGACCAGATTGAAGCTATCGTCTTCGAACGAGATGTCGCCTGAGAATATAAGGTCCGCATTGCCGAGTGGCTGCGTATATTGCGCGCTGATATTGGCCTTGTAGGCCGGCGCGTTTTTCAGCTCCAATCCGAGGGCGCAATCAATCGTCACAACGCCGCCCGCACAGGGCACGCCATTATTGGTCAGACCGCCAGCCTGATCCAAGGTCAGTGACGTGTATTTGGCGTCCAATAACCCTAGATTTGCATTTAGCTGGAACCGCTCCGTTGGGGCGAAGGTGAAGTCGAACTCAAAGCCGGAAATCTCCGTTTCATCGACATTAAACCGCGTAAAGCCAAGGCCTGGGACGGAGGCAGCAATCTGAAGATTGTCATACTGATTGAAGAAATAGGTGCCGTTGAACCGGATTCTATCATCGGCCAGACGCGATTTGAATCCGACTTCGATGGTCCCGACTTCTTCCTCTTCGACGGGCTGGAAACAGGCCGCCGGACCGAAACAATCGGGTGACACGGCGCCGCCCTTAAAGCCCGTTGCGTAAGACGCATAAATCATCACGTCATCGTTTACATCATAGTCGATTTTTGCGTTGTAGCTGACATTGCTGCCGCCCACATCGACCGCATTGGTGAGGTTGGACGACCGCGCGATCCCTTGGAATTCGCGGTCCTCATCCGTGTAGCGCAAGCCACCCGTGAGGGTCACGTCACCGACGTTATACTCGCCCTGACCAAAGACAGCGAAGCTTTCGACATCAGCTGCGACGCTGAACGGAAATACGAAGCTCGTATCGAGATTGAGATCCTCTTTGAAATAATAGGCCCCAGTGACAAAGTTAAACGCGCCGTCAAAATTGGAGCTGGCCGTAACTTCTTGGCTGATCTGTTCCTGATCCGTCCGCTGACGATAGGGGAAGCCGATATGCGACGACAGATTATCGTCGAGACGTCGGAAGGACGTGATGGACTGGATCGTAAATTGTCCGACATCGCCCGTGATTTGACCCGATACGCCTCGGCTTTTTGTCTCGTTAAAGAAGCCTGCGAAACAGCCGACAGGCCGCGTGAACTGGAATGACCCCGCCTCGCGGTCCGCTGGACCGCCATCAACGCAAGAGGTTCCCGGCGCGGGTTCGACGGTGAAAATATCGCCATCGGCATCGAGACTATCGACAATGGAGGATGGGATCGGATCGCTGTCATCATCGGCATAATCCGCGATCAGCAGGAAGTTCCAATCGCCAACGTCTTGGCTCAGCGAGCCCCGGAATGCGATTGTCTCTAGGTCGCCGACATTTTCAAAATTGGTCCCGCCAAGCGTCCCGTTCGGGTTGATGTCGAAAAACCCGTCGCGGCTTTTGTAAAGACCAGACACGCGCAGAGCCGTCGTGTCAGAGATCGGCACATTGACCGATCCTTTCACGTCAAACCGCTCATTATTCCCGTAAGTCACGCGGCCATTGGCGGCGAAGCTTTCCGTGTCGGGCTTCTTGGTCGTGATCTTGATCGCGCCGCCATTTGAGTTGCGGCCATAAAGTGTACCTTGTGGTCCGCGCAGAACTTCGATCTGCTCAAGATCGACCAGATCGAACAAGGACCCGACAAGCCGTCCGTAATAGACACCGTCGACATAAGTCCCGACAGCGGGTTCGACGAGGCCGCGTGATTCATCCTCACCGATGCCGCGCAGGAAAATCCGCGCCGCGTTGGCCGTACCCGTATTAGTGCCCAAATTGAGGTTCGGCACGAAGCTCTGCAGGTCGAGCGTGTCTTCTATTTGGCGAATTTCCAGATCTTCGGCGGTCAACACGGTCAGGGACACCGGAACATCCTGAGCGGATTGCGTCCGACGCTGGGCCGTCGTGATGACCTCATCAATTTGGGCAAAGGCGTGAGTCGGCAGCAGCATCGCGCCCGCTAAAGCAGCGATGGATGCGGTACGAGTGAGGCGTTTGGTTAGCATGAATTTCGTTCCTTTAGACCGTGACGCGACCGAGGGATCACGCCGTGTGGGGCTTCTATTTGGCCCCGAGGAGCAAGCTCTTCGGCTTGTCTACTCCTGCGTTCATTTTCATGAACCCTCCCCGTTTAGGGTCACTTCGGGTTTCACCTTTTTGACATGGAACAATTTGTGACATGCTTTTTGTGATGACTGTTGCAAACATGTCGCACCACACAGATTTTCACCAAGCTATGCCAGCCATGCGCGTGCATGAAGGGGTTTGGGCTGGCACTTATATTCACCTCGATGCGCAAGCACAGGAGATCGAACGGCATGAAAGCCGAGTCGTGTGCGAGTTTCCAGACGGCGGTCCCTTCGCTTATATTCAGCACAACACCTTTACCCACGCCGATGGTCGGGTAGACCGCGCACAGCTGGACGGCACGTTTCGCGATGGGCGTCTGTGGTGGGATGAGCCGACCTTTGCTGGCTCGGCTTGGGAAACATATGATGGGCTGATCCTGCTGCATTTAGATCGCAAGGATTTACCGGGCGTGGTTTTCTGGGAAATCATCCTGCCGCCTATCAATGGCCTGCGCTCCCGCACCTGGCATTTCGTCAAGGACGGAACGTTGATCCGGCGGACACTCTGCGAGGAAAAACGAATTGCGCCCGATTGACCCACGCCAAGACACAGGCCGCGTCGCTCGTTAGAACAAACGAATGAATAAGCCTGTGATCGATAGCCTGACCCAACTGCTCGGCACGGAGGGGGTGAGCGATGCAGTTGCCCGCCGCGTCCTGTTCTCTGAGGATATTTGGGCCAAGGGCAACCTCGCCGACTTTGTCATTTCGCCGCGCACGACCGAGCAACTCGCTGAAGCCGTTGCTGTGGCCCACCGCGCCAAGATCAGACTGAACCCGCGCGGCGGCGGCATGAGCTACACCAAAGGCTACACGCCGGACCGCAAGGGCGTGGCGATGCTCGACCTGTCGCAGATGAACGACATCATCGAGATCAACGAAGCCGATATGACCGTCACGGTTCAGGCCGGGGTGACGTGGATGCAGCTTTATGATGCGCTAAAACCCAAAGGACTCCGAACCCCATTCTGGGGCCCTCTGTCTGGCATAAGCTCCACCATTGGCGGCGGGCTATCGCAGAACAATGCCTTCTTTGGTGCGGGAACCTATGGCCCTTCGACCGATTCGGTGACATCATTAACGGTCGTTTTGGCCGACGGAACCATTGTCAAAACGGGCACAGCGGCCAGCCCCAAAGGCAAGCCATTCTGGCGGCAATATGGTCCCGATCTGACCGGGCTGTTCCTGTCTGATGCAGGCGCGCTCGGCTATAAAGCCGAAGCGACATTCCGCCTTATCCCGCTGCCGACCCATGAAGATCATGCCAGCGTTGAGTTTGATGATGCGAGTGCATGGGCCGAGACGATGGCAGAGCTTGGTCGGCTTGGCTTTGCCTGCGAACTATTCGGGTTCGATCCAAAACTTCAGGACGTTCGGATGAAACGGGCGGGCCTCGCTGCCGACTTTAAAACGCTCGGCAATGTCGTGACCAAATCTAAGGGCGGCCTGCTCAAAGGCATTAAGGACGGCGCGAAAGTCGTCATGGCCGGGCGCAGCTTTCTTGGTGACGCCGCCTATTCCCTACACTGGGTTGTGGAAGGTCATTCCGAGGGCGAAGTCTCGGCTAAGATGAGCCGCCTCAAAGCCATTGCCGACAAATATGGCGCGCGCACGATTGAAAATTCCATTCCAAAAATCATTCGCGCCAACCCGTTTACGCCGCTCAATAATATCCTCGGCCCGCAGGGTGAACGTTGGGTTCCGATCCACGGGATCGTGTCGATGGGTGACGGTCCGGCCTGTTTCGCCAAGATCGACGCCATGTTCGACGGGATGAAAGACGCGCTGGCCAAATACGAAATTACCACAGGCTATTTGATCACCACATTATCGACTAATGGCTATCTGGTTGAGCCTGTCTTCATCTGGCCCGAAGAAACCCATTCGATCCACGAACAGACGGTCGAGCCCGCAACGCTCAAACGCGTCAAACGCTTCGAACCCAACCCAGATGCAACAGCGGTCGTGGAACAGGCCCGCCAGAATATCCTCGATATTTTCACTGAATTTGGCGCGGCCCATTTCCAGATCGGTCGGACCTATCCTTATCTCGACAATATGTCCGACGAGACCCGCAGTGTGCTGGACGGCATCAAGACGCTACTGGATCCAAACGGTCTGGTGAATGCCGGATCCCTTGGCTTGAACAAGGCCTAGCCCGTGCATTTAATCCGCGCGGCAACATTGGCGTCATCCGATCTCGACCGATCCATCGATTGGTACACGACGTGGCTCGACTATTCTGTCGTTGAAGAGAGCCATATTGATAGCGACCTTGCCAATAGCTGGAACGCGCCCCGGCTCGGCGGGCGGCGGCAAACCCTTTTACGCCCGGCATCTGGTCGCGACGTTTATCTCCGCCTGATCCAACAGGACACGGATCCCGACTATGAGCCGCTGAAAAGCTATGGCTGGAACGCGATTGAAATCTGCACGCAGGACACGGATGCGGTGAATGCGCGAATGATCGAGAGCCCGTTCAAGATCATTGGCCCCCCACAGAAAATCGCGGGTCTCGACTCGATTTACCCTATGCAAGTGATGGGACCGGACCGGGAGGTCGTTTATCTCACTCAGATCAATGACGATCTGCCCGAATATGATTTGCCGCGGGCGAGTAGCCTGATCGACAGCCTGTTTATTCTGGTCATGGGTAGTTCCGATATGGACCGCGAACTCGCCTTCCTGCGCGACGTGATCGGCTTATCGACCGGGCGCTCGATGGACATCGACTATACGATGATCAACAAAGCGCACGGACTGCCCGACGGTAGTCTGCACGCGCTGGCCACAGTCAAACATGAGCGCGACGTGTTTCTGGAAGTCGATCAATATCCGGATGGCTCGACCCCGCGCCCAAGACGGAAGGGTGAGCTTTATCCCGGCATCGCGATCGGGACGCTTTATCATCCCGACTTCGACGCCGTGCTCGCGCGGTCTGGCCAGACCGCGATCACACCGCCCGGCATCCTCTATGGCGGCAAACGCGCCGTCACCCTGACAACGCCTGACGGCACCCTCATTGAGATTGTAGACACATGAAACAGGTCGTTCTGAAACACGCGCTCACCGATAAACCGAAGGCGAAAGATTTCGAGCTGATCGATATCGACACGCCGAACTGCCCGGACGGCGGCATTCTCGCCGAAATCAAATATATCTCGCTCGACCCTTATGTTGGCACACGGTTGCGTGGTCAGCATATGGGCGAACCCGCGCCGGAACCCGGCGCGGGTCTGATCCCAGGTGCGATTGTTGCGGAAGTGGTTGAGAGCCGATCCAGCAAGGTTAAAAAAGGCCAGTTCATCCACGCTATGGATGGCGGATGGACGGAACGGATCGGTCTCTATGACGATCAGTATCAGGTCATCGATCCGAACGCCGCGCCGCTCGACGCTTATGTTGGCGTGCTCGGTATGCCCGGCCTGACCGCCTGGTCCGGCGTGACGCAATTAGCCCGCATTCAGGACGGCGAGACATTCCTTGTGGACGCCGCGTCCGGTCCCGTCGGCGCGACAGCGGCGCAGATTGCTAAAGTGCGCGGCGCAGCCCGCACCATCGGCATCGCGGGCGGGCCAGAGAAATGCAAACTGGCCGAAGACACATTCGGCTTTGATCGCTGCCTCGATTATAAAGCTGACGGTTGGGAGGCTGAGCTCGCCTCAGCCGCGCCGAACGGCATTGATGTCCATTTCGAAAATGTCGGCGATCAGATGCTCGGTCTCGCCATGCAACATCTCAATCTTTACGGTCGCGTCGTTCTCTGCGGGCTGGCAGCCCATTATCACGGCGGGGCACCCGCCATGACATCGGTCGGTATGATCATCGGCAAGCGCGCCCAAGTAATGGGGCTGGTCGTCTATGATTATTATGACCGATGGGACATTTTCCGCTCTGAAATCGCGCCGCACGTCAAATCCGGTCAGATCGCCTACGTCCATGACCAAGTTGACGGGCTGGCTCAGGCTGGCGGCCTGATGGAGCGTTTGGTTGGCGGAAAAAATGTCGGAAAGGCAGTAGTGAAACTATGAAGACACATCGCACATGGCGCGGACGCATCTCTTATACGTCGCACAAGCCTGACCGTATGAACGAGGATCGCGGGCGCGAGACCTTCACCTTTCATGAGCAGACTAACGGTACATCCGTACTACACGCGCATACTGAAATCGACGATGCGCCGGATGTGTTGCGCGATGTCGTCGCGAGTTTCGAGACCGACACACTAGCCCCAATTGACGGATTTTCGCGGCTCTCCGTCGGCGGCGTGTTTGAGGGCTGTGGCTGGTTTAATTTTAACGACACTCACGCCCGCTTTAACGGCTTTAACCGCATGGCCGGCCCGAATAGCGCGGAGATTGAGATCAGCGAACGCACCCCTTGGTTCGGCCATCACGCGATTATTAATGACGGCTTTCTCGGCCGCCTGTTTCCGCTGGATGCCAAGCCCGGCAAGATCAGCCTCAAACAGGTCATGATGAGTTCGCCCGACCACCGGGGCGCAACTGGCCCCGAACTCTTCTCGCTCAATTTCGGTATTGTCTATGAAGGCGACGAGACCATCACGGTCGGCGCAGGCACGTTCGAAGCGCGCAAATTTTCCATTGTCGATACGGCAGAAGGTCTGCCGGAAGAACATCCACCCTATGAAATGTGGTGTTCGCGCGACGCGCACGGTTTCTTCCTCCAAGGCGGCGTCGGTGGGTATATGAAGACTTGGTATGAGCTGACCGAACTGGTGGAAATCAGCTGATGGACCTCTACAGCCTCGCGCTCTACCTCCATATTCTACTGTTCGTCTTTTGGCTTGGCGGCGATCTTGGTGTGGCTGTGCTGGGTGAGCAGTTCCGCAATCGCAAAGACTATACGCTCGATCAGCGGCTGGCTCTGCTCAAAGTCCTCGTGATGGTCGATATGGGGCCGCGCACAGCGTGGGCCTTGATGGTGGGGAGTTCCATCTCTCTGGCACATCTGGGCGGCTATTGGATTCTGCCCATCTGGTCCCTCATCCTCGCTTGGGCAATCTCCGCAGTCTGGTTCTATCTGGTCTGGGCGGCCCACAAAGCCGGACAGACGCCGCGTGGTGCGAAGCTGCGCAAGGTTGAGATGGTCCTGAAATGGGCGCTTGCGGCGGGCTATCTTTATATTGGTTTCGTCAGCTTAGTTTTGGGCACACCGCTCGCGTTCAATTGGCTGGCCGCCAAAGCTTTTCTATTCGGCCTCATTTTCATTGCCGCGATAATGATCGATGTGCGGTTCAAACCTGTTGGACCAGCCTTGATGGCATTGATCGAAAAAGGCTCATCCGATGAGACTGAACAGCCCCTACGGGCCGTGATGGATCGGTCCCGTCTCTGGGTTCGGATCACCTATATTTTGCTCATTATCGTTGGATTTGCAGGAACAACAAAATTCTTCTAAACAGCCTTAACTGTAACTTATGTTATTTTCTGTCATAAGTTTGGAACAGAATCGGCGTTGAATGTATTTCAGTACCGAATTCGTAACAAAACTCGATTGAGCTTAACGGGAAAAATTATTTTATGGCGTACCGCGTGATGATATTGGAGGACGACCCATTCATCGCGCTCGACATGGAGGGCATCATGGAAGATGCGGGTTATGACATTGTCGGTCCCGTGGCCTCTGTTCCTGAAGCGCTTAAGCTTATTAGCGATAATGACTCAGGCAGACCGCATGTTGCACTGCTGGATTTCTACGTAACCGGCGGAACCTCCGAATTTGTTGCGCGCGAGCTTGCTAAACAGGGCGTCCCTTTCATGTTTGTGACCGGGAACGCCGATGATGTGCGCGAATGTATGGGCGATCACGACCCTCTGATCCGCTCCAAACCAGTTCAGGTTGAGCGGATTGTTAAGGATGTACAGACGCTGCTCGACTAAAACCGCCTAGCCTTTATTATAATTTTCGCGGTCGAGCACTTTGTTGAGCTCCATGAAATAGCCATCCCGATCAAACAAATAACAGGTCCGCACCACAATCGGATCACCGCCTGCGCGCGCTGGATAGGTCGTATTCCCCGCTGGGGCTGTCATGAAGACACCGTCAAGCTCTGCCGCCGCCTCGCAATGCTCGTCCACTTTCTCCGTATTGAAAACCAGCAGCGCGTCGCCAATGCCCATCCGGCGACGCGGCGCGGGGACATCCAGTTTTGGATCCAGCCATTCCAGAAGGCCGATCCAGCCGACCCAGCTATCATTGCTTGAAATGAGCACAAGCCGCGCTTTCGCGCCGGGTTGGCCCGCTGGCAATGCTTTGCCGCTCATCGTGACTTCGGCGTCGTAATTAACTTCGAAGCCGAGCACGTCGCGATAGAGTTTCAAGCTTTCATCAATATCTGACACGATGAGCGAGGTTCGGCGCAGATCGGTCGCAAATTTCTGTGACGCTGCATCAGGCGCGGCGACATTGAGGTCTTCTGCGGCCATCGTGGCGTCTGCACAGGCACCCAAAACTGCCAGTGCCGCGCTGCACATCGCTACATTTAATAGTCGTCTGATCATCATCTTTCCTCCCAAATAATAAGGCCCGGCGTATAGACGCCGGGCCTTATTCAATTTGCGTTGTGTCAGGGATATCCTGAAATCGTCGACCCTAGAAGTCGAGTTTCGCTCGCACACCAATCTGACGCCCCCGGCGATAGGACAGGAAGGTCGAGCGTGGGCCGACAACTGTACGGTCAACCGAAGCCGCCCCCGGCGTCGAAGAACCAATCGTATTGAAGCCTTCCATCAGATCGAACCAGCGTGTAGCGGCGGGGGGTGTCCGCTCGTCCGTCAGATTGCGGCCAAATATTTCCAAGCGCACATTATTATATTTGATCCCAATCTGACCCGACAAGATGTTGGTACCGCCTGTCTCCATCAAATTATGAACCTGAATGAATTTGGAGCTTTCATGTGTGAAATCCGCATTGACGAAGCCGTTGACGGTGTCGCTGATCGGAAACTCACTCTGCACAAACAGCGATGCCTGATGTTCAGATGTGAGCGGTACTTTGTTGCCCGAAATATCGCAGGACAGATTACCCGTGAACAGTCCATCCGCATCGAATGTTGGCGATGTTGGATTGGCTGAGTCTCGGATCGTGCCGGTTGTCGGCGGGTTGGTCCGATCAAAAGCCGCGATCAAGTACCCGCCCGAATTCAGCGTAAACTGGAAATCGTCACACCCCGAGGTAAATTCAGCGTCGGTCCAGGCATAGGAACCACCGACCCTAATAAAGTCATTAATGTCGAAGCTGCCTTCGAATTCGAGGCCCATGATTTCGGCATTACCCTGATTGGTCGCAACGGAGTTAACATTGCCGCCTGTGATACTCGCGACCGGTGTGGTCAGCTGATACTGAGCGATATCGTTAAAATAGCCAGAGACTGTGAAACGGGCATTGTCGCCAATACGTCCCTTGAGACCGACTTCAAAAGCTTCGACTTCTTCGGGAGCGTAGAACTCATCACCCGACGCGACGCCGATTGAGCCATTGACCCCGCCAGGCTTCACACCATGGGCAAATGAGCCGTATGTCGAAAGACTATCATTGATGTCGTAGGACAGGATCGCCTTGTAGACGAAATCGTCAAAGGTGACCTCATTGCTATAAGCCGGGATCGTCGCGCCGTCCAATTCATCGCGACCCTTCGTTTCTTCCTGATAGCGTCCTTCAAAGGAGGCTGTCAGTTGATCCGAAATGTCGAAATCGACTGTCGCAAACACCGCCTTGTTTTCAATGCTGAGCGTGTTGCCACTTTGCAGGCCAAGCTCATCATCTGCAGAAACCCGGCCGAGAGACCCGTTAAAGCCCTCATCAGTTTGATTATAATAATAAGCCCCGACGGAGAAGCGCACAGACTTCGTCACATCCGTACTGAGACGCGCTTCCAATGAAATGTCCTCAACTTCACTGATTCCTGTTGTGTTGAGGAAGGCATCTGCCTGCGGGATGGAGAAAAACGGACTGATCCCAATGAAGAAGATCGACCCTGCCTGATGATCTGAATCAGATCCCGTCAGAAGCTCCTGGTTGCGATATCCAGCCGAGAGCGAAAGGCCCATCCCGTTATCAAACTCGGTCTCAAACAGAGCTGTGCCGAAGAAAAGATCGCGTTCAACGCCGACAAACGGTGTGCCGTCCAGATCTTGCGTCGGGTCGAGATCCTCGAATTGATCGAGGCTGCCGCAGAAATACTGGAAGTTATTGTCGGTTGTGACGGTGTTCGGATAAATATCTGAGAATGGTGCAAAGGGGAGTAGGAAGGCCGGCAATCCGCCTTGTGGGTCGTAATAAGCACCAGAACGATAACCCGGGAAGCAGTTGTTCTGCTCGGCCCCAATCAGGCGGAATGGTCGCGGGCCGTCCGTATCATTGGCGTAGCCCATGCGGAAAATAGCGCTCGTGTTATCATTGAAATTGACGTCGAGCGTGCCGTTCAGATTGATCGATTCCTCTGCGCCCATTTGTGCGCCGCCAGCAGCCGCGTTAGTCCATTCACCGTCGCCGCCATATTCATAATAACGACCTGAGAGGGAGAAACCCATCACATCTTCAACCAGTGGCCCTGAGACCCGGCCATAAAACTGATATTCGTCATCCTCAGCCGCTGTGGCTTCGACCGAGCCTTCCCAACCGCTCTTGCTTGCGCGTTTGGTGATGAAGTTGATCGCGCCTGAATAGGTGTTCCGTCCGTAAAGCGCAGACTGCGGCCCTTTGACGACTTCGACACGCTCAACATTGCGAATGTCCACGGCCTGAAGGTCACCGGAATAATAGACGCCATCGATGAAGTAGGCGGCCCCGGCTTCGACGCCAAACTGCACACCAGCAAGGATGTTGGCGGCGCCGCGAATAACGGGTCGTTCCGTCGTACGACCGAAGGCATTGGAGAAAGAGAAGCCAGCCGTATGGCGCGCGACATCATCAATACTCTGAATACCCAAATTTTCGATTTGCTGCTCGGATATTGCCGTCACAGCGACCGGGGCTTCAATGAGCGTCTCTTGTACGCGGCGGGCCGTCACAACGATTTCGTCATCGACGATCTGCGCGGCTGCCGGTGACATGATGAGCAGCGCAAGCGCTACGGCGGAAGCGGAGCCCGTTAGGCCGGCTCGGATATTGGTTCTTGTCACTGGAAGGTCCCCTTTGCACAGTCAGATAGTCACTCCGCTATGTCCGGCGTGGAACCGCGCCAATTTGACCTAGGTCATGTCAGTAACATCACTCGCATAATTGCACCGCGACTGTAGCAAACTTGTCACACCGCTCTGGATGACGCGTTATCCGGCCTCTAAAGACCATGGCGCAATGCCGCCAAAACGATCTGCCAAAGTGTCGACCAGCGTTCGAACTCGGCGCGGCATATGCCGGGTTGGGGACCAAACGGCGTAGACGCTCGGCGCATCGAATATGTAGTCTGGCAGGATCGGTAGAAGTTGCCCGGCCCGCACAGCGTCGCAAAGAATGAAATCGGGTTGGATCACGACCCCCAGCCCCGCAATCGCCCCGTCCCTGAGAAAATCGCCATTGCTGGCTTGCATGACAGAGGTCGTGGATAGTGTGCCGCGCTGTCCGTCTGCAGCGCGGTAAGGCCAACTCCGAGCCGTGCGTAATCGGTAACTCAACTCAGGCGCACCGTTCAGATCCTCAATAGACTGCACCGGACCATGCTGTGCCAACCAGTCTGGAGACGCGGCGCAGAGCATCCTCACATTCGCCAATTTTCGCGCGACCAGAGCGCTATCATCCAAGCGACCGATCCGCACCGCCAAGTCGATCCCTTCGGCGATCAGGTCCACTTTTCGGTCAGAAAAATCGACATCAAGGACGATATCCGGATGATCCAGTTGGAACTCAATCAAGGCGGGGCCGAGCTGTGACAGCCCGAAAGACAGCGGAGCCGCAATCCGAATAGGCCCCGCCAGCGCGCAATCAGCGCCGCTCGCATCGTCTTCCATTTCGCGCCACGCCCTGAGCAAACCCTGCGCCCGGTTATAATAGCTGCGCCCAGCATCCGTAAGCGACAACATCCGCGTCGACCGGTTGAGCAACTTGATCCCTAAACGCTGTTCGAGGGATTTGAGGCGGCGTGAGACGCCGGACTTATCAACCGATAGCGCCTCAGCCGCCCCCGTGATGCTGCCCGCCTCAATGGTTTTGACGAACATCTCGGCTTCAGTAAAACGATCCATTTGTTGCAGTTATCGCAACAATGACTTGCGATCAAGCAGGCTTATGCGCGCTAACCACAACACATAGATAGGCATCACCAAATAAGACCCGACACTAGGAGACACACATGGCTCAGCCCCTCAACATTCTTCGCATCGACGCCTCTGCCCGCAAGCACGGCTCGATCAGTCGCGAACTCGCAGACCTCTATATTGACCAGATCGCGGAACAGCGCGCTGTGCGCGTTGAGACCCGTGACACGAGCGATGGCCTCCCCCTCGTCACCCAAGATTGGATTACCGCCAATTTCACGCCCGAAGAGGATCGTACGCCGGACGACCGCGCCGCCTTAGCTATGTCAGACCGCTTGGTCGATGAGCTCAAGCGTAATGAGCTTCTGGTGATCAGCACGCCGATCTATAATTTCGGTGTTCCGGCCGCGCTCAAGCTCTGGGTGGATCAGGTCGCACGGGCGGGACTAACCTTCCGCTACACGGAAAACGGTCCCGTCGGACTGCTGGAGGGCAAACGCGCCGTTATTCTGCTCGCGTCAGGTGGGACCAAAGTGGGTAGCGATATCGACTTCGCCACGCCCTACCTCCGCCATGTACTCGGCTTCATCGGCATTACCGATGTGGAGATTATCGCCGCCGACCAGTTGATGGCCAGCGGCCCCGACAAAATTGAACACACCAAAGATCAAGTCCGCGCTCTTGCGGCTTGAAAAGACGTCAATCACGAATGAGAAAGGACTTCACTATGACCAGACGAACAACACTCGCAACCGCTGTCGCCGCAACGACGACACCCGCGATCGCTAGAACGACACCGTCAAAGTTGGCGTCCGGACTAGTGCTGCGCCCTGAGGAGGCGCGCGGCAAAGCTAATCATGGCTGGCTGCGCTCAGCCTTTAGCTTTTCTTTCGCCAACTATTTCGACCCCGAGCATATGGGATTTGAGAGTCTGCGCGTCATCAATGATGACATCATCGCGGGCGGCGGTGGCTTCCCCATGCACCCGCATAAGGATGCGGAGATTTTCTCCTATATTCTGGAGGGATCGCTGCAACATCGCGACAGTATGGGTAATGGCTCGACCGTGGGGGCTGGCGGCATTCAATATATGAGCGCCGGATCCGGTGTGACCCATAGTGAGTTCAACCCGAGCGAAACCGACCCAATGCGGTTGCTTCAGGTCTGGCTGATCCCGAACGTGTCCGGCGCGACCCCGCGCTATGACACGCTGGATATCCGCCCAGAGGACAAGGACGGGAAACTGGCTTTGTTTTTGTCGCCCGACGGTCGGGATGGTTCGATGACGATCCGTTCAGACGCCGATATCTATGCAGCCACACTGAACGGCGATCAGACCATGTCTCACGAGATGGGGGACGGCACGCGCGGTTGGGTTCAACTCGCCAGCGGGTCGATTACCATTAATGGTGAGGATTTGAGGCGCGGTGACGGTCTGGCCATTCGCGAAAGCGGACGGTTGGAGATGAGCCGCGGCGATAGTGCCGAACTGCTCTACTTCGAATTTGCGTAACAAACTGACTCGGTCGTCCGGCTTGTCTGGGCGGCCTTTCTCTATAGGAGTTCTCTCATGAAACTTTACACGCTCGCTGGCACTTGCGCGCTGGCACCGAATATCGCCCTCGCCTGGGCCAATGCCCCCGTTGATGTCGTCCTGCTGGAACGCGGCGCGCATAAAGAAGAGGCCTATCTGGCAATCAATCCTAAAGGTCAGGTTCCCGCTTTGGTGTTTGATGACGGTGATGTGCTGACCGAGGCGACGGCGATCCTTGCCTATATCGGGGCCGTTTATGGCGGTCATGCAGAGTTCGCGCGCGACAAACCCTTGGGCCGCAAAGAAGCCGAAGCGCTGAGCTATTTGTCGTCCGAAGTCCACGCCGCTTTCAAAGGCCATTTCGCGCCCAGCACTTTCGCTGACACGCCGCAGACAGAGAAAGTCGTGCGGCATAAGACCTACGCCCGGTTGGATGAATATTTCAAACGGCTTGATGCTCAGATCGAGGAGACGGACGGTCCCTGGCTGCTCGAGGCCAGAAGCTACGCCGACGCCTATCTCTATATCGTCATGCGCTGGGTCGAACGGACCCCGCTACAGCTAGCGGATTATCCAAACCTGCTGACACATCAGCAAGAAATGGAAAAAGATGACGGTGTCTTGCTGGCGTTGGAGCGGCAGGGGATGAAACCAGCGGGCGCCTAGGTGACAGCTGTTCATACGACCATGACGGATGGGCGCGCCCTGTGTTTGCGCCCTCTGAATGTTGGGGACACCCCCCTGATTGAAGCCGGAATAATCGCCCTGTCCGACCGATCTCGGTATTTGCGGTTCTTCTCCGGCTTTAAACAAGCGCCCCAAGCGGTTCTCGATCTCCTGACAGATTTTGATGATGACGATGACCATCTCGCCTGGGGGGCGGTCGATGCGAGTCTGGATGACAAACCCGCCATCGCCGCCGCGCATATAATTCGAACCGAAACCCTGCCAGACACGCGCGGTGATTTTTCGGTCGCCGTGCTCGACGACTATCATCATCAAGGCGTAGCTCGCGCGATCATTCAATGTTTGTTTTCTGAGGCCGAGAGCCACGGCTTTACCCATGTTGAGCTCGACGTGTTGACCGAAAACAAATCGGCAATCTCTCTTTTCAAATGGCTCGGCGGGAGAACCCTCAAAACCTTTGGCAATGTCGGCCATATGGAAATTGATATCCAACAGGCTTTGTCGATCATGAAGGCGTGATCATCGGCTACCATGCGAGTATTCGGCGGGCGACAGTGGTTTATCTCGAGAAGAGTTCAAACCGTTTACCAGAGTGATCAGCGTTGCAGCCAGCAACTGACTGGTCACGATTCGCCTCACGCAAATCACGGCGAAAAGGGATGAAGCCTGCAAAATCCAAGCAAACAACTCCGTAATCTGTCACAAAATTGCCCCAAAATGGCCTCGTTTCAGCGTGAACTTTTCCGCCAAGAAGACGTTTCATCTTGGCATAGGAGGTTATGATCATGCGAAATACGATACTAACAGCGACCGTTTTGGCGCTTGGAACAACACTCCCCGCGACTGCTTTCGCGACGGATGTCGCCATCGAGGCAAGAGCGTCGATCAATACGTCATCGGAAACCCGGATATCTGACCGGACATATGACGTCAAAGTCCGTGGCGACCGGAATGCCTCGCGCAGCGAAGTCTATGACGAAGCGCTCTATAAGGCCGCCCGCAAGACTCGGAAGAAAGATTATGACTGGTTCCGAGTCATCGAGAGTGACATTGAGCGTGACAGACGAAGGATCGAAAATGACACGGCGTTTGAGGCTGGCTATGAGCGTGTTCCCTATCGCTCCTGCGGCCTGCTGACCTGCCGAACCGAATATCGAACCGAGAAAAGAACCAGCGTGACGCTCGACTTCGATGATCGTGAAGAGACGCGTTATACGGTCGAACTTGAATTTCAAGTGGGTTGGGGCCCAATGCCCGTTGACGGCGAAGTCTATGACGCTCGGCAGGCGGAGCGCGACTACCGTTAAAGACCCCACCAAATCCAAATGAAAAGCCCCTCACCAGCGTGAGGGGCTTTTTTCTAAAGCGCCTTGATGATCTCCTCGACCATCTTCTTCGCGTCGGCGAGCAGCATCATCGTGTTGTCCCGGTAGAACAGATCATTGTCGATGCCCGCATAGCCCGGTGAAAGAGACCGTTTCACGAAGAGCACCGTTGCGGCTTTATCGACGTCGAGGATCGGCATCCCTGCGATGGGCGAGGTCGGATCCGTCTTGGCGGCTGGGTTGGTGACATCGTTCGCACCGATGACGAAGGCAACATCCGTATTGGCGAATTCACTGTTGATGTCTTCGAGTTCAAACACTTCATCATAGGGGACGTTGGCTTCGGCCAGCAGGACATTCATGTGCCCCGGCATCCGGCCCGCGACGGGGTGGATGGCGTAGGACACGTCGACGCCCTCTTCCTTGAGCTTGTCGACCATTTCGCGAATGGCGTGTTGCGCCTGCGCCACGGCAAGGCCGTAACCCGGCACGATGATGACTTTGGAGGCGTTCTTCATGATGAAGGCGGCGTCTTCGGCAGAACCGCGCTTAACCGGACGTTCCGGCTGGTCGCCCGCTGCTGAACTGCCTGCATCACCACCAAAGCCGCCTAGGATGACCGAGATGAAGCTCCGGTTCATAGCCTTACACATGATGTAGGACAGGATCGCGCCGGAGGAACCGACCAGTGCGCCGGTGATGATCAGCGCCAGATTACCGAGCGTGAAACCAAGAGCGGCGGCGGCCCAACCCGAATAGCTGTTTAGCATCGACACGACGACGGGCATATCTGCGCCGCCAATCGGGATGATCAGGGTAAAGCCGAGGATCAGCGTGATGCCGATCAACGCCCACATCATCCACGGCTCAGAGCCGCCCGTGCTCATCAACAGGCCGACAAGGAAGAAGAAACCAACGCCTAGCGCGATATTAATCAAGTGCCGCGCCGGCAGCATGATCGGCGAGCCGGACATATTGCCGTTGAGCTTGGCAAACGCGATCAGCGAGCCGGTAAAGGTAATCGCCCCAATGCCCGCGCCGAGCGAGAGCTCCAGCAGGGAGCCGGGCTTGATGAGTTTCGGCAAACTCTGGTCACCGCTGTAAGCAATGACGCCGAAATGTTCGTGCATCTCTTCCAGAGTGGAGAACCTTAGAATGCCGAAACTCTCCGGCGAGAAGAAGGCCGCGAGCGCGACCAGCACCGCCGCCAGACCGACAAGACTGTGAAAGGCTGCGACCAGCTGCGGCATATCCGTCATCGGGATTTTCCGCGCGATAATTGCGCCGATAGTGCCGCCAACCGCGAGACCGCCGCCCGCGAGCAAGAGACCTTTACCGCCGAGACCCGCGACTAAAACCGTCGTGACGATAGCAATCGCGATACCGACCATGCCGTAAGTGTTGCCGCGCCGGGAGGTCTCTGGCGAGCTAAGCCCCCGCAGAGCGAGAATGAAGAGAACAGCTGAGACCGTATAGAGAACGGCGGCTGTGTTGGCGGAGAGCCCAAAAGATAAGGAAGGCATCTAGCGCTCCTTCTTCTTATACATAGCGAGCATACGCTGAGTGACGAGGAAGCCACCAAAGATGTTCACGGCGCAGAGCGCGACCGCGACAACGCCGGTCCAAGTCGAGATTTGCGAGCCGCCTTGCGTCCCTGCCGCAACAGCAACGAGCGCTCCGACGATGATGACGGAGGAGATGGCATTGGTCACAGCCATGAGCGGCGTGTGCAAAGCCGGGGTCACCGACCAGACCACATAATAGCCGACGAAAATCGCCAGCACGAAAATTGCGAGTTGGAAAACGAGCGGGCTAACCGCCGCTCCACCTGCCATGATGAGCATTGCAGTCATATCCCTACCCCTTCAGCCGTGCGTTCACGATGGCCCCGTCGCGCGTCAGAGCGGCCCCTTGAATGACTTCATCGTCCCAATCCGGGGCGAAGCTACCATCCTCTGCCGTCACCAGAGGCAAGAACGCTTTGAGGTTGCGCGCGAACATGTTGGACGCATCCGACGCCATGCGAGACGGCCAATTGAGATGGCCAACGATCTGAACACCGTTTTTCGTCGTGACGATTTCGCCGGGCTTAGCGCCTTCGACATTGCCGCCGCGCTCAACCGCCAAGTCAACAAGGACTGATCCGGGCCGCATCGTATCGATCATTTTTTTGGTCACAAGGATCGGCGCATCGCGGCCGGGAATCAGCGCCGTCGTGACGACAATGTCCTGCTTTGCGATGTGGGTGGCGGTGAGTTCAGCCTGAAGTTTTTGATACTCCGGGCTCATCTGCTTGGCGTAGCCGCCAGCCGTTTCCGCCGCTTTGAATTCATCATTTTCAACCGCAATGAACTTCGCGCCCAATGAGGCGACCTGTTCTTTCGTGGCGGGGCGCACATCGGTCGCCGTGGTGACAGCACCGAGGCGGCGCGCCGTCGCAATGGCCTGCAGACCCGCCACACCGACACCCATAATGAAGATTTTCGCAGGCGCTATGGTGCCCGCCGCCGTCATCATCATCGGCAACGCGCGGCCATAAATGCCGGCCCCTTCAACAACAGATCGGTAGCCAGACAGGTTGGACTGCGACGACAGCACATCCATTGATTGCGCGCGACTGATGCGCGGAATCCATTCCAGCGCAAACGCCGTCACGCCCGCTTTGGCGGCGGCGGCCACATATTTAGGATTGTCTGTGGGGTTCAGCAGACCCGTAATCGCCGCGCCTTTTTTCATAGCGGCGAGGAGTTTGACGTCACCCCCCGTGACCGACAGAACAATGTCGGCGGTCTTGACGGCGGTCGCATTGGTTGTCGCGATTGTCGCGCCAGCGTCTTTATACAGCGCGTCGGCGAAAGTGGCTTTGTCCCCCGCCCCCTTGACCACCACGACGTCATGGCCCGCCGCAACATAGGTTTTCACCGTGTCCGGCGTTGCCGCCACGCGCGCCTCAGCGCCAGCGACGTCCTTCAAGACAGCAATTTTCACGCAGATCCCCTCAGCGACTCATCGATCCGATAAAGCAAATTATCCCGTCAGCCGCAATTGAAAGCGACGCATACGGAAAAATCTTTCGCGCAAATGCGCGAACACGAAAAGCCTGTGCGTGCGCTTTCGAAAAGCACGAAGCTTACGTGCCTTAAAATAGCATCAGTAGGAGCGCGATGACGACGCCCAAGAACACAGACATGCCGATCAACACGGCAAACCATTGTGCTTTAAATTTGAGGGCCATGCCGATCACGATCCCGATCACGACCGAGATTATCAGCGCTGTCGGCCATGCTAGCATCGCGCCGAATGTCAGGATCGGGAACAACAGCGTCACGATGATCGCAGCCCCGCCATATTTGGAAACCTTCATGAAGCCACCGAATGTCCCGGAATGGTCCTCGATGCTCATTTCGCCGCGTGTGTAGTTTGTGTCCGCCATGATCGCCGGTCCTTCTGATAAAAGCGGGGGCATCGGAGCGGGCTCCAATGCTTAGATTCTACTGCCGCCTATCAAACGACCCGCACCTATTCAACCATTGCCGGAACACGGCATCGGTCTTTCATACCCCCTTTACCCTATTTCTTGGGCTCGCCTTCATCCCTTTTTGGCACAGATGGTCGAAATCGAGACGCGCCGTCAGAGCGCGCCCAACAGGTGAAAAGTGGAGCCCATGTCCAAGACCGTACTCATTGTCGATGACGATCCAACCCAGCGTCGCCTGTTGCAGGCGGTTGTGGAGAAGAGTGGTTTTTCCGTTCTGCAGGCTGGCGACGGTGATACGGCCATCCGCATGGCGACCGGCCCGGATGCGGCCAGCGTCGATGTCATGTTGCTTGATCTGATCATGCCTGGCCGTGACGGCATGGATGTTCTGACTGAGTTGGCCAAAACACGCCCCGAACTTCCCGTCATCGTTCTAACCGCTAAAGGCTCCATCGAAGCCGTTGTCTCCGCTATGAAGGGCGGCGCGCGTGACTTTGTGGTCAAGCCAGCGGCCCCGGAGCGCATTGTCGTATCCATTCGCAACGCGCTGGAAATGAAAACACTATCCCGCGAAGTGACGCGGTTGAAAAAACAGTCCGAAGGCGGTCTCACATTCGATGACCTTATCGGCAAATCTGCCGCTATGCGTCCTGTTGTGGCGATGGGCGAGCGCGGCGCTAAAGCCTCGATCCCTATCCTCATCAGTGGTGAGAGCGGTGTTGGCAAAGAAGTCATCGCCCGCGCTATTCAAGGCGCGTCAGAGCGTGCTGATAAGCCGTTCATTTCGGTCAACTGCGGCGCAATCCCTGAAACCTTGGTCGAAAGCATTCTGTTCGGTCACGAAAAGGGCTCGTTCACGGGCGCCAATGGCCGTCACCTCGGCAAATTCCAAGAAGCCCATACGGGTACACTCTTCTTAGACGAAATCGGTGAATTGCCGCTCGATATGCAGGTCAAATTACTGCGCGTGCTGCAAGAAGGCGAAGTCGATCCTATTGGATCCAAACGCCCTGTTTCCGTTGATGTTCGCATTGTTTCTGCGACCAATCGCGATTTGGCAGAATGCGTCGCTGAAGGGACATTCCGCGAAGACTTATTCTATCGCTTGAACGTTTTCCCAATTGCTGTGCCGCCTTTGCGGGATCGGACAGAGGACATTCCAGCGCTCGTTGAACATTTCATCGCCCGCTTTAACGCGCAGGAAAAGATGAGTGTGTCCGGCCTCACATCTGAGACGCTGACCATGCTCGGCCAGCAGAAATGGGAGGGCAATGTCCGCCAACTCGAAAATGCGATTTTCCGCGCGATGATCCTGTCAGACGGCAATCAGCTGCGTCCGTCAGACTTCCCGCAGATTTCCGGTCTTACGCCAGCCATGGCGCAAACCGTGGAAGCAACGGACGCTAGCCCGCTCGACCGCCTCGTCCCAGCCAATGAGAGTGACGAAGAAGGGTCTGTCTCAGTCTTGGACCGCGAAGGTCACCTCCGCACCTTGGAAGACATTGAACGCGACCTGATCGCCTTCGCCATCGAGACCTATCACGGTCACATGTCCGAAGTCGCGCGACGTCTCGGGATCGGACGCTCAACGCTTTACCGCAAAGTGCGTGAGCACGCGCTCGATGTCGAACAAGTCAGGTCTGCTTAAGCCTTTTCAAATATATTCTCGGCTAAGTTTTCGTGGGGGAAAACGATGACTAGATTCAAGACAGCTCTACTTGCTTGCGCAGCCATTGGTGCCGTCGGCGCGCCAGTGCTCGCCAATCAAGGCTACGGCACGGGTTTGCGCGGCATGTTCCAATCGTCTGGGGCGAGCCAAGGCCAATATTTGGGCCCGCAAAGCTGGCAGGAACAACGCCTGCAAGAACAGCTCCGTTACGCGGCACCCGGCACCTACGTCATCGCGGAGGATGCTTACCCGGCAGCCTATACGAACCCGCAATATGCGACTTACGCTGACACGCAATATGCAACTTACGCCGCACCTACGCCGCAACCCGTTCAGTATGCATCCAACCAATATGCCTCATCGAACTTTGGTCTGCGCGGTTATAGCGATCCGCGCACAGTTTCCTACTCGCCTGAGGCCGCAACCGCTTTCTATCGCGACCGAGATTTTAATGTCGGCGGCGTGAGCGTCCGCACATCCGTCGCGAACAGCCGAGAAATGTTAGATTTCCAAGAAAACACGACCGGTAAAACGCTGACCCTGCTCGCCAATCGCGCAACCGGCGTGTTGCAGCCTAATTCGCTCTATCTCGGCGGACATTTACAGGGCGCCTTCATGTATCAGCGCACCGATGTGGACGGCCAGTTCCCTCTGTTGTCGCGCTTCCCTGACTTTTCAAACAGAACAGATGATGAAGCGGGTATTTTCGCGATCAATAATGCGGCCCTGTCTTTCACCAGCACATTTGGTGATTGGACCACGCTGTATATGCAGCCCGAATATTCTGAGACGGAATTTGCGCGCGATCAGGACGAATTCCAGCTCCGCAAAGCCTTCGTCGTCTTCGGTAATCTGGAGCGTTCGCCTTTCTATGCCGCCTTTGGGCGCAAGACGATCGATTTCGGTAATTTCGACAGCTACAACGCGTTCACGCAGAATGAAGGCCATCACTTCTTCTGGGCTTTTTCCGACCAGCCGGTCGCCGAGTTGGGCTTCTACAAAAATGGCTGGAAACTGACGGCTTCGGCCCTCTCGGGTGGACGTCAGTTGCGCGTCGCTTTTGCCGATGAAGACAATAATATCGGCAATTATGCGTTCAGCGCCGAGAAAGAGTTCCTAGTCGGACGTCAAGGCGCGTTCACTTTGGGTGGCGGCTACCTGCACGATACGATTTATCGCGACAATTTCACGGCTCACACCTTCCAAGCGCGTGCCACCGGAACACCGCCCGCCAATTTCATCAATTATCGCAACAGCGCGGTGAACGGATTTGCCGAATATAATAGCCCATTCCTTGACGCGATGGTCGAGTATACAACGACGTTAGAGCCTTGGGCCGCGGCCATTCCGCAGACACCGGACGGCACTCCCTTCCCGCAATTCCTCAACGATCCGCTCGGCTCAACGACGTCCATCGACAATATCAATTTCGATGAAAATCTGTCGACTTTGGTCGCGCAAATTCGCATCAAGCCGATGGTCAATGGTCGCCGCATGGCGATTGCTGCGTCAGGATCTTGGGGCCATATCAGCGATGATACCGGCAATGTCGGCATGATGGGTCAGCCCACCAGCTTTGAGAAGAACCAGCAACATTCGGCCAGCGTGGAATATCCGATCAGCGATTTCCTCGATATCGGCGCGGAATATGTCTACAATAAGGGCTTCATCCCCTTCGTTGCGCCGCAGCAAGTCTCCAATGATCAGACTCAGGCGCACGCCGTGAATGTCGGGTTCAAGGTTCGGTTCTAGGCCCTGATTGAGCCGAATGCATGGCGGTTCTTACATATCCGGAGTAACTTAACCCGCGACAATCTCTCTGACGGTTTTTGTTGTTTTTCGATAAGAGCTGTGCTTTCTGCCCCCTAAATGGGAGGCATGCATGCTTGAAATCAAAAATCTGACCAAGACGTTCGGCGATCTGAAGGCACTCGATGAGGTATCGTTGACGTTAACGCCCGGTCTGTTCGGTCTTCTCGGTCCGAATGGCGCTGGCAAATCGACTCTGATGCGCACCCTGGCAACCTTGCAAGAACCCACCAGTGGCACCGTCCATTTCAACGGCGTCGACATCACAGAGCGCCCAGACACAGTCCGGTCCGTGCTCGGCTATCTGCCGCAGGATTTTGGCGTCTATCCGCGTATGAGCGCGATTCAATTGCTCGATCACATTGCGATCCTTAAGGGCATCACCGATAAAGCCGCTCGCAAAGATCAAGTCGAATCGCTGCTGCAAATGGTCAATCTGTGGACCCACCGCACGGCCTCTGTGTCGACCTATTCAGGCGGTATGCGACAGCGTTTCGGTGTTGCCCAAGCTCTTCTGGGTGATCCGCAACTGATCATTGTCGATGAGCCGACAGCCGGTTTGGACCCACTTGAACGTCAGCGCTTTCTCGACATTCTGTCACGGGCTGGCGACGAAAAAATCATCATCCTGTCGACGCATATTATCGAAGATGTGCGCGACCTCTGCAATGATATGGGCGTGATGGGCAATGGCCGACTGATTATCCGTGGCGCACCGGAGGATCTGGTCGCCGAAATCGATGGTAAGGTCTGGACCCAACGCGTCGATAATGACGATGACGTCGATAAGATGAAGACAACAATGCCCGTCCTTTCGACCCGCCGCTTACGAGGTCAGACGGTCGTTTCAGTTCTCTCAGACACGTCACCGGGCAAAGGCTGGACGAAGCGTGAAACACTGCTCGAAGACGCCTATTTCGCGCATTTGAACGGCTTGATGAACGCGGAGATCCGTGATGCTGCGTAAGCTATTCGCCTTCGAATTTAAAATACACACACGCCAGATCGGGTTCTGGATTGCCCTCATCGTTATGCTGGCCTTCGGGATCCTATTCTCGTCCCATGAAGATTTTGCCATCGGCGTTGCAGGCGGCGAACGGGTCAAAGTGAATGGGGCGATTCCCATCGCCATTACTGTATCGGCCTTTAGCCTGTTTTCAATTTTCTTCGCCGCCGTCTTTGTTGTCACAGGCGTTATGCGGGACGATACGCATAGTGCGGTCGAGGTAGTTCACTCCACACCCGTCAAGACGAGCGACATGTTGCTATCGCGCATGCTCGGCGTCTGGGCCGTCACGGTTCTCAGCCTGTCAGGACTGGTTGTCGGCACGGCCGTGGGGCCGTTCATGCCGTGGGGAGACGCCGAAACCTTCAAAAGTTTCAATGCATTACACTATATTCAGCCGTTCTTCCTCTTTATCGTTGTCAACGCGCTTCTCGTCTCTGGGATTTACACCGCGATCGCCGTGATCACGCGCAATCGCGCTATCGTCTATGTCAGCGCCGTCGGACTGCTGGTGCTTTATCTGATTGGCGGCGTTGTCGCCGGAGAGCGTCCGGATGAATGGATCGCCGCGCTTGTTGATCCGTTTGGAGCGACATCCCTCGCCGTCGAAACACAATTTTGGCCTGCCGCAGAGCAGAATGAAAACATGGCCCCCATCATGGGCTGGGTCGGCCTAAACCGGCTGGTTTACGGTCTTGTCGGACTAGTTTTATTCGGCACTGCTTTTCTTCTATCAACTAGAGGCATTCTCAATCGACGGGTCAAACGCCGAGTCGATGATAGCCCCGTCGAAGTACCAAAACGCGTTATGCCGGCGACACCAGACCTCAATTTCGGCTTCACACTGAGTACGTTCTGGACTCGGTTGAAATTCGAATATTTATCAACTGTGCGCAGCACGGCCTTTGTCATTTTAGTCGGAATAGCGATCGCTCTGTTCGGAATTGTTTTGTTGGCCACCCTATTGTTAGGCGCGAGCACGACTCTGCCCACCAGCCGATTTATGACTCAGATTGCATTGGGTTCTCTGTTGTTCCCGATGTTGATTATCATGGTCTTCTTCGGGTCCGACATTATGTGGCGGGACCGCACGTCAAATATGCATGGCATTCTGGACGCGACACCGGTTCGTGACGTGTCGCTCCTGTTTGCTAAATGGGGCGCACTTGCGCTGCTCCTGCTGACGCTTATTCTTGGCCTGCTTATGGCTGGGATGATGGCTCAACTCGTCGTTGGATGGGACCGTGTGCCTGTGGTGCCGGCGACTTTCTTGGCCATTGGTATTATCAGCTTCTATGTCGGCTTCTTCTTCCAAGGCATGCTTGTGATGTTCATCCAGAACTTCATGCCGGGACGAATTATAGGCATGTTGGTCAGTGCCGCCGTATTGGTTGGGCTGCTCTTCTTCATCGGCCAATTGCCGTTTTATCATCCGCTGATGAATTTCGGCAGCGTAGGGGCTGGCAATTATTCCGAAATGGCGGGCTTCTCAAACCCTAAAAGCTTTGGTTGGGAGTTTGCCTACTGGATGGGAATGATCCTGATCTTGGGAGCTTTGTCCATCTGGGTTTGGCGCCGGGGTATGCAGGTCGGCTTGGTCGAGCGTCTAAAATCTATCAAAAAACGTTTGTCTATTCCATCCCTTGCGACCGCAGCACTTGGCACATTGCTCTTTGTTGGCTTCGGTTATGCCGGGCTGCAAAGTTACCAAGACGAAGGGTACATGAATTCCGACCAGCGTGAGGCCAATCAGGCCGAATTTGAGCGGTTGGTCGGAGACATGTGGAAAGATCCGGAGCCGCGCATCACAGCCGTAAATGTCGATGCGGATTTCTACCCATCATCGCGCACGGCGGAGTTCCGCGGCGAATATCAGATCGACAATCCATGGGATGAACCCATCATCCGCACCACTGTGTTTTCAGCCGTTGGCGTCGACAATATTATTAAGCTTGAGATTGAGGGCGCGACAATCGTGTCTGGTGAGACACGCGCCGATGAACTGCGCAACGATCACAATGTTCAGGAAGTTGAGTTTGATCCACCCCTGCAACCGGGCGAAAGCCGCACCGTTCGCTTCACAACTCAATTTAACGCACCCACGATGACAGAAGGGTCAAGCATTGCGCGCAACGGCACCTTTGTGAACAATACCGAAGCCCTGCTGACGTTCGGCAATCTATCAAACGGGTTCATCACGGATCCAGACCGGCGGCGCAAATATGATCTGGGCGACCGGGTCGAATGGCCAGAGCGGGATGATGAGGCTGCGCGCCGTAAACATCTGCTTACAGGTTTTTCAGGCTTTGCGGATTATGTCGATTTCGAAGCCAATGTTTGCACGGACGAAAGCCAAATCCCGGTCGCGCCCGGCAAGTTCCGCGGCGAGACAATCGAAGATGGTCGTCGTTGCCGTCAATATAAGTCGATCAATCCGATCCTGAACTTCTTCGCCTTTCTGACGGCGGATTATGAAGTCCGTAAAGATGTTTGGATCAATCCAAACGGGGCCGACATCGATCTGGAAATCTATTTCCACCCGGCGCATGATTTCAATATCGACCTCATGTTCGACGCGATGAAAACGGCGATGACTGTCTACACTGAGACGTTCAGCCCTTATCAATATGCGCAGCTGCGGATCATGGAATTTCCCTATCGCAGCTTCGCCCAAGCGTTCGCAGGCACGGTGCCGTTTTCAGAAACAATCGGTTTCGTACAAGATCCAGGCGATGCCGAAGATCCCAAGCGCGTCGATTTCGCCACCTATGTGACGATGCATGAGATCGGGCATCAATGGTTTGCGCATCAGGTCATCGGTGCGTTCGCGAAAGGGTCGAACCTGCTTTCTGAAGGTCTGACTGAAAACGCCACCATGCTAGCCTATGAGCGTCATTATGACTTCGCCAAGGCGCGCCGCATGCATGAGGAACGCACGGTCATTCAGTATCTGACCACGCGGACTTTCGAGAGGGATGAAGAGCCTGTGCTCGCGGAAGCCGAAGGTCAGGGTTATCTGAACTATAACAAAACTAGCTGGGTGTTCTGGGGCATGCGCGGCATCATCGGTAATGAGCCGGTTCAGCGCGCCGTGAAACGGTTCTTAACGGAACATGCCGCTATTAACGGGGCACCCTATCCGACCACGTTGGAGTTGATTGCTACCCTGAAAGAAGAGAGCGACCCGCAATATCACGACCTGATCGACGATTACTGGAACAAGATCACCTTTTGGGATCTCGGCTTTCAGGATGATGTCGATGTTACCGTAACACCTGTCGGTGATCGGTTCGAAGTCTCCGTGCCGCTCAAGCTGGATAAGAAATACGCCAGTGAGGAAGACGGTAAGGAAACCTCTGTGTCCGAAATTGACGGCACGACGCTCAATGAGTTTGTGCAGATTGGTTTCTATACCGAAGATCCAAAAGACGATCTTGGCGCGAACCCGATGGCGCTGGAAACAGTTCGGGTCGATCAGGCCGAAGCGACGCTCACCTTTACGGTGAACGAACGACCCACCTATATCGTGCTGGACCCGCATCGCCGCCTGATTGAGCGGAACGTCAATGACAATAGTCGTGACATTGAGGATGCGAGCGAAAGCTAGTCGTTCTAACTATCTGCGAGCGCTGTTTATACGGCGCTCGCACCTTAAGGATCATATGACGTCAGTCGTTTGAAAGAATATGATCTGCCGCCGCCCTACCGCTGACAAAGGCTCCTTCGACCCGGCCACCCACGCACCAGTCGCCGGCCAGCACCACGCCGAGATCAGGATCGACCAGACAGTTCTGACCCACACCCTGATTCGAATAGGCGTATAACCAGCGGTGAAGGGCGATATGCGGGGCCTGATCCAATTTGCGATCACATAAGGCCGACGCAGCGTCGAGCATGACAGACTGAACCCAATCCCGATCCGCCTCTGCATGGTCATCTGACCAGTCTGGAGCGGCGTGGATAACCAAAGTCGAGACAGCCGCGTTGCGATCGGGTTTGCTCGCATTCAGGGCGAGCCAGCTAATCGGTAAATCGGACACGCGCAGACTATCCCAACCTAGATCGAACGGCTCTGGCCAGCCGACCATCAGCGCGAAACAGGCATGCATATGTACGTCGTCCAGAGCCGCTTGTAGGGGTGAGCTGGATGGTAGCAATGCGGCCGCCTGTGGCGCGGGAGCGGTACAGATCACATGATCGAACGGACCCTCGCGGCCGCCCTCTTCAAAAGTGAGGATGAGGTCTCCAACCGACCCAGAAATACGGGACACACGCTGCCCCAAATTGATCTGAAGCCCTTGAGCCAGCGTCTTGGCGACAGCGTTCATGCGCGGTGATCCAACCCAGCGCGGACGACCTGTGTCCATAGTCAGCTCGCCGTCTCGCAAATAAAGCCCCCGGCTGTCCCAGCGCGTCGCCTCGCCATCGTTAGCAACCCCGTCGATTAGTGTCTGGAACTCTGGATCGGTGATGGTGAAATATTGCGCACCGTGGTCGAACTCATAGTCCCCAGCATAGCGCGTGCTCATGCGTCCACCGACGCCCCGGCTCTTATCAAACAGCACGACCTCATGCGTGTCAGACAGTCGGCGCGCCGCTGTCAGCCCGGCCATACCAGCGCCGATAATCGCAATTTTCATGGCTCAGCCTTGTCTAATCTGCCGGTGGAAGACGGCTCGGTTAGATACGGGCCAAACTCGCCAAGAGTTGGGAGAAACCGGATTTGTTACGACTTGCGCGACTTGGCTGGACGACGACGCCACAGCCAGCGAATACCGAAAAAGCCCGGAAGCAGCACGAAGATCAACCAAGGCAAGGTCATGGCGATGAAACCGATGACGCCCGCCAAACCTTGAGACAGGGTTCGTACGAAGCCTTTTAAGGCTTGTGCGATTGGGGCGACGGCAGAGCTCGAAACAGCGCGGCTTTTCGAGGAATAATCAATATCCACAATCGACATGGTGACGCGCTGGCGCAGGGCCGCCAGATTTGAGGTCGCGCTTTCGATCTCAGCCTGCACGCGCGCTAATTCACGTTCCAGCGCCAACAGATCGGATAATTCCGCATCACGCGTTTCCAGCAATCCGGTCAGGCGGTCGCGCAGGGTTCTTTGCGCCGAAAGCCGGGCATCCACATCCAAGATTTGACGCGTGAGGTCTTGAGCACTGACGCTGGACGCCGTCATTTTGCCGTCCGCTTGATTGACGCTTTCGATCAGTGACGCGGCATATTGGTCCAGCCATTCGGGCTCGGCGCGCAGGGTCAGATTGGCCGATACATTGTCCGCATCATAGTCTCGGGTCGATGTGTTCAGCACCTGGCACAGCTTCGGCCCGGCATCGAGGCAACGCTGTGAGTGGGACCGGGCCGTAGCTTTCACCGACGCCGATGGGAGTTCGAAACTATAACCGTATCGATAGGCGAGGTAGTTGGCGGCAGATTGAACCTCATCTGCTGCCCCTGAGTTATCTGCTGCAACCTCTGAGCGACCCATCTTCGCATCCATAACCATTGGTGACGGCGCGGATTCAACCCCATATTCGTAGCGGTCGGAATCTTGGGAAACGTTATCCGTGCAGGCGCTAAGCATAAGAATAGTCAGTGGGACTATCAAAAAAGGTAAATGGCGCATGGAGGGCTCCTTCAGAGAGCTGTGTGGCAAAATTGTGCAGCGAGCTGATCATTCGCTGAAATCAAGAGACATACAAGAGTAGTCGCCCATTGCCCCATTGTTACGCTTGCCCCAGACGGAATATTGTTGTGAACCGTTATCGCATCTTTCGGAAGGCGAGTGATTGCGCTATGACAGCGCTGTCAAGGAAAGAGGTTTACCAACATGACTACGCGCATTGCCATCAATGGATTCGGCCGGATTGGACGTAACGTCCTTCGGGCTTTGCACGAATCTGGATCTCACGATCTGGAAGTCGTCGCGATTAACGATCTGTCTTCGACCGAAAATTTAGCCCATCTCCTGAAATATGACAGCGTCCACGGCCGCTTCCCTGGCACGGTATCCGTGACGGATGACAGTCTCGACATTGGCTCTGGCCCCATTCGAGTGACCGCTATTCGCGATCTGGCTGATCAGAACTGGGCCGATAGTGACGTCGATATTGTCATGGAGTGTACAGGCATTTTCACCGCGCGCGATGCCGCAGCCAAACATTTGGACGCCGGCGCCAAACGGGTTCTGATTTCCGCGCCCGGTAAGAATGCCGACAAGACCATCGTGTTCGGCGTCAATGACGGCACGATCACGGCTGACGACCTTGTCGTCTCCAATGGCTCTTGCACGACCAACGCTCTCGCGCCGCTGGCCAAAGTACTGCATGAAACATTCGGGATCGAGTCGGGCTTCATGACGACCATCCACAGCTATACGGGCGATCAGCCGACATTGGACGGCGTTCACCGCAAAGATTTCAATCGCGGGCGCGCCGCGGCTCTATCGATGATCCCGACCAGCACAGGCGCGGCAAAAGCCATCGGCTTGGTCATGCCGGAACTCGACGGCAAGCTGGACGGTAAAGCGATCCGCGTTCCAACGCCGAATGTCTCTGCCGTCGACCTTGTCGTGAATACGGCGAAGGCCGCTAGCGTCGACGCCGTCAATGACGCGTTCCGCGCCGCCGCCAAGTCCATGCCGGGTGTCCTGCAAATCACCGAAGATTTGACCGTATCGATCGACTTCAACCACGATCCACATTCCTCAACCCTGCTGAGCACTGAGACGATGGTGCCTGCGAGCAATTTCATCCGGGTTCTGTCTTGGTATGACAATGAATGGGGCTTCTCGAACCGGATGCTGGACACAGCCGCAGTGATGGCGAAGTTCCTATAGAATGACAGTTTACAAACGCGAGAGTTCTGACGAGTTACGGCAACGCCTGTCCGCCGCGCTCGAGGCGCATGCGGACGGTATTCGCTCCGACCCGCAATCCAATCCGGTCAAGCGGCTGGCCTATGATATTTCTCGCGATGTCGAAGATCGGTCGATTGCCTTCAAAGACATTGAGGCGCTGGTCAAACAACTGTCTGATGAAGCCGCCATTGCGCGGGCACGCCGCTTAAGAACGCGTTCCGGATTGGGACGCGCAGAAGCCTTGCGCAGTTCAGTTGCCGAGATCGCTAAGACCCAAGCCAAAGCGGGCTGGGATACATTCAAAGCGTGGGCCGAAGCGCCCGCCTTCGGCATTGTCCTCACGGCGCACCCAACCTTCTCGCTCTCGCGCGACATTCGTAATGTTCTGGGCGACATAGCCACCGCCAAAACGGTGCCCGCTGCCTCAGTCAAAACACTTGGAACGTTCCCCTATTTACCCAAACGCGCCCCGACGCTGATTGAAGAGCATGAAGACACGCAGGCCGCGCTGATCCGCATTCAGGCCGCGCTCGACAGCGCCAATCGGATCGTCCTGCAGGTCGCCCGCGATCAGTTCCCGAAACAATGGACCACCCTCACCCCACATCTGGCCGATGCCTATAGCTGGGTTGGCTACGACATTGACGGTCGCACCGACATTAGTTGGGGCGATGCGCTCCGCCTGCGCCTGTCGGAAAAACGCGACATGATTGCCCGCTATTTGGCGGACACCGAGGCACTCACAGCCAAAGGTGCGAAACTCTCCGCTTTGGCTGAACGGTTGCAAGACGGGCTTAAATCCGCGCGCCGTGACCTGACCCTGTTCGAGACCGATCTGAACGAGACCGAAAACCTCGTCGCCGCCGCGAATAATCTGACTCGTCAATCGGATCGGCGCCTGATGTCGACCAATGATTTGGTTAGCGTCATTGATGCGGCGATTGCCGACGCCGACGACGCGACTGCGCTCGATATTCTGACATTGAAAGCCCGGATGGCGGCCTTCGGCCTCGGTACGGCGCGGATCCATTTCCGCGTCAATGCCCGGCACATCAATGCCGCCATGCGCGCCGCCTTTGGCCTCAAAGACGATACGACCGATAATCGTACCCTGATCCGCCGCGCGACGGAGATGACGCGCAAAACAAAAGCGCGCCCGGTCAACTTTGCCTCGCTCGCGCTGGAACGCTCCACTGCGCATGAGAAGATGATCCTGTCGGCGCAGATCCACAAATATATCGACGCCTCAACCCCGATCCGGCTGCTGATCGCAGAGACAGAAGATAGTCTAGTCCCGCTCGGCGCGCTCTATCTCGCGCGACTTTATGGGCTGGAAGAACATCTCGACATTTCACCGCTGTTTGAGACGTCGGATGCGCTCAATAATGGTGGGCGGATCATCGGTAAAATGCTCGAAAACGCCGCCTATCGGGAGTATATTCAGACGCGCGGCGTGTTTGCCGTGCAGACCGGTTTTTCCGATGCAGGCCGGTTCATGGGCCAACTGCCAGCGACCCTCGCCATCGAACGAGTGCAAAGCCAACTCGCCCGCGAACTCGACAAGGCGGGTCTCGACTCTGTCACGGCGCTCGTCTTCAATACCCATGGCGAAGGCTTGGGTCGGGGCGGTCATCCCGGCACGGTGGCGCAGCGGGTCGATTATGCGATGAGCCCTTACGCCATCCGTCAGTTTGAAAAACGCGACGTCGCGTTGCGCCATGAAACCAGCTTTCAGGGCGGCGACGGTTTCCTCTGGTTCCAGACACCGGACCTCGCCGAAGCCACGGTGCTGAGCCTGTTCGAGGCCCGCTTTGCCGACCGATCCGAGGCCGAGGCTGATCCATTCTATACGGAACGTGACTTTTCGTGGGACCTCTACCGAACGATCCAGAACGCGCAGGAAAAACTCTATGACGATCCTGACTATGTCGCGATTTTAGGGGGGTTCGGACAGAACCTACTGATCCCGACGGGATCACGGGCGGTCAAACGCGCTAAGTCGGGCAGCGGGGCGGATATGTTCGACCCGCGTCAGTTGCGCGCCATTCCGCACAATGCGATCTTGCAGCAATTTGGTTGCCCGGCGAACCTGTTTTACGGCGTCGGCCGGGCGGCAGGCATTGACCCTGAAAAGTTCGAATCCCTGTTACAACGTTCCGCTCGCGCTCAATCTATTTTTGCGCTGGTCGACACTACGCTGGGCCGGACGAACCTTTCCATCTTGACCGGCTATGGCAGACTGTTTGATCCGGGATTCTGGATCTCGCGCGCATTGTCCGGTCAGGAACCTATGCTGGCCGAACGCTCCGCCGTCGTCGCGGACACGTTGATGACCAGCCGCTGGCGCTCGCAGATCATGGATCTGTCCAACCGCTTGCGCTTCGATATCTTGGAAACCCGCAGGCAATTCCCGCGTGATGAAAGCAACGATATTCTGACGATCCTGCACGCGCTCCGGCTTGCCGTTGTTATGAAGATGATGATTATTGCGACGGAATTACCGGTCGTATCTGACTCAGAAACCTCACGCCTATCGGTTCTGCAACGCCTGCAAACCTTCCAGATTGACGGTATTATCGATGATCTGGAAGCCCGCTATCCAGCGAAAAAACCCGCGCTGGATTGGACCCGAGAGTTGACCGAGGAAACTGACCTACCGGAAAGCGGCGGGTTCCAGCATATTGCCGACGAGGTCATCAAGCCGCTGTCGCGCGCCCGCGATCTGGTGCGGCAAATCACGGTTGCTGTGACCCATCATTACGACGCATTCGGCTGACGAACGAATGGCCGCGCGGCGCCCGGCCATTCCCCTAACAGCAAGACGACCCTTGGGAGACATCCGTCGTCAATTTCGGCGCGCCCCTCTTCGTCTCTTGCGGATCGCGTCGGCGTACACCGCAATCGTCAGCGGGCCATTCGATCCGCTCCGCAACCGGAAGGCTCGGCTCGATATAGTAGAACTGATTGGCATAGGGTTCACGCTGCATCAGGGCGAAGGTCTTCTGACACACGGCTGAGCGTTCGCCGCGGCGGAACACATGCCCGTCATCATCCTGAACATGGCGCCACGGGCCTTTGTAGATAACCGCTTGGTTCTTCTCGAGGCACTCGCCTTGCTTGCCTTTATAGGCCAGATAAGTCGCTGAGCGGAATTCAATTCCTTCGACAATCTGCCAAGGATCAGCCTCCCACTTATCGAGCATAATGCCGTGGAAGCCTGCCGCTTCTAGTGCGTCGGCAAAATGATCTTCGCGCAGCGCACCAGAGATACAGCCAGACCAGAGCCGCGCATCCTGCTTCATCGCATCCGGGCTATCTTCGTCCGAGACAATGTCGGACACAGCGATCCGTCCGCCGACTTTCAGAACGCGAAACATTTCTGAGAAGAGCTGATGCTTCTTCGCGTCGGAAACGAGGTTCAGCACACAATTGGATACGATCACATCAACGCTGTTATCTGGGATCATCGGCAACTCTGTCCGCAGCCGCAGCTGTTCCGCTTCCATCGCTTCCAACCCATTCGCATCAGTCACAGGATTTGCGGCCAGCCATTCGTTCAGGCGATCGAGGTCGAGCTGTAAATCTTCGATATGACCGCGCCGGAATTCGACATTGGCGTAACCGACCCGGTCCGCGATGACAGGCGCATTTTCACGCGCGAGGTCCAGCATCTCGTCCGTCATATCCACGCCGATGACGCGGCCTTCTGGTCCAACAATCTGTGAGGCGATGAAACAGATTTTGCCGCCACCTGCGCCGAGGTCGAGCACCGTGTCACCTACGCGAACATAGCGGGACGGATCGCCGCAGCCATAATCGCGGTCGAGCACGTCTTGCGGGATGATTTTCAGATATTGCGGATCATAATCGATTGGGCAGCAAAGCGCGGCTTCAACAGCCTGAGCCCCCGCCCTGTAACGATCCTTCACATCATCTCGCACGTCCGCATTGGTGGCATCTAAGCTTTGAATATCATCCATGTCGTAAAGTCCGTTTCAGTCAGGTCTGGTTGTGAGGCTTAAGGTCCGTCTGTCGCGGACGCAATCAAAGGCGCGCTCATCACGGAAAAGTTGATCTGCCGACGCAAAAACGGCAGATCGGGCTCATGAGCCTTGATCCGCTGAGCCTAGATTTCGCCCTAGCCCTTCTCGACCGGATCGGCGTGTTGGTCTTTGCCATTTCGGGCGGCATCGTCGCGGTGCGTGCGAAGATGGACCTTCTGGGTGTGCTGGTTTTATCCTTCCTGCCAGCCCTCGGCGGCGGAACGTTGCGCGACTTGATTCTCGATGCTCCCGTCTTCTGGCTGACCGATGGCTGGTCATTGAGCATGGTCTTAATCGGGGCCGCGCTCGCCTTTGTGTTCGCAGCCCGAGTGGAAGATTTCAAACCCCTGCGCTGGGCCGATGCCGTTGGCCTAGCGCTCTTTGCCTGCGCAGGAGCGGCGAAAGCGCTGGAGCTCGGTCATTCTGTAACGATTGCCGTCATCATGGGCGGGGTCACTGCGTCGGCGGGCGGACTGCTGCGTGACGTCGTCGCGGACCGTGAGCCCTTGCTGCTCAAACAGGATATTTACGCCACTGCCGCTCTGCTCGGTGGCTTTGGCTTCGCCATGTCGGCCCAAGCTGGCCTGTCTTTTGAGTATTCAACCCTGATCGGTTTCAGTCTCGCCTTTACGCTGCGCGCCTGCGCCATTCATTTCGGCTGGTCCCTGCCCCACGCGAAATAGGCTCAACTCTTCGCGACATAAAGCCAAGCGTCGCGCCCGCTCGCCAAAGTCACAGCCACGCGTTCATAGTCATCGACTTCATAGGCGTCGGCGCGGGCGAGCTGTTCAGAGGTTAAAGCGAAGACAATGCCCTCAACACGATCCTCCTCATGGCCCGTCCGCGTGACAATCGGATGAAAGCGCTCTCCGCTCAGAGCCAGCACATCAGGGTCCGTGATTTCAACCATCGTCTTAGCAAAGCCGACCAGCGCATCGGGTTCGCTCGCGACCTCTTGCCCGAAGGTTTCGCGCTGCACGGATAGCAGTTGCAGGGTTCCGTAGGAAAAGAGATGTTCCATCCGCCGTGTGCTAGACTATGGGGTGAGCATGGCCAAGATTAAGCATCTCACCCTCTATCATTACCCCCTCTCTCGCTCAGCGCGGGTACGATTTTTGTTGGAAGAATTGGGCTGTGATTATGAGCTAGTAAAAATCGATATGTTGCGCGGCGAAGGCATGAGCGAAGCCCATCTGGCCCGAAACCCCAACCATGCCGTGCCCGTTTTGAACATCGCTTATGACGACGGGAGCGAACAGACTTTGATCGAATCCGGCGCGATGATCTTGTGGTTGACCGATGCCTTTCCAGAGGCCGGGCTCGCGCCGCCCGTCGACGACTTGCGCGCCCGCGCTGATTACACGCAGCAAATCCTGTTTCAGGCTGCCCATGTCGACATGTCGCTCTGGCAAGTTCGCTTGAACGAGACTCTTTTTCCAAAGACTGTCCGCAGCCAGCCTGTTGCCGCGTTTAATCGTGACAAGTTGGAGCGTGAAATGATCCCGCAAATGGAAGCTCGGGTCAGCGCGCATGACTGGATTTGCGGAAACGCCTTTACGGCTGCCGACTGTATCGCTGCACAGAATGTCAATTGGATGCGGGGTTACGGGCTCGCAAAGACTGGACCGCTGCGCGACTATATGCACCGATTGAAAGCCCGCCCCGCCTTCGCGCGTGCGTTTGCGGATGCGAAGGATTTTGAACGATGAGCAAGCCCTTAGAATTGGGATCAATCGGCTATGGTTGCTGGCGATTCGCGGGCAATACGGTGCAGGAAGCCGACGAACTGATCCGCACAGCATTGGATCATGGTATGACCCTGATCGACACGGCGGATATTTATGGGTTTGGCGAACCGCGCGGATTTGGTGGCGCTGAGGCCGTGCTGGGTGAGGTGCTCGCGGCGTCACCAGAGCTGCGTGGGCGCATGACCCTGACGACCAAGGGCGGTATCATCCCGCCGCGCCCCTATGATAGTTCACACGACTATTTGATGGGCGCGCTCGACGCCTCCCTCACCCGTCTGCAAGTCGATCATGTCGAGCTCTACCAGATCCATCGCCCGGATCTGACGACGTCCATGTCGGCCCTCGCGGAGACTCTGCAAACCATGCTGGAAAGCGGCAAGGTCGGCGCAATTGGTGTTAGCAATTTCACCCCATCACAAATGCGTGCTTTGTCGGCCCATCTCGACACACCGCTTGCCACGATCCAACCGGAACTATCCGTCTTGGAGCAATCACCGATCACCGACGGCACGCTCGATTTTGCAGAGGAAATTGATGCAACCGTGTTGGCGTGGTCGCCCTTGGGAGGCGGTCGCTTGTTCACTGAGAACGGCCCCGTGCAGACAGCCGTCGCCGCCATCGGACGCAAGACGGGATATACGGCCACACAGATCGCGCTCGCCTTCACACGAAGCTTAGGGGCCACCGTCGTCCCCTTGGTCGGGACGCAACGCACCCACCGGATCGAGGACGCGGCCAAGGCCGGGCAGATCACCCTGCCCGCGCGCGATCTCTACGACCTGATCGAAGCCTATCGCGGCGAGGCTATGCCGTAAAAATGCAGACGCCTGCCGTTTGACGGCTTTGCTGTCCGCTGCACCGTGATCTCAACGGACCGCAGTTAGAAACGGATAATGTTCTGACAGTCGGCTGGCAGAAAGCCTTTTAAAAAATTGGACCCCCGGCGCAATACCGGGGGTCCGTCGTGGGGGTTCGGTGCACTCAGGCAGTTGCGATAACCGCGCGTGGTCAGAGCTAAATTTCGATAAAACGCCAGTCCCTTTTCTGACAGACACGCCTCATTTCTGTGTCGGACGATCGTCTTAGGGGATTACCCGTTACAGTTGTGTGATGAAACAAGCTTGCGCAAATCTTAACGACGTCTTTTCAACGCCTGATGAGGGCAATAGCCGCGTCCCTGATCGTTTCTGAAAATTATGGGAACTTTATCGGAACAAGGAGCACGATGCCCCGTTGGTTTAGTCTAGCAACTGGAGAAAACAGCTTTTTATGCATGATTTAAACACCGCTAACTTGAACGCAAAATTTGAAGACCCAATCGTCCGACTGACCGTCACCGGACCCGTCAGTGACATCGAAGTGGAAGCCGCGACCCAGTGGTTTGACACGCTGGGCGACGCCCAAGACGAATATCAACTCTATCTCGAAATTCCGAAAATGCATTTCCCTGATCTTGGATCGGTCCGGAAGACATTCCTGTCTCTGGCCAATCTGATGCGAGGCTGGGAGTCCTGCGGTCGTTGCGCCGTCGTGACAGACAGTCCGTTCCTGCGCTCGAGCGCTAAGATCGAAGGCACAGCCCTGCCGCAGATGGAAGTCGACAGTTTCGGCATTGTCGAACTCGCGGAAGCCGAAGAGTGGCTCGAAGCCGCATAAGGTAGCCGACAGACTAAAGAAAAACCCGGCTCTAGGCCGGGTTTTTTGTATTTGGATTTTCAAGCCGTTTAGAGCTTGCCGTCAAAGTCCGATGCGCTGTGACGTTCGGCTATGCCCTTATCGTCCCATGTCCGATTGACGAGCTGGCCCCGTTGAAACGCCGGGCGCGCCCCGAGCTGTTTGGCCCAGCGCACAACATTCTCATACTCATGAACCTGTAGGAATTCCGCAGCCTCATAGAGGATCCCGCGCGCCATGCCGCCATACCAAGGATAGATCGCGAAGTCGGCAATCGTCAGCGCATCACCCGCAATGAACTCATGCTCCGCCAATTGCTTGTTGAGCACGTCCATCTGGCGCTTCGTTTCCATCGCAAACCGGTCGATTGCATATTCAATTTTGATCGGCGCATAGGCGTAAAAATGACCGAAACCACCGCCGAGATAGGGCGCGCTACCCATTTGCCAGAATAGCCACGACAGACATTCAGCGCGCGCCGCGCGGTCTGTCGGCAGGAACATGTCAAACTTCTCAGCCAGATAGGTCAGGATGGCACCGGACTCGAAGATGCGGACATGTGGATCTTCAGAATGATCCATCAGCGCCGGAATTTTAGAGTTGGGATTGACCTCGACAAAGCCAGACGAGAATTGATCCCCTTCCCCGATATTGATCAACCATGCATCATAGTCCGCGCCGGAATGACCCGCCGCCAAAAGCTCTTCGAGCATGATGGTGACTTTCACGCCATTGGGCGTGCCGAGCGAGTAGAGCTGGAACGGATGGTCGCCAACGGGGCGATCTTTATCATGGGTCGCGCCGCTGATAGGTCGATTAATGTTGGCGAAGCGCCCACCGGAACCCTTGTCCCAAGTCCAGATTTTAGGCGGTGTGTAATCAGAGAGTTCTTGTGTCATCCATGGTTCCTAATCGTGTGATCTCACACATTCCAATCACGTCCCGTTGAGGCAAGAAAAAAGCCGCTCCATCACGAGGATGGAAGCGGCTTTTTCGACTGACGGTTTCAAATCGCAATTAAACGACCGACCTATCAATCATTCGATCCGTGGAGACCGAATTATGCGGCGCGTTTGAAATCACGCTGGAATGTCCGGTCATGACGACCTTCATTCAGTTCCTCAACGAGCTTCCGGTTAAAGGCCGGAATGTCGGCAGGCTTACGGCTGGTCACAATGCCATTATCGGTCACTGTTTCGCCGTCTGTCCATCGACCCCCTGCATTGCGGATGTCCGTTTTAATGGACGGGTATGATGTCAGCTCGCGACCTTGAACAATATCGGCTTCGACGAGCAACCACGGACCGTGGCAAATCGCACCGATGGTTTTGCCCTGTTCGGCAAAGTCACGGACAAGCTGGACGGCTTTATCTTGCATCCGCAGCGTATCTGGGTTTTTCAAACCGCCGGGAATGATCAGACCGTCATAGTCGGCAACAGTCACGTCGCTAAAGGTCAGCTCTGGCGTATATTCACGCTGCTCTTCGCTATCGGCCTTAATCGGCTCTGTCTTCATCGAGGCGACATGTACTGTCGCGCCTTGGTCGCGCATATAGTCGAGCGGCTCGAAAAATTCTTCTTGCTGAAAGCCGTCGGCTGCAATGATGAGAAGTTTCTTTTGGTTCAAATTAGTCATGGTACTCCTTGATCGGATATCGAACCGCGGCGCACATCCTTGCGAAAATGCGCTATTGTCGTCGCGATGAGCAGAAAATGCGCTCGTCTTGCTTAACCAATGAACACATAGGTTAATCGTTCCATTTTTCTTTCAATTACAATCAGTTATTAAACCAACTTAAATCATGGGTCGCGCTTCACTGGCGCTAGACATTGCCAGCCCGCACACAAGCCCGCATAGCGCATGGATGAGAACTGACGCTGCCCCCACGCCAACCCGCCTTGCGGATTACACACCCTATAATTTTGAGATTTCGGAAACCCGCTTCGATTTTCGGCTTGATCCTAAAGCGACCCGTGTACGCTCATTGCTCAAGATGAAGCGAACCGCCCCGGGGCCTTTGGTGCTGGACGGTGAAGCGATTGATCTGGTCTCTGTCGAGATTGATGGGCGTCAGCTGAAACGGTCTGAATATCGTCTGACACAGGATAAACTGATCCTGGAAGAGACACCGGACGTCTTCACTCTGAACATTGTATCCAAATGCGACCCAAGCGCCAATACGACACTGATGGGCCTCTATGTATCCGGCGGCCGGTTCTGCACCCAGTGCGAAGCCGAGGGCTTTCGCCGCATCACCTATTTCCCGGATCGCCCCGATGTCATGAGCGTCTTCACGGTTTTGATCGACGCTGACAAAGCCGCCTATCCGACCCTGCTCGCTAACGGTAATAAGATCGAAGGCGGCGACATTGAGGGCGGTCGCCATTACGCCGTCTGGCACGACCCATTCCTCAAACCTTGCTATCTCTTCGCACTGGTCGCGGGTGAGTTTGATCTGCTCGAAGACAGTTTCACCACCATGAGCGGTCGCTCCATTCCGCTCGAGATCTTTGTCGATCCGGGCGATGCCGCAAAGGCCGCTTACGCCATGGATTCGCTGATCCGCGCTATGGCGTGGGACGAGCGCGCCTTTGGTCGCGAATATGATCTCGACCGGTTCATGATCGTCGCGGTCCGCGATTTCAATTTCGGTGCGATGGAAAATAAAGGGTTGAACATCTTCAACTCCTCACTTCTGCTCGCCGACGCCGAAACTGCGACCGATATGAATTTCGAACGGATCGAAAGCGTCGTTGCGCATGAATATTTCCACAACTGGACCGGCAACCGCATCACCTGCCGCGACTGGTTCCAGCTCTGTTTGAAAGAAGGCTTCACCGTGTTTCGCGATCAGGAGTTCTCGGCCGATCAGCGCGGCACAGCCGTCCAACGGATTAAGGATGTCCGCGCTTTGCGGGCTCGACAATTTGCCGAAGATAATGGCCCGCTCGCCCATCCCGTGCGACCAACCGAATATCTGAAGATCGACAATTTTTACACGGCGACGATTTACGAAAAAGGCGCGGAGCTGATCCGGATGCTCAAAGCGTGGCTCGGCGAAGATATGTTCCGAAAAGGGTCCGATATTTATTTCGACAGGCTCGACGGCACGGCGGCCACGATCGAACAATTCCTAGCCTGTTTTGAAACCGCGTCCGGCGAGGATATGAGACAATTTATGCGCTGGTACGAACAGGCTGGGACACCGCGCCTGACGGTCCGACGCCGTCGGACGCCGACGACGCCCGTCATCAGCCAGGTCGTCTCGTTTAAACAAGCGACGCCCCCAACACCGGGGCAGCCCAAAAAGGCAGCTGTGCTGATCCCGATCCGCTGGCAGGCGATTGGCGAGAACGGGCCTTTAATGGAGCCCCAGCTCACAGTCATGACCACCAAATCGACGGAGGTGTCCTATCCAAGATTTGACGAACCGCATTCCATCTCTGTGCTGCAGGGATTTTCTGCGCCTGTGATTTTAAACTCTGATGCGACGACGGCGGACCTCGTTCGGTTGATGGGTAATGACCCTGACGCGTTTAATCGCTGGGAAGCCGGGCAAACGCTAGCCCGGCGCCTACTCGTCGACTTCGCCAAAGCGTTGGAAGCTGGCAAAATGCCAAAAACCAACCCGGCCCTTCGCGACTATTGCAAAGCCCTTGGCGTCACCCTGAATGACCCACAATTCGACAATGCGTTCAAAGCGCTGGTTTTAACGTCGCCGTCCAACATGGAAGTGCTGATGGAAGCGGCGCCCGTCGATCCGATTGCGGTGCATGAAGCGGGTCAATGGCTGTCCCGCGCGGTGGCGGACGCGCTGCGCGGCGACCTTCTGGCCACTTACAAAACCATGCGGGACAAGACCGGCGTCTTTTCGCCCGACGCTGAGGCGGCCGGACGCAGAGCCCTGAAAGGCCGCTGCCTCGCTCTTCTGTCAGCACGGTTCGACCCGCTGGCCGCGTCGCTGGCGTCTAATCAATTGGATAATGCGACCAATATGACGGACGAGCTTGCCGCTCTGATCACATTATCGCGCCTTGGTGGGCAACGCGTCGAAAGCTCGATGGAGGCTTTCTATGCCAAGTGGAAAGATCAACCGCTCGTGCTCGACAAATGGTTCTCAGTGCAATCCATGCGTGACCATGCCGACGGCATTCACGCTATTACGCGATTGGCCGAAACCCCGTCCTATGAGCGCAATAACCCCAACAGAGTGCGTGCCCTTGTTGGCGGCTTCTCTATGGGAAACACCAAACTCTTCCATAAGCTGGATGGGTCTGGGTACCGCTTCTTTGCCGATCAAGTCCTCGACATGGATAGTCGCAACCCGTCCGTTGCCGCGCGCTTACTCGGTGCATTTGAGATCTGGCGAAAACTGGACCCCATACGCCAAGCGCTTGTTCAGGCAGAACTGGACCGCATCATCGCGGCCAAGCCGAGTAAAAACGTGTTGGAAATTGCCCAAAGAACGCGGGGCGGATAAGGCCGCCCTATTCACCCGATCTTAGCCCCTCTGGGCTAGGGGCGCGTCTATGACGAATTTGAGTAATGTCCTTACCGCCGCTGGCTTTCGCGAACATGTGTCGGAACAGCGCTACAAAGTGATGCGCCAACCGATCGTTGATCTGACAGACGGTCATATCCATCATTATGAATGGCTGGTCCGTTTTGCGGGTCAGGGGACAGAGGGCGTTATCCGTCCGGCCGAAATTTCAGGAGTCATTCGTGACCTTGATTTATCGATGCTCGCTCAAGCTATTCTAGTTCTCAACGCAGATCCAGAAGGACCCGGCATTGCGATCAATCTATCCGGAGCTTCGGTTGACAGAGAAAACTTCAAGCCATCGGTTTTGGCCTGTCTGACCGCGCTTCAGGCGTCGCCCACGCGACTTGTCATTGAACTGACCGAAAGCTGGGACATGGACAATATCGAGTTGGCAGAAAGCCTGCTCACTGAGCTTAAATCGCGCGGCCACCCGGTTTGCTTGGATGATGTTGGCGCTGGCGCGGCATCAATCCGCTACCTCCGCGCGCTCCCCGCAAATTGGTTGAAGATTGATGGTGGCTTTGTCGCCGCGGCCTTCAATAATATGCGGGATCGAGCCATTTTGCAGGCGTTGTTGACCCTTCGCGAACCGCTTGATGTACGTTTCATCGCCGAGGGAATCGAGACCGTCGAATTGCTCGATTTCGTACGCCGACTTGGGATCGATGCCGCGCAGGGTTACGCGATGGGCAAGCCGGAAGTCGAAACCCGCATCAAATAGCCGATATATAGACGAAACTTCCATATATTACCGGACTGTTAACCCTAATTTGGTTCGACAGTCCTGTAGCTGCCCGTTACCCATTTAAGGGTGATTCGGAATGGGAGGCCGACTGCATTCTGACATGGTGGCGAACCGCTCACATCCCAACGCGTCAGCACCCCCTCAGCCGGTGCAAGGCCAGCGGCCTGCGCCGTCACCGCCTTATCCAGTGCCCGGTGCACCCGGCGGCGAACCGTACAAGAATGGCCCGGTAGAGTATCAGCCCAGAAACCCCGGTCAGCTTAATCCGCCTGCCCAAACACAACCCTATGCGCCGCAAGCCTACGCGCGCTCGGCCACTCAAACCCCGAACACCCAGGCTCCGAAGCCCGACCTTCCGCCTATGCCTGTGGCCCGACCTCTGCCTGAGCCACCGCGTCGCCCAGTCGCCCTCCCGCCTGGAGTGGCCGCTCAGCTACCTCAATATTCTGCGGCAGGCGATCATCTAAGAGCCAATGTTGGTATCGGACAGACCCCACCGCCCGTTCCGCACGCTGGCGCTGTCATGGCCCCACCCCCCGTTCAGCTGCCCGTTCCCGTTCAGCACCCCGCGCAAACTCCGGGGGATCACGGCGAAACAGCCCTCATAAACCGCATCTCCAACCGCATCAGCGGCGGACAGGGCGTGCGTCGTATTATTTTTGCGTCACTAGCTTTTGTTGCCCTGTTCGCGATCTTGTTCACGACGAAGACGGTCGGAGATTATAGTCGATATACAAAAACAACGATGAGCGCTTTTACTTCTGATCTCGAAATTCGGGCTCGGAGTGTTTCAGAGGCCATCGACGCGCAAACCGCATTGATGAGCCTGTCTCTATCCGTTTCCCGAGATCCCGCCATGATCGCCCCCTTGGCGCGACGGTCCGATAAGGTTGTCGGCGTCGCCGTTCTTAACGGACTCGGTGAGGTTCTTGCCGAGACAGATAATGCTGGCCTTGCTCTGTCGCAGATTGATCTGGGCGGCATTGGCGATGGCCACATTCGCATCGCCTCTTTGATCCAACCTGAGACTGGCGAGACAACGCCTGTAATTGTTCAGCGCGTGCAGGATATATACTTACTCGCGGCGCTGCAGTCTGGCGCTCTTGCGGGCACAGGCGGACCCGATAGTGCGTTAGTTCTATCGAACGGACGTTTGATCGACGCGCCGTCTAATATCGGCAAGATCGGAGCTTATTCCTATTTTGAACTGACGCCAGCGCGGATGAACACGCTGGCGCAACTCAACAAAACAGAATTGATTCGAACCGAAGCGGCCGGGACACCCGTATGGCTTGGTGCGGCGCCTGTGCCAAAATCGGGCGGATCTATGTTCCTGATTGATCGCCGTAGCCGCTCCATGCCGAGCTTCCTGACCCAGAATATTATTATGTTCGGCTTGTTGTTTGCTGGATTGGTCTGGTTCGGTTGGGTGCTGACCTATCAGCTTGTCCGGCAGATGCGGGCGCTCAAGGCTAGAAACAGCGAAGATGAAGTTTCGCGCCAACGCTATCAAGCCGCAGTCGAAGGATCAGGCGGCGGTGTTTGGGAAATCGATCTCACCCGCAATACGGCCTATGTCAGCAAATCGCTCGCAAAGATGATGGGCTTAGGCGACGCAGACACGACAATCTCCCTACCCCAATTTCTGGCCATATTTGAAGGGAATGACCGCGATAAACTCTACAACACCATCAGACGCGCGCATGTCACGGGTGCCTTCGACATGGAATTATCCTTGGCGCAATTACCTCTGATCGTGGCCTGTCGGGGGGTGCCGTCCACACGCGGTTACGATCAGGCCAAGGTCATTATCGGCATGTCTATCGATGTGACAGAAGCTCGCGGCACGCAGACCCGTCTCAAGGCGGCGGAAGCCCGCCTCTATGACGCGCTTCGATCAATGAACGATAGTTTCGTGATCTGGGACCAGCTCGGTCGACTGGTCCTCTGGAACCGAAAGTTCGAAGACTTTTTCGGATTTGAAGCCGGCAATCTCCAGCCAGGCATGGAATATTCAGTTATCGAGCATTATTCCGATCAGGTAATCGAAAGCATCTCCGATCTGGAAGATGGCACGGGACGGGAAATCCAGCTCAAAGACGGGCGTTGGCTCCGATATTTAGAGACGCAAACCGTCGATGGTGGGCGTGTATCAATTGGCACCGATGTGACGGGGATCCGCGCGCGCGAGTCTGAGTTAGAAGCCAATCGCGACCGCCTGCAATCGACCATCAATATTCTACGGGAGTCACAAACCCGGATTGTCGAGCTGGCCGAAAATTACGAGCAGGAAAAAATTCGCGCCGAGGAAGCCAATCAATCCAAGTCCGAATTCTTGGCCAATATGAGCCACGAGCTGCGCACGCCGCTAAACGCGATTAACGGCTTTTCCGACATTATGAAAAAAGAGATGTTCGGTCCGCTCGGCGACCCGCGCTACCGCGAATATATCTCAGATATCCTGTTCTCCGGGCAACATCTCCTGTCCCTGATCAACGACATTCTCGACATGTCTAAGATCGAGGCTGGGAAGATGACTCTCAATGTCGAATCGCTGTCAATCTCGGACATGATCACACAAGTTCTCCGCATGGTTCGGGGTCGCGCAGATGAGAACCGCTTGAAACTCGTCAACGACGAGATCGAGGCGCAGGACATTCAGGCCGACCCACGCGCGGTTAAACAAGTTCTGCTCAACCTTGCGACCAATGCCATCAAGTTCACCCCAGAAGGGGGAACCGTCACCCTGAAGGTCGAACCCAAATCAACGGGCATAATTGTTCATGTTATCGATACAGGGATCGGTATCTCAGACAAAGACATTGCCCGATTGGCACAGCCGTTCGAGCAGATCGACAGCCAGCACTCACGTAAGCATGAAGGCACCGGACTCGGTCTGGCGCTCTCTAAATCACTGGTGGAATTGCATGGCGGCAATTTGAGCATCGCTTCAACACTCGGCGAAGGCACAACCGTCACCTTCACCTTACCCAATACCCCCATCGCGAAGGCTGTCGAGGTTGAAAAGACTGAGGTCGGTGACGAGATTACCCGCCTCGCCCAAGACATCGCCAATGTTCTCGGTCAAGGCGACCGCGAATCGTCAGAGACGGTTTCAGTTGCCTAAGTGAGTGTGCCGGCTCGGGCTGGATCGGCTTCGGGATCCGTTTTTCTGGCCTTAACGCGCGGAAAAACTAGCTCGACTTTTAGGCCCGGACGCCCTTCATGATCATCCTGTCCGGCAATCACGGCGTCTGCGCCCAGCCCATCATCCATAATCAATTCAGCCTGATGTAATTCAGCAACCGCATCAACAAGCGCCAGTCCAAGTCCGGAGCCCGGCTTGGTACGGCTTTTATCAAGGCGAACAAAGCGCTCTTTAACGCGTTCACGATCAAATTTTGGGATGCCCGGGCCGTCATCCGCAACGGCGATCCGGACCCGGCCCCGCGGACTCTTCTTAGCCGACAAATGGATGCGGCCGCCTCCGGCTTCGCCATCCGTGTCGACAGGCGTGTATTTGATCGCATTCTCAACAAGGTTTGACACGGCTTGGGAGAGTAAGCCCCGATCCGCCATGATCATCAAACCCTTATCAATATGGTGGGTGAAGGTAATCCCGACATCATCGCAGGCTGGCTCGTATAGCTCGGCCAGATCGTCGAGTATGGGTTTGGGATCGAGGGGTTTGAGCAGTTCACGCCGTTCACCCGCCTCAAGCCGCGCAATCCGCAACACCGAATCGAATGTCTTGAGCAATTGGTCAGCGTCTGACGCCGCCGCGTAGAGCACATCGGCCTCGGGTTTATCCCCTGCCTCAACGGCTGCTGTCTCCAAGCGCGTGCGCAAGCGCGTCAGAGGCGTCCGCAAGTCATGCGCGACTGAGTCTCCCGCATAACGCATGGCCTTCATCAGCCTATCTATGTGATCGAGCATACCGTTCAGATGTTCGGCCAGACGATCCATTTCGTCTTCAGAATAGTTTCGTGGCGCTCGGCGGTCCAGATTACCAGCCTGCACATCATTGGCGAGTTGGTTAAGGCTGTCGACGCGGCGTGCGAACCGACGCGCGACAAAAATCGAAGACAATATACCGAGAAATAAAGCAATGAGGGATGAGGTCGTCATAGCCGACCGCATGCGTTCGCCCGTGCGCATAATGTTTTCAACGTCACGACCGACGAATAAAACCCCATCTGGAGGCTCGTCTGTCTGGCCTTCCTTGCCAATGACGAGACCCACCGCACTGACGCGCCGCTCTTCCACTTCACCTGTGTCGGGGTTCTCAACCGTCGCAATGGCCTTTTCCCAGATCAGGGATGAGGACCGATCAAACTTCGGAAGATCCTTAGACGCCATTCCAAATGTCTGGATGTCCTCTGTGACGAGCTTACCAACGGCCGCACCCTTGAAGACAAACATCGAATAGATATCAGGCGAAACATCGCGCAACGTCACATAACGGGATGTCCGCTCTCGAGCACCGGCATCAAATATGGCGCGCGCAAGGGCGACTTGCTCCAAATTGATACCAGACGCTGATTGCGGAAGAATACCGGACTGCTGGGCCGCCAATAATTCAGCGTTCCCGCCCCGTTGGAAAATAATCTCCAATTCAGAAAGCTCATTCTTCAAGCCTTCTTCGATCCGTCTTAGTTCAGACGACACGATTGTATCATAGACGATTAGCTGCGCGACCAGCAGCGATCCCCCGAATAGCACGGCTCCAACCAATGACAGCCGGAACACCGTATTCTTGAGAAGACGCGACAGCGTCTCGGCGAGATCACCGAGAGGCTGGACATCTTTGCGTTTTGCGGGCGCTTTCAATCAGGGCTGCAGGCGGTAACCCGCGCCGCGAACCGTGTGAAGCAGGGGCGTTTCGAACTCTTTGTCGATTTTGCCGCGAAGACGCGAAATGTGAACATCGATCACGTTGGTCTGGGGGTCAAAATGATAGTCCCAGACTTTTTCGAGCAACATCGTCCGGGTTACAACCCGACCTGCATTGCGCATCAGACATTCCAGCAAACGGAATTCGCGGGGTTGAAGCAAAACTTTCTGCCCCGCCCGACGCACCGTTCGCGCCAATAGATCCATTTCCAGATCGCCGACCTTCAACTTTGTGACGGCCGCCGTTGGGTCTGACCGTCGACCGATCGCCTCGACCCGGGCCAGCAACTCCGTGAAAGAATAGGGTTTAGCGAGATAATCGTCGCCACCGGCCCGAAGACCTTCGACCTTGTGATCTGTCTCACCCAAGGCAGACAGGATCAGGACCGGAGTCGCATTGCCGTTCTCGCGCATGTTGGAGAGAACTTCGAGCCCGTCGCGTTTCGGCAACATGCGGTCAAGGATCACCGCGTCATAGTCTGCGGCCCCGGCCATCTCTAGCGCGGTATCGCCATCTGCAGCGAGGTCAACGACATGTCCGGCTTCGGACAAACCCTTTTTGACATACTCAGCGGCTACTTCGTCATCTTCGACAACTAGAATTTTCATGGACGTCTCTCCGTAATGCTCTGTCCATATAGTTACAGGCAGACGATCAGGAAAGATAACGACCATTCGGTAAGGTTTCAGCGGCCCGACGAGGACCGTAGGCAAACGCTAGACTTAAAGCGGAAGGGATAGCGTCGTTTCTCCACCAGCCTTTAGGCGAAGCCGAATTTTGATATCGCGCTGCTTATCCAGTTTCGCGTTCAATATCATCGACTTCCACTTGGCGACCTCTGCGATGGGGATTCCGTCAGCTTCGAGCAGGACCTGTCCGATCTTAAACCCAGCCGATTCGGCAGACGATCCCGCTTCAACGCTTTCAACATACACCCCGACTTGGTCAGACCGCATGCCGATGGCCGTGCGGAATTCAGCGGAGATATCGAGCACATGGACTCCGGTGTCGATATTGATACGGGCATGGGGATCAGATTTAGGCGGCGGTGGCGGCAATCCCCGACTGATGGCGGCGGCGCGGTCCACTTCTGATTTTTCCGGGCGTTCGCCGATAGACACTTGGATTGAGTAAGGTTTTTCCAACCGTTCATAAATAAAGGTCGCGACATCGCCGGGGGCCAGTTTGCCCACGGCCCGCGTTGCTTCGACAGAATTCCGCACGGGCGTGTCATTGATGCGCAGGATGATGTCATCAATTTCGAGGCCGTAAACCTCTGCAGGGCTCCCCGGCAGCAGACTATTGACCATCGCTCCGGACTTCAAAATGCCCGGACGACCGTCCATTTCGTAGACGGCATCCCTCAAACCCGCACCCAGATAGCCGCGACGCACGCGGCCATTATTACGGATAGCGGACACGACCGTTTCAGCCGTCTGGTGCGGAATAACGAAAGCGATCCCGACCGAGGCCCCGGTTGGAGAATAAATGGCTGAGTTAACGCCGACCACATCGCCATTGAGATTGAATAATGGACCGCCGGAGTTCCCCCGATTGATCGTCGCGTCCGTCTGAATATAGTCGACATAGGACCCGCTATCGACCCGTTTACGGCCAATAGCCGATATTACGCCGAGTGAAGTCGATTGGCCAATCCCGAACGGATTGCCAATCGCGACGACCCAGTCACCAATCCGGGACTTTTCACCTTGGTGGAATGTCACATGCGGAACAGGCTCGGTTGACGCGAAGGTCAACAGAGCGAGATCGGTTTCTTCATCCGTCCCAATAATTTCGGCTGGGAAACGACGACCGTCATTGAACTCGATTTCAATCGTCTGACCGCCTTCAATGACGTGATAGTTGGTCACAACTTCGCGCTCAGAGCTGATGACAAAGCCCGATCCCTGCCCTTCTGAAACCATTTCACCGCTCGCAGTCGTCACGATGATATTCACGGTCGATTGGCTCACCCGTTCGACCAAATTTGCAATGGACGGCAGTGCCGCGATCGGTGTGTCAAACAGGCCCTTCGCCGCCTCACGGGCGCGCGACGTCAAAATCTGTCCTCCGTCACGCAAAGGCGTGTTGGTCTCAGGCTGACCAGACCGCTTAATGTCGATAGTTGGGACTGTTTGCGCCGTCGCAGTTGAAGCGATCAGGCAAAGGCTGGCGGCGAGTATGGCAGCACGCATGGCAGGCTCCAAAGACTAGTGCTTTGACAGCCTCACAATATGGTTGTTGCGCGGCATGCCGAAACTTTGGAGGCTATTAAACCCTGCATCTTCAAAGATATGTTTAACAAGATCCAACTCGCGCACACCCCAGCCCGGATTTCGGCGCTTGAGGGATGCATCAAAATCTAGATTAGAGGCCGCGCTCTCCGGCCCGAACAGAAACGGGCCATAGAGGATGACCGTGTCAGTCAGATGTGCTGCGCCAGATGCCAAACCTTTAGCGGCCTCAATCGGCGCGATATGGATCATGTTGGCTGAAAAAATTGTGTCGAAAGCGCCCAATTCAGCGGTCCAATTCGGTGCCGTCAGATCAATATCCAGCGGTTCAGGCCAGCCATCTCGCGCCCAAGCCGCTTGACTGAGGCGAGATCCCGGATCTGGATCGCTATATTGCCAGATCACATCAGGCCGAAGGTCACCGAGCGCGGCGCCATGTTCACCTGTGCCGGACCCAAGCTCAAGAACCCGTGCGGATGGCGGCAACTGCCCGCTTAGCCAATCCGCAATGATGGCCTTATTGCGCCCTGCGCTCGGCGAAAACAGGCGATCTCCGTCACGATCCCGATCTTCCAAAGCGATAGGCGTGTCGGTCACCGGGATTCCTGAAAAGCACGCGGCAAAGACAAAACTGCTTTCAACCCACCAAGCGCGGAACGAGATAGAGCCAGAGACCCGCCATAGGCTTCGGCGAGATCATGAACAATGGACAGGCCAAGGCCGGACCCCGGCGTCGCTTCATCCAGCCGAGCCCCGCGCTTTAACGCCGTTTCGACTTCTGCGTCGGGAATACCGGGCCCGTTATCTTCGATCGTGATTTTCAGACTAGTATCATCAGAGATGCGGAGAACCTCCACATGTGATCGCGTCCACTTGGCCGAATTATCCATAAGATTACCAACCATGTCTTCCAGATCGCGCTTATCGCCGCGAAAGCGAAGTCCGGCTTCGCCGTCCACATCGATAATCACGTCTTTATCGCGATAAATCCGCGGCAAAGTTCGGGCGAGCGCGCTGATGATGTCGTCGACATCGCAAGACAGACCAATGGCCTGCCCGCGCGCCGCCGCGCGGGCGCGGCGTAAATGATGGTCGACCTGCGCCGACATGGCTTCAGTCTGGCGATTGATCACATCCGCATCGACTTTGCTGCCCATTCCGGCTTCGTTCCGCAAAACCGCGATCGGTGTTTTCAATCCGTGAGCAAGGTTGCCGACATGGGTTTGAGCGCGTTCAACTACATTTCTGTTGTGCGTAATGAGCGAGTTTAGTTCATTCGCTACATCTGCAATTTCAGACGGATAACGCCCCTCTAATCGGGTCGAGCGCCCTTCACGGACATCCGCGACACGTTCCGCCAAGGCAAAGAGCGGGCGCAGACCGAGGCGCACCTGAGCATAGATCGCGGCCAACAGCCCCGCCGTCAACAAACCCATCACCAGCAGGGCAATGACAGCAAATTGCTGAATGGACCGTGTCGCGGACCGACGATCCGCCGCCGCCATTGCGATAACGGGCCCTGACATGTCTGGCAGGCGAACCTCACGCGCAATAATGCGTAGGGGTTCGACCTCGTTCGGTCCTGATGTGGATATGTTGACCACTTCGCCCGTCGCTGCGCTCAAACGCTGGCGGTCCCGTGCCGTGATCGGCAGCGACTCGCCATAAAGTGACCGCGAGGCCACCAATGGCAGCAGCGACCCATCCTCTTGGACCTGCCCAATCATCCAGTATCGACCGGATAAGGCCTGCTGATAACGCGGGTCGAGGGGTTCACGACTCAAGGCTAACTGACCCGTTTCTGTGACTTCAACTGATGCGATTAGTGCCGTAACAGCGGATTCAAGCGGATCATCGAACGACGTGTAGACAGTGTCGCGATAGAACCATGTCAGCAGAAGCAGGCCCGTGATCAAGGCGGGCACCGTCCATAGCAGCGCCGCGCGAACCAGCCGCGAAACCAGTGAAGGATTGGGGATCTCCGCCATCCGCGCCTAGCCGCCCGCCCGCATATTTGGCTTAGGCTTGATCGGGTGAGTCCGGGTCAACAAGGCGATAGCCGAGGCCGCGCACGGTTTCGATACGGTCCGTGCCGATCTTCTTACGCAGGCGACCAATGAAGACTTCAATCGTATTGCTGTCGCGGTCAAAGTCCTGATCATAAATATGCTCAACCATTTCCGTACGCGAAATCACGCGACCTTTATGGGCCGCCATATAGGATAAAAGCCGGAACTCATGGCTCGTCAGCTTGATGCCCATTCCATTGACGAACGCGCGTGCCGCACGGTTATCAACGACCAGATCACCGATTTCAATTGTATCCGTGGTGTGCCCAGCGGCGCGGCGCAATAATGCTCTCAACCTCGCCAGAAGCTCTTCCGTATGGAAAGGCTTGGTCAGATAATCATCCGCACCTGCATCAAACCCAGCGACTTTTTCAGACCACTGGTCGCGCGCAGTCAGAATCAGGACCGGCATTTTACGCTCATCCGCTCGCCATTTTTGTAGCACTGAAACGCCATCAATTTGCGGTAGGCCAAGATCAAGGACAACGGCGTCATACGGCTCTGTGTCGCCAAGGAAATGCCCTTCGACGCCATCTGTCGCCACATCAACGGCATAGCCCTGCTCTTTCAGAACCTGCTTAAGCTGACGGGATAGATCGGGATCATCTTCGACGACGAGAATGCGCATGGGGGTCTCCGCACGTTACCTGTAAAGGTTGGGATGTTGGGTTGCTATCGAACGCGCCCGGTATTGGCGTCAACCACGATATCAACAACGCGGCCATCGCGAGCGATGATCCGGACGCGATATGTGTCTGCCGTCCGGCGAATATCAACAACTTCACCGCCAGGGACGCGCGCCAATGCGATGGCTCTGGCCTCGCGGGCGCTAATTTGACGCTGAGCATAGTCATAAGGCGACACGGTCGATGCCTCTGACACACGATCAGTCTGAACCCATTGCGGGGCCGACGCCAGGGACGGCGTGCCGATCAGGCTCAGCATCAAGGCTGAAATTATGAGCGTCATACGTTTCATTGCCGTCCCTCTATGCATGACCCTCTGAACGAAGACTGAATATGGCGTTTAACGACCAATCAGGCCGTCACGAAGTGCAGCACCGTCTGTTTCGGGCAAAGACTTGGCAAGATCGTCCGACTGAGCCAGTTCAGCATCCGTCAGAGTGACGACTAATTCTACAATCAAATTGCCGCGATTCTTGCCTTTACCGGGCGCGCCCTTGCCCTTTAACCGCATCTTCTTGCCAGTATTCGATCCCGGCGCAATCTTAAGACTCACCGCACCGCTCGGCATTTCAATACGAACAGAGCCGCCTCTAAGAGCCTCTGTCAGACTTATAGGGAGGCGGAGCTGAAGGTCATCACCACTGCGCGAGAGATTAGGATGAGATTGGACGCTAACCTTGACCAAGGCATCGCCCGCCGGACCGCCGCCGCTGCCTGATTCGCCCTTGCCTCGAACGCGCAAGGTCTGGCCATGTTTAATGCCCGCCGGAATGCGAACCTTAGTCCCGCTCGGCAATTGGCGCGTTCCGCCTTTCAGCGCTTCAGGCAGGGACAGGTCCACCGTATATTGGATATCTGCGCCTTTGCGTCGGACAGGCGGACGGTTCATTCCGCCGCGCATACCGCCCGCAAAACTGCCCGTATTCATGCCGAACAGCGACCCGAACAGGTCGGTCATATCGTCCTGACCCATTTGACCGCCGCCACGACCGCCAAAGCCTTCAAAGCCGCCAAAGCCAGTATCATAGCCTGGCCCGCCGCCCGTCGGGCCTCTCTGTCCAAAGCCGCCTGCGAACGGATTGCGTTGCTGACCCTGCTCGTCGATCGCGCCGCTATCATATTGCTTGCGAAGCTCTTCGTTGGAGAGAAGATTATAGGCCGCCGTAACTTCCTTGAAGCGCTCGCCCGACGTATCATCATCCGGATTCACATCCGGATGCAGTTTCTTAGCCAGCTTGCGATAGGCCGAACGGATTTCTTTATCCGTTGCGGTCTTCGAGACACCCAGCAAATCATATGGATTTTTCTTCGCCATCACCGACTATTTAGTCATGCGCTCGCCACATTCAACGCTGCTGACAAAAGACTCTCGCGACCATCGGGCGTAAGTTGAACAATCTCGACCTGATCAAACGGCTCTAAAGCCAGTTCGGTCAAAGCCGTATCGATGGTCTGCACCTCACCCGACCGCGTAATACGCAGGCGATATTGCAGACTAGATGCGTCTTCTGTCCATTCCGAAAAGCTTGGATCGCGGCCGATCCAGGACAAACTTGTTCCGTCCCAACTTAGGTGCACAGGCGATAAGGGCAGTCCCGCTAAATCATTCCAGATAACCTCGCCGAATCTAGCCTCCCGCCGAGCGGTCCGCCCCGTCACGCTCACGAGACTGCCCCGCTGATCGGAGGACAGTGGCAGGCTGACCAATCCTGTACCAAGCCAGAGCACTCTCGCGCCCGGTAAAATCGTCTCAGCCATGAAAGGCTCGCTACCGTCCAAGCCGCGCAGGAGATGAGATAAGCGATAGGTCTGCGGGGCGATCAATTCGGCATCCCGCGCCGCAAATATCTCCCACCCTGTCGCAGTCTCCACGGCAAAGCGGTTTGACCCTGCGAGCAACCCCGCGTTCGTCGTTCCACTCAGGGTCAGATTTCCGAACAATACGTTTACTTTCGAACTGCGGTCGCGAAGATGAACGGAACCGGATGGAAAATCCGTCAGAGTGGCACCCATTCGTAAAGGCGCATTGAGCGTGACTTCTGAGCCATCAACCTGCACCGTCACCGGCTCATACGGGTCAATCAACGCACCCACGCTAACACCTTCCCTGCCCGGTAAATCGAAAGCCAGTAATTGCGCCGCACCCGCATAATCAGGCGCAGGGGGCGTGGCGGGTGTTGGCCCCGCCACCCATGCTCCAGAATCGCCCCTATCCCGGAACCCGGTCACATCGACTTGTGACCCAATGTCCAATGACTGCACAACCCAGACTGTGCTGTCATAGCTGAAGCGGTCGCCCAGTTCGAGCCTAAGGCCAATATTCAAGGGTAGAGACAGGCGCAAATTTTCCTGTCCAGCATGGGCCGCGTCCAGCTCACGCCGCGCGACAAACCGGGCGAAGCCTTCATCCAGCGCCGCCGGAACAGCGAGATCAGCAATGGCGACGGATTCTGCATCCAATTGCCGGGCCGACGCGGCGCCAAGCTGATAATCACGAGCCGCATCAATATAGGTCAGTCGGACATCTTTGATTCGGCCTTCTGAATCTGAGCGCACGCGGCGCGCAGGACCCCTGACAAGATCAGCGTCATTCAATGACAGAACCTGTGGACCGCCAAGAGCAAAGACAACATCTCCGCCCTGTTCATGCAGGTCGATGTCGAACAGTTGCAGCAACGGAGCCAGTGCAGCGCGCGCGCTCACTGGGCGATCCAGTCGATAACCCGGAAGCACGCCGGACACACCTGATACGTCAATCGCGGTCAAGCCGCTCTCGCGCGCCAACTCTTCAATGACATCGGCGACGGGCAAGAGCCCTGTCCGTCCGTTTAACCAATGCCCGCGCATCCAGTTATCGCCATCCGACCAGACATCAGTGCGCGCCGGAAAATCCGGATAGGGCCGCGCATCCCATGTCCAGACGGAAGCCCGGGAGAGATCAAGAAACCCCGGTTCATTAGTCACCTGATAATGACCCAGAAACGCCTCAATATAGCGCCTTTGGATCAGATCATCGCGCGTTCCATCGGAGAAGTATGGCAGCGCCGCTTCGGATGATTTCTCGTCATAGAAAACATTGGGCTGGTTCGCGCCCTTATCGATGGCGGGGCATCCAATCTCCATCAACCAGATCGGTTTGGATTCTGGCTGCCACGGACTCTGCGTCGTGGGCAGACCGTTCTTGCGGTTGATATGCGCCGAGCGCCACCAGTTACGCATATCCTTGAAACGATAGACCGGATCATCAATCGGCGTTCGTAGCTGCACGTCTCGGTCGGCGGGGCTGGCATAGTACCAATCATATCCCTCACCCCCTTCAACGTTGGAGATGAGGTAATTGAGATCATGGCCATCATATCCATCGGCTGCGTCAATCGGCGACCCATCGCGCCAATCGGTAAGCGGGAAATAGGCGTCGATGCCAACTGCGTCGATATTCTCATCGGCCCAGAGCGGGTCGAGATGATAGTTCACATCGCCCCCGTCCTGCAGTCCGAAATAATCTGACCAGTCCGCCGCGTAAGTGATCTTTGTCCCCGTGCCGACGATAGCGCGTGTGTCGCTTGCGAGCTGACGCATCGCCTCAACGGCTGGGAACTCAGCCTCATCGCGAAAGGCCATCAAAGCCTTCAATTCAGACCCAATCACGATGGCATCGACCCCGCCTGCATCAACGGATAGTCGCGCATGATGCAAAATGTGATGGCGGAAACGGAAATCCTCGTCAGTCCCGAAAAACGCGTCAACATCAGCCGCAGAGGTCGGCGCGATCCGCCCACGCCACGGAAATCCGGGCGTATCCATCAGCAGAAACGGATAAAGCGTCACCGAAAATCCACGCTGCTTTAATTCTTTGATGCATGCGATCAGGCTCTCATCGCTCGGCGTGCCGCCATAATTGGGCCGTCCTTCGGCGTCAGCACTGACGATATAGGCTGAGCTGCGGTCCTCTCCGGCGACCTGCCATTCAACGTCTGGAATTCGCCGGTCTGCGCGCTCCACACCGGGCCGGATCAGGCAGCTCTCGGCATCAATTGAACTCCCGAACCAAGAGGCAATGATGTTGACGTGGTGGCAATTCGGCAGTTCGGCCTGAAGCTGATCGAGCGAGGTCAGCAAGTCTGCTTGTCCCGTGAAACTGTTCATATTCGCTGGGATCGTCACACCGACCGACGGCACTTCTTCGACGATGGTGGGCGACAGGGCGAATTCCCCGGTCCCTGGCATCAAGTTCACGGATTGGATCAAATCTTCCATTCGCCCGCCGCGCCTTATGCCGCGAACAACCTCCGCATTGATGATCGGCAGCCGTGAGCCGTAATCATCCAGCGGAAAGTCTTCGAACACGATATAAGCCGTGCCGCGAAACGCTGGCACTTCGTTAGGCTCGGTCGCGGCAATCACGGGGTCCGGGCCTTGCACCTCTGAGCCTGTATGCACCCTCACTGTCAGCCCGGCGCGTTGCAGGATCTCGCCGTTCACCCAAATACGGTCGACACCGAGAATTTCTCCCTCGCACAGACTGACGGCGAAGCTGATGGAATAACTATAATCCCGCCGTGTCGGCCCGCCGCCTTTGCCGCCGACCGCTTCCTCACTGAGTTGTTCGCGGACCTGACTGGCCCAAATGACCTGTCCGGCCAGCCGAATCCGTCCGAAAACGCGCGGCATCGGCGCGCCGTCGCGTGAGGTCTGCAAATGAAAGCTCTCCAACCGCGGGCCTTCAAAAACCCGATCATCGAGGGCGCGCGTTATCGCGCTCGTTGCGGTGGATAGAGCGAGGCTGGTGAGGGCTTTTACACCGCCGCGTGCGAAGGCACCAATGCCTTGAATGGCCAGAGTCGTCATGACAGATCCTCAATCGGAAGCGGTGGAAAGGAAAAGGCAAAGGCGATCCGCCGCGCCCAGAAGGGATGAAGCCAGCTTTCCACAACGGCCCGACCCCAATAGGCGTGGATCAGCCTGTCGCCCGGTGCGAGGATTCCAACATGTTTGCACGGACTGCCCGCGCTCATCCGAAACAGCAGGACATCGCCGGGCTGCGGATCAGCGGTCGGCAATAACCAGCGACGGGCCGTGTGAAGCAAGGTTTCCTCGCCCTTCGCATCGGCCCAATCCTGCGTATAATTGGGCGGCTTTTCAGGCTCCGCGCCATAGAGCGTCCGCCAAATACCCCGGATCAGACCGAGACAATCACTGCCCGCACCCCGAACGGAGGCTTGATGCTGATAGGGTGTATCGAGCCAGTCGCGCGCGACCGCCAATACGTCCTCACGCATAACGAGAACCGCCGTCGCGGGTCGGCGTGAGATGGACGCCCTTTTGCAGAACGTCGTCGCCGAGTAGATACGGAAACCCTCTATAGTTGAGCGTGTTTCCGAAGGCCTTACAGGCGTCCATGGTTCGCGCGCAGCTCTGACCCGGTTGAGCCGTCAGTCCGCAACGCGCGTCTCCATATTCTGCATCGCAACGGCGTGAGAAAACCCGTCCGGTAGAGCGGTCAAGCAGCGTCGCTTGACCCAGCCAGTCAGCCTCAAACCCGTCACCGCTCACCGTGACCGCACCAATGCGCCCGGTCGTGATCAGCACGGATTGTGACGGGTCCGCCCAATTGACGCGGTGCTCAGCGAGCATTGCCCCGTCCAGCGCTCCCGACAGGAGATCTTCTCGCGACAAATCTACGTCAAAGACGGTTTTGAGCGCGCCGGAGTCGGCATCGAAACCGGCGCGTTGTTCCGTCTCAGCCGCCAGCATTGGACGGGCCATTACTCCCTCGAAATCCAGCGGACGATCATGATCCGTGAAAGAAAACCGTCGTGCATCGGCAAGCGTCAGAATAAATAGTCGGCACAAGGTCGTCGTGCCACTGGCAAGATGCGCCTCCAACTCAGGTGACAGGTTACGCATGATCGAACACCTCAATCAGAGGAATATCGGTCACGGAAACTGCACCATGCGTATCGAGCGAAAGGGAAAGCGAGTCGGTATCAAATCGCACGGGTATATCGAACAAGAACCCGGCCGTCACACTCGCGCCGGTCGGCGGCGCATCGATTTCAGCCAGCCCTCGCTCTGCCAATGAGAACGGCACAGAGATGCCGTTGACGGCGACCACAAGACTATCGGGAATTGGCAGCGTGATCGGGCGAACGACATCGCCATATCGTTTTGCGAGCTGGAACGTCGTTGTCGTTCCGTCTCCTGTCCCGATGAGCTGATCGCTGAAGCTCGGACCGGCTTGGCCAGAGCTATGATCGACGGGATCCCGAAACCGAAAACTATGCAGCGCGCCGGAACGCGCTTCAAAGAAGTCGGACAGCAGGCAAGCATCTTCAACGGACTTTACACCCGTCATCGCATTATAGCGGCGGCGCGCGCGGCTTTGAGCTGTGTTGCGAGTCTCTCGACCGCTCGCCAGTTCGACAATATCGACAGCGCGAGTTGGCCCACCACTCGCGCCGAACGCCAAGTTGAGCGGAAAGCTGACATCATGAAACGCCATATCTAAATCCTCTGCTGACCGAGCGAGACGGCCCGCGCGAGCGTCGCCGCGATCTGCCCTTCGGAGCGACGGAAACCGCCCGGATCAGTCGACCCGCTGACATTGAGATTGACGGTGGTGTTGCTGCTGGCTTTACCGAGACTGTTTGTCAGACCATCGACTAACGCGTTGAGCGGGGCTTCGATCAACTCACTGACAGCAAGCCGCGCTAAGTCGGTCAGCACAGTTTCCGCCATCGCATTGAAGGACAGCTCACCACTCTTGGCCGCGCTTTCGAGCGAGCGAGAGATGCGGGCTCCGGCGGCTTCGAACGCATCGGCGATTTTGCCCGCGCTTTGCACAGCGGGCGCCGCGTCGAGCGCCGCAATGGCGGCTGCTGCCTCATCTAAATCAGTCATCGGGATAGTCTTTCATCATTTGGGTCAAGGCCGTCCGATCGAGCGCGGGCGTGTCAGGCGAAATCAGCGCCAGCCAATCTGCCAGCGGCATGGCCCAGAATTCGGACGGGTTGAGATGGAGGTGACGCACAGCCAATCGGTGCCAAGCTTGGAAGGGCCAGCTCATGACAGTGCCGTCATGACAGTGCCTGCGCGATACAGCGTGAGGCCGCTGGCATAAGCCCGGCAATCTGCGTGTCTGAGAGGCGCGCCACCCAACCGCTTGCGCCGGAGGGACGCAGCAAAGCGGTGAGCAGGTGGCGCGCCATGTCCGGGGTTAGAGCCTGGATTTGGGTGGCGAGAGCGATGGGATCTGGCGCGTCCAATGTCTGTGCCAGTTCTGCCAATCCGCCGATGGTTAGGCGCAATGTCCCGATCTCGGTCGTCACATCACCGGGCCGAAACCCCGAGCCGTGGATCATGCGGGCGTGAAACTCGGCTCACTGGCACTAACCAAAGTCAGCTCGAAGCTCGCCTCACCCTTAAATGTGCCGCCATAAGTTAATCCGGTGACCAGCATGGACGCCGCAATCGTCCCGAATTCTGGAATGATCATCTGCGCATTGACCGCCTCTTGCGCGAAGAAAGCGGAGCGTACGCGGGCATCGGATTCTGCGTCCCGAAACACACCGGACCCGGTCACGCTGACCGATCTTATGCCCGCCTCTGGCAGCAGCTCTGTCCAGCCATTTGACGCTTGATCGGTCACATCGACCGTCTGACTATTCATCCGGATCGACTTGGTCCGAAGCCCGGCGACAGTCGTATAGGCCCCGCCATCTTCGATCTTCAGCAACATGTCGCGGCCTCGTTGTGGCGTATGGGTAGCGGTCATGGCGTTGTCTCCAGTGTCAGGGTGACGGACAGGCGCAGCAATCCGTGAAATGTGCGCCCATCGGGGGCGCGAAACACATCGGTGTAGAGCGGCAAGACTGTGTGCGGTACGCCGTCCCGGATCGTGTCTGAAACCAGACGCAAGAGATCGAACACTTCGGCGCGGCCAGCATAGCGGCTCCACAGATGCAGCGTTGTCTGGTGTGACGATTGCGGGGCGGCGTCCCCGCTCGTATCCTCTGACCGGGTCTGGCCATAGGTGAGATAGGGATAAACCGGATCGTCGGGCGTATCGTCAAAGGCGCGGATGGGATCACCCAGCGCGGCTGTTATCGCCAGATCGTTCGACAAAGCCGTATGCAGGCTTTGCTGCAGGGTCAGCGCATCCGCCGCTAAGTTAAGCGCGCTCATCGGACTTCCTCTTCACAGATCAAATGTAATCGTTCGCGGCGCGTGTCGGGATCGGACGCGGCGACAACGCGCAGAGTTCGTCCGCGCCAAACGAGGCGCGCGCGTTCTGGAAAATCGCTCATATGCCGCACGGTGACGCGGTAGGTCTGTGTGACGGCGAGCCGCCCATTTTCGCGGGTTTCGCTAAGGGATTTCGGTTCGACCGCGCCCCAAATGGCGCGTTGGAACGACCAGCTGGTGATCGTGCCGCCAAGGTCGTCCGAAACGCGGTTCGGCGCATAAAGGCCAAGCCTGTGCCTCAGTTGCCCGATCATAGCCCGACCACCCGGTAGGGCATGGTCAGCGCATCGACCATAAGTGGCATGGTGTCAGCATCGCCGTCGCGGTGCTCAAACCCGCGCGCGACGAGCAGCAGCATGGCCTGACGCAAGGGCGCGGGAACATCTTCCGGATCTGGGCCATAGCCAGCCGTGAAGGCGATCTCGATATGGTCCGTCGCAAAGACCGACAAGGTCGCGGGACGACGGCGGAGATCGACGTGATAATCCGTCATCTCAACTCCGTCCGATAGAACGGTTTCAACACTGATCACGGGCCAACGCAGCAACCGAACCTCGCAGGCGGCTGGGACGCTCACCTGCATCGGACGCGCGATCATGGCGATGTTGAGATAGGCTTCGAGCCTCTCTCGTGCAGATGCAATCAGTGTGGCAATCAGCGCGTCCTCATCATCGTGATCGACGCGGATAAAGGCTTTGGCCTCAGCGAGCGAAATCGGCTCGACGGGCGGGGGTTGTAAATCAATCAGCATGGCTAGGGTCCCTCCGAAATGGCAAAGAAAAACCCACCGGCGCGAGCGCCGATGGGTGATTGTGAGTGGGTGTGAGCTGCGCCGAAACGCAGGGTCATCAATGGCTAGGCTGCGAACTCCAGCAGCGCGATCGCGTCCTTGTCTTGGACACCGCCTCCAACGCGCTTGGTCGTGTAGAACAGCACATAAGGCTTGGCCGAATAGGGGTCGCGCAACACGCGAACGCCCTGTCGATCCGCAATCAGATAACCCCGGCGGAAATCGCCAAAGGCGACCGCAAACCCGCCCGTATCTATGTCTGGCATGTCTTCGGCTTCGGTCACCGCGTAGCCGAGAAGCTGGCTCGGCTGCCCGGCTTCCGCGCCCGGCGTCCAGACATAATTCCCGTCGGCATCTTTGATCTTACGGATCTCAGACAGGGTCCGTCGGTTCATGACGAAACTCGCGCCCGGACGGTAATGGGATTTGGGCGTGTAGATCAGATCCATCAGCGTGTCGTATTGATCACCCGGCGTGAAACCGTTTGCTGTCCCCGTCGTAATCGCAGTCAGAGCGTCGGCCCCGGCTTGATAAGACAGGATCCCGCGTGGCTTGTTGGCCCCGTCACCAGAGACGAACGCTGCCGTTTCTTGGGCTGCAAACACATCGCGAACCTCTTCGGCCAGCCACGCATCAACATCAGCGACACTGTCATCGAGCAGTGCCTGCGTCGCTGCGGGCATGGCGTAGAGCTCACCTGCCGGGAAATCGAGCAGGGCCAGTGTCGGTGCCGTTGTTTCGGGCCGCGCGTCCGTTTCGCCCGCCCAGCCCGCAATGGCTGACGTCGTGCTAACAGGCTTGCGGAACTGGCCGCTGCCGATCTTGCGCACCGTAGCAATGCGCCGGAACGGAGAGGCTTCGGTCAGCACCGTGTCGATCCGACTTTCCGTCTCAATCGGAGCAACATAGCCGCCGTCTCCGTCAGTCGAAGATAGCGATTTCGCCTCGATCAGGGCCGTCTCATCGCCTGAGCGGATGAAGCGCGACCATGCTGATTTAGTTTCATCGCGTGCTGTCTGCAGGCCCGGTTGGGACAGGCTCACTGAGAGCGTTTCTAAGCGCTTATTGATGCGGTCGACCTTGGCTTCGAGCAGCGGGTCGGCGGCACTTTTCTTTTCGATTTCCGCCAGCCGTTCGTCATTCGCGTCACGAAAGGCGGCGAAGGTGGCAGCGAAATCGCCGGACGAATCCGGGGTCATCATTTTAGTTTCTAGGGTCGCGGTAGTCACGCAGGTCTCCTGTGGTTGGTGCGTTCGGTTTGGTCGTCTGTGATTTGGTCATCTGAGATTTGGTCGATCCGAGCGGAGTTCAGCATCGGGAAGGCGACGACGGAGACTTCCTTGAGATCAAGATCGAGCAAGTCGCGCGACGAAATTCCGGACCTCAAATTTGGTTGGGGACCGGGTTTGGCGCGCCGGGTGCGAAAGCCAATCGATAAGCCCCTCACCCGACCTTTACGGATCAGTCTTTGTAGGACGGGATCGGACACGCGCCCTTCGACATAGAGCCCATATTCATCCTCGACTGCGCGGTCCCAAACTCCGATCCGGCGTTGATGGTCGCTCAGCATGGGGATTGGTTTAACGCGTGAGAGTAATGAGGCCGAGAAAGCCCCGCGCTGCACTTTGTCCCCGCCCGCATCTCGCTCATCAAAGCGAGAGGCGTAGCCGCTAATCCTCATCGTGGAGCGCCTCTTCGATCCGGCGCAGCATCTGGTGCATCATGGCGGTTTCCCCCTCCAGCCGGGCCAGCCGCTCGCTAATGCTCCAATTAATATCGACGTTGCGCTCTAGCTCTTCAATCCGAGCTTCCGCGCCGCCGACCCAGACCAATGCCCCTGCTGTCTGTAAGAACAAGGTGGCGATCAGGCCGAGCGTGACCGTGCGTTCGAGTTTCAGCGCCGCGCTCATTGCACTGTCTCCCGAGGCGGCAATCCAGCAAGCGCACGGCGTTCATCCGCGTCAATAAAGCTGGCTGCATCAAGACGAGTCCAGAGCGCAGTACGTTCAGGCGCAAGGGCCGACACGGCGTCCAAATCGGGCGATAAACTCACCTCATCACCGAAAGCCGAGAGCCAAGCCGACACGGCCCGGGCCGTGCGTCCAACCAGCGGGATCACGGTTTGCCGCCAGAAGGCGCGGTTAGCTTCGGCGTAATTAGAATAGGTATTATCGCCCGGAATACCGAGCAGCATCGGCGGCACACCAAAAGCCAGTGCGATGTCTCGCGCCGCTTCACGGCGGCCCTGTGTGAAATCCATATCTGATGGGCTGAGCCCCATCGTCTTCCAGTCGAGCCCGCCTTCCAGAACCATTGGACGACCCGCGCGGGCTGGACCCGTAAAGCCCGCTTCCAGCTCAACTTTCAACCGATCAATTTGATCCCGCGAGAGACGCTCCCCGGCCCCGCCCTTGTAAACTAACGCCCCGGACGGACGCGCAGAATTGTCGAGCAGAGCCTTAGCCCAGCGCGTCCCTTGATTGTGCAAATCAACGCTGGTTGCGGCAGCACGCAAGGGAGACTGACCCGCCGCCTCATCCATTGGATTAAACAAGGCCAGCGCCATAATCGCGCAACGCCCCGTCAGCGGATCACGCCGAAATAGGCGGCGACCGCCATCCGAGCGAACTTCAAACCCTGCAGGTCGTCCCGCGGCATCCGTGAGCGGTGTGACCGTGTCGGGTCGCAAGGCGCGAAGGCCAATAACCTCGTCCCCCAGCAAAACGGCCTCAAGATAGGCGCAGCCGGCGACCTGTAAATAGCCATAGAAGCGCTCGAGAGCTTCAGAGGATTCCGTAGGCAATCCCTCACCTCGTAGCGGCACAGATGTGCTGCTTTCCGCAATCATACGAACGCAGCGATAGACAATCGGGTTGCGGGCAAAGCCTTCGCGGCAAAGCGATCCGAAGTCCGGATTGGTGAAACAGGCTTGGCGCGATAATTCTACCGCGACCAATGGTGTTTGAGCCGATGTTCCGCTTTTTGTTTCAGGCACAGCATTAGCGGCGGACACCGTGTGGCGCCCGGTAAATGGCAATTTCATGAAGGTGGTTCCCTTCGATGCCCAAACCCTTTGAGCAGCGATAGGGGGTTTATGGGGCCTCCCGGAACGCCGGGGACCGATTTGCGTGCTTTACACGCAGGTTATTGAATTATTGAAGGTTTATGCGACTTGAAACAGGGACGGGTTCTGCGGAAGATCGCCGAGCAATGTCTGGGTCGTTTTGTAGCTCTTGCGCAAGCTCTCGCGGAGTTCCTCATCAGACAAGAGCGACGCCAACGTGATCGCTCCGCGATAGGCATCGCGCGCCGTTGTCAATGAGTCCCGATCACCAGTCTTCTGGCCAAGAGACAGCAACGTATCTGCAATCGCCTTCTGGATCATCGCATGTTCGCGCGGCGCGTCTTCGAATGTGTAATAGCGTGTTGCCGACCGCAGGGCTTCGACAGCCTGGATGAGCGGGGCCGGATCATTGGCTTGATCCGCGAGCGTCACCAATTCTTGCGCCAATTCCCAATTGAGCTGACCGAGTTGTCGATCTGTGGTTCGCAGCTCAATCTGAAGATCAGCCATTTGACGACGTTTGGTTTTTGCGTGTTGCGCCATGCTTGGCTCCTCAACCGCCATACAGGGCGATTTCCAATTGCATGGGTATATGAATGGAGAATTGTAGTAAATGCGACGTTAAAGAAAACGCAAATTCGGCTGTGATTGCGTCAGAAGCAAGTCAGCCACGGCCCAGACCAGCGCATCCATCCGGTCCGGACTTCCGTTTTGATGTGGCCCACCAAAGGCACAGAGCTCGTCTTCGAGCGCATCAAACCGCCCGACATGGCGTACGCGCCCACGTGCATAAAGCAGGCCGACGGGCATCGCGCGAATGGATTTCGACCGGCGAGCGTGACGACGGTGAACCGGCACATCCGGGTCAATTTGGTGAATAACGGCCTCGACCATCTCCCCGCCCTGATTAGTTTCCGCCAATACGCAATCCGCGTCATAGGCGTGATAGAGATCGACGGTTCGCGCGGCCCAGACCTCCGGGCGGGAGCGGGATAAACTGCCGTCATAGAGAATGTAGGCCTCTGCCTCGCGCCCCTCACCGCTGCGACCGACCACAATGATACCGCACGCGTCCGCCTTATGGCCGGATGTCGCGGGCGGATCGAGCGCGACGATAATCCGGTCCAGAGGCGGAGCCTCCGCCACGCGCGCTGTGTCGATATCGGCGCGTTGAAAAATCGCACCGGGATGATCGCGCACAATCTCTCCGTCCAACTCCTGCCGGCCCAAGCTTGACCCGCCATAGGTTGCTTCCATCGCGGCGATGAAACCGGGTGCGAGATTGTCCGCATTGTCGTGAGTCCGCGCCTTGCTCAGCCGCGTCGCCGGATCGGCGAGCAAACTGTCGAGCGCAGCAATCGGACGCGGCGTACTCGTCAGACACAAAAGAGGCCGGGCCCCTAACCTCAGACCTAAACGGAGATTCGACAGCATTGCCTCTGGGTCTGCCCACGCGCAGAACTCATCACCCCACGCACAATCAAATTGCGGACCGCGCAGACTGTCGGGTTCATGAGCAGAGAAGAGATAGCCAATCGCGCCGTTCGGAAAGACAACACGACGCCGGGTCGGTTCATAACGGGGTCGTTCGTTTCTGAACTCGGCATTGAGCAGCCCGCTATCCCCGCCGAGCATGACTTCCCGCGCATCGTGTAGGGTCGGCGCAACAAGCGCGATCCGAACGGCACCGCGCCTGACCTGCTCCAACACCCACTCCGCCCCCGCGCGGGTTTTGCCCGATCCGCGGCCACCGAGCACCATCCAGATTGACCAGTCGGGATCATCAGGCGCAATCTGGTCAAAGCGCGCCTGAGCTTTCCAACCGCGCATCACATTATCAATGTCGACCGGATCTAAACCGAGCCCGTCGTGACTATTCATCGAGTTCGTCCAGCACGCCATTATCAACCATGCGTTTGATTTTGCGCAGCAGGGTCTGTCGCGATGGCCCCGTCAACCGATCCCCAAGCCGGGCTGTTTCATCGCGTTCGCTTAAGAATTGATCGGCTTTTTCAAGACTGGCGATCAGAGCGTTAATCGCTTTGGCCGTTTTCTCGATTTCTGCGGTCGGGAGTTCGCCTTCATCTCGGCCCAAAGCCAGTAACCTGTCTTGTAATTGAGTAATCAGGCTTGCAGCGCGGTGCGGATCGGGTGTGGTCAAATCGGTCATAGGCCAACTATGCGTCGGCCCAGACAGACGCGGATGTGTCTAGCCCGTGAGCCGGTCTGATCGGGGATGGGACTGCCCCGGAACCGTACCGTAATGGAGGGTCAACCGATCAAGCGCCATGCGCAGGATGGCGAGACCGGTCCCGCGCGACCAATTCTCCGCCCGCTCTATGGCCTCTAATCGCTCATCCGCACCACAGACCGCATTCAGCAGCCGAGACAGGTCCGGGCCGAGCGCATCACGCGCAGCTTGGAGCGAGCGGTTGGCGTCTATGCGAGCGAGAGCGGCACGTTCAGCCGCGTCATGGCGACGTGTGCCGTCCACTTTCGGCGCGGACGGGTCAGTCGTCCCGACATGACCTTCGCCGGACCTAAGGAGGGCTTGCGTATAGCTGTGCGCCGCTGTGACCTGAGCATCATTGAGAAAACGCTCTCGGTCCTGCCCGCGTCGATGTGACAAGCGTTGAAGGACAGTGCCACGAATATTCCGGCGGACGGGTCGCTCAACGCCTGACGGGACAAATTCGGTCCGAGTTTCAACCTCCCGGTCCGAAGCACCGTATAAAAGTCTCCGGCGGGTCGCCCCGGACAAGCCTACACCTTTAGGTGTATTGGCGAGCACTTTGTCGTTCAATAACGTTTCCACATCGGCACTATTAACCCAAAATAGCGGACGTTTGCGATGGTCGCCGCGGATGAAGGCGGGCCAATCGCCGGGGATGGATTGACGTTGGATCAAAGCGTCACTGCGTAGCAGGCTCCGCAATAATTGTTCCGTCCGTAGACGGTCTGACTGTGCGTTCATCGAATGGGTGCCGCGCCGAGCCAGCTTTCCAGCCGTTCAATCTTGGCATCGAAAACGGGATCCGTGCGACCGTCCTCAACGACTTTGAGCGCATGGCTGACAGTGGAGCGGTCACGACCGAACAGCTCCCCAATACGGGTCATGGTCATGCCGAAGATGCAGGCCGACAGATACATGGCGACCTGCCGAGCGAAGTCGATCAAAGGTGCACGGTGGTCAGGACGCCCTAAGTCTAAGTCGGGCACGCCAAACTCAAGAGCGGCCGCCGCGACGGCGAGTTTAGCGCGGGCGGGATCAATTGGATCGGTTGTTTTGCGGCGAGACATATATCCTCCTTCATCTCTTGCCGCGACCTTAGTCCGACTTCATGAGAGCGAGGATTATATTGGGACTTATATACTTGTGTGACCCAACATTCTGTGCCATAAGGTGGCATGACCAAGGGTTCACAACAGTTCGATAGTCTCTTTGACATGATGGAAGCGTTCCCAACGGAACAGCACGCTGTTGACCATCTGCGCACCCTACGTTGGGGTTCTGACGATCAAGGCGCTTACTGCCCTCATTGCGGCTCTGTGCGCGTCATGCACTTCTCTGACAACAAGACGCATAAGTGTTCCGATTGCCGGAAGCGCTTTTCGATCAAGGTCGGCACTATCTTTGAAGACAGCAAGATTCCCCTTCGTAAGTGGTTCATGGCTATCTGGCTCCTGACTTCGCACAAGAAAGGCATCGCCAGCACACAACTCGCCAAAGACATTAAGGTCACGCAGAAGACCGCTTGGTTCATGTTGCACCGCCTACGCCACGCAACAGAGACTAAATCGTTCAATGCGCCCCTGAAAGGCACTGTTGAGGCTGACGAAACCTATGTTGGCGGTAAATCTGCCAACCGTCACGCCCGTCAACGCGGTGTTGGTGTCCCTAAGCCGCCTAAATCAACCGTTGTCGGCATGATTGAACGGGGCGGCGAGGCTCGCGCCATGCACATTCCTAACCCGTCGCGGCGCAACCTTCACGAAGCGGTCTTAGAGAACGTCGATACGTCCGCTCGCTTCATCACAGACGGCAACAACAGCTATCAGGGCCTTGGTGACAGCTATGAACATCATATTGTCCGTCACCATGCCGGGGAATATGTTGTGGACGGTGACATTCACACCAATTCTATCGAGAGCGTATGGGCGATCCTAAAGCGTCAGATCATCGGTATTCATCATCACGTCTCACCAAAGCACCTGCAACAGTATGTCAATGAGGTCACATGGCGCTTTAACCGCCGTGAAGAGGGTGAAGGCGACCGCGTGAATAGCTTCCTGTCCCGCACCGAAGGCCGTCTCACCTACAAAGAGCTGACGGCATGACTACCAAAGGGAATAAGCCGCCATTGGCGTTAGATATGGATTTTGGTGAGGCGCTAGCCCGTTTTGCGAGTATCCCTGTTAGTGAGGTTAGAGCCAAAGAGCTAAAGGAAAAAAAGACCAAGCGTGCACAGTCTCGAAAATCAAACGGCAAAAAGTAGCCCAGCTAGGCTAGACGGATTCGTGCGACTCTGTTAGTTGGTGAATGTGAGGACGACCAAAAAGGTCGCCCTCGGAATGTGAGTGCTAAGGATCACCTAACACCCAATTTGGCCGTCTCCGACAGCCGAATGAGTAGCGGCTCCATAGTCTCTCTCCTTTCCCCGGCCTAACCTGCCGGATTGGTCTGCGCTCAGCAGTTGGTTAAGGCGGCGGTGCTCCAACACCGCCGTCATCTCACAATGAGATAACTATTCCTCAGCATCCTTCGTTTTCAGGAACGTGATGACAGAGATAATCGCTTTCATGACTTCTGTATCCCCCGCCGCTTCAGACATCAGGTCGACTAGGCGATATTCGAGAGCCTTCTCAGTCATAACAGAGGGTTTTGGCGGCACGGCAGGCGCTTCGCTCTCACCCTTGGTGCTCTTGCGCTGCTTACGGCTTTTTCGAGATGATGATGACGAATGCTGCGGCTTTCGACCCTTGATCTGTGGCGACAGCTCAATGTCCGCAACGTCGGCAGCGGCAATGAAGAATGACGCCGCTTTGTCCAGAGTCGAGCCCTGCGCGCCGTAGAACGTTCTAAGCCACTCATCGAACTGCCCTGCGGAAGCTTTGGAAAGATCGACATCATTCGTAAAGAGTTCTGTATAACCGGACTTGATGATATTCGACATTAACGCAGGCCTTTGATCCTCGGAAGCGACTGCAAGATTTTGAAATACATTTGAGGGCGCACCCTCCTCGTTAATCAGCTTGAGGAATTTAAGCGATGCGAGTATACTGTAAGCGACCCCGCCGGACATATTTCCGAAGACACTTCGGTCGATTCGACTGGGAACGTTGGTTTCTCCTAACTTACTGATAAAGTTAGAGAAACTACCGTATGTTGCGTAAGGTGGTTTAAGGGATGTTGTTTTCTCAGACATCTTGTGATGCTTTCTGTGTGGGCTTGTGTGGTTCCTATGCGCAGAAAGCAGCACACAAGTCAACATAGAGATAAGGACAAGGACATGTTTGAAAAGGTCGTGGCGAAAGCGGTGGATGGGACAGAGCGCGTTTTGGCGCTTGTAAGGGTAGAGGGGGACGTTGCTTTCGTCTGTCGCCCTGAGCGCTTCTCCGATGCTGGAGCTTGGGAAGTCGGTTTCCCAAGGGCGGACGTTCGCCCCCTTACAGAATAACTATTTACGCAAACGTTTGCTACGCACAAAAAAGCCGCCTTCGGGCGGCTAATCATTAGCAAGTCTGGAATGGGTCACACAAGTATATAAGTCCCATTATATTCCTATACTATTTATAGCTGTATGACGAGTCGTTCTGCCCCAACCTTGTGGAATAAAGGGTAAACGTTTGAATCAAGCGTAGATTTTCAGACGCGTGTCTTGCGGTTGGATCACCATTTCGAGCGGGCAGATATGATCAAAGCCGAGGATTGTATCGACTGTGACGCCATCATCAGAGAGCGGGAGCCGAAGCCAGAACTGCGCCATATGCGAGCCGACCGGTGTGTTGGGCTTTGTCACACCGTGAAACGGTCGACGCTGATCGATCACCATATCAAGAACGCGGTGCCAGTAATCTGCGCGGCAGCCAATTGGTAGCTCATCAACATGCTGACCTTGGATCTCATCGCCATAAAAGCGCCAAAAACCTGTGCCCGCAAGGCGGAAGAAATAGCGGTGTCCAGCGTCCGTTTCGGGGGCGGCATGTCGTTCGGTCATAGTGACCATCGGCAGCTGCGCCGCAATTTCGCTGGGATCGATATCGGCGCGAGAGGGCAGTTTAGCCCCCTGACATTTCCGCCGCCAGTAATCATAAAATTCTTGTTGTTGCGGAAGCACCATCTGGTGCCGCAACGCGTTTCCCTTGATCACGCTTATTCCCCCGGGTCCAGTTCATCGGCTTCCCACGAATCAGACCATCACGGATCAGCGAATCGGCGACAAGGGTTTGTTAACCATAAAGAGCGTTCAGGAGTCCCCTTTCGGCCTCTTTTCGATTCGGAGCCGATTCGTTTCGGTTTCTGCAGGTCATATGAGGCGAAAATATCGCGTCTCAGACTAAGTTCGGGACGCTTTCCCAAGGCCCGTTTGCTTGGCGAGCTTGGATCGTCGACGCGCATAGGCTGGAGCGACCATCGGATAATCCGCCGGCAATCCCCATTTTTCCCGATACTCATCCGGGGTCAGCCCGAAGGCGACGCGTAGATGCCGCTTCAATGACTGGAACGGCTTGCCGTCTTCCAGACAGATGATGTGCGTGTCGGTCAAGGATTCTGACACGGGAACGGCGGGCGTCCGGGTTGATTTGGGTCCCGCCTCACGCGGCGCGTCTTTGAGGCTGTTATAGATCATCCGCGCTAAAGCTGGGAGATCGTCCGGGGCGACAGAATGGTTGCCGACATAGGCGGCCAAAACTTGAGCACTCATCGCCAACACAGAGTCGGATTCGATATCGTGATCAGGACCCGGCGACATAGGCCAAAATCAGAACAAAGATTAGCACGGTCGCGGTCAAAACAGCCGGAAGTCCGGACGGCGCAGCTTGGCTTAACGTTCCGGCGGGCGAAAAAGCGTGATAGAGGCGGCGTCCAATATGTTTCATGCCGCGTCCGCGCCAAGCCGTCATGGTCGCAGAGAGACGCGTCCACACCGCGTCGGCCCAGATGGCGATATTTTTCCCGACCCGTCGGTAGAGAATATCGGCATCCACAATCTCCGCCCGCCGCTCAGCCGGATAGAACTTGTAGCGTTTGAGTAGGTTGAAGGCAAAAATAGCGGCAAAGAGAAGCTGCATCTGGAAGACCACATGATCCCATGTGTAGGGCTTATAATCGGTCGTATACGGCATAATCGAATAGAGCAGCTCATATCCGCCCCATGGCCAAGCCAGTACGATGCAGAGCAAGGCAGCAAGGCTCATCGCAACCAGCATATTCCACGGCGCTTCCTTGACCCGTCGTCCGCTATCATGCGCGAAGAAGGTGAAATGCGGCACTTTGATACCGCTATGTTCCATCACACCCGCAGAGGCGAACAACATCATCGCGAACGGTATCCACAGATGTTCCTCGACCGCCGCTGACAAGATCATTGCTTTTGTGACAAAAGCCGCGAGCAGCGGGAAGGCCGCAATAGACCCGGCCCCGATTAAACAGAGCACGGTCGTGTAAGGCATACTTCGGAACAGCCCGCCCAGTTCAGACGCCTTCGCGGTTCCGGTCCGGTACATGACTGCGCCGATGCTCATGAACAGCAAGCTCTTAAAGATGACATGGACGAAGACCTGTCCGACGACGCCGTTCATCGCCATCGTTGTGCCGATACCGATACCGGCCACCATGAAGCCAAGCTGGTTGTTGAGACTGAAAGCCAGAACCCGTCGCAAATCATTCTCGATCACGGCGAAGAAGACCGGGAAGCAGGTCATGATACAGCCGATCCAGATCAGCAGATCCGTGCCCGGGAAGGCGCGCGCCAGGGCGTAAATGGCAAACTTCGTCGTAAAGGCTGACAGGATCACCGTGCCTGTGATGGAGGCCTTCGGATAAGCATCCTGCATCCACATATGCAGCATCGGGAAGCCCGCCTTGATCCCCATGCCGATCAGCAATAGCCAAGCGCCCGGCGCATCGATCCCGATATAGCCGAAGGTGAAGTCCCCGCCGTTCGCATTGGCATACATGACCGCCCCGGCCAGCAGCAGAACACCCGAAAAGACTTGGATGACCAGATAACGGATACCGGCAGCGTAGGCTTTGTCGCCGCCCTGCCAGACCAAGAAGACAGACGAGATCGCCGTCAATTCCCAGAACACAAAGAGCGACAGCATATCGCCAGAGAGCACACCCGCAATGGCTGCCCCCGTGTAGACCAGCGCGGACGAGTCCGTGATCCAGGACTTTTCGTGCAGCGCATAGATCGCATTGATGAAGCCCGCGAGGCAGAACAGATAGCCCCAGACCACTGACAGATTGTCGATCCGCAGCGTCGTTAGCGTAATGCCACCAATTTCAAACTGACCGGCCAGCACTTCGGTGCTGTCATAGATATTGAAGATCATCACGGCGGCGAAGATCGGCGCCAATATGGCGAGCGCCTTGCGCAATGAGTTGGCCGGCATGACCGAACAAATCAGACCTGCTAAGATGACCCAGAGACCAGGGTTGATCTGGTAAAGATCAATCATGATGTGCCTCCCCCGTTATTTCGGGGTCAGTGGACACATCCGGGTCAGGCAATCCGCCCTCCCCGTAATAAGTCTCAGGCTTCGCCAGCAGACGGAACAGGACCGGAGCCATAAAGACGATAAAGGAATAGGCCAGAAAACCGAAGATCGCCCAACTGCCCGGGATTGGCGTGTCGCCCATCATTTCAAACGGGGCGGGGTGTTTCTGCGGATGAAACACGCCGATGATCGAGGCAATGATCAGCCCAGCCAATGGAATCCAGATAAAGTTCCGCTTCACCTTAGTCTCGCCGAGGAACAGAAACGGTCTAGCCGCGGGATGGATTTTCTCCATGTCTTCGCTGGACATGTTTTTGGCTGGAGTCGTCATATAATCGGCTCCAGAAATTGAATGATCCACGGCGCGGCAAAGAACAGCACCAAGGTGCCAATCGCCGTAATCACCGGTGGAATAATAACCCATCGATGTTTGCGCGCTTCAATCGCGATAATGTCGTCCGCCGCCGGGTCGGCAGGCGGTTTCATAAAGCCGCGTATGGCAATCGGCATCAGATAAAGAATGTTAAGCAGAGACGAAATAATGAGCGCCGCCATGAGGACGGCTTTGCCAGAATCCAGCGCGCCCCACATCAGATAGAATTTTGGCCAAGACCCGCCAAAGGGGGGAATACCGATCAGACTGACCGAGGCGACCAAAAATGCACCAAACACCCAGGGCAGTTTGCGGCCCAACCCGTCAAGCTGGCTGACATTAGTCCGGTGCGCGATGGTGTAGATTGCGCCCGCCACCATGAAGAGCGTGATCTTACCCCAAGCATGCATAACGATCTGCAGACCACCCCCCATAATGCCCCAGCTAGTCGCCAACATCGCGCCCAACGTAATATAGGACAGTTGCGAAACAGTCGAATAGGCCAACCGGGCTTTCAGATTATCTTGTCGCAGCGCGATCACGGACGCGGCCACAATCGAGAAGGCGGCGATCCAAGCGAGCCAGCTTGAGCTCGGCGTCAGGTGGGTGAGATCTGTACCGAACGTGTAGACGACCACTTTGAGCATGGTGAAAACGCCTGCCTTCACCACGGCCACAGCATGCAGCAGAGCAGAGACGGGCGTCGGTGCTACCATCGCGTTGGGCAGCCACGGGTGCACCGGCATCAATGCGGCCTTGCCAATCCCGAAGGCGAATAGGACCAACAGGGTCGAGCTGGCGAGCATCGACACATCCGCTGGGAACACGCCGCCTAGGACGAAATCGGTCGTTCCTGCGATCACTTGCGTCCCGATAATAGCGGGCAGCAACAGGCCGAGCGACGTACCCATTAGAATCAACGTGTAAATCGTCAGACCGCGCCGCGCTTTGGCATCGCCCTTATGGCTGACCAACGGGAAAGTGCTGATCGTCAGCGCTTCGTAGAAAATGAAAAGCGTGATGAGATTGGCTGAGGCGGCAATCCCCATCGCCGACGCGATGGCAATGGCGACGAAGGTAAAGAATCGCGTCTGATTTTTCTCATTATTGCCGCGCATATAGCCGAGCGTGAACATAGAGTTCACAATCCACAGCGACGAAGCAATCGCCGCGAAAATCGCACCCAAGGGCTCCATCCGGAACTTGATCTCAAACATACCGGCAAAACTGCCGATCAGCAGTTCGGGCCGCGCGCCACTCGCGACCAGACCGCAAAGATAGATCACGTTGGCCAGCAAGAGGAGCCCGGCGACGAAGGTCACGCCCTCACGCAAATTGGGTGATCGCCCAACAATCGGGATCAGCACCGCTGCCGCCAGCGGGATCAGCATCAATAGCGCAATCGCCATTTCCGGGCCGTAGCTCATAGCCCGCTCCCCGGCAGCATGACACGCGCCGCGTTCTCAGAAATATCCGTCAGGAAGACATTGCCACGCATCCCGATCAGGATGGACATGAGCGCCAGGCCGATCAGTGGGATCAACATCAGCAGCGGGGCTTCATTGCGTTTCCACGCCACGCCATCGACGGTCGGAGGATCGCGGAAATAGGCGACCATCATCATCCGACCCATATAGAAAAGAGCGAGGATTGAAGTCACCATGATAACGCCGACAGCCCACCACCAGCCTTTCGCGGCGGCGGCTTCGGCCAGTGCCACTTTGGACACGAACCCGGCTGTAAACGGCACACCGATAAGGCTGAAAGCAAGGACGGTGAAGGCCGCCGTCGTGATCGGCATGGTCTTGGACAGACCGGCCATATCGCTGATGCGGGTAATACCGAACCGGTACCACATAGCCCCAAGCGCCAAGAACAAACCGCCTTTCACCACGGCATGGTTGATCAGATGTAGATAGCCGCCGGCGAGACCCGCAACGGTCAGAATACCGATGCCGAGCAACATATAGCCGACCTGCGCTACGGATGAGAACGCCAATGTCCGGCGCGCATCGGTCTGGAACAGAGCTTGTAGTGAACAGAAAATCATCCCCGTCACAGCCAGCCCGGTCACGATATAGGTCAGCACCGCCGCGACATAATCGAAGCTGGGATCGAACACGGTGAAACAGAAACGATAGAGCAGATAGAGTGCCGCTTTGGTCGCTGTGGAAGCAAGGAAAGCTGTCACGAGGGTTGGGCTGTAAGCATAGGCTCCCGGCAACCATGTATGCAGCGGGAACATGGCGAGTTTTAGCCCGAGACCTACGACGATAAAGCCGAAGGCGACCTGAGCGACACGCGACCCACCATCCAAATTCGCCAGTATGGAGCGCATATCTTCCATGTTGAGCGTCCCCGTCTCGGCATAGAGAAAGCCGACCCCGATGACGAAAAAGGTTGCGCCAATTGAGCCCAAGATCAGATAGTTGAATGCGGCAGAGAGAGCGCGCCGATCCCGGTTCGCGCCCATCGCGACCAGCGTATAGGTGCTGATCGAACTGACTTCGAGAAAGACGAAAACGTTGAACGCATCGCCCGTAACGACCATACCCATCAAACCCGCAATGCAGAGCAAGAAGGCCGCGTAGAACGCCCCGGACCGTCGGCCCTCCACTTCAGACGCGACCGCCGGTTCGGCGTAAATAAGCGTGGCGACGGCCATCGCGGCGATCAGTAATAGGATCGGCGCATTGAGCGCATCGATGCGAAGAGAGATACCGTAAGGCGGCTCCCAACCGCCCATTTCATAGATGATTTCGCCCAGTCCGGCTTGCGTCTGCAGCACGACAGATGCGGCAATAGCCACAAGCACGGCCACGACCAGTGCGACCAGCCACGCCAAACGCTTGACGTTGGGCAGCATCGCTACAACCGCCGCCATCAGTAACGGCAGAACGATCGCAAAGGCGACGGCGTGGGTTGAGAGCCAATCCATTAGCGCTCTATCCCCTCAAGATTATACTGGAAATCTTGCTGTTCAATCGCGTCCATCTCGATGGTCTGGTAGACTTCGCGGATGCGGACCGTCAGCGCCAGACCAATTGCCAAGGTAGCGACCCCGACCACGATGGCCGTGAGGATCAGCACATGTGGGAGCGGGTTGGAATATAGGATTTCACTGCCCTGCCCCGGCAGGATGTAAGTCTCGCCAGACGCCGCCAGCTGCACCGGATCGATAAAGGCGGTGTGTTCGTCATAGCCACTTTTGGAGCTGGGATCTTTTTCTAAGATCGGCGGCTGGCCAGACGCCACTTTGCCAAGCGTGATATAAAGAAAGAACACCGAAGTCTGAAAAGTCGATAGGCCGACGAGCTTCTTGATCAGATTTCGCGACGCGAACACAACATAGAGCCCGGTCATCATCAGAATGATGACCACGACATAGTTGAAATGTGAAAACAGGTAATCCACGCCTACCAGTCCTCTTCACTGGTTTGCGGTTGGCGTGAGCCAAAGGCGTAAAAGATTGCGATCATCACCGAGGTGACCGTGCAGAATACGCCCAGCTCTACGGCCAGAATACCCCAATGTTGTCCGTGAATCGCGTCATGGGCGAGCACAGAATAGTTCAAAAACTCTCCGCCTTGGATCCACGCTACGACACCCGTGCCCCCATAAAGCAGGACGCCGAGGCTCATGCCGATACGGATCAAGATCGGTGGAAAAGCTTGTTTGGCATTTTCGAGACCAAAAATCAGAGAATAGAGAATGACGGACGCCGCTAAGATAACGCCCGCTTGGAAGCCACCGCCCGGTCCGAAATCGCCGTGAAACTGAACATAGAACGCGAATAGCGCGATCAACGGGATCAGAAACTTCGCAATGACGCGCAGCAGGACATGCGGATCATGGTTCATGATGCACCGCCATCATATCGCGTAATGGAGGGCGGCGCGCCGAGATCGGACTTGCCCCCACCGCCGCCCGGAGGTTTTCGGCTCTGGCTCGTGGACGAGGCTTTGTCTGTTGAACCCGTTGGAGCAGATGTTTCTGATATTTTCTGACCCATGACCTTAGCCCGGTATCGACCGGCATTGCCGTCCAAGCCAAGGAGCAAAAGCACACCAAGGCCCGCAGCGAAAATCACCACGACCTCGCCGAACGTGTCATACCCCCGGTAAGAGGCGAGCACCGCCGTGACGACGTTAGGGACATCAATCTCAACAGCTGTTCGAGCCAGATAGTCTGTCCCGACATAACTATTGGCCGGTGAGTTGGCGTCACCATAGGACGGCAAATCTGGAACGGCGTAGAGCATCGCCATGCCAGCGATCAGCACAACGGCGAGCGGGCCCCATTGGCGTGACATCGGAACGGGAGTCGATTCGCGGTCTGCCAGCAGCATCGCAGCCAGCATCAAGACGGTGGAGACGCCCGCACCCACGGCGGCTTCAGTAAAGGCTACATCCACCGCGTCCAGCGTCACAAACCAAGCCGCCGCGACTAGGGAGTAGACGCCCTGCAACATGACTATGGCGAACAGCGAGCGCATTCGAACGATTGCGAAGGCGACAATGACCAGCAACGTCAACAGCCCAATGTCGAGCAGAAGGGTGGAGATCAGTGGAGAGGTCGGGACAGAGTAGATCATGCGTTGTTCTCATCAACCGCATAATTGGCCCGCCAATCCATTTTAGGACGCCTAACCATGAGTAAAAAGATGATCAGAAAAACTCCTAAGACCTGAAAATTTAAATCCGTGAAAACCGCGTCGTTGGGATACATCCATCCGACGCAGTTAAGGTAGACTTCCCAGTAGGGCGTCATGTGATGGCTCACGTCTCATCCTCCAGAGAGGGCGCGCGCCAGCGGCCAAGCTTAGGTTTTTCGCCCGCCTTAAAGGCCGCGTGGGCCACGGCGTGGGTGGCCGTCGGCGACGTTACGAAGAGGAAGAACGCCACCATCAACAGCTTGGCAATGACCTGCCAATTATCCGATTGCAGCATCAGCGCGAACAAGATCAGTTCCGCGCCCAATGTATCGGTCATGCCCGCCGCATGAAGACGCGTGTAGAAATCTGGCAGGCGGATCACTCCAACCGTGCCAGCGAGGACAAAGAACAAGCCTCCGGCCAGGCTGATGATAGTCAGGATATCGCGGATGAAAACGAGGATCACTCCGACATCCACGCCCGCGTTAACGGTTTCTCGGACCGCAGGTTCGGCCGCCATGACGACTGTCAAGACTTGGCCGATCACGTTAGGTCCTCGCGTTCGTGAGCGTCAGGTAAGTGACCCAGATCAACCGTCAACGCCCTGTAATTGAAGAATTTTAACACGGCGATCGTCGCGATAAAGTTCATCAGCGCGTAGAGCAATGCAATGTCGATCCCATCAGGTCGATCAATGATAAAACAGAAGACGCAGAGAAACAGAACGGTCTTTGTGCCAAAACTATTGACCGCCAGCAGCCGATCATAAAGCGTCGGACCGCCAATCAACCGGGTCAACATCAAGACCATAGCGATGATGAGGAACAGGGTCGCCGCCAGCATGATATAGGGCATGAGGTTACTCATCAGGCGTATCCTCCCCGACAGCCCAAGCTGAGCGCTCCCCCATCTCGATGAAGTCATCCGGGTCGCTCATTTCTGAGAGCAAGGCATGGACGAGAATATGATCTTCCGCCATTTCGACCGAGACTGTGCCGGGGGTCAGCGTGATCGAATTGGCGAACATGGTCTTGGCCAGATCGCTTTTTCCTTTGGTCGGAATTTTCGTCAGGGTTGGCGAGATTTCAAGATCTGGCGACAGCACGGCCCGGACCACAGCCACATTCGCTTTGACGATTTCAATGAGCAGCCAGCCGAAATAGGCGAGTGTCTGCGGCAGGGTCATATAGGGAGCCGTCTCGCGGTCGAGAATCCGCATACGCGCGCAGATCAATAGAACGAGCCCAATAGAAATCGCACCCAGAGTGAGAATGAGCGGTTTCGTATAGCCCGACAGGACCCACCAAGTGGCCGCGAGTGCAAAGAGCAGAATGGTGGCAAAACGCAGCATCAGTCTGGCTGTTAGCGAAAGCGAACCGGGCGTTAAAGTGGAAAACAGGCGAAACTGAGAATCTTCATGATCAGCAGGTGCGACATTTTCGTTGATCCCTACCTGTGTATAAGTGGCAAGCAGAGCGCGCTAATTGCGCCTATGTCGATCTCATGGAAGCGTCCTTGCGATCCCTGCTCGACTGGTATGAGCGCGCTGGTGTGGAAACACCGGACTTGCCTTTGGCTCGATCCGTGCGTCGTGTTCGGACCAAACCCGTCGACGCACCACCGCCGCCAGCCTCTAAACCGACAAAATTTTTAGCCTCGGATCCAGCCCCTATCGCGGCAGCCTGCAAGACGATCACAGAGCTAAAAGCGGCGTTGGATCGCTATGATGCAGGCGCGCTGTCGGATAGTGCCCGGCAAGCCGTACTGGCGCGTGGCAATCCTGAGGCTGACTTGATGATTATTGGCGAGGCGCCAGGTCGCGACGAAGATCAGGCAGGTCTGCCCTTTGTTGGACGCTCAGGGCAATTGCTCGACCGAATGCTCGGCGCGATTGGACTTAAATCGGGTGGTGAGGAGGCCAATGACGTCTACATCGCCAATGTCTGTTTCTGGCGTCCGCCCAATAACCGCAAACCGGATTCGGAAGAACTGGAACTTTGTCGTCCCTTCGTGAACCGGCACATTGAACTAGCGAAACCCAAACTCATTCTATTGGCCGGCGGTACCTCCATGCAGGTCATGACAGGTATTACAGGCATCATGCGCAATCGGGGCCAGTGGCAGACCATCAATGTCGGCACAGGCGATATTCCAGCCCTGCCCATCTACCACCCCGCCTTCTTGCTCCGCCAACCCGCCCTGAAAGCCGAAGCTTGGCAGGACTTGCTGACATTGCGAGAGCAGTTAGCGGATGTGATTCAAGACTAAACACTGATGACTTGGATCGCTTTGCTTCGTGGAATCAATGTTGGCGGCAATAATATCCTGCCGATGAAAGCTCTACGCGACCTCCTCGAAGGTCTCGGTCTTCACAACGTACGGACCTATATTCAGAGCGGCAATGTGGTCTTTGAGTCGGATAAAACCGATGCCACTCGGCTTGGACTTGAGATCGCCGATGCCATCGAAAAGACTTTCAACTTCCGCCCTAAGATTATGATCATCTGTAAGGCCGAGCTTGATAGGGCGATCAAGGATAATCCCTATCCCGAAGGCGTGGATGACCCGAAGACAGTGCACCTCTTTTTTCTTTCTACAGCGGCAGTGGATGCCAACCTATCAAAACTTAAAGAGCTGCAAAAACCCACTGAGCGGTTCCAGCTGATTGATCGCCTCTTCTACCTCCATGCCCCCGATGGCATAGGACGATCTAAACTTGCTGCACAGGTTGAGAGTAATTTGGGTGTCGCCATAACAGCCCGAAATCTTAGATCGGCCATGAAAATAGCTGAATTGGCAGGTTGATTGAAGTGGGGTCTTTTTTGCAAAGGCACACAATCAAACTATCTTGAGTTCAAAGACGACCTATCAATTTTGGAGTGTTCTAAGTGAAACGTCTGCTGATCTTGTCTACCGCCCTGCTCGCCGCTTGCGGGAGCGAACCTGTTGCGACTGTCGCTGAGACGCCTGCGCCTGTTGAAGATAGTTTTCTGACCCAGATCCGGGCTGATTATCCCGTCACCCTATCGCCGATTGCGGACGGGGTCTGGGTTCATACAACGAATTATACGTTGCCCGGCCAATCCCCTATTCCGGTTAATGGACTCGTTGTGGTCGATGGCGACGAAGTGACGCTCGTGGACGGCGCTTGGGGCGAGCTCGCGACCCTATCGCTGATCGAGGCTGCAAAAGAAGAAACCGGGAAACCCGTGACGAAAATGGTCGTCACCCATCACCATGCCGACCGAACCCAAGGCGTGGACGCTGCGGAACGCGAAGGTATTGAAATCTTCACCCATCCCGACACGCCAAGGCTGGCCGCGCGTGCCGGTTTTCCCGTTCCGAATACATCCGTTGCCGCGCTGAAAGCCACACGGTCGCGAACCCGTGTCGGCAAGGTCGAAATCGCCTTTCCTGGTCATGGTCACGCGCCGGATAATCTCGTCGTCTATCTACCAGAGGAGAATATTCTCTATGTCGGCTGTGCCGCGCGTGGAGCCGGGTCGCAAACGCTTGGGAATATTGCCGACGCGGATCTGAGCGTGTGGCGCGACTCCCTAATCTGGACCAAAGCGACCTATTCGGAAGCACAGACCGTCGTGCCGGGACATGGTAAGGGCGCAAACCTGTCGCTCATTGATGCAACCGTGGCGATGATTGATCAGGCTTTGGCGAAATAGCGACTGCCATCGCCCTGACGCCACGCGCGCAGCCCCTCGCCGTCGTCAACATCGGTCAATGTCCGCAGCTTTGCGACGCGACCGTTCAACCGGGTTTCCAAATCTGACAGGGTCTGCTCGCTGGACCACCGCACTGTGTCAAAAACATCTGAGCGTAATGGCGCCCACGCCCCCATCAGCCAGAAACCACCATCACTGGCCGGACCAAAGACGGCCGGATTTGAGCGCAGAGCCGCCAGAGCATCCGCAATATCTCGCGCTCTGACCTGGGGGCAATCGGTTCCAATAACGAGAACCGGACGTCGGGGTCCGGTAAAAGCTTGTGCCAGACGCGGTGATAGGGATCCGCTCGGTTGAGCGATTTGCGGTAGGCGATCCCACGCCGGAACTGTCCCAACAGCCTTATCAGGCGCAGCATAAAGAATTGTGTCCCAGCGTGGATCGGTGACGTTTCGCAAAATTCGAGCGGTCATGGCACGGTAAAGACGCTGCGCATGGGTCGGGCCAATGTCATGGGCGAGTCGCGTTTTCGCGGCACCCATCGCTGGACGCTTGGCAAAGATGTAAAGTTCGGGACGCATCAGCGGTAAGCTCGCAACAGCTCGTCTACCGTCGCGCCGCGTTTATAGCGCCAAAGCAAACCAAGATTGCGTGTGCCACGCGCCCATAAACCGTCCCGCCAATGCGCCGATACATCGGTCGTCAGCGCGGCGGGTAACGGCCTCAGACATGCAACTTTGCGAAGACGTTCGACCAGATCAACATCCTCAAACAAGGCCATAGGCGCATAACCGCCCACCTGTTCATAAAGCCTCCGGGAAATCAGCAGACCCTGATCGCCATAGGGCAATCCCAGCGCCGAGCAGCGTAGAGCCACAAGCCGGTTCATCAGCCAGGCTCTCAGGCCAGTCGCTGCTGCATTGAATCGAAAATAGCGCGGATCGCCTTCAGCCATTGCGACTTCGACAACTGACGTCCATGTCTTTGGTAACTGACTATCGGCGTGCAGGAATAGAAACCAGTCATCTGACTCCCCTGTCAATGTCGCGAGCTTCGCCCCAAGGCGAAGTTGTGCACCCCGACCCGTCGCACCCACAGCCAAAACCGCACCGCCCGCCACAGCCATCGATAAAGACCCATCCGTCGAGCCGCCATCAGTCACGACAACGCGTTCTCCGTCGAGCTGAGGCAGCAATTGCGACAAGCCCGCCTGCGCTTGAAATGTGGGAATGATGACGATTAACACGATAGCGCGTCTAGCTCTGTCATCGGCAAAGAAAAAGCCCGATCGCTAGACCGGGCTCATTCAATAAAAGTGTGTAGACGGATTAGTTGTTGGCTTCCAACTCTTCCGCCGTCATCGCTGCCAATTCGGCTTCGAGTTCTTCGCGTGTTTTTTGTTCGACTTTTTCAGTCAGATAGACACGGCAATAGCTATCATTCGGTGTGGCGATCTCGTTCGAAAACGCGCCATTGCCTTCGCAACGGATAACGCCAAGTTTCATGCCATCATAGACTTGAGTGTTGGCCGCGACGCCGCGGATCGGGATGAAGCAGATTGTGCCGTCAGTCAGGTCCATGACAGAGCCACCTTCATATTCGCAGGTCGCTGCATCAGTCACAACACCTTCGCTGGAAGGCGTTTCGATCTTAACGGCTTCGGCTTGTGTCGCTGCGTCAGTCTCAGCGTCTTGGGCAAACGCGCCGGTCGACAGCGCCAGTCCGGCAACCGCCAGAATAGCGGTAATCTTAAAGTTAGGCATGGTTCACTCCTGGAAATCCGGTTAAGGTCTTCTAACATTTCAATTCGGCGGCAAAAAGACCTGTATCCACATCAATTGTGCAGGTCCCGTGCCAAGGTTCGAGGCCGTTCATTCCCATAAAACCAGATCGGACACATCATGATGCCGCCCGCACGAACGGCTACACACGCATTTGCGGCGTGGACGAAGCTGGGCGCGGTCCGCTAGCGGGGCCAGTGGTCTGCGCCGCGGTCATTCTTGATGCATCATCCGTCCCAGAAGGGTTGAACGACAGTAAGGCCCTATCGCCTATGCGCCGTGAACGGCTCCTGAACGCGCTCATCCCGACCGCAAAAATCTCGATCTCTGTGATCGAGCCGACCGAAATCGATCATTTGAACATTCTGTGGGCGAGTTTGGAGGGCATGAGCCGCGCAGTCAGGGCCTTAGAGGCCGATTTTGCGCTGATCGATGGCAATCGCTTGCCGCCAGCATTGCCCTGCCCCGGTGAGGCTATCATTAAAGGCGACGCGAAAAGCCTCAGTATTGCGGCGGCGTCAATCATCGCAAAGGTGACTCGCGATCGGTTGATGATCGAAGCCGACGCCCGTTATCCGGGTTACGGCTTTGCGAGGCACAAAGGCTATCCCACGCGCGATCATATGGACGCGCTGCAGCGGTCGGGACCCACACCGATCCACCGCCGCAGTTTTGCGCCTGTGCAAAAAGCCTATAGTTTGTTTTAAAACGTTCTTTCGAACGGTTCGACATCAACAAGATAACCGTCGATTTTTGAATCGATCTTAAAGGTCACAAGATCCGTGTGAGTCGTGCCCGCGGCCAGCGGTGTTCGACGAACAATCCGACCTACGATTGACTTCATTTGGCGTGTCATGGCTCCGTCCTGCTCATAAAGCGGGTTCATACCGAAGTAACGTCGCAGCACGGCATTCGTAATCATCGCCGCGTTCTTGGTACCGCTTTCCGGTGTCGAAAATTCTGTTGTTACCGATACGCAAAAGGTCTCATTATCGACCCGGTGCGGCGAATTGAGGGGCCAGCTAGCACCTTGTCCAGGCTGCAAGCGTAGAACAGTCGCATGGTCTTCAAATTCGGCCGTATAAGGCAAATCATCATCAAGCATGTTGGTCAGCTTAGATTCATGTGCCGTATCGGGAATGAACGTCTGATCCACTGGCCAGACATAGACTGTTTTCTGACCCCGGACATGCCAGAGGACGACTTCAGTCTTGTCGAAGTGATACGGGACACGAGCCACAGGCGAGCTAATTAGAATGCCGCCCTTAGCGTTAAAAACACGACCACCCGTGGCCTCGGCAAGACCACCGTACATTTTGTCGAGGACGGCTTTATAGTCCTCATGGACGTTCATGGCTTGGCGAACATTGACCCAAATACGGCCTGCCTTAGCCGCCGCAAGGATATCGGCGGCAGGCACATCCCGGAAATCACCGGTCCGAAACCGGTTCGGATAAAGCGGATCATCCGTTGCGCCCATTGTGCAAACGTCGAGCATATGGCTTGGATGACGCTCCAGTAGATCAATCAGCGCCTCATCGGAAAACAGACCTGTTTCCTCCAGCTTATGCTGGAAGGTCATGATCTCGCGCTGGAACTTTTGGGTCTCAGTGTCGGTCCAGCCGTCCAATATTGACGGAGCCATGGCCGCGCGAGCAGCCTGTGAAGGCGCGTCTTTAGGGCTTGTCTTTGCCATATTTCGAGGTGCGGCAAGGGTCGTCATTCAATCATCTCCGAAGCGTCGGTGTTTAAATCTGGTCGTTCCGTAGCCGAAACAGATTAAGGCTCTGACACCGCGGCGTTTACGGATTGCTAGGCAAACCTGCCGCGCGCGGCCGCATAAATCGTGAATAGAACAAGAATACCGCCGGTTATCGCTGACGCCGCAGCCGCCGTTGGACCCCACGCATCCAAGACCTGTGTGGCCCCGCGACCGATCATGACCGCGCTTGCGCCCACTAAGAGCCCGCCGAGCGCCAGAGGCACCCACAGGCCACCACCGGACTTTCGCGTGTCTTTTTCATCGGCCTGTCGTTCAAGATAGCGCATAGCATTCTCGACCGGGTCACCATCGGGATCAAACACTGGATTTTCCGGGTCGCGGCTTGAGCGCATCACGTCATCCGCTTCAAGATTATCGATCACAAGAACCTTTTGATCAGGCTCTTCCGCAACAACGTCCACAGCTGTTTCAGCCACGTCGACCGTGTCTTCGACGACAGCTTCTTCCAGTACAATTTCTCGCTTAGGAAAGGAGACAAGATTAGACCGCAGCATAGAGTCGGTAACAACGTCTTCCGCGTCGGTCGGTTGAAGCAATGACATCGGCAAATCGAGCGCCGCGTCGCGCTCAGCCTCTTCGTCTGAATCCAAGAGCGCGCTTAGCCGATCTCCCAATGAGTCTGCCGCCGCTGCGATCGGTGACTGAAGATTTTCTTCAAGCTCCGGCACATCCACAGCATCGACGGCACGGAGTTGATAAATGTCGTCATCATCATCCTCGCCAGAAGCATTTCTATCTTCGGTATTCGGCTCATCATCGAGGTCTTGACCAAGGACAGCCAGATCATCGTCGATCTCAAGATTAAGATTTGAATCCCCGTCTAGATCGTCGCCATCCTCGTCTTCGTCGTCATTATCGTCTGATTCAAAGTCTTCGAAATCGTCTTCAGCGTCATCAAGATCATCTTCATCGAGATCTTCTAAATCATCATCAGTGTCGTCATAGTATTCATCACCAAAGCCGTCATCATCGAGATCATTGCCGACCATGGCATCAAGCTCGTCCGCATCGATCAAATCAAGCTCATCGTCTTCAACGTGCGTCGGCGTGTTGATGTCTGACAGCGTCAGTAAATTTGTGTCAGGTTCGACAGAGACATCGTCCTCAACCGAGCCATCATCAGCATCGATGGCGACGTCAGGCACGATGCCAATCGCGTCAGTGTCAGAGAATTCTGGCAAGCCATCATCGGTCGGGCCTAACGGCGCGAACAGGTCCGCTTGCGGGATTAAAAGGGCTGACGGCGCTGGAACGGCGGGTTCATTGCGCAGGAACAGAGATTTTTCAGCCGTCCGGCGACGCATCAAAGCGTCAACGACATAGGTCTTTCCGCTGATCGTGGCTTTGCGCCAAACATCGAATCCGTTGGCCGCGTCTAGAACCCGACCGTTATTCATCGCGCGCACAATATCGGACGCCCGAAAGGCTTTGGGCCCAATATTAAAGGCGAGTGAGCAGAGCGCATCATACTGACCTTGGGTCAGCGGCGCATGGACCTCGTCATTGACCATTTCTTCGATGGACTCGAGATCTTGCAGCAATTGCTCTTCAGCCTCGCGCCGGGACATATGGACCGGATCATGGTTGTCCAGCCTGTGGCCATAGCCGACGACTCTCACACCCGTGACCAATTCTCGGTCAACGGGACGAAAGCCTTCAAACGCCTTGATCAGGCGTAGGCCTGTATCGGAAATAGACAGGGTCCGGGTCATAGTTGCACTCTTGCGCGGTTCACCCGAAGGGAGTTGCAAGGGACGTGCCGCGTTCGCCTATGAGGGGAGAAGAGAGCGCGGCTAGGGTTAATACTTTGCTAACGCAGCAAAACCGGCCCGACTAGAGCAGGACTGCAGCCGCAAAGCCTAGGAAAGCCGCGAAGCCAACGACGTCTGTCACGGTCGTCACAAAGACTGAACTACTGACCGCAGGGTCAGCCCCCGCCCGCTTCAGGCCCAGAGGGATTAAAATGCCCGCCAGACCCGCAAAGGTATGATTAATGATCATGGCGACAAAGGCCACTCCCGCGAGTTTCGCATCTCCGAACCAAACGAAACTGATCCCGGCCAATGCGAAAGCGAAAATGATCCCGATAATCAAGGCTGATACGCCTTCACGCCGGACGGCCCGCCAAGCGGTTGCCTTGGTCAAATCCCGTTCCGCCAAGCCCCGCACCGCTACCGTCAACGCCTGAGTCCCGGCATTGCCGCCCATTGAAGCGACGATTGGCATCAGCACGGCGAGCGCAACGATCTGCTCGATGGCATAATCAAATCGCGCAATCACGATGGAGGCGAGAATCGCCGTGCCAAGATTGACCAGCAGCCAAGGCGCACGCGCACGCACTGTTGAGAATGCGGTATCCGTAATTCCGGCATCGCTAACCCCGGCCAGAGCCAGAAAGTCTTCTTTGTTCTCGTCTTGGATAATGTCGAGAATATCATCGACCGTCATCATACCGACCATGCGGCCTTGGGAGTCCACGACTGGAGCTGAGATCAGGTGGTATTTTTCGAATAGATAGGCCGCCTCTTCCTGATCAACATCCTGCGCGATGGTGAAGATCTTGAGCTCCATTAGGGAGGCCAGGGTCGTATCACGCGGCGCGCGCATCAGTTTGGACACAGGCACATAGCCAATTGGCTTTAAGCGCGGATCGACAATATAGATGTTGAAGAACAGCTCTGGCAGGTCCTCGCCCGCCTCGCGCATATGATCAATCGTATCGCCGACCGTCCAGAATCCTGGCGCGGAGACAAATTCGCGCTGCATGAGACGACCAATCGTCTCATCATCAAAGGCCAGCGAGGCTTCGACCCCGGCCCGCTCCAGCGGTTCCATGGCATCCAGCACATCCTCGCGCTGGCCCGCCTCCATCTCCTCCATGATCTGGGTGACGTCGTCCGAATCTAGTTCGTTCAACGCGTCCGCGATCCGTCCCGCCTCAAGCAAGGGCAGGACGTCCTCAACGACATCGTCCTCAAGTTCGGCTAGAAGTTCGCCCGTAATGAGTCTGGGGGCACGCGTAACCAGCTCTTCTCGCTGCGCGTCCGTCAGTTCTTCCAGAAAATCGGAAAAGTCGGCCGGATGTAAGGTTTCCAAACGAGTCTGCAATTCGTCATCGTCGGACAGATCAAGCGCAGAAATGAGTGGGTTTTCGGCCGCGAGCGGTTCGTCACCGAATGCGGCTTGATGATCATGGAGGTCTGGCGTGTCAGACATGCGCGGCTCCTGTGAACATAGATCTAGAACAGACGGGGAAGACTCGCCCGCCTATGGCGGATTTTGCCGCTTCCGTCCAAAGGCTTTTCAGATAAACCGGGCTTATGATGATGGTTGTAACAGTTCTGAGCGGCCTCGTACTAATCGCTGCCTTGATCCAACTCGCGCGCATCGATTGGGCGACGCACCGCCTGCCCAATATCATCACCCTGCCGCTGATCGCCGCCGGTCTTCTCTGGGCATTTGGGACCGCAGACGATTTCTATCCGCACTTGTTGGGCGCCGCGCTCGGATATGGTGTCTTCTGGGCTGTGGAAGTTCTCTACCGCGTGATCCGAAAGCGGGACGGGCTCGGACGCGGCGATGCCAAACTGCTGGCCGCTGGCGGGGCTTGGTGCGGGGCGTGGGCGCTGCCCGCCATTGTGCTGATCGCCAGCGTCAGCGCGCTGATCTATATATTGCCGAAAGGTGAGCAGAGAGACGCGCGCATTCCATTTGGTCCGTTTCTAGCCATCGGGATCGGAGCCGTGTGGCTCGTGCAAATTATCCTTTAGCGGACCGACTCTCAGTCCTTTGGCACGTCTGTAGAACAACAATGGGCTGTATACGCGTGAAACCGTCCTTCAGCGTTTCTTTCAGTCGGGCCGATGGGTAGCGAACACCGTCAATCATCGCCTCGGCCGGGCCTAGGGTTAGCTGCACGGGGCCGTAGTCCATCGCCGGGAAATCACCCTCAGCAGACAAGGGTCTGACCGGACCCTCTCGCGGTGCGTAAAGAGCCGACCCCGGCTTGGCGAAGAAAATGAAACGGGGATCAGCGGCATTGTCCCAGGCAAACAGTCCACATTCGCCCGGCGCAAGCACCTGCGGACTCAGCCTATTCGACATTCCAGCAGCAGAGTTTGGCGCGTCCGATGGAGGCGCGTCGGCCAGAGGCTTCGGGTCTAGTGAAGCAGTTGTCGCGCAACCGACTAGAAAGACGCCAGAAATAAGGAAAGAGATAAGGAGTGAAGCGCGCATTCCGGACGCCTAGCGCCAACGCCCTTGCTCGGACAATGTGTAGCGGCCAGCATCTGCAGGATTGAAACCGAACAAGGTCAGCACATTGCCCGCTGCCGGATCGACTGTCGTCACACTGATCTCTGAGCGATAGATCCCATCGAGACCCGTCATGATTGTCGCCGCGACGGTCTGCCCGGCATCTTCGCCGCTTAACTGAACGCGAAGCCGCCCATCTATACAGTCGACCGGGCCGAATAATTCTGGACCCGCCCATTGAAATCGTCCCCGGTTGGCGGCCAGCACATCGGTTGAAGCCCGGCCTATTGCCGACACACATTCACCGTCCTTGATCACGGCTTCATCAATCCGTAACGACATGCGGCCCGCCAGCCCCTCAAGCCGTGTGTCCGACATGGGAAGACGAGCAATGGGCATGGACAGAACCAGATCCATCACGCCATTGGGCGTCACGTCGCCTGAGAATGTGACCTCTCCGGGCGGGGTTTGAAGCTGCACGCCACCCAATGATCCATTGACGCTGACTGCACCGAGCAAGGGGACGTTGTTCACCTGCCCGTTCCAGATCGTGCCAGAATAGGTACCAACCCCGTCGGGCAGTGCATTCCCGGCCCAAGCCAATGGAAAATAGCGGATGAGCGAGGCTAATCCGGCCAGAATCGCCAGTCCGATGAGCAAAGCTCGCATTACTCGATTGGCTCCATCGTTAGTGGGTCAATCATGATTTCATCAATCTTGGACTGATTTCGCCCGCTCTGGTTCACATCTTCGAGACGCATCCGGTTCAGTCTACTCTGCGTCAACTCACGGGCATCATCCGCATTGCGGATGATGGTGGGTCGTAAAAATACCATCAGATTCGTCTTCGTTCGGGATTGTCCTTTGGAGCGGAACAGGCCGCCGACAACAGGCAGATCGCCGAGAACCGGAACTTTTTCGAAATCAATCTGCTCATCATCTTGCAGCAACCCGCCCAGCACGATGATTTCGCCGTCATTGGCCAAGACCGTCGTCGTGATTTGCCGCTTATTGGTTACAAAATCGCCGGCATCCGAGGTCAAAACTCCAGCAATAGAGCTGACTTCCTGACTGATCTCGAGGCGGATCACGTCGCCTTCGGAAATCTGCGGCAGCACATCGAGCTGAATACCGACTTCTTTGCGCTCGAACGTACGGAAAGGATTCACATTGGCCGACCCCAGAGCTTCGCCCGTCGTGATCGGAATTTCTTGCCCAACGAGGAATGTCGCCGGTCGATTGTCGAGCGTGGTAACAAAGGGTGTTGAGAGCACGTTGCTGTCATTATCCGTCTCCACTGCATTTAGGATCGCCCCGAACAACACATCTCCGCTGCGTCCACCAATTCCGATAGTTCCGCCGCCAAGCCCTGTCAGGCTATTAAGCGCTGCGGCCTGTGTCGCATCATCCACCGTCACACCGGTCGCACCAAGCGCGCCAGCTAGCGCCAGCAGATTAGGCGCGCTCCGTGTATAATTGGTCGAGATTAGCGGGATCGTCTGGCCAGACGTATCGCCGAGCGCAAACTGCACACCGAGTTCTTTCGCGGCAACGTCTGAAATTTCAACAATCAGGGCTTCGACCAAAACCTGCGGACGGCGTACATCAAGACGTCGGATCAAACCGGACAGTTCAGCCTGTGTCTCACCATCGGCAGAGATCACCAATGTGTTGGACCCGGCATCATAAGCCACCGTCGGCGCGGGCTGACCGTCCCGCGCATAGCTCGGCAAAAGACCTGTCATCATTTCGAACAGATCCGCCCCATTGGCGAAGCGCAGCGGTACAACGCTGATAGCACCGCGCGGCGTGACGCTGCCAACATCCATGGTCTGTAGCAGTTGACGCAAACGGACCATTTCATCCGGACTCGCCTCAATGATCAAAGAGTTGGTGGCGGGTAGCGCTACGACTTTATAGGGTGGTGTCTGTCCGCCTAAAGCGATCAGGGCTTCCTGCGCATCGACGACTGAGAGCTGTCGCAATTGGATCATTTCTCGCGCGACATTGCTGCTCTCCATCGCCGTCGCGATCTCACGGGCTTTGCGTAGATTTTCCGGAAAATCGGTGACAACGAGCACGCGCCCATTTGGGTTGGCGGTCACTTGCCCCTGACTATGCATCACGGGTTTGATGAGGCGAGCGGCAGCGGCGGCATCAGCCTCGCGTAGTTTGATGATCGCCGTGCTCATCTGGCCGGACACGCCATTCGAGGTCGTTAGCGGCGCATCTTGGGCGCTGCCTTGGAGCAGCGTTACCCTATATTCGCCGTTGGGCGTGCCCACCAGCGTATAGCCATGCACACGCAAAACTTCCTTGAACACGCTGAAGACTTCGCGGTCGTTCAGCGCCTTCTCGCTACTGATGGTGACTTTGCCCTGCACCCGCGGGTCAACTAGGAACGTGCGGCCGGTGACAACGGACACATCATCGATGAAGTCACGAATATCAGCTTCTTGCAGGCTGATCATATGATCATCGGCGCCGACCGCCTGCGTCATCGGCACAATGGCGAGCGCCGCGCCGAGCAATAAGGATCGCCCTAAGTTTGAGATATTGAAGAACGTCATGAGGAAGATCCGATCGTGATCGTCATGGGTTGGCCATCGCGGATAATGTCAACGACAACGGGTCGACCAGACCCAGCAACACGGCGCAAGGCGGCAATATCCGGAAAGCCGCTGGTCAGGCTTTGTCCGGCGAAGCGCGTAATAATATCGCCCGAGCGAAGCCCATAAGTCGATAGATCAATGGCGGAGGATCGTGGGCTGACGGTCACGCCAACGCGTTTGAGATTCGTGTCAAGATAGGGCCGAATTTCGACTTGTGATAATAGGCTTGCTGCATCAGCGCTGCGTAAAGTCTGGAGCGTGGCCGTCTGGTTTGGCTTGGGTCCTGCCGTCCGGGCGGCCTTAGCGTCCTCAGTCGTGAGGCGTTGGGTCTGACCATTCACTTCAATCAAAACGTAATGAGGAAAGACACCGCGCAGAATCACATTTGGCATGATCTCATCGCCGATATAATAATTATCGTCCTGCCCATCGGGCGTTTGCACAAACGCTGTGCCGTTTTCGCCCGATCGCAAGCCTTTCAATTCAAGATTGAGGGTGGTCTCCGGCGCGTCACCTGCTGGATCGACGAACGGTGCATCAAGGCTATCGGCATCCCCAACGGCAAACGGATTATAGCTGAAATCATAGGTTCGGGTCACAGTGGTCGCAGACGGCCCGGACCGTGCAACCATGACTGGCTCCCACAGGCTCGATGGCGAAGCGATGGCCAAGACTAGTTTGACAGCAAGCCAAGTCGCCAGCGCTGTAAACACAAGCAAGAGTCCCCGACGCAGCCAGACAAGCGGCATCGACGGTGCGGTGGTCCATCCTGTCATTGGCCTGTCACTAGACTGATCATCCCCTGCTCTGGTCCCTTCTGATACGACGCCGCTCTTTGGATCGGTGCCAACTCGGTCAGTGAAAAGCGCGCCCTAGCGCGCCTTTGCGAATGGTTTACGACAGTCACGACGTTTGCCGGGGCCAGAACACCCTGTCTAGTTGTGTCGTGCGGCCAAAATGGAACAGACGTAAACTGTGAGCATCGCGGAACGTCCTTCACTTCAACTCGTTGAAATGTGTATAGCGTTCAGAACACGGCCTCACCCTTACCAGCGCATGGAGACTTAGACATGAGCGGCAATCTCATCGACGGCAAACAGATCGCAGCCCGTCTTCGCGATGACGTGGCGGTGGCTGTCAAAGACCTCTCCATCACGCCGACACTCGCGGTCGTCCTCGTGGGCGATGACCCGGCGAGCCACGTCTATGTCCGCAACAAGATTAAATTCACGCGCGAAACCGGTATGAAGAGTGTCGAGCGGCGGCTCCCAGCCGACGCTTCAGAAGACGCGGTAGTCGAAACGGTTCGCGCGCTCAATGCCGACCCCGATGTAGACGGAATTCTGGTCCAATTACCCCTACCCGACCATATCGACAGCAACCGAGTGATTGCCGAAATCGACCCTGACAAGGATGTCGATGGGCTGACCGAAGTCAGCGCGGGACGACTTCTGCTCGGTAAGCCGGGTCTTCGACCCTGCACGCCAACGGGTTGTGTTATTTTAGCCAAGGAAACGTTGGGCGACCTAACCGGCAAACATTGTGTCGTGATCGGTCGCTCTATCCTTGTTGGAAAACCCACCGCACTTCTTTTCCTAGAGCAGAATTGCACCGTGACCATCGCTCATTCCCGGACTGAAAATCTATCAATTGTCTGCCGCGGCGCTGACATTCTGATCCCTGCCGTTGGGCGACCCAATATGGTGAAATCCGACTGGATCAAGGCCGGAGCCTGCGTCATCGATGTCGGCATCAACCGGATCGACGATGCAAGCCGCAAATCTGGTACCCGGTTGGTTGGCGATGTCGACTTTACTGAGGCTGAACCCGTTGCCGGCGCGATTACGCCTGTGCCCGGCGGGGTTGGTCCCATGACCATCGCCTGCCTTTTGCGCAATACGGTCCTCGCCGCCTGTGCTCGGCGAGGCTTAGCCGTCCCGAACGGTCTGGCAATATAGCGACCGAACATGACTTTGAACGCCGCAGCCCTAGACCAACGCCTTGCGGCCTTTCCCCGCCTCGGGGTCGCGCAACTGCCGACACCGCTCCAACCCTTGCGTAACCTCTCAGCCCATCTCGGCGGACCGGATATTTGGGTCAAACGGGATGATCTGACCGGGCATGCCCTTGGCGGCAATAAGCTCCGGAAAATTGATTATGTATTGAAAGCCGCCATTGATGCGGGTGCGGACTGTATTGTGTCCGGCGGCGTGGTTCAGTCCAACAGCCAACGACAGGTCGCCGCAGTCTGCGCCAAAATGGGTCTGCCCTGCCATTTGGCCGTCTTTCACGGTCGCGTGGCATCCAAATCAGACCGATACGCCAATTCGGGCAACGCCCTGCTGAACACATTGTTTGGCGCCATTAAACATGATGTGTCGTGGGATGACGATCCGAATGGCGCGATGGCCCGCATCGCCGACGAGCTTCGTGCAGATGGACACAAGCCAGCCATTCTGCCCTACGGCATTTCCAATGCGCTGGGTGCCATTGGCTATTCGAGCCTTTGCGCTGAATTGGCGCATCAATGTAGCAATGAAGGGTTGACTCCGGACGCGATCATCTTCGCCTCCGGCAGTGGCGGCACTCATGCCGGACTGGCGCTTGGCGCGGATATCGCCCTTATCGGAACCGCTGTGATCGGCTTTGATATTGACGGAGAGCCGGATCGCGTCCGGAAGGATGTTCAGCGCATTGCGCTAGAGGCTGCGGACCAGCTGGATTGGTCGTTCGATCCGTCCAAAATCGACCTTCGTGCGGGAATGGCAGGATATGGCAAGCCGCACCCAAGCTGCATAGACGCACTACGTTTGGCGGGGCGGCTGGAAGGGCTGATCCTCGACCCAACTTATTCGGCTAAAAGTCTGGCCGGACTGATCGACCTGATCAAAGCAGGCGAATATGGATCCGGCGACACAGTGATCTTCGTCCATACGGGCGGGGACGCCGCCATCTTTGCTTACATGCCGGAGCAGCTTTTCGGCGCTTAGCGAGATACGTCGACTTAGGCCTGCGAAGATTCGCAATGGAATCTCTGTTCGGATGGGCATCTTGGAAATACAAAAAACCGTCGACCGGGCTTCGGTCGACGGCATTGGTCTTGAAACCACCCTTAAGCGCAGCGTCGCAGAGACTCTGCTCTAGCGCGTGTAGAAGCTACCCGTGCGGGTTGCCATCAGGGCGGCGAGTGAGATGTCTTCCTGTTTGAGGAAGCCGCTGCTCGGCAGCGTGCCTTCGCGGACCATCTCGATCACGGCAACGACGGACCCCGCCGTTGTCCAAGCAATCGCGGTGCGGCTCTTGCCCGCAATCATCAGTGGTTTGTAAGCGCCGACAAATTCCTTGCGCGACAATTTCCCGTCGATCAGCCCTTCGGCCGCGACATGAACGAACACAACGTCCTGATCGACCGGAGGCTTGGCATTAATCAGGATTTCGCCCGCCTTTTCGCGGTCTTCGCGCATCAGCAGCTCGTGGAAGAAGAAGTTCATCAGGTCGAAGTGACCCGGATAGCGCATGGTTTTGTAATCCATATTGTCGACCTTACCGAGATAGGTCTCGCACATGGTGCCAAGCCCGCCCGAAGTCGTGAAGGCTTCTAGCTCCAACCCATCGATGAAGATCTTTTCGCGCCATTCCATGGCCGAGACCATCTTGCGTTCGCCGTCTTCGATGACTTCACAGTCATTGAGATATTCGTTCACCACGCCTTCCGGTGACCAGTTAAACGCATAGCCCATCAGGCCGGTCGGGTTTTGCGGCAGCGCACCAACGCGCATCCGGCAAGAGCGAGTTTCGTCGAACTGCGCGATCAAATCCGCGCCGACAATACCGACAAAGCCGGGGGCGAGGCCACATTGCGGGGCCATCAGACCCTTGGACGTCTCCGCCAATTTGCGCACATGGTTGGTCGTCGGCACATCTTCCGTCAGATCGAAATAGTGGATACCAGCCGCATGAGCGACGTCGGACACACCAATGTTCAGATGGTAAGGCAGGCAGGACAACACCGCGTCAACGTCGGCGAATAAGGCGCCGAGCGAGGCGGCGTCTGTCACGTCAATGCGACGGACTTCATGCGTATGCTTTGCGGGGTCGGCATACATGTCGACGCCGATAACGGCGAAATCACTATCGACCAGCAATTGCGCAGCCAATGCGCCAACTTTGCCTAGGCCCAGAACGGCTATGCTCTTCATCATCGTCTCCTGAGTGGAAAGCGGGCGCTTTGCCAAGGTTGAACGCCTTTGTCATGGTAAGATTCAGACTGTTTACAGGATTTTTGCCCTGCGGTGGTAGCGCGCCTCAAAGCTATTCTGCCTGTTATGGCACCTCATATCCCGCTTCACGTAGGATCTGATCGGCAACAGCCGGACGATCCGCATAAGCCTCGCGCATGCGCGCAATATCGCCATCAACCGGATCACCCAGCACAAGTCTGGCGCGGATCAGCCGCGCCCAACCCGGCGCATCTTGCGGACTTTCAGCCAACCGAGAGGCGAGGCCATCGACCATGCCTCTGATCATATCGGTGCGGTCCGCCTCTGACATCTCCATCGCAGCGGCGATCTCTTCTTGTGACGGGCCGCGTAACATCGCTTCAGCCTCAGCCCGCAAAGCCGGGTCGTCATTCAGGGCGAGAGCCCGGTCATAGGCGCGCACGGCTTCGTCCGTGCGTCCGAGCGACGCCAAGGCGCGCGCATAAAGCGTCCATCCCAGCGGATCATCCGCGCGGTCCGTCGCCAGACGCGCTTCGAGTTGGCGCAGTAGTCCGTCTTCTTCGGATACTTGCTGCACCAGAGGCTCTGGATGACCGACGACACTATAGATTGCTGCGCCGCCGCCCAGCAGGGCCACAGCAGCAATCGCCGCCAGAACCCGTCCGCCGCCGACGGACTCAGCTTTCTCCGCCTTCAAAATTTGTCGTTCCAGCGCGAGCTTAGCCGCCGCTTTCGTCTCTGGATCAAGATCATCCCGCGCGACCAACGCATCAATCTGCGCGAAATAATCAGCGCGTTCATCGCTATCCGTTTCGACGGGTCCGACGAAAGCAGGGGCAAGGGTGAGCAGCGTTGCCAGAGCGGCAATGATAAACACGATCCAGATCATGACTGCCGCAAGGCCTCCAGCCGTTCACGCTCCTCGTCAGACAAGGCTTCAACCGGAACCGATTGACGCTTTCGTTTCAACGAGATGAACCAGATCAGACCCAGAAAAATTGCGATCAGAGGGGCAAACCACAGCACCAGCGTATTGCCCTGAACGGGCGGTTTTAGCAGCACATAGTCGCCGTAGCGGTCCCGCATCAGCGCGGTCACTTCGGCTTCGGTAGATCCGCTTGATAGTTCTTCGCGGACTAAGGCCCGCATATCCGCCGCCAATTCGGCGTCCGATTCTTCAATCGACTGGTTCTGGCAAACCACACAGCGCAGCGTGCGGCCCAGCGCGCGCGCGCGGGCCTCAATTTCAGGCGATATCGTCACCGATATATCAGATGAAGTCGGATCGACTTGAGCAAAGGCGGGCGACGTCCCAATCATCAGGAATGGCAGCAAGAGGATGAAAGCGAGCGGCCTCATTCGGCTGGAACCGTGTCGATAGACGGAATCGGCTCGCGTTTCGGTAGGCGTAGCCTTTGGTCCGCCATGCTGATGAACCCTGCGAGAGACATGAGCAGCGCCCCAATCCAAATCCACAACACGCCCGGTTGGTAATAAGCGCGGATGATGACGCCCTCATCATTGCCACCTTCACCAATCGCCGCGAACAGCATCGCACCCGGCGAGAGTTTGAACCCGGCCTCGGACGTGAACATTTCACGCACAGGGTAATAACGGCGCTGCGTCACAAGACTGGCGACCTTACGTCCCTCCTTCGTCACGTCGACCGTTCCGGCGAGATATTGGAAATTGTCGCGCGCGCCCTGCTCTGTCCCGCGCAGGGTGAAGGTGTAGCCTGCCACCTCTAGGCTGTCGCCCGTTGCCAGTCGCGCCACGTCATCCTTCGCCCCAATGCTCATCGCGGTGACTCCAATGGTGAAAATCGCGACGCTGAGATGGGCGAGCACGAACCCCCACGTTCCCGCAGGCTGCGCCCGTAAGCGCGCCCCTGTAAACCCGGTGCGGCGATGAACGGACGCAATCGTGCCAGCCGTCAGCCAAGCGGCAAACCCAAAAGACAGCGCACCCAACACTGACTTACCCAAGAAATAAGTCAGCACAGCGATCACGGCGGAGAAGATGGCCACTTTGATCAGGACGGATCGATAGCGCGCCAGACTGTCCTCACGCCATTTCAACATTGGGGCAATGGCCATGACGGCGATCAGCGCGATCATCATGGGGGCAAAGACGGCATCAAAATAAGGGGGGCCGACACTGATTTTCTCGCCCGTCGTCGCTTCAACGAAAAGCGGATAGAACGTGCCGAGAAAGACGGTGGCTGTGGCGATCACTAGGACGAGGTTATTGACGACTAATCCACCTTCGCGGCTCACCAGATTGAGTTGCGCGCGGCGTTGTAGCGTATTGGCGCGTACCGCGTAGAGCGCGAGCGCCGCGCCCGTATAGAATAGCAGCAAAGCCAGAATGACCACGCCGCGCGCTGGATCGACCGCAAACGCATGCACGCTGACCAGCACGCCTGAGCGGACGACGAACGTCCCGATCATGGAGAGCGAGAAGGTCGAAATAGCGAGCAAGACGGTCCAGTTGGCGAGGCTATGTCGCTGTTGCAGGCTTAAGATTGAATGGAGTAGCGCTGTGCCCGCAAGCCACGGCATGAAGGACACGTTTTCGACCGGATCCCACATCCACCAACCGCCCCAACCGAGTTCATAATAGGCCCAGACAGAGCCGATCGTGATACCCAGCGTCAGGAAGCTCCAAGCCAGCAGCACCCAAGGCCGCAGCCACCGCGCCCAAACAGCGTCAACACGGCCTTCAATGAGGGCCGCAACGGCAAATGAGAACGCCAAGCTGAACCCGACATAGCCAATGTAAAGCAGCGGTGGATGGATCGCGAGGCCGGGGTCTTGCAGCAAGGGGTTCAGCCCCATGCCGTCCAGCGGAATAGGGTCGAGCCGCTCAAACGGGTTTGACGTGAACAGTACAAAGCCGATAAAACCCGCGCCGAGCAAACCTTGCACGGCTAGGGCGCGCGCTTTGAGCGCCAGAGGAAGCGCCTTGCCGAACAGCGGCACCATTGCACCATACACGCCAAGGATGACGACCCAGAGCAGCATCGAGCCCTCATGGTTGGCCCAGACACCGCTGATTTTATAGAGTAGCGGCTTCATCGTGTGGCTGTGCTGGGCGGCTAGCAGGACGGAGAAGTCCGAGCGCAGGAACACGGTCGTCAGGAGGCCAAAGCTCACTAAGAGCAAAGCTGCTTGCGCCAGTGCTGCGCGCTCAGCCAGCGCCATAGCGCGGCCATGATTCATCTGCGCACCGATCAGCGGGATCGTACCCTGCAACAGGGTCACGACAAAAGCGAGGATCAGGGCAATATGTCCGGCTTCGGCAATCACACCTGCCGCCTAGCGGGCGGGAGCGAGCGCGGCAATGACAGGCGTCACGTTAGAGCGCCGCTATTGTCAATAATCGCTATTGGCATCGCCTAATGAAGCTACCAGCGGCCGACATTCTCCATATCGGTCCAAGGGGCTTTAGGCGGCAGAGCCTCCCCTTTTTGCAACAGCTCGATTGAGATCCCGTCGGGGGACCGGACAAACGCCATGCGACCATCGCGCGGCGGGCGGTTGATGATTACGCCTTTGGCCTGCAAACGCTCGCACGACGCGTAGATGTCGTCGACACGGTAAGCGAGATGACCGAAATTACGGCCGCCCGTATAGGTCTCAGCGTCGCACTCATCTGGCCAATTATAAGTCAGCTCGACCATCGGGGCTTTGGTTTCTCTGGCACGCGCCATATCACCGGGCGCGGCTAGAAAAACCAAAGTGAAGCGTCCACCCTCATTGTCGTAACGGCTCATCTCTTCCAGTCCGAGCGCGCCGCAATAGAAGTCCAGCGCCGTATCGATGTCCGCCACGCGGACCATTGTGTGCAAATATTCCATGCCCGGTGACTAGCCCTTTGCAGAGCGTTCTTCCAGCACCTCAAGAATCAAATCCGTCACGGCGCCTGCTGATGCAGGGTTCTGCCCTGTGATCAAGTTTGTGTCGCGAACGGCAAACGGAGCCCAGTCCGGTCCCGATACATAATCCGCACCGAGTGACTTAAGACGGTCTTCCAATAAGAACGGCACAGTTTCGCTGAGGCCGACGCCGTCTTCTTCGGAATTTGTAAAACCCGCAACACGACGATCTTTTAAGAGCGACTGACCGTTTGCATCCGTGGCCGTGACCAGTCCTGCGGGGCCGTGACAGACCGCCGCCATGATCTTGTCCGCGGCAATTGTGCGTTCGACAATCGATCTTAGCGTCGCGCTTTTCGGATAGTCGAACATAGTGCCGTGTCCGCCGGGTAAAAAGACGACGTCATATTTGGCGACATCCACCGCTTCGACCGATGGCGTATTGTGGAACAGCGCCTGTACGGCGTCATCATCCCGGTAGCGTTTAACGCTGGCAGCCGGTTCATCATCGCCGCCAATACTGCGGGGATCAACAGGCACTTCGCCGCCGGCAATCGTGAAAACGGTGACGTCCAAACCGGCGTCGGTCATTGCATAGTAAGGCGTCGTCAGCTCTTCCAGCCAGACCCCAGTCGGGTCGGTATCAGGACCACCCATTTGGCTATGCGACGTGACAATAATAGCTACTTTAGCGGAAGACATGGGCATTTCCTTTTAATGTCGAGCTTTAGATACGCGCGACGTGAGGAATAGAGCCCAAATCGTCTGTTTTTATCTCATTCGCGCCTGAGCAGCCATTCTGTGATCGCGTTTCCGGTCCAATGGCTCATGAATCGAGATTTCACGTCCGCCGGATCATAAGGACCTTTGATCCAATCCTCGAAACTCACCTCCGGATGATCCGCCTGATATTTCAGGAAATCCTCGAAAAAGAAGTCGAGCATACCGGTCTTGCCTTGTCGCACATGCAGATAGCTGAATGAGAGTTGATCAATCGCCTCTGCAATTGTGTCGCCCATACGGAAGTGCCGATAGAGCACACCCATAATCCCAGTTCTATCTGCGCCGCTTTTGCAATGCATGACAGCCGGATATTCGATCCGGTCAAACAGATCTTTCGTTCCCAGCAGACGCTCTTTGCTATGCACATCACGCGAATACATGCGGTAATTTTCAAGCGCGATACCGTGTTTCTCGCAGGCTTCCTTCTCCAACAGATAGAAACCCTTCGGCGAGGGGCCGCGCAAATTTATCACTGTTTTGATGCCCTCATCCGCCCAAACTTGAATGCGTTCGGGCGACGGCTGATTTTCGCGGTACATGCCGCCGCCAATATCGTGCCGATTGGCGAATCGTTTGCGCAGAAAGCCGTGATCGCCCCAAGTCAGATCATAGCGGGCCTGCTTACGATCTTTTGGGTCGTTGAGATCGAGTGGTTTGTCGCCTAAGTCCGCCATATTCGCCCATCTTAATTGGTAGGGGGCCGTTAACAGGGAGGGCTATTGTGTTCAAACGCTTGATGCGCTCCGCGGTCATGCAAGCCATACTCGGCGGTCTCGTCGCGCTGTGGATGACATTCGTCAAATATACGACGCGCTGGGACACCCTTTATCCCGAGCGAGTTGAACCCATTATCGAAGGCGGTAAGGGCGTTATCGCTCTGACTTTCCATTCACGCTTTCTATTGCTGACCAGCGCATGGAAACGGAGGTATCAGCATCCGCATGTGCTGATCTCCCGGTCTCGCGACGGGGCGGTGGTTGCGTGGACGTGTCGTTGGCTTGGTCTCTCGACTGTGCGCGGGTCTGCGAAGAATGCCGCCAAAACAAAGATCAAAGGTGGCGGAAAGGCGGGACGCGAAATCCTAGATGCTATTGAGAATGGCGGCTGTATCGTGATTACGCCGGATGGACCCCGTGGGCCACGCCAACGCGTCCCCATCGGACCGTTTCGGCTCGCCCGCCTATCGGGGGCTCCAGTCCAACCCTGCACATTCTCGGTCGCCAATCGCCATCAGTTTAATAGTTGGGACCGCTTCATCCTACCTCTACCCTTTGGCCGGGGTCAGATTGTCTGGGGCACTCCTGTGTGGATTAGTGAAGACGCCAGTGATGACGACATCGAAGTCGTGCGTGCGTGCGTCGAAGCTGAGATGAACGACCTGATGGCCGACGCTGATCGAGCGCTCGGTCATGCGCCGGTGCTGGCCGCATGAACCCGTTCAAATCCCCGTTTGGGTATCGGCTCATCACCTCGCTGATCGCGCCGTTTCTGCCTTTTCTGATTCGCAAACGGATCAAAGCGGGCAAGGAAGACCCGGCCCGGGTAAAGGAACGATATGGGCGCAGTCAGATAATGCGACCTCGCGGTGAGCTTATCTGGCTTCACGGCGCGAGTGTTGGCGAAACCCAAATGCTGCGCCCGCTCATCGACCGTTTGCTAGAAAAGCCTGATCGACACGTGCTGGTGACAAGCGGCACAAGGACCTCGGCCGACCTGCTCGCTGAGCAATTGCCTGACCGGGCCATCCATCAATATTTGCCGCTCGACACGCCGCGGGCGACCGCGCGCTTTGTCACTTACTGGACTCCAAATCTCGCCGTTTTCGCTGAAAGCGAATTATGGCCAAACTTGATTTGGACCACGGAGCGGGCAGGCATTCCACTTGCTCTGGTCAATGCCCGCATGAGTGACGCCTCTATCGCGGGGTGGCATAAGCGGCTCCCGCTTGCGCACTCCATATTTGGCGCATTCGACACAATTCTGGCGGCAGATCGCCGAACCGCTGACGGGATTTCTGATCTCGCCATTCGGACAGTGCCAGACATTGGCAGCCTGAAATTCGATGCAGAAGCCCTCGGCGTCGATATGGACGAACGTGACCGATTGCGCGAACAGATTGGCGACCGCCCTGTCTGGCTCGCCGCCTCGACCCATGAAGCTGAAGAGGCTGTCTTCCGTCGGATGCGGGATGAGTTTTCTGATGCCTTTATGATTTGGCTGCCCCGCCATCCGGCGCGTGGACCTGCCATCGCAAACGCCATCAAGGCACCGCTTCGGTCCGCTGGAGAGCGCCCGACTGACGCCAATGCCTATGTCATGGATACAATGGGCGAGATGGGTCTGGCGCTGGCTTTGGCTGACATATGCGTTTTGGGCGGGTCCTTCGATCCATCCCTAACAGGCCATAACCCCCTAGAGGCCGCGCGCGCTGGCGTGCCTGTGGTAAGCGGCCCCTATCATGCCAGCTTTGTCGATCTATATCGGCGCATGGTCGATACGGACTCCGTCCGCATTGCCAATGAGGATGAAACCATCAGCCTGATCCGAGACGGCCTGTCAGGAAAGCTGGACGAGATGGTCGTCAATGCGACACAGTTCGCGGCAAATAGTTCCGGCGCACTCGACCGGACCGTCAGGGAATTGGAGCAATTGCTGTGAGGCCGCCGGAGTTCTGGAATATTCGTGAGGGTCGCGAGAGCGCGCCGATGATCCGCACGCTGTTGCGTCCGCTCGGCGCTATTTATGCATGGTTTGGACGGCGCAGACAGTCGCAGACTGTCCCGCTCGACCCCGGCGTGCCAGTCATCTGCGTCGGCAATGCGACGTTGGGCGGAACCGGGAAAACCCCTGTCGCGATCTATTTGCTCAAGAGCCTGCGACGCATGGGTGTCAACGCCCATGCCTTGACGCGCGGTTATGGTGGGCAACTTAAAGGGCCGATCCCCGTGACGCCGCGCCATACATCTGAGGACGTTGGCGATGAACCATTGTTGATCGCACGGGCGGGTCCGGTTTGGGTGGCAGCGGCCCGTGATGAAGGGGCCGTGGCTGCCGTCTCCGAAGGCGCAGACGCCATCATCATGGATGACGGGCACCAAAACCCGCTCTTGATGAAAACCCTGTCACTGCTCGTTGTCGACGGCGAAGTGGGGTTTGGTAATGGCTGCGTGTTTCCTGCCGGCCCGCTACGAGAACCTCTATTGGATGCGCTGAACCGAACCGACGCCGTGATTTTGATGAAACCCGATCCCAGTTACGAGATCGACCCTCATCTGGCCGATCAACTGTCTGGACAGGTCGTTATCCCAGCCTATCTGGCGCCGAAATCCCAACCGCCAAGCGGGCGGCTCTATGCTTTTGCTGGAATCGGACGGCCCAATAAATTCTTCGATCAACTCCGCCGATTAGGCGCAGACTTGGTCGAAGAAATCCCCTTTGCCGATCACCACCGATTCTCAGACACAGAAATCGAAGGTCTGTTCGTTCTGGCATCTGAATATGACGCGACACTGATCACGACTGAGAAGGACCATGTCCGTCTGCCATCGGGCTATCGACGCGGCATTCACGCCTTTCCGGTCGAAGTGCGCTTCGAGGACGAGTTGACCCTCCGTCGGCTTTTACATCCCATCATCAACCGCGCCGCAACCATGCCGCCGACCGCTCGATGAGCGACCCCGTCACATTTACTCACCGGGTCGAGGCGTTCGGCTATGATGTTGTGACGGGGATATTGCGATTGTTACCCTTTGCCTTCGTATCGTGGCTCGGTGGCGCGATTTTACGCGGGATCGGACCCCTGACATCGAAACATAAGATCGCGCGGACCAATCTGAAGATCGCTTTTCCAGACGCGAATGCAGATGAGTTAAAACGTCTGCTGTCCGAACAGTGGGACAATACGGGACGCACCTTCGCTGAGTTCGCGCTCACCGACAGAATTCGCGCGTTCGAAGATCAAGCCCGGGTCACGGTCGAAGGGCTCGATATCTTTCTAGCAAATGCGCCAGCCATTATCGCCACTGGCCATTTTGCAAATTGGGAAGTCATGGCGACTGTGCTGACCCAATCCTCCAGCCCGGTGCGCATCACTTACCGCAAGATCAATAACCCGCTGATTGACAGACGCGTGCGCGAACAACGCGAAGCCTATGGCACCAAATTTTTAGTGCAAAAATCGACCCATCGCGGTGGACGGGAGTTGTTCGAGGCCCTTCACAATGGCGAGTCAATCGCCATCATGAACGACCAGAAATTCAATACGGGTCTCAAAATTCCGTTCTTCGGAGTCGATGCGATGACAGCGCAAGGCGCGGTGCGACTGGCGCTCAAAACCGGACGTCCCATTTTGCCCATGAGCGTGGTTCGAAATAAAGCGAGCTTTCACGTCCGCTTCTATCCACCCTTGGACTGGGATCGGACCGGCAAACGCAAAGCTGATGTGGCAGCAGGCGTAACGGCCGTCACTCATTTTATCGAGGACCGGATTCGCGAAAACCCGGCGCAATGGTTCTGGGTCCATCGGCGCTGGCCAAAACCAATTTACAGGAAAGGCCCATGAAAAATCTGACAGTTTCAGCTTTTATCATTGGAGCGAGCCTATTCAGCGCGTGCCAGCAGGCCGCTGAACCTCATCCCGTCATCGTCGCGCATGTTGATGCGTTCAACGCTAGAGATTTTGACGCGATGAGCCGCGTCGAGCATCCAGAAATCGAGTGGATCCGCGTTCTAGGATCTGACGTCAGAGTCGATATCAGCGGTCGTGAAACGCTCGCAAAAATCCTGCAAGACTATACCGCGTCAACGCCCGATGTTGCAGGCGCGTTGCGAGACTGGAGCGTTAATGGCGACTATGTCAGCGTGACTGAAACGGCCACTTGGACGGCGGTTGACGGGAGTCGAAAGGCTCAGAGCACGCTGACAGTTTACCAGCTGGAGGACGGCTTAATCCGGCGCGTCTGGTATTATCCGAGTGTCCCCAAATAGTGCAGCTTGTTAACGGCAACCCCGCCTTATCCCTCTGCCGCTCTTGCATACGGTCGCAAATTCGCCGTAATCTGTGAGCAGTTCATCTGAACTGAATCACATTGAGAGGGACCTTATCATGACGAAAACATTGCTCACCGGCGCAGCCGCCCTAGCCATCCTCCTTGCCGCCCCTAGCGCCTTTGCGCAGGACGCCGATATTGACGCCACAGTCACTGTCGAGGGCGAGGTTGTTAACGCAACTGAAGAGGCCATGGATGATGTCGCCGATACGGCGGATGACGCCATGGACGCCACTATGGACGCAGCCGATGATGCCGCGGATGCTGTGGAAGACGCGGCTGATGAAGCCATGGACGAAGCTGACGATACCATGGATGCGGCCGCTGAAGAGATGGACGACGCGGCTGACGCCATGGACGATGCCGTTGATGTTGACGTGGATGTTGACGCCAGCGCATCGGTCGATTGTCCTGATGGAACCGCAGAGCAAGACGATGGGTCTTGCATGGTCACGGGCGACTGGTCGCCAGAAGGCTGATTCAGCCCTATAAAGCGAATGACTAAGAGGTTCCCGGCGATAGCCGGGGACCTTTTTCTTTACGCGGAGCGCTTTTCGCGTGTCGCGTCCCATTCTTCGAATTCATGCGCGATGCAGCGTTCAATGAGTTTGCGCCAAACGGGTTCGGCAATATCAGCCGAGAGGCCTTGGGCACGTGCCTCTGTTAGCACTTTGGTGACAACGTCTTCGATCCGGTCGGCATCGTAGACAGCGTCGCGGTTCGGTTTAATCCGCGCGGCGGCATCCATATAACCCTGCCTGCGCACCAATAGCTGCACGAGCTCACGGTCGAGCGTGTCGACGCCTTCGCGCACATCCGTCATCGTTCGGCAATCTTCAGGGGCTTTAGCCATGATCGCTATGCCCTTTCGGCCATTCGGTCAGTAGTTCAGGATCGAGATTGCGTCCGCGCCATTTCAGGCGCCAGCACAGATGCGGTCCCGTTGAGCGGCCTCGACTACCGACGGTCGCGATTTGCTCGCCTTGTTTGACGTGTTGACCCGCTTCGACCAGCACGGTCTCATTATGCAGATAATAGCTGATCAGTCCTTGGCCGTGATCGATCAGGATCAGCGAGCCTTCAAAATACATGTCGTCATCCGCCATTGAGACAATACCGTCGGCAGGCGCAAGGATCGGCGTGCCTTTGGGCGCAGCCAGATCAACGCCAAAATGGGGCCGTTTCGACTCGCCGTTCAAGACGCGCTGAGCGCCGAAATTCGTCGTCTTTCTGTGATCCGTGACTGGATAGATGAAACCATCCCGAAAACCGATCTCCGCAACGCGTGAGCCAAAACCGATCTTTTTGCGCGCTGTCGCTGCGCGAATACGAGTGAGTTCTTCTTCCGTATATTCGCTGACCATATTTTTCGGCAGGCCATTGATACGGGAAACATCATAATCGCGCGGCTCAATCGTGAAATTCACGCGGTGCTGACCAACGCGCGCGAACGCCGCAGGCTCATCGCGATCAAACCCGATAATAAGAATACCGTTTCCGTCTGCTGCTTGGACGTAAGTATCATCTTCGGCCCGACCGATTTCGACAGGGGCATTCGGTGCAGTTTGGCAAATCACCATGCCACCCTGTTTCGTGATGCCGTGGCAATTAATAGCGGCACCGCTTGAGGTCTGAGCCAGTGCTGGCATCTGGACGCTAGAGGCGGCCAGCAACAATGCGACCATCGCTAAGTGTCTCACGCCGCACCTGCCCGTTGAAAGCCTTTGAGCGCCGCGCCGGCATCTTTGTAGGCTTCCTGCCGCTCATCATTCCAATAGCGAAGCTCTTCGAGCGGGATTTGTTCGCCGGATACAGCGCAGGTGACGTAACTACCGCCTTCGAGGATGGTAAAATCACTGCTGCCATAATGCAGCTGCGCTTCACCCTGTTTTTGAAAGAACATGTTCATGGCCTCGACATAGAGGGTGGGCGACGGAATTAAAACAGCCCGGCTCAGAATAGCCCAGCTCAGAATAAACATGATTAGAATAAAGAGGGTTGTGGTTCGTCCGGTTTGGTTTTCCGAGTCTTTGAGGGTTTTTTGCGCGTTGTTGCCCCATCAATCACAGCGGCGCGTTTGCCATCTGCGAAAGTAAGGGACACGGATTGGCCCGGTTGAGGCGCGTCTGCTGATCGTATGACCCCGCCATCCACGTCCGTGACCAAGGCGTAGCCCCGCGCCAAAACGCCTTGATAGCTATAAGCGCTCAGCAACGACGCGGCCCGGTCCAATCGCCGCGCCTTATCAACCAAATTCCGTTGAACCGCGCCCGCAAGAACCATGGTTGCGCGCGACAAATCTTTTGATTGCGTGTCGACCCGGCGGCGAAGCTGCGCAGCCCCACTGGAGGTAAGCCTAGACCCCAACGCGCTTAGCGCCGTGAGTTTAGGGTCGAGCAGTCGCGCCAGAGAGGGTAATCGCGCCGCATCGAGCCGTTGCGCCGGCGGCCCCAGTACAGAATTGAGATTGGGCAGTCGCGCGGCCCCTAACCGAACCTCTCGGTCCTTGACGCTGCGCCGTAAACCCCGCGTGAGGCGGAGACCCAGATCGGCAAGCGTTTCCAGCCAATCATCCCGGACAGGCACTGCGACTTCCGCCGCCCCAGTCGGGGTCGGGGCGCGTTGGTCCGACACATAATCAATCAGCGTCCAGTCCGTTTCATGACCCACGGCGGAGATCAGCGGAATGGTCGAATTGGCCGCCGCGCGGACGACAATTTCTTCATTGAAACACCAGAGGTCTTCCAGAGACCCGCCCCCGCGCGCCACGATCAGAACATCCGGCCTTGGAAACCCGTCCGCATGGTTGAAGCCCGTAATGGCACTCGCGATTTGCTGCGCCGCCTTGTCGCCTTGGACCAGCACAGGCCAGACCAGTACATGGGCGGGAAAGCGGTCCGAGATCCGGTGTAGAATATCGCGGATCACCGCCCCTGTCGGCGATGTCACCACACCGATCGTTTTGGGCATAAACGGCAGGGCGCGTTTGCGACCCGCCTCGAACAGGCCTTCGGCGGCCAAGGCTTTCTTGCGCCGTTCGAGCAGCGCCATCAGCGCGCCTTCGCCGGCCAGCTCCATACTCTCAATGACTAGCTGATAGTTGGATCGACCCGGATAGGTGCTCATCTTGCCGGTGACGATCACTTCCATGCCTTCTTCGGGGCGCATGGATAGGCGGGACATGGTCCCTTTCCAAATGATCGAATTGATGACCGCGCGGTCATCCTTCATGTCGAGATAGCAGTGGCCGGATTTGGCAATCGTCACGCGGCCGAGCTCGCCGCGCACACGGACGCGCCCAAACGCACCTTCAATCGTGCGTTTGATGTTCCCGGCGAGTTCCGAGACGGTGAATTCAGGTGTATTGGTCACAGGCTGCCTCTCTACCGCCAATGTCGTCCCGGACAAGGTTGGATTATCACGTCAGAACAGACTAAGCCGCGCCGGTGAATCCCTTCGCCATCATCCTCGCCGCAGCCTTTCTGACCGCCATCGTCTCAGGCCTATTCGGTATGGCGGGTGGGTTGATCTTTATGGGCGTCATCGCGGTCTTCCTCGGCGTGGCCGAAGCGATGGTCCTGCACGGTGCGGTGCAGTCTGTGTCCAACAGCTACAGAGCCTTCCTGCTCAAGGATAATGTGCGCTGGGACATATTGGGTTGGACGGCTCTAGGCGCACTCCCCGCAGCATTGCTGATGCTCTCGGTCAGCTTTTTGCCCTCAAAGGCGCAACTCTACCTCGCCCTCGGCCTGCTGCCGCTGCTGCTCTGGTTGCCTAAACGCTGGTTGGCGGGGGACGCGCAAAAACCCGCCCATGCAGTTCTATGTGGGGCGATGGTCATGGGTCTGAACTTGTCTGCGGGCGTCGCGGGACCCGCGCTGGATTTCTTCTATGTCAAGACAACGCTGACCCGGCAGCAGATCGTTGCGACTAAAGCCGTGACCATGTTTGCCAGCCATCTGGTCAAGATTGTCTATTTCGGCATTCCGCTCGCACAAGGCGCGGGTCTGGCGGGTCTGCCGCCGTGGTGGGTATTTGCCTTGGCCGTGCCCGCCGTGATGGGCGGCACTTTTATAGGGACGCGCCTGCTGCGCCGGTTCTCCGATGTTGGGTTTAAACGCTACACGCGCATCCTCGTCACGGCGATTGGCGGCGTTTATGTTTGGCGCGGCTTGGCCTTGTTGGGCCTTTTCTGACCCAGCCGCGTATAAAGCGCGATCCCTGACAGGGTGATCAGCGTCCCGACAGCGTCCCATAGTCCAAACGGCTCACCCAGCACTAAAATAGCCGCAACAATCGTCGCCAACGGTCCGACCATGCCGAGGATCGCGACCAGTTGTGCGCCGATCCGGCCAATCGCCATATTGATAAAAAAGCTTGGCACTAAGGTACAGAAAAGCGCCAAGACGACCGCGATTGCCCAGAGTTCGCGCGGCAAGCGTAGTGCCTCGACCATGCCCGCCGGGCCGCCGCTTGCGATCAGGAAATGCACCATCAGCGCTGTCGCCGCGCCGATCATCGCCAAGCATGTAAAAACGCGCGCGCCGATCCGGTCGACGAAGCCCTTGGCGATTAGTTGGAACAGCGCGAACAAAGCCGCGCATAAGAGGACCAACCCAACACCCAGCCAGAGATTGTCTGATTGCGTGATGTCGCCGCCGACAAAGACGACGGCCAGCCCTGAATAGGCCAATACCACAGACGCCAACCCGCCCTTTGTAATCCGTCCGCCAAAGAACAGCGCGCCGAAGATCACGACAAAGGCCGGATAGGTAAATAACAGCAATCGTTCGAGCTGCGCGGTGATATGTTTCAACCCCTGAAAATCGAGGAAGGTACAGACATAATAGGCCAGCATCCCGGCCAACATGGCCGCGCCCATTTCTCGCCAGCCAATCCGGCCCTCACCTGCGCATCGCGCGATCAGCAAAATGGCAACATAGACCGGGAAGGACAGACCCATGCGCAAGACCATTAGGGTCACGGCGGGCAGATCAGGGACAACGCCATAAGCCATCTTCACCAGAACGGCCTTCATCGAAAACAGGATGGCCCCGGTGATGCCGAGCGCAATTCCGACGCCGTCCAGTCGTGTGTCTGCGCTCGGTACAGCGGCATCGCTGAGTGCAGCTTCACTTTGGACTTCACGAAAGTTGGACTTCACGCTTTGGGTTTTCCTTGGCGGCGGTCGCGGAAGAAAGCGCGCAGTAGATCTGCGGCTGTGTCCGCCTTCAGACCGGCATCGATTTCAGGGCGATGATGGCAGGTCGGCGCGTCAAAGAACCGTACGCCGCTTTCAACCGCACCGCCTTTTGGATCAGAGGCCGCATAGACCACCCGCGCAATTCGGGCATTGGCGATAGCCGATGCGCACATGGTGCAGGGCTCCAGCGTCACATAAAGCGTATGGCCGGGCAGGCGATAATTGCCGACCGCCGCGCAGGCCGCGCGGATCGCCAGCACTTCCGCATGCGCCGTCGGATCATTCAGCGCAATGGGGGCATTGGCGGCCTCCGCCACGATTTTCCCGTCCGCATCCACAATAACAGCGCCGACAGGCACCTCGCCAGCCGCAGCCGCAGCTTGCGCTAGCGCCAAGGCGCGGTCCATAGGCGCGTAATCGGGGGCAGCCCCGTCGCTGTCATGAATGGTCATGGCCGCGCTGTGTGTTGGGACAGGCATATGGTCAAGCCAGAAGACAGTTCTGAGCGGATCGCCAAACGGCTTGCTCGCGCGGGCGTCGCGTCGCGTCGCGAAGCCGAACGGATGATCGAAGCCGGTCGCGTCAGCGTCAATGGCAAACGTCTCACGACGCCGGCTTTTAAGGTGACTGACAAAGACCGGATCGAGGTGGACGATCAACCGCTCGCCGCCAAAGAACCAGCTCGCCTGTGGCGCTATCATAAGCCGCCAGGGCTGGTGACCAGTCACAAGGATGAGCGCGGCCGCCGTACGGTTTTTGACGTGCTACCGGAAGAGATGCCGCGCGTGATCAGCGTCGGTCGGCTTGACCTAACGTCCGAAGGCCTGCTCCTGCTCACAAATGACGGCGAACTTGCGCGGCAATTAGAACTGCCCAGTACCGGATTTAGCCGCCGCTACCGCGCGCGCGCCTATGGCAAAACCACACAGGCAAAGCTCGACACGCTGATGGATGGGATCGAGATCGATGGTCATCAGACCGGCCCTATCGAAGCGACATTGGAGAGCGAGCGCGGCGACAATGTCTGGATCCAAGTCGTCATCCGCGAGGGCAAGAACCGGGAAGTCAGACGCGCGCTGGAAACGCTGGAACTGCGCGTTAACCGCCTGATCCGGACCAGCTATGGCCCGTTCCAATTACTGACCTTGCAACGCGGTGCCGTCGAAGAGGTCAAACGCAAAACTATCCGCGATCAACTCGGCCATCTGATCGAAATTCCGCTCGAACAAGATCGGCATAAGCGCAAACCCCCCAAACGCGGCACACATGCATCGGCCAAAGCCCGCAAAGATGTAAAACCGGGCGACAATAAGGGTCCGAAAGCCAAAGACGCCGCAGCGCAAAATGCTAAACGTCCGCCGCCAAAAAAGGGGGCCGCGCGGCAGGGCGCAAAGCATGAAGGATCGCCGCAGTCTAGGCCATCTGGACCAAAAGGGTCTGGTCCCAAGACGCCAGGTCCCAAGACGCCAAGTCCCAAGACGCCAGATCCCAAGACGTCAGGGCCAAAAGGGTCAGGCCCCAGAACTTCAGGGCCTAAGCCCAGCCGCCCCAATGCAAACCGCCCGAAACCGTCTCGCCGATGAGAATTGTCTCTGGCGATCATCGCGGGCGGACGATTGCCACGCCGGACGGGCGCAATACGCGACCGACCAGTGATCAAACGCGCGAGTCGATCTTTAACATTCTCGATCACGCCCCGTGGTCCCCGCCATTGGACGGCGCCATTGTCATGGATGTCTTTGCGGGCTCTGGCGCACTCGGACTTGAAGCGCTCAGCCGCGGTGCCGAATTTTGCGTCTTTGTCGAACGCCACCCGCAGGCGCTGGCCGCGATCCGACGGAATTTCGATCATTTCGGTTTGGGGGAAGAGGCGCGCATCCACCGATTTGATGCCACCAAACTGAAGCTCGCACCCGGTAACCGCCCTAAACCTTTTACCCACGTCTTTATGGATCCGCCTTACGGCAAAAAACTCTGGTCTCCAGTCTTGCGCCGCCTGCCCCAATATCTGGCGGAGGACGGCATCGTCATCTTAGAAGAAACGCGCGAGGCCGAGATCGAGCCAAAAGGCTGGGACGTCCTATCTGACAAGGTCTGGGGTACGTCCCGCGTGCTGTTTCTGAGGCAAGCGTAGGGCAAAATCGCCGTTAACCAGATCGTTCCGTTTCAGTGATAAATCACGAAGCTGGGAGGACTGAACGGTGAACGATCTTATTGAAAAAGCGACAATATTGATGATGACGGACCGCGCGCAAGAGCGATCGATCCTAGCCGGACTCGAGTTGATCCCGGAAGCCATAGCGAAAGCGATGGCATTGCAACCGATTGAGGAAGACTCGCCGCTGTTTATCTAGCCAGCACAGAGTGGCAGCAACGATCTCGCAGCGCGGCCCTACTACACTTGGGCTGACATCGCTCAATATCTGCTAGCTTCACCCTAAAACAGATCATTGATCCCAGAGGGTGCCAAGTCGCCTCTAAAGGCTTCTTTTTCCTCCAAGCTGAACGATCTACTCAGCGACTCAAATGCGATTTGCGCCTTTCCATATCCTTTCTTTGCAGACTTTTCATAAAGCCACGCCGCTTTTATCCGGTCTAAATCATGACCATTTCCGTGTTCATGCGCATGGCCGAGAAGGTAGAGACTCTTCATATGGCCACGTTTGGCAGCGCGTTCGAGATGAACTAAGGCCTCATCATATTGGCCATCCATGTAGAAATCGCGGCCAGGCCGATAACTGTGATCCGCCCCATTGCTCAACATCCGGTAGCCCATCCCCATGGATAGCCTCCCCAACAACCATGCGGGCAAAAGGGCTAGAACCGAAAAAACGACCAACCCGCCGAAGAGCGATCCCACATCGAAAATATAGATGAAAACACCATTTATGATGACCATGGTCGGTATCGCGCGGACATAGATTACGCGGAAGGTCCGGTTCCGTTCCGCAAAGTAGAAGGCTAGCGCAATCAGGAAAAGGACGATTAGAAAAACTTGCCAATCACTCGGGTTCGTTTTCAGAACATTCCGGCTGAAACTAGAGACCGTGAACAAACCGATGATGAAAGGCGCAAGGAAGAGAACGCCCCAGACAAAGGGATTACTGAAAAGATAGCGCAGATGAATTTTTATGAACCCTGGTAGGCGCAATCCGACAAGCATGGGGGCATATTCTGTGGCGGCTAATTTCAGATTCTTCTTTGAAATCAAACCCATCGTTTCATCGCCGCCCAAACAGCCGTTCTATATCGGCGAGCTTTAGTTCCACATAGGTCGGCCGACCGTGATTGCATTGGCCGGAGTGGGGTGTGGCTTCCATCTGGCGCAGGAGCGCGTTCATTTCTTCGGCCATCAGGCGGCGTCCAGCCCGGACGCTGCCGTGGCAGGCCATCGTGCCGCAGACATGTTCAAATCGTTCCTTGAGAGAGAGGGCTTCGTCATATTCAGCGAGGTCATCGGCGAGATCGCGTAGTAAGCCCTGCGCGTCCACCTTGCCGAGCAAAGCTGGCGTTTCCCTGACGAGCACCGCGCCAACGCCAAATGGCTCCAATATCAAGCCCATTTCCGCCAGCTCTTCAGCGCGGGCCAAGATGCGCGTGGCATCCGTCTCGCCAAGTTCAACAATGTCTGGAATCAGCAGCGCCTGACGCGTCACGCCAGTGCCGCTCATCGCCTGTTTCATGCGTTCATAGACCAGTCGCTCATGCGCGGCATGTTGATCGACGATGACAATGCCGTCTGCCGTTTGCGCCACGACATAGGTTTCATGCAATTGCGCGCGGGCCAGACCGAGCGGGTAATCATGCGGGGGTTGTTGTGGCTGCGCAGGCATTTCACCCGTTGCAGGATCGAACGCCAGAGGCGCATCATGGGCTTCAACCCGCGCGCTTTGCCCATCGAGCAAATGTTGCATATCTGGCGGCGGCGCGGCGAAGGGTTGGGACGTGTAATCGCGTTGATAGGCATAGGCGCCCTGTCCAGCCTGAATGCGACCGAGCGCGTAATCAGACACGGTTGTGCTAGCGCGGTGACCGGCATCGGCCAGCGCTTTCCGCAAGGCCGAGACGATCAGACCGCGCACAATGCCGGGCGCGCGGAACCGGACTTCGGTCTTCGCCGGATGGACATTGACGTCGACCTGTTCTGGCGGAACATCAAGATAGAGCGCCGCGACCGGGTGGCGATCGCGCGCCAAAAAGTCTTGATAGGCCCCCCGGACCGCGCCGAGCAGGAGCCGGTCCCGGACCGGGCGGCCATTGACGAACAGAAACTGATGCTGCGTATTGCCGCGCGAAAAGGTCGGCAGCCCCGCATAGCCGGACAGGCGAATATCGTCGCGAATCTGATCAACGGCGACGGCATTCTGCCCAAACGCGTCACCCAGAACATTTGAGAGGCGGGCCAAACGCCCTTCATCGCTATCCGTCTGGGCGGGGAGCTTAATCGAAGTCCGCACCTGCGAGCCTGAGGTAAAGCCGACGCTTGGGTTTGCCATGGCAAGGCGTTTGACAATGTCCGAGATGGCAAGCGACTCGGACCGTTCTGACTTGAGGAATTTCAGCCGGGCCGGCGTGGCGTAGAACAGGTCGCGCACTTCGATCCGCGTGCCGGGCAGACCGAGACGAGGCGCGGGACGCACGGCGCTGGCGATACCTCCATCGACCCGGACTTCTGCCGCTTCATTGGCGTCTGCAACTTGGCTCGTCAGAGTCAGGCGCGAGACTGACGCAATAGAGGGCAGCGCCTCACCACGAAATCCGAGCGAGGCGATGTTCAGAAGATCCCACTCACCCGTGTCAGAGGGTTTCAGTTTCGACGTGGCGTGACGTTCCAACGCCACTGGAATATCATCGGCGCTCATCCCGTGACCATCGTCTGACACCACGATCAGGGTGCGACCGCCATCTTCATAGCGAATATCAATTTGCTGTGCGCCCGCATCAATCGCATTCTCGACCAGTTCTTTGATGACGGAAGCCGGACGTTCCACGACTTCGCCCGCCGCAATGCGGTTGACGGTCTGCGCGGGCAGTTTCTGGATGGTTGGACGGGACATTAGGTCGCGTCCTTAGGCTGATTCAAAGCGCCCCGCCACAGCGAGGCACAATGAAGGGATCTAGAGACCGGGAAGTTTCGCCTGTGAGGGCCGACGGGTGACGCGAACTTCGCCGCCACCAGTCACGCGGCTGATTGAATCCAAACGTTGCTGCTCAGATTCGGCATCGAGCGGCACGGGATTGCCTTCGCCATCAAACTGCTGGCCATCACGCCAGAACAGAATGCGGTTGGTCAAAGAGGTCGATTTGCGTTCAACAGAATTCTGGCCATCAATCTTGAGGCGAATTTCCTGATCTGCGCGACCGACACCAGCGCGCGTCAGCAAAACGATTTCGCCGCGGGTCGGCTCCGTCGGATCCACTTCACCCATCATGGCTTCACGCGCGGACTGTTGAGAATAATTGTCGAGCAATGAGCTTTCGCCGGGCGCTGGGGGACGAAGATTATACTCCGGCGGGACGATCAGAGGCGCATTGGTGAGAATGTTGAACTCGTTCGGCGCATCCTTGCGCAGGCCGAGCGCATTGGACGCAGATGCGCATCCTGAGAGGGCCAGCATGGACGCAGCGGCGGCCATCAGGGCTGTGTTGGCTTTCAACGACATGAGATAATCCCGTAAGTTACAGCGTGAGGCTTTAGCGACCCCGGTCGCGCACGCCAAGTGAGCAGATCGTCATTTAACAGCGAGAACCGATCAGCTTTTCGCTTTTCGCTCCGCCATCCAGTCCCGAACCAGAGCCAGTAAAAGACCGATAATCCCAACTGTGATCGCCGAATCGGCTACATTGAACACATAATTAAACCCAATATCAGACGCGTTGACGAAATCCGTGACCGCGCCAAACAGCGCGCGATCAATAGCATTGCCGACTGCACCGCCGATAACGAGGCTCAGCGACAGCCGCGAAAATGCATCCCGAGCGCTAGCGAGCGCACTCAACAGAACACCGACCATAATGACCGCAAACAATAGAAGCCCCCAGCGTTTCAGTGGCGAATCGCCTTGCAACAAGCCCCAACTCACACCCTCATTACAAAGCAAGGAGAGATCAACGACAGGGCTGATTTCCCGTGTGACATTGATCTGAGGCTCAGTTGCACACACACTCATGGTCTTATCAAAGGCCCGCGTGGCGGCCCATTTCGTGACTTGGTCAATAATGACCACGCCAGCTGGCAACCATAACCCATACCCAAGTGGAATTTGGCGGAGTTTATCCATAACGCTCATGACGCGGCGGCCTGCCACGCTAAGCTCGCCACATCAAGCATCAGTCGGTTGCTGACTGACTTAACCGAATACACATTCAACTGTGTTGATGACCATTCTTTCATTGGCGAGCCGAGATGGGCACGTTAAGGCTCGCACTGTCCACGAACGCGCTGGGATCACCGGCGGACAGGCCTTGCAGGGAATAGAACGACATGGCTCGCCAAACCCGCCCCCAATTTGGTGGCTCTACAAGACTCCCGCTCTGGTCGCCACTGCTGTGCGGCGCCGCCTTGCTGGTTGCCTCTCCGGCCATTGCTCAGGTCGAAATCGCTGATGATCGAACGGCGCCTGTAGACACTGCAACAGCGGGCAACGGCGGAACACCGTCTGACGTCACTATCACCTCCACTGGATCCGTGATCCTGACAGATGTGGGTCCAGCTGTGATTCTTAATTCTGACAATGATCTAACCAATGCCGGGACGATCACGATCACCGATGTAGACGGCGCAACCGCCGTGTCGCTGGAAGGCGGCGCTGATCGGAACTTTACACATACGGGCTCAATCACGGTTGATGAGACATTCGAGCAAGCCAGTACGGACGATGATCCGCTGCAGGATACACCCTACGCATCAGGCACAGGCCGGACCGGCATTCTTGTGTCAGGGGCGTCACCTTTTACCGGTAATATCACGCTGGATGAGACGTCGAGAATCCTCATCGAAGGTAATCAAAGCTATGCTGTTAATCTATCAAACACGCCTCTCGGCGCGGGTTTAGACGGCGACCTGACGACCGAAGGACGTATTCAGGTTCGGGGTGATGAAAGTGCGGGCATCCGAATTGGCAGCAACGTCACAGGCAATGTGGCCAGCGCCGGACTGATCGATGTTGCGGGTACCGGCTCAGCAGCCTTCGACATCGGCGCAGATATTGGCGGCGGTTTCGCATCAAGCGCGACAATTTCAAATACAGGCTTTCGCTTTACCAACCGTATCCCATTTGACCCGACCTCTACCGTCGACCGGCTTGACCTTACCGCTGAGGATCTCGGCCAAGCTGGATCCGCCATTTCAATCGGCGGAAATGTTGCACGCGGTGTCAATCTGACGACACGATCAATCACATCAACCGACGCGGACGGAGTTGAAACCACGAGAGTTGTTGCAGTCAGCACGATCACTCAGAATGGTTCTGCCCCAGCCATTCTTGTCGATGGCAATGGCACTCCCATCTCAATTGGCACCGTTTCGGCGATCACCGACCCTGCTGCCGACGGATTTGACGTCGACGAACTTTATGCCTTCATCAATCTTGGAACGGTCGCCTCGGCTGGACTCTATGATGATTTTGACGCCACCGTATTATCCATCTCCGACGCGACACTGGAAGGGGGAATTCGCAATTCAGGAACGATGCGAGTCTCGACCTTTGTCGGGGCTGTTGACCGTCCTATCGAGGGTGTTGAGTTAGGCACTGGCACGGCCCGTGTCATCGTGCTGGGCAATAACGCGATTGCAGAGCGTCTCCACAATACCGGCGTTATCCTTGCGCAAGCTTCTGAAGCGACCGACGAAGTCTATTTTGACGCTGACAATATTCCCACGCCGCGTCCTGTTATCGCAACGGCGATTGATATCGGCGCGACTGCTCAAATGAACTCGCTCGTGAATGATCGTGTTATCACGGCTATTCTGGTCGGGCGTAATGGGACTGCGACCGTCGTTCATGACGCCTCTGGAACCCTGTCTAACATTGTCAATAGAGGGTCTCTATCGGCTGCTGCCAGCAATTCGGACCCCGATGGAAATCAAGAGACCGACTTCACACTCATCGCACTCGATCTTTCAAATAATACGAGCGGTGTCACCTTCCTACAGGAAGCGCTCGTCGACACAGATCCAGACGATGACGTTGTCCCTCTCACACCGCAAACGATTGGTGACATCCGACTCGGGTCAGGCAATGATTCGATAACCAGCACGGCAGGGTTGATCGCTGGCAATATAGATTTCGGGGCTGGCGATGATGTTCTGTCTCTCAATGGTTCGGACTTTGCGGGCAGCATCACCAATCAAGGCGGCCTTGAGATTGATGTTGTCGATTCGATCTTCGCGATTACCAATGGTGAGGCTGTTTCGATCACATCGGCTACATTTGGCGATGGGGCCACCTTCAGTCCGGTTATTGATGGCGAAACGGGTCGCGCCTCCACTTTGCAAGCCAGCGGTGCAATTAGCTTTGCTAACGGTGCGCAAATCAATCCTATTCTGCGCAACATTATCAATGCTGACACTGTCGGTAGTGGCGGGACCAGTTTTGATCTGGCCACAGCCGCAAGCTTAACGGTTGATGATATCGACGCGCTAAATGCTGCGGACGATGGAAGCTTTCTATTCGATACGGCATTTGCGGCCGACAATAATACACTCGTCATCACGGTCGATCTTCGTGAAGCCACGGCTCTTGGGCTCGACCCAACACAAATTGGTCTCGGAGAATCCGTTTTTGGGGCAACTTTGCAGGCGTTGCAAAATAACCGCGACCTCGGCAATGAAGTGGCCAACCTATCGACGGCTGGCGAATTTTACGCCGCTTACAACCAGCTTCTGCCCGAATTTGCTGCGGCTTCGCGTCAATTTGTTGTCGCAAACTCCGATGGTGCGACGGGTGCCGTCGCGAACCATCTAGACGCGGCGCGGCGCTCACCCGACAAGCCTGGCGGCGCGTGGATTCAGGAATTCGCATACTTTGCTGACCGCGATCTTGCGGGACTATCCGAACAATATCGCGGGGAAGGCTTCGGCTTCACTGGCGGGCTCGATACGGCGCTTGGACCATTCCATGCCGTTGGGGTCAATTTCGGCTTTGCTTCGACCGAAATCGAAGACGTGATCGGTGTGGATGAGCCGCTTGACGTCACAACGCTTTTAGCGGGCCTTTATGCTGGTTTCGTATCCGGCGATCTGGGTATCGACGCCTATGTCGGTGGTGGTCTGAACCAGTTTGAACAAAATCGCCGCGTTCGGGTCGGCACTTTCACCGGAGAGAGCTCTGGCGAATGGGACGGGACACATGTGTCAGGGTCGCTGCGCGCAGGCTACGACATTGCAATGGGTAAGAAATTCTGGGCCCGCCCCGTCATCAGCCTCGATTATCTTCGCCTCACTGAGGACGCTTATGAGGAAGCTGGCGATCTCGGCGTCGCTCTGTCGGTCGACAAACGAACATCCGAGCTTGGTTCGGTTTCGGGATTGCTGAATTTTGGCGCAAAATTCCAAGGTCGACGGACTTGGGTCCGGCCATCGATCCGCGTCGGTTATCGCAATGAGTTCCTGTCTGACCCAGTCCTGACGAGCTACAGTTTTGCAGGCATTACCAATGCAGCCTTGGCCGAGACTATTTCTGCGGACTTCCCGTCCTCGGGCATCTTAGTTGGCTTTAGCGTTGCTGCAGGCTCTGGCTTCTCATCGGTCGGGTTCGACTTTGACAGCGATATTCGCGACGGCTTCATCCGTCATACGGGACGCATTGTTGTCCGGCTGCTCTTCTAGCCTCTCGCATAGTTCCTACCTATCCGGTCTCGCCGAGCGTTTTGGCGAGCCGGACGACCATATGGCCGACGGTGCCATTGTGGCGCTCGGCTCTGCCAGCGCTGAAGATTTACCCGATTTGAAAGCCCGCTTCGCCCTTGGATGGGCCCATTTAGCGTTGCGCAAAGCCCGGTCCTTTGCGGCGCTCGGTCAATTACAAAGCGCCTTCGCTGACCGGGCGATTGATGTCGCGTTGCAATCGGCTTGGACCCACGAAAAATTACCCGGCATGCCAGAGGGCGTCTTCATTCTCGGCCTTGGCAAGCTCGGCGGACATGACCTCAATTTTTCGTCCGATATAGATTTGATTGCCTATTTCGATCCGGACCATCTTCCCGTCTCCAAGGCCAAGGGCCAAGCCTATGTGCTCGACCGGGTTATGAAGCGGATGACACGGATCTTGATGCCGCCCAATGATCCGGATTTCGTCTATCGTGTTGATTGGCGTTTAAGGCCAGAAGCCTCCGTCTCTGGCCTGACAATGAGCACACAGCGAGCCACAGATTTCTACTTTTTCCGGGCCCTGCCTTGGCACCGATTGGCGCTTCTCAAGGCTCGGATCGTGGGCGGTGACCGCAACTCGGGACATCGGTTCCTCGCCGAACTGTCTCCCTTTCTGTGGCGACAAAATCTGGACTTCCGAACAATTGACGAACTGGCTACGCTGAAATCTAGGATCAATCTGGAGCATCCTCGGCTCAAGCGCGAACGGCAGCAACGCAAACCGATCCTCGATCAACCGTTCGGGTTCAACGTCAAGCTGGGCACGGGTGGCATCCGCGAGATCGAATTCATCGCCAACGCGCAACAACTTATTTGGGGCGGCAAGCACTATTCATTGCGCACGACCAATACGCTTGACGCACTTTCCGCGCTCGCCTCTGAAGGCCATTTAGACCCGACGGAAACCGAGGCGCTCATGGAGAGCTATCGTGACCATCGTCAGCTCGAAAACGCCCTGCAGATGATGCGCAATGGTCATGAACATGTGTTGCCAGAAACAGATGAGGCGTGGGCTGAGTTAGCCGCGCTGATGGGGGAGGATCGAAAAGCGCTGATGGACCGAACCACGGCCCATCGACGGCAGGTCCATGAACGTTTTGCCGCCATGTTCGAGATCGAGGACGCCCCGGACGCGGCCCCACAAAGCACGGTTTTTTCAAAAAAATCACAAGCCATTGTTGATGATTGGACGTCCGGGTTTCGTCGACAGGGCGTGCGGTCGACCCGGCGCGGACGACTAGAACCGCTCGGCGCCGCATTGACCCGGCGGGTATCGCGCGCCGAAACGCCAGACCTAGCCGTGCAACGGGTCGATGGCTTCCTAAACAAACTTTCTCGGTCCGAACAATATCTGTCTCTGCTGGCGACCAATCCTGCCTTGCTCGATGCGTTGATTGATCCCCTGCTCTATAGTCCGCACATGTCGGTCTTGCTGGAGCAGTCACCGCACATTATCGATACGTTCCTAGACCCATCCCCGCCGAACGCGCGTTTCGTTCTGGCGGAGACCGATTATGAAACCCGGTTGGAACGGCTTCGCCGGTTTGTGAATGAAGGCCTGTTCCAAACCTATCACGGATTTCTGAACGGACGGTTGGACTGGCGCGGCCTCGCTAATGGGCTGACAGGCATGGCAGAACGCGCCATCGAGACCGCCCTGACCATTGCGCGCGACGACCTCGGCGAACCAGACTTACCCATCGCCGTGCTCGGCCTTGGAAAATTGGGTCAGCGACTGATGTTGCCCCAGTCCGATCTCGATTTGGTTTTCCTGTTCGAGGACGGGGTTGATCGAGATCTGGCGACCAAAGCCGTTCGGCGTCTGCGCACCATCATCACAACGCCTTTGCGGGAAGGCATCGCCTATGAACTCGACATGCGGTTACGACCTTCGGGTCGATCGGGTCCGCCTGCGGTGACGGTCTCGGCTTTTGAACGCCACCATCTCGAAACCGCCCGGAGCTGGGAGCATATTGCCCTTGTGCCTGCACGGGTCGTCGCGGGAACGCCTGCCCTAGGAGAACAGGTTGAGGCCGTGCTGTCCGAAACACTCGCCCGTCCGCGTGACCAAGAACAGCTGATCTCGGATGCGCATTATATGTGGGGCAAGATTTCCGACGAGCGCATTCGGGACGTTCCACCGGATCGGTTCGACACGAAACTGCGACGGGGCGGTCTGATGATGGCGGATTTCTGGGACGCCGTCGCCGTCCTGACCGGGGCAGAGCGATTGATCGACGCGCGTGAGGCTTGGACTGAACTCGTCTATTGGGAGCGGCTACTGGGTCTGACGGGGGCACCTATTAAGAGCGTACCAGAGCGCTATGCCGCGCGGTTGCCGGATGCGCTTCCTGCGCTTCAAAGCACGCTTCAGAGCCGCGTCATGTCGGCTGTTGCAGACTATCCAACTCCAGCCCTAAGCGAAAGCATGGTTCCGATCCGCTGGCTGACATAGCGCGAACAGATAGCCACAAAACATTCAGGCCCGCCTTGTTTTCATTAACCCTTTAAACCTTGCCGGGGCGACGAATAGGCTCATATTGAACGCCTGATTCACGCTTCGTTCCCCCGATTTGGACAGCTCTATGCCTGCGGCTCGCAAGACAGATTCGCTTCTTGATTCAACCGGCAGCGCAGCTGAGTCCAGTTACTCCGCCAAAGACATTCAGGTTCTTGAAGGGCTTGAGCCCGTGCGGCTACGCCCGGGTATGTATATTGGCGGGACGGATGACCGCGCGCTGCACCACCTGTTCGCCGAGGTTATTGACAATTCTATGGATGAAGCCGTGGCGGGCCATGCCTCGCGCATCGAAGTCCATCTGGACGCAGAGGGCTACTTATCCGTGACCGATAATGGGCGCGGCATCCCAATCGATAAGCACCCGAAATATAAAGATAAATCAGCGCTCGAAGTCATTATGACCGAGCTGCATTCCGGCGGGAAGTTTAGCGACGGTGCCTATGAGACATCGGGCGGCCTGCACGGTGTTGGCGTCTCTGTGGTCAACGCGCTGTCCGATTTTCTCGAAGTCGAAGTCGCGAAAAGCAAACAGCTTTACCGGATGCGGTTTCAGCGCGGTAAGGCGATGGGAAAGCTCGAAAAGCTCGGCGCCATCAATAATCGGCGCGGCACGACGGTTCGCTTCCACCCCGACCCAGAGATATTTGGCAAGACCGCCGCTTTCCGCGCGGCGCGCTTGTTCCAAATGGCGCGGGCCAAAGCTTATCTGCAACCGGGTGTCGAGATCCGTTGGTCCTGCGACCCGGCCAAGATTAAAGAAGGCAGCCCAACCCCGACTGAGGCCGTCTTCCACTTCCCTGATGGGTTGAAGGACTATCTAACCGAAACCATCGGCACCAAACCCACGCTGACTGAAATCTTCTCCGGCCGCTCCAAAAAAGATAGCGGTCATGGCCGTGTCGAATGGGCGATCACGTGGAGCCCGGCGGGTTATGGCGAGGCGGACAGCTTCGTCCGCTCTTACTGCAATACCGTGCCGACCCTGGGTGGCGGAACGCATGAGCAAGGCTTCCGCGCTGCCATCACCAAAGGCCTCCGCGCTCATGCGGAGCTGACGGGCATGGGCAAAAAGATGAGCCACGTCACGCCAGACGATGTCATGTTTGGCGCGGGCGCGCTCGTCTCTGCTTTCATCAAACAACCGGAATTTCAGGGACAGACCAAAGACCGATTGTCCAATACGGAAGCATCGCGCATTGTCGAAAGTGCCGTCCGCGATCCGTTTGATCACTTCCTCGCATCCCGTCCCAACGAAGCGCAAAAGCTCTTAGAATGGGCGATTGAGCGCGCCGATGAGCGGCTTCGCCGCCGCAAAGCGCGGGACGTAAAACGTAAAAGCGCGACCAAGAAACTGCGCCTGCCCGGCAAACTGGCCGATTGCTCCCAACGCGGCAGTGAAGACACAGAACTCTTCATCGTTGAGGGCGACTCGGCTGGTGGGTCCGCCAAACAGGCGCGCAACCGCAAGACGCAAGCCATCCTGCCACTCAAGGGTAAAATCTTGAATGTGGAGAGCGCGACGAACGAGAAGATTCTGCGCAATGCCGAGATCAGCGATCTCTGCACCGCGCTCGGTGTTGGCCTCGGCAAGAAATTCGACCTCGACGATCTGCGCTATGAACGCGTCATCATCATGACCGACGCCGATGTCGACGGAGCGCATATTGCCGCTCTACTGATTACCTTCTTCTTCCGTCTGACGCCGGGCCTGATCGAAGCGGGCCGCCTCTATATGGCGATGCCGCCGCTCTATAAGATGAGCGCAGGTGGCAAGACCGTCTATGCCTTGGACGACCTACAACGCGCCGAGCTGATGGAAACCGAATTCAAAGGCCGCACGAAAGTCGATATTGGCCGCTTCAAGGGCCTCGGCGAAATGAACCCAGCCCAACTCAAGGTCACGACCATGAACCCCGAAACGCGCACCCTCGCCCGCGTCGTGATCGATGAAGCAGATACGGTCACGACGGAGTCGCTGATCAACACGCTGATGGGCAAAAAGGCGGAGCTTCGCTTCGAATATATTCAGGAACACGCGCAGTTTGTGGATGCAGTCGAGGTCTAAATGCCGCGCTCCAGTTTAGCCGCCGCCCTACTGTCGCTGACGACGGCCTGCGCGACGCTCGACCCTGTACCTTCGCCTGAACTATCAACATGCGATGTCGAATTCATGATTCTCGGCATTGGTCAGGATGGTGGTGCGCCGCAAATTGACCGTCACACGGATTCTGCATGGGCTGATCCCGATCAGAGACTTTTCGCCGCTTCAGGCGTTCTGATGGATCACCGTGATGGATCGCGGTTTCTGTTCGAAGCCACACCGGATATTCGCGAGCAACTCTACCTGCTGGAACAAGAAGCGGGTCCGGCCAAGGCAGACATGCCAATCGGATTGTCTGGCGTCTTTCTCACCCATGCCCATATCGGTCACTATGCAGGTCTGATGTTTGCGGGTCATGAGTCCGCCGGAGCCAAAGGGTTGCCTGTCTACGCCATGCCGCGAATGGCGGAGTATTTGTCCGCGAATGGCCCGTGGGACCAGATGGTTCGTTACGACAATATAGATATTAAACCGCTGCAAGATGGTGACGCCGTCCGGTTCGATGATAGGCTGACGGTTACGCCCCACCGCGTTCCGCATCGGGACGAATATTCCGAAACTGTCGGATATGTCGTTAAAGGACCATCACGCAGCGTCCTGTTCCTACCCGATATTGACGATTGGGACCGCTGGGAAACGGAGCACGGCAAGCGCATTGAGAATATGATTGCGATGGTCGACGTCGCCTATCTGGACGCAACCTTTTTCGACAATAATGAGCTGCCTGGCCGCGACATGTCGGCGTTTCCGCACCCGCGATTGTCAGACTCGATAAATCGGTTTTCGACCCTCTCCGTGAGCGAGCAACGCAAAGTGCGGTTCTTTCATCTCAACCATACTAACCCAGCGCGGCGGGCAGACTCTGAGGCGCGTCAGACCGTCGACAAGATGGGGTTCCGGATTGCCGAGCGCGGCGAACGGGTCTGCCTCGACTAGGAGCGGTAGACGCGCTTCATCATTTGCGAGAGCAGCGGTCTCGGCAGGAGTTTCGCGGCCATGGCCGCAGCGCGGTTCGATGCGCCTGGCACGCGGAGCGCTTTGTCCGAACAATAGAAACGGAACAGATCGCTCGCTACCGTGTCTACATCGGCGAGTGCGCCCTGCAATTTAGACAGGGCCTCGATCTCGGTCATTTCTGTTTTGATCCCGCCGGGTGCGAAAACACCGACACTAATCTGACCCGCCCATTCCTGCCGAAGCGCCAACCCGAAATTCTGGATGAAGGCTTTGGTCCCGGAATAGACCGCTTGATAAGGCAGCGCGACCAGACCCGCGAGCGAGCCGACAAGGACAAGCCGTCCTCCGTTCAGGGGCTCGGCCAAGGCGCGGGCGAGCCGCACATTCGCCATAACGTTCGTCTCTACCATGGCGGCGTCAGATATATCGGTACCATCAAGAAAGAGCTCGACCGCTGTGATCCCGGCATTCAGCACCGCGCCGTCGAGCGTGCCAATGGAGGCACAAAACGCGGCAATCGCGTCCGCATCCATCAAATCGAGCACGCGCGGCTCTATACCTGCATGTGTGTCTGCGAGATCGCGCAAACGATCCTCACGCCGTGCCGTAGCGATGACCTGCGCGCCCTCACTGGCCAACCTCACCGCCAACGCACGCCCCAGCCCAGAGCTTGCGCCCGTGACGAGAATGCGTTGGTCGGCGAGTGGCTTCAAGGGGCTAGAGTTGCGGATTGACGAGGAATTTTTCGCCCGTCTTCTTGGCATTGTATCGTGCGACGATGTCCGCGTTGAGCGCATCGGCGAGGCTGATTTCATCCGTATAGGTACTGGCGAAGGTCGTGGTCAGCTCATCCGCGACGCGTTGGCGCAGACGGATCGCTGTTTCCATGCCCGCCTTGGCGAGGAAGTTTGGCAACAGCCATCCACCCACACCCCAAGCCATACCATAGCCGCGCGTCAGCGTCGTCGGCGACGTGTCTAGTCCGCCATAGAGGTAGACTTGTTTGTGATGGATAGAGCCGTAGACGGAATAGGCTCCCGGCGTGCGCGCCGCAGCGCCTTCCATAGCGGTCAGAATATCGGAGGCGAGACGTCCGCCGCCTGTGGCGTCAAAGGCAAGCGTTGCACCCGTTTCATGCACGGCGTCGATCAGCTGCGGAATGAAATCATCATCAGATGAATTGATGACATGGGTCGCGCCAATGCTTTTCAGCAAAGCCACCTGTTCGTCCTTGCGAACGATATTGACCAACGGCACGCCGTCAGCCTTGCAGATCTTCACCAGCATTTGACCGAGGTTAGACGCCGCCGCTGTGTGCACGATCGCCGTGTGGCCTTCTTTGCGCATCGTTTCCGGAAAACAGAGCGCCGTGAGCGGATTGACGAAGGAAGACGCACCGTCGCGCGCCGTATTGCCTTCATTGATCGGCAGAACCTGCATCACCGGAACAACCCGGTATTGGGTGTACATGCCGCCGCCCATGGCGGCGACGGTGCGGCCCATCAGGGATTGGGCCGCGTCGCTATCGCCCGCCGCGACAACTGTGCCTGCGCCCTCATTGCCAATCGGCAGCGCTTGGCCGAGACGGCCTTTCATCATGCGCATACCCATAGGCGGCACAGGCGCGACGAGCGCGCCGTCTTCATTGCTGGCCTTGGACATATCGGAGTAGCCAAACATGACGCCGTGATCGGACGGATTAATCGGCGCGGCCTCAACCCGGATCAGAACTTGATCGGATTTCGGCACAGGCATGGGTTTTTCGACCATTTCCATACGCAATTGACCGCCTTCAGTGACGGTTGAGATCAGGGTCTTGTAGGTTTTAGGCAAGCTCATGGGGGGCTCCTTAGGGGCTCTTTTAAAGTATTCAGCCTAGCGCCTAGCGGTTTGCGAGCCTCGCCTCTACCCTTGTCCTGCGCATTGCCAGCGGTCATGGATGAGTTGTGAGCCTGAAGTCCTACATCGTCCCCCGCCTAGCGGAGCGGATATTGAGCCCGGCGCGGGTCGAGCGGAAACGCGCAAGGGTCGAAGCCAAACGGCAGGGCCGCCCACAGATTGAGGTCTTTCTCGACCCCAGCGATCCCTATTCACAACTCTTGAGCGCCGTGCTGCCAGAGCTAAAGGCGCGCTACGATATCGACCTGATCACTCACACTGTGGGTCCACCCGATGATGGGGCCGCGCCGGAGCGCAACGCCCTTGCCCCCTATGCCGCCATTGATGCGCAGCGCTTGGCAAGCCGAGCCGGTATTGAGACCGATCTGACGCCTCAACCGACTGCAACGGGCACGGAAGCCGCAGATGCGCGCTTACGAGATCTGGGCCATTATCAGGGCGGAATGATCTATTATGGCGGCGAATGGTATTGGGGCTTAGACCGCTTGCACTATCTTGAGGATCGGTTGACCGACATGGGCGTTCGCCGCGACGGCGCGCCCCGCACTCCGATATTCGCTCCGCCTATAACGCCGAGCGGGTCGGGGCAGTCCGATCAGGTTCTGCACTGGTATCTATCGTTCCGCTCGCCCTACACGGCCATCGTCGCGTCGCGTGTGGCGGAGCTAGCCAAAGCCTATGATGCCGACCTTCGTCTACGTTTCGTTCTGCCGATGGTGATGCGCAGCCTGCCCGTCCCGAAGCAGAAGCGGCAATATATTGTTCAAGACACGGCGCGCGAAGCCGACCGGCTGGGTATTTTGTTCGGCCGCGTCAGTGACCCCGTCGGGCGTCCGGTGGAACGCGGCTATGCCGTTCTGAACTGGGCTATCGAACAAGGACACGGACTGGCATTCACGCGCTCATTTCTCAGGATGGTCTGGGCAGAAGGGATCGACGCCGGGAGCGACCGCGGATTGAAACGCATTGTCGAAGCGGCGAATCTTGATTGGACAGACGCCAAAGCACAATTGGATAATGACGCATGGCGCGCGGTTGCTGAAACCAACCGGCAAGACATGACGTCTCACGGCGTCTGGGGCGTCCCCAGCTTTCGCGTCGGCGACGTCGTGACGTGGGGACAAGATCGGCTTTGGCTTGTGGAAGAGGCTCTCAAGGGCCATCCCTAAACTTTCAACGACAGGAAAACCGATGACAAACCTTCAGAAACTTGCGCTGGTGCCGCCCTTCCTTCTTGGCATTGTGATGTCAGCGATGGCCTTATTCGCCCCTGCGAAAATTACGGACGTCCTTGGCGGCGTGACTGCAACAGGCCCGGTCGGTGCGGCCACACTACACGCTGATTTTACAGCCTATTTCACGGTCTTCACGATCGGCATTGGCGCAGCTCTGTTTGCGGGCAAACGGAACTGGCTGTGGGCGCCGCTCGGCCTATTCGGCATCACCGGGATCGTTCGGGTTATTCATGGACTGATGTCGGGCTTCGGCGCAGGGGCGGCGCAGCCCATTCTGATTGAGATCGTGACTTGCGCTCTGATCCTGTTCGCAATGCGTAGTTCCAAATCGACCTAATAATCCGTGACGTCATAGCCATAGAGCCAGTCCAGCCGACCGCGGACAATTGACGGCGCGATCTGGCCCGCCAGCCACATTGGACCATACGTCATAAGTTGAGACGGAAGCGTCCGCTTGTGGAAGGTCTTGGCATTGGCGCGGGAACCTGCTTGGGCGCGCGATGTTCGCGGTAAGCGCTGCGTCGCGTAAGCCTGCAGAGACTCTGAAATAGGTCGATCTGGATCGCTAATCGCCTTTGCGAACACCCATGCATCCTCGACCGCCATAGCTGCGCCTTGAGCCAAGAAGGGCAGCATCGGATGCGCCGCGTCGCCGAGCAGTGCTACGCGTCCGTCCGTCCAACGCGAAAGCGCTGGACGATCATATAGCGCCCAGCGGAACAGCGCATCATCAGGAACGGCCTCAATCAATCGCGTAATCGTTGGGTGCCAGCCCGCGAAATCTGAGAGAGCCTCTGCCTTGCCGCCGTGCTCTGACCAGCCCTCCGCGACGGGCTCATCACGTTCCACAACACCAACAAAGTTTGCTATATCACCGCGCCGCAACTGATAGGTCACGGCGTGACGGCCCGGCCCCATCCAGACACAAGCTGTGCGGTCCGGCGCAGCATCGCCCAGCGCCTCAATCGGGACGGTCGCGCGCCACGCCACATTGCCCGTGAAGACGGGTTGGTCCGGGCCGAGCATCCAGTCTCGAACCATCGAGTGGATCCCGTCCGCGCCAATTAAAACATCGCTCGTTTCAGTCGACCCATCGCTGAGGGTGACAGTGACGGCGGTGGCGTCCTGTTCAATCTTGGTCACGGCTGCGCCCAGCCTAAGTTGCACAGAAGGTGCGGTCGGCAGGCTTTCGAGCAATGCGGAAATATAATCTGCGCGGTGGATATGCAGATAGGGCGCGCCCCAGCTTTGACGGTTGTCTGCAGCGAGCGGTACCGTAAAAATCTTCCGACCACTTCGCCCCATTCGGGCTTGGATGGCGGTCGGTTCAACGGCGTCGCGAGCGATCCGGTCTTGGATGCCGAGCGCGGCGAAAACCTTCATCGCATTGGGGGGTATCTGAATGCCCGCACCCACCTCGCCAAAAGCGTCTGCCTGTTCCAGCACAATGACATCATGTCCAAAATGCGCGCAGCACAACGCGGCGGACAGGCCGCCAATACCACCGCCAACGATTAGAACTTTCATTTGTCGACGGCCATACACGCACGTCCCGTGTCAGGATCCTGACGGCATTGATAGACCCGCACATAGTCCAGAATCATGTCTGCCGGAAACGCCGAAGCATCAACCCCGCCTGCATTCGCACCTTCTGGCCAAGCGCCGCCAACCGCAAAATTCAACATGACGTAGAAGTCCTGATTAAACGGCGCATTCGGGTCATCCGATTTAGACACAGCGTCGGTGAACCACTCGTCCGCCTTCACGCTATAAAACCGCTCCCCATCAACAAACCAATCGATACGACCCTCGCCCCATTCCACAGCATAGATATGGAACTGATCGCGCGGCAAACCCGCCTGTCCGGCCTGCGCCGTCAGCGGGCGACGTTTATCAACATAGCGATTATTGGGCGAACGCTGCCCGAAATGAATGGCACCCGAAGACCGATTCTCTTGGGTCGAGCCTGCGCAATCATCGCAGCGGGCACCGAGATTGACAGCTTCCATAATGTCGATTTCGCCCGACAGCGGCCATCCCCCATATACAGAGGATTGCGGCATCATCCAGAAAGCGGGCCAAGCGCCCTGCCCTGTCGGCAGCTTTATCCGCCCCTCAATCCGACCATAGGTCCAGAATGCGAGGTCGCGCGTGCGGACTTTTCCGGACGTATAGGGCTGCGTGACTGTCTCTCCCGGATAGTCGGGATGTTCCATATGCACACTCGGGCCGGAATGCTCGCCTGGAATAGCTCTAAGGCGAAGATAGCCGTCTTCCACCCTGACATTCTCTAGGCGATCCACGTAACACTGACGTTCCTGATTGCCGCCGCCCCAGCAGGACACTTCCGGCGCCCATTTGGTGCGGTCGAGTGTGTCTCCACCAAACTCGTCAGCCCAAACGAGCGACCAACCTCTGTTATCGAGACTGTCCTCAGGGCTAGTGAGACTGTCAATTGAATTTACAGCTTGCGTTGCGCATCCGCCCAACCAGAGAATAATGGATAGCAAACCCAGATGGATGACAGCTCTCATGCGGGTCTCCCTTTAGCAGCGGGTCCAAACATCCGTCGCTTACCCCTTTAATGCACCACCCAGCACGTCGGACAAAGCCTCGATATAAGCGGAAAATGCGTCACGTCCGGACCGCGTTATACGAACCGTCGTCAGAGGCTTTCGGCCAACGATAGTTTTGTCGATTTTAATATATCCCGCCTCTTCCAGCTTACGCATCTGAATCGATAAATTCCCAGAGGTCACATTCAGAGCGGTCTTTAGTTCTGTAAAAGACGCGGCTTCGGCATTGGCCAGAAACGCCATCACGCCCAGGCGAAGACGCCCGTGAATAATGTCGCTAATTTTGTCGATCCCGTGGTCAGACATGTGGTTACGGCTTTGAGCCTGTCTTCGCACTTAGTCGCAAAATGATCAGTCCCGGCAATGCCATGAAGGCGAACAATGCGAGACCGAGTACAAGGACATAGGCCGGTACATTATCAATCAAAACTCCGAGACTTACAGCCGATGCAAACCAACCCATCGCTGTAACGCCGTGCCAAACTTGGCGTCGTAAAATACCCGTTGCAAACCAGACTGCCCCCTGAAGCGCGCAAACAACTACAGGGAAAAGCAACCAGATGGACCAGTCGCGTTTCTGATAGGCGACCCACCCAAAAATGAGCGCCAGCACCAAATTGGCAATCCCCGCCCCCGTAAACGCCGCGCCCACGGCGCGCTTCGTCGTTCCAGATCCATAGGGATTGGCCCGCATCTTCCAGGAATTGTGGGTAATCATGATCAGGAACAGCAGGGTTGGTCCCCAGCCCACAATCATCCAGATTAAGGGCGACACTTCGGCTGTCGTAACCAAAAGCGCCCAATTTAAAATGCACTGAAGCCCATAAAGGGCTCCAGCTACCAGATATATGAACCCGAAGTTCCGATTGTGAGAGCCGTCATCTTTGACAAGCGCGCGCATAAAAGCGAGATCGTCTTGGGCTCTTTTCGGATCAATATTCATGCGGGCTGCTCCAGACTTTTCCGTTTTTCACGGACGCGCTTCCGCCCGTTTAGCACGCCACCAATGAAGGTGTAACGGACAAGAAGCTCGTAACTGATCAGCATCAAGGGAATCGAGAGTCCCAATATCGTGACGTATTTCAGCTCGGCTGGCCATGCCCATTGCGACACCCAGATTTGCAGCGCCATGACGATCGGGAGGTGGATTATGTAGAGCCAATATGAGGCATCCGCGATGTAGCGACGAACCGGACTCTCCTTCGACCAGATCTTCATACACAATCCGGTCAAACCAAAGGTCCACAGCCAGACAGAAAGCGCATACGCGATCGGGTAAAGCTGCTGCGCGTCTTCAGGCAGAGGTTGATAATAGGAAATCGTCGTCCCCACCACCGACAGGCAATAGCCACTGAGCGCGACCGCACCGATGAAAAAAATAGGCCAAAGTTTCGTCGCCCGCTTCAGATGCTGAGGATCCCTCTGCATCAGCCAGCCAAGCCAGAAGGCGCCGCCATAGGCGATGACTGTGGCCCGGACCGGAACGAAACCATAGTCCGGCGTTGGGATCCCAAAGAAGGGGTGCCAATTCGGATGGTTCATAAGCGCGAGGGCCGTCGGCACCGCGATCAAGAGCGGCAAGAGGCCAATCGGTGAAACCCATTGCAGCACAGTGTCGCTGAGTTTTCCCAACCTACTTTTTACGCGCAAAAGGGACAGAAGGCCCCGACCCGTCAACATCGCGCCATATAAAAGGAGCAAGACATACAGAAACCACAAATGTGTCAGCGGGAGTGTCTTTAAAGTCAGCGGCGGAGGGGCTGGTGGGTTTTCCGGCATCGCGCCGCCATTCGCCACAATCATACCCCAAATAGAGAGGGCGATGATGCAGACCATAATGATCGGCCAGAACACGATCAAGGGAACGCCGACCCGCTTCAGCCGGTCACGCAGAAACGATCCCGTTCCCAAACGATAAGTCTGCATACGACCGAAATATCCGGCCAGCAGGAAGAAGATCGTCATCCGAAAAATGTGCAGAACAAAGGCCCCGCCGCTCACGCTGGCGGATCGCTGTACATCCATCACTAACCATAATTGATCCCCGGGCAAAAAGGAAAAAGCGGCGTGGAAAAATATGCCCAGCAGCAAGGCCCCGCCGCGCAAGGCATCCAAGCCATGCAAACGACCTGATGAAACGTAAGACATGATCTGTCCCTCCAAATTGAAGGCGCGTCATATCCAAGGTTGTTTATATTGTAAACTAGTTTATGATCACCAAGAATCAGCCCGATTGGTCTGCTTCATCTACGCCTCCCCCTACCCCCCAACACATCTAGGAACACTTTGTCTCAAACTTGGGAAGTTGCGATCAGACTGGCGTTCAACCGTACAGGAAAAAGCTTGCAAATCATCATTTTATTGACTGAAAACCTCGATTCGTTGTATATACACAACATTATGATGCATAACCGAGTCAAAGTCCTTCGCGTTGAGAAACAGCTGTCACGCAAAGATTTGGCCGATGCCGTCGGCGTGAATTTTCAAACGATCGGCTACCTTGAACGTGGAGATTATAATGCGTCACTAGAACTAGCTTTTAGATTAGCCGAGTTCTTCGAATTACCCGTTGATATGATTTTCAACCCCAAACCGTTCAAAACCATGGCGCAAGAATTGGCTGTGAGACAAGTCGGCGAATAGGAACTTCTGATGGCATACAAGAAAATGGGCATACAATTGCGTGCCGAAACGCTTTCGGCTGCAAACATGAATCGACTGAAGTGGAGCACAACACTCGCAATAATCGGACTACCCGTACTTACGCAGACGCTTGGAGCGATGATCCTGTTTTCAGATCAGTACCCAATCTTAGTGTCCCATCAAGCCCTTACGCTCTATGGGGCCATGTGCAGTTTGGTGATCGCAGCGGGACTATATGCTTTCGCTAACCGAGTTTTTCTCCGCTTCTCATGGGCCAGCCAAGGGTTGGAAGAATGGGAGTCAAAGACACAACATGATGCTTTTTCTTTTTCTTACCGCATAATTGTCAAAGGTGCATTGCTGGCTTTTGCCGGCATTTCTTTCCTTGGAGCCATTCAATTTGGCAATTTGATGGGTTGGGTCGACTGGAATCTTGGACGTTCAATTCAGTTGAATGTGGAATCCATCGCCGCGCTTACGGTCACTCTGACGTATCTAATCCTATTGTTACCCACCTTGTATATCGCCTGGACGCTAACACCGCTAAGCATGGAAGAGACGGAAGAATACTAACCAAGAGACTTCTGACCCAACAAGTCATAAAAAGTTAGGGTGCCGACCTAACTCATTAGGCATGAAGGTAAGCGCAATACAGATCACGCAGTCACAAGCACAATATATCAATGATTTAAGGAAAAAAATGGCGCACTGGGGAAGAGACAAACCAGTACTTAATTGGCTATATATTTCATATACTTAAGAGATTTTGAAAAGTCAAATGTTACCCAGTTAGCGCGCGAAAATGTTGTCCGTATTGACCTGACAAGATCGGGGATATTTTAACACGGACTGCTTAAGAGCCAATATCGTTAGCGCGGTCTAGTGAAGGGGGTATTTTCAAGATGTGGCTGATTTTACTCGGCTGTTCATAAAACTATGTCGGTTTAATTCAGAGGGAAAAGTAGCCTCTAAACATTCAGAAACTTTCATCCCGACTGAGGACAGTAACCTAGACAGTATGTTCAATAAGCAAGGCTATTTCTTTTAACGCCAAAATGAATCAAACTACGCAATACCCATGGAACTTTGCGACCAGATAACTCCCGAATAGTATCTCGAAACCGGACTCTAATTTATACACATATAAAATTGTCGGGCTAAGCATTCTTGTCTGGAGCAAAATCGTCGATGCTATCGAAGATGCCACCCAGTTTATCAATCAGTCGGTGCTTCTCAAGGTATTCAGAATAGGCAGCTTCCGCATTATCAATTATTTCATCGTAAAAAAGCAGTCGAGCTCCGACCGCTGCGAGCGCATTTTCGACTTGTTCCGGACCGTCTTCCTCTTTCCATTCCGGCGGATGCTTTCCGACGAGACAGATTATATCCAGAGGCCAGTCCTTATGTTTACCTTTTGCGAGAATTCGCTTTGTTCCATTTCTATACTTCCTGATCTGTTTCGTCAGCAGATCCACTGGTGTCGAAACCGATTTGCGTTTTAATTCAATGATTACATGGCGGGAAGATGTAGTTCTGTAACCTATATCTATGCGGGCCTTTTTCTGGGCTTTTGAGAGAGAAGCAGTATTTTCTGCAAGGAACTTTTCTACAGTAGCCTCCATTGTAGGAGTCCCTTCGGCGCGTTCCCAAGAGGGGTCCAACAACCATAGATGCTCAAAGATGTATTTTTGAAGGTCCTTCTCCAACACATCCGCATCAAGAATAGCTTTGAGTTTCCGAATTACATCCAGCCGCATTCTAACAATTTGACCATAGTAGCTCAACTCAAGATCATCTACATCCTTAAAGATGGGAAGGAGCGCTTCCATCTTATCGACTTGAATGTCGTCAAGAGAATCCAATTGCTCCCTTCGTCGGAAACTTTCGAAAGCAAGAATTGAAGCCTTCAGCAATTCCTTCTTATCGTTATCATCGTCTGCCCTGATCGTATTGAACCGCCCAATCCAACGTTCGGCTTTCTTCTTCGTGTCGCCAGTTAGGTTTTCAAGCCAATCGTTCACAGCGGGAACTGTTTTCGCAACTTCAGAAGCTCTAGAGTTTCGTAGATCGGTCCATGCTGTTGCTATATACTTCAACTCGCTCTTTAAGGCGTCAATGAGGCCTAAGTATCTCGGATCGTCCTGTTTCAAGGACTGCCGACTGCTCGTTGCAACATCGTCTTTTCCGTCCATGTCGAGATCATCGCAATGGAGTTCGCCAACGATATAGTCCGCGAAAATTTCCTTATGGCCGATGCTGGAGAGCACATCTTCTTGTGCGAGCTTGCCTCGCATAAAAATCGCCACGCGGTTCAGGTTGTCCGAGCCATCGTCAAATAGCTGGCTAGGCTTTCTAACCGTTCCTATCCATCCTGTCGCTTTCAATCCATGGGATGCCAGAATATCGTTTAGCTTCGCCGTTCGTTCTATCGCCTTCGTTTGCAATCTCTTGCTCGCATCTACAAGCTCCGATTGGTCTCCATAAGTCCAGAGATATTCAAGCATAAGGTGATAGCCGCGATCTGACGGATCTATCGCCTCACCGTCTACTTCGACTTCGAATTTTTTTTGGGGGCCGATAATGGAGAAACGTCTGGCAATGCGTTTTTTCAACGCCCCAGTAGTCAATCCAGTGATGGATTTTGACAGACTCTCCAGTACGATACGCGTACCCGCTCCAGGATGTTTGTCATCTATAGAAAGTGATGTCGGCTTGTAGCGTCCACCTCCATCCGACTTGATCTGTTTCTTTATTTCCTCAGCATCCATTTTGAACGCAGTCTGTTCTCCATCCCTAATCGTGTAAACTGAAGCAACCTTTGCAATCGAGAAAATCGATAATTTGCCGATCCCCTTCCGCCCCATAGGTTGACGTTTGAGCTTTTCGGATAGAGGGCCGATTTGGTCCCGGCGATCGAAGCCAACGGTCAAGAAGCGGTCGATGACCTGATCGCGAGTCATCCCGTTACCGTTGTCCTCAACGATAATAGTTCCTTCTTCGGGGTCCATGTCGATCGTCACTTTCGTCGCGTCGGCATCCCAAGCATTGGCAACGATTTCAGACAGGACTGCTGGAACATTGCTGTAAAGGTTTAAGCCCAAGTTTGGAGCACACTTAGACTAATGCTCATTTCAAGAGGGCGGATTTTAGTCACGTGTTTTCATCTATATGAGAGCGAACTGCTTCAGCAATTCGATGCGCCAAAGTCACGGGCACGGCATTGCCAATCATGCGACCCAATCCGCTCACGTGAATTTTTTCACCCGGTTTCACGAAACGGTAGTCTTTCGGAAAGCCTTGCAGAATTGCACCTTCTCTCAAAGAGAGCGCTCTGTGCTGTGTCGGATGACCAAAGCGTCCATTTCCGAATCCGTAGAATTGTGTCGTAATCGTCGGTGATGGCTTGTCTTTACGCATACGCCCATAAACGGACCCGTAACTTTTACCTCTGTCTGACTTGTGACAATCTGCGACCAAATGGTCCGGCCAATCCCTCCACGAACCACCAGGCTTCGAGTTCAACATACGCTCCATATTCTTCTCATTGAGCGATGCTGACCTATGCAGGGGATCGTTCGGATCGGTCTGTCCTGCCTCCAACTTCGGCAGGCCACCGATATGCATTTCGACTGTCGGAAGATCAATATCTGGGTCGGGAACAGGCAACCTGATGGACCCCAGTCGAGACCCTACGAGAACCAGCCGAGATCGAGTCTGGGGCAGACCAAAATCGGGGCCGTAGAGGATACCGACATCAGGATCGTAGCCTAGACGGTCTAAACGCTCAACGAACTCGTCCAATACACGGCCGTCTGCGAAATGACGCAGATGGGGCACGTTCTCCATAGATACGATATCAGGCAGAGTTCGCTCAATCAGCTCGCCGAACTTGCCGACAAGGTTCCATTTCGGATCCACGTTCTTGTGATTGTAGGTCGAAAACGGCTGACAAGGAGCGCACCCAACAAGGATTCTGATATCCGTATTTCCGAACGCATCCGCAATATCCGCTTCCTGCAAAGCGCCAACATCACATGCTTTGAAAATAGCGTCGTTGTTATGTTCGTACGCGTATCGGCATCTTTCGTCGATATCGTACCCTGCCAAAACATCGAACCCCGCAAGTTTGAACCCGTGGGAAAGGCCGCCCGCGCCGCAAAACAAGTCTATGACACCCGCCGAAGCTACTTGTTTGCCCTCATGGCGGTTTTGCGATGTGACCGAGTTAGCCAATCGTCGCAAAGTTCCGGTTATCGTTCCACCCGCCATTATATTTTGATATCAGAACACGCGTACCATGCAACATCAAGTCACCTTATCGTTTAACAATAATAATTAGGGCGCTTCGATAGAACTGATTGTTTGTTCAAACCCAAAACGAATTCATCCAGATTTCGAAAAGGGAAATATGTTTTTTGGGGTTAAGATGAAATCTGCCGACGATGCCTTTCACGAACTTCGGACTGCAATCCGATCATCAAGAATGAGCTTGAAAGAGCTTGTAGAAAGCATCGATTTCAGGTTGCCGTTGATGCAATGTGCAAAGGAATTAGATTTCCACCTGATTGTGCGCGAGGCCCTTGGTCAAACTGGGCAATCGCTATCGCTCGACGACAGGCGAAGAGCATTGGCATATCAATACGGCCTCCCGGTAATTCTTAATGCGTTCTATGCACGCGAGTGGGAACCGATAGATGGATTAGCCTATGTCGCCACTACTGAAGAGGCTGCCACAGCTGATCAGTATCTTCGTCTCGCTGGCATCGGTGCATATCTCGAAAGATCAATGAGACTTGTGACAGAAGGATTGATGTCTTTCGAAGTTCGCGAAGGCATTTTTACATTTATTTTTGATAGGTCTCACAACGATCACGTAGACGCTATGATCGAACGACGGTTTAGGCATCAGGAGTTTGAGTATCTTTCCAAAGATTTGGAGAAAATCCTCTCCTCGTATTCGTCCGATGTCGAGCGAGAGATAAATCAAAACGTTCGTCCCTGGAACGACAGACTGATCGCTTACGAGAGCACACCGTTACTCGACGATGTCTTTAGCTCCAGGGCGATGGCATATTCCCGATCGTGCATCGACAGCGATGTCTTCAGCCCTGACGCGGAGTTCGGCGGAATCCCATACTCTGCATATCACCATGCAGTCGCAATGCAGACAATGTTTGCGCTCAAACACGATCTATTCGTGAAAAATCTACATCGGATGCATCCAGAGGTTTCTTTACGTGACTGCTATACGATCACGATCTCAAGAGTCGCAATCCTTCATGCGTTAAAACGTGGGTTCGAGGAATACGGATCGACCCCAGAGATTCGCGCGTTAGGCGACGATCTTGAAGCGCGCCGGGATATCCTTTCGGTCATTTCTGTTGGCACCCACAATGCTTCGCAAATCGCTCGCTCAGGCGATCCACTACCGCATCTGATTGAACACACTCCTTCCTCTTTTATCAGACTACGTTCGGGTGCCCTCGACAATCCCTATGGAGTTTTGCGGAAAAGTCTCTCCATAGCATTCCCGCGAGATTACAGCCGTGCGCAGTCAGGACGGGAACGTCATCAGATTGAGATCATTGCGGCAGGTGTGGCACGTAGATTTCCTGATCTGCAGATGGCGACAAATATAAAAATCAGACGGAGTGGAAATGTCCTGACAGACATTGACGTTATGCTATTAGATTTAGATCGTGAGGAAATCTATTTTATCCAATTGAAGCATCAAGACCCTTACGGCGATCGACTGGACATTCGTCGTGCCCGAAAAGAGAAACTTCTTGTAGAGGTCTCAAATTGGATAAATGCGATACAGAGCTGGCTTACCGATGCCAATCTCTTACGGTTCGCTAAAGATGCAGGGTTCAAGGTCCGTAAATCGATAAATCAATTTACGCCGAAGTTACTCGTCGTGAGCATGCACCACGCTCACTTTCTAGAAGACCTCAAAGAGACATACGATTTTGAATATGCAACATGGCATGCCTTTGTAGATTGCTTCGCCCACTGTAGTTCGTTTCATCAAACGGTTCAGCAACTCTCCGCATTCAATGAAGAGGTTCGATCCGAACGCTTCTCTCCGGACTTACTCCTTTTTCCGCAACTTCGTTTCATGGGTTTTGATATCGCATTTTCAGACGAACGTTACGAAGTTTAGAGACATGGCTTACATCCGCTAATCTCCCGATCACTCTAAGGAATACTTTATAGAATTAGGTCTTCTGTGCACGAATTCGTGAGCGGTCTCATTGCTAAGCTCGGCGTATGGAGTTTAAATCACAAGTGCTGTAATCCGAAGTTAGTCTAGAGTTCTCGGACGAAACCTTATCTTACTCAGTCGTAACCGAATATTGCGGTGACCCATCCCACGTCATCTTCCAGCGCGCACCGGGTCTTACGGACTGAACCAGATGCGGATGGAATGCGACAAGGCATGTTCCGCCTCTTTTCCTGACCGATGGATAGACTAGCCCCACAGCGCCATCATCGAGTAGCCTGCGAGCTAGGGCTTGTCCGGCTGGATATGCAATTGCGGGATCTTTAGAGAGTATGTCGCTATCAACAGAAAGATTACGGAGATCATAGAAGCTGCCGATAAACCCTGCCAACAAGCTCTGATAGACGACCTCATCTTCATAGTATCCGATGAAACCAAGCTCGCGCGTCCGGTGATAAGCAACTTCATCGATCGCAGTGAGATCGTCAAACCCTGCATACCAAGCACCGCGCGTCTCGTCGTTGAAACGATTGCCGCCCGTGCGCGTGTAGGCGAATGCCGCATTGATATAGCTATGCCCCCAGATACCATAGACGAGCTCTCTTGGATCAAGGCCGGGGAGGCCTCGATGTTGAGCCTTTAGTCGGCGATTGGTCAGGCCTTCGATTTCCGCGAGGATAGCTTCTTCGTCTGCATCATCGACTAAGAGCCGCAAAACAGGCGGTTTGTAATACGCCGTGGGGATCAATCGAACCGTATCAGATTTCGAGATGTCAGCGATGGGAAGGTCGCTAATATTGATCACGCCCCTCCTCGGAGCGCATCAACATAGGCCCGCGCATCTATTTGCGCCGGTAATCCGCCTTCGACCATCGCCGCCACGGGCGTACTCCCCCGAAACAAAGGCCCTTCATTAGGCAAATTCACCCAGCGGTTGGCCAGCTCGTCGCTGAAGTAGAGATGAAGAGCCTTATAGAGGCCCGTCAAAGCGCTGATCCGGATGAGCTGATCTCTTTTCAGCTGACCCGACCATGTTCCGGTCTTCATGCGCGCCCACGTTCGCGCACTCACATCAATCAAATCTGATGCCTGAGCATTGTCGAGCTGCCAGATCTCCGCGATACGCGCATAGGCTTTGGCCGCAACAGACGCGACCCGTTGGGGATCGCGATGCGCCACCGTGTTTGGAACGGTATCTTGTCTAAGGGCTTTCATTGCCATGATATGTCCTTGCCATCTGTCCTCAAATATAGAGACATGTGGCAATGATTGCAAGGCTGATTGCGATCGGGTCATTCTACGGTTCCCGACACAGTAAATTGAGGGACGCACAATTCCAGCGGAAACATGCGGCTTGAATATAAGCTAATGAAGCGAACTCTTTTTTGCTTCATTGGGTCATGCATCATATCCATCCAAGGCGGCACGGAGGCGCTCCGCCCGTGATTGGCGCGCCTCAAGCTCTTGCTCCAACCGCTCAAAGATCGGCCAATACTTGTCGCCATAGGCCTCAATTAACTGAGCCACGGATCGAAGCGCGACTTCGATATCCTGCTGAGAGACATATGTGGGTGGCGTTGCCATAGCAGGATCATGCTGGCTCAAGTTGCCTACTGTGCCGCTGGCTTGGGCCTTGACCAAACAAGATCGGCCTTACCATCCTCTTCGAACATGGCAGCCCAGACCGGAGCCGCGAAGCTCGGATCATCGAGGAACACTTTGAGGTAGGGTTTCCCCGCTTCGCCTTTGGCGACGGCCTTGCGGGCGAAGCCCAGGTCGCACTGACCCGTCTTCACAAAATAGTCCGGGCTGTCGTTGTGCTTTTTGCTGTCATTAGGCACGAGCCTAACCTTGCGCGCCATGGTGAGCGTGGAAATTGTGCCTTCGTAGCCGTCGTCCGTGACGCGGAATTGTCCAATGGTTGCCATGATAAATACCTTTCAAACTGCTTGGGGAATTGTTGAGAGTCAGTGGAATGAGTTGACCGAAACCGCTTACCTCAGCGCCTTACGCGCCTTCTTGAATCCATGATCTGACGCGAGAAAACTCGCCAGCATGGACGGGACGAGGACGACCGGCGCAACCTCTTCGCCGTAGCGCTCATTGTAGATGCGCGCATAGTCTTCCAACTGACGGTGAACCTCCGGCTCAACCTGAATGGTCATTTTGACCGGGGTGAGGTCCGGCAGCTTGCCAATACGCAGTGAGGGTTGGTTTGGGTCTGGCATGAGCTCAGCCTCCATAGGGTTGCAGGACCAAGTCCCGATTGACGATGACGCGCAGCCGCCAACCGGGGCGAACGCGCAAGGTGGGTTTGCGAGATAAGGCTTGGGTCACGACCTTTTGCCCGGCCTAATTGATCGTGCTCTGACCGCCGTCGCGGATGGCTTCCGCAATTTCATTTTCTTCGTCTGAGCCAAGCTCGGAGGCGACAGACAAAACGGATGACAGGAGCGCCGCGCCAAACAAGCTGCGACTGTGCCGATCGATGCGGTCACGGAGGCCCGCCTGACCAGACAGGTCCACGCTTGGCAGGCTTTCGATTACGAGAGACGAGCCGTCCGGCCGGATCATCCGGTTCCAGACCACCAAGGCTCGCGACTGTCCCGCGTCGATCTCGCTGTCATATTGACCCAGCAAGCGTGTGCCTTGCGGAATGAGTAGGTGCTGGCCCGTCGGCGTATCAAAGACATTTTCTATCACCTGCGCGATCACCTGACCCGGTAGGTCGGAGTTGAGGCCTGTAACGAGGCTAGCGGGGATGATCGTGCCGGCCATAACCTGATAAGGCGAGACGGGCATCTGCAGGCCATGCGGATTGTAGATATCGGCCCCGGCTGGCGTGAATGCTGTCAAGGTGTCGGGCGTCTCCACACTGCTGCCCGGAGCAACAGCGCTTGCAAACGCCCCGCCCTCGCCGAACAGCGTCTGCAGAGCGACAAGACCCGGATCCTCGAACCCTCCATCACCTGCAGACTCGGATGGGCTCGTCTCAGCCTGTCGTCTGTCCCCACCGCCATCCTTGGTCATGAAGAATAGCTTCGATGTTCGGGGAGACGCGCCTTGCGTCCCTTGCGCCTGTCCTGCGCCGTAACCAGACACCGGCGCATAATCGTAGCGGGGCGGCGGCTGATAGCGGAAAGGATTGTCCGGGATCGGCTTATCAGTCCGCCCACCCGCATAGAAGCCCGCACCGATGTCGCCGGGCAGAGGCGGACCGAGCTGGGGCGGATACGAAGACGTTTCCAAAGTCACATCGCCATAGGTTCTGGGCAGGGCATTTAGACCATCCGGCAGCGCCTTAGACGTGGTATTGTAGAGCTCTTTTGGCGCGTCCGTCTCACTCTCCGGTGACCGGAACGCGAAACCCGCCGCCAACACAAGACCGAGCGCAGCCGTGCCCAGCAGGCCGCCCAGAATACGGCGATTAAACCGTTTCACAGACGGCGGTCGCCCTCGTATCTGGAGCGGCTCAGTTTTGATGTCTGGCGCGCTCATGGAAGCACCCGATCAATCCGGACAACCTGCTGGGCCTTTTCACCAAGGCGGAGTTCGGCCTGCGCAAACAGACGGTCAACGATATAATAGCGGCCTTTGACCCGGTAATTGACAAGCTGGCTATCGCCCTCTGCGCCAACAACGAAAAGCGGCGGTGCCTCACCTTGATCGAGACGTGTCGGAAACTGGATATAGACCTTACGGCCATCATCGAAGGCTTGCAGCGGTCGCCAGTGAGGCTCGTCGCCGTCAATTAAGTAGCGAAAGTTCAAACTATCTAACGACAGTCCGGGCGGCGTAGCAGGGACGACCTTCGTGGAAGCCGCAATGACCTTGGTATTCGCAAACTTGCCTAATCGCGTCTTCGAGAGGCGGATGAGCTCTTCTTGCGGATAGCGCCAAGACACGGCCGCCATATAAGTTTCGCGAAATGAGGTCAGCTCGACATGATAGGCGCGCAGCGATGTCGTGATGACGAGGTTGGTGGAGAGACCGCTCTCGACGGGTTTGACAAGAATATGGACCTGTTCGGCCTCGCCCGTGCCTGAAACCGTATCGCCAAGGATCCAGCGCTGCGTATCGCCGGAGGAGACCGAGATCAGCTGCTCACCCGGTTGCAACGCGATATCCGTCACCTGTTCAGGCGTGGTGTAGATTTGATAGAGCGCGCCGCGCGCATGAGGGTAGACTTGGATCGCATTGACATAAGCGCCCGGCTTGGGGCCGACTTTTGCTCCGGCGTGGGCGGCGTCGATGATTTCATGCGGCTTAAAGACAGGCTGCGGAACCATTGAGACCGAGCGCTCGACAGGTTTCAACTGCCCCGGCAACGGGAACGGCGTGAAGCGCTCGACGACAAATGTGCGGGGCTCTGCAATTTCGTGAACGTCTTCAATCTGGACAGCTGGCTGCGGCAGCGGAGCCTCATCCAATTTAAAATCTGTCGTTTGCTTGGCTGACAGATGTGAGCAGCCGCTCAGAGCGATGACGGAGACGGCAAGCGTCAGGTGGAACAACGTCATGGGGTTTCTCCAGATTGGCGATCTTGCGACCAGTTGATGGCGTGGACGTAGAGGCCGAGCGGATTGCGCTGCAGCGTGGCCTCATCACGCGGCGGCTCAGACACGATGGTGAGCATGGCGGTGTGGTCCGAAACCTTCTGCTTTACGCCAGAGCGAAACTCCGTCTCGCGCCACCGCAGCTCAAAAGTCGAGTCCGAGCTGCGCACCACGCTTTCAATATCGATCGAGACCGAGCGTGTGCCGAGTTCTGCAAACGGATCATTGGCCGCCGCATAATCAGACAGGGTCGCGGCGGCCTTGCTTGTCGCGAAGTCATAGGCCGCAAGCCAGTTCTGGCGCAGCACGACCGGATCAACAGACACAGACCGGACATTACGGATAAAGCTCGCGAGCTGATAGGCGATCTGCGCGTCGGTCGGCACATAGGCTGCCATCGTCGGGGTCACACCCCTGACCTCACCGTTAGCGGCGATCTCAACGACATAGGGCGTGACAAGGCTTTGTGTCGAGCGCCACACGTAAGCCCCAGACAGGGCTGCCGAGAGCAGAATGGAGAGCAAGGCAGCGGTCCGCCAATTCTTCGCTTGAACCTGCGCCGAGCCGATCCGCTCGTCCCAGACTTGCGCGGCGCGCTGATAGGGTGTTTCCGGCTCAGCCGTACGCCCGTAGGCGGGTTGGGTGCGTTTCCAGATCATATATGTCTCCTTTTCTCGTCGCTGGCTATTCTGTTTCAGGTTGAAGTTTGGGACCGGTGGACGCGCCGCCGCTGTCGCCGCCCCGCATGCCATGCAGCGCGGCGGACTCCGCGCGGGACCGTGACTGTGACGCTCGCGCTTTCTTGGCCCAGTCGGGCGGCGTGCCTACGCTGCCCGTGGCTTCGGACGTCTGCCCTGCGTTGGACGATGATGGATTGCTGATCGAACCGCCTGTCCCGGTGACTGCGCCGCGCGCGCCGGAGGCTGTGGAGGATTTGAGAGACCCACTGGCCTTGGCGATCCCGCCTTTGGCTGCATTGGCGATGGAGCCGGCTCCCGCTTGCGCCACGGCAGACAGGCCTGCTGCTGTGCCCTTGGCACCACCCGCCCCGGACGCCGCCTGTCCCATCGCAAAGGCCATCTGCGCGCCGCCGCTCATAGCCGCGCCGGATTTAACCGCGCCGACAGCACTGCCCGCCGCAAGTCTTGTCGCGCCTACGGCCGTTGCGGCTCCGGCGACGCCTGCCGCACCAACCGCCGCCATCGTCCCAATCGCTGCGCCCGCGCCCAGCTGCGGCGCGCCAGAGACAAGCCCTGTCGCAATACCGGGACCGAACAAGGCGAGCGCAAAGAGCGCCAGACTGGCGAGGATGACACTGCCCGCGTCGTCAAGCGTCACTTCGCCTTCGAACCCGGCGGTGACCTCACCAAACAAGGTCGTCCCGATGCCGATAATAATCGCGAGCACCATCATCTTGATGCCCGATGAGACAATATTGCCCAGCACACGCTCAGCGAGAAAGGAGGTCTTGTTCCAGAGCGCAAAGGGCACGAGCACAAACCCAGACAGTGTGGTGAGCTTGAACTCGATGATGGTCACAAAGAGCTGGATGGCGAGAAAGAAGAAGGCGAAAACCGTGATCAGCCAGGCCAGAAACAGCACGGCGATCAGAACGATATTGAGGAAGAAATCGATGGGACCCGTAAGGTCAGCGATGGTGTCGAGAATGGGCTGACCCGCATCGAAACCCGTGCTGGCAATAAAGCCCGGGCGGAACAGATCGTCTGCTGTGAGAGATGTGCCTGTGGCCGTCAGGCCCAGCCCGGTAAAGCTGTCAAAGACAATGCCGGACAAAAAGGCGAAGTTGCCGATGATATAGGCGAAGACGCCAATATAGAGCACCTTCTTGATAAATCGGACCATGATGGTCCCGTCCGCATTCATCGCCCAGAAGACGCCTGCCAGCACCAAATCGATCACAATCAAGGTGGAGACGAGGAAGTCGACCTCACTGCCGAGCAGCCCGAAGCCGGAATCAATATAGGCTGAGAATGTTTCGACAAAACGGTCGATGACCGACATGTCTGTTGGAGGAGAGGCTTGCAAGATCGGTAACATTGCTACCCGCCCAGTCCTGTGTTTCGGCCCATGAAGGCGGCATGACGGGCGCGGGCGGCGTCTTCCTTGTAGAGCGTGCGCGACCGGTCGATCGCCTCGGCGCGGAACTGGGCCGCCATGAGCTCTTGCATCTGCATGGACTGTTTGGCTGAGAGCGCCGCAATCTGATTGCCCGCCTGCGTGGCGGAAAGATCGCCCGGCGCGGATTGCGAGGCTCTGACCAGTGTCTCTAGATGGCGCGTATCCTGCTGCACGGTCTGGACGATCTGCGCCTGCATCATGACCGTGTCACGGTAAGCGTCCCGGCTAGCGTCGCGCTGCGCGTCCGCGATTTGGGCGACTTGTGTCGTCGACCAATCGGCATAGGCATCCGGGAAGTGGGACTGAAAAGCCTGCTCGATATATTCGATACGGTAAGTCAGCCCCCTCGCCTCATTGGTGAGCCGGGAGATTTCACCCAGTGTCCGGGTCAGGTCGTCACCGACATAAAGACCCTGTTCGATCAGATGCCGGGCTTGGTTCTGGAGCATCCGGATCTGGTTATTGACCTGCTGCAAGGTGCGGGTTGCTGTCATCACATTCTGAGCGAGATTGGACGGATCGAGCACAATGTCGCCAATGCCGAAGATGGCGTGCGCCGGGACGGCAAAGACGAAGGGCAGCATGGCGGCTGACACAAGGAGGTGACGGAGAGGTTTGAGGGCACGAAACATTAGACGGCTCCTTTCTGAAGGGTGTGGGACGTCGAAGGTGAATGGGTAGCCAGCAGATTGGCGGCCCACTCAAGGCGCTGACCGCGCAGCCAAGCCTCTGCGAAGTTCGAGTCTGATTCTAAGACGGTGTCGCGAATGCGCTCGGCTGCCTTGAGCGCATCGACCGACGACGCCCCACAGACCGCCAGCGCGACCGGGCCGAGCGTCAAATCAAACAAACGGTTCCCGGCCCGGCTCTGAAAATAATAATCTCGCTTGGGCGTCGCCAGAGCGATGAGCTGGACCTGCCGGTCATTGAGGCCGAAGCGCCGATAAGCCTCCCATTGCTGCGGCTCGGTCGCGCGGCCATTAGGCAGAAAGATGCGCGATGGGCAGCTCTCGATGAGGGCAGGCGCAATGGACGAGTTGGCGACATCGGACAGCGATTGGGTTGCGAAGATAACGGAGACATTTTTCTTACGCAGCACTTTTAGCCATTCGCGGATACGCTCCGCGAAGACGGGATCGTCAAGAAAGACCCAGGCTTCATCAAGAACCAACAGCGTTGGCCGTCCGTCAAACCGAGCCTCCAGTCGGTGAAACAGATAGGTCAGTACGGGCAAGACCAGCGCCTTCGTGTGCATCAGCGCTTCCATCTCGAAGCACTGCCAGTCGGACTGATTCAGACTATCCGTGTCAGCGTCAAGAACGGACCCGTGCGGACCATCAAGGGTGAAGGGTTGTATCGCCTGACGCAGGGTGGAGGATTGCAACAACGCCTTGAGCCCTGTCAGTGTTCGCTCCTGCACAGGAGCGGAGGCGAGAGAGGTCAGCGCGGTCCAGACCGTTTGTTTGACCTCCGGCGTGACCTCAACGCCCTCATGACGCAGCAGGTCCAGCACCCAGCCTTCGGCCCACGCCAACTCGGCAGCCGCATCAATAGCTCTCAGCGGCTGGAAACAAAGCCCGCCTTCGCCGCCGAGTTCATAATGCTCGCCGTCTATTCCAAGTGTCGCGACTTTGGCGCTGCGGCCCTTGTCGAAGAGGAAGACTTGCGCATCTTCGTAACGCAGGAACTGTAGCGCCAGCAGCGAGAGCAAGACGGACTTGCCCGCGCCTGTAGGACCGACGATCAGCGTATGACCGACGTCGCCTTGATGGGTCACCAGCCGGAACGGGGTGTGACCCTGCGTGGTCGCGTGGAGTAGCGGCGGGCCGCCCAGATGATCGTTGCGCTCTGATCCCGCCCAAATCGCGGACAGCGGCATCATATGCGCGAGGTTCAGTGTGTGGACGATAGGCTGGCGGATATTAGCGTAGGCATGCCCCGGCAGCGAGCCGAGCCACGCTTCGACGGCATTGACGCTCTCGCGGATGGTAACGAACCCCTGCCCGTTAACGACCTGCTCGACCGCCTTGATGCGGGCATCAGAGACGGAGGCGTCGGTATCGCTAACCATGATTGTCTGGGTGACATACCCGAAGCCAACATGGTCTTGGCCGAGGAGTTGTAGAGCGGTGTCGGCGTCTGACGCCTGATTATCGGCATCGGTATCGACCAGCGCGGACGCCTCGTTGGTCATCACCTCTTTCAGGATCGCCATGACCGATTTGCGCTTGGCAAACCATTGGCGGCGATAGCGACCAAGCACCTTAGTCGCCTCGGCCTTATTCATCGGCAGAAAGCGGGTGGTCCAACGATAGGCAAAGCCGAGCGCGTTGAGACCGTCTAAAAGACCTGGCTCGGTCGATCCGGGAAAGCCCATAATCGTCAGAGCCCGAATATGCGCACCCCCGAGCCGGGGCTCCAGACCGCCGACAAGGTCTGTGCCGCCCAGAACGGCGTCGAGATAGATCGGGATGTCCGGCACACAAACAGACTGACGCATATCCGGCGAGAGGCAGGACTGAAGATAAGTCAGTGTCTCAGCGTCTGAAAGGAAGGCCGCGACCGGAAAGATGCTGGCCAGAAGATCCAAAGCCGCATCCGTCTCGCGAATGAAAACGCGTAGATAGTCGCCGCCGGTGGAACCACTTTGTGAGGCTTGGTCTTTAGGCGTCTCAACCAGCAGGCCTTCCAGACGACTGACTTTGTCGGCGGGCGGCAGAAGCGTGATCGTCAGATAATAGTCACTCTCGAATAATATACCTGCCGCATTGTGAAGCCCCCACCGTTCCTCGTCGATCAACCATGCCAACGGGTCGCGGAACTCGGACGGCGGGTAGTGGTCCGCCTCCCGCCGCGTGGCCTCGAAATGCAACGCCCAGCCTGAGCCAAAGCGGCGCAGTGCATTATTGATCCGCGCACACGTCGCGACCAGCTCCTGCGGCGTTGAGCTATCCAAATCCGGTCCGCGAAACCGCATCGTGCGCTGGAAGCTACCATCCTTATTAAGGATCACGCCCGGCCCTATTAGCGCCGCCCAAGGGAGATGGTCTGCCAAGCGGTCCGACTGGCTGCGATATTCTCTCAGGTTCATCATGTGAGATAGCTTTTCTGACGAAGGTGACGGCGCAGCACGTCGAGGAATTGGGGGTCACGCCGGGCGGCAAAGACGCAGACTGTCTGGGCGAGCGCCCAGACCGCGATGCCGACGGGCCAAAGCTGGAGACCAAGACCGAGCGCGGCGGAGAGTGTGCCATTGAGAATGGTCGCCGCACGAGGCGCCCCTGCCAGCATAATCGGTTGGGTCAGGGAGCGGTGAACCGGGATAGAATATCCCGGCACGTCGCGCGGCTCTGCGGAGGGTGTGTGGTGTACCGAACTCATTAGAGAACCGCCCCGCCGCCAAAGGAGAAGAAGGACAGAAAGAAGCTCGTCGCGGTGAAGGCGATCGAGAGGCCAAAGACAATTTGGATCAGCTTGCGAAACCCGCCGCCCGTATCTCCAAAGGCGAGCGCCAGTCCGGCCAGAATAATCGCCATCGTGCCAACAATCTTGGCGATGGGGCCTTCGACAGACGAGAGGATCTGCGTGAGCGGTCCTTCCCACGGCATGCCGGACCCGGCGGCGTGAGCGCTGGGCGCGATGAAAAAGACGGCAACGCCGAGGCCAAGACCGATCAGGTATTGGCGACAAGAATGAGAAGAAAATAGAGTCACGAGGACACTCCTTTTTTGGGGTTAGGGTTGGATTGGGTATGAGTGGCAGGGTCGGTCATGAGCGGTCGAAGCCGATAGCCTCCGCTATCCTCACATCCGAGAACGCCGAGGATGTCCGTGACGCGGCGAACGCCAGCCACATTCTCAATCCCGACGATGATATCGACCGCCGTGGCGATGAGTTTGCGCGGCACATTGGCGACGACCTCGCCAACGAGCTGTTCGAGCCGATCGAGACCGTCTGCCGCACTGTTGGCGTGCACAGTCGCTACGCCGCCGGGATGGCCTGTGCTCCACGCTTTTAAGAGATCCAGAGCCTCACCGCCGCGCACTTCGCCAACGACAATCCGGTCAGGGCGCAAACGCAAGGTCGAGCGGACCAGCTCTGCCATGGAGACAGAGGGCTGCGTGCGCAGCGCGACGCAATCATCCGCGTCACATTGGAGCTCGCGCGTATCCTCCAAGATAAGAACACGGTCTTTGGTTTTGGCGACTTCGGCCAACAGCCCGTTAGCCAGTGTCGTTTTGCCGGACCCAGTGCCGCCAACGATCAGGATGTTGCGGCGCGCGATGACGGCCTCGCGCAAGGTCGCTGCATCAATGGCGCGCATCGTTCCCGCATCGACATAGTCGCCCAGCGTGAAAACCTTCGCGGCGTGATTGCGGATTGCAAAAGCAGGCGCGGTCACGACGGGCGGCATGACGCCTTCAAAGCGCTGCCCCCCGATGGGAAGCTCGGCGCTGACGATAGGGCGTTCGTTTGTCACGTCGTGTCCAGAGAGACTCGCGACCAGACGGATAATGCGCTCTGCTTGCGCAGAGGTCACGACGGTTCCGTGCGTGAGCCGTCCTCTGCCCGCGCGCTCGACCCAGAGTTTACCGTCCGGGTTCTGCATAATTTCAACAACGGAGGGGTCAGCGAGCGCGTCGCAAATGAGCTTACCAAATGCGCTGCGAAGCATGGCGTCCGTGCGGGACCGACTTTGATTGTTACGATCAACCATTGTCCGGCTCCCGCGGAGTGGCGCGGTCCGGAGCTGGCTCGTCTAGGCGGTCCAACTCTTCAGCGGTGAAGAATGCGCTCTGGTCCATGAAGACATCTTCGATCCCGTCGAACAGGTATCGCGTCTTGTCGGCCAGGATGGTTTCAAGCGCTTCGCGATAGCCCTCAAAACGGGCCGCGCCGTCGGCCTTCGCGGCGTCCCGCGTATCGCTGGGCGGCGACGGAACCAGTGTCAGGAAATAGCGCACGTAGAGGGCATGGGCTTCAGTGAGCACAATAATCCGCTGCTTAAGCCGCTCACTCTCGCGCGTCATTTGATCAAGGCGGCGCAGGATCGGGTTATTACGAGCAGCCTCCTGCTCAGCGGATAGGTAGAGCTCGAGCGCCTGTTGGACGATCTTCGACTTACTGACCTTTGGATGCGAGGCGGCAATCTCCAACCGTTTGTGGAGATCATCGGGGGCATAGGCCTGTATGCGTTTGAGCCGGGTCGCCATGATCAATAGTCCATCAGGTCGGTGCCCGGCGTGGCCCGGTCCATACCGTAAACGCGTGTAGGGAGGGCTTGCGGTAGAGCGACTTCGGCCTGACCGTCGCGCTCGGTTTCCTCCAACTCAGGCGTTGCGTCTGGCTCGACCGCTGGGGCGTCCGGCTCTTCGAGCGCAGGCACGCGCTGTTGACCGCCATCATCATTGACACTGGTCGACTTTGCGCATTTGTCCGCCGCGGACCTGTAAAGACGATCTTCGACCTTGGCCGTCTGTCGGCCCCAGTCGTCCGGGCGACGAAGGGGAGCGTCGCCATAGGGGCAACCGGGGCCGTTCAACGCCGGTGGAGGGGAGACCCGGCCGTTGAAGTTACTATCCGCATAATAGCGGATCTTGTTGGCGCGGATTGGGGGCGTGCCAGAGATCAGCACAAGCTCCTCATCGGCTGGAAGCTGCATCACCTCGCCCGGTGTCAGTAGCTGCCGGGCGGTTTCTTGCCGCGAGACCATGACGTGTGAGAGCCACGGCGCGAGGCGGTGACCCGCATAATTACGCATGGCGCGCATCTCGGTCGTCGAGCCCAGCGCATCACTGATGCGTTTGGCTGTCCGCTCATCATTGGTCGCAAAAGCCACCCGCACATGGCAGTTATCGAGGATGCTATTGTTCGGTCCGTAGGCTTTCTCGATCTGGTTCAGCGATTGCGTGATCAGGAAGGCGCGCAAGCCGTAGCCTGCCATAAAAGCCAGAGCGGACTCAAAGAAGTCGAGGCGGCCTAACGCTGGAAACTCGTCGAGCATAAGCAAGAGCTGACGACGCTTGTTCTGGATCCTGTCATTCTGTTGGTCGTCGAGCGTCTCCGTCAGCCTGCGCCCAATTTGGTTGAGGATCAGCCGCACCAGCGGCTTGGTCCGCGAGATGTCAGACGGCGGCACAACGAGGTAGAGCGAGACAGGCTTATCGGCGCTGACCAAGTCTTCAATCCGCCAGTCGCAGGACGCCGTTACCTCCGCCACAGTGGGATCCCGATACAGGCCAAGAAAACTCATCGCCGTGCTGAGCACGCCAGAGCGTTCATTCTCAGACTTGTTGAGCAGTTCTCGAGCCGCCTGCGCGACGACGGGATGAACTCTGGCCGCCCCATCAATGGCACTATCCAGATGATCAGTGGACATCATCACCTTCAACGTCGTCTCAAAGGACCGCGCAGGATCAGACAGAAAGGTGGCGACGCGAGAGAGGGTCTTCTCCTCGTCCGCGTAGAGAATGTGGAGGATCGCGCCGACGAGCAAAGCGTGTCCCGTTTTCTCCCAATGGGAGCGGCGCTCCAACGCGCCTTCAGGATCGACGAGGATGTCGGCGATGTTCTGGACATCGCGGACCTCGTTGCGGCCCATGCGGACTTCCAGGAGCGGGTTATATTTAGCGGATGCCGGGTTTGTTGGATCAAACAGCAGGCAGTGAGAGAAAGTCGAGCGCCAGCCGGATGTGAGCGCCCAGTTCTCGCCCTTGATGTCGTGCACAACGGTCGAATGCGGCCATGACAGTAGCGTCGGTACGACAAGCCCCACGCCCTTGCCGGAACGTGTCGGTGCAAACGTCATGACATGTTCGGGACCATCGTGGCGAAGATAGCGATCATCAGTCCGGCCAATGAAAACGCCGTCCTGCCCAAAAAGACCGGAGCGCTTCATGTCCCGCTCGTCGGCCCAACGGGAAGACCCGAAGGTCGTCAGCCGTCGTGCCTGCCGTCCGCGCCAGACAGACCCGATAATGGCAAAGCCCGCGCCAAGGAACGAGGATCCAATGGCAATCAAGCCGCCGCGCACGAAGACCTCGGGCGCATAAGGCTCGAACGCATACCACCACTCGAAAAGCCGCCATGGATAGTAGACAGGTGTATCGCCCAGCAAGAACCACGGTTGCCCAAGATAGGGATCAAACCGAAGCTGTACGGACACCCATTGGGTAGCCGCCCAAACGCCCAATAGGATCGTCGCAAAGACGACGATAATCTGACCGATAAGAATAGACTGGGGCGACATGAAAAGCCTCGACTGGAAGTTCGAGGCAAAGCTGTCTTAGAAACCGTCTATCTGACTAGGTCGGAAGCGGTGTGGAAATTTGGACCCGATAAAGGGTCGGCCTGTGTTTTGGGAAATCCCGAAGGCAGGCCGGGGTATTGGGTTGGTAAATCTAAAGGCGACGGGACGAAGCAGTCCTAAACAGGGTTCAAGGCCCGACGCTACGGCATCAGAAGCGCGTTGAGAGCTTGGGTTTGATCTGCATATCGGTCTGGTGATTGCTCAGCGAATTTTTGCAAATTCTGAAGTTTAAACTGAACGGCTGGCAAGTCGGCGGCCTGCGGCAAGTCAATGAGGTCAAAATCTGGTTCAATGTTTTGAACACTGTTCAGGAACGCCGCAACTGGACCTGTTAATCTGGACTGTATGTCAGCGATAAGGCGGGCTCGCGCATCTATGAGCGTTTTCAGCGAAACAGGTGTTTCGGTCATGCCCTCGAACTGAGCTCGAAATGCATCTGCGATCCTTTATAAACACACCTAATTGCAGCGAAATATTTAGTATCAAGAGGGCTTATTTGAAGCTGTTAAGCGGAACTTCCTCGGACAACACCTCTGCCATCAAGTTTCTTGTTTACTTCAAATCGTGTCCAGAATACTCATTACCTAATGCGTCAATTTTGGACATTATTGCTGTGCATCACTTTTATGGTGTCCGGGACGTTGGTATCAGCGGCCCATACGCAAGCGCATATTCAGCCTGCGACTGAGAGCGCCATCGGTGTTCATCATCATGATCACCAAGCAGATGATCACCATGACGCGTCCCTCGACCATGATGGAACATCAGATCATCACAACCCGTCTGACGATACAAATGATCATGGGCATGAACTGCATGTCACGGCTTTAGATGTCTCGGCACTGCCTGCTATGCCTGCGGCTCAGCCCCTTGATTTGAACTCCACTTACATAAACCGAAAATATCCGGCACCCGTTCTGCCGTCTGATCCATTTCCTGACCGCGCCTGATTTTTGAGCTTTGCTGGTTGACCTGACGGTTAGCCAGCCAATTGTTCTTGGTCAGAAGGTTTAGGATTCATGTCATTTAAAATTGTCGGTCTCGCTTTGGCGATGACCGTGGCTGCCGCGCAAGCGCAGGCACAAAACACGCCTTGCGACAGCACGGCCTCGTTCAAAAAAGTCGTGTCATTAGATCAAGCTGTTCAACTGGCGACGGCGGCTGATTTACGGCCAGAAATAGCCAAGGCCGAAGTGAGCGCCGCCCGGTCTGAGCGAGCGATCGCAGCGTTGCGTCCGGCAGACACTCTCTCCCTTGATATGGAAGATTTCCCGGGAATAGGCCGCGCAAGCAACATCGACAATTTACAGATCACGGGCCGCTTTTCGAGGATCTGGGAACGCGGCGGTAAAATGGATGCACGCTTGGCGTTGGCTGAAAGCGGTATTGGTGTTGCCGAAGCCATGTTCTCTGCGGCAAATTTTGAAATCCGCAGCGAGATTGAAATTCTCTACGCTGAGGCGGCTTTACTGGAGAGGCGTGTTGGGCTGGCATGCGACAAGGTAGCCATAGCGCATGAATTTGAAACATCCGTCAACAAGCGGGTTGAGGCTGCACGCGATCCGCTTTTGGCAGGCGCAAAAGCCACGTCCGAGCGCCTACAAGCTGAAGCCGAGGTGAGGCATTATGATGCCAAAGCGCAGAATCTTCGCGACGCGCTTGGGGCCTACTGGCAGCGCCAAACTGATTTTCAGGACGATTTTCAAATCGACCCTGATTATTTGGCGACGCAGCGACCGTCGCAAAATGTGACTTTTGCGGATCTCTATTCGCCAGCGTTTGACCGCCTTGATGCCGAGCGAGATCAGACACTGGCGCAAATAGACTTGGAGCGCACCAAAGCCGTTCCCGATGTGACTTGGAATGTTGGCGTGCGAAAATTTGGCTATCAGGAAGATTTGGCCATTCTTGGCGGCGTCAGCGTCCCGCTCGGCACGAGGCAACGTAGCAGTGCGTCCGTCGCCAAAGCCCATGCCGATCAACGCCGCATTGATGTCGAACGTCAAGCGCTGGAGCAGCAATTACGTCGCCAAGCCGCAGAATACCGCCGTCAGGCGCGGAACGCCGCAGAAGAAATATCGGAAATCGACGACCTTCTAATACCGGCTGCAACGCAGGCCGTTACACTGGCGCAGGACGGTTACGACCAGGGCGCTTTTTCCTATTTGGATATCGTCGATGCCCAGCGATCAGTCGCCGCTTTGCGTGAAGAACGACTGACCCACCTCAGAACCTACATTCTCAACACGACCGCTTTAGCGCGCCTCAGCCCGACGAACGGACTGACAACCATGCGCGAGGAGATTCAATAATGACCTTATTCTTCCGAAAACTTCCCGTCGCCTTTAGCGCCGCTCTACTTTTGGGCGCTGTCGGGGCCTGTAGTGATGGCCAGAACAAGACCCCACAAAACACCGCCCAAATAGAGACGAGTGAGGGAGCTGAAGACGAGTATGCGCGCGGACCGAATGGAGGGCGCCTTTTGGAGACGGGGGGCTTCTCTCTTGAGATGACTATTTTCGAGACCGGGATTCCGCCGCAATACCGCATCTATCCCTATAAAGACGGCGCACCCATCAATCCTTCATCGATTGATCTGACCGTGCGCCTTCACCGATTGGGAAACCTTACGGACACCTTCAATTTTACGCCGCGTCAGGACTATCTGATGGGCGACGGTGTTGTTCTTGAGCCGCATTCTTTCGAAGTTGAGGTTCAAGCCTCGTTTAAGAACAAGCCCTATTCATGGCGGTATGATTCCTATGAGGGCCGCACCACTTTTCCTGATGACATCGCGGCAGAAGCTGGTGTTGCGGTCGAAGCGGCGGGCGGGGCAATCATTCAAGATGTGCTGAGCCTGTCCGGCGAGGTTACGCTCGCCCCATCCGCCACATCGTCTGTTCGAGCCACATATCCGGGTCCCGTCAAATCGATCTCAGCCAATGTCGGCGATATCGTTAAGCGCGGCCAAGCGCTCGCACGAATTGAATCCTCCAGCAGTCTACAAGAATATACGGTGAGCGCTCCAAAATCCGGAATGATTATAGAGCGTCATACAAATGCTGGCGATGTCGCAGGCAGCGAAGCACTCTTCGTTATTTCTGATTTTACCCGGCTTGAAGCCTACCTCTATGTATTTCCCAAAGACATCGTGCGGGTCAAAGTGGGCCAATCAGTCAGGCTGGGCGTTGCGGGCGGCGAAATGTCTGTCGAAGCACCCGTCACGCGGTTCTTACCGACGGCAGGAGCCAATTCGCAAACCCGGGTTGCTGTTGTCAAACTGCCCCCTGACTCCGGTTTGCAGCCTGGCATGAGGCTGATGGCCAACGTCGTCATTGCGGAAAATAACGTCCCCTTGGCCGTGAAAACGACGGGTCTTCAGAGTTTTCGGGACTTTACCGTCGTTTATGCAAAAGTCGGTGAAACCTATGAAGTCCGTATGCTGGACTTAGGACGCCGCGACGACGTCAATGTCGAGGTGTTAGGCGGTCTCCGCCCCGGTGAAGTTTACGTCACCAAAAACTCATTCCTCATCAAAGCCGACATCGACAAGTCCGGCGCTAGCCACGACCATTAGGAGGCGACCATGCTTGAACGTATTATAGAGTTTTCAATCCGGCAGCGCTGGCTCGTCATGGCGATCGTCTTCGGTCTGGCTGCGCTGGGCATTTACAATTTCAATCGTTTGCTCATTGATGCGGTGCCTGACATCACCAATGTGCAGGTGCAGATCAATACGGAGGCCCCAGGGTTTTCCCCGCTTGAAACAGAGCAACGCATAACGTTTCCGGTAGAAACCGCGATTTCAGGATTGCCGGGTCTTGATTATACCCGTTCAGTGTCTCGTTACGGGCTGAGCCAAGTCACGGTCGTGTTCGACGACGGCACCGACATCTATCGCGCTCGCCAATTGGTCACCGAACGCATCCAATCCGTTCAGGCTGATCTCCCTCCCGGCATCACCCCAGAACCCGGTCCAATTTCAACCGGCTTAGGCGAGATCTATATGTATATTCTGGCCGCGAAACCGGGGTCTATGAAAGACGACGGATCCGTCTGGTCGGCGATGGATCTACGCACCCTGAATGATTGGGTTGTTCTCCCGCAGTTGCGTACCGTTGAGGGCGTGACGGAAGTCAACACGATTGGAGGGTTTAAAAAAGAAATCCATATCTTGCCAGACCCTGAGACAATGGCGGGTTTCGGGGTGTCCCTCGAAGATATTATAGTCGCGGTCGAGCGTAACAACGCCAATACGGGGGCCGGTTACATTGAGCGGAACGGCGAACAAAACCTCATTCGTGTGCCCGGTCAGGTTACAAGCCTCGACGATCTACGGGCCATAATTATCAAGGACACAGGCACGGTGAGCTTACGCCTTGGCGACTTGGCGGTCATTCAAGAAGGCAAGGAATTAAGAACCGGCGCAGCCACGCAAAACGGCGAAGAAGTTGTTCTCGGCACGGCGTTCATGTTGATCGGCGAAAACAGCCGGACAGTCTCGGTTGCGGTAGACGAAAAGGTCGATCTAATCAGACCCACTTTGCCTGACGGTGTGACGATTACAGCCGTCTATAATCGGACCAATCTTGTCGACGCAACGATCAAGACGGTTGAAAAGAACCTCGCAGAAGGCGCGCTTCTGGTCATCGTTGTGCTCTTTCTCCTGCTTGGAAACTTTCGCGCCGCGCTTCTCACCGCCGCCGTCATTCCTCTCGCCATGTTGATGACCATAACAGGCATGGTCGAGAACAAAGTTTCCGGAAATCTCATGAGCCTCGGCGCATTGGACTTTGGCCTAATTGTGGACGGAGCCGTTATCATTGTTGAGAACTGTATGCGGCGATTTGGGGAAGCTCAGCGTCGACTGGGCCGATTACTGACCCGTGACGAACGGTTTTCTCTCGCCGCGTCGGCGTCCAGCGAAGTGATCAAGCCCTCTATCTTTGGCGTGATCATTATTACGGTCGTCTATCTGCCTATCTTTGCTCTGACGGGCATTGAAGGCAAGATGTTCCATCCGATGGCCTTTACCGTTGTCATCGCTTTGACATCCGCGATGATCCTGTCGTTGACCTTCGTGCCTGCGGCCTTCGCATTGCTTGTTCGCGGAAAAGTGACGGAAAAAGAAAGCTTCATAATGCGCGGCGCATCAGCGCTTTATCGTCCGGCCCTTCGCTTCGCTCTTTGGGCGCGCTACGCCGTTGTCATTGCGGCCTTTGGCCTGGTGTTTATTTCCGGGTGGGGCGCGACAAAACTGGGGTCCGAATTCATTCCGAACCTCGATGAGGGCGACGTTGCGCTGCATGCGTTACGCATCCCTGGCACGAGCCTGACACAAGCCATTGAGATGCAGGAAATGCTCGAAGAGAAAATAACGAGTCTGCCGGAAGTGGAGCGGGTTTTCTCGAAGATTGGCACGCCTGAAATTGCGACTGACCCCGTGCCGCCAAGTGTGGCCGACACCTTCCTTATTCTCAAACCTCGTAAGGACTGGTCTGACCCCCGCAAGCCAAAGGCTCAATTTGTGTCCGAACTTCAAGCGGCAGTCGAAACAATACCCGGCAGTAAATATGAAATCACGCAACCTATCGAAATGCGGTTCAATGAGTTGATTTCAGGCGTCAGGGCTGACGTGGCCATCAAGATTTACGGCGACGATCTCGACACATTAACAGAGCTGGCCTCCACTGTGGAAGGGGTCGTATCCGCCGTCCCCGGAGCGGCAGACGTTCAATATGAACAGGTCACGGGTCTTCCGATTTTGTCCATTCATCCTGATCGGCAAGCTCTGGCGCGTTTTGGTCTGGATGTGAGCGATGTTCAAAGGGTTGCTGGGATTGCACTTGGCGGTCAAACGGCGGGACGATATTTTGAAGGCGACAGACGCTTTGATATTGTCGTGCGTTTTCCCGAACACTTGCGCACCAATGTCTCGGCGATTGAACGTTTACCGATCCCTCTTCCTGAAAGTCGGCGCTCCGATACTGGGGTGATGTTCGTGCCTCTATCCGAAGTCGCGTCCGTGGTCATCGCCCCGGGTCCCAATCAGATCAGCCGCGAGAACGGGAAACGCAAATTGACCGTAACAGCCAATGTGCGCGACCGTGACCTCGGATCCTTTATTACGGATCTTCAGTCCCGGATGGAATCACAAGTTGAACTGCCGTCGGGTTATTGGGTCGAGTATGGAGGCACTTGGGAACAACTCGTTTCTGCCACTCAAAGACTGACCATTGTTGTGCCGGTTGCGCTCTTGGCCATTTTTGGGCTCCTGCTCATGTTGTTTGGCTCGTTCCGGGACGCAGGGATCGTGTTCACAGGCGTGCCCTTGGCCTTGTCGGGTGGGGTAGCCGCGCTTGCTTTACGGGACCTTCCTCTGTCGATTTCAGCCGGTGTCGGATTTATTGCTCTGTCAGGGATCGCCGTGTTGAACGGCGTCGTTATGCTCAGCTTCATTAAACAACGACGCGCGTCCGGAGAACCGATTGAGGAGGCTATTTTTAAGGGAGCCTTGCAACGTTTAAGGCCCGTCTTAATGACCGCCCTCGTGGCAAGTCTAGGCTTTGTGCCCATGGCGCTCAATGTCGGATTAGGCAGTGAGGTCCAACGCCCGCTTGCGACGGTGGTGATTGGCGGAATTGTCTCGGCAACGCTGTTGACGCTCTTGGTCCTTCCGGCGCTTTACCGCATCGTTCATGCAAGAGACATTCGTTTGGCAAAGCGCACGAACACGCCTCAACCCATCCCTGCGGAATGATCTGATGACCTATTTCATCATCAAAGCCGCTTTATCGGGTTTTCTGATCGCCCTCATCGCCGAGATCGCGAGGAGGCAGCCAAGTCTGGGCGGGATCGTCGCATCCCTGCCTTTGGTTACGCTGCTCGCCATTATCTGGTTATGGCGCGACACGGGGGGTGATGTGGTTCAAATCTCGTCGCTCCTCCGCGCAACGCTCTGGTATATTTTACCGACGCTACCGTTTTTCCTGATCTTGCCAGAGATGCTCGAACGCGGCGCGAATTTTTGGGCGTCGCTCATCATCGCCAGCCTCATTACAATGTGCCTCTATCTCGCCGCCCTATGGATTGCGGCTCGGTTCGGCATGGCGTTTCAACAAGGATAATCGTTATGAAAATATTGATTTCAATGAGGTGCTTTAACCCCAAACCGAAGGCGGGGGTAAGCCATGCTAACTAATCCCCCAAACCGTGCCCTTGGTCTATTGACCACCCGGCCCGTCATAATCGCGCTTCTATTTCTAACGGTGTTCTTCGCCGCGTCGGGCGAAGCGTTTGCGCATGCCGTCGCCGAGGGTGACAAGGGCTACATTCAAGAAATCACCGGCATTAATTTAATGTCGTTTCTCTATCTTGGGGCCAAACATATGGTGACGGGATATGATCACATCCTGTTCCTTTTAGGGGTCATCTTCTTTCTTTACCGAATGAAGGACATCGGGATCTATGTCAGCCTGTTTGCCATCGGACATTCGACCACCATGCTGGCGGGTGTCTATTTAAACTTTGGTATCAACAGCTATATCATCGATGCGATCATTGGGCTGTCGATCGTCTATAAAGCTCTCGACAATATGGGCGCGTATCAACGCTGGTTCGGGGTTCAACCGAACACGAAAGCGGCCACGCTCATCTTTGGGTTTTTCCACGGCTTTGGTCTCTCATCTAAAATTCTCGATTATGAGATTTCGCCGGACGGTTTGCTGCCCAATTTGCTCGCCTTCAATGTCGGCGTTGAGGTCGGTCAATTGCTCGCTCTTGGAGCCATTCTCATCGTGATGGGCTTTTGGCGTCGGACGCCAAGCTTTCTCAAACATGCCTATACGGCAAACACTGTAATGATGACGGCTGGTTTCATGCTGATTGGCTATCAACTCACCGGCTATTACGTCTCTTAGGAGGACACATAATGTATAATACAGATATGCCCACGCGGGCTGAATTGCCAACGCGCTCTAAACTCGTTCGCTCTACCCTTATTGCAATAGTGGCCGCCGCAGTCCTTCTCATTACGGTTGTCCTGCCAGCTGAATATGCCGTCGATCCAACAGGCGTCGGAAAAGCGCTCGGGCTGACTGAGATGGGCCAGATTAAACAGCAACTGGCGAACGAAGCGGAGGAAGATCAAGCGGCAGATAAGTCTGAAGCTATCATGCCTGAAGCGGTAGAGCCTAAACCGATGGAGGTCCCCCAGCCTGCCGTTCCGGCAGAGATTGCATGGACGGGTGAGTCCGTTGTTTCGCTCAATCCCGGCGAGGCCGCAGAAGTGAAGCTGGTCATGAAAAAAGGAGACACAGTTCAGTATGTGTGGGCCGTGGATCAGGGTCATCTGAATTCGGATTTACACACGGATGATGTCGCGGGCCAAGCACATAGCTATAATCAGGGTAGGGCTGAAACGGAAAGCTCCGGTGATTTCACAGCGGTCTCAGAGGGAGCGCATGGCTGGTATTGGCGAAACCGGAGTGATGAAACGGTTACCGTTACGTTGAAAGTCAAAGGCCAATATAGCGAATTGAAGCGCATGTTTTAATGACGCCGGATTTTGCCGGTCAGCCTCAATAACCCAATCAAAACCATCATAAAATCAGAACCATTAAAGAAGGAGAATCCCATGTCTTATAAAACGCATTTAATCGTCGCGGGGATAGCCGGTCTGTTGCTTTCACCTGCCACGGCCTCAAGTCACCCGCCAGGGGACATGCCTTGGGAGACACAACGGGGGGACATCTTCCCGGCTGCCCCCATTGAGAATCTGTGGACGGATGAAACAATCATTACGCTTCAACCCGGCGAGGCCGCCGAAGTTAAGCTGGTTATGAAAAAGGGGGGCACAGTCCAGTATGAATGGGCGGTCGATCAGGGTCATTTGAATTGGGATTTACACACGGACGACGTCGCGGGACAAGCGCATAGTTATAATCAGGGCAGAGCTAAGACGGACAGTTCGGGTGACTTTACAGCGGTCTCAGATGGGGCCCATGGCTGGTATTGGCGGAATCGTAGTGATGAATCCGTAGAAGTTACTCTCAGCATCTCAGGAGATTACAGCGAGATCAAACGGGTTCGTTGATGTTCGTCATTTAAGGACTAACGTCATGTTCAGTCTTTTATGAATCCATCACGTTTCAGCTCCGTCTCCTTGATGAAGGGGGCGGGCAACACCTGATGTCATACCAAAGAAAATAGGTTAGTTATTGGCGAAGAGTTTAATTAGTGTCGCTGAAAGCTGGCAGCCGTAATGAATTTTAACGTCTAAAAATGGAAGGTTTTGAGGCTTCAGTATTTACCTGAGGCATCCGGCAACTTTGAAAACCCTCATAGGATCAACATAGGGCCGATCAAAAACCACATATCTTAAGCCATGATCCTTAAGTCACCATTTGGCGGATAAGCTATCAGACTGTGCAAACAATTATCGCGACTGACCTCTCTTTCCGCCTATGTCCCAACTGATGCCCCCGCCTGACACGCGACCGGAGATAGACTGCCCCAGACGCCGTTCCATAACGGGTCGCCACGGCACGAGCGTGAAGTCTCTGGACCGTTCGATCACGGCGACCTTCCCGCTCGGGCGCTCAATCGATTGTCGGTAGATACCGTCCACCTGCCGAGCCTTACCAATCGCGGTATACGGCTTGCCGATAGTCGATTTCATTCCGGCTGCGACGTCGCAAAGATCGGCAGCTTCGAGCTTTGGCAAAACGTCTTGAGACAGCCGTCCATTGCTCCCCGCTTTGAACCCCATGTCGGCAAGCACTTTCAGCCGTTGCTCGAGCGCCTGTTTGACTCTGCCTGAGACGCCCGCGCTTCCGCCTTCTCCCACCAGTTTGCGGTCTAGCCAAGTCACGCCTTTTGCGCGTTCCATCTCCCGGATAGTTTGCGTACTGTTTCGCTGGATAGGCGTTGGAAACCGTTTGGATCGGTCCGCCTCATACGCCGCCGCGCGTCCTAGATAGTCACTCGGAATACGCCACGAGCCATCCTTGTTGCGCGCGACGAGCTTTTCACGACGCAGCGCTTCCAGCCTACGCACATGGGCTTGGGCATAGGCCGGCGAGACGCGCTCGCCCTCCGTTGCATGTCTGGCCTCACTGTAAATGCCGCCATTGCGCTCTGCGAACGCGGCGATGGATTGGTCAATCTTTCGAGCCCCTTTCGGATGCGGCGTAAACGTGACGACCTGTCCTTTGCGCAGCGTCTCAAATGTCTCGTCATCCGCGACCTTGGCGTAGACCGGCTGCGCGTCCAGACTGTCGATGACGATGAAGCCCCCTGACCGCGTATCGTCGGGCCGCCCGAAGTGTCGAACGATGCCCGTTACTGGCTTCGCGGAGACCTTGTTTGGGTCAAACATATTACGTTCAGTTATGAACGTGCGAGCGCTCCCCACACCAATTTCTGGCCCCGTCTTGGTCATGGATCGGTGAATGGCTTTGATGACGTCTCTGCGCTCGCCCATTCGACTTAGCGTGTCAGTGAAGTCAGGCCTAACATGCCAGAGACCCGAGCCGAGCCGTTCGGCCAGTCCCATTCTCGCTAATGCATTCAGCCGTTGCACCTGTAGCTGACGATGCCAGACGCGGCCCGGCTGCACCGGACCGCTCATATCGATGGTGCCCTTGTGGAGCGTGTCGCGGAGTGTGTGGTCAAGCGGCGTGACGCGCTCCGAATTGACCGTTCTGGCCAACCGAACTCGCCCCTCTATTTGCGAGACAGGGCCGAGCTCGATTCCGACGAGCTCCTGTGCGCGCTCGCGAAGTCCGTAGGACATATATTTGCGCGGAATGACGAGATCTTGGCCATTATCTCTGACACCTCGAATGACGAGATGGGTGTGGGGCTGACCCGTGTCGTAATGATCCGTCGCCACCCAATCGAGCTGGGTGCAGAGGTCGCGCTCCATCTGCCCAACCAAGTCGCGAGTAAAGGCAGATAGGTCCTGCATCTTGGCGCTGTCTTCTGGCGAAACGATGAAGCGGAAATGATGACGGTCGTCCTTGCAGCGCGCGGCAAAGTCGGCGGGCGCTTCACCCTCCCCCACACCTCTTTGTTCAATGCCAGTCTCTTCCACTCTGCGCCCATAAAGTTCAGCCCGCTCGCCGCGCTCATCCGTCCCGTCGCGCTGGATATAGTCGAGGTGCGCCTTTAGTTTCGCGAAGCCAGCGCCCACCATCTTTTTGATCGACGCCTTGACGACGACACGGCGGTGAAACGCCATCTGGCGCACGGAAGAACGGCCACGATGACTAGATTGACCACGCCTCGCGCGTTTGGATTTCGAGCCGGAGCTGACGCGCTCAAAAAAGCCGACCGCGCGGCGGCTGCCGGACGCTGAGCGAACCCGGCCCAAGCGCACATCAAAGCGATCATCGTCAGGCCCGGACACAACACGGCCTCCGGGATATTGCGGTAGGGCAATAGAAGGTGACACCCCCAAATTCTCCAGCTCTGCCTAGGAAAACCCTCAAACTCGTAACGCCAAGCCCTTTGGGCATGGAGCTACGAAAACCGATGTGCAGACAAGGCGCTCGCCGAGGGGTGACGTCACCCCCTTTTATCTCGCCATACGCGCCCTTCACCCGCGCCCTGCCTTTCCAGTCTCACCCACGCGTTCCGAACGCTTTTTGAAACGACCGAGATATTTGACTGGCCCCAGCACACTAGAGACCGAGGCGGGTCCAAAATACCGACTATCAAATGAGGTCTGCACATGGGTCGATACAAGGAAGACTTCGTCTTTCGAGAGCGTGTAACACCCTTCTTTCGACGGGAGGTCTCGGCCCAGCGAGTCGTGCGTCAGCACGACAAGCGAGGGACGTCCTGCCACCAGAACACGTCCAGTTTTATGACAGATTTCCTCTCCACCAACGGCCCAAACCGTTTTGATGAGCGGCACAGTATACGGAAGATATCGACGTTGATCGGCGAGCTTTCGAGCCTCATCCGGCGCATAAGCGGCCACAAGGTCACCGCGCGAGACAACGCGTTTGGCCTCCAAACGATACCATCCAATAGGCGCGCTCGGGCTTGGACTATAGATGAGTTTGGGCAGCGGAGGCCGCAGGATTTGTAAAAGCGTAGCACCGCACAGAACTATAACTACCACGGGTGCAAGCACCCGGATCAGCATGACCAGCTCTTCACGGCAGCAACGAGATCTGCGCCTATTGTGAGACTTGTAGCCAGCTCTCGCCACCTTCGACCAGGCACTTCCTCAGATAAAAGTCCAGCATGTTTGATGGCGTCAAGGGCCGCAAAGACACGCTTAACCCGTGACTTTCCAGCCGCGTGGAGCCAGACGTCAGCTCCCGGCAAAACACCCGGCACCCTCGTGAACAGCACGCCCTCCGCCACGCAGCAGACGGTAATTGACCACGTTTGGGTTCCGAAGTGATTAGCGTGCCACCGTTCATATCCGAAGACTTGCCCGGCCTTAAACACCGCCATTTGACGTCGCCAACCGCGCCGGACAATCCGGACAGGGGCACCAAACAGGAGGCGGTGGTTGTGCCGGTTCTTACGGTAGGATTGGATCACGAGTGTGTAGCACTCGGCGCTCATGTCTCGTCATGTTTCGGTGGAACCCGGTGGTCGCCTGCATCCCGGTCGGTCGACCAATAGTTGAGATCGGACAGGTGATAGACGACCTTGCCGCCGTGCTTGCGGTAGTTCGGTCCCTCCCCGCGCCACCGCATATTGTTGAGCGTCTTGACGTCAAGTCGGAGATAATCTGCGGCTTCCTGACTGGTAAGATATGGACTTTTTGATGCTATGTTCACAACAATTCTCCCTCTTTGAGATCGTGACCGCCCACGGAATGCGAACGGTGTGCAGAGGGAAATCTGCATTTATCAAAGGGAAACGGGAGTGTCGAAAACCCGACGTTGGGTTTTCGTGTCACCTAAAACGACCTTGCTAGATCGCTTTCTTTCGCAGGAGATCGAGATAACCGCTGGCAACAAAACGTTCGCCCCGGTGACGGGCGCGAACTGCCACTTCTTTCATGTAACGGCTGGGTCCCTTCCAATCGCTTTCGACTTGATCGGCAGAGTAAATGGCCTTGGCAATATCTTGAAGCCCGCCCTTGGGGCCGTTGAAGCCGTGCCATATATCATAAGCCGTCAGCCCTTGAGCCATGGCCCGTCGATTTCTTTTTCGTCCGATTAAGACGCTAGAGCGGTCATCGCTTCGATAGATGGATAGAAGTTGCAAAGCCGTATCCAGCCGACGCGCCATTCGGTGTGTTTTGTTAATATAGATGCCAATGTCGACATTATCACCGACACCCCTCGGCGCATGACAAACTAGCTGAAGCCAGACCTTTCCGCTTTGTATTTTGACGTGACGCTCACCTGTCGCCGTCTCAAAAATAAACTTGCCCATGTTGAAATTTCGAAGATCGATTAGCGTTGGAGAAGCAGCTCTTTTTTCGCGAAACTGCCGACCTTGCGATGGGTTCATTTTGACAGGCAGAGTCCCCGCGAGCACGTCGGGACACCAAAAAATGGTGCTTTCCGATGCTGAAATATCTGGATTAGCAAATAAAATAATACCGAATTTTTCTGCATCAAGGTAACGTCGGCGAGCGCGAATAAGAGTCGTTCCTGATGCGAGATCGATTTTACAGATGCCCGTACGCGGACGGCAATTCCAAGCGCGCCGATAGGCAGGATTGCGCCGGAGCCCTTCCCAGGCCCAAGCCGCGTTCGGCATATCATCCATCGGAGGCTGGAACACGATGAAGCTCCCTACACACTTCACGCATACACGCCGAATTTAGACCAAAGTGGGGCAAGCTTCGGCTCAATCGCACCAAAATATCAATCTATTCTGAAATGCAAATCGACCGCCCGGCGCGAGGCCGGACGGTCTGTTTTAGACCTGCGGTCCGGCGCTAGTTTGCCGGGTTCCAGAGGATGACGTGGCGACCATCTTCGTCCCGAACTGGGGCCAGATTGGCGTAGATGTTGGCGGGACCGATGGCCGGGTCGGCCAGTGTCAGGGACAGATACTCGCGTCCCGATGTCTTCGCCGTCTTCAGCCAGCCTGCGCCAATGGGAGCGCCTTTGCCGCCCGCAAGAACTCTGAAGTCAGGCTGGGAGGGCTTAGACTTCATCCCGTTCGCAACGATGCGGATGGGGGTGGATAGGGTCAGCATCGCGAGCGTGCCTTCATATCCGGTTTCGGTTTCCATGACGTATCCAAGTGCGTTTGCCATGATCGTTTTCTCCATAGTTGATGTCGCGAGGACCCAATGCCCTGTTGACGCGCAACCGAAGAGAACGATGGGGCAGGTTCGGTAACCCGCAGAGACGGCGCAGCCAGAACGAAGGGGCGCAGCGCAGTGAAGCACCGGGAGCGGGGGCTGATTTTTTTCCCGCGAGGAATGACGCCCTCCTTCAAGGGCGGCAGGGGAAATCAGTGCCCGAGCCTGGTTTGCCGAGCCTGACCCGGCGTTCAGGTCAGGAGCTCAACCGGGTTTCGGGGCTTCGCGACTTTGAAATTTTGTGGAGAGAGCGGGCATGGCGAATGGGCTTGGTGACTGACGTAATGGATGGTTTTAAGACTGGATATGAAGGGATGTTTGCAGTAGCTCGGTAATCATTTTCAACCCCCATGTTTTGCATCATTCCATACGAGATTAAGAACCGCAGACTTCAACGACGGAGTTTAAGCGAGCGGCTTAACCCCATCTGTGCTGGTCGACATGAAACGGCGTTTCCGAGGTCAGAAGCATCCCTGACACTGGCTGACCCGGCCTTCTGCTCCCTCTCTATGCCAAGATGAGTTCAGTCCGGGATGAAGATGCCCGCCCTAGAATGAGGTAAGCTGTCGACGTTGACCCGACCCCTAGACCCAAACAGACTGTCCGGCCTCGTGCCGGTTAGTTGGATTCTTCGCTACAACTCGCAGTCAGAAAGATTGAACATCTCAAACGCTTTACGGTTAAGCGCCGTGCAAATCGCTTCGACGGAGTCAAGCGTTGGCGACGTTTCCGCACGTTCGATCATGCCGATATAATTTCGGGTCAGCCCTGATAGATCACCGAGATCATCTTGCGTCATGCCTTCGGCATGCCGCACTCGCCTTACGTTTCGCGCAAATGTCGCCTTGAGGTCCATCAACGCACAAAGTCACGCGATGAGGTCTATTTACCTACCAAGTATATTTGGTATTCGTCAGGTTTAGATGACCGGATCCACATGATTGGACGATGAATGTCAAAAACTTTGAACCTATCCGAACTCAAAATGATGCTCACGCGCAGTGGATATGTCGCCCTCAGCAGCAATCACCGAATCGATTCATCCGAAGAATATGAATTGTTTAGTGAGCGAGGGCGCTGCCCTCCTGTCAGCCTTGCAACGCTGACACAGCAGACGCTCGACATCATTGAAGCCGCACCGGACGAGTCCGATGCGGCTGATTTAAGCGACTTTGCTGATACGCTTAAAAGCAGCTTGGCGATGGTGGAGAGTGCCATCGCCAAGCTAGACCGTGGCTAAGCCGCAGTCTTTCCACCTTTGGAAGATGTTGCTTTCGCTATCTTCGTAGGTGACTTTAAGGGCTTCGCGACACCCGCCGCCGCTTCGGCGGACGGGCATGTCGCGCGGTCGAGATAATGCGTCGGCACGGTCTGCATCCAACGTGGACGCCAGTCTGGCGTGGCCACATCCTTGCCGACGACGTTTGGGTTGAGACGGTTGCGAAGCGCCGTCTTCTGCTTCGTTCCCGTCTCGCTTATTAGGCCATCGGCAAACCGTTTGCCGCCTATGTCTTTGAGCATGGCATTGATGACGCGCTTATCGCGCAAGATGTCGAAGAACGCATCGTCTGGCTCCCAGAATGTTGCCATATCAGGCTGGAGAGTGATCGCGACCGCCTCCACAAGGGTCTCGTCCGTCGATAATGTTAGGCTCATGGCTACCGTCAGAACCCGCATCACGGTTGCGTCGTCTTGCGCCAGCAGAGACCCGAAGATTGTCGCGAACTCCTCAGAGGCAAGGCGCTTCGGCTCGCCGTAATAGGTTTGCGGTTCGGTCAGACCGAGCAATTCAAAGACCGCTTGACGTTCTGCCGCGATGCGCTGTGCCCCTTTGCTAGCAGCGACGCTCTCGGTCGTGCTTTCCTTGCGGCTCGTCGTCTTCGGCGGCTCACAGGTCCAGCGGTCTGATCCGACCAGAATATGCGTGACGGCGAGCCGCAAGGCGACGCCGGAGTGGTCCAACAGGGTCGCGCGCGCGACGCTGTGACGGTGCAGCCGGACATATTCCGCCAACGGGCCGGACATTTCCGGCTTAGTGGTTGCGGCTTTGGCTGTGCCATCCGCCGCCTCACCTGTTCCAAGAATACGGTCGATCTTCTTGATATCCCCCTTGGGCAACCAGCCCTCATAAGTCTCGACGCTGCCATCATGTCCGACTTGGATATAGACCTTGCCGCCAGCGTGTTTGTCACGCTGGCCGTGTTCATAGCGCTCAAAATACGAGCCCCGCTCCAACAGGGTTACGGTCTTCCAGCCATCGGCTTTCAGCGCTTCGATAAGCTTTGCAATCGCGAGGTTCTGATGTTTCCAGAACAGGTCCCCGTCCTGAAAATAGCCCTGTTCACCGAACAGGTCCGTCACGATATGACCATCATAGTCTTCAATAGGAAACAGCGCAGCCTTTGTGCTGATCGGCGTTCCGCTCGTCAGCCACTCTTTGAGATAACCATTCTGCGGCGCATATTCAGGGCCGTGCCAGAGCTCTAACCATGTGGTCTGCTGCGCCTGGGTGGCCATGGTCATATGGCGGAGTGACTCACGGCCCAATTCGTCGCTTTCATAGAGCACAAGAATCTCCGGATGGACGTTGGCGAGCGCGAGGACGCGCTTCACGCGGAGTTCGGTCAGACCAAAGGTTACGGCGATACCTGCAGCGGTTTCGCCGCTCTCGGACAGCGCTTTAAACGCGGCGAACTGTTCCAACTCCGTCGCGGGTAAGCGCGCCACATTCTCCAACAGCGACGCCTCACGCGCGGCGACCGTGTCGCCCGATGCCATGACGATGCACGGGGCGGTGACGGTCTGTCCCGTTTGCTCTGCCTTACGGCGCAGCGCAAACAGGCGGCGGCGTCCGGCAATCACGCCGTAGCTCTTTCCTTCCTTGCGAACGAGCAGTGACTGATTAACGCCAGAGGCGAGAATGCTCGGATAAATGTCCGCGATGTCGGGATCATCCTGTCCGTGCCGCATGTTTAGCTTGGACACGCGGAGGTCTTTAATGTCGAGAAATTCGACAGTTTGCGCCGTCGTGCATGGCTTGCGGGGCTTGGATTTACGTTGCGTCTTATTAGCGTCTTTGTTCGATTGAGGCGCTTTGAGACTTGCAGGCGCGGGTTTAGGCGCGCCGTCTGTTGGCTTCGCTTTCCGTCCCATCTCTACTGGGGTTTGCGGTCTAATCTTCACTTGGGTGGCAGTCATGTCTCACTCTCCTTGAGTTTGGTTTAGGGGTAGCTTGGCGATGAGGTCACACAGGTCTGTCTGAGCACGGCCAACCTCATCAAACAGGCCGTGGTCACATTGGCGTTGAGGTTTTGGGGTCGCGCCCCAGAACTGGCGGGCAGTCGGTCCCGCCGTGAGGGGACGACGCGCGACGGCGTCCAGCTGTTCGCGCAGCGTCACAGGCGCAACGCCGTCGATCAGCGTCTGGTCGCCTTCGGGCGTTGTTTCTGTTGCCGTTTGAGGTGGGCTGGATTGGCGCGTCATGCTGCGCCGCCTTCCGCATAGCGGGACGGAACGTCGGCCCCGCTGTCATAGATGTCCTGCACAGGATCATCACCGGGACGGGCGGCAACCCCTTCGACAAAGACCTGTCCGTAGATCAGTGTCCCGTCCCACTCCCCGCTTGTGCGAGCGGCCTCTATGCCGTGCGCGCAGGCTTCTTCGAGGGACCCCGCCTCCACAATCACGAACGCCCGGTCGTAGGTCGGGATCATGCACTGGACGGCGTAGCGTTGTGTTTTTGTCCGGGGCACGTCGCTCACCGAGACCAGAAGATGTGAACGGACTCATAGCCCATTTGAACCGTGAACAGGTCGCCGTTCAGTTCCATCTCCCGGCCCATCGTGGCCCAGTCAATATAGTGGCGTAGGTTTTCGGGGATGCACGTTCCACTCTCGATGGTCAGCGTTTCGGCAAAGTCGGCAAGGCTTTCATGCTCGCCCGCATAGTCCTCGAACGCCTTGCGCGCGTCGTCTAAGTCGCCGCCGTAATGCTCCGCGACTTTCGCGCCCAACGCGCCGCGCTCCTCAACGAAGGCGGCTGTCCGTCTTCATATAAAATGAGACAGATTTGAGCCTGAGCTAAGCGAGGGTTTGCTCACCATTGGTGTTGTTATTTAAGCGGCTGCTTTGCGATATTGCAACCGTCGATGTTCGATCGTTTTAGC